>Ga0210388_10000002_pt1 | contig 1246796 bp, 1138 predicted proteins | sample IncBWC19OmetaG_FD_155485 | JGI IMG/M metagenome (GOLD analysis project Ga0210388, IMG submission 155485) | Forest soil microbial communities from Barre Woods Harvard Forest LTER site, Petersham, Massachusetts, United States - Inc-BW-C-19-O ... | reverse complement strand
TGGTCCGGCGGCGGGACATCGCTACGTGGTGGACAATACGCGTGACGCGTTCAATGCGGCGCAGGCGGCCGGGCAGACGGGGATCTGGTTTCTGGATCGTTCCACTTCCCCCTGGACGTTAAACTACCTGGCCAATGCGATGGAGAATCCGAACACGGATACAGTTGTGATTCCGCAGTTAGGGGGCGCGATTCCGGGAGATCCGGCGACGGACTTCGTAGGCGCAAGTCTGATTTTCGCCAGCCAGTTGAGTTACGTGACTTTCAACGGCATCAGTTTCGAGATGGATAATTACGTTCCCTCGGCCACCGGATTCAACAACGACAGCAACGAAGAACTTCCGGTGCCGCAGGCCATCGATTGCGAGAGTTGCCAGAACGTAGTGTTCGATGGAGTGACAGTGCGGCATACGTCGGGCTCGGCGATTACGATTGCCTCGGCGGCGGGCAACGGCGGAACTCCAGCCAGCAACGACATCATTCAGAACTCGGCATTCTATGACCTGGGGTCAAGTGGCATCCGTATCGGACGCAATCCTTCGGGCAGTGACCAGTATCCCTACGTTCCACAATTTCTGACTGTGCAGAACAATATTGTGCAAGGGTATTCGCGGGTATTTCCGGATGGAGAAGGCGTGGCCATGGGGAACGGTCACGATGTCACAATTCAGCACAACGATATAAACGACGGCTATCATGCGGGCATCTCCATATGTACAAATGGATGCTACTCGCACAACCAGTCGGCGAACGGGATCAACATCATCACTCAGTACAACCACATCTGGAACGTGATGGAAGGCATCACCTCGGACGGCGGCGCGCTTTACTACAACATCGGTGGGGCGAACGCAAGCGGGACCGGAGATCAGATTCTCAACAACCTGATCCACGATGTGACCGATTCGTCGATCATCGACGCTGGCATACCTGGAACTGGATACGGCGGTCATGGGATCTACCTGGATTCCCAATCCGCCGGCGTACTGGCGGAGAATGATGTTGTCTACCACATAGCAGCGAGTGGATTAGTAGAGACCCAGGGTCCGGCAAGCGGGCAGCCTGCGAACACCTTCAACAACAACATCGTGGCTTATGGGCGGAGAGCCATGTTCGAGGAACAAAATCCCTGGCCGCAGAATTGTACTTACAAGTTGCGCGCCAATGTCGAACACAATCTTTTCTATTTTGACCTCAACGAGAACAATGACTTCTATCCAGTCAATGGATGTTCTGACTCCTGTGGTATGCCGTACAACCAGTACCAGAATTTCCAGGGAAACCTTTACTGGAGGACCGACGGAGGGTTCGCTGACGACCAAAACGGTTTTCAGATCTTGAGCGCGACGTCTCCACCGAACCAGTCCAGCAACTGCGGCAACCTGCAAAACCCGCAGTTCACAGGTTTGACATTTTCTCAATGGCAGACCGGCAATCCGCTGGTGAACGGAAAGCCATTGCCGATGAAAGAAGATCCGGACGGGACCGCGACCGTAAATCCGGGCTTCGGTGACTCCGGTCAGCCAACTGACTTTCTGTTGTCTGGTTCCCCTATTAACGGCTTCAATTACATCCTGACGAATGAAACTATCAACAATGCCGGCCGGAGCAATCCGTTGATCACGCCGCCCACTGTGCCTGACACTTTCCCCACATATTATTATTCGAGCACAAACTTCTAGGCTCTCAAATGTAGGTCATAGAGTCTTTCTTCTCTAGAGCTTTCGGCTACTTGCAGTAAGGCAGCGCACCCCATACTTTAGCTAGAGCAGCAGTTGTTAGTTGTTCTTCTAAGGCATTGATTAATAATGCCTTTGTATGCACTCCCCCAAATGAAAGAGGCGCGTCGGGATAGCAGGTCCGATGTCTACGCCGATCAATAACCGAGATGTGGGAGTTCAGTAAGGTTTAACATCAACGGGGTCAAAGGGGCTCGGTCCGGCATGCTACCGGGTTTGGGTCCTACCAGTCCGTTGTGAGAGTTAGAAACATGCGCATACTGGGATTGTCGTCTCTCAAACCCGATACCGCGGCAGCATTACTAGAGGACGGAGTCCCTACGGCTGCGATTGAGAGCGACAAAGTTGAGCGCGGGGGCAGTCGCGATCGTTCTGACGCTGCCATCCAGTCGTGTTTCGACAGCGTTGGAACAAGTTGGGAAGGCGTCGACATGGTCGCGGTGGCTACCCGGCCGTTCCGCAGTTGGTCTCGAAAATCTCTGCTGCGCACCAGGTTGTCTGCTCTGGGGCCAGTCGCCAGCGCATACTACGGTGTGAACGAACTCGGGGCGCTCACCCGTGAGCTGAATAGTCTGCGCGTGCTCCGTCGATCTGCGACAGGAAGCGGCCACAAAGTTCACGCTTTCGATCATCATCTCTGCCATGCCGCCGGCGCGTTTTTTGCCTCCTCGTTTGACCGCGCTCTGATCGTCACCATGAACGAGGATGGCGACGGCAATTCAGGCATGCTGGCTGTCGGCGAAGGAAATCGCATTCGAGTATTGCGCACCATCGCCTTCCCACATTCGCTGGCCTGGGTGTATTCGCAAATCACCCAGTTAGTCGGGTTCCGGCCGCATCGCGATGAACACAAAACCCAATGGCTCAGCTTGGAAGGCGAGCCCTTATACAAGGATATATTCCTGAAGATGCTTCAGGGGCGGGACCGCACGCGACCGCGCCTCGACTATAGCTTTTTCAATCGCGGCCTCGCCCATCAGCTGTCTTTTTCCGAGAAGTTCTATCACGAAGTTGGTCTGCCTGCGGATCCACGACAGCTTGAGGAGGGCCAGCGCAAGGCGCTTGCCAGCAGCATTCAGGCGGCATGCACCGAAGTGGTGAAGGATGTTGTCGAAGATCTGCGCCGGCGCGAGCGAATCCAGGAGGTTTGCTTCGCCGGAGGGCTTTTCCAGAATGTGTTGCTGGTTGCTGCGTTGGAAAAGCATCTGGGGATGAGCCAGGTATTTGTTCCGCCTGCCCCGGGGAATGCTGGCGCTTCTCTCGGAGCCGCCCGCTTGCTTTGGCACCAGGTGTTGCAGAAGCCTCGAAGCGACACTTCACCCCACGCGTATTTAGGACCGAGGTTCGACCGGTCGGCGATCCGCGATGTGCTGGAAAACTCGAAGAACCGCTATATATTTTCGAATACGGAAGAGCGGAAGCTCGATGTCGGAGTGCAGTTGCTGCAATCGGGCAAGATCGTTGCGTGGTTCCAGGGTGCGGCGGAGTTTGGGCCGCGAGCTTTGGGAAATCGTAGCGTTCTTGCGTCGCCTTGGGCGGCTTATGTCAAAGAAAATCTCAACGACTTTATCAAGCACCGGGAGTGGTTTCGGCCATTCGCAATTTCTGTTCCTGAGGAAGACTGCGACAAGTATTTTGAGGCATCCTCGCAGTGCCGCTTTATGAATTCTGTGGGAACGGTCCGGCCAGGCACAGAATGCTTACCGGAAAGCTTTTTGCTACCCAACCGCCAAGTACGGCTGCATGTGGTTGACCGGCGCAGCAACCCTGCGTTCTGGTCTTTGTTGAAGCGCTTCGGCGAAGAAGCTCCGGCTCCCATGTTGTTGAACACATCCTTTAACTTGTTTGGAGAGCCGTTGGTGGTGACACCGCGAGACGCGATGCGCAGTTATTTCAGCTCCGGGCTGGACGCGCTTATCATGGACCGGTTCATCTTGTCGAAAGCTGCGCTACCTGTTTCAACGGCGAATCTGTCCGCCCATCGCATAGGACTTGGAGCATAAAGACGGCATGGAACTAAAAGTCGAATCGAAACATTTGGGAGATGTTTGGGTCCTGGCGCCGCAAGTGTTTCAGGATGATCGCGGCTTCTTCACCGAGGTGTTCCGGGCCGATCTGTTCAAAGGCCTGGGTTTGCCCACGGAGTTTGTGCAGGACAACCATTCCGGGTCGGTGCGAGGTGTGCTTCGAGGATTACATTTCCAGTGGGAGCCGCCCATGGGAAAACTGATGCGGGTCACGCGGGGAACAGCGTTCCTGGTCGCGGTGGATATCCGCAAAGGATCGCCCACCCTGGGGAAGTGGTTTGGGGCGGAGATCTCCGCGGAGAGCCGCAAGCAAGTCTGGGCTCCGGCTGGCTTTGCCCGCGGTTTTTGCGTGCTCAGCGATTATGCGGAGATTCAGTATAAGTGCACCGGCATTTACAACAATCGCGGGGAGTCGGGAATTCGCTGGGATGATCCTGAAGTCGGTATTCAATGGCCGATTCGCGACGTGCAGCTTTCCGATAAAGATGTGAAGGCGCAGACGTTGAAGGAGTGGCTGGCAAGACCGGAATCAGAAAACTTCAAGTACGCAGATGTTCATACCATGGTGGGGAGATAAGGAATCAATCATGAAAATCTTGATCGCTGGCGGAGCAGGTTATCTGGGTTCGGTGCTGGTTCCGAAGTTGCTGGAACGCGGCTATGACGTGGACGTGGTCGACCTGTTTTGGTTCGGAAACCATCTGCCATCGGAGACTGGGATCATCCAGAAAGATATCTTCGACCTCACCGTCGATGATTTACAAAGCTATCAGCAGGTGGTTTTCCTGGCGGGCCTTTCCAACGATCCCATGGCCGAGTACTCGCCCAGCCAGAATTTCATCTTTAATGCCGCTGCTCCCGCATACCTGGCGTATGTAGCCAAGAAGGCGAACGTGAAGCGTTATGTGTACGCCAGTTCATGCTCGGTTTATGGCTATACCGACAATGAATTGTTCGATGAAACACGACCGGTCGCGTCGGCTTATCCATACGGAATTTCCAAGCTTCAGGGCGAACAGGCGGTCATGAACCTGATGGACGAAAAATTCTCCGTGATCTCGTTGCGCAAGGGCACAGTTTCAGGCTATAGCCCGCGCATGAGGCTGGACTTGATCATCAACACCATGTTCAAGAATGCGATTCGCAACCGCGAAATCACGGTGAACAATCCCTCCATCTGGCGGCCCATCCTCAGCATCGAGGATGCCAGCAACGCCTACATCCGCGCCATAGAAGCGAGCGACAAGATCTCCGGAGTCTTCAACATTGCCTCAGGGAATTACACAGTGGGAGAAGTTGGCGACCTGGTGAAGATGGCGATCGAGGAGCAACTGGGCATCTCGGTGCGACTCACCATTCACCACAAGACGGATTTTCGTAATTACAAGGTCAGCATCGAAAAAGCGGAGAACACGCTTAGCTTCCATCCCAACCACGACGTCAAGGGCATCGTGAAGCATCTGATCGATAACATGGATAGATTCCAGGATTGGGATAACCCGCAGTATTACAACATCGAGACATTGAAACTGCTAACCGAGAAAAGTCATTATCTGCGCACGCTGCAGGAAGTTGCCTAGGGACGGGATTTCGAAATGAGTGTATGTCGAGATTTATCTATGGATAGCTTGCCGGAGATGACGAACGGCAACGGTCGCCGGGTGGACATCCTTGGAGTGCGAGTGCGTCCGCTGAGCCTAGCGCAAACGGTGGATGAGGTTGAACGGGCGATCCGGAACGACGAACGCACCTACGGAGTCTTCATCAACGTCTATAACGTAATTGAGGCTCGCAGTAACCCGTCGTACTGCCAGACCTTGAACGATGCCGATTTTCCCATGCCGGATGGAATCCCACTGGTATGGGCCAGCCGTGTGCTGCGAGATCCGGTGCCCAGCCGGGTTTGCGGCCCGGATTTTTTGACGGCAATGAACCAACGGGCGGCGGAGAAGGGCTATACCGTTTATATCATGTGCGGTGGCGACCGGAAGGCGGAACGTACTGCCGAAGCTTTCCAGAAGCTGCATCCGAATATCAAGATTGTGGGAGCATGGACGCCTCCGTGGGGTCCGATTGAAGGCAAGAACAACGAATATATCCTGGGCGAGATCGCGCGTACTCAACCCGATATCTTCTGGGTAGGTCTGGGAGCTCCGTTGCAGGAACGCTGGGTGTGGACGAACCGCGAGCGTATTGAGGCGCGATTTACCGGCGCTGTGGGTGGAGCGTTCGACTACCACATCGGAATGCGGAAACGGGCGCCGCGCTGGATGCAGCATCGCGGTCTGGAATTCTGGTACCGTATCAGCCAGGATCCGAGCCTGTTCTGGAAAAAGCGGCATTACGCTGACTTCCACAAGTTTGTTTTGCCGGTGATGGTGCAAGCATTGCGGCGGTCAGGTTCGAGAGCAAACGGCCATTCCTGAAATGGCCTGAGCAAGTTAGTTAGAGAAACGGCAGTAGTGAACTAAAGACTTTTGCAGTGATAAGATTATAAATTCCAGGAGGATGTATGGGTGTCATCAGCAGCTCGGTAAACAAGTTACAAACCGCAGGCGAGTTATTCGGATTCTTTGGCAAGAAGCGTTGGTGGATTCTGCCGGTCATCGTGGCAGTGGTGCTTCTGGGCGTGCTCTTGATCGTTGGAGAGGCAACCTCGCTCGCGCCATTCATCTACACGATGTTCTAGCCAGCCAATAGTTTTTCACATCTCGTATTTGGATCAGCCAGCCGCGCGGTTTACTGTGCGTGCTGGCTGCTCGTGTTTAAGAGATAATCACTATCGCCTCGCTACTTCACCTCCAGCAACACCGGCCTCGGCCCAATCCGAAGCGCGCCCTTGGCTACTTCCGCTGTACTTCCATCTAATTCCTTCCTGATGGCGAACTGACGCTCCGGCGTGTAGCTTACGGAGTCTGTGCCTTCACTCCAGACCAACCGGCCGTGGTAGCTTCCGTTGTTCTTGCTGAAGTCGCAGAGCCATACCTTTCCTGACAGAAATCCCAGGTCCTTGGGGCCACACTCCTTGTCAAAGACTGCGCCCAGCAGCCAGGATCGCACTTGCTCATAAGCTGGCGCGGTCGGGCACAAATAGCCGATCTCGCCGTGAACGTTGGGAATGGTACAGTTCCACGGTTGTTGTTCGCGGGCCCACATCTGTCCTACCGGGCCTAGATCCCAGCCAAAAAAGATGTATTGCTTGACGCCGAGCGACGCGGTGACGATCAAAGATCGAGCCAGCCAGGCTGCCCGCATATCCCAGTCCGGCCTGCCATCCCCGCGCGTGAAGATGCCGCCGCCCGGCCACGCATCTTCGCTATCGTAGACCGGCTTGCCGCGCACGCTGGCATGCTTGTTCATGATTTCGGTGAGGTCGTGCACCATCTCCACATTGCGTTCGGGGCGGGGAAAGTATCCGTGGAACGTGATTCCATCCACCACCGACGGTCCGTACTTGTCGAGTGCAGCGAAGTAGCCTTCAGTCCAATCGTCAAAGTCCGCGGAACCGCGCGGAGAGCAATGGCAGGTGTTGGCAGCGAGAATAACAGCGTCGGGGATGACTGCTTTCACCACATCGTGAAAGTCTTTCGTCATTCTGGCCCACTGCTTGAAGGTCCAATACTGGGGATTCGCGGAACGAATGTTGGGAGCCTCGTTCCACATCTCCCAGTATTTGATTTTCTTTCCATAGCGAGTCGCGACGGCCGTGACGAAATCCTTGAAGGCTTTGTCGGAACCGTCAGCTTCGCCGCTGCCGACGACGGCATCGACATCGGCGGGGGGATCGCATAATCCGATGGAGTTCGATCCGCAATCGACGTCGGCTGGGCCGGCGCAATTAGCATCGGGGACGCCTTTGGCGCGGCAGCGTTCCCCACGGTTGGAAATCCATCCAGCGGTGTCGTAGACCGTGAACATGACGTCGACGCCGTGGGCGGCTGCGTCATTCACGACCTTATCGAAATCTCCGTCTTCACGGTTGTGCCCCCAGCGGTAGCAGGAATCGCTGGGATTGGCGCCGGCGGGACAAATTTCGATGTCATCCCAGGTAACGCGATCGCTCACCGTGCGGCGGATGCTGAAAGGCACGGTCGGCCAAGGCTCTCCACGTGTGTACTTATTCTGATGCAGGCCAAAAAAGCTTTCCTGGACTTGGGCTAGGCAGGGCAGGGAAGTCAGGAACAGGGCTATGAATCCGATTGCGAATGAGTTTCTTATGGAAGGGCTTTTTTGCGAATGTTTGCTCATGGATATCGCGAGTCTAGCATGGAGCGTAGCCTGCGCGGGATGCCGTAGACAGGGCTTTGGTGGTTGACCCGTGCCACGCAAGAGGGGATAATTCTTTTGCTCAGCTGTTGGTAGCGTTCTCCCCTTGCAGTTTGCAGGCGGGCAGGTCCAGCTTCTCTCGCGCGAGCAGGCCGCGACTCGCTGTGCATTTTAAGGAGATCTCAAATGACGAAACTCAATGGATGGAAGACGAGCTGTTTTCTCCTGATGCTTCTTGCCGCGATCGCCATTCCCGCTCACTCGCAAACTTTCACAAAGCAGGTAAGTTTCAATGGTAACGATGGCTATGCGCCAGACTACGTGAATCTTGTCCAGGGCCTCGACGGCTACCTCTATGGAACAACGAGTGCCGGAGGGAACAACAAGAACTGCTATGGGGGTTCTGACGGCTGCGGAACGGTTTTCAAACTCACGCCTTCGGGCATCAAAACCATCTACAATTTTTGTTCTCAGCCTGATTGTACTGATGGCACAGTACCTTATCCCGGGCTCTCAGAAGGATACGATGGGAACTTCTACGGCACGACGTCGGGCGGCGGGGCGAACAACGACGGCGGGACCATCTTCAAGATCACTCCCAATGGCGAATTGACCACGCTCTACAGCTTCTGCGCTCTGCCGAACTGCGCCGATGGTGCAAGCCCCTATGCAAGTGTGATTCAAGCCAGTGATGGCAGCCTTTACGGAACCACTCCATACGGTGGCACCGGTGGCGGTTATGGAACGGTTTACAAGCTAACGCCTAAGGGAGAACTCATCACGCTTTTCAGTTTCAACAGCGTCAATGGCAACCAGCCGAATAATGGCCTGATTCAAGCTACGGATGGAAATCTATATGGGACAACTCTGAATACCGTGTTTAGAGTCACGCTACAGGGCAAGCTGACGACTCTGTACAACTTCGGAAGTTCCCTTTACGGAACTTACGACTACAACACCCTAATGCAGGGCACCGATGGCAATTTGTATGGAACAACGGCGGACGGAGGCTGCAACAACGGCTGCCGCGGCACAATTTTTAGGATCGACGCTAAAGGACAATTCACAACGCTTTACTATTTTGAAGGAGATCAGGGACCTTACACCCCTTACGGGCGCCTCGTGCAGGCAACAGACGGGAACTTCTATGGAACCAGTCTGTTCGGTCAGGAGGCTAGTGAGGGTACGGTGTATGAATTCAGCCAGACAGGTGCGATGACAGTGCTGTACAACTTCAATGACTACGATAACGGTGTCAGTCCGCGCGGCGGGTTGACGCAGCACACAAATGGAGTCCTGTATGGGACAACATCAACCGGCGGCTTCCGGGGAGATTGTTGTGGCACGATCTATAGTGTGGATCTGGGGCTTGGACCGTTCATAACCTTCGTGCACTCTATGGGCACAGTTGGTCAGAGTGGGCCCATCTTAGGCCAGGGATTCACTGGAACGACATCGGTAACCTTCAACGGAATTCCGGCGAGCTTTACTGTTGTTTCTGACACGTTTATTAAAGCCACAGTTCCCGCAGGAGCCACGACTGGCTACGTGACTGTGACCACGCCCAGCGGCATTCTGACCAGCAATGTGCCGTTTCACGTGATTCCGTAGCCGTAAGACAGCAAAGGAGGAGAACATGATCAGGCGAGGAAACTGGAAGAAGGCATTCAGTGTTTTCATGCTCTGCGCCGCGACGCCAATCGTAAGCCAGGCGCAAACATTCAAAAAGCTCGTGGATTTCAATCTGCAGAACGGAGCCGAGCCCTTGGCCACGGTTCTTGTGCAAGGCCGCGACGGGAATTTCTACGGGACTACATATGAGGGTGGAATGGGAGACTATTGTGCGCTTCAGTCTGGAGGATGCGGCACGGTTTTCAAGATGACTCCGGAGGGCAAGCTGACCACGCTCCACAATTTTTGTTCCCAGAGTGGTTGTCCTGACGGGTCCCAACCTTATGCCGGGCTGGTTCTAACTGCGAATGGAGATTTCTACGGGACAACTCTACAGTACGGTGCCAATCAGGGTGGCACAGTTTTTCGGATTACTCAAGAGGGCGAGTTCACGACGCTGTACAACTTTTGCTCCCAGCCCTACTGCACCGACGGTCAAGCCCCGAGGGCCCCGCTGGTTCAAGCTAGCGATGGCAACCTATATGGGACCACCACGGGAGGCGGCGGAGGCGTCGACGGCGGCACGGTCTTCCGGATTACACGGCAAGGCAAGCTGACCACCCTGCTCAGCTTTGCCGGTCCAGACGGCTTTGCTCCAATGGGCGGGCTGATTCAGGCCACCGACGGTAATCTTTACGGGACAACCATAGGCGGGGGGACGGGTGCCTGCGGCAGAAACGGCGGTTGCGGCACGATATTTAAGATAACGCTCAAGGGAGAACTGAGCACGTTGTATAACTTTGACGAGTTTCTCAATGGGGCATATGGTCCCACAGCGGGGCTTGTTGAGGGGACCGACGGGAACTTTTACGGCACAAGCTATGATCAAGGCGGCAACGAAGGTGCGGTTTTTAGTATTACGCCCGCAGGAACATTCACGGTACTGCACACCTTCGGCTATACTGACGGAGCGTGGCCAGACGGTGCGTTAGTGCAGGGAACCGACGGTCTTTTCTACAGCACAACTGAAAGTGGTGGAACCTACGGGGTAGGTACAGTCTTCAATATCTCCTCCAGCGGCGCCCTGACAACGCTTTACAACTTTCCCGATCACGATGGTTGCCCTTTCGGTTGCGACCCGTGGGGAGGGTTGGTTCAGTCCACCAAGGGAGCTTTCTACGGTCTGACCACCGGAGGTGGCCCTGACAATGAGGGCACGATTTACGGCCTTAGCACGGGTCTCGGTCCGTTTGTGGCTTTCGTGAACGCATCCGGCAGCGACGGGCAGACGGGCGGCATCCTCGGTCAAGGGTTCACTGGAACCACCAGCGTTTCCCTCAACGGAATCCCGGCAAACTTCAAAGTTGTGTCTGACACGTATCTGACGGCGACAGTCCCGCCGGGAGCGACCACGGGCTACGTCACCGTAACCACGCCCAGCGGCACGTTGATCAGCAATGTGCCGTTCCACGTGATTCCGTAGCCGTTTTAGGAAAGATTCCCGCTCCCCGCCTTTGCAGAAAACGCAAAGGTGGGCCACCCGGTGTCCATTCTTGAAAATCATTCCGCATTGCTACGCCGGTATACACTCGAAGCCGAATCTGAAAGAATTGGAAGAACAATTCACGACAGAGGAGAAAGTAGTGGACTGGAAGAATCGAAACGTGCTGGTGACCGGAGGCCTCTCGCTGATTGGCTCTCACCTGGTGGACGCTCTGGTGAAGCGTGGAGCTAAGATTCGCGTAGTCGACGATCTTAGCAGCGGCAAGCTTGAAAACATCAGCGGCCATATCGAAGCCGGCCGAGTTAAGTTCATCCAGGCGGACCTGCGGGAAACCGGAGTTGCCGAGGCGGCGGTAGAGGACATGAGCGTTGTCTTCCACCTCGCGGCTGATCATGGGGGCCGCGGCTACGTGGATCTTCACCAGGCAGCCTGCGCCACCAACCTGTTGCTGGACGGCCTGGTCTTCCGCGCCTGCCACCGCGCCCAAGTGGAAAAGGTTGTGTATGCGTCGTCGGGTTGTGTTTATCCGAATGGCATACAGACCGACCCCAACCAGACACTGTATCTCACGGAAGACATGGTCGGCCCTCCCTACGATGCCGACAATATGTATGGCTGGGCGAAGCTCATGGCAGAAATGACGCTCCGCGCTTATTACAAAGACTGGGGGATGAAGTCGGCGAGCTGCCGCTATTTCACCGTCTACGGTCCGCGCGGAGTCGAGAATCACGCCGTCATCGCTATGATTGCCCGAGCCTATACCCGGCAGGATCCTTTCGTGGTGTGGGGAAACGGCGAGCAGATACGGAATTGGACCTACATCGATGACATTGTCGAGGGAACCATTCTGGCCGCTGAAAAGGTGGACGATGGCTCAGGGATCAATCTGGGCACGATGGAGCGCATTCGAGTCCTCGACGCCGTACACGAGATCGCCAACAAGTTCAATTACCAGCCGAAGATCGAGCTGCATCCGGAAATGCCAACTGGTCCACTCAATCGCGTGGCAGATAATGCGTTGGCAAAGAGGCTGTTAGGTTGGGAACCCAAAGTGATGTTCAAAGAAGGCCTGCGCCGCACCATTGAGTGGTACGTGGCTTCTTGCAATCAAGACGAGGCTGCCATGGCGCTGGATCGGCTGCTCACGGAACGATAACGTACACACTCTGTACGAACTCACGCTCTTATTTGGTAATGGTGAAGGTAAGTGGGTTCGAGGTGCCGCCGCCCGGCGCCGGGTTAGCGACTGTGACCTGTGCGGTGCCGGCTTTGGCGACGTCCGACTTCAGGATTTGCGCTGTCACCTTGCCAGGGCCCTCGTAGGTGGTGGTTCGCGGGGATCCGTTCCATGACGCCTGGGATGTAGTAACAAAACCCGATCCGTAAATGTACAAGGTGAAGGCCGAGCTTCCCGCCTTGATTTTGGAAGGTTCCAATGATGTGAGGCTGGGAACCGGATTGTTAATGTAGAACGTTTCCTGATTCGAGGTGCCCCCTCCCGGCGCCGGGTTGACCACCGTTACGCTGGCCGTGCCGGCCGTCTTAATGGCACTGGCAGGTACGTTCGCCTGAAGTACTGCACTGCTGACGTATGTCGTAGAAAGTTTGGTGCCGTTCCAATAAACCTTTGAGGTAGAGATGAAGTTGCTGCCGTTGACCGTCAGGGTAAAGGCCTGGCCGCCAGCCAGGGCTGTGTCCGGCGATAGCGAGCCGATGCCGGGCACAGGGTTCTGAACGGTAAAATACAAGCCATTGGAATTGCCGCCGCCGGGTGGCGGGTTGGTGACTTTTACCGTGAACTTGCCGACAGTCGCAATGTCCGAGGGCAAAATCTGGGCTTGCAGCACGGTTGAACTGACGAAGGTTGTGCTGCGCGGAGACCCGTTCCAACTCACTACCGCTCCCTGGGCGAACTTATTACCCCCCACTGTCAACTGAAATCCGGGACCGCCCACAATGGCGTCACTTGGAGACAGGGAAGTCTCGCTCGGGTGGGAATTTAGAGGCTGGAAGACATAGGCTGCACCTTGTTCAGTGAGCCCGACCTGGTGAAAGGGCGCGCCGACCACTTCAGCGTTACCACTCATGGAGAGAGAAAGGCCAAAGTAGTCGCCAGCGCCTCCGTCAGACGAGGTCAACTGGGAGCTCTGGTTCTCATCCGTCCAACCCTTGGCCTGCTGGGTGGGCTCGATGAATACATAGAGCTGACCCTGGTAGGCATTGTCGCCGACATTCGCTCCGACGGCTCCGGCCATGACCGTGGAACCGTTCAGTCCGACAGATGTTCCCAGAAGAAGCAGAGGGGAAAGCGAACCCGGAGTCAGCTCCGCGGTTTGTATGGTATCGATCCATCCACTGCTTGGCTCGACGAAAACGTACGCGGCACCGGCATAGTCACTCGGGGCACCCACCACCACGGTATTCCCGACGACGGCAACAGAACTGCCGAAATAGCTGTCAGCTGCGGCATCGGATGCGGTAAGCTCCGCAGTTTGCGTTGTATCTGTCCACCCGTTTCCCGGCTGAACGAAAACATAGGCCTTGCCGGCGCTGCCATAGCCATTGACGGTGGCTTCGCTTGCTCCAACGACCACGGTGCCGCTGTCCACCGCGACAGAATCGCCGAAAATGTCGTCAGCCGCGCCGTCCGAGGAAGTCAGCTTGGCAGTCTGCGTCATGTTGGTCCAGCCGCCGCCTGGCTCGACGAACACGTAGGAAGCGCCCTGCTGAAAATTGGAACCAATGCTGGCGTAAGGAGCTCCGGCCACCAGCGTATTACCGCTGATTGCGACCGATGCCCCAAAATCGTCGCCGACATAACCATCCGACGCGGCCAACTCAGCGGTTTGGGTCATGTTGGTCCAACCGTTAGCCGGTTGGACGAATACGTACGCAGCACCTTGATGTGGATTGCCCTGAACGGTGGTACCACCCGCACCCACAACGATGGTGTCACCACTGATGGCCACCGACGAACCGAAAAAGGCATTGGCAGCTCCGTCAGACGCGACCAGTTCGGCGGTTTGCGTCATACCGGTCCAGCCATTCGCCGGCTCCACGAACACGTATGCCGCACCCTGACTCGAGTTGAGTCCGACGGCGTGAAATGGGGAGCCAACCACAACAGTATTTCCGCTGATCGAAACCGACCAGCCGAACTGATCACCCGCCGCGCCGTCCGAGGCAAGCAATTCGGCGGTTTGTACCCAGGGATCGACAACAATTGGATAGCGCGCGTTACGGTCGTTCACGCGGAGCAGAAGGTTTTGGCCTTGTAGTTCAAGCCTTGCGGCTAATTCACGGCCGGTGGAATCGTGGGCCTGAAGGCCGGAATAGCGGAGTATCGGCTCACGCACGGCGTTTTTAAGCGTCAGTTGCTGGTCAGCATCTTCGAAAGCCACCAAATTTCCCGAGAGGGCCAACTCTAAAGTCAATTCGCGCCCCCGGGATTGCCCAGGTGGCCGGCTGATGGTAAAGCCTTGTTCCAGACCCAACGGCCCATTGATATACCACTCTGTCAGCCTCCCGCGCCGATACTGGATGCGATTTCCCTCCGCCTCTGGAACAGCTGTAGCTAGCGGGGTGAGCGCAGTACCGTAGCCGTAGGCGGTTAGGTTCATGCGCCAGATCGCCAATCCGGAGCGCACTTCGATTTCACTCGCAGTGAAAGTGGAGATTAGATGTTGTTGGATGTTCTCAGTCTGAAGTCCACACGGTTCTTTACGCACCGCGTACGCCGTCATGTCGCGCCCCAGCGCTGCCGAGATGGTTGACTGTGCCGCCTGTGGCAAGTCAGACAAGCCGCCCGTTGTTCCGTGCTGGCCGGAGGCCGCAGCCGTCGAAGTCAGGGCCACCAACACTGCAAACACGAAAACGGAGTTCATCCGCATAGACACACCCCAAACACAATCCGCCAACTGCAATTAATAAGCTTTCAGAAAAAACACGGGATAATCCCAGCCGCCACACCGGGAAAAAGGTCACACAATCTTGACCGCAAAATGGCTGGCGGTCAAGACTCAGAAGGACATCTGGTAGTGTCCTAATTGGACACTACCGGACATCCTTAAGGACGAAGCCCGCGCTGGCCTCGATGTTGCATAAAAGAGACTTTTGGCCTATTTTTGCCGTCTACTTTCGAGGATCGCCCGAATGTAGGTTTCGCGGATTGTCATCCCGGCGCCTGGTATGCGGAGGATGCGTCAGCGCACAGTCCAAAAATCCGCTCCTCCATCCACGGGCAGGAACGGCAAACCGCGCCGAGCACCGGGGTCGTTCCTCTCTAAGAGCTTTCAGCTACTTGCAGTAAATGCGGCGTGGGTCTAAGCTAGTGCGGCGCAGTCCGCAACCCGGATGCTTCATTGCCGTGCGGGCAGTTTTGTTGCGGGAAGAGCGGTTTGCCCCGGATCACGAAGAGGGGCCTCGAACATTTCATGCGGACCAGATCCAGGAGGATCTAGAATGCGATGCTCCCGGGCGTTTTCTGACGTGACCGAAACTGAAGATTCACAACTTGGGCAAAGACCTCGCGCGTCCCAGGCCCAGGGCGAACTCCGAACCAGCCCACTAGGTTTCCTGATTTGCTGCCTCGCCGTCTTGGCCTTTCTGGCTATTCCGCAGGCGCTCGTAGCTCAGAACACAACCGTCACGACCTACCATTACGACAACGGGCGTACCGGCTGGAATGCAAACGAAACCATCTTGGCGCCTGCCAACGTAGCAAGTGCATCTTTCGGAATAGTGCAGTCAATCGCTCTTGACGCTCAGGTGGATGCGCAACCGTTGATCGTTCCCAATCAAGAAATCACCACTGGAAACTTCCAGGGCAAGCACAATGTCGTCTACGTTGCCAGCGAGAACAACACAATCTATGCCATCGACTATGACACCGGTACCGTGCTCTTGAGTCCGAACTTTGGCGCTCCCGTGCCTAACCCCATCGGATGTACGACCAACCCGGTGGTGGGGATCGATAGCACGCCGGTGCTTGATTTGGCCACCAATACCATGTACGTGATGATTTACACGCTGGAGGCTAATGTTCCAATTTATCGCATGCACGCGCTTGATCTTGGCAGCTTAACGGACCAGATAGCGCCGGTGGTGGTGGCTGCGTCCCACACTCTGACGGACGGCTCGACTATCGATTTCAATGCCACATACGAGCGGCAACGCCCTGCGCTCTTGTTGGAGAACGGGAATGTCTATGCCGGCTTTGGAAGCTTTTGTGATAGGGGCCCCGACCTCTCTCGTGGTTGGCTGCTCGGGTGGACCGCCAGCTTCTTAACTCCACTGGCGATGAACGAGGTTTTCGATACTCAGGCGACGTCCCCTAATAACTACTTTCTTTCCTCGATTTGGATGTCGGGCTCGGGTATTGCTGCGGATCCCTCCGGCAATTTGTATTTCATCACCGGCAACTCCGACCCCTCGGGAACCACCTATGACGGGGTCACGGATATACAGGAGAGCGCGATAAAAACTTCGGCAGACTTGAGTCAGGTGATCGACCTCTTCACGCCCTCGGACTGGGGCCTTATGGACCAGAACGACAGAGATTTTAGCTCTGGGGGAATCATGCTGCTGCCTCCGCAGCCGGCGGCGACGGCGGTAGATAGCACAATCCCTAACAAGCTCGCTGTGGCTGCCGACAAGGACGGAGTCATGTTCTTGATGAACCAGGAAGATCTTGGAGGCTACGATCCCAACAACAACAATGTACTGGGTTCATATATGATCGGCAGTTGTTTTTGCGCGGAGTCCTATTATGTGGATCCCTTGGACTTGGCCGCGCGTGTGGTTGCCAGCGGCGGACCATCGGTTGGAATATGGAAGCTTGTGATGGCCCCCGCCGTCAGTCTTATCAATGTCGCGAATTCCGCATCGCTCTTCCCCACGAGGGACCACGGTTTCTTCACAACCGTCTCTTCCAACGGCATCTTGAACCCCATCATTTGGGTTCTCGGCAGACCAACCTACTACACGGCAGAAATCGATTTGTACGCATTCGATCCTGAGGCTGGGGGCGGTACGCTGAAGCAGATTTTCTTTTCCGCATCGCCGGGTACTTGGCCTTACCGCGGAAATGCGACCGTGATTCCGGTGGTTGCGAACGGCAACGTCTTCATAGCAACCGGTGGGCAACTCACCATCTTCGGTCTCAGCCAGGAACACACTCGCGCGCCAGCTAAGAGTGCGGCACATTAAGTGAGTCGCACGTCAGCAACCGTGCCATTTTCACCGATAGCGGCTCGCAGACCCCTTCTCTACGGAGGAGTCATGTTTTCAAGGATGATGGGAGAAGCTCCCATGTTCGGCGGCATTCCACTGTGCATGTTTCCGGCCAAATCCCGCCACTGAGAGACGGCGAATGGTGGTGGCGTGGAGATAGGCGTGGAGCCACACATGGGGTTGGAACACGAGGACGCCGGAGAACTGTCCCACAGAACCTGCGCCTGGTAGCCTCCCGAGCGCGAAATGGTCAAGCTGAAAACTCCGGGGCTGGGAGTCGAACAGCTTGCCGGGCAGGTGCCAGTCACAACCGTTGCTCCCGACAACCAGTCGACGGTCTGCGAGTAGGCAATGCCCCCGGTGCAATAGTTGCCGCCGATTGCTGTATCAGGAGTCGAGCATTCCAACGGTGGCGCAGACAGTGGATTCGGTGACCACAAGCCACCGTTCCCGGTGTTTTCGAATTCATCCCAGGCAAACCAGTACCCACGGTCCGCATGTGCCAGCAGCAAGACCGCAAACCAGCGTGCCACGAACGCCGCCTGTAGGCTGGGCTCGCCAACGGAATAGTTCTTTCCCCAACTGCCCTCGCCGGTGAAATAAGGCTTCGCAGCATCGGCTGGTGACAGCATTGCCTTTTCGGCGGCGACGAATTGCATGATTTTTTCTGGAGTACCGTTGTTAAAGTAGGAGTGTCCGCTGATTACATCGGTCGCATTCGCGCCCAGTGGATTGGATCTGCTCCAGTTACATTGGCTGCCGGTTGGAGGATTAGCGTCGCAATACAAGTAGTTTTCCAGGGTCGCCGTGCCATCATCAAACAACTCGCCGCCGGCATCGCCTTCCATAACTCCGGCGGTCGGATCAATTCCAGTTTGCGCATAATTCGCCGTGCCGCAGGTCAGGCCCAAACCGGTAATGGGATCGCTGGTATGTCCTTCAACGATGCATCGCATGTCCTGGGTCATGCGCAACATCTGCGCAAATGTACCTCGATAGCTGCAAGGGATGCCGGCACTGCTCCCGGGAGGAAAGCAAGTCGTTCCCGGAACACCCACGGTATCGGAACGATGGAACTCGCTCCAAATCTCGTAATACGTGATGTGTGCGTGGGCTGAAAGGTAGCTCGCCGCGGACACGTGGCCGACCAGAGCAGTGACAAAGGATCGCCATGCCAGATCTGTTCCACTGCCGTCGCTGTTGAGATCCGTAGGAGGATCGCACATACCGGGAGGTTGACCAAATACATTGGCGCGGTCACACACTAGGTCCGTGGGATTCGACGAAATCCAATTCGGAGTGCTTCCGAGAGAGATAAATACATCATTGATACCCTTGATTTTCAGGGCAGCCAGCAACTCGTCAAGGCCGGTAAAATTGAAACTATTGCTCGCCGGATTCATGTCCGCCCATTGCGTCTTGCACGTGCTCCAAATTCGGAAGGTACCCGCGCGAGCGTCGAACAAAGGGAAGTCGAGTGGCGCTGCATCACACGCCGCAGTGTGGGACTGGTGCATTCCAAAGAACACTTCCGCAGGCTGCGACGGCACTGCGACCACTGGGCCGGAGCCGCCGCTCGGGGGCTGTGGCGACGATGTGTTACTACTAACACTCCCGCCTCCGCAACCGCCTAACAGGGAACATAGCAGAATTGCAAACAGGCAGACTGCACCACCGAAAACCTTACGCATTTCCTCTCCTCCGACTACCGGACAGTACCCAAGTGGTGTTTGATCAGAATTAACCCGCGAGCCTAAGAAAAGTTGCGCAAGGGAATGCACATAACGAAATTATGGCTATATTAATCAATAGTTTACGATCATCCACGTGGGCATCCTAGTTCTCTTTATTGGCTGCGGACAATTCATCGAACCGTCTTTCAAGGTTTCAGGACCTAGACCCGAACAATTGCCATTCCGCCGAAACTTAAAACGATTTTACTCTGAGCAGTGAGACGAAGGCCTCTAGTTCGATAGAGTCGTTTATCCCATCCCATGGCGCACGGAGAAAATAGTCATTTCGACTCTTGACAACCATTCAAACGCGCGGCACTCTGTTATGCGCGACACTCCGGACGAACCCCCCTTTCACGTCCTCGTCCTAACGCTTAACTGCGGGAAAGAAACGATGAGATTAGCTTTCAGGATTGCTTTTGCCCTTTTGTTCCTGGGTGTCATTTTTCCGGTTGCAGGTCGAGGTGAAACTGCGACCAAGAAGACGCGTTTGAAGGCTGGCCAGAGCTACTGCTCCGGGGTGACGCCCTGCGTTCTGACCTCGCACAACGACAACAATCGAGACGGAGTGAATCCGAATGAAAGCGTACTGAAAGCCTCCACATTGAGTGCTACCAATCATCCGGTGCCGAAATGGCTAGCCATTACCGATGGCCAGCTCTACGCTCAACCTCTTTACATCCATCAGTTATCGATTGGCGGCGGTTTGAAGAACGTGGTATATGCGGTCACTGAGAACAATAGCGTCTATGCTTTCGACTCGGACAGTACCAGTTCTTCCGGAACGGTTTTGACCCAGGTGAATCTCAACAATGCGAGTGACCTCTCGCCTGGATCGACCGAGATCGCGGTGCCCTACACTGATTTGCCTGCATCCTGCACTCTGATTGCCCCCGAGGTCGGAATTACCAGCACGCCGGTCATTGATGTGTCGGTGACCCCCCCCGTGATGTATGTGGTTTCGAAACACGAAGACGTGGATAGTCAGGGCGTGAAGACGTACCGGCACAAACTGCATGGCCTTTACGCGGACACTTTGCAAGAGATACCGGGGAGCCCGGTTCTCATCGATTCCAACTTCGAAGCAAATTACGCACATGGATTGAATCCGCTCGACCATCTTCAAAGACCGGGGCTCGCGCTTATCCCCTCGAGCAATGGCGCTTCCAAGGTTTGGGTTTCGTGGGGGTCGAATTGCGATAGAACTCCATATTTCGGCTTTGCGATTGAATTCACTTACAACTATGGCGCGTCTGGTTTTAGCAACACTTACACCGTGGTGAATCTGGCGTCATCCTGCGTGGCGCAGCCATGTCAAAACGGTGTCTGGATGTCGGGCGCGGCACCGGTGGTGGATGCAAACGGAAATATGTACATAGCCGTCGGCAACGGAGCGGACGAGTTCCAGGGCGAAGGAGAGTACAGCAATAGCATTGTGCGCATCAATGACAGCGGCCTCCAGGATTACTACACGCCGCCGGATTACCATGGCCTGAACGTTGGAAAAACGGTTGTTGCCTGCACCAACCCTCATCCCGCGAGTTGTCCTAGCCCCTGCACGTTTGATAGCACCGGTCAGTACTGTCAGTTCACCTTGGAGCGCAATGACTGGGACTTGGGCGCCGGCGGAATCACACTGCTTTCACCATCTTTTAAGCTCACTAATCCGGAGATTATGGCGTCAGGCAAACAAGGAATGATTTACGTTGCCTACGCTGATAGCTTGGGACACATAGATTCTCAATCTGTGAATTCGACCGAATATGCTTGCACGCCATCCAACGCACCCGCTTCGGGCGCACTTGCCCAATGCTTCCAGGGGTACCCGGTGACGACGGATCCAACACATAACGACAGTGGGTTGCGAAGCTCGGCCGCATTTCTTGCCGGCAATCCGGGAAGTCCATACAACTTCCTTTATGCCGCCGCTATCAATGACGTCCTCAAAGTTTTTCTTTTCGAAAATCACGGTGGCGTCGGCAGATTCTTGACTACTGCGGGGACAGCGATTACGCCACATCTTTTCAAAGCTGGAGCGTCTCCCTCCGTCACTTGGAATAAGTCTCCTGGTGGCAACATCAAGGATGGAATTGTGTGGGCGATGGATACTATCGGACAAGGAAATGTCGGGGGGCCCGCCGCCAAGCCTGAGGTGATCTATGCTTACCGGGCCATCCCGACAAGCGAAACTCCCAACAAGGCGCTCGGCAAGGAGCTTTGGGACAGTTCGGCTTATGATTCGACCAATCCAGGTAACCCAGGAGCCGTGAAGTTTGGCTCGCCTACGGTTGTTGATGGCAAGATTTTCATGGGAGGCGGCGCGCCGGGCTACCAAGTAGGAAGCGCCAACTGTCCAGTACCGGGCCTTACACTACAGCCAACGGCGTGCGGCGCTATTGCCATGTATCAATAGATTTCTACGTTAACTGAGAGTCCATGCCTTGGAATTAGGTTTAGGAGGGAAAATGAAATGCGCTAAGTATCTATTTGCGGTACTGTGGCTTGGTGCCGCAGCGTGCGGCCAGAACGGGATTGCGATCCCTTTGCCCCCACCCAATCCGAAGATCCCCTACCCAAACCCGTTCAAACATATCGTTCTAATGATTCAGGAGAACCGCACGCCGGATACTCTCTTTCAGACCTTGCTGACTTATCCTGGCATTATTCCGGGTAGATACGATATAGCGTCGAGTGGCTTGGCTAAGGTCAACGGACAGGACGAACTGGTGCCGCTGAGACAAACAGCGTTGATCACCGACTATGACTTGGGGCACAGCCATCCTGACTTTGAGATTATGTGGGACAACGGAAAGATGGATGGCGCCAATTCCAACCCAGACAACTGCGTACCGAACTCAATCGATTGCCAGAACGGTGGTGCGGGCGAGTTTCTGTCGTATCAATATGTTCAGGCATCGGACATTGAGCCTTACCTGCAGTTGGCATCTCAGTACGGCTGGGCAAATTACATGTTCCAGACCAATCAAGGCGCAAGTTACGTGGCGCATCAGATTCTATTCACCGCAACCTCGGCGGCTACTGCTGAAAACGATTCCTTGGGCATTCTGGTTTCCGGAATTCCCAGTCAATCTCCAGGGGGGGATTACGTCGGATTAAGCGACACCGGTTGCCTCGCCCCGGTGGGGGAAATAAATACCGCGATCTCGCCGCAGAGCGCTCCCTTGGAGTTCGCTTTCGACAACAACCCGATCGGCACCTTTTGTTTCCAGCATGATTCTATGGCGACTCTGCTGGATGCGTCTCAGCTCTCCTGGAAGTATTACGCCATCAGTTCTGAAGACAACCCTTACCCGAATGATCCGACCAAGTTGGGCTACAACCCGCAAGGTTACATGTTCACCGCGCCGGCCTCTATTTACGATATTTGTATGCCGGATTACACGCAGAACCCACCGGTGTGTACCGGGCCAGAAAACACAAACAATATCGACCTAAAACCTTCCGATGTGCTGGGCGACATTAAAAACTGTAATCTGCCTGCAGTCTCGTGGGTAGTTCCGACTGGCCCAAATTCCGACCATGCCGGAGAGCCAGATGGCGATGGTGGACCGTCCTGGATCGCCGCAGTGGTCAACGCCGTCGGCAATGACAAAACCTGCGAGCAGGGGGCCGGTTATTGGTCGGATACGGCACTCATGGTGGTATGGGATGACTGGGGTGGCTGGTACGACCATGTGGCTCCAACTATTTTGCCGGGTCCACAGGGCGATCTCGAACTGGGTTTCCGCGTGCCGTTTATTGTCATCTCTGCGTACACTCCGAAGGCGCTCGTCTCCAATCTCCATCATGAGTTTGGCAGCATTATAAGATTCATGGAGGGTGTGTTTGACATCCCTGAGGGTGCTCTTGGATTTTCGGATGCCCGCGCCGACAACGATTTAGCCAACTTCTTCAACTTCCAGATGACACCGCGAACGTTCCAGACGATCCCTGCTAAGTATGGCCCAAAACGCTTCTTGGAAGAGCCGCGGAATGCTAGACCGCCCGACGACTACTAAGATCCCAGAACGCAGCTAGAGACTTTAATAGCGCTTTTCGCTGTTTTCGGCATTTGGACGGTTCGCCGCCCCAATCGATGGACTCAGGCGGGTGGAAGGCAATCCATTGTCAAGAGAGGCTTCGAGTGGCGTGACGGAAGAATTACAATGCCGAAGTGCGCGATGAAAACTGTGGAGTCGTAATGGGGACCAGGATGGGGGCGGAATGTCGAAGGTTTTGCTGATTGGTGCAAATGGGCAGTTAGGCAGCGATCTCAAGAGGGTCTTTGCGGCGGCCGGTGACGAGGTGGTCGCGTTAACCCATGCGCAAGTGGACGTCTGCAATTCTGCGGGGGTCGCGGCGGTGGTTGCGGAAGTTCAGCCGCAAGTCGTGCTTAACACCTCCGCATTCCATAAAGTCGAGGAGTGCGAAAAGAAACCAGAGTTGGCGTTCGAGGTGAACGGATCGGCTGCGATGAATCTGGCGCAAGTTTGCCGGAAAGCGGGCGCGACCCTGGTGCACTTCAGCACTGACTATGTTTTTGGCGGATACCCCCACAATACTCCCTTCGAAGAGACAGATCGTCCTGCTCCGCAAAATGTCTACGGCATCTCGAAGCTGGCCGGAGAGTATCTAATTGCTTCTAACACGGACCGCTATTTCGTGGTCCGAGTGTGCGGACTGTACGGGATTGCCGGTAGCAGCGGCAAAGGCGGAAATTTCGTCGAGAACATGCTGAAGAAGGCGCTTGCCGGCGAACCGGTTCGCGTGGTCGAGGACCAGGTCCTTACGCCCACCTATACCGTCGATCTCGCCAAAGCTGTACGCCAGTTGATCCAGACGGGAAAATTCGGGTTGTATCACCTCAGCTCCGAAGGAGAATGCTCATGGTACGAGTTTACCCGCCACATCTTCGAGTGCGCGGGGGTTAAGGCGAACCTAACCGGCTGCAAGACTGGTGATTTTCCCAGCTCAGTGAAGCGTCCGGCATATTCCGTCCTGAGCAAAGCGAAGCTTCATAAGCTGGGCTTATCCATTCCATCCTGGCAAGATGCGCTGCCGAGATATTTGAAAGAGAGAGGGCAACGAGGCGCGGCGGCGGCACCCGCGGTACAGGTCACCGCCTGAAGCTTTTTTCCTTGGTCTCTTGACTCCTTGCAGTAATCTTGATCGCTGCTTAGAATGGCGGCCCGGGTTGATTGATCATTCCGGCGGAGGAACTCATGAAGCGTTCGATCTCCCACGAATTCGCATGCTGCTATCTATTCCTTGTCCTTCTGACAGCATCCCTCGGAGCACAAACCAATGTGCTGACTTCGCGAAACGATATTTCGCGCGACGGCTTGAATTCCACCGAGACTGTCCTGAACCAGGGCAATGTCAATCCCACGAATTTTGGGAAGATTTGTTCAGCGGTGGTGGATGGTCAAGTGTTCGGTCAGCCGTTGGTGGTATTTGCGAAAGGCGGGAATATTGTCTACATGGTGACCATGAACGATAGCGTGTATGCGATCAACGGAAGTGATTGCAGCCAGGTCAGCCACGTGTCGCTGATCCCACCGAACGAGGAAGCGGTGCAATGCGCGGACCTGAACGGCACCTGCTCGGTGATCGTTCCGCTCATTGGCGTTTTGGCAACCCCGGTTATCGATCTCAGCACGCACACGATTTATGTGACCACGGAAACCGAGTCCACCACCAATTCATGTCAAACCAGCCACGCCGAGTCCTGTTTTATTCATCGATTGCATGCCTTGGACCTGGCAACTTTGGCTGAGAAGTTCAATGGCCCGGTCGCGATTTCTGGAAAATACGGCAGCGCCACTTTCAACCCGAAGCAGCACATTCAAAGACCGGGACTGCTCCTGTTGCCCGGCGTTTTGCCGAATGGAGACAGCGCGGTCTACAGTGGTTTTTCTGCGATTGCCGGATTTGGAAAACCGGGATCAAGTATCCCACAGGGCTGGGTGTTTGGTTACGACGCTGCAAATCTTGCGGCCGCGCCGTTGGCCTGGAGCAGCACGCCCAACGGCGAGGGTGGTGGCCTATGGCAGAGCGGCGGCGGTCTGGCGGCTGGGACCGATTCGCCGAACGGGCAGACCTTCATATACGTGGCCACTGGAGATGGAACGTTTGATGTCAATACTGGAGGTTCAGACTATGGGGATAGTTTCGTTAAGCTGACGACATCGCTCGCCAACGTCCCCAACGGCTATTTCACGCCTTTTAATCAGGCATGCCTGAACCCAGCAGACGAAGATTTCGGTTCGGGCGGGGTGATGTTGACGCCGGACATCACTTCTAATTTTTATGCGGTCACCGCTTCGAAGACGGGAACTATCTTTGTAATGAATCGGGTCAATCCGGGCGGATTCACCCCTCCGAAGAATCAGACTTGTCCAGCCATGGGTACAAACGCCAACCAGGAATATTTCCAAGGGGCGATGCAGCAGTACTTTACCACGCCAGCGTACTGGAACCTGCACCTTTACTACATTCCGACGAAGTCTCCGCTGAGCCGCTACCAGCTTAATCTCAAGTGCAATCCTGGTCCGATTTGCACTACAGGCTCTGATACCTCAGCGGTTACGTTCGGCTTCGCTGCGAATCCCGCAATCTCATCGTTGGGAAATGCAAAGGGTACGGCCATCGTGTGGGCGCAAAGTGGAAACGGCTGGCCACCCTCGGGAGACGGTCCTGCGCCAGCGGTGCTTTATGCCCTTGACGCAGAGCACGTAGATCCTCCCAGCACCGTTCCTGTGCTGTGGGACAGCGCGCAATGTCCTACGAGGGATGCGCCGGGCAATGCAACGAAATTTGTCGTGCCCACGATCGCGAACGGAATGGTCTACTTGGGAACAATGGATCCGACTGACTCCACCAACACCCGGGGTCAGGTGGACGTCTTCGGACTGACAAACGCTACCTGCAAGTAGTGGTTTTTCCGGGCTAAGATTTTCGGCGTTTCTATTGCACCCCTGTCATCTCAAAAGCCACGCCACACCCGCCCAAGGGGGACTTCGGGCAGTAAGTAGCATCGCCGCCCCACTGGGTGGTTCCGTAGAGATTGCCAAGGCCGTCCAGGATCAGAGGAGAGGCAACGAAACCGCCGTCCGTCTTTCCTGTGAAGCTATACAGGAGCTTGTACTGGAAGCCGTCAGAGAGAGGAATAATCTCGTAAACAGTTCCGTCTCCCGAAGCCCCGCCTTTGTAGGTTGTGCCAAACACATGACCGGCGGAATTGATCACAACACCGGAATAGGGGCTAGCGCCGTCGCCAGCATCGCCAAAACCATGCACGCTGGTTTCCGCGAAACCGCCGTCTTGTGGAAAGAACCTGAAAAGCGTTCCCAGGCCGCCGTGAGTGCCGCCAAGGAGGGACGTCCCCCACAGGTTTCCTTCGGCATCGAACACCAGGGTGCCATAGCAGATGGATCCATCGGGACGTCCGTCATTGATTCTGCCCCAGGGATGGATTGCCTTTTCCGTCCACGTGCCATTCGCGGGCATCAGCTCAAAAAGTAAGCCGCCTCCGTAGGTGAAACCGGCAGTAGTCTGGCCATAGAAATTGCCATTCCCATCAGGAGTGAGACCCGCGACCGGGAAATAGCCATCGTTGGTGTTTGAGAAATTGTGCATGACGCTGTATATACCTGCTGCGGTAACCTCGTACGCGGTGCCGCAGGGAGAGGTCTTGCCAGATAAGGGGCAGGTTGTGACGGTGCCACCGTAAATTGTCGTGCCATAGAGGTTGCCTCCCGATATGACGGGCGCGGCTACCGGATAAGCGCCGTCTGTTCCGGCTCCGAAACTGTGAACGATGGTCTCGGTCCAACCGCCACCGTGCGCCGGCGCTAATCTGTAAAGGGTGCCCTTGCCATGCGCGCCGCCCATCAGAGTTGTTCCATACAGATTGCCTGCAGGATCGAACACCACACCGCCGTATGGAGTGGCTCCGTCTTTGGTCTTACTGCCAAACTCGTAGAGCACGGTTTCCGTCCAGTCCCCAGTGAGACCGAGAGTAAGCTCGTAGACGGTTCCCGAACCCTTTCCGCCTGTCTGCGTCGTTCCGTATAAATTTCCGGCGCTATCAAAGGTCAAACCGGCAAAAACCGAAGATCCATTGCTACCGATGAAATCGTTCAGGACGGTGTCGGTTACCTGGGCAGCAGCAGGAGCTACCGCCAATAGAGTGCCTACCGCCAATAGAGCCAAACGCAGGGGCAGAGAAATGCGGATGTTAACGGGCATGTTGTCTCCTTAAAAGCAGTTTTCTGATAAAAACACGCAAACGGCCCAGGGGACACCAAGTTGGCCGACTGCATACTACGGTGTTCTTTTCGCTAATTTATTTATTCCAAAACCCAACTACAAAATTCAAAACACGATCCTCTAATTTGCTGCCAGTCCTAATCCGGTCACGGTCGTATTGTGCGGATTGCCGGCGGCATTGTCCGGAATCATTACCTGGGCCACACGCGGGCCAACCCCGGACGGCGTAAAAGTGATCTTGATGGTGCAGGCCGCATTCGGCGCCAGGGTAGAGGGGCAGCTATTGGTTTCCGCATAGTCGGAAGCATTCAAGCCACGGATCGTAATGGTCCCGAGCGTCATATTGGCGGTGCCAATGTTGGTCAAGACCAGGAACCGCGGTGTGCTGGTAGTGCCCACCGTCTGCTTGTTGAATGTATAGCAAGGGCTGGAAAGGCTTACGTTCGGGGCCGCGGGCGGGTTACCCAAAAGGCCGAAAACATCAAGTGTGTTCTGCGTGCCCACATAGACTTTGCCGTTGGCAACTACAGGCACCTGGAACTTGTTGGCGCAGCCTCCGGTATCTCGAGCTGCATTTTGCGCGCTGTTATAAAAGTTGTTGGCAAGGTTGGTGGCGTCATAAGCGTAGAGAATCGCGGGCAACTGGCCCGGCGTGAGGCCCAGGGCCTCCTGACGCAGTGTGGCCCAGACGATGCCGTTGGTGGTGCCATTTCCTGAGGTCGATGGGGTCGCGCCAATGGGGAAGACATTTGCGCTTTGGGAAACAGGAGTGGTCGAAAGCTCGTCCTTGGTAATCGAGTACATCTTCAGATAATCACCTACTCCATTGGGAGCGCTCTGGCCTGCGTAGTAGATCGCGGCCTTTGTACCCTCGCGCCAGTAAGCGGGGCTGCTCCAATAGCCAATCGGGGAGCCAGGAATCTCCTGAATAACATTGTCTGCCCCGGAATTGTATTTCCCCATATTGTCGCGATTGACAACATAGATGGGAGAGGCACTGGAAGGATCGCAAGGATCGCCGCCCTTACCTGACTCGATCAGTTCATCCGGATACGTGCCACCCTGATTCGGTATTATCACGGGTCCGGAGGCCGATACGTCAAAGTCATTTGCGTAACGGCATGACTGGTCCATGGGAGTGAAATAGTCAATGATGTTCAGATTGCCGTCCAGCTTTAGCAGGGAATCCCCATAGTCCCCGCCGCCAGTGTTGGCGTCAAAAGGCCCGTCGCCGGTGGAAGCATAGATATATCCTTTGCTATCGGCAGCCAGCCCGTTCCCGCTCTGCCACACTCCACCGCGGATGCCGTTGGGTGTGGTGTTGATAATCACATCTTGTTGCAAGGTGGTGGCGTCATAGGCCATCATCCAGCCGTGCGACGCCCCGGACCAGCCTATGTATACCGTCTTCGCGCCAGTAATGCTGTTGGGCTCCAGAAGCAAGCCGGGGCGCTGAACGTCTGCCAATGGATTGAAGGTAATCACGCCGTTCACACTCCCGGCGCCGGTACCGAGCACCGAACCCTGAATCAGGGTGGGCCCGCCAAACTTATCCGCTCCTGTGGTGATATCGAGCGCGTGCAGGTTTTGATAAGCCGTCTGCGTATTGTTGTTCCAGGTGCGGGCGATCAAATACATGGTCCCCGTGGTTATATCGATCACGGGAGTGCCGGTGACGCCGTAATACGGATAAACCGCGCAGCTGATCTGTTCGCCGCCATCACTCTCGCAGGGAACCGGGCCAATGCCGTTTGCCGGATCGGTAAAGTTGACCTGCCAAAGTTGGACCCCGGTGTTGGCGTCAAACGCAAACACGCTGTCCATTTCCGTCGCTACATACACCACCGTGTGCGTGCCTTGTCCGGGAATCTTCACGCCGTATACCCATAGCGGCTGGGCATAGACCTGGCCATCAACGCTCACCGAAAACAGCTTGCCGAACTTGGTGGAGTTCACATTGGCTGGAGTGAGGATTTTTTCGTAAGTGTTATTTCCCGCTCGAGTGTTGTAATACTGCTGCGTGAACACTCCCAACGCATTTTGGCCCACAGCGGGTGTCAAAGAGGCGAGGGTTAGAAAAAGGATCGCGGCTGGGGAGACAAGACGCACTTTCATAGATCGAACCTCTCCACGGGAGTGAACTGGCTACTGGGGGAACCGTCACTGACGGTACGAGCCACGATTGTGGCCTTTGTACAGAGGCTTGTCAAGATGCAATAACCTGCACTCGGAGGGAAAAACTCTTCCCTTTTTGCCGAGTGGAGTGTGGAGTAAGGGGGCCAGGTCTGATTGAGCGACCTCGGGTGCACCGTGCCTCGCCAAGGGCGCTAGAAACAGGCCTCAGCGACCGCCTGCAGTGACGTGACATTGAGACGGTCGATTTTGGCGTCCTTGATCAGAATGCCCTTTACTGCCATCTTCTGCCCCTTATGGATCGAGGGATTGAACGCCTCAGTACCCAACAGTTGATCCTGCTCCTTGCCCAGCGGTTTGACAGCCGCAGCCTTTAAGGCCGCCGACGAGGTTGGCTGGGTCTCGGACACGGCAGGTTCACCGGCGTTGGTCAACATCCACGTTCCAGATCGGCTTTGCTCCAAACAGCCAACCACCTCGACGATCTGAAGAGCGTTCTGGGGCGGACCCTCGCTGTCGATGGAATACTGTATGAACGGAGTAAACATTTCATCCCAGCTCTGGTTCGCTTCTCGGAAATACACTTCCTTATCCGGCCCAAGGTTGCGCGGAGTATCGGAAGCGCCCTGGTGATGCATCAGGTGCATGTTCTTCAGTGAATTATCGTAGTGGGCGGTGACCACCAGCTTGCTGCCTGCGGGCAGTTCGAGCGGTTTATCGAGTTCATAGGCCACCTGCCAATGAAAATCGTATTTCGGCACGCTCAACACGCTCTCCTCGCGTCCATCGGGATAGACAACGGTGTATTGGAAATCCTTGCCACGCAGATGCGCATGCGGTTGCAGCTGGTAAATCGTCACTGGATCGGTGTAGGCCGTGATCCCGGTCACTTCATAGTTCTCCGCGTACGGCGGAATCGGGGGAATGGCCACAGTGGTGCCCTCGGCCTTAGCGCCCGGAGCATCCGTCAGCAACTCCTTGCCTTCGGCGATGATGGTCTCTCCCGCCGCAGGTACGCGGAATATCTGATGCTTTGGCGGTTCCGGTTGAAACCAGAAAGCAAGCTTCGACTGATCGGTTTCCGGCTCGCCCGTTGTTTGATAATGAATGTTGAAGTTGAGGTACATATTCTTGCCCCCCTTCAACACCTTTGCGCTGCCGTCCGGGTAGGTCTCGAGAGTCGTGCCCGGTGTGTACACTCCGAGCATGTCGTACTCCGTGGGATTTACGGGATCCACAACCGCCGGTCGAGTGGCGATGGAACCGTTTGGAAGGCCGAGTTGCCTGGCGACGCGCGCGAGCCGGTCGAGGTCATCCGGGGTCACTCCATTGTCTAATGCTACCTCGGTGATCGCCATGTGGTGCACGACTGCGGGGTTGCCGGGCCGCACCTCGAGGGCAACGATCCACTTGTCTTCAGCGAACGGGACCTTGGCCATGTATCTAACGTAGGGAATTTCACCCTTAGGCGGCAGATGAAACTCACGCAAAGGAATTACCAGGTCGGGAGCGCGTCCGTTCGGGTACAGCCAGCCTTGCGGAAAATTTGGCAGCGGTGGCAGATCGGCATCGTTTCCTTTAGGCGCGCCGGCATTGACCCATGCGACCAGCGTGTCGATCTCCTGCTGGCTAAGTCGGGGATCGTTGCGGAACTTCATGCTGCGGCTGGGATCGGCTGGCCACGGCGGCATTTCGCGCTGCACAACCTGCTGCTTGATTGACTCGGCCCAGGGCCGCGCACCCTCGTACGATATGAGCGATACGGTCGAACCTATTTCACCCGGACGATGACAGTTTGCGCAATGACTAAAAAGAATCGGAGCCACGTCCTTGTTGAAGGTGGGCGCCGGGGCGCCGGCCGCAGCGCCGATCGCCAGGGAAGCAGGCGCAAACGCGGCGACTGCGCCGACTATCCACAGCAGTTGCCTGATTTGTCTCGGTATCGTCAAAACAACAGCCCAATCGGAAATGCTGCCAACTCTTTCACAGGATTGATCTAGCCTTCGGGGGGAACATTTCGGTTGCAAGTATAAAGACGATTGTGACCCGCCTCCAGAAAGCTGTCAAGATGCGAGAAGTGGCATCTCAGCGAACAAGTCGTGTGCTAGGATTCTGATAAATCCCCCCACTGGATCTCTCGATCTTAAGGAGCTATCGATGCGTGGATTCCTGCCGGTTGGTGTGTTGATCGCTGCAATGGCATGGGCACAAATGAACTCGGCGGCGCCTGCGGCTGCCCCCAAGGTTCAGGATGCCGGGGCTGCGGCCAACGTCGCACCCGATGCTGCCGTCTTAACTATTAAGGGGCTATGTGCCGAGCCAGCAGCCGAGCCCGCAACTCCTACTGACAACTCCGGCTGCCAGACTGTCGTCACCCGCACTCAATTCGACGAACTTGTAGAGATGCTGCGCGTGGAAAAGGACCCGCAAGCCAGACGCGCATTGATGACTTCGTTTCCGCAAACCTTGATTATGGCCCACGAAGCGGAGCGCCGCGGCTTGGAGAAAGAACCGCATGTCCAGGTGAGACTCAGATTTGCCCGGCTCCAGATTCTTTCGCAGGAGTTGATCCAACAGCTCAAGGAAGAAGCGGGGCAAGTGCCGGAAAAAGATATCGAAGATTACTACCACCAGAAAGCGGACGAATTCGAGCAGTTTAGTGTGGAGCGCATCGTCATCCCAAACCGGGCCCAACCGAAACCGGCCACGAAAGGGGCAAAGCCGCAGACTCTGGATGAAAGTGGCATGAGCAAGCTGGCACAGGCTCTACGCGTCCGGGCCGCAGCGGGAGAGGATTTCAGCAAACTGCAGAAGGAAGCTTACGATGCGGCCGGTTTGAGCGGAAATACTGCGCCTAATCCTCGCATGGAGAAGATGCGGTCACACGGATTGCCGCCGGGACACCTTTCAGTGTTCAGTCTGAACCCCGGCGAAGTGTCGCCGGTGATCAGCGATGAAACCGGCCACTACATTTACAAGCTGGTGTCGAAAGAAGTCGAGCCTTTGGAGGCGGTCAAGCTAGAAATCACTAAGACGCTGCGACGGCAGCGGCTCGAAGCAATGGTGCACCAGGTGGAGCAACCGTTTACCACTGATGTCAATCACGCTTATTTTGGAGCGGAAGGGAAGCCGGCTAAAAATTAGGCAACATGTGCGGAGGGGGGGTGTTTTTGGGCGCAGGAGATGTGTGACCCTGCCGCTCTTACTGAAGTACCTTGCCGATCAAGCCGAACGAGAGCCTCGCGCACGTCTGCGGGCTAGTTAGATCACATATATTTTCCCAAGTGTAAGGATATCCGAGATAATCGGAATTAATAAACATTTTGCCGACCGGTTGGATCGCTCCCCGGAAAGTATTCGTTTCTGAAGTAGTATTCGATACTCCGTACTGGTTAGAAGAGCAGGCTGGATCGTTCTTCTTCACGCACTGCGGCGTGACGTTAAACCAATATGTACCCGCGTTGATCGTAACTGGTGGATTAACCTTCACCGCGAGCGAATACTCAGGACCGTTTCCCTCTCGCCCCGTTGGTTGGAGATGCGCGACGCTCTGACCCGAAGCGACGAGGATTCCACCATTGCCTTCGCTGACGCCTACACGCACCTCCCAGGTCGCCACATTCGGATCAAGCTTCACAGTGCCATCAAATTGAATCTGAAACAACAACCCCTCAAGCAGCGCCGAGTGGTTTTGCGGAATCGTCACCGCGCCATAAGTCTTGACATCGTCGTAAACGAAGGTGTTCTCATTCGGGAACACAGCTGAGTTGGGATCTGTCTCGTCAAAATCGCCAGCATAGAACAAGCACGGCTTGCAAAGCGCTGGCGGGCCAGATTGGGCGGTGGCTCTAGGCGACAGCACACTAACAAACGCGAGGAAAAAGAACGCTGCAAGCGTAGCTTTCATGGAGGCCTCCCACGCGGGGAAGCTTAACACAAGGGGCATCCAGCTGGCCTAAAGCTAGGCCAGCTGTTCCCAGCTAACGTCGAGTGTTTTGCCCAATTTCTTCCATGTGCTGACGGACCCGGACTTGCGGCTGGTCTCGATGGCCGCGATAAGTGCGCGCGACACTTTTGATTTCTTTGCCAACTGTTCCTGGGTAAGCTGCCGATATTCACGCCAAATGCGGAGCGCGGGTTCTCCCCGCAGTCTGCGCTCAGTGATCTCCAATGGGATGAGTTCGTCATTGCCGTCCGCAAGACGCGCTTTGGCGGCATCGTAGGCCCGCACATCGGCAAGCATTTCCAGAATCATCGGACCGTCGCCCCCGCCATCTTTTGCTGGCGCTGCATCCACTTCCATGCGGTCGAGACGCTGTCGCGCAAAGAGCGCTTGGTCTTCCATCCCAAGATTTGCTGCGCCTTCTTTGGATCGGCAACCAGCGCGGGCGGATCGCCAGCACGTCGCGGCACGATCTTGTGCGGAACCTTCTTGCCCGTGACTTCTTCAACCATGGACATGACTTCTTTCACGGAAGAACCTTCGCCAGTGCCCAGATTCACGGTGAACGACGGGTTTCCTGCGATCAGGTGTTGCAAAGCTTTGACGTGAGCTTCGGCAAGATCGACGACATTGGTGTAATCACGGATGCAGGTGCCATCAGGAGTGGGATAGTCGGTGCCGTAGAGTTGAAGCTCGCTACCGAGCCCCGCGGCCGCGCGCAAGCATAAGGGAATGAGGTGAGGTTCCGGCTCATGACATTCACCGATTTCACCGCTTTCGTCGGCGCCGGCTGCGTTGAAGTAACGCAAGGCCGAGAAGCGCAATCCGTAGGCGGTGTCATAGGACTCGAGCATTTCCTCGAAGAACACTTTGGAAATTCCGTAGGGATTGACGGGCAGTCGCGGAGTCTCCTCAGTGATGGGCATCTTGGTGGGAGAGCCATACACCGAGCAGGTGGAAGAGAAGATGACGTATTTGATGCCAGCGTCGAGCACTGTGTTTAAGAGCGAAATGCCGCCTTCCACATTGTTACGGAAATATTTCCGCGGATTGACCATGGATTCGCCAACGTAGTGGTTGGCGGCAAAGTGCATGATCGCATCCGTTCCCTTCAGCGCTTCGGCCAACTTCCTGGAGTCGTGCACGTCACCGACGACCATTTCGAAGCCCTTGGTGAGATATTCGAAGCCAGTGGAGAGATTGTCGTAGATCAGTACTTCGAGGCCGGCGCTTCGCAAAACCCGCGCCGTATGGCTTCCAATATATCCAGCTCCGCCAACCACTAGAATCTTCACTGAAGAACTCCTCTTTTTAATGGGATCAACGGCGATGTTTATCAAACGAAAGGCAAAACTCCGTCACCACACGATGTGGGGACGGAGTTTATGGTAACAGACCGATCAGATTGAGGAAATCTGGCGCGCCCAGCGTCTATATCTCATGCAGGGTTAGCAGCCAGATCCTTTTTTGCAAGTGAAGACACGGGTCGCCCAGGTGCAACCACTGACTCCCGAGCCGCTGCAATTCGAAGTTTGGTTGCCATTCATGTACTCGTCGGTGGCCCAGAAGGTGAGATCGTCGTTGGGATCCGAGGCAACGCTCACATACTCGCCCCAGAACGTATCGGTTTCATCCTGTCCGGTGGTCCCGCTCTTGGAGAGGATCAGTTCCACGGGCCCCAGCTTGCCTTTGGTTGAGGTAATGAATACGGGAGACGGATCGTAGTTGAAAGAGCTGATGCCGGCAATGCCGGCGACGGTGAAGGTGATGCCAACGTTCCCATTGTGATCCATAGCCACGCTCGGCATGTAGGCTGAGAGGTGGTAGGTGTTGTCGGTCACATCGCCTTTCGCGGCGATGCTAGGGCTGGCGCCGGCAAGTATCTGGTAATAACGAACTCCGGTACGCTCAGTAGTCGCGTCTTCCTGGATGGTGTGAGCGACAGCTAGATACTCGCCCCCGCCGGTCCCCGTAAAATAACGGTATGCCAAACGGTACATGAGGCGATCGCCGACACTATCGCTATAGCCGCCATAGGGCTCTTGAACACAAACTGTGTTCCAGGGGCGTTGCGGAGTATAGCAAGCTGGAGTGAAGGGATCGTTTAACGGGATCAAGGTCGGCCCGGCGCCACTGGTGAACGCAGACCAGGTCCAGTAAGCCAGTTCATTCGACGTACAGGGCGTGCTGGTGCACTGATTGTTGGTTCCAGGATTGCTCGGATTCACCTGAGCGAGGAAATATTCTCCCTTCGTAGTACTGGGGATGGAAGTGCTTCCCTCGAAGTCCGCCGGCAGAAGGGTGTGGATCAAGCTGGCATTGGTGGTTGGGACATAGCTGGGAATATAGGTGTAGCAGGCCGGAGCATTGGACGAGAGTCCGGCGAGGATATCGGCTTTATCGAGCTTGCAGATCATGAAGCCAACAATGTTGACGTCATTGGTTGCTGGATCCTCCAGATCCCAAGCTACGTAAAATCCATCGGACCAGGTGCCAAACCTCTGGTAATCGGGAAAGTAGGTCTGGCCGTTCTTGTTCTTTGGGATCGACGGATTCAGTTCGTAAGCGTACACGTTCCAAAAACTTTGATTGCCAGAGCCTTCCAGGTTGTCGGCGGGAACGCCGCCAGCGGCGGCACTGACCCCGATGCAGTAGTAATAGGTACCCGCGTTGCCAGGGTTGAAGGTGTTGGCCAGAACAAACACGCTGTCAATGCGGTCATAAGTGGCAACGGCGTCGGCCGTGCCAGCTCCACAGTAGTTTTTCCCACCGGGAGCGAACAAGCTGGTGAGAGGCTGAGGGACGGCTCCGCTGTTTGCCGAATGGCTGATGATGCCGTTGCCAGTTTTTCGATCGAAAGCTTGCACCAGACCACCGGCTATTTCCAGGTACTGCCCGACGCCACTGGAATTGGTGGGGCCGACAGAGCCCACCGGATCTGCCTGGGAGCGTGGCGTGCCTCCGTCAGCCAAAATGGTCTTTGCATCTAGACCCTCGAATTGGCCTGACCATGAGCCCGCCGCGGGAGCTGAGGTAAAGAAGCCAACCTTCGAAGTTCCACCTGGACAGGTGCTGGCGAGATTGTTGCCGGCACACCAGACCTGCACTGGGGGCGCCACGACCGGGCAAGTGCCAGTAGGCAGAGAGCCGCTACAATTGTTCTGCGCAAAAGAGGCCACGCCACTCAAAGCGAGCAGCATCGGGAACATTCGGTACATTTTGGCTTTCATCTTTAAATCACCCCGCAGCTTGAATAATTTCACTAGTCACAATTCTTCGAGGGGCAGAATGCCCTTCTTAACGCAAGTGTTTTGCCACTCATTTTGCACTTCGGCGGCGCACTGTTACCCGCACAATCAACAACTTAGGGATCGTGGGCGTGGTGCAATGAGACTACGATGTGCATCCATTTGCAACCTAACACCCAGACCCTTTCTTGCAAGTGAAAACCCGGGTCGCCCACGTGCAACCGCTACCGACCTTTGCCGTGCAGTTGCCAGTTTGAGTGCCGTCCATATATTCGTCCACTGCCCAGAATGTTAAATCATCGTCGGGATCGGAACTGACGCTTACATATTCTCCCCAGAAGTTGTCGGTTTCGTCCTGTCCGCTGACGCCGCTGTCGCTCAAGATAGCGACTGGCGGGTTCAGATTTCCCTTGGCGGAAACGGTTATAAAAAACGGTGAGGGATCGTAGTCCATCGCACTCCCGCGTTTGGGGTTCCCGGTTACGGTAAAAGTGATTCCAATGTCGCCGTTGCTGTCCATCGCGACGCTGGGCATGGATGCGAACAAATGATACGTCGTATCCTGAATCTCTCCCAGGCGCGCAATCGAGGGACTACTTCCCGCGGCAATAAGGTAATAGCGTATGCCGGTACGCTGCGTGGTAGCGTTCTCCTGTACTGTCTGCGCAACTGCCAGATATTCTCCGCCGCCGCCGGCGTTGAGGTAACGGTAAGCCAGGCGATAATTGAGCCGGTCGCCCAAGCCGTCGATCAGCCCACCATAAGGTTCTGGGACACAGACCGTATTGTAAGGGCGCTTAGAATCGTAGCACCCGGGAGTGAACGGGCTTGCCGGAAAACTGATATAGGTCGGACCGGCCCCGCCGGTAAATCCGGACCAAGTCCAGAAAGCCAGCTGATCGGAAGTGCAAGGCGCTGTGGTGCACTGACTGTTGGTTCCAGGATTACTGGGATTCACCTGGGCAAGAAAATATTCTCCCGCTGTGTTGTTAGGAATCGGATTGTTGCCCTCGAAGTCGGCCGGTAGCAGAGTATGGATCAGACTTCCAGCGGTTCCGTTTGGACCAGTCACATAAGAAGGGATGTAGGTATAGCACACTGGTGGATTGGATGAGAGGCCCGCAATGATGCTGGCTTTGTCGAGCTTGCAAACCTCAAAGCCCACGATATCGTAATTCTGAGTGGTATCTTCCAGATCCCATGCGACGTAGAAACCGTCGGACCATGTTCCGAAGCGTTGATAATCGGGAAAGTAGATATGTCCCGCCGCGTTGTGCGGTATCGCGGGATTCAGAGAATAGGCGTACACATTCCAATGGCTTTGGTTGTTCGAGCCTTGCAGATTACTGGCGGGCACAGCACCGCTGGGGGCGCTGACGCCGATGCAGTAGTAGTACGTCGTCTGGCCGCCGGGATTGAAAATGTTAGCCAGGACAAATACGCCATCGATGCGATCGTACGTGGCGATGCCGTCCACCGAACCGTTGGCACAATAGTTTTTCCCGCCAGGGCTGAACACACTTGACATTAGTTGAGGACTCGCTCCGCCACCCGCCTGCTTACTGAGAATTCCGTGCCCGGTGCTGCGGTCAAAGGCCTGAACGTAGTTAGCGGAAAACTCCAGGTACTGGCCAACGCCACTGGAATTAGTGGGCCCCACGCCTCCATTGGGATCAGGCTGCGGTCTGGGACTCACGCCGGAACTCCGAATGCTGGCCGCGTCCAAGCCTTCGAATTGATTTGACCACGAACCCGCAGCCGGCGTCGAAGTAGAGAAGCCTACCCATGAAGTGCCGCCCGCGCAGGTACTGTTGGGGTTATTTCCCGCACACCAGGTTTGCACCGGCGATGGGGCTGCGCAGGTTCCGGTGGGAGGAACAACGGTGCAGTCATTTTGGGCGGACGCCGTCGAGATGCCGAGCAGCATAAAAAGCATGAGCGAAGCCCCACCGCAGAGATGCAGTGTTCTCTCATCGCTCGGCCGTCGAATTAGCATACGCGCAGTCGTCCCTCTTCTTCGAACCAGGGGGAGTTCAGTTTGCTCGCGCCGGCCCACTACTTAACTCGGATGGCCCTGACAATCTAGCACGGTCCAGCCAGAAAAAGACAGGAATAAGGGGACAAGACTACCAAGCCCAATTATCTACAATAGTGGTGGCCGCGAGGGTTGTGCGAGAGGTAGGAAGTAATGAGAGGAAGGTCTCTAGTAGCCCGCGTGCCGCGCTTTTTTGGGGGCCTGGGAATGCCTGTTTTTACAGACTGCCGTCGCCATCATACTGGCAGGGATCCCAAACGTTGGGGTCTCGCAACTCCTCGGTCAAGCCTTTGGACGTAGCCATATAAAAATACAACCACGCGGGAAGGCGCCGGCGTCGTGGAGCGAGGCCGTCGATCACGGCCTGTTTGTCGGGACGCAGGCTGAAGGCTTCAAGCATGTGAACGCCTTCTTGCTGGCAGCGGCCAACTGCCCACGAGAGCATGCGCGCCAGGAGTTGATGATTGCCGTTCAGTACCTGGAAGTCGATCAGACGGACTCTTTTCAGGTGGATGTCAGGCTTGTCTTGCCGAAGGAAAATCGCGTAAGCCAGTAGACGAGAGTTCTCTTCCACGGTCGCGATCCACACGCGTTTGTCGGCCAACGCGTACTTGAAATGCCATTGCAGACTCTCGATGGATCGTGCGGTCAAGAGCCGTTCGGGATAAGCGCGCTTCAGTTCCTCCCAGAATATGTCGAAGCGTTCGTCGAAGTGCGAGCAGGTTCCAACTTCACCGCTTTGACGTCGCGTCCAAGAATAAGCTCCTGCCAAACTATCACGCGTGGACAAGGCAGCAGCTGCGGGGTAGGACAAAAACGACGGCCACCCTTTTTTCTCGCAGGTGCTGGCCAGAAAACCCTGATAGTCAGTGATCCAAAATGCAGACTGATCCCACTTGCCTGCCGGTGTGCCCCGAGTCCGAAACATGCCGTTAAATTTCGCGGAAAATTCGTTGGCAGTGCTGATCACAAAAAGATCGACGGCGCGAACCTTGGCGCAACGCCGGAGGAAGAAGCCCGCGATCCCGCGGTAGGGAAGATCCATGGTCATGGCATGGACAGTAGAGGCAATGATCTCGCGGCCTTTGAAATGGCAGAAAAAGGGAACGTTGCCCATGTATCCGACAATTTCCTGCTGCTCATTCTCGGCCACCCAGCCCATGGGCCAATCGCCGATACGCTTACAGACAGGATTTTCGGTCCAGAGATGTTCCCACTCCGGGCGGCGTTTCGGTCGCAGGCCATTGCGAGTTTCCACGGCGGCGATGCCCGCGTAGTCGTCGAAGACGGCGGGGCGAATCTTTGCGCTAGCGGCTGCTGCTGGAGCCTTGGTCAGCGTGTCCACTCTTCAAAGTCTCTCGTGATTGGATCCTGACTCGATGAGGGGGGATCGAGTTGCTTGCCCCCGCGCCGGGAGACACGCTGCGAGTCTAATTGAGTCAGCCGCTCTGTGTCGAGCGGCAATGCGATGGGGTCTTCGGCCAAGCACATTTCATAGCAGTTTGGAAAACGCCATCGACGATCTAACCGGACGCCGGGGGAAGCCACCTCCTTGCGGGTTCTAAGTTTATGAAACAAAACTCATGTACTCTCGCTTGGAGCTGCGGTATGCTTTTCGTACAACTGTGCTGAGAAGAGAACCTATACGGGCCGCACAACTTTCTCCGGACCATAGGGTTTCAGGCTTTATGGGTGAATCGTGGCCGAACGATTTCCCGGTGATCACACGATTTTGCTAATGGAGGACACAATGCTGAACATTTCCCCTAAGCTACTTAAACGCGCTTCCATGTCCGTTGCCCTTGCAACGACGCTGTGTGCGGGAATGGCACTGGCGCAAGATACCACCCCTCAACCACAACCCTCTTCCGACGCGCAGATGGTGAGACCTAGCAGCTCGGAAACGAACACCATGGACCATTACCTCAACAACCATCCGGATGTTGCGAAGCAATTGCATGAAGACCCTTCGCTCATCAACAATCCGCAATGGCTGGCCTCGCACCCCAAGGTGCAGAGCTATATGAACAGCCATCCGGCGATGAAAGCCGATGCCGCAACCCACCCCGGAGAGTTTGTCAATCATACGGAGCGGCAGGACTTGACAAGAGACCACAAGGCGCTAAACGGGGTCGATGCTCTTGCACATGACCATCCGCAGATTGCCAATGAACTGAAGAACAATCCCAAGCTGATTGATGATCCAAAGTATCTTGCGCAACATCCTGGACTCGACAGCTACTTGGCGCAGCACCCCGAGATTCGCCAAGAAGCACAGGCCCATCCCAATGCCTTTGCCAAGGACGTGGAAAGGAACAACAAGTACAACGAGGATCGAGCCCACCGTGCCGCGGCACCGCCTACGCCGCCTGCGCGGACAACTGCCGCGCGCAAGTAGTTCGGCCCGAACGTAAGATTGCCCGGTGTGATGTCCATTCGGTAACTGTCGGAGTAAGCGATATTTCATCGTTCTTCCGGCTCTGACCGAATGGGCATTTTTTTGTCCTTTCCCGTTCGACTGAAGTCTTGCGACTGTTTCCGGTCGTGATCAAACTGTAAAGAACGCTGTTGGCAGCGATTGACTATCATCTTATAGATACAACAACTTGCAGAGTCTCCACTCTGTGGTACAGGTACCGCTTTCCCATACGAGCGGTCCGGTTCTTCGCAGCAAGCTCGTTCTTAGGGAACCTGTTCACCCGCTTCTCCTGGTGTCACCCTGACCTCGGAAAGTTTTGCTTCGGCTTGTCACAGCCACGGCAAGACGGGAACGTACATCGGGGAAAAAATGATACCGGTTCACAATAGTCGGACCTTTCGAGTTAGCGCAATCATTCTAGTAGTATTGTGCGTTCTTGCTGCTGTCGGCTGCAACGGGATTTCGTCCGCATCTGGGGGAAAAGGCGGCGCTGCGCCGACGTCGCCGCCACCTGCGGGCACTTACAGCATTTCTGGGACGATAACCCCCGCAGCGGGAGCCTCGGGCGCCACGCTTACCTTGAGCGGTACCTCCAAGGGCAATGCCACGGCTGATGCTGCCGGCAACTACACATTCTCCGGACTGGCGAATGGCACGTACACCATCACGCCCGCCAAGACCGGTTTTGTCTTCAGTCCTTCAAAGCAAACCATTACAGTGAGTAGCGCTAACGTTACCGGTATGGATTTCGGCAATGCGCCTTCGCAGTTGTGGAGCATTCAGGGCACAATTACGCCAGCGGGAGGCGGTAGCAACGCAACCGTCTCTTTGAGTGGCGCAAGTAATGGGACCACCACCGCGGACGATTCTGGTAACTACGTGTTCAGTGGCCTTGGCAATGGTTCGTATACCGTGACGCCGGCCAAAACTGGGATTGTCTTCACGCCTTACACTCAGAATGCCGTGGTTAGCTCGGCCAACGTCAATGGAGTTAATTTCGTGGGGACATCCGGATGTAGTGGCGGCCATGGGGCTGCCAACTTCTACGTTGCCACGAACGGCAACGATTCCTGGTCAGGTACGCTCGACTGCCCCAACCTCAGTAACACGGATGGACCTTTTGCTTCGCTTGCCCGAGCGCAGATCGCCGTTGAGAGCGTCCTGCAAAACCACTCCACTTCTGCAACGGTGGTGATGGTGCGAGAGGGAACGTATTATCTTCCGTTGAGTCCCACGAATCCGGGAACCTTGAACTTCACCGCGAGTGATTCCGGTACGGCAGCAGCCTCGGTCACCTGGGAGAATTATCCGGACGAAGTTCCGGTGGTGAATGGAGGCATACCGGTTTCCGGCTGGACTCAAGTGTCGGGTGCGCTCTGGCAAGCCCAACTGGCGGCCAACCCACTGCCCTTCGAGTATCTGTTTTACAACGGTGAGCGGCGGTTGCGTTCGCGATTGGAATCCGCGGCAGCCGGAACCGGCTACTACATGAGTGGCGGATCCTGTATCTCCAGCCAGAACCAGCAAATTGCCAGCACTTCGCAGTGCAATCTGGGAACGTTTCTGCGGGTGGCGGCGGAGATTCCACCTACCGGCCCTAATGCTAATTGCCCGTCTTATACCAATGGGACCCAGTCCAAATGCATGGACCGTTTTCAATACAACCCCGCGGACCCGATTGCCAGCTGGATCAATCTGAATCCGCCCAGCGGCAATCCTTGCAATACTTCGCATTCGGGCAATTATCCATCCGGCGACATCGAACTCACCCTGTTCGATGCTTTTACGGCGGATGTGATGCGCGTCAGTTGTGTGGACACGGCTGCGCATGTCATTTACCTGACCGGAGCCACACAATCCAGCTCCGCTTCGCAATATGACTTCTTTGGTCCGGCGGCGGGACATCGCTACGTGGTGGACAATACGCGTGACGCGTTCAATGCGGCGCAGGCGGCCGGGCAGACGGGGATCTGGTTTCTGGATCGTTCCACTTCCCCCTGGACGTTAAACTACCTGGCCAATGCGATGGAGAATCCGAACACGGATACAGTTGTGATTCCGCAGTTAGGGGGCGCGATTCCGGGAGATCCGGCGACGGACTTCGTAGGCGCAAGTCTGATTTTCGCCAGCCAGTTGAGTTACGTGACTTTCAGCGGCATCAGTTTCGAGATGGATAATTACGTTCCCTCGGCCACCGGATTCAACAATGACAGCAACGAAGAACTTCCGGTGCCGCAGGCCATCGATTGCGAGAGTTGCCAGAATGTGGTGTTCGATGGCGTGACGGTGCGGCATACGTCGGGCTCGGCGATTACGATTGCCTCGGCGGCGAGCAACGGCGGCACTCCAGCCAGCAACGACATCATTCAGAACTCGGCATTCTATGACCTGGGGTCGAGTGGCATCCGTATCGGACGCTCCATTGCGAGTAGCGATCAGTATCCCTATGTACCGCAATTGCTGACTGTGCAGAACAACATTGTGCAGGGATACTCGCGGGTGTTTCCGGATGGAGAAGGCGTGGCCATGGGGAACGGTCACGATGTCACAATTCAGCATAACGATATAAACGACGGCTATCATGCGGGCGTTTCGATCTGCAACTTCGGATGTTTTTCGTACAACCAGTCGGCGAACGGGATTAACATCATCACCCAGTACAACCACATCTGGAATGTGATGGAAGGCATCACCTCGGACGGCGGTGCGCTTTACTACAACATCGGTGGGCCGAAGGGAAGCGGGACGGGAAACCAGATTCTCAACAACCTGATCCACGATGTGAGCGACTCATCGATCATCGACGCCGGCGTGGTCGGATCCGGATATGGGGCTCAAGGCATTTACCTGGACATTGAATCCGCCGGTGTGGATGTGGCGAACAATGTTCTTTATCGCATCGGCGTGGGTGGTCTCACCATGACCGAGGGCCCCCACGAAGGGCAGCCTGCGAATACCTTCAACAACAATATTGTGGCGTACGCACGTAGGGCGATGTTCGAGGAACAAAATCCCTGGCCGGAGAACTGCACCAGCACCCTCAAAGTTAAGGTCACCCACAATCTCTTCTATTTCGATCTGAATGACACCAACGGCTTCCATGCCGTGAATGGATGCGCCGATTCCTGTGGTATGAACTACAACCAATTCCAGAATTTCCAGGGGAACCTTTACTGGAGGACCGACGGCAAATTTGCCAGCTACGCCAATGCGTTTTACGTGCTGAATACTCCCCCGCCGCCAAATCAAGCAAGTTCGTGCCTGAACAATAATCAGAACCCTAGCGACTTCACCTATCTCACGTTCTCTCAATGGCAGACTGGAACCCCACTGGTGAACGGAAAGCCGCTGCCCATGAACGAAGACCCACAGGGGACGGCCAGCGTGAATCCTGGGTTTGGCAATAGCGGCCAAGCCAGTGACTTCCTATTGTCGAGTTCTCCGATTGCTGGATTCGATTACTCGCTGACCGACGATACCATCAATAGCGCAGGGCGAAGTAATCCGGCGATCACACCTCCGACCGTGCCTGCCACCTTCCCCACTTATTACGATCCGACCTTCTAGGGCATGTTCGACCGCTCAGGCTTGCGACGACCCCGCATCTCGCGCGCAGAAGGCGCATCTGCCGGACTAGAGTCCTTCGACTCCTAGCTCTCGTCTCATAGGTCAGTCGCCGGGGGCATCCAATCAGCCTCGCAAGAATGTCTTAACCACAGGTGCCCGTAATCGAACGTGGGCAACTTCTTTCATCTTGACAGCGAGGCTCAATGCAGATCAAATTGTCGCCGGCGCTCTTGAGAAGCGTTTTTCGATGGACGCCCGCATCCCTCCCCCAAAGAGGTATGTAAGTAGCATCAAAACTGCTGGCGCTGCATAGCGCGGGCGCGGATATCGCGTCCGCCTAACTCCCATTTCTTTGGGAAGCTGACGCCGTGTTTTCGGTACATCACAGGGGGAGCTTATGAACCGCACACTTGCCGGAATATTTCTGGTTGCCTCATTCTGTATCTCAGTTGCCCATGCGCAGGTCACCGGATCTGGAACGGCCAACACTATTCCCATTTGGACTAGCAAAACTTCATTGGGCAATTCCGCGATTACCCAGAGTGGCTCCAATGTGGGGATCGGCGGAACATCCGCGCAATCCCGACTCTTCGTCATCACAAACAGTAGCGGGGGTGAAGCGGTCCTCGGCAGCAATAAGTCCACGTCGCAAAGTTCGATGCCCGTCGGCGTGGCCGGACTGAGCAGCGGTCAATTGGGCGTGGGAGTCTATGGCTCGGCGAGTGCCACCACGGGCGCTCCCATCGGGACAGTCGGCATTACTGTCAGTCCTGGCGGAATTGGAGTCGAGGGCATCAGCGATGCCAAGAGTGGTGAGGGTGGGGATGCCAGCGGAGTGATGGGGGTTTTCAACGGTACTTCAGGCAGCGGCAGCGGTGTGATTGGAATTAGTGCTTCTCCCACGGGCAGCGGGGTTCTAGGCCAGTCGGTCAGTTACATCGGCGTAACTGGCACTACCAGCGGGAGCGCCGGCATTGCGGGTTACTTTGACAACTCTGCGGCTGGCAGCCTGCTGGTGGGCGCAGTAAGCGGAGTTCACAAGTTCCGCGTCGACGGCACCGGCAAGGGTTACTTCGACGGTGGCACGCAGACCGGCGGAGCGGACTTCGCAGAATCCGTAGCCATAGCAGCCAGTGAAGGGCACCGCGAGCCGGGAGACTTGATGGTGGTGGATCGAGGGTCAACCCGCCAACTCACTCTGGCTACTGAACCTTATTCCACTCTGGTTGCCGGGATCTATTCCACGAAGCCGGGCGTGTTGGCCACTCCGCACTTGATGGCGGAAAATGTCGCCAACGAGATTCCCTTGGCGATCGTCGGAATTGTCCCCTGCAAGGTGAGCGCGGAAAATGGCCCGATTTTTCCTGGAGACTTGTTGGTAACGTCTTCCACTCCGGGTCACGCCATGAAGGGTACCGAGCGCAATCGCATGTTGGGCGCGGTAGTAGGAAAAGCTTTGGAGCCCCTGAGCGAAGGGAAGGGCGTTATCCAGGTATTGGTAACCTTGCAGTAGCAGCGGGAGGCTGGTCAGCGCTTGCGATCAAGCACTGGTTTGGAAGTTTCCGCTTCTGTTCTTTCCTCAAACAGGAGCCGTCGTAACGTACGCAGATCATTCAGCAGACGGCGGCTGACTTTAATATGTTGTTCCAGCTTCTCGAGTTTGTAGAGTGCGAGTCGAACTGCCTCTAAACGCCGTGGCAATTTTGCATTGGCTTCCGTCAGCAAATCTGCCGCGACATTCTGCCGGGCTTCCTCGATCGCCTCGCTCAACAAGACGAGATAATCCTGAGCATTTTCAATGTTATCGAACGGTGATTGAAAGCCGTCAGGCAAGTAAAATCCTCCCCAATTTAGCAGCCCAAAGCACTATATTCGCAAACCCCTGGCAAACCAACGGCATTTCTGCTGCCAGACATGCACAAACCTAAGCCACTGATAGGAGAAGACATCAAATCGCCCTAGCATGGAAGTGGACGCTGCCATTGCAGGCTTCTGCACACCTGACCCGGCAGCGTTCCTGTCCTTAAAACGGACACCGTTGCGGGCGGATGAGCCAAACGACTCTATCGGCAGTAGGCACCTTAGTTCCATTGCTTACAATTAATTGCAGTGTAGACTGGGACTAGCGATTCGCCCTGCGGCCGCTCGGGTCCCAGCGAGAACCCAACCCGGCGTCAGCCCACGCACCGACTCTGCGATTTTAGATGATCCCCCAGAACAGAAGTTTGTGCGGGCACGCGGATGCCTGTGTCCGATAGTTTGCCGGCACGGGATAACAGGGTGAAACGCGGTCACGATATTTTGCCAGATGGTTCGCTGACAGCGAGCGAGAGAAGCACCGCATGCAAAGCGTGAACGGCAACGGAAACGGCAACGGAAACGGACACGCGCGCGGCCGTGTGATCGAGCTGCGCCGGGTGGTAGTGACCGGTATTGGTCTGCTTTGCAGTCTGGGCCTGACGACTGAAGAAGCCTGGAATGGAATCCTCGCGGGCAAATCAGGAAGCCGCCGCATCACGCAGTTCGACACTCAGGATTTTCCCACCAAGATTGCCGCCGAAGTCCAGGGCTTTGATCCGCGGCAATACCTCGACAGCAAAGACGTGAAGCGAATGGCTCGCTTCATGCAGTTTGCCATTGCCGCCAGCGATATGGCGATCCGGCAATCGGGTTTGAAAATAACCTGCTGTAGCGCGGAACGGGTTGGGGTATGCGTGGGCAGCGGCGTTGGAGGACTGGAAATCCTGGAACGCGAGCACGCCAAGTTGTTGGGACGGGGGCCGGGCCGAATCTCCGCCTTTCTGATTCCATCGATGATTGTCAATCTAGCCTCGGGTTTCATTTCCTTGCGGACTGGGGCTCGCGGGCCGAACCTGGCGGGTGCGACTGCATGTGCCACTGGAACTCATTCTATCGGTGACTCCCATCGTCTTATCCAGATGGGTCAAGTGGACGCAATGATCTGCGGCGCATCGGAAGCCGCCATTACTCCGCTGTTGGTGGGCGGATTCAGCGCTATGCGGGCTCTTTCTACTCGCAATGACTGTCCCGAGGAAGCCTCTCGCCCCTGGGACAAGGACCGGGACGGCTTTGTCATCGGAGAAGGAGCGGGAGTTCTGGTGCTGGAAGAGATGGAACATGCCAAAAAGCGCGGCGCCAATATTCTGGCCGAGATTGTCGGTTATGCCGCGACCGCCGATGCCTATCACTTCACCAGCGTTCCGCGCGACGGGAACGGCGCCCTGCGCGCCATGCGCAATGCGATTCAGGACGCAGAAATCCAACCATCCGATGTTCAATATGTAAGCGCACACGCGACTTCCACCGGCGTCGGTGACCGGGCGGAAAGCGCGGCCATTGAAACTCTGTTTGGCGAACATGCGCACAAATTAGCCATCAGCTCCGCCAAGTCCATGACCGGACATCTGCTGGGAGCAGCTGGCGCTTTTGCCGCGGGGGTCACGGCACTTGCTCTCCATCATCAGGTAGTGCCGCCTACCGCCAACTTGAACGTGCCCGGCGACGGCTGCAATTTGGATTATGTCCCCGGGCAGGCGCGCCCCATGGCGCTGCAACACGCGATTTCCAACTCCTTTGGATTTGGCGGGACCAATGCCTCGCTGGTATTCCGCCGTTACCAGAACGGGTTGGCGTGATTCACAGTCAGACGGCAGCTAGATTGCTTCCACATCGTAGCCTTCCAGATCAATGGAAAGCGAACGCTGGATGGGTTCGATAAAAATCACCAGCCGGCGCTGTCCGCGCTTTGCCGTTAGGATGCCTTCCACGCCGTCGATGGATCCGCCTCGCACCCGTACCTTCTGTCCCACCCGTAGCGCAGCCGAATTCTTGAAAGACACTTTGTTGCTCAACAGCATCTTCACATCTTCGATTTGCTTGTCAGGGATGGGATCACTCCTGCCCAGTGTGCCCACGAAGTCCACCACTCCATGCGTGCGCAGCACTCGTATGCGCTGGTCCGGCGAATAAACGAGTCGCACGAAGGCGTAGCCGGGGAACAGAGGCATTTCCACCTGGCGCAATCCGGTTGACCATTTGTGCATCTGGCTGACCAAAGGCAGGAAGTATTCGATCTCCAGCCCTTCGAACTGTCTGGCCACGACTTTCTCATGGCGGGAACGAGTGCGAATCGCATACCAGCGGGGTTGGTCGACGTCGGCTGCAGGCAAGCTTGTGACGTTTTCAGTTTCCTGACTCATAATCGGGCAAGATTCTAATCTCAAGTTTAAATTCTCTTTGCGATCTTGTGTTGGCAATCTGCGAACAGTTCGAGCGGCGAAGTTTGGAGACGGAGACGGAATCCCGTAAAATCCGAAGCCAGGGCTGGATTGGGTTTTGCTTAAGCGCCTACGGTGCGACTTCAAGAGATGACGTTTACTTCCACTGGGAAATGCGGGGTCGGTGCCAGGCGTCGTGGGGAACGGGGCCAGACCATTCTGCTAGTCGCGATTTCGATTGTGAGCCTGCTGGCCATGGCGGCGCTCGCGATTGATGTGGTCACGTTATACGTGGCCAGTACTGAGATTCAGCGCGCGGCAGATGCTGCGGCGTTAGTCGGTGCGAAAGCGATAGCGGATTCCGGGGTTACTACGCTCCAGCCCTCGGATGGCAATGTGGGCGCTGCGGAAGCCCTGGCGCAAAGCATGGCCACCGCAGCCGTTCAGGCCATAGTTTTAGCGACACCTCCCGTCAACCAGGTAGCGGGTGCATCACCAGTGCTGACGGGAGGCACTCCGACCATCAATTGGAGTCAGGGAAACGCTAATCCGCACATTACGGTGAGTCTGCAACAGTCCAACTTGCCGACGTTTTTTGCCCGGATTTGGGGCTCAAGGGCGGCAATTGCGAGCGCTAGTGCCACCGCTGAAGCTTACAACCCAGCCAACCAGCAAAACTTTACTCCGATTCAGACCTCGTGCGTAAAGCCGTGGCTGGTTGGAAACTCGGATCCAGACAATGGAGGCGCCAATTTCGTCGCAACCGGGACGGGGTTGGTGGAGAATCCAGCCATTATCGGGGAGAAATTTTGGCTGAGTTCCGCCTGCAAAGGCACCAGTGACGACTGTTCCAATATTACTAACCCACCGACAGCTGGTAGTTTTAACGGCAATCCTTTTCTCCGCTTTGTGCCCGCCGCCGTCACCGCTAACACCGCAGACATTTGTCCTTCTTCTACCGCTTCTCCCTGTGGGGGAGGAAACGACCCTACCGAGAAAGCAGCAGTCGAGTGTTGCCATGTCACTCCCTACACCTGTGGGGGTAACGCGTTCAATGCGAACTGGACCACGTTGCTTAATCCCGAGTATCCGCCAAATTCCACCAGCAGCGATCTCGCCCTGGGAACGGAATGCCTCATTCATGCTTCTGCCGAACAATCCGGGCAAGGGCAGGACACTCTGGATTGGACGACGTTTCCCAATGGACCGCCGAGAATTGTGGCGGGGAGCGGACCGCAAGCGACCAATAACGTCTCCACCAGTAGCTCGATTGTCACTATCCCCATCATCGACACTTCATCAACGATTTCTACGACGCCTCCGCAAAACGTAACAGTGGTGGGGTTCTTGCAGGCGTTTGTGAATTCAGTAGACGACTTATTGCCCGGCGGCTCCGGCGATGGTCATCATAGCGATGTGAATATCACCGTGCTCAATGTGATCGGTTGCAGTCAGACCCCGAACACCGGCATCGCGCCGGCGATTGGCGGCAATGGTGCGTCGCCCATACCGGTTCGCCTGATTACTCCGCCGTAGACGCAAGCTTCCCAAACAACAGATAGAAACTTTTTGCTTTTCTCAGTGTGTCCCAGTCCCTCTGTGGTGAATGGGCGTCACTCAGATGCGGCACTTGGATTCGGACGGTAAATCCAGTTGGCGGGCAAGGTCGGAATCGAAGAGAGAACGCCATCGGAACTGATCTGCTTCAGCGCCTGCTCCACAACGTTATGGGTGGGCGCCAATGTGCATACCGGATCGGTTGCCGCTGCATCGCCGGTCAGCAGAAACGCCTGACAGCGGCAGCCTCCGAAGTCCTCGGTGCGGCGGTCACAGCTGCGGCAGGGTTCAGGCATCCAATCCTCGCCGCGAAAGCGCTGAAAGGCCGCCGACTCGCGCCAGATCCAGTCGAGAGCGTGCTCGCGCACATTGTCAAATTGCATTCCTGGAATCACGCCCGCGGCATGGCAGGGAAGCACTTGCCCCGCGGGGTCAAGCAGCAGCAATCGGCGTCCCCACCCGCCCATACAGGCTTTGGGATAGCGCGCATAGTAGTCGGGAGCTGTATAGTCGATCCGCATGCGGCCGCGTAGCCGTTCCTCCGCTTCCGCCACCGTGCGTTGCGACTGCTCCACTTGTAGCCGGGTGGGAAGCAGTAAGTCTCGATTACGCAACGCCCATCCGTAATATTGAACGTTCGCGATCTCCAGGCGGTCAGGACCAAGCTCTTCAGCCATGGCGATGATTTCAGCGAGATGGTCGAGATTCTGCCGATGGACCACCACATTGACGGTGAAGGCGATCTTGAACTGGCGAATGATCCGCGACAATTGCAGCTTGAGCCCGTGAGTTCGCGTGCCTGAGAATTCATTCGCCTCAGCTTCCCGCGAGTCCTGAAAGCTGAGTTGAATATGCTCGAGACCTGCTTCCACCAACGCCGCCAGTCGCGGTTCGGTAAGTCCGATTCCGGAGGTAATGAGGTTGACGTAAAGTCCGGCTGCACGTGCTCCGACGATCAACTCCGTCAGGTCCGTGCGTGCCAGCGGCTCACCGCCAGTCAAGTGCAGGTGTAGAACTCCGAGCTTAGCGGCCTCGCGAAAAACCCGCAGCCAGTCTTCAGTTGGGAGTTCGGTGGAAGCCTTCTGCATTTCCAGCGGATTCGAGCAGTAGACACAGTGCAGCGGGCAGCGGTGGGTGATCTCGGCAATCAGCGCTAAAGGAGTGGGCAGCATTAGAAATCAACAATCCGCTTCTGCTGCAAGCTCACGAGAAATTTGCTTACTTCCTGCTCGATACGGCCGCCGTCGCCGGTCTTATACTGCGCTTGCAACTCGTCGATAATCTCCTGAATGCTGCGCTGGCCGTCGCAACGTTCCAGTATTTCGCGTCCGGTGCCTTGCAAGCGCAGCGCGCCTTCGGGAAACATCAGCATTCGTTCGGAGCCATTGGCTTCCACCCAGCGGCATCCGGCAGCGAGGTGTGGCTTGCTATTCTTGTCCGGCCCCGGCATGGCGGCTATTCCTTATCCTCCGGGATGAAAGCTCCGGGAGGCGGCCATCCTGGTTGCACGTAGGCAAAGTGCAGGGCATCGAGTTGTGCCCACAGGATGTCGCACTTCGAAGTCAGAGCCGCAATGGCTGCCTCCTGCTCGGCTCGAGTGTGGGCATGTTCCGCTACATAGTCGAAAGCAAAGCGTGCGTCTTCCGGAGCCTGATCCAGACGCGCGGTGAAGTAGTCCAACCCTCCTGACAGCCACGGATAATGCTTGCGCATGGCATCCATGCGCAGGGCAATCAAATCACGCGAAAACAATTCGGTCAGTGAAGATGCCACGGCTTCCAGAAGCGTCCGGCTCTTTACCAAATCCAGATAAGCATCCACGGCATAATGGATCGCCGGCAGCACCTCAGTTCCGCTCTGCACCCGTTCGCGGTTTAATCCGGTAGCTTCCGCCAGACGAATCCAGCGTTCAATGCCGCCTTCGTGGCCGCGCTCTCCGTCGTGGTCCACAATGCGTTTGCGCCATGCCACGCGAAACGCACGGTCCTCACTGCGCGACAAAATGATGGCATCCTTCATGGGGATGCGGCTCTGGTAGTAGTAGCGATTCAGCGCCCACGCCTGCAACTGGCCGCGATTCAGGCGGCCCTCATGCATCATCAGGTGGAAGGGATGCTGGTGGTGGTAGCGCTCCCGGCCTACCTGCTGGATGCGGGAAAGCAGTTCCTGTTTGGTGAGTAGCTGTGATTCCGAAGTCATCGAGAGCCGGCCTGACATAGGTTTTGCAGCGTTTGTTTCTTCCTAAAGTGCTATTCCTTCCTGACTAAAGAATACTCCCGATAGCCCACACCGGTCGCGGGGACCAAAATGGGAAACGAAATGGACGGGTGAGCCCATTAGTTAATACCCAACTCCCGGCGCAACCTTGACAATGGAGTTGGGTTTGAAAGATCCAAGGGGAACCGATGGCCACGACCAGGACCGGGATCGCCATGGAGTTCGAATCGCGAGGCGCGCTGTCAAGGCGCGACCGGCGCTACAGCTATATCCGTTACCCCAAGCCTGGGCCCAGCCGCGAGTTCCTAATCAGTCTGGTGAAGTGTTTCCCGGTTTCCTGCATGCTGTGGGCAGCGCTCATCTACGGTGCGTTTAGGCTGGTGCGGTAATCTGAAGGGCGCCCAATGCAGTTTGCATTTTCTTCTCGCGTGGGCATTCGCTGATCTCTTCAATGCGTGAAGTGATAATCGGGGTCTGGTATTCAGGGTGACAAAATTCCAGGTGCATGCCGCGGCCAATGTAGCGCTGCTTTAACATCGATCCGCCCCACGTAGAGCCTGCAATCGCTACCTGTACTGGCTTAGGGCAATACTTGGGATGTCCGGAAATCAAGGCCTCGCTACCGCCCAGCAGAACTGCCGTATAGCGATGATTTTGGGTACGGATTTGCAGCACCGTGGAAGGCTCAAGCGCCGCCAGGAGCACGCCACCTTCAACTTCCGATTGAACGATGTTGCCATTTACTTCGTCGCTCAGATTGGGGTGCGGCGTGAACATCTTGGGTGGAGTCTATCATCTTCTGACGAAAAATCTCAGAAATCGTTACCCTAGTGTTCCCAGCCGAGCCCCAGAAGGCCCAGCCCGATTGGGGGAAGCCGCTGGCCCTGGAAACGAAACGGCCCCGGAAAGAGCAAAGCGCTACCGACCAAGCTTCCACTAGGGGGAGGCTACGGTAGCGCCGCCTCGTGCATAGATCAAACCGATTTAGAATCTAGTCAATAGGATGCACCACGGATAGTGCATAGTTGGATACTGGCAGGATGGTTACTTATTCTCGGTGTCCTCTGCGTTCTCGGCGGTTGAAGACTTTTCCGGCCTCAGCAAGGGAAACAAAATCACGTCTCGAATAGTATGTGAATCCGTCAGCAGCATGATCAGGCGATCCACGCCGACCCCCACCCCGCCTGCGGGCGGCATTCCATAGGACAATGCCCGGATGTAGTCTTCGTCCATCTGGTGGGCTTCTTCGTCGCCACGCTCCCGCTCTTTCAATTGCCCCTCAAAGCGCCGACGCTGGTCCTCAGGGTCGTTCAGTTCGCTGAAGCCGTTGGAAATCTCCATCTTTCCGGCGAAGATTTCCCAGCGCTCGGTCCAGTCAGGCTCGTCGGCTTTCTGCTTGGACAGTGGCGATACTGCGGTCGGGAATTCATAGATGATCGTCGGCTGAATCAGGTGCTCCTCGGCCGCTGCTTCGAATAGCGCGGCAATCGTTTTCCCGGCGGGCTCATTCGGATCGTAAGCCACATGCGCGTGTCCACGGTTGAAGCGCTGCACCAATTCCTTCACCGAATCGTGAGTTCCAAACTCGGCCATCGTCGGCTTCGCACCGGCTGCTTCCGGCCACCGCTCAACAATCGCCTCGCGCATGGTCAAGCGCCGCCAGTTGTTGCTGTGCCAATCGATCTCGTCTTCTCCCCACTTCGTCTTCGTGCCCCCGGTCACATCGATCGCTGCCTGCTCGATCAATTTCTGCGTCAGGTCCATCACTCCGAGGTAGTCGGTATAAGCCTGGTAGAACTCAAGCATGGTGAACTCGGGATTCCAGCGCCATCCCAGACCCTCGTTGCGGAAACTGCGATTGATCTCATACACGCGATCGAACCCGCCCACCGTTAGCCGCTTGAGATAAAGCTCCGGCGCGATTCGCAGATACAAATCCATGTCGAGCGTCTTGTGATGGGTCACGAACGGCTTGGCGACTGCACCGCCCGCCACCGGATGCATCATCGGTGTTTCGACCTCGACAAAGCCCTGGGCGTCGAGAAAGCGCCGCATCGACTGGATCAGCTTGCTACGCTTGAGAAAAACTTCACGGACTTCGGGATTCATCACCAGATCGACATAGCGCTGCCGATAGCGCAACTCGACGTCGGTCAGCCCGTGCCATTTCTCCGGCAGCGGCAGCAGGTCCTTAGAGAGAAATGTGATTTCCTCGACATGCACGCTTAACTCGCCAGTGCGGGTGCGGAATAAATATCCGCTTGCGCCTATGTGGTCGCCAAGATCAAGCAGTTTGTACAGTTCGAATCCCTTCTCGCCGACGGCATCTTTCTTTACGTAGATCTGCAGCTTCTGACCACCCTGCTGCAAGTGCGCGAACCCGGCTTTACCCATTAGCCGGATAGCCATGATTCGTCCAGAGACACGGACCGTGACGCGGGAAGCTTCCAGTTCTTCCGCTGATTTGCCAGTGTATTCCGTCAGGATCGCCGGAATGGTATGCGTGAACTCGTACTTGGTCGGATAGACGCGCTGTCCGAGCGCTTCAATCTGCTTCAGCTTCTCCAGCCGCAGCTTGTAGATGTTTTCGTCGAGAGCCAATGGATTCCTTTGCTGTAATGGTGAGAAGCGATTATAAACTGCTCGCGAAAACCTTCACCACAGAGGACACAGAGGTCACCGAGGCAGCGTATTTCCCTGTGATCCTCTGTGCCCTCTGTGGTTATGGGTTTTCGCCGTTGAAGTCTGCCGCGCCCGGCGGTAGTATTGGCTTGCAGCAGGGAAGCGTCCAATGCCGCAAAACTACATTCCTATTTTCATCTTTATCGCCGTGGTCGGGATTCTCATCCCCATCACCCTGCTGGCCGCCAAACTGGTGCGCCCGGACAATCCCAGCCGCGCCAAGCTTAGTCCTTACGAGTGCGGCGTCGATCCCATCGGCGCATCGCGTGGCCGCTACACCGTGCGCTACTACATCATCGCAATTCTGTTCGTGGTCTTCGACGTGGAAACTATTTTCCTGTTTCCCTGGGCGGTGAAATTCAAAGCGCTGGGCATGATGGGTGCTGGCAAGTATTTTGGGCTCGTTGAAATGCTGATCTTTCTCGCCATTCTGATCGTTGGCTACATCTGGGTGTGGCAAAAAGGCGCGCTGGATTGGATCTAATCGCGTAAGAGCGTACTCTCATGCCTGGCAAAGCTCAGAACGATTAACATGGACGGAGACACCAAAGCCTGCCCAGTCTGCGGAGAAACCATCAAGGCTGTAGCTCTTAAGTGCCGTTTCTGCAATACCGACTTGTCGGCATTTGCAGCGTCGAAAGATGTCGCAACCGAGAAAGATTTATTTTCCGGCTATCCGGCTGTGATTTACACCGTAGGCCAACTCTTGCCTTTTCTGGTGGTGGCAGCCCTGGCGGTAGTAGTCGGGTATAGCGTTGGCACCGACACTGGCATCTTCTACGCATTCCTCGGTTTCTTAATTTCATGTGGCGTCATTTGCCTCGCCTTCTACCTCAAGAGCCGGCGCACGCACTACGAAATCACCACGCAGCGGATCAAACTGGAACGGGGCATGCTTTCCAAGGTTCAGGAAAGTCTGGAATTGTTCCGCATAGACCATTTCGAGTTGCACAAACCGCTGGGAATGCGACTGCTTGGTCAGTCCGCACTGCGCTTGTTTTCCTCGGATGCGGAGCTTGAGAAGTTTTATCTATATGGCGTTCCTAACCTGGAGGCGCTTGCAGATACGCTGCGCGAATGTCAGCTTCGCGAACGCACCCGTCGCGGTTTGACGACATTCGTTAAGGCATAGCATCAACTCTGACGCCATCCTCTCGGCGATCTGATTGAGACCTACCAGTCGGCTGGGCGCCATACCTGAAGGATGGTTCAGTTAATTGGCCCTCGCTCGCTTGAATCGATAGAACTCATAGAGAACTGGCAATAGAATAGCCACAACGATGGCGACTCGCTCAGGGTGCTGATATGTGTTCATAGTTGTTGCCACCGAGCCGCCTCCCTCTAACTTTTCCACGATCGTGTTTCGGGGCCAAGGCATAAATATGCACCCGACGAGACCAAGCAGAAAACCAAACGATCCCAAACTGGCGTCCCTCAAGATGCCTTTCAGACCGCGCTTGGTTATCAACGAAGCTACCCATCCCGTGAGCGCGCCAATTGCTGCTCCAGCGACAGCATAAATGACCAAGAAAACGGCGACGACAATCGGCGATGCGGGAAACACATCGATATAGTACCGCTTCGGGCGCCGATCAACTTTCAAATCGACCGCGACGCCCCTAACCCTCGTTGACACCGTTTCGCCAAGCTGTTATCACTTAACGTTCCTCCAAACCGTCTGCTGCGCCCGAGGTTTGCACCTTTAAGGTATGCCCGAGGAGACCAAGTCGCCCACTCCGCCCGGCGGCCAGCCGCACGCGGCTGTGCCTGCCAAGCCCGCCGTCCCAGCTACAACTCCTTGGGATGGGCCGACGGTGGCCCGGCTTAAGAGCCAATACGGTTCGGGTGTGCAGGAAGCCGTCACCTATCTCGGCCAAAATTACTTTGTCCTTGACTCGTCCGTCACTGCGGAAGCTCTGCGAATTCTGCGCGACGAGGAGCAATTCGACTACTGCGTCGACATCACGGCCACGCATAATCCCACCCGCGAGAAGCAATTCGAGCTGATCTGGATTCTCTATTCCTTTGCGCGTAACGAGCGCATTCGGGTAAAGACCAATATTGCCGACGGTGCCAGCTTCCCCAGTTCGGTTTCCATCTGGCCGGCGGCGAACTGGCTGGAGAGGGAAGTGTTTGACATGTTCGGGATCAAGTTCGACGGACATCCCGACATGAAACGCATTCTGCTGCCCGAGGGCTGGAAGGGCCACCCGCTGCGGAAAGACTACGGCATCATTCAACAAGATCAGGAATGGGTGCAGATCAACCTGGGAATCGAGAGCGGCCAATAAACATGGGCGAACAGATCACTAAAGACCCGGCCAGCTTTATCTCGCACCTCGAGCTTGACCAGCCCGACAAGACTTTTCTCGACTCGAACGAACTCATCATCAATATGGGGCCGCAGCACCCCGCTACGCACGGAGTGTTGCGGGTGATCCTCAAGCTGGACGGTGAAAAGGTTCTGGGCACTGAGTGCGTAATCGGCTACCTGCATCGCGGGGTGGAGAAGATTGCCGAGCACCGCACCTACACCATGTTCAATCCCTACGTGGATCGCATGGACTATGTGGCTGCGGTCTCAAACGGCCTGGGATATTGCGAAGCGGTCGAGAAGTTGATGAACGTACAGGCTCCGCCCCGCGCCAATTACATCCGCGTGATTTTGACGGAACTCAACCGCCTGGCCAGCCATCAGCTTTGGCTGGGCACGCATGCGCTCGATATCGGCGCCATGACGCCGCTCTTCTACACCTTCCGCGACCGGGAAGAGATTCTCAAAATCTTCGAGAAGTATTGCGGCGCGCGCCTGACAACGCACGCCTTCCGCATCGGCGGCTGCCTCTATGAGACCTATGACGGCTTTGAGCAGGACGTAAAGAAGTTCATCGACTTCTTGCCGCCGAAGATTAACGAGTACGAAGAATTGCTGACCACCAACCGCATTTGGGTAGAACGAACCAAAGGCGTGGGCAAGATTTCTGCTGCCGATTGCATCGCTCTCGGCGTTACCGGCCCTGTACTCCGCGCCAGTGGCGTGAAGTGGGACCTGCGCAAAGCTCAGCCCTACGCCGCTTATTCTGAGCTCGATTTCGACATTCCCATTGGCGAAAGCGGCGACACCTACGATCGGTATCTGGTGCGCATGGAAGAGATGCGTCAGTCGCTGCGTATCATTCGCCAGGCGGTCAACCGCATTCCCGAAGGGCCGATTATGGCCAAGGTGCCCAAAGTGATCAAGCCCCCGGTCGGCGAAATTTACCATTCTATCGAGGCGCCCAAAGGTGAGCTGGGATACTTTATCGTCAGCGACGGATCAACTCAGCCTTACCGCATACGCGTTCGCCCACCGTCTTTTGTAAACTTGCAGGCACTCGATCTCATGGTGCGAGGGCAGTTGGTGGCTGACGTCATTGCCGTGATCGGTACACTCGACATCGTGCTGGGCGAGGTGGATCGCTGATGCTCGATTACATCACTTCCTATCTCAGCAGCAACACCACGCCCGGCCAGGCCGGCAATGTCTTCTGGGCGCTGATTTACATCATGGTGGTGTTCGGCGGCGTGTCGGTTGCTGTGATGGCAATGAACTGGCTCGAGCGCAAGGCCCTCGCCCATTTCCAGATTCGTCTTGGTCCCATGCGCGTAGGCCCGCACGGTCTGCTGCAGCCCATCGCCGACGCCATCAAGCTGCTCACGAAGGAAGATATTGTTCCTTCCGAGGCCGACAAGTTCGTCTTCTGGCTCGCACCGCTTATCATTCTTTGCGCGTCGTTTACGGTGTACATCGTCGTGCCCTTCGGCCCCACGCACGCGATCACCGATTTGAATATCGGAATCCTCTTCATGCTCGGCGTTTCTTCTTTGAGCGTGCTGGGCGTTGTGATGGCAGGCTGGGCATCGAATTCTCACTACCCGTTGATCGGTGCATTGCGATCCAGCGCGCAGATGATTTCCTACGAAGTCGCTATGGGGTTGGCGGTTGTTTCTGCAATTCTGATGACCAGCCTCAACGCCACAGGCACCGGCACACTGAGCATGATCGGAATTGTTCAGGCGCAACAGGCGCAGCACATGTGGTTCGTGTTTAAATTCTTTCCGCTGGGATTTATCGCCTTCGGGATATTTGCCATCGCCATGGTCGCGGAAACTAACCGCGCGCCTTTCGATTTGCCGGAGGCCGAGTCTGAGCTGACTGCCGGATTCCACACCGAATACAGCGGTCTGCGCTGGTCTTTATTCATGCTGGGTGAGTACGCGGCGATGATTGCAGTGTCGTCGATCGCGGCGACCTTGTGGCTGGGCGGCTGGATGCGGCCCTTCCCCAACTGGTTAACAGGCGACACCTGGGACTTGGTCTTCTCGCTGATTCCCGGCTTCTTGTTTCTTGGACTGGCTTTGATCGCATTCATCGGTGTGGCCCGCATGCCCAAGCATCCTTATTTCCGTATTCAGACTATCGGTCTCGCCGGGTTTGGCGCGGTGCTCGGGCTGATCGGTCTAGCGCTCTTTGCTCCGCCGGTACGCGACCGCATCCAGGACATTTTCTGGTTCTGCGCGAAAGTCGCGGTGTTCATGTATCTGTATATTTGGTACCGTGCGACTTTCCCACGCTACCGTTTTGATCAGTTGATGCGAGTGGGATGGAAAGTTCTATTGCCGGTCGCCATCGGCGTGTTGATTCTGACGGCGATTATGGGAGTTTTGTTCTAGCATGCAGCCCGTAGCCACAACATTTTTCTTTTATTTCTTGTCGGGAATCACGTTGATCAGCAGCATTCTGGTGATCACCCGTAAGAATGCGGTGCATTCCGCGCTGGCCCTGATTCTGGGACTGCTCGCCCAGGCCGGACTCTATCTGATGTTGTACGCTCCCTTCGTGGCCGGCGTTCAGATCATCCTGTATGCCGGCGGAATCATGGTTCTGTTTCTCTTCGTCATCATGTTGGTAAACCTGGAGCGCGCGCAGAAAGAAGAACAATTCAATAAGCAATGGCTGGTCGGGTTGCTGGCCGCAGTTGCGCTGGGTGGATTGTTGATGGCTGTCTATCTGAAGGGCAGCACCTTGTTCACGGAACACATCGCCCAGCCGGTCGAAAATAGCAACACGCAACAGATCGGAGTCATGCTGTACGGTAATTACATGTTCGCTTTCGAGATCGCGTCGTTGTTGCTACTGGTGGCAATTATCGGCGCGGTGGTGATGGCGAAGAAGAGGATATAAGAGACAGCTTCTGGCTTCTAGCTCCTAGCTAGAAGCCAGAAGCTAGAAGCTAGAAGCTCATTATGGCACCTATCACCACACTTCACTATCTCGTCGTAGCGGCGGCGCTCTTTATCTTGGGAGTGATTGGCGTGCTTACGCGGCGAAATGTAGTGATCGTACTGATGTCGATCGAATTGATTTTGAACGCGGTGAACTTGAACCTGGTGGCATTCTCGAGGATGTGGGGACTGCACGGGCAGGTATTCGCGATTTTTGTGATTACCGACGCGGCGGCTGAAGCCGCCGTCGGCCTGGGAATTTTGATCGCCTTCTTCCGCAACAAAGAAACGGTGAATATGGACGAGGTGGATCTACTTAAGTGGTAGCTGGTAGCTAAGGCCAACGACGAAGGACCAACGACCGACGACATGTTTTTTCTAGACCACATCTGGCTAATACCTCTGTTCCCCGCGTTTGGAGCGGCTGTCATGTTCTTTTTCGGCCGCAAGCTGCAGAAGCAAACGGTAAACGCGGTCTGTGTCGGAGTAGTCGTGTTGGCCTTCTTGTTTAGCTGCGTGGCTTTCTCGCAGTATCTCGGTTACGCGCATGACAATCCGGGCAAGCCTTATCAGACGATTGTCTACACCTGGCTTGGCACCGATACCGGCGGGATGAATTTCGTCAAGCACGACGGCACTTCCGCCGCGTTCCAGGCCGATGTCGGCTTCCTGCTCGACCCGCTCTCCGGGATCTGGCTGCTGTTTGTGACCGGCGTGGGCATGTTAATCCATATCTACTCCACCGGCTACATGGCGCATGAAGGTGGCTACTATCGCTTCTTCGGATATTTGAATCTGTTCATGTTTTCGATGCTGACGCTGATCCTGGCGAACAACTACGTGCTCATGTTCGTGGGCTGGGAAGGCGTGGGCTTGTGTTCGTATTTGCTCATTGGATTTTATTTCCATCGTCATTCGGCCAGCACTGCGGCCAACAAAGCATTCATCGTGAACCGCATCGGGGACGCCGGCTTTCTGCTCGGCATGTTCACCATTGCGTGGTACTTCGGATCGCTGCGATTTACTGATGTTAATCATCTCGCCCACAGCGGTCACTTTGCCATCGGCGATCCCATCATCACGGCAGCGACGCTTCTCCTATTCGTTGGAGCCTGCGGTAAGTCGGCACAGCTTCCGCTGTATGTCTGGCTGCCTGATGCCATGGAAGGTCCGACTCCGGTTTCCGCACTCATCCATGCCGCGACCATGGTGACCGCCGGCGTTTACATGGTGGCGAGGTCGAACGCCCTCTTTGTTCTGGCACCGGCTTCGATGAAAACGGTGGCCATCGTTGGCGCTCTGACTGCCATCTTCGCCGCTTCCATCGGCTTGGTGCAAAACGATATCAAACGCGTGCTGGCCTATTCGACGGTGTCACAACTCGGCTACATGTTCCTGGCGTTAGGAGTTGGCGCTTTTGCTGCTGGGGTGTTCCATGTATTTACCCACGCCTTCTTCAAGGCGCTTTTATTCCTCGGTTCTGGATCCGTAATTCACGCCATGAGCGGTGAGCAGGACATGCGTAACATGGGAGGCTTATCCAGCAAAATTCCTATTACGTTTCGCACCATGGCCATTGCAACGTTGGCGATTGCGGGTATTCCTGGATTCGCAGGCTTCTTCTCCAAGGACGAAATCCTGTGGCAAGCCTGGTCGTCAGAGGGCGGCGCCTATCGCCTGTTGTGGCTGATTGGTTTTGTCACTGCGCTGATGACTGCTTTCTACATGGGGCGGCTGGTTGTGCTCACGTTCTTCAGTAAGCCACGTATGAGCCATGACGTTGAGCACCACATCCATGAATCGCCCAAATCAATGACCGTTCCGCTGGTCATTTTGGCGTTTTGCTCGATCTTCGCCGGATGGCTGGGTCTCCCGCACAGTCTGGGAGGTTCAGATCGCTTTGCCAAGTTTCTGGAGCCTGTCTTCGCTCGCGAGGAAGGGGTGTTGCAGGCCGAAGAGCCCACAAAGTTCGCCGCAGCTGAGAAAGAACAAGAGCACACCAGCCCGATCGAATACGCTTTGATGGCGCTTTCCGTGGCGGCCGCTTTTGCCGGATTGGGCATGGCGTGGAAGGCTTACAACCGCTCCGATAAGGGCTATGAAGAACCGATTGCAGCCGCGGCACCACCGGTGTACGACTTACTCTACAACAAGTACTACGTCGACGAAGCTTACGATTACGCTTTTACCGGCCGCCGCAAAGTCGGTGACGTAAGGTTGGGGGTGATGGGATTGGGTGAGGCATCATCGTGGTTTGACTCGCATGTGATCGATGGCACGGTGAACGGAGCGGGATGGATGACGCGACTGGCCGGCACGCTTTCGTCCTGGTGGGACAAGTGGATCATCGACGGCCTGTGCGTGCGCGGCCCCGCCTATCTGATGCTGTTGCTTTCTTATCCAATAAAGCTTTTGCAATGGGGTTTGGTGCAGTGGTATGCGCTGGTGATGGTGTTCGGTCTGGTAGGATTTGTCGCCTATTACGCCTGGCGATGAGGTTCAGGGAGAGACGTAGCTAGCTGCGTTTCTAGAGCCACAACTGACAACTGAGAACTTATGCAAAGTCATATTCTCTCGATCATCTTATTCACGCCGCTGGTCGGCGCGATCGTGCTGATGTTTGTCCCTAAGGACAACAAAGACGCCATCCGCTGGATTGCCAACTTGTTTGCCCTCGGGGGGCTCCTGGTTTCGCTGCCCCTCATACCTTGGTTCTGGGCACAGCGTTTCGAGCCCGGCTTCAAGTTCATGGAGGGCGCGCCGAACAATTGGATCCCTTCCATCGGCGCAGGCTATGTGCTGGGTATCGACGGCATCTCGTTCCTGCTGATCATGCTGACCACGCTGCTGGGCTGGATTTCAATTCTTTCCTCCTGGAACGCTATTGAGAACCGAGTCAAGGAATACTACATCTGGTTTCTGGTCTTGCAGACGGGTATGTTGGGCGTTTTCATGGCACTCGATTTCTTCCTTTTCTTCATGTTCTGGGAAGCCATGCTCGTCCCCATGTATTTGCTGATCGGCATCTGGGGCGGCCCGCGTAAGCTTTATGCCGCGATCAAGTTCTTCTTGTACACGTTGTTTGGCTCGGTGTTGATGTTGCTGTCGGTGCTGTTCCTATACTTCTACAACTTTCGTCAGACCGGCCAGTACACCTTCAGTATTCAGGCGCTATACCGCACCGCACCGCACATTTTCCACGATCCGGCCTACGGTTCGACTTTTGCCATTCTGCTCTTTTTGGCCTTCTTCATCGCATTTGCCATCAAAGTGCCGATGTTCCCGTTTCACACTTGGCTGCCGGATGCCCACGTGGAAGCGCCAACCGCTGGCTCCGTGATTCTGGCTGGCGTTCTACTGAAGATGGGAACTTACGGCTTCATCCGCTTTGCGCTGCCGTTTTTCCCTGACGTGGTGATGCACCCGAAAGTCCGCGCCTGGATGATTGGCTTGTCCATTATTGGGATCATCTACGGCGCGCTGGTGTCGTTGATGCAGAAAGACATGAAGAAGCTGGTGGCTTACTCTTCGGTGAGCCACATGGGCTTCTGCACGCTGGGTATCTTCGCCTTGAATCCGGCGGCGCTCAGTGGATCGGTCTTGCAGCAGATCAATCACGGCATCTCGACCGGCGCACTCTTCTTGATCGTTGGCATTCTTTACGAACGCCGCCATACTCGCGAAATCTCCGAGTACGGTGGAATTTCGAACGTGATGCCGGTTTACGCCACCATTACCATGATCATGTTCCTGTCGTCCATGGGACTGCCGTTGCTGAACGGCTTTGTGGGTGAGTTCACCATTCTGCAGGGTACTTTCATGGAGAACTGGCGCTGGGCGGCTTGGGCCGTGCCCGGTGTGATCCTGGCGGCTGCGTATTTACTCTGGCTCTATCAGCGAGTCTTCTTTGGGGCCGTTACCAACCCCAAGAACGAAAAGCTGCATGATCTGACGCCGCGGGAAGTCCTGACCTTTGTGCCGCTATTGATCATGGCCTTCTGGATCGGCCTTTATCCCAAACCGTTGTTTCAGATTCTGCAGCAGCCGGTAAATCAGCTTGTCCTGACGGTTCGTCCGGATTACCCCGGCATCAGCACGCCCGTGAACGCTTCGGTTCCCATGCTTCCGGCCCAAGCGGCTGCGTTGCAGCCCGTCACAACGGAAGTGGCAAAGAGGGCTAAACCGTAATGGTCGGCGCACAATACTTCACCGGGACCGACTACCTGCTGTCGCTTCCCATTATTTTGCTCACGCTGTTTGCCCTGGGTATTCTGCTCATCGATCTTATGGTCCCGCCGGAGTGGAAGTGGACCAATGCCGCCACGGCGTTTGTCGGCATACTATTCGCCGCCGCGGGTTTGTTCCGAATCCAAATGGCGCAGGCTGAGTTGCTTGCTCACGGTGAGCGCGCGGAGTGGGCCTTCATGCGTTCGATGGTGATGGACCACTTCGCCATCTACTTTTGTTATCTGTTCCTGGCCGGAGCCGCAATCGCCATCCTGATGTCGGTGCGATACCTCGAAATCGAGCATGAGCACCACGGTGAGTTTTATTCGCTGATCTTGTTCTCGGTCGTGGGCATGATGGTCATGGCCTCGGGCTTTGACATCGTGCTCATCTTCATCGGCCTCGAACTGATGGCGATTTCAACCTATGTGCTAGTCGGATTTCTGCGCAGCGATAAACGCTCCAACGAAGCCGCATTGAAGTATTTCTTGCTGGGAGCGTTTTCGTCGGGAATCTTTGCCTACGGCCTATCGCTTTTTTACGGCCTGACCGGAAGCACTAACCTGGTGAATATAGGCCTGGGCGTGCAGCGTGAACTGACCGCTCACCATAATCATGCTTCCCCGATTCTGGTGGTCGCTCTACTCACCACCTGTGTTGGACTCTTTTTCAAGATTGCAGCGATTCCGTTTCATCAATGGTTGCCGGATGCCTATGAAGGTGCGCCCACCAGCGTCACTGGATTCATGTCCGTGGCCGTCAAGGCTGCGGCCTGGGCCATGCTGCTGCGCATTTTGATCTGGGGGCTTTATCCGCTGCGTCACGTTTACCTGCCATTGTTGATTTTCGTTTCCATTGTCACCATGACCGGCGCCAATCTCGCCGCGCTCACGCAGAATAATCTCAAGCGCCTGTTGGCATATTCCTCGATTGCGCATGTGGGCTACATGCTGTTGGGACTGGTTGCATTTGCATCGGTTGAGTATCCTTCGCCAGCGATGACCGATGGCCTCAAGGGCATTCTGCTCTATCTACTGGTCTACACCTTCATGAACTTGGGCGCGTTCGCGGTGGTCACATCGTTGCGCCAGCGTGACGTGATTGGGGATGAGATCGACGACATCGCCGGCCTATTCTTTCGCGCTCCCACCGAAGCGGTTCTCATGCTGATTTTTCTCTTGTCCCTCGCGGGCATTCCGCCTCTAGCCGGCTTCTACGGGAAGTACTTCATTTTCCTCAGCCTGATGGAAAGTGGGCACTATGTGCTCGCCAGCCTCGGCGTGCTCTACGCCGTGTTCGGCCTCTACTATTACATGCGGATCGCTAACGCTATGTTCATGCGCGAAGCCACCGATAAGACTCGCTTGCCGATCAGCGTCGCCATGAAGTTAGCACTCGGCGTGAGCGCAGTCGCTACCGTCTACATAGGGATCTTCCCTGAGCGCTTCATCAAGCTGGTGACGTGGTCGACGGGATTCTGAAAACCCATCCAACCTTTTTAAATTCCTTATCTAGTTGAGTTTGCAGAGTCTTGAATTGTCTTAGCGACTCAACCCGCAACGTCCGGTTCCGTCCTGAAACGTCCTGTTGGGCAGAAGTTGGGCACGGTTTTCCTAACTTGCAAACGGCACTTCCGGGCTCAATGAGTGAAATCGCGATGTTACGTAAAATGGGGTGTTCCGTACGGCAGGACTATTCGTCGATACGGACGGGTTATGCAATAACTTGCATACAGGACGAGATTAAACACCGCCAGCAACGCCGATTTCAGCAGATTTTTCTGCCTTTTCTTCTGATAATCGCTATAAATAACATAAGATCACTCCCACTCCAAGGAGGAGCCGTGTTGAAACTTTTCGATTCGTAAGTGCGCCATCGATACATTTTTTGTAATGATGTTTTTGCGTATTTGTGGGGTCGCTGAGTCGCAGCAAGTCGTCGCAGTGCAAAAAAGCGCGGTCGATCTCTCTCAGATTGCTAAATAACGATTGGAGGAAACGATGGCCTGCAAGTTCGCGCTCGTGGCTCTGACCCTTGGTGCTTTGGCTTGCACGCCTGCCTTCTGCCTCGACGGCAGCCGTTCCAAACCGGGCAGAAACGCCGGGCAACAAGCCGACCTACTACCCTTGGACGGTCAGCAGTACAGCTTCTTCGGACAATCCATCGCGGTGAGCGGCGATACCGTCGTTGTGGGATCACCAGGATATAGCGACGGCATGGGCAACGAGGTCCCAGGCTATGCGTACGTATTCGTCAAGCCGTCGACCGGCTGGATGAACATGATTCAAACTGCCGAACTCAAAGCATCCGATCAGGGCAATGAGGCGGGAAACGGCTTTGGAACCTCGGTGGCGATTGCCGGCGACACGATTGTTGTTGGCGCACCGGGCGTGTCTGAAGTGTATGTTTTCGTCAAGCCAGCCGGAGGTTGGGAAAATATGACAGAGACATCCATCGTCACAGACAATTTCAACGGGACCGATGCCTTCGGATGTGCAGTGGCGATCAATGCCAGCGGCAACATCATAGTCGTCGGTGCTGACGAAGCAGAAATGGCGCGCGGGGTTGCGTACCTCGCCGTCGAACCCAGTGACGGATGGCCATCGCTAGTCGCGCCCACCGCGTTTCTCACGGCTTCAGATGGGGTTCGAAATGATCTGTTCGGCAATGCTGTAGCAATCGATGGCCGTACTGTAGTTGTGGGAGCATTCGACAAGCCCTATCCCGAAAGCTATGGAGCCGTGTACGTATTCGTCGAACCTGCAACCGGTTGGACGGACATGACCCAAACCGCGGAACTCAACGCCGCAGTGCCGATCCTGGGAGGTAGTCTCGGAACTTCTGTAGCGATTCTCGGAAATACCGTCGCCGCAGGCGCCTACGGCGGAACTAGATCGCAACCGGCCGGCAATGTTTATGTATTTGTGGAACCAGGTGGTGGCTGGCAGAACATGACCGAGACTGCCCAGCTGACCGACGGAAACACGGTGGAGGATGATCTTGGATCCTCGGTGGCGATGAATGATTATGGGATCCTTGCTGGCGCACCGCTCGACACAGTGAACGGAAATACGCAGCAGGGATCGGACTACGCGTTTCTGAAGCCGAAGGCAGGCTGGAAATCTACTTCGAAGTTTTCCCTGCGCTTGACTGCAACGTACGGAGCTATCGGCGATCGACTCGGTACGTCGGTCGCGATTGGTCCAGGCAACGTGGTAAGCGGAGCCCCGGGCGCTAATGGCGTTGGCGAAGCCTATGTGTTCTTCAGGAAACAATAAAGAAGGCGAAAGTTTCTTATATGGAGATGTGTCATGCAATGCCTACAAATTCGTAACAAGCTGTTGGTGCTATTCGTCTTGATGGCGGCAGGGAGTGTGTTTTCCGTGGCGCAAAAGAAAACTATTCTTTACAATTTCACGGATGGAAATGACGGCGGCTGGCCCTTCGCGGGAGTCACCCTCACATCATCGGGTGCTCTATACGGCACAGCTTCCAATGGCGGCGACGAGGGTTGCGCTGAGGCTGGTCCATATTGCGGAACCGTTTTCGAATTGACTCCGCCGGCCCAAAAGGGAGGCATGTGGACCAACAGCACAATCTATACGTTCGGGCAGAATGAAGATGATTCTTCGACTCCGGAATCGGGGGTCGTCTTCGATTCAAAAGGCAACCTCTACGGCACGACGGCATTCGCTAACGCGATGTATCAATTGGTTCCACAGTCCGGAGGGGTATGGGCTTCGAACTGGTTGTATTCCGCGAGCTCCACGATCTTCCCCCCGCTGATCGACAAAGAAAACAACCTCTATGTATCCGACCCCTCAGGCGGACAATATGGAACCATCCTGGAATTGATTCCAAATCCGGACGGCACGTTCACCACTGCGACTCTTTACAGCTTTGCCGGAGGTGCGGATGGCCAGGCGCCGGGCGGAATCACCATGGATAACGCCGGCAGAATCTGGGGACTCACGAGCGAGGGAGGCAACTCGAGTTGTGAGCCTTTTGGATGCGGTACTATCTTTGTCCTGTTGCCGCCCGCGCAATCGGGGGGGGCATGGACTCACCAAGTGCTCTATGATTTTCTCGGCGGGGCTCAAGGCACTGGCGGACTTTTTCCCATGGCCCGCGACTCGAAGGGAAACCTCTATGGCATCACTACCGGGGCCGGCTCGCCCGCCTGCTCGTCTAATGTGTGCGCGATCATGTTTGAGCTTTCACCGCCCGTGAAGCAGGGTGGACCCTGGACATATAACATCCTTCATACTTTCGCTGGGGGCAACGACGGATCCTACCCCCAGGGGTCGCCAGTGCTAGACAGCCACGGCGCGCTCTACGGTACGACTGTTTGGGGCGGCGGCGGACCTTGCATTGAGAATGGCTCGGTGACGGGGTGTGGCACGATTTATCGCCTGAATCCACCCTCACACATGGGCGGAGCGTGGACTGAAATCTTCCTTCATAGGTTTCAAGGTGGATCTGACGGAAAACTACCGTACGGCACCGTGTGGCTGGATGAGAAAAACCTGGTGCTTTACGGCACTACTTCTTTTGGCGGGTCCTACAACTCCGGTACAGTTTTTGAGATCACTCCATAGGCCGATCTTAGGTCAATCGTGACTTTGGAATGTCCCGCTTCCAAGACCTTTTTGGGGATCGCGAGTGCCTCCTCGGGCAATGGTTCTCAGTTGACACTATCAGGCGTTTACACTCAAAACCCCGTTCAGCGGTCCTCCAATTCCAAGTATTCGGGTTCCACCCAGATCGTGTGTTCCCAAGGCTCTTTGCCGATGACATGGCCTACATCAATTTCTCGCCAGAGGGAACGGAACACCCTCAAATGACTCCACAGCAGAAATCACGAACGACTTCCCCAAACACTTTTCAAACAGCGTGCGAGTTTGGAGTTCCTTATCATCACGCACGTTTGGAGGTATGCCAATGAGCTTCGCAGTGTTACCCGGTTTCCTGTCGGTATTCTAGTTCGGGTTTCGGGACGGTTGACGAAATCAGGCGTTTACACTCATTGAGCGCATTCCTGGCTCAACGGGAAAATCGTGAGAGCCTTGGATTAGAGAACCCGCGCAATCTGCGCAGCGTGATCGGATACAATCGGCGCATCGATGCCCGAAGAGCCAAAAGAACCCCGCAATCCACCTAACGAGCGGAGGCTCATTACCTCGGCGGCGCGTTATTCAGAGATCGGCTTCATCATTCCCGCAGCCGTCATTATGGGTTTCTTTCTTGGCAAATTACTGGATTACTGGCTGCATACTCACTGGATTTATCTTGCCGGACTAATCTTCGGCGCGGTCGTAGGTTTCGTCCAGATGATTCGCATGGCTTTTGCGTCGATGAAGGACAAATAGTGGAACCGGATCCCCCACAGTCTTCCACCGCCAGCGCCGCTGCCGAGCAGTTCTATTCCGGAGCCATACGTCGCGTTCTAAGGATTCTGGCGGTTTTTGCCGTGGCACTTGTCGTTCCCGTCTGGCTGGCCTTCGGCATAGCCCCGGCGCTGGGATTCGCTGCTGGATCCGCTGCCTCCTGGCTCAATTTTCATTCGTTGTCGCGCGGGGTGGAGGGATTAGCCGATCGCATCGTCAACGCTCACAGTCAGGAACGCGGATCGATCGTGGTGGCGCGCTTCCTGCTTCGCTACCTGTTGGTGGGAATCGTTGCCTATGCTATATTCAAAGGTTCTTTTTACGCGTTTCGAGGCTTTCTGGCGGGCCTTTGCCTGCCAGTCGCGGCGATACTGAGCGAAGCGGCCTACGAAGCGTACGCTGCTTTTCATCGCGGATATTAGGCAGCGAAGTGTACCCGGTTTCTTCAAAATGGAACAGCTTGCTTTTACTCAATTTCTGAACCACCTGTTTGGCGGGGCGGTGCTGGCGCTGCTGCAAATGCTGCACATTCAGCCCAAGCATCCAGCCGCCCCCATCAGTGACAGTTTCGCCATGGAAGTTCTGGTGTTCCTGTTTCTGACATTGTTCTTTCTGGCGGCCCGCCTGCGTCTTTCCGTGGATTCCCCCGGCGCTGTGCAGCATGTGGTCGAGGGCATTGAAGGATTCATCGGCGACATGGGCGACGAAGTCATCGGCCATCACTATCGGCCATACTTGCCTTATCTGGTGGCACTGGGGCTGTTTATCCTGGTCGCGAACCTGATCGGGCTGATTCCCGGCCTCGAATCCCCCACCGGCGTGCCAATTGTTCCGCTGGGTTGTGCCATCACTACCTGGGTCTATTACAACTATCAGGGAGTTCGGCGGAACGGTGTGCTGGGGTATCTGAAGCACTTTGCGGGACCGGTCTGGTGGCTGGCACCGTTGATGTTTCCGATTGAAATCTTCAGCCATCTGGCGCGGGTGTTGTCGTTGACCATACGTCTTTTCGCCAATATGTTCGCCGGAGAAATGGTCACTCTGGTGTTCTTTTCGCTGGTGCCATTGTTTGTCCCCATCATCTTTCAGGGCCTTCACATCGGCGTGGCCGTGATTCAGACTTATATATTTGTGCTCCTTGCTTGCGTCTATCTGGGCGAGGCTACGGCACATGAGCACTAGGAAAACTTAGCGGGTAGTTAGCAGCTAGGGATATGCCTAGCCGCTAACCACCAGTTACTGGGTACCCAGTGCTGGTTTCTGTCAGCGTGAGGGCGTCTGCACGAGGATGACGTCAACCACCTCCTGGCGGAATTCATAAGGAGGATGCACTATGCGGAAAGTAGTAATCGTGATGTTCCTGCTGATGCTCTGCGCTCTGGTCGCTACTCCGGCTTTTGCGCAAACTGGTGAAACGGCTTCATCCGGTACCAACTGGGTGGCCATCACCTCGGGCTTTGCCATGGCGTTTGCGGTAGGCCTGGCGGCGCTTGGGCAGTCGCGCGTGGCTGGGGCGGCCTGTGAGGGTATGGCGCGCAATCCTGCGGCCCGTCCTGGAATTCAGCTGGCTTTGATCCTGGGTCTCGCGTTTATCGAGTCCCTGGTCCTGTTTACGCTGGTAATTATCTTTGTCAAGGTGGTCCGCTGACGGCTGATTAAGAGGAATATTTCACGGAGAGCCCTCGTCAAAATCGAGGGCTTTTCTTTTGCAGGAAGGTGTGACAACAAGCAGGGGCTAGAGCTTACGCTGACCGCGCCAATCGGCTTCTTTGGATTCAGGCGCGTGTTCCACCGTCTCCAGGAGCAGAGTGCGCAGGCGGTAGCGGCTCTCCAGATCCGTGTTGACCATCTCGAATCCTACTTCATTGACGCGTGCGCGCCGCAGCAGTACCTGCCCGCGAATGTGCCGTACGCCGATGGAAATGTCGATGTTGGCTTCCGAGCCGACGCGTAGATTATCTTCTTTCGTTCCCATCCCACCACCCAGGCTCAACTCGCGAATCAGGATGCCGGACTTGCCCCAGGAACTGCTGATGTTCGCCGACAGCGCTTTGCGCAGCACGATGCGCTCATAACGGCGCTGCCGTACCCAGGGACAGGCTGGAGCCGCGTCCAGCGCAGCAATGGCCAGCTCTCCCGGCGACAGACCACTTTCCGAGAGCACCTGGCTGGCGTAGCGCGGATCAATCTTGGCCAGGGCCTGGGCTGCGGCAATACGCAACTCGCGATGGTGAATCCACTTCCACATCTTCTTGCCTTCGAGCAAAGCCCGCAGTACAGGTACCGATTCCGGTTCGCGCAACCTGCCCAGCGATTCCACCGCTTTCACTTGCACCAGAGGAGAACGGCCTTGGGCTTCGCCCGATTCCGCCATCACCATGAGAGGTGGAACAGTAGTGCGATCACCGCTCATTCCGATTTCATCGATGGCCTGGGGCAGCACCAGAGGATCGATGAGTTCCAGAATTTCCAGCAACGTGCGTCCGCGATCATGAGCGGCCCCGTAGGCAATTTGCCGTACCGCTACGTCGTGGTAGAAGCGGTTCCACTCCGGCAGACGCGTGGGCAACAGCTCCAACAGGGTGGGTACATCCAGGCGGCTCAGCAGGCCGATGACTGAAGTGGCGGCCCGCGGTTGCCCGGTCCGTAACATTTCCCGCATCTGTGCGGTTGCCTCGGCCCCCAGTTCCTTCACCAGGTCAACCATACGATCGCATTCCTCACGCCGCATACAGCGGAAGAAGCGGTCGGCCATGTGTTCGATGGAAGCTTGCGAAGTGCGCCGCAGCACCGCCATCAAGTCACGGGGAACTTCGGGCAGGCGCAATGCCTCCTCGATGAATTCCGGGAGCCGGTTCTCGACTCCGATCCTGGGGCGTAGATCGTTCGCAGTAGCCGGTCTTTCTTTGGCGACCTCATCCAATGCAGTACAGACTTGATTGAGGGCGCCGAAGTTCTTGCTATTGTTGGCCTCTGAACTCAGGCGCACGAAGGCCGCGCTGAGCAGGCTCTGCGCCTCTGCATCTGATTCCTTGATCAGCGCCTTGGCGACCTTGTGGATAGTAGATCCGATCAGGTCCACTCCGGGAACAGCGAACAAGTCGGCCAACTGGCTTAACCCGATGGCGGTCTTGCGGCGGGGCTCGGCATCCTTGGCAGTAAGACAGTTGCTATAGTTCTCGAGGATCTCGATGCAAGCAGCTTTTTCATCCCGTTCCAGCAGGACATCCATGAACTGACGTATGTTGCGGGCTGGAACGCAGGGAGCTTCATTGGAGAGCAACACGCTCTTCTTGCCCGCCTCTGGAACCTCGGCCCAGAACATTCGGTCCAAAATGTCGGCATGGGATTCCACCAGGATGCCCGCCTTGCCCATTTTGTCTTCCTGCAATCGCAGAATGCGGCGCAGGGTGTCCATTTGGCGGCTCATGTGCTCCAGCATTTGATGGACGGCGTTGACCTTAACGTCGCCCTTCTGGAAGCGCTCCATTGCGAAGCGAATCGCCATGTGTTCCGCCGCTTTCATCAGCACCGGGGTATCGTTCTTCTCAGTGCTGCTGGTGGCTTTGCTGGCCAGGCTCCCCAGCAGTTGCTGCAGATTGATCTTGGTGTTTGGATCTACCTTGCTGACTTCCTTCTGAAGCAACTCCGGTTCGATGGAGGGATCGGTTCCCGCTTCTCCAAACTTCGTGAGCAGGCGGATCGCCTGGATGACTTCTTCCTCTTGCAGCGGTACCACGCCCCCAGCCCATGCGCCTCCGGGGTTCACCAATCCTGGTTCACTACCGGTGACCTTGACGTTGGGAACGCTGCCCAATGGCGCTCCACCCGGCACGCCACCGCCGGAACGTGAGCCTTCCGCGGCCGCGATTAACTGCAACAGTTTCTGCGGATCGTTGAGCCATTGTTTGAACTCCGGCCCCAAAGTCTGTGCAGCAATTTGTGCCGCAACGCTGATTTCGCCCGTGGACGGGTCCGCTGCCACAAACTTCACTTCATTAATGCGGATGGTGGCCTGCTTGTTGTCTCCGAAAGTCTGCTTGATCTCTTTGACCACATCTTGCGCCTTAGAGCCACCCACGGCGAAGGCGCGGATCAGCTTGGCGAAGTCATCCAGCGTGACTTGATTAGAGAATTGAATGCTGGCAAGCCCAGCGGTGTTAAGAAACTGCGCAAAACTGCGCTCAGCTTGTCCGGTCTCGAGGGCGACTCCATCGAGAAGCAGGCGGTTTTCCGAAACTCCCAGGAGAAAGTTGCCATCCTTACCGTTCGGCAGGCCCTGCTGCAGTTCCTTCCAGGTGATTTCGAATTGCCCTTCGGTGCGCTTGTGATTAAAACCATACAGGCGCACGTATTTCACCAGGATATTCAGACTGTGAATAAACGCCCGAGCGGACGCCGTCCTGTCATCACGCTTGGTTGTGGCGGCAGTATTAATACGCGACTCCTGCGACTACAAGGTTAGGGTAGTGCAGAAAGTAAGAGGATGCATGTTACGGAGGTAATAGAATCCGACGCAAATTAGGCTGGCATCGCCTGGTTGCAACAGTTTATAAGCCGCTTGAGCCCATTGCCCGGCCAGCATAAAGTTGTTTCCTGATGTAAGCTTTACGCACTTATGTCTGCAAGTGCCATCGTAGCGTCGGCCAAAAGACCGTCAGCAACCACCGGCCTCGCCTTCTGGATGCAACGTGTATTAGAGGAATGCGCTCGCGCGAGCGTGGATTTTGCCCCTGATCCGGTTCACGATCTCCGCGTCGCCCTTCGCCGCTGTCGCTCCATTGCCGATGGTTTGCGGGCGCTCGATCCCGACCCCTCCTGGAAACAGATGAAGAAGGCTGCCAAACGCCTTTTCGACCGCCTGGGTGAACTCCGTGACGTGCAGGTAACGGAGGAATGGGTGGCGCGGTTGGGAGCTCTCGACGATCCCGTGACTGTTTCTCTGCTTCAGTTTCTGGCCGGTCGCGAAAGCCAACTCAAGCTCGAGGCCGCGCAGGCGCTCACGCAATTCGACCACAAACACTGGCACGGGTGGGCCGCGTCACTTCCGCGTCGCGCTGCCCGGATGCGGCCGGGTAGCCCCATCTTTCAGCACCTGGCGCTCGAGCGCTGGACCGCGGCCTATGAACTGCATCATCGCGCCCTGCGTAATCGCTCTCAGGTGGCCTTTCACCGGCTGCGCGTCGGCTTGAAACGCTTCCGCTACATCGTGGAAAACTTTCTACCGATGCAACATGCGGCATGGAGCGGCGACCTCAAGCAACTCCAGGATATTCTGGGCGAAGTGCATGACCTCGACGTACTCTGGGCCACGGCTGTGCAGGTCAATGCATTTCCAGATGCTGATGCCCGCTCGCACTGGCGCATTAAGATACTTGAAGAACGCAGCCGTCGTATTGAAACCTATCGCGAAAAGATGCTAGGCAAGGCTTCACTCTGGAACACGTGGCGCAACCAACTTCCGCAGAGTGAGCAAGTGGAGTCAATCGCCCTGAGCCGCCTGCGCCTGTGGGCCTCACTGCTCGATCCCGACTTCAAGCACTCGCAACACGTAGCCCGGCTGGCTTTGCAACTTTACGATGGCTTGCCGGCAATGCCAACCGAGAGCAGGGAAGAGCGCAACACGCTGCAACTCGCGGCTCTCCTTCACGACGTAGGCTTGTCACGAAAAGATAAAGCGCATCACAAGACCAGCCAGAAGCTGATTATGCGCCTGGATCCTCCCTTGGGATGGAGCCAGGAGAAAATGAGGATGGTGGCAGCGGTGGCTCGCTACCATCGTGGTGCTTTCCCTCGGGCAGGACAGAAAGTATTGGCGGGATTCACCGTGAGCCAGCGTCAAACCGCGATCCGGCTCGCCGCCGTGCTTCGCTTAGCGAATGCATTCGACGCTGATCGCGACGGACGAATCGAACGTATCGCTTGCGAGGGTAAGAATGGCTTCCTGCTCATTCGCGCTCAGGCCTACAACCCGCGTGACCGCATGGCTGAGACCATTGCTGGCTCACGCCACCTGCTCGAGACGGTTTACCGCCGGCCCGTCCTGGTCAAGGCTCTGCGGAAGGCTGGCTAGTTCGGTCCAGAACAGTTCGCACGCAATCTATAACTCCCGCCGTCCCTCGATCGACTTCAACATGGTGATTTCGTCGGCGTATTCAATGTCACTCCCCACTGGGATGCCCATCGCAATGCGCGTAACCCGCAGCCCAGAGCGTCGCAATTGTCCGGAAAGATAGGTGGCGGTGGCTTCGCCTTCCACCGTCGGATTGGTGGCCAGAATTACCTCGTCGACCTGACCGTCGTCTACGCGCCGCATCAGGTTTGCGATGCGCAACTGTTCGGGACCTATCCCGTGCAGGGGTGAAATCGATCCGTGCAGCACGTGGTACACCCCATTGAAGTGCTGGGTTTTTTCGATGGCGGCAATGTTTGTGGCCTCTTCCAGCACGCAAACCAGCCGCTGATTCCGTGTAGCGCTGGTGCAATACACGCAAGGGTCAACATCCGTGATATTGTTGCAGATGCTGCACAGGCGCAGATTGGCTTTCACGTCTCGCACCGCGGCAGCCAAGGCTTCCGCGTCCTCGTCGTTGGTCCGCAGGATGTGAAACGCCAGCCGCTGGGCAGTCTTACTGCCAATTCCCGGCAGCTTCTTCAACTCATCGATCAACCGTACCATCGGTTCTGCAAATTTTGACATGATGATTGTGCAATTCGGTGATTAGATAATTGAAAACCTAACTCCAAACGAAAGAAGTTCTACTGTTCTGTCGCAACGAACTCTCTCACGACTTTTCCCGCTTCATCCAGAAATTGCAGCGTCGGTTTACCGTTGGGCTGGACAGCCAAAACGATTCGCGCTTTGCCCTTTTCGTCACGAATCTCCAGGCCCACGGAACCGTCCGGAGATCGTCCGACCACCATTCGCTTTACATCATGACGATGGGTTGAAAAGAATTTGCTCCAGGCAGCATCCTGCTGGTCTGCCGGAAGTTTCCGAATCTCCTCATTGGCCTTTCTCTTTTCCTCGATGGGGAAATCGCCTTGATCTGCGATGGTAATGCGTGAGAACTTGGCCTTGCCCTCCTGCCCGGCATCAATCGCAAAGATCTGATTCTCCTCATACTGGTCGAGACTCAGATGCCCATGATTTTCGATGGTGCCGTCCGGAAGCTGGTTTGCACCCCAGATCAGGCCCCCTTGCTCCGTGCCCTCTTCGCTCATAAATAACATGCCTGCCGCTTCTGTGCGATCAGGCCGTGGGTATTCCTTCTTTCGATTCAAGGCGCCCGGGAAGTCGGCCCGGTTTGAGATGGTCAGACGCACGGTTCCATCAGGCTCGATGATGTTTATGCGTCGCGCAGTAACAATATCGAAGTTTGGGTTGCGCACCATCGTAGCGCCGCAAAGGACAACCACCGTGAAAACAATCGTGAGGACCCCGGAATACACGGTCAGAAACTTCGGGTTCGAGAAGAAGTTCATAGCTGCTCCTTAAGAACTTCACTAAGTTACGCTATTGCAACCCGAATGGTTCAATCAACCAACGATTCGATTTCACAATCCCGGAATTCCCATTCCACCCAACATGCCGCCCATGGTGGATTGCATGGCCTCGTCTACCTTGCGGCCGGCGCCATTGATCGCAGCGGTCACCAGGTCCTGCAACATTTCCACGTCGCCGCTCTTTACCGCTTCAGGATCGATCTTGACGCTCAAAACCTGCTTGCGGCCATCCATCTTGACCACCACACTGCCGCCGCCCGAGGAACCTTCGACCACGGTCTCTTCCATCTTCTTCTGCAAGACTTCGTACTGCCGCTTGGCCTGCGACATCATTTCCTGCAAGTTAAATCCACTCATCGTGTCTCTTTCCTACTGCTTCTCCTTGTAATCAATGATCGTCCTGATCTCCGCCCCAAATTTCTCTTTCATCCGCCGCACCACCGGGTCTTGCTCCACTCGGCTGCGTCCACCACCGTTCGATCGCGCCGGTCCTGCCGTCCCTGGCGGTTTTCCACTCGGCACAACTTTCAACTTCACCGGACGCCCCAGGACCCCGCAGGCCGTCGCGATCACTAATCGCCTAGCATCCGCTGCCAGCGACATCTCAATCACGCTTGCCGACGACGACACCTTGATCACCAGCTCGTTGCCTTCAACGTTCCATTCTCCACTCTCCAGAAGCGCTAGCAGCATCGGTTGCCCCGCAAGCGCGTTCAGGACTGCGTTGCGTAAGTCGACGGGCTGGGACGTCGGCACTGCGGAAATCCCCAATTCTGACAACTCCTCGGGTTCCGGCTGAGGTACAACCGCAGGCGCTGCCGCGCCCATCACTACCCGGGTCCCGGTAGGGCCATCTTCGGTAGAAAGTTGCGGCTTAGAACCACCCTTCCGGGCCGAATCCGCCGCAAACGGAGAAACCTGGTTCGACGTCCGGGCCACCGGAGCAATCTCAGGTTTCCTGAGGTCCGGCACAACAGAGGGTTTTCCCACTGGTCGCGACCCACTCGGCGTCGCCGCTTCACTCAATAACTGTTCGATCGGGAGCAGCCGCTGAGCATGCGCCATCTTCAGCAATCCAAGCTCTAGATGAAAGCGCTGTTCTTGACGGTACCCCAGTTCGGCGTGAGTGCGCAGCATGATTTGCAGATGCCGTGCCAAATCTTCTTCGCTGAACAATTCCGCAACTCGTGCAACCCGCTGCCGCTCGTCCGTGGAAATCTGCAGCAGGGAAGACTCTCCGCCGGCAATCTTTGCGACTACTGTGTTGCGCAGAAACCGCACCATCTGGCGTGCAAAGTGTGTGGGACTGTGGCCTTCGCTGATGAGCCGGTCTACCAGCTTCAGCACTTCATCACTCGCGCTTCGCGCCACCGCCTGCATCACTTCTTCCAGTACACCCGCAGGCGCCGTCCCCACCAATTGCCGCACCGTTTCCGCGGTCAGCCGCCCGCCCGATGACGCGATCGCCTGATCCAGAATCGACAGCGCGTCCCGCATCGAGCCGTCCCCGGCTTCAGCCAGCAAGGCCAACGCGTCTTCGTCAGCTTCGATCTTTTCCCGCCCTGCCAGGTCTCTCAGCTGCCCCAGTATTTCTTCGAAACGGACCGCCCGAAAGCTGAAGTGTTGGCAGCGCGACCGAATGGTTTGTGGAATATCTTCAGGCTGCGTAGTGGCCAGCATGAAAACCACGTGCGACGGTGGCTCCTCCAGCGTTTTCAACAACGCATTGAACGCTGCGTCGGTGATCTGGTGAGCTTCATCCAGAATGTAAATCTTGAATGGATCCCGCGCCGGACGATAGCGGGCAGCTTCGCGCAACTCGCGAATCTCGTCAATCCCGCGATTGGTGGCGGCGTCAATCTCAATCACATCCACCGAATTGCCGGCGCGAATCTCGGTACACGATTCACACACACCACAAGGTTCCGTCACCGGCTTATCGGAGGAGCGGCAGTTGAGGGCCATCGCCAGAATGCGCGCCACCGTGGTCTTGCCGATGCCGCGGTGGCCGCTGAAAATGTATCCATGCGCGGTTCGACCCTGTTCCAGGGCGTTCTTTAGGGTGCGGGTTACGTGATCCTGCCCGATGACTTCGGAGAAGTTTTGCGGCCGGTATTTGCGCGCCAGGACTTGATAGCTCATGATGCGGAAGCCTTGATTATACGTGATGCTGGCCGGGCAGCGTGCCGCCAACGCGGCCTCGACTACCCACGAAGCCCTTGCTTAAATAGGTGTCCCAAGGTACGCTTCTCAGTTGGTTTTCTAGCTTGCAGGAGGCCCGGTTTGCAACTCAAGATAAGTACCCGGATCGTGGATGGCGTTCTGATTGTGGATTGTGCCGGACGCCTGGTGTTCGGGGAAGAATCCGCCTATCTTCGTGACACCGTCAAGAAGCTGATTGTGGAGCAAAGGCGGTTGGTCCTCAACTTGTCCGGTATCGTTTTTATCGATAGCGGTGGCTTGGGAACGCTCGTGGCCCTCTACACTACCGCGCACCACAACAACGGGCACATCAAGTTGGCTAATTTGACAAAGCGCGTTATCGACTTGCTTCACTTGACCAAACTGGTGACGGTCTTTGAGGTTTACGACAGCGAGCAGCAAGCCGTGGATGCCTACAAAGGCACAGCGGCATAAGGCTGGCGCGGCGCTGGCGCACTCGTCAGTGCCGCTTCTCACCAATCCCGAATGATACCGAAAATCGTCTTCTTTCTCGGGCTGGTCGCAGCCGCCAGCGGATTCGCCTCGCCTCCGGTCGCGCTCGCGATGGGCCTCATCTTTGGACTGGCGTTTAAACATCCCTACAGCATGGGTGCCCGCAAGCTTTCCCGTTTTCTGCTGCAAGCCTCGGTGGTGGGCCTTGGTTTCGGCATGAACCTTCACGAGGTCATCCGCGTCGGCCGCAGCGGGTTTCTATACACTTTGCTGAGTATCAGTTTCACCATGCTTGCCGGTATGACATTGGCGGCGCTTTTCAAGGTGGAGCGAAGGCCGGCATTTCTGATTTCTACCGGCACTGCCATTTGTGGCGGAAGCGCCATCGCCGCTGTGGGACCGATCACCCACGCCAGCGACGAAGAAATGGCTATCTCTCTCGGCACCGTTTTTGTGCTCAATTCGGTGGCGCTGCTGACATTCCCTTTCCTCGGCGCCGCCTTTCATTTGACCCAGACCCAGTTCGGTTTGTGGGCTGCGCTGGCCATTCATGACACTAGTTCCGTGGTGGGTGCTGCGGCTAAGTACGGTGCCGTGGCCCTCGCGGTGGGCACCACGGTGAAACTGGCGCGCGCCTTGTGGATCGTCCCCGTCGCGCTGGCAACGGCGGTGGCGAAAGGTGCGAAGGCCAAGATTCAGTGGCCGTGGTTCATAGCTTTTTTCTGTCTGGCGGCGGTTTGCAACACTTATCTTCCAGTTGGCGCGCCCGCCTATGGATTGCTTACCAAACTCGCGAAAATCGGCCTGACCGTGACCCTTTACCTGATCGGCAGCGGCATTTCCATCGGTACCCTGAAAGAAGTGGGGCATCGTCCGCTCTTGCAGGGAATCGTGCTATGGCTGTTGGTCTCGGTTGCATCGCTGTGGCTGATTCGAGTGGGATGGATCGCGCTGTGAGTCCCGTGAGCATGCAAACTCGCATCATCGCCGCCATCCGCAAAATCCCGAAAGGCAAGGTTTCCACCTACGGTGCCATTGCCCGCGCGGCGGGTTATCCCGGAGCTGCGAGGCGTGTGGCTTGGACCCTGCACCGCTCTTTCGGGCTCCCCTGGCAGCGTGTGCTCGGAGCGGGAGGAGCAATCAAGCTTCGTGGAGATTCCGCCATCGAACAGCGGCTTCGGCTGGAAGCTGAGGGTGTGGTCTTCCGTGGTCGCCGCGTGGATATGAAGCGACACGAATTCAAGCCGGCCCAAATCAAAAAGTCAGTAGCCGCGAAACGAGGAGCGCCGAAGGCCTAACGACCCGTTTTAAACTGCTCGTCAATCTCCACCTGATATCCCGCCACCAAGCGGTTGGTCTCGTTCGCCATGCCGACCACCGCCATCAATTCTTTGAACATGGCGTCCGTCATGCCTTTCTTTTGCGCCGAGACGGTATGCGAAGCGATGCAGTAGTCACATTGATTGCTGACGCTCACTGCCACATAAATCATTCTTTGGTCAGAGGATCAAGCGCTCCCGGGCCCATGATCTGCTTGATATCTTCCCAGGTCCGCTTGAGGGTTACCGGGTCATGCGCCAGCGCTTTCCAGAAATTGTTGATCCAATCCGTCTTGCGGGTGGCCATGATGTCGTCATAAACCGCCCGTACCTCCGGGCTGGCATTCTTGTATTCAATGAGTCCAAGTGTCGCCATTCATCTTCTCCTGGAGAATTGTGTGACGCAGCGCCGCCGTCCCTCTGTGATCCTCTGTGTCCCCTGTGATTAGGATTTTGCTGGAGCTAACTTATCGCTTCGCCGCATCGCCTTTGGGTGTTTGCCCGCTCAGCAATTTTCCCAGTTCGCTCGACAAGCAACGCAGTCCAACATAGAAATGGCCAAACAAAGCGTACACCGCGCTGACCTCGTCAAAACGCATCTCGTAGATTAGCTTCTTGAAAACCAGCGGATCATCTGCAAATAAATCCACGCCCCACTCCCAGTCATCGAATCCAATCGATCCGGTGATGATCTGCTTCACCTCACCCGCGTAGCGCCGGCCTACCAAGCCGTGCAGGTTCATTTGGCGGGCACGTTCTTCGATCGGCAGTCGGTACCAGTTCTGATCTTCTCCCCGCCTGCGATCCATGGGGTAAAAGGAAACGTAACGGTTCTGCGGGATCTGCGGAAACAGCCGCGACCGCATTGCCTCCCGTTGCCGCGCCAGGGTATCGTTGATGGCCCGCTTCCATTCTTCCGAGTGCGGTTCCACGCCCTGTTCGACCAGTTCGTTGTAGGTCTTCACCGTGGATTCATACAGCCCCAGCTCAATCACCGACAAATACGAGGTCGTCGGCTCCAGATAATCGCTCAGCTTTAATTGTGCGATCTGGAGTTCGGCTTGGTTCAAGTCCGCAAACGACTCACGGAAATGAACGAACATTAAATCACCCTTGTGGCCCAACAACGAATAGAGTGCCGATTGTCCCGAGGCATTCTGCTCCATCTTCGCCAGCGCACCGCTGGCTTCGCGGATGATCTCTTTCTTCAGAGTGGAACGTAGAGGACGCCACGCCGGCCAGCGAAACCGCATCATCTGATGCAGCACGCTATAGCCTTCGATGGTCAACGGAACGGGCGGGATCTCAATCGAACCTGCTTGCCGGCCAATCGTGCGAGAAGAGGACATGGGCGAAGTACCTGCGCCCTATTGTAACCGCGACGGTGTTGAGAAAGAGCAGGTTCCCGGGACCCGAGCGCTCCGGGAACCGCTCTTCGGCTGTTCAGTTCAGCCGATTCGTAGCCGCCGCCTGGGCATAGTCCAACAGGTCGGTGACGGTGATGCCAGCCACGAGCAAATCCACTACATCTTCTAGCGTCAGTCCCGCCGCTGAAGATACCTCCTGCAATACTTCAACCACAGGAGCCACGGGTGCTGCTTGTGCACCAATCATTGTTGCCTCCTCTTTGGGAATTGAGTTGAAAAATGGGCAGCGCGACAAAAACGCAGGGCGTTCCCCTCAGACCGCCTGGCTTGTAGCCGCACTGCCCCTTCTTGCTCCAAAAAAATGGGAGCAAGCTTATGGCATGGCGCGGCGAAGCGTCAGCAACGAAGAGAAATCAACACCGAGAGAGAAGGCGATTGAGCAGAAAGCAGTGAGGAATCCCCGCCAGATTGTCGGATGTCCGGGGAAATAGCGACCTTGACTGGGACACTGATCGACAACAACGCAGGTCCAGAAGTGGTTCGCGCGTGAATCACCAGTGGAGCAGTCCCCCCCTGAAAGGCAGTATCTGGAAGGTCCCACTCGTCAGGAATTAGCACGATCAGAAGGATGGCTACGAGCACACTGGCTAGCACCAATACCTGCCACCGGGATATGCCCCAACCCTTCATGCGGTTGAAGAATAACGGCTCGGCAGGCCCGTGTCAACGCCACCGACGGGCTATGCGGCCTACTTCTTGAGTCCCTGGAGCCAGTTCGCCGGCTCGTCAATCACAGCGCCCGCAGTACCACCAGGCTGGCATCGTCCTGAAAGCGTCCGCCGCAGTGCTGCGACGCCGCTTGCATCAATGCATTCATCACTTCGGCTGCACCGGCGTTGGAATCTTGCGTCGCGACCTTAACCACATTGGCTTCGCCGAACGGTTCTTCATCCTGATCGCAGGCTTCGACCAGACCATCGGTGAACATCAGCAACTGGTCGCCGCGATTCAACTGCACGTCGCTCTGTTCGTAAACCCAATCGGGAAATTGCCCGAGCACCGCTCCCGCCGCATTCAACTCCTTCGATGTTCCGTTGGAGTGCACCAGCAGCGGAGGATTGTGACCGGCATTGCAGTAGGTCAGGGAATTCGTTTTGTCATCCAGCACTGCGTAGAAAAACGAGATGAACTTGTTCACCGGGGTCAAATCGCAAAGAATGCGGTTCAAACGACGGCACAACTCGCGCGGTGCCAGGTTTTGCCACATCAGCGGCTTCAGCGCAGCCTGCAAGCTCGACATCAAGAGCGCGGCTGGCATGCCTTTTCCGGCAACGTCGGCGATGCACAGCACTGTCTGGTGATCGCTGATGCGGACCACGTTGTAGTAATCCCCGCCAACGAACCGCACCGGCTGGGTCATGCCCGCAACCTCGTAGTCCGAAACCTGCGGCAGCTTTTTAGGCAGCAGATTGCTTTGCATCTCGCGGGCTTCCTGCAACTCATTCTCCCGACTCCGACCTGCCTGCCGTAGCCCCCGCACTCGTTCAACCTGAGCTTGAAGTTTTTCGAGCAGCTGGTTGTTCTGCCAAGGTTTCTGTACAAAGTCAGACGCGCCCCGCCGCATCGCCTCGACCGCCAGATCAACGCTACTCCACGCCGTCATCACTACAACAGGTAAGCTTTCATCCCGAGCCCGAATCTGGGAAACCAATTCCAATCCTTCGCCGCCCGCGGTGGTGTCGCGCGTGTAATTCAGGTCCAGCAGTACTGCGTCGAACTCGTTCGCCTCCAGCGCCTGTAGCACTAGAGCGGGATGCGTGGCTACTTCCGTCCGGTAGCCGTGCCCCTTGAGCAGCAATTGCAAGGCGTCCAGAACATGCGGATAATCATCGGCAATCAACACACGTGCCGCTGTTGTGTCTACGGTTCCAAAGACTTGAGTTGTTGCCAGGGTTTCCATACTGGACAGAATTGCAACCTGCGGGCCAAAGGGTGAAGTGGCTACAACCACTGATTTCAGGAGGGTAAGACCTCTAATTGCAGATGCGGCGACATTGGTACTGTGCGCCAATGGAACCGTTTGTTCGGAAACGAACAGCTGCATTTCTGACAGGCGGGGCAGGGACGCTTTCGCGTCCCATGCCCCAATCCCCTTGATCATTGGATGGTAAGCGTCACCGGCGTGGAGTGAGTGATTCCTCCCGACGTGCCGTTTACCATGACGGTCACAGTTTGCTTAGTAGTCGCCATGGTCGATGAGGTTGATCCGCCTCCGCAACCAAGCGCGACCAGGGCCAGGAGAATCACCATCCCCAACCCTGCAACCCACACAGTCTGTTTCCATCGCTTCGCTGTGCGCTTGTCGTTCTCTCGTCGGCCGGCAAAAAACACTCCGACCAGACCCAACCCAGAGAAAGGAATCCAGGCCATCGTCATCCCCGTCACGGTGTACCCCGATGGTGGCGTAACCGATACCGCCGAGATGGTCAGAGTGGAACTCATTCCCGGCGTGATGCTGTTGGAGGAGAAGTTGCAGGTCAAGCCCGTGGGTGCGTTCGGACAAGACAAGGTGATGGCGCTGCTGAAGCCGGCCACCGGACTTGCCCCTACCGTCAGCATCGCAGACCCTCCCGGGGTTATGGTTGCTTTCTGCGCGGAGAGTGTCAGCGAGAAATTCGCTTGTCCCGCAACCGCCGCTGGCGTCAGTGTGGCGAACAGCCCACTCGTCTGATTGCTGCCGCCCGCAGTGAAATACAGAGTGTTCGGATCGCCCGTGCCGCCCGCACCGAAAACCAGGTCCCACAAGCCGGGATTCACGATTGTCTTATTGTTTGTGTCCATAACCTGGCCCAGAAACTTTCCGCTAGCCGTATCAAATGCGTTGATCGTGCCATCTCCGAAATTTCCCACCAGAATCGCATTCGAGAACGTCCCGAACGACGCGGATGCCGTGACGACTCCCCAGGGAGCATTCAAGGTTCCGCCGGTGGCGAAGGTCTTCACAAAGTTTCCGTTCTGGTCAAAGATGTCAATGACTCCGCTGCCCGCTCCGGGCGTGGGATCGTGCTTGGCGGCGTCCTGCATGGCATAAGCCACGTACACTTGATTGCCAATCACGTGCACTCCATGAGGCGCCATTCCCGCCGGAAGATTGGGATCGGTAAACGATCCCGCCAGCGCGGTCACCAGAAAGTTCCTGTCCAATACATCGATCTTTCCGGTGCGGAAGTTTGCCGCCAGCAGGAAGTTTCCCGTTCCATTGTTCAGCAGCGCCAGCCCTTTGTACACGGCCTGAGCCGCCGAATTATCAAATGCTACCGCGGCGTTGGTACCGTCAACCCAACTGGCCACAATGCCATCTTCGGTATCAAAGATAAAATTGCTCCCCTCAAAATCCGCGCTAGTGTTGGCCACGGTTCCTGTCGGGCAGGCCGGGCTGCAAGGGTTAACCGCCGCAACCGGTATGGTGACTACTAAACTATTCTTGTTGCCCTGGGAGTCGTAGAGCGTGGACGTTCCGCCATTATTATTCGAGATCCAGAATGGCCCGCCCGGAACGAACGAGATGCCCCAGGGATTGGAAAGTTGCGGGTCGGTATGGTTGGCCACACCCGCCACATTGGCCACCAAGTTAGTTTGAGCGTAGCCCGTTGTCTGACCTAGCAGGTTGGATGTACTGCCCACCGTCGTGCACAAGCCGAGAAACAAAAGTGCAAATTTCTTCATGTTCCTTCTCCTTTCGCGAATCACTCGGGATCGGCTTCCGACACTTCAGCCCCGATGGTTCCGTGTTTCTGGCCCGCGTCCTTACTGCAATCCGCTATGTTCGCAGCGTATCTTCCTTGAGCAAAGGGAGTGTCAGCGGCAGGTCTGGCAGATGTAAAAAGTTATTTACAAAGTAAATGCGAGGTAAGGACGGATTACTCCGGTAATAACAAGGTCTGCAACGGTCTTGTTTGATTCGCAGCAGCAGCCGCAAACTACTAGCGGGGAGAAAACTTTGCCGCCGTCCAATCCATCTGCTTTCAAAGCGACGTTGACGGGGAAGTCAGTGATCGTAAAGATTTCTCTCTTCAGCCGCGCTTTCTCCGGCACCATCATCGCCGTAGACGAGATCGGCTTCTGCTTCGTCAGCGAAGCTATGATCGCGGCCTTGCGCGAAACCACCGGCAGCGCCATGGCCAACCTGGACGCACCCAGCGTCTACCTTACTTTCGCCAGTTTAGAATGGCTGGTTTCTTCCCAGCCTAAGGCCGCGGCCGCGTCAGCCTGACTGAAGATTGAGAGATCTAGTCTGCTAACCCTCAAGTGGAAAATTGAGAGAATGTTTACTAGCCTCTTACCCTGCCTAAAGCATCCAATCCACAGAAGCTTTTCGAGTTTCCAAGGGTTACAGTATTCGAGGTCAGTATGCTTTATTTCTTGTTCAGCGGCGACCAGGCTTCCCACCAAGGAGACCAGAATGAAACCTTGTGACACGCGACGGTTTATGTGTGCTTTGTTAGTACTGGGCGCGCTTTTCTCGACGACGTGTACTAACGCCTCTGCAGCCGACTTCAATCCTTATTCGCAAGCAAAAGTGGTCGCTCACTTGCCGCTGTCTGGGGCCGGAGCGACACAGATGTTCTTGCGGCAAGAAGGCAAAACCCGCTACCTCTACCTGCAGCGATCTTCCCAGCAAGGGTTCACCGTTATCAACGTCACCAAGCCGGAACGGCCAAAGGTGGTCAGTCGGGTGCCACTGGAGACCCGAACCATTATGGGCTCCGGGCTGGTAATCACAGAAACTCCTGACCTTTCGGCGACCGTGAGAGCTTCCGGAGCGACTCGAAATGGGGATGGAAACCTGGTACCTGAGTCGATCCATGTGCTCGAGGTACGCGATTCTGAACACTCGCGGACAGTTCAAACCTTTAACGGCGTCACTGGCATCTTGCAAGACTCGGCGCGCAATTTGATCTACGTGGTAAACGGCGATGGGGTCTGGATCCTGTCACGCCGGCAAACGTCGTACAAGCGTAAGTGCAGCTCGTCGGATGCCATCTCATCGATTCCCGACTGCGATTAGCGCTTCACGATCCCCCGCTCCTGGGCCCCACAAGCAACCCGTGTTGTGTTTAGCCAGATCCCCGTATAACTGTTGACGAGATGCTGGCTTCTTGAAAGAATGCATCGCCTAGATGTTGCGGATTAAAGACGCGGGGATTCAGGCCACCAGAGCCCGAATCCATGGGGCGACTTTAAAATCTTGGGGGAGTTGATGCACAAGCTGTCAAGGTTCATCATTTCGGTTTGCCTTTTGATATTCGCTGCAATCGTTGTATTTGCTCAGACCAACAAGGACGCAGTTGTCACCATCAACGGCGGCAGCAGGACGCTTTTTCTCAAACCGCCTTCACGAATCCTTGTTCCCGATGCTCCACTACCAGCGGGAGTTGTCACCATCTACAGCAACCTCGGCAAGGGCGACCAAGCCTACAATCCGAACGCGGGAGTCGGCATTGTTGGGAAGGACGCTGGTCAACCTCTCCCGCAGTGGGTAGGCATTGCATTCACTCCCCAAGCAGATCATCTAGTGCAGGCCATTCGCGTGGGTGCCACCTACGTGAGCGGTAGCAACGAAATGGCATTGTTGTTGGACGCGGATGACAATGGTGTTCCGGGCGCGATGTTGCATGCCTGGAAATTATCTGATCTGCCGGAGTTCGGATCTTGCTGTCTTCTCCAGACTCGGGAATATGTGACTGGAGTCCCGGTGAAAGCCGGCATTCAGTACTGGGTCGTTCTCCGAACCATGCCGCAAGGCACGGACACCTATGGAGTCTGGGATGACAACTTCAAAGAGACGCAAGGCACTTGGGCCAATGACACCGGACAAGGCTGGCACACCAGCTACCAAGTGCTTCCCGCAGTTGGAGTCTACGGGCAGTAGGGAGGGCTGAGCGTCACTGCTCAGATCAGCTCCCATCTGCGGATCGATTGACCGTGCGACCGCGACTGCTTACGGCTGCGGTTGAGCCTGCGAAGACGGCTTCTTCTGCGGCTGAGTGCGACTCTGAGGCGCAGGCTTCTGCTGAGGGGTCGGCTGATTTCCCGCGGGTCGATTCGGGGCCGTCGGTTTCGCTTGGCCGGGCGCTGTTGGCTGGCTTGGGCGCGGCTGGTTCGGATTACTGGGCTTGGGTGGTTGCGTCGACGGATGGTTCGGCGTTGCCGGTTTCGTTGTCGGCGGTGTTGTCGGCCGACCTGGGCGCGGCTGGTTCGGATTACTGGGCTTGGGTGGTTGCGTCGACGGACGGTTCGGCGTTGCTGGTTTCGTTGTCGGCGGTGTTGTCGGCCGGCCTGGGCGCGGCTGGTTCGGATTACTGGGCTTGGGTGGTTGCGTCGACGGACGGTCCGGTGTCGTCGGTTTCGTTGTCGGTGGTGTTGTCGGTCGACCTGGGGCTGGTTGGTTCGGTGCTCCAGGCTTGGACGGTTGGGTGGTCGGCGGTTTCGGAGTTGGCTTCGGCTGCCCTGGCGTTGTCGGTCGACCCGCACCTGGTTGGTTCGGGGTACCAGGCCTAGACGGTTTGGTGGGCGGTCGATTCGGCGTCGTCGGTTTCGTTGGCGGCGTTGTTGGGCGGCCCGGAGCTGGCCGGTTGGGTGCACCGGGCTTCGGTTGCGGTGCTGGCGGTCGATTGCCCCCTGGCTGATTTCCAGGACGGTTGTAGCCCGGACGATTGTTCGGTCCGTAAGGCGGACGACTGTAGCCGGGGCGGCTCCCCGGATAATTCGGAGGCCGGTAGCCATGTGGACGATAGCCCCAATTGCCGCCGTATCCTGGCCGGTTGGCATACACTACGGGTCGCGGACGATACCAAATGTGTGGCGGGCGATAGGGATTCGACCACCCGCCCCAATAGACGTGGTTGTAATAGGCGCGGCGCGCGCCCCAGTTCCATCCCCAGCCACCCCACCCCCATGGCCGATTGTCAACGATTAGCGCCCCGATCCCGATCCCCACTCCGAAAGTGATGACCGGAGTTGCCACAACCACATTCGGAGCTGGTCGCACATAAACGACAGTAGGATCGTAAACCGGCACATAGACTACTTGCGGGTTTGCCGGTTGGATCACATAGATCGTCTGACCTGCGGGCTGCTGCACTTCCACCTTTTGTTGTTCATTGCTGCGCAACGTGCCGGCTTCGTACGCTTGCGCCCGCAACCGCTGAATCGAGGCAGCGACCGCTTCCTGATCGGACGAAAACGCATGCCCGATAGCAGCGTAGTCGTCGATATGCTGCGCCATCATCTCCAGCACTTGCGGAAAATTTACCAGCGCGATGAATGCAGGATCGAATCCCTGCTTCTCCGCTGCGTCGGTCAGTTCGGTGCCCTTTAGCTCAGGGTTTTGCTGCAACCAGTTATCAACGTCAAGGACTTCCTGCGGATTCGTCGAGGCAGTGGTGATCTGGGAGAGCAGGGAATCAGGATAAAGCGCGACCGGGGAAAGCAACTGATCCAGTTCTTCCGGTGTAGGGGACGCTGTCTGCGCCTGGAGTAAAGGACCGAAGTCCTGAAACACCAGCACTACCAGTAGCAGGATTGCGGTAAAACTTGGACTTCGTCGCATGGACTCCTCCGCACTGCGGTTAGTGGTGAGGGGTAGGGGGATTATAGCATCAGATAACCGCGAGGATTCTATCTCTCCAAGCCAAAAGCTAACAGCCAGGAGCGGTTTATTGGTGGAGGCGACGGGAGTCGAGCCTTCCATCCCCATTTGGAATCTGTAACTACTGATTCTACAAAAGGACGCCGCACGCTATTTTCACAATCTACGATAATTGAAAATAGACGACTCGGTGTTGGCCGGCGTAGAGCAAACCACCAACGGTTTCTAGGGGCAGCCACAGGAATTGCTACAAAGATACTATGGAGTTGTGCAGTATAGTCCCCTATGCTATGCTGCCCCGAATATGAGTCATGCTGCCAAGAACAAGGAAAAGCTAATCGTCCGAGCTCGCCGCATTCGCGGGCAAATAGAAGCGCTTGAACGGGCCCTGACCGAGGAACAAGACTGTGGCGATATCCTGCGGCTAATCACGTCCGCTCGCGGCGCCATGAACTCGCTAATGGTGGAGTTGCTTGAAGACCAGATCCGATTTCACGTCCTCGATCCCAATCGAAAACCAAGTTCTGAACAGTCCGAAGCGGCAGATGGCCTCGTTGAAACCATTAAGTCCTACCTGAAGTGAAACCCTCATCCCGCGGGCGCCGGCCGCGCGCCACGTGCCCCTGTTGACACCCATCGCTCTGCGAGTTTTGCAACCTCGGACCTCCGCTCCCCGCTGCCACCGAACTTTTCTTCATTTTTCCCTTGCTACAGTATAGTCCCCTATACTATAAGATTTGGTCGGAAGCTACGTAACACCATCCAGTGACAGGTTTGGTAGGCGGCGGGCTTGTAACAGTCCCGTAACTTGCCAGTGCCATCATTATAGATTTGCAAGATGCTGGCGAAAGGAAGTATCCGACCCGGGCGCGAGACCTTGTGGGGAAAGAGACGTGGAGGATTTCATGCGGCGGAACTTGAGGGTTTTGTTCAGCTGGTTGTTGCTTATCGTCGCCTTGGGGGAGATCGGTCTCGCCCAAAAGGCGCTGACTTGGCAGGAAGTTCGTGGCAAGTTCGAAGCGGCAAACCCAACTCTACGAGCCGGACAAATTGGCATCGATGAATCACGAGCACAAGAAATCACGGCGAATCTCCGTCCGAACCCGAACTTAGCCATTCTTGCCGACCAGATCGATCCTTTCAGCGGCGGTCCGTCTCATGGGCCTTTCGCCTACCTCTTGTCCTCGGGAACAGTGAGCCAACTATGGGAACGTCAGCACAAACGCGGGCTTCGGCTGGAGAGCGCCCAGAAGGCTACCTCAATTGCAACCTCCGGGCAAGCCGATTTGGAGCGAAATCTGTTGTTTAATCTCCGCGGGGCATTCGTCGAGACGCTTCAGGAGAAAGCGATCCTAAGTCTCGCCAAGGAAAACTTGGCTTACTACGACCACGTATTGGATGTGAATCGTGAGCGATACAAAGCCGGCGGAATAGCCCAAGTGGATCTGAAGCGCCTGGAATTGCAAAGAGTTCAATATCTATCTGACTTGCAGACTGCCGAAGTGAATCTTCGCGTCGCAAAGATTCAACTGCTCATGCTCCTGAACGATCAGACTCCGGTCGAACAATTCGATGTCATCGGCCCGTTTGATTTTGCGGAACAGATTCCTCCCCTCAACGACGTTCGTCAAGCCGCCGTCGATACGCGCCCTGATCTAAGGGCGGCGTTGCAGTCAGTCGATAAGGCAAAGACCGACTACCGGCTCGCTGTGGCCAATGGATCGACTGATCCGGTCCTTGGTTTCGATGTCGGGCGAAATCCCCCAATCGATCAGTACATTGGTTTCAGCGTGAGTATTCCTCTGCGGATTTTCGATCGCAATCAGGGTGAAAAACGCCGCACCCAACTGGATATTGATCGCAATGACAGTCTCGCAGCCGCAGCACGGGCGCAAGTTTTCAACGATGTTGATTCTGCCTACGCCACGGTCGATAGTGCAGTAGTTCTTCTCAAACCGTATAAGGACCAGTACCTGGAAGAGGCTTCCAGTGTAAGGGACACAATCTCCTTTTCGTACCAACACGGGGCGGCATCGCTGCTCGATTTTCTCAACGCTCAGGCTGACTACCGGAGCGTGCAGGTGAACTATTTGAATCTGGTTGCCTCTTATCTGAATGCGGCCAGCCAACTGAATCTTGCTGTCGGACGCGAGGTGATCCAATGAACCGCAGGGATTTTGCAATCTTGTCATTCCCTCTGATAATGGCTCTGTTTTCCACGGGCTGTAGCGGCGGGAAAAGTGATCCCCAGGCGGAAGCTCCGCCACCGCTCAAAGTCGAACGCGTGGAGGACCGCAACGTGTTTCAAGTGGACCATCCCGAGCGCTTCCAGTTGACGCAAGCAGTGGAGCACATTGCGACGCATCAGTTGAAAGTCACAGGCACCGTGACCCCGGACATTTCGCGTGCTGTTCCGGTGATTTCCATCGCCAGCGGACGCGTTGTGGAGGTTGACGCGCGCCTGGGCGACACGGTTAAGAAGGGCCAATTGTTGCTGAAGCTGCAGAGCGCCGACATCTCCGGTGCCTTTTCTGACTATCAAAAAGCAGTGGCCGATGAAAAGCTCGCCGCTACTCAATTGGAGCGCGCCAAGCTGCTTTATGACAAGGGTGCGATCTCACTGAACGATCTTCAGATCGCTCAGGACTCGGAAGACAAAGCCAAGGTCGACGTTGAAACCGCGGCCGCGAAGCTTCGAGTGCTGGGAAATCAAACGCTGGATCGCCCGACCGGCATTGTGGAGATTCGCGCGCCGATTTCCGGCATCATCACCGATCAGCAGGTTGCCAATGCTGCCGGCATCGCCGGGCTTGGCTCTCCGAATGCGTTCACCATTTCTGACCTCGCCTACGTCTGGGTGCTTTGTGACGTATACGAAAACGACCTGGGCAACGTGCGACTGGGCCAAAAGGCGGATATCCGTCTGAACGCTTATCCTGACCAAGCTTTTTCCGGAATCATCGGCAATATTGGACCGGTATTGGACCCGAACATTCGCACGGCGAAGGTGCGCATCGAAATGCAAAATCCTGGCCTCATGCGTCCCGGCATGTTTGTAACTGCTACCTTTCACAGCCAAAAGAAGGAAACGCGAGCCGCTGTGCCGGCCACAGCAATTTTGCACTTGCATGATCGTGACTGGATCTACGTGCCGATGCAGAAGGGTCAGTTCAGAAGGACCGAAGTTGTCGGGGGCGACATGTTGCCCGACAACATGCAGGAGGTTGTTTCAGGAATCGCACCCGGCCAACAGGTCGTCGCCAATGCGCTGGAATTCCAGAATTCGGCGGAGTCGCAATGATTCGCGCCATCGTCGATTTTGCCCTTAACAACCGGGTGGTCGTGCTCAGCGCGGCATTGCTGCTCTTTATTTGGGGGATGGTCTCTTTTCACAACCTGCCGGTCGAAGCCTATCCGGACGTGGCCAACACCTGGGTGCAGGTCATTACCCAGTGGCCCGGCCGGGCCGCGGAAGAGGTCGAGCAACAGGTCACGATTCCCATCGAAATCCAGATGAATGGCATTCCGCACCTTCAGCATGTGCGCTCCGCCTCCTTAGCCGGACTCTCCGTCGTGAATCTTATTTTCGACGACGATTCCGACAACGATTGGGACCGCCAGAAAGCCCTGGAGCGGCTTGCGCAAGTAACCCTCCCCCCGGGAGTCGCCGGAGGCATCGGCCCCGATTTCAGCCCGATCGGCTCGGTCTATTGGTACACCCTGAAGAGTACCAACCCTGCCTACGATTTGATGGACCTGAAGTCTCTCCAGGACTGGGTCATCAGCAAGTACATCCGCTCGGTTCCAAACGTGGTCGATGATTCCTCGTTTGGTGGCGTAACTCGTGAATATCAGGTCCGGGTGGACCCGGAAAAACTGATCTCCTATGGCTTGAGCCTGGCTCAGGTTGAGCAACAACTAACAAATAGCAACGCCAACGTAGGCGGCAGTTTTATCGAGCAAGGTTCACAACAGATCAACGTGCGCGGACTAGGCCTGGTCGGCAATGTGAGCGATATCGAGAAGACCGTGATCAAAGCGCAAAACGGCACTCCCCTGCGCATCCGAGATATCGCAGTGGTCACCCAGGGGCCCAAGATTCGCCTCGGCCAGATCGGAAGAGCCTACCATCGGGTGGACGGAGTGGTCGAGGATGATGACGACGTCGTCGAAGGCATTGTCTTCCTCCGCAAAGGGGCGGATACCGCCACCATGCTGGAATCTCTCCACGCCATGGTCAACCGGCTGAATGATCACATCCTGCCTCCCGGCGTCAAAATCGTTCCCTACCTCGACCGCGACGATCTGGTGCATTACACCACCCATACCGTCCTGCACAACCTCGCGGAAGGAATGATTCTCGTCGTAATTATCCTGTTCATTTTCCTCGGCAATGCCCGGGGCGCCATCATCGTCTCATTGACCATTCCTTTTGCGTTGCTCTTTGCCTCCATCTGCCTGGGCTTACGGGGTATTTCTGCAAATCTGCTTTCGTTGGGCGCCCTGGACTTCGGCATGGTTGTAGACGGGGCCGTGGTCATGGTCGAAAACATCGTGCGCCATCTCAATCGTCCTGAGGAAGCTCCCCTCACCCTGCTGGAGCGCATCCGCAAAGCGGTCCACGAGGTGCAGCGGCCCGTTTTTTATGCCATCGCCATCATCGTTACCGCATATCTTCCCATCTTTACTTTGCAACGGGTCGAAGGGAAGCTGTTCAAACCCATGGCCTGGACCGTCGCCTTTGCCCTGCTTGGTGCGTTGATGTTCTCCATGCTGATTGCTCCCGCTTTGGCGAGCCTGCTTTTCCCCAGGGGCGCAACCCAATGGCAAAACCCGGTGATGACATTTCTTATCGCGCGCTACCGAAATGCGGTTCGTTGGGCCATTCGCAACCGCTGGATAACTGTGGGCGGGGCTGTGGTTGTGCTTATGGTTTCGGCATTTCTTGTCTTTAGCGGAGTGATTGGCTCGGAATTTCTGCCCCATCTGGATGAAGGCGCGATCTGGGTCCGCGGAACCCTGGCTCCCAGCACCGGGCCCACCGAAAGCGCCCGCATTGCGGAGAGGGCCCGTGAAATCCTGTGCTCGTTTCCCGAGGTCCCGCAGGTGGTCAACCAGATCGGCCGCCCGGATGATGGAACCGACACCACCGGCTTCTTTGATACGGAATTCTTTGTCGATCTGTTGCCCAAGGAGAAATGGCGGCCGGTCTTTCACCAGGACAAAGAGCGTCTGATCGCGGCCATGGACCGCGAACTGGAGAAGATTCCCGGGGTGCTCTGGGGGTTCTCCCAACCCATTTCCGACAATCTTGAGGAAGCGGTCAGCGGCGTAAAAGGCGCGCTCGCGGTAAAAATCTATGGTGACGATCTGAAGACTCTTGAAGGCGAGGCGGATGAGATCGTCACCGCCATGCGACCCATTCGCGGTGTGGAGGACCTTGGCGTCTTTCGCGTGATCGGCCAGCCCAATCTCAACTTCACGGTGGACCGCGACCAAGCCTCACGCTATGGCATCAATGTCTCCGACGTTCAAGACGCCATCCAGACCGCCGTCGGAGGCAATGCCCTGACTCAGGTGCTCATCGGCGAACAGCGCTACGATCTCGTCCTGCGTTATTTGCCGCAATATCGGGATACCCGGGAGGCGATCGAGAAGGTACGTTTGCTGGCGCCTTCTGGTGAGCGTGTCTCTTTGGCCCAGCTGACAAGAGTAAAAGTACTCGATGGAGGCTCAGAGATTTACCGGGAAGAAAACTCCCGGTACGTGGCGGTCAAGTTCAGCGTGCGCGACCACGATCTCGGCAGCACCGTCGAGGAAGCAATCAAAAAGGTCAATGCTTCGGTTAAGCTGCCCACGGGCTACACCCTTGACTGGGCAGGCGAGTATGAGAGCGCGAAGCGTTCCCAGCGGCGCTTGCTGATCGTGCTGCCACTGACCATTCTTCTCATCTTCAGCATTCTCTATACCATGTTCAAGTCGGTGAAATGGGGCCTCCTGATCATGACGAACATCGCTATGGCTCCCAGCGGCGGCCTGCTTGCGCTGCTGGTCACCGGGACCAACTTCAGCGTGTCATCAGGGGTCGGCTTTCTCGCCTTGTTCGGCGTATCGGTACAGATCGGTGTCATCATGCTGGAATATATCAATCAGCTTCGGGCCCGCGGGTATGACATTGAGGACGCTGCCGTCGAGGGGGCCGTCTTGCGGCTTCGACCCATCATGATGACCATGCTGGTGGCAACCCTGGGCCTGTTGCCCGCCGCGCTCTCTCATGGCATCGGATCGGATTCTCAGCGTCCTTTTGCCATCGTCATTGTTGGCGGCCTGATTGCCGACTTGATCATCAGTATCATCCTGTTGCCGACCTTGTACGCCTGGTTTGCACGCAGTTCCGATCGGCTGCCCGAGGCTGACCCGAACGAAGCCGTGTAAGTGCTGTCTTTGAGAATGAGTGTGCTTAATGCACCGGAGGGATTCGACCATGACCAAAGACGAAGTCTGCTCGCGAATTCGAGAAATTGCCATCATTCCTGCCATCAGGGTCTCATCGGGTACTGATGCACATTTCGCGGCCGAGGCCGTAACGGGCGGTGGCATACCGATCGTGGAAATCACGATGACCGTACCCGGAGCGGTGGAATTGATGGCCCACTTGATTCGTTCGGATCCCAAGCTCATCGTTGGCGCGGGCACCGTGCTCGATACCGACGTGGCGCGCCTGTGCGTGGATGCGGGCGTGAGTTTTGTCACCGCTCCCTCACTGAATCCTGCGATCCTGGAATTCGCGGCCAAGCAGAATGTAGCGGTGCTTCCGGGCGCCTTGACGCCGACTGAAGTGGTCACGGCATGGAGCGCTGGCGCCGATTTCGTTAAGGTGTTTCCGTGTGGTCCGATCGGTGGGGAGAGGTATATCAAGGCGCTGCATGATTCCTTGCCGCAGATTCCATTAATTGCCGCGGGAGGAGTGAATCAGCAGACAGCGGCCAGTTTCATTTTGTCGGGGGCGATCGCCATCGGGGTTGGCACGGAATTGATTCCGACCGAAGCGATTGCAAGAAGACAATCGAAGCGCATTCACGAATTGGCCCGCCGGTTCACAAAACTCGTGAAAGATGCGCGCGAACAGATCGAAACCTGGAAACGCAGCCAGGTCGTTAAGGAATTCACAGGAACCGAAAAGTGTGAAAAGTAGCGAGTTCGCTCGACGCGCATAACTTTGACCACGGACAGTCGCCGATCAGTAGGTCCTCCGAATGAAGACCATTCCTGATTTCTCCCCAACTATTGCTGCCGGAATAATCGGTCGTTCGATCGGTTCGTAATCAGCGAGAAGGAAAACGAGAAGCCCGGCGGATGATCCGCGCTGCTGGAAGTTATTGTGCGATATCAAAATATGTCAGTAAGCCTTTGACAGTGAATGAGTTATTTGGTGGAGGCGGCGGGAGTCGAACCCGCGTCCGAAAATGTTACTGGTCAAGAGCCTACATGCTTATTCCAGTTCATGCCCCAGGCATTACCCTGGGACGTTCGCGGCCCCCGCTCAGAACGGACAAGAAACGGTTGCCGCTAGCCTGATGATCTCATCCGCCCTACTCAGACGTGGCAGGGAAGACCAGCCCGCTGTGTGACGTCCGCTCGCAGCCCACGGGCGAAGCTGCGGAAGACGGCAACTTAATTAATTAAGCTGCGTATGCCATCTGTTGATTGGCAATTATCATTTTGTCCACGATTACGGGTGTGAACACCCCGGCATGCCTCTTGGCCGCAAGCATCTCCGTCGAAGCCGTGACGCCCCCACTGGTGGGATTTGGCCTATAAAGAACTGCTTCCATTCTACAAGAAGGGAAGTCAGACAGTTGGTTAGATGCCTAAACCGATGGTTTAGGTACATCAGTGCAAGCAAGCGGCAATTCTAAAAATCCGCCAATTCCGGCACGCTGAAAAACGGGATACGGGTGGGAGCAGCATCTCCCAAGCCATGCAGCCCGCCTAAGTACACCATGTGTTGTCCGTAACGTTTATTGATCTCATCCATGGTGCTGCTTACGATTTCACGTTTTGGGTCATCGAAAAAGCCCAGAGTGTGCAACTCATCGGGGATCAAATCGAACAGCCACACGCCGACATGCACCGGAGTGTGAGACGGGCAGTCTTTCCATAGCGCGCGAAAATGATCTTGCAGGGTCATGGTGTCGCGGCAGGCGGAAACATTTCTGTGAGCATTCCATCCGGAAGGAATATCGCTATTTTTTATTTCTTTCCCCCAGTGGGTAAATGCGATTGTAATGCCGATACCGCGTGCCCACAGATTCAAGCGCCGCAGTTTGATGGCGGCATTGCTTAATAGTTTAAGCGCCACATTGTAGGCCTGTTCCCGGGTCCGGTACTTTGGCGCCAGCACATGTTGCTTGCCGATGCTTCTACGCGGGGAGTCGGGTTTTTCTTTCCAGTCCTCGCCACGCAGCCAGTACCACATGGTTTCTCCCAGTACGCTGCCCCAGATCTCCCGCATTTTTTGCGACGACAACAGGCAAAGTTGTTCGACCGTGGTAATGCCGTGTTTATGCAGCCGCTGCTCCATGGCATGGCTGATGCCCACGATATCGCGCAATTTCATGCAATGCAGAGCACGGGGAAGGTCCGACTTTAGCAGGATGGTCAAGCCATCGGGCTTACAGAGGTCAGCGGCAGTTTTGGCTAGATAGCAGTTGGGTGCAAGACCAATGGAACATCGCAAGGCCACCCCAAGATTACGAATCGATTGCTTGATTCTGTACCCCAGGATTGTGGCGTTGGGTAGGAACTGTTCGCGGCCCATGAGTTGACATGCCATCTCATCCACCGAAAAAGCCTTATAAACGGGCAGGTTTTCTTCCATGGCCCCGATAATTTTCTTTTGATATTCCACATACAGTTTGGGGCGGGCGACCACAAGGTTTATATGGGGACACAGAATTTTAGCGTCTTTCACCGAGGTGCCGGTTTTGACACTGTACGCTTTGGCCTCATAACTCGCTGCCAGGCAACACGTGGAATCGGTGTTCACCGCTACTACGCCGACCGGCCTTCCCCGCAATTCCGGACGATCTTGTTGCTCCACCGAAGCGAAGTAAGAATTCAGGTCTAAAAAAAGCCAGCCCACGCGCGGATGTTCTCTTTCGGCGTAGGCTGGCAAAGAAGCATTCATTGACGCGAAAACAAGATAGCAAATAGGCGAACAAAAAGCAAAACTAAACTACTCGACACAAAATGCATAATATGCAAGAATAGCATGCATAGAGAGGCCTATGAGTGTTGCAATCACGCGTTCTGATTCGGATCTCGTCCGCCAACATGTTGCCGAGCTTTATCTTCTCACCGCCCGACGTCACGGCAACCGGACCTTTTCGGTGAATGTCGGTGCTGTTCACAAAGCTTTGGGATTGAACAACCGCGTCCCATTGGTGTGTGCCGCCCTAACTTCCAAGAAATTTCTGGTCCAGAATGGACTCAAGCTGATTTCGAAAACCGGACCGCCATCCGGGCAAAGCACGACCGTCACTTACACCTATGAGTTTGTCGATCGCGATGAACAAGACTCGACTCTCGCCGACCCCTGGCTAAAGGTTCGCGGCATCGCTAAGGACGTGTTCGCGGCGCTGGGTGGCGGGGAAGCCTTTATCCGCGAAGAACGAGCAAACTTCTACGGCTCCGGCAGTGACGAGTCCGGTAAGAGGCGTTGAAACATGAGCCGGATCTATTGGGACACGATGTTATTTGTCTACTGGCTGGAAGATCATCCGCGTTACGCCAAGCGGGTGCGCCAACTGCTTGAAAAGATGAGGCAGCGGCAGGACCAGCTTTACACGAGTTCCTTTACTGTCGGTGAAACCTTGGTAGGCTTCTACAAAACGGGTTCTGACGAAGCCGCCAGGGAGGTTCGAGAGATCTTCCGATCGCCTGTTGTGGAAGTGATACCTTACACCTTGGAGACGGCAGACTTTTTTGCGCGGATTCGTGCTAAAGAAAAAGTTTCGCCGGTTGATGCGATCCATCTCGCCTGCGCCGCACAGGCGCACATTGATTTGTTCCTGACCAATGACACCGCACTCGTCGGCAAAGTGATTCCGGGAATTCAATTCATCGCCGGCATCGATCCAAATATTATCTGAGCGGTTTGACCGCGTGGGCAAGCCTTTCTTCTAGTTTCTTTTTCACCTCCGGCCACTCACTGTCCAGAATGCTGAAGTACACCGTATCGCGTACCCGTCCCGTCCACGTCACCAGATGCCTGCGCAGCGTGCCTTCTTCTTTGGCCCCAATCCGTAAGATGGCATTGCGCGACTTCTCATTCAGCGCGTCGGTTTTCAGTTCGACTCGGATGCATTTCCACTCCTCGAAGGCGTGGCGCAGCATCAGATATTTGGCCTCCGTGTTAATCGCTGATCGTTGCCACGCTGGCGCAATCCAAGTTGATCCAATTTCCACGCGCTGGTTCGCGCGATCAATATTCATGAACCGAGTGCTTCCAATGAGCCTGCCGGATGTGCGTTCAGCCGTTACAAACACCAGCGACTCGCCGCCGGCTTGTTCATGAAAAGCTTTCTCCGACCATTTCTCAAAATTGTCGGAGGTTCGCATGGGGTAGGGAATCCAGCGAAAGATGTCTTCCGCCGATTCTTTTGCCACCTCCCACAATGGCTTCCACTGTTCTCGCCGGATCGGCTCCAGCCGCACCGCGTTTCCTTCCAGAGTTACGGTTTGAATATTCATCATGGAATCGTCGCACTTGCGCCACGCATCCAGCATAATAAACTGTGGCTGATTTCCTGAAGTTCGTAGTGTTCGCCCTGCTGGCGGTCCCACTGCCGCAAACCAGTGAGCCTGCTCGCATTCCTACTTTCTACCGCGACGTTCGTCCCATCTTGCAGCAGCACTGCCAGAGCTGTCATCGACCCGGTGAAATCGGGCCCATGCTGCTTATGACTTACCCACAAGCCCGCGCCTGGGCGACGCAGATTCGCGACACCGTCCGCTCCAGATCCATGCCGCCGTGGTTTGCCGATCCTTGCTGCGGCCACTTCGCCGACGATCCTTCACTCACCGCTGACGAGATTGCCACACTTTCCGCTTGGGCCAACACTCACGCTCTCGCTGGCAATCCCCACGACGCTTTACCACCGCACTGGACGCCAGGCTGGAATATTCCCCAGCCCGATGCTGTGGTGAGCATGTCGAAAGACGTAACCATTCCTGCTCACGGCGACGTCGAATACACTTACGAAATCGTCCCTACGAATTTCGCGGAAGGCAAATGGGTGCAGATGTCGGAGATTCGTCCTTCTAGCCGCGCCCACGTTCATCACGCGGTCGTCTATGTCCGGCCGCCCGGTTCGGACTGGCTGCGGGCTGCGCCTCTCAACCAGCCGTTTACCGCATCCACCCTGCACGATGAGCATCTCCGCCACCAGGCTCACGAAACCACCAGCGATCTGCTGCTGGTGTACGCTCCGGGCAGTTCACCCGACCGCTGGCCGGATGGCATGGCAAAATTCATCCCTGCGCACTCCGATCTGGTTTTCCAGATGCACTACACCACCAACGGCAACGCTGACACTGATCGCACCAGCATCGGTCTCGTCTTCGCGAAACAGCCGCCGGCGCAGCGCGTCATCACTCTGCAACTCGCCAACGACCACGACACCATCCCGATTCCGCCCAACACCGACGACTATCGCGTCGAGGTTCACGGAACACTGCCGAACGATTGTGTTCTGCTCAGCTTCTTTCCTCACATGCACCTGCGCGGCAAGCGCTTCGAATACAACATCGTTCACCCCGACAGAGATAGCCTCGGCAAAAACGTAGAAACCCTTCTCCGCGTGAACTACGATTTCTACTGGCAACTCAGCTATCGCCTGGCCGAGCCCCGTTTCCTAAAGGCTGGAACCGAACTACAGGCTGTGGCTTGGTATGACAATTCGCGCAATAATCACCATAATCCTGACCCGGATAGCGCCGTCACCTGGGGCGACCAGACTTACAACGAAATGATGGTGGGATTTTTCGACGTGGCGGTTCCCGCTCGCATGGATAAAGCGCAATTTTTCGTTCGAAAGAAGTAAGACTCGCGTAGGGGCAAACGCCCTCGCCTGTCCAGGCCGAGCGAAGCTCGGCGGTTGCCTGTACTTCCGCTCTCTACGGCGTGACGGTGAATGTACTCGAACTGATGGCAGTCCCACCTAGCGTCTCAATGCCGAGCGGACCGGTTTTTGCGCCCTTCGGGACGGTTGCTGTCACTTGCGTATCGGAATTCACGGTGAAGTTTGCGGGAGTATAGTCTCCAAAGCCAACCCTTATAGCTTGCGTGAGGCTTTTGCCCGTGATGATCACCTGAGTGCCGACCGGCCCGCTGGGCGGATAAAAACTGAGAATCGCGGGCGTTACACGGAACGGTACATTGCTGGTTAGAGTCCCACTCGGAGTGGCCACGGTGACAGGGCCCGTCATCGCACCGGGAGGAACCGTCGCCATCAAGTAAGTATCCGATTTGACGGTAAAGGTTCCTGGGGTTCCGTTGTAAGACACGCTTGTGGTTCCGGTGAATCCTTGTCCAAGAATGCCGCTGGTCTGTCCGACCTTGCCCGAGCTCCGCGCCAAGCTCACGAAGGGGCCAAGTCCCGTTGACGAGCTAAAAAGCGTGCCGCACCCGGAACCATCACCATCGTCACATTTAGAATACGTGCCGCCGATGGCCGTTGCTCCATAAAAAATCCCGTTGGTGGCTTGGAGTAGGCTGCTTGCAGGGTCGCCTCCGTCCGTCAAGTCGAAATTGTGCAATGTGGTTAGTACGCCGCTAGGGGTGACCTCAAAGGCCGTACCCCAGCCATTGGCGCCGCCGAGGCTCGTCGTCCCATAGAGGTTGCCGTCCGTGGCCTGGATCAACCCTGCTGCTGGCTGGGAACCGTCCGCGCAGCCCACCTGCATACAAAAAGAGTAGAGAGTCGTCAGCGTGCCGGCCGGGGTAATCTTGAACACGGTGCCAAAGCCATTGGCTCCCCCCTCAACCGTTGTCCCGTAGAAGTTTCCATCCGCGGCTTGAATCAGTCTTCCCCGAGGCTCGGTGCCATCCGGGCAGCCGCTTTGCAGGCAGAAGATATACAGCAACGCGTACCCTCCGTCGGCGGTGATTCTGAACACCGTCGCGCACTCGCTGGTGCACGAGTTGCCGGCATCGCCCGAAGTTGTCCCGTAGAAGTTCCCGTCGGTGGCCTGAATTAGGCCGCCCATTGGGGCTGCGCCCCAGCCGTCATATATATCGAAGGTGTGCAGAGTAGTCAGGGTGCCGTCCGGGGTGATTTTGAACACCGTGCCACACCCGTTTCCGCAGGCGCCACCGTCGCCGCCCCGCATAGTCGTCCCGTAAAAATTCCCGTCGCGACCTTGAATCAAGCCGCCTTGTGGCCACAGCCCGTCCGACCCCAATGGACAAAAGGTGAAGATCGTTGTGAGTTTACCCACAGGACTCATCTTGAAGATGGTGCCGCAGGACTGGGGACTACCTCCGTTCATGGTTGTCCCGTAGAAGTTTCCGTCGGTAGCTTGAAATAGGGGTGCCTGTGGGTCGAAGCCATCAGTGCACTCAGGTTGGGAGCAAAATTTGTAGAGCGTGGTCAGGGTGCCCCCCGGGGTCACTCTAAATACCGTACCGCAGTCCGCGTCGCACATCCCTCCACCACTGGCTGTTCCGTAAAAGTTCCCGTCGCGTCCCTGAATGAGAACGGAGATCGGCTCGGCACCGTTGGTCTGGTCGAAGCTTACAAGACTATCGAAGGTTTGCGCGGACACCGCAATCGCCATCGCGCCACAGAGCAGTAGCGCAAAGGGAACATGTTTCCAGCCGCTTGGTTTCGTCATCGAAAATCCTCCGTGGCACAAGATTCGGAATCGCGGCCTACTCACGCGAGAAATGGGGCCCAGCTCGGCTGAGAGCCGCACGGGGGAGTGCGTTGCGGCGTTCCGAGTGGAAACAATTATGTTCCTCCGCCCGTCGAAGGTCAAGCGGCAAGCGCACGAAGCTCGTTGCCATTAGCCCCGTGCTACACTGGCCCGTTTTCCGAGGACGATTCCTGTGCGCAAGTTTTCTATTTTCATTTTGATCGTTGCTCTCTGCTCCTCCGCCATCGCCCAAACCATTTCTCCTGACCTGCGTCAGAAAATCGACTCCGTCGCGACTGATGTCCTGTCCAAAACTGGCGTCCCCAGCGCTTCAATCGCTTTAGTTCAAGACGGCAAGATCGCTTACGTACAGGCCTACGGAGACGCGCGCCTCGATCCCCGCACTCCAGCCCGGCCTGAGATGCGCTATAGCATCGGCTCCGTCAGCAAGCAGTTCACTACCGCCGCGATTCTGCTTTTGCAGGAGCAAGGCAAGCTTTCGCTCGACGACAAAGTTGGCAAATTTATCCCCAGCCTCACTCGCGCCAACGAAGTCAGCATTCGCCAACTGCTTTCCCATACTTCCGGTTATCAAGACTATTGGCCGCAGGATTACGTGATGCCTATGATGCTTCAGCCGGTCACGGCAGAGAAGATCATGGATGGCTGGGCGCGCAAGCCACTCGACTTCGATCCCGGCACCGAATGGCAATACAGCAATACCAATTATGTGATCGCGGGTGTGATCGTCGAAAAAGCCAGCGGCATGCCGCTGCTGCAGTTTCTGCGGGAGAAGGTTTTCACTCCGCTCGGCATGAAGAGCGTCGCCAACATTGATCAGGACAACCTCGCCATCACCGACCCCGTGGGATATATGCGCTATGCGCTCGGGCCGTTGCGCCCCGCGCCCAAAGAAGGGAAGGGCTGGCTATTCGCCGCCGGGGAATTGGCCATGCCCGCCGAAGACCTCGCACGCTGGGATATTTCCGTAATGAATCAAACGTTGTTGAAGCCGTCCTCCTACCGCCAGATGGAAACTGAAGTCGTATTGAGCAATGGAGTAGGAACGAAGTACGGTTTGGGAATGGACATTGCGTCTGAAGACGGTCGTCGCTCCCTCGCGCATTCCGGCGAAGTCTCAGGGTTCACAGCACAGAATGTGGTCTTTCCGGACGACCATTCCGCCATCGTTGTACTTACCAATCAGGATGCAGTGAACGCCTCTGGGGAGATCGCGCGTGGCATTGCGCCTCTTCTTTTCGCCACGGCTGATGCCGCAACCCCACAAAAGCTCGCTCAGGCACAGAAGATATTTGACGGCTTGCAGCATGGCATGATTGATCGTTCACTATTCACTGCCAATGCTAACTTCTATTTCAGCGATGCGGCCTTGAAGGACTTCGCAACTGGACTGGCCCCTTTGGGATCGCCTCAGGAATTCAGCCAGACTAGTCAGGAGCTCCGCGGCGGAATGATCTTGCGCAGATATCGCGTGAAGTTTGCTCAGAAAACCTTGCGAGCGTGGACCTTCGAAATGCCAGACGGCAAGCTCGAGCAGTATCAGATCGCGGTGCAGCAATAACCGTCCGGAGGCATCAACCGATCTTCGCTGTCTTTGACCGCATCTCGGTCGATTCCTCAATCGGCAGCTGGCGTGTCCAGCGGGGATGCTCGCGATAACCCCGTCGCAGTTTCCCGACCACCGACCCGATGGCGGCGCTACCCATCGCCACATGCTCGATCTTTACCACTCCCAACCGCATCGTCTTCACCAAATGTAAACCGCTGCTGATCGCACACCCGCACTGCGAGCAGTCGGGATTTCCCCCAAAGATGCAGGGTTCCACCCGGGTTTTCAAGTCGGCGGAAAAGTTGGTGGACATTCGCGCGAACATGCAGTCGTCCGGATCTCGTGGAGGAGTGAGAATGGCTTCGGCAAGCCCCGGAGTCATCAGCAGCTTGGGATGCCGCACTCTCGCTTTCAGCAACTCTTGCACGACGACATGGCGGTCCCGGACAGACAACATTTCCGCGCTATTCTCGCCCTTTTGCGGAGTGTACAGGCTGACCCAAATCCTGGCCACCTCCGGCCGTGCGCTCCAATAAGCTATATATTCCTCGATATATCCTGCCCGTTCCAGCATTGGCCGCGTGATGGTGCCGTGGATATTGATGGTACAGCCGGCGATGTTTTTCAAGATGCGTTCGTAGGTAGCTGGTTTACGCCGTACGTCGTGATGCTCGGGGAGCCCGTCTACCGAAACCGCTACGTGCGCCCGGCGAATCCTCATCCACTCCGGTGGGATGGGAATTACCGCGCTGGTTACGACCATGGTGTGCACTCCCATCCGGCTCAGCAGCGGCAGCACACGGCTGAGTTCGCGATGACGAACCAGGGGCTCTCCACCCACCAGAGAAACATGCAGGGGCCGGTATTGCCGCACCAGGCCGAGAATGCCCTCAACCAGCGCATCCCCACGATAGTCGCTCAGGCTGCGCAGCGTAGCCGCTCCTCCCAGGTGATCTTCTCCGTAGGCGTAACAGCCGGGACAGCTCAACGGGCATTCACGCGTGATCTCGATCGACATCATGGGCGCGCTACCGCCCAGGATCGACTTCCACGCCGACAACAATTCCAAAAGCCGAATTCCGGGTTTGCCCTTACCTTCACTCACAAACACCTCAAGTGAAATGGATGCGGCACTCGTCAAATGGTTGCACTTGTAAATACACAGGTAGGATTATGAGGGGTTTGCGCGGACGTCGAATCCGATGAGCTGGCAAATACATTCTGGCTCACATGAATTTGATTCTCTTGTTCCGCGAAGAAAAATCCATCAACTTTTCCAGCCGCTTCAGTTGCGTCTCTTCCTTCTTTGCGCTGGCAACCCATGCCACGGTCATCCGACGGTAGAACGGTGGGAAGGCTTGAAAGTTGTCCCAGGCGGTCGCACGCTTCTGAAACGCTTTCTTCAAGCGTTCGGGAAGTTCCGTGGGATGAGTCCCGGTTTTTCGCTCTGGCCGAAAAGTCTGCATGCCGGTTGCAGTCATCTTTCCCTCTGCGATCAGCTTTCGTGCTCTCCTTATGTTGATTTCCGACCAGCGGCTGGCCGGTAGGCGTGGCGTAAATCTCTGCACATAACGTTCGGCGTCGAGCTTTCTGGTCCGTCCGTCGATCCAGCCAAAGCACAGAGCCTCTTCGACCGCGTCATCATAGGGGATGCGCACTTTACCCGAATGCTTTTTGGGGTAGATGAGCCATATTTCCCCGGCCTGCTGGCCATGTTTTGCCAGCCACGCGCGCCACTGTTTGCGGTCTTTAACGTAGAGGGTTTTCATGCCTCAATTCATCGGCCTATTACCTAAGATATCTTGTGTGTCCGCTCGCCTCGCGTAATCCTCACCACATGAGCCCCAAATCGAAGTTGCTGCGTTCTTTGCGCCCAAGTATTTTACTGTGTGCCCTACTGCTGCTCATTACGGCCGTTTCCGGATGCGCTCAGAATAGCTTGCCCTTCGAAGTTTCTAACCCCGCCAAGAAGAAATGGTCTCCAGCGGAAGCCGCACGCATTTACGATTCTGCCTGCGATCTCCTGGCCCGCACCATTCGTCCCGAGAAACCTCCGGTTCTGCGGCCTAAATTCCGTCTGGTGCTGGGCGCGGAGAGCGATCAATTCGTGAACGAAGGCGGCGTAACTGAGGTTCAACTGAAATCCTGGAATCCGGAGAAATTCGCTGAAGGCGTGGTGGTCGTTGCGGTTCGTGACGTGCTGCGGGGGGATGAACTAGCCCGAGTGGTGCATCAATCCGTATCTCTCGCAGCCTCTACCATCAATGTGCACGAGTTGGGCCGGCAATAACTGAGGCTTGAACCGCTGGCGACAACTTCGACTGGATGAGCGTTTCTATCTGGTTCCACACCTTTGGATCACACTCAATTTCAGTATGGGGCCTGATCAAAAACCGGTTGAACCAGGGATATCCGTCGCAACTGATCGGCTTCTCGCTGTAGTCGTAACGGAAATTCCCTACGATTTCAGTCTGTTCGGGATCCGCCGCGCGGATTTTAGGCCGGCCGTGGACCAACCCGTGTGGCTGATAATAATTAACCGCCTGAGACACATTGGCGGGGATGAGGGCGTCGTTCTCGCCACCCTTTGAAACACTGTCCACTTGAATCGTAAGCAGAACTGGAATCTCATCCTTTTCCAGTTTGCGGGCAAGTGTCACTGTCTCTGACGCGCCCCAACTGTGGCCGAAGATGATGATTCGTGCCTGTCGTTTTTCTTCCGGCGACAACTTCCCATCATTGTCGGAATCCAAGTGTCGCAAAAGTTCCCGATAGGCCTGATCTCCGTGATGGTTCTCAAAGACTTTTATGTACACGCCTGCGGGATATAAATTGCGTAGACGCTCTGCCAACTGCACAGTGCTGTGGACATGAGCGTCAGGTTTCACGAAGCCGCCCACGAATCCAATTACGGTTGCCGGAAGGACTGGGACCGTCGCCGTGCCGGCAGTAGGGCCCGGCGACTCCGCTGCTCTCAGGACCAGGGCAACCCCGAGAAAGAAGAAAAGAAAGCCTGCCGAAATACGCGTGTTGCGCATAAACGGAAGGAAATCATATCAAATAGATCGGTCAAGAGGTAGAGCCTAACTTCTGTGTCCCGATTGGCCCTAGTAGTCTTTCCTTGGCCGATTTCCTAGGTCTGACGGGCTCAGCCGGTTCCTGTGGTTCGCCGCTATGTTCGGGATTTTCACCCGGTTCCGGAAAATCGGTATCCGCCGCTTTCAGCATGGGGTCCTGATCGCGATGGCCCAATTGTCCCCGCATGGATGTGTTACCGTGTTGGTCTTTTTCTTCCTGCTCCAGCGCACCTTTGAGACGATCCTGGTCTTCGCTATGGATATGGGTCATAGATGAGAGCTCCTGCTACAGCCTATCGTGAAATCTGTCTAATGCAACCGCTTTTGTATTGTATCGAGCAAGGGAAAATCCTATATTGACCGTTAAGGGGGAGCGCATTTATGAAGCGGCTTTTTCGGCTGGTGTTAGGGGTTCTGGTGTTCGGGGCGACCTTGGTGCCGCAGGCTGCGTGGGCGAGGCCGGCAAAGAACAAACACCACGTGCAGCACCATAAGGCACGACATGTGAAACGCCATCATGCTCATCGGACCGGAGCCTAATTTCCGTCCGTACAGCTACCTCGTTTTTTCCGAAACTGCCGGGACCACCCTACAATGTCTGCAGCATGACTGCTCCGTCCATTCTCTACCGGCCATTTACCCGCCTGATAAAAATTACCGTTCGAGGCAGGCAGTTCGAGGTTCCTGAAAACAACGCACTTTTGCGCTGCCTGCAATATCTGGCGCCGAACGATGTCTCCTACGGACGCTTCTGCTGGAATGAAGATTGCCAGTACTGCCGCGTCACTTTCGATTTGGGAGGCGGCACTCCCGAGCGCGCAGCCCTCGCCTGCAAGCTGATGGTGCAGGAAGGCATGCGGGTGAAGGAAGTGACGACGGAAATCCGGTACTGTTTGAGAAACGTGGAGTCAGCGGAAAAAGGCCCTACGCATAGCTGAAAGCAAGAAAACATTTAGCTGATTTTCACTCAGCCGGTGGTTTCTTCTGAGCCGGAGCCACCTAGGTCTCATCTCGCGCTCGGACGGTGCTTCGCGGGACCGCTACTGGCGTGCGCCTTCTTTGGCGGGAAACGCCAGCTTGCGCAGCCTTTCCCGTGCCTGCATGGCCTCATTCGAGTGAGGGTAGCGCTGCGTCACATGTTTCAGCTCGGCGATGCCGTCTTCCTTCTGCCCAAGTTCGATCAGTGACAAACCTTTCTTCAGATCGGCGGAAGGCGCTTTGTTACCGGTAGGAAAGTTCTGCAGCACCTGATCGTAGTTCTTGACGGCGTTCTGGAAATTGCCCTGCTTGTAGTTGATCTCCGCCAGATAGAAGTATGCATTGCCAGCCAGATCGGTCGAGGGATAGAACTTGAGGTAGTCGGAAAATTCCTGTGACGCCAAATCGTTTTTCCCGGCGTTGTAGTCGCGCAACGCGTTGTTGTACAGAACGTCGGGCGGTGGAGCCTGTGCCAGAGCCTGCTGTTGGGCCTGCTGCGCGGCTTGCGCCGCTGCCTGATTCTGCTGACCTGCCTGGAGGTCATCCAGTTGCTTGCTGACTTTTGCCAGCCGAGCTTTCAGTTCGTCGACCGAGTCATTTAGCGACTGGATTTGGCCGGACAGTTGTTCCGTCCTGCCGCTCCCATCGGTCTGCACCTTTTCCAAGCTAACTTGCAATGCAGTGATGGCCGCAGTCACTTTATTCATGCTGTCGGTGTTCTGGTCCATCAGGTTTTTCATGACGCCCATGCGCTCATTGAACGACTGCTGCATTTGCGTCATCTGGTCTTGCAACGCCTGCACCTGGGTCTGCAATTGAATCATTTCCTTGCTGGCCCCGCCAACCGGCAGGACGCCAAGCGAGAGAACGATAAAAAGGACAACAAATACCGAAACCTGCTGTTTTTTCATGGTTGGTTCCATTTGCCAACGAAGTTCGAATCCCATGTCCAGTTTGAAAAACCGGATCACGAGAGCACTATTGTGCAGGATAGCGCGTTCCGGACACAGTTGTTTTACCGGGTCCGACAGTCGTTGCCGTGTAACCAGAACAAATTGTGCGCGGGGCAGTTTCCTGCCCCGCACTTGGCAGAATTACTTTTGATAGACGAAATGACCACGCCGGTTCTGCTGCCAGCAAGCCTCGTTGGATTCGGTGCAGAACGGTTTTTCCTTGCCGTAGCTGATCGTCTTGATGTTGCCGGCGCTAATGCCGCCGCGTGTCAAGGCGTTCTTTACGGCATTGGCACGATTGTCGCCCAGGCCCAGGTTGTATTCGGTCGAACCGCGTTCGTCGCAGTGTCCCTCCACCGTGAAGTGGATATCGGGATGCTGCTTCAGGAAATCAATATCTCCCTGGAGCGCAGTTTGCTGGTCGGCACGAATGTCGCCTTTGTCATAGTCGAAGTAAATGTCCTGCACATTTTGTGCGAACAGTTCTTCTTCCGTGGGCCCAGCCACTGGTGCTGGAGGCGGAGGCGGCACGGTCACGGTAACGCGCGCAGTAGCGGTTTGACTTCCGCCTGCGCCCTTTGCCGTCAACGTATAGGTGGTGGAATCGGCTGGAGTCACTTGCTGAGAGCCAGTGGGCTGCACAGCCCCGATGCCATTGATGCTTACATCGGTGGCATTGCTGGTCTCCCAGGAAAGGGTCGTGGACTGACCGGTCTGAATTGAGTTTGGATTTGCGGACAACGAAGCCGTTGGCGCTGCCGGTGGTGGTGGCGGCGGTGGCGGCGGCGGTGGGGTTTTCTTGTGGCAGGCGCCCAGGAACAGCACGGCACCCAACGTGAATATGAGTGTGATCCACTTCAATCGTTGCTGCTTCACTTTTCCTCCCTGCGTTGTCGCGCTAGTGGCGCGCGTTGAATCCGAGCTGGCGGACGAGCCGCCTCCCCTTTGGTTCCCATTACAGAAAACAGCGCTAAAACTAAGAATCCTATACTACTAATCTACTACTTCCAGCTCCAATTCGGTTGCGTATTGCTGCCCGTGGTAGTTAATTGCTTTTGATTACTTCCATCCGCCAGCATGCTCCAGATTTGCTCGCCGCCGGAACGGCTCGACTGGAAAACTATATGCCGCCCGTCCGGCGACCATGACGGAAAGTCATTGCGGCCGCCGTCGTGAGTCAACTGCACCCACTGCTTGCTGGCGATATCCATGATGTAAATATCCTGCGCTCCCGGTGCGCCCGGTCCATAGTGGCGAATCCAGGCGAACACCAGAAACTGTCCGTTGGGCGACCACGCCGGAGAGACGGCGTATCCCTGGTCCGTCATTTTCTGGACGTTGGTTCCATCGCTTTCCATGGTGTAGATCTGCGGTAGATCAGTGCGGCCGCTGACCCAGGCAATCTGCGCTCCCGTCTTGCGATTCCACACCGGCGAAACATCGGGCATTTTGGAAACCGTCAAACGTTTCAGATTTCCGCCCGATTGATCCACCACGTAGATTTCCGGATCACCCCCGCGAGACGAAGAGAACGCCAATCTGGCTCCGTCCGGCGACCATGCCGGAGAAAGATTGGTGCCGCCAAATCTAGGAAATGAAAGCAGGCGGTTCAGGTCCATCGAATACACGAGGATGTCCCAGCCGGATTTGGTTAGCGAACTGAAAGCCAGGCGCGTGCCATCGGGAGAAATCCGGGGCGACAATGAAATGGTCCCTAGATGCGTAATCTGATGCTGATTGGCGCCATCGTAGTCCATCGCCCAAATTTCTTTGTTGCCTCTTCCGCCGCTCCTGACGAAGAACAGCTGGCTCTCAGCGATTCCTGCGATGCCACCGCCCAAACGAAAAATGATTTCGTCGGCAAACTTATGGGCCGTGCGGCGCGCGGCGTCCGCTGTAGCCGCGTCGGTGTACTGCTTGCCGAGGACTTGAGGCGACGTAATGTTCTTCACGTCATAGAGCCAGCCCTGCACTTTCAGATTGTTGCCAGAAGCACCCAGATTCCCGAATGCGAGCATGGCGGCATTCGGCGGAGGCGAATTCCACGCATCGAAGCGTACGTCGGGCGGATTCCCCGGCACAGCTAACGGATAGAAACTCTTCGACACCATCTCGAAGATTCCCGCGCTGTCCAGGTCATTCCACAAAGTATCGTTGAAGACCTTGAGGAGTTCAGGGTTCTGGGGATCCTGCGTGGAAGCGGCGAAATCGGGCGCCGCCAGGCGAACTTTCTCCATGCCCAAGCCGGTGCCGGTACGGATCCAGTCCTGCGCGAAAGCCGGAATCGCCAGCAACACGAAGACCGCAAGAAGTACGTACGAGGTCTTTGATCTACCTGATTGCATGATTCTCATGTGTTAAACCCAGAGCTAATAGCCAAGTGCCAAAAGCTATCTTTTGTAATCAAACCAGAATTCTACCGAAACCTTGTTGCCGGGATAATCCGAGGGCAAAGGGCCGAACGTATCAATACGCTGCAAAGCCCGCACCGCAGATTGATCGAGCGACGGCACACCGCTCGATTGCTCCACGACTTCGTTACTGGGCCGGCCGTCGCGGGTGATGTCAAACGTAAGATAAACCCTGCGCGCTTCGGTCACTCCGGGATCCACTTCGTACTTCAGCCAATTCTCCGAAACCTTTTGTTGCACAACCCGCACGTACCAAGCGAAGCGAGTGCCGAAATCTCCTCCGCCGCCGGTGAAGCCGAATCCGCCTTTCGCCCCACCAGCGCTGAAGATTCCGTAGGGCCCGCTGACCGGTCCGCCCTCTCCGAAAGGGACCACGTTACTCGCTTCTTCCTCTGGTTCCGGTTGTGGCTTGCGGCGGGTCGAACTCGTCTTAGGCTTTATCTTGGTCGTCTTGTCCGGAATTGGAATTGCCTCTGGCTCTTTTTCCTCGGCCTTTGGCAGCGACTGCGTGATTCCCTTCGAGTCATTTGCCAGCACGTTTTGCGTCTCGGTCGGATTGGCGGGCAGTGGAACGGTGTTGACCAGCGTCACCCCCATTGCTTCCCCAGTCCCGCCGATTCCCCAGGTTTCGCGACGCCCGCCGGTGACTACAGCGGCATACAGCACGATGCAGCCCGCCACCGCGAGATGCAGTCCCACCGACCAGGCCACGTTGTGGCCCCAGCGGTCGTGTTCAAAGAAAATCTCAGTGTTGGGTTCCATTGCTTGCCAGTGGCTGGGTCACAATGCTGACGTTCGTGATTCCTGATTGCTTTACTGCATCCATCACTGTGGCGAAGACGCCAAACGGCACGTCTTGGTCGGCGCGGATAAAGATTGGTTGATGCTGCGGATCGCGAATCTTGGCCCGCAGTTGGGTTGCAATTTCATTGATGTTAATCGGGCTGTTGCCCAGGAAGACGCGCTGCTGCTTGTCGATGCTGAGGACAAGCCGTTCCTCGGTAATTTCTTTCACCGTGCGGGTCTTGGGGACATTGACCTCAATTCCAGATTGCAGAACCGGCGCCGTGATCATGAAGATGATCAGCAGCACCAGTACCACGTCTACCAGCGGCGTAATGTTGATTTCAGAGAGCGAAGTCTGAGTGCGTCCGTTGGCGGCGGTGAAGGCCATTACCTGCGTACCTCGACGGATTGCTGGGGGCGCTCGATGGCATTCAGCATTTCGAGCGAGAAATCGTCTCCGCGCGCGGCGAATACCCGAATCGAGCTGCCGATTAAGTTGTAAGCAATCACCGCGGGAATGGCCGCAACCAGGCCAGCCGCCGTAGTGATCAGGGCCTCGGAGATTCCTGGCGCGACCGCGCGCAAAGTCGCGGCTCCGGCTGTGCCCAAACCGTGGAATGCATCGATGATTCCCCACACGGTTCCGAACAAGCCGATAAAAGGCGTTACCGCACCCGTGATCGCAAGCCACGGCAGGTTGCGTTCGAAGCGAGTTAGTTCTTCCGAAGCAGCGATTTGCATGGCGCGTTGTACGGCTACAGGATTCTTGACAACGCCGCCGGAAGTTCCGCCCTGCCGCCGGTATTCCTCGAAGCCGCCGGCAAACACGGCCACCAGTGGGCTGGGTTTGAATTGCTCGGCTACCGTGGCGACATCTTGCAGCCGCTGGGCTTTACGAAACGCCCGCACAAAGCGCCCGCTCTGTACGCGTGCCCGCCGCAACAGGCTCCACTTGGAAAGGATGATGGCCCAGGAAATCACGCTAAACAGCAAGAGAAGAAGAATTACAACTTTAGCGACCGGACCGGTTTGCCCGAGAAGGTCAACGATGTCGCCACCGATCAATGCTGCCAGCAATGAGGAGAAATGCATTTTTTCTTATGAGAAGGGACGCCCCCAATTATAGACGATCATTCTTAGTTCTCCGGTTGCTTCGCTGAAGCGTATCTCATGCATTAACGGGTTTTTCCTGTATGTGCTGCCGGATAGAGCGCTGGCGCTTTCTGGGTTCACCGGCCCGATATAGTCTTGAGGAAAGTGTTTCATGCTATGCTGCGCTCAACTCCTGCATCCTAGGACCAACCGTGCTCGCCGAACTGCGGCTCGAAAATTACGCCGTGATCGACAATGTGGTGGTGGAGTTCGCCGCCGGCCTCAACCTGCTGACTGGTGAAACCGGAGCAGGAAAATCCATCCTGATTGACGCTCTCGCGCTTCTTTTGGGCGATAAGGCTTCCACCGACGTAATCCGCACTGGAGCCGAGCGCGCCGTGATCTCGGCAGTATTTGAAATCGATGGCGCAGCGGAGAAGACCGTCGCCCGCATTCTGGAAACCAACGGGATCGACGCCGATGAAGGCCCGGTCATCTTGCGTCGGGAAATCGCCCTGGGTGGTAAGGGCCGTGTCTTCGTCAATAATCAACCCGCTACGGTGGGAGTGCTGCGGCAACTGTCGCCCTATCTGGCGACCATCCACGCCCAGAACGAATCGATACATTCCTTCGACGCCAACGCGCGTTTGGAATTGCTGGACGCGTATGCCGGGACTCAGTTGTCATCGACGGCGGAAGCATTTACTCGCTGGAAGGGCATCGTCAATCGAATTGACGAACTCGAACACGGCGAGCAAGACCGCCTGCGGTTGCTGGATCTCTGGACGTTCCAGAAACGCGAGATCGACGAAGCCAAACTGCACCCCGGCGAAGACGAACGGCTGGAAGGCGAGAAACGTGTGCTGGCCAACGCGGAAAAGATTTACAGCGCGGCCATGAACGCTTTCGACTTGCTTTACGAAGGGCCCGCGTCAACCTCGTCTTCTCTGCGCACCGCGCAGAAGCACATCGAAGAACTGTCGCGCTACGAGCCGAAATTCCGCGAAGCCTTGGCGGCGATTGAGACGGCACGCATCAGTGTTGAAGATGTTGGCGCGACGCTGCGCGATTATGCCGGAGGCATTCAAGCTTCGCCCGAACGCCTGGCGGAGATCGAAGACCGGCTGGCGCTGCTCGATCGGCTCAAGCGCAAATACGGACCTGCGCTCGACGACGTGATTCGAAACGGCGAGGAAGTCAGCCGCAAACTCTCCGAGATGGAGAACAAAGATGAAATCCTGGGCCAGCTTCGTGGTGAGCTGAAGCATGCTGTGCAGGAATATCTTGCGGCGGCGCGGGAGATTTCTAGGAAACGCTATGACGCAGCCCGCAAGCTGGAGAAGTTGGTCGAAAGTGAAATCAACGATCTGGCGATGAAATCCACCTTCCAGATAGAAGTCAGCGGAGCAGACGAGGAAGGGAACTGGACGGCTTCAGGTTTCGATCAAGTCTTGTATTTAATCACGACCAATCCCGGTGAACCGATGCGGCCACTGGAGCAGATTGCCTCCGGCGGCGAGTTGTCTCGGGTGATGCTGGCGTTGAAAGCAAGCGTCGAGGCTGGATCGGCCGGTAAGAAGGCGAAGCCGGCTGCCCAAAGAACGATGGTTTTCGACGAGATCGATACGGGCATCGGCGGACGTGCCGCGGAAGCTGTCGGCAAGAAGCTGAAGACTTTGTCGAGGGCGAATCAAGTTCTCTGCGTGACTCACCTGCCGCAGATCGCGACCTTTGCAGACCATCATTACGTGATTGAGAAGCGCGTCTCCGGTGAACGGACCAAGACCACAGTCCGTCTGATTACCGGAGATGAACGTACTGAGGAAGTGGCCCGCATGCTGAGCGGCGCCAAGCTGACGGAAACTTCGCGCAAGCATGCTGAGCAGATGCTAAAGGCGAATGGGTAAGGCCGATGCTGACTGAAGGGGGACGCTCGTGTCTACGGGGACGGTTGTTGCTCAACAACGTGAGGGAACGGCCGCACTATCGGCTGCCTGTTCTTGCTAGCCCGCCAGAGATCGTACTGGGCCTGCATGTTCATCCAGAGGTCTGGAGAAGTCCCCAAAGCGGCCGCCAGCCGAAGAGCCATGTTCGCAGAGATTCCGGACTTGCCATTGAGCACTCGTGACAGGGTCACGCGGGTGACACGCAGATGCTCTGCCGCCGCGGACACGGCCATGCCTCCGAGGTATTCTCGAAGTACCAAGCCTGGCACGGGTGGTTTGTGCATGCGTATAGTGTAACGATACAAGCTTCATTCGTCGAGAGACTGGATCGAATCCCGTGAAAAGATCGGTATTGCACCCCGAGTTGATATTAGCTAACATAAGTTAGCTAATATGACGACCATAACAATTCATAAGGCCAAGACCAACCTTTCCCGACTGATTAAGAAGGCCTGCCAAGGGGAAGAAGTTGTCATTGCGCGCGGATCCGAGCCGGTCGTGCGCCTGGTTCCCATCACCGGCGCACGCGGTGACCGCAAGCCGGGAGCTTTGAAGGGCAAGCTCAAGGTCGGCCCCGAGTTCTTCGAACCTCTACCGCCGGAAGAACTGAAATTTTGGGAGTGAGTTCCTTTGCGCCTCCTGTTGGATACACATGCGCTGCTCTGGTGGTTGAATGACCATAATTTGCTGCCTGCTACTGCTCGGAAGGTAATTGGGCGGGAGGGCAATGAAGTTTTAGTGAGTGCAGCGTCTGCTTGGGAGATTGCGACGAAGGTCCGTCTGGGGCGGCTGGAAAGCGGTGCTGACCTAGCCCTAGACTTCACTGGGCACCTAAGCCGCGCGCGTTTCGTAGAACTGCCGGTGTCGGTGGAGCACGCCGTCCGGGCAGGTCTTCTGCCCGGACCACATAAGGACCCCTTTGATCGCATGCTGATTGCCCAGGCCCAAGCGGAGAATGTTCCCATTGTCAGCAACGATGCCGCGCTCGATGGGTATGGCGTGCGCCGAGTGTGGTAGGTTTCCCATTCGCCCTCCGATTTTCCCCAATCGCTGCTAATCCTTGCCTGTCAGTCGCTTACGTTGACCAAGATGGTTCTTTCGGGTAAGCTTTAGCAATACAAACATAGTGGGAAAGTGTACCCTTACAGGAACTTAATCGTGCCTAATCAAGACGGCAAAACGCTGCTTTTATTGAAGCCCCGGGGGTTCTGCGCCGGGGTGGTTCGAGCCATTGATATCGTCCGCATTGCCTTGGAAGCCTTTGGACCGCCGATTTACGTGCGCAAAGAGATCGTCCACAACCGCTTCGTGGTGGAAGAGCTCCAGGCCAAGGGTGCCATCTTTGTGGACAGCGTGGACGAAGTTCCGAACGGCGAGCGCGTGATTTATAGCGCCCATGGGGTCTCGCCCGAAGTGCGTGAAGCGAGCCAGACCCGCGGGCTGCGTGTGATCGACGCCACTTGTCCTCTGGTAACCAAGGTCCACGTGGAAGCGGTGAAGTTCGCCAAGGAGGGATATTCCCTCATCCTGATCGGCCACCGCGATCACGACGAAGTAATTGGCACCTTGGGCGAAGCTCCTCTAGTCACCCAAGTCGTGGGATCGCCCGAGGAAGTCGAGTCGCTGACTCTGCCCGACCCCAACCGCGTGGCGTATCTTACCCAGACCACTCTGAGTCTCGACGAGACCAAAGACATCATTGCCGCACTGCGCCGCAAGTTCCCGCACATTCAGGGTCCGCACGCGCAGGACATCTGTTATGCCACGGAAAACCGCCAGGTAGCGGTGAAACATGTGGCGTCCGATGCTGACCTGCTGCTGGTCGTCGGCTCCGATAATAGTTCTAATTCCAATCGTCTCGTGGAAGTCGCGCGTAACTTGGGCACAGGTTCGCATCTGATCGATAGCTACCGAAACATTCGGCCAGAGTGGTTGGAAGGCGTCAAGACCATTGCTCTGACCGCCGGCGCCTCGGCACCGGAGTGCCTCGTGGAAGAGGTTGTTAAGTTCCTGGCGACCAAAGGATTCAATAACGTCAATGAAGTGGAAGTAATGCCTGAAAACGTGCGTTTTGGCTTGCCTCCCGAGATTGTGGAGGCCATAGCCAGCGCCCCTGCGGGAGTAACTGCGGAGTAAGCAATCTTCATGGACGAAACCCCCTCTTCGCCATTAGTGCCGGCCTCAGCGGCGCCGCAACTGCGTTTCGGAAAGATCGACGATCTGGCCAGCCGGGTCGCGGCTGCCGTCGACGGTGCCCGCAAATTCCTCTTCTCTCAGCAACACGAGGAGGGCTACTGGTGCGGCGAACTGGAAGCTGACACCACGCTGGAATCGGATTACATCCTGCTGCAAACCTTGCTGGGGACTGGGAATCCCGCGCGTTTCCGGAAATGCTGCAATTGGATCCTTCAGCACCAGAATGAGGACGGTGGCTGGGGAATCTACGCCGACGCTCCCTCAAACATCAGCGCTTCTGTGAAGGCTTATTTTGCGTTGAAGCTATCTGGATACATGCCTGATCATCCCGCGCTGGTTCGAGCCCGCAAGAAGATCCTCGAAATGGGTGGAGTGACCGAGGCCAATACTTTTACCAAGATTTATTTGTGTTTCCTAGGGCAGTACGATTATGACGCGGTGCCCGCCATCCCGCCGGAAATCGTACTGTTTCCCAATTGGTTCTGGTTCAACATTTACGAGATTTCGTCGTGGTCCCGCGCCATCCTGGTGCCGCTTTCCATCTGCTACGCCAAGAAGCCGCTGAAGAAAATTCCGGCGGAACAGGGCGTGGATGAATTGTTCGTCGGGGGTCGCGACAAGTCACGCATGCGGCTGCATTGGAGTCAGAAGCTGGTTTCCTGGCGAAACTTCTTTCTGGTTCTGGACCGGATGATTCATTGGTTCGAAGCGATCCACATTCGTCCGCTACGCTGGCTGGCGCTCAAACGGGCGGAGCAGTGGATGCTCGAACGTTTCGAGATGAGCGATGGTTTGGGAGCGATTTTTCCCTCTATGCTGAATGCCATCATCGCGCTACGCTGTCTGGGTTATTCGCTCGATGATCCTCAGGTGATCCGCGCTGTCGATGAACTGGAAAAGCTGGGTATTGAAGAAGGCGACACTTTCCGCATGCAGCCCTGCAAGCCGCCGATATGGGACACGGCCTACGCTCTTTTTGCCCTGGGTGAAGCCGGAGTTCCCCCCAACGATCCGCGAATGGTGAAGTGCGCAGACTGGGTGCTGCAGAAGCAAGTTCGCAACGTGGGCGACTGGAAAGTGAAAAATCCAAAGGGACAGCCGGGCGGGTGGTACTTCGAGTTCAACAACGAGTTCTATCCGGACGTGGACGACAGCGCCATGGTCTGCCTGGGGTTGAGCCGTGTGGAGCATCCCAACGGACGCTATCAGCGCGAGTCGGTGCAGCGCGCGATCGACTGGATTTTCTCCATGCAATGTAAGAATGGTGGCTGGGGTTCTTTCGATAAAGACAACGACAAGATGGTGTTCCAGCACATTCCGTTCGCCGACCACAACGCCATGCTGGATCCGCCGACCGTCGACATCACTGGCCGCATCCTCGAAATGCTGGCTACGTACGGATACGACCGGAACCATCCCCGGGTGAAGAAGGCGCTCAAGTTTATTCGCGCGGAGCAGGAACCGGACGGTTCCTGGTTTGGCCGCTGGGGTGTGAACTATATCTACGGCACTATGCAGGTACTGCGCGGGCTCGAAGCCATGGGCGTGGATCACCATGAGCCTTACGTTCAGCAGGGGGCGGAGTGGCTGCGCATGTTTCAGAATTCTGATGGCGGTTGGGGAGAGACATGCGGCTCATACGACGACCCCACCACCAAGGGAGTCGGCCCAAGTACGCCGTCGCAGACTGCTTGGGCAGTCATGGGCTTGCTCGCCGCCAGTGATACGCGCAGTGACAGCGTGGCTCGCGGCATTGCTTACCTGTTGCGCACGCAGAAGAAAGATGGCTCCTGGGATGAGCCTCAGTTCACAGGGACCGGTTTTCCTCGCGTGTTCTATTTGCTGTATCACATGTACCGGCAGTATTTTCCGTTGATTGCGCTGACCACGTACGGCAAGGTGATGGCGGGAAATGGACGACTAACGAGCACTTAGCACTTAGAATTTGGTCGACACCGGTTTTGTTTGGGCACCACCACTAGCAGTTCATGGCTAAATGCCAATTGCTAAGTGCTAAAGGCTGGCAACGGATCGGAAGTCTGGATCGGATAAACAACTATGGCAGTACCTATTTCACAGATGTGGACGGTGGCGACGTACGTCATCCGGCAAAAGCTCAAGGGACGTAAGCAATACCCGCTGGTGCTGATGCTCGAGCCGCTATTCCGTTGCAATCTGGCCTGCGCCGGATGCGGCAAGATCCAGTATCCCGCCCATGTCCTAAAGATGCAGCTCACGCCCGAGGAATGTTTCCGCGCGGTGGATGATTGCGGTGCACCGGCGGTGTCCATTCCTGGTGGAGAGCCGCTGCTGCACCCGCAAATCGGTGAAATCGTCGAAGGCCTGGTCGCACGCAAGAAGTACATCTATCTCTGCACCAACGCACTGCTTCTGAAGCAGAAAATCGACCTGTTCAAGCCCAGCAAATATCTGACCTTCTCCGTCCACATGGACGGCCAACGTGAGCACCATGACTTTTCGGTCTGCCTGGAGGGTGGCTACGAGAAGGCGCGTGAAGGCATGAAAGAGGCGCTGGATCGCGGCTTTAGAGTCACGACCAACACTACGCTGTTCGACGGTGCCGATCCCAAAAGCGTGCGTGCATTCTTCGACGAAATGATGGATCTCGGCGTCGAAGGCATGATGCTTTCGCCGGGGTACTCTTATGAGAAAGCGCCCGATCAAAGCCATTTTCTGGGACGCGCCCGCACCCGCCGGTTATTCCGTGGCATCCTGTCGAACCGCAAAGCCAGTTGGCAGTTCAACATGTCGCCTCTGTTTCTCGAATTCCTGATGGGCAAGCGCGATTATCCCTGCACTCCCTGGGGTATGCCGACGTTCAATGTTTTCGGATGGCAGAAGCCTTGTTACCTTTTGCAGGACGGGTACGCTGACACCTTCGCCGAGCTTCTCGCCACCACCGAGTGGGAAAAGTACGGCACCGAGTCGGGAAATCCCAAGTGCGCGAATTGCATGGTGCACAGTGGCTACGAAGCCTCGGCAGTGAATGAGACCTTCGGATCGTTGCAGGGTTTGTGGCATACCGCGAAGGCGACGCTGTTCGGCAAGTACGACGACCCGTCGGCGCTCAGTTTGCTCGACGAACCGGTTCGTCCCGTGCATGCTTTCAATCCACTGGTGCAGATCGAGTCACCCGCCGCTGAGGAGACACGCGTGTGAGCGGGCGCGAATCAGGCCGAACCCCAGCGGCCCCACATGCCGTCATGGCTGATCCCGACGTTCTGGAAGTCGCACCGGGAGCGGCACGAGAGAAGCTCCAAGGCTCTGTTCCCCAGCTTGCGACTCCAGACGATCTGCGCGCGGCTCTAGAGCAAGCCTTTGACTACCGTGGAGATGTGCTCATCACACGTAAGGACGGCGCGAGCATTGAAGGCTACGTCTTCGATCGCCGTGGCGGCAAAACGCTGGAGGATTCCGTGGTGCGGCTGTTGCCGAAAGACGGAGGCGGAAAAGTTTCCGTCCGCTACGCCGACATTGCGGCGCTCGCCTTTACGGGACGCGATATGGCCGCGGGCAACAGTTGGGAATCGTGGATCCGCCAATACTGGACCAAGAAGTCGGCCGGCGAAAGCGATATTTCGTTACAGCCGGAGAATTTGGAGTAGCACTTAGCATTAGCACTTGGCATTTGGTCTTTGAAAAGTGTGATGGCTAAATGCCAATTGCTAAATGCTTGCTTTCGTCACTGGCGCGACCGGATTCGTTGGCAGTCATGTGGCCCGCGTTCTCGCCGAGCAGGGTGCCGATCTGCGATTGCTGGTTCGGGTTGGCAGCAATACCCAAAACATTGATGGCCTGAATTCGGAAAGAGTAGTCGGTGACCTGCGTGATCCGCCCTCGATTGAACGGGCGATGTCAGGCTGTGACACCGTGTTTCACGTAGCTGCCGACTATCGTCTCTGGGTGCGCGATCCCGAGCAGATGTACCAGGCTAACGTCGAAGGCACAAGAGCGATTCTGCAAGCTGCCCGCAAGAACGGAGTGCGGCGGGTAGTGCATACCTCGAGCGTCGCGACCATGGGATTCACCTCGAACGGTCATCTGGCGGACGAGGATTCGCCGGTCAAATTGGAAAGCATGATCGGCCCCTACAAACGATCGAAATTCATGTCTGAAGATTTAGCCCTGAAAGCGGGCAGAAGAGGTATGGACGTAGTCGTGGTGAATCCGACCACGCCGGTGGGTGAGCAGGACATTCGGCCCACCCCAACAGGTCGAATCGTTGTGGATTTTCTCAAGAAGAAGTTTCCCGCCTACGTAGACACAGGCTTGAATCTTGTAGACGTGCGGGAATGTGCCCGCGGGCATCTAATAGCTTTAGAGAAGGGAAGGGCCGGGGAAAGATATATTCTGGGTGGCGAGAATCTCACTCTAAAGCAGATTCTCGACAAGTTGGCTGCGATTACCGGTCTGCCGTCGCCCAGGATCAAAGTTCCTTACGTGATGGCCCTAGCCACCGGAGTAGTCGATGAAATGGTCACCGGACGCATCCTGGGCCGGGAACCCCGTGCGACTATCGACGCTGTGCGCATGGGCCGCAAGAAGATGTTTGTGTCATCCGCCAAAGCGGAACGCGAATTGGGATGGAAACCATCGCCCGTAGACGGCGCGCTCCGTCGCGCCGTGGAATGGTTCCAAACTCATAAGTACGCATAAGGACGCAGACTTGTCAGAATCGTGCAAAGTCGGAATCGTGGCCGCGCTCGAGCGCGAGGTGTGGCCGCTGGTGAAAGATTGGTCGGTGGCCAACCAGCGACACGACGGCCGCAGTTTCAAGTTCTTCGAGCACGAGAACGCAGTACTGGTCTGCGGAGGAATCGGAGCCGAGGCCGCGCGTCGTGCAGCCGAAGCCATCATCGTGCTATATAAACCCGCGCTGGTTATTTCGGCGGGGTTTGCTGGCGGCCTTGATCCGGCTCTCAGAGCCGGCCACGCGCTGACTCCACGCCTGGTCATTGATGCCGGCGACGGCAGCCGTACCGACTCGGGCACCGGTGAAGGCGTATTGGTGAGCTTTGCCGCAGTCGCTGACTCTGAGCAAAAGACGAGTCTGGCCAGGGCTTACGGGGCCGATGTGGTGGACATGGAGGCGGCGGCGGTTTCTCGTTGCGCTCAGGCACATGGAATTCAGTTCACAGCCTGTAAGGTGGTTTCCGATTCGCGCGATCAGCGGCTGCCTCCGGTTGCCCGTTTTGTGGCTTCGGACGGGACATTTCAGTCGTTCCGCTTCCTGGCGCATGTGGCTGTGCGTCCCTGGCTATGGGCCGGGGTGGGACAGTTGGCGAGGAATAGTTCCATCGCCGCGCGGTCACTTTGCGAAAGACTGGCGCTGAGTACACAATAAGATTGAGCACGTGATTATGGCTACGGGACTATTAACTCCGAATCAGACCAAAGCGATTCCCACCACCATGCAGGCGGCGGTGTATCGCGGCGTCGGCGACGTCCGCATTGAGACCGTCCCAGTTCCTCGGATCGGTGCCGGAGAACTTCTCCTTAGAGTGCACACCTGCGGTATCTGCGGGACGGACCTCAAGAAGATTGCCACGGGATCGCACTCCGCGCCCCGCATCTTTGGTCATGAAACGTCGGGTGTGGTGGCTGCGGTTGGCACTGATGTGACCCAGTTCAAACCCGGCGATCGAGTGGTGGTCTTTCACCACATCCCGTGCCGGCAATGTTTCTACTGCCTGCATAGGACCTTTGCCCAGTGCGAGACTTATAAGAAAGTCGGATGCACCGCCGGATTCGAGCCTGCGGGTGGGGGATTTGCGGAATACGTGCGTGTAATGGACTGGATAGTCCGCGAGGGAACTGTCGCCATCCCGGACGGCGTCTCCTTTGAGCAGGCCTGTTTCGTGGAGCCGGTGAATACCTGCATGAAAGGCATCGATACTTTGCAACTTTCGCCGGACGAGAGTGTTCTGGTTATTGGGCAGGGACCGATCGGTATCATATTGAGCGTATTGGCCAAACGGGCGGGAGCTAGGGTAATTACTTCCGATTTGTATCCCCAGAGGCTTACAATATCTACATCACTCGGTTTACAGCACATGATTGATGCTTCGCGTGCCGATACCGTGCAAGCGGCGCGAGAATTCACCGCGGGCCGGGGCGCTGACGTGGCGATACTTGCGGTCGGGGGAAATGCCTTGATCCGGACTGCGATGGATGCCGTGCGTCCAGGCGGCCGGGTACTGTTGTTTGCGCAGACAACGCGCGGTGAGGCCACTATTGATCCGGCTGCCGTCTGCGTGGATGAGAAGACTTTGTTGGGATCTTATAGCGCTTCTGTCGATCTCCAAGAGGAGTCGGTGCAATTCGTGATGAACCGTGAAATGGACTTGGAACGCTTGATCAGCCACCGCTTTCCTTTGTCCCGCAGTGTGGAAGCTTTGCACTTGGCCGCCCATCCCCAATCGGATTCGATGAAAATTGTGATCCAAACGGGCAGCGGCTGGGGAGGAAGTACAGAGTGAACGGTAAGATGACGGCAGCTGTCCTCTACGGTAAAGAGGACGTAAAGATTGAAAGAGTGCCTATCCCTCGCCTGGGCGAAGGCGAAGTACTGGTCAAGGTCGAAGTTGCTCTGACCTGCGGTACTGATCTCAAGGTCTACCAGCGCGGTTATCATGCCCGCATGATCGTTCCTCCAGCTCTGTTCGGACACGAACTGGCAGGAGTCATCGAAGAAGTCGGTCCCGGCGTGCGTAGCTTCCGTAAGGGAATGCGCGTGGTGGCTCTCAACTCGGCCCCTTGTCAGATGTGTTTCTACTGTTCCCGCCATCAGGAAAATCTTTGCGAGGACTTGCTTTTCAACAACGGGGCTTATGCGGAATACATCCGCATTCCGCGGCGGATCGTCGAGACCAATATGCTGGCGATGCCCTCCGGCGTGACCTTTGAAGACGCTGCCATGGTCGAGCCGCTGGCCTGCGTGTTGCGTGGTTTGCACGAAACCGGAGTAGAGATCGGAGATACCGTGGCCATCATCGGCGGCGGTCCCATTGGGTTGATGTTCGTGCAGGTCGCAACCGCCGTGGGCTGCAAGGTCATTTCCGTGGTGAAGCGCGATTCACAAGTGACCGCAGCCAAGCAAATGGGCGCCAAGGAAGTGGTGCAGATCACCAAGGTCAAGGATCCGGTGGACGCGGTGCGAATGTTGTCCCCGGAAAAGCGTGGCGGAGACGTCGTGATTGAAGCGGTTGGCCGTCCCGAGGCATGGGAATGGGCCATCGACATGGTACGTAAAGGCGGCACCGTGAACTTTTTCGGAGGGTGCGCCAGCGGTACCAAAGTCCAGCTTGATACCAACCGGTTGCACTATTCCGAAGTTACGCTGAAAGCCACGTTCCATCACACACCGGAAACCGTGCGCAAGGCATTCGCGTTAATTGCGGAGAAAAAGATTCGTTCCACTGACTACATCACCGGCGAGGCGCCACTCTCCCGGTTGCAGCAGGTGCTTCGCCACATGCTGAACCGCAATGGCGACATCAAGACCGCCATTATCCCCGGTCACTAAGGCGGGTTTCCGATTGGCTTTTGAATCAGCCCGGGGACGAAACTGACCATGGCAGTCATCGCAAGCAACGACTCTAGGACCGCTGTTCCGGCCAGCCTGGCGGGCTGGAGCCGGCTTCCGCCGGGCTATGCCATCCCCCAAAACGCTCCGACAGAGGTGGAGGCACAGGAATATTGCCGTCGTCTGGCGCGCAGCCATTACGAGAACTTTTCGGTGGCGAGTTGGTTTCTGCCGCAGCGCTTGCGGCAACACTTTTTCAACGTCTACGCTTACTGCCGCATATCGGACGATCTGGGCGACGAAGTCGGCGATCCGGCCGCGTCACTGCAATTACTCGATCAATGGCAGGCCGAGCTGGATGCGTGTTATTCGGGCAATCCCCGGCACCCGGTGTTCGTAGCCCTGGCCGCTACCGTCCGCAAGTTCGACATTCCTAAGCAGACTTTTGCCGACCTGCTGACTGCGTTTCGACAGGACCAGACCGTTACCCGCTATCCAACGTTCGACGACTTACTGGGCTACTGCCACAATTCCGCGAATCCCGTGGGCAGGCTCGTGCTATACCTTTGCGGCTATCGCGACGCCGAGCGTCAACAGCTTTCTGATTTCACCTGCACCGCGTTGCAACTCGCCAACTTCTGGCAAGATGTCAGCGTCGACTTCGCCAAAGGCCGCATTTATCTGCCACTCGATGACATGCGGCGTTTTGGGGTTAGTGAGGACGATCTTGCGGCGCAGAGAAACACTGCGGCGTTCTGCCATCTGATGCGCTTTGAAGTCGCGCGTGCGCGCGAATGGTTCCAGCAGGGCTGGCCACTGGCTGCACAGGTAGATCGTGAACTGGCCCTCGACATCGAGCTATTCAGCCGCGGTGGCCAGGAGATTCTCCGCGCTATCGAGCGTCAGGGATACGGTGTGTTGGGCCGTAGGCCGTCAATTTCCAAATCCCGCAAGCTTGCGTTGGTGGCCCGCGCCGCTTGGAGCAAGCTTGGTGGAGCAAACTAGGTGGGCGAACCGGGATGAGCGCCGCCGTGCAACCAGCTCCCACACCTTTCGTGGCCACTGAATCGCAACTCGCGGTTGCGTATTCCGTCTGCCGCAGCATCACGCGCTCAGCCGCCAGGAATTTTTACTACGCATTTATCGTGTTGCCCCGGCCCAAGCGTCAGGCATTGTGCGCAGTGTACGCATTCATGCGGCGCTGTGACGACATTGCAGACGATGCAGCGTTGCCCGCTCACGAGCGGCGGCAGAAGCTGGCTTCCTGGCTGGACGCCGCCCACCGGGCGCTGGCTGGCCACGCCACCGACGAACCCGTCTTGCTCGCTTTGACCGACGCTCAACGACGCTACAACATTCCAGTCGAGTTGCTCGATCAGTTGGCTTTCGGTACGGAAATGGACGTTGAAGGCGAAGACCTGTTGCTGTGCGAGACTGCGGAGCCCGGCATAATTCGTTACCGGACATTCGAAGATCTGCGCGTTTACTGTCACCGCGTGGCTTCGGTGGTCGGGCTGGTATGCATTCGCATTTTCGGTTATCGCGACCCCGCTGCGGAGCCGCTGGCTGAGAAATGCGGTCTGGCCTTCCAACTCACTAACATCATTCGCGATGTAAAAGAAGACGCTGCCATGGGTCGCGTCTATCTGCCGGAAGAAGACTTGGCCAAGTTTGGCATCTCGCCCGCGGAGCTTAGCGCTGCCGTAGATCCGGCCAGATTTCGTCCTTTGCTCGCCATGGAAGCGGATCGCGCGCGCCAGTATTACCGCGCGGGGGACGATCTCATTCCCTTGATTGACGAAGACAGCCAGCCCGCACTCTGGGTCTTGATTACCATCTATCGGCGTCTGCTGGAAGAGATCGCGCATGCCAATTATGACGTCTTCAGCGGCAAAATCACCCTCACAGTCAGAGAGAAACTCACCGTCCTGGCCAAGGGCTTCATGAAGCGTATGGCGTGATGACCTCACCCGCACCCCGGAATGCCAAGGTTGCTGTTGTCGGCGGTGGACTGGCCGGATTAGCCGCCGGTTGCGCTCTCGCCGACAGTGACTTTCAGGTGACCGTATTTGAGCGCCGCCCTTTTCTAGGTGGACGAGCTTCTTCCTATCAGCATCCCGGCACCGGCGAAGTAGTGGATAACTGCCAGCACGTCTTGCTCGGGTGCTGCACTAATCTCATCGATTTTTATGCGCGTCTTGGCGTCGAAGACAAGATCCGCTGGTACGATGCCCTGACTTTTCTTGAGCCTGGAGGACGGGTCTCGGTCATCGGCTCGTCCTCGCTGCCAGCCCCGTTTCATACCGCCCCTGCATTCTTTGGTGCGCCGTGTTTGGGTCTTAAGGATAAGTTTGCCATTGGGGCTGCAATGGCCTCTTTGGTCCAGAGCATCCCTGCCGACAATGGCGAAACGTTCTTGAGCTGGCTACAGCGCCATGGTCAAACCACGATGGCCATCGAACGTTTTTGGAAGACTATCCTGATCAGTGCCTTGAACGAAGACCTTGATCGGATGTCCGTCTCGTACGCAGCTCAGGTGGTTCGTGAGTCATTTCTGAAGTCCGCAGCCGCAGGTCGCATGGGAGTGCCTACCGTTCCTCTCACCGATCTCTACGGCACTGCCCATGCCTACATCAGTGCGCGCGGCGGGGAAGTGTGCCTGCGCAGCGGAGTCGATGGCTTCCGCGCAGAGCCGGGAGGCGTCACACTGTCTGCGAAAGAAGAAGCCAGCTTCGACTTCGCAGTGCTGGCGGCCTCATTTGATGTTCTGCCGCGCTTGTTGCCCCAAACTTCTGCCGCTGAGCCTTTGCTAGAGAGTCTGTCGCATTTCGAATCCTCACCCATCACCGGGATCCATCTTTGGTTCGACCGTCAGATCAGCGATCTTGATCACGCCGTCCTTCTCGATCGCACCATTCAATGGATGTTTCACAAGTCAAAGTTGCTGGCTGGAACGAAGAGCACCGCTGAGTCCAGCGGAAGCTATGTAGAGCTGGTGGTCAGTTCTTCCAAGACATTGGTCGAGAAATCACGCCAGGAGATCATCGACCTCGCACTCAAGGAGCTGCGCGAGTTTTTCCCCGGCGCGCGTGATGCGAATCTGGTGAAGTCAACTGTGATCAAAGAAGTGCATGCGACGTATTCGCCGCAACCCGGCGTTGACGCGTATCGTCCACCAAACGAAACCGTCTGGCCAAGAGTTTTTCTGGCGGGAGATTGGACCGCGACCGGCTGGCCGGCCACCATGGAAGGCGCAGTGCGCAGCGGCTACAGAGCCGGAGAGTGTATCGCGAGGGTTTCGGGTCTAAGAGAAGCTGTGTTTCTCCAGCCGGACTTGCCCGCTTCTGGATTCATGCGGCTGTTCAAGTGATCTACGCACTATACCGCCAGCAGCACCACTCCCCCCGCCACCAATAACGCCGCCAGCCAACGCCGCTGGTCTACGCGCTCGTGCAGAAAAATCTTAGCCGCGACTGCATTGGTTATGAACGTAAGCGAAGTCGAAGCTGGCACCACCAGGCTGAGATCTCCCCAGGAAAGGCCAAATAGCAGGCTATAGAAAGCCGTGGCCATACATAAAAGGCCCAGCAGGAAATTAGGATTCTTCAGAACCCGCGCTAAAACTGCCAGCAGACCGATCCGTCGCCTCAGCTCTCCCACATCGCCGACTTGCTTCATGCCCCGCGAGAGCAGTACATCTCCGGCGGTGGAAGTCAGCACGATTACTGCGATGGCGCCCCATGCGTACATCGATTTCATGGCTCCATCCTTGCGGAAACGGCAGCGCCCACAAGCTCGCCAGATTTCTCTTTCGGCGGTGTGAAAGCCGGTCCTTGCGTCACGAATCCCACTCCGGCTGAGATCAACACAATTCCCAGCCAGCGGGTGAGACTGACATTTTCATGCAGAGCAAACTTGGCAATTAGCGTGAGCACAACATAGCTCACCGAAGTGGCGGGAAGTACGTAGGTGAGATCGGCCCAGGACAGAGCCGTCATGTAACAGGCGAAGAACACCAGCAAAAACACCACACCCAGCGCAATGACGGGATTCAGAACCACCAGGAAAATACCGGCCAGGTGATGCAGAGAAACATTACCCACCTGCTTCATGCCGCGCGCGATAAAGCCATCGCCGGTGGCGGCAAAGAAGGCTACTCCGGCCAGCACCAGATACTTGCGGAACGTCACGGATTTCCTACGCTTTGGCCGGTTGGATGGCGGCGGTCGAATCGTCCTTCTCCCGCTTTGACAACACCCACTTATTGCGGGCGGCGCGCAGCTTCATGAAGGACTTTGCTTCTTTGTACAACCGCTTCCTGTCGACGCTGTTGAACATTGCCTTCCTCAAGATGCGGAATACGGCTTTGGGACGGAAGTAATATTCATCGTAAAAATGGTGTACCGCTTCCATCAAGTCATCCGCAGGAAGGCCGGGATATTGGATTTGGGCCATCTGGTGACCGCCATCATCCACCATCTTGGTGTCGGCCACGATGAACCCGTTCTTCATCGCATAATCGTAGAGCTCAGTTCCCGGATACGCATGGGCCACTGATACCTGGATGGTTTCCACGTCCAGTTCTTTGGCGAACTGGATGGTGTTGCGAATGGTGTCGTGAGTTTCCCCGGGCAATCCAAGAATGAAGTCACCGTGAACCACTAAGCCCAGTTTGTGGCAATCCTTGGTAAACTGGCGCGCACGTTCAACCGTCGCACCCTTCTTGATGTTCTTCAATATCTGTTGGTCGCCGGATTCATATCCCACGATCAACAATCGGCATCCGGCTTCCTTCATTGCCTTGAGCGTCTCGTAATCGGTGGTCACGCGCGAGGTGCAAGACCAGGTCAGTCCCAGCGGTTTCAGCTTGGCGCACAGCTCGACGGTCCGAGCCTTCTGGATGTTGAAGGTGTCATCATCAAAAAAGAACTCCCTCACATCCGGCCACAGTTGCTTTGCTTTCGCCATCTCTCGTGCGACGTCATCCGTAGAACGCTTCCGCCACGGATGCCCGCTCAACGTCTGCGGCCACAGGCAAAACGTACACTGCGCCGGGCATCCGCGAGTGCTGTAGAGCGAGACGAACGGATACAACAGGAAAGGCACGTTGTAGCGGGTTACATCGAGATCCCGCTTGTAAACATCGGTGACGTGGGGCAGGGAATCGAGGTCCTGAATCTCCGGGCGGTCGGGAGTGTGTACAACCGAACCATTCTTGCGATACGAAATGCCGGCAATCTCTTCCAGCGGCTTGCCTTGAGCAAACTCGACCACAGTATGGTCGAACTCTTTGCGGCAAACGAAATCAATCGCCGGGCAGTCTTTTAAAGATTTATCCGGTAACACCGTCACATGGGGACCGACGAACGCAATCTTGATGTTGGGGTTGGCCTCTTTGATCTTCGTTACCAGGCGGATGTCCCCCGGAAATCCCGGCGTGCTGGTGAACAGCACCAGGAACTCGTAGTCACGGGCGATGTTGATGGTTTCCTCGGCAGAGACGTGATGTGGCGGAGCATCCAGCAGCCGCGCTCCCTCCAGCATTCCGGCGGGATACGCCAGCCATACCGGGTACCAATAAGACTCAATCTCGCGCGTGGCGGGCCAGCGCGAACTTGCTCCCCCATCGAAATTCTCAAACGAGGGCGGATTCAGAAACAAAGTTTTTAAAGGCATATGTGTGAGTAACTTATATTAACATTTCTGGCGGAATTCCTCTGCCCGGAGGTACATTTCGAGTACATCTCAGGCGAAAACCGGCACATGAGCGGATGACTACTTTCCAACTCCCACCCAGGCCGCTAAATCGCCGGTTTCCCGCAGCAGCGCAATCCGGGCCTGTTCCAGTTCGAACTTTGCATCCTGCAAGACCGCATAATGCTCACTGGCCTGGCTGCGGGCGTCGTCCTCGTCATGCAAGGTTGCGCTTCCAGCGTCGATACGGATATGGGTCGCATCCAGATTAGACTTCGCGATCTGATACTCCAGACCCACCACTTCCTGCGCGGCTGCCAGTTGCTGCACTGATCGTTGCAATTTCAAGGTTCGCTCCGAGACCTGATTCTTGGCATCTTCGGCCTGTTTTCGAGCGATCAAGGCATCGGCGTCCGCGGCCCGCGCGCGCGATCGCTGGGACAGGTCGAAGAACGGAAAGCGGATCACAACCCCGATCGTCGCGTTTTCCTTCTGGAAACTGCCTTTCACGAAGAAATCCTGGTAGTGGTTATAAGTGGCAAGCAGCGCGTACTGAGTCGCGAAATCCGCCGAGGGCCACATTGAGCGATGTTCGGCGCGAGCGTGGAAACCCAATGCAACAGAGTGCAGCGAAGCCACCTGAATGGCTGGATTTATTCCCACTGCTCGGGCAGCGAGGTTGTCATCCTGCTGAATTTCCGGCAGAGCCGGAATCGAGTCGGGAATCGTTTCAATCGAAGACGCAGGCAGCCCGGTTACGTGGGAAAGGCGGCTGCGTAGAACGTCAATGGCCCCCTGTGCCTGGGAAATGTGCAGATAAACGCGTGCGGCATTGAGGTGAACCTGGTCACGTGCCTGGGGAGTATCCACTCCCTCTTTGATTCGTTGATTGACGACTTCTTCCATTTTCAACGCGGCCGCGTAGTCTTCGGTCAAATGCGCTGCCAGCCCCTGCCACTTGCTCAGCTCAACGTAGTTCAGGACCGTCTCCATGATGATCTGATCGCGCTGGTCCTTGCTGTGAATCGTACTCGCCTGCCATTCAGTTCTGGCTTCCCGCACAAACTCCCGCAATGCAGGATTGATTAAGGAAGCTTGTGCGGTGGTGTTGACAATCGAAGGCGCGGAGCCTTCCAAACTAAGCGGGTACCCCCAGGTCGCGCCCAGACCGGAGCCGACCGTCACGGAGGGCAAATAATGGTCCCGTGCCTCGTTGTAGGACGCGAATGCCCGCTGTTCTTGCGCTACCGACATAGCGGTGGTGGTGCTGTGCAACAAGGCCAGTTCCACTACTCGCCGCAACGGCACTGATTCGGCTGTCAACGGGCCGTTGATTAGGACACAGCAAAAACCGGCCAGAAACAAAATGCAACAACGCGGACCTGACGTAGCAATGCTCATGGGATCACCTCAACCAAGATGAATTCAGAAACCGAACTCTAAATCGGCGAATCCGTCGCATCAAGTCGCAAGCGCCAGGAGATCAGCGCGAGCCGCGAGCGTCTGCACGGCGATCCAAGCGCTTCAGGGCGCTCTGCGCGAGCGTGAAATCTCTGGCTAGGGAAAGTGCATTCCGATACTCCTGCACCGCCGCTTGAGTGTCGCCTTGCTGTTCCAACAGATTTCCCAGCAGGTAGTGCGCCTTAAAAGCGGGAGCATCCTCGACCATCTCACTGGCAAGATAGCGGTGAAGCATCTCAGCAGCCGCGGTCAGATTGCGTTGCGTCTGGATCAAAACCTCCGCCGCCGGCAGTAATACGTGCTGATTCTCTGGCGCCGACGAGGCCTGCTGAATGGACACCTGCATCGGGTCGAGCCGGTTGGTTCGCCGATAGAACCGGGCCAGTTCCATCCACGTTCCGGCCTTGCCACCACTGGCCTGGATGGCAGCACGAAACTCGCCTTCGGCCACCGCCAGATCATTGTCCTTCTCAGCGATCTGGGCCCGCACCAGATGGGTTTCTGCGGGATCCAGAAAAGCTAATTGTTGCGCCTGCATTGCGGCTTTATCCGTACCTCCGCCCAATATGCTCGGAGCCTGCACATAGAAATCGGCCAGGTCAGCACGAGCTTCCACATTGTTCGGATTCAGCCGGACCGCGGTCTCGAACTCACTCCGCACCTTCTTGGCCAGCCCAGTTGCGAAGAAAAAGCTGGAGTGGTCTGCCTTCTCCCCGTAAGCCCGTCCCAGCCACAGATGGTATTGACTGTTGCCCGGTTCTAGCGCCACTGCTTTTTGGCAGGCGGTAATGCTGGCGTCCCAGTTGGTGAGCGAATAATAAGCTCGGCATAGCAGGTTCTGAGACTCGGCATCATTAGGCGCAGCGGTGATCCTGTTCTGGAGGGTCACTATGGCATCATCCACGCGCCCCGCCGCTAATAACTTGGCGGGAGAAATCTCCGCGACAACGAGGGCAGGCGCCAACATCAGCGCTACCAAAAAGGTCATCTTCCGGATTAGCGGACAAGACATCGGTCTAATGGACCACCCTCACCGCCAGGCCGTTGCGCAAGGATTTGGAATTCAAAGGAGCCAGCGCCACTAAAGCGTTGTCCGGAAGTCCGCCGGTCACCTCCACCTGGGTCAGGTTCGAAATCGAAGTCTGCACATCCCGCCGGCTCAATTCATCGTTCAGGATTTGGTAGACGTAATTCCGGCTGTCCTCCTGATGCACGGCTTCGCGCGGCACCGTCAACACATCGTGGTGCTCAGCCGTAATGATCGTGACCCCTACGTTGACATTAGGAAGCAGCTTGAGATCAGGGTTGTCGACCACACAAGTAGTTTCCCCTACGTTGCGCGTGCCATGCAGTTTGATAAGAGAGGGGATCATGGTCACACTGCTATGCCAAATATGGTCCGGCAACGCATCCCAGGTAACTTCAATCGGCTCTCCTCCCACCAATCGTCCCACGTCGGGTTCATCCACGAAAGCTCTCACGCGAACTTTCGACAAATCTGCTTCCTGCAATACCAGATCACCGGCATTGACATACGCCCCTTGCCGAACCGGCAGCGAATAAACGACGCCGCTAAATGGTGCGCGAACGTTCAACTGGACCAGGGCGTCTTCGGCAGCCTCGTATGCCGCCTGGGCTTCGGATTTCTGAGCTTCGACGCGCGCGATCTCGGGCGAGGAGTAGCGGCCCTTCTGCTTTTGCTCCAATAGCGTTACATCGGCCGTGGTCCGCTGCAGTTGGTCCTCGGCTGCCCTGACCTCGCCGGGTGAGGCGGCGCCATCTTTCAGCAACCGCTGCAGCGCCTCCAGGTTGCGCTGCGCTGTATTTCTCGCGGTCCGTGCCTTGCCTAGATTGGCATCCAGCGTCAATAACTCTTCTTGACTTCCGCCGCTCTGCACCGCGCCCAAATCGGCCTGAGCCGAGCGCATTTGCGCCCATGCACGGGCAGCTGCGCTGCGCGCTTCCACGTCATTCATCTCCAGCAGGAGTTGTCCTTTCTGGACGTGGTCGCCTTCCTTGACCAACAGCGTCTTCACCGTCGTTCCCACCGGAGCATGCGCTTCGAAATTCTCCACCGGCTCTACTTTTCCATTCGTCGAGACTACACTACGGATCGTGGTCCGCTGCGCCACCGCGGTCCGCACCGGCACCACTTCGCCCCGTGACATGAACGATGCAAGCAACACTACTCCCACCACAATGCCCGCCGTCCAAAGCAGCCACCGATGGCGGTTCCAAAAGCCGCTACTGTTACCGGTCCATGACATGGGCTGATTAAAGCTACTGTACCACTGGGTGCTCAATAGATTGTACGCAGGAACCTCATCGGTTAGATGCAGAAACAGTCCCCAGGAACCGCAAAATAACTCCAGATCTCTCAGTACCCAAGTTAGTACAATCGGGTTGGTTACAATTAGGATATGCCCAAACCGCTCCCCTACACCCAGGAACATGCCGAAGCTGGTCTCGCTGCCCGCTTCCCGGAAATCGAGACTTGGCCGAACCAGTTTCCGGGTTACGAAATCGTGGTCGATGACCCTGAGTTCACTTCGGTGTGTCCGAAAACGGGGTTGCCTGACTTCGGCACGCTCACGATCCGTTACATGCCCGATAAACACTGTCTGGAACTGAAATCGCTGAAGCAATACTTGCAGTCCTATCGCAACCTTGGAATCTTCCAGGAAAACATCGTGAACCGTGTGCTGGACGATGTGGTGCGTTGGGCCAAGCCGGTATGGGCCGAAGTCAAAGGCGATTTCCGGCCGCGGGGAGGGATTTCAACGGTAGTGATGGCAAAGTGGCCGCGGCCGAAGCGGAGAAAGTAGCGAAGGCTACTGCCGCAACGAGCGTCCTGCAATTAGCCTCAGGGGTTCAATCTTCTCCAACTCCGCGGTTCGCTCGGCTTTGACGCGACTGATCTCATATGCGTCCTGAAGGTTCAGCCAGAATTGCTCAGTGGTTCTAAACAGCCGCGATAGGCGAAGCGCAGTGTCGACTGTGATTCCACGCTTCTCCAGAACGATATCGTTAATACGAGGCGCTGGTACATGGATGCGTTTCGCCACTTCGTACGCAGACATGCCCATGGGTTTTAAAAACTCCTCGCGCAAAATCTCGCCGGGATGGACGCTCCAGCTCGGCGTACCCTTCCTTGCTATGCTCACCATTTCCTCCCAAGCTGCAATCAAACTCTGTTCTCAGTGATAATCCGTTACTTCCACCTCGTATGCATCATGATCGCGCCAGACAAAACAAATCCTGTACTGGTCGTTGATTCGGATGCTGTGCTGTCCCTGCCGGTTCCCTCGCAGTTTCTCCAGGCGATTCCCAGGAGGGTCTTGAAGATCAAGCAATTCCGCGGCGGCGTCTAGCATCGCCAGTTTTCGTTTCGTGACACTGGAGGGAGGCGATCCTCGAGTCTTGCCGGTGCGCCAAATCTCCTCGGTCGCTCGATTCGCAAAAGTCCGGATCACATCGACCCATAGTAACGCTATACGTTATTAACGTCAATCGTTATTATATCTCTATGGTTGCCGTGGGCAGGTTAGTTGCGGCGGGGAAGCCTGCAATCGATGTCGAGTTATTTTCCCGCCGCGAGAAACTTTGCAATCGTCTCATTCAAGAACTTCTCATCCGCCGGGCTTCCCCCTGCACCCGCAGTGTGGCCCCAAAGCGATGGAATTGGCACCAACGAGACCTTCGGCATGAATGTTGCTTCATAGCGCGCATCTCCGACGGGGAAGTAAAGGTCCGTCTCCGACGGCATGTACAGGAACGGAACCTTGATCGAACGCAGCGCGCGCTCCACATCTCCGCCAAAACCAGGGGTTGCCCCCACATCGTGCCGCTCCCAGGTGCGCATTTGCAGGATCAGGTCATTGGCATCGGCGCCGGGAATAAAGTTCGTGCGAAAGTTGTTCAACACCTGCTCAAAGGTTGTTCCAGGTTTCTCGGTTTCACGCCATAGTTCCCGACGCCACCATTCCTGCGAGAACAACCACGCCGTCCATACCACGGCGAACGCCTCCAGACCTTTGGTGGGAGGAGTCTTGTAATCCCCATTCTGAAATGCGGCGTCGGCGGTGAGCGCGGCGATCTGCCCTTCCAGCCGCACCACTCCGTGGGGATAGGTTTTCGCCGTGCCGCAAGTGGCAACAATGCGGTCGGCGAAGTCCGGATAGCTGACTGCCCACTGGAAAGCCTGCTGCGCACCCATGGAAAAACCAATGATGGCGCGCACGTGAGTAATCTTGAGTTCTTCCGTGAGCAGCCGATGTACCGCCTCCACATTGTCACGGATCGTCATGAGTGGAAAGCGGGGACCATGGAACGGCTCCGGAGTGTTGCTGGGAGAAGACGAATGTCCGTTGCCAAACAGTTCTGTCGCCACCAGGAAAAGTTGCGAAGTATCCAGAGCGTGTCCCGCCCCGCTTACCCACTCATATCCGTGGAAGTCGGCCATGTAATGCGACGGCAGCAGCACCACATTGTCCTTGGCAGCGTTCAGATGCCCATAAGTTCCATACACGACACGCGCCTGTGGCAGGACTACTCCGCCTTCACTCCTAAAGTTTGAAATGATGAACTCATGACGTTCCGAGGGCTGAGGTTTACTACCGGCTGTATCTTGCGCGATGAAAGCTTGCGGAATAAACAACAAATAGGGGAAGAAGCAAGAGCCTGAGTTTTTTCATGTCTGAGAACTTCCTTAGTTCTCAATCTATTTTCCCAGAGACTCCGGGAAGTGCAGCACCATCCGCAACGGCTCCGCCTGCTGGCCGTTGGTGGATTTCAGCACCAACAAACGGCCATCGCTGCCAAAGCCCAGCGGCCGTGCGTCGAGTGTAGTGACCATGGTTGTGCCGCCGAGTTCCATGGTTTCAGGGTTCCGGATCTCCGTCACCATCAATTTCTTGCCGTTGGCAAAGTACAAGCTCTTTCCGTCGTGGCTCCAGGCATGCCAGAAAGCCCCCTCGGAAGAAATCTGCATCTTGGAATGCGCCCCGGGAAAGTCGGTGATGTAGACCTCAATGCGCCCCGACTCGTTCGAAACGTATGCCATCCATTTCCCGTTGGGTGAAACCTCTCCATCCCTCTCGTCGTAGCTCTGATTCAGAAGAGGAACAGGTTTGCCGCCGTCCACCGGCTGAGCATAGATGTCAAACAATGTCTTAGGATCTTGAATACTTACGATCAGGTACTTGCCATCCGGGCTCCACGAGTGGACATAGGCAATGTCTTGAATCTGCGAAGTAATCGGCTGCTCTTCCCCAGTCGCCAGGGTCTTGATTCTCATGCTGCCCTGGGTGCCGATGCTGCTGGTAATTGCGAGCTTGGCTCCGTCGGGCGAGAATGCCGAATAGATAAACCCGCGAACGTTGAACGTCTGCCGCGCCAGGATCTTGCGATCTACGTCGTAAAGCCAGAGGTCCGTGTCTGGTGCGTCAGCTTCCCGTTTGGCGAAGGCAATTTTCTTGGCGTCCGCCGAAATGCTGATTTGCCCGCCGATGCCGCTAATGGTGTCCCCGAATTCCTCGCTCTCTTTTCCCGGCAGCTTCATCCATGCAAATCGGGACTCGCTGGCCTGTTCCGTCCGATACACCAGCGTCCCCGTGGCCGAAACCGAAAAGTCGCCCAGGTCCTTCGGGCCCCAATATTCGACGTTCTCCGCCACTGGAACCGGATTGCCGCTGACCGTCATCGACCTGGGATCGAAGTGCTGGGCCATGAGATTCCGGTCGTGGAGATAAAGCAAATACCCTTGCGCGTAAACTCCATTCGAGGCTTGTTGCACCACCAGCTTCGGCTCGCTCCCGTCCAGCGATCCGGCGTATAGATCTCCCACGGGTGCCGCGACCAGACGCTGCGTAAACAGGAAGTGTTTGCCATCGGGCAGGAATATCGGGTTGCGATGAGTGTGTCCGTTGCCTCCCAGCTTGGTCACTGCTACCGGCGTACCCCCGCTCTCCCCGACTTTGTACAGAGGCTCTTCAATATTCGGCGTAAACACGATCATTCCCGCCAGGCTCCACGCGCCTCCACGGCCGGCCGGCGCATCGCAAATGATTTGTATGGGACCTCCCGCTGCCGCCACGGTGCGCATTTTGCCGTTGGAGAAAAAACCGACCATGTTGCTTTCCGGTGACCAGAAGGGAAACGCGGCGCCCTGGGTTCCTGGAATCAATGCCGCCTTGCCGCTGGTCAGGTCGCGAACCCAGAGTTCGCTGCCATTCGGGGTCGTGGCCGGAATCACCAGCTTCTTGCCATCCGGCGAGATGGCTGCCCCGCCGAAGGAGTTCATACTCATGTCCACTCCGCTGGGCAGGTCAACGTCAACCCGTACGGGTTGCTGCTCCTGGGAGAGACGCCGCGAATAAAGCGCTACGCCGGCCAAACCGGCCAGGGCCAGCACCCAGCCCGCTACTGCGAAAATCGTCCCTAGACGCTTGCGCCCTCGCCGAGCCCCAGCCACCACCGCCGGAACGCCGGCTTTACTCCCCATCTCGGAAATAGCTTCCAGTTGCAGCTTCACGTCATGCGCCGATTGCCAGCGTTGATCCGGATCTTTCGCGAGACAGGTACGAATCAATTTCTCCAATGCCGGCGGCGTCATGGGCTGCACTACGCTGATCGGCTCCGGCTCCTTTTCCAGAATCGCCGCCAGCACTCCTACCTGTGACTTGCCGTCGAACGGGCGTTTGCCAGCTGCCATTTCATAAAGTGCACAGCCGAAGCTAAAGATGTCCGACCGCGCATCCGCCTCTGCCCCTTGCAACACCTCGGGCGCCATGTACTGAAACGTGCCCACGATCAAACCCTTTTGAGTAAGCGGCGTCAGCGGAGAAGTCATCTGAGCCACGTTCATGGTCGGCGTTGACGGCGTCAGCAAACCAACGCTGCCTCCGGACGTAGCCCCCACGGTTTTTCCCTTGGCCAGACCAAAGTCCATGAGCTTCGCTCCCGACTTGGTCAACATGATGTTTCCCGGCTTCAGGTCACGATGAATAATGCCGTGCCGGTGCGCCCGCTCCAGAGCATCCGCCGTCTGGATCGCGATCGTCAGTACTTGGTCAAGAGGCAGCGGCCCTTTCAGCAAACGGAAGGCAAGCGTCTCGCCCTCCAGATACTCCATCACCAGGTAATCAATGCCGTCCTGATGACCAACGTCAAAAAGCGTGCAGATATGCGCATGCTGCAACGACGAAATAGCACGGGCCTCGCGCTCAAACCGAGCTTTCAAGTCAGGGTCGGCCTGCAATTGCGGAGGAAGAACTTTGATGGCAACATCGCGGCCGAGGCGTGAGTCGTGTGCACGGTAGACTTCACCCATGCCACCCGCACCCAGGGGCGATTGAATCTCGTACGGTCCAAGTTTAGTTCCAGCGGTTAGCGCCATGCAGCGCGAATTATACCGGACAAGCGCGTAAATCCGTTCCTAACCCGCAAGCTGGCGAATCATGCGGCTGCGACGGCTCTCAATTATTTTGCCTACAACTTCATTAAGATTCACCGTACACTGCGTATGAGTCCGGCGATGGCGGCTGGTGTCACAGATCGACTGTGGAGCGTAGAAGACCTCGTTGCCCTCTGGGAAGCCTACGAGCAGCGGAGGGCGGAAAGCGCCGCGTAGGTGAAATCAATCGGCAAACGTGTTCTAGTTGTCCTAGGCTCGTCTCTGTTCGGCTCTACATTATGGCTTACGAGTTTTGCTGCCGTGATTGTCGGAACCGGCAATTTACCTAAAGACATCGGCCCTGTTGATGAGGTATTTGTGATGGGTGGCGGGTTCATCTTGGCCGGTACGTTGGGCATAGCATGTGCGGTTTATGTACTTCGTCGATTTCACTCATGGGCAATTTCAAAGTAGCCCTACCTGCCTCTACCGCCAATACGCCTTTCGCTACAATTGCTCTCATGCCGATCCCGACCGCGATCCGGGGACACAAATACATCCTCCTCACCACCTTCCGCAAGGACGGCACCGCCGTACCTACTCCCGTCTGGTTCGGCGAAGAAGATGACAAGCTTTACGTGGTGACCCGTGCCGACGCTGGAAAGGCCAAGCGTATCCGCAACAACTCGCAGGTTCGCATCGCTCCCTGCACCATCCGCGGCAAAGTTACCGGACCCGAATTTTCTGCCTCCGCCCGTATCCTGCCCGCCGCAGACTGGCCCCACGCCCGCCAGATCGTCAACCGGAAATACTGGATGGCCCGGCTTTCCATCGCGAGAAAGAAAAACGTCTACTTGGAAATCTCCGGGATCGCATGAGTTCGGTTCAGCGGATGCCACGAACCGTCCATGCTCGGGCGGGCAACTCAATGGTGCCGTCCAAGCCGGTGGGGAGGCGCTCACGCAGCCGCTCGCGAATTGCGTTCTGGACACGCTCGTCGCGGCCCGCCAGATAGTTGGGAGCGGACCCTTGTCCGGTCAGAAATGGTTGCCAGTAGTCAGCAAAATCCACAAAGCGCGTGGTAACGTCGAGCGCGCGAGTGGTGACGTGTTCAACGCTGGCTCCCTTAAACAGTTTTCGCAACGCTTCGGGATTGCAAAGAGGGAAGCGGCGCGCCTGATCGTATGCCAACGCCTCGGGATCCATGGCTGCCGCCGCATCCCAGAACTCCCGCAGGAAGCGTGCTCCCTCCGCATAGTCCCAGACGTAGATGGCGATTTCACCCCCTGGCACCGTAACCCGGCGCATTTCCTGCACTGCCAGTTCTGGCTCCGGAACGTAATTCAATCCCAACCCACAGACCGAAACTTCGAAACTGGCTTCAGCAAAAGGCAGAGCCCGCGCATCGCCGGTTTCGAAGCTAACGCCAGAGCGGGTCCGATGCGCGCGGGCAAACTCAATCTGTTGGGCAGACGCATCCACACCGGAGACCCGAAGTGGTGCGCAGCCATCCACAATGGCTTCGGTGAGCACACCGCTTCCGCAGCAAACGTCCAGCCAGCGCAACTTCGCGGGCAGACCCAACCAACTGAGAAATTCATCCGCGATCAACTTGCTCCAGCGCCCCATCCACTGGTCGTAAGCTGCTCCAGATGTCCATTTGTCCATATTCAGTTGATAGCTTTTTGAATCCACCGGACGCAAAGTGTTCGCGAGAGCGCAGGATACTTCTTATACACCTGATGCCAGAAGGCGATAAAGTCAGATTTCCTGGCTCGTGGGAATCACATGGAGAGGACTTTGACCCTTCGCTGTATCAACTGGCCGCACCGGACCGGGCGTGGTCACCGTGCGGGCCGCGAGTTGCTCCGCCAGATGGTCGTGTTTACCTTTACCCACCTTCCTACCGCCCACTGGCTCTTTGAGTGTCGGCAATAGGCCCACCGCCTGGTTTCTTCCCGCCTTCTTGGCCTGGTAGAGAGCTTCATCCGCCAAACGCAGCACCTCGGTGTAGGCGACTGCCTCGGCATCATTTTCATACCACGGGAACACCGCCCAGCCGATCGAGCACGTACAAGGAATGCTCACGCACCCCTCCAACTCAAACGGTTCCTGTCCCACAAAACTCAATACTCGCTTGGCCAGCGTCGTCGAGTCTTCACGGTCGGTATAGCGTGAGACCACGAGAAACTCATCTCCGCCCCAGCGGATGAGTGCATCCGAGTGGCGAATCGCAGAACTGAGGCGGCGCGCCATCTCCACCAGCATCTTGTCGCCTACGTCATGTCCGTAACGGTCGTTCACCTGCTTGAAGGAATCGGTGTCCACTATATAGAAAACCAGATCGCGATTCCGTTTCCCCGATGGGACTGTCGAAGGATATGCGGCCACTACTGAGTACGAGCGCACCACCTGCCGCACGTCGCCGTCAATCGTGGCATTCAGAAAACGGCGGTTTCTCGCCCCAGTCAACACATCGGTAAGCGAATCTTCCCGTAACTCCCGGTTGGCCCGCGCCAGTTCTTTGTCCAGGCGATGTTGCTTGATCCATGCCATCGTACCCAAAATCATCATTGTGATCAGCGTCAACAGCAGCCGAAAGCTGCGCACCGGCCCCGGCGCCGGACTGTAGTAGAGAGCCCATCCCGCCATCGCCGGCAAGGAGAGAATTGTCACTACGGCCAGTCCTGACATCCAAAGATCTCGCTTATCCTGGTCGGTCTTCGCAGGTTCGGCGCGCAGCGTCTGTCCCCGCGCCACCAGTCCCACGCGTGCGAACCACGCCATGGCCAACAGCAGCGGTGGATCGTACAAGCTGCCGGTGTAATACTTTCCGAAATCGATGGCGAGACTGGAAGCCACAGAAGCTGACGCATACACTAATCCTGCCGCGAACAGAGTTCCGTAAACCACTCTCCAGCCGCCCGTACTGCGCAACCAGGTCGCCCCCGCACACACCAGAAAAACGAAATGTTCCAGAAAAAACACCACATCGAAACTGCGGCCGTAAGCCGCCTGGTCCGGCCACACAAACTGCCAGGGGATCACCACGAAAAGATAAAGATACAGCCACCACGTCACCAACAACGCGAAGTCCAGTCCACCCAGGTTGCTGGTTTGTTCGTCGCGCTCAACATGGGGTTGCAGCGCAAGTGCGCTCATGAAAGGCACCAGGTGCAGGATGAGAATCACATCTCCAATGAAAGGATTGGGGACCTCCTGCCTCATCACCACTTCAAAGTAGGTCCATAGTCCTTGCGCCACGAACCACAGTGCGCATCCCAGCGACATCAGCCGCCAGAACAGCCGGCTGCGCGCGTCGGCTGCGCGCGTATTAGCAAGGAAGCAGCCCAGCACTATCGCCAGCAGCACACACTGGGAGATGTTGCCGATGACAGTGAGCCGGTAGCCGCGCGGGATAACGAAACATAGAACCGCATCAAAGAAGACAAGGGCGCAAATCAGCCACCAACACTTGTCCCGCGGCATGGAAACAACATCCACGACTGTGATTTTAGGCCTACCCTCGGCGTCAGGAATGTTACCGAGGTCATCCCCGCTTGCCCCGATTAGGAATGTACAACGGGTTGGGAATGTCAGACCTTATGCGGAAAGCTTGGATAAAGGCGCCGTTCCGAACTGCCGTTCAGATTGCGACTGGCCCTCGCTGATTTCGGGATCCATTTCGCGACTCAGCCGCGTGGTCCAAATCAGTCCTGCTACCACTGTAACAATTCCGAATAATAACCATCCTTCCATTAACAATTTAAGCCAATGCATGAATCCCCCAGAATCTTTTAAACAACCGTTCGGCGCAGATTATAGGGCAAATCCATGGTAATGGGAACCATGCAAATGTTTTCCTATAAATTGCAAGTGCAGGAACCCTGCGGCCTATCCTTTCTGGGGATGGCAGCGTCTATCCTCATGATGCATGACAACTGTTCTTGAAGTGAGGCAGTGCTGGAGCGTTATTCTTCGCGGACTTTGCGAAGCCTTGGCGCGCTTTGCGGTCAAAAGCTCTTGCCTGATCAGATGCGAAGGAAAACCGGGAAACTTCCCCGCGCAAGCGCCGGAACTGAACTCGTTCTCCTCACGTATCATAGAGTTAGAAGCATGAGTTAGAACCATGCGGGTGCTTTTCGAAATCTTCGCTCAGACCCTCCGCACCTTGTGGGCCCACAAGTTACGCTCCTTCCTTACCATGTTCGGGATCGCCTGGGGAGTAGGTTCGCTGCTCTTGTTGGTGGGATTAGGCGAAGGCTTCCGCTCCGGCAACCGTAAGCAATTCGACGAAATCGGCGAGAACGTATTGTTTATTTTCGGCGGCCGCGCTCCGGCCATGAATGGCAGCTTCACCAGCCTGCGCCAGTATTACCTCACCTACAAGGACTACCAGGACGTTCGCGACGAATGTCCCGACGTCGGTTTGGTCGTCCCCATCATTGCCCGTGATGACATTCGCGCCGTCAGCGACTTCTACCAGAGCAGCGGACGCCTTATGGGCGTGCCATCAGAATTCAGCCGGGTCCGCTACATGCCCATGAACGAAGGCCGCTGGATCAACGATCTCGACGACTCCCAACAGCGCCTTGTCGTGGTACTCGGAGACGAAGCTCGCAAGAATCTGTTTCCTGGACGCCCCGCCCTGGGCAACACCATTCTTCTCGGTGGCATCCGTTTTCAGGTGATCGGAACCGCGAAACGCATTGGCCATGGCGACAACAACACCATGAACCTGCGGATCTTCGTCCCCTTCCACACCATGCAGAACAATTTCCGTCCGCTGAATGTCGGGGAAATCGACAATGCCATCTCCTTCCTTAACTATCAGCCCAAAGTCCGGGAGCTGAATGAAGTGGCCAAACTTGAAGTTCACAAGGTCATCGCCCGTAATCATGGCTTCGACTATCGCAACACCGATTCGTTCGATGAATGGGACACTGTCCGCACCTCCGATCAAGTCGGCAAGATTTTCGATGCCATGAACATGTTTCTCGGCAGCGTCGGCCTGGTCACTCTGGCATTGGGCGCCATCGGCATCATCAACATCATGCTGGTCGCGGTCGCCGATCGCACTCGCGAAATCGGCCTGCGCAAAGCCCTGGGCGCAACCAATCGCAGCATCATGTTTCAATTCTTCGTGGAAGGAGCTTTTCTCACCCTGTTGAGCGGAGGCATAGGCATGGGTGGTGCAGCTGCCCTGATGACCGCGCTCTCCACCTTGCCTTCGCCTCCGGGTTGGGACACGCCGAAGATCGTCCCGGTAACGGCAGCTCTGGCCATTGGTTCACTCGCCTTTGCCGGCGTCGTCGCCGGCCTCTATCCCGCGCGCAAAGCCGCCATGCTGCAACCCGTCGAAGCCTTGAGGAGGGAATAGTGAAGCGCGATCTGCTGGAACAAGCCTACAGCGCCATGCGTCACGATCTCCGCAAGACCGTGCTCACCATGCTGGGCATGGCTTGGGGAATTGCCACGGTCGTCTTGTTGCTGGCTTACGGCGACGGCTTCGGCCGCGCCATTGAAAACATCTTCCACAGTTTCGGCGCGACCGCGGTCGGCGTGTTTCCCAACCGTACCTCCGAACAAGCCGGAGGCAACAAGGCCGGCGTAGAAGTCCGCTTCACCAACGATGACGTCGAACTCCTGCGCAACGTCGTGCCGCTGGTTCGTCATATTTCTCGCGAATCCGACAAACAAGGCAAAGTCCAGTACGGCGCACGTACCTTCAGCTTTCCGGTCATGGGCATCGATCCCAACATCTACGACATCTGGAATCTCCACGTAGCCGAAGGCCGCTTCCTCAACGATCAGGACAATCTCAGCCACGGCCTCTATGCCGTCATCGGCTCCGAAGCCAAAGACAAACTGTTTTCCGGCCTGCCCGCTGTCGGCGAGTCGATCCGCGTGGACGGCGTTACCTTCCAGGTAATCGGCGTGCTGGAAGCCCGCATGCAAGAGGGCGACGACGATGACAACCGCGTCATCTATCTTCCCTATAACTCCATGGATGTATTGCAGGATACCCACTTCCTCGGCGGAATCTGGCTGTCGTCCGAAGGCGTCGATCACGACAAGTTGACCAAGACCATCCGCGAATCACTCGCCCTGGCCCACAACTACAAACCTACCGACGAGCGCGCCGTCTTTCTCTTCGACGCCGCCAAGCAACTCGATCAGTTCAACATCATCAGCATGGGACTGAAGATTCTGCTGGGATTCATTGGCACCATCACGCTGGGCATCGGCGGAATCGGACTGATGAACATCATGCTGGTCTCAGTCACCCAGCGCACCCGCGAAATCGGCGTCGAGAAGGCCCTCGGCGCCCGCAAGCGCGACATCATGTTTCAATTCCTGGCGGAAGCGCTGGTCATTACCGCCGTGGGTGGCGTATTCGGTATCCTGCTTTCGTATGCGATTTCCTTGTCGGTGGGAACTCTGACTCTCTACAGCGCGCTCGCTCAGCACGCCTCAGCGGGAGACATTACGATATTAGTTGCGCCCAAGACCCTGGTCATCGCCACTACGATTCTAGCCATAGTGGGCATCGCCAGCGGAATGTTCCCAGCCATGCGCGCCGCGAACTTGGATCCCATTGAAGCCCTGCGCTACGAATAAGTGCTCTACAACTTAATACTCTCCCGAAACTCCGGCCCCTGCCGCACCTTCGTCAACTGCTCAAATCCATAAGCGATCTTCAACAACGTCCCCTCACTCCAAGCCCGCCCAAAGAACGAAACTCCCACCGGCAAACCAAATATGAATCCTGCTGGCACTGTAATATCCGGATACCCCGCCACCGCCGCCGCATTCGAGCTGCCACCATTCGAGCAGTCTCCGTTAATCCAATCGGTAAACCAGGCCGGCCCTGCCGTCGGCGCCATAATCGCATCCAGCTTGAACTGGTCCATCACCGCGTCTATTCCCTCCGTGCGAGAAAGCTTCAGGTCTTTCTCTAACGCATCCGTATACTCCTTGCTTGTAAGCGGCCCCTTGGCTTCCGCCTTAATAAAAATGTCCTGATCGAAATAAGGCATCTCTTTGCTCTTGTTTTGATTATTGAAATCGATAATCTCCTTCAACGATCCCGGCGCTCCCGGCCGCGCCGCCAGATAAGCGTTGAGATCAGCCTTCAACTCGTACAGCAAAACCATGAACTCCGACTCGCCAAACTTCCCATGCGATGGCAGGTCAGCCGGATCCACCACCTCTGCTCCCGCCCCCTTGATCTCCGCGACCAATTCATTCATCAACGCGTCCACCGGATCGCTAAACCCAAAATACTTTCGCGCTACACCAATACGCGCACCCTTCAACCCGTTAGGATCCAGGAACTTTGTGTAATCCGCCGCACCTTTGCCTGCACTCGCCGCTGTGACACTGTCCCGCGTATCCACTCCCGCCATCACCCCCAGCAGGATCGCCGCATCGCGCACCGTCCGCGCCATCGGCCCAGCCGTGTCCTGGCTATGCGAAATAGGAATAATTCCCGCGCGGCTCACCAGCCCCACCGTCGGCTTGATTCCCACTAACCCATTCGCCGACGCTGGACACACCACCGAGCCGTCCGTCTCCGTGCCCACTGCCACCGCGCACAGGTTCGCCGCCGTCGACGCGCCCGACCCCGAACTCGATCCGCAAGGATTCCGGTCAAGCGCATAAGGATTCTTGGTCTGCCCGCCGCGTCCGCTCCATCCGCTGCTCGAATGCGACGACCGAATATTCGCCCACTCGCTCAGATTCGTCTTCCCCAGGATGACCGCTCCCGCATCACGCAATCGCTGTGCCACAAACGAATCGCGAACCGGCTTCGACCCCAGCAACGCCAGCGACCCCGCCGTCGTCTGCATACGGTCCGCAGTATCAATGTTGTCTTTGATCAGCGCCGGAATCCCGTGCATCGGCCCGCGCACATGCTTCTGTGCCCGCTCTTTGTCGAGCCCATCCGCGATCGCCAGCGCATCCGGATTCAACTCAATCACACTCGCCAGCGCCGGCCCATGCTTGTCGATCTCGTCGATGCGATCGAGATACTTCTGCGTGATCGAGCTCGCCGTGTATTTTCCCGAAGCCATTCCCGCCTGCAAATCGGCAATCATAACTTCATCCAGCTCAAACGACTTCGGCCGAGCCTGCGGTGCCGGGGACATCACCATCTCCCGCGCGCCAGCCAACGCTGGCAGTGCAGCAGCACTTGCACCTGTCAATAAGCTTGTCTGTAGAAAGCGCCTGCGTTGGGGCAACAGAGGATTGTTCAAGAGACTTCTCCTGATTGGAATTCCGCAAGAAACGGCATTATAGGCGATTCACCCAAGTCGGATGTTAATTCGGATGTTAAGTTGCGTAAGTGTCGGCGGGATGTTCTCTGTGTGCCTCTGTGCTCTCTGTGGTTACGCCTTTGAAGCGAGGCCTTCGTGAAACTTCGTGTCCTTCGTGGTTGATTGATTGTTCAGTCCGCACAAAAAAGGGGAAGCGCTATAGCGGGGATCACCAACCATCGCCCGGCCAGTGGCGTTGAACGCTGTTAATTCGACGTGTCGACGTCAGGACTGCTTCGTTTCCAGCTTCTTTCGAATCCGGCGCAGTTCTATGAAATTCAGGGCGGTCATCGTACAAAGCACGCTGCCGAACATGATCATCACAATGCTGTCCATTGAAGCGGGCTCCTCCCCCGCAGGCATTCACCCAAGGGAAAACTTCTCCAGCAAAATATAACCTAAACCCGCCCCCGCACTGTTGGCGTTCTAGTTACGCAACCTATATGGGCTCGTGGTCTTCTCCGCGTCCTCGGCGGCTGTTCTCTACGAACTCTGCGATGGAGGCTCTTTCCATGCCCAGGCAACGAACCACATGGGTTATGCTTCAAAATAGATATCCGGCGGGTATAATAAACGTATTCATGCCCAAGTATTCCATAGTGGTTCCCCTGCACGATGAGCAGGAGAACGTAACCGACCTCTACGACCGCCTCAAAGCCGTCATGGAGATCAGCGGCGAGACTTTCGAATTGGTCTTCGTCGACGACGGCTCCCGTGACCGCACGTTCAACCTGCTGCGTGAAATTGCCGCCATCGACAGCCGCGTGACCGTGGTCCGCCTCCGCCGCAACTTTGGCCAAACGTCAGCCTTGGCTGCCGGTTTCGACCACACTCGTGGCGAATACATCATCGCCATGGACGGCGACCTCCAGCACGACCCTGCCGACATCCCGCTGTTTTTGGAAAAGATCGCCGAGGGTTACGACATCGTCAGCGGCTGGCGCAAAGTCCGTATCGACAATCTCTGGATGCGCCGCATCCCCTCGCGTTGCGCCAACTGGCTCATGGCCAAACTCAGCGGCGTCGATATCCACGACTTCGGCACCACCTTCAAAGCCTATCGCCGCAGCATTCTGGAGCAAGTTCCGCTCTACGGCGAGTTGCATCGTTTCATTCCCGCGCTGGCTTCCGCCTATGGGGCGTCCATCTGCGAGGTTCCCATCCGCAACGTAATGCGCGAGCGCGGAGCATCGCATTACGGCATCTCTCGGACGTTTAGAGTCTTCTTCGATCTCATCACCATTCGCTTCTTGCTGAAGTATCTCTCGCGCCCGCTGCACTTCTTCGGCACGGTCGGCATGATGAGCATCTTCTCCGGAGGCGGCGTCGCCCTCTGGCTGATGCTCGACAAGCTCTTCAATCACTCCGACACCATGGCCCAGCACGGCCCACTAATGATTTTCGCCGCCGTGCTTTTACTCGCCGGCCTCAACATGCTGGCCGTCGGTCTTCTGGGCGAGATGCAGGTCCGCCACTACCACGAACCCACCCGCCGCGCCCCCTATTTTGTGGATCGCGTCCTACGCGCCCAAAGCAGCGAAGAACACACCGTCTCGGAATAACTGTTCACGTGAGAGATGCGCCCTTGCCACCACCGATAACTTGGTGAATGCCATGAAACATGAACTAGGAACTGTAATAGCTCGTCGGGATTACTTTTCGGCGCGAAATGAAAGCGCAACCCCTATTGTAGAGTTGGAAATAGGCATGCCTGCCAAGTCCCCGCACGCCGACGATGAATACATGTGTTCCTTCCGCCTTAAGGCTCCCGGATCGGAGCGAACCGAAACCGTCTATGGAATGGACGAACTTCAGGCACTCCAGTTGGCGCTCGGATATGCGGAGGCCAAGCTTAAAGCTTTAAGCAGTTCAGCGGATTTGCACCTGCATTGGGTAGGCGGCAAGGACGGAGATTTGGGCATCCGAATCCCCGCATTCTCTAACTGACAAAAGGCGTTTAGGCGCGGGCGTCCTCGCCTGTGCAACCGAGCGAAGCTGGGTGGATTACTTCCCGAACGCTTCCTTATTCACCACATAAGGCATCTTGGTCAAATCCCCACCATAATTTCCTTCGAGCACGTCAATCAGTCCTTGCACCGCGCGCCCCGCCATGCCCTTATTCGGATCAGTCGACAGCCGCGTAATCTGTGCCGCGCTGGCAAAGTGCGGCAGCAACCGGCAACGGTCTTCAATCGCCGGATCGCGCAACGGCGAATCCGCGGGCAGCGGCTCTCTCTCGTACACATCCAGTGCCGCCCCCGCAATCCAGTTCTCCCGCAATGCCTTGGCCACTGCCACTTCGTCCACCACCGGCCCTCTCGACGTATTCACCAGATAAGCCGTCGGCTTCATCATGCGCAACGTCTTCTCATTGAACAAATGATAAGTTGGAGTAGTGCTCTCGCCTTCACGCAGCAGCGGCACATGTACACTAACAAAATCCGCCTGCGTCAACGCCTCATCGAGCGTCACATACTTAATCCAGGTTTTCTCTTTCTGAATCCCCCGCGCCTGCCGTAGATCCATCACTTCCTGTATGCCCTTCACATACTCATGATTCTGATAAGCCGGGTCGTAACACAGAATATTCATGTCGAACCCGGAGCACTTCTTAATCAGCGCCAGCCCAATGCGTCCCGTACCAATCACGGCGATAGTCTTGCCGGTAACTTCATCACCCAGGAAGGGAAGATAAGGATGCCAATATCCCCACTTGTTTTCGCGCGTCAGATGCTCCGCCGGCCACATCTTTCTCGCCAGCGATGCCAACAGAAAGAAAGCAAACTCAGCCGTGGCCTCGGTCAGCACGTCCGCAGTGTTGGTGAACGGAACTTTGTAGCGATTGGCATCAGCCCGGTTGATATTGTCAAAACCCACCGCATACTGCGCCACGACTTTCAGAGTGCCCTTACCGGCTTCGAAAATCTCCGCATCGATAGGATCGCGCAGGGTGGTAATCAGCCCGTCAATCCCCGACTTCACCTTCTCAACGATCAAGCTCTTCGGCGGCGGCTCGGGCTTCGGATACACCTCAACTTCATATCCGCGCTTGCGCAGCAGTTCAATCGACTCCCCAATATCACACGTAGCAAAAACCCGGAATTTCTTGCTCATAATTGTCTTCGTTTGATTTTGATCCGTGTAAATCCGTGGCCGCGTTTTCTCTGTGTTCCCTGTGCCCTCTGTGGTTAATTCCTAACCCGCGTTCATCGAAAAGCTGCGCCTAAAGATTCTTCTTAGTCCACTCATCCACTCGCGCCAGCACTTTATTCAGATTCTCCAAAGAATTGGCCACGCTGAAACGCAAATAGCCCTCACCATAATCTCCAAATGCCGTTCCCGAAAGACAAGCCACGCCCGCCTGTTCCAGCAACGCATCCGCCAGCTTTTTCGACTTCCATCCCGTCTTCGTGATATTGGGGAACACGTAAAACGCGCCTTTCGGCAGCCGGCAAGAGAATCCCTTGATCTTGTTCAATCCCGCCACAAACGCATCCCGCCGCCGCTGAAACTCGACCCGCATCTTTTCCACCGACGTCTGGTCTCCCTGAATCGCCTCGATTCCCGCAATCTGTGTAAAGCTCGCCGTGCAGGAATTCGAATTCGTATTCAGTCGCGCGATCTGCGCCGCCAGGTCGGCCCGCATCACGCCATACCCCATGCGCCATCCTGTCATCGCCCAGGTCTTCGAAAATCCATCCAGCAGGATCGTCCGCTCCTTGAATCCCGGAACCGACATAATCGAATGGTGCTCGCCCTCAAAGATCAGCCGGCTATAAATCTCATCCGAAAGCACCATAATATTGCGGTCGCCAATCGCCTCCGCGATCCCCTCGACATCCTGCTTGCTCATCACGCCGCCCGTAGGATTTTGGGGTGAATTAATAATGATCAGCCGGGTGCGGTCCGTGATCAGCGCTTTCAATTCCTTCACGTCCAAACCGAAATCCCGCTCCTCATGCAGACGAATCGGCACTGCCTTGGCCCCGGCGTAATTGATCATCGACTCATAAATCGGAAATCCTGGGTTGGGATAAATGACCTCATCTCCCACATCAGCCAATGCCAACAATGTAAAGAAAATAATAGGCTTGCCGCCGGGGACAACGACCACCTCATCCGCCGTGACTTTCACTCCCCGCGACCGCGAAACCTCTTCCGCAATCGCCTGCCGCAACTCCGGCAACCCAGCCGATGGCCCATAGTGCGTCCAGCCCTTGCGTAGGGCATCGATGCCGGCGTCAACCACATTCTTAGGCGTATCGAAATCAGGCTCGCCAATTTCCAGGTGGACAATGTCCTTGCCTTGGCGCTCGAGAGCCTTCGCCTTGTTCAGAACTTCAAAAGCAGTCTCCGTGCCCAGGCGCGACATCCGCTGGGCCAGCTTCAATTCGTATTGCGTAGAGGTTTCCATAGTCGTAAGCGACATATTATATCCCTCGATGATCCAAGTGGCGCGGGCACCCTCGCCCGCGAAAGGATTTTCTCTGTGAACCGCAGCCTGCCCTGCGCGAAGTCGAAGGTGCCCTCTGTGGTTCAAGTCTCTTGTAGATTGCGAAAACTGATCCTCGCTAACACGGATCCTCACCAACGAAGACCGATCTCTCGCGTATCATTGTCCCACATGTTTTCCCGCCGCACCGACTGGAAGCTCACGCCCAACCGCTTCACTCAGGCGCAACACGAGTTGCACGTCGCCGGCAGGGAAGTCCTCGACCTCAGCATTTCCAATCCCACTCGCGCCGGATTCGACTACGACCGCCAAGCCATCCTGCGCGCTTTCAGCAATCCCGCTGCGCTCGACTACGATCCCCAACCCAAAGGCCTGCTCAGCGCCCGCCAGGCGGTCGCCGAATACTACCGCCACCGCGGCAAGGTCAATCCCGAATCTCTCGTGCTCACCACCAGCACCAGCGAAGGCTACTCCTTCGTTTTCCGCTTGCTGTGTAATCCCGAGGACGAAATCCTGGTCCCGAAACCCAGCTACCCGTTGTTCGAATTTCTAGCCGACTTACAGGACGTCAAACTCGTCCCCTACCCGCTGCTCTACGATCACGGCTGGCAGATCGATTTCACCACGCTCGAGAAAGCCGTGACCTCGCGCACCCGCGCTATCGTGCTGGTGCACCCTAATAATCCCACCGGCTCCTATGTGAGTGAAGCAGAGCGCGCGGCCCTGAACAAATTCTGCCGCGAGCACAATCTAGCCATCATCGGCGACGAAGTCTTTCTCGACTACGCGCACGATGGCTCACTGCCAGCGTCCTTCGCCAGCAACGCCGAGGTCCTCACCTTCACCCTAAGCGGCATTTCAAAGATCTCCGCCTTGCCGCAAATGAAACTAGCCTGGATCGCCGCCAGCGGCCCCGCCGACCAGCTGCAACCCGCCCTGTCCCGTCTCGAAATCATTGCCGATACTTTTCTCTCGCTGAATGCTCCCGTGCAACTGGCCGCATCCACATTGATCGACCAGCGCCACAGCATTCAACCCCAACTCCTCGACCGTGTCCGCGCCAATCTATCCGAACTCGACCGCCAACTCTCCCAACAAAAAGCCTGCCAGCGCCTAGCCGTCGAAGGCGGATGGTACGCCATACTCCGCGTCCCCGCCACCCAATCCGATGAAGACTTAGCCATCGAGTTACTGCAAAAGGCCGGCGTCCTAGTCCACCCCGGCCACTTCTACGACTTCCCCCGCGACGGCTACCTGGTCCTAAGCCTGATTACCCAACCCGGCCAATTCCGCGAAGGCATCGAGAGAATACTGAAACTCCTGGCCATGTAAGACCAGCGACGCTTAATCTGCGCTCATCTGCGGGGATCTGCGGCCGTAAAACCTGACACATTTTCCCCTTGCCTAATCCCCGCCTCCCGTCGTAATATGCACCCCGTGCTGGGCAGCCCTTCCCGAAGGGTTTGCCGGTTCCATGAACCAAGTCCCCTGGCCTGACTCCGGCACTGTTTCCTCTTTGCTACTCCGTCATAGAGAGGATCAATGTTCTGGAAAATGATACTAGGCGTTTCGACAGCGTGGCTGGTGCTTCCTGCGGTAGCGTGGATACTGGTTCATCAGGTGCTGCGGCTCCTTCGGTCGCCTTCTTCGCAGAATCGAACCGTGTAGCGATAGTCGGCAACGCTAGTGTGGGGCGGACGCCCTCGTCCGCCGCTCTTGACTTTGCCGCCAACCATCCCAAACGCCCTTGACCGCCCGCCACCCGCAGAGGATAATCCTCGCTACTCGGCCTGCCGCAATCCCCCTGCGGCGCGGAGTCGAGCAGGTTTCCGGTTCATTCAGTTTCGCAATTCGATTGGCGATATCGCCGTGGAGAACTGTCATGACAAGATTTGACCAGCGGATGCGGCTACTCGGCCTATGTGTGCTCGCGGTAGCAATGTCAATTTCTGCTCCAGCCCAAACTTATACCGAACTCTTGAGCTTCAATGGAGACAATGCTGCCGGTCCCGAGACTCCTCTGACTCAGGGCTTCGACGGAAGTCTTTACGGAACGACCTATTACGGAGGCACCGGAACCTGCTTCGACGGCAAAGGCATAGGCTGTGGCGTTGTGTTTAAGATCACCCGTAACGGCGAATTCAGGGTCGTTTACAACTTTCAATCCAGCGATAACGTTATTTATCCCGATAACGATCTAGTTCTTGGTGAGGACGGCAATTTATACGGGGCCAATCAACGCTACGACACTATTTTCAAAATCACGCCCACTGGTAGTCTCACGATACTGCACACATTCACAAGCGGTCCTGGCGGTGCTGGTCTATACGGCGGGCTGACTTTAGGCACGGACGGAAACTTTTACGGAACAACAATAGGCGGAGGCGCACCCTCCCAATTCTGCCCCTCCGGCTGCGGCACCGTCTACAAGATGACACCTGCGGGGGCAGTGACGACGCTCTACAGCTTTTGCCCGCAAAACTATTGTCCTGACGGCGAGGCTCCGGAGGGCACACTGGCCGAAGGAACCGACGGGAACTTTTATGGAACAGCCCTCGACGGCGGTCTGTACAAGCAGGGGACGATCTTCAAAATAACGCCAAACGGTGTCTTTACACTGCTGTATACGTATGACACACCCTACACCGATCTATACCCGGGGCTGATGCTCGCGACCAATGGCAACTTCTACGGAGTAAGTAGCCAGGGGCTTTATCAGATTACCCGGAAAGGGATTTATACGGCGTTGCCGAACCCCGGCAATGTGCCGCTACTTCCGATTCAAGGCAACGATGGGAATTTCTACGGGATCACAGAGGAGGGCGGAAATCGGATGGGAAACATTTTCGAAATGCCTCCGGCCGGTAACCCTTCAACACTCTATAGCTTTGTCGGATTTCCGACTGACGGATCTTACCCATTTGCCGATCTCGTCCAGGCCACTAATGGAACTTTCTATGGCACCACTTTCTCAGGAGGCAGTTCCACCTGCAACTATTACGTCCCCGGCTGCGGCACGATTTTCAGCGAGGATGTCGGCCTCGCTCCCTTCGTCGCCTTCGTGCGCAGCGCAGGGAAAGTTGGCCAGCGCTTCGGCCTCCTCGGCCAAGGATTCACAGGAACCACCAGCGTCTCCCTCAACGGAACTTCGGCAAGTTTCACCATCAAATCCGATACTTTGATTGTGGCCACAGTTCCAGCCGGCGCGACCACAGGATACGTAACCGTAACCACGCCCAGCGGCACGCTGACCAGCAACGTGCAGTTCCACGTGATCCCGTAGCGAGCCAAGTTATAGAGCAAGCTACAATACGCCGAGAACGTTTTGTCCAGCGAACCACCCATATCGCAAGCGGACGCCGAATCTCTGGCGCGCGAATTGCTGTCCGCGCATGAGACGGGACAGATGATTCCCGTCCTGCCATCCGCGCGCCCCGGTTTCGATCTCAACACCGCCTACGAAGTCGAAGCAACCCTCAAACGATTTCGCGAAGCCGCTGGACACCGAGCCATCGGCCGCAAGGTAGGTTATGCCAACAAGGCCATGTGGCGAGTGCTCAAACTTGAAACCCTGGTTTGGGCTCACATGTATGACGACACCGTCCACCACAGTGAAAGCAATTCCGCCACATTATCGCTGGCACATTATCGCTCGCTCAAGATTGAGCCCGAAATAGTTTTCGGCCTGAAACGCCCAATCACCGCCGAAGGCCTCGACGCTACCGCTGCCCTCGAATCCACCGAATGGCTAGCCATGGGATTCGAAATCATCGATTGCCCATTTCCCAATTGGCAATTTCAGCCCAGTGATTTCGTCGCCTCTTTCGGACTTCATGTCGCACTCGTAATTGGCGAGAAGACGCAGATAAAGCCGGAATTGATCCCCAAGCTCGTGGACGAGTTGCCACGGTTCAAGGTACGAATGTCGAAGAACGGCGAGTTCGTAGAAGAAGGATCCGGCAGGAACTCATTGCGCAGCCCAGCATCGTGTCTAGCGGAACTCAGCACCGCCGTCCTGCGGCGGTTTCCATCCCAACCTTTAAATACCGGGGAAATCGTCAGCTCCGGCACCCTCACCGCCGGACACCCAACCGGCAAAGGCGACCTCTGGAAAGTCGACGTCGAAGGACTGCCCCTGCCGCCGCTAACTTTAACCCTGGCCGCTGAATAAAACGATCAAGCCTTTTCTGATTCGCCATCACCCTACCCGCAACAAGCCGAAGTGGGTCATCTTAATCATCGTCAGGCCCGTTACGAGGCCTTTTATCGTTTAGGAAGTGGCCAGCATCTAACTCAGCCGGAATGGCCTTAAATGTAATCGGCGTTTGAGTGAAATCGAAACAGTCGGAAAGATCGTCAGCCGGGGCATCAGCATATGGGTACGGACTCGAAGGATCGACTGTCGGCAGCTCAAAAACAGTTTCAATGAATTTCAGAACGCTGCCGAAATCATGCTGCTGATGCGAGATATAAGCCGGCTTCGCATACGGGGAAACCACAATCAGAGGCACGCGAAATCCCATCTGGTATGAATTCGTGGCGCTGATTGGGGGAACCACATGGTCATACCATCCACCCCAGTCATCCCACGAGATGATGATCGCAGTATTTGCCCAGTACTTGCTCCCTCCAATGGCATTGACGATGGACGCCACCCAGGACGGTCCAGAACCATCGGTGAACAAGGCATGGTCGGACGCGTTTGCGTCAGGAATTACCCAGCTCACCGCCGGTAATTGGCCATTCGTGATGTCCGTCAGAATCTGCGTCTGATTCAGAACCACATTGTTAGTCCAATCCGAACCGGTACATGCAGTGCCGTTGGGTGGAGGCGCATTGGGAACGCACATATGGCTGATAGCATTCGGTGCAGTCCAAATCGAACCGGCCGATGGAGCGTAATACTTCCAACTGATATTGTTCTGGTTGAGCAAATCGCTCAGAGTCGGGTGGTCAAAACAGGGATACGCGGTGGTCGTTTGATTCGTCAACGCATCCATGTCGGTCGTATCAATCAGCGAAACTAGTTCGGTCGAGGGCGCCGTGCATCCGGTGTCCATGGTTAAATTTAAAGGCGGGTTCTCCGCGAGAAAAAACTTGCTCGGTACCGTCAGCTCTGTGGACGCCATGGACGTCCCCGATAGGATGTACTGGTGGGCGGGAAAGCTCGGCCCCTGATTGGTCTGGAACATGCGATCGCCAAAAGTGTAGGTCTCAGCCAGCGTGAAATAGGGTTGCACATCGGAAGCCTGCACATATTGATATTCAACGTTGGGAGGTATGCCGGGCGTGCAGGGAGCCGGGCAGCTTACGTTGATGGTGTTGGCTCCGTCCATGTTCCCGTTGTCGTAGGATTGCAAAAATGCAATGTGTGCATGATTGAGGTCGTAATTGGTCACCAGCGCTGTCGGAGTCAGCGTGGTCATTCCAGTGAGAGAATTCGTATTCTTGCCGCTAGAGGCGATATCGGCGCCGCGGCCAATAAGCACCGGATCGTGGAACAGGTTGTCAGGTGTGCGGTTCTCCTGGAAGATGATCACAACATGCTGAATGACGGACGTTGTTGTCAGAGCCAGCACCGGAGCACTGTTGCTGGGGGCTAACTTATTGGAATCGCTCCCGGCAACGGTAACCGAGTAGCTCCCGACAGGCGTGCCGCTCGTCGTAGTGACCGTTAGCGTGGAAGTGCCCGGGGCTGTGCCGCTGATTTTTACTGGAGACACACTAAAGGAGCAGGTCGGTGCTGGAGTTCCTCCGCTTACATTGCTGCACGAGAGGTTTACGCTCCCGGTATAGCCATTTGCCGGAGTAACACTGATGGTCGAAGTGGACGATCCTCCCGCAGGCACTGAACTTGGGTTCAGCGCGGAGGCAGTGAGTGTGTAGCCAGACGAAGGAGCTGTGGGAGTCGTCGGCCCGCCCCCGCAACCGCTGAGCCCGGATAATAGGCCCGCCACCCACATGAAACTGCCGACGAACGATTTTTTACGTCGAAACATATATAGCCTCCGGCGAGTCCCGCTGATCAGCGACAGCTATTTGATTGAAATTTGGGGGGGTTGGGTTGTTTCGCTGTGGCATCTTGACTCTTGTTATCCCTAATTTGTAGAGCTGATGAGCCAATGAGGATTGCGATGTTCGCCAGAGAACCGTCCATACTGGTCAATCAAAGTCTGACTAGCGCACCATCCAGGCCGAAGCAGCAACCGCAATTCCCGCAGTCGCCATTAACAAGCCAACGTGCCAGAATATTCGCCGGCCGGAGAGCAACGCAATCGAAGTGATCACCAGCGCAATCTCCAGGAAGACTTCGCCCAGATCGAAGCGGTCGGCTTTGCGGCGGACAAGTTCGGTTTCGTTTTCCGTGTCGCGCGCTTGTTTATCGAGCTCCTTCTGCTCATCTTTATAGCGGTCCGCTTCGGCCCGGTACTTTTCCTGCAAGCTGGCCACCGCAGCTGCGTCCTTACTGGCAACCACGGTGGTCAGATCGGCGAACAATTCGTCGGTGTGGCGGCGGATATTCTTGGCCTGGTAGAAAGCCCACTGGTCGGTGACCTTGTTCTGCAAAATGATTTCTTCGGTATGAGTGCGATGACCGAGCAGTGACACCGTTGCCACCAGCACTGCCAGCACCGCCATGGTCAGCGTAATGGGGGCAAGATCGGGACGCTCCCGGGCTTGCTCGGCGCGCTCGTGCAATTCGGTCAGTTCTTCGGTCATGGTGATGCTCCTCGCCTATACTTTGTTGATTGAGGGCCGGTTGTCCCAGCCATCGTTCCCCGCGCCCAACTCGTCACGTGAACGGCGAGCTATGAGCATAAACCAAACTGTCGATTCGCCCACTAGGAATGGTTTAAATTCGACAGAACGGGGCTGCCTTAGCCGTCAAGCCCGTCGTATCATAGAGTGCAAATGGTTTTCCCCATCAAAACCTGCAGCAGTTGCGGGGAAGAGTTCGAACTGAAGCCGGACAAGCCCGGTTTTGCCAACCGTTGTCCGGAGTGCAGTCAGCCCGAAAAAACTACCCCCGCGACCCACCACCACATGGATGCCGATGAGCGCAAAACCTCTCGTGAAGCAAACGACGCTCGAAGACAAGCCATGCGCGACCTTCTATACCGTAAGGATAGCTGATAGCTGATGACAGACTTTTCACTTCTGACTTGATACTTTATACTTCACCGCATGCCCAACATCGACAAACACCAGCCCGGCTCTTTTTGTTGGATCGAGCTCGCCACTACCGACCAGCCCGCCGCCAAGAAATTCTATAGTGGACTCTTCGGATGGCAAGTCAATGACATGCCCATGGGCCCGACCGATGTCTACACCATCTTTCGTCTCGAAGGCCGCGACGCCGCCGCCGGATGCACCTTGCGTCCCGACCAAAAAGGGGTTCCACCCTACTGGATGCTATACATCGCCGTAGACAACGCCGACGCCGCCGTCACTCGCGCCACCAAAGCTGGAGGCAAAGTCCACGCTCCCGCATTCGACGTGATGGACGCCGGCCGCATGGCCGTCATCGCCGATCCTACTGGCGCAACTTTCTGTGTCTGGCAAGCCGGGAAGAACAACGGCATCGGCATCACCGGAGTCGATGGCACTCTCTGCTGGGCAGATTTGAGCACCCCTGATCCCGACCGCGCCCGCAAGTTTTATGCGGATATGTTTGGATGGAAGTTTGGCGTGGACACCGACGATCCGTCGGATTACGCTCACATTCAGAACGGCGAAGAATTCATCGGAGGGATACCGCCCGCGAAGTACCGCCAGCCCGGAACGCCCGCGCACTGGCTGCCTTATTTCTACACTTCAAGTTGCGATGCCGCCGCAGCCAAGGCCAAGCAACTGGGAGCAAAGTTCTGCATGGAACCGACGACCATGGAAAACGTTGGCCGCTTCGGAGTCCTTACCGATCCCCAAGGCGCCACGTTCGCCATCTTCCAGTCGATGCAGAAGTAGCGGCCCACCAGCGGACAGAGAGGCTAGACTGCCCGCCGGCTGGGAACTGTGTATTCGGCAAGTTCGTCGGAGCGCGCAACGTTCTTCTTGGCAAACTCCAGCGTAATCTGCTGCCGCACCGCGCTGGAAATATCCATCATTCGCTGGTCCGTGCTCTCCAGCTCCCGCTTCAGGTCCGCGCTCGCCTTCAACGCCAAATCACGAGCGTCGCTAATCTCCTGGAGCTTGGCCGCCAGTTCGCCCACCAGATCGTTGAACTTCCTCACTGCCTCTACGTATCCATTGATATCAAGAGTCAAAGCTTCCCCCATTTATACCGCGCATCAAAATACCATACGCCGCCCCACCTATCAAGCTACCGTCAGCATAGCCCCAGCAGAGACGAATGTCTCCTATCCTCAGTCTCCAAAAACTAGTTTTTCTTCGCGATCTCGGTCGCCGTTCTCAGCGAACTCTGCGTGCAAAAGCTGCTGATCTACTTATCTCCGGTGCGAATCCGTGGCCAAGCCTTTCCTCTGTGTGCCTCTGTGTCCTCTGTGGTTAGGCTCTTTCCCACCCACTCCCAGTCTCCCGCGTATACTCGACTCTACCCATGATCCACTCCATTAACCACGGCCCCATCCGCGAACTCCGCCTCAACCGCCCGCCCGTCAACGCTCTAACCGGAGATCTCATCGTCGCCCTCCGCGAAGCCGTCGAATCCGCCCCCAAAAACGGCGTCCGCGCCCTCGTCCTCTCCGGAACTCCCGGCCGCTTCTGCGCCGGTCTCGACGTCCCCCTACTCATGGGACTCGACCGCAAAGCCATTACCACCCTGTGGCGCGAACTCTATGCCCTGATGAAAGCCCTCGCCTGCTCGCCCATCCCCATCGCTGCCGCCATTATCGGACACGCTCCCGCCGGCGGCACCGTCCTCCCGTTGTTCTGCGATTGGAGAATCATGGCCGACGGCGAATTCAAGATCGGCCTCAGCGAAGTCCAGGTAGGAATTCCTCTACCCGCCGTGATCCTCGCCGCCCTGCGCCGCCAGGTCGGCCCGCGCCAAGCCGAACGTCTAGCATCCTCCGGACTTCTAATGTCGCCCGCCCAGGCTCTAGACATCGGTCTAGTCGACGAACTGGTTCCCACTGAACACGTCGTCGAACGCTCCATCGCCTGGTGTAAGACCCTACTCGCGCTTCCGCCAGAAGCCATGACCACCACTCGCCAAGAAGCCCGCGCCGACCTGGTAGCCATCTTCAAACACGACCTCGAACCCGAAGTAAAAAAAGTAGTCGCCAGCTGGTGGCTCCCCGCAACCCAAACCACACTGAAAGCCTTAGTCGACCGATTAAAGAAGAAGTAGGGTTTTCTCTGTGACTCTGTGTCTCTGTGGTGAAAGGGTCCCAACCTGCGTTCATCTGCGAAAATCCGTGGCTAAGTTCTTGATCTCCTCCGTGCACTCTGTGTCCTCTGTGGTAAAGGTTTTTTCTTCCCGAATCGGAACTTTCACCCACGATTCCCAATTCGGCTCAGCCTCCGCCAATACCTTGTCAAGGCCCATTTACAGTGCAATTCCTTTTAACCCACTAATCCCACGGCAAATATAAATTTCGGAATCGTGTCTCACTTACCTCTTCAAACTGCTATCCTGAAAGTTAGTAGACAAACTAAAGGCGCAGGCCCAAAAGCCAGCGCCTTTTTTATTTCCCAAGAAACGAATCCCTAAAACAACTGAAGGGTGCCCCGCGTCTCGCCGCAATTGCGAGACGTGGGATTCCACGAACCCACACTCCGGAGGTACGCCCATCTATGAAAACACAAACTCCCCGCCGCCGCGGCGAACTAATCGAACTTCTCTTTCTCCAGAAAGCGACGTCTCTAGGTTTCCAGGTCTCCAAGCCCGTCTGCGACGAATCCTACGACTTCATCCTCGACGCCGGCCGCCGCCTCTGGCGCGTCCAAGTCAAATCCACCGACCGCTTCCGCAAAGGCGGATACCTAATCGGCGCCTGCCACTTCAACACTCACAACACCAAGCAAGCCTACACCGCCGCCGAAATCGACATCCTGGCCGCCTACATCGTCCCCGAGCACGCCTGGTACATCATCCCCATCGAAGCCTTCGCCCCTCAACAATGGCTCTCCTTCTATCCCCAAAACAAACACAGCCAAGGCCGCTTCGAACCCTACCGCGAAGCCTGGGCGCTGATGCAATAACAATGTGGCGCGGGCGCCCTCGCCCGCGAATGTGGACTATCGCGATCGATAATTCTTGTCATCCTGAGCGCAGCATCTCGATTCGCCTCGCGAATCGAGATGCGGAGTCGAAGGACCCCTGCACTGCATGATTTCCATTCTGCAGCTGCAAGGCGTTCTCCCCATGTCCCAAAGGGATGCACACTCGGCTTCGTAGCTCATGTGTCTATTTTTCGCCGCCATTTGAGAAGTGAGAAACGACGCCGGGGAACACCGCGGGAGGGCACGGCTTCAGCCGTGCCGTAACGCCCCAACTTCGATTCACGCGCCAATAAGGCGCAACTATCACGACTCCGGCCCATGCGAGCGCCCGAAACCAAAACGGCCCGGCTAAGGTGGGAACCCATCCGCCATCCACTTGGCGAATTAGTTCAATCCGAGATTGCGGCCAAGGACCTTCTCCTCTTGGTGGTGGGGGCGGCATTACAGCGCCGCCGATTCCACGAATGCGATCATAGATGGCGCCAGCGTGCTTTTTGACGTCATCGTAACTTCCCAGGTTGAACGCCTTGCTCATGCCTTGTCTCGCTCCGTAAACAGCGGGCGAATGTCCATTTGAAAGCTCGTCGTTTTCGTCATTGCGCCTCACAGGTATTGGATCATGCGGATGTCGGCGGCTGGCTCGCCCCTTACACGCAGAGAGTATAACGCCGGCGAGGCCTAGCCTCTCCGCCCAAATGTAGGCGCGGGCGTCCTCGCCCGTGCGGGTCAGCCGGGGAGCACCGTGAAAGGGCACGGCTTCAGCCGTTCCGTAAAACTCCCTATTCTGATCAAGGCCCGGCAAGAGCCTCCACACGACCTCGGATTATGCTGGGCTTGGATTGTGGCGTGCAAAATCCAAGCGCGCTTCCCGCAAGATGGGAGGTAGCCTGCGGACGTTGGGTGCTGTGGAACATAAACCTGAAACTCTTCTCGCACCTGACGTGATCCAAGCGCCCCTTGCACAAAACCCAAGTGCCCGCCCTGAGCGAGTCGAAGGAAGCGGAGCACCCAAATCGGGCCACCCGCCTGCCCAGTAGCTTTCCGCGTACCGAGTGACCCGATAGTCGCCTACAGTATTTACTGTATTCAGCCGCTCGGGGCAAAATGGCTAGCATAGGGTCGCAGTTCTCGCGAGAACTGCCGACGACGACGGATAGCGCAGAATAGTACTTCTGTTCATCAGATGGCCTCTGATCGAGCACTTCACCCGGTGTTCGACTAAAAACCTAGGTTAGGTCATCGCCACAGCATATGAGCGAGCCCAAGCATGCAGAAGAAATAACGGGTCTGTTGGCGGCCATTGTAGCCTCCTCCGACGATGCCATTATCAGCAAGAACCTTGACGGCATCATCACCAGTTGGAACAAGAGTGCGGAACGGATATTCGGTTACACCCCTGTAGAAGCCATCGGGCGCCATATTACCCTCATCATTCCACAGGAACGCCACGCCGAAGAGGTAGACATTCTCGACCGTCTCCGGCGCGGGGAGCGCGTTGACCATTTCCACACCGTCCGCAGGCGCAAGGATGGCAGCTTCCTCGATGTCTCACTGACCATCTCTCCCGTGAGAGATTCATCCGGTCGTGTAATTGGAGCTTCGAAAGTGGCGCGAGACATTACAGCGCAAAAGCAGTCCGAGCGAGCATTGCGCGAAAGCGAACAACGCTTTCGCGTGATTACCGATGCTTCGCCCATCATGGTCTGGATGTCGGGGACGGACAAACTTTGCTATTACTTCAATAAGGGATGGTTGGATTTCGTTGGACGCACTCTCGAACAAGAGTCAGGCTATGGTTGGGCGGAGAACGTGCATCCAGAGGATTTCGACCGTTGTCTGCAAGCCTACGTTGCCAACTTCGATGCCCGGCGTCCATTCGAGACTGAGTACCGGATGCGCCATCACACCGGGCAATACCGCTGGATACACGATCGAGGAGTGCCGCGCTACGCGGCGGATGGAACCTTTGAAGGGTATGTAGGCGGTTGTCTCGACATTCATGACCAGAAAGAGGCAGCAGAGAAGGTTCGAATTGCCGATGACATGACGCGCCTGATGAAGGCGCAGGATGAAGAGCGACGGCGTATCGCCCGCGAACTCCATGACAGTGCTGGGCAAACGTTGACCGTCCTCGCCATGAGCCTTGCGCAATTAGTTCGTCGGACAGAGGGCGCTGCGCCGGAGCTTACAAAAGAAGGAAAAGAGATCGAGGCGATCGTTCAGCAATTACATCGCGAGATACGCACAACATCTTACCTGTTACATCCCCCGCTGCTGGACGAAAGCGGTCTCGCGTCCGCGCTAAACTGGTACGTAGGCGGGCTGGCGGAACGCAGTGACATTGCCATCACCCTGGATATCGCCGGCGATGTTGGAAGACTGCCAAGCGAGATGGAGCTTGCACTCTTCCGTGTGGTGCAGGAATGCTTGACAAATATCCATCGGCACTCTGGCAGCAAAACCGCTTTTATCCGGGTAGCTCGCGACGGAGAAAGTGTCAGAACCGAAGTGCAGGATCACGGAAAGGGCATATCGCCCGATCGCTTGTTGGAAATTCGGTCCCACGGCTCCGGCGTTGGAATCAGAGGAATCCGGGAACGTGTACGTCAATTCCACGGAGAAGTGAAAATCGAATCGAATGCTTCAGGTACCTCTGTGATCGTAAGCATCCCGCTCCCCAACCAAGCCCGCTCGCCAGATAGCGAGCCGCTGCAAGCCGCAGTGTAGTTATCACTGCGGGTGCACCATTCTTTCGCGTTCTTTGCGAAAAGAGCCTGCCCTGAGCGCAGTCCGCAGTCGAAGGGACCCTGCACTCCCACACCTCTGCATAACCGCCGCAAGGCATTCTCCCCGTGCACGTGTGGGGCGGACACTCTTGTCCGCCGCCGCTGACCACTTGACCAGCCCACCCCGCCGGCGTTATGAAACTATATTCGCGTGGAGGACATCTCAAACACCACCAATCCTCCGCAAGGAGCAAAAGCCATGAACAAAGATGAAAACGCCGTTGCTGTTGTCCTGGCCAGCTACGAAAAGGCACTCAACCAATCCGACACCAATGCGGTGATGAAGCTCTACGCCTCCGACGGCGTCTTCATGCCGCAGAACTTCCCCTCCAGCGGCGGCGCCGATGCCGTCCGCAAGGCCTATGATGGCGTGTTCAACTCCATCAAGCTGAGCGTGAAGTTCAATGTAGCCGAGGTGGTCCAGGTCGCTCCGGAGTGGGCGTTTGCGCGAACGAATTCGGCGGGGAATGTCACCATCCATGCCACCGGAGCAAAGAGCCCCGAAGCCAACCAGGAGCTCTTCGTGTTTCACAAGATCGACGGCGCGTGGAAAATCGCACGTTACTGCTTCTCCACCACCAACCCGCCGCGCGGCTGAGCTCAGCTCGAATGTAGGCGCGGGTGTATTCGCCCGTGCAGGGCCAACTGGAGAGCACCGTGAAAGGGCACGGCTTCAGCTGCGCCGATCGCTTCCTCAACCCTTGTCATCCAGAGCGCAGCATCTCGATTCGCCTCGCGAATCGAGATGCGGAGTCTAAGAGCCTGCCCCGAGCGAAGCCGAAGGGACCCCTGCACTGCCACACCTCTGTACAACCGCCGCAAGGCATTCTCCCCCTGTACGTGTGGGGCGGACACTCTTGTCCGCCGCCGTTGCGGTTGATGTTGCTATCGATGTCGGCACCATCTCAACCGACGGGTGCCCCATCCTTTCGCGTTCTTTGCGAAAGGGTGGGATTGAACACTGTCGGCAGCGAGGGGCTTGCTCGAAACTGGAAACCGGAAACTAGAAACTTGACGGCATTGAGCACCGTATCGGGGCACACCTTCAGCCGTGCCGATCACTTCCTTAACCCTTGTCATCCTGAGCGCAGCATCTCGATTCGCCCCGCGAATCGAGATGCGGAGTCGAAGAGCCTGCCCTGAGCGAAGCCGAAGGGACCCCTACACTCCCACACCTCTGCATAACCGCCGCAAGGCATTCTCCCCGTGCACGTGTGGGGCGGACACTCTTGTCCGCCGCCGTTGCCGTTGATGTTGGTCCGGATGTCGCCACCACCCAACCGACGGTGGCCCAACGTCTCGCTGCTTTTGCGAGACGTGGGATTCCACACTACCGACACCAAGGGATTTGCTGGAAATCAGAAACCAGAAACTAGAAACCGGACGCTGAGAATCACCGTATCAGGGCACGGCTTCAGCTGTGCCGCAAAACTCCCACTCTGATCAAGGCCCCGGCAAGAGCCTCCACACTACCTCGGATTACCCTTGGCTAGGATTGTGTCGCGTGCACCATTCGGGGATCCCGCAAGAGGGGAGCCAAGCCTGCGGACGGCGAATCCAGCGGAACATAAACCTGCAACTTTTCCACCCCTCGCACCCGACGCGATCCCATGCACCCGCCCGGAATATTCGGGCAACGTCCGGCTGTACGAGGTTCTCTGGCCCGGGTTGTCTATCGGCTTGTAAAACGTTGTGAACTGACTATCTTTGCTGACGCTTGTCTCGTCTCTTCCTTAACATCGGCCGGTGCACATTCTGAAAAGGAGACAAGCATGAAAAACACTCTGTGTCGTTTGTTGCTGTTGATTGCCTTTGTGCCGTTTGGCCTTGCACAAGATTCCACCTTGAGCATCGACGTGTCCGATGCCACGTACGCTCTTAACCGCACGAGTAAGAAAGATGCCTCGGCAGCCGCTGTGGTCATCAAAGCTACAGTCGACAGCACGGGTCAACATCCGGGCAGCACTGCAGTTTCAGGCCCAACGCAGGTGAAATGTCTCACCGCAAGTGGTGGCGACGGGAAATGTAATATCAACGCTCCGGGGTACTCTGGCGATATCGCCCCCGGCACATCGATCGGGACCAGCGGTGCCGGGACAGTTACGCTGAATTGCAGTGGAACCGGCAACTATCTCGCGTGCTCGGCGAGAGTCGGACCGTAAGAGCTACTCTTGATCCATCGAACCGTTGGCAACTCCAAACCCTGCGCGACGAGCGTCTGCAAGGTGCCGGATGCCCCACGTCTCGCCGCTTTTGCGAGACGTGGGACTCTATAAGCAATATGCGGGATTTTGTCGGCACCACCCAAACCGAAGGGTGCCCCAGGGTCTCGCCGCCGTTGCGAGAAGTGGGAAACGACGCCAAGGAGCACTGCGGGAGGGCACGGCTTCAGCCGTGCCGCAAAGCTCAACTTTGACCTAAGCGCCAATAAGGCGCAACTACCGCGACTCTCTCCTGGGTAGCGCGAAACATGAGGGAACGTCCCGTCCGTCACCGGGGCTTCCAGAACAACAACCGTAACTCAATGTTTAACCCTCCCTAGCGGCCGCTACGATCGAGTTGATGGCCTTCCAGTACTCCTTGTGGTAATCATCAAAGCTGCCCCCTGCACCGAGCCTTTTTACCGTATCCAGCACATCGCCGGCCACCTTAGTCTTCGTGAGAAAATCTGTAATAAACAAGCTTGTATTTAAGGCTTCGGTAACCTCCTCTGCAGCGTTCTTGATTTCCTGCGCGTCTAAGTTTCCGTTGAAATGTTCCTGCACCAATATCACGTTGAGTCGATTCAACCCCGCCAAGAGTCTCCTATATTCCTCTTTCTGATTGTCGGCAATCCATTGCTCGCGCTGCCAGCGTTTTGTCAGCCAATGGCCGATGAAGATTCCAGTAAGGGGCCCAAGGGCTGCCCAAATGCCAAGAACGATCGTCGACACGATGAACGCATCCATCGCTTCCTCCATTTCTCCCCGCTTGATGCCTCGCGCCGGGTTAGTCCTTGAATCACGGTTATGCCCGTTCAACCGCCTCTAAGACTCGCCTAGGGGGAGCATGCAGGAACTTCTCGCAGTCCTCGGCACTGATGTCTTTTCCTGCCGCTTGTTTAATACTTTCCCTCAACAGCATCTTGTCCGCTTCATTTGTAATCCATCGAGCCCCGACTACTCCGATGAGAAAGGCGCCGGCTAACGCCGAGAACCGCAGGCTGATCTCTGCCCGCTCCGTCAGCTGAGTAAGTTCGACCGATGCACCTGATCCATAGAATGCCCACGAACTAAAGGCAGCAAATGCCCCCACAAGGACGTTTGAGATAAACCCGGGGCAAAGGACGTGGCCTCTGCGGGTAGGCATAATGAACCCATTGTCCGTCAATAAGGCATTCACTACGCCACCCACTGCACCCGCTAATGCGATCAGTAAAGCGCATATCCATGGGTTCATAGTCCACCTCGCCTAGATCTGTCCAGCTGCAATTATCAATCTGGCATCCTCGTAAGGCTAATGATAGCTCGTCGCGCTCGAGGAGGCCTAATGCAACGTCTGGAGTACAATCGTCCTGCCGAGGCCCCAAACTCGACACTTATTACATCACGTGAAGAAATGTCCGATCTTACCCAACGCGCCTTAACAGCCAAGCGTGAGTCAAAGTACATCGAGTTTAAAGCAAGTTTCGATCCAAATTCCGCGGGAGAGTGGTGTGAAATTATCAGGGACATTGTAGCGATTGCGAACTCGGGGGGAGGCATTATTGTGTTCGGCTTGGACAGCGTGGGCTCACCAAGCGACGCGGACCTCAGCGCACTTGCCCAGGTCGACCCCGCTGACGTTGGGAACAAGATTTCAAAATATACCGGTCCGGTTCATTTGGAGTTTGAGATTCGGCGACTAAAGAAGCAAGGCAAGAGCCTTGAGGCTTTTGTAATACAAGCGGTCTCAATTCCGATTATCTTTCAGAAGCCTGGCACGTACGATATCGGGGGCGGCAAGCAAAAGGCGGCGTTTGGCGTCGGCACGGTTTACTTTCGACATGGGGCAAAGAGCGAACCAGGCAATAGTGACGACGTTCGGAGTGTGATCGAGAGACACCTCGATTTCGTTCGAAAGTCATGGATTAAGGGCGTCAGAAAGGTCGTCCAAGCCCCAGAGGGCTCGCAAATCATAGCGGTTACGTCGTCCGGCGGGCTAGGTGCAACCTCACTGCCACCCGTCCTGCGAGCGGTCAAGGACCCGAAGGCGACGCCTGTGCTACTGACCAGAGACCGCGAAAAAGCTACCGGAGTTTTTGTCCACGAAGAGGTATCAGAAGGCATCTTTGACGAGATCAATAATGTCATTGACGCCAATCGCGTATTGGCAAGAGGCCAGCGCCACTTCTTTCTCGGGCCTTCGGTCTACTACCGTATATATGCTGAAAGACACCACGTGAAACAAAGCAGCGAGGAGAGGGCAGTGCTTCTCCACAGCGCAGTTTGCGACCTCTATGCTCCTGCACTCTTCTGGGCGGTGGCGCTACCACCTGAAATAGTTGCTGGAACTCTCGCCGACCTGTATCTGAACCCAAGAAGCCCAGGAGTCCATTCGCTCATCCGAATGTCTGTTCTGCTCGGAACCGAGTTCTACGAGTGGCTTTTTGAGAAGTGGCATCGCAAATGGAAGGGCCATGCTCAGCCTCCGACCTTCTATTGGGGATTCAGGCAATTGAGGTCCAAGACGGCGGACACGGATCCCAGGCTTTTGGCCGCTCGCGCCGGCAAAACCACCGTTTTCGCCGTTACAGGTGAAGAAACGGCAGGGGCATCCAAGCTGCTGGATAATCCGCAACTGGCGTCATCCCTGCTGTCAGCGGCGTGCATGCGAGTTTTCCAAGGTGACAAAGAACTAAGGGGGACAGCCCGAGGTCTGGATTATTTCGCTTACGGGCCTCAACTGCTGGAGTTGGGCCGTCGGATCGGCACGGCGACCATAAAACTCATCGGCGATCGGGAAGCGGGGGACTTACGGGACATTGCGGTTAACGAAGAATGAGTCGGCCGGTGGCCCATTGAGGCCCAGTTTTGGCTTGAGTGGGGCAGTTCGCCGTTGATCCGTGACAATCCGTGGCCGCTCTTGGGGTTGATTTTCCAATCAGCGTTGATCCGCATAAATCCGCGGCGAAAATTACTTCTGTAAGAACGGATTACTCTCCCGCTCCTCGCCGATAGTTGTCAGCGGCCCATGGCCGGGAACTACGACGGTCTCATCCGGCAGCGCCAGCACCTTTTCGTGTAACGACGAGATGATTTTCGCCATCGATCCGCCGGGCAGGTCGGTGCGGCCAATGCTGCCGGCAAACAGGGTGTCGCCGGCAATCAACTTTTTCTCTGCAGGAAAATACAGACAGACGCTGCCCTCGGTGTGGCCGGGAGTGTGAATCACATCAGCCGCGAGCGACCCAGCGTGCACGGTGTCCGCGGCGCCAATGCTCTGGTCAATCTCCACCTTCCCCGGAGGCGCCATGCCGCACCACGCCGCCTGCATGTCAAGCATCTTGAGCAGGGCCTGGTCATTCTGATTCAGCAGGACGGGCGCGCCGGTGGCAGCACGCAGCTTGGCGGCTCCTCCCACGTGATCGATGTGGGCGTGGGTGATGACGATCTGCTTTACCTGGAGCTGGTGCTTGCGAATGATGGCGAGGACGTCGTCAATGTCGTCCCCCGGATCGATAACCATCGCCTCATGCGTGGTCTCGTCACCAATGACCGAGCAGTTACACTGAAGTGGCCCGACAGGAAGGATTTCGTGGATCATAAGGCGGCTCTTAGGCGGGTGCCCCATCCTTTCGCGTTCTTTGCGAAAGGGTGGGTGCTTGCAGCTTATTTCTTCGCAGGGGGAGCAGGCGCAGTCGCCGGCGCCACTGGCTGCGTCTGCGCCGGGATACCCTGCAACACCGACTTCGAAATGTTCGCACGGCGCGATGCGTACACCGAAAGCGTAATCGAGGTCACCATAAAGATGATGGCCGACCAGGTCGTCGCCCGGGACAAAGCCGTAGCCGCGCCCCGCGGCCCAAACGCTGTCTGGCTACCCATGCCACCAAAGGCCGCCGTGATGTCGCCGCTCTTACCACTCTGCAAGAGCACAACAATGATAAGAAACAAGCAAACAATAATATGAACGATTGTAATTAAGATGATCATGGCTAATTTCCAGAAATACCGTCAGTTACCATGCTATGGGCACAACCAATTAGCGTCAAGTCCGGACGGATTGTCATCCTGAGAGAAGCGCTCTTTGCCGAACGAAGAAAGAATCCCGAATATCCAGCGCGATGTGCGATCCGTCCCGCAACAATTCACCAGTCGTCTGGACATAGATCCAAACATGACCCTCGCCGGTGCCCCCCAAAAAACTGTTTTACACATGGTTTCTGGTGCGGAAGGGGGGATTTGAACCCCCATGCCTCACGGCGCCACCCCCTCAAGATGGTGTGTCTGCCAATTCCACCACTTCCGCAATTCAGAACTGGTTTCGCAATGAACACTGCTTCGACGCGGAGCGAACGCCAACATTCCGAAGTGAGAGAAAACTTCATGATTATAGCAAACGCGGCCTCGGTACTTATCGTTAGTAGTGGACTATGGCGGCGAAGGATTTGGGGTCGAGGCTGGCTCCGCCTACCAGAGCTCCGTCTATTTCTGGTTCGGACATGAGGGCTTTGGCGTTCTCGGGTTTGACGGAGCCTCCGTAGAGGATGCGAAGTTGGTTGGCGAATTCGTGGCCGAAGGTTTCGGAGGCTTCATCTCGAATCACAGCGTGAGCGTCGGCGGCCATTTGCGGTGTGGCGGTTTTCCCGGTTCCAATGGCCCAAACGGGTTCGTAGGCTACGACTAACTTGTCGGCTTTCTTGGTCGAGACTTTGTGAAAGGCGCGAGTGCATTGGCGGCGGAGAACATCTTCGGTGAGATTGGCTTCGCGTTCTTCGAGAACTTCACCGACGCAGACGATAGGGGTGAAGCCGGCTTCAAGAGCGCTCTTCAGGCGGAGGTTGACGGTGTCGTCGGTTTCGCCGAAGTATTGGCGGCGCTCGGAGTGTCCGATGATGCAGTGAGTGACGCCGATGGCTTGCAAGACGAGCGGCGAAGTTTCACCCGTGAAGGCGCCTTCGTCGGCCCAGTGGATGTTCTGGGATCCGATGGCGACATTGGAGCCTTTGGCGGATTCGATGGCGGCTTGCAGATCGACGAAAGAAGGACAGATGACGATCTGGTCGCGGTCGTGGTTGGCGACCAGGGGGAGAAAGGCGTGGAAGAAGTCGCGAGTCTGGTCGGGAGTTTTGTACATCTTCCAGTTGCCGGCGATAAGTTTTATGCGGGGCATGGGTCAGTCCTTTGAAAAACTTCTTTACCACAGAGGGCACAGAGGACACAGGGTAAACCTTTTTGGTCATCATCTGCTGGAAAGACCCTTTTACTCGCGTCCTTCTTCTATTTTGCATGGAAAACCGGAATTGTGCAGCTTTTGGGCGGCGATTTCGTAGGCACCGAGGGTCGGGATGTCGAACAAGACGAAGCGGATGGCTTTCAGATGGATGGTTGTGGACAGGAACTCGGCTGCGGTAGAAACTGCGATTTGAGCGGCTTCGGCGATGGGGTATCCGTAGGCTCCGGTTGAAATGGCTGGGAAAGAAAGCGACTGAAGGGCATGGTCGTCGGCTAGAAAGATAGATTCGCGATGGCTGTTGGCCAGGGTATCAGGTTCTCCGCTTTTGCCATTGCGGTAGATGGGGCCGACGGTGTGGATGATGAACTTGGCGGGGAGGCGTCCGCTGTTGGTGATGACGGCTTTGCCGGGTGCGAGATGGCCAATTTTTGTGATGATGGTTTTGCATTCGGCGAGGATGGATGGGCCTCCGGCGCGGTGGATGGCGCCGTCGACGCCTCCGCCGCCGAGCAGCGAAGAGTTAGCGGCGTTGACGATGGCGTCGGTAGTTTCTTTGGTGATGTCGGCGGGGCCGTGGAAGGAGAGAGTTTTGGTGGAGGTGAGGACGAGGCGCATGGGGATTTGTGAAGTAAAGGATAATTGGTTGAATACCCGTCTGTGCGATTTTCTAATGTACCTTGTATGGTACACTGAGCTAGGAGCGTTGAACAATGGCTCCCGAAAAGCCGCCTCGGAAGATCGAACTCGTCTTCTTCCGCACAGACGCTGACAGTGAGCCAGTCCGGGAGTGGTTAAGGGCATTGAACGAAGTAGAACGCCGGGCGATCGGAACCGATCTCTTAAGGGCGCAGTGGCGTTGGCCGGTGGGCATGCCGCTTTGCCGCCCGATGGGAAAAGGTTTGTGGGAAGTGCGAACCGATCTGCCTAGCAACCGCACGGCGCGCGTGTTGATCTGCTTGTATCAGGGACGCCTGGTGGCATTGCATGGTTTTATCAAGAAAACGCGAGCCACGCCGGACGACGAGTTAACCTTGGCCCGCAAGCGTCAGAAGGAGTTGCAACAATGAGCAGGAAAAACATGGGATCCAGCATCGATGACTTCTTAAAGAAGGAAAACATTTTCGAGGAAGCGCAGGCGCAGGCCATCAAAGAAGTTGTGGCCTGGCAACTTGCGAAGGCCATGAAGAAGAAGAAGATTTCCAAGGCGCGGATGGCGGTCTTGTTGAAGACCAGCCGGTCGCAGGTGGATCGCATTCTCGATCCGAAGCGCGATATTACGTTGTCGAGCTTACAGCGGGCAGCGGCTCTGGTGGGGCAGAGAGTGATGATTGAGTTAGTTTGATAGTTTGCCGGAGGGGTATGCCGAGGGGGAGTTAGCGGCGTTGGCGTCGGTGGTTTCTTTGGTGATGTCGGCGGGGCCGTGGAAGGAGATGGTTTTGGCAGAGTTGAGGAGGAGGCGCACGGCGTAACGAGAAGTCTAAATGATGGGAGCGGTGCGCGGCACCCACTCATTCGCAAAGAACGCGAATGAATGGGCACCCGGCGAATGGCACCATTCCGTAAATAGGTTCCAGGACGGAGGCGCACTGTCCAAGAAGCTGAATCGAGGTATAGCTATGGAGCGGGCTACACCGCAAGAGCGCGCTCGATACCCGCTTTTGAAGTGGAACCGGCTGCCAAATCAAGAAAACCTCCTCCACCCAAGATGAAACGGGTAATAGTGAAAGGAAACGGGCCGCGCGTACGGCCACGGCCCGCTGAGTGAGTCAATGAGTTAAAAGATACGCTATTTCGTGAATCGCGACGTGGCAAACGAACGCAAGGAAGATCAGTAGCATTGCCGTTTTCACCGCGCGCGTTTCTAAGTTTTCAAAATTCATAGCGGTCACCTCCTACCACTGGAGCCCGTAGTCAGAAAACTTAATTAACATGCGATCCGAGGCAGGAATTTCCCAGTAAAACTGGCAAAACACGAACCCTACTTCCATGAACAAAACCCAGACACAGCGTCTTTACGAACTCCTGCTCGACGGCAAAAGCCACCGCTCGGATGAGATCGTGGAGAAGATCTACGGTACGGGCCTGTCACTGGCCCGCGTCGGAGCTAGGGTTTACGACGTGCAAAAGAAGTACGGCGTGAAGATCAAAGGATGGCACGATCCGCAGAATCCTAAGCTGTATTGGTACGGCATTGTCCGGCAGAATTTCGTGATGCCGCCGACATTCCCGCCAGCGCCAGACCGCCCGTCCCACAAAAAGGATCAACAACAAAATCTCTTCGTATGAAAAAGACCCTGAAGCTTATCGTGGCATTCCCATTCCTCATTGTCGCGACCGTAGCGCTCGTTTGGCCTAATAGGGCGGCGAAACAAAAACAACATCAACTATGACTATCGAAGAAGCAATTAAGAAAGCGTATCCAAACCAGAAAGAGATGTTCTCTCCTAATTGGGGAATAGAGCGTTATTTACTCTTGCCCGACTTCTGGCGATTCGCTCGGCAAATCTCTGGGGTGGCAGGACCATTGGGATGCTTATGACAGGGACGGTGTCGGCTATAGATTCTGGGAAGAATCCCAGATGAACGAATATCGCATTAAGTCATGGGAACGAGTTTTTGGATGGAAAAGGGAGTGGCACCGCTTCATCGACCACCTTGCGGCCGGGAACAGCGCGGACGAGTTCTTTGCTGAGCTCACTTGAGCAGTGGCGCAATGAAATCACCCCACGCGGCATGAGTGGCGTACACAATCAAGAAAATGAGCCCCAGAGTCGCACCGACTTCCGCGACGCCGATCCGCACATTCGCCAAAATCTCCAGAAAATGTTTCATAAATGTACTTCCGACATCTTGCTCATTCCACCATCGCACGGGCGTCCAAAAAAAATCCACGCACGAAAGTGTATCCCCCTTCAAGGTCACTCAGGTTCCATCCCTAAAGTTCTGACTATCACAAAGTCGTCTTAGTTCTCGCAAGTTACGAATGTCCTGATTTCCCCGTAACCCGCTGACACTACAACACATGCGAAGGAGGTGAGAGAAGCTGAACTACAAAAACAAATCCTTGACTACCTCGCCTTGAAGCGGATCTTCCACTACCGGCAGAATTCGGGCGCGTTCATGCGGGACGACTACTTCTAGCGCATGGGAGCGACCGGCGCGCCGGACATCATTTGCGTCATCGCCGGGCAGTACGTGGGAATCGAGGTCAAAGCGCCAAAAGGGGAGCGTCAGAACATCAGGAAGAGTTTCAAAAAAAGCTTGAAGCGGGCCGGTGGAAAGTACATCCTGGCCTACTCACTGGAGGATGTGTCAAGGCAACTTATGATCCGGGGGAATCCACAGATTTCGACTGGACAGCGCTTCTAGCTCTGCTCCTCGGTCCCGAATTTCGTAAGGCAACTTGTCGAAGTAATGTACCGGCGATGACACTTTCTCGTAATAGCTTATCGCTCGACCAATTCCTGTAATAAATAAACCGGCCGCAAATAAGCCGAAAAGTCCCGCCAAGCCCGACGCAACAGCAGTGACTTTGTCAGACAGCCCAAAGATGTGATCGGGCGCGCCCCCCTTATGAAATGATGCGAAAAAAAAAGCAAATCCTGTTTGTACCACTCCGACTAACATAAAGGCCAAACCGAAAACTGATCGAGCGACTGAATGTAACAAATACTGCGTAAAGGAATGAGCGTTCGCAACGTAAAACAAAACCTGGCGATATTCCCACTGCAACCGTTCCAACCTCGCTTGAGCGCGCGATTTTCCCTTGTTCTTGAACCAAGTACGCCTGGTTCCACGAGCAACCCCGATCCGATGCTCACTGGTATCGATAGTATCGTGGCAATCCACACGTCGTTGCTCATCTTGCGCCTTTCGCCAACTTGACTAACCGCCCCGCCATTCTAAACTCTTTAATAATCCCACCGAAAGCATGAGACCAATCAAGTGCGAAGCGTGCAGACGCGGCCACCACGAGGATTGCGATGGGACTATCCCGCGCCGGTTCGATGAGACGCACGATAGAGAATGCCAATGCCCTCATTGGGAAAAACGCCCGGACCAGCGCAGACACAAAGAACCAAATGACAAGCAAACGCTTTAAATCATCCCTCCGGCTCATTGCGGTCATTCTGATGGCGTTCCTTGCGGCCCGTTTCGATCTCGTACTGGCAGGGGTCGACCTCAGCGGCTGAAACCGGGTTCTTGATGATCCTGATCGCTGCGGTGAACCGCTGCGCTACCCAAAGTCAGGTGCAAGAGTGGTGCCTGACCGGTTGATCCCTCCTCCGTATAGGGTACGGGGAGAATGCCTTGCGGCACCGGTTCAGAGGTGTGGGGGTGTTGGGGTCCTTCGACTTCGCATCTCGATTCGCAAGGCGAATCGGGATGCTGCGCTCAGGATGACATAGTGTTTGGTTCTTTCGGGACGGCTGAAGCTGCGCCCTGATCGAACCGGGTTTGCGCTGCGGACTTAGCGGGTCGGTCAAGGTCAACAGCAGATTCCTCACCCGCTGAGGAGGATTCGGAATGACAAGGGGGAGGGAGCGTTTATTGAGGCACAGAGAAAGTCAAAGGCGGCGGACAGGAGTGTCCGCCCCACACGGGTGCGGGGAGAATGCCTTGCGGCGGTGGTGCAGAGGTGTGGGAGTGTTGGGGTCCCTTCGGCTTCGCTCAGGGCAGGCTCTTCGACTTCGCATCTCGATTCGCTGAGGCGAATCGAGATGCTCCGCTCAAGATGACAGGGTTTAAGGGCGTGATCGGCACGGCTGAGGCCGCGACCTTTCAAAGCTCTGATTGGCTGGGCTTGACCTCAGCGGCTAAAGCCGGGTTGCTGATGATTCCTGATCGCAGCGGTGAACCGCTGCGCCACCCAAAAGTCTGGTGCAAGAGTGGATGCATGACTGGTTGATCCCTCCTCCACATAGAGTACGGGGAGAATGCCTTGCGGCGGTGGTGCAGAGACTTGGCGGTGTAGGGGTCCCTTCGGCTTCGCTCAGGATGACAGGGGTTTTGGGGATTCGGCGCTGCCTGGTGAACACACGGAATGTCCTCTCCACGCAGCCCCTGGCCTCAGCGGCTAAAGGCGGGTTGCTGATGATCCCTGGTCGCAGCGGTGAACCGCTGTGCCACCCCAAGACCGAGTGCCGAAGTTAATTCCTCGGTGGTTGATACTTCTCCGCATAGGGCACGGGGTGAATGCCTTGCGGCGGTGGTGCAGAGGTTTGGGAGGGTTGGGATCCCTTCGGCTTCGCTCAGGGCAGGCTCTTCGACTTCGCATCTCGATTCGCTGGGGCGAATCGAGATGCTGCGCTCAGGATGACAAAGTTGGGTAGGTTTTCCACGTCTCGCAACGGCGGCGAGACGTGGGGCACCCGGCTAACGCTTGATTGCTTGAGCCATGCGCTAAACTGGGGCCAGCAGTATTTCGGTACGAAGAGGAGTCATACGTGGAAATACGTCAGCGCATTGCTGTGATCTTGTGCCTGGGCATAGGCCTGGCGTCGTCGGGGCTCACTGTGGCGCAGTCCTCCCCAGGTTCGGGAGCAGAGATAGGTCATGCAGAAAGTGCGGTGCCGGGACTGCATGACTTCGATTTTTTATTCGGACACTGGCAAGTCCATCATCGAAAGCTGAAGCATCGCCTCGTCAACAGTCACGAGTGGATCGAATTCGAAGGGACATTATTCTGCCAGCCACTGATGGGTGGCTACGCTAATGTCGACGACACCGTGTTTGAAGTTCCGGGCGGCACCTACCGCGGCGTAGCTCCCCGATCGTTCGACGCCAAGACGGGGCAGTGGTCGATCTGGTGGCTGGACAGCAGGACGCCACTTGGGCCGATGGATCCGCCGGTGAGAGGCAGCTTCCACAATGGCGTAGGAACGTTCTATGCGAACGACGATACCGAAGGCGGGAAACCAGTCCGCACACGGCTCCTATGGTCCGAAATCACGCCCACCTCAGGTCACTGGGAGCAGGCAGAATCGACCGACGGTGGTAAAACGTGGGAAACGGATTGGATCATGGACCTCAAACGAGTGCAATAGTTGGTTGAATGGATACTCGAAAGATCAGCACTTGATGGAGGAAGTTAATGAACCGAGAGAAAGTCAGGAGAATCGCATTAACATGCATGGCATCAGTTGTCGTGATGAGCGTGGCGTGGCAAGCGCAAGCGGAGGACGCCAAAACGTATACGAGTATGGCGCCGCTTGATCAATACCTGATGGCAGACCGGAATACCGAGATAGCGTTAGCACGCAGCGCCGCTCCCGAATCCATCTCACGAGATGCTGAGGTCATGGTCCTCGGACGGAACGGCTACGAAACCGTGGTGAAGGGCAAGAACGGTTTCGTGTGTATCGTCGAACGATCGTGGATGGCTCCCTTCGACGACCCCGAGTTTTTGAACCCCGATCAGCGGCTTCCGCTTTGCCTCAATCCGCCTGCTGTGCGATCCCACCTGGCGCTCACTGTCAAGACAACAAAGCTGACATTTGCTGGACTATCCAAAACCCAGATCTTCGACGGCATCAAAGCCGCATTCGACAAGAAAGAAGTGCCACTGCCAGAACCGGGCGCCATGTGCTACATGATGTCGAAGCAGCAGTTCTTTGGACGCAAGTACGGAAATGCGGACCCCCATCTGATGTTTTGGTTTCCCAAAACAGACGACAGGTTTTGGGGCGCAGGGCTCCCCGGCTCCCCCGTCTACGTCCATCAATACTCTCCGCAACCGATTACCGAGTTCATCATTTCGGTGTCCAAGTGGTCAGATGGAACCGATGCACCCAAGGACTGATGTGCGAATCTTTCCTCGCCGGCCGCCATCCGGAAGAGCGTTGTCTTGCCCGACCCATTGGGACCGACCAGCCCAACCTTTTCACCGGGATTCAACTGAAACGAAGCATCCACGAAGAGCACCTGCTTGCCACTAGCCGACTTCTGGTTACCTCTGAAGCGTTTGAATCAAGCCTCTGCACCCACAAATCCTTTCTTTTTCAGCGAACCCCGCAACCATCCGATTTAGATTTCCGATCCGGCAGGCGATCAAAAAGGGAGATAGTTTCGGAATCGCCGTTATCCGAGAGGCGTCTGTTATGAGCTACTTCATGAGCCCAAAACGCTTCCCAAATATAGCGTCAGCGCCTTCTTGAATTCTTCCACAATCAGGTCTTTCGCTTTATCCCCCGCTTCTCCATAGAGCGTCATCAGGCCTTTGACTATCTGGAGAGTCACGTTCGCCGCCAGAGCTGCTCGTTCGTCTGAAAGGGATGGGTTCTTTGCTCGAAACGCATTCGCGATGTTGGCTCGCAAGACTCTCTTCGTAGCGGGGTCGCGGCGTAGCCGTATCGGCGCCGCGAGCAGTCTGAGATAAGCCGGACGTACCTGAAAAATTTCAGTGATCCGTTCAATAAAGAGACTCGCGAACTCTCGATGACTGAGGTTCTCCGCCTGCTCTATCAATGGCCTCCATTGCCCTTCCATCTCCTGGGCGTACTGGCCCAACAAGGTAAGGGCGACGGCCTGTTTGTCCGGGAAGTAGTTGTAAAGTGCCCCGATCGAAGAGCCGCAGCGCTCCGCGATCGCGGTCATCGTGGTTGCTTCATAGCCAACCCCGGCAAACAGTTCCGCCGCCGCATCCAGGAAACTGGCGAGCCTGCGTGAAGAGCGCTCCTGTTGCGGGGCGACCCTTATCGGATTTGACAAATGCGAGGGCATCCTCATATTCTATACCTTAGAAATCGAGGGCACCCTCGATTTCGGTGACAAATCTTTTCCTAAGGAGTCTTATGGCAGATCTTCAGCTTGATTCCCACAAAACAGCACTTGTTCTCATTGACCTCCAGAATGCCATCGTCGGCATGAGTAGCGCGCCTCATCCAGCCGCACAGGTCGTTGTCAATTCGGCAAAGCTGGCCGAAGCGTTTCGCGGCCACGGCGCCCCGGTCATTTATGTCCGCGTCGACCTCAACGATTTCCTCGAGCTTCCTGTTGACCAGCCGGTCAACCTGGGGAATCCACCGCTGCCCGGCATTGTTTCGGAGATTGCCCCTACTGCCGGATTTCAGCCCGGCGACATCCTGCTTACGAAACGTCACTGGGGCGCCTTTGCCGGAACCGATCTTGAGCAGCAGCTTAAATCGCGTGGTGTCGATACGGTCGTCCTCACCGGAATCTCTACCAATGCGGGGGTAGAGTCCACGGCGCGACAGGGTACCGGCCTCGGCTTTGGCTTTGTCGTCGTTGAAGACGCCTGCTCCGGTCAGGATGGTGAACAGCATCGTTTCGCATTCGAGAAGATATTCCCTCGGCTCTGTCGTGTGCGCTCGACCAATGAGGTCCTTGCCGCACTTGCCTAGCACCGAGAATCAACTCGATCGGCTCGATCCACTGGTCTGGAAGATCACTGCTGTCGCTGTGCTTGGGTCCCTCATGGGACAGGTCGATGCAACACTGGTGAACGTCTCCCTTTCCAGCCTGGCTGTTGATCTGCACAGCAGTCTTACCACCATTCAATGGGTCACGAGCGGCTACCTTCTGGCGCTGGCTCTCATGCTCCCGTTGAATGGCTGGCTTGTCGGGCAGCTCGGAGCAAAATCGCTCTATCTGTGGTGTTTTCCAATCTTCACGCTCTCATCCGCACTTTGTGGACTCGCGTGGTCTGCGAACTCGCTGATTGGCTTTCGAGTTCTCCAGGGAATGAGCGGAGGTTTGATGGCTCCGCTGGCGCAGATGATGATAGTGCGCGCCGCTGGGAGGCACACGGCGCGCGTCTACGGTTACGCCGCAATACCGATTCTGCTGGGACCACTTCTCGGGCCCGTACTCGCGGGGGCGATTCTTCAACATGCGTCCTGGCGTTGGCTGTTCCTGGTGAACGTTCCGGTCGGTCTTTTGGGAATCGTTCTGGCGATTCGCTTTCTTCCCGAAGACCGCGCCGAAGCCCAGCCGAGAGATCTCGACTTTGTCGGCTTCTGCCTGCTTTCCCCAGGGCTCGTGCTCTTTCTCTACGCTATGGACCATGTTAGCGAACGGATCGGCTTGACCGCATTTTTCGTTGCCCTGGTGCTGCTCACTGTCTTCATCCGGACGGGAACCATGAAGGGCGACGATGCGCTCATTGATCTTCAGCTCTTTAGGGGAAAGGATTTTTCAGCATCGGTGCTGACGCAATTCACCCTGAACGGAATCTCATTCGCAGGACAGATGCTCATCCCGATCTATCTCATCCGTATGTGCGGCGAATCACCCAGCGCGGCAGGCTGGTTGATGGCTCCTCTCGGACTGGGCATGATCTGCACCTATCCGACGATCGGCGTGCTGACGCAGCGCTTCGGCATCCGCAGGGTAGCGGGCAGCGGGGCCTTTTTGGCCTTAGCCGGAACACTGCCGTTCCTTTTTCTTGCCAGCCACGGCATGTCCCTCCCTCTGCTCGTATGTACGCTCTTCGTCCGCGGGATGGGTTTGAGCGCGGTCGGCATTCCGTCCATTACCTCTGCCTACGCTTCGGTCGAGCAAAAACACCTGCCGATGGCGACGACCTCACTCAATATCGTTCAGCGTCTCGGAGGGCCCACCCTGACGACACTGTGCGCTACTTTTCTCGGATGGAGACTGGGTATGGCGCACCAGGCGACCGGCATCTCCAGAGCCTTTACCGCGACCTTCATGCTGCTCAGCCTCACTCATATCCTGCTTTTGGTAGCAGCACTAAGACTGCCTTTTTTCATAGAGAAGACGAAACAGGCGCCCTTTGATGAAGAGGTAACTCTTTTGATTGAAGAGGCGTCGGAGTGACCTCATCCTTGCAGGTGACGCGCGACAATCTCTCGTTACTCCCCTTAAACGGGCTTGTCGTCAGTTGTGCGATTGGTGACGAGAAGGCGAATCGGTACCTACCGTGGTTCACGAGACGATAGCTTCGGGTTGCACAGTCAAGCGTCGTTCAACACCGGCAGTGCGGATGCCGTTTAGTGTCAAAGCAGGCCGCGGTGACCAGCGTAGTTTTTGTCGACGTCGAGACCACGCTCCTTGATAACCTCAGCAGCAGCAGCCAGTGCTGTTGCAATGGCAGGATAGCCAACATATGGCAGCGTCTGGATGAGAACTTCCTCGATTTCTTTCAAGGTGAGGCCGTTATTGAGTGCGGCCCCCATGTGGATGGCGAATTCATGGGGCTGACGCATGGCAATCATGACGGACATCGAAACCAGGCTGCGGGAGCGCCTGTCCAGACCGGGACGAGTCCAGATATCAGCAAAGACCTGGTCAACCGCGTAGGCAGCGATCGTGGCACCGAAGGTGTTTGAGTCAGCGGAAGAGCTGAGTTTTGCGGCCGCCTGGTCGCCCATCATTTCGCGGACTACATTGATTCCGGCTTCTCTATTCGTCATGATTGAGTCCTCTTGTAAAGCTCAAGTGACTTCTCCAGCCCCAAGACTACCCGAACGGCTTGAGGACACATAAGTACCGGTTGCTCTTGCGGGTGCGGCAATCGAAAGTGCCTTCGCAGTTCGCCATGAGCTTTTCCGCTAGGGACTTTCAACCCGATTGTCTGGCGGGAAAAATCTGCGTAAAATTACCCCCGCTTCAGTAGTTGAATCTGATGTGCAGGAACCAGACCATGTCACGATCTTTTTACGCACTCACGCTGCTCACGGTATTTGTGGCGACTTCTAATCTTGTCAGCGGCCAGTCTCCCGAGGGAGCGCCTCAAGTAAATTTTTCGGTGGTGCACGATTTCAGCGGGGGCGCCGATGGAGCGTTTCCTGGCTACGCGGCGTTGATCTCTGATTCGGCAGGGAATCTGTATGGCGCCACAACCCAGGGCGGCGTCCAGACCGGGGCATGCCATGCGACGGGAGGTTGTGGAACGATCTTCAAGATCGATCCAAGCGGAGACGAAAGCGTGTTTTATGCATTCAGCGGGGCTAGCAATGGACCGCGGTTGCCTTATGGAACGCTGCTGCGCGACGCCAAGGGCAATTTTTATGGCACGACTTGGGGTGGCGGGAACTCGGGCCCCAGCGCGTGTAATGGCTATGGGTGCGGGACGGTGTATATGGTAAGCGCTTCGGGCCAGGAGAAAACGATCTACAACTTCAGTGGCGGACCGGACGGGGCGACTCCAACAGCAGCGTTGACGGTAGGTGCAGACGGCAGGTTGTATAGCACGACACACAATGGCGGCATCGATCAAGCTGGAGTAGTGTTCGCGATTGGCCAGGGAGGGGACGAATCGGTGATCTACTCTTTTCTCGCCGGCGATGATGGCGCCAATACATGGGCTGGATTAGCTCGAGATCCTGCTGGAAACTTCTATGGCGTGACGTTGGCCGGAGGTGGCTTCAATGCGAACTGCGGCGGAGCATTCGGGTGCGGCATCGTCTACGAAGTGAGTGCAAATGGGAGCGAAACAGTTCTTTACCGCTTCCAAGGTCTGGATGACGGCAACTGGCCTTATGGAGGCCTGATCCGTGACGAAGAGGGCAATCTCTACGGGACAAGCCAGGGAGGCACCGGGGGTTGGGGCACGGTGTTCAAGCTCGACCCCTTGGGCAATTTCACTGTGCTGCACACCTTCACTGGAGGTGCCGGGGGCGGAAGCCCGACCGCGACATTAATACGAGATGCAGCTGGCACGTTCTATGGAACGACCTTTTTTGGTGGAGGAACCAACTGCCCTGGAAATAACGGCTGTGGAACGGTGTTTGTGCTGACGAAGTCGGGACAGTTCAGGGTTGTGCATAGCTTCAACGGCCCGGACGGATTTTGGCCCTCGGCTGCGCTGACCCTCACGCCATCAAAGGAGCTTTACGGAACAACGAATGGCGGCGGTGCTTATAACTCGGGAGTAGTTTTCAAGATCACACGCTAAATCAGTAGACGAGAGATATTCAAGGCAAAGAGTCGAAATTTAACGGCCCGTGCTACGGCGAATTTGGTCGCGGTCGCTCGCTGCTTTCCAGAAGGCGAACCACAGCCGAACCCGACGGGGCGATTCCGATTCGCGTGATTACCTCGATTCCTCGGCGAGGCCAAGGTGCCCGAGCGCAATGAGTTGATCGTCCCGGAAGCAAGTGGCTGCGGGATTGGCAGGGTTGGAATTGTCATGAGTGTAAACGCCTGTTCACAACAATTGACAATCAACTTCCGATTTGCCTGTTACTGACCCTTGGTATTATGCTGCCCCTCAGTTGTCCAGGTTGAAACTCTGAACGAATGAAGGGGATATCATGTTCAAAGTCAGTGCGCTTGCTTTTGCAGTTCTCGTGGCTGGCCTTTTATGCTCTGCACCTGTGGTGCAAGCTCAGGTTGCCGTTGGCGTAAACATCGGACCGGCTCCGGTGTGTCCTTACGGCTACTTCGACTATGCCCCATATGACTGTGCTCCTTACGGCTACTTCGGGCCTGATTGGTTTGTTGGCGGGGTGTTTATTGGAGCAGGCCCCTGGTTTCATGGCCGTCGCGGCTTTTACGGACATGTCGACAACCGGTTTGATCCTCATCACGGTTACGTTGGACCATTACCGGAGCGCGGAGCGCCGCGCTTCAACCACTTCCAGGCAAACGAGGCGCGAGATGGGCGAGGCAACGTAGGCGACGCTGGCCATGAAGGGAAGGCTGAGCACGCGCTCCCCGGATATCGGGGAGGTGGCCATGCTGGTGGACATGGCGGCGAGCGCCACTAGAGCACGATCCGGGTTACGCGATTCGGTTTAAACGATCCGGTCTAAGCGAGAGATGAGATAAGGCGTCGAGCGGCGTCTTATCTCGTTTGGACTGCACTCCACCGCTATTTGGCAGTCAAACAATCGCTGACCAAGAAGAAACCAGCAGAGGGCTGGCCGAAATAAGCTACGGTGAATCCGGCAGATTACATCCGAATATTCTTTTTCTTCCTTGTCATTGCACTCTTTACATGGCAGGGACTGAGCATGATTGCGAATCCGACGAGATGGCTAGAACGGTATGGACGATCTACGGCGGATAAGCACATTCGGGCTACTCGCTTCATCGGCTGGATGTTTATCACTGTAGTTATTTTAGCGTTATGGAGAGCGATCGTAGGCTACGTTTAGTTGTGGCCCTTGCGTAAAGTGCATACTTCCGTCGCCTGTTAACAACCTGACCTATCTATGGGATCACCCGGAAGGGCACATTGCTGGTCAGCGTCCCGCTGGGCGTGGCCACGGTTACGAGTTTCGCCGCAGCGATGCCTTCCTCGTCGTCGTTCCGCCAGGTGATTGATTCGAGTCGCGGTCTTTGGGGATGCCGCATGCGAATTGACCTAAGCGCCTTTTTGTTAGATATTGTGACGGATGGACGCCGAACGGACGATTGCCGACATCGAGTTGCTAGAGCGCATCTTCGCCGTGCCGGACGCCAGACCGCTGAGTGCGAGCGACCTCTGGGCTGTGAATCGAAGGCACGACGAGATGCTCGCGCACAGCCCCTGGTTTCAGCTTTGGCAGCGGTACGGCGTTTGCTGCCGCTAGTGAGTGCGTCACTGTGCATGCCCTGCGGAACCCCAGGGAAACCGATAATACTGCTCATAAGTCGGCGCGGATGACTTCAGTAACATTTGCCTGATCCACTTGGCATCTTGGCGCGGGCCGCTCATTGCAGCGACAATACTTTCAATATGCGGGAGTATATCTGCGAAGTGTGGGACGGTGGCGAACGTAAGACACTCCAATATCTTGGTCTGTTTTGCTTTTTGGCGGGCAACTACGGGATTTATCTTGGGATGCACCTGGGTGTGCTTCACGCCGGGGCCGACCAACTTGCCAGGATTTGCTTTATCTCGGCATTACCGTTCGCTGTTTTGGCCTACTCGGATAACGCCTGGTCGTCAAATGATGCCGCGCCAGTCTGCTTGGCGGCATGGATTGCTGTGTGTATCGCTTTCTCGTTCAAATGTACGATATGTGTGATTGGACTGGCCGTCACCTTTTTTCTCTTCATCCTTTCCGCACTTCTCGCGCATGGATTTGGCGCAATCTGCCGGTTCTTTAAAGACCGCATTCGCGGTTACGTCGCCGACTGACACACTCTTCGGAGTATTGGATTGTGAATTCCTCGCCGGTTGGTACCTCCTTCGCATAGGGCACGGGGGAGAATGCCTTGCGGCGGTGGTGCAGAGGTGTGGGAGCGTTGAGGTCCTTCGCTGAGCTCAGGATGACAGGGTAAGAATTCCCATCGTGATTCGCCACGATTTACCAACCCATTTGGTGCATGCGGTTGAGGATGATTGCGCTGTAACTATTCATGCGCTCGGGCCGTCGCTTCAAGGGAGCGGGCAGAATTGCAGCGAGGCGTGCGGCTTGTTCCGGGCCGATATTCCGGGCTGAGGTTTCGTGGTAGTAACGACAAGCCTCCTCTGCACCATAAATACCAGGGCCCCATTCGACGACGTTGAGGTAGATCTCGAGAATGCGCTTTTTGCCGAGGGCGAGTTCGGCGACCGGCACTAATGTGGCCTCTGCGCCCTTGCGGAGGAAAGAGCGGCCGGTTCCGAAGAACAGGTTTTTTACGAGTTGCTGCGTAATGGTGGAGGCTCCGCGGGTGCGCTCGCCTTCCAAATCGTCCTGGGCAGCGATTTGGATCTGGTGCCAATCGAATCCATGGTGGTGATAGAAGTTTGAGTCCTCGGCGGCGATTACGGCGTGCTGGAGTTCGGGGGAGATTTGGCTGAGTGGAATGAATTTATAGCGTTCGCGATAGGGGGTGTGGTGAATCCAAGCCTGCAAGCGGCGCTGGATGTGGACTGCGGTTGTCGGTGGGTCGATCCAGCGGGCGGCCACAAGGATCAGCGCGGCAAGCGACCAAAGAAGCACCACGCCGATGACAAGCCATCGAATAAAGGAGCGGAGGGAGCTTGGTCGAAGCGAGGTCTTGGTTTGTGGGTTCCGGATTGCAGTCACACTTTAGAATAATAGTCCCGGCTGGGTTGTGGCTGTTGGATGATCTTGCCCCACGTTCGTTGTGCTGGTCCACGCACCCTCGAACTTTCAGTTTGTTATAAAAAGAATGGCCATGCTTAGCCATGGCGCTTGAAATATTGCACCGCTCGTTCGTGGGCTTTGGCTGCCTGGAGAGATTTAAAGGTTCCCAGATTGCGGCGCTTGTTGGTCTTGGGATTCTTTTTGCGCGAATAGAGGCGGAACTCTCCGGATTGTAATTTGCGAATCATGTTGTTTTCGATGGTGGCGTACACGTCCGGGTTGGTGGGGCAAGCGGATGGCGGGGCGGGAGGGACTTGGAAATGAAGCTATTCATGGAAATGCGAGGTCTGGAGTTCATACAGTGTTTTCCGTAGGCGGGTTACGGCTTTGAGTGGATTCCAAATGTTACCGGCAATGCTTAGCGTAGTAGAAAGGACAACATCTTTAATTTAATCGGAGGTAGATATGAAGAAGGTACATCTGCTGTTAACGCTGGGATTGTTGTGCGGGTCACTCGCATTGGCGCAAGACTCGCCGGGCGGACAGATGACGAATCCAAACGATCGCGGTTCGGCGGGCGCGAATGAGGTGCACGGTTGTCTGAGCGGGTCGCCGGGAAACTATGTGTTGACTACGAGCGACACGAACACACCCATCAAATTGACCGGCGATGAGAACAAGCTGCAGAAACATGTTGGCCAGGAAGTTTCGATCACGGGGAAAATGAGGAGCGATCCGGGATCGCCGGGGGCGGCTATGACTTCGGACGAGACACAGGCTCCGGCGAACGGTTCAACCGGGACGATCCTGCGCGTGGGCCATATCAGCAAGCTTTCGAAAGAGTGCAAGAATTCGGCGGCGAACTAGTTAAAGCCGTGTGAGTTTGGATGGGATCTTTGCTCTTCGCCCGGAAGTCGGAGGTGAAGAACAGAGATCCCATTTCTATTTCACGGTTACTTCTTATCGGTTAGGGCTTCTACGCCTGGGAGCTTCTTGCCTTCCAAGAATTCCAGGGACGCGCCGCCTCCAGTGGAGATGTGGGTGATTTTGTCGGCTACTCCGGCGGCGTGGACGGCGGCTACGGAATCGCCTCCGCCGACGATGGAAATGGCGCCGACGTTGTCGGCTACCGCGTGGGCGATCTTGAATGTGCCTTTGGCGAAGGGCGAGACTTCGAAGACTCCCATGGGACCATTCCAGACGATGGTGCGGGCGGTAGAGATGGCCTCGGAGAATTCTTCTACTGATTTGGGGCCAATGTCCAGGCCCATCATGGTTGGCGGGATAGGCTGACTAGCGTCGATAATGCGGGTTACGGCGTTGAGATCGATGCGGTCCGCGACGACGTGATCGAGTGGTAGCAGGAGTTTCACATTGCGCTTCCTGGCGTCTTGAATGATTTGGCGGGCCAAGCCGAGTTTGTCGTCTTCGACGCGCGATTTGCCTACGTCGGAGCCTTGAGCTTTTAGGAAGGTGTAGGCCATGGCGCCGCCAATAATAAGGACATCGACTTTGGTCAGCAGGTGTTCGATGACGGCGATTTTGTCGCTAACTTTCGCGCCTCCGAGAATGGCGACGAAGGGCTTCTCGGGATGGTGCATGGTCTTGCCGAGATATTCGAGTTCCTTTTCCATCAGCAGGCCGGCGGCGGCTTTCGGGAGGAATTTGGTGATACCGACGGTGGAGGCGTGGGCGCGGTGAGCGGCGCCGAAAGCGTCATTTACGTAGAACTCGGCTAGAGTGCTTAGTTGCTTGGAGAACTTTTCGTCGTTGGCTTCTTCTTGCGGGTGGAAGCGGAGATTTTCGAGCAGCAGGGTTTGGCCTTTTTCCAGCTTGCCCGCGACTTCTTCGGCTTCAGGGCCGACACACTCGGGGCAGAAGCCCACGTTTTCGCCGCGAGCCAGTTCTTTGTCGAGCAACATTCTTAGGCGTTCGGCGACCGGTTTCAGGCTCAGCAGGGGGGTGGGTTTGCCCTTGGGGCGTCCCAGGTGGGAGGCGAGGATCAAGCGGGCGCCGTGGCGTAGGGCGTATTCGATGGTGGGGAGGGTTTCGCGGATGCGAGTGTCGTCCATTACACGGCCGTCTTCGAGAGGGACGTTGAAGTCGACACGCATGAAGATGCGATGGTCGTTGAGGGGGAGATCGCGGATGGAAAGCTTAGGCATGATTATGTCCCGATAAAAATAAGGAAGGTCGCCTCGCGCTTATTGCAATCGCGCCTGCGCGCGATTGCGCGCGGTGGCTCCCCCAGATCCTTCGTTCGGCACAAAGCGCCTCTCTCAGGATGACAAGAGTCGTTGAGGGGGAGATCGCGGATGGAAAGCTTCGGCATTGGTTTTCAAGTTCGCGGGCGAGGGCGCCCGCGCCACACGCGCCTCTATAGGCCTTTCTTTCCCAGGTAGTTGATCAGGTCATGGACGCGGCACGAGTATCCCCATTCGTTGTCGTACCAGGAAATCACTTTTACACAGTTGCCGGCGACGACCAGAGTCATGGGGGCGTCGACGATGGAAGAGCGGGAGTCGCCGCGGAAGTCGGCGGAGACGAGTTCGTTCTCTTCGTATCCCAGATAGCCTTTCAGCGGACCGGCTTCGCTGGCTTTCTTCAGGGTAGCGTTGACTTCCTCTTTAGTGGTCTTTTTCTCCACGAATGCGACCAGGTCTACGACGGAGACGTTGGGCGTGGGCACACGCATGGAGAAGCCATCGAGTTTGCCGGCCAGCTCAGGGACTACGAGTTTGAGTGCCTTGGCTGCTCCGGTGGAAGTGGGAATCATATTGATGGCGGCGGCGCGGGCCCGGCGCAAGTCTTTGTGGGGAAAGTCGAGAATGACTTGGTCGTTGGTGTAGGAGTGGATAGTGGTCATGGTGCCGCACTGGATTTTGAAATTGTCGTTGACTACTTTTGCGATTGGGGCGAGACAGTTGGTGGTGCAGGAGGCATTGGAAATGATGTGGTGCTTCGCGGGATCGTAGACCTGCTCGTTCACTCCCAGGACTAGAGTTACGTCTTCGTTCTTGGCCGGAGCGGAAATGATGACTTTCTTGACCGGGCCGCGCATGTGTTTTTTGGCGTCGTTGGCGTCGGTAAAGCGACCGGTGGATTCGAGGACGACTTGGGCGCCGACTGATTCCCACGGGAGCTTGGCGGGATCTTTTTCGGCGAAGACTTTGAAAGTCTTGTTATCGACGGTGATGCTGTCGGGGCCGGAGGAAATCTGGTTGTGCAGGTTGCCGAGGATGGAGTCGTACTTGAGTAAGTGGGCAAGGGTTTTGGGATCGGTGAGATCGTTGACGGCAACGAACTCGATATTGGGGTCGTTGAGCGAAGCGCGCATGACGTTACGGCCGATGCGTCCAAAACCATTGATGCCAACTTTAATTGCCATCTTGCCTCCGAAAATGATGATGAAGTCACAACAGAAAAAGACTAGCGGGCCGGGAACATAAAAATGGTAGCAGGGAATGGGAGGGGCGGCAAATATGTTTGGCGGCGAGGAAACCCTAGAGCGCGCCGGTGATTCCCGCGGATTTACGCTAATCGAACAAAAGCAGCTTCAAGAACTAACCACAGAGGGCACAGAGAGCACGGAGGAAACGTTGAGTTTCAAATTGGGAGGGGAGAGGGCGTTATCGGCTAGACATGGCGGAATTGGTTCCTTTGTGACTACATACGTTGCCCAGGGGCCTCAAGGTGTGTTAAAAGCCAAGCATGCGTAAATGGATGCGCGAGCGCTTAACGCGCCGCAAAAAAGGGCCGGAAAAAGCTGCGGGAGAGAGCACCCCAGCGCCGTTACAGCCCGCGTTTTATGACACCGAAGCGGTCAGTCAGGCGCGGATAGTTGAAGATCAGAGCGAAGAGCGCGGCGAGCCGGAGGCTTTTGAGCCGCAGCCCCCGGAACCGGGCAATGCGGCGGAGACGCGTCTGGCTCAACCCAGTGCGGGGAATGCGGACGATGCGACTCGCCGCCGCCGGCGGCGAGGAAGAGGTGGACGCGGCCGCAGTGGGAGAGTAAGTCAGCCGGCCAGAGTTGCAGAAGGTGCGGTTCCGGCGGCGGCTCCAGTAGCCAGCGGGAGCGCGGCGCCGGCGGCATCGGCATCTGCGCGGCCGTCCAAAGGTACTGTCATTCTGGCGATTGGACTACCCGGGTCGGGCAAAAGCTCATGGTTTAAGCGAAATAAGATCACACCGCTTTCGAGTGACCTGCTGCGGGCGCTGTTGTTCGACGATCCCACAGAGCAGCGCTTTCAGGACCTGATTTTTTCCAATTTGCGATCGATGCTGAAGGCGCGGCTGATTGCGCGGCGTCCTTTGAATTATGTGGATGCGACGAATCTGACGCCGCAAGAGCGGCAGGGTTGGATCAAGCTGGCAAAAGATTACGGATATGAAGTACAAGCGGTATTGTTTGATGTTCCGCTCGAGGTTTGCCTGGCGCGCAACCAGCGCCGGGACCGGGTAGTTCCCGAGGAAGCGATGCGGCGCATGGCAGGGAAGTTGAAGCCGCCGTCATTTGAGGAAGGGTTTTCGAAGATTACGGTGGTTAGGGTGAAGCAGAAGGAGTAGGTCGCTCAGCGGCTAAAGCCGTCGTTTTCCAGGTCTGAACGGCACGACTGAAGTCGTGCCCCGATACGAACCCGGTTCGCTATCCTTTCAAGTAGGCAGTGGTTCCTCTACGAGCCCGGCTCTTTATCCTTTCAAGTAGGGCAGTAACTCCTTGAAGGCGGGCGCGCCGGAGGAGCGCAGTAGTTCATAGAGGATCATCTCAGTGGAAGAGATGACGGCGCCGGCGGCGCGCATACGGTCCAGTCCAATCTTCCAATTCCATTCGGTGCGGGAACTGACGGCGTCGGAGGCGACGTGAACGATGTAGCCTTCGCGGAGCGCTCCCAGCGCGGTTTGCATCACGCAGATGTGGCTTTCCATTCCGCAGAGCAAAACGGTGTTGCGATTCCCCGGCAGGCGTTTGAGGAGGGAGCAAAATGCGTCGCTGCCGAAGCAGGAGAACATTTGTTTGTCGATAGGCTGAGCGTCGGGCAGCAGGGAAGCGATCTCGGGAGTGGTGTTGCCGAGGCCTTTGGCGTATTGCGTGGTTACGAGCGCGGGGATCTTGAGGATAGTGGCGAGACGGATGAGGAGTTGCGAGTTCTTCAGCAGCCGGGAGTTTTCAAATATCGGGGGCAGGAGTTTTTCCTGGATGTCGACGACGATGAGGGCGCAACGCTCGGCTTCGAGAGGGCGGCGGGCGATTTCGGCGTAGTCGGTGCTTGGAGTCCTGACGTTGCCGAGAGTTGTGACCATGGAATCTCCTGGGTAAATCTTAAACCGCAAAGGCCGCAAAGGACAGCTGCGAGAAGAGTAACGTGGCAGCGGCGGCGCAACTCGATATGGAAGCGAGCCGAACGCGCGATTGTTGGGGTCGCAAAGAACGCGACCCGTCGCGCGGCTCGCTCAGGTCCTTCGTTCGGCAACCAGCGCCTCTCTCAGGATGACAACACTGGCGGTTGACCGCGGCGAACACAGACCATAAAATCGAAGAGGCGGGTGAGGTTCTGCCGCATGTGCGTTGCCCCCTCGTTCAATGGTAGGACACCTGCCTCTGGAGCAGGTTATCGGGGTTCGAATCCCTGGGGGGCAGCCAAGACCGCCGCAAGATCTTGATGGCGGGCAGCAATCATAAGAAAGAGATAGGATGGAATTATGCCTAGAGGCCGATCCACGTTTACCAAGCGGAAGAAAGAGCAGGCGCGGCAACAGAAGCAACGTGAGAAAGTGGAGCGCCGAGTGCAACGCAAACAAGAGAAGCCGGAAGGCGGGGTGGTCGACAGTGTGGACGAAATGCGTGAACTACAAGAGCATGCCGCTGCCCAGGCGGCGCTATTCCGCATTGGCGAGGACGAGGGTGAAGAGTCGAGCGACGACGATGGCGAGGATAACGAAGAGTAGGTTGCCGGTGGTGTTCCCAGGTCCAGTGAAGTTCGGAGTAGAGGCGTCCGAGGTAGAGACTTTCGACTTCTTGCGGAGATAAGGGATCGGGTGTATTATGCCTATCTCAATCGGCTTAGTAGACTTTATTGGATTAAAAGCTCAATGAACCGCGTCTCCCCTCTCTCGCGTCACTTGTGTCCTGACTGCCACAGCGAGGAAACCCAGGGACTCGACAAATTCGGTTCGCCGATGCCGTGCGCACCATGTCTCGTCGCGAGATTGGTCAAGGCTTTCCATGCTGATCTGGAAGAGCCAGCAATGTTCGTGACCAAGCGATCAATGGCGGACGATGTGCCGGAGCGGTCGCGTCAGTTGATGTGAAGTGCGGAAGTCCTTGTAAAGTTCCCGTCAGTACCCTCAACCAATCTCAGAGAAGCGGACTTGCCCGGTTGAAATGGGAGAAGGTGCAGCAGGGCAATGGGATCATGCTTCGCGGCGGGTTGCGAGTCAATGGCAGTGTGATGAGCGCGGCGGAGTTGAGTCCGGTGCCTCAGGGGCTAAAGCCAAGGGCGGTATCGGTGCTTTACGGCATGAGTAAACTCATGCCCTCCCGAAAACACAACTAGCTTCGACTCCGCGCTCAGGATGACGGTGGTCTAGGAAGCGATCGGACGGGCGCAAGCGATCAGTGGGATTGGTCGGGGGTCGGGGCGGCGCGGGTGTTGTTCATGTGCATTTTAGTGAGCCAGGAGTGCGGACCCTGATAGAGGAATTCGAGGCCGACGTTTTCGGCGGCGTATCCGATCAAGCTATAGTTGCCGAGGCGGAAGGCATCCTTGCCATTGTAGCGGTCGGGATACCAGGAATAGACGCCGACCAGGGTGCCAGCGTAAGGCGCGACAAGATCAGGAAAAGAAAAGACGCGATGGCCATCTTCGCCGCGGCGCGCGGTGAGAGTGGAAATCAGGGCATGATTGAGCCGGGGGAAAAATCCTTTGCACTCACAGCGGTAGTAGAGCGTGTCTTCGCGGAAGGCTGCCGCAAGACCGTAACGGGTGGAGGTGCTGATGGCCAGAATGCCGAAGTTGGAGCCAAAGCGTTTGCCGTAAGCTTCCGCGCCTTGTCCCCATTCTGGGGGAGCGTTGTCGGCCTGGTTGATGCCGGCGGCGATGGCAGCGCCGATGATGGGGTAAGGGCCGAAGGCATCGAAAAGATAGTTGGTGAACTTGGTTTTCGCCGACGGCGGAGAGTAGGTGAGAGCAGGCTGGGGATTAGCTGGTAGCGCAGTGTTGGAGGAGCTGGATGAAGCCGGCGCTTGCGCCTGGGCCAAGTGTGGCAGGACGATGTAAACCACAATTGCCAGTAACAGCGTAAGTCCGCGCATCTTCATGTTGATATCTCCTCCAAAGTCAGAAGCTTGTAAATCGTCCCAACATCATACGCCAGCTTGAGGACAACTGGGTAGAAATCTCATCATTAAACCCGACGAGCAATGATTAAAAAGGGCTGTCGAGAGGGTCGAATGTGGAACGCACGCTAACCCATGACAGCCCCAGTCTTCGCGTTAAGGCTTTCTAGTTGGAGATCGTACACAGCGAGGATTGGCAAAACTGTTCAATTGTGAACACTCTTGCCGACGAGAATTGCTATTGGGAGCAATAGAGTGCGCATGGCGGGATGATGTTCAGGATCGCCTTCGCTGATGGCGCGAACGGCTATGCAGTCGCCTTCGTTAAAGGGATCGGAGACGATCTCAAAGCGCTCTCCGTACATTTTTATGTGTTTGGAAGCGCTGAAGCCGAGGTTCTTGATCCGTGCACATTTCTCGGAGCGGGCTTGCGCCGGAGTCTCGGCGACAGCGGTTGTTTCCGGTACGGTTTGTGACACGGTACTCCTGATTGCTGTGTGAACTAGCGTGTTGGTGAATGGGTTATGACCCGACGGCTTTTTCAACGCGGCCGACAATCTGTTGAATCTTGCCCGCTTGCTTTTCCGCGTTCCCTGAGGTCTCCAGGTTGGGATCGGTGGTCGCCTCTCCGACGGTTTCCTTGATTTTACCTTTCACTTCGTGAAGCTTGCCTTCAATTAGATCTTGGGTGCTTGGTTTCATCATTTTTTCTCCTGTTTTTTGGAATCGGTTAGGTTCTTTATACGGTCAGAGGGCAAGATCCATGGTCGCACTGGCAGGCGATCTCGACTTCGTTGGATCCTGCTTCCTTGCAGGGTTGACCGCAGTATTTGTCGCCAGGTTGTACTGAGCACCGGCAGGGCAGGTGCGCGCATTTGTTCTGGTCATTGGTGGACATGGTTAGTTCTCCTTTTCCGGCTCTTGGCTCTTCACCAGCTTGGGTTCGGCGGGCGGTTGTGGCGAAATGCCATAGCTTGCCAATTCACCCGTCGAGAGTTCTCCTTCTTTTGTATTCGTTTCCGCCATCACGCTACCGCTTCCCTTAGCACTGTTGTGGGCAGCTGCACCAGTTCGTCAAATAGCGAGCGGTAGTGAATCATAGCTGTCCTCAGATCCTCTGTAGTGGCTGCGTCTTTACCGACCCGCAGTGCAATCTGATGCGCGGAGCGATAGTTTTCGACGACTCGTGGATGGTCGACCGAAATGTCTGCGGCGCGCTGGTCGAAATCAGACACGGGATAACCGCGCGTCTTCATTAAGGAGGACACCAGGTCGTCGGCTTCTGCGACTGCCCCTTTTGGAGAATCGACAAAACGAGATTGTACGGACTCCCACCGTTTCGAAAACTGTTCACGTTCCAGGGGATCAAGATCGCGAATGTTGAGCTTCTCAACCCGCTTCTCGCGATCTGCCAATTTCGCTTCGGCTTTTCGCTCTGACCCATGTGTCAAAACTGCCCGCTCGTATTCTGGGCCAAACTTGTGCCGCAGGTCTGCGGTCGTATGCCTACGATTCCGCACGTACAGCCAGGTGAGCACTACGATGATCAGAATCACGACGGCGACCAGCGCAATCAGCTTAGGGTCGAGCGCACTTAGATTCATGGAACCCTCCTATCAGGATAGTCACAAAGCCGAATTTGGTTCACGAGACTCTCTTGGTTAGAACCTGGTGAGTGGTCAGTATCAGACGTTGAGCTGGGGAATACTGGTCAGAATTGATCGGCTTTTTAATCGGGGCTGCAATATCCGACAGAAGTGCCGGGGCGCGCGAGCAACAGTCATCATCTTCTTCTGCACTGCGGCGTACTTCCGCACAAAGTGAGCGGTTCTGCACAGCGCCGCAGAAGCGAATAGGCGAGGCTAGAAGCTGTTTCCGCAGGTGGAAGTGTGCTTATTCTCCCGGATTCAATCTAGATCTGATCAAAGGAAAAAACATGAAAACAGCTAAGTTGTCTTTTATCCTGCTCACGGTACTGGCCATTGGGGCCACGTTGGGATGCTCTGGGGCTTCGGCGAAATCGCCCGAGGTTTCCGGCAACATCCGGACCTCGCTCGATCAAGCAGGCTTCAAGAACGTGTCCGTCAGCCAGGATCGCGACAAGGGTGTAGTGACGCTGGGGGGCACGGTTGCCAGTGAGAACGACAAGGCACAAGCCGAATTGCTGGCGAAGCCCTTGGCGGGCGCACAAGTTGTAGCGAATGAAATTGCCGTGGTTCCGGTGGGTGTGGAAACGGATGCCAAGGCGGTGAACTCCGATCTGGACAAGGGGATCGAGGAGAATCTGGACGCGGCACTGATCCAGAACAAGATGCACGAAAACGTCAGGTACGACGTGAAGAGCGGCGTAGTCACGCTGAGTGGGGAAGTGAACTCGCAGTCGAAGCGAGACAATGCTGCGACGGTGGCTACGAACGTACCCAACGTGAAACAGGTAGTGAATGATGTGCAGGTTAAAGATCAGAAGGCCAGTTCAGCACAGTAAGAGGTGCGGAGTTGATCGACGTGAATAGCGGAGGGCGGCCCGGTTCCGGGTTGCTCTCCGGCAAGGCGGTCGAGTTCCCTGGCTGAAAACAGCCAGGGATGAGTCGAGAAGGAGATGCCATGTCATTTGGACTTTACGCGATTGGATTTGCAATCGTAATCGGCGGATTGATTTACGGCGCGTACCTGGTGCACATGCCGGCGCACTGGATTGCGGTGGGCGCCATCGTGCTATTGGGGGTAGGGATTCTGACCGGAGTAAAGGCGACGCGCCAGAAAGATCCGGTGGGATGACGGCTCTATAATTTCGTAAGGAAGTCGACGATTTCGGGCTGGCTCCAGTCGACGGCGCCGATGAACTTGCGGCGAATGATCCCCTGGCGATCGATGATGTAGGTTTCGGGATATTTGAAGGTTCCGTAGAGATTACTGCTTTTGTGATCGGGATCGCGGACGGTCAGGAAATCGATTTTGTAATTGGTCAGGAAGTGGTGGTAGGCATCGCCGTCGAGGTCGATGCTTACACCGACTACGGTGACGCCTTTGGATCCTAAGCGCCGCTGGAGTTCGACGAGAGATGGCATTTCCTCAACGCAGGGCGCACACCAGGTGGCCCAGAAATTCAAGACCAAAATCTTGCCTTGAAAGTCGTGAAGGTCAACTTTACGGTCGGCGTCTTGCACGGTGAATTCAGGAGCGGGGGATCCGATATGAGTGGGACGGGAGCCACCGTAGCAGCCGGTTAGGAAGAGTAGGACCAGAAAAAAGGGGATGCGCCGCACACAGCTATAATAACTAATTCGGAGTATGACGGCGTCTGAAGCAGTGGCGGGGTGGCCAGCGTGGCGGTGCCAGTAGTTTCAATCATCGTGCCGGCGCGGAATGAAGAAGCGTGCCTGAGAGTGTGTTTGCCGTCGCTGGTTGAGCAGACGGGCGTCACCTTCGAGATTATTGTTGTGGATGACGGTTCCACCGACCGCACGCGGGAGATCGCTGAAAGTTTTGCGGGTGTGCGAGTCGTGGATACGGGGCCGCTGCCGCAGGGGTGGAGTGGGAAAAATAATGCGGTGACGGCGGGAGTGCGGCTGGCAAAGGGTGAATGGCTGCTGTTTACGGATGCGGATACGGTGCATCGTGCGGGATCGCTGGCGAGGGCGGTTGCGGAGGCGAAAGCGCAGGGGGCGGCGTTGTTGTCGTATTCTCCGGAGCAGGAAGTACATGGGTTCTGGGAGCGGGCGGTGATGCCGGTGATTTTTGCTGAGCTGGCGGGGAGATATCGGCCGGCGGAGGTGAGCGATCCTGCGTCGCCGGTGGCGGCGGCGAATGGGCAGTACATTCTAGTTTTGCGTTCGGCGTATGAGGCGGTCGGCGGTCATGCGGCGATTGCGGGAGAGTTGCTCGAGGATGTGGCACTGGCGCGGGCGGTAAAGCGGACGGGGCGGAAGATTTTCTTTCGCTTTGGCGGAGATGCGGTGCGGACGCGGATGTATCGCAACTTTGCGCAGCTGCGTGAAGGGTGGACTAAGAATTTGGCGCTGCTGTTTCCGTCTCCGCTGAGACTTGGCTTGCTGCGGTTGATGGAGTTTGGGTTGATTGTGGGAAGCGTGGTGGTGGCGGGCAGATTGGGTGCGAAGGATCGAGTTGGCGCGGCGATTGTCGTGGGGCTGCTTTGCGCGGTGTTGTACGGACTTTTCCTGAAGCGAATTCGCATGGCGCATTTTTCTTGGATTTCAGATGCATTGGCGGTGGTCGGGTTGCCGATGTTTTCGTATTTGCTATTGCGGTCGAGGGTTGCTCATCGCGAGGGTAAGGTTAGTTGGAAAGGGCGGGAGTATGGGCCTCACCGAGAGATAATCTCCGGCGCCGGGGCGAAGGCTGTTGGCCATATCGGTGCTTAGTGCTTGTCGGTGTGGGAGAAGGCAGAGCTTCAACCACAGAGGGCACAGAGGACCACAGAGAAACGAATAACGTTTTCAGTGTGGTCATGGGTGGGAGCATTTATAAGGGGAGACTGTGGTCTATTTAACGCGCAAGGCTGAGTTCGCGGCGTCGCACTATTATCACAATCCTGCATTGAGTGCGGAGGAGAACCGGCATCTGTTTGGGAAGTGCAACAACCCCAATGGGCACGGGCATAACTACACGCTTGAGGTCACGGTGAAGGGTGCGGTGGATCCGCGGTCGGGGTTTGTGATTGATCTGAAGGAATTGAAAGACACGATGAATCGCGAAGTCATGGACGCGATGGATCACCGCTTCCTTAATAAGGAGGTGCCAGAGTTTGCGACCAGGATCCCGACGACGGAGAATTTGGCGATTGCGATCTGGCGACGGTTGGCGCCGAAGTTGACGCAAGCCCAGTTGCACCGGGTGCGGGTGTATGAGACGGCCGATTTGTTTGTGGATTTCTACGGAGAGGCATGAAGGCGCACTTGACTCGGCGGTACAGATTTTCGGCTTCGCATCGGCTGCATAGCGAAAGCATGTCGGAGGCGGAAAACGCGGCGACTTATGGCAAGTGCAACAATCCGCATGGACACGGGCACAACTACGCGCTTGAAGTGACGGTGAGCGGGCAGGTGGATGAGAACGGAATGGTGTGCAATCTGGTGGATCTGGATGGGTTTGTCGAGCGGGAGATATTGGAGCGGTTTGATGTGCAGAATCTGAATACTTTGCCGGAGTTCGCGGAGACGGTTCCGACTACGGAGAATCTTTCAATTGCGGTTTACGATATTTTGCAGCGTGGGTTCGGGCTAGCTCATCTGGAAAGAGTGCGGTTTGAAGAGACTTTGATGAATTCGTTCGAGTACGCGGGAGAAGAGCAACAGCTTTGACCACAGAGGGCACAGGGGTTCACAGAGGCTCACAGAGGAGAATCGGTGAAGAGTTCAGTGGAGAGTCCGACGATCACTAGCGCCAGTTTTGAGGAATTGGTGCGGGAGATGATTGTGCGGTTGGGGGAAGATCCTACGCGTGAAGGTTTGACGCGAACGCCGGAGCGGGTGCATCGGGCGTACGAGCACTTGATGAAGGGATATAAAGAAGATCCGGAGGCGATGCTCAAGAACGCCTTGTTTACGGTCACATATGACCAGATGGTGATTGTGAAAGATGTGGAGATGTTCAGTTTGTGCGAACACCACATGCTGCCGTTTTTCGGGAAAGTGCATGTGGCCTACATTCCGAATGGGAAGGTGATTGGGCTGAGCAAGATTCCGCGGCTGGTGGATATTTTCTCGCGGCGGCTGCAGATACAGGAGCGGCTGACTACGCAAATTGCGGAGACGATCCAGAAGGCGATTGCGCCGCAAGGGGTGGGAGTGGTGATTGAGGCGCGTCATTTGTGCATGATGATGCGGGGAGTGGAGAAGCAACATTCGGCGGCGGTGACTTCGTCGATGCTGGGTTGCTTCCGCGACGAGCAGGAAACGCGGACGGAGTTTTTGTCGCTGATTCATAATCGGACGAACGGAGTGTAGGGCCTGCGGGGGCTAAAGCCCCGACATAGTTTTGGCTTTATGGCACGAGTGAACTTCGCGCCCTCCAGAATTCGTCGGTCCGAATTCGATGAGCCGGAATTAGCTGGGCAATATCCATCAGATCATTGGCTGAAAATAAACATCACTTTCGAGGGAAAGTTGCACTGATCACCGGCGCGGGCCAGGGAATTGGGCTAGCCATCGCGCGTGCGTTGGCGGCGGAGGGATGCGACCTGGTCATCGCTGGCAGGAAACAATCCATCCTCGATCAAGCTGCAAAGCAGCTGGCGAAGTTCCGTGTGCAGGTGTTGCCGGTGGCGTGCGATGTGCGCGATGAAGATGCAGTGGCGGGCATGGTGGCGGCAAGCAGGAGGAAGTTTCGGCGGCTGGACATCCTGATGAACAATGCCGGGGTGGCGAATGAAAGCCTTCCGGTTGCGAAGCTGCCGCTAGAGGCATGGCGGCAGGCGATTGATACGAATCTGACGGGAACATTCCTGGTGACCAAGGCGGCATTGCCGCTGATGAAGCGTGGCGGGACGATTTTGAACAACCTTTCTGTCGCTGCGAAGACGGCATTTCCCAACATGGCCGGGTACGTGGCTGCAAAGCACGGGGCGCTGGGGCTGACCAAGACTTTGCGTGAGGAACTGCGGCCGAAGGGAATCAGAGTGATTGCGCTGATATTGGGAGCGGTCGATACCGACATCTGGGATTCGTTTTGGCCGGGGGCGCCACGGAGAAAGATGATGTCGGCGGAGACGGTGGCGCGAGCGGTTGTGGATGCGCTGCGATTGCCGGACAATAGTACAGTGGAAGAGTTGGTGATCAGGCCTACGACGGGGACGCTGTAAGACATTCGCGGTTCGAAAAAAGCAGCTGCAGATTTGGTTGATCAAACACCAACAGCTGAAGACTCAAGCCCACGCAAAAGTTTCTCCGATCGGTCAGTGCCCTCCAGACGGTTCCGGAATGTAGGAAAGCTGCAAGCGGATGCGGACCGGGTGCCCTTTCAACTCTCGCGGTGGGGCGGGGAGCGGATTGGACGCAGAGATTTCGTTTTGGGCGACCTGGTCGGTTTCTGGGTCGCCTGAACTGCCAGCCACTTTCATGTTGGCAATTTTGCCATCGCTGAGAATCGCAAATTCCACGGATACTGTGCGCTGGCTGTCGAGCCCGCCCTTCAAGCTGAAACCTAGTTTCTGCCGAACCGCTTCCAGCACGTTCTTTATATACGGGGTCAGATCGACGGAATAACCACCCAGAGCCGAGATGTTCAACTCCATCTGAATAGGCGCTACAAAAGGTGAGTTTGTTCCGTCCGAGTTCGAGAGGGGCTTGGAAGGCGATGTCTCCTCTCTGACTTTGAGTGCGGGGGAATTGCCGGATCCGTCGGCCGATATGCGACTCTGAAATTGGCGTGCCTGTTCCAAGTAGGCTATGAAGCTCTGTGCGTTGGCCTTCGCCGCCGGGTCTTTGGCCCATGCGCTCGAGCGGGAGGCAGCGAGGTTGGCTTCGTCAAACCGGTTCATGTGGGCGAAGACCTGGGCGAGGGCGAGCTGCTGGTTGGAATCTGCCGGCTCAATGGAGACCGCTTTTTTCGCCAACGCCAGCGCTTCATCCAAATTCTGGTTGCCTGCGGCCAGGTAAACGGCGAGCAGGCCGTAAGACGGGGCGAAGTCTGAGTTTAGAGAAATGGCCTGGCGGAGGTCGGCTTCAATTTGCGGATCGCGGGTCATCATGCGGATCCCGCTGGTCGCGAGATATGCCCGCAGATAACGCGTGAAGTAATTCCTGGGATCAAGGGTAATGGCCTTCGAAACGGAATCCAAAGACTTTTCACGCTGGCCCGCAAGAAACTCGGACATCGCCAGATACTGCTGGATGAGCGCGACGTTAGGGTCAAGGCGGAGGCCTGCCTGCAAAATTGTGTTGGCATCGTCGCTGCGGCCGCGCAGCACTGCGAACTCGCCACGATAGGCATCGACTTCAGCCTCTGAAAGCGGACGGAGCTTAAGCTGGTCTTCGGTGACGGCGGTCGTCATGGGAATCTTCATGTAGAGAAATGCGGCTTTCCCGATGTACGAATACAGATCTGATTGCAGCTTCTTGAGATCGCCAAATCCGGTATTGGCAGCTTCTTCCTGGCTCTTTCCCTGGTTGAGTGCATCCAGGTAGGAAGTCAACATGGCGTGATGGGCGGCGCGGTCTCCGATCATCAGATAATGAGTGAGAGCCCACGACTCGGCATAGAAGATCGAGGTTTTGTTGGCTTCGTTGTAATAAGGAGAAGACTGGTCCACTTGGAAGAGCACGCTCAGCGGGATTAACGAGGTGGTGCGCAACTCCTGTAGTAAGTTGGCATCGGCCTGCCCCATGCCAACGAACTTCTCCTCAATTTCAGTGTGCCCGTAGAACTCCGCCAGGCCTTCGGACAACCAGACTGGCAGGTCGGGAAAGTAGGGCACGGTGATGGTGTGGTAAAACTCGTGGTAAAAGGTCTCGTACGGGTTCATGCCAGGCGCATCGAGTTGGACCGCGGCGCAGAACTGATTCAGCCGACCGACGAACAAACCAGCAGGATGGCTGTGACCCTTGACCCAATATTCGGGGAGCAAATCGCGCATCGAGTTCTCGTCCTTCACCGCGAGGACGGTGATGACTGGGCTGGGATGGGCATTTGCAACCGTCAATGAATGGCGGAAAACAGCGCGAATTTCCTCGAACTGCAGGGCGGCTTTGCGAGCTTGCTTGTCTCCACCGTTGCTGACGACGATGAAGTTGGGACTGCGAACCTCTACCCAGTTCTGCTCTTTGCCCTGGCACAATAAGGGAATCAGGATGACGGCTGCAGTAGCGACGACAGTGCGCAGTCGAAACATAACGCTAACGACCCGTTAGGATACTCCAGGTTTGCGGATTGGGCCAATCCCAGTTAAGGTGGCTGCGCCTTGCGCGGCCCAAGTCACGCCGCAGATTAACGCGGGTTAAACACAATTCAGAACGCGTCTACTCCCGTCACACTCTGGCCGATGATTAGCGTGTGGATGTCGTGGGTGCCTTCGTAGGTCTTTACTGATTCCAGGTTCATCATGTGGCGCATGAGCGGGTATTCGTCGGCTACGCCGTTGGCGCCCAGGATGTCGCGGGACATGCGGGCGCATTCGAGGGCCATCCAGACGTTGTTTCGCTTGGCCATGGAGATGTGCTGGGCACCGGCTTTGTCTTTATCTTTCAGTCTTCCCACTTGCAGCACCAGCAGTTGAGCCTTGGTTATTTCGTTAATCATCCAGGTGAGCTTTTCCTGTACAAGTTGATGAGAGGCAATGGGTTTGTCGTGGAACTGTTTGCGCAGGATGGAGTACTGTAACGCGCAATCGTAACAAGACATGGCTGCGCCCAAGGCTCCCCAGGCGATTCCGTAGCGGGCCTGATTCAGGCACATTAGTGGGGACTTGAGGCCGCCAGTTTTCGGGAGCAGGTTGGACTCGGGGATGTGAACGTCTTGCATCGACAGGCCTGACGTCACCGAGGCGCGTAGCGACCATTTGCCGTGAATGTCTTCGGCTTTGAAGCCGGGGCGATCGGTTTCTACTAAGAAACCGCGGATTTTGTTGTCTTCATCTTCGACTTTGGCCCAGATTACGGCTACGTTGGCGATGGAGCCGGAGGTGATCCACATTTTTTCGCCGTTGAGAACGTATTCTTTTCCGACTTTGCGAGCGCGGGTACGCATGCCGCCGGGGTTGGAGCCGAAGTCAGGTTCGGTGAGGCCGAAGCAGCCTAGTTTCTCGCCGCTTTGCAGGGCGGGGAGCCAGGTTTGCTTTTGCTCGTCACTGCCGAAGGCGTAGATGGGGTACATGACGAGGGCGGACTGGACGCTGACGAAGGAACGCACTCCGGAGTCGCCACGCTCCATTTCCTGCATGACCAGACCGTATTCCACGTTCGACATTCCGGCACAGCCGTAGCCTTTGAGGCTGGCGCCGAAGAATCCTAGATCGGCCATGGGCTTGACCAGTTCTCTAGGGAAGCGGCCGGCACGGTTGCACTCCTCGATGATGGGAATGAGGTTGTCTTCGATGAATTTGCGGGAGGTGTCGCGGACGAGGAGTTCTTCGTCGGTAAGGAGAGCGTCGAAGCCGATGAAGTCGACGCCGCGGAATTTTAGGGACATGAGATTCTCTTTTCTGCTTGCGAATACAGACGGAATTATTAAGAAGAAGGACTTACCACGCTAACAAAGGGCTGCGGGGAGGTCAAACCGTTCGGAAAGGCGAATGCTAAAAGCTTTACCACAGAGGGCACAGAGGATCACAGAGGAAAGGCAAGTCTCAGAACTTTAGGCTGCGCTGCGGCCAAAGCTGCTCCAATCAAGCTCGGTACTTCCAAACTCCACTGATGGGGCGTCGAATAAGTCACGTCCACCGACGCAGATTGCGATTGACACGGTCGCGAACCCAGTCCAGAATAGGCGACCATACTGGCAATCGGAGTTGACGAATCACTGAAGCTACCCTGTGCGAGCGGCTTCGCGTTGGTCTGACTTCCGGCCTTCGTTGCCAGTCTCAAACTAGGGCAAACGGTGGCGTGATTGGAGTCGGTAAGATCCTTTCCCCTCAACATCATTCCTTCGAATCCCTGAGCTCTGAACCCCCAACCGAAAGAGAAAATTCAAGGAGGAGTTTATGGTGCGCTGTATAGCTCGGATCTGTGTAGGTCTGGTTTTCCTTTCCTGTGCCCTCCCCACGATTGCACAGCAGGCGGCAACATCGGCTAACGGAGTGGTACCCGCGATGGTGAACTTCAGTGGCGTTTTGACGGATGTGAGTGGAAAGCCGCTGACTGGGATGCACGGCGTGACGTTCTACTTCTATAACGAGGCTCAGGGTGGATCGCCGCTGTGGCTGGAAACGCAAAATGTGCAGATGGACAACACCGGCCACTATAAGGTGATGCTCGGGTCAACCAGCAGCCAGGGATTGCCGAGTGCGCTTTTTGTTTCGGGCGAGGCGCGCTGGCTGGGCGTGCAAGTGCAGGGACAAACGGAACAGCCACGGGTGCTGCTGCTTAGCGTGCCTTATGCGCTGAAAGCTGGGGATGCGCAAACGGTGGGTGGGCTTCCGCCATCGGCTTTTGTGCTGGCTGCGCCTTCCACTGCCAGTGGTGCAGCGACAACAACGGTGAACAGTACGGGCGAGCCCGGGAGCGACGCCATCGGCGGAAGCGGGACCACGGATTTTGTTCCCTTGTGGACTCCGAACGGGAACACGCTGGGCAATTCGGTGATGTTTCAGTCCGGCACGGGCGCGACTGCGCGCATCGGTATCGGGATTACCAGCCCGTTGTTCACGCTTGATGTAAAAGGCAGCACGCTGGTGCGCGGAATACTGGAGTTGGCAACGATCAATTTCGCATCGCCAACCAAGGGGTACAACTCGCAGCCGTTCAATTTCGAATCTTCGTCTTACAACAGTAGTACAAACGCTTACACACTGAATCATTTCCAGTGGCAGGCCGAACCAGCCGGCAACAACACCAACAATCCATCTGCGACTTTAAATTTGCTTTATGGAACCGACCCGGCCAACCCTGCCGAAACGGGGCTGAAGCTCAGCTCCAAGGGCGTATTCACGTTTGCAGCCGGTCAAACCTTTCCCGGAACGGGTGATATTACCGCGGTCAACGCTGGCACGGACTTAACCGGAGGCGGCAGCAGCGGAAGTGTGACCCTGAACCTGGACACGACCAAGGTTCCGCAACTGGCTACCTCGAACACCTTCGCTGCAACCCAGCACATTACGGGCGATCTGGACTTGACCGGAAATGTGAATGCTACTTTGACAGTGACTGGAGCAGAGGCGATTTTCAGCGGGAGCGGCAATGAGGCGGTGTATGGGGAAACGACCGGCGAAGTAGGAGTTTTGGGCGTGACGAATACCGCGCGCGCAGTGGAAGGCGATGACGACGCGGTGGGCGGGCTGGCAGTGTTCGGGGATGCGGAAGCCTCGACGGGCAACAACATCGGGGTATTGGGGCAATCGTTTAGTTCGAGCGCGGTCGCCGTGGAAGGCGCCTCATTCGGAACATCGGGTGGATTCGGCGTCTTTGGATTTGAGGAACGAGGCGACAGTGCCGGGGTCATTGCTTCAGGAGTGCATGGCGAGCATCAATTTGGCAGTGCGCTGGCCCCCACGGTTCCGTACGGTTCAGGGGTGTGGGGAGATACCGGTGACGATAACGCACTGGGAATGCTCGCCACGGCAGATGGCGGCAACGCTATGGCCGTATTCAACAACAGTACGAGCTCTACAACCATGTTTATCTCTAACTTTCAGGAGTCTAACGGCGACGCCTTTGTTCTCGACATTTCCTCGTTCTACGGGGGCGATTGTCATTTCCTGGCAAACGGCACGCTTAGCTGTAGCGGCGCGCTGACCAGTTCTGTTCCGGCAGAGAGTAACAAGAAGGTGCAAGTGTATTCGATGCAATCACCGGAAAACTGGTTCGAGGATTTTGGCTCGGGTCAGATGGCCGGCGGAGTGTCACGGGTGCAGATCGAAACCAGCTTTGCGCAAACCGTAAACACCAGCACCGAGTACCACGTTTTCTTGACTCCGAAGGGGGACTGCAAGGGTCTGTACGTGACCAACGAAACCGCTGCAGGCTTCGAAGTGCGCGAGATGGGAAGCGGTCGATCGAACGTGGCCTTCGATTATCGCATCGTCGCTCACCGTAAGGGATATGAAACCTTGCGCCTGGCGGATGCGACGGAAACCTCGAAAATGCCGGTCATCAAGCGAACGAACCAGCCGGTTCACAGGCCGGAACCGGTCCGTCCGGTCGCGCCGGCTTCGCTTGCAGGGCTGCGTAAGCGATGACTGTCGCGGACGAGAGGAAATAGCGCCGTACTTATCGTTTGGTTTCGACCTACGGCCCCAAGATGGTTACAGGGTACTTGGGGCCGTAGCAAAATCTGCTTTCGATCCTCATTTGCAGATCTCCAGGTTCGATCATTTTTACAATCCTTTTGCAAATTGGCGGGTAGAGGGGTAGCTTTGGGGCATCTACACTATGTAGGAGATGCGGGTGCTGAAAGCGATGCTGGTGGCGGGATTGCTGATTGGCTGGTGCGGGGTGGTAATGGCCGCGGCGCCACCAGATAGTGTGATCACGCTCGACAGTGGGTTTCGGTTTCTCTATGACCTGGACTTCGAGCGCGCGCATGGAGCGTTTGCCGCGTGGCAACAGCAATTTCCGGACAATCCACTGGGACCGGCATGTGAAGCAGCAGCATTGCTGTTTTCGGAGTTCAATCGGCTGGGGGTTTTGGAGTCGCAGTTCTATCAGAATGACAAGTCATTTGACGCGCGGCGAGAGTTGACGCCTGATCCGGGGTTGCGAGTGCGCTTCAACGCGGCACTCGACCAAGCCGAGAAGTGGGCACAGGCGCGACTAGCCAAAGATAGTAAGAATCGGGATGCGTTGTTTGCAATGACGATGGCTTCAGGGCTGCGGGCGGACTACGCGGGACTGATCGAGAAGCGAAATCTGGCGTCGCTGCATTTCACCAAGCAGGCGACGGCGTGGGCGCAACAGTTGCTGGTGGTGGATCCGGGTTGCTATGACGCGCATTTGGCGACGGGCGTCAGCCAATATATTGTCGGCAGTATGTCGGCGCCGGTGCGCTGGCTGGTGCGCCTGGGAGGAGTCTCAGGAGATAAGGAAGCCGGCATTCGGGAGTTGCAAGTGACCGCGGACCGGGGGCAATATCTGGCTCCGTTCGCGCGGATTCTGCTGGCGATCGCGTATGTGCGGGAGAAAGACATGGCGCGTGCGCGCCAACTGCTGGTGGGATTGCAGAATGATTTTCCACAAAACCCCATATTCGGCCGCCAGATCAGCCGGCTGGATGCGCAGCACTGAACGTTACGCAGATTAAGGCTAATCTTCGCTGATCGAAACCTTCGGTCACAGTTCTAGTTTTTCGGAGTTCTCAATGTCAGATTGTGTGTCTGGGGTGATTTATCAGAAATTCACCGGGTTGTAACAGTCCTGTAACATTCCCGCCGTAGAAACGAGCGTACTAAACAATTCACCCTGGAGGAATCGCCGCGTGCTACGACGAATTGCGCTGTTGTGTCTGGCTCTAGCAGTACCCGCTGGTGCGCAGACCACGTTGAATGGGGCGGGCGCAACTTTCCCAAATCCGATTTACTCGAAGTGGTTCAGTGAGTATCACAAAGCACATCCTGATATTCAGATCAACTATCAACCGATCGGGAGCGGGGGAGGAATTCGGCAGGTGCTGGCGGGGACGGTTGATTTTGGGGCCACGGACGGGCCGATGAGTGACGAGCAACTGGCGCAGGCGAAGAGCAAGATCCTGCACGTTCCTACCGTGCTGGGGGCGGATGTTCCCGCTTATAACATCCCGGGAGTTACCGCGGAGTTGAAATTCACGCCGGAAGCCCTGGCCGGCATTTTCATGGGCAAGATCAGTTCCTGGAACGATCCCGCAATCGCGAAGGCGAATCCAGGTGTGAACTTGCCGAACCAACCCATCATTGTGATCCATCGCTCGGATGGCAGCGGTACCACTTACATCTGGACGGATTACTTGTCGAAAGTGAGTTCAGATTGGCAAAGTCAGGTGGGTAAGGGGACTTCGGTGAAATGGCCGGTCGGTCTCGGTGGCAAAGGCAATGAAGGCGTCGCTGGCATGATCCGGCAAATGCAAGGTTCGATGGGCTATATCGAATTGATTTATGCCATTGAGAACAAGATTTCCTATGGAATCGTCAAGAACGCTGCGGGAGATTTCGTGAAGGCCAGCCTGGAGAGCGTGACGGCCGCGGCAGCTTCGGTCAAGAGCATGCCGGCGGACTTCCGGGTCTCGATTACCAACGCGCCAGGCAAGGACGCGTATCCCATTTCGAGCTTCACCTGGCTGCTGATTCCAGCGCAATCCAAGGACGCCGCGAAGGGGAAGATTCTGGCCGATTTTCTGGCATGGATGGTGGACGACGGGCAGAAGATGACGGCGCAGTTGGCCTACGCCCCGCTGCCGGAATCGGTGGCGGCTAAGGTGAGGGTGGAGATCAAGCAGGTCCGATAGTCAGAGTCAAATCCGCGTAAATGCAGGTTGGCCTCCGTCTCGAGGCAAAAAAGGAGAGAAGATGAAGTGCGTTCTCAGGTGGTGCGTAGTTCTGCTTATGGCAGCAAGCTCGCTGGCGCAGACTGCCCCGGCGAAGAAAACAACAACCAAAAAGGCGGCGACGGGAACCGTTTCAGCGGCCGACGTACAGGAATTGAAGAATGCGCTGGCTGCACAACAACAACAGATTCAGCAGCTGAAATCTGAAATGCAGAGGCGCGATGCGGCACTGCAACAGGCGCAGCAGCAAATGCAGGATGCGCAAGCGGCAGCGGTTGCGGCCCAGGCCAAAGCTGACCAGGCGGTGCAGCAAGCCAGTCAACAACAGCAAGCGGTGTCTGACTTGAAAACCGACGTGTCAGACATGAAGCAAAACGCGACCAATGCGGCGCTGAGTCTGCAAGAGACGCAGAAGAACATTCAATCGAGCCTGGAGAATCCGGTCGCGCTGCATTACAAAGGCATCACGATCACTCCGGTCGGGTTCCTGGCGGCAGAAACGGTATGGCGCGAACACGCGCTGGCCTCGGACGTCAACACTCCATTCAACTCGATTCCGTTCGATGGGGCGGCGCAGAGCCACATGAGCGAATTTTTCGGTTCGGGACGGCAGTCACGAATCGGGTTCCTTGCAGAAGGAGCTTTGGGCAACTTCACCATGCGGGGCTACGTAGAGGCAGATTTCCTGGGAGCCGGCGTTACTTCGAACAACAACCAGAGCAACAGCTACGTGCTACGTCAGCGGCAAGCCTGGGGCCAGGCTGCGTTGAACAGCGGATGGACCTTTACTGGCGGCCAGATGTGGAGTCTGGTGACTGAGACCAAGAAAGGCATGGACAACCGCACTGAGGCAGTGCCGATGACGATTGATCCACAGTATAACGTGGGCTTCAGTTGGGCCCGGCAATATGGGTTCCGGGTCACCAAGAAGCTTGGCGATAAGCTTTGGGTGGGCGGGTCAGTGGAAGATTCGCAGGTCATCCTCGGCGGCCACGGCGCCAACAACAACTTTATAATTGGAGCGCAGGGCACTGGCGGGGGACTCTACAACGGCACCACGAACTACTCTTACAATGCCAGTCCGGATTTCATTGGCAAGATCGTGTATGAGCCGGGATTCGGACACTACGAAGTGTTCGGAATCATCTCGGACTTCCGTGACCGTATTTATCCGGGAGCGACTCTATCTAAGCCTACCGCCGATGGCGCCTTCAACAACAACGCAGTTGGTGGCGGCGCGGGCGCCAATGTGCGCTGGAGCTTCGACAAGAAATACGACGTTGGAGTCCACTTTCTGGGCGGTTCGGGAACGGGCCGCTACGGGACCTCCCAGCTTCCCGACCTAGTCGCAAGCCCCAGTGGCCTGCTGACTCCGGTCACGAATTATCAGGCCTTAGGAACGCTGGAATACCACGGAAAGAAGCTGGATGTGTACGCCAACTACGGCGCCGAGTATGAGGACAGAGTTGCATATCTGAACGCCGCCGGGAAACCGGTTGGCTACGGGTCAAACCTGTTCAACAACTCCGGTTGCGACTCGGAGACGGTACCGGCATCGACCTCAATCAGCGTTGCTACTCCGCCTACGTCCCCTGGAGGAGCAGTGGGCACGGGTACGGTTCCGAACCCGGGCTCGCTGGGAACTCCGCTTACGGGAGGATATAATCCCGGCGGCCTGAAGAATTGCAACGGCGATACCCGAGTCATCATGGAGGGCACGATCGGGTTCTGGTATCGCTTCTACAAGGGACCGAAGGGCACCCTGCAGTGGGGACCGCAGTATTCCTACATTGATCGCAACATTTGGGGAGGCACGGGCGGAAATCCGAACGCGACGGAGAACATGTTCTTCACGTCGTTCCGTTATTACCTGCCTTAAGGGCGGTTCCAGTGGCTTGGAAAGAGTCCGACATGAGCGCCAACCGGGTGGTTGGCGCTCTTTTTTGTTAGGCGATAGAATGAGTGCAGGATGAAACTACTAAAGGCCACATGTTTGGTTCTGATGATGACGGTTTTTCTTGGTGCAGCGGCACGCAAGCAGTATGTCGACGGCACCATTATCGATGTGCAGCAGAAAACCAAGACACGGGTCTTGTATTATCAAGTAGACACTCCGATCACGGAGGATGATCCATATTACGAAATCTCAGTACAGATCAAAGACAAAGTTTATTTTGGGCGCCACACTCCGATGCACTCCAGTGATACCTTGCCCGCGGATTGGAGTGCGGGTTCGGCAGTCCAGGTCAGAATTGACGGGCGCCATTTGGTATTGAAAAAGCCGACTGGATCGGAGATGAGTTTTGCATTCACCAAGCAGGCGGTGGTAAAACCTGTGCCGAGCAGTTCCGCAGCCGCGCCGGCAAAGTAAGAGATTGACCGCTGGAAAGTCCTGATTGATTTGCCCAGAAATATGGTTCGTCCATCGCTCGACAATTCGGCTAACTATATAAACCGGGAAGCGTCCTGGCTGGCATTTAACCGCCGGGTGCTGGAAGAGGCGGAGGACGCCGGCAATCCGGTTCTGGAGCGAGTGAAATTCCTTGCCATCACGGCCAGCAATCTGGATGAGTTTTTTGAAGTGCGTGTGGCGGGGTTGGTGCAGCAGATCGAGGATGGTTACACCGAGGCCGGGCCGGACGGGCTGACATTGCTGGAGGAACGCGAGGTAGTTTCGCGCGAAAGCCACGAGTTGGTGGACGATCAGTACCACTGCTGGAACGAGCAGTTGCGTCCGTTGCTGACGGAGAACGGGATTCGGGTTTTGGGCCTACACGAGCTGGACACCCGGGCGCGGGAGTTCGTCGACCAATACTGCGAACGGGAACTGGACCTTTTGCTGACACCGGTGACGGTGGATCCGGCGCATCCTTTTCCGCGGGTGATCAACAAGGCGCTGTGTGTGGCGTTCCTGCTACGGAGGCGGCGACGGGCGTCGATGACGTACACCGGCGTGGTGACGGTGCCGCGGGCGCTACCGCGGCTGGTCCGGCTGCCTTCAGAAGGTACCGTGGATTTTATCTTCCTGGCAGACCTAGTGGCGCATCATGCTTCGCGGATGTACCACGGTTACGACATCGTGTCGGCAGCGGCGTTCCGGGTCACGCGCAACAGCAACCTTTATCTGGCGGAGGAAGAATCCCGTAATCTGCTGGAGTCGGTGCGGACCGAGTTGCACAACCGGCGCAAGGGAGACGCAGTGCGGCTGGAGATTGAGGCGGACGCTGATCCGGAGATCATTGAGCGTCTGCGCACTAATTTCGAGCTGGAACCGTGGCAAGTTTTTTCGGTGAATGGGCCGGTGAATTTATCGCGGCTATTCAACATCTATGAGCAGACGGAGCATGCGGAGCTAAAGTTCAAGCCGTTTAATTCCCGCGAACTGCGGCTCACGGGTAAGTCGCAGGATCTTTTCGAAGAGCTGCGGCGGCACGACGTCCTGCTGCACCATCCTTTCGATTCCTACGACGCGGTGGTGTCGTTTATTGAAGCGGCAGCCGAAGATCCGCGGGTCGTGTCGATCAAGCAGACGCTTTACCGCACCAGTGAGCACTCGCCGATTGTGTCGGCACTGATGTCGGCGGCGGCGACCAAGGAAGTCACGGCGGTTGTGGAATTGAAGGCGCGCTTCGATGAGGCCTCGAATATCCGCTGGGCGCGGGACCTGGAAGACGCTGGAGTGCAGGTATTTTACGGTTTGGTGGGCCTGAAGACGCACTGCAAATTGTCGCTGCTAGTGCGCCACGATCCGGATGGGGTGACGCGACGTTATGCGCATCTGGGGTCGGGAAATTACAACACTTCGACGGCGCGAATGTACACCGATTTGAGCCTGCTGACGGCTGATCCGCAGATCACAGGGGCAGTGCACGACGTGTTCAGTTTTTTGACCGCGTACGCCGAGCATCCCAACTACGATCCCCTGCTGGTTGCGCCGCTGAATCTGGCCGAGCACTGCCTGGCGCTGATTGCCCGGGAGGCGGAACACGCGCGTCAGGGGCGGCCGGCGCGCATCATCGCCAAGATGAATGCGCTGCTGGATAAGAACATCATTACGGCGCTGTATCAGGCGTCGCAGGCGGGGGTGAAGATTGATTTGGTGGTGCGCGGGACTTGCGCGTTGCGTCCGGGAGTGCGGGGGGTAAGCGACCATATTCGAGTGCGCAGCATCGTGGGCCGGTTCCTGGAGCACAGCCGTATTTACTACTTTGCGAATGGCGGCCAGGAAGAGATCTATGTGGGCAGCGCGGACTGGATGCCACGCAATCTTTATGAGCGGGTGGAAGTAATTTTTCCGGTGAAGGATGAGCTGCTGCGCGAGCGGATCCACCAGGAGATTCTGGAGGCCTATCTGGCGGACAACGTGAAGGCGCGTATTCTGCAAAGGGACGGGTCTTATGTGAGGACGTGGCAGGCGCAGGGCAAGCGCAAGCCGCCGATGGCGGCGGCAGCTTTCAACGCTCAGGACTTCTTCCTGCGGTTGGCGGAGGGAAAACAGGCGCTCGACGCCATCCCGGCTGCACCTGTGCTCCAGAGAAGAACCCTAGCGGGAAAGGAACGTTAACCTGAGATGATCATTTACTTTCTGCGTCATGCCAATGCCGGGGTAAGCATGAGCAACCTCAAGCGCGACGAAAAGCGGGCCCTGGATAAAGAAGGGATCGAACAGTGCGGCATGGTGGGCCGGGCGCTGGCAGCGATGGATGTGCACGTGGATACGATCATCTCAAGCCCGCTGAAACGCTCGACGCAGACAGCGTCGCTGGTGGGAAACGAACTCAGCTATGAGGGCAAATTGCAACTTGAGGACGCCCTACGGTCGGGAGCGACGTATGCGGATTTTCGCCGCCTGCTAGAGAAATATGCCAAGCAGGAATCCATCATGGTGGTTGGACACAATCCTAACCTGAGTGAATTTTTGGGGCGCGCCATTTCCGAAACCGGATGCGAAGCCGGCGTGGAACTGAAAAAAGGCGCAGTGGCCAAGGTGGAGATGGGGCGCAATGCGGCGGTCCTGCAATGGTGCCTTACTCCCCGGGTATTGCGCGGGATCTATGCCGCAGCCACCGAAAGCTCACGACCGAAGACTTCCCGGAAGTAATTCTTTTCTTTCTCGACCGCCCACAATTCCAGGTCTACCGTGCTGCGTGGTTTGGTGACCAGCGCAAGCCGGACTTCACCGTCCTGGGTCCGAACCCGCAGGTTGCGGAGTGCGTGACTGCGGCTGAGATTGAGAGCTCGAGCCAGGCGCAACAGCACCGATGCTTTAGGAATGCAATCGCGATCGGCGCTGGCCAAGACTTTGATGGCGCCATCGCCGGGCGCGGGACGCGACTTTCCCAAGTAGCGGGCGATGGCAGCGATGATTCTGCGCTGCTCCGGTGTGTAGCCGAGGATTTCGGAGTGAGAAATAATGTAGTAGGTGTGGCGGTGGCGACCGTTGCGGTTCACGTAGTCGCCGACCTCGTAGAGCATGGCGGCGGCGGAAAGCCATTCGGCGTATTCCGGGGGCAATCCGTGGACCGACTTCAGCATGGCAAATAGGACCATGGCAGAGCCGCGCACTTGCAGGGCGTGGTCCATGTCCACACGATAATGAGCAACGGCAGCGCGGAGCGAATCCCAGCGTTCGGACTCGATCTGTTTACCGGAGCGGGTGCTGCGATCATATTCGGCCGCCATTTGGGCGAGCAGGCCGTCGCGCAGGCCGAGCGGGGAAGCGCGAAACCCGCCAAGTTGACAGCGGTCGAGTAATCCGCTGTAGACCTCCGCTCCGGCTACGATAATTTCCGCGCGGCGCGGCCCTACTCCCGACAGTTCGCGGCGAGCCTCCAGAGGCAGGCGAGTAAGCAGCTTGGCGATGCGCCTCATCTGGGCGCGAGATACGGCGGCGGCGCGTGGGCCGCGAGTCTTGTAGAGACCGTGGCAGACGGCGGCGAGAGACTCGGCAGTGCCGGAGGTCGCGATGATCACTTTAGGGCGGGCGCGGCGAATGCGGTCGGCAGTGCGCTGAATCTCGCGGGCAATGAAGCTGCGCATCTGGCGAATCTCAGGCTTACGGGGAGGGTCATGTTGAAGAAATTCGTTGGTCAGCCGGACCGCGCCCAGCGGCAGGCTGATGGTGCTGCGGATGTGGCCGGCGCCGGAAATGGTTAACTCGCAGCTTCCGCCGCCCAGGTCGATCATAAGCATTGAAGAGGCGTTCATTCGCAAACTGGATACGAGGCCGAGATGGATAAGGCGAGCTTCTTCGAGGCCGGAAATGATTTCCACCTTCCAGCCGGTGGCGGAACGGACCCATTCGAGAAAAGCCTGCGAATTGCGAGCGTCACGCAGGGCGCTGGTAGCGACGACCCGGACGGAGTCAGCACCGACGTTCTGCACGGTGCGATGAAAGCGTCGAAGAACTTTTACCGTGCTGGCGATGGCCTCGGGAGAAAGAAATCCGCTGCGGAAGACGGACTCGCCCAAGCGGGTGACTTCGCGGTCTTCATGAATTTCGGTGAGGCGATGGCGGGCGAGGCGCGAGATCTTGAGGCGGACGGAGTTCGATCCGATATCAACCGCAGCGAGCGTCGGCATGGCGAGGGGAATAGTTTACCGCGAGGTGGGGGGAAAGAGTAGATAAGCGCCAGGTAAGTTCGCCGTACGCGCTCCGGGGAGAATGCCTTGACGCCTTTGTACAGTACTAGCTCTGTAGGGGGCCTTCGACTACGTGAGTGCTTCGCGTTGCTACGCACTCCCTTGGCTCAGGATGACAGAATGAGAACCGATTTCAGGCTACTGCCACTGCGCGAGCGGCCTCGTCCCGCGAAGGCTTGCGAGTATAGGCGGCGGCAGGGCGCAGGGTTTTGCCTGCGAGTTCGGAGCGGATGGCGGCAACGGCGTCGAGGCTTTGACGGAACTTGGCCTGAGTCACGTTGCGGAGCATTGCCACCAGAGCTGAGTCGCGAACATCGCCGATAAGCTCTTCGGCCTTCTGCGTGAGTTTGAGCCAGTCGTGCCAGTCGCCGATGACATCCTGCATGTGCTTGAGCCGTTCAACCACGCGACGGGCTTCAGGTTCGTTGTCGCTGAGTTCGGCGATGTAACGCGCGCGTTTGCCGATGATGCGGTATTGATGCAGCGTCTTTTCGGTAAGGGGAACGTAGTCGCGTCCGAGTTGGGCGAGTTTAGCCAGGGTCAAAGTCAGGGGCTCGGTGTCGGCGGAAATCGCCATGCGAGTGGCGGCGCGTTTCAAACGGCGGCGTATTTCATTAGCGGTTTCACGATCAAAGGCGTGGGCCAGTTTCTTTTCCCGCTGGGTACGTTCTTCGACCAAGGCTTCCATGAACTGCGCCTTGTGACCATTGCCGCCGGGGATTTTCAAGCTGCGCAGGGCAGCGATTTGCACATCGAGATCGCGGACGCGTCCGGCTTTCTTGCGCAGGCGTGCCAGTAGCCGCAGCAGCTTGTCATCGTTACGGCGGGATTCGACGACAACTTCGCTTAACAAGGCCTCGACGCGGCGGCTGTTGGTGCGGAACTTGTGGACGCTTTCCGGCGCCGGCTTCTTCACCAGTCGAGTCAGTTCACGCGACAATTTCTGAAAAGTGAGGCGGCTGCGTTTTAGATCAATCGGCATATTGCTAAGACTGAGAGTACGAAAAATTACAAGGGAAACCGGGAAAATGCAACCACAGATGTTTGGTTGAGGGAGTTGATCCGAAAACAGCAAGCGCCAACGCCCCAAGTCGAAGCGAAGGCGTATTTTAACACTCCTGTAACACGAATCTGCTAGCTTCGCGAAGATGGCGAATCAGGCATTCGGAGCGCCGCGCTTGACTGGACCGCAACCCGTTGAAAAATTGGAGGTTGTCTCCAGTACCAGGGCTGAGACTGCGCCCTTGATTCACGCTGGAAGCAGTCAGATTCCAGATCGAATCTTCTATGTGGCGGTATTGAGTTGCGGGCTATGCGTGCTAGGGCTGGTGGGTGTGATTGTTTACCAGCTAGTCACCAAGTCCGCTCTTTCGTGGCACGCTTTCGGCTGGAAATTCTTTTTCCGCAGCGAATGGGACCCGGTGAACGAACAGTTTGGAGCGTGGCCATTCGTCTACGGCACGCTGGTTTCCTCCTTGCTGGCGTTGGTGCTGGCGGTTCCTCTCGCGGTTGGTGTGGCGGTTTTCATCACTGAGATGTGTCCCCGGTGGCTTAAAGGGGCGCTGGCGTTTACCACCGAGTTGCTGGCGGCGATTCCCAGTGTGATTTACGGACTGTGGGCGATTTTTGTGATGGTGCCGCTGCTGCGCGAGTATGTAGAGCCGTTTTTAGCGAGATCCCTTGGCTGGACCGGGTTGTTTGAAGGGACGCCATACGGCATCGGGATGCTGGCAGCAGGAATCATTCTCGCGATCATGGTGGTACCGATCATTTCTTCGATCACTCGCGAAGTGATGACGGCAGTGCCGCAGCAGCAGCGGGAAGCCGTGCTGGCGCTGGGGGCGACGCGATGGGAGATGATCCGTACCGGCGTTTTGCGGAATGCGCGAGCGGGGATCATGGGTGGAGTGATTTTAGGACTGGGGCGCGCGCTGGGCGAGACCATGGCGGTGACGATGGTGATCGGCAACCGTCCGGAGATTGCGCGATCGTTGTTCGCGCCCGGATACACCATGGCCAGCGTGATCGCCAATGAATTCAGTGAAGCCACCAGCGATACGTATCTCAGCGCCCTGGTGGAAGTGGGTCTGGCATTGTTTCTGGTGACCATCATCGTAAATATCATGGCGCAGTTGCTGGTGTGGTCGGTGACGCGCGGGATGCCTAGGAGAAGCAATGCCTGACACTGCGGCACAATCCAGCCAGTTTGCGAGTGCGCCTGTTAGTTTGTGGCGGCGCGGTGTGAATGGTTTTGTGACCCTGGCGGCTGGAGCGGCGGTGGTTCTGGTTTTGCTGCCGTTAGGAGCGATCTTCGCTTACTTGATTTACAAAGGCCTGGGCTCCATCAACTGGGCGTTTTTAACGCAGACCCCGAAGCCGGTAGGCGAGGCGGGCGGCGGAATGGCCAACGCTATTGCCGGATCGGTCTATATTTTAATGATTGCCAGCGTCCTGGGTGTGCCGATTGGGATCGGCGCTGGAATCTATCTGGCGGAGTATGGGCGCAACCGTTTCGGAGATCTGATCCGCTTCACGGCCGACGTTCTGAACGGAGTGCCATCGATTGTGGTGGGCATTGTAGCCTACGGGATCGTAGTGCTCGGGCAAGGACATTTCTCGGCGCTGGCGGGCGGTGTGGCTCTGGCTATCATGATGATTCCGACCATTACGCGCACCACGGAAGAGATGCTGCTGCTGGTTCCTAATGCCGTGCGGGAAGCGGCCTATGGCCTGGGAGTTTCACGCTGGCGGACATCGCTTTCGATTACACTACGCACGGCGACTTCAGGAGTGATCACGGGCGTGATGCTGGCTTTCGCAAGGGTTGCCGGAGAGACGGCGCCGCTGCTGTTTACGGCTTTCGGAAATCAGTATTGGAACTGGAAGATGAACCAGCCGACGGCGGCGTTGTCACTACAGGTCTATACTTACGCGATTTCGCCGTTCGACGAATGGCATCGCCAGGCCTGGGCGGGGGCGCTGATCCTGATTGTGCTGATTGTGGCTTCGGTTAGCGCAGTGCGGATTGCCGCCGGTCGCGGTATGCTCAAGGGAGCGAACTGACCCTATGGGAGTCGGCATCAAGGTCGAGCATCTGAATGCCTGGTTTGGCAAGACGCAGGCGCTCCATGACATCAGCATTGATGTTCCCGCCAACCATGCGACAGCCGTGATTGGGCCGTCGGGATGCGGTAAGTCGACGTTTGTGCGCTGTCTCAATCGCATGCACGAGACTGTTCCCGACGCGCGTGCCACCGGGAAAGTGCGCATGGGCGAACTAGACGTTTACAACGGGACGGCGGCGGTGCAGATCCGGCGGCGGATTGGGATGGTTTTTCAGAAAGCGAACCCGTTTCCGACCATGTCGATTTATGACAATGTGGCGGCGGGATTGAAGTTGAATGGCTTCCACGACCGCAAGCGGCTAGACGAGATTGTGGAGCGTTCATTGAAGCTCTCAGCGCTATGGGACGAAGTGAAAGACACGCTGCGCAAGAAGTCTGGAGCCAGCCTTTCGGGAGGACAGCAGCAGCGGTTATGCATTGCGCGAGCGCTGGCAGTCTCACCCGAGGTGCTGTTGATGGACGAGCCCTGCTCGGCGCTGGATCCGATTTCGACGGGGAAGATCGAGGAATTGATCTTTCAATTGAAGGAGAATTTTACTATCGTAATCGTGACCCACAATATGCAGCAGGCTTCGCGGGTGGCGGAATTTACCGGCTTCTTTCTTTTGGGCAAGCTGATTGAGTTCGACAAGACCGAAAAGATTTTCACTACCCCGTCCGACAAACGAACGGAGGACTACATCACAGGCAGGTTTGGATAATGCGTAGCCGCTTTCAGCAGGGACTGGATGATTTGAGAACACGATTACTTCGCATGGGTGGGCTGGCGGAGCAGGCGGTGGATCGTGCCTGTCAGGCCTACATTGACCGCGACTTGACGCGCTGTCATCTGGTGCTGGAGGGCGAGACGCAGATCAACTTGATCGAGCGGGAAATCGACGAGCTGGCATTTGACTTGCTGGCCATGCAGCAACCGATGGCGGTGGACCTGCGGTTCATCCTGGCGGTGACCAAGATCAACTCCGACCTGGAGAGAGTAGGCGATCAGGCGGTTAACATCGCCGAGCGAGTTATGGATATGGTAGAGCTGCCCACGGTCGAGCTTCCGGTGGACATCGCGCGCATGGCAGCTGCGGCATCTGCCATGGTGCGGCGGTCGCTGGAGTCGTTTGTCGAGGGCAAGGCGGAGTTGGCGCAGGCAGTGCTCGAGATGGATAACGTGGTTGATCGTATGAAAGACGAAGCCTTCATTACTCTAGTAAAGGCGATGAATGAGCGTCCGGAGACGACTCGACAAGCGCTGGACGCGTTGCTGATCGCGCGCAATCTGGAGCGAGTTGCCGATCATGCGACCAACATTGCAGAGGATGTGATCTTCTGGGTGCGGGGAGCAGATGTGCGGCACAATATTGCTCCTGAGGCACCGGTACAGCAGGCGGCAACCGATACGCATTAGGTATGGGATTCGGTGGCGAGACGCCGCCTCTTCGATTTCGCTCAGGGCAGACTCGCAGCCGCCGGGGACGGCGGCGCTACTTTCCTGAAGTCTGATAGCCTTAGAGTCATCTCTGGTGAGGCATCCCCCTTGCGCAAGATCATCTTCATCTTTCTTTTGTTTACCATTGTGACTGTGCTCCCAGCGCAGCAGGATCAAGTCCTACTGCGACAGATTCCTTTGCCCACGAGTAAGCGGCTGATCGGGACTTCTCCGGGGGTGATGGGCCAGCTCAACGGTTTTACTCCCACCATAGCTTTGAGCCCGGATAAGCGCTACGCAGCGTTGCTGAATGATGGCTATGGCACACAGCGCAATCATGCTCACCAGTCGATTGCGATTCTCGATCTGAGCACCAACCAGCTTAGCGATTTCCCTGAAGAGCGGCTGTCGGAGGAAACCAACCAGAGTTACTTCATCGGGTTGGCCTTCAGTTCGGACGGCGGCCATCTTTATGCGTCGATGGGATCGATTACTGACCCTACGGGTGAAAAGGCTGGCAACACGGGAAATGGCATTGCCGTGTATAGCTTTCAGCAGGGGAAAGTTGCGTGGGAGAAGTTTCTCAAGATTCCACCGCAACACGTGGCTGCCGGGAAGAAGGTGGCATATGGCGTTCGCAAAACTGCGGAGGGGACGGTGCTGCCGTATCCCGCTGGACTAGCGGTGATTGCGGAGGAGGGTAAGCTAGACCGGTTGCTGGTGGCTGACAACTACGCTGACAACGTGGTGCTGTTGGATACGGCAGATGGGAAGATCGTCAAGACGTTCGACTTGAGCGCGCATGACCTGATTCCGTCGGAGTTTCCGTATACAGTAGCGGCGACGCGTGATGGTTCCCGCGCCTGGGTGAGTTTGTGGAATGCGTCGCAAGTGGTGGAACTGGACCTTGCTGCGGGTGAGATAAAGGGAGCGATTGCGGTGATGCCGCCGCCTGATCCGCTGGCGCCAGGTTCGCATCCGACGGCAATGTTGCTGAGTCCGGATGAGTCTTTGTTGTATGTGGCGCTGGCGAATGCGGATCGCGTGATAGTGATTGCTACAGCTGATGGCAGTCGTGTCGGAGTACTGGATACACGAGCGGCAGGACAGAAATTCGGAGGGGCTTATCCGAGCACGCTCGCCCTGTCAGCGAATGGGCAGCGTTTGTTTGTGGCGGATGCGTCGCTCGACGCGGTTGCGGTATTTGATGTGTCACAAATGGGGCGTCGTCCATTGACGGTACTACCGCTCGACGAACCACTCGGATTCATTCCCACTGACTGGTATCCGACGGCGCTGGCCACGGTGGGAGATGACTTACTGATTGCGACTTCCAAAGGGCAGGGAACTTCGCCGAACAAGGGGCCGGGTGGGACTTCGTGGGAGCGGCGTCATAAGGAGCATCCTTATATACCCACGCTGTTGTATGGGTCAGTGGCGCGATTGCACATTCCGGAATTGGACGCGCGCTTGCCAGAGTTCACTGAACGGGTGGAGCAGAATAATTTGCTAAAGGCGGATCCTGGCGAGATTCAGTTCACGCAAGGATCGAACCCGATTCGTCATGTGATTTATATCCTGAAGGAAAACCGAACCTACGATCAGGTGCTGGGCGATCTCAAAGTGGGGAATGGCGATTCGTCTTTGACTATGTATGGCGCCGACGTGACTCCTAACCTACACAAGCTGGCGTTGCAATTTGGAGTGCTGGACAATTTTTACGACAGCGGTGAAGTTTCCGGTGATGGACACGATTGGTCAATGGCGGCGATCGCGAGCGACTATAACGAGAACACCTGGCAAATTGGGTATCGCAGCAAAGAGCGGACCTACGATTTTGGAGGGACGGTTGCGGATGAATTTCCACTGGAGCACGACGAGGCCGATGTGGATGCTCCCGGGACGGGCTACATCTGGGACAACGTGGCCAGGCATGGATTGAGCTATCGCGATTACGGGGAGTTTGTAACCACCGTCTGGTGTAAGCCGCAGCATGTGGAATCGCCTAAACAGGGCACTCCGTCGCCATTTTCAGCAGTGTGCGAGCGGGGCGCGGTGCACAAAGGGGATCGACTACCGGCGAACGTCGGGGAACCGCGTGGTACCAAGAGTCCGTGGCCGTGGGCAGTGCCTCTGCTGAAACTCGATAAGCCGACCAAGGCGGTCTTGCGTGGGCATTTCGATCCCAACTTTCCGGATTTCAATACTGAGTATCCCGACCAGTTGCGAGCGGATGAGTTCCTGAATGAGTTTGAGGGATTCGCGCGGGCCCGCAAAGCTGGCAAGGGAGGCGAGTTACCCGCGTTCGTTCTGCTGTATTTGCCAGATGATCATACGCACGGGACGACTGCGGGGAAGCCGCGACCGGCGGCTTCGGTGGCGGACAATGATCTGGCGGTGGGGCGCGTGGTGGAAGCAGTCTCGCATAGTCCGTATTGGGATGACACGGCGATCTTGATGCTGGAGGATGATGCGCAGGATGGAGCCGATCATGTGGATGCGCATCGATCGATTGCGTTTGTGATCAGCAAGTATTCGCCGGGGTCGGTGGAGCATCCGTATGTTGCACACGAGTTCTACACCACGGTGAATATGATTCACACTTTGGAGTCGCTGCTGGGGCTGCCTCCGATGAACCAGAATGATGCTTATGCGCCGGTGATGGCGCCGCTGTTTACGGGCACAGGAGATCAGCTGCCGTTTGTTGCAGACTGGAGCAATCGCGACAATCGTTTGATTTACCAGACGAATGCAGCGAAAGGGCAGGGAGCGAAGGAATCGGCGAAGATGGATTTCACGCGGCCGGATAAGGCGAATCCGGCGGTGCTGAATGAGATTTTGTGGCGGGATCGAATGGGGAATGTGGCGGTGCCGGTGGCGAGGCATGACGTGATCCGGCAAGAGTTGAGCCAAGGCAATCCCGACAAGGATTAGCGCATGGCGCTGGCACCTGCCTCCACATCAGCGAAAGAGAATGCCGTCGAGACGTTCGAATATTCCTTGCCCGACACCTCCGCATACGGATAGACGAAATAATTCAGCGGCTTGCCTTCCTGCTTAGGGTTCAACACCAAGTCACGTCCCATGGTGAATTGCACACGGTTGGCGTCGTGGGCGCCGAAGAAGTAGTCGCGCTTGTCCTGGTGCTTCCAGGCTTCGGAAATGTCGACGGGTACCCATCCATGAGCGGGGTCGAAGAAATCCGCCCAGCAGTGGTAGCCGGCGATGTCGGAAGCGTGTTTGTCGGGCGGCAAGGGAAAACCGATTTCGAAACGCGCGGGGATGCCCTGTGAACGCGCCATGGCGATGAACAGGGAATGGAAGTCGGTGCAGTTGCCCTTCTTGGCATCGCAGGCGTAGAGCACGTCACCGCGGCCCCATCCGGTGCCGGTTTTGTCGTAGCGCATGGTGGTGAAGACGTAATCATAGATGGCGCGAGCTTTGTCGAGTGGCTCGGCCTTGCCTTCGGTGACCTTCACAGCCAGTTCCGCGGGTAGTCCGGTAATGGGGACAAGAACGTCGGGGGCGAGAGCCAGTTTACGTTCTTTGTCTGGAAGGGACACGTCGGCAAGATGTGGGGCGTATGTGCCCAGGGTCAGGCGCTCGTGGCGAACGACGTCATACACTACTTCAAAGTGAAATTCCGGCTGCTTGGCCTTTGAAGCCTCGGCATAGTACATCTCATTGCCATCTTTGGATTCGTGAGTCTTTTTGAGCGGTAGGTCGCCGGTGGCGGAGAGGACTTTTACTTCCTGGGAATTGTCGGAGTGGGCAGCGGGGATCCAGATGCGTAACTTTTCTCCGGCAGGGACGTTCTTGACGGTGAAGGCATAGTGGAAAGTAAAGTGGCGAGCCTCCTGGGCAAAAACGAGAGACGACAGAGCAAGCAACAACAGTGCGATAGATGAAAAGCGACGCATGATTTAGCTCCTTTTTGAGTTAGCGACAACGCGAGAGTGGGAACGACACACGGGCGTTTAGGAGGGGCGCGCTCAAGTGAAGCCGCGGTGCGTGGATGCCATGGATCGCTGCACTGAAGTATCGACTTATTGTAAACGAGAACGTCGCTGTTCTTTGCCGCGTTATAATGGCGCGCGAGCATGACGCTTACCTCTGGCACGAAGATCGGTCCTTACGATATTCAATCTCCCCTGGGCGCGGGCGGCATGGGCGAAGTGTATCGCGCGCGGGATACGCGGCTGGGGCGGGAGGTGGCGATCAAGGTCCTGCCAGAGGCTTTGGCTAAGGACGCAGAGCGCCTGCGGCGGTTCGAGACTGAGGCTCGCGCCGTAGCTGCGCTGAATCATCCCAACATTCTTTCTATTCACGACATTGGCACACATGACGGAGCCCCCTATTTGGTGTCGGAGTGTCTGGAAGGCCACTCTCTGCGCCAGGAATTGAGCGGCGGCGCTCTGCCGTTGCGGCGCGGGGTGGAGTACGCGAGAGAAATTGCGCAGGGATTGGCGGCGGCGCACGATAAAGGGGTCGTTCATCGGGACCTCAAACCAGAAAACATTTTCGTTACCCAAGATGGCAGGGTGAAGATTTTGGATTTCGGCCTAGCCAAGCTCGCGGCGCCGGAAGCGACCTCAACCGAAGGGGCAACAGTCGAAGCAGTGCCAACATCAGCGGGCGCGGTCCTGGGGACGGTTGGATATATGTCCCCGGAGCAGGTAAGAGGCGAGGCTGCCGACGCGCGCTCTGACATTTTTGCCTTGGGAACGGTTTTGTACGAAATGCTTTCGGGTCAGCGCGCGTTTCGCCGGGATACTTCAGCCGAGACGATGACTGCGATCCTGAAGGAAGAGCCAGCGGAACTGAGTGCGTCGGGAAGGGGCATCTCGCCGGCGATTGAGCGAATTGTCCGGCGGTGCCTGGAGAAAAAGCCGCTACAGCGGTTTCAGTCGGCGCGCGACCTGGCTTTTAATCTAGAAGAGCTTTCCGGGGTTTCGTCGGCGAGCGGTGCTGCTGCTATTTCCGCGCGGAAAGTCTCGCAGAATTGGCTGAAGCCTGCCCTGGTCGGCTTTTCGCTGGCCGTCGGCGTGCTTGCCGGTTGGTTTTTAGCTCGTGGCTCGACCGCCGCGATTCCCACCTATCACCAACTTACGTTCGAACGCGGACTGGTTTACTCCGCTCGCTTCGCGCGCGATGGCCGTCTGATTTACTACAGTGCAAACTGGAACGGGCAGCCGCTGCAGATTTATTCAACCGTGGCCGCCAGCCCTGAGTCGCAGCCATTGGGAATGGCGAACTCCTCACTATTTGCAGTTTCATCAACCGATCTGGCGGTTTCGCTCGGGTGCGAAGACAGATATATCGGCAACTGCCAGGGGACATTGGGCCAGGTGCCGGTGGCAGGTGGCACACCACGTGAGATTGAGCGTGATGTGCTTGCCGCCGACTGGAACGAGGACGCCAGCGAGATGGCGGTAGTTCGTCAAGTGGAAGGGAAATACCAGGTTGAATTTCCACGCGGCCATAAAATCTATGACAGCGATCACCCGCTTCGGTACTTGCGAATTTCTCCGGGGGCGGACGCAGTTGCTTTTGCAGAGTTGGTGGGAGTTGATGGCGATGCGGGATGGGCACTTGCCTTGGACCGAAAGGGAAAGGAAAAATTCCGTTCGCAGATATACGTAAGCGTTGAGGGCCTGGCATGGGCGCCCTCTGGAAAAGAAGTATGGGTCGGCAGCAGTACCGATCAGGGATGGGCGGATGCGATCCACGGTGTCAGCGCAGGCGGCAAAGACCGCATTGTGCTTCGGTTGCCGGGCATGCTACGGCTCCACGATGTTTCGCGAGACGGCCATATCTTGCTTTCCAAGGAATCGTGGAGATGCGGCATCCAGTATCGAGCATCGAAGGATTCGAAGGAACGTGATCTCTCCTGGCTTGACTATTCGGAATTGCGAGACATGTCGGGGGATGGCACACAGATTGTTTTTGATGACTGGGGTGAGGCGGCGGGAGCATCCGGGCTCGCCTACGCCCGGAAAACGGATGGCTCACCCGCTATCAAGCTCGGACAGTGGTCTTACGCTGTTATGTCGAGCGATGGAACACAAGTGGTCGCCTTCGGTGCTGCGGCGGTAGGAAACTCACGTATGTCGCTGATTCCTATCGGGCCAGGCGAGACCCGCCCGCTGAGTGGAAATCTCACCTTGCAGTCTAATGCTTTGGGTTTTATGCCCGGCGACCATGCGATATATTTTGGCAATAACGATGGAAACGGTTGGCGGATGTACGTGCAAGATTTGACAAGCAGTGCAGCGCGCCCGGTCACGCCTACGATTTCCATGCTCACCCATTATTTCGAGTCGCACGTTGTCTCGCCTGATTCGAAGCTGATCTTTGCCCGCGACCAGAACGGTAAAGGCATGCTTTATCCGATTGCCGGCGGCGAAGGGCGACCGGTCCCGGGATGGCAACAGCCGGATATTTGGATCACGTGGTCTTCCGATGGGCGGATGGCGTATCTGTATGACGATCAAAAGACCTATGCCACCGTGTATCGGCTTGATCTCTCCACCGGGAAGAGAGAACAAGTCCTCACGCTGGGTCCGGGAGATCCTGGCGGCATTACATCCATCGTAAATGTGCGCATGACGGCTGACGGCAAAACCTACGCCTATTCGGCGACGCGGGAGTTATCCGATCTCTTTCTTGTGTCTGGAGTGCACTGAGCCGTGATGTTCGTTGATCTCGACTTAAAACATTCACAAACAATTCATGAGGCTAGGATAGAATTTTCGGATGCCCGCTGCCATTCAATGCCGTGATCTGCGCAAGACATACGACGGCAAAGTTGAAGCCGTGCGTGGGCTGCGCCTTGAGATCCGGGCGGGGGAATGTTTCGGTCTGCTCGGACCGAATGGGGCGGGGAAGACGACAACCATAGAGATTCTTGAAGGACTGCTGGCTCCGACGTCGGGCGAGGTTACGATTCTAGGCAGAACTTGGCAGAAGGATTCCCGCGAACTTCGCGAGTGGTTGGGGATTTCACTCCAGGAAACACGGCTCTCGGAGAAATTGTCGGTGCGGGAGACGATTGAACTGTTTGCTAGTTTTTACAGCGAGCCGCGATCGTCGGATGAAGTGCTGGAAGAGTTGCAACTGGAAGAAAAAGCGGACGCTTGGGTGGGCAAGCTTTCCGGCGGGCAGCGGCAACGGCTGGCGGTGGCGACGGCGCTGGTGGGGAATCCGAAGGTGCTGTTTCTGGATGAGCCGACTACGGGGCTTGATCCGCAGAGCCGGCGGCAGCTTTGGGACATTGTTCGCGCGTTTCAGCGGAATGGTGGCACAGTTTTGCTGACTACGCACTATATGGATGAAGCCGAGCGGCTATGCGATCGACTGGCGATTATTGATCACGGACAAGTGATTGCAGAAGGTTCGCCTGGGGACTTGATCGAGCGGCTGGGCGGACACAACGTGGTGGAGTTTGAGGCGAGTGGAAATTCGAGTGATGCGACTGCGCTTGACCACTGGCGGGCATTGCCCAGTGTTGAATCGGTGCGGCACGATGATGGGTTGGTTTGTCTGAATGTGCGCGAGCCGCACCTGACGATTCCGGCGCTGCTGGATGCGGTGCAGAAGCGTGGTTCTCAATTGCAACACCTGACCACGCGGCAGGCGAGTATGGAAGATGTTTTTGTACGGTTGACGGGACGACATTTGAGGGAAGGGTGATGAGAGGCAGGTGCGTGACTCGTTATGTGTATGGCTTGGTGGCCATTCTGGTCATATCCGGCATGTTCAGTGTTGAGGAGGGATGGGCGCAGTCTGTCTCCAGCCCCGAGACGGCAAATTTCCCTGCCTTGGAGCAATGGAAGAGCGCGATTATTGCCGGCGATGCTGCCGCGCTGAAACAGCTGTACAGCACCAGTCCTGCGGCGATCGTTGCCACCAAAGCGGGCCAGATAGACGCCGAAGCAGATGTGAAATTCTGGATAGGTCTAAAACCGCAAAGTATGAAGCTTGAGTTGGTCCAAACTCTGCCGTCGGACCCTGGAACGAACAAGTTTGTGGTGCAGACGGAAATTCACTCCGATACAAGCTCTGGCGTCGAAACCGTCTATGTGACAGCCGGCCAAGTCTGGCAACAGCAGGGTGAGCAGTGGCGATTGATCGCGATCAAGCGGACGGGGCCTGCACATTTGAAACAGCCGGTCTCCACATCGAAGAATATCTATCCGCCAGAAGCGGACGCGCGAGCGGAGATCAAGGAAGCGAAAGAAAAAGCTGCAATACTGCACAAGCGTGTCTTGCTCGTGTTCGGCGCGAATTGGTGCTACGACTGCCATGTGCTTGATCTCGCCTTCGAGCGCGCGGATCTTGCTCCGGTGTTGAGTGCGAACTATGAGGTGGTGCACGTAGACGTGGGGCAGGGCGACAAGAATCAGGATCTGATGCAGGAGTACCAGGTGCCTATGAAGCGCGGCATCCCCGGCCTGGCAGTGTTAGGGAGCGACGGGAAGGTGGTTTACAGTCAGCAAAATGGCGAATTCGAGAATGCACGCAATCTTACACCAGAGGCGTTGCTCGAATTCCTGAACAAATGGAAGCCGAAGGTGCCGTAGCGGGTTCAATAACTGACATGACTGTTGCTCAACAAACACTGATGAATGAAACAAAACCGCAAGCCGTGCGGCGTAATGGCCGCTGGGCTGGTTACTGGCATCTGCTTGCTTCGCGCATGAAGGAATTGAAGCGCGAGCCGGAAGTGGTTTTTTGGGTGTTCGGATTTCCTTTGCTGCTGGCATTGGGGCTCGGGATTGCTTTCCGCAATAAGCCAGCTGATGTGAGCTCGATTGCAGTGGTTGGGCCGGAGGCGCAGCAGGTGTTGAGTTTGATTGAGCGCTCGCCGCAGAAGGCGTTTATCAAAGTGGAAGTGTTGGACGAGGCTGCGGCTCTCAAGGGCTTTCGCGTCGGGAAATATGATCTGGTGATTGAAAGCGATGGCAAAGATGAGTTGAAGTATGTTTACGATCCGGCACGGCCGGAGAGTGTATTGTCGCGCGCGGAAGTGGACCATACGCTGCAAACGGCGGCGGGACGGCAGGACCCTTTACCGGCGGTCAGCGTGACTTCGAGCGAGCCCGGATCGAGGTATATCGATTTTCTGATTCCTGGACTGATTGGCATGAACGTGATGAACGCGGCCATGTGGGGCATTGGCTTTGCCTTGGTCGATATGCGCCAGCGCAAGCTGCTCAAGCGGTTTGTGGCAACGCCCATGAGGCGAAGCGATTTTCTGCTGGCGCTGGCCAGCAGCCGGCTGATCCTGATGACGGTGGAAGTGGGGATGCTGTTGGGATTTGGTGCGCTGGTGTTTCATTTGCGGGTGCTGGGATCGATTGCGACGATTCTGCTGATTGGCGCAGTCGGAGCACTGGGGTTCGCTGGGTTGGGGTTGCTGACGGCCAGCCGGTCACAGAAGATTGAGAGCGTCAGCGGACTGATCAATTTAGTAATGATGCCGATGTGGATATTTTCTGGCGTGTTCTTTTCCTACGAACGCTTTCCGGCGGTGATTCAGCCGTTCATCAAGGCGCTGCCTCTGACGGCGCTGAATGATGCTTTGCGGGCGACGATCCTGGAAGGAGCTACGCTGGGAGCGCAGTCGGGACGTTTGCTGATTTTGGCATTGTGGGGAGGGATTTCGTTTGTGCTGGCGGTGAAGTGGTTTCGATGGACGTAACTTGGCAATGGCGTGCGGCTGTGAGGTAATATGGGTCTACGTGTGAACGAGCGGGAGTAGTTCAGCGGTAGAACGCCAGCTTCCCAAGCTGGATGTCACGGGTTCGATCCCCGTCTCCCGCTCCATCTTTCCAAGCACTTAGAGAATCGGGCTCTTCGGCTGTGTGTTCAGTTGTGTTCAGAACTCCGCGAGTTTCCCTCATTGGAGCCTCTGTGTGAGCACCCGAGGTTCGGGCCTTACGGTCGTCATCACATCATCGGCGACAGCGTTCACCAGCTTCCGTACGCTTGCGTCGATCGGCTGCGTGTAAACACCGAGGGTCGTCGCGATGTCAGAGTGGCGCAAATGGGTCTGCACATCCTTCGCGGTCCCGTGCAACTGGGCGTTCGTTGCAAACGTGCGCCGGAGCACCTGGAAGTTAACGCGCCCGGCGATTTCGAGGGAGGCCGCGACGGGCTTGATTCGCCGGCGTAGCCAGTTCTCCGGGCGTATGGGCGTCCCCTTCTCGGTCGGGAACATTAGCGCGTGGTCCGGGGTGTCCTGACACTGTCGCCGCCATTCGCTCAGCAGCGGGAGCAAAACGTCGGGGACCGCGACTGGAGCCTTGCTGCCTTTGGTCTTTGCCTTCCCCGGCCGCAAAGTTCCGCGCCAGGCCGTTCCCTCGACGTGGAGATGGTCACCACGCCACGAAGACCAGCGCAGCCCGAAGATTTCACCCGGACGCATCGCGCAGAAGGCGGCGATCATCGCGATGAGGCGGTCACGGAAGGGCAGGGAATCCAAAAGCAACCTCGAATCGGACTTTTGCAGCACTGGCTTTTCTTCCTCCCTCGTTTCCGGGTTGTATAGCTTGCGGGCTGGGTTCTTGCCGATGAGATCCGCGTCGAGGGCTTCATCGAGGATCGCTTTCAGAAGCGTTCGGCAGTGATCCACGACCGTGAAGGAGAAGCCCTTCCCCGCTAGGTCATTCAGAAACACCTGGCAGTGGAACTTTTCCAACTCGCAGAGCGCGTTGCTCCCGAGCCTAGGCAATATGTGGCGCTCGAGGTGGTAGAGGTTCGTTTCCCGTGTAGACGCGGCCCACCGCGGCTGCTTCATCGGAAGGAACCGCTCTCGCGCAAACCACTCAAGCGTGAGGCTGTTCGGTTTCGGCTGTGCCTTTGACTGGTTCGCGATGATCTTTCGAAGCCGCTCCTCTGCTGCCCACTTCGGTAGTTTTGCTTTGTCTCCAAGCTGAACCCCGATGTGCTTCCGAACCTCAACACCCGATTCGTCCTGCTCGTAGACGTAGTAGTGACCGTACCAGCGTTTGATTTTAGAACCGCGTTCTTCGACGCGACCTTCCTGATGGCGTGCTCGCATGCGTTTCCTCCTGGCGAATTGGAACGACGCACGCACTATACGCCTCGCTCCTGCACCTGGAGGTGGGCAGTGATGAAGTTGTAAACGTCTTCAAGCCGGAATCGCAGGACGCCCCGGCGGTCCCCGAAGCGGACGACTGGAATGCGCGGATTGCGCCGCGTGGCGTGGTCGCGCACCCAAGCCTTTGACATACCGAGGATACGAGCAACTTCGTCGAGGGTGAGAAGGGGTAGCAGTTCGGCGCCGCTCCGCAACGGGACACTCCTCAGCCCCGCTAAATTCACATCCACGTGCGCCCCGCGTTGAACGCTGCGCCCGAATTGTACTCCGTGTCCCTTCATGCCATCACTGTCCTTGCTTACGTGCGGCTACTTCTGTTGCGGCGCCTGGTGCTTCTCGTGTCGCCAACCGGAGAGCTGATCGCGGAGCCTCAAGCGCCGCAATAGCTTCGTTCTGCGAGATGGCGTGCTCGACAGCGGTCCACGCTTTGTATTCCTCGTAGTAACGCTGCTGCTCGAAATTGGCGTCCCGGGCTCGCTGGTCTGTGCTGTAGCTCAGTTGCAGATACGCGCCCCAACCTCCAGTGCGTCTCACGGTATCGACGATCCGCGCGGGCAAAGTGGGAGCCTCTTGCTCGATGTAGGCGTGGTGATAATCCTCGCCCCAACGTCCCCACTTCGACACGTACTTCATCAGAACGTCCCAAGACCCACGCATCTCAGCTTCGGCCTTGGAGATTTCTAGACCTGGGATACGCTGCATGAAGTCAGGTAGCCGCACAGGAAATTGGCATTCCTTGGAGCAGCGCGTCATGGCCAGCGCGATCTGCTCGTCAGTGCCGGACTGACACAGCATCTCGGCCATCATCGCCAACGCCCCGGGCTCTTCGGGGCGGTGGCCCATCACGCTATAGAACCGCACGAGACTGGCCGTTAACCTCTCGATCCGCGCGTCGTTTTCTTCCGATGGCGATCTCTCGGCTTGTGATCTGTTCAGGTGTGAGCTTTCCATTCCCTCGCGAACCTCGATTCCACTTCGAGTCTTCAAACCAGAATTTGTCGATGGGGATACCCTCGTCGCGGTCGTCCAATGCACGAGCAACAAGGAACTCAGCAGCCGCAGGCTTCGACATGCCGCTTTTAGCGAGAGCATCCACAGCAGCGGCGATGATGATCTTGTTCTGTTTGCTGTCAACGATGCCAAGAACCTCGATCACCTTGGCTGCATAGTTCAGCGAGTGCAGTCCGTCTGGGGTTGGTGGGACTTCACCATCGAATGGCTGATCTTGAGGGGCCGCTTTATCGTCACTCAAAAAAGTGTCCCGAGCGATGCCAACCCCTTTCCCTTCCGTTCCTTTCCCTTCCGTTCCTTTCCCTTCCGCTTGTGCATACTCAAGGGCCGTGCTCGTCGCGTCATCCACGCGTGGAGCACGCGTGGGGCACGCGTCAAGCTGTTGGCCTGTAAGATGTTCTCCAGGTGCTGGAATCTCGCTTGCCGATTCCCGGTTGTTGATGACCTGATGGCGCTTCCATGATGGAATGCACCCGTAAAACTCCGCACTCACTTCGTATTTGACGATGAATCCACGCGTGGCCAACGCGTCGAGCACGCGTCCGAAGTCAACGTCGTCAAATGGCAGGATCATCGCCTTCAGGGTCCGCGGACGCCATCTAAAGCGCCCTTCGCGGTCGGCACACGTCCATAGTCCTACGAATGAAAGACGGATCGGTAACCCCGTCCTTTTCTCCAGGTCGTAGAGATCCTCGTGCAAGAAGAACTCTGGTTTTACCGTGCGAATGCGCCGCATCACGATTGTTGCCCTCTGGCCCGTTGTTCGACGTCCGCTGCCGGCTTGTTCTGTCCTCGTGCGACAGCCAACCACTTCCTGGCAAAAGCGATGCGTTGTGGGTCAGATCGCTGCGTCATCTCGGGAGCCTCGAAATCCTGCATCCCGATCCGCCATGACGGAGTGCGTTGACAAGTCGATCCTGCGGGTGTAGATTTTTTACCGTTCATAGGTGATACCAACTGCGTTCCACAGCGCAGGTGATTTGCCAGAAGGCCGCCGACTGATACCCGGCGGCTTTTACTTTAAGGCGTTTCCCTCTCGCGTTAGATCGCTTCGGCCAACCGTTCGAGAGCGGCGGCCAGCGGTGGAAACCTCCGAGCCACGGCCAAGAGACAAATAGCCTGGTTCGTTTTGTTGCCTTTCTTGGAGGCGGCTTCCAGGCAGTCGCTGGCCTGGTTGACGAGTGTCGCCGCACGGATGATTGATTCGGCGGCGTTGCGTTCCTGCAGTTCGGTATCGATAAACGGTTTTGACAAGATAGACTCTCCCTGGCCTGACCTCGGGGCAAAACAAAACCCATGCGCACGGTGGCATGGGTTTTGCCCTTCAATATATAGTCTGCAACTTCGGTGGTTATGCTTCTAAGTTAATGAAGAGTAAGGTGTTCTTAGTGGTCAGACGGCTATCCAATTCGTCGCCTATGGCTTGGCACTGCGCTTTGATATCAGCTATCGCTGCGCGGAGGCTCTTGTTGAAACGCCTTTGCAGCACTGACACGACGGGTGCGGTTGGGATATCCCTTACCGACGGAGCGTTCTCGTAGTTCCGCAGTTCAGCGATGAGTTTCTCACAGCGCCTCAACTTGCCGCCCAGATCTTTGAACTTCGGAGATGGTCCTGAGGCGACGTGTTCAGCCACCGCTGCGTCTTTGAGATAGCTCGCTGTTAGGACGAGGGCACTCATTAAGCTAGGCACATCATCTACATCAGGCGCGATATCCAGACCCGGGATGAAAAGGTCGTCACTATCTATCCCATTCATCTCCGCGCGGTTGGCGCTCCATCCCTGCAGCGCTTCCGTCGCGTCCGCACTTATTTCAGTTTTGGAGCTGTGGTACCGGTAGTGATCCCATGCCTGCCGCATTTCGGGTCCAAATTCCTTAGCCTTTTGCATGGTGCCCGCTAGCTCCGGCGCCGTCGGCCGATCGTTTGGATCTGATGCGATCCCAATCGCCACCGCCATCGATTCAGTGGACATAGCCAAGGATCGGTCGGTCAGGACGGCGAGGATGTCCATGCCTTCCGAAGGCCGGACGCTACACCGCTCACTGCCCAAACGAACCAGCCACCAAGCATTGACTTCGCGACGAAGTTCAAAATCGAGCCGCGATGGCACAAAACTATCGAGATGGCCAAAGGTCCAATCCACGTCCTCTCCTAAGAGATCGTCGGGGGCGCGCCAATGTTCATACGACCAGCCGGCGCCGCCGCCAGGGACGGGAGCGGGTGTCGCAATCGTCGCCCTCAGATACCTCGCAAAATCTGGCAACTCTTCAGCGATCAAGTCCACACCTGAGTCAAAGTGGCGCTTACGATTTTGACGTTCCTGATCATTCATGCCGCTCTCGATGCTGAACGACCGGCTGTTAGCGCAATACCCTACACCGAAGGATCGTTCCTTTTCTACCTGCCCAAAAACTTGCGCCAGGTCAGATCCCGAGCTGTAATTGGACGTACTTTGTGGATGTTGCAGCACATCGTTGATGATCTCCAAGCCCTGAAGAGCGCCGGCCTTTCGCCCGTCTTCGGAACCCACGAAGGCTCCAGCGCCATTCCATCGGATGTACCAGAAGTTGCTATTCACCATTAGAAAAACGTTGTTTAGCTCAGAGGAAAGTTGCTTTACGCGGGCGCACCATTTGGACATCTGCGATGGGGCCGCATCAATTACTTGCGCAGTTCTATCCACTTGCCGCCTTTGCCAACCGGAGCGACCGGCCAGCTATCCAAATCTGAGGGCACAATACCAGAGAAAGTTGTTGCATGCCGTCGAAATATTCTGCGTAAAATCAATCAGTTGCAAAAGTTGCTCCATTGCAAGGTGAGGTTGTCTGAGAAGGGGAGGCTGAATGCGAAGACTTATCCAGCGCCATCAGGGAAACGGTGTGGTCGATGGGCCCGATGGCCCACTCAGCGTTCATTACAACCTTGCAGAGTACCAAGACGTCATCCAATCTGGCACGTTCGAAAATCCGACGGCGACGACGCCGGGGCCGAAGTCAGTCGAAGGCGACCTGCAATGGGACGCTGGGACTGGCCCTTCCATGTCGCTTGAGCCGCAGACGCTTCGCCTAGGGCGATGGGCGCCAGATCAAGTTGTTTGTGAAACAAACCGCTGGGCGGCGAGCGGTCGTGATTTGTACTGGCGGATTCTTCTGAGGTCATTCGGTGCGCCCAACGGCTGAGGCCGGTCAGATCGTAGTGTTCTGGGCGGAAGCCTGTGGCTCTCGTTATCCCGCCGTCGTTCTCAGGCACAATGGAGCAGACCTGTTCATGTGGACATGGCTCGACGTGCCCGGCCGGGTGATCGCAGCTACCCCGCGCCGTGAGACGTTCTTGCAGGTCAGAGGGAGCCACCTTGCTCACCATCGCGATGGTCGAATCCACCGTAAGTTAGAAGGCGAGGGCGCGACAGACGAAAAGGCAGCCCTCGGCAGAAGAGAGCCGGCCTCGAAGATTGCGTCCTATAGGGCGATCTTCGCGATGCCGATCCCTTTCGATGAACTACCATCCGGTAGGCCGGAGACTGGCCCTTGGAAAAACCCGCAATCGGAAATCGTCTTGCGGGCCGCTGAGTTTCATGGTGCGGCCGGCGTGAACCTGAACGTCTTTCTTGCGAAGGAGCAGGGCATTGAGGCCCTCCTGAGACGCTATGCCGGCAAGCGGAGTTGGCTGTTCCATAGCAAGCCCCTCTCGCTGTTCGTAGCCGCTGAGCCGATCTTCTATCCCTCGTGAAGTGAGCCGCCGATTATTTTTCTCTTGACAACCTAACATACAATAGGTTATTTAGAGTTGTCATGCAGAAACGGTGTGCAGTTCACAAGGTTCCCCTCGTCACCGTGAAGATAGTTTTTTGTCCCACGTGCCGCGGCGAGAGCAAGAGCCGGGCGAAGGCTAGAGCATCCAGAAAGAACGGCAAGCTCGGAGGAAGACCGGTCGGCAGTAAGGATTCGAGGCCGCGCAAGCGGCAATAACAATAACGCGCCCTGCCGGTGTTTCAGCACCGACATGGCGCTAACCAAAATGTGCCCCTAGGAGGGGGCCCCAAATGGCTAACAGAAATCGTATCACTCAAAGGTCTAAGGCAGAAGCCGCAATCCCACCCGCAACATCCCCACACTCCACCGAACGCGACCCGAGAACGCATCCAATTGTCCTGAATGAATTGGACCTAACTTCTGCTTGGGCGCTCAGGATCTGGCGTGAGAGGGATGAACTGACACAGGGCGCATTGACCGAGGAGTGCTTTCGAATCGATGAGGCCTCAGGCATGCCCGACCTTATCCGCGAGGTTTGCGAAGAACTATCCTGTGATTGCACTGATTGGGAGCAGAACGCGCTTTGCCGCCTTATTGCATGCTGGGAACTGTCCAGAACAAACGTGCATGCCGGGTCGCTGTTGCCGGCCGGCGTCGCACCGGTCACCCTGACCGCAGCTCACTGACCCACCTGTGGAGGGTGCGCGCTTCTCTGGCCGGGGCTGCGAAAGCGGCCCCTTTCCAATCGCAGGAAATTTCAACAGGAGGTTCTTTATGAGAGTCGCAATTTATGCCAGGGTCAGCACGCTAAACAGCCAGGACCCTGAGACGCAGCTTCGCGATCTCAGAGAGTACGCCGCGTGCCGAAGCTGGCAGCTCACCGAAACCTACATTGACCGCGGCGTCTCCGGCGCGAAGGATTCACGGCCCGGGCTCAATCGACTGATGGCGGATGCCAGCCGGCGCCGGTTTGACATCTGTCTGGTCTCGCGGTTTGATCGCTTCGCTAGAAGCGTGTCGCATCTGCTTCGCGCGCTGGAAACGTTTCAATCGCTTGGCGTCGGTTTCGTGTCCCTAGGCGAATCGATCGACACAAGCACACCAACGGGGAAGATGGTCTTCACTGTGATCGGAGCGGTGGCCGAGCTCGAGCGCAGCCTGATTGTCGAGCGCGTGAAAGCAGGGTTGCGAAATGCCCGCGCGAAGGGTAAGCGCTTAGGACGGCCGCGCAGAGAACTAGACCTGAACCGCGTAGGCGCCATGCGTGCGGCAGGGCAATCATGGCGTCGGATCGGGAACGAGATGGGCGTGGATCCTACACTCGCTTGCCGGGCTTTCGGGCGTGCGACTGACGGCGTATAATCCCTAGCGAAGGGATAGGGTATGGTCGAGCGCACCTTTAGACTGGTAAGAGTTGGTTATCCGCTCGCCGCTGAATGCGAAGCCTGCGGAAAGAACTTTGTATCCCGCGCCGATGACCCGGCACAGGCTGAAAAAGACATTAGGGCTGCGTTCGATAAGCACCCGTGCGTACCTAGGGATGCCAGACACGCCGCTGGAAATACCTGACTGATGAGTGGGGCACATGCAGGACAAAACCGAACGCTGGACGGAACTTTGCAGATTGGCGGCGGTCGAGCAAGACCCCGTTAAGTTGCTTCAACTGATAAGAGAAATCAACGATCTACTCGAAGCGAAGCAAAAGAGACTCCAGGTGAAGCCGCCCACTTCCACCTAACGCCGCGCCCATTTCACAAAACGGATGATTGCGATAACGAAAGAAACGAGCGCCCCTAATGCAGCCGCAACACCGACAAGCCACACCAGTATCGCGCGCGCTCCATTGTCAATAAAGTCAACGAGGTAGATAGAAATCGCCGCAAGCACGAGCCCGCCTGCACCGCACAGCAGCCATCCCCACCACGGCAAAGCGTACACTGGCATGACTTCCCTCGGCCCAAAATTATACGCTGCCAATGCGGATGATCGACCGTAGCGAAATCCTGTCCAGTGAAGACCCTGCAACCTCCTGATGTTTCAGGCGTGCAACGACCCCAATTCGGTGTAGCGATAACAGTTGTTTCTGCGACGAACATCCTCTGACTGACTTAGGAAAGGTCCGGGGGAAGGTACAATCTCATCAGCACACGTATGCCAAAAGAAAAACCTACTTCGACTCCTCAGGAGCAGAATGCCTACCACGAGGCATTTTTCGGACGGGCACCCGGTTTCGTAAGCATTCCTGAGGAGATCCATGCAGCAACGCAGTTGGGTCAAGCGCTGGAAGACCTGGTGTTTCACAAGGTCGAAAACACTGGATTTGTCACTCGCACTGAGCGGGACGACATCCTCATCGGTTACTGGTCGCTCATTTTTGAGTACGAGAAGGGCATACTGTGCCTGTTGCGGTCGAACTACCCAGCCCCATCGGCCGCGCTCTTGCGCCCTATCGTCGAGGCCCTGATCAAAGTCCACAAGGCCATGATTGGAACGGAGCAGGACGTGCTCCAAATCAGGCGGGGTAACTACAATGTCAGCTACGAAAAGGATGGGGCTCAAATTGATCAAGCACTCGGCTTGGGTTCGCTCCTGGATGATTTCCTTAAGAAAGCCAGGCCGCTCCTGCACAGCCTCACGCATTCGGGGAAAGCCCAGCTCTGGCGACGCTTCGACGGAAACCAAGTAGGAGTCAACTTCTCAGACGGAGAGATTGCCGAGCAGATCGGCATCGCTTCATCGGTTGCCTTCCTCGTCACAAAATTGATTGCGCGGCATTTCGGTTTCGATGAAGAATTGCAGGCCGCTGAGCAGTTGTGGCTGGGATATGGGGCCCGGGGCTACGGATACTGAAAATGACTGGGCTCCTGCAGTCCGTCATTTAAAGTCAGGGAACTCTACGAGTGCGCGCCTCCATTGTCGTACCCACTGCCCGTCGTTCGGGCGTTCTTCCATGATCACCTCAGGCTTCTGCTGGACTAGTCCCCAATTGGCATCTGCCTGGAGGACAAGATCCTCGGCTGTTGCAGCTCCGGCGCGCAATCGTTCTTCTACATCCGCAAACCAGTACAGAAATTGTCGCCAACCGAGCGCAACCCACGCCTTGCCTTGCGGGATAAACTCGAAAATTGGCTTGGTGAATGGGTTTGCGTTAGAAGCCGCACTGAGCATTCCACGCTGCTGGATTCTCAGCAAATCGGACTGTCGCAAGAACGCGAGCAACGCCTCTTCGAAAAAATAGGGGAGCTGGCCCCCACCGCCGCTGGGCTCCATGAACCGAGACAATGTGAAACGGCGCAGATTGAAAAATTTACCGGTTGCGCACGATGTGGCGCCGGCGGCTTTCCACAGCAGCAATTCGGATGAACAGAATCCCACGAGTACTCTCTGGCCGGCTGCTTCAAGGGCAGAGATCAGCTTCATTGCTCCCTTTAGCTCCTCCGGGTCGGCTAACTCGCGCCGGGGTTCGGTGTCTCCAATGAAAACCAAGAAGCACTCGTCGGTATCAGCGCCCGACATGATCGAAGCAATCTTCATCGCTCGACCCGGCGTGGCTAAATCTGCAAGACTAGCAACCACGGTCTGCATCGTCGCCACTGCTGTGCCACTCAATTTCTTCCGCAGCACGGCTGCGCTTCGAACCAGCTGGGCGAAATATTCGTCGGGGAAAGTCTTAGGGATAACCGCTGGCGAGCAAACGGCTGTGGGGTTCAGTTTCGCCACGGTCTTGGCGATAGCGTCATTGAGGCCGTCCCACCAACTTGCGGAATTAATGTCGGCCGTCTCTACGTCTTTCGGAAAATAGGCCCAATCGCGCAGGCATCCCTGGTTGCTTCGCGGCATATACAGTTGGGGATCGAACACCGTCCGAAACCCCGGCCTCTCTCGCAGTTGCCCCAACTGGGCCGCAATTTTTGCCTCGTCATAGTTCACGGGGCTGAGAACGCACCCTTGGTATCTGCCTAGCTCCGGCTCGGCTAGTAGATTCTCCGAATCATTTCCCATCTGATGAAACGCAGACATTGTCCCTCTACAGTCCTTTATTGTTCTCGCCACGCCTTCAACAGATCGGCTGGCTTTCTGATCCGTTCCACTGGCCAATTGCCGACCATCCGCTCGAGGACGGGCAAACCGGCTTTTCTCGCTGCTTCGATGAACTCCGCAGAAGGTCCTTGCCTGGCCTCTACCCTCAGCACCGTTGCCGCGGGGTCATCACCGGGCCTAGCGAAAGGGTGCATCGACAGGCCCGAAAACGCAAGTACTACACCCAGAGAAAACTGGTCCGATCGCCAGCCAATGATCGCCTTATCATTGGTCAACTGCTCAGGGGAAGCATACAACGGGGTGCATGGTCCACAAGTGGCCCACGTAACCGTAACGGAAGTCTTCCGCAGATCCCGCACCAACCCAAAGTCCACGATCACCGGCTGATCAGTAGTCCTGAAAAGAATATTCGCAGGCTTTATATCTCGATGTACAAGGTCGTTCGAGGCCACGTGGGCAACGGCTTCGATTAGCGCACTGCCCATGGTCAAGACTGTGGAGCGTGGCAGTGTTCCTTTTTGCAGTAGTTCATCGAGCGTTCCGCCGCCGATAAATTCCTCAACAAGATAGGTGTACTCGACAGACGAGTGCTTGAAAGTAGCGACTGTTTCCAGCGAAGCGATGTTTGGATGGCGACAGCGAGTCATTGCCTCGACTTCGCGATCTGTGCGTTCAGAGGCGAGTCCGGGCTTCAAGATTTTTAGCGCCTTTAGCTCTTTCGCGCCGGTGGTCACCAGAAAGACTTCCTTGAACGCCCCTTCGCCAAGAGGTTTTTCGAGCGTATGCCCAGCTCCAGAGCAGATCGCGCGCGCGATTTGTTCCAAAGCCAGCACAACCATCAGGCGGCCTCGCTGTCACTCCGAATGTGGCACGTCGCTTGCGTCGCGATCCAAGGTTCGATAGGAATTGAAGTCTCAGATTCTTCCAAGACGGTTAGTCCGCCTGAATTATCAACGTAACACAGCCCGACTCCGCGTCTCTTAAATTCCGCGATGCAGCCGAATGCGATCAACGCGGTTGCTTTTGGTACGACGACGTATGACTTGTGTGCGAAGCACAGATTTCTGTATGCCTGATCCAGCGCGCACCGCCAGTCTTTGAGTTTGGCTTCGAACGCGATCAGGGTGTCGTCACTGGCCAGGGCCAATACGTCAGTCCGGCCCCGTGAGTAGAAAAACTCGCAAGACACAGCCACAGGTCCCCAGGGATTTTGCTCATTGCCAAGAACATAGACAAACTGATCCACCAACATTTGCTCGGTCGAATACACTAGGGTCCCCTTAGGCGTGGCCAGCTTAACAGGCTTGATTTTCTCAGATTCCTTCATGCGGCTCAAATCCCATCGAGAGAATCCCCCTTGCAAACGTAGCGAATCGAGTAATAGGCAGCCAGGTACGGGCGCAAAAAAAGTAAGGCCTAGGTGTGCAGTGGTGCGCTGGATGCAACCTGTGCGACCGTCGCACCCGGCTCAGATTCGACCGACTGTAAAGCGGCAGGCTTCTGGGTCGTCTTGCTCTTTGGAAGCCCTCTACCGCACAATCGGCAGGATTTCCCCGCCTTCTCTTTGCGTCGCTCAATCTTATCGAGACGCCTGCACTCATCCGAGCAAAAGACCGAACCTCTCCTGGCTCGGCCTGACGGGATGGGTACTTTGTCACGAACACAAAAGCGTTCCAGCATCGAATCGTCCTCCTGAATGGTTGGTCTCTCGGAAAAGATTGAGCGCCCGGTCACCGGGAAGCGGTTGCGTTACTCCCATTGAGCAGACGACGCATGAAGGGCGGGACGAATGCGGGAGCGGACTTCGGTGAAAGAGCCTGATTGAGCTTCCGTTGCGCGTCCGCCCGAGCCGTGCCAGCGACCGGCAACGTCTTAAGCGTGCGCTGGTATGACTGAATCAGTTCCGGCCGCGTTTCCTTCTGCTCCTCGGGCGTCATCTTTTGCCAAACGGCAAGAGCGTCATCGAAGCTAAGGTCTTTGCTGCGGAGATCCCGCACAAGCGGCGGCGTGCGGTTGGCCCACGCGAGGCTGGCATAGTCCTTCGGAGTGATCCTGCCGTGAGTGAGATCGTCCAGTGCGCCCTTCTGGTCGAACTCCTTTTCGGCGATCTGGCGGTAGTACTTCGCCATGATCTGACCCTGCGGCTTCTCTTGCTTTGCCGGGTCGAAGTGCTCCATGCGACGACGGTCGGCTTCGTCCTCTGCGGCCGTCTTGTACCGTTTCGAATTGACGCCCACCATCCGCAGAAGCGAGTCGGCGATCTGGCGCCGCGTCGAGAGAGCCTTGTCGGTGATGAATCCCTGTGACGGGATTGGCGCTACGCGCTTCAGGAAGTCCATGAACTGCCCCAAGGCGTCGCGCTTGCGGTTGCGCTCGTCGCGGCCGGTGATCGCCTCAAATGCTGTTACGAGAGTCGTCGGGTTCAGCCGCCTGCGAAGAAATTGGCCAGGGTCCGAAACCAGTCCCGCGATGTCGCCTTGAATCGTTCGCAGCGAATACTCGTGACCGCGAATCACGACGGAGAACGGTTTGTCCCAATGGTAGTCGCCGTCCAGCAGTTTGTTGAGGATTCGCGCGCCGACGTAGAGACCGAGTGCACCGAGCAGCAGGGCGTGAAGCTGTTCAGTGCCGTAGGGCTTTGCTGCCTGACCGACAAAGCGAGCGCGCGCTTCGAGGAAGTCAGGGGCCAGGAGCGTGAGGCGCATCACGTCCTGCATCGTCTTGCTCCGGGCCATCGCTTCGTAGTTCAATTCTCCGAAAGCGGCGTTCGCCTGGTCGGACGTGAGCTTGAGGATCTGAGGATCGGACAGCTTCTTGCCATAGCGCGCGCGGTTGCGTTCAAGGGCTGCCAGCGCCATCTTCATCTTCAGCCGCGGGATGTAATCGGTAAATAGCCATTCTGACTGCTGCTGCGCTAAGGCTCCCACGGTCGTGACCCCGAGCTTGCGCATGCCCGAAGAGTTGCGCTTCAGCGTTGGCAAAGGGATCGGAAGCTTGTGAATCAGCAGCCCACCAGTCGCCGCGAGACCGTCAGACCACATCGACAGGCCATGGTAATCGGCGACCATCAGTCCGTTGTGGACGAGGCCGCGCTGATCCGGGTTCTCCATATCCAGCTTCGGTAGGTTCACCGGTGCGACTCGGTGAAACATCGCGTGCTGCGCTTCCGTCGTCATGTGGAAGTGAGGCGACAAGCCAAGAAGCGCACCTTTGAACTCGGTCTGCAGCCGTAGCAGCGCTTTCCCCGGGTAGAACGGGCCGAGCTTAAACGAGCGGACAGCCGATGTTCCGAGGATCGCTTTCAGCTTTCCCGCGACCGACTTGTGAATCAGAATGTCGCCCTGGATGAAGGCGGGGCGGCCGTTCTCGTCCTTTCCCGCCCACTTCCACTTTCGCAATGCTGGATGGTCCACATGAACGTAGTCGCCGGGGTTCTTCGTCTGGCGCGGCTTGATGAAGTACGCGGCGTCGCCTTTCTCGCGGTCGGCAATCTTGACGCCGCCGGCAACGATGCCAACCGGCTGGCCGTCTTCCGTCTTCAACTCGTTGGTGAGTGCACGAATGAACTTCCGGTCGGAAATTGCCTGCGCGAGAGAAACGTAGTGGTTGGCGACCAGGAAGCCGATGTCTTTGAGCGCAGGCACGGCGCCGCGCTGTTCTCCCTCGAAGTAGGTCGCCCACACGCGACGCTTGCTGAATGACGGATTCGGCTGGAGGGAACGCAGATTCATTTCAGCCAGGAGGCCAGCGTAGTTCTGCTTGGCCTTATCGGGCAGGTGCTTCCAGATGTGCTGGATGTACGCCTGCACACCGTGCTCCACGATGCCGGCCTTCTGCGCTTCCTCGAGCTGCGCGTCCATCTCGGTGCGGACATTGTTGACGATGGTGCGCTGCGCGTCGGTGAGCTTGCGCGCTAACTCGTAGCCCGGACGAAGGTGAGGCTTCGACTGGGCCGCACGTTCCCGGAGAATGTCGTCAGCGTTGCCACCTTCGCCAGCCTCTAGGTAGTTGACCATTGCCTCGCGTTCGAGAGGACTGGCACTTTTCTTGAGGGCGCCGGCGAACTCGTTGGCATAGATCGCCGCTTCCTGGCGAGCGCCGATGCGGTCTCGGTTAGCCTGATCGAAGTCCGAATATTTGACGGAACTGTTTTTGTAGCTATCCCACAGTTCCGCAGCAGCAGCCTTCGCACGGTCCCACGAGCGCCCGATAGCATCTGAGGCCCGTGAGTCAGCGGCCGCGAGAGTCGCTGCGGTTCGCATCCGAATCGAAGCGTTGTTCCCGGCGAGCTTGCTGCTTCGGTTGATCGAGTCGGTGAGATCCATCATGAGGGGATTTCTCGGATTCTCTTCAACGTTAGCGGCGCCAGGTCCGAGGTTCGTATCGGAAAAGCCGCCGGTGTCTTGTTTGCTTGTTGCCGGCTGTTCCCTCAGGGCCATGGCGATTGCTGCCGGTTCGCTGGTAGCGCCTGAGACCACAGGCGTTCCTTGATCGTTCACTACAGCCCATTGATCTTTGCCGAATCGCTTGTAGCTCTGCGTCCTCCACCCATCCGGGAGTTTCGCCGCAGGAGTGCCATCCGATTGCAAATCGAGTTCGTTGGGTGCACTGCCTTCTGGAATGCTGCTACGGATCGCACCAGGAGGCACGCTTCCTGCAATGGCTGCTTGCTCAGGGGCAGCGCCCTGGGATTCGAAAGTGCCGGATTTTGAGAAGAAACCAGACTCGTTGAGTTTCTGATAGGCCGCGCCAAGATCCTGCGAAAGCTCAGCAGCTTCCGGCGACGGATTCACGTCAGGATGGATGTTGGCCTGAGCCTTCTTGAATGCCGACTTTGCCTGCTCCGGCGTGAAGTCCTCGGGCAGGTCTTGACCGGCCTTGTACGCCAGGTTACGGAACACGCTGGTTGGTTCTTCCGCTTCCGAGTACGCGCCCTTGGTTCCTGCAGCGATCGGCAGGAAGAAAGCGACATCACGCGCGAGGCGTTCCTGCTCGGGCGTTCCTCCTACGGCTCTCACCACTCGGCCCATGATCTCGCTAGCCGCGTAACCGCCGCCAACGCCGGCAGCGAACTTTGCAGCCTTTGCTACGGCTGCAGCTTTCTCAGCATCAGAAGCGCCGCTTGCCAAGTCCGCAAGACCACCCAGCGCTTCCGCTCCGCCAGCGGCGAACAACGGAGTAGCCGCCTCGCCCGTCCCTTCGACGATGTCCGCTGCTGCACTTGTCGCTCTCTCTCGTTGTGTAGCGTTCGGCAGCGAAGCAGAGGGTCCGCGAGATGCCGGGCCAGGTACGACGCCGGATTCCAGCAGGTTCTCGACGCCACGGGCAATCGCAGGGTAACCCTCAACGCCGCTGAGCCTCGCTGCTGCCAAGTTCGCCCCGTGCGCCGCGTTGAGATGCGCTTCCTGAGCAGCGGCCAGCGATTCTGGTGAGTCGTCGGTCGGAACAACGCCAGGAACTATGTCGCCGCCCGCACGTGCTACCGGTATGACATTCGGTTCCGCTTGTGGCGCCGGAAGCGCTTGCGTCGCGTCTGACAATGGGACCGTGGGCTGTGCGACCGGCTGGGCCTGACGGCGTTCATCGCCGTAGACGACGCGGTCAAGATTCGGAGTTCGCGACGTGGCGATCCGCAGCGGTGCGCCCTGATTGCGCTCAGCCTGTTCGGTGACCAATCCTTCAGCGGTAGATCGTGGAGTAGCGGGAGGCTGGCCGAGCGAGAGAGATGCGCGCGCGGTTTCGGGAGAAGAGAAGGGGGACGACGGACTCGTGATCTGGTCGAACTGCTGGTTGGACTGGATCTTCGCCAACGAAGGAGACGGGCTCGGAACTGCGCCTGTCGTCGCTGACTGCGGGCTAAACCGCATGTCCCAGAGGTTCGCCTTGGCATCATCCGGGATCGCGAGACTATCGAAACGCTGTTTGAAGTCGCCCGGGTCTTTCGCCCCGTAGTACGCATCCCACGCCTGCGCCTTCACGTTGTCGGGAAGATTCAGCCTGTCCAGGATCGGCTTAATGTCGGGCTGCGGCGTCTGCTCGTCGCTCATCGGTTGCTCCCTTCAGTCGAGATGCACTCACGAGTCCGCTGCAAAAACATCTGTTATCACCACGCGCGGTCGCGCTTGTTTCACTCCTGAAACATCAGCGACTTACCGGCTCAGTTGTGAAAGGGTTTTCGCTACGCTGCGGACGGTAGCCTCGTGAACCCGATTACCGTCTCGTTGCGCGCGGCATCGCGAGTTACGATCACATTCGCTTGCCGCAGTTCTTTCTTCGTGCACGGCCTGCAAGTGTGTTTCGGTTCCGCAAATCCCAGAGGGCCGGCCTGTCCTCTCGCGACGCCTAGGAACACAAAGGCTAGAATCGTTGGCATGGTCTCGATGGGCGGGTCCGAGGCCATCCGCACTGGCATACCCAACTCGTGCCATCTGCACTCGTGCTCGATCTGCCGCCATACACCCTGTGGCTGAATGTCGGTTTCCTCTTGCCACACGTGGCCTTGTCCCTCGATCACACGCTTGAGCAAGCTGCCCTCTTCGAATCTCAGGGGACAGACCAATTCTGGGAGTTGTCGTTGCCAGGCTGCGATGAACGGAAGGAAGCGCTCAGCATTGAACTCAGGACTGTGAAGGACTGCGATGTGCTCATAGCTCAGCACGTCACCCCGCTCTGGCTCACGTCCAAAGAGGCGCTCGAACGCGCTGCTCGCTTGCGTGAGGCGCTTCAAGTGTTCGTCGAGGTGCGCGGCCACGACCGGGCCAAACTTTCTCTGATGCAACTCTCCGCCCCGGGCAAATGGTGTCGTGACTTCGAGCTCAGGAGAACCAGGCGATGCACCGCCCAGATGGACCGCGCCGGCATGGAGAAGAAGCGCGTCTTCGTCATGCTGAGAAAGCTGCGGAGGTCTGCGACCTTGTAACAATGCCCGAGCTATCGCCCTGGATTGTGGCGAGCCGAGAGGGAAGTCAGCAGGGTTCAGTTCTGTAGCAGCCAATTTGGAATCGCCCTCCTTTCCATTCAACCGCTTACTGTTCGTCGGATCCGCTTTTACCGTCGGTGGTCGTAGCGCCCACAGTTGTCGTAAACCAGTCTGGCAAACCGCCGGTCTGGGCATACGTCTCTAACTCCTCCGCGGTCATCCGATCAAACAGCGCGTTCATGTTGATGGTCTCAGTGCGCTCGACCCATTCGCCTCGGCTGTTGATTCGCGCATAGGCACTGACGGCGGTCACCACGGCCGCTGCGTTCACCTTGACGTCACCAGCTTTCTCGATGATTCGTTCGAGGGCGACGCGAACGTTCCGGCGCCTTCGATGGTTGAGGCCAAGGGCATGCGCGTGCCGATAGACCGAGTCCCGGCTGACCGAGTACTGAGTTGCAATCTTCGAGGGACTCAGCCAGTTGACGAAGGCCTGCTCGATCTCCTCGCGTTGAGGGTGTGAGCAGATCGTGCACTGAGATTCGTGACGGCCCTTGTTGACGGGCTTATCCGGCTCTTCGTTTCCCGACTTCTTCCGACTCTTGCCAGTGGTGGTCATCCTGCGTGGTGAAACTCCACGATGTTCCTGGCGTGCTTTTTCAGCTTCTCAAACGGGGTCAACGGAGGCACCGAAAACTCGGCGATGTGTTGGCGCGCGGCTTCGTCGTAGGACGGCCCCATCAGCTTTTGCAGGTACTCCAACTCGCAATCGGCAATGAACAGCGTCGAAAAGGAATGGGAGCGGGTCTCCAGAAACTCGGTCAGGATCGGCACCGTATCAATAGCGAATTGCTTGACCATGTACCGAAGCACCTTGTCTTCGACGCGTGTCTCAATCCCGTCCCAGTCGAGCACTAGGAATGGGGCGCCCTGCAGTTCATTCATCAGCCCAGGATTCTTATCTGCTTCGCGCAGATCCATGACGGAAGCGTAAAAAACGTCGAGTCCTCCTCGCGCCAGTTCCTCTGCGAGCGCACATCCCAACCGGGTCTTACCTGTGCCTGCCGGCCCGACAAAGACCGCGTTCCGGGGCGACTTGAGGAGGCTTAGAGAAAAACTTGTGAATACGCGCGCGACTTCGACAGCTTCCGCAAACTGAGCCGAGTCGCCGGCGAAGTCGCTGACCTTCGCACCTCGATACGCCTCCGGGATGTTCGTCCTTTCCAACCGAACTCGCATGAGATGGGTAGCCGTTTCCTTATCTCGCTGCTCCTGTTCGCGAATCAGGCGCGGCACAACTGCGAGAGCTTCTTCCTGAGTCTCGAATGGCCCCTTACCCGCACCGGCGACGGCGCTCTTGCCCATGCCGCCGATAGCGTCCAGTGACCACTTGCGGGTGGCCCTGCAGTAGAAGTCGTCGTAGCCGTGCCGTTTGGCTTCCTCGAGAGCGGCCGCCAGGCGAAGCACGTGCGGCATGCTGTCCAATGCTTCGGCCTTGGTCTTGAAAGGCCCGGTTATCGGTGCCTCGTCTGCGGCGCGGAACACAAACCAGCCAGGTTTCACCCAGAGCGTGTCCCGCCACTCGCCATTGGTACCGAAGATTCTGAAGCCCTTTCTGCGTGCATTGTCTTCGCGTTCCTCATCGGTCAACTGCTCCACTTCTGTCCCGGCTTCGAGTTCTTCGAGCGCCGCCTTACTCTTCATGCCTGCCATGCTCTTATCCTCCATTCGAAAGGTGTGATTTGTGCGCAGCAACGCCAGATCGGCGTCGCGAGCTTTGCTGTGTGTTTAGGTAAGGGTGGGTGACCAACGATCAGAGGGATGTAACGGGACTTGTGTTCAGAATCGTGTTCAATAAGCGCCGACAGTGCCGTATATGGCACCATTGCACCCGCTGTAAGTGGTTGATTTATCGTTGACCGAAGGGTTGGCTTCAGCTTCCCAAGCTGGATGTCACGGGTTCGATCCCCGTCTCCCGCTCCATCTTTCCAGTCACTTAGCGAAAGCTATTCTCGTCTCGGTTGGTGCAGGCAACTACCATCTTGACAGTCCTTCCCGGCGGAGAGAAAATTCGGACGCCCTTTGATCATCGAGCCAGTAGAGGAGGACAATCGTGAAAAGAGAGCTATATGGGGTGATGTTCTTAACATGGTTTAGCGTCCTTGCAATGGCACAAATAGCGCCAACGCCGACGCTGAAGCATGGCGGACAAATGGCCATTGGGCAGAAACATTTCAGCCATCCCGGCGCTCCTACCCTTTGTCATGGCAAGTGCCCGTTCTACGGAGGTGACATAGACCTCAACGATCCAAACGCAAACGAATTTGCCAATGCCAACACTCTTCTGGTCTCCGACACGCAGACGTATTCCGCCATGACGGCTCCGACCAATGGTATGGTGACGGGAATGCTGATCAACCAGTGGCCCACGAACGTTGGCAAGATTTACGATCCAGCGGTTGGTGTATATGACGTGCGCATTGGTGTCTCCACCGGCAATCCTGGGACCTCCGTTGGCGGCGGGCAGAACAAACTGTTCTCCGAAGCCACAGGGCGCATCGTCGGCACACTCATTGAGTACTCGGTTGCGTCTAAGTTTACCTCGCCGATACCAATCGAAAAAGGAACCACGTATTGGTTTAACTATCTTCCGCAATGCACAGACGGGAATAACCCCACCTGCTCCCAAGTATATTATTTCGAGTCCAATACTGACGGGTTGAATGGCGTGAATGCTCAGCTGCAGCCGAGCTACGAGTCGTTCTTCAACTCGGCCTTCTTTGGTGTCAGCTGGGAGAACTGGTGCGATTACCTTGGAAGCGGACCCACGACCGAGTGCCAGGGAATGTCCTTCGCGCTTGCCGGCAATTGACATGTGAGCCCGCTGTTCCGAACGGGTTTCGATCCCCGTCTCCCGCTCCAATTTTCCAGTCACTTGGCGAGAACCCTTTCTTTCAGTTTCCACGGGCGATTACAGTCTTGACAGTCCTGCTTGGGCGGGAGAGAATCCCACCGCCCCAAAGATCGTGTTTTCAGGGAGGAATAATATGAAGAGAGTTTGTTTTGCCGTTTTGGTTGTGGTCGTTCTGACGGGAGCCTGCCTTGCTCAGTCGCCTCGGCAGGTTGAAGTTGTGGCGGAGGTGTCTCTAACTAATCCAACCCAGGACAATGGTGGGAGCCTTTTTACGCCAGCTCAAACAGGGATGTTCAGAGTAACCATGTACGTTCAAAGCACCGGCGGAAACCCGCAAAACGCTCAAGGCATAGACCCACAATTTCACTGGACGGACGACAATGGGTTGGAATCACAGTCTCTCCCTCCGGTAAATGATGGCGGTCCACAGGCCCCGTTCAGTACCGTGTTTGTTATCAAAGCTCTCGCCAATACAGCCATAATCTGGGGGACTGAGATGGCTCCATTGGACAATAGCGTGTACGAAGTCTACATCGCGTTGGAACGCATCGGGCCGAAGGTTCAATAGCTGAGAATCCACTCGTTAGTCGCTACTGTAGCTGCTCGATTACAATGCCAAAGTTATAGATCGAGGGCGGAGGATTGTCACCCTCTTCGGTAACTGAATAAGCAACAGGCACTCCGGCCTTCGGAACGAAAATAAGTGCGCCCAACTGCCCGACTGGCCGCACAACTGGGGTGACCTTCAGTTTTGATGAGCTGTTTAGCCCAGTGGTGGCATCAGTCCAAGTCACACTAGCTCCCACTGATCCGATGACCCCACGACTGAAAGATAAGCGCTCATGCGGTAAAGGCCCGGAGCCGTCGGGACGAATATGGTTGTCGTTGGAATGTTGTTTGACTGGTTCACCATGGATACATACTGCACGACCTTCCATTGCGGCTGATTCTGTCCAAGAGCAGCGAGTGAGCACAGCACTACGAGCGAACAAATTGTCGCTTTACGCATAAGGTTTCCCTCCCGAGAAGGCCGCAATTCTAGCATGGGATGGGGTTTCTCAAGGGTGTAATCCCTGTACAAGACACTTGCCCGAAAACATGGCCTGGTTTATATGGAACCAAACTTTACAGTTGGTTGACGTTTCTTTACTCCTACCCGTATCGGCTCGTGGTCGAATATCCTAGTAGGGTTCCAGCTTAATATCGTTTTGAAGATGAGCGGGGGAATCCTATGCCCATATTGAGGAGACGTGTGGTAGCGATGCCGAAGCGTGTGCTGTTGGTTTGCCTGGTGTTGTTGGCCTGGGCTGGGAACGGCTTTGCCCAGGAGTCCGCGGCCGCGATCGTAAAGCCGGTGGGGACGGTGAAAGCTATCGCGGGAAATGTCATCACGCTGACTACTGATGCCGGAGCTACGGTGAACGTGGTGGTCGGAGATTCCACGCGGATGGTACGCACTGCTCCCGGGCAAAAGGACTTGAAGGACGCAGTTCCGGCCAAGTTGGAGGATGTGCAAGTTGGCGACCGCGTGCTGGCGCGGGGAACCGCGGCTAGCGATGGCGGCTCGGTGCTGGCGGGTTCAATCATAATAATGAAGGCGGGCGACATTTCCGCCAAACAGCAACAGGACCGCGACGACTGGCAGAAGCGGGGGATCGGCGGAGTGGTCACGGTGGTTGACGCCGGTACTGGAAATGTCACAGTTTCTATTTCGACTTTGGCGGGTACTAAGACGGCGACGGTCCATGTTGCGAAGGAAACTGTGATTCGCCGCTATGCTCCCGACTCGGTGAAGTTCGATGATGCCAAGCCGGGCACGCTGGATCAAGTGCAGGTGGGCGATCAACTGCGTGCGCGCGGAACCAAGAACGCCGAGGGCAGCGAGTTGGCAGCAGAAGAGATTGTGTCTGGAACATTCCGCAATGTGGCGGGAACTGTCATTTCGACAGATGCATCCAAACAGGAAATCAACGTGATGGACCTGGCGACCAAGACGCCGATGGTGTTGAGGATCACAGCGGACTCGCAGATGCGGGAACTGTCGGCGATGATGGCGCAGAGAATTGCGACGCGGCTAAAGGGCGGAGCGGCGGGAGATCAGCCGGGCACGGAAGGTCAAACGTCATCGTCAACCTCAACCGCAAAGCCTGGGGAAGGCTCTGCGAGCGCCGGAAATGGCGGACAGCGAGCGGGCGGCGGGCGCGGAGACTTTCAGCAAATGCTCGGCCGACTGCCGGCGGTAACCATTGCGGACTTGCAGAAAGGCAGCGCGGTAATGATTGTGGCGACCGAGGGTTCGGCCACCAACTCACCGACGGCGATCACGCTGCTGACCGGAGTAGAACCGATTCTGACTGCGGCACCCAAGGGTGGGCAGGCTGCGATGTTGTTATCCCCGTGGAACCTGAGTGGTTCGGGCGGTGAAGCGGCAGGCGGAGGAAATCCTTAATGCGGGTGCGATTTGACAATGTTGGCGAAGGCTCGGAGTCTTGATGAGAGTCGGCAAAGTACGCGTAGCGGGCTGGGCAGCATTTTTGTGGCTGGTATTGGCGCCTTGGTATTTGTTAGCACAGGACGGCAGTTTGCATGGGCACGTTACCGACCCTTCGGGTGCGGTGATTCCGGGGGCAGCGGTAACTGCCGCGCCAGCCTCCGGGCAAGCCGCTCATACCGTGACGGATGCGCAGGGGAATTATGAAATCAAAGGACTGGCCGCTGGCAGTTACACGGTGAATGCGGAGGCCACGGGCTTTTCGAAGTCGACTGCGCAGACTGTTGCTATTGCCGCCGGGCAAGCACAGCATCTTGATGTGGCGCTGGAAATCGAGGTGAAGTCGGAAAAGGTCGAGGTGCAAGAAGAGGGTGCGACCGTCAGCGTGGAACCGACGAACAATGCCAGCGCGGTGGTAATCAAGGGCAAGGACCTGGAAGCGCTGCCGGACGATCCGGATGAACTTCTGCAAGACTTGCAGGCGTTGGCGGGACCGTCGGCAGGACCTAACGGCGGACAGATTTATATTGATGGCTTCACGGCCGGACAACTTCCGCCGAAGGCGTCAATTCGCGAGATTCGCATCAACCAGAATCCGTTCTCCGCGGAGTTCGACAAACTGGGCTACGGGCGGATCGAAGTCTTTACCAAGCCGGGTACGGATAAATATCACGGCCAGGTCATGGTGGATGGCAATGACTCGACGTTCAACACGTCGAATCCCTTTGTATCGCAAGTGCCGGCGTACCATTCCGTGCTTTACAGCGCGAGTATCGGCGGCCCGATCAGCAAGAAGGCTTCATTTTTCTTTAGTCTGGATGGGCGGACCATCGACGATTCAAACATCGTAAATGCAACCATATTGAATCCGAATCTCATTCAGGAGCAGTTCACTCAGGCGGTTCCGAACCCGCGAACCCGGCTGAATCTGGGGCCAAGGATTGATTACCAGATCAGCAAGAACAACACCCTGACGGTGCGTTACCAGTTTTATCGGGACGTGGAAGACAACGAGGGGGTCGGCGAATTCTCTCTGGCGTCGCAGGCGTATGATTCCACGCAGATCGAACATACGCTGCAGATCAGCGACACACAGATCGTGAGTCCGACGATCGTGAACGAGACGCGGTTTCAATATCTGCGAGACACGACTAATCAGACCCCAGTTTGTTCAACACAAACGACGTCGTTTCTTGGCACATTCGCCTGCACGGATCCTACGGTGTCGATTGTCGGTGCAGTCACCGGGGGTGGTAACTCGTCGCCGAAGGTGGTGGACAATCAGAACCACTACGAGTTGCAGAACTATACCTCGATGACGCACGGCAATCACGTGATCAAATTTGGAGGGCGGTTGCGGGCCGCGACCGATTCCAACAGCTCGAATTCGAATTTCAATGGGACGTTTACATTTCCCTCGATTGCCATATTTCAGGCGGGGGGCGCCCCCACCCAGTTTTCGATTACTAGAGGGCAGGCGCTGAGCGAAGTCACGCTGGTGGATGCGGGGTTGTATGTGTTGGATGACTGGCGTCTCCGCCCCAATATGACGTTGAGCTACGGTCTGCGTTTTGAAACGCAAGATGATATTCACGATCACGGCGATTGGGCGCCGCGGTTGGCCTTTGCGTGGGGATTGGGAAGAGGAAAGAATCCTACGCCCAAGACTGTGCTGAGGGTGGGATCGGGGCTGTTCTACGACCGGTTTGCTTCGTCTTCGGTGTTGCAGGCGGAGCGCTTGAACGGTGTGACCCAGCAGCAGTTCATTGTAGTAAATCCAACCAGCTATCCCAATATCCCAATCCTGTCTGCCAGTTCCGTGGCCTCGCCGACGATTTACCAGCTTTCGCCGACGCTGCGGGCTCCGCAGATTTGGCAATCGGCGGCAAGCCTCGAACACCAATTGGGCAAGAAAGGGACGGTGGCCGCAACCTATCTCCATTCCCAGGGCGAGCACCAGTTGTTTCTGCGCAATATCAATGCGCCGTTGCCGGGAACTTTTCCTCCCGAGAATCCAATTGTGCGGCCGCTTGGCGGTATGGAAAATATCTACCAATATGATTCAGAAGGAGTCTTCCGCCAGAACCAGTTCATTGTGAATTCCCGGTTCACAGTGAGTACGAAGGTTTCACTTTTCGGTTTCTACAGTCTGAACTACTCGAACAGCGATCTGGGAGCGGGCGGTGGCGGGACTGGCCCCAACTTTTTGGCGAACCCGTATGATCCCATGGCGGACTATGGGCGGTCGGCGTTCGATATGCGGCACCGGGGTCTGATTGCGGGAAGCCTTTCATTTCCGTATCTAATACGCTTGAGCCCGTTTCTGTTGATCACGTCAGGTTCGCCATTTGACATCACTGCGGGCCAGGACCTTAATGGAGACTCGATTTTCAATGATCGGCCGGGGATCTGCACATCGGCGTTGGGACCCGACTGTATTCACACTCGGCTTGGCAATTTCAGCCCAGTGCCGACTCCGGGCGAAGCCATTGTTCCAGTAAACTCGGGTACCGGGCCGACGCTGGTAACGTTGAATTTGCGGTTGAGCAAGACTATTGGCTTTGGCAAAGAAACTAAGGGCGCTAGCACTCCTGACTCCGGCGGCGGACGCGGTGGCCGTGGCGGTGGAGGCGGGTCGCCAGGAGGTGGTCTGGGTGGACGCGGCCTTACTGCCGGCGGAGGCGGGTTCGGCGGGGGCGTGACCACAGACCGGCGTTATAATATGACGTTCACCGTCTCGGCGAGAAACGCTTTGAATCGCGTGAACCTGGCCCCGCCGGTGGGAAGCATTACTTCTCCGTTGTTTGGCGAGTCCAACCAGTTGGCGGGCGGTCCCTATTCTTCGGCGGGAGCCAATCGCCGGATTGACCTGCAAGTGTTATTCTCGTTCTAGCGGGTTGCAGCAGGACTCAGGGGTGCGCCCGAGAGTGCATGCTTCAGGTCCGGTGAACTCTCTGCAATCTTCCGCGACCTGGTTTAGCTGCCTTTCGTGAGTGGGTGCGCATCTATACCATCAGACTTTCTGCAAGTGAGAAGGAAGGCCGTGGGAAAATTTAGACTTCGAATGCTGCTTGCGCTGGCGGCTTTTGCCTGCGTGCTGACTTTGTCCGGGTGTTCATCGAACTCAACGCTTACCGTCACACTTACTCCCAGCGGCACATCTACGGTCACGATTAATCAGGGCCAGACCCAGGCCATCACTGCCGCCGTGAGCAATGATCCCAACAACGCGGGCGTAACCTGGAGTCTTTCGGGCGGCGGAACGCTGTTATCGCCAACCACGACGTCGGTGATCTATGAAGCTCCAGCCGTCCTACCGGGCGACACCACCGTAAGCGTCACAGCAACGTCGGTGACGAATACCAGTATTACCGCAGGATTGTCGATCTCGGTCGATTCCGTGCTGACGATCACCACTCCCTCCCTTCCTGTGGGGGCGCTGGGAGTTCCTTATTCCGCCGTGATTAATGCGGGCGGCTTCACCGGATCGTTTATCTGGGAGCTGGAGAATGGAACTCTGCCGCCGGGGCTGAGTCTGTCGTCGAGCACGACTGATACCGTCATTATCGTGGGCACACCTACGAAGCTGGGCACTTTTAACTTTACCGTACAGGTCACGGATTCTTCGGGGACGGTGGCGAGTCAGGCCCTGAGCATCACCATCAATGTACCACCGCCGTTGTCGGTGGCTACGCGATCGTTGTCAAGCGGAATGGTCGGTGTGAGCTACAACCAGACACTGCAGGCAGCCAGCGGCACACCACCGTATACCTGGACAATCACGGGGACCGGATGCAGCGGATCGGCCTGCTTGCCAGCGGGACTCTCGTTGACTGGGGCCGTGATATCTGGAGTTCCCACGACCGCCGGGACTTCGAGTTTCACCGTGAACGTGACAGACTCCACGGTTCCGACGCCCCAAAAGGCGAGCGCAGGTTTGAGTATCACGATCAATCCCAGCACGGCAAACGACGCCAACCTGGCCGGCAACTATGCTTTTCTGGTCAGTGGCTTCGATCTCAACGGACGCTTTGCAGGGGCGGGAAGCTTTGTCGCCGACGGGGCAGGGAATATTTCCAACGGAGTCATGGACACCAACGACCCTGCGGGTCTGCAACTCAACCAAGCGTTTACCGGCAGCTATGCGATTGGATCCAATAACCTGGGAACCATGGCACTTGGAGCTCGAAGCTTTGCGCTGTCGGTGATGGCGAATGGCAACGCGAAGATCATCGAATTTGATAGTACAGGCACACGGAGTTCCGGAGTGGTGTTGAAGCAGACGACGAGCGATTTTTCACAACCCCAGATCCACGGTAACTATGCCTTCGGATTTTCCGGTAGCGATGCAGTCGCCGCCCGTTCTGCCGTGGCCGGAGCGATGATAGCGGATGGCGCCGGCCACTTCACCAACGGTGTGCTGGATGCAAATGACGCGGGGGTCACGCAGAATGTGGCTTTCACCGGTACCTACGCGGGTATCGACTCAAACACCGGCCGGGGAACTGCCACGATCAGTATTGCCGGGCAGGGGACCACAAGTTACAGCTTTTATATTGTGTCGAACACTCAACTATTGATGATGGAGATTGACTTCGTGTCGGGACAGGTAAGTCCGATCGTGAGTGGATCGATGTTGCAACAACCAGTGTCTCTCGGCGCGTCCTCGTTGAGTGGCATCGGTGTGCTGCAAACGAGTGCCATCAGCGGGGGGACGGCGCAAAGCCAGGTAGGATTCATAACCGGTGACGGAGTTGTGAACTTCAACGTGAACACCGATGAGAATACCAACGGTACCCCATCGACGCCCTCTTGCACCGGAACCTATATCGTCGACTCGACGACCGGACGAGTTGCGCTGACGTATTCGGGCACGGCATGCGCGGAGAGCGTACTTTATTTGGTGGGCACGAACCAGGCGTTTGTGATGGGAACGGACGCAAATGTCACGTCGGGGTTTATGGAGGCTCAATCCGGGACGCCCTTCTCTAATGCGTCTTTGTCTGGGACGTACGCGGGGGGCACAGTAGCGCCGGTGCTGGCGGGTGCGGGTACACAGGTGGACATTGCACTGGGGGACGGTATCGGCACGATCGATTTCACCACCGATAGCAACACGACTGGCGGGTTGGTTCAGAACCAGGCGTCCAGCGGGAGTTACACTCTGGTTTCCAGCGGCAGAGGCACGCTTGTGCCCATCAGTGGCGGTCAACCGGAAATTTTCTATATGGTTTCGCCGACAGAGTTTATTTCTCTCTTCTCCACCGATCCTAATGCCACGCTGGAGGGTTTTCAGCAGTAGAGGCGTGAGCTTCGGTAAGCAACCCGATTTCAAGACGCGGCTTCAGTTGAGCACTAAGGGTTTGTGATGAGCTGCTGCAAGCGAGCCCGATAACCGCGGCTGCAGGAGAGTTCCTTGCCATTGGTCAGAATGACCATGTATTCGCCACGATTGCAGGGTTGCAGTTCTTTGATGCGTTGGACGTTCACGATGATGGAGCGGTGGATTCGCAGAAACTGGTTGGGGTTGAGGCGGGCGGCAATGTGGCTGATGCCCTCGCGCATCAGGTAAGACTCGCTGCCGGCCTGCAACCGCACATAATTGGCAGCGGCTTCAATCCAATCGATCTCGTCGGTTCTCAGAAAAACAATCCTGCCTTCTGCCTTGACTACCAAGCGTCTGTCCATGGGTGGACTGGATTTTGCCTCCGCCAGAAAGTTCAACAGCCTGCGGGTGAGATAACGATCTTGCGCGTTAAGAATCTCGGCGCGAGTTTTCACGATGGCAGCATGCAGCCGCCTCTGATCGAGCGGCCTGAGAAGGTAGTCGAGAGCGTGCGCCTCGAAGGCGCGGGCGGCGTAGCCATCGTGAGCGCTGGTGAAGATGATGAGAGGGCGCTCGGCGGGCGGCACTGGACTCAGAACTGGAAGGCCGTTCATACCCTGCAAGCGCGCATCCTGCAAGAGCAAGTCGGGTTTGTGAGTTTGGACCGCACCAACAGTTTCACTACTGGCGGCACATTCCGTAAGTACCTGTACTCCAGGCTCCGATTCGAGCATTTTCCGCAGTTGGTTACGGGCAGCGCGCTCGGGGTCAGCAATGATGACGCGGAGGTCGGGAATCATGGTTTGTGACTCCGGAAGACTGAGGGTGATTTGCTGAGACCAACCCATAACCTTTATGGACGCAGCACACGGAGAAAAGGTTGGTCACAATCTTTTTCTAATCCGTACCTTAAGTAGCACGATCGGTACCTGTTTCGTTTGTATTCAGTAGGAACGATGGATGAACGAACAAAACGACTTCTGAGTGTTGTGCTAATGCGCGTGAGTGCGATTTAGTTACCGCCGTTTCCGAATTCAATAGGTCAACGGTGTCCAAGTTACGGATTCATGTAGGCAACTGGGCATCACATGAACTGTCTTTCGTCTTAGAGTTCGGGTTGTCTTCGCGACTGGTATTTCCTCCGTTCAATTTCGTCCCTGGAAACACACTACCCATCACTCCCAGCATAGAAGCCGCGGCTCCGGTGCGCCGCGTGCATTGTCGGTGCCAGTCATGCGCTGTGCAACTTCGAGCGCTGACTTGAAAAGGAGCAAGCAATGAGTTTTAAAAGGGTTCAACCTTTTCTGGTTCTCGTCCTGGCATGGTTTGTGAGTGGTATGGTTTCGCAAACATGGGCGCAAACCACGACCACCGGCGACATTAGTGGCGTCATCAGCGATCCCACTGGCGCAGTGGTTCCTAATGCGTCGGTCAGCTTGAAGAGTCTTGACACCGGCGGATCGCAGACCGCGAAGAGTAACGCGGCGGGGGCATACCACTTTTCGCTATTACGGCCAGGAGACTACTCGGTCACGGTGACGGCGAGCGGATTTCAGTCGGTTACACGGAAAGTATCGGTAGCGCTCGGTGGGGACACGCCAGCCAGCATTCAACTAGCGTTGTCGTCTTCTACGGAAACGGTCGAGGTAGTGGGTCAGACCACTTCGGTAGAGACCGAGGATGCCAATTTGAACACGAACTTCGATTCGCGGCAGGTGGCGCTGCTTCCAAATTCAGGTAACGATCTTTCCGCAGTAGCTTACACGTCACCAGGAGCGGTCATGAATACCGCGGGCGGTGCGACTTTTGGCGGGGGCAATTTTGAAATCTACGGACTCCCGGCAACTTCCAACCTGTTTACGCTAGATGGCGCGAACGATAACGATCCTTATTTCAATGTCAATAACACAGGTGCCACGAACCTCACCCTGGGACTGAATGATGTGCAGGAGAGCACGGTGGTGGCCAACGGTTACAGCGGTTCTTACGGCGGTCTTGCGGGAGCCAACATCAACTACGTATCGAAGTCCGGAACTAACAGTTTCCACGGCAACGCCGAGTATTGGTGGAACGGAAGTATACTGAACGCGAATAATTATTTCAGGGACCAGACCACGCCGGTCACTCCCCGGCCGTTCGTGAACGCCAACCAGTGGGCGACGTCGATTGGCGGACCGATCAAAAAAGACAAAGCATTTTTCTTTTTTGATTATGAAGGACTTCAACTGGCCATTCCCTCGCCGGCGACAATTAACCTGCCGACTACTGCCTTCGAAAACGCGGTGATTGGCAATCTGAACTTGATCGGGCTTGCCGCTTCCGTCCCCTTCTATCAACACATGTTCAGTTTATGGAACGCGGTCCCCCAGAGCGCCAATGTGCCAATTACGGGAGGCGGATGCAGCAACGTGACCACGCTAAACGGAGTGGCTTTCGGCGCCGGAAACCCCTGCGCAGTGCAGGTGGCAGGCGGACTTTCGGCGCATTCCCACGACGTTCTTTATGTGGGCCGCTATGACCAGAACCTGACCAACAATGACAAGTTGTTTATCCGCGTGGAACACGAACACGGGCTGCAAGCCAGTTTCACGGATCCTATCAGCCCTTCGTTCAACGCGGTGAGCGATCAGCCGCAATGGCAGAGCCAGGTCAGTGAGACGCATACTTTCGGAAGCGACAAAGTGAACAACTTCAATGCTTCGCTGCTCTGGTATAGCGCTGGTTTTGCGTTGCAAAACCCCGCGGCAGCGGCCAGTTCTACCACCGGGTTTCCGGCCTCCATGTTCTTTGGTGATGGGTCTCTGCAAGGACTGGGAGGAATCGACACAGATTTCCCGCAAGGACGTAACATCACGCAGTACCAGTTTGTGGACGACTTCAGCTGGATTCGCGGGCGGCATAACTTCAAGGTGGGCGTCAACTTCCGGCGGGACGACATCAGCGATCAGAACTTGACGCCGCTTAGCCAATCGCCGGAACTGGTGGTGTTCAGTCTGGCGGATTTTGCGGACGGAGGGTTTGGTCCCCAGGGCGATTTCATTGTGCAGAACTTCCCGGTCAAGAAGGAAGTTCCGATCGCCCTCTATCAGCTGGGAGTGTATGCAGCGGATGACATCAAGGTGACTCCGAACCTGAAGCTGACCTTGAGCATCCGGCTTGATCACCTGTCTAATCCGGTCTGCCAGACTGACTGCTTCCAGCGTCTCGCGGCTCCGTTTGACCAACTGAATCCGAACCTGCCGGTCAATCAGGCCATCACCACCGGCCTGCACACGGCGTTTCCGTCCGTCACGGCCGTGGTGGCGCAACCCAAGATTGGGTTTGCATGGTCACCGTTCGGTCTAAAGAACACCGTGCTTCGCGGTGGGGTCGGCATTTTCGCAGATGCGCTTCCTACCGGAGCGATTGACAGCTTCCTGACCAATGCGCCTCTGGTGCCGGGGTTCCAGGTATCCAATGGCCCAATTTCGCCGGCGCAGCCGGGCAACCTGTTTACCGGTGCGCAGAATGCAAACGCCAGCTTCGTAAGCAACTTTGCGAACGGTGGAGCGGTCACGCCCTTTAACTTCTACAACGCGACCGGGGTGAAAGTCCCACGCTACTACGAGTGGAGCCTGGAGCTGCAACAGGCGGTGGGGTGGCACACCACGATGAGCGCGATGTACGTGGGCAATCACGGATCCAACGAAGAATTTTCGAATGGGGCGCTGAATGCCTTCAGTCCGACTGGGTTTGCGGGACTTCCGACCACCCAGCCGGATCCACGATTCAATGCGGTGTTGCAACAACAGAACGTGGCTAACTCAAACTACTCGGGTCTGGTGCTCACCGCCAAGCACAGCTTCAACGGAGGATTTCAGTTCCAGGCTAACTATACCTATAGCCACGCGCTGGACGAAATCTCCAACAACTCATTGTCGCCATTCGGGGTAAATATCGCCGCGCAGAACGCCGCCATCGTTTTGCCGGAAGACCCGCAAGACTTCCGCAAATTCAACTATGGAAATGCCGACTATGACATTCGGCACAACTTCAGCATGAACTATGTGTGGAGCGATGGACTGCGTCACCTCACCAACTGGGGCCCGAGTGCACTGATGAAGGGCTGGACGTTCTCGGGGACCATTTTCCGCCACAGCGGGTTGCCGTTTACCGTCTACTCGGCCAACGTCACCAACGAGTTGTCGGCCAGCGGCTTCGGGACCGGCAGCGGAACCGGCACGCAATATATCTTCGCGAACGTTGTGGGCACGCCAGCCACCAGTTGTTCGGGAGCGGCGGCAAAGTTGGATAATCCCTGCTTCTCAGCAAGCAATTTTCCTGATCCGACCACTGGCTTCGGCGACCAACGCCGGAACCAGTTCCGCGGGCCCGGCTACTTCGACTCTGACTTCGCGGTGGAGAAGGGATTTGGCATTCCCAAGTGGGAGGGGGCGCAGTTCTCGATTGGTGCGAGATTCTTTAACATCTTCAACCATCCGAACTTCTTCTTCCCCATCGGCAACTCGGACAACCCACAATTTGGACAGATTGTGTCGACGGTCAGCTCCCCGACCAGTATCTACGGTTCTGGTCTGGGCGCGGATGCGTCACCACGGTTGATTCAATTCCAGGGCAAACTCACTTTCTAAGGGGTGCTCGGGGGTGAACAGGCGGCCTCGGTATGAGGCCGCCTTTGTATTTGTCCCACTACTCTCCCATGACCTTTACGATGACTCGCTTGTCGCGCTGGCCATCGAATTCGGCGTAGAAGATGCGTTGCCAGGTGCCGAGGTCGAGCTTGCGTGCGGTGATGGGTACGATGACTTCGTGATGGATGAGCAGAGCTTTTAGGTGGGAATCACCGTTGTCTTCGCCAGTTTGGTGATGTTGGTAGTTCTTGTCGAAGGGTGCGAGCTTCTCCAGCCAGTGGTCGATGTCCTCGATCAGCCCCGGCTCGTCGTCGTTCACGTAGACTCCGGCGGTGATGTGCATAGCGGAGACCAGAACCATGCCTTCCTGGACACCGCTTTTCTTTACGGCGGCCTCGATTTGCGGCGTGATGTGGACGTAGGCGCGATGGGTTTTGGTGTGGAACTTTAGGTATTCGGTGAGGACTTTCATGGTGGCTCCTGGAGTATAAGGAAGTGACGGGTCAAGCCTAGCGCAATGATTCTTCGACTTCCGATAACCAGGTGGGCCGCTTGAGCACTTCGCGAGGCTTGGGGCCGTCGGCAGCGCCAACGATGCCGTCGCGCTCCATCAGGTCGATCAAGTGGGCGGCGCGGCCATAGCCGATGCGCAGACGACGCTGCAGCAGGGAAGTGGAAGCCTTGCCGAACTCGACCACCAGCTTGACGGCATCTTCGTAGAGCGGGTCGTGTTCGACCTCGCCGTCTTGTCCGGCTTCGTCGCCAGCGGCCATTTCACGCTCTTCCTGCGGAGCTTGCAGGAATTGTTCCTGGTATTCAGCTGTGCCTTGCGAGCGCCAGAATTCGACGACGGCAGCGATTTCTTTCTCTGTCACGAAAGGCGCGTGGAGACGGTGCAGGCGGGAGGAACCGGAGGGCAAGTAGAGCATGTCGCCGCGTCCCAGTAACGCTTCCGCGCCGTTGGCGTCGAGAATGGTGCGAGAGTCTACCTTAGTAGCCACGCGGAAAGAAATGCGTGCCGGGAAGTTGGCTTTGATCAGACCCGTAATGACGTCAACCGAAGGCCGCTGTGTTGCCAGTACCAGGTGGATGCCGACGGCGCGAGCCATCTGCGCCAGTCGGGTGATCGACTCTTCTACGTTGCCGGAGTCGAGCATCATCAGGTCGGCCAATTCGTCGATGATGATGACGATGAAGGGCAATGGACGCTCGTCCTCGCCATCGCCGAACAGGCTGGGCGTGCCATTCTCATCGAAGAGTTTGTTGTACTGGTCAATGTTGCGAACGCCTTTGGTGGCCAGCAGCTTTAGACGGCGTTCCATCTCGCGAACCGCATTGCGCAGGGCATTCGCAGCAAGCTTGGGCTCGGTAATGATGGGCGTATAGAGATGCGGTACGCCTTCATAGTTTCCAAGTTCCAACCGCTTTGGATCCACCAGGATGAGACGGACTTGATCTGGCGTGGCCTTGTATAGGACCGACATGATCATCGCATTGATGGCCACGCTCTTGCCGGCGCCGGTGGATCCAGCGATCAGTAGGTGCGGCATGGCGTTGAGGTCGGCGGTAACGATACGGCCGTTGATGTCCTTGCCCAGGGCCAGCGTGAGTTTTGACTTTGAGCCAAGGAATTCCTGGGATTCGATGTTCTCCCGAAGCCAGATGATTTCGCGCTCGCGGTTGGGAACTTGAATTCCGACCGTCGATTTGCCTGCCATACGCTCAATCAGAATGCTCTCTGCTTTCATGGCCAGGCAGAGATCGTCGGTGAGGTTGGTGATGCGGCTGTACTTGACGCCGGCCTCGGGCTTGAATTCAAAAGTAGTGACAACCGGACCGGGGTTGATTTGCGTAACCTGGCCGGTGACATCGAATTCCGCATACTTTTCGGTCAGGACTTGCGCCAGGATCTTGAGTTCATCTGCGTCGATAGCTTGCTGCTCATCAGGGCGATGCAGCAGGGAACTGGGTGGCAGCTTAAAGCCACCGGCAATGCGGGGCAGAGTGGTCTTCGGTTTCTGACTGCTGTCCGCGCGCTCGGTAACCTCGGGGCCAGCAATTACTGGCTCGACGGGTTGCATGGGCAGATCGAGGTCCTCGGCAAAAGTGCGATCGATGCCAGTTTTTACAGGCTCGGCGGCACGGGGCTGAGCTGGCGGTGGAGCGGGCGGACGCGCCGGGAAGAGCTGCGCTGTAATTACTGGTTTGGGAGAAGCGCGGCGCTTTTCCAGGTCTTTCTGCATACGCCGCTTGGCACGCTCTTCCTGCCAGTCTCTCCAGCGATTTAACAGGGCAACAACGAAGGCAAAACGGGTGGGCGCCCACAGTTCCAGCGCGGAGAAAGAAAACGCGGTGGAAAGATAGAGAGCAACCGCCAGAACCGTGGCGCAAACGATGTACGCGCCGGCGGGATTGAAGTAGTGGATAAGGAAATCACTGACGATGCGGCCCAGCAGGCCTTCTAGTGGGATGGCACCCATCCAGCGCAGATGACCAGGAAGGAGAGAGAGCATGGCGGGAAGGAAAGTCAGCATCCAAACAGCGCCCAGGACCTTAGCCACTGGAGAAGCAATCTTGCGGGAACGGAACCAGCGCAGACCGAATATCCCAAGAAATACAGGAAGCAGAAAAGCACCGATGCCAACGGCTTGCAGGATGAGGTCAGAAAACAACGCTCCGACTACGCCCACCCAGTTCCGCGCGACGCGGGAGCCGGTCAGCACCGAGGCACTGTTCAGGGATGGATCGAGCGCAGAATAGGAGGCCAGAGCGAGAAACAGAAGGAGCGCGGAGACGCACAACAGGAACCCGATCAGCTCATTGAGCCGCCGGTTGGCGGTGGGCGTGAACAGCTGGTTGAAATACTTCATAGGCGTATTTCGCGTCACGCACGGACACAACTATGACCTGCGATTGCGACTACGCCAGAGCCCCTTCATTATGACAAGAAGCGGGGCGGCGTACAACCGAGGATTTTCCTCCGGTATCCAGAGTGACAAACACAATCTAAGGTGCCGTGTGGTTGGCGAGCACAAGCACCAAGACTCCGGCGATGAGGCGGTAGACGGCGAATGGAGCGAATCCGTGCTTGCGCACCCAGGCCATGAACCAGGCGACTGACCCATAAGCAACCACAAAGGAAACCACAAAACCAATGGCAAGCACTTGCCAACCGTGTGAGTCGATCTGTGAAACGCCGATGGGATTGGCCCCTTTGCCGGTCATCGATTTAAGCAGGTCATAGCAGGTAGCGACAACCATGGTAGGAATCGAGAGAAAGAAGGAAAACTCAAGCGCGGCGGCTCTCGACATGCCTGCCAACTGACCCGCTGCAATGGTGGACATGGACCGTGATGTTCCGGGGAACACTGCCGACAGAATCTGGCAGGCGCCGATCCAGACCGCCTGGCTCAGGCTCATGGTTTCCATCGCCCAGGTGTGAATTCGGCCGTTGGCGGCACTCGGGCCGCCCCGCTCAGAACTTGCGTTTAGCGCGTCAATCAACCACATCACGACTCCGCCCACGAACAGGGAAGTGCCGATGATGTAGAGATTTTCCAGGTGCTTACCGATGATCTTGGTCAGCAGAAACGCTGGAATGGCCGTGACCACGAAAGCAACCATGGTCAGGCCGAGAGGATGAGTCAACACGGTGCGATCGCCGCGCTCTCCTTTGGGAAATGTGGAAAGGAATTTTGCGATGCGATGGCGGAAGTAGACCGGCAAACAAAGGATTGCTCCGAGCTGGATGACAATGGTGTACATCTTCCAATAGCCGTCGCCCAGACTGATGTGAAACAGGGCTTCGGCCACGCGCAGGTGCGCGGTCGAACTGACGGGCAGGAATTCAGTAATGCCTTCGATGATGCCTAATATTACGGAGAGCAGGTAGTCGTTCAAGGTTCCTCCAACAGATTAAGTATCGCAGAAGCCGAAATGATTGGGGCTAGCAGCATTGGTTACAGGGCTATAGGCCAGGCAGTCTGTGCGTCATTCTTCCGCGTTGCCGTAGGTAGGCACGCCTTGCTGGATGAGGTAGATCAGCCGCTGAGCGCGAGCGGACCAGTCGTTCTGCGATGCCTGTGACGCCCGTTCCGCCAGTGCGATCGCTTTAGCCTGCGACTCCGCGGATTTCTTAGGCTGGCCTTCGGTTTTGTAGATCTCGATGAGCGCGGATTGCCTCCAGGCAGCGTCGTAGAGAGCCTCAGCCACGGCCGGAGAGGTAGGGTGCTCTTTGGCATATTTTTCGTACATCTCAGCTTCTTTTTCGGGACACTTCGAAGCACCTTGCCAGTCGCCACACAGTTTGTTTTCGATCATATGGAAGACGGCGAGGTCGGCCCACTTGGATCCGGGAAACTTCTTTTTGACTTCGGTGAAGTAGTCTTCGTTCATGCCTTCGCGCAGGAAGGCTTCTTTTTCGTGCGCCGATGGGCGCGACATTACGTCGGCCTTCTCGATTTGCCAGCGAATGTCGGCGGAGCGGTACATGGCCTCGCCGGCGAGAGGCGAAGTGGGAAAAAGCTGGGAAACTTCGTAGTAGAGACGGAGGGCGTCCTGGGCCGCACCACGTCGACCGTGCCGTTGGCTGGCTTGGTCTTCTGAGTCCACCGCTTCGCCGAAAAGAATCTTGTCGCCGTTGGGAGTGGAGGATTGCACAACACCCTTCTCCATGATCCAGCCGGTAACGACACGATCCTCGGTGAGTTGAGCTTCTACGTTGATCCAGTCACGGCTGCTTTGAATGACCACCACTTCGCGGCCACGATCGACCTCGGCAAGCTTGGCAGACGTCGCGTCTGGCGACACGTAGATGGTGGCTACGCGCATCATGGCGCCACGGATGATTGCCGCTGACGGCAGCACGCCGGCGAAGAGCATCGTCAGTAAGGCAAGTGCGGACCTCAGATTCATATCAATTTTGCCAGGAGACGTAGCCAGCTGCGTCTCTACGTTCGTATTGTGACCGATTGTTTGAGTTCTTCCAGCATCTGCGGATCGATGTTCCCGCCGCTGATTACGGCGACATGCACTCGTGCCTTGGGCAATTGCTTGCGGTGAAACAAGAATCCGGCTGCCGCGACTGCGCCGCTGGGTTCCGCGACGGTCTTGGGATTCGCAGCCAAGAGCCGCACGGCTTCGCGGATTTCAAATTCGCTAACAGTTATGATGTCGTCCACGTATTTTCGGATGTGTTCGAAATTGATGGGACCGATACTTTGAGAGCGCAGGCCGTCGGCGATGGTGCGGGTGGCGTCGTCGGCGGAGGATTCAGTAATCCTTCCTGCGCGAAAGCTGGCTTGCGCGTCGGCTGCGAGTTCAGGCTCGACTCCGATGATGTTAACCGAGGGATTACTGAGCTTGATGGCGGTGGCGATGCCGCTGATCATGCCTCCACCACCTACGGGCACGAGGATTGTCTCGACGTTAGGCAGGTCTTCCAGAATTTCCAGACCGATGGTGCCTTGTCCGGCGATGATTTTTTCGTCGTTAAAAGGTGGGACGATGGCATAGCCATGGCGCTCAGCTAGTTCTTCGGCGCGTTGCTGTCGCTCCGCGCTGCCGGGACCAACCATAATGATCTCCGCACCCAAAGCTTTGGTGGCTTCACGTTTGATTGCGGGAATATTACTGGGCATAACGACGATGGCCGGGACGCCCATAGCCTGCGCCGCATAGGCAACGCCCTGACCATGATTTCCGCTGGAGTAGGTGATAACGCCGCGGGATCGTTCCTCCGAAGACAGCGAGGCAATCTTGTTATAGGCGCCGCGAAGTTTGAAAGCGCCGATAGGTTGCAGGTTCTCCGGCTTGAGGAAGAATCGGCGATCGTCGGAAGTGGGAAGCTCGATTAGTTGTGTGTGCAGAGCAACGCCCCGCAGGCGGGTCTGAGCTTCGCGAATATCGTTTAGGGTGACCATAGATTAGGTATTGACAGGGTACAGTGGGGCCCTGGGAGCGGCCAAATTCAGCGTTGACATCATGATGCAAACGATATTAACATCATGATGTGAGAACAACCCTCTCGCTTGACGATGACGTCGCCCGTCTCTTAGATAAGGAGACCAAGCGGTCTGGTGCTTCGTTTAAGCAAGCCGTCAATCACTACCTTCGTCTGGGTTTGGCCGCTGCCAAGCGCCCAACGCGAAAGCCGTTTGTCGTTACCCCCCGCAAGCTGGGCCTGCCTCCTGGCTTCACTTATGACAATGTTGAACAGTTGTTAGATGCGCTGGAAGGGCCAGCGCACAGGTGATTGTCCTCGATGCGAATATTCTTTTGTATGCCTACGATAGCGCATCGCCGTTTCACTTGAAGGCCCGAGCTTGGGTCGAAGAGGTTTTTTCCGCGGCGATGCCAGTGGGACTTCCGTGGCAGACCATCGGCGCCTTTCTACGGATCATGACCAATCCTAAGCTTCCGGGAAATCGCTTCACGCTGGAAGAAGCAGTGCAGGTAGTGGATCGTTGGTTGGAGCAGCCGAACACGCGGTTGTTGGCACCGGGTGACGATCATTGGCCACTGCTTCGGCAGATGATCGTCGAGGGACAAGCTCCAGGATCACTCATTACTGACGCGCAATTGGCTGCACTGACCATAGAGTACGGCGGTGAGCTACACACCACCGACCGCGACTTCGCACGATTTCCGGGATTGCGGTGGACCAACCCGCTCGTGTAGAACTCGGCACCTAAATCTCCAAAATCACCGGCATGATCAAAGGCCGTTTCTGTGTCTGTTTGGAGATGTAGCGCTTCAAGTCAGCACGAATCTTTTCCTTGATCACACCATAGTCGGCCTTTTCTTCGTTACTAGAAACTTCGAGCGTCTGCATTACCAACTGTCGCGCGCCTTCGACGAAGCCGTCTTCTCCTGGCTCAAAGCCACGAGTCACGATTTCCGGGGCGGTTTCGACGCGGCCAGTCAGTTTGTTAATCGCGATAATCGGCAGTACGAAACCATCCTCGCTCAAGTGACGACGGTCTTTGATCACGAGGTCTTCAACTACATCGGTTCGCGAGCCAGAGTCAATGCAGACGCGGCCCACGTTTACACGGCCCGCCTTGCGTGCGCCCAGTTCGTCGAACTCGAGAATGTCGCCGCTTTCGATCAGCATGACGTTGCCCACGGAGCCATGCATGGAAGCCGCCATCTCGGCGTGCAGCTTTAGCTGGCGGTACTCACCGTGGATGGGAATGAAATATTTGGGCTTCACCAGGCTGATGATGAGCTTGAGTTCCTCCTGGCTGGCGTGCCCGCTGACGTGGATTGGGGGAAATGATCCGTCGTCGTAGATCACATGCGCCTGGCGGCGGAATAAGTGATCGATCATGCGATAGATCGCCTTCTCATTCCCGGGAATTATGCGGGAAGAAAGAACGACAGTGTCGCCTTTTTCGATCTTGGCGTGCTTGTGATTATCGACCGCAGCGCGAGACAGGGCGGACATAGGTTCGCCCTGCGTACCGCTGATAAGAATGCAGATCTTCTCCGGCGGATAATTCTTCATCTCGCCAGGATGGACGAGCAGACCCTCGGGAATTTCGATGTAGCCAAGGTCTTCGGCGATTTCCGCCGAACTGTTCATGGAGCGTCCCACGAAAACCACTTTGCGTCCGTGCTGCCAGGCCAGTTCCACTGCGAGTTTTATCCGGTGGATGGAAGATGAAAAACAGGAGATGAAGAGCCGCCGTTCGGTACGGGCGAAGACTTCGTCAAACTTGCGGCGGACGGCCCGTTCGCTGGGCGTGTAGCCCTTACGCTCAACGTTGGTCGAATCCTGAAACAGCGCCAGCACGCCTTCTTTGCCGTACTCAGCGAAGGCGTGCAGATCGAACAAGCGATTGTCTGTGGGGGTGGCGTCGACCTTGAAGTCGCCGGTGTGAATGATCACCCCGAGCGGAGTGTGGATGGCCAGAGCGACGCAATCCACCAGGCTGTGAGTCACAGCGATGGGATGAATGGTAAACGGGCCGATCTTGAAGCGCGTTCCGGGCTCGATCTCGTTGAGGTCGGCATCGTCGAGCAGGCCATGCTCGTCGAGTTTGTCTTCGACGTAGGCGAGGGTAAACTCGGTTCCCCAGACCGGCACGTTGAGTTCAGAGAGAATCCATGGCAGGGCACCGATGTGGTCCTCGTGGCCGTGGGTAAGGATGATGGCGCGAACGCGCTGGCGGTTCTCGGTGAGGTAGGAAATGTCGGGAACGACAATATCCACGCCTAGCAGCTCGGCTTCAGGGAACATGAGGCCGGCGTCGATGACGATAATATCGTCGCCCCAGCGGACAGCCATGCAGTTCATTCCGAACTCGCCGAGCCCGCCCAGGGGCACAATATGCAGCTTTCCAGTTGGCATGTGGGATCAATTGATGCTAGCACAGGTGGTAGTGGCAGGCAGCCGCGCGGTCGGAACCGACTCCGAAAGTGAGCGTTCTGCGATAATGGCAATAGATGGCTGGCAAGATTCAACAATCGTGGCTGCGGAGACGGGCGGAGGCTGGTCTGCGCCGCGGATTCGAGCGCGCTTATCACACGATCAAGGTCGATCCCGGTAAATTTCTATTACAGATTCGCGCAGCTTATGGTTTGCCAGTGAGCAGTTTTCAGGGGCTCTACACGGTTGAGGTTGGAGTCCTGGACAACATGGCTGACAGAATCATTGCGGGCGGGATGAAGGTTGCTGCTATCGAAGGCGCAGGGCTCGGTCTGGGAGGGATCGTGACCATGGTGCCTGATCTCAGCATACTGGCGGGGATTACGCTGCGGATGATCCAGAAGCTCAGCCTGATATATGGGTTCGAATACAACACCGACGACGAAATGGCGGAGTTGTGGATTGCGGCGGCCAGCGCCGCCGGAGTCGACATCAGCAGGGAACTCCTGGAGAAGGAAGTGGTGAATCGCTTTGTGCCCAAGGTGATTCAGCGCATCGCGGCACAAGCCAGCACCGAGGCAGTGGAAAAATGGTCGGGACGGCTGATTCCGTTTGTCAGTTCGGTGATCGGAGCTGGATTGAATTATTACTTTGTGCGGACCTGGGGCGAGCGGGCGAGAAAACATTTCCGGGAGCGGCACTTGCAGGTGCGGGCAAGGATGATTGCAGCGCAACAGCAATCGCTGCCATCGTAGGCGCTTAACGTAACCAGTCTTCCAGTTCGATTCTCTGATCGGTTTTTTCGTCGCGGTATTTCACGATCACCGGGGTGTAGAGAGAGAGATTCCATCCGGCAGGAGCGTTCTTGCTCACCGCCCGCGATCCTGGCACAACCACGGCATTCTCCGGAACTTCCAGAGGCGAATCGTCAGTTGCCTTGTAAACTTCCCCGCGAACCAGATCGTAGAGGGGGGTGGAGCGGGTGAGAATCGTTCCGGCTCCGAGTACAGCCCGCGCGCGCACCACGGTGCCTTCATAGACCCCACAGTTGCCGCCGATCAGGACATCGTCTTCAACAATGACAGGCGCGGCATTCACCGGCTCGAGAACTCCACCGATCTGCGCGGCTGCGCTGAGATGAACCCGTTTGCCGATCTGCGCGCAGGATCCGACCAGCGCATGCGAATCTACAAGCGTACCTTCGTCAATGTAAGCGCCAACATTGATGAACATCGGCGGCATGCAGATCACGCCGGGCGCAACGTAGGCGCCGACACGGATGGAGGATCCCCCAGGGACGATGCGCACGCGATCAGTGACGCTAAAGCGGCGGGCAGGGAAGGTGTCCTTGTCGACAAATGAAAGGGTCGAGCTATCGTCCATTTGGCTAAGTTCGCCGAGGCGGAAACCAAGCAGAATGCCTAGCTTCACCCAGATGTTGACCATCCACTTCCCGTTGATTTTGTCGGCGGCGCGGATTTTGCCTTGTGTAAGCTGGTCACGGAAATCGATAAAAGTCTTACGTGCTTCAGGATTGCTCTCGACCTCGCCAAGTGAGGAGAGACGCTCGATGGCCGATTTAAGGGAGGACATGAAAGCAGAAGTATAAAGGATTGACAGTGCGAGTGCCGCAGCGAAACCCTAACCACAGAGGACACGGAGGATCACAGAAACTCACATCACTTCAAACGCACTTGCACTCGCTGCGGATCAGCACGTTGGCCATGCCGTGAGACGTGTTGCGGGCTTCGGAAAGCGAAGCGTAGGGGCCGTGCCAGCGGGAGTGGTTGGCGTCATGGCCCGCAGGGCGGCCCTTTCCGTGATTGCACTGGCCGCAGGTCGAACGGTGCAGGACGACCTTGTGTGGGCCGGCCAGCCAGTTCTCGTAGATGAAGAAATTTGCTGCCTGTGTCTCAGCCGCCACGGGCTTATTGATGAGACCAGCTTCGGCGGCGATTTTTTGCAGTTTGGAGCGGGTATCGCGGCGCATGGGCAACAGCGGCAGGCGATAGATTTCTTCGATTTTTCCCATCATCGCCAGAACCGCTTTCACCGGTAGCGGGCTGGATTCGATGAAGTTGGCCTGCATCAAAGGCATGAATTTGCGGTGAATGCTGCGGGCGGTGGCCCAATCGTTGTTCAGCGCAGCGCGGGTCAGTTCGGACATTTCGCGGGGAATTTCATTGGAAGCAACGGAAACAATTCCAACTCCGCCTAGAGCAATTACGGGGAGTGTGATGGAATCGTCGCCGGAGAAAACCAGGAAGCTTTCGGGCACCACGTTGCAGACTTCGGCGATCTGGCCCATGTTGCCACTGGCTTCCTTGACCCCAACAATATTGGGTACTTCCGCCAGCCGCACCAGCGTTGCCGGTTCAATATTTGCGCTTGTCCGCCCGGGCACATTGTACAAAATGATGGGCTTGTCCACCGCATCGGCAATGGCGTGGAAGTGGCGATACTGGCCCTCCTGAGTCGGCTTGTTGTAGTACGGCGACGCGGTCAGGATGAAGTTGACGCCGGGACGGGTGGATACTTCTTTGGCTTTGGCGACAGCGTCATGGGTCGAGTTCGAAGTGGCTCCGGCCATGATGGGCACGCGGCCAGCAGCGACTTCGATGGTGATGTCGATGACGCGCAGCCATTCATCATGAGAAAGGGTCGGAGTTTCGCCGGTGGTGCCGCAGGGAACCAGGAAATCAATCCCAGATTCGACTTGCCAAGCCACCAGGTTGCGCAGGGCAGGCTCGTCGATGGAGCCGTCCTGACGAAAAGGAGTTACCAGCGCGGTGCCGCATCCACGAAGTTGCATAGCATAAAGATAACGCGAATGGAGTTAGACGGAAAGTGGGGTTAAAGTTCCCGCCAGACGTCTTTGAACTCGAAGAAGCCTTGTTTACCGGCAAGCCATTCGGCGGCGCGGACGGCGCCTTCGGCGAATCCGCGGCGGGACTTGGCATCGTGGCAGAGATAAATTCTGTCGGCAGGGGAGTCGAGGATTAGTTCGTGCATGCCCACGACGTCGCCTTCACGGAATGAGGTGATTTCAAGCGCTGTTCCTGAGGCGGTTTGGATGATCTTCTGCATGGTGGCAGCGGTGCCGGATGGTGCATCTTTTTTCTGGGCATGGTGGCGCTCGAAGATTTGCCCGGAGTACTGGTGCTGAAGGGCAGCGGCGGCGGTGCGTGCGACGTCAAAGAACAGATTCACGCCGATGGAGAAGTTCGCCGCGTAGAGAAAGCCGGTTCGGTTCTCTTCTACCATTCGGCGGATTCTCGGGACCTCGTTGTACCAGCCAGTGGTGCCGACGATCAGATTCTTCTGGTTGCGCACGCAAGCTTCGATGTGGGCAAGCACGGCGTGTGGAGTGGTGAAGTCGATGACGACGTCTTGTGGGGCGAGACTCGCCGCGGTTAGGGCAGAGGCGTTCGGATTGTCGGCGGAACAGAGTACCGTGACTGCATGGCCGCTCTCGCGAGCAGCTTCCGCTACCAGGGAGCCGGTCTTGCCTCGGCCTAGGATTAGGAGGTTCATAGACTGAAAACCTTTTACCACAGAGGGCACGGAGTTTCACAGAGGAGTTATTCGGAGTTCTACGAACATAAAGCTGCTCAACGCAGAGGGCGCGGAGAACAGCTGCTGAGATCGCAGAGACCACCAAACTTGTTCACGCGAACACCTCTGGGTCCAGATCTGAAAAGAATGCTTTGTGCAACCGCTGTATCACTCCGGGTACGTCGTCTTCTTCAATCACGAAGGTTAGATTGATCTCTGACGCGCCCTGCGAAATCATGCGAATCTTGGTGTCGGAAAGCTCACCGAACACGCGGGCGGCGATCCCGGGAGTTTCGCGCAGGTTCTCGCCTACCAGACAAACAATAGCTTTACGGCCTTCGTATTTCACATCGGCCAGCTTAGCCAGATCGGCGGCCAGGGCCGGAATCGACTCGTTCGAATCCACCGTCAGCGAGACGCTGACTTCCGAAGTGGAGACGACGTCCACGGCAACGCGATGGCGATCGAAGGCTTCGAAGATCGACCGCAGAAAACCGTGCGCCAATAGCATGCGGGGCGCTGCGACGTCGATGATAGTGATGCGCTTCTTAGCGGCTATGGCCTTGAAGAAGTTGCGGCAGTGCGGTACGCGGGCCTCGATGCGCGTGCCTTCGCAGTCGGGGTTGCGAGAGTTCAACACGTAAACCGGAATGTTTTTCTGAATCGCGGGCAACACGGTTGCGGGGTGCAGGACCTTAGCTCCGAAGTATGCCAGTTCAGCGGCTTCATCGAAACTAATGAGCTTGATCCGCCTGGCATCGGGACAGATGTTGGGATCAGTGGTCAGCATGCCGTCTACGTCGGTCCAGATTTCGATGCGCGCGGCGTCGAGGCCGGCACCGATGATGGCGGCGGAATAGTCGGAGCCGCCGCGTCCGATGGTGGTGGTGACACCTGCCTTGGTGGCGCCGATGAAGCCGCCCATGACAGGCACTTTGCCGGTTGCGACCAGAGGTCTAACTTTAGCTTGAAGGCGTTCGTTGATTTCTTCAAATTGCGGGACGGCTCGCATGTGAGCATTATCGGTGACGATACATTCGCGAGAATCGACTAATGCCGCATCCACGCCCTTGGCGGAGAAAGCGGCGGCGATGACCTTGCTGGAAAGAATCTCTCCGTAGGCAGCTACGTGATCGGTAGTGCGTGGGGTCAGCTCGCCGACCGCCGCGATCCCGCGCAGGAGTTCATTCAAAGCTTCAAAATTCGCTTCTAACTCGCTGTGGAAGTGGGTGAAAACACCAGTACCAAGCAGTTCGCCGGCGGTCATGTAGTGGCGCTCGCGAAGGCCGCGGGAGAGTTCGATTGCAGTCTTGCGATCCCCTGCGCCGGCGGCGCGGGCCATGGTCAGCAACTGGTCGGTGACCTTGGCCATGGCGCTGACCACGACGACGGGTCTTTCCGCCAGCCGCCCCTTAACAATAGTGGCGGCGCGGGCGATGGCGTTGGCGTCCTGCACTGAAGTGCCGCCAAATTTCATGACGATCGTTTTTATGGCGGTCATGAATGACACCCCGGTCGCAGATCACCGCTGAGTAACGCGGAATAATTCATGCTGCATGCCGTTTTCAATCGAGGTAGCCCCGGACTTTCAGCAGTTCGGCATTCAGAATCGCAGCGCCAGCGGCGCCGCGAATGGTGTTGTGGGAGAGCACGGTGAACTTCCAGTCGAGCACGCTGCAGGGGCGCAGACGGCCGACGCTAGCGGTCATGCCGTTGCCTGCGTCCACATCGAGCCGGGGCTGCGGCCGGTCTACATTTTCAAGATAGCGAACTGGCTGCGAAGGAGCGCTGGGCAGCTTCAGCTCTTGAGGGTCGCTGCGAAAGTCGTTCCAGGCCTGGATGATCTCGCCTGTCGCAGGCTTCTTCTTCAGCTTGATCGAAACCGACTCAGTGTGGCCATCTTCCACTGCCACGCGATTGCAGTGGGCGCTCATGGCGAAAGGCGCCGGAACGAACTTAGAGCCGTCGAGGCGTCCCAGGAGCTTGAGAGTTTCCTCTTCCATTTTTTCTTCTTCTTTAGGGATGTAGGGAATCACATTGCCCAAAATATCGAGCGAGGGCACGCCGGGATATCCCGCGCCGCTCACAGCTTGCATAGTCACAGCAATGACGGTCTCGATGCCGAATTGCTGCAACGGAGCCAGCGCCATCACCAGACCGATGGCGGAACAGTTGGGATTGGTGACGACGAAACCCTTTGACTGGCGACGCCAAGCCTGACACTCAATCATTTTGATGTGGCCGGGATTGACCTCGGGGATTACCAGCGGCACATCACTCTTCATGCGCAGAGCGCTGGAGTTGGTTACCACGGCATGGCCAGCTTCGGCGAAGCGAGGTTCCATCGCAGCGGCAATGCTGGCGTCCAGGGCGGCAAAAATAACCCGCGGAGCGCCTTCAGGTTTGGCCGGGGAGACGGTCATCTCGGCAACAGTGGCGGGTAGCGGCGTTTTCATCCGCCAGCGTGTGGCTTCTTTGTACAGACGGCCTTCAGAGCGGTCAGACGCAGCTAACCAGGACACTTCAAACCACGGATGGTTTTCCAACAACTGAACAAAGCGCTGCCCAACGACACCGGTTGCGCCCAGGATCCCTACAGGAATTCGTGTCGGCATGATTGCATTGAATTTTATAACAGCCGCGAGATGCCTGCGAATGGAGGAGTTCTACGGAAATTCATGATTTCCGGGCAAAGTGCCGATAGAGAATCTGAGGAGTAACCATGCCCGAACTACGCCAAAACTACTTCACCAAGGAATGGGTCATCATTGCCACTGAGCGGGCCAAGCGTCCGGAAGAGATGGTCAAGCATCGCCCTGCCCCCATCATTTCTACTCGTGTGGAGAATTGTGTTTTTTGCACTGGCAATGAAGCCAAGACTCCGCCGGAGGTCATGCGGGTCCCGGCAAACGGAAACGATCCCTGGCAAGTGCGCGTGGTGCCTAACAAGTTTGCCGCGCTGTCGCCGGAGGCGCAGCCTATCCGCACCATCCATAGATCGCGGCGCACCATGGGGGGATTTGGTGTACACGATGTGATCATTGATACGCCTGACCATTCGCACTGCATGGCTCTGATGCCGGAGGCGCACCTTGCCAATGTGTTGCGCGTTTACAAGTCGCGCTACGACACCTTGAGCCTGGACCCGCGGATTGCTCATATCACTATTTTCAAGAACCACGGGGCCGATGCCGGAGCAAGCCTGGAGCATCCGCACTCGCAGTTGATTGCGACCCCGGTGATTTCTCACCAGGTGCGTGAGCGGTTTCAACAGGCCTTGAACCACTATGACGAATACGGCGAGTGCATGTTCTGCCAGTCGTTGGAAGAAGAGATGGCAGAGCAGAGCCGCATCGTCCTGGCTACCGACCACTTCGTGGCTTTGGAGTTATTTGCCTCACCCACACCGTTCTGCACACCTATTTACCCCCGGCGGCATATGGCTAGCTTTGGTGACATCAGTGCAGTTGAGATCGCTGACTTGGCAAGGGTGCTGAAGACGGTGCTGGCGAAGCTGTATCACGGTCTGGAGAATCCTGACTTCAACTTCACGATTCGAAGCGCGCCGGCGGAGTATGTAGGCGTGAAGCACTTTCACTGGTATTTGAGCATTATTCCGCGGATGACCCGCACGGCGGGATTCGAGTTGGGCTCAGGGATGTTTATCAATACCGTAGTGCCAGAGGCAGCTGCGGAGTTTCTGCGCGATGTGAAAGTAGAGTTGGGCGTAGGCGCAGGCAGGTAACTGGCCTTACTCGCGGGGAGAGATTTCGGCGCCGAAGGCATACTCGTTCAACGGGCCAAAGCGCCTCTTTTCCGCGTACATTCGCCAACGGCGCCAGACGATGCGCAGGCTGGCCATGACGGGAATGGAAAGATAAACGCCCAGCACTCCTGCGATCTCGCCGCCTGCCAGAACGCCAAAAATAGCGGCTAGCGGATGCAGTTCCATGCTTTCGCCCATGATGCGCGGCGAGACGACATAATCTTGAACTACCCGCCAGACCGCGAGGAAAATCAGTAATGCAACCCAGTGGGGGTAGCTCATCAAAAGCGCTACGCCAAGGATGACCACGGCCGCCACCAGCGGTCCGACTACGGGAATAAATTCCATGATGCCGCCGGCTGTGCCCAGCACCAGCGCGTAAGGAACCTGCATGATGGCCATGACCGCGCTGTAGACCACAAGTGAAAAGGCCGCCAAGGTAAGTTGAGCGCGGATGAAATGGGCCAGCATGCGGTTCAGGTCCTCACGCACGCCTTCCCAAAACTCGCGTTGTGGACGGGTCTGCACGAATGCCAGTCCGACTTCACCAAAAGCGCGACCATCCTTGAGCAAGAAAATCGCCAGGATGGGGACTACGATGAGCAGCCAGGACTCTTGAGCTGCGGCGGCCACGCGGACTCCAACTCGCTGCGCGATGGCGAGAAGATCATCCCGATGCCGGGTGAGAAAAGCCTGGGCCTGATGAATGGTGCCGGCGCTCCAGCCCCGTTCCTGTCCGATAGTCACGGCGATGCTTCCGGAACTAACCTGATCAAGCAGTTGGGGCATGGCGTCACCCAGACGTTGCGCCTGGTGGCCGATGCGCGGACCAACGAAGAAGAAAAAGGTGATCACCAGCAGCAGAAGCAGAAAATAGATGGTGCCCACCGCCACTCCGCGGTTATGGGTCCACTTTTCCACCCGCGATACTGCGGGGTCGACCAGATAGGCGAAGAATACAGCAAAGAGAAAGGCAATCAGGGTCCGGCGAGTGATGTATAAAAAGCCGAGCCCCAGCGCGAACAACAGCGCCGTGGTTAGAACCCGCGCCGCGCGTGCGTCTGTGAGGGCCACTTAGTCTCGCACCACTTCGGTAGTATTCCCCGAGTCCACAATCCGTTGTACCTTCAACTGATCATCCAGCCATAGGCTCCAATCGCCGGATTCACTGCTCAGATCCAGGCGGATGAGTTCGTGTTCAACCCCGTGCAGGGGAATCTTCTCTCTGCCGGCGAACTGAATATTGACCAGGGCGGAAGCGCGGGCGTGGGCATTGAGTGTCCCCAGTTGCGCCTTCACTTTTAGCGGGCAACTGAGGACGCCTTTTTCCTGCTTGCAACTGGTCTGAAGGTATTTCCAGGCAAGAACCTCGCGTTGAATGAAGAAGTAGTCGTCCAGAACACTGGTGGAGGCCGGCAGCAGAAAGGGTTGCTCGTGCGGTTTGGCCGTCGGGCTGTCGGTGGAGCGTTCGGTGAGGAAGTCCTGGTTGGGAAGGACCGTGGCCTGGGACTGGCCGGGACTAACCTCCTTCCACTCGTAACTCTTCAGCTCGCCACCCGCGGTCAGTTGCAGTTCTGAGGACTGTTCCGCCTGATCGGGGCCTGCCTCGGTCTTGAACCGCGAGGTTATGGAGCTTCCAGTGTTGCTTTGGCGGATGGAAAAGGTCTCGGTGGCCACCCGCTTCCCATTCATGAAGACACCGAAGGAGCCCGAGTCCACGTTTTGGTTGGGTAAGTCTTTCCCAGGAGTGGCCCAGGCGCTCGCTGCCAATAGCGTGAACAACAGTCCGACAGTGAGCCATCGGCCGCGTTTCGATGTTTTCATGCCAAACCGATACTGCATGCTACCTCCACTGCAACCCCATCGACATCCTTGCCGGTCGTGTCAATGCGGCACGAAGCCATCAGATAAGAAGACCGGCGTTGCTCATAAAGTTCGCGAAACTGTTTCGCATTCTGCAACAGCGGACGCTCCCGTTGTTCTTGCTGGCAACGGTGAAAAAGCTCTTCCGCCAGACCATCCAGAAAAATCACTTCTATGCCTGCACTCTTGAGCAAGGTTGCGTTTTCAGGCTGCGCGAATGCTCCTCCGCCTAACGCTACCACGCGTGGCCCAGTATCCAACTCACTCAACAGCTCACGGAGGGACGTATTCTCCAAGCGACGAAACTCCCCCTCGCCTAAATCACGAAAAATCTCCGGAATCGAACGCCCTGCTCGGGCCTGGATGCGATCATCCAAATCCTCGAAACTCCATCCCAACCGGCGAGCCAGGCTACGGCCCACGCTGGTCTTGCCGGCGCCCATAAAACCCACTAAACACACTGCCTTGTGGTTACCGGCTTGGGGCATGGGGCATGGATACACTATCCCGCAAATTGCGCGTCTGGAGCGCCTAATCCTATGGCGAACCCGATCAGACCGCAGTTGCAAGGAGCATTTTTCTAGCTGTTAGCGTTTCTTGAGGTGAATTTTACCACTGAAGGAAAGCAACTTAACGGTAGATGCGGCCTTTCCCATGGTACCTGCGAAGGCACTCCCTGCGCGGGAGACGAAAGAGGAATGCGGGGGTTGCAAGGGGAAATCGTTCTCGACTTTGCCCTGAGCTGAGCTGGCGACCACGTCGATTGAGGCATAGGACGGGGCTATGGCTTCGATGTCTCCAGTATGGGTCATCAGCGAGTATTCTCCTCCACCCCCGAAGTCGCCATCGTAATGGATCCAGCCGCTGGTTGAGTTTACGGAAACCAAGGGCCCATTTACTGAGTTCAAGGCCACATCGCCGCTTACAGAGGTGATTTCGACATGCCCGTCACTAACGTTGGTCAGGGTTACGGGGCCGTTGAGGGTCTTCACGTGCACGTGGCCCTCGCTCACATCGCGCACGTCCACAGTCGCAGTATTGCCTTCCAGGACGATATCCCCATGAAGCTTCTCGGCGCGCAGGGGGCCGCTGGTAGAGCGCAGAGTCACGCTGGCATCGGCCGGCACCAGCACTTCATAGTCAACCCGTCCGGTAGTTGTGTCTGCTCCAGGCAGCAAATGGGAGACGACGGAAACGTGATTGCCGCCCTGGTTCTGGTCAACTTCCACCTTGTCCGAATACAGAGTGGCATTCACTTGTACGTGGTTTCCGATGGCAGGCTTGACTGAGATGAGACCGTAGGGATTTACGATGGAAATGCTGGAATGGCGGCGCACCTTGAAGTGGTATTGCTGGTGTACCTCGCTGGCCAAAGCAGCTGTGACCATGAACAGTATGACAAGCGATCCTGTGGAACCACGACTTCTACGCATACCTGACATCTCCCCGATCCCGGGCACGCGTTGGCGTGCCGGCCCCTGTGCACGTAATTATGGCAAAGATCGCGCCATGCCGATCTCGTAAACCATCGCTCTCTGTTCGTAAGCGTTGGTAAGGTACTGCTGAGCAATCTCATCGTTAGGGTTATCGTGTGCCGACGATTCCGCATCGCGGATGTAAGCATCCACCGCCTGCAGATTGCTGGCGTAACCAGCTCGTAGGCCTGGCGTGCGCGCGGCCACCATGCTGAGCAACTGATCTTCATCACCGCCGGCATCGCGACGAGTTTGGTCCGCCGCCGGAAGAGAGCTGGTTGAAGCGTTTCTGGCCACCGGCCCCGATGCACCGGTTCGGTATTGACGCAGGGCAAACCCGGTAATCAGCAGCAGCACAGCTGCCGCCGGTGCCAGCCATCGCAACCGCCAGCCCGTCCCTTGCGGAGCGGCACGATCCACTAAGGGCTCACGAATCAGTCCTTCTTGCCGCAAAGCGATTTCAATCGCGTTCCAAACTCGTGGACTGGGATCCTCGCTGGCTTGTAGAAGCCGTGCCTGTTGAGAGATGGCGTCCAAATCGGAAACCAAATCCCAGCAGCGGGAGCACAATCGCAAATGCTCATCCGCTTCGTAACTACGGCCGCCCTCAAGCTCCGGCAAGACCCGTTGAAATTCCTGACAGGTCATAACTACCTCTCTCCCGATACCGCATTTGTTGGACCCCTCACGGCTTGGTGGCTTTTTCAGCTCTGCTCGTTTTGAGGAGGTCCCGTAGCTTCATTCGCGCTTTGTGCAACTGCGATTTGCTGTTGCCGATGGAACATCCCACCAAACTGGCTATCTCGTTATGTTCGTATCCCTCGACGTCGTGCAACAGAAAAACTTTTCGATAGCCCGGAGGCAAGTCCGCCACCGCACGCTGCAATTGCAAACGGTCGACTGCACCGGACAATCTTACATCGTCGCCGCCCGGTTCTCTACGCGGAGATTCCTCTTCAGTTTCAAGAGTATCCTCCAGCGGAACCACCGCCAGGCCCTTCTTGCGTAGCTGCATGAGCACGACGTTTACCGCCATGCGATGCAGCCAAGTGGAGAAGGCCGACTCGCCGCGAAAGGTCCCAATCTTACGGAACAACTGCAGGAAGGCTTCCTGGGTGAGGTCTTCGGCAGCCGCGGTGTTGGCGGTCATGCGCAGGCAAAGCGAATAGACACGCCGCTTATGCAGATGATACAGCGTCTCAAACGCTTGCGCATCGCCCTGCTTCGCCCGCTCAATGGCCGCGGCTTCAGAAAGCTTGCCGCCCTGTAGTTTTTTCGCGTCCGTCAAGTTGCCTGTTCCGGCCGCACCCAGTGTGATGCGGCGTAAATAGCTTTTCGTTGTACCGCTTGCGGGCCGGGCAGCCGACCCCAAAGTAACCCCCGAAACATCGGGCGGGTTAATGAATCCAGCCAATTCTTTGGACACCACTCAACCCGCCAACCCCCAAAAAATGCCAAGATCACCCGATCACGAAGACATTTTCCTAATAGATTCAACGGTTAGCAGCAAGGACGCAGAAAGCGTCAAGCCGCTCCCCCGCCGCCTCCCTTAGGTCTTGGCCGAGGCCGTGGTAATAGTCTCTAACCCGTGGCCGTGAGGACCGTTCTCCCTTTGACGGAGCAGGAACGCAAAGAACACACCCAGGAAACCCAGGACGGAAAATATCCACATCCCCAGACGGTACCCCGCCGGGTTCGCGGCGCTGGCATTGCTGTAATCGTTGGCCCATCCGATCAGCAGGTTGAAGCCGAACAGACCGATATTCTGGATCATGGTCATTAATCCGTAGGCGGTACCCAGCTTGGCCTGATCCACGATGTAAGCCACTGAAGGCCACATCACGGCCGGGATCAGGGAGAAAGCAATCCCCATCATTGCCATCGGCACATACAAATTCACATGGGTATAGGCCATCATCAGGTAAACGGGAATCAGCAGCATGGAGCCGAACATCATCAGCACAGCGCGTTTGCCGATGCGGTCAACCATCAGACCAAAAAGTGGAGTCGCAAACATGGCAAACAGGGTCAACATGCTGGATAGAAACCCTCCGGTCTCTCTTGAAGTTCCGTGGGCTTCCATGAAGAACTTCACAGCGAAAGTCTGGAAGGGGAAGATGGCGGAATAGAACGTAATGCAGAGAGCAACGATGTACCAGTAGCTAACACCGAATTTGAACAGATCGGCAAATACGACTTTGTCAGTCGAGGCCGCGCCCAATTGGTAATTTTTCTCGGCGTAGACTTCCATGATCCAGTAAACCACCGCGCCAAACACGCACAGGGTCGAGAAGGCCAGCATGATCAGGAACGGCCAACGCCAGTTGGCGTATGCCGATCGTGCCCAGGTGGGAGAGTTCAGGGCGGTGAACGAACCCAGGCGGGCGATGGTCAGATTGATGCCAAACGCGAAGCTCAGTTCTTTCCCTTTGAACCACCGTGCCAGCGCGGCGGTGACGGCCACGATCAGGGATTCAGCGCCCATGCCAAAGATCAAGCGTCCGGTGGCCATGAGCCAGAGGTGTCCAGCCATCGCGGTGATGGCGGGACCGATGAGGCAGAGCACACCGAAAATCATCAGCGATCTCCGCAAGCCGATGCGATCGATAATGAAACCCCCGATGACCACCGTAAAAATGTTGGGAAAACTGTAAATGGCTTGCAACAGCCCGATGTTCGAATCGGAGAAACCGAGTTGTTGTTTGAGCACATCGGCCAGAGGGCTGAGCGCGTCATACACGTAGTAGTTGCCGAACATGGCGATGCTGACGATGATGAGCACCATCCAGCGATAAACTCTGGACGGCTCGGGGCGCACAGTTTCTGACATCAAGGCTCCTTGGTGAGGGGCGGTTTAGTTTGACCGGAAGCGAAGCCAAAAAGATAGCAGAAGAGGCGAGTGCTTGCCATTTCTGAGTTGGCCCGTGACTTTCATCGCAAAGATCGCAAAGAAAACCTGCCGCGGTGAGCCGGACATGGCATCGGCCCAGTGTGATAAAGTAATGTGCTCGCGGGGCCACCGCGTGCGGTTCGTGATACGCAAGGAGCCATCTATGGCATCAGTCTACGATCTGGTAAAGGACCGGCGCATTTATTCGATCGAGGCCGGGAAGTCGGTGCTGGAAGCGGCCCGTTTCATGATGGAGCACAACATCGGAGCGTTGCCGGTAATGCGCAACGGAGAGCTGTCGGGAATCGTTTCCGAGCGCGACATCATGAACCGCGTTGTGGCCGTGGGGCGCATGCCTGGGACCACGTTGGTGTCCGAGATCATGACCGCCAATCCCAAGTCGATCAGTATGGAAGAAACCGTGGAAAACGGCCTGTTCCTGATGCGCGAGTTCGGATTCCGGCATCTTCCCATCGTCGATGGCAAGCAATTGAAAGGTCTGGTTTCGCTGCGCGATCTGCTGCTGCGTTACGTGGCGCAAAAGGAAGCTGAAGGCAGAAAAGCTAGCTAGACCGGTACCCAGCCTATCTGCGGCGTAACAGTAGATCTCCTTCGCTGGGCGGCAAGGCAAATGGAAACTCGACGACCTGATCTGCCAGCGGTATCCTCAATACGAATTCTTCCTGCTTCTTCCAGTCGCCAATCCACTTACTGCTGGCGCTGAAGTACACCCATCCCGAGGCCTCCGGATGGACGGGGTCGAGCTTGAGCGTCCGCAAGCTGCGCGAATCCAGGAAGGTGAGCATCTGGGCGATATTTTCTTGATGCTCTTTTAGCTGGGACTCCAGGTCAGTTTTCTTTTCGGGATATTTTTGAATCTCGCGCTCGGTAGTCTTCGCCAGTTGGTCAGAATCTATACGGAACTTATTGGCGACTTCGCCTGCATCAAGCGCAAGATGCAGATCGTGCGCATGCTTCACGAATTCCAGCGTGATGGCACTCGGTTCCAGTGAAAAGGAATCCTTGCCTCGATAGCGCAGGGTCAAGAGCAGAGTGAGGATAGGCTCGGTGCGGCGACCGGCCTTTTGCAGTTCCAGGGAATCGACGGCCAGCACGATGCCGAAATCCTGGGTCCAGAGGCCATAGCGGTAGCGGCCATCGTCGTCGGCGCTGAAAGTGCAACCTGGTTGACCTTCGATCCAGCGCAAGGCGGGAGTCCTGGGGTGGGGTTGAATTGCCCAGCCAGCCGATAACAGAGCTGCCGTCAACAGCAGTCCTCTGACAATTTTGCGAGTCTCGGTCACGGCTATCCGACCAGTGTAGTACGAGGTTGAATGTCCCCAAAGAGATACGGATTCCCATATGTAAAATCTTGCTCAAATCACAACTTGTGACCGGATTTTTGTTGCATTAGCGGTTTCGTGCGGGCATATAATCCGCTTAATTGCACTGTGCTCCGGGGGTGCGAACATGAAAGCCCCAGGCTTGGGTCGTGCGTCTTTGTTTCTGGCATTTATGCTTGGCGCTTGCCTGGCATTCGGTCCGTGCGCGAATGCGCAGACGCGCCCCGGATCGAGGACTACCGGTGCCGGCTCCGGCATTGGCAGGATTCCGGATCCTTCGATCTCCCCTGAATCAACAACCCCCACTGCGTTCATTTCCGGCAAGGTGACACTAGATGACGGAACCGAACTGACGGAGCCAGCCGCCATCCAGACCATTTGCCGGGGCGACCGGCACACCCGCACCTACACCGACCACCATGGCAGCTTCAGCTTTGAATTTGGAGATCCCAGCCAAAATTCCACGGGCGACCTCAGCGATGCCAGCAGCGCCATGGTTACACGCTCGACCATCCAGCGGGACGAGCACAACTGGCGCGATTGCGAAGTCCAGGCCGTGCTTGGCGGTTTCTCTTCTCAAATCATCGACCTGACCGGCCGTATGAACGCGCTGGAAAGCACCGATGTGGGGAGGATCGTATTGCACCGGCTGGAACACGTGGAAGGAACGAGCGTCAGCGTTACCAGCGCGTTGGCGCCGAGTGGGGCAAGGAAGGAGTTGGAGAAAGGACGCGAGGCGGAAAGAAAGAAAAACTGGGACCACGCCGTGAAAGCCTTGCAGAAAGCAGTTCAGATTTATCCCAAATACGCGGCTGCCTGGTTTGAGTTAGGCCGGGTACAGATGGTGAAAAACGAGGCGTCCGCTGCGAAAGTTTCTTTCCAGCAAGCGCTGGCGGCAGATCCCAAATATGTGCCCTCTTATCGCGGTCTGGCGGAGCTGGCTTTTCAGTCTAAGCAGTGGCCGGAGGTGGTGCGTATCACCGAACAAATGCTGGCGTTGAATCCGGTAAGTTTTCCGGCGGCTTACTTTTTCAACGCCGTGGCAAACTATTATCTGACCAATCTCGATGCTGCGGAAAAAAGCGCACGGCAGGGAATCAAGATAGATTCGGAGCATCAAATTACCAAGCTGTATTATGTGCTCGGCATAATTCTGCTCAAGAAGCAGAACTACCAGCAAGCCGAGCTTTTCTTCCACCAGTACATGCAGTCGACAACTGAAACTGCCGAACTGGAAGCGGCTAACAAACAGCTGGCTGAGATCGCCAAGCTCTCTCCCCCGGCGAATAGCGAGGCGAAAGTCCAGACAAAATAGCAGGAGTTGTTGTGCAGCTTTCAATTCATGTTCGCCGCAGTTGCCTTCGCCGCAATCTGGGTTAGCCCCAAGCTGGCTCCGGGCACCAGCAATTGGATGACACTGTTGAAGTGCCATTGATAAGGGTAGGAAATCGTGACCTGAGTGCACGGGATGTTGATGGTGATGGGGTTGCTCCCTCCGTAGTTTGTTGCCGTCAGGGCGCAGGTGGGAAGAGTTGCCGAGGCCCCAGATGGCGGGTCGCGCGCGATGGTCAGCATCAGCTGACCAACACAGGTTCCGGTAGTTTGGTAAACCCAGGGGGGACCTCCACTAGGTGGAGTAACCGTCCCCAGCCCGCAGTCGTTCATTCTTGCCGCCACCAGGTAGGAATCCACCAGATACCGAATAGCATCCACCGAGGGCGGTGCCGAACCGCTGGCCAAGTCGTTCGTCGCCTCACTCGCGCCGAAACGCGCCCCTTCGCGCATGGCGTTGCTCAGTTGCTGTTTTTGATTGAATGCGCCGCCGAAATCGAAGATGCCAACCACCAGAACGATCAGCAGGGGTAGGCAAATGGCGAACTCCGCCAGTGACGAAGCTCCGGCTGCGTTCAGCAGAGTCACGAGACCAGCCAGATTTCCCAAGCGCTTGCGGAGTCCGGACCCGCTCACATTAGTACTCTCCTTTCATTTGCACGTTGACCGTGAGCATGATCTGCTGATTATTCAGCGAGGTGAAAGGGAGCCAGAACTGATAGGGATACTGGAAGCTGGCAGTGACGCCGCAAACCGGGGGGCCAGCGGCCGTAGGTGAGCTGAGCTGGACGTAGTTGCACATGGTGATTTTGGTAGCGTCGACGGTGCAAATGCCCGATAGGCTTCCGGTGGCAGTGCAAAAAGTCGGAGTGGTTGTGCCCCAGGCTTGAATCTGGCCAGGATCCACGCTGGAAACCTGCATCGCTTGCGTGATTATCGCAGCGCCCTGGGCGGCGGTGAGATGTTGGTTGTTACAAGTGGCGCAAGTTTGTGCTACACCGGCGCGGACTCCTTCTTGTGTGGCATGGTTGATGGTGGCGTAAATATTGAAGGCGCGTCCAAACCAGTAAATCCCCAGCAGCATCATGAAAGCCAAAGGCAGTACCAGAGCGGCTTCGGCGACCTGCGAGGCTAGGCCGCTGGACAGAAGATCGCGGATACCTTTGTTTTTCGCGGGCTGACACTGATTTTGGAGATCCATTAAGCCACACCCCAGAAGCGCCCGATGGTGTACAGAAAAACTGCGACGGCGGCTGCTACCCCGAACGGTATCTTGAGCGCCTCGGGGTTGTCGAGAGAAACCTCCGCTCCCGGCAGGTGGAAGGTGAAGACCGCAGCCAGCATGCGCGCGATATTGCGCAAAGTCTGTCCCAGACGCCGTTTCCAGATCACCAGCAACAGCGCCATCAGACCTGCCACCAACACCGTGGCAAACAACACCGTAATCAGCGAAGACGGCCCCAAGAACGCTCCCAGAGCACCCACAAGTTTCCAGTCTCCCGCTCCCAGGCTGCGCATCAGAACAAAGGGCAACAAGAGCACCAGCCCGAGACCCGCGCCCAGAAGGGAATCCTTGGTCCCAGCCCATCCGCGAGCCAGCGAATTTATCAAAATGCCCAACCCCAATCCGCATATAGTCAACCAGTTGGGGATGCGTCGCGAGCGCCAATCGGTGAATCCGGCGATGGCGGCGAACAACGCCAGTAACAGCCATACCACTTGTTTAGGAAGGCCCATGAGGGCATTGGGCGAAAAAGAGCACCGCACAATTCTTGGGCGATCCTCCGCTGCGTATCCGCCGAACCATCGGCGCTATCGGCTTAAGGGCTGCGCACTGGTACGTTCGGCGACGATCCGCTTGGCATTTTCTGCCAAAGCCTTGGCCTGAGGCAGCAGTTCCAGCGCCTTAACAACCTCGGGATCGGATTCCGCTCTTACCTTCAAACCCTCTTCCTGGCCGAAAGCGTCCACAAAAATCTCGCTCTTGAGACTGGAACGTACCCAGTCATTGTTTTGGAGCAGGTCGGCTTCGGAGTAAGGAACCTTTTCGCTGTCGAGGAACTTGCGGAAGTCCTGCACCACATTGTCATCAACCTCGAAATTTTTAGTGGGATGATGGCTCAGCATGTAGTGCTTGGCAAAGTTGAAGAAGGCATAGTGCTGTAGGAGCGTGTCCTGGAAATGATTGCTTTTGACCGGGTCCAACTTCACGTCCGGCGTAATGCCGCCGCCGCCGTACATGGTGCGGCCGCTGTCGGTGAGCTTAACCTCGCGGCTGGCTGTCTTGTTGTCGGTATCGCGATCAAAGTAATAATCGTAGAGCGAGACATTCGAATAGTCGCGCTGAATCAGGCGGCCGCTCGGGGTGTAGTACTTGGCGGTGGTCAAGGCCAGTCCGGTGTTTTCTGATAGTGGATAGACAGTCTGCACCAGCCCTTTGCCGAAAGTGGTTTCGCCCACAATCAGGCCGCGGTCGTGGTCTTGAATCGCGCCCGCAACGATCTCTGCTGCCGAAGCCGTGCCCCGGTTCACCAATACTACGATGGGATATTCTTTCCCGCCATCGCCATGAGTCGCCGTGTAACGCTTTTCCGGAGATGACCGGCCGTGGTGCGAAACAATCAACTGACCCTTGCGCAGGAACTTGTCCGCTACGCCCACGCCTTCACTCAGCAAGCCGCCGGGATTCTGGCGCAGGTCAAGGATCAAGCCTTTCAGGTCGCCCATCTGATCGAGCGCGTCGCCGACTTCTTTTTCGGTAGTTTCATTGAACCCGCTGACGTGCATGTAGCCGACACCGGGACGAATCAGGAAGTGCAGATCAACGCTGTAACGCGGAATCTCATCGCGCACTACGGCAAATTCAATTGGCTTGTCCGCGCCTTCGCGCACAATGGTGATGTGAACCGTCGTCCCCTTGGGGCCCTTCAGCAGATCGGCCACATCGCCGGTACTCATGTTGTCAGTCGGCTTTCCATCCACCGCGACAATAATGTCTCCCGGACGAATGCCGGCACGATAGGCAGGCGTACCCACGAAGGGCGCAATCACAATTACTTTATTGTTGCGGGGGCCGACCGTCATGCCGACGCCGTAGTACTTGCCGCGCTGGTCCTCGCGCAGCAGCGAGTAAGCTTTGGGATCAAAAAAATTCGAGTGCGGATCCAGAACATGCAGCATGCCGGGAATAGCACCGTTGTAGATGGCTTTGTCCGGATTGACCGGCTCGGCATAGTTCTGTTCAACGACGCTGTAGACATCGGTGAACGTGTGCAGGCTGTCGCGCACGTCGGAATCGCCGCCGGGGGCTGCCGACGGGTTGATCTTCTGGCCAAATACCAGGCCGAAAAAGCCGCAACTCACAAGAATGATGACTACGAGGAAGAATGTCCGACGAGAACTGCGAACCATTATTATTTCCTTTGGTCCGGGGATAAATCAGCCCGGCTACCGCGTCTGAGCGCAGTATAACATGCAGCTTTCGCTCTTAAATAGAGCCTTCCATCCCAGAGGTAACCAAAAAGCTATCTACCTCAAACAGGTAAGATGCGCCAACCCGGCAATTGGTTCGGCGTCGCGTTGCTGCTCTTACCCGGTGGGCAGTATGATGAAACGCATGGGGTTTTCAGAGACCATCTTCCTGTTTTTTCTGGCTCTGCTGATCTTTGGGCCGAAGAAGCTGCCGGAGATCGCGCGCCAGGTGGGTAAGGTACTGAACGAGTTAAGGCGCGCCTCGAACGAGTTCAAGTCCCAGATCGAGTCTGAGATTTCTCACCTGGAACGGGAGCAGCAGCGGAATGCGCTGCCGGCTTCGGAAAAGCCCAGGAATACGGTAGCTGCACTGCCTTCAGGCGAATCTTCTTCCTCGGGTCAGCCCGATCAATCTGCTATGGCAAAGGTCCCCGATGCCTGAACTAACAGCAGAAGCGCCTCCGCAAGAACAGATTCCCGACGCCATGCCGGCGATGAGCTTTCTCGAGCACCTCGAGGAACTGCGGAAGCGGATCGTCTATTCCATCATTGCGATCGCGGTGGGGTTTTTCGCCTGCTGGGGCTATGCCGACAGAATCGTGGGCTGGATGCAGCAGCCCATCATGGACGCGCTCAAGCACAACGGCATGCCGCAGACGCTGGTGTACTTGAATCCCACCGACCCTTTTAATCTTTACTTGAAAATCGGTGCGATGGCCGGCGTATTCGTCACCTGTCCCTTCGTTCTGTATCAGGTGTGGATGTTCATCTCGCCGGGGCTTTATCGCAACGAAAAGCGCTACGTTCTACCCTTCATGGTTTCGACCATTGGCTTGTTTTTGTCGGGGGGATACTTCGGCTACAAACTGGTATATCCGGCAGCGCTGGAATTCTTGATTGGCTACGGCAAGCAGTTTCAGCCCATGATCACGATTCATGAGTACACGGATCTGTTTCTGACCGTGATTCTCGGGCTGGGTTTAGTATTCGAATTGCCCATTCTGGTCTTCTTCCTGGCTTTGATGGGTGTGGTGAGCGCGGGCTGGATGTGGCGCAACGTGCGGTATTCGATCCTGGTGATTTTCATCATCGCGGCGATCATCACACCTACGACCGACATTCTGAATATGTGCATCTTTGCCGCTCCCATGGTCGTGCTGTATCTGCTGAGCATTGGCATCGCGTACCTGGTTCATCCTAAGCAGCGCAAGGCGCGGCGTGAGAGAAAGGGCGCATGAGAGTTTTCAGGATTATCGGCTTGATGTGCCTTCTGAGCCTGGTTGCGTGCTCGAAGCAGAAGGAAGCGGACGCTGCGGCTCCCCCAGACAACGCCTCCGCACCGGTCGCCGCGGATTCAGTAGGGGCTGCTGACACAGGCCCTGCGCCTTCATTCGATTCGGCTCGCGCCATGCAATATGTGAAAGAAATCGTGGCCTTCGGCCCTCGTCCTCTCGGGAGCGCGAATCATAAGAAAGTGGAGGACTACATCCACGCCCAGTTGAAAGGCGACTTGGTCGAAGATGACGACTTCATGGTTGGCACCTCAGAAGGAAAGCTTCCCGTCCACAACATCATTGCGAAATATTCCGGCACGCGTGATGGAATCATTGTGATTGCCAGTCACTACGACACGAATTGGCCATTGCGTAGCACGGCATATGTTGGCGCGAATGATGGCGCATCGTCCAGTGCGTTGCTTTTGGAAATTGCCAACCAGCTACGCGGCAAAACGCTGGACGGATACAGTGTGTGGCTGCTGTGGGACGACGCGGAAGAAGCCATTCAACTTCCCTGGACGGATACAAATAGTGTGTACGGAGTGCGCCATTTGGTGGACAAGTGGAAGGGGGATGGGACGCTAAAGAACATCAAGGTTTTCTTGCTGGAAGACATGATTGGCGACGCCGATCTTAACATCGAGCACGAACAGTACTCGACACCGTGGCTGGAGGACATGATTTATCAAGCGGCCAAGCGGCTGGGCTACCAGTCTCATTTTTTCAGGCGTGCCATCCCCATCGAGGACGATCACAAGCCTCTTCTGGAGCAAGGGGTACCCAGCGCCGACCTGATCGATTTTAGCTACGGCTACAACAATGTTTTCTGGCATACCACGGATGATACGGTGGATAAACTGAGTCCGAAGAGCCTCCAGATTGTGGGCGAAGTGACGCTGGAAACGGTGCAGGCGCTGGATAAGAAGCCTTAACGCAAAGAACGAAGAGAAAGGCCGTGGAGGCCGCGCAGAAAATCTCTCTCTTTTCTTTTTTCCCATTCTCATTTCTAATGCGGCTCTATGCGAACCACGAAAATATGCTGTCTTCTCCTGGTTGTAACTGCCGCTTTTGCCCAGCAACCTGGCGGCAAAGTAATTGCTGAAGCGCTTAAACCCTCTCCTCTTGAGACCAACCTGCGCCGGCTGACTGACGAGATCGGCGGACGGGTTCCGGGAACTCCCGCCATGCAACGAGCCGTCGCTTGGGGCGTCAATGCTTTCAAAGTGGCGGGCGCCGATAGCGTGCACACCGAGGACTTCACGATTCAAGCGTCGTGGGCAGAGGGTGCGACGAAGATGACAGTAGTTGCTCCGGAATCGTTTGCAGTGCGCCTGGTGTCTTTGTCATGGGCGCCGGCACTAGCGCCGCAGCAGCACGCGCGGATCATCTCTATCGGCCATGGTTCGGCTGAGGAGTTCGCCAACGCTGGCAATTTTGCCGGCGACATCCTACTGGTAAGTACCAACGAGATGCACACCTGGGATGACTTGTTTGCCGAATACCTGAACGCTCCCGGCATCATCGATCGCGCGGTGAAGGGGAAAGCGCTGGCCATTGCGTTCCAGTCCACGCGGCCGCATGACCTGCTCTATCGTCACACAGATTCTTTCGCGGGAGAGATTGACCACCTGCCCATGGTGCAGGTGGCGCGCGAGGACGCAGGACGGATGGCGCGGCTGCTGGAGTCAGGACAGAAGCTCTATGCCGACCTGGCGATCCCTAACCACATCGGTGGTCCAATTACGGCGACGAATGTAGTCGCAGAGTTGCGCGGCAGCGAGAAGCCGGACGAGTTCGTGGTGCTGGGCGCACATTTGGATTCCTGGGAACTGGGCACGGGCGCACTTGATAACGGATGCAACGCGGCGCTGGTGATCGATGCGCTGCGGGCGATCAAGGCTTCGGGCTTGCAGCCGCGGCGCACCATACGGTTCATTTTGTTTTCCGGAGAAGAAGAAGGGCTGCTGGGATCACACGCCTACGTTCGCGCTCACCGCAGCGAACTCGACAAAGCTGCGGGGATGGTGGTCTTCGATTCGGGAAGTGGAGCTACCACCGGGTTTTCGCTCGGAGGACGGAAGGACTTAGTGAATGTCGTGACCGCGCTAGTCGCGCCGCTTCAGCAGTTCGGCGCCACCACCCTGACGACTGACATGTCGTGGGGTACCGACCACTTTGACTTCATGCTGGAAGGCGTACCGACCTTCATGGCCAATCAAGAAGTAGCGAATTATCTGATCAATTACCACGCCATGTCGGACACTTTCGACAAAGTAGACATGCAGCAACTCAAGAAGCACGTCGCCGAAGCCGCCTACTTGAGTTTCGCACTGGCGAATGGCGCGGAAAGAGTGGGACCGCGATATACCCGCGCTCAGATTGAACAAGCCATGCATGAAACCCATGCGGACGATCTGATGAAGACTTTCGGCATGTGGGACGACTGGGAGAAGGGAAAGTTGGGAAGGACAGAATAAACTCGCTTTGCTAGCTAGATTGCGGCGCACGCCGGAGGAAGTGAGTGAACCAACTTCTGTTCTGGGTTCTATTCAATCTTTTCGTGCTGGCCATGCTGGCCGCGGACCTGTGGGTTTTTCATCGGCCCGGGCACACGGTAAAGTTTCGCGAAGCTCTGGCTTGGAGTATTGGCTGGGTGCTGCTGGCGATCGCGTTTGCGGCACTGGTCTATTTCTGGCATGGACGGCAGACCGCGGTCGAGTTCACTACCGGCTACATTATTGAGTTGTCGCTTAGCGTCGATAATCTTTTCATCTTCCTTCTGATCTTCCGTTACTTTCGCGTTCCCTCTGACTACCAGCACAAAGTGTTGTTTTGGGGGATTGTGGGCGCGCTAGTGATGCGCGGAGTGTTTATTGTGGTCGGAATCGGATTGATCCGGCAATTTCACTGGATCATCTTCGTGTTCGGCGCGTTTCTGGTTTATAGCGGCATCCGGTTGCTGGGCGAGAAAGAAGCGGGAATTGATCCCGAGAAGAATCCAGCGGTGCGGCTGTTTCGCCGCCTGATCCCGGTCACCGCTGACTACGAGGGAGACAAGTTTCTGGTACGGCGTCCGAAGCTCCACGCCACACCATTGCTAGTGGTGCTGGTTCTTGTGGAGGTGACAGATCTGCTCTTTGCCACCGATTCTATCCCAGCAGTGTTGGCCATTACTCTCAAGCCGTTCGTCGTTTATACCTCAAATGTATTTGCGATTCTTGGTCTGCGGTCCCTGTACTTCGTGCTGGCCGGGATGATGGACGTCTTCCACTATCTGCATTACGGACTGGCAGTGGTACTGATTTTTATTGGCGGGAAAATGCTGGCGTCGGATTATTACGAGATTCCGACAGTTTGGGCGTTGGCTGCCGTGGGAGGAGTATTGCTGATTTCAATGGTGGCTTCGGTGGTGAAGCCGAAGACACAGGGCTAGATAATAGTGCGAACGCCGTTGACCCGAATGCCGCTATCGAGGAAACGCTCATTGGCTTCAATCACCAAACAATTCCTTTCGTATTCGGCAATCACTAAGTCCAAGGCACGGTCGATGGTCTCGGTTTCGGTCTTGGCTCGCAAAGCTTTTTGCGCACGTTTGATCTTCACTGGGTCCAACTGAAAGTGCTTGCGTGACCGACTCTTTGCCGCTCTCATCGAAATATCCCTCACCTATAGGATGCTACCGAATAGGATACTACCGAATTTTCTACTCAAACCGAATGGAATTGCCCTTAATAACGGAATGCTTCAGGAACTTGGCATCGTTGTGGGCGGGAAAATCGAGGCGATAATGCGCCCCGCGGCTTTCTTCGCGAGCCAAAGCGGCGCGGGCGACCAGGGTTCCGACCAGATGAATATTGCGAGCTTCGAAAGCCCGCCGGGTTTGGGGATGAGCGACGCGGGCGCAAATCTGGCTGAGTTGGTCGAGAGCTCGTTTCAAGGCCGCACCAGTGCGAACAATCCCCACATCGCGCCACATCAGATCCTGAATCTCGCCCATGACTTGTTCGATGGGCGCGTCCATGGGGCCGTTTGACGCAAGGGGCCGAACGGGGCGAATGGCTCCGGGAGCCTTGCCCAACTCTTTGCGCATGGCCTGACCCGCCCGGGCGCCGAAGACTAACCCTTCTAGCAGAGAATTACTGGCCAGCCGGTTGGCGCCGTGAACGCCGGTGGCAGCGGCTTCTCCTGCGACGTATAGGCCGGGCAGCGCACTGCGGCCATCGAGGTCGGAGCGTATGCCACCCATGGAGTAATGCGCAGCCGGACGGATGGGAATCAGTTCCGTGGTGATGTCAATGTTGTACTGGAGGCAGGTGGCGTAAATGCGCGGGAAGCGCGCTTTCACGTGTTCAGCGTCGAGATGGGTGAGATCGAGATAGACGACTGGATCCTTGGCGCGACTGACCTCAAGTTCGTGAACGATGGCTCGCGCAACGACGTCGCGCGGAGCCAGTTCGGCCATGGGGTGATACTTGGGCATGAAGCGATCGATCTCTAGATTGCGCAAGTACGCGCCTTCGCCGCGCAAGGCCTCGGAGAGAAGAAAGCGTGGAGCCTTTTTTAGATACAACGCTGTGGGGTGAAACTGCATGAACTCCATGTCGCTGACCTCGGCACCGGCGCGGAATGCCATGGCAATTCCATCGCCGGTGGCGACGCTGGGGTTGGTGGTGTTGCGATAAAGCTGTCCCAGGCCGCCGGTGGCGAGGAGCACGGCGGATGCGTTCATCTGTTCCTGTTGGCCGGTCTCGGTGATCAAGTGAATGCCGCAGACCCGTCCGGCTTCGACAATTAGGTCAGTGGAGAATTCGAACTCCATGACGGAAATGTTTTTCAGCGACTTGGCTTTGGCATAGAGGGCGCGAAGAATTTCGCGACCGGTGGAGTCGCCGTGCGCGTGCAGAATGCGGTTTCGACTGTGCGCGCCTTCGCGGCCGAAAGTTAGTTTGGTGCCTTGCCGGTCAAATTCCGTTCCCCATTGAATCAACTCCTCGATGCGCTCGGGCGCGTCTTCTACGAGCACCTTGGCGGCCTCGGGATTGCAGAGTCCGTCGCCGGCTTGCAGCGTGTCTTGCAGGTGGAGGCTGATTTCGTCTTCATCGCTCAGGGCGGCCGCGATGCCGCCTTGAGCCCATTGGGTATTGGAGTCAGAGACCTCGCGCTTGGCCAGGACTGTCACCGAACCGGCAGCCGCGAGAGCGATGGCGGCACGCAGGCCGGCAACTCCGGCGCCGACGACCAAAAAATCGGCTTGGGACTGCGCGGGCGGCATACAAAAATGGTATCACCTACTGCGCGGCGGATGCGCCCAGCCGTAAGTTATGATGACGTTTCATGTCTCGCGTGACCATTGCGGTATCGCCCCGTCCTTACGAGGCCATCATTGAAGCCGGTCTGATGGCGAGGGTCGGGGCACGTCTCCGGGAAGTGTTAGGCGTCCGCAACCAGTTGTTCGTGATCACGGTGGCTCCGGTGCGCCGCAGGTGGGGCAAGAAATTGATTGCGCCGTTGGCCGGGGCGGGCTTTAAGGCGCAGTTCGTGGAAATGCCGGACGGAGAGCGCAGCAAGCGACTAGCGACAGTTGAGCAACTGGCGGAGAAGTTGGTACGGCTGGGCGCGGATCGCGACGCTGTAGTGGTGGCTTTCGGTGGCGGTGTAGTTGGGGATGTGGCCGGACTGCTGGCATCGTTGTACATGCGCGGTCTGGACATGGTGCAAATCCCTACGACGGTCCTGGCCCAAGTGGATGCTTCGATCGGTGGAAAGACCGGAGTTAATCTTCGAGCGGGAAAGAACCTGCTGGGAACGTTTCATCAGCCGCAGGTGGTGCTGATCGATCCGCAAGTGCTTTCGACGTTGCCGGAGCGTGAATTCCGCGCTGGGCTATACGAAGTGATGAAGTGCGGAGTGATTGGCAGACCGGAGTTGTTCAACCGTCTGGAGAAATTGGAAGTTCAGCAATTAAGGAACGACGCCGCTGCCTTGGAATGGTTTATTGCGGAGGCGGTGAAGCTGAAGGCGGAGATCGTCGCCGCGGATGAACGCGAAGGTGGCCTACGGCGAGTGCTGAACTTTGGCCATACCATCGGCCATGCGCTTGAGGCAGCTTCGGAGTACCGGCGGTTTCTGCATGGAGAAGCGGTAGGGTGGGGGATGATTGCGGCTACCCATATTTCACGAGCCATGGGCAGGTGCAATGAACAGACCGCGCGGAGGATCACGCAAGCGACGCTCGCTTTAGGCCCGCTGCCGAAAGTGGAAGTACGTGGCCGAGAGATTCTGAAAGCGATTCAAGGAGACAAGAAGACGCGCAGGGGAGTGGTGCATTTTGTCCTGCCACGGGAGATCGGGAAGGTGGAGATCGTCGGCGATGTTCCTGAGGATGTCGTGATTGCGGCGGTGGAAGAGATAAAGCTGTTATCGAAGAAGCAGTAACCACATTGAGTAAATCAACTGACAACACAGTAATCGGAGCGGTAACGGAGGGCGCGAGCGACCCGCAAGCTGCAGCGCGGGCAGTGCGTGAGATGTTCAGTTCGATTGCTCCGCGTTATGACCTGCTCAATCATCTGCTTTCGTTCAATGTGGACCGGATGTGGTGGCGAAAGACGGCGCGGCGTTTTGCTGCGGTCTTGTCGCGGCCGGAAGCCAATGTGCTCGACTTATGTTGCGGCACTGGCGACATGACGTTCGCTTTACTACGGCAAGCGGGGAAATCAGGACGAATTTTAGGCGCGGATTTCTCCCACGCCATGTTGCAACGCGCCAACGCGAAATCAGCAGGAACGGCGCTACGGTGGATCGAGGCTGACGCTTTGCGCCTGCCGTTCGCCGACGAACAGTTTGATCTAGTAACGACCGCTTTCGGCTTCCGCAATCTGGCCGATTACAATGCCGGGTTGCGGGAGATTGCGCGGATACTGCGGCCAGGGGGCGAGTGCGGCATTCTGGATTTCGCTGAACCGCGAGGGATGGTCGGAAAGCTCTACCGCATTTACTTCAACCAAGTGCTGCCGGTAATTGGAACGATAATTTCCGGCGTGCGCGGACCGTATGCCTATCTGCCGTCGTCGGTGGAACGCTTTCCCGAGCCGGCGGAAATGCTGGAGCGCATGCAAGCTGCCGGGTTTCGCGAGGTTTCGTGGACGCCCTACACGTTCGGCATCGCCGGGCTGTATTGGGGCAGAAAGTAAACTCCTACGAACGTCCGGCATTTCTGAATAAGTCTGCGATCTTCGACAAGTCGTCGCCAGCCACGCCCCCAATCACAAAATAGTGCAGCCCATTCTGGCTCCAACTGCGGAAGTTGAAAGTCTCCTGTTGCCGTTGCAGCGTGGAGTCTGACCTGGGCAAATGACCCACCGCGCGTTCCTGGAAAATGAAAACTGATACCTGGTGTTTGCGAATCAGATAGAGCAACTCCGCCCCGGGCGATTGTCCGAGATACGCAATACGGCCGCCGACCAAAGTGATTTCGGGATTCTGCAATTCCGGCAGATTGAACGCGAACGGAATCTTACCCTCGAACCAGGGCTTCACGGTGTGGCGATCCGAAGAGACAACATCGACAGGATTCGGACTGGCGAGCGCGGTTACATGCAGGTCGGCAAGTTCGCTGTAGGTATTCTGTAGCGCAAGCCGCTGCTCTCTGATGGACAGGGCTACAGCTCCGACAAACATTGCCAGAACCACGGCCGTGGCAGGAAGCCAGAACCAAACTGCCGGACGGCGGGGACGGGCTGCGATGCTTTGTCGGACCTTCTGGCGGAAATCTGCGCTTGGAGTGTAACGGCGCCCAGCAAACTGTAACGCGCGCTTGGACTGGACCTGCCGGAGTGCATCGGCAGTGCAAGCGGTACAAGTACGCAGGTGAGCGTCCATTTCCTTCATCTCAGCGGAGGAGAGCTCGCCGTCCACGTAAGTTTCGATTTGTCCTGTCCATTTGTCCATGGTCAGACCCTCACCAACTTCTGTTGCAGGATCTTGCGAAGCGCTTTGCGGGCACGAGAGAGGCGGGACATCACGGTTCCTATGGGGATGGACAAGGTTTCAGAGATCTCCTGGTATGACATCTCCTCGGTTTCGCACAGTAGAAGGATTTCACGGAAGTGGACTGGAAGCGTCTCGAGTGCCTCCTGGACTACCTTGTGTTCGGAATTGGAGATGAGAACGGTTTCCGGCGTCTCCGGTCCGGCCGGAATTTCGTCGGCATCTTCGGCATCCAGTGGGATCATGGCAGTTGCTTTCAACCCAGTGCGTGATGTGAGGAAAGTGTTGCGCAGTATGCGGTAGATCCAAGCCCGGAAATTCGTGCCGGCTTGAAACGATGAGAATCCCCGCAACGCCTTGGCGTAGGTCTCTTGCACCAAGTCTTCAGCTTCCGTGCGATCCTGAGTGAGCCAGCAGGCGAAATTGTAGAGCTGATCGAAAAGCGGCATCGCCAGCTCTTCGAACGTCGCAGCCGTTACTCGCCCTGATTGCACCTCCATAGAGTAAACCGGAAGTTTATAGATTTATTCCAAAAGGCTCGAAAATAGTTTGTGACAGGGCCGAGGGCGAAGATGAGACTCTTGCGCCTTAAGACGCCGTCACGGAATTGTGTTCGGCGGTTGGCGTGGTGGAAAAGGAATCGGCGAACGCATCTCGGACGGTATAGCGAATCACGTTCTCATGGTCCTCGCCCAGGAAACGGTGCAGGCGGTCGGTATTCATAATGTATTCGCCGGTCATGTAGGGCATGGCTTCGGGTGGAATCGCAGAGATGCCAAACTTCCACATGAACTGCAGGACCTGGTAGAAAGCCCACTTTCCCGGGACGCGAACCAGTTTAGCTTGGGCAATTTCGATGCACTGGCCAAAGGTAAGCGCTTCGCCCCGTCCAGCGACATTGAGAATAGTCAGGCGCTGGGCTTCTGGTTCGGTCTTGCTAACGATTGCCGCCAGCAGACGGGCGACGTCGTCCACGTGGACAAACTGAATCTTGTTTTCGAGATACTTTTTTCCATACGGAAGCATGCAAGGCAGACGTTTGCCTTGGGATCGCATCTCGACAGCCCGCTTTCCGTGTCCGTTGGGCGTACCCCGAAACGCGCCCATTAAGTAGTTCTGCATGCTGGCCCCGGAGAAAATGTGGGGACGCAACAAGTAAACGCTGCAACCCCGCAACGCCGGCGCACGCTGCTGCACCACACGGTCAGCTTCCATCTTGTGAATGGCGTAGGGAAGGGTATGAGCGGCGAGTGGAGAATCTTCAGTTGCGGGTGCGGGCAAATCGGAACCGTAGGCTGACACGCTGCTGGGGAAAATAAATTTCTTAACAATTGGGTCGGTGCGATTAGCCTCGGTGATCGCCTCCATCACTCGCGCTGTGCCCGCAACGTTGATCTGCCACATGCGATCAAGATCAAGCACGCCGGTCCGCAACGGGTCGATCACGAACGCCAAATGGACCACGGCAAACGGCCGAACCTTTTTCAGAAGCAGGAATAATTCGCGACAGGATTCCTCAAGCGCGAGGTCTATGCGTTCAAAGGAGAGGGACGGAAAGGCTGCCGGCGGATTCAGGTCCACTCCGATGACCTGATAATCCGCCAACAGCGGCAATAGTCGCGATCCTAGATTGCCAGAAACCCCCGTGACCACCACGGCTGGCTTCAGACCGTCCATTATTTCGGTCCAGGAGGAATTGGCCTGGGTTGCATGCCTGGCATGGGGGCCCGCGAAGGCGGCTCTGGCCCGAAGTAAGCGTCATTCAGCGTAGGTGTCGCCGATTGCTGTGCGGCTGCGGTTTCCTCCTGCAGGCGCTGCGACCGCAGGGTTCCCTTGACTTCATCCCTTGCCTGGTCCAGCGACAGGGTGTCTTTGGACTTGAGCTTGAAAATGAAGTATCCGTTCTGGTCGGCGATGACGGCGGATACTTCTCCCGGCTTCATATCCATCACTGAAGCCTGCGTGGGAGGCAAGGTAGCGCGCCGGGTTTTTCCCATATCGACGGTCGGTGTGGCGCCTTTGAGTCCGGCCGTGGTATAGGCTTCCGCCTGTAGCTTGGCGAAGTCCTCACCGGCCGCCGCGCGCTTTTGCAGCTTGGCAGCTTCGTCCTTCATGTCCTGCTCGGCTTTCGCTTTGTCCTTTTCCTCGTCGGCGGCGCTTTGCTTCTTTCCACTCTTCTCGTCCTTATCATCCTTGTCGTCGAAGACGAGCGGCTGCTCAGCTTTTGGAATATAGATGCGCTCTAGTTCCGCTTGCTCGAACTTGGCCAGGTTGGCATGATAGTAGTCCTCAATATCCTTATCAGGAATCTTCGATGCCTCATCCTGAAGGGCTCTACTCAATTCCTGCGACAAGACCTGGATGCGCTGCAGCCTCATGCGTTCTTCGTAACTCGGGCTTTTGTCCAGGCCCATTTCTTCCGCCTTATGGGCCATAACTAAGGCTCGGGCGTAACGGTCAGCGAAAGACCGCCGGGCACGTCCCGGCATTGAGGGTTGTACAGCGTCGACCACCTTTTCGAACTGGGCCCGCGTAATCACCGTCTTGCAAGCCGCTCCCGCGATCTTGTCAGCCGTTGGGTGGTCGCACATCCCAGTGATGGTGATCACCGGCGCGTCGGGTGGAACATCGGCAGCCGCGGGCGCAGGTGTCGCCGGTGGCGGAGCAGTGGTAGCCGCTGGTTGTTGCCCAGGGGGCGCAGGTTTTGGGCTGGCTGCCTGGCTCCAGGCCATCGCACCCAGCAATAGACATACTAAGCAGTATTTAGACATTTTAGGGATTCCTCCAGAAACGATCAAAGTACGAGTAAAAATCCTAGCACAAAGTGGGCGCTGAGTCGGCATGTACCCGGAAAATTGAGCGAGTTCCGGCTTGGCGGCAGGGGTACGAGCGGCGATAATGCCTCATGGCAGGATCGCTGGCAGGTTACAGTCCCGACTCCATGCGTGCGGAAAAGCGCGCCGTTGCCGGCAGCTCGGTACTGGCGGCGATTGCCATTACTACGCTGAAAGTCGTGGTCGGGATCACCACTGGCAGCTTGGGTATTCTGTCGGAAGCCGCCCACTCCGGGCTCGACCTGGTGGCTGCAATCGTCACTCTGCTTTCGGTGCGAGTATCGGACAAGCCCGCCGATGCCGATCACCAGTACGGTCATGGCAAGGTGGAAAACTTTTCCGCCTTCATCGAGACCGGGCTGCTGCTCCTGACCTGCGTATGGATCGTCTACGAAGCCGTCAAGCGGCTCTTCTTTCATCGAGTGGAGATTGAGCCTAGCCTGGCGGCTTTCGCCGTGCTGTTCGTTTCCATGGCAATCGATTTCTGGCGCTCACGGGCATTGGGAAGAATTGCCACTAAGTATGACAGCCAGGCGCTGGAGGCGGACGCGCTGCACTTTTCCACCGATATCTGGTCAAGCGGAATGGTGGTGCTGGGTCTGCTGCTGGTGGCAATGGGCCGCAAGTACGGTGTGGCATGGCTACGGGCTGCGGATCCAGTGGCGGCGTTGTTTGTTGCGGGGGTAGTGGTGTATGTAAGCTCGCGGTTGGCGCGGAAGACCATCGACGCTTTGCTCGATGCTGCGCCCTCGGATGTGCGCAACAAGATTCTGTCAGCTCTCAGGGGAGTGGAAGGTCTGCTGGAAGTGGATCGGGTGCGAATCCGGCGCGCGGGCAACCGCTATTTTGCGGATTTATCGGTAAGTCTGGCGCGCAACGTGACGTTCCAGCGCTCGGAGCAAGTGTCTGATGCAGTCACGGCTGCGGTGCGCGAGGTTCTGCCGGATGCTGATGTAGTGGTGCATCCTATCCCCCGGGCTGATCGCAAGGAGAATATTTTCGACCGGGTGCGGGCAGTGGCGACGCGCCACAATCTGAATGTTCATGACGTCAGCGTCCAGGACCTACAAGGACGCTTGCATGTGGAACAGCACCTTGAGCTGCATGAAGAGCTGAGTTTGAAAGATGCTCATAACCAGGTAAGTCTGCTGGAATCCGAGATTCGAAGCGACGTTCCAGAGATCTCATCGATCCTGACCCATATTGAAAGCGAGCCCGCCACCATCGAGCCCGGCGATGAAATTGTGCGGGATGCGGCTTTGGAGAAGAAACTGAAGACAATTGTGAAGGAGTTTCCCGAGGTGCTGGATGTTCACGACGTCGAGGTGAAACGGGTGCGCGGGCGAATTTACGTATCGTGCCACTGCACGTTTTCCGACGACTTGCCGCTTTCGCGTGTGCATGAAATCCAGACCGAGCTGGAAATTCGTTTCAAACAGGAAGCGCCGGAGTTGTTCCGAGTGCTGATTCATCCTGAGCCCCAGACTGATAATCGAAGGTGAGAATTCATGACAGAGGCCCACGCCAGGTGGAAACACAATCAAGAGTTCGAGGCGGCTGCCAGCAGCGGCCATACGATCATTGTCGATGGCGATAAAAAGGCCGGCAATAGCCCCATGGAACTGGTGCTAATTGGTCTTTGCGGATGCACTGGCTATGACGTCGTCAGCATTCTAACCAAAAAGCGTGAGGCGTTTACCAGTCTGGAAGTGCGAGCTGAGGCGGAGCGGGCGGCCAACCCGCCGACGGTGTATACGGAGATAAAGCTGATCTATCGAGTCGGCGGCAAAGTTTCCCACAAGGCAGTTGAGGACGCAGTACGGCTTTCGGAAGAGAAGTATTGTTCGGTGGCAGCCATGCTGAACAAGACGGCCAAGATCAGTTATCGGATTGAGTACGCGGACGAGTAGTGGAAGGGGCTAGCCCACGAGTTTATCCTGTAATCTACTGGCTTGCCGACTCGACCCCATCCTCTGCGGGGATACTTCTACATCGCCACCGCAGCATTTCTTTGGGGAGTCGCGGCCACGCTGGGTCGGGCAGCATTCACCGGGCGGCTGCTGCCGAACGGACAGTCGCTAGGTGCGATCGATCCACTGATACTGTCGCAGAGCCGGGCGACGTTTTCGTTATTGATATTGTCGGTTGTGTTGCTGGCAGTTCGTGGACCGCGTCGGTTACAAATACCGGTGGCCGACGTTCGGCGAATGTTTCTACTGGGAGTGCTGGGCGTAGCCGCGTCGAATTATCTCTACTACGTGGCCATTCAGCGTACGAACGTGGCGACAGCCATCACTCTGCAATACACCGCGCCGGCTTGGGTTCTGCTTTATACGGTGGCACGTGGACTGCAAAAGCCAACACTGCAGCGGGTCGCGGCAGTCGGACTGGCAGTAACGGGAATTATTCTGGTGATTGGCATCTTTGGTGCAGGCGGTTTCCGCCTCGATGCCATTGGCGTGGCGGCTGCATTGTTCGCTGCATTGTCTTTCGCGTTTTACAACGTCGGCGGCCATAGCATTCTTGCGCGCTATGACCGCTGGACAGTGCTTCTCTATACCCTCGTTTCCGCGTCATTATTTTGGATGGTAGTAAATCCACCGTGGAAGATCGTAGCCGCGCACTATGGGGGAAGCCAATGGCTGTTCCTGTTGGTGTTCTCGCTGATTTCCGTGCTCGGGCCATTTTCCTTTTACTTTGCCGGCTTGCAGCACCTGGAACCGACTCGAGCCATAGTAGTTAGTTGTCTGGAACCGGTATTCTCTATTTTGATTGCGGCGTTCGTTTTGGGCGAGGTCTTGCGACCCCGACAAACTCTGGGAATTGTGCTGGTATTGGTGGCCATTGTGGTGGTGCAATGGCCGGACCGGAAATTCGCGCAGGCGATTACCCAGGTTGAACCCATCGAATAATCGGCGCTTGGAACAGCACCAACGTAACCACTCTCCCCACTTTTTGCGGCCATTCTCCCCTGAAGCAATGAGATTCTATGGTATCTAACTGAGGTCAGTAGTCATGAAACCTTCTCGAATGCTAGTGCTGTTCTTTTTGATAATCGCGGTTGTCCCGTGTTTCGCGCACCACATGGCTGTAGTCGTAAACAAGGACAATCACGTGGCCGACGTTGCCCCCGCCCAACTGGCTCGCATTTGCCGTCTCGAAGCCAGGAAATGGCCGGACGGAAAAGACGTCACCGTGGTGTTGCACAAGGATTCGCCCGGAGAACTAGCCACGCTTGAGCATCTGACGCACATGTCCGACAGCGAGTTTAAGGCCTTCGTGCTGTCGCATAAAGACTCCCTCACTCTGGCCGATTCTGAAGCCGATGTATTGCGCATCGTGGAGACCACGCCTGGCGCGGTGGGATTGGTGGATGTCCGCTCCATTAACGATCAGGTCAATGTGTTGAGGGTGGGCGGAAAGCTACCGATGGAAGACGGCTACCTCTCCCACTAGTTGAAGACCAGCAAAATACCCGTCCATCAGACAAACTGGTTGAGCAGATGAAAATAACGCCGGGCGTGTTTGACGTCTTTGGCGATCTGAGCGCGAAGAGCGTCGATGGACGGAAACTTGATTTCGTCGCGCAGCCTTCGCAGAAAATAGATTTCGACTTCAGTCTCCGGTGTCAGTTCAATCGGATGAAAGTTTAATAGATGAGTTTCCACCGCGAAGGAATCGGCGCCAAACGTAGGTCGATTGCCGATGTTGGTAACGGAATCGAAACACTCCTCAACCACGCGGGTGCGGGTGATGTACACACCATCTTTCGGAAGTAACTCTTCGTAGCGGTTTAGGTTGATGGTAGGAACCGTGTGTTTGGTGCCGTAACCTCGTCCCCGTCCGGGCGTAGAGAGCACGCTGAAGGGACGAGCCAGCAGGTAGCGCGCCCGGCTCACCCGGCCTTCCCCGATTAACTTACGAATGTGGCTGCTGGAGACGGACTCTCCACGCAGCCGCATCTCGGAATAGACATGGACGCCAAACCCCAGTTGCTTTCCTAGTTCAGAGAGTAGTGTGACGTCTCCGGCGGCTTTGTGGCCAAAGTGAAAATTAAAGCCTTCATGCACTTCGCGCGCGTTCAAGCGTTGCTTAAGGATGTCTTCGGCAAACTGTTGCGGCGTCAGCAAAGATAAGTCGCGAGTAAAGGGAAGCAGTAGCACGGCATCGAGACTGTTGGTCTGGAAGAGGCGAATCTTTTCTACCGACGGAGTGATGAGTTTCAAGGCCAAGTCTGGTCGCAGAATGCGCAACGGATGAGGCTCAAAGCTCACCGCGACGGCCTTGGCTCCCAACTCTCTTGCACGCAGGACGATATTGGAAATGACTTGACGGTGGGCCCGATGCACGCCATCAAAGTTGCCCACACTGACGACGGTCGGCCCGAAACTGGCGGGAATGTCTTCGAGTTTGTGGAAAACTTGCATCGTCGATCTGCGTTGATCCGCGTTGATCTGCGGCAAGAAATCGGGCAAAAAGCTCAGATTTCAAATTCCAGTTTCATGCCATCGTAAGAAAGCTGTACGTTGGGCGGCAGGGATGCGTTGGTCGCCGCGTGTGGCAGATCATGGCAAATGTGCGTAAAGAAAGCACGCTTCGGTTTGAGCCTCTCTACAATCCGGAGCGAGTTGTCCACGGTGGAGTGCGTGGGATGCGGCTTGTGACGCAGCGCATCCAGAAAAAGAATGTCGAGGCCCTGGAGCTTGGCCAGTGATGCCGCGGGAATTTCACTATGGTCGGTCAAATAAGCCGCACTGCCGGCGCGAAAGCCGTAGATCTCGGTTTCGCCATGAATGACCTCTATCGGTTCGAAGTTCGCGCCGAAAAGCGGCAAAGGCCCATCAATAGGTTTCAGTTCTACCTGGGGTAGTCCACCAAACTTGTAGTCGGCGTCGAAGATGTAACGGAACATGTTGCGGATGAACTCCGCGGCCTCCGGACGAGCGTAGAGCGGCAGCTTGTTGGGCCGCAGCCGGTAAGTGAGAGGCCGAAGATCATCGATGCCGAGAATGTGATCGGCGTGAGTGTGGGTATAAAGTACAGCATCGAGCCGGTGAATCTTTTCGCGGATCGCCTGCTCGCGGAAGTCTGGGGTGGTATCGATGAGCACAGCTCGATCGTTGTACTCGATCAAGACGGAGGGCCGGGTACGGCGGTCACGCGGATCGGACGAGCAACACACCGCGCAATCGCACCCGATGGTAGGCACGCCCATCGAGGTCCCGCTGCCCAAGACCGTCAACGTTGCTTTCATGGCTTGCTGGAAACTGTACCCGCTGCCTGCGGTGGGCGCGCCAACGCGTTGGTGACTTCCACGTAGGCCATGCGCAGTTCGTAAAGACAGTTCTGCAGAAAAACTTCTTCGGCGTTGGTGAGGTTGCCCTGGGTTTTTTCTGTTAGCAGACTGAGCGTGTCAATCGTCTGGCGCGCGCCGATCAGGTCAACACGCGGCTGTCCACCCTGTTCGTGCATCAGTCCGAGTTGCAGCATGGCATTCATGTATAGCGAAGCCATGAAGCGTTCGAAGGTCATCTCCAGCTCTTTAGCGGAATGGCCGCTCAATTCAACGCGCGTGTCCAGATCCTTGGCAGATTTGCGGTAGGCGTCAGCTTGCTGCTGCTGCTCAGCCGCCGTCGGCGTGGGTGGCATGTCAACCATTGGTGGCGGAGCCGCGGATGTTGGCTGCGCCTCCGATGTCACATCTGGCTTCGGGCTGGAACTCGAAACTTCTTCTTGTGTAACCTCGGTGCGAGCCTCGCCTTCCGGAGTAAACAGCCGCCGGTCGGTTACGGTAAAGCTTTCCTGCTTTTTCTCAGGCATGGATTTTCCCTTCAAATCTCTATTCTCTAGGCGAAAAGATACCGCTAAACGGCAAATTGCTTACGGTAAGCTGCGCGCCGCCCGCTTGCACTTGCTTGCCGGAAGCAAATTCGCGACGAATGTAACCGATGGCTACATGGCGTTCTCCGCCTTTAATCGGTAGAGCGGCTACGCTTGTGATCTCACCCACGTCTTTGGCATCGGATTGAATCTTGGTGCCGGGCGTGGGCAGCGCACCCTCCACTTCGAAGCCGGCAAACTTGCGGTGTACCGCGCCACGGGAGCGAATGCGCTCCACGATTTCCTGGCCGACGTAGCATCCCTTGCTGAAATGCAAGGAGCGCTCCTGGCTGGTTTCCTGCGGTAAATCGCGCTCGCGAATGTCCTGACTGTAGCGCGGGATTCCTTCGGCAATGCGAAGCAACTCCTGAGCAGTGGCACTAACCGGTCTGGCTCCGGCCTGGGTTAGTGCGTTCCGCAGTGCCGATGCGTGCTCGGGCGCGAGCCATAATTCGTACCATTCGACGCCGGGGTGGTCCCCCCGGATCATCGTAACGGCCGCATTTTGCCAAATCAAATCGGCCAACTGCAAAGACTCCAGTTGTGGAAACTCGAACCCCGCCTTATGCAATACGTCGGATGCCCTTGGACCTGCGATCCCTATGGACTGCACTTGATCGCTGAGGTTGGCGACTTCAACGTCGTCCATGATGATGTAACGATCGAAGATTGCCAGCAGCTTTTCCAGTTCAGAATGATCAGTGTCCAGCGTCAGTGACTCGCCCCGATAGTAGGCGTACATATCGCCGAGAATGTGGCCCTGCGGATTGAGCAGAAAGGCGTAAACGCCCTTGCCTACGGCCAGGTCACGAATGTTATTTGTGACCATGCCATTCAGCCAGCGCACCCGGTCGCTGCCGGTGAGCGCAATCTTGGCGCGGCTGCTGAGGTCCAGAAGACCGCAGCCAGACAACAGCTCCGCGAACTCGGAGGGCAGGGTTCCGAGGTTAGTAGACGGCGGAACAGCGTCACTTTGAACGGCAGAGGGAGTCATATCCGATGTTTGAATTATACAAGCCAAGCGCAGGCGCCCCCCGCGTCCTTTGCGGCTCTTCTTTGCGAACTCTGCGGTTAAAGGCTTTTCCTGGCTCCGAGTGTGTTACTTTTTCACCCGTGGGCCAGAAAAAGCGAATTGCCATCATCCCCGGCGACGGTATCGGGAAAGAAGTGATTCCTCAGGCCGTCAACGTCATTGCCGCCACCGGCGTTGAAGTAGAAACCGCGCAGTTCGATTGGGGCGCCGACCGCTATCTTAGCGATGGTGTGACGGTGCCTCCTGACGGCTTTACCATGTTGGAGCGCGACTTCGATGCCATCTTGGTAGGCGCGTTTGGCGATCCCCGGGTGCGAACCAACATCCATGCCAAAGAAATCCTGCTGGGCATGCGTTTCAAGATGGATCTTTACGCCAACGTGCGCCCGGTGCGGCTGCTGGATGCGATCCTATGCCCTCTGAAGGGAATCGAACCGAAAGACATCGACTTCGTCGTGATCCGCGAGAACACCGAAGGCGTGTATACCGATGCCGGGGGCGTGTTCAAGCAGGGAACACCCGACGAGATTGCGGTCCAGGAAGACATCAACACTCGCAAGGGAGTCGAGCGCATCATTCGTTACGCCTTCGAATACTGTGAACGGCATACGAAGCTCGACGGCACCAAGCGCAGCCGCGTGCTCATGTGCGACAAATCCAACGCCATGACCCACGCCGGAGGCTTGTGGCAACGTGTGTTCAAGGAAGTGGCGGGCGAGAATCCGCAAATCAAGGCCGAACACATGTATGTGGACGCGCTCTGTATGCAAATGGTGCGCGATCCGCGGCAGTTTGATGTGATCGCCACCAACAATATGTTTGGCGACATTATCACTGACCTTGCGGCTGGACTACAGGGCGGGCTGGGCATGGCCGCGAGCGGTAACATTCACCCCGGCAAGACTTCGATGTTCGAGCCGGTGCACGGTTCAGCGCCGCCGATCGCTGGAAAGAATATTGCCAATCCTTTTGGCGCGATTTTGACAGCGGCGATGATGCTTTCGCATTTGGGACTGACGAAAGAGGCCGAGAAGATCGAGTCTGCAGTGCTGGAAGCGGTGCGTCAGAAGAAAACAACTCAGGACGTCGGCGGGAGTTTGGGAACGCGAGAAGCAGGGGAGTGGGTGGCGAATAGGGTTGCCCAAGGATAAACACCGATCGCGTTGACGACGGCGAACCTTTTCTAGCTGGATGTCGCTTGCTGACCCATCGGGGCGGAGAGCCGCAGCGGCTCTTCCGGCATCACGATCCACGCAATCGGATACGCTATCAGGCCCACTCCAGTCAGGAAAGCGGTGAAGAACCAAACCAGCCGAACCAGCGTCACATCCAGATCAAAGTACTCGGCGAAACCGGCGCAAACCCCGGCGATTCGGCGATCAGCCCGCGGGCGAAGCAACCGCTTTCGGGCCAGCACCGATCCTACGCGAGTGCCGCAGTAGGCGCAGACATTGGCGTCATCCTGGATGACTTTCCCGCAGTAGTTGCAATACATAAGCCACCTCCTGAACCATGGTACGAACTTCAGGATACACCGGTTCCCAACAAAACAGCGCTCCAGCCGGTTGGTCGCGTGACTTCCTGCGAACCAAGACGGTTACTCACAGGTAAACACTCTACGGGTGCAAACTCTACACAAATAGGGATTCATCCCGATAATCTTTGCCGGGAACAGGTAAATCCTGCTCGGGGATAGGGATGGGTGGCAAATCTAAGTTCGAAAGTTGGGGTATTTTTGCAACAACTTACGAGAGCTTAGCTTTGGCCCGTGGTTTGCGGCTGAAGCGGGAAAGGATTGCCATGTCGCAAGCCGTCCATAACCCAACCCAAGAGTTTTGGCAGCCCCCGGTTGCCCATCCCCAGTCGTTACCTGCCCTCGAGAACGTCTGTGCGGGCTGCGGCTCGGAGTTCATGGTAGGGGCACGTTTTTGCCATGTCTGCGGTGGTTCGCGTGCTACTAAAGCGACGGCCGGCCCGATTCCTGTCTGGATGCAGCCACTCGAGTTCCTTAAGGCTTTAGAGTTCCAAAGCGTCAAAGATTGGTTGGGCCTCTCCCCCGCATCGCTGGTCGCCTTCTTTGTGGGGATGGGATGCGTCTTGGCTGCGATGGCCGTCGGTCTCATCTACTCGGTGCAAAGTCTGGCGGACTTCCAAGCTATCCAGCTCTGGCGCCTGGAGTGGTTATTGGCAGCCTTGGTAGCTTTTGTCGCTGGAATTCTGCTGAAGCACGCCGGCGCCCGCTAAGCCTAATTCACCGGTTCCGGATCTCCACTGGTGCTCGTCCGCCGTTGTTGATTCATGCGATAAAGATGATGCACCGGCCCGATCCCCCTGCCTAGTGGGTGAGCATTCACAATTGCCGCTGCCACATAGGCCTTGGTCAGCAGAACCGCTTCCGGCAGGCCCCGCCCTAAGGCGAGGTGGCATGCCACTGAAGTGGCAAAGGCGCAGCCGGTCCCGTGGGTTGAGTTCGACCGCAGTCGCGCTGATTTGAAGGTTTCCTGCTCAATGCCAGCGCGGCCGGTGAAGCTTAGCAGATCAATGGCTTGGTCGAGATGCCCGCCGGTAATCACCACCGCCAATGCCCCCAGCTCATGCATCTTGTGGGCCGCAGCGCGCATTTGCTCGAGGTTCGTAACCGCAAGGCCGGTCAGGGCGGAGGCTTCATCCACATTCGGCGTCACCACCGTCGCCAGCGGGATGAGTTTTTCGGCCAACAAACTGGCCCCGGCATGTGCCAGCAGAGCAGCGCCCGAAGAGCTTCTGAGGATCGGATCCAGCACCACATTTCGCGGCCGATGTTTGGCTAGGAATTCCGCCACTGCCCAAACCACCTTGGCCGAACCCAGCATTCCTAACCGAACCGCCGAAATCTCCAAGTCGCTAGCCAATTCCTCAAGAGTTTCGCTCAGCAGGTCGGCGGCAACTGGCTCTACTCGACGCACGCCGGAAGTGGATTGAACGGTCAGAGCCGAAATGCAGGCCACTCCATAGCACCCATGAGCGGCAATCGTCTTGATGTCAGCCGTTACGCCGGCCCCGGATGAGGGGTCGAAACCGGCGATAGTCAGAACCACAGGTGGCGCAGTGGCCATAAACGAAATGTACCGAAAACCCGATGCTCGCCAAAAGTATTTAACGGGAGATTAGCGAATCGACGCTCTTCCGAACGCCGTAACTTGCTGAATTCAAAACATAAAGTGCTCATTTCATCCTAACTGATTGAAAACACATGGCACGCAAATATTTCCTGCTGCACCAAACTTAGGTTATTTACTAATATATAAACACGTAAGTGATGGCTATCAAAGGTACATTACTCGAATTACCTAAGATATACAGTGAGTTACGTGAGATATCCATAACTGCCTGGTTACATTCTTTCATGTATTTTCGCGTTGACAGGCCAACCTGGAGGCCGATAGCATTCTCAAACACACAGAAAAATTGCTCGGGATACGACTTTTGGAAATGAGGTGATTGCATGCGTGGATTCTTAGCTCACGGACTAGTGAGCGTTTTAGCGGTCGTCAGTTTAGGAGCTTCGCCGGGGCCAAAAGGCTCCGGGCCCAAAGACACTGAAACAAAACCGGCGGCACCGGCGGTTCAAGCCAATGCCACGGCCAAGCCAAAGCATCGTTCGCCCTATCAAGTAGGGACGGCGTCCTGGTACGGGGAGTATTTTGAAGGCCGGGCCACCGCCAGCGGTGAACCCTTTAACATGTACGATCTAACGGCTGCCCACCCCACATTGCCTCTAGGTAGCTGGGTTCGAGTTACAAATCTAGGCAACGGCCGCCGGATTCTTGTCCGCATCAACGATCGCGGGCCTATTATTCCAGGCCGCATCATCGACCTTTCCTACAGCGCTGCTCAGGCGCTCGCCTTCCGGGAAAAGGGTTTGCAGCAAGTGCGACTGGATCTGGTTTCCGCTCGGGAACTTCAGCCGCAACAAATCGCCATGGTCCAGCCGGTGGCGTACTAACCGTAATCATTTTATACTTCATGAAGATGCACGATCCGCGTCAGCGTTTGATCGTTGCTTTAGATGTATCGTCCGCAGCCGCCGCCCACAAGATTGTGGCGGCTGTGGGCGATTCCGCCTTCTGCTACAAGGTCGGGATGCAGCTCTATACTGCCGAAGGTCCTCAAGTGGTGCGGGATCTGGTCGCCTCGGGACGTAAAGTATTTCTCGATCTCAAGTATCACGACATCCCAAATACCGTAGCCTCAGCCGTGCGTGAGGCCGCCAGGCTCAAGGTAAGCATGTTGACCGTGCACGCCGCAGGCGGCGGGAAGATGCTTGCAGCTGCCACCGAGGCAGCTACTTCCGCCAACCCTTCGTTGATGGTTCTGGCGGTCACTGTGCTCACCAGTCTGGACGATAACGATCTCGACAAGCTCGGGATTCACGGCCAAGTACGCGACCAGGTATTGCGGCTGGGAGCCTTGGCATTGACCTGCGGTTGTCGGGGAATTGTGGCATCGGCGCGCGAAGCTCCGGCTCTGCGCAGCGAATTAGGAACTGACTTTGCCATCGTGACTCCAGGCGTGCGGCCCGCTGGTTCCGACGTTGCTGATCAAGCCAGAGTTGTCACTCCTGCCGAGGCCATTGCAGCCGGAGCCAGCCATATCGTCGTCGGACGGCCGATCACCGCGGCAGCCGACCCGGGCAGCGAAGCTCGCGCTGTCCTTGCGCAGATCAGCTCCTAGGGGATTGCCGGCAGCATTGCCATTCTGATCGATAACGCTGAGTGAGTTACAATTCTCTCGCCATGATTGATACTTACTTAGTTCCAGAAAATACCGTGGTCAACGCCAAAGGCGATGGCGCGACGGTTGACGTCAGCAGCGCCGCCAACCGCGTGTTCCTGTTGAGTCTGAATATCACGGAAATCGTCGAGCAGGAATCGCTCGACGTAAGCATCTTCGGATCGGCCGATGGCGCCGCATGGAGCCCAAAGCCAATAACCTATTTCCCGCAAAAGTTCTATACGGCCGAGCACCCCATGCTGTTGGATTTGACGGGCCGGCCCGAAATGAAGTTTTTACGCGCTCACTGGGAAGTGGCCCGCTGGGGCCGAGGCACCGAGATCCCCATGTTCAAATTTGGGGTGAGCATCCGCGAAGTGCCGGCGGACATTCTGAAAGAAGCTACTTCGGAAGCGCAGGCGCTGGCTTAGTTTGCGTGCTGTACGTGGCACTTGGTCTATACTTTTCCATCCTCAGAGAGGAACAACAAATGAAGAGACACGTGGCTGCCATATTGTGCTGCATCACAATGACGTGCATGCTCGCCTATACGCAAAGCGCGGACGATGGCTTTCAGACGGCGACAGTGGTGTCCATCGAAAAACTTGCCGCTGACGCGCAGCATATGGAAAAGGGGGATCAATTCAAGATATCCATGAGCATGGGAAGTACGCTCTATCTGTGCAAGGCCAGCGCTCCTGCCGCAGGTTTCATGGACTGGACCCGGGGGAAAGAATTTCCGGCGAAGGAAAATGGCAATGTCCTGCTGGTGAAGAACAAGAATGGACAGATTGTGGAACTGAACATCGCCAAGAAAAAGACAAAATAATACTTAGCCGGGCGGGGCGCCCGGCCTGCATTATCCGAGTTTCCCCGCTTCCGCTATATTGAATTGACCCCATGGCGGAGCAAAAAGTCATTCGTCCCGCGCGAAATATTTCCGGCAGCATCCGCCTGCCCGGAGACAAATCTATCTCCCACCGTTACGCCATGCTGGCGGCGATTGCCGAAGGCAGTACACGCCTCGATAACTTTTCTACCGGGGCCGATTGCTCCAGCACCCTGAATTGCCTACGCACACTCGGTGCCGAATGGGAACGTGCCGGAGATGTGGTAACGATTCAAGGGCGCGGACCAAAGCTACAAGTGCCAACCACGCCGCTTGACTGTGGCAACTCCGGCTCGACCATGCGCATGCTAAGCGGAATTCTCGCGGGGCAGGATTTCAGCAGCGAACTGCTGGGCGATCCATCTCTCTCACGGCGGCCCATGGCCCGCGTAATGACGCCTCTGCAAGCCATGGGGGCAAAGATCAGTGCCTCCGATGCATCCCATGCGCCGCTGCGGATCAGCGGCGGCAATCTCCACGCGATTGACTACAAGATGCCGGTTGCCAGTGCGCAGGTGAAATCTGCGGTACTATTCGCCGGGTTGTTCGCGAATGGCGAAACTCGAGTCGAGGAGCCGGTGCGCACCCGCGATCATGGTGAGTTGGCGCTGCGGGCGTTCGGCGCAGAAGTGCGCCAGCATGCCAAAAGCGTCAGCATTCTTGGCGGTCAGCAACTCCACGGAATCGAGGCCAACATTCCCGGCGATCTTTCGAGCGCGGCGTTCTTCTTATGTGCGGCGGCGTTGTTTCCCGGATCGCAACTGACCATCACTGGCTTCGGATTGAATCCGACGAGAAGCACTTTGCTCGACCTGCTTGCCGGCATGGGTGTGCGGATTTCCATCACGCAACTCGAGGAGCACTACGGAGAATTGACCGGGACGGTGCAAGTGCAGGGTGGGGAATTAAGAGGCACGGTAATTCAGAGCCCATATACGGAAAAGCTGATCGACGAAATCCCCGTGCTGGCGGCAATTGCGCCTTACACCGATACTGGGATTGAAATCCGCGATGCGCGCGAGCTGCGGGTGAAAGAGTCGGACCGGATCGCAGCCCTCGCCGCTAATTTACGTGCCTTGGGCGCAGACGTCGAAGAACGCGAGGACGGACTGAAAATTCCAGGCAAACAGAACCTGCACGGGGCAGAGGTCGATTCCCTCGGCGATCACCGTATCGCTATGGCATTTTCGGTAGCGGCGTTGCGGGTTGAGGGAGAGACGCTGATCAAGGGAGCCGATGCGGCGGTGATTTCTTTCCCTGAATTCTTTGAAGTGCTGGCAAGTGTGGTGCAGCGGTAAAGGGCCGGGCGTTGATTGATACACGGCCAGTTTGTCAGAGCCTCGGTTCTTAGTTGACGAACTGTTCCTACGAGAGCAGACTTGCCGGATTCACTCAAGGAGCGAGCATGAACAGATTCCGGTTTGCGATCTTGGTCGGAGTTTTTGCGGTTTGCATGTTGCAATGGCTGCCGGGACAAGATCAACCGCCAGCGTCAGCCTCGCAGCCCACGACAACGGCGTCAGAGAAAACCATCACGGCTTACACACTGCCGCCAGATCTTTATCACAAAGCCCACGACCGCAATCGCATCCATTTCCACCTGGCGCTGATCGGTTTTGCCTATGGTTTGGTGGTTCTTTGGCTAATCCTGCGCTGGAGGCTGGGGGCAAAATTCCGCGACTGGGCTGAGCGCTCGAGTTCCCGTCGTTTTGTGCAGAGTCTCGTCTTTTGCCCCTTGCTATTGCTGACCATTGCAGTTTTCACGTTGCCTTTGGACATTTACGGCGAAGTCGTCGAGAAAAGGTACGGAATCTCGATTCAGGGATGGGGCTCGTGGAGTTGGGATTGGATCAAGGGACAACTGATCGCTGTGGTCATCGGAACCATCCTGATCTGGCTGCTCTACGTGGTGATTCACCGCAGCCCGCGCCGCGCGTGGTTTTATTTCTGGTTGATCGCGTTACCCATTGGCGTGTTCATCTTTTTTCTAGGGCCTTGGGTCATCGACCCAATGTTTCACAAGTTCGAACCGCTGCAGCAGAAAGATCCAGCACTCACGGCTAGTCTGGAAAAGATGGTGCAACGAGCAGGCGAAAACATTCCTCCCGAGCGCATGTTCTGGATGGGCGCCGGGGAAAAGACCACAGGCTTGAACGCCTACGTCACTGGCATCGGCGCCTCTAAACGAATGGTGGTTTGGGACACGACCATCGCCAAGATGAACGACCGCCAGATAGTTTTTGTCGCGGGGCACGAAACCGGACACTATGTGTTGCAGCACATTCCCAAAGGCATTGCTTTCTTTGCCGTTCTACTGCTGCTTTTCTTCTATCTGGTCCACCGCCTGATCGGATGGGTGCTGGCGCGCTGGGGAGCAAGCTGGGGAGTTCGCGGTCTGGACGATTGGGCGTCGTTGCCCGCGCTGCTATTCTTGCTGTCGCTGCTGTTCTTCATAACCAACCCAGTCGGAAGCGCTTTCAGCAGATACCTGGAACATCAGGCCGATCAGTACGGACTGGAAGTGACGCATGGCCTCACACCTAATTCCGGTCAGGTTGCGGCGCAAGCTTTTCAGGTTCTGGGTGAAGTGGATTTATCGGATCCCGCTCCGAATCCGATCAATGTATTCCTGTTCTATGATCATCCGCCGATTTCTGATCGAGTGAGTTTTTGCTTGACCTATAACCCCTGGGACATTGGTGGGGGAGGGGAATTCGTGAAATAGAGCGGTCTCCCCCGCGCGGAAGGAGACCGTTCCTAATGACCATATTTAGATGTGCTCGGTCTTGCCATCATATTTGACCGTGCCATTGCTCTGGTTCACGCGATCCACATCCTGGTTGGTGTAGGTGCGGGACGCCCTTCGGGCCGGGCTTGATCCGGTCATCATCCGAGCGACACTCCAACTGCCTTCGCTCACCCCACCGACGAACTCAGAACCGCCGCGCTCCTTCTGCCCACGCATGTGTCCATGCATCGGTTCGGACATGGATTCGGCAGGTGCAGTTGCGGCTGACGGTCCATACCATGTGGGTTGGGTGAAAACGCCAACCGGGGGTTCGGCGATGAACTCATCCGACAGCGTCGCGTTGGTGGCGCCGGCGACGTTCCCCCAAGTGGCATTGCTGGCCCCCACCGGAGACGGCGAAACGGTGGACAGGGTCACGGACGGAGTCACGATCAGTGGAACAAACGGCGCTGCATACACACCGTATGCTGGAACCCAATTGCCGGCGGTTCCTCCGATGACGATATTTTGAGCTGCGGCTAATCCGGAGAGCAGGAGAAGCAGGCAAAGAACTGAGAGCTTACGCATAGAAATCCTCCACTTCCTGAGTAATCAGATTCGCGAGACGGCTTCCTGGGATGCTTTTTCGGAGCGGCCGGCGCGATGTAAAGCTGAACGATGATACACCCGAAATGCCGCTCTGGGCGCGGCTTTTGTTAGGTCCCGATGAAGCGGGCGTAGAGACTTCTGGCCACTGCCGGATCGGTGGTGCCTTTAATAATCGCCCGGCCGTCAGGAAACAATGTCAACTCATAGGGTTCGCGCCAGAACTTGAGAACAAAGTCACTATGGCGGACCTTCCCATGAGGGCGCAGGCGTTCGCTCATCTCGGCCAAGTCCAGCGGGCGGCGACGTTCATGGATTTGGACGGAGTTGCGGCCACACAGTGTAATGTGGGGCCGGCCTTCGCCCGCCAGGTGGGGAAATTCGTGCAGGCCGCAGGTGGGGCAGCCGGGGCGGGGCTTGTCGGCGATGATTTCCGCCCGGTCGTTTTGCCAGACATCAAAGGACAGCAGAGTACGACGCAGGTGTTCTGTCGCTCCCACCAGTAATTTGAGAGCTTCGGTGGCGGCGATGGAGGCCGCCAGATTGACCGCGGAATTCAGAATTCCCGCAGTCTCGCAGGTTTCGAGCGCTCCTTGTGGAGGCCGGGGGAATACGCAGGCCAGACAGGCGGTTTGGCCAGGTATGACATTGAGCGTCACGCCATAGCTGCCGACTGTCGCGGTATAAATCCAAGGCAAGGAATGCTTGACCGCGAAGTCGTTGATCAAGTACCGGGTCTCGAAATTGTCTGTACCATCGAGAATGAGTTGGGCGCCCGCCAGTAGGGAATCGATGTTGGAAGGAATCAGATCGGCGACCTGAGGTTCGACAACGATCTGGGAATTGAAGGCAGCGATCTTTCGCGCGGCAGCGATGGCCTTGGGCAGCGACTCAGCGGCATCACCTTCGTCGAATAACGACTGGCGCTGCAAGTTGCTGGGTTCAACGTAGTCGCGGTCGATGATGCGAATGGTGCCGACTCCGGCGCGTGCCAGCAGGGAAGCGAGCACCGAGCCGGTAGCGCCGCATCCGGCGATTACGATGCGGGAGGCGGCAAGGCGGCACTGACCCTCCGTGCCGATGCCGCGAAATAACACCTGTCGCGAATAGCGGTCGCCCAGTTCCAAAGAGATCACCGTTCACAGCCTTAACAAACCTTTATTATAGTGGCCGCTGGGTTTGCGTAGCGGTCGGCAGCGAAGAAGTCGTTTCAGAGAAATCTCGGCAGACAACATTGATTCATAAGACTTCATCGAAACTGTTAAGGTCCAACCAAACAGAGGGGCCGGTTTGCGCGTAGGGAGAGCTTTGCTCACAACTTTGCTGGTAATGGCGTTCCTGCCCGCGTGCATTCTGTATGCGGCAGCCGGCGAATCTTCTCAGCAAAGTGAGGACGTTCAGGAGTCGCCGCCCACGCCGGACAACCTGGCAAAGTACGAGGGCCTCAAAGTCGCGGGAATCCGCTTCCCCGCAATCTCATCCGCTGTGGGACAGCAACACCTTCGCGATCTGCTTCCGCAGAAACAAGGCCAACCTCTGGAACGCGACGGTCTGCGCCGAAGCATCCATGTGCTCTTTGATACTGGACGATTTACCGACATACGTGTGGAGGCAGAACCTGCTGCCGACAACCAGGTCACGCTGTCGTTCCTGACCACGCTTAGCTACTTCGTAGGTGAAGTGCGCGTGGAAGGCGCGCCCACTCGTCCCACGGCGGGGCAGATTGTGAATGCCTCGAAGCTGACACTGGGAAGTCCATTTTCCAGCGAGCGCATGGACACTGCTCTGGCCAATATCAAGGAGCTTCTGGTGGAGAACGGTTATTACCGGTCCACCATCGCTCCGCAGCAGTCCGAGGACGCAAATACCCAGCTGATCGCCATCGTGTTCACCGTGACTCCTGGCGAGCAGGCACGGGTAGGCACGGTGATTGTGAATTGTAATTCCGGATGTGTCCCTGCCGACGTCCCCAAAATTGCCAAGCTTCGGCCTGGGGACCGGGTTTCGACGCAACGCACCAGTAGCGCGTTACAGCGCCTGCGCAAACGATATCAAAAGCAGAAACGTCTGCTGGTCCAGGTTTCCGTCGCCCAAAAAACGTATCGTCCGGAAGCCAATGTAGTGGACTACACGCTCAACATCGTACCCGGCCCCCAGGTGGACGTCTCCGCCGAAGGCTTCAAACTACGGAACAAGATTCTCAAACAGAACGTTCCCGTCTTCGAAGAGAATGCCGTGGACGAGGACCTGTTAAACGAAGGTCGCCGCAATCTGGTGAATTATCTGCAGAGCCTGGGATATTTTGAGGCTGCGGTGGACTTGCAGAAACACACTGACGATGCTGCCGGACAACTGCATATTGTCTACACCATTAACGCTGGCTCTCGGCACAAGCTAGTGAAAGTGGAAATCACGGGAAACCAATACTTTCTCACGAATACGACGCTGCGCCCACTTTTACAGGTACAGCCGGCTGGACGGTTGCTTGCCCATGGACGCTACAACCAGCGTTTGCTGGCTGACGACGTCCGTAGTCTGGAAAACATTTATCGCGCCAACGGCTTCCCGCAAGTTGCGGTTACGTTTACCGTGTTGGACAACTACGAAGGCCACGAGAATGAAATTGCAGTCCGGTTCGTGATCGACGAAGGTCCCCAGATGCGGGTCGGAGCCTTTCGCATGGTGGGCGATACCAGCTTTTCCAAACCCGAGCTTGCCCCGCATCTCAACACGGCTGAGGGGGAGCCATTCTCCGAGTACTACATCGCCGAAGACCGTGACACTATTTTGAACTATTACTTCAACCGTGGGTTCCCGGATGCCACATTCGAAGTAGCCGCGAATCCGATCCCTGGGCGGAGTAACCGCATGGACGTTGCATTCACCATCCACGAAGGTAAGCAGGTATTCGTGGACCGGGTGCTGGTCACCGGTCTGGGACACACCAAGCCTTACATCGTCAATCGCGAACTTCAGGTGGCCCCGGGCGATTCCCTCAGCCAGATCAATATGCTGAAGACGCAACAGAAGTTGTACGACCTGGGCATCTTCAATCAGGTGGATGTCGCCGTGCAAAACCCGGCCGGAAGCGAACCGGCCAAGAACGTGCTGCTGGATGTGCAGGAAGCCAAGCGGTACACGTTCACCTATGGCATAGGTCTGGAATTCCAAACCGGTCAACCAACCGCCATCGGCACCGATCAAGCCAAAGGTCAAACCGGGGTCAGTCCTCGCGCCTCTCTCACCGTAACCCGTCTGAATCTTTGGGGCAGGAACCAAACCATCACGTTCAAAGCGGATGTAGGCAGCTTGCAGCAACGTGGGCTGATCAGTTATAGCGCGCCGCGCTTGTTCGGAAATCCCAGGTGGAACTTTTCCTTGACCGGGTTTTACGACAACACCCTCGACGTTACTACATTTACGTCGCAACGCCTGGAAGGATCAGTGCAGTTCCGCCAGATCGTCAACAAAACCAGCACTCTGGATTACAGTTTTACTTATCGCCGTGTAAAGGCCAACAACCTCGAGATCAGCCCGGCAGAAATTCCCCTGCTCTCGCTGCCGGTGCGCGTGGGTGAGCCGGGAATAACCTATATCCGCAATACGCGCGACAGCGATCTGGAAAGCACCAAGGGCAGCTACAATGCCGTGATCGCAGGGGTGGCATCCAGCTATTTCGGTTCGCAAGCCGATTTCAGCCGAATCCTGGTTCAGAACTCTACCTACCACGGATTCGGCAAGAACCGTAGGCCGGAAAAACAATGGGTGCTTGCGCGCTCGACTCGCGTTGGGTTGGAGAACGCTTTTGGCAACACTTCGATACTACCGCCGGGGCAGGGCTGTCCAGATCCGACGCAGACCAATTGTCCCGACGCCACCGTCATTCCGCTGGCCGAGCGTTTCCTCGCCGGCGGAGGAAACTCGCACCGCGGATTCGGGCTGAACCAGGCTGGCCCGCGCGATCCCGTCACCGGGTTTCCGCTGGGCGGGAGCGCGTTATTTCTGAACAACCTGGAATTGCGTTTCCCGCCGAGCACCCTGCCTTATGTCCATGACAACATAAGCTTCGCTCTGTTTTGGGATACAGGCAATGTTTTTGTTGACGGCCGCAGTATGCTGGACAACCTGCTGCGCTGGCGGCAGAAAAATCCCCAGATGTGCTTACAGGAAAGCACCGCGAACCAGTGCGACTTCAGCTATATGAGCCACGCGCTGGGAATCGGACTACGGTACAGGACTCCGATTGGACCGGTGCGCTTCGATTTCGGGTACAATTTAAATCCACCAGCGTTTCCAAGTTGTCAGGCGACGGCCAGTGTCAGTGGGCAGGGGCAATCCTCGTACTGTGTAAAGAACAGTACGGACAGCCTCCCCTACTTCGTGCCGCAGCACGAGTCGCACTTTAACGTTTATTTCAGTATCGGACAGACCTTTTGATGAACCGTTTTTGCAGCTTCGTTTGCGCCTTAGCATTGGTGGTTGGCCCGTCAACTTCGTGGGCCGGAGAAGTATTGGATCGCATTGTGGCAACCGTGAACGGCCACATAATTCTTCAGAGCGACTGGGATGACGCGCTGCGCTGCCAGGCGTTCGAGGATGGCCGCTCGCTGGACCAGTTGCCCCCCGCCGAGCACAAAGCCGCGCTGGACCGCCTCATTGACCAGGAACTCTTGCGGGAGCAAATGCACTCCTCGGACTTTCAGCATGCCAGCAACCAAGAAGTGACGCAGCGGATACAAGACATTCGCCGCCAATATCCGGAAGCGGCGACGACCCAGGGCTGGCAGGCGCTGCTTCGCCGTCGCGGACTAACAGAAGATGAGTTGAAACAGCACGTTTCACAGCAGCTCGACTTGATGAGCTTAGTGGACGCCCGCTTACGTCCCAATGTCAGCATCGATTCCAAGAGTATTGAGAGTTACTACAACCAGCAGCTCCTGCCCCAACTCCGGCAGTCGGGAGAGAAAGAAGTCCCGCTCGCCGAGGTGACTCCTAAGATCAAAGAGTTGCTCACGCAACAACAGATGAACCAGTTACTGCTTGCCTGGCTGGATAACCTGCGCTCGGGCAGCGAGATTCGCCGGGAGACGTCCGATTCCAAGGGCGAGTTGCAATGACCGATGCCGGCGCCAAGCCGGATCGGCGCAAGTGGGGAAAGCGTCTGCTAATTGCGGCGCTTGTCATACTGTTGGGCTTGGGTGGCTTCGCCTGGTATGCAACCACCGATTCATTTCAAGCCTTGATACGCCGCCGTGTGGTGGCAGAGTTGGAGCGAATCACCGGTGGCCGCGTCGAACTCGGCGGCATCCACACCATCCCCTTCCGATTCGTGGTTGATGTTCGTGACCTGACTATTCACGGCCGCGAGGCGGCCACTGAAGTTCCTTACGCCCACGTTGACCGAGTGGTCGCCAAGATTCGTCTTACCACGGCGGTCGGGTTTGAACTCGGATTTGACTCCCTGGTACTGGATCGTCCAATAGCTCACATTATTTTTTACCCGGATGGAACCACCAATCAACCTGAGCCACAGGTAAAAGCGAGTGGCGATAGCCCGATCGCAAAACTCGCTTCCTTGTCGATTGGCCACTTGGAGATACGCCATGGTGCGCTTTTCTGGGACGACCAGACACTCCCGCTCGACCTTGCCGCGGACGACGTTTCCGCCGATCTGAACTACTCTCTGTTACACCGGCGCTACGATGGCAATCTTCTGGTCGGCAAGATCAATACTCAGTTTGAAGGTTACCGGCCAATATCGTGGATGACGGAAGCACATTTCACCCTGAGTCATGCCGGCCTGGAGGTGCAATCGTTGAAGGCGACTTCAGGTCGTTCGCATCTTCAGGCGAGCGGGCGGGTGTCGCACCTCGACAATCCAGAGATCACTGGGGAGTACAACCTAACCTTGGATCTTGGGGAAGCGGGCGCGGTTTCACGCCATCCCGAAATCCGTTCTGGAACATTGCAGGCTACGGGCAAGGGTTCGTGGTCGAGAGCGCAATTTGTGTCAGCAGGCAAGTTGTTGGTCAAGGATCTCGACTGGCGCACCGAGCTTTTGAAGTTTCGTGCCGACAGTCTTAGTGCGCAATACAACTTGGATCCGCAGCGCCTGGGGCTCAGCGGGATCAGCGCGAGAGTGCTGGGTGGAGATGTTAGCGGCGACGCGGAAGTCAGCAACTGGCTGCTGCCGGCGTCGACGGGCAAGGACCGTAAACAGAAAGCTGCTGAACAGAAGGGAAGCGTACGCTTGCGGGCGAAAGGCCTTTCCGCCCAGGAGATCGTGGCGGCACTATCCTCGGAGGCGAGGCCGTTGCAGGGCATGAACCTGGCCGGGTTGGGCAGCGGAACGCTCGAGGGCCGCTGGCGAGGCTCGCCGCATAATGCGGAAACCGAGATTACATTGGAAGTCGTTCCTCCGGCCCAGGTCTCTCCCCAGCAATTGCCCATCAGCGCGCGCGGCCACGCCATTTATCGGACTGCCCCCGCAGAATTGGAAGTGTCCGAGTTCAACGCCAACACTCGATCCAGTCAGGTCCGCGCCTCGGGTACACTCTCGACCCGTGCGGCCATGAAAGTATCGTTCAACACCAGTGACCTGGCAGAGTGGGAGCGGGTGCTACTTTCGTCGGGATACCAGCAGCACGGCCTGGTTGACATGCGGGGTCAAGCTTCCTTTACAGGCTCTGCCAGCGGACGCTTGTCGGAAATTGATTTTGAAGGCAAACTACAATCTCAGGACTTCGAGGTCCTAATACCAGCCACCTCGAGATCTCCCAGGCAACAAATTCGCTGGGACTATCTCGCGGCAGAGATCGAACTTTCACCCAACACCTTTATTGCTCACAATGGCACATTGCGCCACGGCGAAACCAGCGTGGGATTCGACCTGGAAACCCAGCTCGCCGAACGGCGTTTTGTCGAATCCAGCGCCTTCACGGCAAGTGTGCAAATGCATAACGCCGATGTCGCAGAGATTCTGGCTATCGCGGGTGAGGAATTTCCTGCCAGCGGAAAAATCGATCTCTTTGTACATGCTTCGGGGACCCGGGCACAGCCCCGCGCGGATGGCACCATCCATTTGACGGACGGGGTCGTGCAGGGACAAGCCATTCAGCGATTCGATTCGAAGTTTTCGCTCAACCATGAGCAGCTCTCGCTGGAGGAAATTCAGCTGGCGCATTACCAGGCCCAGGTGACAGGCGACGGTACCTATGATTTCCTGACCCGCGGGTTCCACTTCCACCTGTTCGGCAGCAAGTTTGATCTGGCCAGCTTTCCCTCTCTCCAGTCCACGCGGATCGCGGTGGAGGGCAGCATGGACTTCGAAGCCCAAAGTTCCGGAACCCTGGACGAGCCCATCATCAACGCCAAGATACGTTTACACGACCTCACCCTGGATCATGAGCGCATGGGAGACTACCAATTCGATGCGGCAACCCGCGGGCGTGAATTGCGCTTGACCGGACTTTCCGAATTCAAAGACAGTCAGCTCAACATCGACGGAACCGTTAACCTGAGCGGTGACTGGCCCTCCAATGTGAATCTCCATTTCAAACACCTCGATGTGGATCCGGTCTTACGGAACTACTTGCGTGGACGGGTTACAGGACACTCGTCGGCGGCGGGTGATTTGCAATTAGTTGGACCGTGGCGGAACCCGCGAGAGTTGCAGGTCAACGGAAACATTAGCGACTTCTTCGCCGACGTGGAACACATTCAGGTCCGCAACAACGGGCCGGTGCGGTTCGCGATCTCCGGCAACGTTCTTGATATTCAGCAATTGCGCCTTGCCGGCCAGGGCACCGACCTCGGCATCGCGGGGACCGTCCAACTCGACGGGGATCGCCAACTCGATCTGCGGGCTGACGGCAATGCCGACCTCCAGCTGATTCAAAGCTTCGACCCCGAATTCACGTCCAAAGGAACCGTGGCCGTGAACGTGACCATGGCGGGTACAGTTGCCCGGCCTGCGATTCAGGGACGGTTGCAGGTGACCGGTGGCTCGATTCAATACAGCGATCTGCCCAGTGCGCTGAGCGACATCAACGGATCGTTCGTATTCAACACCAACCGCTTGCAGATCGAGACACTGACGGCGCACGTGGGTGGCGGATTGGTCTCGTTTGGCGGCTACGCGACTGCTTACAATCAACAACTGGCTTTTGATCTCACCCTCAAGGGTCAGGATGTGCGCCTGCGCTACCCGCCCGGCATCAGTTCCGTAACCAACGAGCAGCTGCGTTGGTCAGGAACCTCGGCTGGTTCTACGCTCTCCGGGGACATGACCGTCACCAAGCTGGGGATAACGCCGGGATTCGATTTCGCTTCTTATCTCCAGCGCAGCGCGCAAGGTTCGGTGTTGCCCCAAACCAATCCTGTGCTGAACCGCATCCACATGGATGTACGCATTGTGAGTACGCCAGAATTGGAGATGCAAACGGCTGTTGCCCGCCTCTCCGGCGACGCCGACTTGCGCCTGCGGGGCACGGCAGCCAAGCCCGTTCTGCTGGGACGGGTCGACGTGTCCGAAGGCGAGGTGTACTTCAGTGGTACCAAATACCGCATGGAGCGAGGGGACGTGACCTTTGCGAACCCGGTGACCACCACCGCCGTGCTGGATTTACAGGCCACCACGCGCGTCCAGGACTACGACATCACCGTGAACTTGAATGGCGGAACCGACAAGCTCAACTTGAGTTATCACTCGGAGCCCCCCTTGCCGCCCGCGGACATTATCAGCTTGCTGGCATTGGGACAGACGCAGGAACAGTCCGCGCAGATGCAGCAGAATGGCCAATCGCCTTTTTCCGGGCAGGCATCGAACCTGGTGCTCGGTGAGGCTTTGAACTCGGCCATCAGCAACCGCGCCCAGCACCTGTTTGGCATCAGCCACATCAAGATTAACCCCCAGGGAATCGCAACTGAGACCACCCCCACGCAGAACAATCCCTACCCCGCTGTGACTATCGAGCAACAGGTAAGGGACAACCTGACCCTCGCCTACACCAGTAACGTGAATCAGACGTCTCAGCAGATCATTCAGGGTGTATACAACATCAGTAAAAATGTCTCCATCGTCGGTCTCCGCGATTACAACGGAGTGGTGAGCTTCGAGGTTAGATTCCGCCAGCGCAGGAAGTAGCGGCTCTGTAACATTCGCCGCTACGTTGACTTGCTTCTGCGGCCCTCCTAAGATTGCTGCCCTGGGGCGGATCCTTCGGTGCTCGGCAAAACTATCTCGCATTACCGCATTATCGAGAAACTTGGTGGCGGCGGCATGGGCGTCGTTTACAAAGCCGAGGACGCCCGCCTTAGACGTTTCGTAGCCCTCAAGTTTCTGCCTGAAGATGTTGCCCGCGACCCGCATGCGCTCGCCCGTTTTCAACGTGAAGCGCAGGCCGCATCGGCGTTGAATCATCCCAACATCTGCACCATTTACGACATCGGCGAGCAGGACGGCCACGCTTTTATCGCCATGGAGTTTCTGGAAGGGATGACGCTGAAACACCGCATCGCAGGCCATCCGCTGGAAATCGAGACTCTGCTGTCGCTTGGCATCGAAATCGCCGACGCGCTCGATGCCGCCCACGCCAAGGGGATCGTCCATCGCGACATCAAACCCGGCAACATCTTTGTTACAACCCGCGGAAGCGCCAAAGTTCTGGATTTCGGCTTGGCCAAAATTTCGGGAAAGCCAGGGTCGAGTACTGACGCCACCGCGGCGACCATTGACTCAAAAGAACATCTCACCAGTCCGGGCTCCGCTCTGGGCACCGTCGCCTACATGTCCCCCGAGCAGGTCAAGGGAAAGGAACTCGATGCCCGCACTGACCTGTTCTCCTTCGGGGCTGTCCTTTATGAGATGGTGACCGGAACTCTGCCGTTTCGAGGCGACACTACCGGCGTGATCTTCAAGGCCATTCTCGACGGGACGCCGACGCCTGCGGTGCGTCTAAACCCTGACCTGCCTAACGAACTGGAACGGATCATCGCCAAATGCCTGGAGAAAGATCGTGAGCTGCGTTATCAGCACGCCTCCGACATTCGTACCGATCTTCAGCGTCTGAAGCGCGACACCGTGTCTGGCACGTCCGCGGCTGAAGTTCGAGCTGTGCAGCAGCCGTCGCGACATCTCCGTCAACTGCTTTATGGTTCTGCTCTGGTGATTGTGCTGCTTGCGTTGGGGCTTGGACTACGCTGGTTCACAGGCCAGCAGACCAGTGCTCCCAAGTCGTTAATCGAGCGGCAACTGACCTACAACCCTCCTGAGAACCGAACCTTCGGCAGCGCCATTTCGCCCGACGGAAAACTGTTGGCTTCTGGGGACACTCGTGGCCTTCACATGATCTCCGTTGACACTGGTGAAGCCCACGACATCTCTCTTCCTGATGAAATGCGGATGCATCTTTGGGAAGTTGCCTGGTTCCCCGACGGCCAGAAATTGCTGCTCGTCACTCGGTCTGATGCAGAAGACACCGTGATTTCAAAGATCTCGATATTCGGAGGCGCTCCTCATAAGCTGTGGCCGCAGAGTTACTCGCCGGCGATTTCTCCGAAGGATTCCTCCATCGCCTACGTGACCGGAGCCGGCCACGAATTGTGGCTGGCCGGGCCAGACGGCGAGAATCTCAGGAGACTTACAGAAAGCAAGGACGAGGTTTATAACTGTCTGACATGGTCCCCTACGGGTGAACTTATCGCCTACTGGAAGGGGACAGAACAGGGAGGAGAGGTTGGAACCATCTCTGCCAACGGAGGTGTACCTAGTAGCGTCATCTCCAATCCTGGATTGGCGTTCGGCCCTCCCCCCGTCTCCCAGTTGTTATGGCTTCGGGACGGCCGGTTGCTTTTCCCGATGCCGGAGATTCATAGCGACTTTTCCAATCTCTGGCAAATTCCCGTGGATCCCAGCACTGGTGTGATCAGAGGGAAGATGGCCAAGTTGACTAATTGGCATGGCGAGGGCCCACTCTGGCCGAGCGCCACCAGCGACGGCGCTCGCCTGGCCGTTGTCAAGGTCCGAAGTTGGGTCGACATTTACTCCGGCGAGCTGAAAGGCGATAAATCCTCTTTGACTTCCCTACAATCTATTTCCTTGACTCGAACCGACGATCACGTATCCGGTTGGATACACGACGGCAAGGCTGTTCTTTTTGATTCAAGTCGTTCCGGCAAGAGCCAGATATTCAGGCAAGAACTGGGGCGAGAATCCCCTGAGCGACTAATCCCCGGTACTGATGACCAACAAAGTCCCCAGTCAAGTCCAGATGGTGCTTGGATCATCTATTGGTCCACGCCGGGCGGTGGTGTCGCTTCACCCACAACCAAGCAATTGATGCGAATTCCCTCATCTGGGGGGCCACCCGTCAAGATTCTGGACGAACCGGTCGACGACGGAGCGGAATTTGGTTGTCCGTATTCGCCATCGAGTCTTTGTGTGCTCGCCCGGAGGGAACACGACCGTCTGGTTTTTTACCATCTGGATCCGTGGCGGGGCTTGGGGAAGCAAGTCGGCGAAGTCAGTTCGGCGCTTGCGAATGACTCGTCCTGGAGTGTTTCTCCTGACGGCCTGAGCTTGGCAGTGACGGAGTCGCGCAGAGTTGCTGGGCAGGTGCAAGTTCTAGACCTGCGTGATTCCACCGATCACGTTATTGCCCTCGTTCCCAGCTGGCGCGTCTGGGATGTTGCCTGGGCGGCTGACGGCAAATCACTTTTCGCCGCCGGGTCGAGGGACCCTGATTGCTTCGTTCTACAGATTGAGTTGAATGGGCAAACGCGAGTCCTGATGAACCAGGGGAAGGATCACCTGGTTCAACTTCTGCGTCCTTCCCCAGATGGCTACCATCTCGCCTTCAGCCAACTAACCTGGGAGAGTAACGCCTGGCTGCTGGAGAACTTCTGATGCTCAAAAGCCTCCTGCAAGCCGGAATCACATCTGCGTTCCTTCCCTAAGTTGCATCCCGCTTCTGCGGGAGGTTTAAAGGGAGGACATTGTCATGCGGAAGGACCGAGGCTTTTCGCTGATTGAATTGCTGATTGTGGTGGCGATCATCCTGATCATCGCCGCCATTGCAATTCCCAATCTGATTAGTGCCAAAATTGCGGCCGACGACGGCTCCGCAGTCGGCTCGCTCCGCACCATCAACACGGCTCAAGTTACCTATGCATCGATGTTTCCGGCGGTTGGCTACGCCCCGACCGTCGGCGCACTCGGGCCGGCTGCCGCCACCGGCTGTACTACGCCGAGCTCAGCTAACGCTTGCCTGATCGACTGGGTGGTTTCGCATGCTACCACCCCAGCTACCGCCAAGAGTGGCTATTACTTCGCCATGGGAGTGGTCACCACCAACGGCGCCAATGTCGGTTACACCGTCGGGGCCGCACCCGCGGCTTTCAATCGCACTGGGGTGCGCGGGTTCTGCTCCAATGAAGACGGAGTGCTGCGCTACACCCCGACCCTCAACGGGCCGCCGGTGACCACCGACAGGGCGTGCGCCGCGTACGACGCCTTGCGATGAGAACTACCATGTACATCCGGCCCTTGCGGCAGAGAGGCATCTGCCATAGAATCTGCCGATGGTCGCGATCCCTTTGACGGTCGAGCGGTTGGGCGCAATTGGAGGACAGGGTGTGTTGTGCCTGCGCGGCCCACTCACTATGGAGAACGTATTGCCCTTTCAGAACGCGATCCGGAGGGAAGAAAAAGAAGAGAGCGTGATCCTCGACCTCAGCGAAGTTCCTTACATCGATTCTTCCGGACTCGGGTCGCTGGTGAGTGCCTATATCTCCCGCCAGAAAACCGGACGTAGCGTGGCCTTGAGCGGCGTGAACGAACGAGTGTTCCGGCTGTTCGAAATCACCAAGACCGAGTCGCTGTTCCTTATGTTCGAAACCCTCGATGACGCAGTGGCCGCGTTGAGCGGGGCAGCTCAGGCGTAAGGCTTACGTCTTCCCAGCTTTGGCTCGCGCCTCGCGCTTCTGCTTTACCCATCCAGCTTTAACAATCTGACGCGCCCGGCCAATTGCCAATGAGTCTTCGGGAACGTCGTCGGTAATGCATGATCCCGCACCGATATATGCGCCCTTGGCCACGCGAAGCGGCGCGACTAAGGTCGTGTCACTACCCACGAATACTCCATCTTCGATCACCGTTGCGTGCTTGTGTGCGCCATCGTAGTTACAAGTGATAGTGCCCGCTCCAACGTTCACGCCCTCGCCGATCTCAGCATCGCCCAGGTAGCTCAGGTGATTCGCCTTGGAGCCTTTGCCCAAGCGGGTTTTCTTAGTCTCGACAAAATTTCCTACGTGCGCACCTTCCCCGATCTCGCTGCCCGGACGTAAGCGTGAGTAGGGACCAATCACCGCGTTCTTTTCCACATGAGAGTCATCCATCACGCAGCCGGGAAGAACCATGACACCGTCATCAATCAGCGTGTTGCGGATCACGCTGTAGGAACGAATGCGGCAATCGCTGCCTATCCTTGAACTGCCCAGGATCTGGACGAACGGCTCAATAACGCTGTCCTCGCCGATTTCAACGTCGGCGTCAATCACACAGGTTTCGGGATAAAAAATAGTTACGCCATCTTGCATAAGCTGCTGGCATCTGGCGAAACGAATATGCCGATCGATTTCCACCAGATCGGCGCGAGTGTTTCCGCCCAGCACTCCATTCGCGTCATCAGCCACCAACGCCACCACACGCTCCTTGGCTTTCCTAAGGATCGCGGCCATGTCGGTGAGATAGAACTCCGCGTGAGCGTTGTCGGCGCCCAGTTTATCGATGTGGCGGAATAGGGGCTCGACCGCGAAGGCATAGATGCCGGAGTTGATCTCGTGGATTTTTTTCTGGGCGGACGTCGTTGCCTTGTCTTCGACAATGGCTTGGACCTCGTCGCTCCTGGAACTTTTGCGCACGACGCGGCCATAGCCCGATGGATCCTGCAAGCACGCGGTGAGGATGGTCATCGCCGCTTTGTTGGAGAAATGAGAATCTCCTAGCCGCGTGATGGTGGCAGGAGTAATCAACGGAGCATCACCCGAAAGCACAATCACCTGGTCGTAGCCGGACAGGCTATCGCGAGCGACCATCAGCGCGTGGCCGGTGCCTTTCTGCGGTTTCTGCTCCACAAACTTCGCGCCGCTCGATGCCACTGCCTGGCGCACTTGATCGGCCTGATGACCGACGATGACGAAAACATCCTGCGCAGGAACGACTTGGGTCGCCGCCGCAATCACATGCGCCAGTAGCGGCTTGCCGCCGACTTCGTGCAGCACCTTGGGATGTTTGGATTTCAGTCGCGTGCCCTTGCCCGCGGCCATGATGGCAATGGCAAGCCGTCGCGCCTGCGAATTGTTACCTCTAACCTTCGGCATTCAATTCAATATACCGCGAGAAGGCGATGCTGGGATGAATTGGAGGTTAACCAGAAAGGAGACGAGATCTACGTGGCCCTTGCCGCACCCATCCGTGCGATTTGTTTCTGCTTTACCAATTGCAACATATCCCGCGCAACCCGGTCGGTGGCGTGGCGAGCGACTTCGCCTTCTTCAAGATAGTCGCCGAGTAACGGCGTGACCCCGAGCTCCTCAATCGCCTCGCGGTCAACTACTACTTGGGTTGCACCTTCCAGCGCATACTTCGCCTTCAGTTCGGACGACATCTGCTTCTGGTTAATAATTGCGTAATCAAACACCTGGCCGCCGGCATGCCGGTTGAGGGCGCGAATGTGATCGGCAGCGGTGCGGCCCAGGCTCTCATTCGCCTGGGTCATCAGATTGCAAACGTACACCTTGATGGCGGACGAAGCCGCAATGGCTTGCGGGATACCTCGCACCAGCAAATTGGGGATCAGGCTGGTGAACAAAGATCCAGGCCCCACGGTGATCAGATCCGCCGCCGCAATGGCCTGCAGCGTTTGGGGCTCAGGCTTGACATCTGGCGGCACCAGAAACAACTCATGGATGCGGCCCTTGCTAGCGGTAATCTTGGTTTCGCCTCGGACCCGGGTTCCATCCTCCATCAAGGCTTCCAATTCGACGTGAGAAGTCGTGGCGGGATGAATATGGCCGCGAGTGGCCAGAATTTCAGAAGACAGCCGGACTGCCTCGCCGAAGTCTTTGGTGATCGCAGTCAGCGCCGCCAGAAAAAGATTGCCGAAGCTGTGGCCTTCGAGGCCTGAACCTTTGTCGAAGCGATGCTGAAACAACTTTGAGAGCAGGGGTTCGTCTTCGGAAAGCGCCACGATGCAGTTGCGAATGTCGCCCGGCGGCAACATGTTGAGTTCTTTGCGGAGGCGGCCGCTGGAGCCGCCGTCATCGCTGACCGTCACAACCGCGCAGAGATCGTGGATGCTGGGTTCATCCGCCCGCTGCCGCCGTCGTTCTCCAGGCGAAGTCACGTAATGCCGCAGGCCCTTCAATAGAGTAGAAAGGCCGGTACCGCCGCCGATGGCCACTACTCGCAGACTGCTTCGTCTTTCACCGGGGCCACGCTCGAGGGGCTGGCGAGAAGAGCCCATGAGGCGTTTTAGCGCTCCTCGCCGGATTCTTCGGAGGCAGCCTCAGCGCCAGGATCGGGATACAACATTTCGGTGAAGCGGGGATCTTCCGCCAGATTCTGGAAATCGGAATCGTTGCGCGCCTGAAAACGCAACGAGGGATTGACGTGAATGGCCTCGTCAAGATGGCGCAAGGAATCCTCCATGTGGCCGGTCAGGCAGTCGAGCGCGGCCAATCCATAGGCAACGAAGTCGGCTTTGGGCGCTTGCTTGGAAAGCTTGTCGAGATGTTCGCGCGCTCCCACGTAGTCGCCGACGTTCATTAAGGAAACCGCGAAGTCGTAGTGCTCTTCGGCACTTTTGAACTGGGTGGTGACCTTTTCCAGTTGCTGGTTGCAGGCGCTGAGATGCACGTTGGCCCGATCCGCCAGTTCCTTCATGGGGCCGGCGAGAACCTTCTGTAGCAAGCCCTTGGCCTTGTCGAATTTGTGCTCCTGCATGGCGCGCAAACCTGACTCGTAGTTCTGCACAGCCTGTGTAAAACGCGGGTCTTCCGCGACTGCTTTCTTGGGTGTGGTCTTCTGGGCCATGTGCAATACTCTTCCAGTACTCTTCGTAAATACTCCTTTTATCAAATACTTAGATGGTTACTGATTAACCTTTACTGCCATTCTTCGAGTCGTCCGCTCGGAAGATGCGTCATACCGTCCGGGGAGGCTCAAAAAGAGTCTGTGGAAAACCCTCCCCCAGAAGCGACCTGAGCAGGTTACCCGCCCCAGCCAGCGGCGTCAACTCGCACGGCCCGGCCTAGTTAATGGAAGCCGCGGTTTCCAGGTTAACTTGCCGCCAATCTCCCGCGATGATTCCTTTGCGAATCTGAGCCGCAGTTTTGCCCTTCTGGTGTTGCGTGTACGAATAGTAAAGCTCTTTCAGGCAAACATCGCAACGCGCCCCGTGTGTGTTTTCAAAACAACTGTGCAGGCTGTTGTGTCCCATACGATCGCAATAGCAATAGCAAGGTTGCTGGTGCAATATGGCCGGAATCTTGGCCGCCAGTTCGTAGGCATGAATCTGATAAGGCTGCTGGCTGTCGGCGCCCCATAGTTCGTCCCGTCCTAGGATCGGGGGGAGTTTCACATCCTTCGGAGGCGGAGCCGTATTGTAGGCCGGAACTACATCCGCTTGCTGAGACGCTGCCCAAGGGGTTGTAGCCACCAAGGTCGCCAGAAAAAGAAAAACTACGCTTAATGCACGACGCCGCATAGGGGTCCTCAGTCTTGGTATTGTACCCGAATTGTTAAGACGGAGAATTTGATGGTGCAACAAACGGCCTGCACCTGTAAGCCACAATCCGTATAAAATCTATGAAGCTCATGTCTCAGCAAATCGGTTCTGAAGATCCAATCCAGGCCGGAAGCGAGCAACACGCCCCTGCACGTTCGCGCGGGTTGGCGATTTCCGTCTGGCTACGTGATCTGCTCATATCGCTGGCGATTTCCGGCTTCATCATAATTTTTGTTTACCAGCCGGTGAAAGTCGAAGGCACGAGCATGATGCCGTCGCTCGAAGACCAGGAACGCATCTTCGTGAACAAGTTTGTCTATCGCATCGAGCCCATCGAGCGCGGCGACGTGGTGGTATTCCGCTATCCTCGCGATCCTTCGAAAAGCTTCATCAAGCGCGTCATCGGCGTTGCCGGGGACCGCATCCGCATCATCACCGGCCAGGTGTGGGTAAACGGCAAGCGATTGAACGAGGACTACGTTCCCCGCGCCTACGAAGATATGCGTTCGTATTCTGAAATGGTGGTACCGCCGGGAAGCTACTTCGTGCTGGGCGATCATCGCAGCCTCTCGAACGACAGCCGCGATTTTGGTCCGGTGGGCGAGAGTTATATTTACGGCAAAGCCGTGTTTGGGTACTGGCCGATGGATAAGATGGGAAGAGTGCGATAGAGCAAGGCGGCGGCAGAGCGGAAAATCGCAGGTGCAGACAGGATGGGAAAAGGACGCGATAAGCGCAGACGTAAATCTCGACAGCAGAAATCTCCAAAGAGAGATGCAACTCCCACGCTGGCGGTGACGAAGCCTTCACGTTCCGACCCGTCCATTCCCGACGAACCGGACGCCTCAGTTTACGCTCCGCTTAAACCCAAGCCTCGTCCACTCTCCGGCGCAATGGCTATACCGGAACCGAGCACAGAAGAGGAGTTTGTCGCGGTGCAGCCTCTGAGATTTTCAAAGTAGCCCTGATTTCCACACGAATTTCTTCGCCGATTCCGACCATCCCTGCTAAAATCTATAAAATCCACTCTCCCCGGAGACGCAATGCAAGCAATCCTTGCGCTGGAAGACGGCAAAGTCTTCCGAGGCAAAGGCTACGGAGCAAAGGGCGAATGTTACGGCGAAGTAGTTTTTAATACTTCCATCACCGGCTATCAGGAAATTTTCACTGATCCTTCCTACGCCGGGCAGATTGTCGTTCTCACCAATCCCGAAATCGGCAATTACGGCACCAACCCTGACGACAACGAGGCCACCCGCCCGTACATCGAAGGCCTGATCGTGCGCGAGTTCTCGCGCGTGAGTTCCAACTGGCGCTCGCAGCAGGTCACCGACGAATTCCTCGAAGGCTTCAAGATCCCGGTGCTGGCCGACATTGACACTCGCGCTCTGGTGCGCCATCTGCGCGACCACGGCGTGATGCGCGGCGTGATCTCGACACTAGAAACCGACGCACAGAAGCTGATTGCCAAAGCCCGGTCGATTCCGAAGATGGACGGGACAGATCTAGCGAAAGTGGTGACCACCAAACATCCTTATGTGTGGGAAGTCGGTGAGCGCTCCCACGAGCCGGTGGCGGTTGTCGGGGTGAAAGACCAGCCGGAGCGATTCCACGTCGTTGCTTACGATTACGGCATCAAGCAAAACATCCTCCGCAAACTGCGCGGCGAAGGCTGCAAGGTGACCGTGGTCCCAGCACAGACTCCGGCGGAAGATGTACTCGCCATGAAGCCGAACGGCGTGTTTCTTTCAAATGGCCCCGGCGATCCCGAACCCTGCACCTACGCGGTGGACAACATTCGCCGCCTCATGGGCCGCCTGCCCATCTTCGGGATTTGTCTCGGCCATCAGCTCACGGGGATTGCCGTCGGCGGCAAGACCTACAAGCTCAAGTTCGGACACCACGGCGGAAATCATCCTGTGAAGCAGTTGAAGAATGGCAAGATCGAAATTACCGCCCACAACCATAATTTCGCGGTCGATCCCGATTCGCTGCCCATGAGCGAAGTCGAACTCACACACATGGACTTGAATGACAACACGCTGGAAGGCATGCGGCACAAGAACCTGCCGCTGTTCAGCGTACAGTATCACCCGGAAGCTTCGCCCGGCCCCCACGACTCGCATTATCTGTTCAAGGAATTTACCAAGATGATGGAGGAGTGGAAAGGGTGAGGATTGCTTTGAAACTGCGCGCAATGGAACGCGAACGACCGACGACGAACGACCAACGACGAATTCTCAATGCCCAAACGCACTGACCTCTCGAAGATCCTGATCCTCGGCTCTGGCCCCATCATTATCGGCCAGTCGGCGGAGTTCGATTACTCCGGCACCCAGGCTTGCAAGGCCCTCAAGTCCGAGGGTTTCGAAGTCGTGCTCGCCAATTCCAATCCGGCGACCATCATGACCGATCCCGAGTCGGCTGACCGCACCTACATCGAGCCGCTTACGCGCGAGTATTTGGAAGAGATCATCCGCATTGAGCGCCAGATGTCGCCCGGCGCCGGCTTCGCCATTCTGCCGACAGTCGGCGGACAGACTGCGCTGAATCTTGCCATCGAACTTTCCGACAGCGGCGTACTAGATAAATACAATGTTCAACTCATCGGTGCCAACGTCACCGCCATCAAGAAGGCTGAAGACCGGCTGGTGTTCAAAGACGCGATGCAGCGCATCGGGCTCGACGTCCCCAAGTCAGCCTTGGTGAATAACATTAAAGATGGCCTGGAGTTCGCTGGCAAGATTGGCTTCCCGGTCATCATTCGCCCGTCGTTTACGCTTGGCGGATCTGGCGGCGGCATCGCTTATAACCGCGAAGAGCTGATGGAACTCCTGGCGCGCGGCCTAGACTTTTCTCCCGTCCACGAAGCGCTGATTGAAGAATCGGTCCTCGGCTGGAAAGAATTCGAGCTTGAGGTGATGCGCGACACGGCGGACAACGTCATCATCATTTGCTCTATCGAGAATTTCGATCCCATGGGCGTGCACACCGGCGATTCCATCACCGTCGCTCCCGCTCAAACTCTCACCGACCGCGAATACCAAGCCATGCGTGATGCGGCCATCGCGGTGATCCGCGAGATCGGAGTCGAGACCGGCGGATCGAACATTCAGTTCGGCATCCATCCCCAAACCGGACGGATGGTGGTCATCGAGATGAATCCTCGAGTGTCACGATCTTCCGCGCTGGCGTCGAAAGCCACCGGTTTCCCCATCGCCAAGATTGCCGCCAAACTTGCTGTCGGCTACACCCTCGATGAAATTCGTAACGACATCACCCGCAAGACTCCTGCCTGCTTCGAGCCCACGCTTGACTACGTTGTGGTCAAGATTCCCAAGTGGCAGTTCGAGAAGTTTCCCGGCGCCGACGAAAACCTTGGTCCGCAGATGAAATCTGTAGGCGAAGTCATGGCCATTGGCCGCACCTTCAAAGAAGCACTGATGAAGGGCATTCGCTCGCTTGATACCGGCAAACGCATCGGCGGATCGAAGATCGAACCTAAGATCATGACTCAGCGCCTGGTCACGCCGCATCCCGAGCGGCTGGCGTACGTGCAATATGCGTTGCGCCAGGGCCACACGGTGAAGCAACTTTACAAGATGACCTCCATCGATCCCTGGTTCCTCTACCAGCTCAAAGAAATTAACGACATGCAGCTGGAGCTGGAAAAACATCCCATGGAATCGATTCCGGTCGAGGTGTTGCGCGAGGTCAAGCGCTACGGCTTCTCCGACGGCCGTCTGGCCGGTGCGTGGCGGCTGAACGGACAGGAAAAGGTCCGCCATCTGCGCAAGAAGCACGGCATTAAACCCGTCTACAAACGAGTGGACACCTGCGCTGCAGAATTTGAAAGCTTCACGCCGTACCTGTACTCCACCTACGAAGACGAAGATGAAGCCGCGCCCACCGACAAGAAGAAAGTCATCATTCTGGGCAGCGGGCCCAATCGCATCGGGCAGGGAATTGAATTCGATTACTGCTGCTGCCACGCTTCCTTCGCGCTGCGCGACGATGGCTATGAGACCATCATGATCAATTGCAATCCCGAGACGGTCTCGACCGATTACGATACCAGCGACCGCCTCTACTTCGAGCCGCTTACGCTCGAAGACGTACTCGCGATCTGCGAGCATGAAAGTTCGACAGGCGCACCGGTGGGAGTAATCGTGCAGTTCGGCGGCCAGACGCCGCTGAATCTTGCGCTGCCTTTGAAGGCGGCCGGAGTCAACATCATCGGAACTTCGCCTGAGTCGATTGACCTTGCCGAAGACCGCAAACGCTTCAACCGACTGCTCGAAGAGCTACAGATCCCACAGTCGCCCGGCGTCATGGCCGCGTCGCTTGAAGAAGCGATTGCGGGCGCTACGAAGGTGGGTTATCCCGTGTTAGTACGGCCATCCTATGTGCTGGGCGGGCGCGCCATGGTGATCGCCTACGACGAAGAGAGCGTCATCCGATACATGAAAGAGGCGGTCGAATATTCGCATGACCGTCCCATCCTGATCGATCACTTCCTCGAAGACGCTATCGAAGTCGACGTAGACGCGCTTTCCGATGGGGAAGATGTCGTCATCGGCGGCATCATGCAACACATCGAAGAAGCCGGCATCCACTCCGGCGATTCTTCCTGCGTGCTCCCGGCGGTCGATATTCCCCAGAAGTTGATGGATCAGATGCGAGACTACACCTTTAAACTCGCGCGTGCATTGAAAGTAGTCGGGCTAATGAACATTCAATTTGCCATTCCGCGCGGCAATGGCAATGGGGGCGGCGACAAAGTCTATGTGCTCGAAGTAAACCCGCGTGCATCACGCACCGTGCCGTATGTCTCGAAAGCCACAGGCGTGCCAATGGCTAAGATCGCAGCCCGCCTGATGACTGGCCGCAAGCTGCGCGAATTCCTGCCGGAATTCATCGAGCGCCGCGCCGACTTGGATACCGGCAACTGCTACTACGTGAAATCGCCCGTGTTCCCCTGGAATAAATTTCCCGGCGTGGACACCGTGCTGGGCCCAGAGATGAAGTCCACCGGAGAAGTCATGGGCGTGGCCGACAACTTCGGCGAAGCCTTCGCCAAAGCGCAGATTGCCGCCGGACAAAAGCTGCCCACCAAGGGCACGGTCTTCATCAGCGTCACCGATCATGACAAGCCACAGGTGGCCGACGTCGCCCGCAAGTTCGCCGACATGGGTTTCCACATCGTGGCAACAGCCGGAACAGCCGACCTTATCGAGCGCGCGGGGATGACAGTCGAGCGCGTTTACAAAGTAAAAGAAGGCCGGCCGAACGTGGTCGATCTGATCAAGGGCGAGCGCATGCAATTGGTCATCAACACACCCCACGGGCTCGAGCCTTGGTTTGATGAGCAAGCCATCCGCCGCGCCGCGGTTAATGCGCGTATTCCAACCATCACCACCCTCGCCGCCGCCCGCGCTGCCGCCGAAGGCATCGCCGCCCTGCAACGCGGAGAAGTGAACGTGTTTGCGCTACAAAAATTGCACGCCGAGCGATCCACAAGAGTCCGGCGGTGACCACGTCCCAACCGTCCCCAAGCTGGTAAGCTAGAAGCCAGAAGCTAGGAGCGGTTTTTATGCTACTTTCCGGCATCTTTCCTCCCATCACGACCCCGTTCTACCCGCAGGGCAACGTGTATTTCAAAAAACTCGAGGCCAACGTCGAGCGCTATTCGAAGACTCCGGTCGCCGGCATCGTTGCACTGGGGTCGACGGGCGAAGCTATCCTGCTGTCCGACCTCGAGCGGCGAGACGTTCTACAGGCCGTGCGCGACGCGGCCGCTCCGAATAAAGTCTTGATCGCCGGAACCGGCATGGAGTCCGCCGATGAGACGCTTCAACTCACCGAGTACGCAGCCAAGGTCGGCTACGACGTTGTTCTGGTCCGCACGCCGCACTTTTATCGCAAGCAAATGGCGCCCGCAAATCTGCTGGCGTTCTACCGTTTTGTTGCCGACCGGTCACCGCTTCCGGTGCTGCTCTATAACGTGCCGGGATTTACCGCTTACGACCTTCCTGTGGAACTGGTAATTGAGTTGGCGGGACATCCCAACATCATCGGAATCAAAGAATCCGGCGGTGATGTGGACAAAGTCCGTCGCATGGTTGAGGGGACTCGCCACGTGAAGCGCAGTGCCACGGTCACGGAAACCTTCGAGGCGATCACGCCGCGCATGTTGAGCGCAGCCACCAAAGGCAATGGGGAACTGGTATCAATTGCCGCGCTCTCGGGATCGCGAGAAATGTCGAAGCCTTCATCTGCCGCAGTCAGCGTGGTCGGCGGCCTGAAGACACGCCAGAAAGAAGTCGGCTTTCAGGTGTTGGTGGGCGCGGCGCAAACGCTGGAGCCGTCGCTGCAAATCGGCGCGGCGGGTGCGATTCTCGGCTTCGCAGATCCCGCTCCCACTGCATGCTACGAAGTTTATGCCGCCTGGAAAGAAGGCGACGCCGACCTTGCCCGTCTCAAACAGCAGCGCATCGTCAAAGCCGCGCAGCGGATCGTAAGCGAGCTGGGCATCTCTGCAATCAAGTATGCGATGGACTTCAATGGCTATTACGGCGGCCCCGCTCGTCTACCGCTACTGCCCATCACGGCGGATGTGAAAAAAGAAGTCGAGCGTCTGCTGTCCGATATTCGTAACTAGATCCTCCATGAAACGGCGAGCACCTCTCGCGTCAAGGAAGCCGAAGTCGCCTGCCCAGTCCCGCCCGCGCTTGCCGGCGATCTCCGAACAAATGAAGGCATGGACTGCGGCTCTGGCGGCTGATCTCGAATCATGGCCGCTAGTGAAAACTCGCCCCATGTTCGGTCTCATCGCGTGGTACCGGCGGGACAAGATTTTCGCGGTGCTCCCCAAAACTCGAGGAATGGATTCACCCAACGCTCTCGCTTTCAAACTGCCATCCGCAAGTGCCCGTCTACTGGTCCGCATTCGCAAGGATTCACGCATCGCTTTCACCGAAATGCAGAAAGCCCGTTGGTTCACATTTGAACTAAGCTGTGACGCCGATCTCCACGACGCACTTGACTGGCTGGCCCAAGCCTACGAAGCAGCGCGGTGAAAACTACCTGTGGACAAACTCCGTTTGTGACGAGCGGCCCGCCTGATATACTATTTGAACGAACGTTCGAACTTTATGGCCTCCTCTGCTTCGGTCACGTCCCCGGTCAACCCACGCCGCCGCACGCCGGCAGACGCGTCTTCCTCGAACGAGACGCGTTTTGACCGCAGGCTAAGCAAGATTTTGCTTCACGCTGCCGAAGTGTTCTACGAAAAGGGCTACGCCGGCGCGTCCATGCGCGATCTTGCACGCGCCAGCGGCATGTCGCTCTCGGGGCTCTACTACTACTTCGAGTCGAAAGAGAAACTGCTCTATCTCATCCAGAAAGAAACCTTCACCACCATCGTCGAACGGCTTCGAGAGCGCCTGGACGCCGTCTCAGATCCCGAGCAGCGCATTCGCATCTTTATCCTGAACCACCTGGAATATTTTCTGGTCAACCGCAAAGCGATGAAGGTCCTCTCTCATGAGGATGACGCGCTTACCAACGGGTTTGCCGCGGAAGTCGCCGCAATCAAGCGCGCTTACTATCGAATTTGCGTGGGGCTGCTCGACGACTTCAGGCGCGAGCGTAAACTGGAAGGATCTAGCCGTCTCGCTGTTTTGAGCCTGTTTGGCATGATGAATTGGATTTATACCTGGTACAACCCGCGCGTGGACGCCGACGCCGAAGAGATCGCCGGCAAAATGGGCGACATTTTTCTTCGCGGCGTTGGATCGGCGGCTTCGCGCAAGAAGAATCGCAAGAAGAAATCGGTAAACTGAACTCAAATTCTATGGATCGCGAAAAGGAGTTTTGACATGGCTACTACAATGTCGCCCGCAACCGGCGAAACCACCAAGACGCTGGTCAACTATCGCACCGACCGCGGCGTGGCGGTCATCGAGATGTTCGACCCGCCCGCCAACACCTACACCTACGAAATGAACCGCCAGCTCGATGAGAGCATTCTCAAGGCACGCATGGATAATGACGTCTACGTCATCGTTCTCACCGGATCGGGGGATAAGTTCTTCTCCGCCGGCGCCAACATCAAAATGCTGTCGAGCGTCGATCCCACATTTAAGTACTATTTCTGCCTGCACGCCAACGAAATGCTGCTGCGTCTCGAGCACACGCCCAAGCTGGTGATAGCGGCCATCAACGGCCACTGCGTCGGTGGCGGACTCGAAATCGCGATGGCTGCCGACATCCGCATTGCCCGCCAGGAAGCGGGAAAGATTGGCCTGCCGGAAGTGAATCTCGGCGTGCTACCTGGAACCGGTGGCACGCAACGCTTGTCGCGCATGGTAGGCAAGAGCAAGGCGATTGAGTTGATGGTTACCGGCAACACCTTCTCTTTCGAGGAAGCCAAAGAGCTCGGAATCGTCAACGACATCTTCGAGCGCGATGGTTTCATGGACAACGTTCTGGAGTATGCCCGTCAGTTCTGCCCGCCCAACAAGGCGGCCAAGGCAGTAGGACGAATCAAGCGCGCAGTACAAACCGGATGGGAGATTCCCATGGAATCAGCGCTCGCAGTGGAACGCGAGAACCAGCAGATTCTTTTCCAAAGCGAAGACGCCAAAGAAGGCCTAGCGGCTTACGTGGAAAAGCGGCCGGCAGTGTTTAAAGCGAAATAACAGCTCGTGTGGGGACGGCCGCCCTCGGCCGTCCTTTACCGAACTTCGATTGGAAACCAGAATGATTGCAGCGACAAAAACTAAGCTCTCCCCCGGCCGTCTGTTGATTGATGGACAGTGGTTGGAGACCGCCAAGAAATTCGACACCTCGAATCCTGCAACTGGGGAAGTCTTGACCCAGGTTGCCTCGGCGTCATCCGAAGACGTCGACCGCGCCGTTGCCGCAGCTCGCAAGGCATTCGAAGACCGCAGCGGCCCCTGGTGCAAAATGTCGGCCAGCGAGCGTGGACGCCTGATCTGGCGCCTCGCTGATCTTCTCGAAAAGAACATCGACGAGTTCGCTGAACTCGAAACCCTCGACAACGGCAAACCGATCTTCGAATCCCGCTATGTCGATATGCCAATGGTGATCGACGTCCTGCGCTATTACGCGGGCTGGGCGACCAAGATCCATGGGGAAACTGTCAATACGTTCGAGACAGCATTTACCTACACGCTGCGTGAACCGGTGGGTGTGGTCGGCATGATTGTGCCGTGGAACTTTCCGCTGCTGCTGTCTTCGTGGAAGCTGGGTCCGGCATTGGCATGCGGAAATACCGTCGTCTGGAAACCCGCCAGCCTGACTCCGTTGACTGCATTACGCTTTGGTGAGTTGGCCATGGAAGCGGGAGTTCCCGCTGGCGTGATCAACGTCATTACCGGCAACTCTGAGGTGGGCCGAACCATGGTTCGCCATCCCGGCATCGACAAGATCGCTTTTACCGGATCGACCGAAGTCGGCAAAGAGATCATGCGCGGCGCGGCCGATACCATGAAGCGCATCACGCTGGAACTTGGCGGCAAATCACCCAATATCGTATTTGCCGACGCCGACATCGACAACGCTGTGAAAGGGGCCATTACCGGAATCTTCTACGGGAAGGGCGAAGTCTGCAATGCCGGCTCGCGACTGTTCGTCGAAAGTAAAGTACAGGACGAATTCCTGGAGAAGTTGGTCGCTCGTGCCAATAAGATGCGACCTGCCGATCCGCTCGATCCCAAGACCCGCATGGGCGCGATCGTCAGCCAGGAGCAGATGCAGACAGTGCTGGGATACATCGAGGCCGGCAAGAAAGAAGGCGCCAAATTGATTGCCGGAGGAAGCCGAGTTTCGGTCGATGGCGGTAAAGGATACTTTATCGAGCCGACGATCTTCAGTGGCGTGAGTAACGACATGAAGATCGCGCAAGAAGAAATCTTCGGGCCGGTGCTGGCGACCATCAGCTTCGATGATATTGATCAAGCCGTCGCGCAGGCCAATCAGAATCCGTACGGATTAGCGTCGGCAGTGTGGACGAAAGACCTAAAGAAAGCGCATCTTGTCTCGCGACAGCTCAAAGCCGGTACGGTCTGGATCAACACCTACGGTTTGATGGACGCGGCCATGCCCTTCGGTGGATACAAGAGTTCGGGTCTGGGGCGTGAACTCGGGGAAAAAGCGCTCGAACACTATACGGAAAGCAAAACAGTTTGGATGAACTTAGGATGAATCATCAACCACTGAAGTCACAGAGCACACACAGGTTGGAATTTAGAAAGCTCTCGGTGTCCTCTGTGGTTAAAAAGGAATTCTAATCATGCCTGGAAAAGTAGCAAAAATCGGAACCTTCAGCGACTGGGTCGGCTTGTTTGACGATTGGCGGAAAGACATCGGCGTCAATCACAAGGAAATTTCCGACTTCAAATTCGACACTCTCTACGGCGCCATCGAGACCGAAGAAATCCAGTTTGGCGCATTCAAGGGCAACAAGAAGTGGGAAAACCTGCGGCAAGTGCCGACGCAGCAGATGCGCGATGCGCTCATCAATCTGATTGTCTATCAAGGCGACACCGAATTTGCCAGCGTCGAGCAGCAGCGCAATCTGTTCGAAAGCGCGCCGACCGACTGGGACCGTCGCGCCATCACCCGCGTAATGATCGAAGAAATGCGCCATGGCTGGCAGATGTGTGCCTTGCTCATCACCCATTTCGGCTACTCCGGAAAGGTCGAAGCGCAAAAGATGCTGGAGCGCCGTGCCTTCGACAACAAGCGTCTGCTCGGCGCCTTCAATGTGGACGTCGATAACTGGATGGACTTTTTCACCTACACTGACTTCGTCGATCGCGACGGCAAATTCCAGTTGCAGATGTTGAAGTATTCGGCGTTCGCTCCGCTTGGCCGATCGATGTCTTACATGCTGCGCGAGGAAGCTTTCCACATGGGCACGGGCAACGACGGTCTGCGCCGCATTGTGGAAGCGGGCGTTATTCCCGCATGGCTGATTCAGCGTTACCTCAACAAATGGATTTCAAGCTCCTACGATTTGTTCGGTACCGACCATTCCTCATCCGCGCATTGGTCTTACGTGTGGGGCATCAAGGGCCGCTACGACGAGCCGAAGAACGAACAACCGGCCCAAGTCGACGACTTGAACGACTACAACCGCCAACTCTACCGGGATGAAGTTGCAGGTTTGGTGGAGCGTTTCAATGGTGGATTAAAAGCAGGAGAACCAAGACTTTACGCGCCACACATCAAGTTTAACCGTAACATTGGCCGTTGGGCAGGACAGAAGTTCCACGCTCAGACCGGCGAGCCATTGGACGATAAAGCCTACGACCAGCACGTAAAAGAGTACATGCCGACAGCAGAAGACAAGAAGCTTCTGCTCGACATCATTGCCAATGAAAAGAAATGGATTGCGCCGAAAGAAGGCGCGCGCGATCCCCTGGCGTCGATCGGCGAAGTCAGAAAGTCAGCGATCAACCTGTAGACGAACCCGTGGGGACAGGCGACTCGGCTGTCCCGTTTACCCATGATTACCTCGACCACCATTCCGACTCCAACCTCGCAGGCTTACACCATGGGCGAACTCATGGTGACGACCGCAGCCCGCGAGATTCGAGATCGCGAGGTGGTGTTCGTCGGCATGAGGCTGCCGTTGATTGCCTTCGTGGTCGCAAAGAAAACCCATGCGCCCAATGCGATTGGCCTTTTTGAAAATGGCGTGATCCGCTCAACCCCTGCACCGGAGTTGATCTACACCATGGCCGATCCCCCGAACATTCTGGGAGCAACACAGTGCCTGGACATGCTGGGCGTGATGAGCCTGCTGCAATCCGGGCGGGTGCACCTCGGGTTTCTGGGAGCAGCGGAAGTCGACCGCTTCGGCAATCTCAACTCGACTGAAGTGAAGGGCCCGAAAGGTGTAGTTCGCTTGCCGGGATCGGGCGGAGCTTGCGACATCGCTTCGCTGGCTCAACGTTTCGTTGCTCTGCTGGAGCATAGCAAGCGGCGTTTGCCGGAGCGCGTTTCATTTCTTACCAGCCCAGGGAATGGTGATGGTCATGCCTGGCGTCAGCATATCGGGCTACCCCGCGGGGGTCCGTCAGCCGTGATCACAACGAAAGCTGTCTTGCGCTTTGGCGAAGATGGAGAAGCCTTCCTCGCTTCCGTGCATCCTGGGATCGAAGTAGAAGATGTGCTCGACAATACCGGCTGGCCGTTGCGCTGCGGCAGGGAAGTACCGTCAACGCCGGAGCCGAGTGCCTCCGAGTTACAAGCAGTTCGTGAATACGACAGAGAAGGATTTTGGACGAGTTGAGCTGAGCCATGCCTACAGCGGCAACCACACAATCGCGCCTCGAACTCGTGCTACAGAAACCGGTTGCCTGCCTGCGTCTGACCAACCCGCCCGTAAACGTCATCGACATTCCCATGATGGAGGATTTGACCGCGGCGCTGGCCCTGATCGAATCGAACGCTGATATCGCCACCGTTGTCCTATCAGGCTCGCAAAAGGTTTTCTCCGCCGGTGTCGATGTCGCCGCTCATACACCCGACAAAGTTCGCGAGATGCTGTCGAAGTTCCACGGAGTGATTCACGCCCTGATCAACAGCAGAAAAGTGACCGTTGCCTGTGTTCACGGCAACTGTCTGGGCGGAGGCGCGGAACTGGCTGCGGTTTGCGATCTGGTTTACACCTCCGAGTCCGCCACCTGGGGCTTTCCGGAAATCAAGCTGGGCTGCTATCCGCCGGTTGCAGCCACGGTACTTTCGGCCGTCGTGGGCCAGAAGCGAGCGTCCGAACTGATTCTCACCGGCCGCGCTATCACAGGCAGGGAAGCGGCGGACATCGGGCTGGCCAATCGAGCTGTACCAGATGCAGAGGTGGATGCAGCGGCACAGGAGTCACTGGATCGTTTGGCAAAGCTCAGCCCTGCGGCGTTGTCCTTGAGCAAGAAAGCAATCTACGTGTGGGATGCCATGCATTTTCACAAGGGACTGGCGCGCGCTGAGAGTATTTATCTGGACGAGCTGATGAAGACGGAAGACGCGCAAGAAGGCATCAACGCATTCCTTGAAAAGCGGACGCCGATGTGGAAAGGGAAGTGATGTCTAAACTCCTCACCATGCGCGAAGCGATTGCCGGTCTTGTCCCCGACGGCGCTTCGGTTGCGCTCGGCCTCCAGATGGAGCAGATGATCCCCTTTGCCGCTGGTCACGAAATCATTCGTCAGAAGAAGCGCGGCCTCACGCTGATCGGGCCAATCTCGGACATTCTCTTCGATCAGCTCATTGGCGCGGGATGTGTAGAGAAAGTCATCGCCGCCTGGGTAGGCAACGTGATGATGGGCTCTGCCTACAACTTTCGCCGCGCAGTAGAAGACGACGGTATGAAGGTTTTCAACATGACCAACTTCACCGTGGCTCTTGCGCTGCAAGCGGGAGCGATGGGTGTACCGTTCTTGCCAACGCGAACAGCCCTGGGCAGCGACACCACGAAGGGCAATCATTTCTTCTATCAGATATTTTCTCCCTTTGAGGGAAAAGAGCCTCTGTGGGCGGTTCGTGCCCTGACTCCGGATGTCACTATTGTCCATGTGCAGCGGGCCGACAGCGAAGGCAACGCCCATTGCTGGGGCAACTTCGGCGTAATGATCGAAGGCATTCGCGCGGCCAAGCGCGTCATCGTTGCGGCGGAAGAAATCGTCGAACCGGAAGTTATCGCCAGCGATCCTAACCGCACCGTGATTCCGGGATTCCTGGTAAATGCCGTCGTCGAGTGCCCGTATGGAGCGCATCCTTCGCCTGTGCAGGGATACTACAAACGCGACGACGCCTTCTTCCGTCAATATCACGAACAAACTAAAGCGAAACAGGACACGGAGGCCTGGCTCTCGCGCTGGGTGTACAGCGTAGCCGATCGAAGAGCATATATGAACCAACTAGGCGCCTGCCGAGTGGATGACCTCGGGGTAAAGCAGCACGCCTACGCGGCACAGGCGGATTTTGGATATTAAACCGCTAGCTCCTGGCTCCTAGCTAGAGTTTCACGAGCAGCTAGGGGCCAGAAGCTAGAAGCTGCACTATGAAAAAAGAACTCATCGAACTGCGCGTCAACGGCCGCTCGCACGAGATCGCCATCGAGCCCAGCAAACTGCTGCTCGATGCGCTGCGCCAGGACCTCGATCTGACTGGCTCGAAGCGCGGCTGTGACGATTCTTCCTGCGGGGCATGTACCGTGCAGGTTGATGGAATCCCCATGCTTTCCTGCACCATGCTGGCAGCGAGCTGCGAAGGCCAGGAGATCACCACGGTCGAGGGCGTCAGCGAACACGGGAGCCTGGCGGCGATTCAAAAAGCCTATGGCGACTGGGGCGGATCACAATGCGGCTATTGCACACCGGGCTTCATGATGACAGTAAGGCATCTGCTGGCGCAGAACCCCAACCCGACGGAAGCAGAAATTCGCAATGGGCTGAGCAGTAATCTGTGCCGCTGCACCGGCTACACCCAGATGTACCAGGCAATCAAAGCAGCAATCGATGCGGAACAGAAGGCAATGGTGCTAGCGAAATGACTGACTTCTCCATCATCGGTAAGTCCATCGCCATGGTTGATGCCGCGGGTAAGACGACCGGCTCCGGCAAATACACGGACGACCTGAGCGCCCCCGGCATGTTGGTCGGCAAGATTCTGCACTCGCCATATCCGCATGCCCGCATCAAGCGCATCGACACCAGCCGTGCCGAGAAACTCGACGGTGTGGTCACTGTCGTCGTCGGCAAAGACGCACCCAATCCCTACGGTATTCTCCCCGTCGGTCACGACGAATACGCGCTGGCGCTCGACAAAGTTCGTTACGTCGGCGACAACGTAGCCTGCGTGGCCGCCGTCGATGAGTTCACAGCCGAGAAGGCGCTTGAATTAATCGACGTTGAATATGAAGTTCTGCCGGCTTATTTCGACCCCGAAGACTCAATGAAGGCTGAGACCAACCTCATCCACGACAATAAGCCTAATAATATCGAGAAAGATTACCACCATGTCTTCGGCGATCCTGACAAGGGCTTTGCCGAGGCTGATCAAATTGCCGAAGCTCGCTTCATCGCCAATGAAGTCACGCACGCCGCCATGGAACCGCACGCCACGCTGGCCGCTTTTGAGATCGACCCGCAAACCGGCAATCCCGGCCGCTTGATCGTGCAATCCTCTACCCAGGTTCCTTATTACTTGCAGCACAAATTGTCGCTTGTACTCGAAATGCAGATGTCGCAAATTCGCGTCATCAAGCCGTTGGTAGGCGGCGGATTCGGCGGCAAAAGTGAAGTGATTCCTCTGGAAATCATCGCTGCCATCGCAGCGCGCAAAGCGAAAGCACCAGTGAAGATCACCTACACGCGCGAAGAAGTCTTCTGGGCGCATCGCGGCCGTCCGCGTACCATCGTCGATCTCAAGACCGGGGTCAAGAACGACGGCAGCATCACTGCCGTCAAAGCCCGCGTAATACAGGATGGCGGCGCTTATTGCTCGTACGGCGTGGTCACGATTCTTTACTCTGGCGCGCTGTTGGGCGCGCTTTACGACATTCCTAATATTCAGTACGACGGTTATCGCGTGCTCACCAATAAACCCGTCTGCGGCGCCATGCGCGGCCACGGCACCGTCAACGTCCGCTTCGCGTTTGAAACGCAACTCGACGAACTGGCCGCAGCCATCGGAATGGATCCCGCTGAGATCCGTCAGCACAATCTGCTCAAGCCGCCCTGTGTCACGGTGAACGGCTTACGCGTGCAGAGCTACGGCCTGCCCGAGTGTATCGAGAAAGTGGTCGAGCGCTCCGGTTGGAAACAACGTAAAGGGAAAATGCCGAAGGGCCGCGGCCTGGGTGTCGCGTGCAGCCACTACGTCAGCGGCGCGGCCAACTCGATCATCCGCTCCGACATGCCGCACTCTACTGTCAACATCAAAATTGATCGTGATGGCGGCGTGGTTGTATACACCGGCGCGTCTGACATCGGCCAGGGATCAGATACCATGGTCGCCCAAATCACCGCTGAAACCCTGGGCTGTACCATCGCGCGCGTAAGAGTGATTTCGGCGGACACCGACCTCACCCCCATCGACATCGGGTCGTACTCGAGCCGTGTGACTTTTATGAACGGCAATGCCACTTTGCGAGCGGCGCAGGATGTGAAGAAACAAATTGCCTCCGCCGCCGCGCGCAAGATGGGTTGCGAAGTGGAAGAACTGGTTTTCCGCAATGACATAGTCACCCGCAAGAACGGCCATGTGGGGACGTCCGCCCTCGGCCGTCCGGTCGAGCAAAGCTCGACGGCTTCCGTCTCCGGCCGCGTCGTAGGCCAAATCCTGCGCGGTTCACTGCAACAAAAGCGCAAGGACGAAGGTCCCAAAGATCAGCTCTCGTTCGAAGAAGCTGTAGTCGCAGCCATCGACTTCCACGGCGCGCTCAGTGGAACCGGTTCCTACGCGCCCCCGCCCGACGCTCGCGGCGGCAAGCACAAAGGCGCTGGCGTAGGACCGTCACCTGCCTATTCCTACTCAGCCCAGGTTGCTGAAGTCTCGGTGGACGAAGAAACCGGCGAAGTAACGGTCCACAAAGTCTGGGCATCGCATGACTGCGGCCGAGCCCTGAATCCAGTTTCAGTAGAAGGACAAATCATCGGCTCGGTATGGATGGGCATGGGCCAGGCACTGACTGAAGAAATGATTTGGAAAGATGGCATGCTGATGAATCCCGGCCTGCTTGAATATCGCAGCCCGTCATCGGTGGAATCGCCGGAAGTCGAAGCAATTATTGTCGAGAGCATCGACCCCGAAGGACCGTTCGGCGCGAAGGAATGCAGCGAAGGCTCTTTGGCCGCGACGATACCCGCGATCTCGAACGCCATCTACGATGCCGTCGGGGTACGCCTGCACGAATCTCCCTTCACCCCGGAGCGCGTGCTGTCGGCCCTGCGCGCGAAAAAGCAGCTCAAGCACATCAACCTGACCGAAGGCGTCGATCCCACCTCGCCCGCGACCTTCCGCGAGCATGGCGGATCGCTGTGGTTTCGCGGCAAGGGCCCAGAGCGGCATCCGCTGGATCCGTCGCGTAGAGAAACGCCAGCAGCTGCGGCAGGTGACGATTGAGTCTTCCCGATTTCAAGCTGTTGCGGCCGCGCTCGCTGGATGACGCAGTCGGCTTCCTCGCCAAGCATGCGAACCAATCCTCCAACCGGCTGCGTATCGTTGCCGGCGGCACCGACCTCATCCCCTCCATGCGGCAAAAGCTGTTCGAGCCGGAATACGTGCTCGATCTTCGCCACATCGCCGGGCTGCAGGGAATTCGCGAGCAGAAGGGAAGTGGCGTTGAAATTGGCGCCTTGACCTCCCTCACGGCAATCGAACACTCGGATCTCTTGCGTCGCCGCTACTCGGTGCTGACCGAAGCGGCCGCAACCGTTGCATCGCCCGTTCTACGCAATATGGGCACAATCGGCGGCAACATTTGCTTGGACACGCGCTGCCTCTGGTACAACCAGTCCCTCACCTGGCGCAAGGGGTGCGGCTTCTGTATCAAGAAAGATGGCGACCTTTGCCACGTTGCTCCCGGAGGCACCAAGTGCTGGGCAGCGTTTTCTGGAGATACTCCTGCCGCGCTGCTATGCCTGAATGCAGAGGTGGAAATTGTCAGCCCGCGAGGCGCGCGCCGCATTCCCCTGCATGAGTTTTACACGGGCCTCGGAGACGACTACCGCAAGCTACAGCCGGACGAGTTGCTAACGCGAGTGTTCTTGCCCGAAGCCGCAGCCGACTATCGCGGCGTATACCGCAAGCTGCGAATTCGCGGATCGATCGATTACCCTCTGGCCGGTGTCGCCGTTGTCATCATGCGGTCGAACGGGCATGTGTCCGACGCCCGCGTGGCTATCACTGCGGTGAATCCCGCGCCGCTGCTGGTGAAAGGCGCAAGCGAAGCGCTGCATGGCATGGCAGTGGACGAAGCCGTCGCTGATGCCGTCGGAATCCTAGCGGCAAAGACCGCAAAGCCGTTGACTACATCAGCGCTCACGCCGGAATACCGCCGGGAAATGATTCGAGTATTCACCAAACGTGCGGTGCTGGCTGCGGCAGGGAACTAGCGGCTGGTGAACAGGTGTCCCATCTTTTCTTTCTTGGTCTTCAAATAATCTTCGGAGTGTGCGTTGACGGACACTTCGCAGGGAACTCGCTCAACAACCTTGATCCCTCCGCGTTCAAGCGCTGCAACTTTCTCAGGATTATTCGACAGGAGGCGAACCTGGGAGACCCCCAGCGCCTTCAGAATCTCTGCCGGTAACGCAAACTCGCGCTGATCGGCCTTGAAACCGAGGCGTTCGTTTGCCTCGACCGTGTCCAAGCCGTCATCCTGCAACTCGTAAGCTTTCAACTTGGCCATCAGGCCGATCCCCCGGCCTTCCTGCTGTTCGTAAATCAGCACGCCGGCGCCGCGCTCAGCGATCATAGCCAGCGCCATTTCCAATTGCTGGCGGCAATCGCAGCGTAGCGATCCGAAGACATCGCCAGTGAGGCACTGGGAATGAATGCGCACCAGTGGTGGTGAAGATAGAATATCGCCCATCATCAGAGCGACAGCTTCTTCCTTGCGACCGTCAAAATCGCCCTGGAAACCGAAGATGCGAAACTTGCCCCAGCGAGTAGGGAAGTCGGCGGACGCGACTTGCTGAACCGAGTGAGGGGCCACAACAACATTATAGATGTAGGCGCGGGCGTCCCCGCCCGTGCAACTGCGAAACCGTCACCATGCCGCATAACGATTCCGTCCGCGCCGTTCCGGAAGGAGTTTGATCAGCACAATGCCGGCCACAAACCCTCCTACGTGCGCCCAAACCGCAATGCCGCCCGTAGCACCGGAGCCCGCAATCGAAGTCACAGCCCCGCTTAGGAACTGTGTCAAGAACCAATATCCCAGTACCAGCCAGGCGGGAAGGTAGAAGAAGAAGATCGGAGGAAACCACATCATCACGCGGGCCCTGGGATAGAGCACAAAATAACCACCCATCACTCCCGCAATCGCTCCACTCGCCCCCAGAGCGGGCACATTGGAGCCAGCATTCAGAAGAATGTGCGTGGCCATGGCAGCGAACCCGCTGACCAGATAGAACATCAGGTAGGAGAAGTGGCCGAGATAGTCCTCAATGTTGTCGCCAAAGATCCACAGGAACCACATGTTGCCAATGATGTGCAGCCAGGACGCGTGCAGAAACATCGATGTCAGGATGGTCAACGAAACCGCCGGCAGGGAAGTGTTCGACGTGCCGGCCAACGCCCTTTCAAAGTGCAGCGGAACCACGCCAAACTGATACATCAAGCCGTTCAGCGCACGGTGACTCTGCGCCCCCACCGACAATTCAAACAGAAACACCACCACATTCAGGGCGATAATGAAATAGGTAATGTAGGGCGTGCTGAAGCGGGGCGTATCGTCGCGGATGGGAATCATCTAGGATTGGTAGTTGAGCAATCGGGTAATTGAGTAACTGAAAACCAGTGCACCAATCTGGATTCTAAATTACCCAATTACAAATTACCCAATTACAAATTACCCAATTGCTCAATTCTTATGAACGCTGTTCTCATCATCGATAAGCCCGCCGGACTGACCTCACACGACGTCGTCAACCGGGTACGCCGCATTCTGCATGAGCGGTCGGTAGGGCATCTCGGTACGCTCGATCCCTCTGCCACCGGCGTATTGCCGCTGGTAGTTGGCAGTCTTACCCGACTGGCCCAGTTCTACACCGCCTCCGAGAAGGCCTACGAAGGCGTAATCCGCTTCGGCTTTGCCACCGATACCTATGACGCCGACGGCGAAGCGGTAGGCATTCCTCAGAACGTGGCGCCAACGCTGGATGAATTGCGCCACTTCGCCGCCGCTTTTCGCGGATTCATTGAGCAGATGCCACCTTCGTTTTCAGCCAAGAAAATTCAAGGAGTCCCAGCATACAAGCTGGCCCGGAAACAGAAAGAAGTCATCCTCAAACCCGTGCGGGTCGAGATCAAAGAGTTCGAGATTCTAGGTGTCGATGGGGACCGCGCCAGCTTCCAGGCCCGCGTAGCTTCAGGCACCTACCTGCGCTCCGTCGCCCACGATATCGGCCAGCAGATGGGATGTGGCGCCCACCTGCAATCGCTGCGGCGTACCGCCGTTGCAGAATTTGACCTGATCGACGCCCACACGCTCGAGGAACTGGAGACAGCCGCGCGAACCGACGTTCTCGAAGATCTTTTCGTTCATCCCCGCAAGCTTTTGCCGCGTATGCCTTCAGTCACCGCCAACGACGAAATGGCTGGCCAGATCCGAAGCGGACGCACCGTAAACCTGCCTGAATTCTCCAAGGCACAGCAAGTGAAAGTGTTCTCTGGGCAAAGGGAATTGATCGCCATCGCCACCCGGGTCGCAGGGACATTATTTCATTCCAAGATTGTGCTGGTAGGGAATGAAGCGGCACACACGGTCAAATGACCTGCCCAGAGTCAACAACTCACAACGGATGCCAGACCATCTCCATTCGCACCGGAATATCGTTCTTGACGGGAATTGTCAGAAGCGACGGCGGTTCAATCTTGAAATCCGACAACGTCGCCGGGATAGTTCCTGAAATGCGAGTCTCATTACCTTGCGTCAGCAGTTGCAGCTGCACCTGCTTGTAGTGAGCTGTCTGACCGGCGAATTCGATGTCCAGATCTACGAGGACGGTTGTAGCCGTGCGTGCCGATTCGGGTATTCGGGTGCGGACGGTCACCATGGGGAACTCGGCACCCCGCGTCACCTGCAGCATGTGAAGATCGCGATTGCTGTCGCCCGAATCAAACGACTTCACCGGCACTGCGATCAGAAAATCGCATTGTCCAGCATGGCAAACGCCCTTGCCGCGCGCTGCATGGCTGACTCCCTCACTCAGGTGCAGCGGGTGCGATACGCGATAGGTAAGAGTCGATTGTTCCAGCACCCACTGGCTATCGGCCAGAGCCAGGCTCGGCAGAGTCACAAACAACAGCGCTACCAGGATCTTCTTATCCATCACTCTCCTAGAATTTAATCGAGACCGACAAAAGAGCAGCCCCAAACGCCCCTGCAGTCACGATGGCCACCGGCACGTGCGCGGACGCAATCCCGTGAACCTTCTCACCGTTGTTTTTCTGATCGTAGGCCATCGCTCCAAGGATGGGCGTCAGAATCATTCCTGGGCCATGAATCCAGGCCATCGCCTTGTGAAAGCGAATCGGCCCCCGGGTTTCGGTTCCCGGTGGCTTAGGCGCCCGGATGGCATAGTAGGCCGTGATGAAATAGAGGTCCCCCGCCACCGCGCCCAGAGCCAAGTGCAAGTCGCGTCCGGTCGGGTCCGAGCCTTTGCCAGCCGCCCCCGCGGAGGAGAAAATGGCAGCCATCATGGGAATGGTCGTAATTAGCCCCATGCGTTGATGAACTTTGAGCATGTGCGTTCGCTTGTCCAGCAAGGCCTGTTCCTTCGCATTGCTCTGCGTCGCCTCCGGAGGAAAGCCCAGATCAGTCAAAGAAGGCACCGACGTAGTGCTTGAAGGGGCATTTGGAAGTTGCTCCGCGGGTTTGTCTTGGCCGGGAGAAGCTGTGGTTTGGTTCTGAGGCGCGACGGCGGGTGAGTTGTTACCGGCTTGCGCAAGCGAAGGCAGCGGAGCCATCAATAGACATAGAGAAAGCACCACGATTCTGGAATGAACGTGCATAACGTTCCCAGCGATGTCCTAAATGAAGTAGTACTAAGTGCAATAGTAGATGAGGGAGAGGCGAAAAAGGCTGTGTACTAAGAACGCACCCCAATTGTGGAAATGTGGCGGACGGCCAACCCGCCCAGCGTATAAGTTACAACGTCCGATAATATGTATTATGTAAACTACAGAACCCGGGACATCCTTCTGCTTAGACTCGGATCAGCTCGACAACATTCGCCCTGGAATCCCCACGATTGAATAGCTCGATCACGCTTCGATCCAGGGTGGCAAGTCTTCCCTTCTTGTGGATCGCCAACCCCAGCAGATATGCGTCCGTAATTTGCTGGTGGCCGACCAGACGCCCCTCAAAGTGGCGAACGGCATCCTGCAACGAAATATTGTCTGTCCAGAATTGGTGTGAAGGATGGCCAAGATTGGTGGCGAGCAAGCCCAAAGCCTCGGTAGGCAAGACTGCATCCGCGGAAAAAGCGGGGTTCGAGACGATCCGCACGAAAGCCGCTTGAGTGAAGGGACAGGTGGCCCACCCCGCCTCGCAATTTTTGGCAAACCAATGCTGCGCGCGTATATGGTCCGGATGCCCCTTCCAACCCAACGCGATGAGCACGTTAACGTCTAGCAGGAAGGCAGTCATTCCATTTCCGACTCTAGCTCTTTAACGCGCTTGGAGGTGATGCTCGGGTCCTGAGGAACGTCGAAAACCGCAAGGCCATTCACCATGCGCACCGGGGTTGGTGCTCGCAATCCCTTACGGACTAGTTCGGAAACCGCCTTGCCCAGTGCCAGAGAGCGGCTTTCTGCATAACCGCGCGCCAACTGGAACACCTCATCATCCAGATTGAGAGTCGTTCTCATTTCCTAATGATGTCATATCCTGATAGTGATGTCAATAATCACATACAGACATCACTTGCGCATTATGATACGATAAGAAATACTCGGTGTCCTGGCTCCGACCCACATATACTGCGGACATAGTGGTGCCGCCAATTCACACTTCCCCCTTCAGACGCCGCCCTTCGCCTTCTTCAGTTCCACGCTCCCGTTCACCGTCTCGATCGAGAGTTCCCGTCCGCCGTTGCCCACCCGGCCCGTGGCCGTGTGCCCCACGAAGCCGCCACTGATCGTAATGGGGAAATCGGAATTGATACGGCCGTTCAGCGACTTGAAACTGACATCGGCGCTGAAGTCGTCGGGCACTTCCACTTTCACCGATCCATTGACACTCTTAAACTTCAGTGTGCCGCTCCAATCGGCATTTTCCATCTTCGCCTCAATCGAGCCATTCACCGTCTCCGCGTCGGCCCAGGCACTGGTCGAGATTCGCACCGCCCCATTTACCGTATACCCGCGCACGAATCGTCCCATGCCCGTGGCATTCACATCGCCATTTATGTTTTCTCCAGAAAAACGCAGGTTTTTCGGCATGCGGATCATGAAGTGCACCCTGGTGTCGTCCCCTCTTACATGGCTTGCGTGCCAAGTGGGCGAACATGACTCCGAGGAGCCGGGGTAGATGGCACAGATAACGACGCCGTCGCTACTATTGGCCACTTCGATCTTCACTTTGTCGGCATCCGGGCCGCTCTTATCGGCAGTCACCTCAATTTGATTTCCGCTGCTGCCCTCGGCAACAATGATCCCGTTTACATTCTTGACTTGGACGAGTTGGTCCGCAGCCAGCTTGCCCCTCCAGTGAAACTCGCGTCCTTGCTCCTGACCCCAGGCAACGCCTGCAAACAGAGCCGATCCCAACAGAATGCACAAACCCAGCCGGCAAGTTCTCTCGTTCATGGAATATTCTCCTCGTTTCCAACGGATCGACCGCGAACGAATTGATCCCCGCAGTGTTGCATCAGGATACGCGAATTCCCGGCAAGAGGTTCCACGAAAAGCCGAGGAAGAAACTTGTCTTACTTGGCCGTACGGATCAGATTTTGAAGGTCTTCCCTGAAGCCTCTCAGCCTCTCCAGTCGCTCCGGAGTGGCCTCAATGATTTCTGCCTTGGCCTGAAACACCTGTCGCCCGCCGACTTCGGTCAGCACGCCAATGACTTCCCCGATTTGCCAGCCCGGCGTCCCCAGCATCTGCAAACCGTCCGGTCCGGGAACCAGTAGCGCGACGCAGTCGTCGCGCACCACTCCCACGCATTTGGGAAATCGTGCAAAGGTCTTGAGTTCAAATCCTGCCAGGTAGATTTGTTGCAGTTGGGAGGCGGGATCAGTCATGAAGGGATTGAACCATTGCGTCGTTGATTCATTGATTCAATTCGCTCAATGATTCAATCGCTCAATTCCTACATCTTGTATCGTCCCAAATCTTCGTCGTTCAGGCCTTCCAGCCACTTGCGCAGTTCTTCGCTGGTGACACGGTCCGACGCAGTTGTCGCCTGTTTGGAATTCTTCAAAACTTCATCATCCACGAAGATCGGACAATCGACTCGTAATGCCAGTGCCAGCGCATCCGAGGGCCGCGAATCGATGCTGATGACATGCCCGTTGCGCTCCAGCCAGATGACCGCGAAGAACGTGTCTTCCTTGAGTTCGGTTACCACGACCTTGTGTACATGCGTCTCCAGGCCGGTCAGCACATTCTTGATCAGATCATGGGTCATAGGCCGGGGAGTGCTGACCTTTTCGATCTCCAGCGCGATGGCATTGGCCTCGTAAATCCCCACCCAGATCGGCAGCACCGCATCACTGACAGAGTCCTTCAGAATCACGATCGGCATGTTCGTGACTGGATCCATCAAAAGCCCGCGGATCTTCATTTCAACTTCCATCGTCATCTCCTGCCAAACTTCTTATACCACCATTTCACCGACCAAGCTGTTCGGAAGACATACGGTAGTAAGCGCGGAAGTATAGCTCCCAATCGTGGGCGCCACGCCTTCCGGGGCGGTGAAATTGAACACCTTATTCTGCGAAGTCCGCCCGACCCACTGCCCGCGTACCGAGTTCTTCCCTTCAACCATCACTTCAATTGTCTTGCCGAGGTGCCGCTGATTGCCCTTCTTCTGAATTTCCCGTTGCCTTTCGTTCAGGACGGAAAGGCGCCGAACCTTCTCTTCATCGGGAATGGCATCATCCAGCTTCAGCGAGGGCGTATTCGGTCGCGGAGAATATTTGAACCCGAAAACGCTGTCGTAGCCAACTTCATCGAGCAAGGCCAGCGTCGCCTCGAAATCGGCCTCCGTCTCTCCCGGGAATCCGACAATCATGTCGCTGGTAATGCTGATCTCACGGCTGGCCGCCTTCATCCATGTGATGCGTTCGAGATACTGCTCAAGGCTGTAAAGCCGTTGCATGGCATCAAGCACGCTATTCGATCCACTTTGTACAGGCAGATGCACGTGGTCGCAGAGCGTAGGGACGGCGTCGATCGCTTCAATGATGTCGCGGCCGAAATCGCGCGGATGCGAAGTGGTAAAGCGCACTCGCCGGATGCCCGCAGTTTCTCCCACCGTAGCCAGCAATTCTGCGAAGGTCTTTTTTCCTGCTGGATCCTTGTAGGAATTCACGTTCTGGCCCAGCAACTGAATTTCCGTATAGCCCAGATCGGCCATCTGGCGCGCCTCCGCGAGGACGGAGTCTGAACCCCGGCTGCGTTCTTTGCCGCGAGTGAACGGCACCACGCAGTAAGCGCAGAACTTGTCACAACCTTCGATGATGGTGATGTAGCCGCGATGTGGGTTGGTGCGGGCGGTGAACTCGGTCTCGAAACATTCGTCGGTTTCGCGGTCGTCGAGCCCGGTCGCCCGCTTCCCTGCTTCGATCTGAATCAGCATCTCAGGCAGCTTGCGGTACGACGCTGATCCGCACACCAACGAAACATACGGCGCGCGCTCGAAAATCTTCTCGCCTTCCTGCTGGGCCACGCAACCCAGAACACCAAACTTCTTGCCTTGCTTCTGCAGCTTCTTGTAGTCGTTCAACCGGTTGAAAACTTTCTGCTCAGCTTTGTCGCGGATGGAGCAGGTGTTGTAGAGAACCAGCCCAGCCTCTTCAACCGTCGGAACCTGCAAGTAACCCTCGGAAACCAGCGTCCCAATGACCTTTTCCGAGTCATGGGCATTCATCTGGCAGCCAAAGGTTTCGAGGTAAAACGTCTTCTGGGGCTCCGCCAGCATACTAGGGTCAGTATAGCGCAGCCAGTCAGCTTCAGCCGCCAAAGAACTCCCGGTTTGACTTCTCGATCTGCCCGTGAGCCAGCGTCCCCGTGCGGATCTGCCGCTTCAGGAACACGGGGAACGATTCCTGGGAACCGTCAAACTTCTGCTCTTTCATCAGGCTATAAAGCGCCACCGCCAGCACATGAATGCCGCCGTCCTGCTCACGCCAGTATCTGCGCGGGTCTCCGCCCATCCCGAAACGCTCGGCCACAATCTGCTCCAGTGCCTGCACGCAGTCTTCTTCCTCCAAACCCGCAAGCGTGTTGTAGCCAAAGGAAGTGTCGTGATGCTCGACTTTGTTCATCAAAAAGGCGTCGGATTTCAATGACTCCAGGCCCGAGCGCAGTTCGGCATCATGTGCCAGATCGTACGGCGGATGCATCATTTCGTGAATGGCATTGCGCAACACGATGCGAAATGGATACGAGTAGTGCGTCAGAAAACGCGTGCCGGTGATCTTAATACCGTGCGGTTGCGAATAATAAAGTAGATAAACCGTGATCTTATTCGTCATGCGCGGGCTACCCAGCACCGCTTCAACTGCGGGAATCACGTTGTACTCCGGCAGCTTGGCAGCGATGGCAGCACGAGACTGCTCAATCTTCGGCTTGACATTCTTCTCCCAATCCTCATCGAACCGAATGCGCTTGAGTGCGCGGAATGCGGCTTCCAGGTCGGGCCGGTTGGCTTCGTACAGTTTCCATCCGTCATCGCTGTAGTAAGGTGTCGCTTGCAAATTGCGTCGCATGACGCTGCTGTCTTGGACGGTGCGAATCAGGTCGTCCAGCGACTCAGCCTCAGAGGCCGAGAAATAAAGCGCCAGCGAAGCAGAAATGATTCCACCATTCTGGTCTTTGATCCGTCGTTTCAAATTCGCAAAAGCGGCGAGTTCCTCAGGACGAAACTGTTTGGCGAGACGATCATAATCAGCCTGGTAATACTCAAGATAATAAGGATCGCCACTCAACATGTTCAAAGCACAAATAGCGTCGAACTTGAGCGAAGGTTGCAAGTCCCACTGCGTCGTGGTGTGAAAGGGCGACACCGCGTCCGCAGCATAAAGCTGCGAAGGCATAGGGATGATCAGCGCCAGCAAGACCGCTATAAAAACCCCACGGCAGTGAGTGCGCGCCAGGTCGCTGCTAAGCATCGGCATGTCCTGTTAGACGCGAGGACGGGCAGAAGGTCACGAATCCGACACTTACGCTCCCGGTTTCCGCGTTTCCACAGTCTCCCCCGTCTCGACGTACGCCTGCATCCAGGCCAGTACGGTAGGCCCGCCACCCAGAGGGGGCTACTGAATCACTTTCATACCATTGAGCAGAAGAACCAGAAAAGAGTGGAATTCAATATTGTCTTTGTCATTCACGAAGGCCGTGCGTACAACTGGATTGGGAACAATTCTCAGTTGCATGATCACAGAACTTACGCTGATATCGTGGGCGGGTCCGAGGGGGAAGCCACCGCCCCCAAGGTCGTACATAACAGTCGAGTTGATAATATTGATCGCATCGCTGTTACGCAAGGTCGCCATCGGTATCCCTTCTACCTTTTCTCCTTTAGGAGAGTCACTGGCCTCCGCATATATCCCGAAGATCGCGGCATCCAGCTTGAATGACTGGTGCTTCCATTCGCCGCGGTCTACTTCGAAGGAAAGGCTTGCGGGCTGGTTCTTCCTTTCATAGGACACTGCGTACGTCACTTTTCCGAACAGATCGGCGTGACGATGTATTACGACGTTTCCAGCCTTGTCGTGAACATCCGCTATGACTTCCAACCGCACCGAGTCTCCCACTTTCGATTTGTTTGACGAGATGCTCGTCCTCAGGATCGCTGGGATTCGCAACCCTTTGGGCAATTGTGGTCCGGTTAGTACGTCCTGTGGCCAAGCGATTACCCATGCCGAGTATAGGAAAATAGCGGCCATTGCGCACCAACGCAGCCTCATAAACATTTACCTCGCGGTGAAGATTTTCGGACGGATTATATATCTAGAAAGTAGCGTTGACTAAATCCAAGAAAGCTTTATGCACCCGCGTGTCGTCGCTCAGCTCCGGATGAAACGTCGCCGCCATAACTCTTCCCTGCCGCACAGCCACGGGATCGTTGCCCTCGGTAGCGACGACTTCGACACCCGGGCCGAGGCGTTCAAACTTAGGAGCGCGAATGAATACCATCTCTATCGGCGATGTGCCAAGCTTGCCCTCGCGGATCGAGCTCTCCAGCTGACGTCCATAAGCATTGCGCCGGATACGGACATCAAGAACGCCCAGGCCCTCTTGTTTCGGATTCTCGACTTCTTTGGCCAGAAGAATTGCGCCCGCGCAGGTCCCGAAAGTCGGTTTCACGCGGACGAACTCCTTAAGCTTCTCGAATCCCTCGGCGCCAAGGAGTTTCAGAAAAGTTGAAGACTCGCCGCCGGGAATCACCAGACCGTCGATTTCATCGAGTTGCTCCGGCTTCCTGACCAGCACAACGTCCACGCCCAACTCCTCGAGCCGCTTGCGGTGCGCGTCAAAGTCGCCCTGAAGGGCAAGTACGCCAATGGTCATGGGATCCCTGACAAAGACCTCAACCACAAAGGACACAGAGGAGCATAGAGACATCGGCACAAAGTCCTCTGTGCGACTCTGTGTCCTCTGTGGTAAAGCCTTTTACCAACCCCTCGTTTGCAGCATCTGCGCCTCATCCAGCCCCGCCACCGCCAAGCCCTTCATTGCCCCGACAAGATCCTCACTAACTTCAAGTAATACTTTAGGGTCCTGATAGTGCGTAGCCGCCTGCACAATGGCTTTAGCCCGCTTCTCGGCTTCCTGAGGATCGGCAAAAGTAGTGGAATCTTTCATGAAGATGCCAGAACCGACGAACACCGCTTCGGCGCCAAGTTGCATCACCAGCGAAGCATCGGCAGGTGTCGCAATGCCTCCAGCGGAGAAATTCGGCACCGGCAGCTTCCCTTCTTTCGCCACCATCCTGATCAACTCGTACGGCGCTCCATGCTCTTTGGCTTTAGCGTAGAGTTCTTCCTCGCCCAGCACCGTCAAAATCTTCATCTCCTGCACAATCTGCCGGATGTGCTTCACCGCATGAACAACGTCGCCGGTGCCGGCTTCTCCCTTGGTGCGGATCATGCATGCACCCTCGGCAATGCGCCGTAGCGCCTCGCCCAGATTGCGCGCGCCACAGACGAACGGAACCTTGAACGCGTGCTTGTCCACGTGATGCGCTTCGTCAGCAGGAGTCAGAACTTCCGACTCGTCAATGTAGTCGACGCCAAGTTCCTGCAAGATTTGCGCCTCGGCAAAGTGACCGATGCGGCACTTGGCCATCACCGGAATCGAAACCTCGGCCATGATCTCGCGAATCTTCTTCGGCGAGGCCATGCGGGCGACACCGCCTTCCGCACGAATCTGTGCAGGAACGCGTTCGAGCGCCATGACTGCGACCGCGCCGGCGCGTTCAGCGATAACTGCCTGTTCGGCGTTAGTGACGTCCATAATGACGCCGCCCTTCAACATCTCGGCCAAGCCGGTTTTAAGGCGAAGGCTGGTGGAATTTCCGTTATTGTGCGACATGAGTCCTCTTTCTGGTTCGGGAAGCTAGTTTCATCATAGGCAGCGAATGGCTAGCTGGATACGTCCATTTTGTATAATCTGTGCATACCACTTTTTCCGGCGGTGTGAAAAGGCCTTTAACCGCAAAGGTCGCAAAGTGATCGCGCAAAGTACGCAAAGACAACCTAATGGCAAAAAAGCTGAGCACATTACCCCTAAGCCTGCGCGGACCAAAGGCCGGTATCCCCCTCTATCGCTGGTTGTATGAAGAGTTACGGGCGCGGATTCTGTCTGGGCAGCTACGTCCGGGTGTTCGGCTTCCCGCAACGCGCGATCTGGCGGCACAGTACGGGCTCTCTCGTCCCACCATCGTGACTGCCTTCGAGCAGTTACGATCCGAGGGATACGTCGAAGGCAAAGTAGGTTCGGGCACCTATGTCAGCCAGACTTTGCCCGATGCACTACTACAAGCACCACGCGCGGGATCTGCACGCACAAAAAGTCGCCGCCGGATTGCGCTGTCCGCCTATGCCAAGAGATTGCAACAATCTCCGCGAGAAGTCGCAAGAAACATTCTCCCCAGCCGAGCCCACGGTCGTAACTCAGCCCCGCGGGCCTTCCGAGCTGGCCAGCCTGCGCTCGATGCCTTTCCCGCTGATCTATGGGCGCAGGTGGCGACGCGCCGCTTGCGGCGGGTTTCGACCAACCTCCTCGCGGGCGGCGAAGCCTTGGGATATCGCCCGCTCCGCGATGCAGTCGCCGAGTATTTGAACACCTCGCGCGGCGTGAACTGTTCGCCGGATCAGGTGCTGGTCATCTCCGGCGTCCAGGAGGCTCTGGATCGAACCGCTCACTTGCTGCTCGATCCCGGCGATCCCGTCTGGATGGAAGAGCCGGGATATCCCAGAGCCGCGTCCAGTTTCTTTTCCGTAGGAGCGAAGATTTGCCCCGTTCCCGTGGACGCTGAAGGTCTAGACCTTGCTGCCGGGCAGCAGCGCTGGCCGCGTCCGCGGCTGGTTTATGTGACTCCTGCCCACCAGTTCCCTCTCGGCGTGACCATGAGCCTGCCGAGGCGCTTGTCGTTGTTGGAATGGGCGCGGAAAGCCGGCACCGTCATTTTCGAAGACGACTACGACAGCGAATATCGCTACTCGGGCCGGCCGGTTCCGGCGTTGCAGGGTCTTGACCGCGCTGGCGTCGTGATTTATGCCGGCAGCTTCACCGATGCGCTCTTCCCCGCCCTGCGCCTGGGATACGTCGTCGCGCCACCGGATATGGTGGACATCTTCGGTGCGGCAGCATCGGTAAGTACTCACCATCCGCCGCTGATCGATCAGGCCATTCTCTGTGACTTCATTGTTGAAGGACACTTTGCCCGCCATGTCCGCCGAATGCGCGAGCTGTATGCGGAACGCCTGGGAGTGCTGGTGGACGCAGCGCGCGTGCGACTGGCCGGGCTGCTCGAGATCTCCGACGTCGAAGCGGGACTACGAACGGTCGGCTGGTTGCGGCGAGGAATTTCCGCTGAGCGAGTCGCTAAGGCGGCGGCTGAACGCGACGTGGAAGTAGTGCCGCTGGGCAGATATGCCTATGGGCGTTCGCGTCCGAATGGGTTGGTATTGGGATTTGCGGCAGTCGATGGCCGAGAACTACGGCGGGGGGTAGACGAATTGGCAACCGTCTTGGAGAAATACAAATAGCGAGACTGCCGCACTTCCATTCTTCAATAATCAACCCCCTTCCAGAAATTCGGTGTGTTCACATACTCGTAGCGCTGCGGATCGTTTTTCACCATGGCATCGGCGGTCTGGTTCCAAACCGTGCCATGAGCATTCAACTGGTTGTCTTGAATAACAGTTTGATCGAGCAAATAGTTACTGAAGGCCTGGTTGCTCTTGTCCTGGGAATCCCATCGCTTTTCGACGGCAGCGTTGTGCGCATCTTCAGCGGCATGGGCATCGGCGGCCTGCTGCGCCGACCGCCTGCCAATCTCATGAATGGCCGCAATCGCTGGCGCGGCGATGGCGTTCGCCTCCGATTGAACAGCCGCCTGGTTGACGTTGAAGCTCGCCAGAATTGCTTCCATGGTTCCACGTTCCCGTTCGGCAAATTGCAGAGGGACTGCAGTGTGATAAGCAAGATTCATATAGCTGCCATGAGGCCCAGGTGGCGAGCTACAAAATACCGTATTCATTTCTCGCATACCCTTTCCGTCCTGAGCATCGATTTGCCCATGCAGATGGGCGCAGCGCAAAGCCCCAGAGACCGGCATCGGAGTTTCGCTCGAAATCTTGATCGCAACCGGCGCCTCCCCCTGATTCTTGCGCGCCATCTGCAGCAAATCCTCGAAGGTCTTGCCCAAATCTCCACCGTAAGGATAATAAAGAGCGCGAGCGTACGAGGTGTTGCGCAAGCCTCCGCGTTGCAACATGGCGAGAGTCTGTCTCACGCTCGGATTGTTGGTGTCACTAGCCAGATAGGGATAGCCCAGCGCAACTGCCGAGCCGTCGGGGCCTTGCGCCATGATGGTTCCCCCACCGCTCGACGGCAGCACATTCCAACCCTCGGGCAGCGCGACCGAGGCAGAACGATCAGGGAGTGTGTACAGCTTCAGCGCAGCCACTTGACCCGCGGCCTGGGAAGAAGGCGCATTACCATTTGGCCGCCACACGCTGAAAAGTTTGGTCATCATGGGATTGATAGTTGAACCAAAGCGTGCTGCTTGGTCGGTCATCAGGGCAGCTTCCACGTGACCACCCGAGGTCTTCGACGCGATAATCATTCCTGCCAGTTGCATGTTTCCCTGGTTCCGGTTCACCATGGTAAAGAAGACGGCCACTGAATTTGTGCCGCGCACCTGAAAGAGTTTGCCCACTTGCGGCTTGTCGCCATACTGATTGTGCAGCGACCGCAACACCGCACCCATGGCTCCAGCTTCGGTGCTCTGACTATCCACCTGCCCATAGACAATCCGCCCACCCTTTGGGTTTTCGATGGTCGTGAGTGCGCCTTGAGCGTTGGCCAGGCTCACGCCGGCCATGGCGAACAGCAAGACAACAGCTAAGTTTCTGGAGACTCGCTGGAAGGTATCCACTGCGTCCACCTCAATGATTCAGACGCCGGACATTGTAACGGAATCCTCGGAATTACACAGTGGCAGAGGCGTGGACCACTCTGGTGGCCATCATTTCAGAGACGCTTTCATTTCGTCATGCCTACCGAAACTTACTCGGAGGACACGCTCGGCGCCCGCCGGGAAGGTGCCTCGGAGTATGTGAGATTGGTCGTAGGTGGGGTTGCTCGCCTGAATCCGTACCCGCACCTGGTGCTCTCCGGGCACAATCTGCACCCTCGGAGAGTCTGTGGTATGCACTCTGCGAAACAATCCGAGCGTCTTCTTCTCCGCCTGCTCCAGTTCTCGATGAAACACGGCTTGATCATCAACCCAAACTGTAACCGTGCCCTGTTCGAATCGACTCTCAACTTGAATGGAGACAATTGCGGTGCGACCTGGTACTTCCGATACACTCGGAGGACGAACCCTGGAAGATCGAGCCGCCGCAGCGATTGACGGGGCTTTTGAGTCTTTTTTCGTGGCAGACCTGGTGTCCCGAGGCGCAATTGGCAACGGCTCTGGATCCGTATGGGTGGCAGCGTCACTTGCTGCAACAGGTCTCGTGCTCGGGGCCTCAATTAGCGATGGGACTCGATCAAAAGCTGCGGAAAGCGAGCGCCACTCTAGACCGAACAACCCGACTCCTAAAACTAGAAGAGCGAAGGCCCAGGATGCGAAAGCGGCCCATCTCTTCGGCATCTTGGAAATACAACTCTTGCAAGCCTCGCCAAACTTCCGGAGAAGAATTGCAGCCGCATGTGTCCTCGGTCCTTCCTCGACACCGAATCCTCTTCGCGGACGCCTGAACGTATCGAGAGATGCTGACGGTCCGGTCGGATGCTTGGCTTTACTCCAGGGCTCATACCCGGCGAGTATATTCTGCAGATCGAGAGACATTTCCATCCCTCGCTGATAACGTTGGGCGGGGTCCTTTGCCAAAGCCCGAGAGAGAACATGATCGACTCCGGCGGGCAGGTCTAGATCGAAGGCCGCGGCTGGCACCGGCTTATGGTTGATCACCTTCAGGGAGATCGTGAGGGGACTGTTCCCTTGAAATGGCCGGTGACCGGTGAGAAGCATGTAGAGGATCACGCCGAGAGAAAAAAGATCGGAACGACCGTCAACCGGTTCGCCGTTTAACTGCTCCGGCGACATGAACGATGGCGTTCCCAAAACCTGACCGTGGAGTGTCAAGTTATTGTCGAGGTTCAGCTTGGCGACGCCAAAATCGGCTACTTTCGCGTGGCCATCCTCGGTCAACAGAATGTTAGCAGGCTTAAGGTCCCGGTGAATCACGCCTTGCCCGTGCGCACAATCCAGTGCTTCCGCGATCTCGATCAACAAAGTAACCGCCAACTCGGACGCTAACTTGCCTTTCTCCTGAAACTCTCTGTCCAGCGACTTGCCTCTGATGTACTCCATGACCAGATAAGGATCGTGCGTTTCGGGTTCCTCGCCCACGTCGAAAATGGTAACGATACCTGGGTGCGAGAGGCGCCCGGCAGCTTCAGCCTCACGCAAAAAGCGCTCGCGAAACTCGTAAACTGCCTCCCGAGGTTGGCGGGCAAGGGAAATGCTTTTGATTGCGACGGTGCGGTTAATCTTTGGATCCCGGGCCTTGTACACAACGCCCATCGCGCCTCGCCCGATTTCGTCGAGGATCTCGTATCGCCCGAAGCGTCGATCATTGAAGGCATCCATCCGGAAGTCCTTCTTAGGCATAGCACAAATGCGGAATGATGAACGGCTCGTTACAGGCTTTCCCCGGTTACGTCGGTAACCGGGCGTTTTCGAGCGATCGGAGATTAGTTGCACCACCGAATCGAGACGCGGGTGGGGTTGTTCAGGCGGGCACACCGCACTCTCCGAAGCTCTCTAGACTTCGTCTTTCCTAAACCGCCCAACCTTCTCAGTGGGATTTGAGCTGGGCTGCCTGAATCTGCGGCATCAAAATGTCGCGAACGTAATGCCAGTAAGGCACCAGTTTGAGCGCAGCCTGCGCATCCTCCTCGGCGGCCTTCAGATCAGGTACGGTTCGGTTGAGATTCGACCACGCGAGATTCATCAACAGTTCGGGTTCCCCCCAGGATGGCTCCAGCGGATCACTCGAGGGCTTCTGCTTGCGGATCTCCAGCAACCCCCGGTTGTAGAGCTCGAACGCCTTATCCTGCCCACCTCCTCGCTCGGGCGGCGACGACCAACGAACGGGGCCCAGCACCCATAGCAACCGCGGATTGTCAGGGGCTGCCGCCAGAGCTTCTTTCAAAAGCGGACTCGACTGTTGGAAAAGTTCCTGCACACGGGCTTGGTCCTTGCGGTGTAGGTACATCAAGTAGCCGAAACTGGATCCTGCTCCAATCTTGGACTCCACAAACGTGGGGTCGCGAGCGATCGCGTCTTTGAAATCCTCGATTGCCTGGGTCAGGTCGGTTTCCAAATCAGTGGGAGTCGGGGTTTCGTTAAAGCCGTTAATCGCTCGGCGCCACATCGCAAACCCACGCCAGTAAAGCACACGCGATGCCAGCTTGTTATCTTCTGGTATGGGCGTAAGTTCGTCGTGAAGGCGCTTCAGGGCGGGACGGTCGCCTTCGTAGTCGGCACGCTGAATTTGGCTCACAATGCGGATGATGGAGTCGCGAACTGGGTCAGGTGACCGCGTGGCTTCCGGCTGGGTCTGTGCGGCGGCGGGTATTGTCAGGGTGGTTAAGGCGACCAGAATCGCTCGGACCAACATGATCTCCTCCTTCGTTGGGCCTAGGTGGCTTGGACGAAGTGCGCTCAATAAAGATAGCCACCATTCAACCCAATGCGTTTGGTCGGGCAAACAGAACGCGCTCGGCTCGTCCGAATGGGTGGGTGCTGGGTTTTGCCGCGGTCGGGAGTGGAAGAGTTGGCACGAGTGTTGGAAGAGTGCGGATAAGGCGTTTTCACATATAACCGTATATGGTGTGATGTCATTGATTTGTGGATGCGCACGGGCCTAGACTTTACTAAGTGCTATTTCCGCATGTTGCGGGAATTCCGAGGTGAATCCCCATGAGGTTTCTTCGGTTGCTGCTTGTCCTGCTACTACCACTCTCTACTGTATCGGCGCAGAACACTCCTCCGCCGCAGCTCCAACCCCGGCCCGCAACCCCGTCAGTTCCGGCAGCGACCGCGAACCAGCAAATCATCCTCGATGTGCAGGTGACGGCCAAGTCTGGAGCGGCGATTCGCGAGTTGCAAAAGCAAGACTTTACTCTTCTGGACGATAAGCAGCCGCAAAATATTGTCTCCTTTCAGGCCGTCGACAGCGAAGCCGTCTCGGCGGCCGATCCGCCGGTCGAGATCGTTATGGTGGTCGACGCGGTGAACGCTTCTCCGCAATCGGTCTCTTACGAACGAGGAGAAGTTAAGAAATTTCTGCTGCGCAATGGCGGCAAGCTGCCGCAGCCCGTTTCGCTCGTCGTCTTTGCTGACGCCGGAACCAAGGTTCAGAATGGCTCCTCGCGCGACGGAAATGCTCTGGCATCTTTATATGACCAGTACGAAACTGGCGTCCGGTCCATCAACCGCTCTCAAGGCTACTACGGAGCGGCGGAACGCCTTGACATGTCGCTCAAAACCCTTACGGAGATTGCGGAGGACGCGCGAACCCGGCCCGGCAGGAAGCTGGTGATTTGGATCAGTCCGGGATGGCCGCTACTCACGGGACCGGACACCGAACTCTCACATAGAGATGCGAAACAGATTTTCAACTCGATCGTGTCAGCTTCGGCTTTGCTCCGGCAGGCCCGCGTCACACTTTATAGCGTTGACCCACTCGGCGTGGAAGATACAGCTGAGATCCGGACTAGCTACTATGAGGAGTTCTTGAAAGGAGTCGCCTCACCTTCGAGAGCTGTACCCGCCGATCTAAGCTTGCAGGTGCTTGCAGTTCAGAGTGGCGGACGCGTGGCCAATTCGAGTAATAACCTCGCCGCGGAAATCGCAGATTGTGCCTCCGATGCCAGTGCATTTTACGTCCTTTCATTCAATGCCAGCCGGGCAGACCAGGCGAATGAGTACCACTCGCTCGTGGTCAAGGTTGACAGGCCTGATGTCAAAGTTCGCACCCGTAGCGGCTACTACGCCCAACCGTAAGCCGCTGCTTGTTTCCGGCCACAGTTTCTGGCGGGTACCTGTTCCCCGACGGGCATTAGCGATCCACGAATTTGGCGAACATCTTGTGAGGATCGATGGCAATGAACAGCGCCTTGCCGCGAGCCAGAACCTCGCCTTTGGCATTGAGGATCTCCGCCACGTTGACATGCTTTCGTCCCCGGACGCTCAGTTCCCGTGACTCCACCCGCAACGGCTGATTGAGCGGCACCGGCCTCAAATAGTTCACCGTCATTTGAGAAGTCAGAGCGACGACTTGACGCAGTTTGTTCACCTTGCCCATGGCCTCGTCGAGAATCGTCGCAATGATGCCGCCGTGAGCATGGCCCGGCGGCCCTGAGAAACGCTTCGCCAGACGAAAACGGCCGACGAAACCACCAGCTTTTTCGTCGTAGGCGAACTTCAAGCGCATGCCGTCAGGATTGTTCTTGCCACATCCGAAACAATAATTCTTCTGTATACGTACGTAGCGAGTGTTGTGGCCGTGAGCGGAAGGCTTCCGGTGCATATATAAAAGGGATTGTATCGCGGCGCCGGCTTGCCATTGTGAAACTCAAACCGGTCGAGGAACCAAATTCACAATCGCAACTTGCTCAGGTTCCTTCCACCTGTGATAAACTTCCGGGCCATCAACACTTTCTTCTTTCGGGGCGCACCGATATGCACACACCCAGATCTTCGGAGGTCCTGTAGATGGGGCTGGCACTGCTCGTCATCATCTGGTTGATCACCTTCTTTAGTACTTATTTCTTTGTGGCGCAAACTTGGTGGCTTCCGCACGGCGCAGCCAAAGCGGCGGCTTTTATCGACGGCCAGTTCGCCCTTACCTACATCTTAATGGGGATCGTCTTCGTCGCCGCGCAGGGCGCGCTCGGCTACCTGGTGTGGAAGTATCGCGCCAGCGCCAACAACGGCCCCGTCGGCTACTCCCACGGCAACACCAAGCTGGAGCTCATCTGGACCACGCTCACTGCAATTCTTTTTATCGGTCTCAATCTGATGGGCAGCCACGTGTGGGCAAGCGAGCGCTTCGATCCCGCTGGCCCAGGCTCAGTCCCAGTAGAAGTTACCGGGATGCAGTTTGCCTGGTACTTCCGCTATCCCGGCGCGGATGGAAAATACGGTCGTACCGAGCCCAAGCTCATGGATCCCTCGGCGGGCAGCGAAGCTGCGGTCGGCCTGGATACAACTGACCCCGCCGCTAAAGACGACATCGTCACCGGCACCATGTACCTGCCCGTGAACCGCGAGGTCGACCTCACCCTGCGCGCCGTGGATGTGATTCATAGTTTCTTTGTGCCATCGTTCCGCTTCAAACAGGATGCGGTGCCGGGACTTATCATCCACATGCACTTCACCCCGACGGAAATCGGAGAATACGAGATCGCCTGCGCTGAACTCTGCGGTCTCGGTCACTACAAGATGCACGGTATGGTGCACGTTGTGAGCCAGGAAGACTTCGACAAATGGTTGGCCGCACGGGAGGCGGAGAAACAATAATGGTTGCCCAGGATGCTCACGCGCACGCTGGCCCTCAGGGCTTCATCCGTAAGTACGTTTTCAGCTTGGATCATAAGGTCATCGGCCTGCAATATTATTTCCTCGCGTTGTCGGCGGTGTTCGTGGGGATGTTTCTATCGCTGCTGATGCGTATTCACATGATCTGGCCGACCGCCATTTTGCCGATCATCGGCGAGATCAAGCCTGAAACCTATCTCCAACTGCTGACCATGCACGGCACCATTATGGTGTTCTTCGTGCTCACCACGGCGCCGCAGAGCGGGTTCGGCAATTACTTTCTGCCCATCCAGATCGGCGCACCGGACATGGCGTTCCCCGTCCTTAACATGCTTTCATTCTGGACCACATTTGTCGCTTACATGGTCCTGCTGGCGGCGTTCTTCGTGACCGGCGGCGCTCCTCTGCATGGCTGGACCGGCTACGCTCCGCTCAGTGCATTAACCAATTCCGGCCCCGGTGAACAGCTAGGCGCGGATCTCTGGATCACCAGCATTGCAATCTTCTGTATCGCGTCGCTCATGGGCGCCCTGAACTTCATCACCACTGTGCTGGATTTACGGTGCAAGGGTATGACCATGATGCGTATGCCGCTAACCTGCTGGTCATGGTTCATCACTGCGATCCTTGGACTACTGGCCTTCGGCGTACTGCTATCGGCAGGTATTCTTTTACTGCTTGATCGCAACCTGGGAACCAGCTTCTACGTTCCTCTCGTTGTCGTAAACGGCCAGATCATGGGCCACAAAGGCGGATCGCCGCTGCTCTGGCAACATCTGTTCTGGTTCTTCGGACATCCCGAGGTTTACATCGCCATTCTGCCGGGCATGGGCGTCGCCTCGCAGTTGCTCTCTACCTTCGCCCGCAAGCCTATCTTCGGTTACAAGGCCATGGTGTATGCGTTGATGGCCATCGGCGTCCTCGGCTTCGGAGTCTGGGGACACCACATGTTCATGAGCGGCATGAGCCCATATTCGGCCTTCGCCTTTTCCATCATGACCATGGCCATCGGAGTACCCTCGGCCATCAAGACGTTTAACTGGCTGGGAACGCTCTACAAAGCCAAGATTCGCTTCCAGACGCCGATGCTCTACGCCATCGGCTTCGTTTCCCTGTTCGTCTCCGGCGGATTGAGCGGCCCATTCCTGGCTCAGCCAGTTCTGGATATCCCGCTGCACGACACAGCTTTCGTGGTCGGCCATTTCCACTTGATCATGGGCGTGGCGGCCATCTTCGGCATGTTCGCTGGAACCTACTACTGGTTCCCCAAAATGTTCGGCCGCATGATGAACGAGAGTTTGGGCAGAATTCATTTCGTGATCACTCTGATCGGCACCTATTGCATCTTCATGCCCATGCACTATCTGGGCATGGCGGGACAGCCCCGGCGCTACTCTCAGTTCACCGAATTGGCCTATCTCCAGAATCTGATGCCGCTGAACCGGTTCATCACCTACGCAGCTATCGTGACCGTTGCGGCGCAGCTCATCTTTGTGATCAATCTGTTCTGGAGCATGTTCAAGGGTCCTAAGGCGACTGACAATCCTTGGGAAGCGACGACCCTTGAATGGACGACCGCCACTCCGCCTCCGCACGACAATTTTGGCGGACATACGCCCGTCGTCTATCACGGACCTTACGAATACAGCGTGCCCGGAGCCGCGAAAGATTACATTATGCAGACCGATCCGGCAGGAGTGCCAACGCATTAAAGTCTTGGGCGGACAAGAGTGTTCGCCTTCACAAGTCAGTTATGGCAACCTTCAGTTCAACAATTCGGGTTCCGCAGACGAGCAAAGGTGGAGGAGGAACTCCTCCACCGGTTCGCGGCGGTGGAGACGGCGGCCGCGGTGATGGCGATCCCGACTACGGGCGACGCCTGCGCCGGGTTCGCGTCGGCCTGGCAATCGGGCTGACTTCGGTCGTCATGATCTTTGTTTCGCTGACCAGCGCCTACATCGTGCGTCGCGGATTGCCGACTTTTGACGATCACACTGGCACCTATATCCAGGACTGGATTCCGGTCCAGTTGCCGCTCGCGTTGCTGCTCATCAATACCGCACTCCTCGCTGCCAGCAGTTTGACCGCTGAGTTTGCGCGGCGACAGATTACCCGGCAAGCAGCTTTGGCTCCCGTGCGGTCAATCCCCGGCGTGTCTTTAGGGCAGGAAAGTGGTTTTCCCTGGCTGGCGCTCACAGTCGTTCTGGGTCTGGGATTCCTGACCGGACAATGGCTGGCTTGGCGGGAGCTAGCCGAACGCGGATTCTATCTGGCCACCAGCGCCAGCAGTTCCTTTGTCTATTTGCTGACAGCGGTACACGGAGTACACCTGCTCGGCGGCATTCTCGTTCTTTTGTATGCAGCAACCGTGTCGCTCTTGCACAAGCCGGTCGAGGGACGGCGAATCGTCGTCGATGTGACCGCATGGTATTGGCATTTCATGTTCGTGCTGTGGCTGGGAATTTTCGCTTTGCTGTGGTTTGTGCGTTAACTCGCGGACGGCAATGTCCGCGCCACAACAGACTTTTTAGGAGACTGAAAAATGTCCGATATGGCGGTGTCACATGGGATGGCTGGCGAATTCGAGCCGTCTCTGTTTGGCACCTATTCGAAAAAGATCGGGATGTGGCTGTTCCTGCTCTCTGACACGCTGACCTTCGGGGCGTTGCTATTTGCCTACAGCTACGGGCGCATCTCCAATCCCGACTGGCCCACTCCATTTCATAAAGAAAGCATCATCAATGCCACCATCATGACCGGCTGCCTGCTATCCAGTTCCCTGACCATGGTTCTGGGAGTGATGGCGGCCCGGCGCGGCGACCGCAGTTGGACCCGCAATTGGATCCTGTTCACCATGTTTTTCGGCATCGCGTTCATCGTGCTGCACGGCATGGAATGGACCAAGCTGATCGCCGAGGGAATGACCCCATCAAAAAATCCCTGGTCGTCCACCGTCCAGCAATTTGGCGGGACGTTCTTTACCCTCACTGGCATGCACATGCTGCATGTGACCATCGGCGTGATTTATCTGGGAGTAGTGGCGCTGCGCAAGAAATTCCTGCCGATCTTGCTGATTTTCTGGCTGGCCGCGTGGCTGGGAACTCCAGCTGACAGCGTGTTTCACAACGCCTCGCATGTATTGCTGATCGGCGCCATCGTAGCGGGAATGATCATGTTCCTCAAACCTAAAGATTATGATGCTCACGACGTGGAAATCGCTGGGCTGTACTGGCACTTCGTGGACTTGGTGTGGATGTTCATCTTCCCGCTGGTATATCTGATGTCCACACGCATCACCGGATAGCGCTGTATCACAAGAACGGAGAAGCTTAACGATGCACACTGTCGATACCCATCACGATGAAGACAAGAGTCAATATTTCTGGGTTTGGGGATTCCTGCTCGTCCTGACCGCAGCCGAAGTCGCGCTGGCCTACAACCAGGTGTTTCAGCCCGTCCAGATGCTGGAAGTTCTGATGGTCTTGTCCGTCATCAAATCGGTGCTCATCATCGGCTGGTTCATGCACTTGAAGTACGAAATCGCCGCTATGAAATGGGTGATGATGACTGCGGTCATCATCTGCTTATGCTTAATGTGCATCTTTTTCGCGGACGCATTCCGCATCGTCCACCTGGGAGTGAAATGAAACAGCGACTGCTCATGCTCGCGTTTCTAAGTTTCTTGTGGGCAGCCCCCGCCGTGGGCCAGGGTTGCGCCATGTGCTACAGCAATACCACCGGCACTACCAAAGATGGGCAGCGTGCCATCAGCCGCGGCATTTTGGTGCTGCTCGTGCCCCCGGTTGGCTTCATGACCATTGGAGCGGGTCTGGCATACCGATACGGCAAGAAACGCGATGCCGAGCAGCAAGACTAAGTTTCTGACAGCTTGAGTGGGAACGAAGGAACGATGCCTTCTCCATCCCCGACTCCCACATCTCTCCCCGTCCCTACCCACAATCTACGTCGCATCGGCCTGTTGCCGTTCGTAGCCGTGTTGTTTGCCTATTGCACCGGCGGTCCTTTCGGATTCGAATCGATGGTTTCCGCTTCCGGCCCCGGACTGGCGCTCACTTTCCTGCTGATTGTCCCTCTAATCTTTGCTGTCCCCATCTCACTCGCGGCCGCCGAAATGACTACGGCCATGCCGGTCGAGGGCGGCTTTTATCGCTGGAGCCGCGCCGCTCTCGGTGATTTCTGGGGCTTTCAAAGCGGCTGGTGGAACTGGACCGGCACTTTCCTCATGAGCGCCTCTTACGGCGTGGCCATGGCCGATTACCTTAACGCCTGGATCCCACTGCACTCCCAATTGCAGCATTGGGTAGTCGCAGTCTTGTTCTTGGGCTTGGTAGCGCTTATTAATGTCCTTGGCATTCGACTCGTTGGCCAGCTCACGTTGCTCTTGCTGGTGGCGTCTTTCATCCCGGTAATCGCCTTCATCGTTCTCGGCTACCACCAAGCCCATTTCAACCCGTTTCATCCCTTCTTTCCAGCCGGGAAACCCTGGCGAGAAGCTTACGGTGTCGGACTCTCTTTGGCCCTGTGGTCCTACGCCGGATACGAACAACTCTCCACCGTGATTGAAGAAGTGGATAATCCCCGCCGCAATTTCCCACTGGGACTGGCCATCGTGATTCCGCTCACCATCGCCACCTATGTCTGCGCCCTGTCCGCCGGTTTAACAGCTCTGGGCAACTGGCAAGTGTGGGAGACCGGATACATGGTCACAGCTGCCCGTCTGGTGGGTGGCGCAGGTCTTGGTACAGCCATGTTCGCAGCCGCTGCCATCGCCAACTTCATTTTGCTCGAGAGCACCATGCTCTCGGTCACTCGCATACCGCTCACCATGTCCGAGGACGGCTATTTCTATCCGGCACTGGCCAAGATCAGTCCACGCTTCGGAACTCCCACCCGCTCCATTCTGCTGACTACCGCGTTCTGCGCTGGGTTGGCAATATTCACCGTCCCGCAACTCATCGCGGTCTATGCCTGGTCCCGGATCGCCACGTCTACGCTGACCCTGATCTCATTCTGGCAAATGCGCCGCAAGTATCCCGAGCTGCCCCGCAGCTTTCGCGTCGGTGGTGGAACCCTGGGCGCCCTCGCCATCGTGATCCTGCCCGTGTTGCTGTTCGCGTGGGCCATGTTCAATAGCGACTCCACGACGCGCCTCTGGGGAACGCTGAGCCTGGTCTCCGGGCCGGTGGCGTACGCATGGGTACGGCGGCACACGCGAAGCACGTAGAATCTTTCGAAGTATGGATATAGCCTTCGAGAACTCGCTCCACCAGTCAACCTCCCGCTTCAATCCTGTCGCGACCATTGCCATTGCCCAACTGTTGGGCACCTCACTCTGGTTCAGCGCAAACAGCGCAGCGGACGATTTGAGAAGGGTCTGGGGCTTGAGCGTTGCCGACCTTGGCGTTCTCACCGTTGCCGTCCAGTTAGGTTTCATCCTGGCAACCCTGGTCTTTGCTCTTGGCGGCCTTGCCGATCGCTTCCCTGCCAGCAGAATATTCGCCGTTTGTGCCCTTCTGGGTGCGGCGTCCAATGCTTGCTTCGCATGGTTTTCCACCGGCGTTGCCAGTGGCGCCGTGTTCCGCTTCTTGGTTGGTATTTGTCTCGCCGGAATTTACCCGATCGGTATGAAGTTGATTGTCACGTGGGCCCCCGAGCGGACCGGATCAGCGCTGGCATATCTTGTCGCCATGCTTACACTCGGAACCGCGCTTCCTCACGCGCTGCGACTGGTTGGAGCCACTTGGAAGTGGCAAGCCGTCATTACCACTTCCTCTGCCTTAGCGGTTTTGGCCGCTTTCGTTATCTACGCTTTGGGAGATGGCCCTCACCTGCCGCTTCGAAGAGGAGCAGGAGTCAACACAAAGGGGGTTCTTGGAGCATTCGCATCCCGAGACTTCCGGGCAGCAGCTATTGGCTATTTCGGTCATATGTGGGAGCTGTACGCATTTTGGACAATCGTTCCCCTACTCATTGTTCGCACGTCACTGAATTTGAAACTACGCGGATCCAGCGTTTCGGGACTCGCTTTCGCCATCATCTCGGCGGGTGCGGTAGGTTGCATTATCGGTGGAATGTTAAGCCGCAAGTTGGGCAGCGCGCGCGTCGCAGCTGTGTCACTTGCGCTTTCAGGATTATGCTGTCTCACCTTCGGACTTGGTTGGCGAGTATTCCCGCCTGCCACGCTTCTCCTGGTGCTATTGGTGTGGGGAGCTACCGTAGTCGCCGATTCTCCTCAATTCTCCGCCCTGTCTGCGCGGGCGTGCCCTCCGAACCTGGTTGGGGCCGCGCTGGCAATTCAGATCTCTGCCGGCTTCGCCATCACCATCATTTCTATCGCAACCACAACCAACCTCTTTGATCGCTGGGGAGCGGACGTCGTCTGGGTCTTATTGCCGGGTCCACTGTTCGGACTTCTCGGATTCTATTCACAGTGGGCCAAGCCATAACTGGCCATTCCCGGCTTCGCGTGGCAACATGGAAGGAGATGTCCGCTCAACTTAAAACCATCTTCTTCGACGTAGGCAACACCCTGCTCTTCCCTGACCGCAACCACATCTTGGCGCCTCTCACGAAGCTGGGACACTCACCCAGTCTCGAACAGTGGCATGCCATCGAACGTTCGACCAAGCAGAAGTTCGACGACGCAATACAGCACGGCGATCCCGCCGACTTCAACTTCTGGTTTATGTTCTATGAACGCTTGCTGGAAGAGCTCGAAGTGAATAATAACCAGGTGCGCGACACGCTAGTCGAGTTCACTCGGCAGTCAGCTAACTGGCGTGTGATTCGTCCGGGAACGCGGGAGTTACTAAAGCGGCTGGGCCAGCGCTATCCTTTGGCCGTGATCTCCAATGCTGACGGCAAGATCGAGGAAGTGCTGAAACGCTGCGGAATCGCCGACTGCTTTGCGACCATCACCGACTCAGGACTAGTGGGATACGAAAAGCCCCACCCAGCGATCTTTGAGGCGGCGCTAAAGACGACTGCCGCAAAGCCCCAGGAAACCTTGTACGTTGGCGACGTCTATTCGGTCGACTATCTAGGTGCGACGAAAGCGGGTATGCAGGCAATCCTGATTGATGTTTCCGGGGCATATCGCGAGATGAATGTACCCAGAGTCGAGTCGCTGGAAGAATTGGAAGACCGGCTGACAATCACCCAGTAGACCTACAACCAAATCAACTGGTGATCAACGCAATCAGGATGGATCGCCTCATAAACGCCGCGTAGCAGGTCAGCCTCATGACGCGCCAGAAAAAACACTCCGCCAATTTCACGCTCCTGAAGCACCTTGTTCGGGTAAAGCAGATTACTGAGCCAGACCGCTTTGCGATCGAGGATCTCGCTCTGCAGTAGCTCGGCGCGGGCAGCTCGCGCCTGCAAGCTCTCCAGTTGATGCAGCATCTTCGCTTCCGCGTTGTTCGCCGCCTCCACTAATGTCTTGTCCAAGCCCTCCAACGCTCCGCGGATTGCCGCGAGGGTCTCACTGGTTGAAGCCTGAGCTCGCTCAAAAGCCACTTGCAAGTCTTTGGACAAGGCACGCGCCGCCAGTTGTTCACGCACTGGCTCAGGACGGAAGAAATCAGTAAACGCGAGCCCGTAGCGCTCTAATATCATCTTGGGCTTGGCTTCGATCAATGTCCCAGAAAAACGCGGCACCACCGGCGTAATCCGTCCCAGCAGCGCCTTGTAGACTACCGCAGCCTGCGCGAAGTAGGCGACCTCAGCCGGGCCGCCTGCATAAGCCAGCGTCGGCAGTAGATAATCCTGTACCACCGGACGCAGCAGCACATTGCCGCTGAAATCCTGCGGCGAAGAAGCCAACCGGTTCAGCAACTCTGCTGAAGAAAAGGTCTCCTCATCGATGACAAAGTCTTTCCCTCGGCGCTGCACCGGCGTACGCGCACCATTATGTAGGCTGAATAATAAAGACGACGACGGCGTGATCTTGACCTGCTGATGATAGCCAGCAGTCTCCAGTTCGCGCCCGCGCGCCAGCAAAGCCTCTTCGATCTCTCCCGAACGTTCCAGCGCGGCGCGATAGATCGGCGCGGCGATTTGATGAAGCTCTGGGTCCGACGCATCCAGTAGAATCACTCCCCATTCCGCAAACCATTGGGTGAACAGCCGCGCGAAGGACGTTCCAAAGTCTTCGCCAGGGCGATAGCAAGCGCGCAGGCTCGACACCGCTTCCGATTCCCCGAGCAAAGTTCCTACCGCATCCACTGCAAACTGAATCTCAGTGCCAAATCTGACAGCTCCGACGGGTGCGCCGGGCAGCCCTTGCGTGGCCGTCGTAATAGTCTGTAGAGACCCATCCGGCCCCAGCAGCGAAACGTGACTGACTTCTTCCAGATCGTGATCTTCCGTCGCCAGCCAGAAAACCGGAACACAATCGATGCCGCTTTGTTTCGCCTCGTCAGCCAACTTCACCGCCGTCAACGCTTTGAAAATCGTAAACAACGGTCCACCAAACAGTCCGACTTGCTGCCCCGTAACCACCGCCACAGCCCCAGCGCGTAGGCGGCGAATGTTCTCCAAGGTCTTGGCAGATGCGCCCCAAGCCTCATTCTGGCGCATCAGAATCGCCGCCACCCGCTCCCGCCGCGCGGAATCGTAGTCAACGCTAGCAACTTCATCCTTCATCCATTGCTTGAAGTATGCCGAGCGCCGATAAAACTGTTGCACTTTGGAATGGTCAGAAAGGAAATCGGAGAAAAGCGGCGTGGTATGCGGAATCTGGCTGAACGCTAAACACTCCGACTTCACTGGCAGTTCTCCTGACAGCTTTGGACGGTGCGAGACATGGAAAGTCAACGCCCATTGTACAGGCGTGCTCTAGATCAGATGTCCAAAATGACCGTGGGATGCAAGAACTAGCCGCGCGATTCAGGAAGCTGGAATCTGTTCTTGCGGTTGTGTCTGCTTGGAATGGATGCGGATGCCAAGGAAAGAAATCGGCAAAGCGCCGAACATGCCCAGACCAATGCCGGCAAACGGGTTCCAGCCCAGGTCCACGGTTCGCAGGCAAACCGCAAGCGCCCAGAATAAAGCCGTGGCCTGGAAAACATAGAGCATGAACTGGCGTTTCATAACCTGAGTAGAGTTTAGTGTTTTTGCACTCTTCTGGCGATAAGAAGCACGAGCGCAGGCGAAACGGAAGTAACTGCCCGAAGTGCCATTCGTGCTCGGTCTCAGTAACCCTAGCTCAAACAATCATAACCATTGAAGGCACGCAGGATTGGCAAGATTCGAACCCATCCAAGGACTTCCTCTGTGGTTTAGCTCTTCTTCATCAATCTGAGGTCAATTCCTGTCATTTCTTTGGGTTCATCAAGGGCCAGCATTCCCAAGATAGTCGGCGAGATATCCCGCAACGCCCCATCCGGCTTCAGCGTGAATCGCTTGCTATCTTCCGCGATCACAATAAACGGCACCGGATTGGTCGTGTGCGCCGTGTGCGGTCCGCCGGTCACCGGATCAATCATCATTTCAGCATTACCGTGGTCGGCGGTGATCAGCATCGCTCCACCTTTTGCCCGAACCGCCGGTTCGATGCGTCCGAGACACGCGTCCACAACTTCCACCGCTCTGATCGTTGGTTCAATCTTCCCCGAGTGGCCAACCATATCCGCGTTGGCGAAGTTCACAATAATCACATCGAACGCGCTGTCATTGACGGCCTTGATAACCGCATCAGCGATCCCGGCCGCTGACATCTCCGGCTTCAGATCGTAAGTCGCAACTTTAGGTGATGGCACCAAAACCCGATCTTCGCCGGGAAAGGGCTGCTCGATGCCCCCATTGAAGAAATATGTGACGTGAGCATACTTCTCCGTCTCCGCTACTCGTAGGTTGCGCATATTCATTTGCGCCATCACGTTGGCCAAAATGTTATTCATCGACTCCGGTGGGATGACCACCGGCAAACTGAAATTCTTGTCATACCGGGTCATGCAAACATAGGACAAGTTCTTCGGCACGCGCTCGCGCGGGATCGTCGCATCAAGATCGTCAGCCCCAGGAAGGTCTCGTCCGCCTTTTTCGTTTAGACCGCTGTTCCGTGCGAGAGCACGAGTGATCTGGCGCACCCGGTCAGCCCGGAAGTTAAAGCAGATGCAGGAATCGTCGTCGCGAATGGTGGCCAACGGCTCACCGCGGTCATCCACGCACACAAACGGAACAATGAATTCGTCGGTTACGTCTTTGTTGTAAGATGCTTTCACTCCCTGTACGGCGTCGACGAACTTCCCCCCTTCGCCGTCTCCGTTGACCATGGCGTTATAGGCTTTGGCAATGCGTTCCCAGCGGCGGTCGCGGTCCATGGCGTAGTAGCGGCCATTCACGCTGGCAATCTTGCCGGTGTTGTACTCGCGCATCTTCTGCTGTAGTTGCTCGAGGTAGCCAGCGCCGTTGGTAGGCAGAGTATCGCGGCCATCCATAAAGGCATGGACAAAGACGCGCTCAACTCCTTGCTGCTTGGCCATCTTCAGCAGCGCATAAAGATGCGTCTGATAAGAATGCACGCCACCATCTGAAACCAGGCCGAAAAGATGCAACCGCCGGTCTCCGTTCCGGGCATTCTTCATGGCCGCAACCAGCACAGGATGGGAGAAAAACTCGCCGTTCTGAATCATCAGCTCGATGCGCGTGCTGTCCATGTGCACAATGCGTCCTGCGCCAATATTGAGATGACCGACCTCGCTGTTGCCCATCTGGCCGTCGGGCAGGCCGACGTATTTGCCGCTGGTATGAATCAGCGTGTTGGGATACTCACGCAGCAGCCGGTCATAAGTCGGCTTGCGCGCAAGTGCGATGGCGTTGGCCTGAGTTTCGGCGCGGTATCCCCAGCCATCGAGGATGACAAGAACGAGAGGTTTAGGACGCAAAGGCAGCTCCTGGCTCTTAGCTACTGGCCTTCTAGCTAATTCGACACCAGCCACGAATCTTGAGGATCAACACAGATTTACGCGATCAGCAGGATTCTAGCAGCTCTAGACCAGATTTCTCTGTGTCTCCGTGTCTCTGTGGTGAAAAAGCCTTTCAGCCACGACCCCAGACTCCCCGAATTTATTTATACTGACCCCGGAGGAAATCATGCCCATCAGCGAACTCTTACTGCCGGAATTCGACCACGAAATGCAAACCACGCGGATTACGCTAGAGCGCGTTCCCTTCGACAAGAAAGATTTCGTCCCTCATCCCAAGTCGATGCCCTTGGGCAACCTGGCCCCGCACGTGGCCGAACTGGCCGGATTTGGCGCCACGGTATTGACGACTCCAGAACTCGATTTCGGCAGCGGCAGTCCACGCCAGCGTCCGCCCTTCGAGTTGGCCGGACTATTGAAGTCCTTCGACGAGAACGCAGCTAAGGCACGGGCCGCACTAGCCAGCCTGAAAGACGACGCCTGGACCCAGCCCTGGAAGCTGAGCTTTCAAGGCAAGCCCATCTTCAGCGGCTCACGTTTCATGGCCTATCGCACCATGTTCTTGAACCATCTGGTGCACCACCGCGCTCAACTAGGTGTGTATCTGCGACTAAATGAAAAGCCTCTGCCGGCGACCTATGGCCCTTCAGCGGATGACAGAATGGGGTTCTGAACTACCAGAGCAGCTTGACAGGATATTTCTCAAAGAGCGGATCGGACGTGATTAACGGAAGGTTCTCTTCAATACTTTGCGCAATCAAAATACGGTCGAAGGGGTCACGGTGGTAATGGGGCAGTGATTCTAGCTTTAGAACGTGATCCAGAGTGATTGGCAGGACTTCGATATGATTTGCGGCCAGGTTTCTAACCACATAGGAACCGGTCGGCACAGGCAAGGGAAGTTTACCGGTCTGCACCTTGATCAGGATTTCCCACAGACTAGCTACGCTCAACCACAAATCGTTCGAACCGGTATAGATCTGCTCAGCCCGGCGAGATAACTTTTTTCCCTCCCCCGCAATCGCCCATAGAAAAGTGTGAGTGTCGAGAAGCGCCTTCATTTCCAGAAGAGATCCTCGATCTCCTTGGGCAGCGGATCGTTGAAGTCATCGGGAACAGTGAACTCGCCCTGGGCCGAGCCAAGTACTCGCTTCTTGGGGCGGGCGCCTACCGGTACCAGCTTCGCCACCGGTTTCCCGGCCTTGGCAATGACGACCTCTTCGCCCATCGAAACACGCTCCAACAAGCGGGACAGATGAGTCTTGGCCTCATGGATATTAACTTCCATTGGCCCATTATAACTAAGTCATGGACTAAGTCAAGCATTGGAAACTGCCCTTCGAAGTTTCAGCTAAGTCAGAATAGGGGCTCAGCAGCCAGATCGAACTGGCGCACGGGCAACGCCAGACCGTAGCGACGAAGAACCTTCCTAACGAGCTCGAGGAACCAAGGTTTCGCAGCCGGAGACACAAATATCCCCTCGATCAGCTCTCCGAGATCGACTTGTTTCCAGGCGGTAAGCTGAGGGGCTGCTTGGTACTCGTGCCCAGAAGCGACGGCCGGTCCGGCTTCGCTTACCTTGTTACGCCGCGCTCCAGGCAGCCGGAGCGGAACTTCCCGAAGACCCCCAAGCATTTCGGCTGTGGTTGCACCGCGCTAGAAAACAGGGCTTGGTCACACGATCTCGTGGCAGTCAGAGCAAGGCTTAGAGCGCACAACCAGGCTGATTCTTCCGACCTCTCGTGGGAAAAAAGCTGAACAGTTTAGGTGCTGTTCTTAACATTGTCACCGATTCGACGAACCTGTTTGCAGCCCTGCGCGGTTCGATCTCAAGCCGACGCAGGCACCAAGGGAATATGCTATCGAGTTCAACATCGGAGTTGTCCCCAATAGCTCTCCCCGACAATCCTGCATACACGAATTGTAGCCAACTGTAAAAAGGCTTCGCCACACGTTCTGCAGAACCGTACACCCTTGACACCAGCGGGGGTCATAGGTGTGAACGGCGTCCCAAATCCACAGGCTGAACCAGCACATTCCAGCAATCCACACCCATTGGGCTGAAGTGTTTCGCATTCTGCGATTCACAAAGAACCCAAAGAGAAACCCTAGTCCCCACAGAAGTGGACTATAAGGGGCTCCGGTCGCTAAGTTATAAAGCACCCAGTTCCGTGGCCCTACCGGACTCAGCAGAAGGCCAAGGACTGCGGCGAGCACACCCGCGAGCATAACGCTGATAACCATCGCGATCAGTGTGTGCAGCACAAAGGTCATGATACTTTTCATAAGAAACTCCGGAGATGATGAACAAAAGTCTTGCCACTCTAATGCCCAGCGCACCGCCCTCGCGGTTTCGGGACTTGTGGACTGTTAAACTCGCACGCAAAGCTATGACCGCAAGGCAAGAGCGTGGAAGGAGCACTCATACCGCTGCCATTCAACATCCATACCAGATTGTCTTGTATCCCTTGATTGCCCCAGAAGGTTTGGACGGCAGAGTCGGGAAGACCCATTGTGGTCGGAGCGACATCACCAGTACCGGGTGAGTCTTAGCCTCATGGATGTTGACTTCCATAAGCTGATTATAGCTAAGTCGTAGACTAAGTCAACTGAGGTCCAAACTCAATGACGAAATCCTGGACGGTCATGAGCGCCGAGTCATCCTTAGGCGGCGCGACAGGCAGAAGATCGGTAAAGTAATCCAGAATCTCCCGGTGCGAACCGTTGCTAACCATCTCCAGCTCACGAATCGGGGCGCTCGCAGAAATCAGATTTACAGGCAACCTTGTCGCGCGGGCAATCTCCTGCCGAACCCGAATCACGGCATCCCGTGGCACGGAAACGGACCCAACCGATGCAACGAATTCGTCGTCCCCAATATTTACGTGGCTGTGCTTCCACTTCGCCACCCTTCGACGTTTGGCGACAGACTCCGCAACGAAGATTGCGGGGATTACGGCGATTAGAAGGGCTACGACTGTGGTTATCATCTATATCCCTCGCCTCTCTGTGCTTCATCCCTCATAATTCAGCGCCTTCACTCCCAAAAACCTGGCTGCCCCGCCCAACTCTTCCTCAATCCGCAGCAGCTGATTGTATTTCGCGATCCGATCCGTCCGTGACGCCGAGCCCGTCTTGATCTGCCCCGCTCCCGTAGCCACAGCTAAATCGGCAATGAACGTGTCCTCCGTCTCTCCTGAACGATGCGAAATCACCGAGGTATATCCATTCCGCCGCGCCAAATCAATCGCATCCAACGTCTCGCTCACCGTACCAATCTGATTCACCTTGATCAAAATCGAATTCGCCACATGCTTGTCGATTCCCTTCTGCAGAAACTCAATGTTAGTCACGAAAATATCGTCGCCCACCAACTGAATCTTGCCACCAACCTCTTTAGTCAGCGCCGCCCATCCCTCCCAATCTTCCTCCGACAAACCATCCTCCAGCGAAACAATCGGATAATCCTTCACCCACTGCGCCCAGAACCCGATCATCTCGTCAGAGCTCTTCGCCGACTTATCGGATTTCTTAAAAACGTATTTCCCATCCTGATAAAACTCGCTGGCCGCCGGATCCAAGGCAATCGCAATCTCTTTCCCAGGCTTGTATCCCGCCTGCTGAATCGCCTCCAGTACCACCTCAATCGCCTCCACGTTCGATTTCACTGAAGGCGCAAATCCACCCTCATCGCCGACTGCGGTGTTATATCCGCGTTTCTTGAGCACGCCCTTAAGCGTATGAAAGACTTCAACCCCCCAGCGCAGCGCTTCAGAAAATGTCTTCGCGCCCACCGGCATCACCATGAACTCCTGGAAGTCCACATTGTTATCCGCATGTGCGCCCCCATTTAGGATGTTCATCATCGGCAGTGGCAGTAGGTTCGCCCCAGCCCCTCCCAAATATTGATAAAGCGGCTGCTTCGAACTAGCGGCCGCCACCCGGGCCGCAGCCATCGACACCGCCAGAATCGCATTCGCCCCGAGGCGGCTTTTGTTGTCGGTACCATCGAGTTCGATCATCTTCTGGTCGAGCGCACGCTGATCGCTTGCGTCCATCCCAGCCAGAGCCTTGGCAATCTGCGTGTTCACATTCTCAACCGCTTTGAGAACACCCTTGCCCATATAGCGCTGCTTATCGACGTCGCGCAACTCGACTGCTTCGTGTTCACCGGTCGAGGCGCCGCTCGGAACAATGGCCCGCCCCTGGGTTCCATCGGCAATCGTGACTTCGGCTTCGACCGTGGGATTTCCGCGAGAATCCAGAACTTCGCGGGCGTGGATCTTGGAGATAGCGATCATGAAATTCTCCTCACTTCATGGAAAGCCGGGATTATAAATCACGGCAAGTAAAACGTCTGTGATGACTCAACCAAAATGTAAGCGCTCACACCAACCGCCCGTACCTCTGTTGGTTCACGCCGCCGTTCCCCGCTTGTTCCGCACCCGCCACTAACTTACAGTCAACTGAGGATGAAGAATCGCACCGAAACCCTCGAAATTGGCTCCCTGGCGCCGGACTTCTCGCTGCCTTCGGCCAACCCAGTGGGCGGCATCTTCACCCTCTCCACCATGCTCGAACAAGGGTCGGTGATCGTGGAATTCTTGCGTGGAACCTGGTGACCAAACTGCGTCAAACGCATGGCCCAGTTCGAGCCATACCGAAACGAGATTAAGCAGGCAGGAGCGCAACTAGTTTATATCGCTGCTGAAAAAGGTGGGGGAATGTTCAAGCCGGCCAAGTATCTGGCAAAGCACCCGTTTTCATTCCCTTTCCTGTTCGACCAGGACCGCTCCGTGACCAAAGCCTACGGGCTGTACCACCGCTTCGGACATGACGCCATCAACATCGCTCATCCCGCAAGCTTGGTGGTCGATCGCGGCGCAACCGTCCGTTACATCTATCGCGGTGACAACCAAACCGACCGCGTACCGATAATAGACATTCTGGACGCAGTCAGGAAACTGAAAGTTTCAGATTGAAGATTACAGTTTGATCTCAAGGAGGCCCAATGAAGAAACTCGAATTACTGCTGTGTGTAATGGTGCTGTCGCTGGTGGCAATGGCACAAAATAATATTTCGCTGCCGACCGGTACATCATTGACCGTCAAGCTGGAAAACAATCTCGCCACTTATTCCAGCAAGACTGGTGATCCATTTTCAGCGCGAGTCACCGATGCGGTATTGCTCGACGGTAAGACCGTGATTCCGGTAGGCGCGACCGTGCAAGGTAAAGTCGCCCAGGTTAGTGAACCGCGGCGGATTTCTGGCCGGCCCACCATCGGAATGTTCCCCGAAGCCCTAGTCATGCCTGACGGGCAGAAGTTCGTGCTGAGCGCGTCGCTGGTGCAGACCGATGCACACCATGGCACTAGCGTCAGCAACGAAGGTGAGTTTAAGGGCAGCGGACACGACAGCCAGGACCTAACCGAGATTGGCATGGCCACCGGCGGCGGCATGGTAATTGGCGGTCTCGCCGGCGGTGGCAAAGGCGTCGTGATCGGCGGAGCCATCGGGGCCACCGCCACTGTGGTGCATTGGCTGGGCAAAAAGAAATCAGCGACCTTACTGGCGGGAACGGAACTGGTGATGGAACTTAGCCGGCCGCTGGAGATGACCGCCACAACCCCGGGTCAGTAAGGTCCCTACTGGGTTTCTCATATCACCGAAAGCCGGAGGCAACGCCTCCGGCTTTCTTCACCTACATCCCCGCCGACATCAAATCTTCCTCCCTCAACAACTGTAGCTCGATCCAGCCTTCCACCGGCAATGCATCCACTGGCAGCCGATCCTGCCACAAACTAAAACGCAGCCGGAGATTGGCCGCAGCAGCCGCTGTCCCTGTCGGCGCCCCTGGCACCGCCATCAGCCACGCCAGTGGAACTTTGAACTCAAAGTTTCGCGCGAAGGCTACCACTGCATCCTCGGAGAACTGTCCCATCCGGGCCAGCGGCTGTTCTTCGCCCGGCGCAGTCACCTGCCACGACTGCATACTCCCGTCAACAATCTTCACATCTAAACGCAGCACACGCCGAGGTTGAGTTTCATCGCTCGCCCAGGACTCCAGATTGACCACCAGATCGAAGTCCGCCTCCGTAGACTCGCCTGCAAAGTCGAGCCGTCCATAAACATTTTCTTCGTCAATCCCCGCCTGCACCGAATCCACCAGAAACTGCTTGCCGTGCATGGCGCCCGCACGCCGGTCTGCGGTGTAGACCGCCGCGCCCATCCACTCGAAATAGCGCACCATGTCGCCCTCAATCCGCGGATGGATGTAATGCGTCTGCGGAGTAAACGCAGGCCGCCCCGTCATCCCGGCGATCGGCTGCGCAAGATAGTCCGGCGGTGTCGCTCCCAGCGCCTGATAAACATTCGACAAGTGCTTGCGATACAACTCATCGAATTCGCGGTCATTTGCCGAATGGTGCTCCGGCCCGTACCACCAATTCCAGTCGCTACCCTCGGCAATCAGCAATTCTTCGTACGCCAATTTGCGTTGCGCCTCGCTCACCCGCGAGCCAGTCTCCTTGTACAAGGTTCGAGCGTGGTAAAGATAATCCCAGGATTTGTTGTCCTCAGGGGCGCCAATCCATACATTGAAGTTCGCATGAATCCATGAACCCGGCACCAGCGAGTTCAGCGCATAGAAATGCTTGTGGCGTGCGATGGCTTCCGAAATCGTAACCGCCTCAACCCCCGGCTCCCGCTGCAAAGTGTCGTAAAAGCGCCGCAGAAACTCCCGCCCCGACCGCGGATAATATTCCCATGCATTCTCCCCATCAAGAATCACCGGGACAACCGCGTCTTTCCCTTGATCTAGAACAGGTTGCGCCGCCCGCTTAATGTTGTCCATGAGGTGCCCCGCGGCCTCCGACGGAGCCATTCCCGAGTACACAAATCCCACCAAATCCGAGATCGTATGATCGCGAAACACCAGATGCATCTGCGTCTGCGCATTCTCATACCGATGAATGGTGTACAACTTTTCCGCATTCTCCCGCGGATTGATGCCCAGAGTGCGGCCAAGCACGCCTTCATCGGTCGCCATCCATTTCACGCCCAGCCCTTGGGCGATGGTCAGCACCTCTTCGGAAACACTGCCCTCCGACGGCCACACCCCCACTGGACGAAGCCCAAACACTTTCTCATGCAGATCCAGACCGCGCACCAGTTGCTCACGCGCATCTTCAGGATGGCGAAAGCGGTTTTGCGGCAGCGGCAACCCCGGAGTCGAAACTCCACCCATGTTGGTATCACAAACCAGCGGCAGTATCGGATGATAAAAAGGCGAAGTCGAAAGCTCGATTCTTCCCTGCTGCGCCGCCGCAGCATGAGCCGGCAACACCCGGCCCAGCAGTTCGCGTTCGCGGCCGATTACCAGACTCTGATCATCGAGCGAATAGCCTCTTTCTTTTTTGATAAGCCCTGCAATCTCCGGCTCGTCAAGAAAGAACTCATCGAACCACGCGATCTGCGAGAGCACCTGCAAGTCCGTGAAGTCTTGTGCTTGAAAGTATTTCTCCGCGCGCTCCGCCGAATCTCCCGCCGCCCGAAAGCGCTCCCACAATTCCCGGTACCGCGGATACCGCCCAATCATATGCACCGGATTGGCCTGAAACAGATATTGCAACGCAAAGCGCCGCTCGTCCGAAGTCAGATCGCGGGCCGGCTTGGCCGCTACATCAAAGAATGGATCATGCGCCGTGCCATCCACGTAATCTTGGATCTGCGTCATCAACGACGGCACCAGATTGAACGTCTGGTGTACGTTGGGGAACTCATCCAGCAACTTGACCATGCCGTAATAGTCTTTAAGGGCGTGCAGGCGCACCCAGGGCAGGCGGTATTCCCCCGTAACCAGGTCCTTGTAATACGGCTGATGCTGGTGCCACAACACGATGACGCGCAGAACAGGCATGTATGTCGATATTTACCGCCCAGTCTAGCACGCGTAGAGCTTCGTTCTCAGATGCGCAAGGTCGCGTCCCGAAGAGAACGCGTTTGATGTGCGGTTGCCCCACCCTTCGCGGTCTTCGAAGGGTGGGCGGCACCGCGTTAGGGGGACAACGCGAAGCGGCAAGATTCAGAACGGTGAAAAGCGATCTCTCGCTCCCCAGCATTCCACGTCATCGCTCCACCAGACTGCTCCGTCCTCATTGGTCTGTACTACCCGGGCGCCTTGCGCAACCGTGAACTCAACATATGACCAAGTAGACAATACAGGGTCGTGCGGTATTTCATTCAATATCAGGGTATTCCAGATTCCACAATCACGCGCGTTATGCGGATTCGGCGCCTTTTGTGGCTGCACCGCTTTCGCAGTGAAGAAATTGTCTAAGATCAAACCCTCCGGTTCCAGGTCTCCGTCGGAATTCATAACCTGGAGTTCAATCGCGAACATATAGACATCAACCGGCCTGCCCGTGCCCACCTGGGTGTCGTGATGAACTACGAAGCTCCTGGGCGTGCCATTGAGGATGGAGAAGAATTCATAGTTGGGGCCAGGGTAGTTCTCTGGCGTGGCTTCGGCCGATGCGGCGGGCCGCCGCTCATGCCTGATCTGCCCGTCCTGCGCGCTCACCAACGATGCTGCCAGCAAGCTTGCGAAAAACACTACTGCCAATCTGATCGGTCTGTTCATGTTTCCCCCTCGGTCCTCGAATCGTCCGTTGCCGTCGTTAAGGACACACCATTCTACTTCCAGCGGGCGGCTAAGATCGAGACGATGCCTCAGTAGGCGTCGGTGGCAGAGAACATTTCGTCTCTGCCACCTTTCATTTTGAGCAGTTGGCTATCGAACGGGTTGAAAGCGTGTTCGTTTCCCGGTTCCCTTGCCGGACTTGGCCCCAGGAAGATTCGGACAAGAACCACTGACGACGGTGAATGGAATATCTATGAAGGTGTTCGTTCCCACCGTATTAGAGGTGCCACTATCCTCGAGAATTCCAGCGCAGGCACTTTCCAGCATGATATTTCCGCTGACCGAGTTGCTGTTGCCAGTGCTATTGCCGCTCCCAGAGCAGGACGCGTCCAGGTGAACGCCGGATTCCGTGGTGTTCGCAATGGTGTTGCCCTGAATCGTATTGTTATTGGTGCATACATCAATCGCATCAAAGTTCAGAGTTTCGAAAATAGTGTTGGACTGCACAGTTACACCATCGCCATACTCAGTGGCATCCGAACTGTCGGTGTAAATGCCCACGGCCGTCTGGGTGTCGTGGATGTTATTGGAAGAGATCTTGATATTACTACTTTCCGCCGCGTCGTAGAGCAGAACGCCCACGGAACTGGCAATCGTAATATCGCCGTAGACTTGGTCAATGACGGTGTTCCCCGTTACCTTGCCGTTGGCGCCGAAGCCGATTTGAATACCGTTTTGGGCGGAGCCGGGAGGGTTGACCACGCCGGCGCCCTGCACCGCGTTGTGAAGCGCGTTCAGGGTAGTCCCGGGTTCGTTGCCGGTAATGCCGTTCTTGTCATAATTGTGTACGGAAGTCTCTTGCACCGTCACCGTCGAAGTGCCTCCTCCTCCGCTTTGCACAAACAATCCCAGGCCATCCTGGCAGCCACTGAGAGCCGGCGCAAGCGCCTGATTGCGCAAGGCTGACGTGGTCACCGAGCCGGAGGCATTTTGATAATAAATCCCGATCAGATTGATGCTGCAATCGGTAAGATCGTTTCCCGCCCCATCGACGGTAAGGCTGCTGAGAATAACCGACGTGGCCGGACTGATCACCAGGATCTGTGCGGCAATCGGATTCCCGCTGCTCAGGCTAACGGCGTTTGCAACCACGCCATCCGTCGGCGAAACAATGGTGGCGGCATCCTGATTGGAGTTGGGGTCGGCCACCCCTTTCAGGGTGAGGCTCTTGTTGATCGAAACTTGCTCTGGATAGGAGCCGGGGCACACGTCAATGACGGTTCCTGCCGGAGACGAGTTAACTGCGCTCTGAATAGTCGAAAATTGTACTAATCCGGTAATGCAGCTGCCCACTTCAACGGTGGTGGCTGAAAAGGCGGGTGCTGCAAGGCCGACCGAAAGTAGAAGCATGGCGAACCGTCTAGGACATCGGAAACTGGTGAGACGCATGGTACCTCCTTGGCTTTCTGAGATTGAACTACCCCGGGGGAAAAGCCACTTTACTCGGTTAGGAGTTGACCGTCTGAGCTATAAAGCTCACATCCGAAGAATGCACCATTTTTCGCGCGCTTCTTGTGCGAGAAATGGGAAGCCACATCTGTTAGCTGCCCCTATTTCTCCGACCAAACCGCCAACTCATTCCCGCTAGGATCGGCAAAATGAAACCGCCGTCCCCCAGGAAACGGAAACGCATCTTTAGTGATAACGCACCCAGCGTCACGAACTTTCTTTTCAGTAGCAGCTAGGTCACTGGCATAAAGCACGACCAGTGGCCCTCCGCGAACAGCTTTACCCTCTTTGCTGAACCCGCCCGCGATGCGGCCGTCTTCAAAGCTGGTGTAGTCCGGGCCGTAATCGGTGAACTTCCATCCGAAGACGCGCTCGTAAAAAGCTTTGGTTTTAGCCACGTCGGTGGCGTGAAACTCGATGTAGTCGATCCTTCCGTTGTTGGCTTTATTGTCCACGGTCTTTTGCTCCTGTTGTGCGAATGCGATCGCGCTTGCGACCAAAATCACAGCGATCCAAAGCGTTCGCATATTTCCCATCCCGCGGCACGGATACCGAAGAGCTCCATACCGACATGAACGCCATAATACGAAGCCGAGAACCAATGGAATAGGAAAAAACGGTCACCGCGCGGCGCGCAGGTAGGCTGCCGGAGTCTGTCCAGAGAAGCGCTGGAACTCCGCAATGAAGTGGGACTGGTCGAAGTATCCGCAGTCGGCGGCCAGCCCGGCATGTTCGCCGGCTTGCGCCTGTACCTGGGCAAGCGCCTTACGAAACCGCAGTACGCGCGCCAAAAGCTTAGGCGACACTCCGGTCTGCTCCAGACAAACCCTCCGGAACTGGCGAACGCTCAAACCCGTCTGGAAGGCAACGTCATCAAGTGAGACGCAGCCTGGATTTGATTCCATCCAAGCCAGAGCGCGCTGTACAGGCGTCCGGGAATGAAGGGTGCGCAGCGCCCGGCCAAGCAAGTCAGCGCATTGCTGCGGGGAGACAGAATCAGCCATTTGCTCCACCAGGATCCGGCCACGCGCTCCCCAAACTTCGTCGAGCGGCAACAGCACATCGGTAAGCTCAGGCCCGGGAACACCAAAATGTTCCCGCCACATCCCCGGCCGGAAACGCATGCCCACGGACAACTGTTTGCACGGCATCTGGAAGTCCGCGAACCGGGTCATCGTCCCCACAACCATCAGCGACACTTTGCCCGAATCACGCCTGAAGATAATATCGGCGCACCCATCGGGCAGCACACGATGGCAGGATTCATCAGACTCCATAGCCCAGAAACATTCGACGCTATCGGCCAAATGCGGCGGCGGAGCGAGTTCTAAATACGGTGCCATGGCAGGCAACTGGCTAGAAGGATATCAGGCCACGGAATCCAAAACACTGCTTCCTACAACTTCTCGTAAAACTCACATCCCGAGCACGAAATAAACACTCCACCCGGAACTCCCCGTTCGCGGTCCTTCACTCGCTTCACAATGCGAGTCGGCTTGCCGCACTTCGGGCAATCCGTGCTCTTGGTAGTATCCATTACCTTCTTGCGATCTGCTGTCTTTGCGATCTTCATCTCGGTCTCCTGACCATGCCGCCGCTGGCCCCGGCCCTGGGCTTCAAATAAAGAAGATTTCGGGATTAATTCTAAAGGCTCGGTCCACAGCCGCCAAAAATAACGTCCGCCTCCGATTTTACACGACCCGCGGCTAAACCGGGCCGATTGTCATCCTGAGAGAGGCGCACTTTGCCGAACGAAGGACCTGAGGGAGCCACCGCGCGCAATCGCGCCTGAGCGCGATTGCAATAAAGCGCGAGGCGACCTTACTTACTTACTTCGATACCGCCGCAAACAAATCCGAATGCAGCAGCGACTGGAACTGCTTGTCGTCCGCCTTAAAGTGCATCTGCAAGTCGGACCCGTCGGAGTCTACCACTACATTCTGCAGTGCCACTTTCTCCACCGGCGACGCCGTCATCTTGCGATAAATAACCCCCGCCTTAACCAGCGAAGACAGCGTTCCCGCCGTCACCGAATCCCCCGTCGCCACGTCCAGATCAAACGTCACTCCGTTGGTAAAGTTCATGCTGTAGCGCGAACCCTGCACCCGCTTCTTCACCATATCGAAATCGGCCAGCTTGCCGGCATCGCCCAAGGCCGAAATCAGCATGTTCTGGGTTCCCTGCTGATCCAGCACGCTCCACACCGTTCCCGATTCCACCGGCCCAATCATATCCGCCACCTGTGGGTTAGAGTCGAGGCCCGAGGCATAGCCGTCGCGTGTGTCCAGAGCCCCTCGAAGCGCGCCGCCATCGCCAAACAGCAAAGTGTTGTCGTCGAGGAAAGTCATCTCCATACCGTTCGACATGGGATAAACATCGCTGTCGTGATACTTCACCCCTTTGATCTTATTCAGCCGCATCTTCTTCAAAACCACCTTGCTGGAAAAAGACCCTTGTGCCACTCCCACCACCCGTACTTCGTTCTTGGCGCCTCGATAAGACGCGAAGGTCAGCTGGTCGGCATTCTTGTCAGGGTCAATGCCAACCGTCTTCATCTGATCTTCGAATTCTTTCAGGCTGGGAGGCAGCACCTGCGCCTTCAACGCCATCGCGGTATCGGAGTTCTTCAGCGTGCGGTAATCCACGCTGATGATCTGCTGCACGGTTGAAGGGATGGCATTGCGCGCCGAACTCGGCATCGCCGCACCCCACGCTGCCGGAAGGCAAAACAAGAAAGCGCACATACTAACTCTTGCTAATTTCATAGATAGAACACCTTTATGGAATCTAGCTTCTTTAGATGCAGAACGGCCCTGAACCGTAACCTTGCATCGTTAACCTTATTGTATGCCAGCGGCAACGCCCCAATCACAAACCAAAGTACATCGCCTGTGCCGTCGGAGGTACGGGGGTTCGGCGATCTCCATGAGTCTGACGGTTTTCTCCGCGTTCTCGAAGAATTCCTCCGCGAACTCGGCGATAAAAGCTGTTGTCTTTAATCTGCGCAAATCAGCGAAAATCTGCGGCTCGTTTCCGAACTTCCGCCACAAACCCCGCATCCTTAATCGACTCCAGATTAATCTCCACATTCGCCAGCGCCCCCTCAATCGCCGCCCGCGCCAGCGCCTTCGCCGTCGTCAGATCAGACTTCATATTGGGATTCGAGATCGCCCCCAGCTTCTCCGCGATCGACGCCACTTCCCGAGCTTTCTCCGCTACGCCCAGCGGCACACTGGTCGCCTGCTTCAAAGCAGACTCAATCCCCTTGTCCCCATCCGCCGACTCTTTCGCCTGCTTGTAAGCTTTCATGACCACATTGAACGACTCCGCATCCGCATCGATCGCAGCCTTCAATTCCTCGCGTAATTGCGAAAGCCGCGCGATCGCCTCGCTCAACTCACGCTCATGTTGCAGATACGCCTTCTTACCTCGCGACATCGACGCCACCATCGTCGCCAATCCCGCCGCCATGGCACCACTGGCCGCCGCCGCACTGCCGCCACCAGGAGTCGCCGTCGGCGCAGCCAATTGCTCCACAAACGGCTCAACTCCCGCCCGCAACCCGCCAACCGCCGTCTTTCCACTCATCACCGCCGTCAGCCGATTCTCCAGAATCAGCGACGAATCGAAATTCTCCACCTGCAAAAACCACTCCGCCGCCGATTCCAAAGCCTTCTTCGGAATCAACCCCACAATCTCGCTGCTGACCGGCGTCACCCCATATCGCGCCGCTTCCCGCTTCACCACCTCAAACACGCGATGCACCGGCGTCTGCTCAAAGTCCGTAAGATTCATCGAAACCTGTGCCAATCCACGCACCAGAAATCCCGCGCCCTTGACGAACCTGAATCCTCCACTCGATGCCCGCACCGCCTTCGCGATCTTCTTGGCGATGTCCACATCCGGTGTGTTCAAAAATACGTTGTACGCGATAAGAAACTTCCGCGCCCCCACCACTGTCGCCCCCGCCGTCGGATGCACCTTCGCTTCCCCGAAATCCGGCTTGCGTGCCGGATTAGTGCCAATCTCCGCCCGGATGCCCTCGAACTGCCCGCGCCGAATGTTTTCCAAATTCGTACGCTCCGGCGTAGTAGCCGCGGCCTCATACAGGTACACCGGAATCTTGTGACGCTTCCAAATCTCCCCGCCCACGTGCCGCGCCATGGCCACGCAGTCTTCAACCGTCACACCTTCAATCGGGATAAACGGAACCACATCCGCCGCGCCCATCCTCGGATGCGCCCCTTGATGCACCGTCAGATCAATCAACTCCGCCGCCTTCCCCACCCCGCGAATCGCCGCTTCCTGAATCGGCTCGCGCTCCCCCACCAGCGTAATCACGCAGCGGTTATGATCGGCGTCCATCTCACGATCCAGCAGGTACACGCCATCCATCTTCATCGCGTCGACGATAGCATCTACCTTGGTTTTGTCACGGCCCTCAGAAAAGTTGGGAACACATTCCACAAGTGTTGACATAAGCCAGAAGAATAGCTGGGTAGGACATTACGCCGCAACTAGGATGACAAGGCCCAATCTCGACCGGGAGTTTCTTGGCGACCTTAGCGACAACTTTGCGACCTTAGCGGTGAAAAGCTCTTGACTGTGAGAGGCGGGGACGTTGCCCTGAATCGATTACTCTGTGTACCCTGTGCCCTCTGTGGTTAAGCTTTTCAATCCCTACCGATGCCAAAACTTCCCCACTCCCAACCTCACCTGCACCGTATTAACCCCGCGATTCGGTGTCGCCAATCCTGCATTCGAAATATGCAAATAGCGCGCTTCCACACTCCATGCATATTTCCTGAATACATGCACTCCAAACGCCGCAGCCGAAGTAAAATTCACATCGTTGCTACCCGCAGGAACATCCTTGTTCGTGAAGAGCGTTCCCCCGTTCAACTCCAGATACGGCGCCACCGTTCCTCGCGTGGCAAAGTCCCACTTCAATCCCAGCGGACTGAATCCCCCGCCATACGCCGTGTCCGATTTCTGAAACACCACAAACACCGGAGTGGCATCCAGCACATACTCGAATCTTCCATTCAAAAATCCTGGCCCATGCGGCTGCGTCAGAATCCATCCATATCTCACACCCACGTTCCACACTCCAGTATCGGCCGTGCCTCCCGGGACTGAGTGCCCACCGCCTGTCCATACCTGAAACTCGTTTCCGCCTTCCTCCGGACGCGCCTGCGCCCAGCTCAGCGAACCCAGCAACAACACCACCGCAACCAGTAGGTTTTTCATGAAGCTGGCAAGATAACAGGAAACTTCACGAACTGCCAGAGTCGAGACCACCTTCGAAAACAATCGCACTCTGCGATCTTGGTGGCGCAGCGGTTCACCGCAGCGATTCAAAGGGTAAAATGACTGGCTTTAGCCGCTGAGGCACTGCGTCAAGGCTAAGTTGCACCTCTTGCTTCGACCCTCAAAACGGGCACACTTTGCTTATGCCCAAATATGTCATCGAACGTGAACTCCCGGGCGCGGGAAAGCTTTCTCCGCAAGAACTTCAGGCAGTATCACAAAAGTCATGCAGCGTCTTACGCAACCTTGGCACCACCATTCAATGGATCCACAGCTACGTCACCGATGACAAGATCTACTGCATCTACAGCGCTCCCAACGAAAAACTGATCCGCGACCACGCCACCCAGGCAGGCTTCCCCGCCAACCGCATCTCCGAAGTCAAACAAATCATCGACCCTACCACCGCAGAGTAAGCCTACAATCCCAATCCGCCGTCCACAGCCATAATCTGGCCAGTAATGAAATGCGGCGCGGTGGCAAAGAACAGCACCGCCGCAGCAATCTCCTCGCCCGTGCCATTCCGCCGCATTGGAGTCAGCTTAGCCTGCCGTCGCATAAACGCCGCTGCCGCCTTTTCCCCTAGATCAATCATCCCCGGCGCCACACAATTCACCGCAATCTCGGGAGCCAGCGCCTTTGCCATGACTTTAGTCAGCATATGCAACGCCGCTTTCGACGAACAGTAATGCGCATGTGTAGCCCACGGCCGCAGTCCACCCAGCGACCCCATATTGATGATCTTTCCCCGCCTCTCCCGCAGCGACTTCACCGCCTCCCGCGAAACTAGAAACGGCCCACGCGTGTTCGAAGCGAAAATCGTGTCCCATTGCTTCAGCGTTATCTTCTCGAACTCCACCGTCTCGTAATTCCCGGCATTGTTCACCAGAATGTCGATCCCGCCCAGTTCCCTTTTCGTCTCTTTGATCGCCGCCTTCACGCTTTTCTCGTCAGTCACGTCGCATCGTACCGCCACCGCTCGCACTCCGAAACTGCCGATATCGATCACCGTATGCTGCGCCTCACGCGCCGACTCGCGAAACGTGATGGCCACGTCCGCCCCTGCTTTTGCCAGGGCCAGTGCCGACGCCCGTCCCAGCCGTTTCGCGCCGCCGGTGATCAAAGCCACTTTTCCATCGAGTGGTTTCCGCTCTCGCATGATCGGATTGTACGTGAAATTCCTCTGTGTCCCTCTGTGGTTCAGCTTTTTCCGCATCTCTGCTAAACTCGCCACATGTCAGCCCCCCGTCAGGTTGTGATTTACTCTCGCAAAGGCTGCCACCTGTGCGAAGTTGTAAAGGAGACGCTGACCAAACTCCATCGCCGAGGCGGATTCAACTTGCAGGAAATCGACGTTGACTCCGACGACCAACTCCGCCGCCAATTCACCGACGAAGTCCCCGTCGTCTTCATCGACGGCCGCAAAGCCTTCAAATACCGCGTGGACGAACACGAATTCCTCCGCAAACTCGCCAGCTAGGTCTCGGTTTTGTCCGTGTTAATCCGTGGCCAAGATCTTGGGGTTGGTTCTTATCAGCGAAATCTGCGCAAATCTGCGGCTTCTACTTCCGCTACAATCTCCCTCGCATGCTCCGCACCCAGCTTTACGCCGATCCGCACGGCCGTTTCGTCCATGATCTAGTTCTCGAGAGCTGTCGCCGCTTCCCCACTAAGACCGCCATCCTCGACACTTCCTGCGACCGCCGCATCTCCTATGCCGAATACGGAGACATAATCCAAGCCCTGGCCAGCGGATTCATCGCCGCCGGCCTCCATCCCGGAGAAGTCGTCGCCATCTTTCTAGCCAACTGCTGGGAATTCTGCGCCACGTATCATGCCGCCACGCTCGCCGGAGCCATACCCACGCTCCTCAATCCCACCTACCGCGAACGCGAAGCTCGTTATCAATTAGAAAACTCAGGTGCAACCTTCCTGATTAGTGACGGCTCCAGTTTGAAGGGCATCAACCTCAGCGGTCTTCCCAATCTTCGCCGCGTTTACACCACCCGCCAGCCCGCAGCCGGGACCGAGCCTTTTGCCAGTCTCTTGCGCCCGGTCACTGCCAACTTTCCGGCACCCGATAAGCCCTCCGACCAGACTCTAGCCGCGCTTCCCTACTCTAGTGGCACCACCGGTCTGCCCAAAGGCGTCATGCTCTCGCATCACAACCTCGTGGCCAACGTGTTTCAGTTCATCGGACCCAATGCCACCCCCTTGTGTCCTGACGACATCGTCCTCTGCTTCCTGCCGCTTTATCACATCTACGGCCTGAACGTTATATTGAACCCCGTACTGACGCTCGGCGCAGCCCTGGTTCTAATCCCTCGCTTCCACCCTCAACAAGTCCCGGCATTGCTGGTGCAGGAAAACATCACCATGATCCCAACCGTCCCTCCCGCTCTCCTGGCCATGTGCCAGACCGCGGAAGCCGGCGAATTCCCCAGGAACCATCGTGTGCGCTGGGTCAAATCCGGCGCAGCCCCGCTCGCAGCTGACCTGGCGCGGCGTTTCACTTCTCTCACCGGAATCCTCGTCTGCCAGGGATACGGCATGACCGAAGCTTCTCCTGTCACCCACGTCGGATATCTCGATCCCACGCTCTACCGCCCCGACTCCATCGGCCAACCCCTGGTCCAAACCGAATGCCGTGTCATGGACGAACTCGGCAACGAGCTTCCCGCCGGTCAGCCCGGCGAGTTGGTCATGCGCGGCCCGCAATTCATGCTGGGATACTGGAAAGAGCCGCAGGCAACTGCCGCTGCCCTGCGCGATGGCTGGTTCTGGTCGGGTGACGTCGTCACCCGTGACGCTGACGACTTTTTCCGCGTCGTCGATCGCCGCAAAGAAATGATCAAGTACAAAGGATTTCCCGTGGCCCCCGCCGAAGTCGAGGCCGTGCTGCTCGAGCATCCTGCCGTCCGTGATTGCGGCGTCGTCGGTTGTCCCGACCCCTCCGCCGGCGAGATTCCAGTCGCGTTTGTGGTCCTGCGCGACGCTTCCATCGCTTCCGAGAAGATGAAAGAAGAACTCTGCCAATTCGTCGCCGACCGGCTAACCCGCTACAAGCAGCCGCGCGCCATCCGCTTCGTGGAAACTATCCCCAAAACCGCCTCAGGAAAGATCCTCCGCCGTGAACTAAAGCAATTAGTATGATCCGTGAGAATCCGTGGCTGGTTTTGCGGTTGCTGTTCGATCAGCGCAATCTGCGGAAATCTGCGGCTGCGACTAGGTTTGTGACGCTGCCGCCGCCCGCGCCGGCACCGAAGCCTGCAGGTCGTCAATCATTGCTTCCAGCCGTTTCCAGTCTTCGACCGTGGCGCCGTTGGTGAAACGCAGGCCCACTCCGGCGCCATCGCGACGCCGAACTACTCCCCAGACTTCAGCTTGAAGATTGGCAGTCTGCAGCACCACCCGCACTCGCGTGTCTTCTTTAATCTCCCGCGGAGTTTCCAGATAGCATCCACTTAGGCTGATATTTTTTAGCTGCGCCAGAACCGACTCGCCTGTCGCCTCACGCAGCATTACCGTGATAGCGACAGGAAATCGCGGATGCACGACGCTAGGTTGGGTGTTCATAGCCTGTGAGTAACTATTACGACCCTAGCGAGTCGTCCGCTTCCCGGCAAATTACCTTCGTCCAGCGGCCCCAGATCAAGCAAATATCCATGCAAAACCATGGTCGTCCCTAACCCGTCGATTTGCCGTCCCGGCCAGTCGATGTAACAATATCCGCATGTCAAAACCCTCAAATCTCTTACTACTTCTACTCGCAGGCCTGATGTTCCTGGGCAATGCGGTCGCCCAAACTCCTGCCGCCACTACCAAACCCGCCACTCCTCCGGCAAAGACCAGCCAGACGCCAGCGGCCAAAAGCTCCACCACTCCAACTCTTGCCCTCCAGAAAGACAAGTTCAGCTACGCCTTGGGAATGAATATCGGCACCAACCTGAGAAAACAGTCCATCACGGTGAACGTCGATCTCATCGCGCGCGGACTGAAAGACAGCATCGCCGGCGGCAAGACCCTGCTCTCCGAGGACGAAGCCAAGGCCGTAATGATGGCCGTGCAAGCCGAATACCGCCAACAGCAGATGGAGAGGCTGAAACAGCAAGGTGAAGCCAATAAGAAAGAAGGTGCGACCTTCCTCGCGGCTAACAAAGCTAAAGACGGCGTCGTCACTCTGCCCAGCGGCCTGCAATACAAAATCCTCAAGGCCGGCACTGGCCCCAAGCCCGCCGCAACCGACACGGTCTCCGTCAACTATCGTGGCACCCTGATCAACGGCACCGAATTCGACAGCTCCTACAAACGCGGCCAGCCCGCCACCTTCGGCGTCACCGGCGTGATCAAGGGTTGGACCGAGGCCCTCCAACTCATGCCCGTCGGATCCAAGTGGCAACTCTTCATCCCCGCCGATCTTGCCTACGGAGAACGCGGCGCAGGCGCCGACATTGCTCCCAACGCAACTCTGATCTTTGAAGTCGAACTCTTGTCCATCAAACCGCCTGAGAAGGCGCCTGAGAAGCCTGAAGAAAAGAAGTAATTCGAGGCATTACCGAACCGAGGGTTGCCCCATCCTGACGTCGCGCTTTTCGACGTTAGGGTGGGGATTAAACTCACTCCCCTGTCAAGAACTTATACTGCGCCCCACTCAACGGCACCACACTTAGCCGTCCTTGCCGCACCAGAGGCGACTCCGCAAACAACTTATTCGCTTTCACTTCAGCCAGCGTCACCGGCTTCGCCAGCCCTTTGCCGGCTTTAATCTTCACTCGCGGATTCTTCTCATCCGACGCGTCCACCGAAACCACCGTCGCCGTACCCACCGCGCTCTTGTAATCTCCCGTCTCATAGATCACCAAATGCTCGCCCGGCTTCATCCCACGCAAATTCTTCAACGCCACCGGATTCGCCACCCCATCCCACACCGTCTCCTTGTCGCGCTGCAAATCGGCAAACGAATATTCCGATGGTTCCGTCTTAAGTAAATAATCCATAGTATTTGTCATCCTGAGCGAGGCGTTCTTTGCCGAACGAAGGACCTGGGTGATACTTCGCCGCTCTTATTTCTTCTCTTCCCCGTTCGGCCCGTAAGTAGAAAACTGTTCCTCCGGCCGCTTCATCCGAATTGTGATTTCCATCCGCGCCTGGTTGATGTCGTAATCCGCCCCATAAGTCTGGAATCCCGTCATCAGCACTTGCACTCGCAGCTTGCCATAAGGAATGGTGTCGTAGTTCGCCTTGCCATCGAGATCGGTCTTCAGTTCGATCCCGCCCTTCTCCTGCTTGCCTTTTTCGCTCACCAGATGCAGCACCACGCTGGCATTGCGCAGCGGCTTTCCGCTAAAGTCTTTGACGATCACAAAGCTCAAGTTGCAAGTCGGCCCAATGTCATCATTCTTTCCCGCAAAAACCGGAACGCTAACCAGCAGCAGCAACCCTACCAGCCCCAATTTCCCCATAGCGCCCCAATTCTAACAAACCAAATGGTGTGTGGCGCGGGCGCCCTCGCCCGCGAATCCAGCCCCATCCTCTGCCCTCAACCATCAAATCCGATTTCGCAACTACCCCGTACTTGTAATGAGACCGAAATTCAACCCTAAGAGGATAAACACCATGAACAAGAAACTTGCAGTTTTAATCGCGCTAGTTGCAATCGCAGTAACTTCAGCCGTGGCCGGCATGAAGAATCCCACAGTTGGTGGCCAGGAGATGTATCCCACCAAAAACATCGTCGAGAACGCGGTGAATTCCGCCGATCACACCACTCTGGTGGCTGCCGTAAAGGCCGCCGGCTTGGTTGAAACCCTCGAAAGTCCCGGACCATTCACCGTTTTCGCGCCCACCAACGAGGCCTTCGCCAAGTTGCCCGCCGGCACCGTGGACACTCTCTTGAAGCCCGAAAACAAAGCCATGCTAACCAAGGTGCTCACTTACCACGTAGTTTCCGGAAGGCTGAGCGCGTCTGATCTCAAAAAGCAGATCAAAGCCGGCAACGGCACGGCGGAACTCACCACCGTCGAAGGCGGCAAACTCTGGGCATCACTGCAAGATGGCAATCACATCGTCCTGAAAGACGAAAAGGGTGGCACCGCCATAGTGACTATCCCCAACGTCTTCCAATCCAACGGCGTGATCCACGTAATCGACAGCGTAGTCCTGCCCAACTAATGTCTTCGTCAGAATTTGGAACAGGGGTGCCCCGCTTCTTGCGCGCTCTTTGCGCAAGAGGCGGGCGCGCCGACGGACTAAATTACCGCGTGTGGCGCGGGCGCCCTCGCCCGCGAACGTACGGACCGCCACCAGCCCCGTATCCTCGTCATCTTGAGCGAAGTGGGATCGGTCGTTCACGACCGATCCCGCGCAGTCGAAAGATCCCTACCGCACCACGACCCGTGTGGGGCGGACACTCCTGTCCGCCAACGTGTGAACCACGACGAATTCGAATGGCACTGCCGAAAAAAGGAAGACCAGCGCCAGAGCACCTATCATCCCCGGTGCGTGAGCAAAACTGACTTAGTCCGCCAACCACCACCCAGGAAAAGCTCCGGTGCTACGCTTGAGAATAGGCTGGGTCGCCGACGCCTGCGCATCACTCGACATGTGACGGTACCGCCGCGCCACATCGCCCAGAGGCTCTTCGTGCGCCACCGGCAAATGCACATCGGCGAGCGGCATCTCGCCCTGTGCCGTGACCACGCTGTCTGAAACTAAAGCGCGCTCGCTCTGCAGCGACTGGTGGCTCGCAGCTTGCGCGTGACCGGCGGGCTGGTAGGTTGAAGTTAAACTGGCGGACGTCTGCGCTGCGGCGAAGGGCGCAACCAGCACAGTCAGCAAGAGTAAAAGCGGCTTGTTCATGATATCTCCGTTCACAGGAAGAAATGGGAGGGGGAAGGGCGTCTTACAAACTCAACTTCTCATCTGTCGGAGCCGTTGTCAACGACACAGTATGTCATTCTAAGTCGCATGGAGTCGAAAGTTTCCGAGCCCTCAGACTCATCCGCATCGTCGCCGACGAACCACATTACCGCATGTGGCGCGGGCGCCCTCGCCCGCGAATGTACGAACCGCCACAGCCTAGTATCCTTGTCATCTTGAGCGAAGTGGGATCGGTCGCTCACGACCGATCCCGCGCAGTCGAAAGATCCCTACCCGCACCACAACCCATGTGGGGCGGACACTCCTGTCCGCCAACGTATGAATCATCACGAACCACGTGGGGACAACCGCCCTCACCCTGCCCTGAGCGAAGTCCGAAGGCGCTGTCCGCCGAGCGATGCTGGTGGCAGTGCGGGCGCGAGCGTCCTCGCTCGTGCGACAAGAACGGGAGGGCATGGCTTCAGCCATGCCGAAAAGCACCGACCCCCAATCCAAGCGCCGATGAGGCGCAACTATTTCGGACCGCGATCCGTCACCACGTTAACGTCCACTGGCGAGGCGTGAACGTGGGGGCACCAGGTAACGGCTTAGTGTGTCTTTTTAGCCGCCGGAAGCTCCCCCAACAGTACCTCCAGAGCCGCCGACGGATCACTTGATCCCTCAATCTCCCTGTTGAGGTCTCGAAATTTCAGGCGCACCCCCGCAAGCATCTCTTTGTCCGACAGTAGATGCTCCACAAGTTTCTGCCAGTTCGGGACCTCACGATGCTCAAGCACCAGCTTCAACGCAATGTTTTAGAGAAACAAATATTCCGTCGCACGCAGGACGGACGACAGGCGTTTCTTCTCTTCTTTGGTCATGGAGGGGCAACCGTTCTTGGGGGAACAGTCTACCGTAAGAGCGCCCGCTGGCCCACTTCTCAGTGTGATCTTTCTAGGGTCTGGTAGTGACGGCACCTCCTCATTCACAAAATACGAGTGAGTGTGGCTACCCGGATTGACCGTGTCAGCGTCTCGGACGCTTGTAGTCACACCAATCGCAGAAGTAGTACCCCGCCGTACCGAACGTCTTGCGAACCAGTCGACGGTCTATATCCCAACACGTGCTACAGAAGGGGCCTTCTTCCTTGCCATCGCGGAGGAGAGTGTAGGAGCCTTGGGTCCGATCGAACTTGAGGCTTCGCTCAAGCTCACCTTGATCTTTGAGTTTCGATATTTCGGAGCGAAGCTGTGAGTTCGCCTCCATCATGCCAAGCATGTCCCGGTAGGCGTCCACCAATTTCATCGCGAGATCTGCATTCTTAGTCTTGCGAGCGAAATCCATCGCTTCCTTGATCGTGTCGAAGGTAGTCTTGGCAAGCCCCAGCGTCGTAAAAGGTTCCGGCATGATCTGATTCTCCCTCACGCACACAGGGAATCGCAACATAGTTATACTGGACACATCGGGGAGGGATGGGAGGACCGAATGGCGGACCAAGATGCCGGTGCGGGGGATAAGATCAGACGGGCATTAGTGCGAATCCGTAGCGTCCGAGAGAACCTTCCGAGCCACCACAATATTGAGGAAACACACGTCCAGGAATATTCTGCCGCGCTGCGTCATCTTGAGGAGGCGGGTTATGACATCGCCGAGTTCGGGGTGCCGGAAGCATGGCTTGCACATAGGGTCATAATGACAGGCCCTCGCGGCACGGTACGGGCTAAGACACGTTCAGTTGAACGTTCGCTATTCCTGACGAAAATTGATGCAGTCCTCGGCTATTTCGCTGGCGGCAACGGGCCGATCGGCTTCACAGGACCAAGGGGCCGGGGCTAGGTTCACTGGAGGGCCGGTCCCGCCCAAAATGAAAAAGGCCTTGTGCCTTCCCTAATCAGGCGCTAAGCCTTGCGGCTAAGTTCCGGTCATGGAAGGGACGTGGCCTTTTAGATCTCGGACTATCGTCCTGCTGATAATATACACGCGAACATGCTGGCCGTCAATCCTTTCAGCAGCCACGTTGCAGCGCGGATATTCGACTTTTTCAACGCGGCGACTCAATGGCACAGAAGGCTGTGGTGCGTGGGCGTCTCGCTCACCATCGCAGAGGTGCTTGAAGGTAGCGAAGCCACTCGGCAAGGGCTGCTCAGCATGGACTCCCTTAGAGCACTCTCTGGCTCCGCAATGGCGGCCGCCGGCGTAGACCCTGGAACCGGGGGCACATCGCAGAAGCAGTTGCTCCAACAGGCAATGAGACCGGATCTAAGGTTCTCCGGGTTGGACTATCTCACTGTAAGGGATCTTCAGGGAGACATCGAGGCACATTATCTCGAACGTTGGGCTAGCACCTTGAACAATACCCAGTCTTGTCCCGGTCCCGAGCGCACAGCGCGGTCGATTGCAGCACACCTTCTCGATCTAGGCTTCAGTTCGGATTACTTGCATCGATGGTGGACGTACAAAGTAAAGCACGAAGGCGGGAGCCGCAACCTGCATGATCTCGTCTCCGACGCACACCAGCTGGCAACCAGTCCAAAGCCAAAGTTCGAGGTCTTGCTGGCGTTCGAGGAGATACCCAGGACAAAGGAGCTCCCGCCACGATGGCTCGACGCACCTAGTGTGTCCGGCTGGCTGCGGAAGCAAGGGTTTGAGACCTCAGGGGTGAGGCAAAAAGGCGGAATGCTGGTTACCGAGGAGGCGAGAGATGCCATATCGGCCATAGAGGCAGCTCAAGAAACGCTGGATAGGCTTGCCGCACGTGTCGCTCTTGGCGTGAGAGGCAACTTCAAACCTGTCGACACCGCTTGGGTAGCTGGAGGGAAATCCCCAATCAAAATAAGCCCTCGTCGACGAGCGATTCAAATTCACTCCTTGCATCGAGAAGACCAGATTTATTCCGACGCGGAACCCAGCAAAGTCGACGCCGCAATAGAACTATTAGCGCCACTTGCTTTCAGCTCGCCGAGTGCCGCCGTGTCGGGAGGCTGGGCAGCGGTGGAGGCGCTGTTGAGCGAGCCAAATGACCGTGCCTCCGCGGCATCTCGAATGGCGTCTCTTGTGGCCTGCTCATTCCCGCGGGCGGAATTGACTCCCCTGTCCTATAAACTAGAAGAAGCAGGGGGCCCGCTATCGGCGCGCCTCCACGGACTTACCAAGAACCGAGATCGCTGCGAACTGGTTGCCGCAGCAATCGCTAACGGAGACCAGCTTTCGTTTGACGACGACTCTGACACAGCTGCGCTCGGCAGGCTACGGACCCTTTTGGCGGCCCCTCACATCAAGCTCAAAGACATCGAGTCACATCTGGAGGCTGCTTTTCGTCGCCTGTACCGACAACGTAATCTGGTCCTCCACGGCGGCAAGACCAGCGCCGTCGCACTCCGGGCCTGCGTGCGCACGATCGCACCACTCGTGGGTGCGGGCATGGATCGAATTGCTCACGCTTGGTTCGTAGAGAAAATCACGCCACTGGAACTAGCCGCCAGGGCGCGGATCCGCTTATCACTCCTTGAAGAGAAGGACGGGATCAAGTCTGTTGATCTTCTCTCCTAGAACTACGCTCACGGCTTCTGATAAATCACCTTCCCTGCCCGCACCGTCCAAGCCACCTTCGCAAAATTCCTGACATCCGTCGCCGGATCACCCTCCAACACCACCAAATCCGCATCCATATCTTTTTCAACCCGGCCCTTAGTCGAAGCCTTGAATAACTCACTGGGATTAGTCGTCAGCGACGCTAATATTTCACTCCAAGTCATCGCCCGCCCCATGTATTCGAATTCTTCACCAGTATCGTACTTAGTTATGAACCCCACGTCGGTGCCAAACAGAATCGTCCCACCCTCCGCCGCAAGCGATTTCAACTCGTCAACTCCGGCTTGCACCATCTGCTTCTGTACCTCTGGATTCGGCGTTACCGTAGTCCACAGCGTCAAAGTCGGAATCAGCGCCGTATGTTGCTGCTTCATGATCGCCAACTCTGCCGGTGTGTAATGCCACTCGACCGGAATCGTGTGGGCCAGAATGTCCACTCCGCCGGCTAACGCGTTGTCCACTCCCGCATAGTTCTGCGGATGAGTAAACACCGGCTTGCCCAACTCATGCGCAATTCCAACCGCAGCTTTCACGATCGCCGTATCCATATTGATCACCGGCTTGTCGCCCATATACGCGCCGGTAAATAGCTTGATGCCATCCAGACCCATAGCCATATAGCCGTGCGCCATGCGTATAGCGTCTTCCGGAGTCGCTGCTTCCGGCAATTGCATCTCCGCAGGCAAATAAACCGGATGCCCATGCTCTGGGAAGATGCTTCCCGCCATCAGAATCTTCGATCCCGGCACTTCGCCCGCTTCCACCCGTTTCCGCAGTGCCAGCGTGTTTCGCGGGTCCGATCCCAGGTCCCAAACCGTGGTAAAGCCCCAGCGCGTGAGCATCTCCTGCATGTGGGCTTCGAGCTTGTCGGCAGGGGCCGCAGCGGAATCTTTCCAGGCATCCTCAGTGAAGTGGACGTGGCTGTTCCAGAATCCAGCGACGATGACCTTGCCCGAACACTCCAAAAGCTGCGCCGAACGCGGAGTATGCCGCTTGCCACCCTTCCCGACATAAACGATCTTTCCCTGCCGAACCACCACCACCGCGTTCTTGATGGGCTTAGCCCCCGGCGAAGGATAGACCGTGCCGCCAGCCAACACCAGATCCGCCGCTGGAGCCACTTTCCCTGCGGCAACCATCCCAGTAACGAGAAATAAAACAAGCAGTTTATATCGTATATTCATAGAGTTACCGTCCTATATTGTCACACCAACAGCGCTTTTCTTGGCGTCCTTAGCGATCCCCCTTAGCGCACTTTGCGGTAAAGGCTTTTGACGTGTTCCCTAAGCCCCTTGACAACCCAACCCACACCTCTGCTATGATTAGCACTCGCCAACAATGAGTGCTAACAACAGATGTCATCCTGAGCGAGGCGCACTTTGCCGAGCGAAGGATCTAGGCGAAGCGACCGCGCGTCCGGTGAGCGAAGCGAACCGGACAATAAAGCGCGACGCGAGCTTCCTTATAGGTTGGCGGATGCTCTCATGACCTCGCATTTAACCCAATTCCAACTCATAAGAACAGAACGAAAGGAGCAATAACCATGGCAAAGTTTACCCCATTGCACGACCGCATTCTGGTCCGTCGTGTGGAAGAAGCTGAAACCACCCGTGGCGGAATCATTATCCCTGATTCAGCCAAAGACAAGCCGCAGGAGGGCGAAGTCATCTCCGCCGGCAAAGGCAAAGTTAACGAAGACGGCAAGGTTCGTCCGCTCGATGTAAAAGAGGGCGACCGCATCCTGTTCGGCAAGTACTCCGGCACCGAGATCAAGCTGGACGGCGAAGACTACATCATCATGCGCGAAGAGGAAGTCCTCGGCATCCTCAGCGGCGCAGCCAAGAAAGAAACCGCCGGTTCGCGACGGTAACTATTTGTCATCCTGAGTGAGGCGCACTTTGCCGAACGAAGGATCCGAGTGAAGCGACCGCGCGTCCAGTGAGCGCAGCGAACTGGACAATAAAGCGCGACGCGAGCATCCAAATTAGAACTTCATAGATTAGGAGAAAACAAATTATGGCAAAACAAATCGTACACGGAGAGGAATCGCGACAAGCGATTCTCCGCGGCGTGAACCTTCTGGCTGATGCCGTGAAGGTCACCCTCGGCCCCAAGGGCCGCAACGTTGTCATTGAAAAGAAATTCGGTTCGCCGACCATCACCAAGGACGGCGTCACCGTAGCCAAAGAAATCGAATTGAAAGACAGTCTCGAAAACATGGGCGCACAAATGGTGCGTGAAGTGGCTTCGAAGACTTCCGACGTTGCCGGCGACGGCACCACCACCGCCACTGTTCTGGCCCAGGCCATCTACCGCGAAGGCGTAAAGACCGTCGCGGCCGGTGCCAATCCAATGGCCATGAAACGTGGCATCGAGAAAGCCGTCAACACCATCTGCGGCGAGATCGACAAAAAGACCGGCGAACGCGCCAAAGGCGAACTAGACAAGTTCTCCAAGCCAGTAACCGGCGATATGATTGGCCAAGTTGGTACGATCTCGGCTAACAACGATGAGACCATTGGACACATTATCGCCGAAGCTATGAAGAAGGTCGGCAAGGATGGCGTCATCACCGTGGAAGAGTCGCGCACGCTTGAGACCCAGCTGGAAGTGGTCGAAGGCATGCAATTCGATCGCGGATATTTGTCTCCTTACTTCGTTACCGATCCCGAGCGCATGGAAGTTGCTCTCGAGAACGCTTACATCCTGATCAACGAAAAGAAGATTTCCAGTATGAAGGATCTTCTTCCCTTGCTTGAGCAGATTGCCAAGGGCGGAAAGCCGTTGGTCATCATCGCTGAGGATGTTGAAGGCGAAGCGCTGGCGACACTCGTAGTCAACAAACTGCGTGGCACGCTGCAAGTCGCGGCCGTCAAGGCTCCTGGCTTCGGCGATCGCCGCAAGGCGATGTTGCAGGATATCGCAACCATCACCGGCGGCAAAGCCATCACCGAAGACCTGGGCATCAAGCTCGAGAACGTGCAGATCAGCGATCTCGGCCAGGCCAAGAAGATCACCATCGACAAGGACAACACCACCATTGTCGAAGGCAAAGGCAAGCCGGGCGACATTCAAGGCCGGGTGAAAGAGATTCGCAGCCAGATCGACAAGACCACCAGCGACTACGACCGCGAGAAGTTGCAGGAGCGGTTGGCGAAGCTGGTCGGCGGTGTGGCTGTAATCAAGGTAGGGGCCGCGACCGAGACCGAAATGAAAGAGAAGAAGGCTCGCGTCGAGGATGCCATGCACGCCACTCGCGCCGCAGTCGAGGAAGGCATTGTTCCGGGCGGAGGCGTCGCGCTGGCGCGCTGCGTCAGTGCTCTGGACAAGCTGAAGCTCGAAGGCGATGAGCAGATCGGTGTCAACATCGTGAAGCGCGCCATTGCCGAACCCTTGCGCATGATCGCCGAGAACGCCGGCGAAGAAGGCGCGATCGTGTTGGGCAAGGTGATCGACTCGAAGGACAATAACTTCGGGTACAACGCCCTGACTGGCGAGTACGAGGACCTGGTCAAGGCGGGCGTGCTCGATCCGACGAAAGTAGTGCGCACTGCACTACAGAATGCCGGCTCGATCGCGTCGCTGATGCTGACCACCGAAGCCCTGGTTGCGGAGATCCCGGAAGAGAAAAAGGGCGCTCCCATGGGTGGTGGCGGACACGGCGGCGGCATGGAAGGAATGTACTAAGAAGCAGCATTTAGCACTTAGCAATTGGCATTTAGCTAGATCAAAAGCCCTGCCGCGAGGTGGGGCTTTTTGTTTCCGGAAGCAATCAGCACTCAGCATTCAGCAATCAGCAAAATCAAAGGCTCTGCCTCACCGTCAGGGCTTGTATTCGATAAAATGGCCTTATGATTCCCCGCCCTGACGCCAACGAATACGCGCCCCACTTTTTCAAATACATTAACCAGGTCATCGGGGACGACCCCCTGGCCGCGATCGAGCATCAACTCGATGAGCCGCTGCTCACGTCCATCTCTGAGGAAAAATCGTTGTATCGCTACGCTCCGGACAAGTGGAGCATCCGACAAGCGCTGAACCACGTCACCGACACCGAGCGTGCCTTCGCGTATCGTATGCTCTGGTTCGCGCGAGGATTCGAGACTCCCCTGGAGAGCTATGACCAGAACCTGGCGGCCGCCGGCGCTGAGGCCGACCGGACTTCCTGGGCAGCGCATGTCGAGGAGTTTCGCCGGGTACGCCTTGCGACCATTTCACTATTCAGGAATATGCCTGCGGAGGGATGGACGCGCGGCGGCATCGCCAGCGGCAATCGGGTTACCGTGCGAGCTTTGGCTTATATCGTTCCGGGACATTTTGCGCATCATGTGGCGGTGGTTAGGGAGAGGTATTGGTAGAAATGCAGGCAACAAACTGCCTTTCGCCCCCAAAGGACCTACTAGGGCGGGGACGCTTGGCTTGGCTTCTGACTGCAGCTTAACGCTTCTTGTCAGTATCCGCTTTGAACTTCACGTGGACGGGAACCTTCACCGGAACCTTCGCTTCAAACTTGACCGGCGTCCCATCCTTTTTTGTGAACTTAATATCAGTCTCCTGTTTTTCGATTTTGTGAGCGTCAAATTCCACTGTTTTCTTGCTCATGTGAAAACCCGCCTCCTTTTGGTGTCAAGGCTGTGACACTTGCCTAGTTAGATGCGAACAATTTGCCGTCAGTCTCAGACTTTGAGCACGCGACGGAGAATTCCGTCTTACAATGGCTAGATGGCCCATAAGAATGTTAACGGCGTCTGTAAGCTATGCCGAAAGCCCGCAAAGCTTTGTAAGAGCCACTACATGAGCCGTGTGTTACATGCCCTCAGTCGAACGGGAAAGACGCACCCGGTAGTCATGACACCAAAGCTAGTCAAGACCACTCCGAAGCAACTATGGGCACATCTACTGTGCGCGTCTTGTGAGCAACTGCTCAACGACCGTGGCGAAAAGCCTACTCTCGCACTTTTCAACGGAGCAGCCGACAACTTCCCGCTCCTAACCCGCATGAGCCTTGCGCTCCCATTCAAGAGAGAACAGAAGGCCATCATCTATTCGGGGGCGGCGATGGGAATTAACACCGAACCGCTCGCCTTTTATGCGCTCAGCGTCCTTTGGAAGGGTTCGGTACACAGGTGGACGACGCTCAAGGGGCAAAAGAGTTCAGTTTGGCTGGGGAAATACCAAGGACCGATCCGCCGTTACCTGCTCGGCGAGGCCGGTTTCCCGGATGGTGCTTATGTCAATGTAACAGCATGCGTTGATCGCGGCTCTCAGGGAATGAACTTTGCTCCGTCCAAGTCTGTCGGATCCACATACCCGACATATTCACTCTTGGTGCGTGGCCTCTGGTTCAGGGTTATTACGACTGACGAAAATCCCCTGGGTTTAAGGGACCTTTGCTGTGTCCGGTCGGCGAAGAAGCTGTTGTTCATGGCGGACTGTACGGAGCCTTTCCTTCATGCAGGAAGGCATATTCACAAGACCGCAACGGTGTCCCCAGAGCTTCGCTAGGCACCCGCTATTCCTCCTGTTGCTAAGGCGGTGATAACCCGCTGCTGTCCGGGCCTAAAGTGAATCAAGCAGACGATTGGTAATGTACAATCCGTGTGATCGCGTGCGGAGAGCGTCATGCGTCTCGATGTGTTGAAAAGAGGGATCTCGCGGTTCAATAAAGCGACCTCCGTCAGCATGAAGGTTTTCGCCGCATTCTCGTTGTGTATCTTTGGCTCGCTTTTGTTTGAGGTGGCGTCCGAATCATACGACACTTACAAGGACAATCACCTCTCAGCAGCGGAGAACCTACGAACCGCTCAGAGCCTCTGTCCGAAATCAGGGACGGCGACCTTCGCCTGCTACGGAAGCGGCGCGGACAGCGCCATCTCGCACTTACAGAACATCTCATCTGATGCGCCTGAATATGAAGAGGGTTCCAAAATGCTTTTGGCCATCCGGGAGTGGAAGCGGGCGCTTCAAATCGCCGCAGAGAAAGCATCGCCACAAAAGAAGGCCGAACATGACCGACTCACTAACCAGACCGAGGAGGAATCGAGAGAACAGATGCGGGTGAATATCGCGGGAGAAGCACATGACAGTTTTACGTGCGGTACGTCCACAGCAAACACCCCAATCATCTCGTTCGACTATGGGCGCTATTGGTGGGCAGATGATGGTCGCTGTGCGTCGGCACAAGAAGAAGAGCGCGAAGCAAAGGAAAGGGTGCAGCAGCAGCAACGTGCGAATGAACAGAGGAACCGAGATGCGGATGCCGAGCTCTACAGCTATTGGCCTACAACTCTCCGAGTAGACACGGATATGAACTCATTCTGGCTCAATAACGAGGAGCGGACGTGCCAAACGTATCCTAACGGCCAGGGTCAGGTGGCAGTGGTGGCCTGCGAGACCAGCGGATCGCACCGGGATCACAATATTCCAGTCAAGTTTTGGGGAGGCGTCGATAGAAGCACCATTTCTAATTGGAAGTGTCGGCGAGAGAGTGATGCCTTCGTTTGCAGGGCGGTTGATTGAACGGAGGGCCTGGCAGGTGGCCTACCCAAGCCCTCTTTTGGCCTGAGTGGGGAGGTTACTCCTTTCCCGATTTGAACCCTTCGCCTCTCCTTTCTTCATTTTCTTGGTCGGCCACCTCTCTGTCTCGCATAGATTCTGATCTGTAACGTGGTCTGTTCAGCCATGTGACTGCCGGTTACCGGAGTTATGGTGACAAGACATACGCGTAACGTGTATACAAGTAATACGAAGTCCGATGATCCGTCGGACGCCCTGTCCCTGATCCCTGTTGTTTTTCAGCGCGACTCGATACGGGCGTTGCGAGGATTTCCGGGCGGAGTCAGGCACGATCTCGGATATGCTTTGCACCGATTGCAGCTTGGTCAGATTCCTCCCGACAGGAAAGCGGTTCGGGCGGTGGGTGCCGGGGTTTATGAACTGCGCGAGCAGGATGAAAGGGCGTGGTATCGAGTTCTGTACGTACGCAGGGAGAATGCAATCCAGGTTCTCCACTGCTTCGAGAAGCGGACCAATAGCATAGAGCAGAAAGACATTGAGACCGCTAAAACACGCCTAAAGCGAGTACTGGAAGCCGAACGTGAGGAGAAGAGAAATGCCAAACAAGCGCTCCGTAGAAAATGAATACAGAGTCACAGGGAGTGTATTGGATGAACTCGGCTTGGACCGGCAAGCGGCTCTGGAACTTAAGCTCAAAGCGGCGTTGCATCAGAGGATTCTGCAATTGGCAAAACGCCGTGGCTATCGAGCGCGTGATTTAGAACGAGTCCTACGAATACAGCAGCCACGGGTCAGCGAATTGATGCGCGGCAAGCTCTCTATTTTGAGTGTGGCGCGGTTGTTGCTTTATGCGGATCTGTTAGGAGCACAGGCGGAAGTGAAATTGAAAGAGGTCAGGTCCCGCACCGCGGCGTAGTTCCCTTCCCGGTGGCGATATCCCTCGCGGCTGAAGCCGTGCCTCCCGCTTCTAGTCGGGCGCGCTTCCGCATTTCTGACTTCCAACCCGCGCCGGTGGTAGTAAATGCCCAATTTTTGCAATGGCCCAGTTGCGGGTTGAGGTCTTGCCTTCTGCGGCAAGTTGCATAGGTCCTTCGCTTCGCTCAGGATGACAATTCATTTTATGAGATGTAGTTCTTGGCACGGCTGAAGCCATGGCCTCCCGTTTCTTGTCGTTTCGGGCCAGGGCTCGCTTGGGCATTGCTGGCTCCCACCCAGCACCGGTGGTAGTAAATGCCCAATTGTGCAATGGCCCGGCTACGGGTTGAGATCATGCCTTCTGCGGCAAGTTGCATAGGTCCTTCGCTTCGCTCAGGATGACAATTCGTTTTAGGAGATTAAATTCTTCGCATGGCTGAAGCTATGCCGTCCCGTTTCTTGTTACGGGCGAGGACCTTTGCGACCACATCGCTGCCTCCCACTCCTCGCGCAGAGAACACGCAAGGGGTGGGGCACCCCGGCTACACATATCCATCGAGATGACCACCGAAGGTTCTGTAGATAGCGACAAGTGGACATCCCCGCCTATGGCGAAACCATCCTAGCCGCGCGAGACGAAAGTACGATCAAGTGAAAGTGCAAAGGCAAAGCTATGACCTCAAAGGAGAAGCAGGAATCATGAAAATCAGAAGCGCGGAGTTTATATTGCGGCGTGGTGGGGCGGTGATTCTGAGTTTGGTTTTGGGCGGAGCGCTGGCGCTAACAGGTTGCAGTTCGGCGCATCCGGATGAAAAAGACGCAGTCAATAATGCGTTGACTGCGAATCAACTCGGCGTGGTCTCGGTAAGTCAAGACCGCGACAAGGGCGTGATGACACTGACCGGCGATGTTGAAACCGCCGACAAGAAGCAGCAAGCCGAAACCGTCGCGAAGCAGGCAGCGCCGGATTACACGATTGCGAACCAGATTGGCGTGCGTCCGATCGGCGACGAGAGCCAGGCCAAAGCGGTGGATTCCGCCCTCGACGACGGAATTGAAAACAATTACAAGGCCGCGTTAAAGGCGCACAAGAAGCTCGATGAGCAGAGCATATCGTATAAATCGAAGAACGGAACGTTGACCCTGAGCGGCACTGTACATACGACCAGGGAAAAGAAAGAAGCCGGCGATCTGGCAAGGAAAATCCCTAATGTGAAAGAGTTGGTGAATGAGATCGAAGTGAAGCCGGGCAACGGCGAGTAGAACAGGTTTCGGCGATAAGCCGCCCGTTAGCTGGTCTTAGCGGGCGGCTAATTTTTGGGTCCTTCGCTTCGCTCAGGATGACAATTCATTTTGCAGGGTCGGTCATTAGGGACCAGGCTTCGCGGTATTTTTCGAAGCGGGACATGCGGCGGCGGCTTGACGGGAATAATTTGGCGCCGGCGATCCTGAGAAATACGTGGATGGGGAGAACGTACCAGACATTTACGGGGACGATGTAGGCGACCAGGAAGTCGATGTCGCAGGAAGTGTAGACGTCGGTGGGCTGATTGCCGTGGGCGTGGATGGTGTAGCCGCCGTCCTTGGTACCGGAGTAGGCGGATTTGACTTGCACGCGGAGGAAACGGTCTCCGGTTTCGACGATGAAGTCGTAGCGGTCGCTTTCGCCCCAGGGTTTGGCGACGCTGAAGCCGAGGCTGGCTGCCTTGTGCAGAAAAGCGGCTTCGGCGACCTCGCCGCGACGCTTGGTGGTGAGATTGGGCATTGTCTTTGTCATTATTATTGTCATAGGGCAAAACAAAAGGCGCGGGCTGATGGCCCACGCCTGTACTTTCTTGTATCGATCTCTATAAGTTCAGAATAGCAAATGCAGAAGGTAAGTGAGACACGGTTTTGAAGTTTATTGTAGGGTTGGAATCAGGTGGTTGAGAGGAAAGTGATGAGTTAGGGGGCTTGACAAGGTTGGCGGTCGAGTCGGGAAATAATGGGACATTGGGAAGAAATTCCTGTTTTGGGAAGATTCTGCAAATTAAGATTAGATTTCTCGGCGGTTGAATAAGTTTGGAATGGAACGTGATGGCACGGGTTACTTGCTATCGGCGGCGGCGTGATCGGCGATGAGGTGGAATCCTCTGCTGGCTGCATCGTTGGCAAGGTCGTGTAACTCAGCGCGACCTCGCTCGGCGTGTCCAGCCTGGATCTCGATTTCGCCTAGCTCAAGTCGGGCTTCGAGTTGACAGCGGACGCAACCGACTGCTGTGGCTTTCTGAAATGCGGGCCGGATCGAAAGCCTGGCGGCGTCGAGACGATGCTGTGCAGCTCGGAGGTTAGCGGTGGCGAGTGCGACATCGAAATGGACGAGCGGATCGTAACTCCTAGCGGAGAGAGTGGCGGTTTGGTTCAGCAGGGTTGCAGCTTCGGCAGTTTTGTTCTGGTGAATGAGTGCTCGCGCCAAAATGATGTTGGCTTCGATCTCGTCATCGGTCAGTTTCTGCTGGCGAAGCTCGTCGATGGCGGAGCGCAGGGTGGCCAGGTCTAGCGATGCTCCGGCTTGTGCCAATGCCAATTCCGCGAGATCAATCTGGCTCAAGGCGGCGTCGGCTTTGGCGCCAATCTCGCGGTCGAGAGAAAGCGATTCAGAAAGGGTCTGGTTGGCGCCGGCGAAATCTCCCTTTCTGAGAAATGCTTTGCCTAAAGAGCGCTCAGCGGCGGCAGAGTCGGTTTTGTCGCCCGTGTCTTTAAAGATTGAAGCAGCCTCTTGATACATGCGCAGCGCGGTTGACAGGTCTCCCTGATCTTCCGCGATGGAGCCGAGGGTTTGAATGGCAGCTGCGAGAACGGATTTGTTTCCACTAATGCGAAGCTGTTCCACCAACGGCTCCGCCATAGTTTTTGCTTCGCTAAACCTGCCCTGTCGCCGGAGCACCTCGGAAAGATTGCCTAACTCAATGTTGCGTTTTCCGATCCGATTCAGCTTGTTGGAAATTGCCAGAGTTTCGCGTAGAAGATGCTCCTGTTTGGGCAGGTCGCCTTCTCTGCCATAGACCTCGGAAAGGTTGGTGAGAGCGGCGGCCAGACTAGCCTGGTCACCTTTATTCCGGAACACAGTTTGCGCTTGCTCCATGATGCGCTTGGCTCCGGCGAGATCGCCCTGGTAGATCAAGGTGATACCGATGTTCATGTCGGCGAGGGCTGCGCCGACGACATCGCCTGATTCAGCGCACATTTGCCGGGCTACGGTGAAGGCATCTTTGGCCTGACTGAAATCCGCGAGATTATTCGAGGCATATCCGACAATCATCTTGGCGCGGGCGAGCAGCAGGCGTTCTCCGGTAGCGTCGGCTTTGGTGGCGGCGGTCTCGGCTAAGGTCTGTTCTCGTTTGTAGTCGCCGAGTTCGCCCGCGATGCCGGCTTCGGTAAGATCGATTCTCAGATCACCGCGTCCGGCGGAGGGCGACTTTCGCAGAGCAGCAATCGTCGCCGCGGCGTCGGCGCTTTTGCCCATTGCGTTTTGCGCCAGTGCGAGGTCTAAACCGTAGTCAGGATTGTCAGGATAAGATCGCTGGAGGTGAGTATAGATTTCGACTGCCTGGGTCCAGTCTCCATTGATCTTGTGATAACGCGCCTCGGTTTGCAGGCGCGCTTGTTCGGGCAGATTCTGCGATAGATCCACGGCTTTTCGAGCGGCAGCTGCGGCCTCAGCATCGTACCCGAGAGCAAAACGTGCGCCTGCCAGGGCCGAATACGCGGGCGAATATTCAGGCTGCACAAGTATGACTTTTTCGAAGAGATCGCTGGCCACGACATCGTCGTAGACACGGAATTTGGCGAGTCCGTCGGAGTAGAGTCTGGCCGCCTCGGAATTAGAAGGCAGGGCGAGTTTAACTTCTTCCGCCTCGGTCGAGGTCAGGGTTCCGACACCTAGTTTTGTCCGCAATTGCTCGCCAGCGCGAGAGGCGAGATCGAAGAGGTCGGACTGGGAACCGACCACGGCAAAGCTTGCAACCGTATCGCCGGTTACGGTGTCCTGCACACGGGCGTCGAGGCGGACCCGTCCGCTGGCTGCTTCACCAATGGCGAGGTAGGAGCCGGCGACGACATAGTCGCAACCGAGATCCTTGTGAATCTTACTCAGAGTATTGCTGCCATAGCTGTCTTTATTGGTTAAGGAGAGTTCGTGTTGCGCTCGGGCAACATCCTCCGCAGCGACGGTTCGGAGATGGTCACCCGCAGCTAACTCGGTGGAGAGCATCTCGGTGAAGGCGGTCGACAACCATAAGTTTCTGGCATTTCCCGAAACATTGGTAAAACCCATGACCGCAACCGAGCGACGGATTGGGCTGGAAGAAATTGCCGGAGATGGTTGAACTTGAGCTTCCGGCACATGCGGGGTTCGGAGGCTATACCGATATCCAAAATATGCGACGAGCAGAATGAATAATAAGACAGCTGCAATCGAGTATGGCCATTTGCGAGTCTGTAGGGGTGGCGCGGTCAACACTTCATCGGCTGGTGTGTCGAGCAATGGAAGATCAGCGGAATCGATTGTTGCAATACTTGGCGGCGCGTCATCAGAGGGTGGGATCAGAGATTCAACGCTGGCTACAAAGCGATAGCCTACCCTGGGCAAGGTTTCGATGTAGCGAGGCTCGAGTGAAGTATCCTGTAGCGCGCTTCGTAATCTTTGCACGGCACTGTTGAGGCTGGCTTCAAAATTGACGAAGACATCGCTCGGCCACAACTTCCGTCTCAGATCCTCGCGGGAAACAACTTCGCCCGGTCTTTCGAGGAGCATGGCCAGAATCTGAAATGACTGCTTCGGAACCTTAAGCCTCAGGCCTCCCTTACGAAGTTCGTGGGTTTGCAAGTTGAACTCATAAAGCCCAAAGATCACATGCAAGTGAGGCGCTGCTGGCAGTTCGCCGAAGGCTGGCGAACTCTCATTCAGGCGCTCAGTTTCCGAATTACCTGGCTCCACTGGTGACATATCCAAAACCGCGGGAAAGGCGTTTAACGGTACATCCTTGTAAACCGTCTGCCTAGTAGTGTATCGGCAAAGTCAACCCGCCGACCGCAGTTGTCAACACCATCGTAAGCAGGCGTTAAGTATTTATTCATCAGATGTTTAGCCTGTGATGTGGATGTGAGTGACATGTGATTTGTAAAATCCCTCGCGAAGGCTTTCAATCCCATCTTGAAAGATCGGACGCGAGCCTCCGATTGTCCAGCTCGCACACAGAGTTCCGGGGGGTAGAGATGAAAACTAACCACACAATCAACGTTTTTACGATTTGCGCGATGTTACTCGGCCTGCAATTAATCGCTGTCGCCCAAGAAGCCAAGAAACCCAGCTCCAGATGTAACCCGAACGGCGCTACTTTCAACTTCGCCCCGCTGGTCAACGCTTCGCTTCATGGACAGGCAAATGAGTCAGTCGGGTTCATGCTAGGACGTGGCGGCAATGGCAATGACCTGGTGGTCGGCGCAGCGCTCGACTATCGCTTCAACGCCTTGTTCCCCGGCGAAGCGTACTACGTGGAGCGTGACGAAACCAACTGCGCACCTGATTTCGAAGGGGCACCTCCCGCGATTGGAGAGTTCGGGGCATTTACAGGGTACCCGCATGTGGTCGCCGACGTCGCACACGATGCCTTCTTCATTGCCGACACCAGACTTAGCAGCGATGGTCAGGGTGTCGGCATCATAAAAAGCACAGCGGCGAATTTGCTGAACGCCGCGAATTGTCCAAACGGTACTCAAAGCGGGACCGCTCTCTGCTGGAATACCGGCGGGGTGGCAAACATCGTGCCGCTTAACAACACCCTGTTCAGTCCCTCGATCAGCGTAGATCAACGAACCAAAGGGGCCGGGGCCGGTGACGTGTACGTCACCGTGAGCCAGCAGCAGCCGGGGACCGGAAATTATCAAATCTCGCTGACGGCATGCACCAATGCGACGATCACTTGCAGTGCGTCAGTGATCGTCAGCGGTGCCGACCTCAGCGCTCTGTGGTCCGACGTGCAAGTGCGTCCCGATGGCGTGATCACCATCTCCTATGCAAATCGCCTGCTCTCAGGTCGCGACATCTCCGAAAATCAGGTCCGGTTCGTGAACTGCACTCCTCAAGGTGCTCCCAACCCTCCCAAGTGCAGCGCCCCCATCGCAGTGGTGAACGAGATGCACCCCGGGGTGGTGGCTGCGGGCGATCGGTTGAGTTCTGGCGACGCTGCTTATCCCCAGCACGTGAACCGTCTCGAAGGCGACGGCAAGACCATAACCACATTTCTGATCTACGACCAATGCGCGGTCCAGACCTATGACAACGACCACACCACGTTCATACAAGTCTGCCCGAAGACGCAAGTTGTGATGGCTTTTTCGACGAACAGTGGGAATACATGGTCGCCCTTAGCGGTAGTCTCACCAAAAACGCCAGGGCAACAATTTCTGAGTGCGATTGCCTTGGATCAATCCACGGGGACGGTGAACATCGCGTATTACTCCTCACAGAATGACAAGCTTAAAACGCGCACTCAGGTCTACCTGGCTCAGGTTCCAGGAGGCCAGACCGCGGTGAGTGCAATCAAGCAGGTCACCGAAACCCTGTATGACGGGCCTACCGGTTTCTCCGGCCTCTCTACCTACAACGGCGACACCATCTCCTGCAACTGTGACTACATCGGAGTGGCCGCAGCAGGAACCGGGCAAAAGGGGCAGAGCCGCGTTTACATCCACTTCACGGGAGGCACCGACGGGAGTTTCAACGGCCAGGCCTTCCCTATCTACACCAACATGTTGACGCGTTTTGATTACTGATGAGTCTGGCGAAGATGAAAATTCCGAGGAGAAATGCCGATATGAAAACCACTATCATCCACGTTTTTTCCCTGCTGGTAATGTGCTTATGCACGATTGGCCTGAGCGCCCAGGCGGTGCCATGCAGCAAAAACGGCGGAGCGCGATTCAACCTTGAGCCCAGACAAAACGCCGTCTTTCAGAACACCCCTTCCGCCGATTTCATATTGAACGGCGCTGGGCCCGGGGACGACCTGATTGTGCAGACCGCAACCGATTGGCGCGGAGCTTATCCCAGCAGCACTTGGGACGGCAGCATGTCGGGTTATTATGTTCACACTTCCAGCACGGCCGACTGCAGTGTGCAATTCGAAGGTGGCCTCCCGAACACTGCTGGCTTTGACCAAGGTCTAGGCGAAGGCGTTGTGGTAGCCGACGCCACTCGTCAAGCCTTCTTTATTGCGGAGGACCAATATATCGGAGGAGAGGGCAACTATGGGATATTCCGGGCGTCGGTGGCCGATTTGTTGAACCCTCAGATATGTCCGCCTGGGACACATACAACCGCGCAGGCTATGTCCTGCTGGGCGCAGACGCCGCCCGTGTTCCTAAATCCACAAGAGTCGTTTGGCGGGCCCATTGGACTTGCGGTTGACCAACGTTCCACTGGCACCGGCGCTGGAGATGTCTACCTCGTGGGCACTCTTGGGGGAAGTATAATCCTTAACGCTTGCACAAACGCCACATTAGCTTGCTCGACTACGGTGACAGTTGCCACAAATCAGCTCAACGCTAACATTTACCCGTCTATCCAGGTGCGGTCCGACGGGATCATTACGATTTCCTCCGTAGGGGACTTTAATCCGTATCCCTACGCGCCTATTACATTCGTCACCTGTACTCCGGCCGGTGCGCCCAATCCGCCAACCTGCCAAGCGCCCGTAAACGTGACCACTCTAGCGCTTTTCGAAGCGGACGGCTTTGGATTCGCCAATATCAATCTCCTCGTTGGAGACCCTCTCTATCCGAAGCATGCCAACCGTCTGGAGAGCAATGGTCAGTTCACCACCTTCTTGGTCTACGATCAATGTGTCCACTCGCTCAGCGCTCCGCCTCCGCCCAATTCGACTAGTGTTTGCTTGAATACACAGGTCAATCTGACTCTCTCTCAGGATGGCGGACAAACCTGGTCCACGCCGGTTGTCCTGACGCCGAAACCCGCTTTGCACTTCTTTTCCACCATTACCAATGACGCCTCGACGGAAACCGTGAGTATCGCGTACTACAGCACCGAAGGCGATCCGTATTTCCGCAATACGCGCGTGTTCGTGAGTCAGATAGCCCCGGGTAGCACGACGTCAGGCGCAGCCCAGCCTGCCACGGTGTTCACTCCGATTGATGACGACCCAGGCGATGAAGCAGTTTTGGGGACCTCCGACTACAGAATGGGAATAATAGCCCACGGCACGGGAACGGTTGGGCAGAGTCACTTGTACCTTTCGTTTGATTCCGAAACCGTGAACGGAAACTACAACCGTGCTCCGTTACCGGAATTGAATAACCACATAGAACTGATCCCCTACTAGGGGGTGAAAGTCCTAGTTCATCGCATCGAATGGCGTTGCAGAAATTCTGAAGTCTGGAGAACCCCATGAAACCCGGCACAGCTTTTCTTGCGGCAGTTCGCAGGACATATAGCGCAGCAGGCGTCGCACTGCTGATTTTGACGGCGATTGCACCCCCCTCGGCGCACGCACAAACCTATACTGTGCTGCACGATTTCAGCAATTGGCCCGACGGCGCAGTTCCTAACGCGCTTATGATGGGCGCAGATGGCGTTATGTATGGCACCACCCAGGGAGGCGGCAACCATTGCGATTCAGGTGGTTGCGGTACGGTTTACAAGATTGACAGCAGCGGCAACGAGAATGTGCTCTTCCGCTTCACAGAAGGTAATGATGGCGCCAATCCGGTCGCTCCTCTAATACAGGATGCGGCGGGAAATCTCTACGGCAACACGGAAGGCAACGGCTTCCTAGACGCGCCCTCCACTGTTTTCAAAATTGACACTAATGGCAATGAGACCACGCTGTATGACTTTACCAGCGACACTGGATGCTGCCAGGATTCGCCGTTGGCGATTGATAAGGCAGGCAATCTCTACGGCATGTCACCCTACGGCGGAGATTATAACTGCGGCTATCAGAACATCGGCTGCGGTTCACTGTACCGGCTGACCCAAGCAGGCGAAATTACTGTGCTACACACTTTCACCGGCCAGGACGGCATCGATCCCGAAGGCGGTTTGGTGGTGGACGTCGATGGCAGCCTTTATGGCACTGCGATTAACGGAGGCATCTTGAGCTGTTACACCCCGGGTGGACAACGCTACCGCATCACGCAAGGTTGCGGGACCATCTATAAGATCAATCGCAGCGGTAAGTTCACCGTGCTGTATAGCTTCACCGGAGGGTTAGATGGCAGTGCTCCCCTGGGGCTGATTCAGGATGCGAAGGGCAATCTTTACGGGATCGCTTCTTACGGCGGGGGCACCACCTGCGATGAGGATCCTTATGGCTGCGGAACCATTTTCAAAGTAGATCGCCAAGGGAAGTTCAGCGTGCTATATCGCTTCACCACCGCGATCACGCAGCCTGACTTTAACAGTCACTTACTGCTGGGCCCCGAAGACAGCCTGTACGGGTCAAATGGAATTGGTGGTGCCAACAATATTGGATTCATATTCAAAGTCTCGTCCAGTGGATTCAGTATCGTTGCTAGTTTTCCTTCGGATGTAAACAGGGAATGGGGAATCATGCCACAAGGTGTCGTCATGGATTCATCGGGGAACTTCTACGGCACCATGCTCGAGGACGGTACCGATCTCGAAGGGACAGTGTTCCAGGTTAGTTTCTGAAGTTGGGGTTAAGCCTGTTGTTTGTTCTGGTTTCAGTTGTCCGGCATGGCTGTAAAGCTATGCCGGACGTTTTCGTTTCGAAGGCAGCCGAGCTTCGTTCGGCTGGAGCGAGACGCCCGCACTTACAGAACTAAATCAGGCGCTGAATCTTTGGACATTCGCCATCCTCAAAAACCCCTGATTGACGCGGCTGTCAGGTGAATATAGAATTTGGTCGCCGTTCTTCGCTCGAGAAGAATCCGCAGATTTGAGGGGAATCCCCATGAAGCATACCTCGCTCGTCCTCCTGTTTGTCCTACTTGCCGGCGGAGTTTTGTTGGCGCAGTCGAATCCCGTTCCCCTTATCTATACGCCATTGAGTCCCTCGGGGGTTACGCCCGGCCATGCGGCGTTCATATTGACGGTTGGGGGCACCGGCTTTGTGCCGGGAGCCGTGGTGAAAGCGAACGGAATTTCACTGAAGACGAAGTTTATCAGCGGGAGCAGGTTGAAAGCAGAAGTGCCGGCGAAGGCGGTGGCCAAAGCTGGGACGGGCGCGATCACGGTCGTGAATCCCGGGAGCATTGCTTCCAACGTGATTTATTTCTCAGTTCGCAATCCATCGTCCGGGGTGACGGTGGCGGCAGATCCGGCGGTCCTCGACGGTGGCTTTATGGGGATGGGGGATTTCAATGGCGATCATAAGCCTGATATAGCGATTGTGAGCCGGAATGTGGAGGTCTATCTGAACCAGGGGATGGGAAATTTCAACGACATTGGCGGGCCAGTGTTCAGCGCGCCTAGCTCGTGGCCTCCGGTTATGGTTGCGGATTTCAACAATGACGGCAACCTGGATATTGCACCGTGCGGTGGCGATGGCGGCCCCGGCCTTACCTGCACGATTTATTTTGGAGATGGAAAAGGGGGGTTGAAGCAAGGCAGTTTGAGCCAGCAGGTATACACGGGGGTAATGGTAGACATAAACGGCGATGGCATTCTAGACAATGTGGCGGTCGAAGATCCTGATGGTTATGGAGCTTACCTGGCGATCAATTTAGGGAATGGCGATGGTACGTATCGCAATGTGACCTATCTGCCGGTTTCGGTTGGTGGCATACCGGTGGTTGGTGATTTCAACGGAGACGGTAAGCTGGATGTTGCGATGTCCACTGTCGGCAGTTCGGAGCCAGGCCCGGGCACGGTTGCGGTATTTCTTGGGAACGGCGATGGGACGGTCGGGAACGAAGTTGACTATCAGATTCCGTGGGGTGGAGGCTATGCCGCGGTTGCAGACGTAAACGGGGATGGGAAGCTGGACATCGTCACGAGTGGGTTCTCGGTGCTGCTCGGAAATGGCGATGGAACGTTCACCGTGGGCACATCATTCAGCCTGCAAGCTGACTGGAATTCTCCTATTCAGATCGTGGATGTCAATGGTGACGGGAAGGTGGATATAGTTACGCCCGCCGCCGTCAATATTAATAACAATCAGATGTTGTACGTCCTGCTGGGGACTGGCAACGGAACTTTCCAAACGCCGATCACCTTTAATCTTCCTCCCACCGACTTTTTCACCCTGGGAATAGCCGATTTCAACAACGATGGGCTACTCGATTTCTCCGTCAGCGGAGCCTATCAAGGTACGGTATTACTGCAGACCCAGTGAGAACGAATTAAGAGCACGTATAGTGGCGATTTTCCCAGGTTAGCGTCGAGAGCACGACGTTAGGATGGGCCACCGCGATCAATTTCATTGACAAGACTTGCCGGGAACCGCCGTGATAGCAATCACGAAGGCGAAATTGTCGTTCAACGAAAACGGCGAATTAGGCACTTCCTTCAAAGACGTTCCGTGCGCCCCCAGGACGGCAATCTGAGCCGGGCCGTCTTCGGCGACGAAAATTCCCTTCCCGCTCTGGACCGTGGCCATCCCTAGTGTGGAATTGAATTGCATGACATTGAGTGAGACCACGCTGTCATAGGTGAGCGCGCCGTTGGCGCCGGTGGTCAGAGTTTCCACTTGGTTGGAAGCGGTTTCGCTGACGTACAGAAGTTCTCCATCGGCGCTGAGCATGACGTTGTTGGAGTTCTGGCCGTTGGTATTGGTGTAATCGTTGATCTCGGTGAGTTGGCCGGTTGCGCTGATGCTATAAACCTCGACTTCGGTATTGGTTCCAGCGTCGCCGAAATAGGCAGTGGTGCCGTCGCAACTGAGGTCGACGCCGGCAGTGGCGCCGTGGGAGGAGAATGGGCCAAGTTCGGTCAGAGTTCCGTTGGAATTGATTTGCCAGGAGTCGGGGTTTCCGATGTTAGCCTCGATAAGGAACTTGCCGTTGGGCGTAACTTTCATACCATCGGGAGAGCCGGGAACGTTGTAGGAGTTACCGAGCTTGAGCGCACAGTTGGACTTGATGATAAAAACCGAGATGTTGCCGGAGACAGTATTGCCTGCAAACAGGAGCTTGTTGTCGGCGACGGCCAGACCGATGCCGTAGTTGTTACCCTGGCCTCCACTGGCAAAAGGAGATCCGCTGACAGCGGTCAGAGTGCCATTGGTTGGGTCGAGGGTAAATGCAGAGACGTTGTTGCTTCCGCCATTGGAAACGAAGAGGCAGTCGGTCGAGCCGACTTTGGCGGCCACGATAGTATTCTCGGCGTTGAATCCGCCGGTGCCAAGGCCGCCGGTGGGATAAGTGTTGATTACGCTCATCTGCCCGGTGTTGCTTACCTTGAATGCGGTCACCAGGTTATGGTCGCCGCCGGAGTCGTCGTCGTTATTGGCGTACACGTATTGTTGCGCCTGTAATGCACAAGGTGAAAGCGCGGACAACACAGCCACGAAGGTAAGCAGAGTTCGGAAGCAAAGTTTCATTTCGATCTCCTTGGGAACTTATTCCAGCCGTCAACTGACAGATGTCGCAAAGCTGAAAAGAGGCGCTGGGCAAGCCGTTTGGGGTATGCCCAAGACTCCTTCTTTGAGCGAAAGCACGGCCCAGAACTTATATCACAGCTTTCCTCGGAGCAGTGAAGGAATGTGTGGCGACTTTATTGGCCGACGGGGGCCTGGAGGGTTCCGACGTAGCCGTTGTGATTGTCACGCACGGCCAGCCATGCCAAGTTTCTTCCGGGAGGCGTGGCGAGGTCGAGATGCACAGTCAAGCCTTGCTGCACTATTTCCTGGTAGATCTGAAGGGGCAGAACTTTGTCGAGCTTCATGACCTGATTGCTGACGGTTTTGCCGTTGGGGCCAAAGACCACCACCGCGAAGTTCACGTTCACATGTTTGCCTTTGTCGGCATCTTCTACAGAAAGAGAACTGCCATCGACTATGAACTCGACGCGCGTCTTGCCGCTGTCAATGGCGGAGACTTTGGCGTCAAAAGCGATCTGGGTGGATGAGATCCTATCCTGAACGGCATCGGAAAGGTCCTGCTGGAGCTTCTTTTCGTTTTCTTTTTCTTTTGCGGGATCAACGGCGAAGTAGCCACGACGATTCCTAACCTCCACTCCATCGCGGTTTACCTTGACTGAGATCTTGCGATAGTTACCGTCCCACTTCTTGTCTTCGGGATAATAACCAACGGTGTAGGAAGCGGCGCGATCGGCGAAGGCGAGTTCAACGCCGCGGTGAAGGTCGTTCTCATTGACAAAGGCCTGTCCGCCAGTTTCGCGCGCGATTTCCTTCATAGTTTCCTGACGTTGGAACGAGGCCTCTCCGAAACGGGCGGTGTCGAGGCCGGTGACATCGACGGGATATATAGCCACCTGCGAACTGGCAAACTCAGCTGCAATATCGCGGACTTTATCGGCATAGAGGCGTTGCTGTCCGGGATCGAGGCCGGTCTGAAATGAGCCGCGGCCTCCGGAGCCTGCGAGTTCTGCGTTAGTCCAACGGGAGCCAGTGGGATCGAGGCCAGTGGCTTGCTGCGGGATCAGGCTGAAAGGAAAACCGGCAGTCAGCCAGACGATATTCTTGCGTCCGGGGATGCCGCCCAGAATGCGAATCAGGCTGCGCATGGCGGCGATGGTGACGTCGGCGCGGCGATTGGCAATGAACTGGAGTTCGGCGGAGTGGAAATTGGCGAGTTGTTGGGTCAGCATCATCATCGACTGGCTGGCAGCACCGGAAACCGATGCGGGCAGGTCGGGAGGCGCAGGCCTGCCTGTTCCTGCCGGGATTTGCGCGACGTAGTGCCGCAACACGTCGAGCAGGATCTGCGGGTCGTCGGTGAAGTCCGAAAGCGCTACCAGACCGTTGGTGAGGGCGAAGACGGCTACGCGATCGCCGGGTCGGTATTCGTCGACTACCCACTTCAACATCTGCGTGCGCGCGTAAGTCTGGTCGGGAAAGGAAGTATTGGCGGCGTCGAGGAGAATAACGGTGGGCGGACCGCCGGGCGCGCGATACTCGGGGCGATTTGAATATTCGCCCGGTGGCAGCGCGGGAGCTGCTGGTTGTGCCGGGGTCGGGTTGGGAGGAGTGAAGACAGATATCTTCTGCGGCTTGCCTTTTTCTGTGACAGTAAAGTCGGTGGGCTGCAATCCGAGCACGGGCTGGCCGTGCTTATCGGTCACAACTACGTCCACCAATACCAGGCGGCTACTGACGCGGATGGTAAGGCTCGGTATCGGCTCCGGCTCCGGTTCCTGGGGAGATTGCGCGGACAGTGGCGATGAAACGGCTGCGAGTGAGAAACAGAGACAGACGGAAAGCCAGTGGGGCGTGGAGTGACCCTTGAACATGATTTGTCCTTGATCTTGGCTGTGGACGTGCCCCTCGTTACCACAGACGGCCAATTGTATCTTATCGGCAGGCACGGGCGAGGGCCCTTCGGCCTCGCTCAGGGCAGGCTGCCCGCGCCACACCCTCTTGACCACGGCCTTTCAGAGGCGTAGCTTCACATGCAAATTCCAGTTGTCATCTTCTCACTCGAGGGAGACCCATGGTTCCTATCACTGCTCTGTGGCTGCCCATATTGCTGTCGGCGGTCATTGTCTTCGTCGCCAGTTCACTCATTCACATGCTGCTGAAGTACCACAACAGCGATTATCGCAAACTTCCCGACGAGGACAAGATTCTCGCCGCGATGCGCCCGGCCAATATTCAGCCCGGCCTTTATGTCTTTCCCCACTGCACCCACCAAGAGATGAAGTCGCCGGCAATGACGGAGAAGTTCAAGCAGGGACCAGTCGGATTCCTGACTATTCGTCCGAGCGGGCCGGTGGCGATGGGGAAATTCCTGGGGCAATGGTTCGTGTTTTGCCTGGTGGTTGGCACGGTTGCCGCCTGCCTCGCGGGGCGTGTGCTTGGTCCCGGTACACCGTATAAGCTAGTGTTTCACGTGGTCGGACTGGCAGCTTTTCTGGGCTACGGTGTGGGGACTCTGAGTAATGGAATCTGGAAGGGGCAGCCGTGGTCGAGTGTGATCAAAGAAGTCATCGACGGATTGGTTTATGGGTTGCTGACGGCTGGGACTTTTGGATGGCTTTGGCCGAGATAGCTTCATTGATCACGGCGTGATGGCAAACACGGTGCCCTTGTCGGCGGGGCCGCCGGCACTGGTGGTGCCGTAGAGCGCATCTTTGCCGAGAATCAGGCCGGCCTCGGGGTAAGTTCCGTCGGTGCCATTGTCGGAGAAGCTGTGCAGCACGGTTTCCTTCCAGCTATTGGCCGACGCGGTGAGCATGAAAACGGTGCCGCAGGGACCGCCGAAAAAGCATCCCGAGCCGGTGCCACCGCTGTAGGTTGTCCCGAACAAATATTTTCCTTTGCCTACCAGCGTGCCCTCGGGTGCGGAGCCGTCGGCACCGGAAAATGTATGTAGCAGACTGAAGGTCCACGCGCCCTTGGCGTACGTCAGTTGGAAGACGGTACCGTCGAAACTGGCACCTCCGCCGGAGGCCGTGCCGTACAGAGTTTCATTTGGGCCCGCGAGCAGTCCGCCAATGGGAGCGGAGCCATCGGTGTCATAGGTGAAAGCATAGAGTGAATTCAGGGTCCAGCCGGACGAGCCATGCTTCAATTGAAAGACATTGCCACAACCATAGGGAGCGCAGTTTTTTAAGAGATATCCGCCCTGGGTGGTGGCGCCATAGAGATTGCCAGCGGGATCAAGAATGAGGCTGGCATAAGGAAACGCTCCATCGGCGCCGTTGGTGAAGCGATATAGGACAGTTTCAGTCCAGCCATTGTTTCCCGGTTGCAACTGAAAGATCGTGCCACAGCCCGAAGGAGCGCCCAAACAAGAGTTTCCTCCGCCGGCGTAAGTGGTGCCGTAGATGCTGCCGTTATGGAGAGTGACAGCAGCTTGCGGATAGGAGCCGTCGCTGCCTCCGCGGAAGCTGTAGAGCACGGACTCGGTCCAACTGCCGGAGGCGAAAGCCAGCATAAAGACGGTGCCGTTGCCGAAAGAACCGCCGATTGCGGTAGTGCCATAGAGATTGCCCTGGGCATCGATGGCGAGACCGGCCAGAGGTTCGCCGCCGTCCGCGCCGCCGGTGAAAGTGTAGAGAACGCTTTCTGTCCAGCTACCGCCGTTGGGACTGAGTTCGAAAACTACTCCGCAGGTCTGGCCAAACGGACTGCAGTCGGTATAGCTGCCGCCGGTGCCAGTGGTGCCGTATAGGTTGCCGGCTTGATCAGCGACCACGCCGCCGATTGGCGCGGAGCCGTCATTGCTGCCCCCGTTGAAGTTGTAGAGGAGTGATTCTTTGGGAGCCGCCCAGGCTAGATTGAGCAGGATGAAAATAGTAAAGAGAGTAGTGGCAAGTGTGCGGCGGACGGGCACGAACTGGTTTGGCACTGGGGCCTCCTAGGAATGCGCAGGAGAGCTTTGACAGGTTCTTCTGCGCGGCGCGGAGTATAGCGCAGGAATGGTGGGCGGAGCAAGGGTTTTGACATACCCATCCAAAGGCTATTGACGAACATAGATGACTACCTGAACTATAGAAATAGCTATGATAAGCGCCCACATGCGCTTTTGATTGCTTTCTGGCGTGACAGACTTTGCCGTCAAGAGAAACACTGCAGAAAGGACACTACCCACGATATATGCTGCGGTGATGATTTTGCCATTCAGCGACATCGGGCCTGACCAAAGAAACCAGTCGAGTACCAACCCGCCTAGAAAAGACGCGAAAAATATACTGAAACCTACAATCGTGAGTCGGTGACTAGGTGGTGCTGGTCGGGGTGGAATTTCATCGAACACGGCTGCCCTATTTAGCTTTCTTTCCCTCAGGCGTCAAGGTGCTGCTGCACTCAAAACCAGCACGAGCGATACGCTCGCAGTTACATCTTTCGAGATTCGCTCAGCGAAACAGCCGAGGGCGGCTGTCCCCACGTGAGCTGATTAGCGCCCTAGGAACTTTTCCAGGGCTTCGATGTCGGCGGTGGCGAGATCGGAATAGCGTTTGGCGCGGACGCCGTCGCCGTGGGTAATCGCATCTTGCGCCTTCTGGACGTTGAGCTTCATGCTTTCCTGACGCTGTGCGATGTCGCCGCGGAGTCCGTAGCCGTCGCGGGCTTGCTGGGCGCGCAGACCGTCGAGCCCGCTGTTGACGGAGCCGGCGCGCGCGGAGATCTGATCGATTTCATGCTCGAGTGCATCGAGATCGATGGGCGGTGGAGCGTTGGGATCAGGCGTGGCTTGCGCCGGGGCAGCGTGGGCTGCTTTTACTTTCACTGGAGGAGTCGCGGGCGGTGGAGCGGGCGTTTCGGCGGCTGGTTGTGTGGAAGTATCCGGCGTGGGCGCGGCGGTTTGCGGCGCCGGTGCCGCGGGCGAGGCTGCATCCTGAGTTGTGGGGGCGGATGCATGTGAGGCCTCGCGGCGGGCATCGGCGTTGCGGCTGTACATTCCAGCAGCCGCCAGAACCATCAATAGCAGCAAAGCTCCCACAGCCATGTAAAGTCCGCGATGACTGGCGGGAGGTGGAGGCGCGACGGTGGCAGCCATATTTGGTTGCGACGCGGTGGGCGCGGCCTGGGGTTGCCTGACGGAAATAGTGGAAGCGGTCACAGTCTGCACCGGCAACATAGTTGCAGTCGGAGGCAGCGGGTTGATGCTGGTGACGGTGCGGTCGGTGTCGGCATGCGCGGCGGCGACGCCTTGTTCCGACCCAGGAACCACGCGACTTAAAGCGTTTCTAAAAGCTTCGGCGGACTGGAAGCGGGCAGCGGGATCTTTGGCGATGGCGAGCAAGATGATTTCGTTGAGCGCGGGGGGCAGGCCTGGCTTGATCTCGATGGGAGGAGTTGGCGGCTGGTTGACCTGCGCGGCCATGATCGAGTAGTCGCTGGATTCGCGGAAGGGACGGCGTCCGGTCACCATTTCATATAACGAAATGCCGACAGAGTAAAGGTCGGAACGCGCGTCGGTGGGCTCGCCTTTCACCTGCTCGGGCGACATGTAGCCGAGTGAACCGAGCGTGGTGCCGGTCATGGTAAGTGTGGATTCATCGCCGGAGCGGGCGATGCCGAAGTCCATCAGCTTCACGATGCCCTGGGGCGTGAGCATCATGTTGGCGGGCTTGATGTCGCGATGGACGACGTGCTGCTGGTGCGCGTAGCCGAGCGCGTCAAGCACCTGGCTGATGTAATTCACGGCGTCGGCAACCGGGACGGGACCTTGCTGCATGCGCTGAGTGAGAGTGGTGCCCTCGACATACTCCATGATCATGACGAGTTGGTTGTCGAGGGTTAGGGCGGTGCGCAGGGCGGCGATGTTGGGATGGTCGAGGGCGGCTAGAACTTTGATCTCACGTTGGAAGCGGGCGGCTAGTTCCTGGCGGCCGGCGAGGTCGGGGAGGAGGATCTTCATGGCCTCAATGCGGTCGGAGATGACGTTGCGGACTTTGTAGACTTTGCCCATGCCTCCGGCGCCGAGCTCGTTGAGGATTTCGTAGTCGCCAATGCGCTTGTTGATGGCTTCGGACATCGGAAGACCCCCTGTGTACAGCAAAGTTACATACAGGCTGGAGTTGGTGAGTGTGGGAATTATGACTTTCGGGGTGGGCGGGGGTCAAGTGGATTCGGGGGTTGGCCCGTGTTCGTCGTGGGTCGTGCAAAACCTTAACCACAGAGGGCACCCTTCGACTTCGCTCAGGGCAGGCTCCGGTACACAGAGGAAACTCGAGGTTGTTCAGGTGAGTACTTCGTATTCGCTTTTTACTAATCCGCTGGGATAGGGCTGCGTGGAGACGTGCTTCAGACGGATGTCGTGCGGCAGGCTGCCGAAGAGGGGAATGCCTTCTCCGATGAGAACTGGCACACGCGTGATGATGAGACGGTGAACTTGGCCGGCGCGGAGGAATCGTTGGATGGTGATGCCGCCGTCGACGTAGAGGTGATGAGCGCCGGTGGCGGCAAGTTTCGCAACGATGTCAGCTGGAGTGCCGGACATTTGTTCGACTGTGCCTCCTCGCACTTTTGAGAAGTCGAGGGGCTTGCTGCTGAGAACGACTACGCGCTTTTTGCCGTAGGGCCATGTCGGAAAAGCTAGAACGGTTTCGAACGTGTTCCGGCCTATCACCAGTGCGTCAACACTGGCTATGAATTCGTTGTAGCCGTGGGGTTCGCCGCCGTCTACCGGGAGAAAGTCGAGTGCCCCGTTGGGGCGGGCTATGAAGCCGTCGAGGCTGGTGCCGATGAAGATGGATACGATCATGGTGGAGTCGTAACCGTGTCGTCCGACAATTATTTTAACCTGGCGAGGGGCGGACAAGAGTGTCCGCCCCACACGAGAATATTTAGGTCCTATTGGAGCGATTGCATGACCTCGTCTAGCGCTTCTTTGCCGGGACGAATGACCGACTCGGGCAGCGTGGCTAGAGGATGGTCGGTGACGTTGAGCATGTCGATGAAGCTGGGAGCTTTGGGGTTCACGTAGAACATCCCGGTGAGGACTTCGCCTTTTTCGTGTGCCTCATGCAGGCGGCTGATGGCGCGGATGCGATTGGTTGCGTCGTAGTCTTCTTCTAACTTGGTGAGGCGAAGGCGGGAGCCGTCATGCATGGTCACTTCGACGGTGGTACCGGGATCGTACTCGACGTTGATTTCCTGGAACACGGGAACAAAGTCGAGGGTTTGCAGCGGCTCCTCATGCTCTTTCATGTATTTGTAGGATTTTGTGGAGCCTTCGTGATCGTTGAAAGTCACGCAAGGCGAGACTACGTCGATCATAACCGTGCCTTTGTGCGCAATGGCGGCCTTCAACATAGCGTGCAGCTGTTTCTTGTCGCCGGAGAAGGATCGTCCGACAAAAGTCGCGCCGAGGGTGATGGCCATAGCGCAGGTGTCGATGGCGGGGAGATCGTTGAGGACTCCGCTCTTCAACTTGGATCCTACGTCGGCGGTGGCGGAGAACTGGCCCTTGGTGAGTCCATAGACGCCGTTGTCTTCGATGATGTAGATGATCGGCAGATTGCGGCGCATTAAGTGAACAAATTGGCCGATGCCGATGGAGGCAGTGTCGCCGTCGCCGCTGACACCGAGAGCGATGAGTTTGTGGTTGGCGAGGACTGCGCCGGTGGCGACGGATGGCATGCGACCGTGGACGGCGTTGAAGCTGTGCGAGCGGCTCATGAAGTAAGCGGGAGTCTTGGAAGAGCATCCGATGCCGCTCGGTTTGATGACACGCTCGGGCTGGACACCCATTTCGTACATGGCGTCAATGATGCGTTCGGAGATAGCATTGTGACCACAGCCGGCGCAGAGTGTGGTCTTGCCGCCGCGATAGTCGAGCACGGTCAGGCCGATGCGATTTGTCTTCGGTGCGGGCGTCGGTGTAGGCGTGGTGGTTGTGGTTGCCATGTTACTTCCCCTCCATGCTGGTAAGTTCGTCGGTGACTGAGCGGGCGTCGAGCGGCAGCCCGTGAACGTGCGCGATACTGCGCAGCCGGGTTACGAGTTCAGGTTTGATGTCGAGTTTGAGCAGGCTGAGCATTTGCGCGTCGCGATTTTGTTCGACCACATAGATGCGGTCGTGATTCTCGATGAATTCGTGGACTTCGCGGGTAAACGGATACGCTTTGATGCGCAGGTAGTCGGTTTCCATCTGGTATTCGTCGCGCATCTGGTCGCGGGCTTCGATGATTCCCCAGTGGGAAGTGCCGTAGGCGATGATGCCAATGTTTTTCTTGCCGGGGACGGACTTTCCGTTCATGATTACTGGCCGCGGCACAAAAGAGCGGGCGGTCTCGAACTTGCGATTCAGGCGCTCCATATTGCGCTCGAAATCGTCGGGACGCTCACTGTATTGCGCTTTCTCGTTGTGGCCGCTGCCGCGGGCAAAATATGCAGCTGCGGAATGCTCGGTCCCGGGCAAGGTGCGGTAGCCGATGGCGTCGCCGTCAACATCTTTATAACGATTGAATCCGCCGAGGCGGTCGAGGTCTTCTTTGGAGAGAACCTTGCCGCGTTGCAGTGGCGCGGTCGGGTAAGTGAAGGGATCGGACATCCAGTTGTTCATGCCGAGATCGAGATCCGACATGACGAATACGAGAGTTTGGAACTGTTCTGCCAAGTTGAAAGCGTCGGCGGCCATGTCGAAACATTCGGTCACCGAACAAGGAATCAGCATGATGTGCTTGGTGTCACCGTGGGAGAGAAACGCGGTCGAGAGAATGTCACCCTGTGAGGTGCGCGTGGGAAGGCCGGTGGATGGGCCTACACGTTGGATGTCCCAGATGACGCCCGGGACTTCGGCGTAATAAGACAGGCCGGCAAATTCTGACATGAGCGAAATGCCGGGGCCGGCGGTAGAAGTCATGGAGCGTGCTCCCGCCCAGCCTGCGCCCAGCACCATGCCGATGGCGGCGAGTTCGTCTTCTGCCTGAACGATGGCGAAAGTCGCTTTGCCATCGGGGCCGATGCGATAGTCCTTCATGTATTCGATCAGGGTTTCGACGAGCGAGGACGAAGGCGTGATGGGATACCAGGTCACGACCGTGACTCCGGCAAACATGCAGCCGAGGGCGGCGGCGGAGTTGCCGTCGATGATGATCTTGCCGGCAGTCTTGTCCATGCGCTCGATGACGTAGGGGCCGAGTTTGGTGAGTGAAGTGGTGGCGTAATCGAAGCCGGCCTTGGCGGCGGCGAAGTTCAGATTTGCGGCTTTCGGTTTGCTGGCAAACTGTTTGCGGATGGCTTTTTCAACTTCAGCCATATCGATGGACAGCAGCTTGGCCACTACGCCCACGTAAACCATGTTCTTGACCAGCTTGCGCAGCTTGGCCTCGGGGCAAACGGGAGCGACGATCTTGTCGAAGGGGACGGAGTAAAAGATCAGATCAGTGCGAACTTGATTAAGGTTTAGCGGTTCGTCATAGAGCACGACTGCCCCCGGCGCGAGCGACTTTACATCATCCTGGGCGGTCTCGGCATTCATGGCCACCAGAAAATCGATTTCTTTTTTGCGCGCGATATATCCATTTTTGTTGGCGCGGATGGTGAACCAGGTGGGCAATCCGGCAATGTTTGAGGGAAACATGTTCTTGCCGGAGACGGGAACTCCCATTTGAAAAATGCTGCGCAAAAGCACCGAGTTCGAGCTTTGCGAACCCGATCCATTCACCGTCGCAACCTGAATTGTCATGTCGTTGACGACGCGCGTCTGCCCGGCGGGCCCTGAGGCACCGCGAGGAGTTACATCTGTGGTGGCCATTGCCTGTTCCTTCCTTTGGCTGGAGCGGGTTTTGAGCCGCTCGATGTAATGAAGAATGATGAGAGCAACCTTTCATTATACGGCAGGATGGTGGGTGGGGTGGAACGGAAGTGTTGGTGTACCTGGTTGGGAAATACGGGTGCATGGGGAGAATGCCTTGACGCCATTGGACGATCCAAGCTTGGTAGGGGTCCTTCGACTGCGGGAATGCTTCGCGTTGCGAAGCGTTCCCTTCGCTCAGGATGACAGGTTAGACTTCGACTCGGAAAAACTGGGCCATCTTGCGGAATTTGTTGTAGCGGGCGTCGACTAGTTCGGGGATTGGCATTTTGACCAGTTGCGCGAGGTTGGCCTTAAGGGATTCGGCCAGCAGATCGGCGGCGGCGGCGTGGTCGGTGTGGGCGCCACCGTCGGGTTCGGGGACGATTGAGTCCACACAGCCTAGCTCGCTCAAATCTTTGGCGGTAATGTGCAGGGCCTGGGCGGCTAGTTCTTTCTTGGTGGCGTCGCGCCACATGATGGACGCACAACCCTCGGGCGAAATCACCGAGTAGATGGAGTTCTCCATCATTAGAACGCGGTCGGCTATGGCGATGGCTAACGCTCCGCCGCTGCCACCTTCTCCGGTGATAGTCGTGATAATTGGAACTTGCAGGCGGGCCATCTCGCGGAGATTGCGGGCAATGGCTTCGGCCTGGCCGCGTTCTTCGGCTCCGAGACCGGGATAGGCTCCGGGCGTATCTACAAAGGTGAAAAGCGGGCGGCGGAACTTCTCCGCGATCTTCATCACGCGCAAGGCTTTTCTGTAGCCCTCAGGATTCGGCATCCCGAAATTGCGGTAGACCTTTTGCTTGGTATCGCGGGCTTTCTGGTGGCCGATGACCATGACTTCCTGGCCCTGGAAGCGGGCCATGCCGGCGACGATGGCGGGATCGTCGCCAAAGCCCCGGTCGCCGTGGATCTCACTGAAGTCGGCGAAGATCCTCTCGATGTAATCCAGTGCATAGGGGCGTTGGGGATGTCGGGCCAATTCTGTCCTCTGCCAGGCGTCGTGATTCGCCGAGACCTCGATACGAAGAGAGTCGATGCGATCATTCAGTTGCTTGATTTGGGTGCGGAGGTCGTCGTTTTGTCCCGGCGCGGCTTGCAGCCGGGAAAGCTGTTGCTCGATTCTCTCCAGTTCCAGTCTGGCTTTAAGTTGTATGTCCATCTTACGGGCGTCACCGTTCCTTGCGGCCCAGCGCGACTCAACCATCGACAGCAGAAAATCGGTTCCGGTCACCACCAGCCCGACGTTGACAACTCTGGAACCGCTGGTCACTTGCAGGCCGAATGCGCCGTGGGGGGAAGCTCTCATCCGCTGTTGATTTCAGTTAATGACTCGAACTGCACCGCGACCGCAGAGTTCTTCCACACGCGCCATAAAATTACGGTCCGGTAGCACATTATAGCCTTCCGCCTCCATCACCACCATGAAATCGCCCTGGCGTTCCACGTCAAATAGCACCTTGGCCTCGCCTTTGGACTGAGAACAAAGCAGATGCAGGTCGTCGACAGTAGATTCACTGGCGGTTTCGACGGGTATGCGAATGCGCAGCGAACGCGGCAACGGGACCTTGGCATCTTCGAGCGGCATGATCTCGTTGGCGGTGAGCTTGGGGTTGGCTCCTTCTTCGATTCGCAGGCCGCCACGCACCAGGACGGGGACTTCGAGCTTCACTTTGTCACCGAGCTTACGATAGGCCTCGGGGAAGACGATCATTTCGACGGAGCCTTCCATATCTTCGAGGGTGCCTTGGGCGTAGAAATCACCTTTTTTGGATTTCAGGACTTTGATGCCGGTGATGATTCCGGCGGTAGTGATGTTCTCGTCTTTGCCGGTAGAAGACTTCATGGCGGCAATGTCGCCGGTGCTTAGGGCGCGCAGGTTTTCTAGTTTGTCGCGATACTTTTCGAGCGGGTGTCCGGTGATGAAGAATCCGAGAATTTCTTTTTCGGCGGCGAGACGGGTGTGTTCATCCCAGTCGGGCGTGTCGGGAAGGCGGTCGTTGTCGGATTGATTTTCTTCCTGCTGAAATACTCCGAATAAGCCGTGCTGGCCGGACTCGGCATCACGCTGGGTTTTGGCGGCGCGGTCGATGGCTTTGTCGAGGACGGCCATCAGTTGGGCACGGCGACCGAGTGAATCCATAGCGCCGCTCTTTACTAAGGATTCGAGCACGCGCTTGTTGAGCAGGCGCAGGTCGACTTTTTCGCAGAATTCGTAGATCGAGTTATAGCGTCCATTTTCTTTGCGTCCGGCGACGATGGATTCAATGGCGTTATGGCCGACGTTCTTTACGGCCGCGAGGCCGAAGCGAATGGCGGGCCCATGCGGAGTGAAGTTGGCGGTGCTGACGTTGATATCGGGCGGCTCGACACCGATGCCCATCTCGCGGCATTCGTTGATGTACTTGACCACATCGTCCGTGCTGCCGGTCACTGAGGTCAGCATCGCCGCCATAAACTCCACGGGATAGTGTGTCTTCAGATAGGCCGTCTGGTAGGCGAGTAGCGCGTAGGCAGCGGAGTGCGCCTTAGGAAAGCCGTATTCCGCGAACTTTGCCAGAAGGTCGAAAATCTTCTCGACTTTCTTTGGAGGATAACCCCGCTGTACCGCGCCCTCTACAAATCGGTCGCGCTGCTGGGCCATTTCTTCCGGCTTCTTCTTGCCCATGGCGCGGCGAAGCACATCGGCTTCACCGAGTGAATAGCCTGCCAAGCGGTTCGCGATTTGCATGACCTGCTCCTGGTAGACGATGACGCCCCAGGTGTCTTCCAACATTTCTTTCAGTTCTGGCAATTCGTATTCGATCTTCTTGCGGCCATGTTTGCGGTCGATGAAATAGTCGATCATACCGCCTTGAATCGGACCGGGACGGTAAAGCGCGTTGAGCGCGGTAAGGTCGCCGATGGTCGAGGGCTGATAGCGCCGGAGGACGTCGCGCATGCCATGCGATTCAAACTGGAACACGCCGGTGGTCAAGGCTTTGTGAAAGACTTTTTCGTAAGTCGTCTGGTCGTTGAGAGGAATGTTTTCCAGGACCAGCTGTTCGCCTCGGGTCTGCGCAATCAGCTTGACGGTGTCGTCAAGGATGGTCAGCGTGGTTAAGCCGAGAAAATCCATCTTCAACAGGCCCATCTTTTCGATGGCGACCATGTCGAAGGCAGTAACGATTTCGTCGTTCTTGGTTTTGTGCAGCGGCACCAGTTCCGTCAGTGGACGGGGAGAGATGACGACACCGGCGGCATGAACCCCGGCGTTGCGCACCAGGCCTTCGAGTTTTCGGGCAGTATCGAGCAGTTGGCGTACCTGGGGCTCGCTTTCGTAGGCCTGCTGCAGCGCAGGTGAATCTTTGATTGCCTGCTCCAGCTTGATATTCAGCGTGGTCGGCACCATCTTGGCGATACGGTCTACGTCGGCGTAGGGAATATCCATGGCACGGCCGACGTCTTTGATCGCGGCCTTAGCGGCCATGGTGCCGAAGGTGATGATCTGAGCGACATTGTCACGGCCGTACTTGCGAGTGACGTAGTCGATGACTTCGCCACGGCGGTTCATGCAGAAATCCATGTCGATGTCGGGCATGGAAATACGTTCGGGATTCAAGAAGCGCTCGAACAGCAACTCTTGCTGAAGTGGATCGAGGTCGGTGATGCCGAGCGAGTACGAGACCAGCGAACCCGCCGCTGAGCCTCGGCCCGGGCCGACTGGAATATGGTGTTCCCGCGCGTAACGAACGAAGTCCCAGACGATCAGGAAATATCCGGAGAACTGCATTTGCTGGATGATGGCGAGTTCGCGGGCAAGACGCTGCTCGTATTCGGCCACGCTGTGCTTGATGCGGCCTTGCTCCTGTAAATTCCTGATTACCTCAAGGCGACGGGCGAAGCCTTCGCGGCTTACGTGCTCGAAATAACTGTCGAGGGTATAGCCGGCGGGAACATCGAAATGCGGAAAGGGATTGCTTACTTTTTCTAGGCGCAGATTGCAGCGTTCGGCGATGGCGAGGGTCCGGGAAAGCACGTCGGGCGCGTCTTTAAACACCTGGAACATTTCGTCGTGGCTCTTGACGTAAAAGCCGGTGCCCTGAAACTTCATGCGGTTGGTGTCTTGAATCGACTTGCCGGTCTGAATGCAGACCATCACGTCCTGGGCGTGGGCGTCTTCTTCGCACAGGTAGTGGCTGTCGTTGGTGGCGACCATTGGCAGGCCGAGTTCTCTTTCCAAGCGGAACAGGTCGGGATGGATGCGATGTTCCATCTCCAGACCCTGGTCCTGAATCTCGAGGAAGAAATTGTCTTTGCCGAAAATGTCACGATAGGAGACCGCAGCGCTGCGAGCGGCTTCGTACTTCCCTTCCATGAGAAATTCGGCTACTTCACCCTTGAGACAGCCCGAGAGACCGATCAGCCCCTTGGAGTGTTCGGCAAGGAATTTCTTGCTCACGCGGGGTTTGTAATAAAAGCCGTGGAGCGAGGCTTCAGAAGTGATCTTGGCGAGATTGCGGTAGCCTTCTTCGTTCTCGGCCAGCACCAGCAGGTGGTTGTAAGTGTCGTTGTCGGGAGGCGTGCGCTCGATGTTGTGATCGTCTTTCTTGCAGATGTAAAGCTCGCAGCCGACGATGGGCTTGATGCCCTCATGTTTCGCGGCATTCACGAAATGCACTGCGCCGAAGATATTGCCGTGGTCAGTCATGGCCACGGCGGGCATGCCTAACTGCTTGGCACGCTCACAGAGCTTCTCGACGTCGCACGCGCCGTCGAGCATGGAGTAGTCGGTATGAAGGTGGAGGTGGACGAATTGGGACATGGGGGCTGTAGTGATTTTACTGTGGCGTCATTGTAAGCGGAAGGTGGCTAGAAACTTCAGGCGGAGTTATGCACAGGCAGTGGATTTCTGGCGGTCAAAAACTCAGACCACGAGGTTCACAAAGGCTTCGCATATTCAGGAAGAAGCCTTAACCACAGAGACACAGGGTACACAGAGGACTCAGTGCCGGCCTAGCGTTTTCGCTTCTTGGCTTTGGACTTGGGCGCGGGTTTGGCAGGTTTCTTCTTAGGGGCAGGCTTCCTAGGAACTGATTTCGCAGGCTTGGCGACTGCTGGCGGCTTGGACGGCTTCGGCGGTGGTGGTACGACGACCGGCGCAGCTGCGGGCACGGCCTTGCCCTTCTTTCCAGCTTTTCCAGCGACGGCAGTTGGCGCTGGCGTTGCTTGGGCTCCGGCGGCGGCTTTGGCGGCGCGGCCGCGTTTCGGTGGCGGAGGCGGAGGCGGCGGCGGTGGCGCGAGCGGCTTCAAGAACTTCAACGTCTCGGTGCGCGAACGCAGGCGGCCATCGAGCAATAGCATGAATACATCGTTGGCAATCTTGGAATATTCGGGCAGTTGCGGCGTGATGTACAACTCTGTCATCTCGGGCAGCGGGATCTTCTGCTGCACTTGCCGCCACTTGGTGAAGAAGTTCTTGATCTTCTGTTCTACGGCTTGCTGCTTGGAGGTCACGGCGAGGAACAGAGTCATCTCCGGGCGCGCCTCGGAGAGCAACTTCCAGGTGCGCGAAGGAGTCGCGGCCTCTTTGCCAGCGAGCCGTTTGGCCAGGTCTTTGGCGTTGTCTTCGAGATCTTTCCAGGCCTCGACCAAATCCTTGCGTGGGATCGCCTTGCGGATATCGGCGACATCTTTATCGTTCAGCTTTGAGGTCAGGAAATATAGCACCGCGGGCGAGGGATCGGGCGTGTAGCCCAGTTCATTCATTTGCTGGCGGGTTTTCACCAACTGGCTTAGTCCGACAGTGTCCACCTTGGCGGTGGTCCAGTGCGGGTTTAGTACCTTGAGCCAATCTTCTTTCTCCAGCGAGCGCACGATGTGGAGCGGGTCGTCTTCGTAGGCGAGTTGTTCGATTTCGACTCCAATTGCCCGGTGGTTGATGTGGTCGATATAGTTGTTTTCTTTGGCGGACCGGTAGCGGGCCTCGGTGCGTTCCTCGAGGGGCCAGTGGAAGCGCGCGGCAAAGCGGGTGGCGCGAATCAGCCGCGAGGGATCTTCGACAAAAGCGTAATTGTGCAGCGTGCGCAGCAGCTTGGATTCGATGTCCGCAGATCCGTTGAAGGGATCCATGAGCAGGCCACGGGAACCGGGGTTGAGCGACAACGCCATGGCGTTGACAGTAAAATCGCGGCGGCGCAAGTCTTCAATAATGGTGGAGGGCGCTACGATGGGCGGCTTGCCTACTTTTTCATAGCGCTCGGTGCGAGCGGGACTAATCTCAGCACGGACTTTGCCCGGCAAGACCAGGTAGATCGCCTTCAGATCTTCGTCGGTCGAGGAGACGATGGCCCCGGCGCGTTCCAAATCTTTTTGCAGCTTGAGGGGATTGCCCTGGACGGTGAAATCGAGATCGCGAATGGGAAATCCGCTGATGATGTCACGCACGGCACCGCCGGTAAGATAGATGTTCATCTCGGCGGCGCGGGCGATGTCTTGAACCAGCGTAATGCCCCGCTGCTGGTCGGGCGTCAGACGAATTTCCATGGTGTAGATGTAATCAGCCATGCGTCGTCCTGAATTTCGGGATTCGGTGTGCGCACGAAGTGGTGTAAAGATTTTCCACAGGGCACACCGGGGAGTCAGGGGCAGGCCCGCCCACTACCACGTAAACTGCTCTATAGACTAGCTTTAGGCGATTCAGGCGTGGCCTCGGTAAACTACACAAAATACCACAAGGTTAACGATTTGGCTACTACGAACGAGATGACTGACTATGTTCGGAGCAAAAGTGTGAGAATGTGACTACGCCGAACCGCAGGAAACCGCAACCCAGGCGGGTTTGGCAAGAAGCGAATGCCCTCGACTCATAAGAAGGTAGTGGTTCGCAAAATTGACCGCGACACGGTGAATGGCCACGTCGCGCCCGCGAACTTCGTCCACGAAGGCAAACTGGAACTGCTGAACACCGCCGGGAATGTGATCGCGATTGAGCTGCGCGAGGTCAAGGTGGTTTACTTCGTGCGGGAGTTCGGCGAGGCGGAATCGCCTAGCCGTAAGACTTTCACGACTCGCCCACGTACCGAGGGACTATGGGTACGGTTGCGCTTCAAAGATGGTGATGTTCTGGAAGGAATGATGCCGAACGACCTGCTGCAAGCGTCGGCGGAGGGTTATTTGATTAATCCTCCGGACTTGCGATCGAATACGCAGCGGATGTTTGTGCCGCGGAGTGCGCTGGAATCGCTTACAGTGCTGGCGGTGATTGGGGCGACCAGGCGGAGGCGGCGTGGACTGCCTAGCGATACGTTGCAGGTGCCGATGTTTGGAGAGCAGTGAGAGAGAACGCCCTCAGAGGCTAAAGCCTGAATCTTTAATGCTCTTACGGCACGAGTGGAACTCGTGCCCTTCCCTAAAACCTTCTTGCGCAGTGAGCGATTTTCCGCGCTACCGGGCTATCCCCTTGAACAACCTCTTATCGAAGGGATAGGCTTCGTGCCATAACACGCTGATTCGTGCTGCGTCGGCGTGCATGGGATTCAGCAAGATATTCATTGTCTCCGGGAGAATTGCGGAGGGGACTTCGAGGAGCGGGGTTTGATTCAGCGATAGCCATTCATCGCCTAGGGTTCGGGATGCTATTTCGTTCTGCTGCCAATCGTCGGTGAGCGCGGAGAAATGCATTTTGGGTAAGTCATCGGGCGCCTCGGCTTTTAACAGCCGATAACTCTTGGGCAGCTGATTGGGTTTGAGTTCTAAATGGACCAGCGCTTCGACCAGCGCTCCGGCAGGCGTGGTGGCTAGATAAACGATTGGCCGTCCGCGGGTGTGCCAGCGAGCGGAGGCGAGAAGGCCGCCGCGTCCGTCGAGTGTGTCGTGATTGCTGATTCTCCAGAGAAACACTCAGGCAAACATTCCTTCGTCGATCTGCACCAACATTTCTTCCACTAAGCGGCCACCGGTTTCGGTGGACATCATCTGAATCGGCGTCTTGCCTTCGAAGCGCGACTTAGGTTCGCGCACCCAGGTTAGGGCTGATGCCGCATCGCCTAACGTGGCTTGCGCGCGGGCGAGAATTCGCGCGGTGCGGATGGCGCGATCGGACTCTTCTTTCGATAACTTCTGGTGGCTGGCCTTGCGATGCTTGAATGTCCTTCGATGAATGACCAAGGCGTGAACTTCGTCGCGAGTGAGGCCGTGGCGGGTCATACGGTTGACTGTGGTGAGCGGCAGGCCGCGCTCGGCGAGCGAGGCTAATTCGAGTTCCGTGGAGATGCGTCCGCCAAGCCATTCGCGGAGGAAATTGGAGATTTGATGGGCGGTGGAGAGTGAGGTGGTTGGTTGCGGTTGCATAGGGACATTATGCCACAAACTGCGGGGCAGAGTGTACTAATTATCACAGCGATGCCACGCAAGTCATTGTAAACAAGAAGTAAATAAACGGAATTACGCATCTCATACTGGGAAAGGATTACAATGATGCTTTCACTGTAGAGGTGCATATGGTTTTCGGTGACCGCTTGGGATTGGCGGGGATCATCTTGTCACTAATCGCCCTTGCAGCTCCATATCTATGGCCCGACAAGAAATGGATTGGTTGGCTGTCATTCTCTTGCGCGGTGCTGTTACTTCTCGGTTGGGGATGGTTGGAGTTTGGCGCAGGCTTACCTAAAATACGCGTGCACTATCCGGTGCTTAGCACTGTCGCCGTGTTCATTATTGGTGGTTGTCTTGCCGTATCTCTGTGGAGGCTAGTGCAGCCTGTTTCGGTTTCTAAGGATGAACCACGTTCACAACTTGGAACTGATTCTAAACCTGCCGAACTGCCTCCACTCGGAGTGCCGAAGTCACAAATGCAACCAGCACCGCCAGCGCCGGAGAAAAGAGATATAGACGAACCTCCAACGCTTAGCGATCTGTTCAAGAATGATTTTCCGAATGTACTCAAGATGTCCAGCACGCTTATGCTCACGCGTGAAAAAGACCTTGTACAAATCCCAATTCAGCGACACGTGTATATGGACTTTGACGCCAAAACTGACTTCATTGGATTCTATGTTCCGTCATCTGATCAGTTTTCAGACGAGACGTTCCAGCTTTGTCGAGCCTTGATAGATGTTGTCCAACCGACAATCTTGTCGGTGAAGGAGGGTAAGGGTCCTCAGGCATGGGGCGGATATAAAGGACAAGGTACCAAGAGCGCAGATCTGGTGTTCTCCGGCAGAATATTCATATATCACGAAGGACAACTTTCCATTACACAGAAAGCCGCCCTAGTCGAAAACTACAGAGCAAAGGGTTATGACGTTCAATTCAGGGGGATGCTCGACTATGGTGCAGATCAAATGGCGGAGTGGTATCGTCAACACCCTCCAGCGCCAAGTGTCGAGCACCCATAGTCAGTTCCTTCTTTAGAGATTATGAGCCGGAGCATGATGTCACGGAACGGGTTCTTGCGATTATTGAATCGCCGCTTCATTTCGTCGAGGTAGGTTGCCGGCCGCTAGCATCTCGATGATGTATCAGGGCACGCCTTTCAGGCGTGCCGCCACGGAACGATAAATCTGGCAGCGCGCCGATGAGGCGCAACTGCCACTGCACCACAGCGCCTAAAGGCGTCATCTGAACGTGACGATGCGGTACGCCTGAAGGCGTACCCTGATACGAGGCCAGTTACCGCAGCGGTGAACCGCTGCGCCACCCAAATTCACAAACGGAAGAAGTAGGCTGTATGGGGAGAATGCCCAGCCGCTGCAGGGTAGGGATCAGCTGGGTAGGGGTCCCTTCGGCTTCGCTCAGGGCAGGCTCTTCGACTGCGGGACTGCTTCGCGTTGCGAAGCAGTCCCTCCGCTCAGGATGACAGGCGTCTTACGGGATGGTTCCCTGGAACCCGGCGAACTGGCCGTTACTGTTCAGCAGGAAGCGGCCGACCATCAGGTTACCGTCGTTGAGGCCGTCGCCGCGAACGCTGGTTCCATTGGGGTCGTCGAAGATGTAGTAGGTTCCATTCTCCAGGAACGCGCCATGTTCGTTGCCGTAGAAGTCATACCAGCCCATTACTATGTTCCCCGACTTGTTAATGGTGTGGGCGAAGTTGTCCAGTGCGCCGGGGATGGCGAGAGTGGTAAATTTTGATCCGTTGTAGAGCGAAGCCTCGGAGAGGCCGTTGGCATCAACCCAATCCGCAGTCATCAAACCACTGGCGTTGATTGACCAGACGATTGTGTTCGTCCCACCAGGGACGTCGATGGTGGTGTAGGTGTTGTTATCGAAGACGAATCCATGTTCTACGTTGCTGGCATCGAAGTAGGTGCCGGTAATCACACCGGCGTCGTTAATGCCATAAGCGTAGCTGCTGGTAGCGCCGGGGAAGCCAATATCGGTGAAGGCCCCGTTGGTGTAGAGGAAGCCCTCCTCGGTATTGGTTGAGGTGGTGTAGGCGCCAACGATCTGACCGGGATTATTAATTCCGAGGCAGGTCGTGGTTTGAGGCTGGGCCTTGGGGTCGTCGATATTGGTTACGGTGTCGCCTGAAAGCATCAGGCCGTGAACGGTGCCGGTGGAATCGGTGTAGTAGCCAGCCATTACGTTCGCGGTGTTCACGGCGTAAATGCTGGTGTTCTCCGCATTGGGCACCTGCACGGTCGAGAGAGTATCGCTTTGCGGTGTGGCAAGATAGCCGTAGCAAGTTGTACCGGTCACGCCGTTGCAGTTAGCCGATCCGGGACCGTAATAGTAGCCGACGTAAGCTCCGGTGCTGCTGACGCCCCCGGTGAAGATGAAGTCGTTGGTTTGGAACTGGCCTGCGATGTCGGTGAAGCCGTGGAATGTGAGGGCGCTGTCCTCGTACCAGCCGGTAATCTCACCCGCGTCGTTGAGGCCGGTGCAGGCAGTCTGCAATGCTCCGGGAAAGATAATTTCCGTGATGCTCCCGCCGGAGGTACGAGAGAAGCCGTGAGAGTTGCCGCCGGAATCATAGAACTGGCCCACGACCAGGTTGGAGTTGTTCATCCCCAGAGCAAAAGTGTTATCGGCGCCGCTGCCGTAGAAGGTAGTGACTTTCCCGCTGATATTTACAAATCCCTGGTTCGTGCTGCCGGCCCCGGTTGCGCCGGCAAAGTTTCCCGCCTTGTTGATGGCAAAAATCGAAGTTGATGCGGTTCCTTTGGCGACGTCGTACTGAGTGAATTTCTTGCCGTCGTTGGTGATCACAAAGCCGTGGTAAAAATTGTCAGTTCCGAAGAAGTCTCCGACCACTACGTTGGCGTCGTTGATCCCCAGGATGCGGGTGAAGTTGTTCGATTTGGGGGCGGAAAAGGTCTTGAACTTGGCGCCTCCGAGATAGGCGAAGCCCACGGTGTCGCCGCTGGAGTTGATGAAGTCGCCTACGACGATGTTGCTCTTGTTCACGCCGTTGGGATAGGTGTTGACGGCTCCCGGAGCGGTGATCTGGAGGACTTTCATGGCCTGAGCCAAACCTTGTGACGGGCTCAGTAGCGCAAACAGCAGCACCAGCAGTATGGAAGTAAGACTCCGGCGATAGGCGACTATGTTTCCGGCGGAAGAGCGGATGACTTTCATGATTCCTCCTCGCGTTATGTCCTTGGGATCAATCCTGTACTCCAGCGGACCAAGGTCACATCTGGTTCGTACGTACGCATCGGCGGCGGGGGAACCGCACATTGAGGCAAGACATTCTGATTTAGATTGGCGAGGCGGTCAAGATGAAAGAATTTGCACACCTCGCTGCGCGACGGTCTTTCAGAGGATGACAGACAATCGGCTGCGGGGCTACTTGGAATCCACAAACTTCAGCGGCAGCGTAAGCAGCGTGGTGGGGGGAAAGGGCTCGCGTATTTCGAGGTCGGCTTGGATGGGGGTGTCGGATTGGTACTCCACGTCGCAGGTGCCGCCGACGGTGACGCCCATATCGGCAGTAGACGATTTCAATTGTGATGGCGGGAGATCGGCTCCGTCTCTGGCGATTACTTTCCACTGCACCGGCACGCCTTTGCTCATGAGACGCACCCGCAGATCGACGGCATTGGAAGTGATGTTGATCAGGCGCATGCGATAGCGGGTTGCGGTGTGCAATTCCATGCCATCGGGCTGGGGAGTGCCGTTTAGCAGCAGCAGAAAACCGAAAGGATCGTACTTGCCGATGCTGACAACAAAAGTGCGGTCATGCTCGGGGTCGTACTTTTGTCCGGGATCAAGAACGATCAGCGGCCCATACACTCCATTGCGTATCTGCAAGGCATCGTGCCAGTGGGTGTGATAGATGAAGGTGCCGGCGCGCGGCGGAGTCATGTGAGCGATGAAGGATGTGCCGGGCGCGATCGGCGGAGTGGTCTGGGCGCTCGATCCAGTCCAGCCGGCAACGCCGTCGAAGTAACTCTCGAGTTCGAGCCCGTGCCAGTGAATGGCGGTGGGATTGACGCTTTGATTCTTGACATCGATCTCAGTGGCCTCGCCGCGAGTAAGAATGATTGGCGGTCCCAGCAGACTGGGCGACTTCTTCTTATCCGGCGCAGGCGGAATTAAGGGATCGTTGAGCTCAAGGTTGTAGAGCGGGATCTTGCTGGGATTATCGGAGATCACAAGTTGTAGCTTGCGAGCCGGGGCCGTAGAAGCCGGGACCGACGTTGGCGTTAGCGTCGTGGCAGGGAGTACGGTGATGCCCATTACCAAGCCGGCCATGCCCATACCGTGATCGTGCGGTGACGGAGATGTCGAGGCGGCGGGCTGGGGCTCCTTGGAGGCGGTTTCCTTGAGCGCCAGCGACTTTTGTGGCGACATGTGGAACATCATGTGGCAGTGGAAGAGCCAGTTGCCGGCCCGCTCGCTGGTCCAAGTCATGTCGAATACTCGCGCTACTTCGACATGCTGGGTCACGACACGCGACCTTTGCTCGGGCGAATAGCTCTGGTAGCGTTCGCCGTCGCCTTCGCCATCCACGGTGTAGAAGAAACCGTGGAGATGCATGGCATGATCGGAGAAAGTCGTATTGATTACACGCCAATGGATGGTTTCGCCTAGTTTATAAGTCAGCCGTTCGGTGTGGGGCCAACTCTTTCCGTTGATGGAATCGATTTCCTGGAAGTCCGCGCCGTCTCCTTTCCACCAGATGCCGATGACGAAGATGCGGTCGTCAGGTTTGGTTCCGGGAGGGTCGACGATGAAAGCGCCGGAGAGCAATGTTTCGGCATCGGTGCGAAGGTCAAGTGTGACCGCGTTGGAGGTGGTGGCCCAGTAAAAGTAAGTGCCGCGATCTCCGGCGAGAAATTCCACGGCGCGCGTCTCACCCGGCGCAAGGCTCAGGGCGTCGGTTGCAGCATCTTTCGTAGCATCCTTCTCGCCTGCGGGATGGCGATGCAGGCCGTAGATTTTGGCTGGCACGGCGAGCGTATTGAGGATGGTGGCATGGATCTGGGTTCCTTGTGGAACCCGGACCAGCGGGCCAGCAACTTGTGGCGCGCGACCTGCTTCGGCGAAGGCATAGATATCTCGATAAGCGCCGGCGTCATCTTCTGGATACCAACGGCCCTGGCGTAATTCGAGATGTAGCTCGAGGACGCCGTTCTTGAGATGTCCGGCGGGGGTGCGGTTGTCGTTCGCCATGACCACAGGCAGAGATGGGCTCTCGGCGGCCTGTGCAAACGGAACTGTAGACAGGGCAAGTAAAAGTATTCCAAGAAGATTCGGACGCCGGATGGTTGCCTCCTGGATGTGCGAGCTGTCTCGGGGCAGAACGCTGACTGGGGGAGACTACTCTTTCGGGAGGTCTGGGTCAATGAAAGTCCAGAGTTTGTATTCGAGTTGTCAGAGTAGATGAGTCGGAGCAAGCAAAAGCCCCGCGGTTGCGGGGCCTCGAAAACTCTCGTGCCCGAAAGGTTGGGCACGCTAGCCAAGCAATTTCAGGCTAGAACCCGGTCGGAAGCATGTCAACGCAAATCGTGGTCAGTTCCAGTGACTGGATCCCGCACCCTCCCGATTCAGAACCACATCCCCGTTCGCTGAATTACAATCACCCTTCCGATTCTCACCACGGGATACCACCATGAAACTTGGAAAGATCGCCTCGACTTTGGGCGCGCGGCTGGAAAACGGCTCGCCTGAGACCGAAATCACCGGCGTGGCTGGCATTGAAGAAGCCGGGCCGGGACAGATCAGCTTCGTCGCTAATCCCAAGTATGGGGCGGCGGCGCGCACTACCAAGGCAGCCGCGGTGATTGTGGCTGAGGACTTCCCTGCCATTCCGGCGGCCATGCTGCGCAGCGGGAATCCTTATTTGGCATTTGCGAAGGCGATTGGACTGTTTCATCAGGCAGCGACGTATGCGGCGGGAGTGCATCCGACGGCGGTGGTGCATGCTTCGTCGCGGATCGGGGCGGGCGCGCACGTGGGGCCTTATGTGGTGATTGGTGAAGATGTTGTGATCGGCAAGAATACAGTTTTACTGGCGCATGTGGTGATCTATCGTGGGGCGAAGATTGGCGACAACTTTTTTGCTCATGCACATGCCGTTGTTCGCGAGGGTTGTCGGGTGGGGAATAACGTGCTGCTGCAAAACGGCGTGGTGATCGGCGCGGATGGATTTGGTTTCGCCAAGGATGACGTCGGACACTGGCACAAGATTCCACAGCCGCAGCCGGTGGTCATTGAGGACGACGTGGAGATCCAAGCGAACTCATGCATTGACCGGGCGAGCGTCGGCGAAACTCGTATTGGCCGGGGGACGAAGATTGACAACCTGGTGCAGGTCGGCCACGGATCACGCATTGGCCAAGATGCGCTATTGGCATCGCAGGTTGGCCTCGCGGGATCGACCGAGATCGGAAATCGGGTGATTCTGACCGGGCAAGTTGGCGTGGTGGGGCATTGCAAAGTGGGAGATGACGCGATTGTGACACCGCAGAGTGGCGTGGCTGGGGACATTGAGGCGGGAGCGATTGTCAGCGGGGCGCCGGCGGTGGATCACAAGCTGTGGCTGAAGTATTCGGCGTTGTTGAGCAAGCTGCCGGAGATTGCGCGGGCGGTGAGAGGCAAAACCTTAACCACAGAGGGCACAGAGACTCACAGAGGAAAACCTTCAGGCTGACGCGGTGCTTTTGTTGCTTTGGAATTCTGCCGGTAGGCCACTGTCGATTACTCTGCGTACTTTCTCCATCAATTCGTCGCGGGTGCCGAAGTCTTTGGGCTCGATGGGATCATGGAAGATCACATCGACCAGGCCGGGCTTGATGGCGAATCGCGTCTTGGGCATGACGTTGTGGGTTCCCACGATGGTGATGGGCACTACCGGAACTTTGCAGCCCTCGGCCAAATAGAACGGACCTTTTTTGAAAGGGATCAGCTTGCCGTCGAAAGAGCGATGGCCCTCCACGTAGATGGTCATATTGACACCCTGGCGGACGACTTCCGCGGCAGCCTGCACGGCGGCGATGCCTGCTCCTCGGTCACCGCGGTCGACAGGAACCAGCGATCCCATGCGCATGGCTTTGCCGAAGAACGGAATATCGAATAGTTCCTTTTTCACCAGTACCGAAGTACGGCGGGGAATGAGAGGGATGGTAATCGGCGGGTCGAGGTTCGAAACATGGTTCGACATGAATACATAAGTGCGGTTGGGATCTAGTCGGTCGAGGCCGATGACGCGGGTGCGCACACCGGTAAGGCGCACACCGGTGGCCGCGCCCCACATGAACATCCGGTACATGAGGTTGACATTGCCGACGCAAAACGACCACGGGATGAAAAAGAGCGCGACGGGAATCAGCGCTAGTGCCCAGAACGTCAGCATGAGAACAGTGCGGATCACGGTTTGGGTCGAGTCTCCATAATCATTGTCCGGCTTTGGCCTGGCTGGCTGCGAGTGACTGAAGGCGCTCTGGCAGCTTTTCGTAAATCCCGCCGAAACCTCCGTTGGAAAGAATGGCGACAACGTCTCCTGCGCGCAACTCAGGGGCAACAAGTTGCACGATGCCATCGACGGTTGGCACGATGCGCGCCCGGCGCCCGTGCTTTTTAATGTCACTGGCGACGGCGGCGAGGTCAAGCCGTTCGGCCGCCGGAATGGCTTCCGATTTGAATACTTCGGCGACGACAACTTCGTCCGCAAGTGCCAGGCTTCGGGCCAGATCATGTTGAAAAACATTGCGGCGGAGAGTATTTGAACGCGGTTCGAGAATCACCCAGAGGCGAGAGTCTGGATAGCGCGATCGCAGTGCCTTCAGTGTTCCCGCGATCGCAGTAGGATGATGAGCGAAATCGTCAATGATGGTGACGCCGTTTATGGTGGCGCGAATTTCCAGGCGGCGCTTTACGCTCTTAAATGTCTTGAGCGCGGCGGAGATTTCTACTGTGTCGATACCGCAACTTGCGGCCAGAGCAGCGGCGGCGGTCGCGTTCCAGACGTTGTATTCGCCAGCCAGGGGAAAGTCGAAGTTGGCCCAGGGCTTGCCGTCGCGCAGGACTGTCCATGAGGTGCGGGCGGGATCCAGACGTAGATCGACGATTTGCCAGGTTGCCTGAGGGCTCGAACCGTAGCGCTCGATGGGACAGAAGGCGTGAGCCAGGCAATGGTCAATGCTCTCCCCGTTGTCGAAGCCAATGATACGGCCACGCTTGGGGATCAGATTTACCAGGCGCTTAAAGGCGGTTTCTACGGCGTCGAGATCTTTGTAGATGTCGGCATGATCGAACTCGACTGAGGTAAGGATAACGGCGTCGGGAAAGTAGTGCAGGAATTTGGGGCCCTTATCGAAGAAGGCGGTATCGTATTCGTCGCCTTCGAGGATGAAGTGCTTGCCTTCACCCAGTTGAAAGCTACTGCCGAAGTTCTCGGCGATGCCACCGATAAGAAACGATGGTTGCAATCCGGCGGATTGAAATATCCACGCGAGAATTGAGGTGGTAGTGGTCTTGCCGTGAGTGCCGGCAACGACCAGGACTTCTTTGCCGCGCAGGAACTCGTCGTGCAGAACTTGTGGTAGCGATGCGAAGGGGATGTGCTGGTCGAGGATTTGCTCAAGCTCGACATTTCCACGAGAGATGACGTTGCCGACGACGACCAGATCGGGCCGGGGTTCGAGATTCTTGACGGCGAAGGGCTGGTGAACCGAGATTCCCAGCGATGTCAGAAAGTCGGACATGGGAGGATAGGCGGCGGCATCGGATCCGGTGACGCGGAATCCACGCTTCTCTAGCATTCCGGCGAGCGAGGCCATCGCGGTGCCGCAGATGCCGATCAGGTGAATGTGTTTGGCCTTGCTCATAAGTCAAAAACTTGACCACAGAGGACACAGGGAACACAGAGGAACCCCGGTCTAGTTGCCTGCCTGTACGTTCTTCTTGCTGATGGCGACTGTTGCCGGCTCCAGAATTCTGAGGCTTACTTCCCCGTGCTTGACATCTAATGCCGCGCTAACGCCGATGGGCAGAGTTATGTTGCTGCGTGAGACGTGGCCGGAGCGCAGACCGTATGCGATAGGCACGTGCAAATCGCCGACGACACGCAACACAACGTCCTCTAACGTGTAACTCTGATTCTGATGCTGCACGCAGTCCAACATTTCGCCAAAGACGATGGCGCGAATTCCTTTCAGTTTGCCGGCCAGCTTCAGCTGCATTAACATGCGGTCGATCTGGTAGGGACGAGCGGCAACGTCTTCGATAAATAAAATGGTTCCGGCGGTTTGGATTTCGTAAGGTGTGCCCAATGACGCCACCAAAAGGGACAGACATCCGCCGTAAAGAATACCTTGGGCTAAGCCTTCGACTAGAGGCTTCACGCCCACGAGATCGAATGTCCACTCGGAACTGCCGCCTAGCACGGCTTTCCATGACGCTAGTTCCACTCCGTCTGAGTGGGCGAAGTCTTTGGCCACCATGGGCCCGTGGAACGTAATCAGGCCTGCGGCGTCGGTGAAGTACGTCAGGAGCGTCGTGATGTCACTGTAGCCGACGAAAATCTTGGGATTGGACTTTATCTTTTGCAGATCGATGGCGTCGAGTAGATAGTTCGCACCGTATCCACCGCGGGCACAAACGATGGCGCGCACTTCGGGCCGCACGAACATTTCTTCAAGTTCCTGAGCACGGCGCTTCACTGATCCGGCGAAGTACAGGTCCTGATCGAGAATGGAGTCGAAGTAGAAGGGCTGGTATCCCAGTGCTCGCAAGGCTTGGCATCCGGCATCGAGCAGTTCGCGCTTAATGTTGCTGGCGGGAGCGATGATGCCGACCGTGTCCCCAGGTTGAAGGGCGGGTGGTTTGACGCGCGAGCTGGGTGGCGTGGGCGGCATGTGATGTCAGATTTTAAAGGAAAAACTCTCCGCGACAGATTAGCTGAGCGGGTCCGCGGAGAAAAACATGGCCTTGCCAGCGTACTGTCTGCGTACCGCCTGGGGCATGCACGCGTACCGGCGATTCGGCTTTCTTGGTGGCGATAGATGCGACTGCCGCAGCGCAGGAGCCGGTGCCGGAAGACTGGGTCTCGCCAACACCGCGCTCGAAGAAGCGCGCACTTATACTGTTCGCGTTGTCGATGGTTACAAGCTCAATGTTAATCCCCTGCTTGAAGTCGCGGTGTCGTCCGATCTCAGCTGCTTCTGTCTGCCAATCGGGAGCGAATTCTTTCACAAAAACCACATAGTGGGGGTTACCCATGGAGACGGGAATCCCGCGAACTTCTCGAGAGGCGAGTTTCACCAGCAATTCACTGCTGACTTCCGGTTCACCCATGGCGGTCTCGAATTCATACAGCGTTTCGTTACGTGAAGTTAGGGTGCAAGTTTTCAGGCCTGCGCCGGTCCGGACAACGATTTTTTCCTTGGCGCGCTCCGCACACAGATAGGCAGCGACACAGCGAGTACCGTTGCCGGAGATCTCCGCCTCCGAGCCGTCGGCATTAAACAGGCGGGCGCTGATGTCGGCATCGGAGGCGGGGAAAAGCCACTCTACGCCGTCGGCTCCGACGCCTTGATGGCGGTCACAGAGACGCTTCGTTAGTTCGCTTGGGTCGTCGGGCGCATGGGTGCCGTCAATCATCAGGAAATCATTGCCGCAGGCGCTGGCTTTCACGAAAGGAATGACGGTGACGGGCGGATTCATTCAATCCTGCGCTTGCCCCAGCGGGACGGCACTGGCGAGAACCGTCGACTGTTTGAGCCCTTGGAAAACCTGCTGTTGCTCCTTGCGAGTGCCTTCAACGTCGAACTGAAATCGCACATGCTGGGGTGTAGCGGCAATCTCGACGTTCTGGGTCATGGAGTGGACGCTTTCCAGAATACGATTCACCTCTTTACTGATTTCCTCGGCACTTGCTCCGGTGACTTCATAGGTATGGACCGCCAGCTTGAGACTCAATCGTTCTTCTGCACTGCCGAGGAGAAACAGACAAATCAGAATAAGCGCGGTGGCGAAGGTGGCAGTGAGATAGAAACCGCCGCCAACGGCCATGCCCACCGAAGCCACTACGAAAAGAGTTGCGGCAGAGGTAATGCCGGTTACCAGGTCGCGGCCAGCATGGATGATCGTTCCCGCGCCAATGAAACCTATGCCGGGAATGATCTGGGCTGCGATGCGAGTGTGATCTCCGATATGTTCGACTGCCAGAGCATCGGAGAGGAGGGTATACATGGCAGCTCCGAGGCAGATGAACAGATTGGTACGAAGGCCGGCGGGACGGTGTTTGAGTTCACGTTCCAGTCCGATCAAGCCTCCCAAGACTGCCGCCACCACCAACCGCACCATGGAGACCCCGACCATCGAGGTCATCTCCGTCTGCAAGATCTCGTAAATGTGATGAGGTGTGGGCATGAAGCTGAGTTTGGGTGGATTCTATCACCGGAAAACCGTGCTGGAACCGCTTAGTCGGCAGCCCAGTTAACCGGCGTGATTACCGGTTGACACGGCCGGTCCAGTAGATGGTGGCCGGGGGCTTGCCTGCGGTATGAATGACGACCATGGAAGTGAGGTCGTGTTTCTGGGCGTCTTTCTGCACGGCGGTAGCGACGGGATCACCGTCCAGGGCAATGACATAGTCGGCGTACTGGTGAGGATCGTCGAGAGCGCGCTCCCACAGGCCCTCGGGATCGGATGGTACGAACCAGGGGCGATGGTTGCCTTCGTTGATGGTTTGGCGCAGCGGGATGCCCGCTCGTTGGAGGGCGCCGACATGATCGCCGAGATACATGAGCAGCGTGGCATGGTGCGGTAGCAATCTTAAGTTGGTCGCCAGTTCGGTTTCTAGCGTGATGCGAGTGCGCGAGTTGACCCAGGCTTCGCGGTAGCAGATGGGTTGCTGACGCCAGACGACAGCATAGCTGGCGGCGACCAAGCCAACAATGGCAACGCCGGTTGCGGTTTTCATCCAGCGGCCGCGTACTAGTTGCGACATGAAATATAAAAGCAGAGCGGCAAAGACCGCGAAGGCGGGAAGCAACTGTACTCCATAGCGGACGTTATACAGAGAGAACGGCCACCAAGGTGGGAGATAAATGGGTACGCCGCTGTAGCCGATCGACAGTGTGTAGAAGATCAGTGGCGCCCAGAGCAGGAGTAGAGGCCAGAGGCGGAGATCAAAGATGAAGATCATCAACGAGCCAGCAAAAACTATACCCACCCACACCTTCTGCCAACCTGCTTCTGTCATGTTCAGCTCAGCTGACTTGATGAAATAGCTGAGGGCAACTGGCAGATCGTGAGCACCGGGGTGGCTTTGCATTGTTTTTTGCTCGATAGCCCGGGCGGAGTAGGGTCCGTTGGCGAACTCGAGTGGATTGCGGTAAACAATCGCGTTGTAGCCCAGCCACAATAGCGGCGCTACCGCAGCCAGCAGGACGAAGCGCGCCAGTGCCGGGGCAAGGCTGCGAGCTTGGCCAGAACGAATTACCACGGCGACGGCTGCAATGCACATCACGACGGCGAGGAACCATCCGTCGTAGCGGGTGAGGCAAGCGGCTATGAGGCATAGCGCGCATTTGGTCAGTGATGAGGAGGGTACCCGGGAGTTTGTTGCTGCGGTGGTCGTAGATCGCGCGAACTCGCTGAAGTGCACCAAGGCCCAGATGAACAAGGCTAGATACAACGGCTCGGTCATTGCCGTGGTTTGCAGGTAGAGCAGGTTGGGATTGACGGCGTAGATCACGGCTGCGAGCCAGGCCGAGAATCGGGCAGCCTGGCTTGGCGTCGCAGCGTGGCTCAAGGATCCGAGCACCAACCGGAAGATACCCACCGTGCCCAATACGTAGGCCGCCATGGACGGGATCGCACCACCGACTCCGGTTTGCCACGCGGCGTCGGAAAAAAGGAATGGGATCATCAGTAGATGAGGCAGAGGTAGCCAGACCGTGCCCAGTTGCAGGAGGCCGGGAGTTCTGGAGTCGATCACGCGGCGCGCGATATTGATGTGGGCGACGGCGTCACCATAGAGGAGCAGGTCGCCGTGGCGGAAGTAGAACAGAAACGCCATCAGCGACACAGCGGCGACAAGCTGGCCTACGAGTGTGGTTTCACGATCCCAGCGACCTGTGGACTGGAGCTTCATTCCAGGTGAGTGAGTTCGCGGAATATTTCAAAGCGGGATTCGATTTCTTCGCGATTCAGGTTCTGCAAACGCTCGGTGCCGAAACGCTCGACGGCGAATGATCCCATCACTCCACCGTAAAACAGGGCTCGCTTGAGCACTTCGCGATTGAGAGTTTCCTGAGAGGCGATGTAACCCATGAAGCCTCCGGCAAAGGAGTCGCCGGCACCGGTGGGATCTTTTACTTCGTCAATAGGCAGGGCGGGAGCGCGAAAGGGATGGCGTCCGATGCCGAATGCACCTTCGCGGAAGAAAATGGTCGCACCGTACTCTCCGTGCTTGATCACCAGCGCCTTTGGTCCCATGGCCAGCACCTTCTGCGCAGCGCGCGGCAGATTGCGCTCCGCTGCCAACATTTTGGCCTCGCCGTCATTGATCAGCAACACGTCGATGAGCTTTAAAGTCTCCAGCAGTTCGGCACGTGCACCCTCGATCCAGAAGTTCATGGTGTCGCAGCCGGTCAGTAGGACGTGGCTCATTTTGCGGCGGACTTCGGCTTGCAGGGTGGGCTGAATGTTGCCCAGGAACAGAAATTTCGAATCCATATATTCCGAGGGAATGCGCGGCCTGAATTCCTGGAAAACGTTCAGCTCGGTGAAATCGGTTTTGGCCTCGTTCAGGTTCTCGAGATATTGGCCGCCCCAGCGGAAGGTCTTGCCTTTGGCATGTTCAATTCCACGGATGTCGATATTACGTTTCTTGAAGACTTTTTCGTGCTCGGCGGTGAAGTCTTCGCCGACCACGGCGACGACTCGCACCTCGGTGAAGTAGCTCGCAGCGAGGGCGAAGTAGGTGCCGGACCCGCCGAGGATGTCCTGCACGCGGCCCGAAGGCGTAGCGATAGAGTCAAAAGCAACCGAACCAGCGACGACAATACTCATGCAGTTTTGCTCTCCAGGTATTTTCCAAGGATTAGTTTCAATCTTTCCCGCGTAGCGGTGGGGATCTTGGTACGGTCGGTCAGGATGGCGTGGGCCAATGCCGATCCACACTTGCAGCTTCGTCCTGCCGGCAATGCGGCTATAGTTTCGCGAACCACGGTGCTGGCATTCTCTGCGTTCTTAAGAAGGACTGCTACGATCTGGTCTACAGTTACCGAGTCATGATGCGGATGCCAGCAGTCATAATCAGTGACCATGGCGATGGTCACGTAGCAGATCTCGGCTTCGCGGGCGAGTTTGGCTTCCTGCAAGTTGGTCATGCCGATGACATCCATGCCCCAACCGCGGTAGACATTCGATTCGGCTTTGGTGGAGAACTGCGGCCCTTCCATGCAGACATAGGTACCGCCGCGTTTGGCGGTCACGTTGGCCTTCTTACAAGCTGATTGCACGACTGCTGCCATCTCGGCGCAAATGGGATCGGCAAAAGCGATGTGGGCGACCACTCCGCCGCCGAAAAAAGTGTCAATACGGTGGCGAGTTCGGTCGAAGAATTGGTCGGGGATGACGAAGTCGAGCGGCTTATGCTCTTCCTTCAACGACCCAACCGCCGAGACCGAGACGATCCGTTCGACGCCGAGTTGTTTGAATCCGTATATGTTGGCGCGGAAGTTGAGTTCGCTGGGGGAAATAAGGTGACCACGACCGTGACGTGCCAGAAATGCGACTTTGCGTCCGGCGAGCGTACCGAGAATGTAGGCGTCGGAGGGATCACCGAAGGGAGTTTGCTGACGCAGTTCATGGGCGTCGGTGAATCCCGGCATGGAATAAAGCCCACTGCCGCCGATAATGCCGATTTCCGCTTGTGACAAGAGTGTCCTCTACGAACTTTCTTATGAATGCAAACTGGAGATTATACAGTGGCAACTCACGTGGACTAGTGATCCAAATTCAGCTTTCTCGCAATCCTGCCAAACGGGACCGGTTTAAGTGGTTTCTCAAGGCGCGCGATTGCGATCCGGATTTGCGCTCTTCATACTCAGAAACGTTTCGTTGGCGAAGGGGCTGTGTTCTTGGTCCTTGTCGCATGTGAAAGATACCCCGTAATGTGTTCCTTCCCCCAGTTCTTTCATCGCCCAGGCACATTGCACCATTGCAAAATCATAGGCTAGCCTATACGGGCTGGGCCCAAGAACAGCGAGGGCTCTTGGATCTTTGATGACTTCATAGAACTCGTGTTGTACGACGCCTACTCCGTGTACGCACAAGTAAGTCTGTTCGTCATAAGGCACCGGGTGCGCGATCAAATCCAGGAATTCATGACTGATGGAGTCGAGGCGGGTACGTTCCGCTTGGGTAATGTTCTTGGGATCGGCAACAAACTTAGCAAATTCTCCTGTCCCGCTGTTGCAATCTGACGCTTTGAAGTATTTGATGCCGATGTCCGGACGTTGTAGAAGGTCCTCCCACCGACGTTCAAGTTCAAAAGTTGAGACGCTTCGGCCTAGGAATCCTCCTACAACATATGCGCCGGACGGCCTTTTATCGAAACTTTCATCCAAGTAGGAATTGATTATCACGTGATCGCTATTTCGCCAGAGCACTAATCCCCAGCAACTCCTGTTCCAGGCGCTCGGTGGTAGCCTGGTCGAAACTCTCGGTGATCAGGATGTTATTTGCTTGCACGACCATCACTACCGGGCCCTCTTCGGTTAGCCAGGTATGAGTACCGGTGAGAGTTTCGAGCTTCGGCAACTCGGTAACATCTTTCGTCGCGTTTTCTTCGACCTGGTGTACATGTTTGTATCTTTTCTCCAACCCTCCCGCGTAAATGGCCGCGAACTTCGATGCATTTTCTGCATCCGACCAGCGGGAAAAATAGAGCACGTCCAAAGGCGCCGTCGCATCGCCTTTTGGCCGGGCGGCGTAGTAATAACCGCCTCGCCAATGGGGATAGATTGCGTGCGATGCTGCGACTCCGGCGTACTCGTCCGCGAGTAGGGCAACGTCGAATTCTCCGACAGCGCCAATATCGAAACGATCATAGTTCTTGAAGTCGCGATCGAAATCCGGCAGGCGCATGGGTTCGAGCCGCTCGCCGGAAAGGTATGTCTTCGGCTCCATGATCTGACGCGTGCTTCGCGGTGGATTGGTGAAAGTCTCCGCAAATGCTTTTTGCTTACCGCCGCTACGCAGCAGTTCGGCTTCGAAGTCCAAACCGTAGCGATAGGGGAAGGTCAGCGATTCCTTGAGATAAATCGGGGCATTCTTGTACTGAACCGAATCGGCTGTACCGACCAGCATTCCCTCTTCTAACGCTTTGGCGATCTGAGGCGAACCCAACAGCGACTGCCCGGTGGGCTCAAGCATGTAGTCGACCAGGGTGAGCGTGGCCTGGCCTTCGACGACCGCCTGCCGGGCTTCGCTGACTTCGTCTTCTTCGATGTCGGCGGCGGTTGGCTCTTTCTGATCGTTGATGTCAGTGTCCTTGAGCCATTTGTCCAAGTCGAAGGACTGGTCTTGCAAGGCGTGAGTCAGTTCATGTGCGAGCACCGGACGCTGCTGTTCGGCATCGAGCCAATCGAGCAGGTTCACGGTTTTGGTTTTGGCGTCGTAGTACCCCGCCACTTGTTCGCGCAGCAGGGTCAGCAGGAAACCCTGGAGATCGAAGTCCCGGGGGATAAGGCCGAACTTCTTCAACACCAACTCGGAGCGGCGCAAGCGTTGCGCGTCTTTGTCCTCGGCCATGGACTTTTCCAGGTAGCTGACCACCTGATCGCGGCTGACAAGCTGGCGTTTAACCTCGTGTTTGATCGGCAAACCCGAATCTTTGCTGACAAATTCCAGGATCTTGTCAACGTCATGGAAGAGTTCTTCGGCGTCTTTGGGAGAGATTTTCTTCTCAGTTGGAGCTGCAGATTGCGTCCACGCGAGGGACGACAAGATCAGCACCAGAAAAATCTGTTGGCCAGGTATTCTCACGGATCAAGGCGGATCAATCGACTGCCAGCCGCAGATTACCACGGATAGACTCGCCTCCGAGAGCATCCTGTAAACTAGAAATGACCGAACATGGCGAAGACGATTGAAAGCTCGGGAGCAAGCGTTCGCGGCGACGTTAGTTTGCTGAGCGCGGCGGACCTCCATCTTTTCAACGAGGGCCGGCATTATCGCGCTTACAACAAGCTGGGCGCGCACCTAACCGACGCTGGGGATGAACCGGGCGTCTGTTTCAGTGTATGGGCGCCAAATGCACGCGAAGTGTCGGTGATTGGGAGCTTCAACCGCTGGGATGCGCAAACGCATCAACTGCAGGCCCGCGGGAACTCGGGCGTATGGGAGGGATTTGTCCCTGGAGTGACCAAAGGGGCGTTATATAAGTTTCATATTGTTTCGCGACACAACGGGTACGTGGGCGACAAAGCCGATCCGTTTGGATTGTTGCATGAGAAGCCGCCGCGAACCGCGTCAGTGGTGTGGGACCTGGAGTATGACTGGGCGGATGATGCGTGGATGGCGCAGCGCAAAGAGAAGAATTCGCTGCAGGCCCCGATGGCCATTTATGAAGTGCATCTTGGATCCTGGATGCGGGTTCCGGAAGACCATAACCGGTCTTTGTCCTATCGCGAATTGGCGCCGCGTTTGGCGGATTATGTCACTCGCATGGGGTTTACTCACGTGCAGCTGTTGCCGGTGATGGAACATCCGTTCTACGGTTCCTGGGGATATCAGACGACCGGGTATTTTGCTCCTACCGCACGCTACGGCGATCCCCAGGATTTCATGTATCTGGTGGACTTCCTGCATCAACATGGCATTGGAGTAATCCTCGATTGGGTGCCTTCGCACTTCCCTTCTGACGGACATGGGCTGGCGTATTTCGACGGGACACATTTGTTTGAACATTCCGATTCACGGCAAGGCTTTCATCCCGACTGGAAGACGCTGATCTTCAACTATGGACGGAATGAAGTACGCAGCTTCTTGCTGTCGAGCGCAATGTTTTGGCTGGAGAAATACCATGCCGATGGGCTGAGGGTGGACGCCGTGGCCTCGATGCTCTATCTCGACTACTCACGTAAGGAAGGCGAGTGGCTGCCGAACCAGTACGGCGGAAGAGAGAACCTGGAGGCCATTGAATTCTTGCGGCAATTTAATCAAGAGGCATTCGGAGAGCATCCCGGAATTCAGACGATTGCCGAGGAGTCGACTTCGTGGCCGATGGTTTCACGGCCTATTTATGTGGGCGGGCTGGGCTTCGGTTTGAAGTGGGACATGGGATGGATGCATGACACTTTGAAATATTTTGCCAACGACCCCATACATCGCAGATTCCATCACAACCAGTTGACGTTCCGTATGTTATACGGCTTCACTGAGAATTTTGTGTTACCCCTGTCTCATGACGAAGTGGTGCACGGCAAGGGATCGCTGATAGGAAAGATGCCGGGCGATGAATGGCAGAAATTCGCCAACCTGCGTCTGCTTTTCGGATACATGTACGCGCAGCCCGGCAAGAAAATGCTCTTCATGGGAGACGAATTCGGCCAGGTGAGTGAGTGGGCGCACGACGCTAGCCTGGAATGGCATGTCCTGCAATTTCCCTTGCATCGTGGCTTGCAGAGCTGGGTGGAGCAGTTGAACCGGCTTTACCGGAAATATCCCGAGCTGCACAAGATGGACAATGAACCGGGCGGTTTCGAGTGGATTGACTGCAACGACAGCTTGTCGAGCACGATTTCTCTACTGCGGAAGGGTAAGGCGACAGGAAACGTTGTTGTGGTGTGTAACTTTACTCCGGTCCCGCGGGTTGGCTACCGGTTGGGAGTTCCTAGCGGCGGTTTTTGGCGGGAGTTGCTGAACAGTGACGCCACGGAATACGGAGGCAGCGGTATGGGCAATATGGGCGGGGTGCAGGCTGAGGATCAACCCTCGCACGGACGGTCGCACTCGCTGAATCTAACGCTGCCGCCGTTGTCCGCGCTGTATCTGAAAGCCGAATAATCGGCACAGTTGCCGAAATATCGCCATCCGTTGCTTGCCGCAGGACTATTGTCAATCGCTAACTGATCAGTTGGGTGCGAGCCGCGCGTTGCTCCAGCAAGAGTTCAAGCTGATCGGTGATCTCGCGAATAGAAACGCCTTTGGGAATCGCGGCATCGACAAACGGAGCCATTTCTTCCAGCCGTGGACCATTTCCTGCCACCATCACGATGGGTAAGTCAGGATCAAGACCTTTCAACCGGAAAGCCAGCTCCAGGCCAGTCATGCCAGGCATGTGGTAGTCAAGGATGGCGGCATCGATTTGCGGGGTGGATTGAAACAGTTCCAGAGCTTCAGTGCCATCCTCTGCCGGAATTATTGCATAGCCGTATTTGCTGAGGAGATTCTGGTAGAAACCAAGAATCTCCTCAGCATCGTCCACGCATAACACCACTGGGCATCTCACGGGGGAGGGTCCTTTCCTTCCACTCGCCTGAGGGGTAAGGCGAGATCCTCTGCGGGTTTGGTATGCAGATGGAATGCCATTCTCGAAGTGCATGCTAGACTCAGGCATCGGCGCCTCATGCGGATTCTGACCCGCTACATTCTGCGCGAAGTAACGACTCACGCTTTGATCGGAGTGGGGGTCTTCACTTTTGTGCTGTTCACCCGCGATCTGGGGCAAATCCTGGAATTGGTGGTACGCAACAGCGCTCCTTTGCCCAGCGTGGCGCAGGTTTTCTTCCTGATTGTCCCGGTGACGCTCACCATCAGCATTCCAGCGGGAGTTCTGGTCGGAATCCTGATCGGATTGGGCCGTTTGGCCGCCGACAGCGAGATCACCGCGATGCGGGCGAGCGGCCTTGGGGTTTGGAGCTTTTTGCGAATCATCTGCATTTTTGCGGTAGCGTCGTGGTTTCTGGCATTGGCGAATGGTGTTTATGTGGCGCCGCGCTCGCAGGCGGCCATGGCACGATTGCAGGACCAACTAAAGTCCTCACAGATCTCATTTGAAGTTCAGCCACGAGTATTTTACGAAGGCTTTCCGCAACTCGTGCTCTATGTAGAGAACGTGCAGGCCGCTCAGGGAGCGGCGGTGTGGAAAGGGGTGTTTATCGCCGACACCAGCACTCCGGCGTCGCCCCGCATCACTCTGGCCGAGCAAGGAATTTTGGTGAGTGAAGGCACGAACACGCTGCATCTTCGACTGACCAACGGTTCGACGCACGAGATGGACCCGAAAACTCCGGGCAACTATCAGATCTCAACGTTTGAGCATACCGACATGCCGATTCCGATGCCGCAGGCGGAAAACGGCAAAGAGCAGGAGCCGGCGCCGGTTTCACAACTGAAGACTACGGAACTGTGGCGGCAGGCGCACGACAAGAGCAACCCCATGGCGCGTTGGGACTGGATTGAACTTCATCGCCGCTTCGCGCTGCCCACTTCCTGCCTGGTTTTGGCGCTGGTGGGAATCCCGCTGGGTCTGTCGTCAAAGAAGGGCGGGAAATCGACCGGCTTTGTTCTCGCGATTTTGCTGGTGTTTGCCTACTACTTCGTGTCGTTGGTGGGAATATCCCTGGCGCGGCAGGGGAAGGTTTCGCCAGGTTTCGGGGTGTGGCTGGCCGATCTGGTGTTCTTTTTGGGCGGAGCTTTCTTGTTATGGCGCGCCGAACGCAGGCCGTTCGATGTGTCGGCATGGCGCGACCGGCTAAATCCCTTCAAAGGACGACTGAAGGTGAATGGCACGGGAAGCCTACGGGCAAATCGGGTACAAGATGTTTTCGAGCGAGTCTCGACGCGGCGGCGAGTGTTCAGAGCCAGCTTTCCTATGATTCTGGATGATTATGTGCTGCGGGATTTCGCAGTGAATCTGGCCCTGGTGCTCTCGACTTTCCTGATGCTGCTGCTGGTGTTCACCCTGTTCGAGTTGTTGGGAGACATTTTGCGCAATCAGGTGTCGCCTTTAGTGGTGGGAGAATACTTGCTGAATGTGTCGCCTTATTTCCTTTACAACATTACGCCGTTGAGTATTTTGCTGGCAGTGCTCATCACCCTGGGTCTGATGCAGCGCACCAATGAAGTTACGGCCATCAAAGCGACAGGGATCAGCATTTACCGGATCGTGACCCCGTTGCTGGTGGCGTGCGCGGTGCTGGCCTGCGCGCTGTTTTTCTTCGATCAATTCTATTTGCCGCATGCCAACAAACGGCAAGACGCGCTGCGAAATCAGATCAAGGGGAAGCCAACGCAGACTTATCTGAATCCAGACCGGAAGTGGATTTTCGGACAGCATTCCAATATTTACTACTACCAACTATTCGATCCGGAACGCGATCAGTTTGGGCGGCTGGCGGTGTTTCAGTTCGATGCCAAGACGTTTCGACTGACGCAGCGAATCTACGCTGAGCGGGCGCACTGGGAAGACTCGCTGCAACGCTGGGTGTGCACGCAGGGGTGGGAGCGCGACCTGCGTGGATCCGCTATCGAGGGTTTCCATACCTTCGATGTAGCGACGTTCGCTGGGGTCAGCGAGCCGCCGACGTATTTCAAGAAGGAAGTCAAACAGTCTTCAGAGATGAGCTACAAGGAGTTGCGGCGGTACATTCTTGACTTGCAGCAGAGCGGATTTGAAGTGGTGCGGCTGCGGGTTCAACTTGAAAAGAAGTTCGCCTTCCCTATGATTGCTTTGGTGATGGCAGTACTGGCGATTCCCTTTGCGCTCTCGGCCGGCCGGCGCGGGACCATTGCGGGAGTGGCGGTCGCGGTGGGAATTGCAGTGGTCTATTGGACGGTTTCGGGATTGTTCGAGGCCATGGGAAACATCAGTCAATTGCCCCCGTTTCTGGCGGCGTGGTCTCCGGATTTGATTTTCGCATTGTTGGGCGGATACATGATTTTGAAAGTCCCGACGTAGGTGACAAAAACTGTCTCAGAGGCTAAACCGTCGGATTTCAGATCTGAATGGCATAGCTGAAGCCATGCCCTCCGCGTAAGCGCTCCCGCCGATTTTCCAACGATTTGTCGAGTGATGGCCAGTTTATGCGCGAGAAAGGACGCTCGCGATTCAGTCGGCGGCCACCGCGGTAGGGTTTACCGAGGTCTGAGCGGCCAAGCCTAATGTAGTAAGGACTCCGGTAGTGGTATTGAGAGTGAAAACGGAGAGCGTGGACGACTCGTTGTTGACAACATATACGAAATCAGTGGGATTGGTCTGGGTGTTGCCGACGTTAATCCCGGTGGTGCCAGATACGATGACAAAGGAGGCTGGAGCTTGGCCGGTGGAAACTGTGGGAGTAACGGAAAGTGGGGTCAACACTCCGCTACCGGTACCGTAGGAGAATGATGAGATCTGATTCGATGTCTTATCGAGCACGTAGAGAAAATCGAAGGCGGGGTCGATCGCAATTGCAACCGGGCCAACCCCGTTCGAGAAGGGTGAACCAGCAACCGCCTTCAAAGTACCGTCCGGGTGGTTGACGTCGGTACAACTGGTCACGATCTTGTCACAAACACTGAACGCGGAGATGGTATTGCTTCCGGTGTTTGCGACAAACAGTGAAGACCCATTGGGCGGGATTGCCAATCCGGACGGCGACAGTCCGACTGTGTAAGGCGAATTACCTAACGCGGTCAGGCTGCCTGTGCCGGAGATGGAATAAGCGGAAACCGTGTTGGTGAAAGTATTGGAGACGTACAAGAAGTTTCCGCTGGCACTGACCACGACCGAGGTAGGGCCGGTCGGGACGGTAGTTCCTGCGGGTATGGTGGTGAACGGGGAGTCGGCAACTTCGGTCAAGCTGGTACCACTGATCGAGAAGACTGAAATTGTGCTCGATCCTTGATTGGCCACGAACAAGAATTTTCCAAAAGGATCGATGGCCATTCCCATCGGCATAGTCCCAGTTTTTGCAGTGCTTGCAACGGCAGTCAGGGAGGTATCGGAATTGAGGGTGTAGGTAGAGATGGTCTGGGACCCGATGTTGTCTACAAAGACCGCGTTCAGGAGGGGCGAAATAGCGATAGCAAAGGGAGAAGCTCCGGTGGTTTGCGCAGTTCCTAAGATTGTGAGCGATCCGTTCGCGAGCGTCGCGGTATAAGCGGTCAGCGTGTTGTCACCCTGGGCTGCGATGTAGACCACGCCCGTGCCATTCGTGGCGACAAAGCTGGTGTTGCTGCTGCAGGCGAGTAATCCGCACAGCGAAATGGAAAGGAGACAAGCAGACAAGCGGAACTTCATCCGTATTGTTTCTCCCGTTCTGGCGTGGTGTGAGCTTAACTCAGTGACCGCATGGCGCTGGAAAGTTCCTTCAAAGGTGTATCAGGAATACGGGGGAAAGAGCAAACCCCCAACAGGGAGTAGGAACCGCAAAAGAGGGGAAAAGTTGCATTTGGGCCCGGCGACTAGCCGCGTTCGGCGAGGGAGACAGTGTCGGCGATGCGAGGGTTGCCATCGTCGCTTGCTTCAGTGGCCAGAGGCAAGCGAATCTCGACCATGAGACCGCCTTGTGGGCGGTTCACGGCGCGGATAACGCCGCCATGGAGGGCGACTGCCCGTTCGGTGATCGCGAGGCCCAGTCCCACGCCGCCAGTCTGGCGGCCGCGGGCATCGTCGATGCGGTAGAAGGGGAGAAACAGTTTGTCGAGCGCCTCCTCCGGTACGCCGGGCCCGGAGTCGGTGACGCGCACCACGGCTTCCGGCCCTTTGGCTCCCATGCCCTGCTCCAGCCGGACCTGGACGCTGGTCCCGGGCTCGGTGTAGCGGACGGCGTTGCGCACCACGTTCTCGATCGCGCTCTGCAGCAGCCGCGCGTTGCCGGTGACGATGCAATCGTCCACCACGTCGACTTCGACCTCGCAACGGCGGTCCTGGGCTTCGAAGGCGGCGTCCTTGGCGATTTCGGTGATCAGATGTTCCAGGTGCAGAGATGATTTCTGGATGAATTCGTCGCCGCCATCGAGCCGGGCAATGGTGAGCAGCTTCTGAATGAGCTGGTTGAGCCGGTAGGTCTCACGATCGATGCGGTCGAGGGCGCTGCCGGCCTCGGATCCGCTGCGCTGGCGGGCGAGTTCCAAAGCAACGTTCAAGCGGGCAAGCGGCGAGCGTAATTCGTGGGAAATATCAGTCAGCAAACGCCTTTGGGCATTGACTAACTTCTCAAGCCGTTCCGCCATGCGGTTAAAATCACGCATGAGTTCAGCCATTTCGTCGTGGCGGCGGGATTGGGGAACATCGGCACGGGCGGCTAAATCGCCTTCCGCCAGTTTCTGGGTGGCAGCGCGCAAGCGAGCGATAGGCGAAGTCAGATAGCGAGCCAGGAGGTAACAGACCAATCCCGAGGAAAGGATCCCGATAAAGATGGGCATGCCGTGCGGTCCAAACATGCCTTCGGGAGGCGGAGGAAGCTCAATCACCAAGGTGTAGTGATGTCCATCGGGAGTGCTCATGGAGGAGCGAAGAAACTGCTGCCGGTTGAGGCGACCCCAAAAACTTTCAGCGGTGCGCATTTCGCCTAGTTGGGCGCGACGAACCCACTCCGGCGGTTTGCGGCCGACTATATCTTTTCCTTGTTCGTCCGCGATAAAAAGCCGGACGTGGTGGAGTTCGTGCACGCCGCGAAGATATTTCCAGGCGCCGTCCTCGCCACCGGCTTGATACGCCTGCACCGCATTGTTGAGCAGGGTTGCTTCCTCAGACTGCAAGTTCGAGATTTCGCGCGAAGGCCGCAGGGCAGTAACGATGATGATGGCCAGCACCATGAAGAGCGCCTGAGCCAGCCAGTAGGAAAGAAACATCCGCAGGAACAGACTCTTCATTGCTCTTCGCTCCTGGCATGTTCACGGGGATGGGCGAAGATGTATCCCACGCCGCGCACCGTCTTGATATGGTCAGGGCCGGTATCGGAATCGCCGAGTTTCTTGCGCACCTTACTAACGTGCATATCAATGCTGCGATCGAAGGGAGAGAATTTGCGGCTGAGAACAGTGTCGACCAGATGCTCGCGGGTCACGACCCGCCCTGCATCGCGCAGCAGTGCGTGGAGCAGATTAAATTCCACCGAGGTCAGATCGACGGGTACACCGTCCCTGAGGACGATCCGGGTGGCGGGATCGAGTTCGATGTCTCCCACTCGAATAACTTCAGGGATGGCCTCCGACTTGCCGCTGCCTTGGGTGCGGCGGAGAATGGCCCGAATGCGGGCTACGAGTTCGCGGGGATTGAAGGGTTTGGGGAGATAATCGTCCGCCCCGATTTCCAGGCCGACAATGCGGTCCACATCTTCGCCGCGCGCAGTGAGTAGCAGAACCGGTGTCTTGGAAGCGACGCGCAGCCGGCGCAGCACATCGAAGCCGTTGAGGCCGGGCAGCATCACGTCGAGTACAATGAGCAAGTGGTCGCCATCCAGGGCGCGTTCCAGTCCGCGAGCTCCGTCGTGAACGGACTCGATCTGAAAACCTTCAGGCTCGAGATATTCTCCGACTAAACCACAAAGCTCGGCATCGTCGTCGATGACCAGGATACGATCCATTTTCCTCATATCAGTTCTATAACAAGCCCGCGGCGGTGGCAGTAAAGAATTGTCAAACCCGCAGACATCCCTATTTACAAAACTTTACGCTGGTTGACCGACTCTTTACTACCCTAACCGACAAAAAAGTGTTCTTATCAGAGAAAGCAAATCAGCGCTCCACATCGGGAGACGAGGAGAGTTTATGAAACTTGGTGGATACAGGCTTTTGGCGGCAGGACTGGTGCTTACCTTGGTAACGACAGTGGCGAAGTCACAGACCCTGCAAAGGGTGGATATGCATCATCGGGCAGGGATGGGACACGAGTTGCCATTCTTTGCCCTTCACGATTTGACGGACGCACAGCGCACTCAAATCAAACAGATCTTCCAGAGCTCGAGAACGGCAACCAAGCCCCTGATGCTGCAGGAACATCAAAGCCATCAGGCAATGATGCAACTCATCACTGGCGGCAACTTCGAGGAGGCCAAGGCGCAGGCCATCGCTAGTCAAGAAGCACAGACCCACGTGCAACTTGAAGTGGAGCATGCAAAGGTCGTGTCGCAGGCTTATCAGGTGCTGACGGCGGAACAGAAAACCGAGCTCAATGAAATTATGGCCAAGCACGAGCAGAGGATGCAGGAGCGGATGAGCCAACATCAGGCTCCGCCGGAGCAAGCACCGAATCAATAACCAGCGCACAAGGGTGTACGAGGGGGGAGGGTTAAGGGAAATGGCCCTCCCCCAGTTTTCAAGGGAAAGGTGGGAAAGCCATGGCCACAATCGCGACTGTTCCCCGAGAGATCGTGGACGTAATTGCAGACGAAATGGCGTGGGGAGTGGAGCGGGCGGTGGAGTACTGGATGTCGCAGATTGAACACGCGCTCGCAGACAGAGAATTGACGTCGCTGGGGCGGTTGTATGCGGTCAAGGACGTCGTGGAGCGGTACAGAGAATTGACGGGTAAAACAGAATTGGAAGCTCGCAGGGCGTAGGAGCCTGGAATGGCATGAGTGTTGAAATTGTTTATTCCTATCTGATCGACTCCGCCATCGTTTTTCTGGGAAGTTGGGTGGTGTTTCTGCTGGCAGCGTATGCCCGAGTATTCGGCGGCGACACGCCTTCCCGGAAGAGTTAGGCGCGGGGAAAACTGAAGCCTGGGCTGGTAGAATCTCATCTACTGGAAGCACATGCTGCCCAAGAGCCTTCGTCCCTTATTCCCCTACCTGAAGAAGTACCGTGGCAGCTTTGCCGTGGGGACGGTGTGCGTTTTCCTCAACAACGGAATCTGGATCCTGTTTCCGCAAATCATCCGGCGGGCGGTGAATGATCTTCATCTGGGAGTTACCCGCCAGAAGCTGGGCACGTACGCCTTGCTGCTGCTGGCAGTAGCCGGCGCGAAAGGCATTTTTCAGTTTCTGACCCGCTGGATCCTTATTGGCATCTCTCGTGAAATTGAATTCGATCTACGCAATGATCTGTTTGAGCATCTGGAAAGCCTTTCCTATTCCTATTACCAGCGCACCCGTACCGGCGACATTATGGCGCGCGCCACTAATGACTTGAATGCGGTGCGCATGCTGCTGGGACCGGCGATTATGTATTCGGCGAATACGGTCGTGTTCACGGCGGGTGCGTTGGCCTTCATGCTTTCCATCAGCCCACGGCTCACGCTTTACGCATTTCTACCGTTGCCTGTCGTAAGTATCACCATTCAATATTTCGGAAAGCGGATCCATGAACGGTTCGAAAGAATTCAGGCGATGTTCTCGGAAATTTCGGCGAGGGCGCAGGAGAATTTTTCCGGCGCCCGGGTGATCCGGGCCTATGTGCAGGAGGAAGCCGAGATCGCGGGGTTTGAAATTTCCAATCGGGAATACATTGCGCGTAGTTTGAAACTGGTTCGCTTGATGGGAATGTTATGGCCGACGCTAGAGACCATGCTGGGTTTTGCCATCGTGCTGGTGCTGTGGCTGGGCGGAAAAGAGGTCTTGCAAGGCCACATCAATGTTGGAGATTTTGTAGCCTTCAATACCTACATGGTGCAGTTGACCTGGCCGATTATCGCGCTGGGTTGGGTGATAAACATTTTCCAGCGCGGGACTGCGTCGATGGCGCGAATCAACGAGATTCTGGTTGAGAAACCGGGGATTGCTGACGGGCCGGAAGTGAAAGTCGCTGGCAGCGGCCCCGGCGTTAAAGAGTTTGAGGGAGAGATTGAGTTCCGCAACCTGGACTTTGCATATAACGGTAAACCAGTGCTGCATGATGTGAATTTGCGGATCCCGGCGGGAAGCAGTCTGGCAATTGTGGGCCCGACGGGATCGGGCAAAACCACGCTGGTGAGTCTGATTCCTCGGATTTACGACGCAGCGGCGGGAAGTGTGCTGATCGACGGCAGGCCGGTGCGCGAGTATTCCCTCGAGTTCCTGCGCGCAAATATCGGCTTTATTCCGCAAGAGACGTTTCTATTCAGCGAGAGTGTGCGGGGAAATATCGCGTTTGGAAAGGCAGACGCTACGGATACCGAGGTGAGGTCGGTCGCGGAAGCGGCTAGCATTGCGGAGGATATCGAAGGATTCCCTGAGAAATATCGGACGCTGGTGGGAGAACGCGGCATTACGCTCTCCGGCGGGCAAAAGCAACGGACGGCGATAGCACGCGCCATCATTCGAAACCCGCGCATTCTAGTACTGGACGATGCGCTCTCCAGCGTCGATACGCACACTGAAGACAAGATATTGAATCATCTACGCGAAGTCATGCATGGCAGGACCACGATCTTCATTTCGCACCGGGTTTCGACCGTTCGCAATGCGGATTTAATTGCGGTGCTGCACACCGGCCGCGTGGTGGAGTTGGGCACGCATGCGGAATTGATCGAAAGAAACGGTTATTACACGGATCTTTACAACAAGCAGATGCTGGAAGAAGAACTGGCCGAAGTGTAAGAGCGCGACCACTCACCACAGAGGACACTGAGGATCACACAGGTTTATTGAAATAGCCTCTTGCCGGAGAGGGGTCTCCATGAAAAGGAAGATTATCCCCGAACTGCTTGACTCTGACGCCGGTACGCCGTCCGAAATCGCGACTTCCCTTTTTGATTTGAACCGCATCAATCGCTGGTTTGGCGGAATTGCAACCACACGGTTCCTGGTTGAACGGGTCGCACGAGAACTGGGAGCGAGGTCTCTTTCTCTGCTTGAAGTGGCTGCAGGAGCTGGCGCGGTGCCTGCTGCCGTCGCGGCGGAGCTGGCGCACTCGGACATTCATATTGAAATCACCCTACTGGATCGCGCCGCTTCGCATCTGAAGAATGGGAGTCGACGGGCGGTCGCAGGAGATGCTCTCGCACTTCCCTTCTCCGATAACAGCTTCGATCTGGTGAGCTGCAGTCTATTCGTTCATCACCTGTCGCCGGACGAGGTGGTGCGATTCGTCAACGAAAGCTTACGGGTGTGCCGCGCCGCTGTGGTCATTAACGATCTGGTTCGTCATCCGGCGCATTTGGGGCTGGTGTATGCGGGGATGCCACTGTACGGCAGCCGGCTTACCCGGCATGACGCGCCAGCTTCGGTGCGGCAGGCCTACACGGTGAATGAGATGAAGGACATGCTGCAGGAATCGAAAGCGGCCCGGGTAGAGATAACGCAGCACTTCTTGTTTCGCATGGGCGTGATCGCATGGAAGAGCGCGGCGGTGAACAAGTGATGGCGATCTACGACTTGATTGTTATCGGCGGCGGTCCAGCGGGATCTGCGGCGGCGATTAGAGCAGCCCGGAAAGGGGCGCGGGTTCTGCTGCTTGAACGCGGACGGTTTCCCCGCCAAAAAGTATGTGGTGAATTCGTTTCGGCGGAGTCGTTGGAGCTGCTGAAAGATCTTTTTGACGCGAAGCATCGCGCCCGGTTGAGTGATGCGATTCGGATTCAGCGGACGCGAGTGTTCCTCGATGGCCGGATACTCCAAGCGCCGGTTCAGCCCGCGGCTGCCAGCATGGCGCGGCTTGAGCTAGATGATGCGCTTTGGAGTTCCGCGGAAGCTGTGGGCACTGAAACTCGGCAACAAACGACGGTTCTGCGAGTTCGGGGCTCGGGGCCGTTCGTGGTCAGCACCTCGGCTGGAGATTTCGAAACGCGGGCAGTGGTGAACGCTTCGGGCAGGTGGTCAAATCTAAATACTGCGCCGCCGGAAGACGGTCAGCCCAGGTGGATCGGTGTCAAAGGGCATTTTGAAGAAGCGTCGCCACCGGCTTCGGTGGACTTGTACTTCTTTGATGGCGGATATTGTGGGGTGCAACCGGTCGATCTCAAGGAAGACCCTGAGCGTGGACGAATCAATGCTTGTGCGATGGTGCGTGCAGATGTGGCCAGCGCGCTGGCGGGAGTGTTGCAGTGTCATCCCGCGCTTCGCGAGAGGAGCCGGCAATGGAGGCCGTTGGGCGATCCGGTGAGCACTTCCCCGCTGGTGTTCCGCGATCCGCAGCCGGAGCGGGATGGTGTTCTGATGGTGGGCGATGCTGCCTGCTTTGTGGATCCATTCGTCGGTGACGGCATTTCGCTGGCGTTGCGCAGCGGCGCTTTGGCGGCGGAATGCCTGATTCCTTTTTTTCACGGACAGGTGCCGCTCGGTGAAGCTGTGAAACGATATCGCGACGAATACGCCGGGCGGTTTGGAGCTGTGTTTCAGAACTCGTCGAAGATCCGGCGGATGTTGCGCCTCCCACGGGCGGTGCGGCGTCCAGTAGTGGCTTTACTTACGAGAGTGCCGGCGGTCACAAAGTATTTGGTGAGGAAGACGCGGTAACTAGCGGACCACGAGGACTTCGCGAATGTTGTCACGGGTGAGGAAGAATTTGATGGAAGTGAAATCGCGAAACAGGTTCTCGATGTGGCGATTGTTAAAAACGCGCTGCAACCGGAAAGCGCCTCGGGCTGATTGTGCGCCCGGACCTTTGCGCAGGTCGCCACGCGCCTCAACATGCTGCATTTCGAGTGTGTCGTTACCGGTAATGTGGTAGCGATAGCAGGGGGCGTCCGGTCCGGCTTCCTGGGTATGGAAGAACGCCAGCATCATGCCGCCGGGACGGATCATCGACCATAAGCGGGCCACCAAAGGCTTTACCAGTTCCTCATCCAAATAATCAGCCAGGTTCCAACACAGAATGACGTCGAAATGGGCATTGCCGAATACCAGGTTTTCCGCCAGGAAACGTTTGTGATCGAGGGCGGTTTGACCCTGCGCATCGCGCATCACCAAGGCCGGGTCGGTGGAAGCTTCCAAAATGTCTTCGCTGTAAATCTTGTGGCCGCGCTCGATCAAATAACGAATGTTAGAGGCCGAGGTGGAACCGATATCCAAAATGCAAAGCGGCTCTTCAGACTGAAAAAGGCGGGTCAACTCGACCAGACCACTGGAGCGGCGGGTGAGCCGCTGGGTAGACAGATGCGGCCGCATACTCTGGCCGTGTTCCTGGCCGGGCTCGGATGGACCTCGAAAAAGCTTCATGAAGCTATTGGTGACGGATGCCATTGCGACTTCTTTCTGGCTTCCGGTTCAGAGTGCTTTCCTAGACTAACTATATCGCGGGGCACTAAGCCGAACCGGGCAAAAACTTTCAATTCTTGGTTACCGAGGTGTTTGGTGACATGGAACCGCTCCCGCTGCCCACCATTGCTGCTGGTCCGCCGGAACTCTGAGCGGCGGCTGTACTCTTGGGCTCCGGTTGAGACTCAGATTTCGCCGGCGAAGCTGAAACTGGCTTCGCGGCCTCCTGTTGAATATCGACTTTCCCCTTAAAATAAGCGCCCTCTTCGATGGCGATGCGCTGAGTGAAAATGTCGCCGAGCACAACCGCGGACTTCCGCAACTCGGCTCGCAGGGTGGCTCGAATGTTGCCGTCTAGTTTGCCTTGAACAGTTACACCTTTGGCGTGGACACTACCTTTGACCTGGCCGTTAGGACCAATCACCAGATTGTTGCTGTGCAACTCGATCGTGCCTTCGACTACACCATCAACGAATAGATCCTCGCTACCGGAAAGTTCTCCCTTGATGATGACCGACTTGCCTATATGAGCAAACTCGTTGGTCTTTGGAGTGTCCATAGCCCAACCTCCTTCACGTCCATAGCACCACATGCAACTGGGACTAACGGATTCTAAACCATTTGGCGACTTTGCGGTGCACGAAGGGGCAAAGGGGCTTCCCAGACGGTTTAGAATGGACGAAAGTGGGCATGTTTCGGCTGCTGAAAATGGCGATGCAACGGCAACTGCGATGGCTTCGTCTAAACTAGGGAGCGATTTATGAGGTTATTTGGCCAAAGAACGGGATTGCTCGGATTCGCCATGGTACTGGTGAGTGTCGCTGCGGCCCGGCTCCCCGCGCAGACGATGAGTGCGGCCCCGGTTGAATTGGTGCGGGAAACGGTCCAGAACGAAATCAACTCCAGCAATCCCATTAAGTTCATGTTCCGGGAGCGCGAGCAGACCGAACATGGCACGCAAACCAAGGTGATCGTACAGACCAAGGAAGTTGCGGCGGGCATGTTGGTGGCTATCAACGACAAGCCGCTCACGGTAGAAGAACGACAGAAAGAACAAGGGCGTTTGGACGGATTGGTCAACAACCCAGAGGAACTGAAGAAAAAAGAAAAGGCCGACAAGGAAGACACGGAGCATACCAACCGAATCATGAGGGCGTTACCGGACGCGTTCCTCTATGAGCCGGATGGCGTCCAGGTGGGAACAAAAGAAATGGGCAATCCGGGCGATGAGTTGGTGCGCCTGAAGTTTCGCCCTAACCCAGATTACAGCGCTCCATCTCACGTTGAGCAGGTACTGACGGGAATGGTGGGCTATATGCTGATCGACAAGAGCCAGCGGCGCATTGCGAAGATCGATGGCACGCTGGAGAAGGAAGTTGGGTTCGGTTGGGGCATTCTTGGCCGCCTCGATAAGGGCGGGCGCTTCGTAGTGCAACAAGGCACAATGGAAACGGGAGAATGGCAGCTCACCCGTATGCAGCTAGATTTGACTGGCAAAATATTGTTCTTCAAGAAGCTGGTTATCAAATCCACGCAGACATTTAGTGACTTCCACCAGGCCCCACCAAATCTTACTTTCGCGCAGGGCGTGGAACTGCTGAAGAAGCAGGCACAGGAACTGGCGGAGAACCGACCGGAGACGGCAGGCGCAGAGCGAAGCCAGAGATAGACGAACGCGATTCAACCCTCGTCAGATCGTGTTCGCAGATCAACTGGCTTTAATTGTTTCTTTGCGGACAGTTAACTTCTCAATCCGGTCTTCCAGGACGCTGTAGCCCGTGCCAGACTGGTCAGATATCGCGATCATGCCATGAGCGCTAACTTGGACTTCAGGTTCGATGATGTCTTCCTTCCAATAGCGTTTGCTGGCAGAGACGTCTCCCGGCAGCCGGAAATTTTCCAGGGTGGAGAGGGCGATGTTATGAGCGCGTCCCACGCCGGACTCGAGCATTCCTCCACACCACACTGGAATTTTGTGAGCGGCACACACATCATGGACTTTGCGCGCTTCGCTGAACCCTCCCACGCGGCCAACCTTGATGTTGATGATGCGGCAAGCGCCAATCTCGACGGCTTGAGCGGCATCGCGGGCGTTATGGATGGACTCGTCCAGGCAGATAGCGGTACGCAGCTGCGGCTGGAGGCGGGAATGGTTGTAGATGTCGTCGTCCCAGAGCGGCTGTTCGATCATCAGCAGATTGAACTGGTCGAACTTGCGCAAGTGCTCGACCTGGTCGAGAGTGTAGGCGGAATTGGCATCGCAACTCAAAGTGATGTCAGCCCAGCGCGAACGAATGCGTTCCAGAACATTGAGGTCCCAGCCGGGTTTCACCTTCACCTTAATGCGGCGATAGCCGGAGGCAAGTTCGCGCTCGATCTTTTCCAGCAGTTGTTCGATGGAATCCTGAATGCCGATGGAAACTCCGCAAGGAATTTCTCGCAATTTGCCGCCCAGCAATTTCCAGAGAGGCTGCTGCTGTTGTCGGGCAGCAACATCCCAGAGTGCGTTTTCAACCGCAGCTTTGGCCATGCGATGACCGCGGACTCTGGCCATAAGACGGACACTCTCACCTGGGTGCTCGATAACTTGGCCTAGAACAGCCGGGGCGAGCCAGTGTTGGATGGTGAGCCAAGCGGAATCGATCCATTCGGAACTGTAGAAGGGAGCGCCGTCGGCAACACATTCGGCCCAACCGGTGATGCCATCGCATTGGGCGCTGATCAGCAGAATACGGCGATCATAGATCCGGCCAAAGCTGGTCTCAAAGAAATCGACGAGCGGCATTTTGATTTCACGAAGGGTGAGAGCTTCGATTTTCATAGTTGCGAATTCGTCACTTAACCACAGAGGACACAGAATGCACAGAGAAAACCTTAGCTCGACGGTAGGTCCGATGCACCCAACAGGAACTCGCCGTTCCCCTGCGAATCGCGCCGATAGCCTAGCACGGTTAGGCCGTTGGCAAAAGCTTTTTGAAACTCGTCACGATTGCGCTCTTGAATCTGCTGCGCCTGATCCCGGGCCGCAGGAGTGGCTTTCCATTCGTAGATCTGCGCGGGAACGGAGATCGTCTTCATGACGGTGAATTCCGGATTCTTTCCGGTTGTCAGCAAGTGTTCTACCCGCTTCGACTTCAGCCACCACTCGGCTACCAGGCGATCGGTGGGCAAGCCACCTTGTAGCGGCGATGAGGTAATTCCGTATTGGTTCACGTTGTAGCGGTGCGTAATCGCCCCCAACCTATCGAGATTAAAGTAGGCATTCTTGATCTCCAGGGGATCGAAAGTCCACTCCATCAAGTCAAAGCCCCGACTGAGGGCATCGTCACGTTGGGCCAGTTTCAAGCGGCGGCCGAGTCCGGTGTCGCGATACGGCTGGCGCACGGCCAGCATGTGAGAGTACAGGTATACACGTTGATCACGCACACCGGGGACCGCGAAAGCAAAACCTACCAGGGCGTCATGGTCGAAGGCGCCGATGACCTGGCCGCCAATCTTATCGGCAACCACGAACATGCGCAAGGGAACCAACTCAATGTCGGTGAATCCCCAAACCTCTTTTTGTAAAGCTACACAGGCACGCATTTCGTCGAGAGACTGGCATTTGCGAATCAGGAGCGAGCCGGGGTTCACTGGCTGTGCAACTCCTGTTGTTTTGCCTGCTGCCACAAGGCTTCCAGTTCTTGCATGGGGACTTGCTGCGGAGTACGCCCGGAGGTGCGGAGTTGATCTTCCATCCACTGAAAGCGCCTGCGGAACTTTCGGTTGGTCTTTCGCAGCGCCGATTCCGAATCGAGCGAGAGATAGCGCGCGATATTCACCAGAACGAAGAAGAGATCCCCCAGTTCACCTTCGAGGCGCAGCCGGAGATCGTCGGAGATCTGGGGCTGGCCGGACCCTGCTACGCCGCGGCCTTGGGGTTGCGGGCCGGGTGCAGGAAATTCCTTGACAGGAAATTCCTTGAGGTGTTGCTGAAGTTCTACGGTCTCCTCACGAAGCTTGTCAAACAGGCCTTCGACATTGGGCCAGTCGAAGCCAACATTGGCGGCCCGCAAACTGAGTTTGTGAGCTTCGAGCAATGCCGGCATGGCAGAAGATACAGCGGCTAGAATCGAGTCGGGAGGTTTTTCAGCTTTACCTGCATCCCGCTTTTTCTTTTCTTCGGCTTTCAGCGCTTCCCAATTACGCAGGACTTCAGCGGGAGTGTCGGCTTTAACGTCGCCGAAGACGTGAGGATGACGGCCGATTAACTTATCCGCCAGACAGTCTAAGACGTCATCAATAGAAAAGGTTTTCTCCTCCTTTGCCATCTGGGAGTAGAACAAGACCTGCAACAGCAGATCACCGAGTTCAGCGGCGAGTTCCGGCCAATCTCGGTTGTCGATGGCTTCCAGAACCTCGTAGGTCTCCTCCACGGTGTAAGGCTTGATGGAATCAAAGGTCTGTTCACGGTCCCAGGGGCAGCCGCCTGGAGCGCGCAACCGGGCCATGATGGACACGACACGCTCGAAGCGATCTCCAGTGGTAGGCATGGAGGAATCACTGTAAATGAGGGGAGCGGGCGCGGGCAATGCTGGCTTACTTTCCGAATCCCTAGTCAAAGCTTTTGACCACAAAGGACGCAAAGGGTTCGCGAAGAGCGCGAAGAAAACCTTGGCGCGGAAACTGCGGAAACTTATGTCATCTTTCGCAATACGGGCGAGATGCGCGACACTGGGTTGATTCAGATGGTTACACACCCGAATCTCCGGCCTCCGCTCAATAATGAGCGCTTTGATGTCGTCGTCATCGGCGGCGGGATCAACGGCGTCGCCATTGCTCGGGAATGCGCTCGCGCCGGACGGCGGACGCTTCTGGTGGAGCAGAACGATTTTGCATCGGGCACGACCAGCCGCTCGACGCGAATCATTCATGGCGGTCTGCGCTATCTCGAACACGGTGATCTGGCGCAGGTCAGGGAGTCGCTTCGGGAACGGAAGCAGTTGTTGCAACAGTATCCATATTTGGTGCATCGTCTGGAGTTTCTTTTGGCGCTGCCGGAGAACAGCCCACGCAGTGCACTGGCGGTGCGGGCGGGATTGTGGCTCTACCGGCAGATGGGCGGTCAGGGTGCAACCAACGGCCGCAGCGAGCAACATCGTTTGGAACAGATGCTCGATAGCGGTAGGCGGTTTTCGGTCTTCAGTTTTGACGATGCGCAGTGTGAATTCCCCGAGCGCCTGGTGGCGGAGTGGTTAGTGGAAGCAGGCCGGGCGGGCTGTGTGGTGCGAAACCACACTAGGGTGGGCACAGTCGAGGTTACGGGGGGAAAGGTCACGAGTCTGAGGCTACGCGACCAACTGAGTGGAATTGAAGAGTCGGTTTCAGCGAACTGGATTATCAATGCTACTGGACCTTGGGCTGACCAGATCTGCCGGCAATCTGACATTCGGACAGCACATCCCATGGTTGGGGGAGTTCGCGGATCTCACATTGTGGTGCCAAAATTTACCGGTGAACCGGAGGCAGCAGTTTACACCGAGGCGGTGGACGGGCGGCCGTTCTTTGTCATCCCCTGGAACGGGCAGCTTCTGGTGGGAACGACTGAAGTGGGAGATACAGGCGATCCGGGAAAGGTCAAGGCGTCAGCCGAGGAGATCGAGTACCTGCTGCGTTCAGTGCAGGAGCTATATCCGCGGGCGCGAGTGACAGCGGGCGATGTGCGCTGCACATTTGCCGGCGTGCGTCCACTTCCCTACTCGCCGGGAGCGACACTCTCGGGGTTGAGCCGGCGGCATTATCTGCATGATCATTCGACGGAAGGAGCTGCGGGAATGATTTCGGTGATCGGCGGGAAGCTGACGACGGCAGCGAGCCTGGCACGAGAGTGCATGGCCAGCATCGGCGGGGCGAAGATCGGCGCAGCATCTTCCCCCCAGCAAATTGCACTGGTAGATGGAGATCGAGCAGAAAGACTAGTCGAGCGGAGAATCTCTGAAGTGGCCGAGGAAGGCGGGATCAACCGCGAATCAGCCCGCGGGCTGGTGGAGTGGTATGGAGAACAGTCGGCGGCGATTGCCGGGATGGCGCGGAATCGGGCGGAGTTGCGGGAGACTTTGTGTCCGCATAGTGATCATATAGTTGCTGAAGCTGTTCATGCGCTAACAAATGAATACGCCGTCACTCTGGGCGATGTGTTGTTGCGCCGGGTGCCAGTTGCCCTGGGGGCTTGCTGGTCGCCGGAGTGCGGCCGTGAGGCGAGCAAGAGATTGGGTGCGGCGATGGGATGGCATGAGGACCAAGTCGCAATGTGGTTCGAAGCCTTCGAAGCGGAGCGCGAAGCTTTCTTGCGGAAGCCTTCGGCGCGATGAGCTCGGTTAGCGCCCGCTGATGGCTGAGGCTCCGCCGGGAAAAGTTTGGACCAGCAACCGGGGATCGTCGGAGATGATTCCGTCAACCTCCCAGCCCGCCAAGCGTTGCATCGCCTTCTTGTCATTTACAGTCCAAGTGAGCATAGTTCTGTCAGCGGAATGGACGGCTTGCACGAGTTGTGAAGTGATCAGTGTGTGCTTGGGGATCACGTACTCCACGGGTAATTCCCGCCAACGATCCAGGTTCTTCCTCCGATCGCAAATGAAGCCGAGGCAGATGGCAGTGCTGCGCGCTCTCAGGTCAAGCAGGACTTCAGGTAGGAAAGACGAGACGACATACCCGCGTTCCGGCGGATGTTCGCGCAGGGCGACGAGGACATCTGACTCCAGGCCGGGGACTTTGAGTTCAATGTCGAGGAAGGCAGACGTGGCATAGCGGGACAAAACATCATCGAGGCAAGGCAGCGACTCCAGTTGACCGCAGGAAGCTGCGGCGATGCTGATTCCCTCCGCCTTCTCGTCGTGACAAATGACGGCGCGTCCACAAGCGGTATGGCGCACGTCAAATTCAAAACCATCACAACCGAACTTCAGCGCCAAGTCGAAAGCAGCGAGCGTGTTCTCTGGCGGCGCGTCAGAGACACGTATACCGCGATGACCGAGGAGGAGGGGATGACCGGACATCGCGGCTGATTGTAAATCCAGAATGGTGGAGGTGAATGGCCAAAAAATCCACAGCCCTTGGAAAACTTTCCGTTATCTCCTAACACTGATAGTTAGTCGAGGTCGAAATCGCGGATGGGCTTGCCGGTATCGGGCGACTCTTTTGCCTTCTTGACTGCCTCTTGAAACTTCTTTTCCAACAGGTCGGAGGCGTGCTTCTGGTTTTCGACAGATTGGCGAAAGATGGAGTCGCGGCGGCTGTCCTGTTCTTTCATGGCTCGGGCGGCATCTTCGATGTCATTGAACATCTTGGGCTTGACTGCAGCAGTATGCGCAATTACGGCCTGGGAGTCAGAATCAACTTTCAACACCGCGCTGCAACATGGGCAGGTTACTTCGAATGCAACTGGGGAACGCCGTGCCATAGCAAGAATGATACCCCAAAATGGGGGTTCAGCGAGGCTCCAGCTTGATGGGGAAGATGTGGAACAGATTGAGCATTTCGAGTCCCAGCAAGAGAATGGAGAAAAAGACTACCGTGATGGCCAGAATCTCGCCAAAGTTGAGCCCGCTACGGCGTGGCTCAAACCGGCGCAGCACCAAACCCAAAATGTTTAGAGTGGCAAAACCAAACACCAGCACCCACAGGACGTTGTAAACGCTGGCCTTCTTCTCCTCATAAAACCCGGAAAGTTCTGAGAACTGGAATAGAAGCAGTAGGGCGAACGCGTGATGCGTCGAGACGAGCCGCGAACTATTTCTAAGAAGAGTTTTGGTCAGGGATAGGTGCATGAGCCGGGTATGGAGATACGATATTACCTCTTTTCGGAAGCGAGCGTCAGGGATGAGGCGAACGAGCGGCTGGGTTGATTGGCGCAGCCGTATCACACCGAATTGCGAGTGATTTATTAATAAAAGATTCCCTACCCCTTGCCGGGCGGTCTGTGTGTCCAGCCACGTGCCGATTGAGACAGGAGAGCGGCTAGGGATGCCTAGCAAATGTCCACGGAAATGGGCGACGCGAAAGCGGAGACTGAGTTTTCAAGCGGATAGCACGGCCCGCAGGCGGTACTGGCGGGCCGTTTTCTTTGCAAGTGGGAATGTTTGTGCAGTGGATTGTGCAGTAGCTTTTTCCTCACTGGTGGAGGACAATGGGTGCGCCTGGCAGGGCCGCTTCGTTCCCCCACTTCGCGGTAGCAGAGCCGGGTTTGTTCCCAGTGTTCTCGCGTGAGTAGGCCGCGATCCGATTTCGCACCACGGAGGCTCCCAATGACGAAACTGAGCGCGTGGAAAAGAAGCTTCGCCGTGTTTCTGCTTTGCGCCGCGACAGCGATTGCAGCGCCTGCACAGACTCTTAAGGTGTTGGTTAATTTCAATGGACCGAATGGTGAAGCTCCCGATCTTATGTCTCTGATTCAGAGTACTGACGGTAATCTCTACGGAGTCACATACGATGGTGGAGACTTCGGCTACGGAACGGTTTTCAAAATGACCCTCGACGGAGCCCTGACGACACTGTATAGCTTTTGCGCCGAAACAGACTGTCAGGACGGGGTCTTCCCAACTGGAGCGCCAGTGTTGGCGACAAACGGTGATTTTTATGGGACAACGTACAATGGCGGAAATGACAGCACCTGTGTTCCTCGACGAACCGGCTGTGGTACCGTCTTCAAACTTACTCCGGCTGGGAAGCTGACGACGCTCTACACCTTCTGCGCTCAACCCAACTGCTCTGACGGCGATGCTCCTCTAGGTTCGCTCATTCAAGCTGTCGACGGCAATCTTTACGGGACGACAACCCAAGGGGGCACGGTTGATAGTCAGTGCCCATTAGGATGCGGTACGATTTTCAAAGTCAGCCCTGAAGGTGTTCTAACAACGCTCCACGCTTTTGACTACAGTGATGGATATGCGCCATGGGCGGGCGTGATTCAGGCAATTGATGGCAACTTCTACGGCACGACCAGCGACTATAACGATTGCCCCAACTGCCCGACGGGTTCTGGAACAGTCTTCAGGATGACTCCGGGTGGTGCATTCACCACGATGCACTACTTCACCGGCCCCGACGGTGCTAATCCGTTCGCTCCTCTTGTTCAGGCAAGCGATGGACGCCTCTATGGAACGACCTATGGTGGCGGAAATGAAAATCAAATGTGCGACCTCGTCCTTATTACCAGCGGTTGCGGCACAATATTTCGAATGTCCCTTGATGGCCACTTAAGAACGGTGTACGACTTTTGCTCTCAGCCCAACTGCAGCGATGGCTATTACCCTGAGCAGGGAGTAATTCAGGGGACGGATGGCAATCTCTACGGAACAACAATTGGGGGAGGAAACCTCTTCACGCTCAGCCCGAGCGGTTCTTTCACAACCCTGCAAGTCTTTAACTATCAGACCGGCCTGCCTCCGGATAACGGACTGTTCCAAGCTACCAATGGACTCTTTTACGGCGCGACTAGCGGTGGCGGCGGGTACCAAGATGGTACGCTCTTTAGTCTCGCTACGGGTCTTGAACCGTTTGTCAGTTTCCTTCGCCCGGCAGGCAAGGTAGGGCAGGCTGGCCCGATTCTTGGTCAGGGATTCACTGGAACCACCAGCGTCTCGCTCAACGGAATCCCGGCGAGCTTCACGGTTGTTTCCGATACGTACATACGCGCCACGGTTCCGGCGGGAGCGACGACGGGTTATGTTACCGTGACCACGCCCACCGGCACGCTGACTAGCAATGTGCCGTTCCACGTGATCCGGTAACAATTGGGGGATTGGCACGTCACTTCGACTTCCGGGAACATTCGCTTATCCACGACCCTAACCTTCGGCATCGGTTCAAAAAGTTCATCGCTGGTGGGCAGGACTAGACCGGCATTGGTCGCGCCGATGCTCTCGCTGAGACCGGCGAACAGGGCTTCGAGCGGTTCCGTGATTGCGTTCTTAGCTAGGTGACGTTCCATTTTCCATCAGAAGTCCAAACCGCCGGACGGGTTGCTTGACACCGCCGATCCCATCGAGTGGCGCGTGCTTTATAATAGAAGATTCCCTACCCCTTTCCGGGCGGTCTGTGTGCCCGACCACGTGCCGATTGACACCGGAGAGCGGCAAGGAATCCCTAAAGATGTCCACGGAAACTATTGTCGTTCGCGGGGCGCGAGTCCACAACCTCAAGAACATTGACGTTGATATTCCCCATAATTCGCTGACGGTGGTCACTGGCGTTTCGGGATCAGGAAAGTCGTCGCTGGCGTTCGACACCATCTATGCCGAAGGCCAACGGCGCTATGTGGAGTCGCTGTCGGCGTATGCGCGGCAGTTCCTGGAGAGGATCGAGAAGCCGGATGTCGACGTCATTGACGGCATTGCCCCAGCGGTCGCTATACGGCAGAAGAGCAGCACCCGCAATCCGCGCTCGACCGTAGGCACGGCAACCGAGATTTATGACTATCTGCGGTTATTGTTTGCCCGGGTGGGACGCACTTATTGCATCCAGTGTGGTCAGGAAGTCAAGAAAGACACGGTTGATGAAGTTGCGGATGTAGTGATGGGGCTAGAGGAAGGAACGCGGTTGCATGTGATCTTTCCGTTGCAAGCACAGACGATGGTTCCGGCGACTGGTAAGACGCGGGCGAAGAGCAGCAAACGCAAGGTCGTCGCGGCGGCGGCGATTTCGGATCAGTTGAAAGCACGTTTGCTTGACTTGCGTACGCGAGGTTTTAACCGGCTTTATCAACACGGCCAGATTTTCGAGTTCTCGACGCCGGAGTCATTACTTGACGTCGATTTCACGGAACCGGTTTTTCTGCTGGTGGACCGGCTGGTGGTTTCACCAGAAGCGCGGGCGCGTATTGTGGATGCGGTTGAAATCGGCTATCGCGAATCGGGCGAGGTGATTTTCGAGACCGTCCCCCGCGAGGGACAAACGATGGAGCGTCTGCGTTTCTCCCAGCGGTTCGAGTGTAAGGTTTGCAATATCCGTTACGAGGAGCCTGAGCCTCGGCTGTTTTCGTTCAACAACCCGTATGGCGCATGTCCGCGCTGCCAGGGCTTTGGGAACACGATTGATTTCGATCTTGACCTGGTGATTCCGGACAAATCGAAGACTTTGAACGAAGGTGCTATCGATCCTTGGACCAAGCCGAAGTACCGCACCTTGGCCACTGATATGAAGCGCTTCGCGCGCCTGAAGGATATTCCGCTGGACGTTCCATGGGCCGAGCTGGACGCTGAGCAGCGGCGCCTGATAGTTGACGGCGAAGGAAAGTTTCTGGGAGTGCGTGGATTCTTCAATCACCTGGAACGCAAGAAATATAAACTTCATGTGCGAGTGTTTCTGAGCCGCTATCGCGGGTATTCGCTCTGCTCCACCTGTAAGGGTGCTCGGCTGCGGATGGAAGCGCAGCAGGTCAGGATCAACGATAAGAACATCTGCGATGTCTGTGGCATGACGGTAGAAGAGGCCTTACAGTTCTTTACCCAGGTTCAATTGACGGAACAGGAAGCAGGGATCGCCGACCGGCTCTTGCAGGAAATCCGGGAGCGGCTAGGATTCCTGAACGAAGTTGGGCTGGAGTATCTGACGCTGGACCGATTGTCGTCGACCTTGTCTGGCGGCGAGGCGCAGCGCATTCAACTGGCGACTTCGCTGGGATCGCGGCTGGTGGGCACTCTGTATGTGCTGGATGAGCCTTCGATCGGACTGCACAGCCGCGATACACAGCGACTGATCAAAATCCTGCACGGATTGCGCGATCTGGGGAACACGATTCTAGTGGTGGAGCACGATCCAGACGTAATGCGAGCTTCGGACAACATACTCGATCTCGGGCCGGGGGCAGGAGAAAACGGTGGCAAGGTGATCGCAACTGGAAATTACGAACAGATCAGGAACTCGCCGACATCGCTCACAGGCCGGTATCTGGCAAACGACCTACGCATCCAGATACCAGGCGCGCGCCGCAAACCGGGGAGTCAGCAGATCAAGATATTCGGGGCGCGGGCGCATAATCTGAAAAATATAGATCTGGTGTTGCCGCTGAGGATGCTGGTCGCGATTACCGGAGTTTCAGGCTCGGGCAAATCCACGCTGCTGCATGATGTGTTGACCCGCGCGTTGGCCCAGGCCAAGCAGACGCCCGACGGCTCTGGTCCGGTGACCACGGCATGGAATCGCGTGGAAGGCGCCGAGTACATCGATGAAGTTGTTTTGGTCGATCAGTCGCCTATTGGCCGCACGCCACGATCGAATCCGGTGACTTATATCAAGACGTTTGACGGGATCCGCGACCTATTCGCGGCACTCCCCGAATCGCATAAACGAGGATTTAGTTCGGGACATTTCTCCTTCAACATTCCGGGTGGGCGCTGCGAAACCTGCCAGGGCGACGGGACAGTGACCGTCGAAATGCAGTTCCTCGCAGATGTGGAGCTGATTTGCGAAGAGTGCAAAGGGATGCGCTACAAACCGCAAGTGTTGGAGGTTCGGTATCGTGGCAAGAACATCCACGAAGTATTGAACCTAACCGTGCAGGATGCGTTACACTTTTTCGCCGGCGCCCCCAAGATTGTGCAGAAACTGCGGGTGCTGGAAGAAGTGGGGCTGGGATACCTGCGTCTGGGGCAGTCGGCAACGACGTTGTCGGGCGGCGAAGCGCAGCGCATGAAGTTGGCAGCGCACTTGCAGACCACGGCGCGGGCGGACCTGAAGCGACGCATGCTATACATCTTTGACGAGCCCACTACCGGCCTACATTTCGATGACATCAGTAAACTACTGGCGGCATTTCGCCGTCTAATCGAGGCAGGGGGATCGATTCTGGTCATCGAGCACAATTTGGAGGTAATTAAGACCGCAGACTGGGTAATCGATCTGGGCCCAGAAGGCGGCGAGCGCGGCGGATACCTGGTGGGCGCGGGAACGCCGGAAACAATCGCCCGACTGCCGAAGTCACACACGGGACAGTTCCTGGCCGGAGTTTTGAACGGAAACGGATCGTCTGGGGATGCACACCAATAGGCGAACGCGAGTTGCACTGCTACTAGCGGTGCTCGTTGGCTGCTCTATGAGCGCCACTGGGCAGACCGTGCGCCATCAGAAGATTGCGGAGACAGATCCGGCGTTCCCTCCTGAACTGACCCAGGCTGAGAGTGACATCGAAAAGAAGGATTATGCGGCTGCCGAACCCCTGCTGCAGAAAGTTGTCGCAGCAGATCCAAAGAACTATCGGGCGTGGTTCGATCTGGGGTTCGTTTACAACGGGCTCGGGAACTTAACCGAGTCGATTGCCGCATATCGCAAGTCGGTGGCGGCTAAGCCGGACGTTTTCGAATCGAATTTGAATCTTGGCATCAGCCTGGCCAAGGCCGGTCAGACCGATGCCGAACAATATTTGCGTGCGGCAACCACACTCAAACCTACGGTTAACGTGGACGAAGGGCACGCGCGGGCGTGGCTTTCTTTGGCGGCCCTGTTGGAGACCAACAAACCAGACCAGGCGATTGAAGCGTATCAGCGAGCTGCCGTACTCACACCGAAGGACCCGGAACCGCATCTGGCGGCAGGGGCGCTACTGGAAAAGGGGAACCGCTTCGCTGATGCAGAACAAGAATATAAGCAAGCGTTGGCGATTGACCCGGGTTCGAGTGAAGCATTGATCGGCCTGGCGAACATCTACACGCGCGGTAATCGCTTTCTAGATGCAGAGCAAATCCTGGGAAAGATCGTCGCACTTCATCCAGAAAATGTTCAGGCGCGACTCGAGTTGGGCCGAGTGCTGGTCCGGCTGGGGAAGAACGACGAGGCGATGGCGAGCGTGCAGGCGGCGATCAAACTGGATCCCGGCAATCCGAAGATTCAACGCGAGCTGGCTGATCTCTACATGAGCGCGAAGAAATACGATCAAGCTGAGGCGACCTATCGTTCCCTGCTCAATGGGAAATCGCCCGATCTGGCGGAGTTGCACTACCTGATTGGAGTGGCACTACTCAAACAGCGAAAGTTTCCTGAGGCCGAGCAGGAGTTTCTGGTTGCGGTGAAGCTGAAGCCGGATATGGGCGAGGCGTATGGCGACCTGGCCGTGGCCGCGGTTGAAAATAAAGATTACCCACTAGCAATTAAAGCGGCCGATGCGCGGGCCAAGTTCTTGCCCGAAATTCCCATTGGCTATTTTCTGCGTGCGAGTGCCTATGACCACTTGCGCGCATACAAGCCGGCGGCGGAGAATTACCACAAGTTTCTGGAAGTGGCGAACGGGCAGTTTCCGGACCAGGAGTGGCAGGCCCGTCACCGCTTGATTGCCATCGAGCCTAAGAAGTGATGCTATGCGTCGTTCCCTGACTATTGCCGTCATTCTGGTGGCCACGGTGCTTAACTGCGTGGCTGAGAAGGAAACCGTGCAACAACTAGCGGCGCGGGCAGAGGCTGGGCGGCCAGAAGATCGCCCGGGGTTATATATCGAGATTGCTGAGCGCCAACTGAAAGCTGTGGCCGAACTTTTTGGCACGGGCAAGGACGATGAGGCCGTAGCTGCGGTCAAGGATGTGGTGACGTATTCGGAAAAAGCGCACGATGCCGCAATCGATTCTCGCAATCGACTTAAAGCCACCGAGATTGCTTTCCGAAAAATGGCGGCCAAGCTGCGTGATATCAAGCGCACCTTGAGCTTCGAGGATCAAGCCCCGGTTCAGGCTGCCGCGGATCGTCTGGAGGCCTTGCGCACCGACTTGTTATCAAAAATGTTTGGTAAGGGAAAATGAGAAGCGTCCAGGTCACGGTCACATTGGTGGTGCTGTTCTGCTGGGTAGCAACGACGGGGGCACAACTCCGCCGACGCGAGCCACTTACGCCTGAGGAAATCGACCAACTGCGTGATGCCGCCATGGATCCCGGCGAGCGCCTGAAGCTGTTCACGCGCTTTGCCCGCGAACGTCTGGTGTCAGTAGAGCAGATCCGTAACGATCCTAAAGCGACAGACCGGGGCCATCTGACCCATGATCGCTTGCAGGAGTTTGTTGACATCTATGACGAACTGAACGAGAACATTGACAACTTTATCGATCGAAAAGAAGACGTGCGAAAGCCGCTGAAGTCAGTAATTGAGGCGGATAACGTGTTTCAGACAAAGCTGCTGGCGTTAAAGAATGTTGGGGATGCCGGGTCTAAGGAGGTTGAACAATACCGGTTCCTTCTAGATAACGCATTGGATGCGATTGCAACTGGCGTGCAGGACCATAAACAGTTGCTAGCGGAACAGGACGAGGCGGCGAAGCATCGTGGAAAAGGAAAGTAGCAACGCAAGTCCCCCTACCCTGATAATCTTTCCTGAACGTGAATCCCAAGCTTCTGAGTGTGTTTGAAGAAAGCTACCGTGAGCTGCGGCCGCGAGCGCCAATGCCCGAGTTGGCGGTTGAGTTTTACCCTTTTGCCAGCATTAACAACAATATCCGTATGCGCGAGGGCAAGCTGTTCGTGCGGCTTTCGGACATGCTTGAAGGAGCGCCGGAGAACATACTCCACGCGATCGCTCATATCCTATTGGCCAAGATGTACCGTAAGCCGATCGAACGGGAGCAAGCCACGCGCTATCGGCGATATATTTCGAGCCACGCCATCAGAGATAAGGCAACTCTGCTGCGCCAGATCAGGGGCCGCAAGCGCATTGATAGCGCTCGCGGACGCGCCTATGACCTGGAGGCAATTTTCGACGAGTTGAACACGCGCTTCTTTCACGGATTGTTAGCGCGCCCGCGCATGACATGGAGCCGGGTCGACGCACGCAACCGTTTAGGGCACTACGATCCGGCGCACAACGCGATCGTCGTGAGCCGGGTGTTTGATGATTTTCGAGTGCCGCGCTATGCAGTGGAGTACATCGTGTATCACGAGATGCTGCACTTGAAGCATCCAGTGAAGTTGCGCGGGACCCGGCGGTGTGTGCACTCCGGAGAGTTTCAGGCAGAGGAGAGATTATTTCCACGCTTCGAAGAAGCTAAGGCGATGTTGAAGCGGCTTTAGGAGCCGCAAAGCGTTGACGCTGCTGTCGGCGAACAGCTATCCTATACAAAGTGAAATTGAAATTCATTTTCAAGATCGTCGAGGTCCGTCTCTGAATGTTGCAAGCGTTTATTGTCACCTTGCGTGAGGGTGTGGAAGCTGCCCTGATCATAGGGATCACGCTGGCCTATTTGGCCAAGATTGGCCGCCCTGAGCTGAAGAAGCCGGTTTATGCCGCCTTGGTTTCAGCTTTTTTGGGCAGCATTGGGGTAGCTGTCCTGCTTTCCCGCATGCAGTGGAACCAGGACATCTTTGAAGGTTGGATCATGCTGGCCGCTGCGTTCTTCGTAGTCACCATGATCGTCTTCATGATGAAAACTGGCCGCAAGCTCAAGGGAGAAATCGAAGGTAAGGTGGGTTTGCTGGCGGGCCGGAACGCGTGGTTTGGGCTCTTTCTCTTCGTGTTCTTGATGGTGTTGCGGGAAGGCGTTGAGACGGTGTTGATTCTGTCAGCGGTCTCGCTCAACTCGACCGAGTTGATGAGTTTTCTGGGTACTCTGCTGGGGGTGGGAGCGGCGGTTTTGTTTGGGGTGATGTTTGTAAAAGGCAGTGTCCGCATCAATCTACAAAAGTTTTTCCGCATTACCACGGCGATTCTGTTCTTTGTAGCGGCGCAACTCATTATCTCTGGGCTGCATGAGCTTTCTGAGAACGGAGTGCTTCCCTCCTCCAAACAAGAGATGGCAATTATTGGGCCGATTGTTCGCAACGATCTTTTCTTTTTCGTGACTATCGTCGCGCTGGCGGCGCTGATGGTGTTGTTCGAAATGAAGCGGCGTGAGCCGTTGCCCGTGGCCGATTCTCCGGCGGCACGTCGCAAGGCCAAATGGAGCGCGCGGCGGGAACGCCTGTGGATGGCGTCGGTGTACGCCAGTTCATTCGTGTTCATCATGCTGGTAACGGCCGAGTTCATTTATGCAAAGAGTGTGAGTGCGTTGTCGCCAGCGACTGAAGTCGCATTCGTCAACGGCCAAGTGGCGATTCCGTTGCAACAGCTTTACGACGGCGACCTGCACCGCTTTGAGGCCAACGAAAACGGAACGGAGATCCGCTTCTGGCTGTATCAGAAGCCGGACGGCAAAATTGCCACCGTGTTGGATGCCTGCGAAATCTGCGGCGCCATGGGCTTCTACAAGCGGCAGAACGGGGTGGTCTGCAAGAACTGCGCGTCGCCGGTTAATCCACAATCAATCGGCATGCCCGGCGGTTGCAACCCTATTCCCTTGCAGGCGCAGATTACAGCGGACTCGGTCATCATTCGAGAGGCAGACATCGCGGCGCACCGCCGGATGTTTCAACCCTAATCCATGTTCCTCCGCCTGGTCTACGAATCGTTCCGGCGGCAGAAGCGGCGAAAACTGTTGGCCGGAACTGCCATCACTTTGGGTGTAGGCGTCGCGACCGCCATGATCGCCGTCGCCACCGATATTGGCGATAAAGTCAGCCGTGAACTCCGCTCTTTCGGGGCAAACATAGTCGTCACACCGCAGGAAGACTCGCTCGATCTTCAAATTGCAGGGGTTGACTTAAAGCCGCCGAGCGATGGGGCGTATCTCAATGAAGCTGATCTGCCCAAGATTCGCGGCATGTTCTGGCACAACAATATTGTGGGATTTGCGCCAGTGCTGCCGGTGGCGGTAAATGTTGGCGGGAAGAATGTCGCTTTGCTGGGTACATATTTTTCCAAGCGGCTCACATTCGGCAAAGAAGAATTTCGGACCGGTGTGCGCGCCATCTATCCGTGGTGGAAAGTAAGCGGCACATGGCCGGAGGACGATTCCCAGGACATGCTGTTAGGGGAGAAGCTGGCTACGAGTCTTGCGCTCAAGACGGGAGACCAGATCGAGATTGCAGGTCAAGGGCATCGGGTGGCCGGAGTACTTTCCACGGGTGGCGCGGAGGAGGATGAGATTGTGGCCCCACTGGCTGTGGCACAAAGCACTTTGGGACGGCCGGGAGCGGTGCGACGGCTATATGTGAGCGCGGTGACCAAGCCAGAGGATGCCTTCGCACGACGCGATCCGAAGAGTTTGCGCGGACCGGAGTTTGACCGCTGGTACTGTTCACCGTATGTGCAGTCGATCGCCTACCAATTGCAGGAGGTGATTCCACATTCCCACGCCGAGCAGATTCGTCAGGTGGCACAGAACGAGGGCACAGTGCTGACGAAGATTAAGGGATTGATGCTGCTGATCACGCTGGCGGCTCTGTTGGCTGCGGCGCTGGCGGTCTCGGCCGCAATGGCCACGGCAATGTTTGAGCGCCGGAGTGAGGTCGGGTTGATGAGAGCCTTGGGGGCGGGCCGCATCTCGGTGGCGGCAATCTTCTTCGCCGAGGCGCTTCTACTGGCGGTGCTCGGAGGCAGTTTAGGCTTCGCGGGCGGAGCGATGTTGGCGCATGTGATCGGACGATCAATCTTTGACTCGCAGATCGCGGTTGACCTGGTGCTGTTTCCCATTGTCATTGCGATTGCCGTGCTCGTGACTTTCGCCGGCAGCGCTTTGGCTATCAGGCGGGCGGTGCAGTTTGATCCGGTGTACGCGTTGCGGGGTGAAGCATGAGTTCCGACCTCACTCCAGACTTGGTAACTCGGCGGGCCCAATCGCCACGCCGCTCGATGTTCCTGCGCATGCTGGTGAGGGCGGCGGTGCTACGCCGGGGCCGTGCGGCAGCGGCCTTGCTGGCGATGGTGGTAGGAACGGCAGCGGCAACTGCGATGCTGAATCTCTACGTGGATGTCCAGGCTAAACTGCACACCGAGTTTCGCAACTACGGTGCGAATGTAGTGGTAGTGGCGAAGGATGGGCAATCGCTTCCTGGCGATGCTTTGCAGAAGATCGAATTTGTGTTGGACGGAAATGGTATTGCTGTGCCCTTCGCTTACGTGGTGGCGCGCACAGCAAACGAACTGCCGGTGGTGGTTTCTGGGACTGATCTGGATGAAGTACGCAAGCTGGACCGATGGTGGTCGGTCACCGCCTGGCCTACCGGCGCGCAAGATGCTTTGGTTGGAATTAGAGCCGCGACGTTAGTGGCTCCCGAAGGTCAGACATTCGACCTGAGTTTTCAAGGGCGGAAGGTTCGCGTGAATGCCGCGGGTATTTTGCGGACTGGTTCCGCAGAAGACAGCCGGATCTATCTTTCGCTGAGAGAGTTTGAAAGTTGGACCGATGTGCAACCTTCGACGATCGAGATCGCGGCATCGGGGTCACCAGAAGCGGTCGCGGCAATCGTCTCTAAGTTGGCGCTGGCTTTGCCAGAAGCTGAAATCCGACCAGTTCGCCAGATCATGGAGGGCGAAGCGCGAGTATTGGGGAAAACGCGCAGCACCCTGCTGGTGTGTGCGCTGCTCATTATCATGACGGTGGCGTTGTGCGTGCTTTCCACACTCATGGGCTGGGTATTTGATCGGCGCCGCGACTTTGCCATCATGAAGGCTCTGGGCGCGTCGGAGCGCCTGATAGGCGGGTTCTTTGTCGCCGAGGCCGCGGTGTTGGGAGCGGTCGGGGCAGTCGCTGGTTTTGGGATCGGAGTCGCAATCGCTGCCTGGATTGGCCGGGTGAACTTTCACGCCCCGGTGGTCCCACGCTTCGTAATATTGCCCGAGGTGCTGGCCGGCGGCATTGCGGTTGCGTTGATGGCCGCGGTTGTTCCAATGTTTCTGCTAAGGCGTGTGCAACCTGCTACGATCTTGAGGGGAGAATGAATTGATCAAGTTGAATCAGGTCAGCCGTCTCTACCCTGCTAATGCTGGAGCGGGTGGCGGTGCAGTTCGCGCGCTTGACGATTTTTCTCTGAACGTCGAGCCGGGGGAATGGATTGCCATCATGGGGCCTTCGGGTTCGGGCAAATCCACCCTGGTGAACCTGATTGGTTGTCTGGACCGTCCCAGCTCCGGTGAGACCTGGCTTGATGGTGAGAATGTTGCCATGCTTTCGACCGCGGAATTGAATCGCGTTCGAGCGGAGAAAATCGGCTTTGTGTTCCAGCAATTTCACCTGATTCCCTATCTGACCGCGGTCGAGAATGTAATGTTGGCGCAATACTTCCACAGCATGACCGACGAGCAGGAAGCGCTGGATGCGCTGCAGCGCGTAGGTCTAAAGGATCGCGCCCAGCATCTTCCTTCCCAGCTCTCGGGCGGCGAGCAGCAGCGGGTGTGCATTGCGCGGGCCTTAATTAACGACCCCAAGATCGTGCTGGCAGATGAGCCTACGGGAAATCTGGATGCAGTCAATGAAGAGATCGTGCTGCGATTGCTGCGCGAGTTGCACGATCAAGGACGCACCATTGTGATGGTCACGCACGATCCTGTGGTTGCGCGCCTGGCTGACCGGCGGATTGAATTGCATCACGGTAAGATCAGCGCGCAGGTAGTGTTCTCGATGGCCGACGAGGAGCAGTTCGACGAAATTCTCGAAGAACTTTGGGCGCTTGGCGAACAGGGCGAGATAGCGGAAATCGGACTCATGGAAGTGCACGGCGCGCTACCGGTGAGCATTGCAGTCGAGAAAATGATTGAACTGGGGTTGGTGCGAACTTCGCCGCATCCGCCGCTGGCGCACAATCACAAGCCGTTTGTGAACCCGTGTCACGATGCGCTGAAGCCGGACGGCGTCTCCGTCGGCGACGGCAGCATGATTGTGGAGTTCACTCCAAGAGGTCAACAGCGCGCGGCCGACATTGTCCGGCGACATCGATTGGCCGAGCGGCTGTTCACCGACAGTCTGGCGATGGACAGCGAGACTGAGATCGAGCAGCAGGCCTGCAAGTTCGAGCACATCCTGTCGCCTCAAGCGACGGACAAGATTTGTGCATTCCTGGGGCATCCGAGGACGTGTCCGCATGGGGCGCCGATTCCAGAAGGAGCGTGCTGTGGGAGAGCGGCCGGGATGAACCCGGAGATTGAGAAAGTCAAAAAGATCATGTAGCTTCAACCAACGCTTTCTTAAGCTTACCTGCGGTGTCATTAAACCTCGACATTAAGGCGACTTAAACGGCGACGAAACGGCCGAGTTCCAGGCGAGTGCTGGCAGACTTAGTTATGATGGAACACACAAACGTCTATGATCCCGCGCAGACCTTGCATCGGCGTTTTCGACTCCGGCTTTGGGGGATTGACTGTCCTCAAAGCTCTGCTGAAGCTCATCCCTGATGCCGACTATCTGTATTTCGGGGACACGGCTCGGCTGCCGTACGGATCGAAGTCGGTACAGACTGTAGCCAAATATGCGGTGGAGGCAGCGCGCTTTCTGGAACAGAAGCAGGCGCATATGTTGGTGATTGCCTGCAACACGGCGACGGCGCTCGCACTGGACCAGATCACCGCAGCCGCAAAGGTTCCAGTTATTGGAGTGGTGGAACCGGGTGCGGAACGCTCTGCTGCAAGCAGCGCAAAAAAGAAAGTTGTCGTGATTGGAACCGAAGCTACGGTGAGCAGTCATGCATACCAGAAAGCGTTGCACGCGCGCGGAGTGCAAGCCTTTGAAAAGGCGTGCCCGTTGTTCGTACCGCTGGTCGAGGAGGGATGGAACGAGCACCGGGTCACGGAAGAAGTGGCAAGGATTTATTTGAAGGAAGCTTTTGCCGAGGGATTTGAAGACGCCGACGTGCTACTGCTGGGTTGTACTCACTATCCGCTGATCAAGCCAATACTGCACCGGGTCGCTCCGGCACACGTCAAGATTGTGGACTCTGCGGAGGCAACCGCCGACGCAGTGGGAGGCCTGTTGCACCGCTTGCCGCTGTCCGGCTCCTTGGGAGCTGAGCGAAGCCAGCCGCCGCGAATAACGTTTTTCGCTACCGATTCAGTGGAGAAATTCCGCCGTCTCGGACCCAAGTTTCTTGGCCTTCCGGTGGAAGATGTACAGCACGTGGATCTGAAGGAGTAACCTCTCCAGAACTCAAATTTGACCGCAAGACCCGGATGGACGGACACTCACTTCTCGACCTATTCTGAGCAAGCCCCCATGCATCCTCTCGACAATGTTATTTGGAACGCCCTGAACACGTCGCAGATACACCTGGGAGTGGGCCAAGGAGTGGCGCGAAAGTTCCATAAAGATGTCAGTCTGCTGGGAGGTTTCGCAAAGCCTAACAATGAGGCCTACGATTCGCTCGCGGATCTTCTTGACGATGGAGAGCGAGTGGGACTGTTCCTGGAAGAAGATCCGAAGCCACCTTCCACCTGGAAGATTGTGGCTTCCATGCCGCTGTTGCAGATGCTCCACGAGAGCAGTTCCCAGGCGGTGGAGATCACACTGCCGGTGTTCCATCCGCTCGGCAAGACCGATGTTCCGGAAATGTTGGCTCTGACCAAGTTGACGAAGCCAGGTCCCTTCGCAACTCGCACGCGCGAAATGGGGGACTACTTCGGCATTCGCAAGGATGGAGCGTTGGTAGCGATGGCGGGCGAGAGATTGCGCCTGCCAGGCTTTACCGAGATTAGTGCGGTTTGCACGCACCCGGATCATTTGGGACAGGGCCATGCACGGCGGCTGATCGCTCTATTGCTGGGGCGAATTCAAGGGCGAAACGAGCAGGCGTTCCTACACGTGCGCCAGGACAATACCCGGGCGGTGGAGTTGTACGAACGGATGGGATTCGAGAGCCGCGTGTCGGTGAAGTATGCGTTGCTTAGCAAAACAATCCGCCCAGGCCCTCATGAACGCCGATAAGACTTCTAGTTAGTTCCACGCAGGTTGATGTCCCCGGTGAACACGTGGGCGTGCAGGCGGTATTTGCCAGGGCCTTGTTGCTCGAAGGAACGAAACATGCCACCTTTGGAGACGTCGAAGGCGGTGGACTCCAGGCTGCCCATGGTGACCGAAGCTTCGCGGTGGCCATATTGCTCGGGGTGAGGAACGTCCACCTGCATAGCTCCTGCTCTGATCTCCAGATTCTTGTCACCCTCCACAGCTTCCACGTCCAACTCACCGGCGGTGAGTCGCACCCATAAGTTCGAGCGACGAGGTACCTCGATCGTGGCTTCAAACTTGTTGTTGGGAGTGTCTGCGATATAGACCTCAGCGCTCGAAGCGGAGGGCTGAATATCGACCCTCACCTGCTGGAGCTGCGACTGGGAGTTCGCGCGGTAGGTGACCACGATGTTCTCGGAGTCTGAAGGGCTGATGGTATAGCCGCCAGATTCCAGGTGCAGGCGAATAGTACCACCGGAGACGAACTTCTTTTGCGCCGTGGCCTCGGGACGGTGGTCTTCGGCGTGAAGAACTGCTGGCGCGATCAGCAGGAATAGCAGCAAAACGGAACGCCTCATACACACCCCACTTGCAGTTGTTACGCTGGTGGCAAGGGTTTAGTTCCGGGGAAATGCGAGGAAAGAACCGTATCGCAGAGGTAAGTGGCAGAAACCGGTGAAAAAGTCGTCAAATGATCTCAGTAGAGGTGGAAATCGACCTGTACGCTGATCTCAACCGCCACTGGCTTCCCGTCCTTCATGGCGGGCTCAAATTTCCAGTTTTTTACGGCCTCGATGGCCTTCTCATCCAAGCCCAGACCCAGCGTGCGGGAAACCCGGATTTCGCGTGCCCTGCCATCCGGCCCCACGATCATCCAGAGTACACAGGTTCCCTGGTACTTGGCTTTACGAGCTTCTTCGGAGTATTCCGGATCTGGCGAGTAAACCGCTTTGGGAGCTGAAACTCCGCCACCGACGTGGAATACGCCACCGCCGATACCACCACCTTCGCCGGGGCCTACTCCTGGGCCTTTTCCTGAGCCTACGCCGCCGCCGCTTCCAGAACCAATGCCACTGCCAAACCCAGTGCCGTTAGAGGGTGGGGCCGGCATCGACATTGGGTCACCGATGTTGGGCATGGTGCTGGCCAAGTGGATTTGCGGAGGAACCACGACCGTGGGCTCAGCGGTCAACTTCGGATTATCGTTGCGTACCACCACCGTGGGCGGCACGATCTGTTGCATGGCAAACTTGGGAAGTTTGCCCTTCGAAGCCTGCAAAATGTCGCGATCGCCGCCACCACCGCCACCACCAGCAGCAGTCTTGGAGGGTGGCAAGGGTGGAATGTCACCGGGCGCCAACAAAGTTATCGTGGTACTGGGTTTGGTGATTTGCTGCACTACACGGCGACCCAGAAGGGTGCCAGTAATAATCAGGGCTATAGCGATAAGGTGCACTACGGTGGAGAACATCGCACCGTTCTTTTTGTAGTCATAAAAGCCCCAAATATCCTTGACCGGGATGGGCTTTGAGGTCAGGACAAGGGGCGCCTGTTTCTTGGGAAAGAAGTAGTCATCGAGGCTCTGAAACAGGGATTTCCACAGCGGCTCTTCAAGCGAAGACTTGGACAGCAGCAGGTTTAATTCCGGCTCCGGTTCAGTGCGCGTTTTGATGTCCAATGTCGCCATAATCGACCCAAGGCCCGCGTTCCCAGTAACCCACTACACCTAAACTTGATGACCGCAAAGGGCGCTAAGTTGCACGCCGACTCCCATTTAGATGCCGAGATTCAGGAAACGTAACTGTTGTTAAAAATTGTACTCTCATTGCCCCCTTTTCCCCAGTGTATTCCCACCCCGTCGCGGTTACTTCCGGGAGTCAATGGACGTTGCTCCCGATGCTCCCTATAATGAAAAAAATCAATCATTTGGAGGAATTAAAGCGAGTGCCGCTAGAGCTCAAATCTACGATCAATCTGCCCAAAACGGACTTTCCCATGAAGGCCAATTTGCCGCAGAACGAGCCCAAAATGCTCGCCCGCTGGGAAGAGATGGGCATCTACCAGCGAATTCGTGAGGCACGGGCGGGAGAGCCGATGTACGTGATGCACGACGGGCCTCCGTATACCAGCGGACCGATCCATTTGGGCACAGCGCTCAATAAATGTCTAAAAGACTTCATCGTCAAGTCGAAAAGCATGGCGGGATTTGATTCTCCTTACGTGCCCGGCTTTGACTGCCACGGATTGCCCATTGAGATCAAAGTCGATCAGGCGCTGGGTGGCAAGAAGTTGCAGATGAAGGCCACGGATGTGCGGCTGGAATGCCGCAAGTATGCCCAAAAGTTTCTCGATCTGCAAACTTCACAATTCAAGCGCATAGGGGTGTTTGGACGCTGGGAACGGCCGTATTCCACCATGACTCCGCAGTACGAGTCGGTGGTACTGGCCACGTTCCATGCGTTTCTCGAAAAAGGGTTCATCTATAAAGGCCTGCGTTCGGTGTACTGGTGCATCCACGACAAGACGGCGCTGGCGGAAGCCGAAGTTGAATATGAGAACGACAGCAGTCCCGCGATCTGGGTGAAGTATGCGCTGAAGGACGATCCGGCGACGGTGGATGCTGCGCTTAAAGGGAAGAAAGTCTTCACCGTGATCTGGACGACAACCCCGTGGACACTTCCGGCTTCGATGGCAGTAGCGTTTCATCCGCACGAGCAGTACGTGGCGCTGGAAGCCGGAGGTGAGGTTTATCTGGTTGCGGCGAAGCTGGCGGAAGAATTCATTAAGCACGCGGGACTTAGCGCGCCCCGCGAAGTGGCTCGCTTTGCAGGAGAAAAACTGGAGCGCAAGAACTTCGCGCACCCGTTTTTGGATCGAAACATTCTGGGCGTGCTGGCGGATTACGTCACCATGGACACCGGCACCGGAGTGGTCCACACTGCGCCCTCCCACGGCGCTGACGACTTCAACACCGGAGTGAAGTACAAACTCGAGCTCACCAGCAATGTCGATGAAGCCGGGATTATTCGCAACGGCCTGCCGGAATATGACGGGTTGAAGGTTTTCGCGGCAAATGCGCCGATCATCGATCTGCTGAAGCAGCGCGGTGCACTCATGCATGAGGACAGGATCGAGCACTCGTATCCGCACTGTTGGCGCTGCCACAATCCGATCATTTTTCGGGCGACGGAGCAGTGGTTCATTTCGATGGAAACTCCGATGGATGGTGGGACGCTACGCAGCCGAGCGCTGGATGAGATCAAAAAAGTGAAGTGGGATCCGGCGTGGGGCGAGGAGCGCATTTCGAATATGATCGCCACCCGACCGGACTGGTGCATCTCGCGGCAGCGTATTTGGGGGGTACCCATCGCGGTGTTTCTGTGCGCCGGATGCGGCAAGCCGCTCAACGATCCTGTGACCAGCCGTAAGATCGTGGAACTATTTGCCCGGGCGGGGGCCGACGCGTGGTACACCTCTGAAGCGGACGGGATTGTGCCGCCCGGAACGAAATGCCAGAAATGCGCGGGCACCACCTTCGAGAAGGAGATGGACATTCTCGATGTGTGGTTTGAGTCCGGGTGCAGCTATCTAGCATTGCGCTCGGCGGAGCCGCAATACCCGCCGGCGGCTGATCTTTATCTGGAAGGTGGAGATCAACATCGGGGATGGTTTCACTCTTCCCTGCTGTGCGTAGTGGGGACGCAGAATCATGCTCCCTACAAAGGCGTGGCAACGGTAGGCTGGACCCTTGATGAAAATGGCCAGGCGATGTCGAAGTCGCGAGGGAATGACGTCGATCCAGTCGATATCGCGGGTCGCCTGGGCGGGGAAATTGTGCGTTTGTGGGTTGCGTCGGTGGATTTCCGCGAGGATGTGGTTGGATCAGAGCAGTTGATGCTGCGCATCGCGGAAAACTATCGAACAATTCGCAACAATCTGTTCCGGTATGTGCTAGGCAACCTGTATGACTTTGATCCAGGGAAAGACTCGCTGCCGTTCGAGAGACTGGAGGCGCTCGATCAATACATACTGCGTCAGACCGCGGCGATGGCGGTTGACGTCCAGCGCTGGTATGGCGAGTTCGCGTTCCATAAGGTCTATCAGCGAGTGTTGAATTTCTGCACCGTGGAGTTGAGCGCGTTCTACTTCGACGTCATCAAAGACCGGTTGTACACCTATGCGCCCAATTCGCCGGGGCGCCGGGCGGCCCAGACAGCAATCTGGCGAATTGGTGAAGCTCTTGTCAGGTTGCTGGCGCCGGTAATGAGTTTCACTTGCGAAGAAGTTTGGGGATATTTGCCGGGAAGCCGGGCGCAAACTGTGCATGCAGCCCAATTTCCGGGTCGTGCCGAGGTGCTCGGCAGTGACAACGTTGTCGATGATGCGAAGCAACTCGAAGACTGGAGCACGCTTCTATTGGTGCGGGACCAAGTATTGAAAGCACTGGAAACAGCGCGGAATAACAAACTGATCGGTAAGAGTCTAGAGGCCGAGGTCACCATTTCGGCAACGGAACCAGTGTATGGAATACTGGAACGACAGCGGGAGCAATTGCGTTACTTGTTCATTGTGTCGACGGTCGCGCTTGAGAAAGCAGCCTCTGGGAACGGAACTGGTAACGTCGCCGTCCAAGTAGGAAAGGCCGGCGGCCGGAAGTGTGATCGGTGTTGGAATTATTCGACGCGGGTCGGGGAGGATCCGGTGTATCCCACGGTCTGTGAGCGTTGCAGCGCTGTGTTGAAAGAGATCGAAAGCGGCAGTGGAGTAATCTAAGACATAAAGAGCTTACACAAATAGTTCGCGGAGACATCCGCAGAGATCGCAGAAGAACAGAAAGGTGTTTCGAGATTTGCCAATAAATGCACCTCACGTGATGCGCCGGTTCCACTTCGTGATCGCCCTGCTGATTGTGTGTCTGGACCGGGTGACGAAGTTGATGGTGGCCAAAGACATTTCGCTGCACGACAGCATTCAGGTCGTCCCCGGTTTCTTTCGTCTTACGCATGTGGAGAACCGCGGGGCGGCATTCGGCTTGTTCGCGGATTCTCCAGCGCAATGGAAGATTGCCATGCTGGTGTTGTTTTCTATTGTGGCTCTGATTGTGGTTTTGGCCCTACTCTGGCGTAACAGTCATGCTATGACGAGCACTGGAATCGGTCTGGCGCTGATTCTTGGGGGCGCGGTAGGCAATCTGTGGGACCGGTTGCTCAACGGTCGAGTCGTGGATTTTCTGCTTTTTTATGTAGGACAGTATCAGTGGCCGGCTTTCAACGTCGCCGATAGCGCGATCGTGTGTGGCGCGGGGTTGCTGGTGATTGAGATTCTGTTCGCGAAAACCCCAGCAGCTGAGAAATCCGCGTAACCCACCACAAAGCACACAGAGGCGCTTGGTAGCGCCCCCCGGTGTCGTCTTTGGCTAGTCGAGCTAGGCCGATTTCTTCTGCGCTTGCTCTGCCATCTTCGCGTGGAACGCTTTGGCGCGCTCTTCGATTTCCTGTGGGCTCAGGTCTTCCACGTGAGTGGCCATGCTCCAGCTGTGGCCGAAGGGATCCATGAAGCTGCCGAAACGGTCGCCCCAGAACATATCTGCAACCGGCATTACGACCTGAACGCCGGCGTCGGTCGCGCGCTGAAAAGAGGTGTCGACGTCCTCGACATAAAGAAATAGATTATTCGCGGTCCCGCCCAAGCTCTGCGGTGATTTGCAGCTCATACCCGGCATTTCGTCAGCCAAGAAAATTAGCGAGTCTCCAATTTTCAACTCGGCGTGGCCGATGCGGCCGTCGGGCGTGGCCATTCGCATGCGCTCCTCGGCTCCTAATGCTTTCTTGTAGAACTCGATGGCGGCTGCGGCGTCGCGCACAATGAGAGATGCGGTAACCGTATGGTATCCGGGGGGAACGGGATGGTTGCTTTTCATGGAAAGCTCCTTGGAGTTCAGTCGGCGACAACGTTCGAACCCGGAAATCTTACGCTGGCGAAGGGTGCGGAAGTGTTAAAAGTTGTAAAAATCCGATCCTCAACCACAGAGGACACCGAGGTACACAGAGGAAACCATCGGAGTCCTACGGCGCCCCATATAACTGCCGATAGACATTGGCGTTACGCATGATGTTTTGCACGTATTCGCGGGTTTCGGTAAACGGAATCGATTCCACGAATTCCTGTGGGTCACGGTATTTGCCTTGTCCCATCCAGTCCTGCACCCGATCTGATCCGGCGTTGTAGGCGGCCAACGCATATTCGAAACTGTCGAATTTATCGACCATGATACGGAAGTAGCGCGTGCCCAGTTGCATGTTGACGGCAGGAGTAAAGAGTTCCTGGGGACTGAATTTCTTCAGCTTCTCCTGCTTCGCCACACTCTTGCCAACTTTGGGCAGCAGTTGCATGAGGCCGACTGCATTGGCGCGAGAAACGGCGTTAGGGTTGAAGGCGGACTCCTGGCGAATCAGCGAAGCCACCAGATAGGGATCGAGCGCGTTGCTGGAAGAGTATTTCTTCAGATCGGCCCAAAACGGCTTGGGAAAAAGTCCTTCCCAGAAGGGCCGCGGCAGGCTGGAAAGATCGAGAGCGAAATAGTTGGGCACCGCGTGTTTCAGGGTTTCGATGGCGGCGTCGTAGCGTCCTGCATCCTCGTAGAGACGGGCGATTTCGACGGGCAGCCAGTTGCCTTTTTCTTGCGCTTTTCCCTGTTCTTTTTCTTGCTCAGCAGCGGCGGCGCGTAGCTCACGAATTGCAAAATCGAGAAGGGCGCCGTTGGCCAGCAATTCTGCTTTCTGCACGCGCAGATTATCGCTCGGGGCTTCCTCACTGGTGAGTTTTTCAGAAATACTTATGGGCGGCACGCGGTCCAGCAAAGCGTAGTGCGCCGGTGGTTCATCACTCTTAAGTTTGGCAAGCCTCTGACGCGCCTGCTCGCCGTAATAGTAGTTGCGATAGCGTTGCGACAGCTTCACGTAAAACGCACGAGCCAGGGCACCCTCGTTGTCCTCCTCAGCCAGCCGGGCGCGCCAATAGAGTGCAGCGGGGACTTCCGGCGAAGAAGGATAGCGAGCAATCTGCTCATCGAAGCTAGTCTTGGCTTCGACCATTCGCCCCTGGCGCAGGCTCAGCCACGCCGCTTTCCAATGAGCGTAAGAAGAGCGCGCGCCGTTGGGAAAACGTTGTTGCAGCTCGCGAAAGGAATCGATGGCGTGATCGTAATCTCGACGAAGAAGATAGATGTTTCCTGCCTCGAACAGCGCCTGCTCCAGCCACGTACTGGTGGGGGCAAGCTGTCGCAATTGGTCAACGACGCGCAGGAAATTATCGTCGTCATTGGCGCTGCGGGCAATTTCTCCCAGATTAAAGATGCGCTGGGCATTAAGCTCCAGCGGCGAACTGGGCACCTGCTCCAGAATTTTCTTGGCTTCGCGACTTTGTCCGGCCCGGCGCAATGCTTCAGCCAGAGTGATTTCTGCAACAGGGCGGTCGGAGGGTGGGGATGAGTCGAGCAGAATGCGGTACTCGCTGGCAGCATCGCTGAATTGTTTGCCTTTCATCAGGAGATCAGCGCGGGTGCGGCGGGCCTCCAATCCGACCGGCGGAGTTTGAGTCAGGGCTGCGAGCTTGTTCATATCTCCCAGAACCTGACTCGCCTCCCAACTGGTGGGCATGGTGTAGAAGAGATTGCGAAAAATGGTTAATGCCTTGGCCGGCTGGTCGGCGGCTTCATAAGCGCGACCGAGAGCGAGTTCGAGATCAGCCCGAATAGGTTGACGATCGGCCTCAAGTAACGCTACAGCTTCTTGCGGCCGGCCGTCGGCCACCAGCGCGTTGGCGTAGACCACGTGGGCATCGCGAATCAACAGCGACTCGGGATAGGTCTTGTCGAAAACACTGAACGTCGCAATCGCCTCGGGCAGGCGTCCAGTTTGCTGATAAGAGCTGCCTAGATAGAAATTGACATAGTCTCCCAGATCGCCGGCTTGGGGCTTAGCGCGATTCAAGGGATCGATCGCTTTGGCGTACTCGTGATCGAGGATGTGGGCGTATCCGATCACGAGCCAAGCAAGGGATCCAGCGTCTTCCTTGGCATGGCGTGCCGCAAAAGCCTGAACGCCGACATAGGCGGCGGGAGTGCGATCTCGAAGAAGTTGCCCTGCCATGGGTCTGAGCGTCGCTGACGCTACGAAGGCCTGGCGCATGCGGCGAAGCCGCGGCGAGGAGTGCGTGGGCTTCTTGTGGGCTGCGGTTGTGTTGGGACTTTTCTTTTTAGGAGCAGCCGGTGAAGACTGAGTTGTGGATTGGGAAACTGCGAACGAAGTGAATCCCCCCGGGCCGCACAGAAGCGACCAAGCCAGAATGGCGACTACTTGTCCACGATGACCAGCCACTCTTTTAATTATCTTCTATTTTCGATTAGCGGTGGAAGTTCGGACCCAAGAGCGTAACGTCATCTTCGGCCAGGCTGCGGATTACTTCCTGGTTGAAGTAGTCGGCGCCGGCGGCGGCAGTGTTGCCGTAGCGTTTGTTGTAGGTGCTGCGGCTCTTATCGATGTCTTCTTTCAAGCGGTCGTACAGATCTTTATTCTTGCGGCCTTCAGCGACTTTGGCCTGGTTGTAGAGCTTAACCTCATCCATCAGCAGGCGGGCGAAGCGTTGGGCTTTGCGATGCACGTCGGCGTCCGCCACTGACATTTGGGCAAATGCGTCTGGGGCTGGAGCCGCAGCTGCAGCAGCCGCCATGGCTGCGGGTGCGGCAGGCAGTGCGGCGGCCGCTTGGATGACGGCGACGGCGGCAACTGGCTCCTCTATTTCCGCCGGAGCGGACTGAACATGCCTTGGAGCGTGGCTGGCAAAGGGATCCGAAAAACTTGGTGCAGCCTGTGGAGGCGGTGGTAGGCTCTCGACTCTTTCGTTGTTTGTGGATTCGTTATTAGCCTCTTTCGCGGCTTGTTTGCGAAGCGAGGCGACTTCCAGCCAGGCGCTGGCAGTGGCAACCAGTAGTTCCAACGCGGAGGCGTCAAGCTTGCCAGCAACGTCGGTGCCGGTATCGGCATATACAACGGCCGCGACCTTGTCCTTCAGATGCAGCGGCAACAGCAGAACCTGATCAACGACTGGGGCGCCAAATTGCGAGATGAATTTGGGATCCATTTCGGAAACGCTGGCGTTGACCGCAATACGGTCGCGCAGAACCCTAGCAGGCGCTGGGCTACTTACGTCCAAAGCAAAATCCTTGATGCCTTCAGTATCAAAGGCGCGGCCTTGCCAGCCGGTGGCCGATCCCGCCTTGACCACGAAAAGCGCAGCCCGTCCGCAGTAGCCAGAGGTGCCTTCCAGGAGCGCGCGAAGAATTTCCTTTTGCGAGGAACCGCCGTGGATGGCAGAAACAGCTTTCAGCAGATCGCCCGCACCACTGCCGGCGTCGCCTCCCAGGAATGGCAGCGCGTCTTCCAATACCTGATGGACAAGTTTCTCGCGCAACTGCGGAAGTTGGCTTTCCAAAGCTCGGGCAACAGCTCGTTCGACAATCTGCTCGATAGGGATGTTCTCTGCCATTTTTCGTGATCGCTTTGGCCGACAGGTGCGGCTTTCCTCGGTTATTGTCCCGCAAAGCCCTGATTATAGGGAGATGGGAGTGAGCTTCGGGGTGACGGAAGTAACGGCCGGAGCGAGGTTCACTAGGAAAACGGGATTTAGCGTTATTCGAGGCTGCCAAAAAACGTCAAAACAGTTGCCCGCGGAGGCCGATTCACAAGTAAAATAGAGGTTTCCTTTTACGGCCCAGCGTGAAAATAGTTGCATCGGACTTAGAATGAGCACCATCCAACCCAAAGTGAGTGAACCTGTCAGTGACGAAATGTCACTGGTGCAGGCGGCCAAGGGCGGCGACGTCGGGGCCTTTGAGGAACTGGTCAAGCGGTACGACCGGAACGTGTTCCGCATCGCCCAGCACATCACGCAAAACCGCGAAGACGCGGAAGACGTGGTGCAGGACGCGTTCCTGAAGGCTTATGGAAACCTGAAACAGTTCCAGGGGCAGTCGAAGTTTTATACCTGGCTGGTGCGGATCGCAGTCAACGAAGCGTTGATGAAGTTGCGGCGCCGTCGACCGGAACGCATGGTTTCGCTGGACGAAGAAGTTAAGACGGAAGAAGACTCGCTGCCCCGGGAAGTTGCGGACTGGAGTCCGAATCCAGAGCAGCAGTATAACCAAGCGGAGTTGCGGGAGATTTTAACTCGCACCATCCAGGGTTTGCCGGCGAGTTTTCGCACGGTTTTTGTTTTGCGTGACGTGGAAGGTCTTTCGACCGAGGAAACTGCCGAGGCTCTGGATTTGAGCATTCCGGCGGTGAAGTCGAGGTTGCTGCGCGCGCGGTTGCAGTTGCGGGAACGGCTGAGCCGTTTCTTTCAAAGGCGCGAGGGTGGCAATGGGAAACAGACAAACGCGAGCGGAGATGGTAACCAGTGAAGTGTTCTGAATTTTTGCATGAGTTAACCGACTACCTGGATGGAGTCATTGACGCCCGTACAAAGGCTGAATTGGAAGACCATCTCGCCTGGTGCCACAATTGCTACGTAGTCTGCGATACCACCAAGAAGACCATCGAAATCTATCGTGACTCACAACTTTACGAACTGCCTGGGGACCTGCGCACCCGACTGCGTACAGCCATAATCTCGAAATGTCACGCCCAGAAAAAAGCAGGGCCGGAGAAAGTCTGAAGGCTCGCTTACTCGCCTGAAGCGCAGTCGGCTTTCCGCATATGCCTACAATGTACTTGCGGCAAGGTGTAATTCCTTGCTGCGCAAGCCTTTGATGGATTTAGAAACTCCTTCCCTACTTCTGGGTTTCTACCTGCGTAGCATACGGAACCCTTTATAGGGAAACTGAATCTAAGTATTTAGGTAGAGCCTAGTAGTGGCAGGGCTTGTGGGAGGTAAGAAATGGTCGACAAATTGTTCGACGCTTTTTTTGGCTGTTGGCATGGAAATTATAGTTTTCCTATCAGCACTCGCTCCGGTTCACGCCGCAACTCAGCGGCCTCGCTCACTGGAACCTACGTGGTGTGCCTCGATTGTGGCAAAGAGATGCCCTACGACTGGCAGGACATGAAGATCATTGGAACCCAGGCGGACCAGCGGCAATATGCACAGTCGTTGGCCACGAAACACGCCGCGTAAACTGGCTTCGAAAGCAAGAAAAAGCCGCGACTGGAGTCGCGGCTTTGTTGTCTTGCGGACGAAATATTAATTGCTGCTGCTGTCGTCGCGCCGTTTGAGGGTGGGGCGGTCGTCGTCACTGCTCTTGTCGTCGGTACCGTTTTTGTCAGTGCCTGAGGCACGCCGCAGACTGGGCTTGCTCGCGTCCTTGTGATCGACCATCTTGCGGCGATTCTCGATGGCTGCCAGACGGGCCTTGACCTCGTCGAATTCGGACGTAGTCACCGTGTATTCAGCCCGGGCGGGCAGGATGGTTGCAATCTCTTTCTGCGAGGCCTCAATACGGTCCGGAGTCTGGGGATGAGTGGCGAAGGCTTTGTCCAGCGTGCCGGGCTTCTTTTTCTCCAGCGCTTCGATCTTCTCAAAAAACGCAACAAATGCTTGAGGATCGTATCCTGTTTTATACATGTACTGGAGGCCGAGATAATCGGCTTCCGCCTCAAAGCCGCGCTGGAAACTAACAAAGGTCAGCGGCAATCCGATGCCAGCCGCGGAGCGTACTGCGTATCCAATGCCGCCACCCACGAAGATCAACGGAATGGTGCCGATATTGGCCCAATTCCCCCGGGTCATTTGGCGCATGGCGTGGCGGGCACACACGTGCGCGATCTCGTGGGCCATGACACCGGCCAGTTCGGCCTCTTCGTCCGCGGCCAGGATCAATCCGCTATTCACGTAGAAGAATCCGCCGGGGAGGGCGAAGGCGTTCACGACATCGGAGTCGATGACTTTGATGGTGAACGGTACCTGGGCGTCGGAATTGCGCACCAGGTTCTGTCCAATGCGGTTCACGTATTCGGTCACCACGGGATCTGTGACCATCTTGGAACTGGATTCAATCATCATGGAGTACTGTTTGCCCATGCGAATCTCGCTCTCAAGCGAATACCAGTCGCCCAAGCCGCGGCCACCAACGCTTTTGCGATTGCCGACGGCATCGACGTCATCCTTACCGCCGTCATGCTTCACCTTGCTGGGGTCGGGCTCGGCCACGGGCGGAGGGGTGTTTTGAGCCGGAGTTTGGGCGGAACTGCTGGCGGCACCGGTTTGAGCATTCGGCGCGCTTTGGCCATTCGTACTTTGACCGCTTTGCGGCGTCCCGGTGGACACGGTTTGATCGGTAGTGCTTTGTGTCTGCGCGAAAGCAGCGCTGGCGCTAAACGCCAGAAGGGCTGCGCTGATGGCCAAAATGCGAAGCTTCATAACCGAACTCCCTTGATGCGACTGGGCGGGCTGTTTCCAAGATTATACGCCGTCGAGACACCGCCCCCTAGGAGTAGGACGCAAGCTGACCATGGAAGGTTATCCGAACTATGGCGTCATTTGGGTCATCGGCTGATAGCGAAGACCCCGCCACCTGCGTAATAGCCGGTGCCAGTGCCCAAAACCGCTTTGCCAGCGCCGAAAATAAGGCCCGCAATGGGACGATACGCATCCCCGTTTGGGTCGCGCCCCAGAGAGAATCGCATCTCGCTCCAGGAACCGCCCGAAGCGCCCGGCGGCATGAGTTCAAAAATGGTTCCGGCGGCACGGTAGCCACCTTGGAGGGTCGTACCATATAGATCGCCCTGCTCATCCACGATGAGGTTGGAAAACGGATATTGTCCGTCGCCAGTCTTCGGATCCGAAAAGTTGTAGAGGACGGTTTCCGTCCAAGCTCCTCCTGGCAGCAAGGGGGGGCTGAGTTCGAAAACATTTCCGCAGCCCTGCCGACCGCCGGCGCAGTCAAGCGGTCCACCGTAACCGGTTGTCCCATAAAGGTTCCCTTTCCGGTCGAAAATTAGGCCGGCATAGGGATTTTGTCCGTCAAGGCCATGGAACGAGTAAAGCACAGTCTCGGTCCAAGGCTCGCCGCCTTGGGAAGGCGGCGCTAACTTGAAAACCGTGCCATACCCGCAAGGGTTGTCGTTACCTGTCGTCGCACCATAAAGCGCACCTTCGTTATCGAAGATAAGGCTGCCGACGGGGTCACTGCCGTCCGCCCCACATTGGAAGCTATACAGAATGGCGCCACTCCACGCCCCCCCGACCTGAGATGGCGGCGAGACCTCAAACACGGCACCACAGCCGTACGTCCCGCAATTCGTACTTTGTCCCCCCGAGTCCGATGTGCCATAGAAATTCCCGGAGGGATCCGTCAGCAGCATGCCCGGTTCAATACCTCCGCCCAAACTTGGGAAACTGTAGAGATTGCTTTCAGTCCATGAGTCCCCGGGCCGAGATGGTGGTGACAGTTCCCACACCACCAAACCGTAGTCCCCCTTCGATAAGTCGTATCCAGACCTGCCATAAAGATTTCCCGCGTCGTCGATCACCAAGGTGCAGGTAGGCGCGAAACCATCACTGCCACCTTGGAACGCGTAAAGCACAGCTTCCGTCCAAGATCCTCCCTGCTGCAACGGGGGCATCAATTCGTAGACGGTTCCGCAGCCTGCAGAGCTGCAGTTCGAGTTGAAGACGCCACCGAATTGGGTCGTACCGTAAAGATTGCCGGCCTTGTCCACAACCAATCCGCCGCTAGGATAGTCACCGGTGCTACCGTTCACGGCGAACGCATAGAGGACCGTTTCTCTGACGGCCCATGCGGAAGCTGAGAACAGGAGAGCTAGTCCGAGGACCAAAAGTTGACAGACTGTTGAGAACGCTCTGTTGCGAATCATAAGGACACCTCTTGAAAACACAAATAACGTCTCTACGGAGGGCTCGTCAGCGCAAGGAGACAACGCCATCGCGCGCAACGGGATTATATACCTCCCGAGGCGCCTACTTTGCTTGCCTTCTCCTAGCACACGGACGTAATATTGCGCGTCCCGCTAACCGTGTTCCCGATAAATAGGAGATACCATGCTCGACCGCCGCCGTTTCCTGACTGCTACCACTACCGGGCTTGCCGCATTCGCGCTCCCTTCCACCTTGTTGGCTCAGTTGGAGAAAACGCCTGCTTCCCTGCCCGATCCGGCGTCATTTGGCACGAATGAAGACGGCTATTGGGCGGCGTTGCGAAAGCAGTTCCTCATCCCTGAGGACGAGGTTTATCTGAACAATGGGACGGTCGGCTCAAGTCCCGCGCCGGTGCTGCGAGCGATCTTTGACGGCTACAACACCACGGAGAAGCTGGACCAGCAAGATCCCGAGGATTATCCGATTTGGGGCTATGCGGCGTGGAACGAGTTTCGCGATCCGCTGGCGGCGTTCGTGGGATGCACTCGCGACGAGATTGCGCTGCTGCGCAATGCCACCGAAGCCAACAGCTACATCGCCAACGGCATCGACTTGAAGGCCGGCGACGAAGTGCTGATGACCGACCAGGAGCATCCCGGCGGCGAGCACCCGTGGAATCTGCGAGCAAAGCGCTACGGGATCGTGGTGAAGAAAGTCACGCTGCCTAAGCCGGTGAAGGATCCGAGTCAGGTGTTGAATCTTTTCAATGATGCTGTCACATCTCGCACGCGGGTGATCTTTTTTAGTCATATCACGACAGTGACCGGAGTGGTTTTGCCGGCGAAGGAGTTGTGCGGGCTGGCGCGATCGAAAGGAATCTTGTCGGCAGTGGACGGGGCGCACGTGCCCGGTATGATGCGTTTCAATCTGCATGAGTTGGGATGCGACATGTATTCGTCGAGTCCGCACAAATGGCTGCAAGCGACCAAAGGTTCGGGCTTTTTGTTCGTGCGGGACGAGGTTATTGACCGGGTGTGGAACACGATTGCTACCGAAGGCTGGGACGAGGTCAAGATTCGCGCCGAGCGATTCCAGAGAATTGGATCCTCGAATGTACCAGCGCTATGGGGGCTGCGTGCGGCCATCAAGCTGGCCAATGATATCGGCATCGACAAAATTGAGCGGCGGCACCGCCAGCTCTGCGACTACATTCTGGCGGAGATGATAAAACGCGGCGCTGAATCGTGGACTTCGCCCGATCCGGCCATGCGCTGCGGAATTGCGACTGTGAATGTGCCGCCGATCAATCGAATCGATCTGGAGAACTCACTGTGGAAGCAGCACAAGATTCGCATTCGGGGCGGAGAGCCGTCGAAGTTGCGTTTGTCGTCGCCATACTATTTATCAAAAAAGGATATCGACCGGTTCCTGGAGAAGTTCGACGAGTACCGGAAAGCGAAAAGCGGCTCCCATTCGGGGTGACTGTCGCATGGAACCGCCATCTTGTTCTGATTTCGTAACAAAACCATTTTTTCTGTTGACAAGCGCGTCAACTATCGGATGATGGCCGATCTTTTTTGTCTGACCGAAAGGAAGGATGCGCGATGACACCCCTGGATCGCAGACTACGCGGTATGGTGGTTTTGTTTTGTTTCAATATGGTCTTGGTGGCGGTTGGACCCGTCCGTGCGGCGGCACAGAAGAATGCCAAAGCGGCATCTTCGAAGGTGGAGGATGCAGCCAAAAAAGGATTCCCTCTACGCTGTAGCAGCACAGACGTGACCAACAATATTTCTGTCGAGGCTACGCTTATCCCGGCCAAGATCGGCAAAACCATATTTGGGAAGGAAATCTCGAACAACTACGCGATCATCGCGTTGACCATATCCAACGGTAGTTCAAATGACTCGTTCATCGTGCACAGCATCTTCATTGATTACAGCCAATGGCTTTTGAGCGGCAGTTCTGTTTATTCCACCGATCACAACACGCTATGTACTGCGGACCAGAGTTCCCAGGCTGACGCGGCAGCGTCGGCGTCAGATAAGAACAAGATCCAAACGGGCCAAAGTTCTCAGGCGACGACAGCGGCGGCCAACAATGAGGAGGCCCAAACGAACCAGAATTCCCAGAACCCAGCGGGTCCGTCCGACAACAGCAAGGCCAACCCCTCGAAGTGTAAAGGGAACGTGCTTCAACCGTGGCAATCGCAGACTTTCCCAAATCAGATTGACAGCGTCGAAACCAGAATCGTCCGCGGTGAGCTGCTGGCACGGCAGCCGTGGACGACCCGGAATTGGGTGCTGCGTCTCCTGCAAGACACCGGCTCGATCGCCGCAGGATTCACTTTTGCGACCGCCGATCAGTCGTGGATTCGAGGTATCGGAGCCTATAATGCACACTTTATTCCTTCGGCGCAGGCATTCTGGCCTGATGCCACGGTGGGGCAGATGAACCAAATCAGCGACTACGGCTTCCAGGTGAATAAAGCTATCGCGAAACAGAGTTCCGATATCGTGGTGGCCTTTTTCCCGATTGATCGGTTCCTAACGCCAGGTTTTCGCAAGCTATTTCTCGAGGCACCCGCGATATTCTTTTCTCCCTATGAGGCGCTTCTGGATCCCAAGCGGCCTAAGCTGGCAGATGACATTCTGGATCCGGTACTCACAGCAGGAAGTCCCGCTGGAGGGGATGACATGAAAAAGGCGTTTTTCCAGCACCTACCAGAGATCGCAAATGGTGCTTGCGACAAACCGACGCCCTCTAACGACAACAGCCTTGAGGAAGTTTGCAACATCGCCAGGCTGCTGGACCGCACCAGTTTGAACACGGTTCGCGTGATTGTTGGCGGCACTATGACAGTTGATGTCAACAAGGTCCCGCCGCAGATCACCGATGTTGAGATCGATCAGGATAAAGACGGTTCCGCAACCTGGAAAAAAGATAGCGCACCCCTGACTGGAGTAGTGCGAGGCAGCTTCCTCGGAGGTGGTACTGCTGCGATCACGAACCTTCAGAAGGGTGTACTTCAACTCACATCCGTCTCCGAGGGCTCAAACGACACGCAACTGCATTTCTCCATAAAGTTAAGCGAAGACCTGCCGAAGGCAACCACCGAGCTGACCTTCCAAGTATCGAAGAAGTCTGATGGCTCCACTTTGACCAGCGCAACTAAGAATTACACGATCCTAACATTGCCAAAACCCGATGCCGCCGCGGATGCGGAATCCGCAAAAGTGACTCCCGCTCCCAAAGCGGAGGCGCAGCCAGTGGGTGCGGTCTCTACGCCCAAGAAACCATAGAGGGTATGCGCTTTGCCGAAAGAGGGTATGCGCTTTGCCGAACCCATGACTGCCAAAATCACCTCCGAGTTCGATCCTGACCTGGGCCGGCCAGATGCCCGCGGGATTCTCGAACCCGAATACGCGCAAAAGATCGGGGACGACTCCAAGGCTCAGCGGGTCGCAGTCATCGTCAACCATGGCATGGGTGAGCAAGTTCCGTACCAGACCATCGAAGGCGTGGCTAAGGCGGTGTGGCGTGGAGTCAAGGAGCATGGCGGGACCACGGCTTCCCATCCCTTGATTCGTCGGGTGCGGCTAGGTATTAAGGGGGAGGACGACGTCGAGAGCGAACTGGTTCGGGCGGAGGTCCTGATAGCCAGGGAAGAACAGAATTACAACGTTCACATTTATGAAGCGTATTGGGCGCCACTCACCGAAGGGAGGGTTTCACTCACCGACGTCATGCAGTTTCTGTTTAACGCGGGGTGGAACGGCTTCTGGAACACAGGAGCAAGAAAATTCCGGCGATGGATGTTTCGCAATGAGCAAATCTTCAAGCTGCCGAAGTTCAAACTTCTTGCGATTCTCACAGTGCTGATGCTTTTATTGCTGGCATTGGTCATCGTAAATGCTGTACTCGCAGCCGCGGCCTCCTCGCATGCTATCGGTGCAAGTAAAACGTTTCCTGGAGACGCCACCGCGGCGCTCACCTCTGACTTGATGGTAGCCGATTTTGCTGCGCTTCTGATTATCCTGGCCACAGTCTTATTGCCATCTCTCTACAAGAAAGCGACACAGAAAGCCCTGCCGCACTGGCTGTGCTGGTTGTGTTGGCTGCTGGTCGTGCTAGGCGCGGGGCTCATCCTACTGGCTGCTTTCCTCATGCCTCTTCAATTGAGCGGTTGCCATCCAGAGGACAATTTGTGGCCGGCGATCGTCACCTGGGCGGCGATGTCAGGGGGCGGTCATGAGTTTTTGGTTACCCTGTTCTGGGGACTAGAACTGGCGGCAGCCTATGGCGCACGATGGTTTCTAGTCGAATTTGTCGGCGATGTTACCGCCTACATTGCAGCGCATACGGCGAGCAAGTTCTATGAGCTACGCCAACAGATATGGAAGACAGCCATGAAAGTCGCTCGAGCGGTCTATCGCGCCAAAGAGGAGCAGGAGTCAGGGAGTACCCAGAATTCGCGATTTCTTTACGACAAGATCATCGTGGTCGGCCACTCACTGGGCTCGGTGATCGGGTACGACGTCCTCAATGGATTGCTGCTGGAAGATGAATTCTCAAAAGATCCTCTGAAAGTTGTTTCTCGCACTCGCATGTTTCTTACCTTTGGATCGCCCCTGGATAAGACTGCGTTCCTGTTTCGCACTCAGGCGGATATGTGTTCGCCGGTCCGGGAAGTGGCAGCAGCAGCGGTACAGCCGATGATTCAGGATTACGACCATCGACCTGAGGAATGGGTCAATCTCTACTCTAAATCCGACATCATCAGCGGTGCTCTGGATTATTACGACACCCCTGACAAGCACGATAAGAAAGGAAACGCGCTGATTCCGGTTCCTCCTGTTCCTCCTGCCATGCGGAAGCCGGTGAACAACCTGCGTGACCCAGACGCGCGTACGCCACTTGCAGCCCACGTTGAGTATTGGGACGGAGAGCTTTTCGCCAGCGAACTGGTTCGCGGCATCACAACCTAGGAAATACGGCAAGTCCCGAGCACCTAGAAGCATGCGCGCTCTAGTCGTAATATTCCAGACCCAAGTGCGTGATCAGTTCTTCCCCACGCAGATGGCGAAGAGTGTTTTTCAGCTTCATGAGTTGGATGAACAGATCGTGCTCGGGGTAGAGCCCAGGTGCAGTCATTGGTGACTTGAAATAGAAGCTGATCCACTCCTGAATGCCGAGGCCGCGCAGCGCTGTGCTCCGTTTTGCCAGATCCATGAATAACACCAGATCGAGAACAATCGGTGCCGCGAGAATCGAGTCGCGGCAGAGGAAATCGACTTTGATCTGCATGGGATAGCCGAGCCATCCGAAGATGTCGATATTGTCCCAACCCTCTTTGTTATCACCACGTGGTGGGTAATAGTTAATCCGCACCTTGTGGGTAAAATTGCCGTAGAGATCGGGATAGAGTTCGGGCTGAAGAATGTGCTCCAGTACCGAAAGTTTGGACTCTTCTTTCGTTTTGAATGACCCCGGATCTTCCAGCACTTCCCCGTCGCGGTTGCCCAAAATGTTGGTCGAGAACCAGCCGCTAAGGCCGATCATGCGAGCCTTGAATCCGGGGGCGAGGATGGTCTTGATCAGCGTCTGACCGGTCTTGAAGTCCTTGCCGCAGATGGGGGCTTCGTTCTGCCGCGAGAGCTCGTGCATCACCGGAATATCGACAGTCAGGTTAGGGGCACCGTTGGCGAAGGGTACACCTTCCATGAGAGACGCATAGGCGTAAATCATTGAGGGCGCGATGTTCGGGTCGTTCTTGAGCAGAGCCTTCTCGAAAGCTTTCAGCGATTGGTGGGCAGCACTGGGCTCGATGTAACTCTCGGTGGAACCGCACCAGATAGTGATGAGGCGTGTGGCGCCAGAACTTTTCTTGAAGGCGCGCATGTCGGCGCGGACCTGCTCGGCCAGGTCCATCTTGTTCTTGCCCTTCTTGACGTTGGGCCCGTCGATTTTCTTGACGTAGTTGTGATCAAAGACGGCTTTCTGTGGCTTTATCGACTTGAGCAACGGCTTCACTTTTTCGAGCAGATCGCGTTCCAGCACGCCGGCTTTGGTGGCCGCAGTGTACATGTCGTCTTCGAAAATGTCCCAACCGGTGAAGACCAGGTCGTCGAGGCCGGCGAGCGGAACGAATTCTTTGATCTTTGGGGAACGGGCGTCGGTGCGCTTGCCCAGTCGAATGGTGCCCATCTGAGTGAGCGAACCGATGGGCTTGGCGATTCCCTTGCGCACGGCTTCGACGCCGGCCACGAAAGTTGTGGCGACTGCGCCCATGCCGGGGATCATGACGCCGAGCTTGCCCTTGGCAGGCTGGATCTCGCTGCCGCTATATTTTTCGTTTGCGATTTTTGCGTGCTTCCGCTGAGTCGCCATGGGGTGGCCACGTCCTTATGAGAATTTTGGGATTAAGGCAAACAGATATGTTCTCGTACTTGCTAGGAGAATTGCAACCAAGAGACGCGGAAGGTGGAAGATGAGAGTTCGAACGGGTGGAGGAGGGATTGAGTGGAACGACCCAACTTGCTAGATTGTGGTTGAAGCGCACTCGACGGTGAAGAGACTACTTCCCTTCCAGATCGACGGTCTTGATCGGCAAGTCCCAATGCGCATCGAGGATTTCGAAGCGTTGCTGCTCTTCCTTGGCATAGATTTCCTGGTCAGGGAATAGTTGTTTCTTAAGTGCGTCTTCGTCGAAGGGTTCGTTGGCGACGGTCGCATTCTTGAAGACGATGGTGACACGATAGTCCCAGCGGCCGTCTTCGGTGGTGTGATAGCGGGGCTGGTCCATCCATACTTTGAGCATGCGACCCATCTCGACTTCTTTCTTGAGCAAGGGGTAGTGATTTTTCTTGAAAAGGCGCAGGAATTCGTCGGCGTGTCCCCATTTGGCTTTGTAGTAGTACTCGATGACGAAGGGTTGGCCGGAGGACGGGGATACGGACTGATCACTAGTTGCCAGTGGCGCTGCCACTGCGCAGAAAAGCAGAATTGCCGTGACTCTCACAAAAACGATCACGATAATCTCTCCCACTAGAAGCGAAATCAATCGACTTAAATTATCATGCGGGATAGGAACTAGCAGAAGGTCTCTTAGAAAGGACAGGCGTGGCCGCTTTATTCAAGTTTACAAATCCCATTCGGATCGACAAACAGACGATGATCGGGCACACCTTGGGTGCGGAAACTTATGTACACTGGTCCGTTTTCGCAGTGGCAGCCCTGATTTTGGCCGGAGTCCTGCGACATCCTGGACTATCTCTACTCGGGTTATCGGCCTATTTCGCTGTCATGGTGATCCATGAGGCAGGTCACCTTATTGCTGCTCAACGCCTAGGGTGCACAGTGTTTTCAATCAATTTGTATCCGGTTTTCGGCGTTACACATTTCAGTACACCATGGTCCCGAGTGGACCACTGCATAATCGCGTGGAGTGGGGTACTAGCTCAGGCTTTGGTCGCGATTCCGTTGATAGCTTGGTCGCAGTTTTCGGGTATACGCGCTTCGAAGCTGTGAACATGTTGTTTGCGATCTTGGGGTTCTACAGTGTGGGGGTCGCTATCTTCAACTTGCTACCCATCCCTCCGCTCGACGGAGCTACAGCCTGGGGAATCATTCCTGCACTCTGGGCTCGCAGAAAGTCCGAAACACGAACATACAGGCGCAACTGAATTCGAGAATTACACTCGGGCGCCGATTCTATTCTGCCAGTGCGACCAGGCGAACCAGACTACGCCCGCGACAATGACTATTCCGATGACAGCATCGAATTGGTGAAAATATTTGCCCAGCTCGCGCCAGTTTTCGCCCAGCTTCATGCCGACCCAAGCCAAAACAAAACACCACAACCAAGAGCCAAGAAAAGTATAGAGATGGAAGCGTCCACGCGGCATGCGGGCAATGCCGGCAGGCAGGGCGATAAACGTCCGGACCACGGGCAGCAGCCGGGCGATGAACACGGCAAGATATCCCCAGTGCGCAAAGAAACGGTCGGCCCAGCCCAGTTCGCGGCGGCTTAGTAGAATCCAGCGACCGTATTTTTCTACCAGCGGACGGCCACCGTAGTAGCCAATTTCATACGCAACCAGCGAACCTAGATTGCAGCCGATCGCGCCCGCAGTAGCCACCAATAACAGCTTCAGTGTCCCTTCGTAGACGAGGTAACCGGCGAAAGGCATGATCAATTCCGAAGGCAGTGGAATGCATGCGGACTCGATCGCCATCAACAGGGCAACGCCGCCGTAGCTAGTTGCGGCAATCACCGACTTGATAAACAGGAACAGTATGCCGAGGATTTTTTCAGTCATAGGGAATCAGAATGCGCTATCGACAGGCTGGGATACCCGTCGCAGGTAGCTAGAACGAGCCTTCCTGGGTAAAGGTAAATCCGGGCAACGAGGCGCCCTCGGCAGTCTTGGCGACTTTGACGCGCGTAGTGTTGGCGTCTGGTGCTGTGACTTCGGCGGGACGCAAGACGGCGTATTGGGCGAAGACTTCGCTGTAAACCTTGGTGACGAGATAGTCTTTTCCGTCGTCGTCTTTGCGCCAGACTTGGCCGAGCTTGATTGACTTAACCGCCACGGTGCCTTCCTTGATCTTGCTTGGGTCAACTCAGACTACCTAGGCGGCGCGTCCGCGTCAAATTACCGCGAGACGCATATAGCATCGTTCGTTCTGCTACCATTTAGTCTCATTTTTGTCAGGAGTAAAGACTTCCATGCCACGCGGTGTCATGACGAGACAACCAGCCAAGACCGGACGCCACGAAAGAGCGCGAGTTACGCCCCCGGCAAAGCCTTCCCGAAACAAGGCCGCGACCCCGCGCCGGCCCGCACGAACGGGGTCGGCTATCTCTACAAAATCGAAGTACAATCCGCTCGCGCCAGAGCGCATCGCGGAAATCCTCAATCGGCTGGACCAACTTTATCCCGGTGTTACCTGTGCGCTGACTCACAAAAGCGCATGGGAGCTGCTGGTGGCAACGATTCTGTCGGCGCAGTCGACCGACGCAAATGTCAACCGGGTCACGCCCGACCTGTTTCGCAAATATCCCACAGTGCAGGATTTTGCCGCGCTGACTCCGGAGCAGCTTCAACCGGATGTCCGGTCTACCGGCTTTTTCCGCAATAAAGCGAAGTCAGTGGTGGGAGCCGCGAAGATGATTGTCGCTGATTTCGGCGGCGAAGTACCCGCAGAGATGGACCAGTTGCTCACCCTACCTGGCGTGGCGCGTAAAACGGCTAATGTTGTTCTGGGAACATGGTTCCGCAAAGCCGAGGGCGTGGTAGTGGACACCCACGTTACCAGAATCTCGCGGCGGTTGGAGCTGACCAAAAACACGGATGCGCCCAAGATTGAGCAAGATCTGATGAAGGTGATTCCGCGGGAGAAGTGGATATTATTCGCGCATCAAATCATCTGGCATGGACGCAAGCTGTGCATCGCGCGGCGTCCGAAGTGTATGGAGTGCCCGCTAGAGAACCTCTGCCATGCGGCGGACAAGACCTGGAGTACGGTGGAGATCCATAAGAACGCAAAGTAGTGAATGTTAGACTTTCCCCACCATATATGCGCACTCCAGTCTTCCCTTTGTTTGCTATCGTCATATTCATGAGTACTGTTGCATCCGCCCAGACTCTGCCCGTGCCCCAGGCCATCACTGATCCCAAGCAGATCACCAGTAAGCCGAACGCGAACGTTGAACAATTCCAGCAAAGTCTGGCGATCGAAAAGCTGTACATGACGCGGCAGATTGGGCCGGCGTCGTGGTCGCCCGACGGCAAACAGTTAGTTTTTGTCGCGAATATCAGCGGCCGCAATAATCTTTGGCTGGTAGATTCCGATGGTGGCTGGCCGACGCAACTCACGGTGAGCGACCAGCGGCAGACCAGCCCAACCTGGTCGCCGGATGGAAAGTGGATCGCCTACATTTCGGACTACGACGGCGATGAGCAATGGGACGTGTTCATGGTCTCGCCCAAGACCGGACAAGTGGTTAATCTCACTCATACACGCGAGATTTCCGAAGAGAATCCGCGCTGGTCGCCGGATGGGCGATACCTAGCCTATAGCGTGAAGCCAAAAACTTCATCGGTATATGAAATCGACGTGTTCGACAAGCTGATGCGCTCGGTGAAACACGTCACTACCGGGACTGCCGCGGACAAGATCAACGACAATCCCATCTGGTCGCATGACGGCAAATCGATTGTGTACACCCAGTCGCAGGCTAAGGGCACGGACTCCAATATCTTCATTGCCGATGTGGCCAGCGGAGAGAGCACTCTGCTAACGCCGCACCAAGGCGAACGGCTTTACGAAGCGGAGGACATCTCCCCCGATGGCACCAAGCTGCTGATGACCTCGAATGCAGCCAATGGCTATGAGAACGTTGGACTGCTCGACATTGCCGACAAGAAAATCTCCTGGTTGACGAAAGACAAGTGGGAGATCAGCGGGGGCAACTTCTCTCCTGACGGCAAGTCAGTGACATGGACCGCGAACGTGGACGGAAACACCGAAATCTATCTGCACGGTCTGGATGCGGGGACGACGAAGGTACTGCCGCTTCCCAAAGGCGTGAACTACCCAGTGGGAGCGCAATCAGCTTTCGATCACGACGGTTCGCGGCTCCTCTACAACCACAATGGGCCGAATGCCCCTGGGGATCTCTGGACCTACGGACTGGCTTCCGGCAAGTCACAGCAGATTACTAACTCCCTTGTAGCGGGCGTGCGTGCGGAGGACATGGTTGAGCCGTTTCTGGTGCACTTTCCCAGCCGCGACGGCAAGTGGACGATTTCGGCATTTGTTTACGTCCCCTACAACATGGTGCGTAACGGCCAGAACGCAGCCTTGGTCTATGTGCATGGTGGACCGACATCGCAAACTGTCAATTCGTTCAACCGCTTCATTCAGCACATGGTCAATCAGGGATACATGGTAATCGCGCCCAACTATCGCGGGTCGACGGGCTATGGAAAGGAATTCCAGCAGGCAAATTTGTTTGACATGGGCGGCGGAGATTTGCAGGATGTGATGGCAGCGGCCGACTTCATCAAACAGACCGGCTATCTCGATCCCAAGAAGATTGCGCTCGTGGGGGGCAGTTATGGCGGCTATCTGACGATGATGGGAGTGACCAAAGCTCCCGAAGTTTGGGCAGCCGGCGTGCCCATTGTGCCGTTTGTGAACTGGTTCACTGAAATTCGGAACGAAGATCCGGTACTGCAACAGTCGGATTTGGCAACTATGGGCGATCTGGAAAAGAACAAAGATTTGTTTCATGATCGCTCGCCGATTTTCTTTGTCGATAAGATTAAAGCGCCATTGCTGTTGCTGGCAGGCGGGAACGATCCGCGATGTCCTAAAGAAGAGTCGCAGCAAGTCATAGATGCAGTGAAAAAGCGCGGTGGAACGGTGGAATTGAAAGTCTACGAGAATGAGGGGCACGGGTTCGCGCGGGTGGAGAACCAGATTGATGCTTACAAGCGAGTGTCGGATTTCCTGAAGGCGCACGTGCCTCCGGCAGATTGCGGCTGCACGATCAAGGATTAGAAGACGCGTAAGCGGCGACTCTACTCGACTGCTTTGGTGATCGCGTCAATAAGGCCGGGGATGGTGTATTCCCTGGCTTCGATGTCGACCGAGAGGCTAAGATCGCGCAGAGTCGATGAAGTCACGGGACCGATTGAGGCTAGTTGGGTTTCTCTAATGTAGGCGCGGGCATCCTGTCCATGATGGTTCCCTTCCAGTAGCGCCACAAAATTCCGTACCGTGGATGAACTGGTAAATGTAATCGTGTGAGGACAGCGATTTGGGTCTTTAAGAACTGCGAGTAGACGCGCACGAGAAGACCGCGGAATCACGGTTTCGTATGCCTCGACTACATTGACCTTCGCACCCAGCTCGCGGAGTTCACGGGGAATCACGTCGCGAGCCACACTGGCGCGAGCAAGCAGCACGCGCTTCCCTGCTACTCTCCGTCGCAAACTCTTGACGACCGCCTCGGCTACGTATTCCTTAGGAACGACGTGGACTTTCACACCATGCTTCTCAATGGCATGCTTCGTGGCGGGCCCGATGGCCGCAATTTTCAGATGTTGTAGGTGCCTCTTGGTGAGGTGTCTCTTCTTGAGCCGGCCCCAGAGAGCTTCGACTCCGTTCACGCTGGTGAGGATGAGCCAGTCGTAGGTGTCGATATTCTTTAGAGCAGCGTCCAGCAGCTTGTAGGATCTCGGCGGGCGAATTTCGATGAACGGAATCTCGACGACTTCAGCGCCGAGCTTGCGCAGGCCCGATGAAAGTGCGCCGGCCTGATGGCGGGCGCGGCCGACGAGAATGCGAATGCCAGCGAGAGGCCGATGATTGGTCAAGTATTTTCTTCCCTAAAAGATCAAAAGCTTAACGCAAAGATCGCAGAGAACTACCGCGAGTTCGCGAAGAAGAGCTACGGGGGTTGCGGTAGGGCCATCTCCTGCCCATACACTGCCTCGAGAATCGCCTTGCCTCCGCTCCGGAGCAACGTATCACCGACAGACTCGCCAAGCTGAACCGGATCGTTACCGTCGGCTGATTCGCGCAGAACTTGCGAACCATCAGGGCTGGCCACGACCGCCTGAAGGTGCAAACGCCCGCCCCGCATTACTGCTAATGCGCCAATGGGGACTTGGCAACCACCTCCGAGTCTGCCCAACAGGGCACGTTCGCAGGTCGTACTGGCACGGGCTTCAGAGTCGTCGAGGAATGTCAGCAGTTGCAAAGCAGCGGCGTCTCCCGCGCGTACCTCGACCGCCAGCGCACCCTGGCCGGCGGCGGGGCACATCACGTCCGGGGATATGTATTGTTTGATCAGTTCGGTTTTGCCCAGACGATTGAGGCCAGCGGCGGCGAGAATGATGGCGTCATATTCGCCAGCTTCAAGCTTGGCGAGGCGCGTGTCCACGTTTCCACGTAAAGGTTGGATTTCCAAATCGGGGCGAAGGACTTTCAGCTGCGCCTGCCGCCGCAGGCTGCTGGTCCCGACGCGCGCGGGTCTCGGCAGCTTTTCGATGCTTGCATACTTGCGCGAGCAGAACACGTCGCGCGGATCGTCTCTCCTGGGCACGGCCGCAATCTCGTACCCGGGCGGAAGCTCGGTTGGCAAATCCTTCAAGCTATGCACGGCGAGATCTACACGCCCAGCGGCCAGCGCTTCTTCAATTTCCTTGGTGAACATGCCCTTGGTGCCGACTTTGGCCAGTGGCACATCTGTGATCTTGTCGCCGGTGGTCTTGATGATTTCGATTTCGACTTCATGGCCGCGTCCGCGCAGCAGTGCGGCGATGTGGTTGGCTTGCCAGAGCGCGAGTTGCGATCCGCGAGAGCCGATGCGGAGACGCGCCATTAGGCGCCGCCTCCAGATCCGTCTCCGGACTTCGCAGCTTTCTTGCTTTCCAGGTTGAACAGGCGGCGGACGACTTCGATGATCGTCGTAGCTTCGGACTCGCGCGCAGCGGTCTTGAGCGTGCTAATCGGCGTGTGCATGATCTTGTTGACGATACCTCGGGTAAGCGCGTCAACCGCCAATTCCTGCTCAGGAGAAAGCGGTCCCAGGCGGCCGCGGACACGATCGATTTCCGCTTGCCGGATGGTTTCCAAATGATCTTGCAACGAAACAATAGTGGGAACAACCTCGAGGGCTTGCAGGCGAGCATGGAAGCGCTCGACTTCGGTATTGATAATGTTGTCGGCGAGTTCGGCTTCCTTTTGGCGATCGGCGACGTGTGAAGCCACAGCTTGCTGCAAGTCGTCGATGTCGTAGACGAAGATACCGTCGAGCTTGTTCATTTCCGGATCGACATCGCGCGGGACAGCAATGTCGATAAAGAACATGGGACGGTTTTTGCGGCGGCTGAGGAAGATCTCGCCGTGCTCACGGCGAAAAATTGCATGTGGAGAGCCGGTCGAGGTGATGACAATGTCCCCTCGGTCACAGGTATCGTGCAGCTGGCTGAACTCAATGGCTTGGCCATTGAATTGGTGCGCCAGACGAATGGCTCGGTCGTAGGTGCGATTGGAAACGAAGATAGACTCCGCACCATGGGCCAAAAGATGACGCGCTGCCAACTCACTCATCTTCCCTGCGCCGACCAGATAGACGTGCTTACCGTTGAGCGATCCGAAAATCTTCTTGGCTAGCTCGACGGCCACCGACGCCACTGACACTGCTGACGATCCCACCTCGGTTTCGGAGCGTACTCGTTTCGCCACCGCGAAAGCACGAGTGAGCAGCTGATTGAGGTGTGACTGGACAGCACCGACCGCCCGTGCGGTAGCGTAGGCCTCCTTCACTTGCCCCAGGATCTGAGCTTCGCCAAGCACCATCGAATCAAGGCTAGAAGCTACACGGAACAAATGGCGGACCGCATCCTGCTCGCGGTATTCGTACAAGTGTGGATCGAGAATGGAATCGTCGAGCTGAAAGTAATCCCGCAGAAAAGCGCGCAAGTCGGCTCCGCCGTTTCGAGTCTGGGCCAGCAACTCAACACGATTGCAGGTGCTGAGAATGAGGCCTTCATCTACGCCCGGGTGGTGAGTGAAGCGTTTCAGGGCCTCAGGCAGGCGCGAATCGGAAATCGCGAGGCGCTCGCGAACCTCGACCGGCGCGCTCTTATGATTAACGCCGATGAGGTGAAAGCTCATGACTGGGCAAACCTGTGAATGGCGCTGAAGTAATTTGCCACCCATGCGACTACCGCAGCGATAAAGGCGCCGGCCGCCAGGTACGCGGCCCGGCGGCCGCGCCAGCCTGCGCTCCAGCGAGTGAACAGTAGAAGCAGATACACAGTCCACATCAGGATGGACAGCAGAATTTTCGGATCAAGCAGATCAATGCGTCCATAAGTGGATTGTGCGACGACAGATCCGGCAATCAAGCCCAGGGTCATGAACGGAAACCCGAGAAGCAACGAGCGAAAACCGATTTCATCGATGACTTCGAGTGCCGGCAAGCGGGAAAGGATTCCTGGACGCTTGGCCTTAAGCGACCGTTCTTGAATCAGGTATAGGAGGCTGGCGCCGAAGCTCAAAATGAGCGCGGCATAGCCGGTGAAGATCAGGGCGATGTGAGCAAACAACCATCCCGTACGCACTCCCGGTGAGGTAATCAGGAACGGAGTCTGGCTAGTGGCAGAGAGAAACGTCAGCAAAAACACCAACGGGAAGACGATGATGCCGGGAGAAGTGGTGTGATAGACCATGTACACGAGCAGGAAGACGACCATTACCAGAAAACCCAGTACCGACTCGGCATTTTGAACCGAAGTCAGTGTCGCCTGGCCGGAAACCAGGAAAGCTTCGGTCAGCGAGACAAAATGAAACACCATCCCCAGGTAAGACGCGTGCAGAGCGATACGGTTCAGCAAGTCGCTGGTGCGGGTCAACGCCACCAAAGCATAGAGCAAACCGACCGCGTAACAACCCAGCGCGACTCGCAACCAAAGGGCAGGCATGGGGATGGAAATCCTCTATGGGATTATAGCTGCGCTGGAGCAGAGGGGCACAGGTCGGAAGTGCCAGGGAGGGTCAATCTACGCCGAGCGTAGTCATGGCCTTTTCCAAAATCGCGGAGTCCACCCAAAGCTGGCGTCCGTGGGACATCAAGTCTTCGACTTCATCAAAGGCCTGGAAGAGGCGCAGCTTGACGACGCCGTATTGTTCGGCATCGGTCAGCGGGCGGCCATGACGCGCTCCCCACGCCTGCACTGCTTTGCCGGGGAGGAAAACACTTACAGAAAAGGTGGTCTTGCGGTCGGAGGTCACATCGAAAATGTATTCCTTCGTGGCTTCCTGAATGCCCTGGGCGGGAACCGGCCGATCGCCGACGAAATAGTACTGATAAACGTAACCTTGCCCCCCGGTGTAAGTCTTCATGCGGCGGATGGTCATAACTCCTAATCGATCCGCGCGTCGCGCAGGCGCTTGATGGCCGTCTCCGAGGTCAGCGGCGAGTAGTACACCTCTTTAAACGTATATGATTTCGACTTTGCCGAAAGGATAGGCATGATCTCGATGTGCCAGTGATAGTCCTCATCGATAGTTTTCCAGTAGCCCAGACTCCCGGAACGATGCAGGCTGTTCGGCGAGGTGTGTAGAACCAGGTGGAATGATTCGGTGATGGTGCGAATGCGCTGCAACGTCCGGCGAATGAGCGCGCCCAAGTCCGGCAGCATATTCGAGCGGTTGAGTCCCATGCGTTCGAAGGCGGCCTCGTGGGTACGGGGCAGAATCCAGGTTTCGTAGGGCACGCGCGGCGCGTACGGCAAAAGGGCGATGAAATCACCACGAGACTCAAGCACACGCAGTTCCTGCCTGGTCTCCTGGGAAATAATATCGCAGAAAACGCAGCGCTCCTTTTGCGCAAAGTATTCGCGGCTGGCACGTAGTTCGTATAGAACGCGGCGCGGCACAAATGTAGTCGCCGTGAGCTGGGACGAGGGATGCTCAAACTCCTGCCCAGCGCTGCTGCCGTGGTCTTTGTAGATGCTGACGTACTTGAAGCGCCCATCGCGCTTCAGATCCTGGATGCGCTGTGCCGCCAGCAGCAGAAACTGGCCAATCTCGGCGTCGCTGGCGTTCCAGAGATGCCCGTCGTGACGGGGATTCTCGATTAGCACCTCATGGGCGCCAACGGGACGCATGCGGTCGTAGATACCATCGGCGCGTCGGGACGCCTCACCCTCAATGTGATACAAAGCGGTTGGATGCACCACAGCTCGCTGCCCGCCCGACATGCTGGCGATCAGTTGCGGCGGTTGGTCCGAATCTGGGCACAAACTGCACGACGATTCCGACCGGGGAGCGATATCGGGGACGTCGTCACCGGTGATGACCCAAGAGCGAGTGATGGGATCTTTGCGAAGCTCCATGTCGAATAAGGAAAACACCTGCGGGTGAGTGGCGTCAACTGTGATCTAAGACACAGGAATGGCAGCCGCGGTTTGTTATAATCCGCCCGAACCCCCGAAGACTGTTCTTTGCCGGTAAGACCCGCTCTCTACTTGCCATGACCGAGCCGTCCACTCCGCTGATGCGGCAATATGCCGCTATAAAAAAGCAGCATCCCACCGCCTTGCTATTTTTCCGCCTGGGCGACTTCTACGAGCTTTTCTTTGACGATGCGGTGATGGCGTCGCGGGAGCTGCAGATCACCTTAACTTCTCGCAACAAGGAGAAAGGTGTCGCGGTCCCGATGTGCGGTGTGCCGTATCACGCGGCAGAAGGTTATATATCCAAGCTCATTCGCAAAGGATTCAAAGTCGCAGTCTGTGAGCAAGTGGAGGATCCGCGGCTGGCGAAGAAATTGGTGCGGCGCGAAGTGACGCGAGTGGTCACGCCGGGAACCGCCGCCGATTCGTCGTTGAATTCCGAGGAGAACAATTTTCTGGCGGCAGTGGCGCAAACCGGTGATCGGGCGGGTTTTGCGGCGTTGGACCTTTCGACTGGCGAATTTCGAGCGACCGAGTTTCGAGGCGAAGATGCGGCCCAGAGAATCCAGGATGAGTTGCAACAGCTAAGGCCGAGAGAGATTTTGTACGGTTCGGCGGCGCCGTTGTTTGAGGCACGAGAAAAAGCCGCTGCTCCGGGATCGGCCCCCCAGCCAAGGTCTGCGGGAGCTATGTGGTCTGAAACGCCTTTGGACGATTGGATTTTTGCCCCGGACCATGCCATTCCTCTGCTCGAAAATCATTTTGGAGTGTTATCGCTAGAAGGCTTTGGGTTGGCGGGCAAGCCGGCGGCGGCTTCGGCCGCGGGAGCGATTCTCTACTACGTGCGTTCCACGCAGCGTGGCACTCTCGATCATGTGGACCGCATCGGATTCTACGAACGGCAAAATTGCCTGGTGCTGGATGCGGTTACTGTGCGCAATCTTGAGTTGATCGAACCGCTGTTTACGGGAACCGACGACGGGGTAACGCTATTCCGCTCAATTGACGCCACGGTCACACCGATGGGCAAACGCCTGCTGCGGTCGTGGATGCTGCGGCCGTCGATTGAGCCAGTGGAAATCAACTCTCGACTCGATACGGTGCACAGCCAGGTCAAAGAGCTGATGATGCGGGAGGAACTGCGGCGGGCACTAGACGGGATTCTTGATCTGGAACGGCTTCTTAGCCGGGTGACGCTGGAAACGGCCAACCCGCGTGATGTGCTGGCGCTGGCGGCATCACTCGCAAAGATTCCAGCAGTGAGAAGTGCCTTGGCGCGGTTCGATGCCGAACGAATGAAGACGCTTCATGGGGCCATCGACGAACTGGGTGATTTGCGTGGCCGGATCGAAGCGACTGTCGTGCCTGAGCCGCCGCTTTCACTGAGCGACGGCGGCGTTATTCAGCCGGGAGTGGAACAGGAGTTGGACGAACTACGCGGTCTCAGCCGCAACAGCAAGCAATACCTGGCGCAGATTGAATCGCGAGAACGCCAGCGTACCGGAATCGCGTCGTTGAAGGTGAAATTCAATTCGATCTTTGGGTACTACATTGAGATATCGAAGGCCAATCTTCACCTGACGCCTATAGAGTACGAGCGCAAGCAGACGTTGGTGAATGCGGAACGATATACCACGCCCGAGCTTAAAGAATACGAATCGAAGATTCTGGACGCGCAGGAGAAGATCGTCGAGATCGAGAGGCGGCTATTTGCGGAACTGCGTTCGGCGATTGCGGGAGAAGCACGGCGCATCCGGCAAACAGCATTGGCTTTGGCCGAAGTGGACGTGCTGGCGGCGCTGGCCCATATCGCAGCCCTGCGCAATTATTGTCGACCGAAGTTCGACGAGTCTGCGGACATCGAGGTTGTCGGGGGACGGCATCCGGTGATTGAGCTGCAGGATTTCGCCGGCGAGCGCTTCGTTCCCAATGACCTGTATCTCAACTCAACGACTCATACCGTGCTGGTGCTAACCGGGCCGAACATGGGAGGCAAGTCGACTTATCTACGACAGACGGCGCTGGCGGTCATTTTGGCGCAGATGGGGTCGTTCGTGCCGGCTAGTTCTGCACGGATGGGAATCGTGGATCGAGTATTCACTCGCATCGGGGCCAGCGACAACCTGGCGCGAGGCCGGTCCACGTTTATGGTCGAGATGACGGAGACGGCAGCGATTCTACACACTGCGACGCAGCGGTCACTGATTCTGCTGGATGAGGTCGGGCGTGGCACCTCCACATACGACGGGCTGGCCATTGCGTGGGCATCCGTCGAATACATTCATGCCCGCACGCGGGCGAAGACGCTATTTGCGACCCATTATTTTGAGCTGACGGAACTGGCCGATCAGCTCTCCGGGGTGAAGAACTACCACGTGTCGGTCAAAGAAACTGGCAGCGGGATTGTGTTTCTGCGCAAGGTCGAACCTGGGCCCGCGGATCGTAGTTATGGGATCGAAGTGGCGAAGCTGGCCGGATTGCCGAATGAGGTAGTGGAACGAGCACGCGAGGTGCTGGCCGAGCATGAGAGTGCAGAGCAGCGGCTGACCGCGCAACTGGCGAGTGATGAACGGCAGCCGCGTCCGCCGGCACAGTTGACCATTTTCACGCCCTTGTCACAACCGGTTCTCGACCGCCTGCGTGAAGTGGACTTGAATCGGCTAACGCCGCTGGAAGCACTGAATTTGCTGGCCGAGCTAAAGAAAGAAATCTAACCACAGGAAAAAAGGGGACACGGAGGTGAGTAAGAACTCAAGTCTGCCCATCGGCCAGTTAATTATTTTAGGCTTTGAGGGCACTGAAATATCGCCGTCAGTGCGCTCCCTTCTGACTCGAATTCAACCGGCGGGCGTGATCCTTTTCGCCCGCAATATTGTCAGCGCGGAACAGACACACAAACTCCTCCAGGACTGCCAGACCTGCGTTTCCACTCCATTATTCACTTGCGTCGATATGGAAGGCGGAAGGGTTGACCGGTTTCGGAATGTAACCGGACCGGCACCGTCCGCGGCGGAAGTGTACGCGACGAGCGACCGGCAACTCTTCCGCAAGCACGGCAAGGTGATCGGAGACTCTTGCCGGGCGATGGGATTCAACACCGACTTTGCCCCCGTGGTGGATCTGGCATTCGAGGCATCGCGCACCGTGATGAGTTCGAGGGCCGTCTCGGCGGATCCAAAAGAAGCGGTTGTCTACGCTCGCGAATTTCTTTCCGGGCTGCGCTCAGCGGGTGTATTGGGTGCAATCAAGCACTTCCCCGGCTTAGGCGAAGCGAATCTGGACACACATCTTGAACTGCCGAGCGTGGAGAAATCATGGAAACAACTTTGGAAGCAGGATATGGCTCCGTATCGCGCCTTACGCCGGAATGCTCCTATGGTGCTAGTGGGACATGCGGCATATCCGGCGGTAACGCCGGATCGCATTCCGGCGTCGTTGTCGAAGAAGTGGATTACGGATACGCTGCGCAAGAAGATCGGCTATCACGGCCTGATAGTGTCAGACGATCTCGAGATGGGTGGCGTTCTAAAAGCCGCTTCGATCGGGCAGGCTGCGGTCGGTCATATTCGAGCCGGTGGAGATTTGTGCCTGGTGTGTCACGTTGCCGAACATGTAGAGCGAGCATACGAAGCGCTGGTTCAAGAAGTGGAGCGTGATCGCAAGTTTGCGCGGCGCTGCCAGCAGTCGTTGGCGCAAGTGCAGAGATTCAAGAAGAAATCGAAAGAGGTGAAGCGAAGAAAATCTACTCCTTCCCCAGAAAAGGTTCGGGATCTCTCACGACGCTTGCGGGAATTTGGAGAGCAAGTACGGCTGGCGGCCATCAAGCGGCAGGAAGAGGCATGATCGTCGCCGGGGTCATGAGCGGGACTTCCGCCGATGGAATCAACGTCGCATTGGTGCGTCTGGAAGATGCGCGCCGGACGAAGACGCGCGGCCTCCAACGAATAAGGTTTGAACTGATTGGACACGCGGAATATCCATACCCACAAACAGTTCGCAAGTTTGTTCTGGCGGTCATGAATTCGCAGCAGGCCGGCGTCGCAGATCTCGCGCGGCTGAACTTTCTGCTGGGGGAGCTTTACGCGGAGGCAATACTCACCACCCAGCGACGTTTTCGCGTGAAGGCTGAATTGGTCGGCTGCCATGGACAGACGATTTACCACCAGGGCGAGGCCGCGTCGTTTTTTGGGCGGAAACTGGCAGTGACTTGGCAGACTGGCGAAGGCGCCGTGATCGCAACGCGTGTGGGCGTGCCAGTGGTGAGTGACTTTCGTCCGGCAGACATGGCGGTTGGCGGGAAAGGCGCGCCGCTGGTTCCCTTCCTCGATTTTCTGCTTTATCGTGATGCCCATGTTGGACGAATCGTTCAGAACATTGGTGGCATTGCCAACCTGACCGCCATCCCGGCTGGAGCTTCGAGCGCGCAGGTGATCGCTTTCGATACTGGTCCAGGCAACATGCTGATAGACGCAGTGACAGAGCGTCTTTTTCATAAGCCGTATGATTGCGACGGACGCGTGGCGGCGTCTGGTAAGGTGCTGGATCGTGCGGTCGCAGAAATCCTGCAGCAGCCTTTCTTTCGGCGGAAACCGCCCAAAACCGCTGGGCGCGAAGAATTCGGACGCGAGTTTGCAGAGAAGTTTGTGCGGCGGTGCGGACGCGCCGTTTCCCGCGACATTGTGGCCACGGCGACAGCGTTAACTGCTAGGTCGATTGCCGATTCTATCCAGCGTTTGGTTCTAGGCAGGCGGCGCGGTTACGGGGAATTCATCGTCTCCGGCGGGGGAGCGAAGAATCCAACTTTGATGGCGATGTTGGCCACCGAGCTGTGGCCACTGGGTCTTGAGATTCGCTTGTCCGATGAATTTGGTCTGCCTTCGGAAGCTAAAGAAGCGGTGGCGTTCGCGGTTCTGGCATACGAGTCCTGGCATCGCCGGCCATCCAATATGCCGTCAGCAACGGGGGCAAAGAGGCCAGCAATTCTTGGAAAGATTTCCTATGCGTAGGCACTTTCGCCGCTACGCGGGGGAGGCACAGCCGAGGGCGGCTGCGCCCACGCGGTCTTTTCTGATTCGAACCGCGAGTCTTGCTGCTTGTCTCGCGCTGCTCACCGCGTGTTCTGCGAGGCCTGATCCGAATACGCTAGTCATGATCATCGAGAGCAGCCCCACCAATCTCGATCCGCGAGTGGGGCTGGATGCGTATTCAGAACGCATCGACACACTGCTGTTCGACGATCTGCTCACTCGTGATGAGCACCTGAACGTGCAGCCGCAGTTGGCGGAAAGCTGGGACATTCCCGATCCCAAGACCTATATATTTCATCTTCATCACGGAGTGAGGTTTCACGACGGGCGACCGCTCACTTCGCGGGACGTGAAGTGGACATTCGATTCCCTGCTCGAAGGCAAGATTCGCAGCACTAAAGCCGCGGCTTACCGCTGGGTGGATCGCATAGACGCACCGGACGACTTTACTGTCGTCTTTCATCTAAAGGAACCGTTTACCCCACTCCTGTGGAACCTATCCGACGGAGCGATTGGCGTCGTACCCTACGGCTCAGGCAGTGAAATCTCCGGTCACCCCGTTGGATCAGGGCCATTTCGTTTCGTTAGCGCCGAGCAAGATAAGGAAGTCGTCATCGAACGCAACGATGACTATTGGGGCCAGAAACCAAAGTTGCAGCAGGTTCGTTTTACGGTTGTCCCCGATACAACGACGCGCGCGCTGGAACTGCGGAAAGGGAGCGCAGACATCGCCATCAATGCCCTGACCGGAGACCTGGTTCTGACGCTCGCGAAGGAGCCCAACCTGGAAGTACTCCACGCTCATGGTACGGTGCTGTCCTATTTTGCGTTCAACACGCGCGACCCGATTCTGAAAGATGCGCGAGTGCGACAGGCAGTCGCGTACGCCATCGACCGCCAGCCGATCATCCATTATCTGTTGCGCGATTTCGCGCGACCCGCTGACAGCCTGCTTCCGCCTGAAAGCTGGGCCTACGACCCGGAGCTAACTCATTACGAACACGATCCGCAGCGGGCACGGCAACTGCTGGAACAGGCCGGATACCCTGCGGTCAACGGCGTGCGGTTTCATCTCACCATGAAGACCTCGACCGAGGAAAGCACGCGTCTGCTGGCGGCAGTGCTACAACAGCAGTTACGAGAAGTGGGAATCGCGCTCGACATACGGACATTTGAATCTGCCACGTTCTTCGCCGATGTTACCCGCGGGGCTTATCAGGTGCATTCGCTGCGCTGGGCGGGCGGAAATGAGGATCCGGACATGTTCGAATATGTGTTCCACTCCCACAAGTTCACACCCAATGGCGCCAACCGGACTTTCTATTCCAATCCTCGTCTTGATGCGTTGATCGACCAAGCACGCAGCGAACTCGACCAGGAACGCCGCAAACGGCTTTACGCGGAAATCCAGCAGATTCTGGTTGTGGATCAGCCGTACGTAGAGCTGTGGTATCAGGATAACGTGATGGTGCACTCGCGGCGGGTGCGAAACGTGACGCTCGATCCGTCGGGAAATTACGACTTCTTAAAGACCGTCGAGCTGGAGAAGTAGGTTTGCACGCGCACGCAGAACACAATCGAGTGCTCAGTTCCCAGTCCTCGGTTCTCAATTGGAGTAGAAACTGCGTGGTACCATCGATTTCATGCGCATTCTTTTTATTGGTGACATTTTTGGCAAGCCGGGACGCACTATTGTCAAAGAACGCCTGCCCGGTCTGGTCAAAGATCATGCGGTTGATCTGGTGATTGCCAATGGAGAGAACTCCGCAGCTGGGTTCGGCATTACTCCGCCGCTGGCGGAGGATTTGTTTGAGTTGGGAATCGATGTCATCACCACCGGCAATCACGTTTGGGACAAACGCGAGATCATCGACTACTTTGAGTCCGCGGATGGAAACCCGCACAGTCCGGCCAGACGCTTGTTGCGGCCGGCAAACTATACGCCGGGCATGCCGGGAACTGGCATGTATCAAGGGCGTAAGGGTGATATTCCTTACGCGGTGCTCAATCTTCAGGGACGTGTGTTCATGGCGTCGAACGATGATCCCTTCCGGGTTGCCGACCAACTGTTGAAGGAAATTACCGCGAAAGTGATCTTCGTCGATATTCACGCCGAGGCAACGTCGGAGAAGATGGCCATGGGGTGGTATCTGGACGGCCGGGTGACAGTAGTGGTGGGAACTCACACCCACGTTCCGACAGCGGACGAGCGAGTGTTGCCGAATGGAACCGCTTACATCACGGACGTAGGCATGACCGGCCCTTACGACAGTGTGATCGGCGTGAAAAAAGAATTGATCGTGGAAAAGTTTCTCAAAAATATGCCAACCAGGTTCGAAGCCGCCACCGGAGATGTCCGTCTTTGTGCCGTGGTGGTGGATTGCGATGAAGCCACCGGACGGGCGAGAACAATTCAGCGGGTGATGATGAGTTGAGATGGAGGACAAATGAGTCAACCCGTAGTGCACTTCGAAATCGGCTGCCGTGATCGCGGTAAGACGGCAGCGTTTTTCTCGGATTTGTTTGGCTGGAATACTCAAGAGGCTGGGCCGGCGACCATGATCGATACCGGCGGCGGAGGCATCAACGGACACATCTCTGCCTTGGGGCATGAGCCGCACAATTATGTGACGGTCTATGTCCAGGTGGATGATGTGAAGGCTTACCTCGACAAGGTCCAGAAGCTAGGCGGGAAGACGCTGGTACCGCCGGTAGAAATCCCCACGGGGACATTCGCCTGGTTCGCCGATCCAGAAGGCAATACCATAGGATTGTGGAAGCCGAAATAAGGGGCAGTCAGCGCTTTAGGATTTTCTCTAATTGGCGACGATTTTCCACTGGCAGGTGACGCAAAGCGGAACGGGCTAGCGCGATGTAGACCGCTCTGGCTTTGGGAATTCGTTTCAGAGCCTGAAGGTGCTTACCAACTACTTCCGCATCGCCACGCACCAAGGGACCGCTAAACGCCCCGGCCGGGCCGAGAGCAGCGTAATTCACAAACGTCTGGCACAGAATGGGTAGCATCATTCGGCGGGCTTCGGCAGTCTTCAAGCCAGCCGAGCGTGCCACCTGCTCGGCGGTAACAAGAGCAGCCACCAGCAGAGGCGAGGCGAAGGCGCCCCAGGCATGATAGGCCGCCTTGTTCTGCTTGCGGATGAGAAAGGTCCGCGCTCCGAAGTCCCGCACTACCCGCCGGGCTATTTGCACAGCCGCGGCGTCGCCCTCCAGAGCAAAGGTAATGCCCTTCATGGTCGGAACCGCCCCCCGCACAAACGTCATCATGGGATGCACGGAAGCAACTTTTGCGCCGCGTTCGCGGAGGGGGTTTAGGATATCGCTGTCGAGGGCGCCGCTGGAATGGAAGATGGTTTTCCCTTTCCAAATCTTCAGCGCGGCGAGATCCGCGGCGACAACTGCAATCTCCCGGTCGGGGACGCAAAGCCAGGTGAGACTCGCGTCCAGACCCGCGTTTTGGTAGAGGGATGAGCGGGCTTTCAAAGTTTGAGTGAGCGCGCGGGCCTGGCGTGCGGATGCAGGCGTCCGCGAAACAATTTCGGAGATTCGGTATCCCGCGGTGGCCAATTGCAGTGCTAATGCGGTGCCCAGCCTTCCTGGCCCGACAATCGCGACGCTGGGTTTCTCGCGCATTGAGGGCAGCATAACAGGGCAGTTGGTTCGCGGCAAAAGTAGATGTGAACAAGGTTCCAAAGAAGACTGAGGCCCCGATCCAAATTTGGGAAGACGGTGTCCGAGCCGTAAACCCGGCGCAGGCTTTATATTATTTGACATGGCGAAGAAGAAAGCGCGTGTACTTTCATCCCGAGTGGCTTACCGTGGGCCGGCTTTTTGGGTCACGACCGATCAAGTCCTTGAACCTAGCGGGGTGAAAGCTCGGCGGGACATTGTGCATCACACAGGCTCAGTTGTGGTTCTGGCGGTCGACGATACTGGTCGCGAACCAAAGGTTCTGCTGCTCCGGCAATACCGCCATGCCGCCCAGCAATATTTGTGGGAGCTTTGTGCCGGTCGCATTGATGCCGGCGAGAGCCCACTGCCGGCCGCCAAGCGCGAATTGTTGGAAGAGACCGGGTTCAGGGCAAAACATTGGAAGCGTATTTTCCAGTTTTATGCCAGTCCGGGTTTCGTAGCGGAGACTATGGCAGTCTACCTGGCCCGCGGACTGCGTGCCGGACAGGCACAACCCGAAGAAGACGAGGTAATTGAAACCCGGTTCTTCCCGCTTCGGGACGCAGTTGGAATGGTCATGCGCGGCGTCATCCGAGATGCTAAGACCATATCCGGCGTACTGTGGCTAAGCCAGAAACGAGACCACCGGTAGCCGCTCTCGAGGTAGTTCTCTTCTGAAGACTTCTTCTCTTGACAGCACCAACCTCTAGCCGGAAAATGACAACAAATCGGAAAGCGTGACCTCGCAACCGTTAGGGGTCGCGCCAGGGGGCGTACGTGGAACGTTTGAAAGGTACCGTCAAGTGGTTTAACAATGCCAAAGGCTATGGATTCCTCGGGCGTGAAGATGGAGCAGACGTTTTTGTCCATTACAGTGCCATCACAAGCGAGGGATACAAGAGCTTGCAGGAAGGGGACCAGGTTGAGTTTGAAATAACCCAAGGTCCCAAGGGTCCGCAAGCGGCTAATGTTACAAAGGCCTCTTGAAGTAACACATTAAGCAGCGGGAAGTCACGTCTTCCTCCCCGCCCACCGCGCGAAAGTTTTCCCCTCCAGCGCGTGGTGGAAGTTTCGCAGCTTGCCCGGCGAAGGGAGTAGTGTGTCCGGGCGAAAGCGCGCCGCGCTTTCTCTCCAGCGCAATCTTGTTTACTCTGGATAGCGCATGGACAACAAAGCCATTGCGGGCATCCTGTACGAGACCGCCGATCTGCTGGAGATCGATGCCGCCGATTCGTTCCGCATCCGTTCCTACCGCAATGCCGCCGAGGCAATCGAGGCCCAACCGCAGCAGATTGCCGACCTGATCAGCGAACCAAAGAAAGTGTTGGCGATCCAGGGTATCGGCAAAGGCATGCTGTTAAACCTGCAAGAGATCTTCAAAGATGGGCGGCTCTCGGTGCATGCGGATCTGTTGAAGAAATACCGGCCCACAATGCTTGATCTGCTGAAGATTCAGGGATTAGGGCCGAAGACAATCGCCTTGATTTGGAGCGCATATCAAGTCAGCGATCTGGAAGGCGTGGAGAAGTTGGCACGCGAAGGCAAGATTCGCGAACTCCCGCGGATGGGGGAGAAACAAGAAGCCAAGCTACTGAAAGCGATTGAGGACTATCGTCGCATCGCCGGACGCTTTCTCTTGGACGTCGCGGAAAGGCAAGCGGAAAAGATCATCGAACATTTGCACGGATTCCCTGGAGTGGAAAAGGTTACCCCCGCTGGCTCGCTGCGGCGTGGTCGCGAGACGGTGGGCGATCTCGACATTCTGGTCACGGGCATAGCTTGCTGCAACGATGCGGAACGAGAGAAGCTGATCGATCACATCATCAAGCTGCCAGGACTTATGGACATCATCGCGCGGGGCGAAAATAAGGTCAGCTTCCGCGTCCGAGGAGGCATGCAGGTGGACGTACGCTTCCTCTCACCTGAGTCTTTTGGCGCTGCCATGCAGTACTTCACCGGCAGCAAGGCGCACAACGTGGCGTTGCGTCAGCGGGCGCTCAAGATGGGTTACACGCTGAGCGAATACAGTCTGGCACGTCTCGATGACGAGAAAGTGGTCGCCGGCAAGAGTGAAGAAGACATATACGGCAAGCTGAAGCTGGATTACATCCCGCCAGAACTGCGGGAAAATCTTGGCGAAATTGATGCCGCCGAGAAGCACGCGTTGCCGTCGCTGATAGCGCAGCCTGATTTGCAGGGCGATGTGCACATGCACACAGTCGAGACCGACGGTCGGAACACCATCGAAGAAATGGCTGAGGCGGCGCGCGAGCATGGCTACAAGTACATGGCGATCACGGACCATTCCAAGAACCTGGCGTTTGCCAATGGCCTAGATGATAAACGGGCAGTCGAGCATATGAAGCGTATTCGCGCGGCCGACTCTGTAATCGAGGGCATTCGGATCTTTGCCGGAATTGAAGTGGACATTTTGGCCGACGGTACGCTGGATCTGTCCGATTCTGTGTTGGAAGACATGGATGTGGTGATCGCCAGCGTGCATTCGCATTTCAATCAGAGCGCAGCCGAGATGACAGATCGCCTCTTGAAGGCGGTCGATAATCCGAATACTTCGATCATTGGCCATCCCACTGGCCGCCAGTTATTGCGCCGGGATGCTTACCCGTTCGACCTGGATGCGGTGATGAAAGCGGCGGCTCAGCGCAAAGTTGCGATGGAGCTGAATTCGTTCCCTGAACGCCTGGACCTATGCGACCGGCATTTGCGGCTGGCAAAACAGTACGGGGTGAAGATCGTCATTAATACAGATTCACACCATACATCCCACTTGGACAAAATGCGCTTCGGGGTTCTGCAAGCACGCCGCGCATGGCTGACCAAGGAAGATGTGCTGAATACTTTTCCTGTGGAGAAATTCGCCAAAGCGATGAAGCATGGGTGGTGATGGAGGCCTTCAGCAGTCAGCATTCAGCACTCAAAAAATCTGCGGATTTAAGACTAACGAAACGACTAGAATCACAGCAACGCCATGACCGAACCGCCCGTGACCCCACCTACGGTACCCGCTGCTACTCCTGCTCAACCCCGTATTGATTTCCGTATCGGCGAGGAGTTCGGCACCGCGAAGAAAAACCTGCCGCCGGTGAAGATTATCGGAATTGGGATCGCCCTCATCGCGATGGGCTGGGCAATCGCGGCCTTTGTGCAACGCCCGCGGCCCTCGGCAACCGGCACGATCGATGAGGTGGTTGCGGTTGAGATTCCCAATCAGCATGCTGTGATAGTCGCGATCAACCTGGCCTTCCAAAATATTGGAACCAAGCCGTTCTTCATTCAGACCATCAAGGCCGAGGTGCAGACCACCGATAACACTTTTTCTTCCGATGCCGCATCAACCGTAGATCTGAATCGGTACTATCAGGCTTTTCCTACCTTGAAGCAATACGCCGGCTCTCCCCTACAGCGTGAGGCGAAAATCGATGTCGGCGGTCAGACGAAGGGAACGATCATCGTGAGCTTTCCTGTAACTCCCGAAGCCTTCGCCAGCCGCAAACTGCTGCGAGTCACAATTCAACCCTACGATCAGCCGGTGTCTTTAGTCCTAACCAAATAACGGCCATGATGCGTCCGAAGTTTGGTGCCCAGCACCACCGACGACTATAATCCGCCTTCGCGATTCTTTTGAGGAAACACCGCATTGCTAAACGCAGGAGCCAAGCTCGGGCCGTTCGAAATCCAGTCTGTCCTGGGCACGGGCGGGATGGGCGAGGTTTACCGCGCTCGCGATACCCGCCTCGACCGCACCGTCGCCATCAAGGTGTTAGCCTCTCATCTTTCCGCATCGCCTGAGCTGAAGCAGCGAATGGAACGCGAGGCGCGGGCGATTTCGTCGCTGAACCATCCCCACATCTGCCAGCTCTATGACATCGGTTCGCAGGATGGCACCGACTACCTGGTGATGGAGTTCCTGGTCGGCGAAACTTTGGGCGAACGCATCCGCAAGGGTGCGGTGCCGCTGAACGAAGTCCTCAAGATCGGGATGGATGTTGCAGAGGCACTCGACGTCGCGCACCGTCGTGGCATTGTCCACCGCGACCTGAAGCCTGGCAACATCATGCTGACGCCGGCCGGAGCTAAGCTGATGGACTTCGGGCTGGCAAAGCCCCTCGGAACACAGACCATGGCGTCGGGAACCGCGCCTTCGTTTACCGCCTCGCCCACCATGAGCGGACCGAGCCCGATGAGTCCGCTCACGACCGCGGGCAGCATTGTAGGGACAATTCAATACATGGCACCGGAGCAGATTGAGGGCAAGGAAGCGGATGCGCGTAGCGACATTTTTGCTTTCGGTGCCGTGCTGTACGAGATGACTACGGGAAAGCGTGCCTTTGAGGGCAAGAGTCAGATCTCGGTGGCGTCATCCATTTTGGAAAAAGATCCGGAGCCGCTCAGCGCCGTGAAACCTCTCACTCCTCCAGCGTTTGAGCACGTCGTGAGAACCTGTTTGCAGAAGAATCCGGAGGACCGTTTTCAGACGGCGCACGACATCAGACTGCAACTGAAATGGATCGCGGAGGGCGGCTCGGCATCGGCGGTTCCTCCTGCGCCGGTGTCGTCTGGCAACAAACGCGGACACCTCGGCTGGATCGGAGCCATCATTGCGGCTGCGCTCCTGGGTGCGATTGCGGGCATCGTTTTCTACCGTCCGGCACCATCTGCGCCGCTCATCCACACGGTCATTAATGCTCCGGAGGGCGCTTCTCTTCGTCTGACCGGCGACTTTGCGGGGCCTCCAATCCTTTCACCAGATGGCGCCTATGTAGCCTTCACCGCTGCGACTGACGGCTTGCAGAGCAAGACGGTGCTCTGGGTACGCTCCATGGATAAGCTGGAGGCGCAAATGCTGGCGGGTACGGAGGGTGCCACTTTTCCCTTCTGGTCGCCCGACGGCCGCTCTCTCGGTTTCTTCGCGGATAACAAACTGAAAACCATAGATTTGAACGGGGGCGCTCCGCTGTCCGTTTGCGATGCGAACTTCGGGAGGGGCGGTGCGTGGGGACCCAACAGTGTGATCGTGTTTACGCCTGATACACAAGCTGCGTTGGTGCGCGTCAGCGCCGCTGGAGGAACCGCGACGGAACTCACAAAACTGGATCCCGCGCAGCACACTTCGCACCGTTGGCCGTTCTTCCTTCCGGATGGGAAGCACTTCGTCTACCTGGCCATCGTCCATGACCCCTCCAAGGCGTCCAACAATACGTTGTACTACGCGTCGCTCGATGGGAGAGAGAACCGCCCGCTCTTTCATTCCCAATCAAACGCGGTCTATGCCAATGGATTTCTTTTATTCGCTCGAGGCAGCCAGTTAATGGCACAAGCGTTCGATCCGGCCAGTGGAACCCTGCGAGGAGACGCACAGAGCGTAGCCAGCGGGATCATCAACGACATCTCTACCTGGCACATGGATGCTTCAGTTTCAAACAACGGCCTATTGGTCCTGGGAAGCGGCGGGGCCGCGGATTGGCAACTGGTATGGATGGATCGCAGTGGAAAGCAGATTGGAGTCGCGGCCGACAAGCTGTCTGACCTGCAAAGCGCCCGCGTGTCGCCGCAGGGTGATCGAATCGTTTTCACTATGGACACGGGCCAGAACGATGTCTGGGTGCTCGATTTGGCGCGTGGCATCCGCACCCGGCTTACCTTCGGTCCGGTCTCCAACAACTATCCGGTGTGGTCACCGGACGGGAAGTGGATCATCTACAACTCGGATCGCAACGGGCACTCCAATTTCTACCGCAAACCCTCCGACGGCAGTGGCGCGGAAGAACTGCTGCTGACCAATGATCAGATCGCGCTGCCCAGCGACTGGTCGCAGGATGGCAAGTACCTGATCTACGGGCACGGCCCGGCTGGCTACACCGACTGGGATGTTTGGGCGCTGCCGCTGGAGGGCGAACGGAAACCCCGGCTGGTGGTAGCCCATAGGGAAAACGGTTCGAGCGGCTATGGACGCCTTTCTCCTGATGGACGCTGGCTGGCCTACGCTTCTACCGAGTCCGGCAAGCCGGAGGTTTACGTCATACCCTTCGGCGGCGGGCAAGGCAGATGGCAGGTTTCTGCAAACGGGGGGAGTCAGCCCGCCTGGAGCCAGGACGGCAAGGAACTTTACTTCGCAAGCCAGACCTTTTCCGTGGTCGCGGTTCCGGTGAAAGAAGTGAATGGTATTCCGCAGTTTGGAGCTGCTCAGCAGCTGACCACAACCGTAGCGGCACCGAACATATTCTTCGATGTCACGCCCGACGGGAAGAAGGTCCTTCTACCGCTCGTGACCCAGCAGGTCAATCAGTCGATCACAGTAGTGACAAACTGGACGACAGGGCTGAAACAGTAGTGTGCGCGCTAATGCTTCTGAAGGAATCCTTTTCGGCGCACCAGGTGGGTATTCGCATCCGGCTTGATTTCGTCGTACTTCAGAAAGCTGATTGAACCATCGACTTCCAGCACCGCTAGGGCCACATCCTTAAGGCTGGCGATGCCGTGTTCTCTCATGGCCCTCTGAAGTTCATCCAGGCTGACATGTTCCTTAGCCATGTGGGCGGTGATTGCCTCCCCGTCATGCACCATGAGGCTGGGCTGGCCCTCAACGAATTTCCGGAAGCGGCGGTTGCCTCCGGAAACTTCCGCCACGAAGTAGTTGAGTATTAGCAGGGTTGACGCAGCCACTACGCCGCCCGCCAGCGACGTATCCGGGCCCGTCATGGCGTTCTGCACTGCATTGCTGATCAGCAGTAAAAGCGTGAGGTCGAAGGGAGTCATCTGACCGACTTCCCTTTTTCCGCTCAGGCGCACGCCGGTCAGGACAACGAGGTAGATAACCCCCGTCCGCAACGCGATTTCGCCAAGTACGTGAACGCCGGGAAACATCGAGCTATTCGCCGGTGGTCACAGGTGTAGGTGCGTTCTTCGGTGTGCTGAGATAGCCAGTGGCCTGCTTCTTGTCGACCGACCACACCACCAGTTCGTAAAGCATGTGGTCGCGCCCGGTATAGAACTGGATAGGCTCGCTGATATTACGATCTTTCTTTTCGATGGTACGGTCGTCGGCGCTCACGTTGATCGTGAACTTGCCCTTCTTGGGATCAGTCTTTTTGAGTTGCAGACTGATGGTACCAACTGGCTGCGGGCTGGCGCCCTTAACCAGGGTAAATTCGTAGTAATTGCGATCACCCTTGTGCTTGAGGACTTCGAGATCCTGGCGAGTGTTCGCGATCAGGCCACTCTGCACGCCGAGGTCGCCAATCGTGCTTTGCAGCTTGGCGACAGTAGCGGCCAAGTCCGCCTTGGTCGAAGCAACGTCAGTCTTGACTCCGCCCACATCGGTCTTCACGTTGTTTACGTCGCCACTGACTTGGCTGATGCGGCTGGCCTCCTTTTTCTGCTCCTCGGACAAGCGCTGCTCGGCAGCGTGTTGTTGCTGCGTCAATTGGGCAGAGCGCTCGGCAAGTTCTTTCTTGGTCATGCCCAGTTGCGTGGCCAAAGTTTCCGCGTCGGATTCAGCGGACTGCATGCGCTTGCTCAACTCAGCAATCTGCGCGTTGCTGGCGCCCTGCCCCTTGGACAGATCGTCAATCCGTCCGCGCAACGTATAAAAGTAATAGATCGATCCGGCGACGTAAATCACCGCCAGCAACATCAATATCCACTTTCCGGCGTTGCCCTCGGACTCCGTGTGGACTTCAGTTATCTGTTGGCCTTCGTCCGGCATGAGGTTGGTCTCCTGGGTGTAGCGTGGTTTTGGTTCTGACCATTGTTGAGCAGCGGGGCGCGAGTGTCAAATGCTTTAGTTTCTGCGCGGATGCAGGACGGAGGGTCACCGGGCCCCTCGTTACGTGGCTTCCCAAGTCGAGGTAGTGTACCCTCAGGTGGGATGAAGAAGCAGAAAGGCATCCTTGAATGCGCAAGAAACAAGGCGTCTGGGTTCCACTCGGGCTCGGCGATGCGTCCGCTCACCTTGGAGCGAACACTTCGCATCGTGCGGTTAGAGAGGGCGCGCCAAATTCTAGGTGGACGAGCGCGGGACGTCTGACTCGCAATACGCCAGATCCAAAGACCTAAAGTTCCACCCTCCGCAGCCGCAGTGAATTCACAATGACAGAAACTGAGCTGAAGCTCATGGCAGCGGCGGCTAGAATCGGACTCAGTAGCCATCCAAAAAACGGATAGAGCACGCCTGCCGCGATCGGCACCCCGATCGAGTTGTAAATAAACGCAAAGAATAGATTCTGCCGGATGTTGCGCATGGTGGCCTGACTCAGCTTGCGAGCGCGCACGATGGCCAACAGATCGCCTTTTACTAGCGTGACTCCGCCGCTTTCCATAGCCACATCCGTCCCAGTACCCATGGCAATGCCGACATCGGCTTGAGCCAGGGCGGGGGCGTCGTTGATGCCATCGCCCGCCATGGCAACGATGCGGCCTTCTTTTTGCAGGCGCTGCACGACCTCGGCCTTCTGCTCGGGCCGGACCTCGGCCTGAAATTCGGTGATACCCAAGGCGCGGGCCGTGCCTTCCGCGGTGCCTTGGCTGTCTCCGGTCAGCATGACGATGCGCAACCCCGCGGCACGAAGATCGCGAAGAGCCTGCTGGGTAGATGGTTTAATGGCATCAGCAATGCCGATCACACCCGCGGCATGGCCATCCACGGCCACGAAGACTACGGTTTGGCCCTGGCGGCGTAGTTCTTCGGCTGGCGACGCCAGGACCGACACTCCGATTCCCGACTCGCTGAGAAACTTTTCATTGCCGACGGCCACAGCCTTGCCTGCAACTCTGCCAGTCACACCGCCGCCAGCTTTCGATTGAAACTCGGAGACACTGGCCAAAGGAATATTGTTGGCCGTTGCGGCGGTCACTAGCGCAGCAGCCAACGGGTGCTCACTTCCCTGCTCCAGGCTGGCCACCAGACGAACGATCTCAGATTCGTCAAAGCCCGCGCTCGCTACCACCGCCTCAACCGTCGGTTTGCCGGCGGTCAGGGTTCCGGTTTTGTCGACCACGAGAGTGTCAACTTTCTCGAGAGTTTCAAGAGCTTCAGCGTTGCGAATCAGCACTCCAGCCTGCGCGCCGCGGCCCGTGGCCACCATGATCGCCATCGGAGTTGCCAGTCCCAAGGCACACGGGCAGGCGATGATCAGCACCGCCACGGCATTCACCAACGCATGTGCCAAGCGTGGTTGCGGACCCAAGAAGCTCCAAGCGATAAACGTCAGGACGGCGATGCCGATCACCGCAGGCACGAACCATCCGGCCACTCGATCAGCAAGACGCTGAATGGGCGCGCGGCTGCGCTGTGCCTGACTCACCATTTGGACGATCCGCGCCAGCAAGGTTTCACTGCCGACGCGTTCCGCTCGCATCACGAATGATCCAGTTCCGTTAACAGTCGCACCCACGATGCGGCTCCCCGGGAACTTCTCCACCGGAATCGGCTCACCGGTGATCATCGACTCGTCCACCGAACTGTTCCCCTCGAGAACCACACCGTCCACGGGAATCTTTTCGCCCGGACGAACCCGCATGCGGTCGTCTACTTTGACCTGATCCAGCGGAATGTCTTCTTCTTTGCCATCGCGCAGGATTCGGGCAGTCTTCGGACTCAGGCCGAGCAGAGCACGGATGGCCGCTCCGGTCTGGCTACGGGCGCGTAGTTCGAGAACCTGTCCCAGCAGCACCAGGGTGACAATCGCTGCCGCAGCTTCGTAATACACAGGCGGTCTGCCTGTCATGTCACGAAACGCCTCGGGAAATATTCCCGGGGTCAGTGTCGCCACCAGACTAAACAGGTAGGCCACGCCAGTGCCCATGGCTATCAGCGTGAACATGTTGGTAGAACGATTTACGATCGAAGCCCATCCCCGCTGGAAGAACGGCGATCCGCCCCAGAGAACCACCGGGCTGGCCAACAGCAACTCGATCCATGACAGCCAGCCACCAGGCAGCGCATGTTGCACTGGCATGCTGGGAAGCATGTCGGCCATGGCAATCACGAGCAAAGGGACGGTAAGTGCCACTCCGACCCAGAAGCGGCGCGTCATATCACGTAGTTCGTGATTGTCTTCCTCCTTCGCAGTGACGGTTCGCGGTTCAAGAGCCATGCCGCAGATCGGGCACGTACCCGGCCCAAGGCGAACGATCTGGGGGTGCATGGGACATGTGTACTCGGTACGGGTGCTGGCCAACGGCATTTCCGGCTCGAGTGACATGCCGCAACTCGGGCAGGGGCCGGGCTTACTCTGCCGCACTTCCGGACACATTGGACAAACGTAGTTTGCCGCCGACGCCTGGGGCTTGGCGGGGGCAATGTGGATCACAGAAGTGACAGGCCGCGGGGCCAGATACTTCTGGGGATCGGTCTGAAATTTCTCCGCACAGCCTTGGCAGCAGAAGGAATAGGTCTGGCCAGCGTGCTGACGCCGGTGCTTCGCTGTGACCGGGTCAACGGTCATTCCACAGACTGGATCCTTATACTTCGATCCCACAGTGGACGGTTGGGCCATAGGCTTTTATAGATTACTCCGGCTGGCAGTTCGATTGTTGTATGGTTATATGGAGAGAGGGAAACTTCTTCATGACCCAATTGGAAGTCGCTTACCACTACGACGGTCGTCCGGGCGAGAAAACCATGCGCGCGCTGGCAGGCATGCGAGAGGTCTACGGCATCCGCCGCATCACATTCGACGAGAAGGAACGGATCGTACGCGTGGAATTCGATGCGTCCCGAATGAAAGAGCCGGTGATTGCCGGATTGCTGCGTGAGGCGGGAGTAGACATCGGAACGAAACTGGCATTGGCCTAAGAGCTGCCGGGGGAGGGCTACCTTCGGCCAACCAAACTTGAAGCACTAATTTAAAACGCTTTGACCAGAAAAAGCAAGGGGCGTTCAAGAAAACCTCTGGCCGAAGTTATCTTCAAGAACGCCCCGTTGCGCGCCACTTCGTCTGCTGTGAGTGGTTGCATCCCGGATGCCAATCATAAGCTGCTGAAAATAGGACATCAGGTGGAGGCTATTACCTGGTAGGAATTTCTAGGAGCGGGAAAGAATTACAAGTGGCTACCGTGGCTGACCCATAGTCCATTTTTTTCAGGGGTTTTCATCGGAGTGCGCGTTTCCGTTATAATCGGACGCACCGCGTAAGTACCCCTCATGCGCCCTTAGCTCAGCTGGATAGAGCGTCTGGCTACGAACCAGAAGGTCGGGAGTTCGAATCTCTCAGGGCGCACCATATTCCCATTCTCCCGATCCTTCCGCCCGCGTACTGGAATCTTGCCAGTGGGTTCGCACGTGTTGAATCACGACCCAAAGCGAGGCGTATGATCAGACAGGTATCTTGTTCACTTGCATGGTCTATGATTGGTGGCGGATCCCTTGGAGCAACATAATCTCGCCAACGGTGTTCTTAATCAGTGGGCGCAAAAAAAGGAAAATGTCCCTTGCGTCCCAGATTGTGTATTGCTCATCTAATTTACTAGGAGGCCTCACGCCATGAACGTGCAGAGGAGCTTCAAGAACATGAACATTTTCGGATCTGCTGCCGGGCACTCAAGATTTCGATTAGGCAAGCAGACTTTGGGAACCCTGTTGTCATTGGCGATGGTACTGACGTCTTTGCCTCAGAACTTGCTGGCCTCTCAAGACCCACAAGCACCCGCGCAGACTGCGCCGGCACAGGACCCTCAGGGTGCGCAAGCCACGGTTCAGACCGCGCAGGCACCTTCCTATACTCAACAGACGCCCGAGCAGTTGCAGCAATTGGTGGCGCCCATCGCACTATATCCCGATTCTCTGGTGGCGCAGGTCTTGGCAGCGTCAACATTTCCCGAGCAGGTCGTGGAAGCTGACAGATGGGTGCAAGCACATTCTGATTTGCAGGGCGATGCTTTGGGTCAAGCGGTCGATCAACAGTCGTGGGACCCGAGCGTCAAGGCGCTGGCCGCATTTCCGTCTGTCCTTGGGAATATGGACAAGAATCTCTCGTGGACTTCGTCGCTCGGCGACGCTTACTACAATCAGCAACAGGATGTAATGAATGCAGTGCAGGTTATGCGCCGGCGTGCACGATCAGCTGGCAATCTTAAGTCCACACCACAGCAGACTGTATCCACCGATGGCGCCGATGATGACATCGCAATTCAGCCGGCCAGCCCGGAAGTGGTTTATGTTCCCGCCTACAACCCGTGGTTGGTTTATGGTGGCCCCATCGTGGCATGGCCGGGATGGTATCCGTATCCTGGAATTTGGTTTGGCGGTCCTTATCTCTCGTTTGGAATCGGCTTTGGAATCGGCTGGTACGGCGGTTTTGGCTGGGGCTGGGGTCATTGGGGATTTAATTGGCATGGTGGATATGCAATCTACAACCATGGCCGGTACTACTCAGGGAGTAGAACATTCTATAACCGGGGCAATTTCTACCGAGGTGGAGCGAATGGTTTCCGCGGCGGCGTGAACGCCCGCGCGGGGAATATTGGCGGACGTGGCGGAGTTTACAACCGCCCCGGAGCTGTCCCCAGGCCTTTTAACGGAAACACGCAGGCGGCTCGGGGATACGCCGAATCCCGCGGTCAGAGCGGTGTCCGTTCGGGTGCCTTCAGCGGTTACGATCATGGCGGACAGGCCAGGAGCTATTCGTCGCGCGGAAGCGCCAGTTACGGCGGCGGAGGCTTCCATGGAGGTGGCGGAGGCTCTCACGGTGGCGGTGGCGGACGTCGGTAACCGTAGTCTTATATTTTCTTCCTGGTAGATAACGAATTTTAGGATTAGGAATGGAGAGAAGCACTATGCGGCTAACGAAGCTAAACGTCGAAAAATCTCATTCGGCCAACCTTCTCAGATCAGCTGGCGTCGCCATTCTCCTGGCGGGGTGCTTGGCCCCTCGATCGCTGGCGCAGCAACCGGGCCAGCGAACATTTTCATCGGCGGAAGAAGCGAGCAATGCACTGGTCACGGCAACTCAGAGCAACGACGAAAAAGCGATGGTTGACATCCTCGGACGAGACGGAAAGAAAATCGTCTCGTCGGGAGATGAAACTGAGGACGCCAACGGCCGCGCCATTTTCGTGCAGAGATATCAGCAAATGCATCGTCTGGTGAAAGAGCCGGATGGAACCACGACGTTGTATATTGGCGCGGAGAACTGGCCCACGCCCATACCGCTCATAAACAAGGGTAATTCGTGGTATTTCGACACCGAGGCAGCCAAGCAAGAAATTCTGTTCAGGCGAATCGGCCGGAATGAAATGTCCGCCATTCGCGTTTGTCAGGAGCTAGCAGCGGCGCAGAAAGAATATTCCGCACAGCACAACGAGTACGCCCAGAAAATTTTCAGTGATGCAGGGCAACACAACGGCCTTTATTGGAAAGCAGCTGACAGTGAACCCCAAAGTCCCATCGGGCCGCTGGTGGCATCGGCCGTTGCTGAGGGTTATGCACAGGGCCAAAGCGGCTCCCCTACGCCTTACCGGGGATACTACTTCCGCACTTTAACACGCCAGGGAAAAGATGCCCCCGGCGGAGCGAAGAGCTATATCGTGAACGGCAAAATGACCGCGGGCTTCGCTTTCGTGGCCTATCCGGCCGAATATAGGTCATCGGGCGTGATGACATTCATGGTCACGGACGATGGAGTTGTGTATGAGAAGGATCTCGGCAAGAAGACCGATACTCTCGCCGCGTCGATGAAAGAATGCAAGCTCAATTCCAGTTGGCAAAAGACCGAAGAGCAGAACGAGACGGTCGCCGGTAACCAGGACAAGGATAAATAGAGACATTCCGTCGCTTACATCGAAGTGACTTGTACTCCACCCTTCGGGATCGCACACTACCATCAACCCGCCGCCTTGCCTGCACGTGAGTCCGACGCGGCAGGCAATTCCGGCGCGGGATGCGCCCCGGCGCAGATAACTCTCTGAGGGAAATCCACACAACCTGTGTTAGCATCCTCGACGCTGTTATGCAGTCGACTCCGTTCGCCAGGAAACTGTCATGCAGTGGACCCAGATCTACGACCCACTCGGTCATTGGTGGCTCTCCACGCTGGTTGCTGCTCTTCCCATCATCATTCTCTTCGGACTACTGGCCGGGTTCAAAGTAAGGCCACATTGGTGCGCCATCGCCGGGGCGTCAACGGCGGTGGCGGTTGCCATCGTCTTCTTCGGGATGCCTCCCGCGCTCGCCGCAATTAGTTTTGGGTACGGAGTTGCCTTCGGCGTATTGAAAATTGCCTGGATCGTCCTGGCGGCCGTATACCTTTACGACATTTCTGTCGAGACCGGACAATTTGAAGTCATGAAAGAGTCGGTAGCCGGAATCACTCCCGACCGCCGGTTGCAAGTCTTGCTGGTCGCTTTCTGTTTTGGAGCATTCATCGAAGGCGCGGCGGGCTTTGGCGCACCGGTGGCAATTGCCGGCGCTTTTATGATCGGGCTCGGTTTCAAACCTTTCCATGCGGCTGCGTTGAACTTGATCGCGAACACTGCGCCAGTAGCGTGGGGTGCCATCGGTACCCCGGTACACACGCTGGCGGCGGTGACGGCACTGCCCGAGTCCGATCTCAACGCCATGCTCGGCCGCATTCTTCCTTTCACTGCGGTCATCGTTGCCTTCTGGCTGGTGAAAACCATGGTTAGTTGGAAGGACACCTTCGAAGTGCTTCCCGCCATCCTGGTGGTTGGCATCTCGTTCGCGCTCACCCAGTTCTTTTGGTCGAATTATGTGGACAGCAATCTGGTCGACATTATGGGAGGCGTGGTGTCGATTGTCGCTACACTGATTTTCCTGCGATTCTGGAAGCCGAAAAGGATTTGGCGCTTCGAATACGACGACAAACCCTCTGCTCTTCCTCCGCCGACGGCGGAGATCGCCGACCAGGTTGGTGGCGAATGGCCGACGGAGAAATTCGATGGATTTGTCAAAGTGCGAATCTATACCACACGACAGGTTCTGAAGGCGTGGATGCCTTTCGCCATCCTGTCACTTTTTGTGTTGCTCTGGGGACTGCCCCCGATAAAACTAGCCATGAACCAAGCCACTACGCCGGCTTTTCGGGTCGTGCTCGCCGATGGCAAGGTCCGCCCCGGGCCGCCAGGATGGGATGTGCCCTACTTACACAATGCGATCTCTCGCGCCGTGCCGGTGGTTACGAAACCGACTCCTGAAGGCGCGCGATATGATTTCAACTGGCTCTCAGCCACCGGGACCGGCTGTTTCCTGGCGGCGATCGTCTCTGGGTTGCTGTTGGGCCTGAGTCCGCTACGATTGATGAGGGCCTTTTGGCGGACACTGGTGCGTATGCGACTCGCCATGATTGCAATCTCATTCATGCTGGGCCTGGGCTACGTGACGCGCTACTCGGGCCTGGATGCAGTCCTGGGTCTGGCATTCACACGCACAGGATGGTTGTATCCGTTCTTCGGCACATTCCTGGGATGGCTGGGCGTTGCGCTGACCGGGAGCGATACTTCCTCTAATGCGCTTTTTGGCAGTTTGCAGAGAATTACATCTCAACAACTTGGCATCGACCCAATCCTAATGTGCGCGGCCAACAGCGCTGGAGGAGTGATGGGGAAGATGGTGGATGCGCAGTCCATCACGATTGCCACTTCTGCCACCGAACAGGTGGGCAACGAAGGAATTATTTTTCGTTTCGTGGCATGGCACTCGATTGCTCTCTGTTCAATTGTCGGTGTCATCGTGATGCTCTACGCTTATGTTTTCCGCTCCGCCGTACCGCATGGGTTACTGTTCGTGAAATAACATGTAAATCAGGTGTTGTTACCGGAGTATAAGGTCACTATAGTGTGAGACCGTGAGATGATCGGTATCTTGGGAAGAAAGTTAAGACCAGGCAGATCCGAGGAGAGACCATGGCACTGCGTCTGGACAGCCGCCCCGTGGGCGACATCTTAGTGGTGCAATGCAGCGGGCGCATCGTCGCCGGCGCGGACGTGCACTCGCTCCAAATGCTGCTCGGGAAAGTCTTGCCGCAACATCATGAGGTCGTCCTGCACCTGGAGCGGGTGGAGTTCATGGACAGCAGCGGACTGGGCGCGCTGGTGCGTCTGGTCGCGACGGCGCGAGCTAACGGCAGCGACCTTAAACTGTGTTCCCTGCCGAAACAGATACGAACAACTTTGGAAGTGACGAATCTGCTTTCGCTGTTCGAGATCTACGAATCCGAGGCCGAAGCCATTGTGGCGGCATATCTGGGCCCGCGTTACGCCAAAGATAAGGGTAACGAGCAGCAACTCCGCATTCTGTGCGTATACGATTCTGCCGACGTGCGTGCGCTATTAGGAGAAGTGCTTTGCCGGGCCGGCTACAAGGCTGTCACCACCGGCAACGTACACGATGCGCAGATTCTGTTGAAAGCGACCAAGGCACGACTTGTCGTCCTAGGCGCGAATATGCAATCGGTACACGGCGCATCGACGAAGAAGGCGATGGAGGAGATCGATCCGGCTGTTTCGCTGGTGGTGCTGGACGAAGGCTTTGGCGCGCAGGATCCCGGACAAGCCGCGACCAAGTTGCTGGAAGCCATCCGCAGCCGGACTGCGGCTTAGCCGCACTCGTTATGATGGCAGACGAGAGATGAATTCCAGGCCGAACCAGTAGCCGGTGCGATTGCGGACAATGGCGGTCAATCGGGCATGTTGTGGCTGACTGAATTCGATTTCTGTCAGGTCGCCGGGTTGTAACGGGATTCCGGCGTACAGCGACATGCCACCCTCGCTGATCTCTACTCCGAGTCCGCTCACCTGCTTTGCTTTAGGCCCGTCACACAACAGAACGCTGACAGGCAGATTGACGGGGTAGCGTTTCCAGCGGCGCGTATTGGCGGGAGACGGCATCGTGACTGCCCTGCCTAGTCGCGTACGAAACCGATGATAGGCATGGAAGCGCGTCCCTTCAAATTACTGAAGGCACCAGTGGTAACCGGTTACGCTTCGAGTGGCCAAAGTGTTCACCCAGAGGACAATAAGACATGCAGAGGAATCCCCGCGCCGTTAGCCAGGCGGCAGGGTACGGCAGAAACTTCGAATCTGACTAGCCTGGTCGGGCAAAATGCCGACGAATTCAAAACCGTGAAGGAATCCCATGCGATGGCGGACGACTGCGCGTAAAACCTGAAGCTCGGCCACTTTGGGGATGGAAAGCTCAAGCGAAACCATTTCCCCAGGGCGGAACTCGCTGGTCACAACGGCTCCCAGCCCATTCTCCGCGATTTCAAAGCAGCGACCGTGAATGCGGAGATATCCTTCCTGCCCTAAGACCTTGACGATCAACGGCAATTCCGTACGGTAGCGGGCGTAACGTCTTGTCGAGGACTTGTGCACGCGTTCGACTTCTTGCAGTTTGTTTTTTACTGCCTGGTATTGCGCCGGGGGACGGTCCAAAGAAGGACACCCTATCGTCACAAAAACCAAGCGCCTTGGCAAGGGCAGGATACTGGAAAGTAAGGTACGAAGGGCGCGGTCTTTCGTGACACCAAGACGCAGGTCTGCGCGACCGGACAAGAGAGAAAGGTATACTTTGCAAGAGCGGACCCGTAGCTCAACTGGATAGAGCAATGCGCTTCGAACGCAGAGGTTGGGAGTTCAAGTCTCTCCGGGTCCGCCATTAGATTCAGATCCCTCGACTCCGCATGGCGCATCTGCACGGCTCCCTCCTCTACAATGCAGAAGTGAAAAACTGGGATGTCATTATCGTTGGCGGCGGCATCATCGGCCTTTCACTGTCGATTGCGCTACGCAAGCGCGGCGCGAGAGTCTTGGTAGTCGAGCGGGGAGAGCCTGGTCGTGAAGCTTCCCATGCTGCGGCCGGAATGCTGAGTGATTGTGCACTCGAGACGCCGGCGGCGTTGCAGCCTCTGGCGCGGGCAAGTGCACAAATGTATCCCGAGTTCGTGCATGAGTTGCAGGACGAGTCCGGGATGAATGTTGATCTGCGCGATCAGGGGACTTTGCTGTTTGTTTCGTCGGAGCGTGTGCGAGGTCTGGACGCCGAGGAGATTTCCGCGGCGCGTCTCGCGGAGTTTGAGCCGGCGCTGGCCAAGGCAACCAACCCGGCGTTTTATTTGAAAGAACGCAGCGTCGATCCGCGGGCACTGACGGCGGCAGCTCTCAAAGCTGCGAAGCATCGAGAAGTGGACATTTCCTCCGGAACTGCCGTGACCGGCCTGCTACTTTCCGATAGCAGGGTCGCGGGCGTGACCACTGAAAGAACCACATACCACGCGCCGATCGTGGTGAATTGCGCGGGAGCATGGGCCGGACAGATTTCGCCACATCAGTTCCCTACCCGGCCAGTGAAAGGACAAATGCTGTGCGTGGTGGGCGGACCCGCGTTGACCCATGTGCTACGCTCGCCGGAAGTGTACCTGGTACCCAGGAGCGACGAGCGAGTGCTGATCGGGGCCACAGTTGAAGAAGCCGGCTACGACAAGCGCACCGATGCTGACACCATTCAACGTATGCACCGGACGGCCATCACGCTGGTCCCGGCGTTGGCGCGAGCACGGGTGTTGGAGTCGTGGGCGGGGTTGCGGCCGGGAACGCCGGATGATCTACCCATTCTTGGAGCGACCAGCACATCCGGATACTTCGTCGCGGCCGGGCATTTCCGCGATGGCATTCTGCTTTCGCCGGTGACGGCGCATGTGATGGCACAGGTAGTGACGGGAGTGAAGCCGGAGTTGGATCTGACGCCGTTCTCTCCTGCACGGTTCGAGAATTAGGGAACTACATTAACTCTTCGGCACGTAGCCGGGACACTGAAGAATCGGCAGGCGGGGATACTTGGGAAAGTTAGGGTCGGTGTCGGAGAGTCCACAACGATAGAAAGTTGATCCGCGGGAGGAGTCGATGCGTCGCGTGTATTGGCAGTCGAGGCAGAGTCCTACAAGTCGACGCTCTGCATTGATCTTGTCTTCTCCTGCCACACTCGCAGCATAAACCATCCTCTTCTCAACAGCAGTTCTGGAACTTTTGTTGGTTGTTAAGCGTTACTACAGGTACGCTTTTGAGTCGGAGGAACGATTGAAGCTGGTCATCGACAAAGTCAGCAAACGCTACCGGGGCGGAAATTGGGCGCTGAAGGGTTTCACGTTGGAGCTCAACCCCGGCGTGCTGGGATTGCTGGGGCCGAACGGCGCAGGGAAAACCACGCTGATGAGCATTCTGGCCACGATCACCCGCGCAACCGAGGGTAGAGTCACGTGGAACGGAACTGATGTGGCGTCGAATCCCGATGGGTTGCGCGCAGTGCTCGGCTTTCTGCCGCAGGATTTCGGTGTTTATCCCAATCTGAATGCAGTGGAATTCTTGGAATATCTGGCGGCGGTGAAGGGGTTGGATGCGGCCACTTCACGCCGCCGCATCGATGAACTATTGAACCTGGTGAATCTGGCTGACGTGCGCAAACGCCCGCTGGGCGGCTACTCCGGCGGAATGAAGCAACGAGTAGGGATCGCTCAGGCATTGCTCAACGATCCTCAGCTATTGATTGTCGACGAACCAACCGCGGGGCTTGATCCCGAAGAACGCGTTCGCTTCCGCAATCTGCTCTCTGATCTTTCGGGCGAGCGCGTTGTGATTCTTTCCACTCACATTGTGTCGGATGTCGAAGCCACCGCCACCGACATTGCGCTGATCGCGCAAGGCACGCTGGTAGCGCATGCCTCTCCAGAGGAACTGCTTCGGCAAGTGGAAGGCAAAGTTTGGGAGTGGGTGCTGCCGAGCGCCGAATTGAATCCCGCGAAACAGAAATATCTGATCAGTAACACTTCCCGTCGAAGCGACGGCGTGCATGCCCGGGTGCTGGCGGATGCTCCTCCGAACGGCGCTCAGCGAATTACGCCGAATCTGGAGGACGCTTACCTGTTTTGCCTGGCTCATCATCGCGCCGGAGCTGGGGCATGAATCACGCGCGTGTTCTGTATCACATGGTGCGGGCGGACTTTCTGGAGCGAGTACGGCGCTACAGCTTTCTGCTGACGCTGGCCTTCGCCGCCTATCTGGCTTGGGGCGCGGCGACCGGCCTGATCGTCCTGCGATTGGGTGAGTACCGAGGCGTTTTCAACTCGGCATGGCTAGGCAGCATGATGACCCTGGTGAGTACGTTATTTGTTTCACTCGTGGGCTTCTACATCGTGAAGAACGCCATTCTGCGGGACGAACAGACCCGGGTAGGCAGAATCCTGGCCAGCACTCCCATGAGCCGGGTGTTCTACACGCTGGCCAAGACGCTTAGTAATTTCACCGTGCTGGCTTTGATGGTCGCAGTGCTGGCGGGGGCTGCACTCTTCATGCAATTCCTTCGCGCGGAAGATACGCATTACCAATTGGCTACGCTGCTGGCGCCGTTTCTTTGGGTCGCGATGCCGGCCATGGCCATTACTGCCGCTGTAGCTGTGCTGTTCGAGACGTTGCCGGTTTTGCGCGGTGGCGTGGGAAACGTAGTCTTCTTTTTCGTCTGGGTGATGTCCCTGGCGTTAAGCGACCAAAAGGGAGTTGATGATTTTGCCGGGTTCTTTGTGATCGCACGTAGTATGCAGGCCGCACTGAAGAAAGTATACCCGGCATACAACAATAGTTTCTCGCTCGGCATCGGAGACAGCGCTGAAATCAACAAGCGATTCGTTTGGACCGGAGTAGATTGGACTCCCGCGATCGTCCTGCACCGCATGCTGTGGGTGCTCGTTGCCATGGGCATCGCCGTAGTCGCATCGCTATTCTTTCAGCGATTTGATCCAGCGCGTACGTGGTCGTTCAGAGGAGCGAAGAAATCTCTGACCGCCGAGGGCGCTAACGTAGACACAGTGGCCGCCATTACTTCCCCGGGAAACCGGCCCTCCGCCGGCCATCTCACTCCACTTGGCGGAAGAATCGGCGAGACTCGGTTTTGGCAACTGGTGGTGTCAGAACTGCGCCTGATGTTGAAAGGGCAGCGGTGGTGGTGGTACGTAGTGGCGCTCGGCTTATTGATCGCAGGCGCGGTTTCTCCTACCGCAGTGGCGCGGCAGGGCGTGCTAACCGCGGCGTGGATCTGGCCAGTGCTAGTGTGGTCGCAAATGGGCGCACGCGAATCGCGTTTCACAACCCAGTCCCTTATTTTTTCTTCCGCGCGAACGCTGAACCGCCAATTGCCCGCAATGTGGATGGCTGGCGTTCTCGTCTCCACGCTCGCAGGTGGCGGCGATGGATTGCGGTTGCTGCTGAGCGGAGACCGGCATGAATTGTTGGCGTGGGTAGCGGGCGCTCTTTTCATCCCGAGCCTCGCACTCGCCCTCGGCGTATTGAGTGGGACCTCGAAACCGTTCGAGGCGATTTACACTGTGTGGTGGTATTTGGGGCCGTTGAATCATGCTCCGGGATTCGACTTCACCGGCGGAATACCAGCCGTGAGCCGGCCTATGCTTTACCTCACGCTTGCCGCCGCATTGATCGCCACCGCTTACTTGGCTCGGCGCGCACGTATGGCTTACGCGTGAGCCGGCGATTCACTGCCCAATAAAAGACTCTAATTCCTACCAAATCCGCACGCGGTCGGGCGGAGCAAGGTAAAGCTTCTCGCCGGCCTGAACGTCGAATGCGGCATACCACGCGTCGATATTGCGGACGGTGGCTGCACGGAACTGTGAGGGAGCATGCGGATCCGTCATCACTTGTTGTCGCGCCGAGGCTTCGCGAGACTTCGATCCCCAATTCTGTGCGAAGGCGATAAAGAACTGCTGATCGCCAGAAAATCCGCCTTGCATAGGCGCTGCCTGGCCCGCGAGCGAGTTCCGGTAGCCATCGTACGCAGCCGAGATGCCGGCAACATCGGCGATGTTTTCAGCCAGAGTTTGTTTTCCGTTTACAGATAGGTCGGGAAAAGGCTTATAAGTGTCGTACTGCGCGGCAAGTTTGGCAGTAGCCGTCTCGAAGTGAGCGAGATCGGAAGGCGTCCACCAGTTGCGCACTCTGCCTTTGGAGTCGAACGTCGCGCCTTCTGAGTCAAAGGTGTGGCTGATTTCGTGTCCAATGACCGAGCCGATGGCGCCATAGTTGACTGCCGCTGGAGCCTGCGGGTCAAAGAACGGAGGTTGCAGAATGGCCGCAGGGAAATTAAGCGCATTTTGCAAGGGGAGATTGACGGCGTTGACGGTCTGCGGCGTCATCGACCATTGCTTGCGATCGACCGGAGCACCCAAGCGCAACATGTTGCGGCGATAGTCAAACAGGCCACCGCGCCAGAAGTTGCCAAAGATATCATCCGCTTTGACTACGTAGGCCGAGTAGTCACGCCAGGCTTCCGGATAGCCGATGCCCACGTAAAGCGTGGTTAGTTTGGCCTGTGCTTCGGCTTTGGTGGAAGCATCCATCCAGGAAAGCGACTCGATACGCTGGCGAAAGGCGGTGATGATGTTTCCGACCATCGTGTCCGCCTGAGCCTTGGCCTCAGGTGGGAAGTAGCGTTGTGCGTAGAGTTTTCCTACCTCGTCGCCAAGCAGCCGATTCACAGTTTCGACACCACGTTTCCAGCGCGGACGCTGCTCCGGAGTGCCGGAGAGTATCTTGCCGAAAAAGGCAAACCGTTCGTCAGCGAGCGCTTTGGGCAACACACCCGCATAGGCTTCGATCAGGTGATACGCGAGCCAGTCTTTCCATGTGTCCAGCACGGTCGAGGCCACCAGAGCGGACTCGCCGGTGAACGCGCCGGGCTGCCAGACAATGAAACTCTCTTGCTTGCTGAGTCCGGCGCCGCGGAAGTATTCGACCCAGTCGAGGCCGGGGGCCTTGGCCGCGAAGTCAGCTTGCTTCCAGGTATTGTTGGCTTTGTGGATATCTTCGTTATCGGCCAGGCTGAGGTGGGTTTGCGCGATGGCATGCTCCAGTTCCACAATCCGGGCCGCTCGATCATCTGTCTCGGTGAATCCGGCCAGCTTGAGCATGGCGGAGACGTGAGTTTGATATTTGCTGCGGATATCCCGCATGCGATCGCTGTCCGCAAGATAGTACTCGCGATCGGGCAGTTGCAGGCCGCCTTGCAGCAGGTAAGCCGCGTAATGATCCGAATCATTAAAGCCGGGAGCGACCCATAGGCCGAATAGGTTCGCGGTGTGGAAGTTGGTGTTATTCAGTGCGTCAACGTCGGCGCGCAGACTTTCCCCAAGGGCGCGGGCCAGTTCCTGCTTGTTGCGAATGGCGGCAATAGCTTTGAGATGCGGGTCAAGAGGCGTAAGGCCACGGGATTCGATGGCGGCCTCGTCCATGTATGAGTTGTAGAGATCTGCTATCTTCCGAGCACCGGATCCAGTCTGGGCGGCGCCTTTGGCCATTTCCTCAATCAGGTCAGCCGTGCGTTTGTCGCTGAGCTCAGACAGGGCCGTGAAAACACCGATACGGCCACGGTCTGGCGGAATTTCGGTTCGCTTGATCCAATCGCCATTGGCGTATTCATAAAAGTCATCGCCGGGCTTGACCGAGCGGTCCATGTTGGCGACGGCGATGCCGTGAATAGCCGGCTGTGCAGCTTCCTGAGCATGAACGGAAGTGAGCCAAAATGTGGGGAGTGCGAGAACGACGGCGCAGATTCGCGCAAATGGAACGAACTTGGGTATAGATCTCATCAGTAAAGCTCCGGAAAGGCCGCAGGGGCAAATTTAAGATATGACTGTAGGCAACAGAAAAGGTTAGCACGACGGCCCCGGCGGCTACTTTGAATCTTCCTTTCTCGGGAGTGGGCTACTTTGGTTTCCCGTTGAGCCAGCGCCAAATAAAAAAACTGGCAGCTACGTATTCAATAAGGAGTATCAGCCAATATGAGATAGGTTCCGTGGCGCGATCCGCACTGCCGCCTTTACCGTAGGCCCTCCCGGTGAATGTTCCTACTGCTGCCAAGCCCAAGAAAAACAACCCGATGAGCAATAGGCGATTCGGTTCTGGCCATGAATCGAAATTCATTCTACTTATGCTCGCAGATTACGCCGCTCTTTCCGCCCTCCGCTGCTCGTAGGCTTCCCAGAGGGCCACAAGGTCTTCTACGCTCCACAGACGATCTGTGACGCCAGCCGCCATTCCCGGACTCATCCGCAGTGTACGGTGAATCTGGATGAAATTGTACGCGAAGTAGTTTCGCGCAGTCGCAGCCGCGTGGTTTGCCAGCTAGCGGCTGAGTAGACCACGACCCGTAATGCTTCACACGGAAATCAGCCCCGCCGCTCAGGTATACTTAGTCGTTTCATCCATCAGACTCAGTCGGAATCGCGTTCCCGCGCGAGAAATGAGGATCGTCCTATGGCTTCACCCGCAGTCGATTATGCCCGGCAGAATCAGCAACGCTTTTTAAACGAACTCAAAGATCTGCTTCGTATCCCCAGTGTCAGCACCGCTCCCGAACACAAATCCGATGTACAGAAAGCCGCTGGCGTCGTGGCCAATGAGCTGCGGCGAATCGGCATGGAAAACGTCGAAGTCATCGCCACCAAGGGCCATCCGCTGATTTATGCCGACTGGCTGCATGCTTCCGGCAAGCCGACCGTGCTGTGTTACGCGCACTATGACGTCCAGCCCGCGGAACCTCTCGATGAATGGATCAGCCCGCCGTTCGAGCCGACAGAGCGCAATAATAATATCTACGCGCGCGGCGCGGTGGACGACAAAGGCCAGTTGTGGATGGAAATCAAAGCGATTGAGGCGCTGATGAAAGGCCATGGCGGCAAGCTGCCGCTGAATGTGAAGTTCATCATCGAAGGCGAAGAAGAAGTGGGCGGCGAGTCGATTGCCGAATATGTGCGCAAGCAGAAGAGCAAGCTCAAAGCCGACTTTGCGCTGGTATGCGACACGGAATTGTTTGCGCCCGATCTTCCGACACTGTGTGTGGGACTGCGTGGTCTGGTGTATACCGAGATCGAAGCCTTCGGAGCCAAGACCGATCTGCACTCCGGCATGTACGGCGGCGCCGCGCCCAACCCGTTCTTCGCGCTGATTGAGATCATCAGCAAGTTGAAAGATTCGAAGGGCAAGGTTTTGATCCCGGGCTTCTACAAGAACGTGAAGGCTCCGAGTAAAGACGAACTGAAGGCCTGGAAGCGGTTGCCCTTCAACGAAGAGCACTACCGCAAGACCGAAGTTGGCTCCAAGGTGCTGACGGGGGAGCCAGGATTTTCGGTGCTATACCGCACCTGGGCGCGTCCGACGCTGGAAGTACATGGCATGCCGGGCGGGTTCACTGCTCCAGGCGCGAAGACGGTGATTCCGGCAAAGGCGGCAGCCAAAGTTTCCATGCGGATGGTCCCCAACCAGGATCCCGACGACATTCTCAAGCGCTATACGGCATTCGTAAAGAAGCTAACGCCCAAGGGGATTGAGACTAAGATCAAAGTCTGGAGCAAAGGCCCTGCCTGCGTGGTCGGCACAGACAACAAATACGTCAAAGCCTCGACCGAGGCCATGCACGAAGTTTTCAACAAAGATACAGTCTTTATTCGCTCCGGTGGCTCCATTCCGATTGTCACCGACTTCCAGGACGTGCTGAAGATTCCCAGCGTGATGATGGGCTTCGGCCTGCCTGACGACAATCTGCATGCTCCCAACGAGAAGTTCCATATCCCGAACTTCTATCGCGGGATCGAATCGATCTGCTTATTCTTCGAGAAGCTGGGCGAGTAGATTTCCCTTCGGGGAACTAGCGTGTTCGTTAATTCCGGTTAGTTTAGATGGCCCCGGCGGCGCGTCGGGGCCATTTCCCTACATGCTAGAATCGACCTATGAAACGGTCACGGAAGTTTACGGTGGTGATTGAGCGCGATGAAGATGGCTACTACGTGGCTACCGTTCCAGCCCTGCGCGGTTGCCACACTCAAGCCAAGAACCTTGACACGCTCATGAAGCGCGTTCGAGAAGTCATTGAAGTCTGTTCAGAGGATGTTCGTGGCGGCCCGAAGCTCGAGCTCGTAGGTATCCAGCAGATTTCGGTATGACACGCCTTCCCCGTGCCAGGGGCAGGGAGATTGTTCGGGCCCTGGAGAGGCTCGGTTTTGTGGCGGTCCGCACTCGCGGCAGTCACGTCTTCCTCAAACACCCCGACGGTAGGGTGACGACAGTTCCCGTGCATGCAAACGAAACCATTGGACCGGGTCTTTTGCGATCGATCCTGCGGGATGTTGAGCTGAGTGTCGAGGAACTCCTGAGATGCTTGTAACGATCGACGCCTGTAAACCGTATACGGCATCTAAACCGGCATTCCTCCTGAAAAATGGTCATCCGGTTTCCCTTGCTCGCGCGTTCCACCTGCGCTACGCTTAATGTGCTCTCGCGGTTCTCCCTTCCTTCTTCGTTTCCCACAGCTTTGACCGTCAAATTGCTGCATTGTGTGTGCAAAATGAGGTGGTTGTGCAAAGGCCCATACAAGATATAGTGTTTTCTTGCTTGACCCCGGCGCAATTTCACCGTTACATTAACTCTGATTTGTGCTCGTTGCCGTTTGGCCTGGGTGAGTTTTTGCTCAACGCAGACGGCGGGCATCTGATTGGTAAACAAGTGGGGCTCTCGGCTTCGCTCGGCATGACCGAGTAAACCGCGACCAAGGAGTACACGTTGCTTAAACTGAAAAGGCTGCAAATTCTGGGGTTCAAGTCGTTTTGCGACCGCACCGAACTCAAGTTTCACGGGGACGGAGTGGCGGCCATCATCGGGCCGAACGGCTGCGGCAAGTCTAATATTGCGGACGCGATTTCCTGGGTGCTGGGCGAGCAGTCAGCCAAGACCCTGCGCGGCTCGCGTATGGAGGACGTGATCTTCGCCGGCACGCGCGACCGCAAGCCGACCGGGATGGCCGAAGTGGCGCTCACGCTGATCGATCCCGAAGTGTACGGCGGCCCTGATGTGGCCAATCCCACGGAGATCGAAATCCAGGATGAGATGCCGACGTCCGATTGGGATGAGGCGGAACTTCGGGCCAAAGCTGCCGAAGAGGTGGAACAGCGCACCGAAGAGGCGCAGCCGGGCAGAGTCGGAACTCAGTTCGATGCTGATGCGGAAGATGAGCCGCTGTTCGCAGTTTTTGTGAACCCGAATCCCCCGGTGAAATCTTCGGCCCCATCAGCGGGTACGAATCTTGGCCCGCAAGTGGTACTGAAGATCCGGAGGCGGAAGTTTCAGCAGCAATTCCGGGCAGGAGAGATCGTGGTCACGCGGCGTCTATTCCGTTCCGGCGATAGCGAGTATCTGCTGAATGGCAAGCTGTGCCGTCTGCGCGACATTCAGGAATTGTTCATGGGCACGGGCCTGGGACCGGAATCCTACGCGCTGATCGAGCAAGGGCGTATTGGGCAGATATTGAGCAGCCGTCCCACTGACCGCCGGGCGATTATTGAAGAAGCGGCTGGAATCACCAAGTTCAAAACCAAAAAGCGTCTGGCGGAAGCTCGCCTGGAAGATGCCAAACTAAATCTGGCGCGAGTGAACGACATCTTCGAGGAAGTCACGCGCCAGATGAATTCTCTGAAGCGGCAAGCGTCGAAGGCTGAACGCTATGCCAAGCTGCGGGAAGAATTACGGGCCAAGCTGCGTGTGGTGCTGGCCAGCAAGTTTGCCCAGTTGGACCAGGAAAACGCATCCCTTGATGGGCAAATCAACACCATTTCCGAGGAGATACGACAGCAGGGCGAGGGCGTGCAACAACTGGAAGCGGAGCACGGCGACCGCACCCAGCGCGGATACGCGATTGAGAGCGAGATTCGAGAGAACCGCGAAAGATTGAACCAGATCAAGATCGAGGGCAATCGCGCGGTTGCGCAGCGCAGTCACAATGAGGAGCGCTGCGCGGACCTGACAGCGCGCGCAGCAGCTTCGGAAACCGAACTGGCCCAGGCTCAGAACCGGCTGGCAGCGCTGGAAGCGGAGCGGGACTCGAACCAGCAAGTATTGAATTCGGCAGCCGCCGATTTGTCTGCCGCGCAAGTCGAACTAGCCGAGCGTCAGCAAGGGGCAACTGCAGCCGCCGAAGCCCTGGCGGAGTTCGAGCAGCGGCAAGAGGAGTCGCGTGGCGCAATTCTGGAAGCAGTGGCTGCGGCATCGAATCTGCGCAATCAGCTTACCCAAACTGAGGAGCGGCTCACGGCAATGGACCGCGAGACGCAGCGTCTTCACACGGAGATGACAAATGTCAACTCGCAGGTGGAGGCTTTCGGCGGACAGCGCGGCCAATTGGGGTTGGAGTTTGAAACGGTTTCGCAACGGGTGACCGGTCTGGCGGAGGAAATCGTCCAGGCGCGCCGGACGCTGGAATTAAAGCGCCGTGAGGAATCCGACGGCAAGAATCGGTTGGACAGTCTGCGCGCCGAGTACGCGACCGCAATAGGTAAGAAAGCCTCCCTCGACGCGTTGGTAGCAGAACACGGTTATTCAACGGAATCGGTGCGCCGGCTATTTCAATCCGGTGTTATGAATGGAGGGTTGGCCCCGGCTGGCATATTGGCCGACTTCCTCGAGGTAGAACCGCAGTACGAAGGGGTGGTCGAGGACTTTCTGCGTGACGAACTGAACTACATCGTGGTGAAGTCGTGGGATGCTGCAGATGAGGGGTTGCGCCTGTTGCGATCCGATGTTGATGGTCGCGCGACATTCCTGGTGCATCCTGAGGATTCGCAGGCGAAGTTTTCTTTCGCTGTGGACGAAGCTTCGCGTTCCCTATCGCCCAGCCAGTCAGTCGTGCCTTTAAAACATGCCATCCGCGTGCTCAATGGCTTCGGGCGATCCCTCGAAGTCATTCTCCCCAAGCTGCGCGATGGCTACATCGCATCTGATCCTGCGTTTGCCCGTGAGCTGGCGTTGTCGAATCCCGATGCATTTTTCCTGGCACAGTCCGGGGAATGCTTCCATAACGTGACCGTAACCGGAGGAAAGCAGCGCGCGGAAGGCCCGCTCTCCATGAAGCGCGAACTCCGGGACGTCATGCGTATGCTCGGCGAACTGGAATCGGCGCTACGCGACGAAGAAACCCGGGTACTTCGGTTAGGGCGAGAGATCAAAGACCTGACTTCCCTGCTTGACCGTCTTGAGAGCGAGAAACGCGAAGCAGAAAAGCACGCCATGACCTCGGGCCATATGCTGCAACAACTGCAGCTGGAAATGACCCGTATGTCGGAACGACTGGAGATCTGCCGCACCGAAGTGCAGCGTCTACGCGCTGATCGGGAAGAACAAGTCAACTTGATGACGTTGCGTCAAACCGAGCTGGCGGAGTTGCAGCGGCGCAGGGACGAACTGGAGCGTTTGGCCTCTGCGGCCAACGAAGAGCTGGCGGCTCTACGGGAACAGCGCGATCAGGCGGCGCAGAGTGCGTCTCAGCACCTGGCGCGAGTGGCAACCTTAGAGGAGCGGCATCGGGCGGCGGCAGCTGTGCTGGAGCGAATCGGATCACTGATTGCCGACATGAGCGAGCGCGTGAACAGCCTGCGAAGAGAGATTGGGTCTGCGGCCACGGAGCGCGTTCAGCGGGAAGCTGAGAACCAGCAACTGGCCGGGCTGCTGGAAGACTTGTCAGCGGAGCGCAACGCCAGTGAAGTTCGAGAAGGGCTTTTGCAATTTGAATCGGACCAAGTAAGGGCCCGGCTCGGTGAGATCGACGAGGCCCTGCGCAACGGGCGGATGTTGCTAGACCAGGCGCGCGATCGCCGAGGCGAGCTGGCCGCAGCGGTAGCTAAGCTGCAATCGGACGCGCAGTACATGGCCGAAACTTGCCTGAACGAACTTGGGATTCAGCACCCTGAATTGATGGCCGATGCCACGATTGCCATTGTCACGGGCGAACAGTTGGCGGCGGAAGACCAGACCCAACGCGAGATGCGGACCCGGCTGGACGCCATGGGGCCGGTCAACATGATGGCCCTGGAAGAATACAAAGAGACCGCCGAGCGTCACGCCTTCCTCGATACTCAGCGGAAAGACTTGCTCGACTCGATCGCCAATACGCAGGCTACAATTGCCGAGATCGACACTTTCTCGAGACAGAAGTTTGCCGAAGCCTTCGGCCGGATCAACGAAAACTTCCAGGCCACATTCAAGAAACTCTTTGGTGGTGGCCACGCCTTCATGCGCCTGACCGACGAAGAGAACAACATGGAGAGTGGCATCGACGTGGTAGCTTCGCCGCCCGGAAAGAAGCTGCAGAACGTGCTACTGCTGTCAGGCGGTGAGAAGGCTCTAACTGCGCTGGCGCTGCTGGTTGGCATCTTCCAGTACCAGCCAGCTCCATTCTGCATTCTGGACGAGGTAGACGCACCGCTCGATGAGGCCAACATCGGTCGTTTCACAGATCTGGTGAAGGAAATGAGCGTACAAACCCAGTTCGTGCTCATCACTCACAGCAAGAAAACCATGAGCATCGCGCCCGTGCTGTATGGAGTAACCATGCAGGAGCCAGGAGTTTCAAAGTTGGTGTCGGTACAGTTGGGCGCGACCGCAGAGCAAGTGAAAAACCAGGTCGCCTAGCCAGAGGCAGGCAAATTCTGTAGTTGTGTCGAGACTTGGAAATTTTCATAGTCTCCAGTTATCCTCTGGCGTCCTCAGTTTTTCCACAAGCGTTCCCGCCGAAACCCTTATTGGACAGCCGCTCTCGGGCGTTATCTCTTTGTCAACTCTTTTCCTGTAAGCAGCTTGCGGCCCACGCCGCAAATGCGTATATAACCGGTTGACAAAAATATCTGGCGGGTTCAGAATACGCGACGTTTTCAACCTGTAAAATTATTTCATGAGCCCCCAACTACTTGATCCCGTCCTGCTTCGTACCGACTTCCCGGAACTCGAGCTCCATGCCAGTGGCAAAGTGCGAGACGTGTACCGTCTCGGCAGTGAGCAGTTGTTGTTCGTAGCCACGGATCGCATTTCCGCTTTCGATTATGTACTGGCTACCGGCATTCCGCACAAGGGTCGCGTGCTCACGCAGATTTCACTGTTTTGGTTTGAGTTTCTGCGCGAAGTTGCCCCCAACCACCTGGTGACTGCGGATGTAGAAAGCTATCCCGCAAGCCTGCGCGCCCATGCAGACCAGTTGCGCGGACGATCCATGCTGGTGATGCGAGCTGAAATGGTACCCGTGGAATGCGTGGTGCGAGGCTATATTTCGGGCTCGGCCTGGAAGGAATACAAAGCTACCGGCAAGGTCTGCGGGATCGAACTGCCCAAGGGGTTGAAGGAATCGGACAAGCTCCCAGAACCGATTTTCACTCCTTCCACCAAAGCTACCACCGGGCACGACGAAAATATTTCCTTTGAAGAAATGGTTCGCGTCGTCGGCCGAGAGCGCAGCGAGAAGCTGCGGGACGTCACTTTGAAGATTTACACCAAGGCGGCGGATTACGCCCGGACGAGGGGCATCATCATCGCGGATACGAAGTTCGAGTTCGGAATCACGTCAAAAGGAATCACCTTGGCGGATGAGGTTCTGACGCCTGATTCCTCGCGCTTCTGGCCAGCCGATAAATACCAGCCGGGACGCGCTCAGGATTCGTACGACAAGCAATATGTTCGTGACTATCTGGAAGAAATTCGCTGGAACAAACAACCGCCTGCGCCAGCCCTCCCCCCGGAAGTGGCTCGCAAGACCAGTGAAAAATACGTGGAGGCATATCACCAGCTCACCGGACGCGAGCTGGATGTTTAGTAGGGAAACAACTGGAGATGGCATTGACTGCCACTGACTGGGTCATCGCGCTGGTGATTCTGTTGTCTGTGTTGCAGGCAGCCAGTGCCGGCTTTTTCCAGGAAGCCTTTGGGATCGGCGGTCTGGTGTTTGGATACTTACTGGCCGCGTGGAACTACCATCGGCTGGCGGTTTGGTTTTCCCCGAATATTTCGTCGGTCTGGATGGCGGACATCGCAGCTTTCCTGATTATTTTCGTGGGAGTGATGTTGCTGGCGGGAATTGCCGGACGGATCGCCAGCTGGGCCATGAAGGAAGCGGGGCTGAGAGTCGTGGATCGAGTTCTAGGCGCAGCCCTGGGGCTATTGCGAGGATGTTTGGTAGTTGCCATTGTTCTTACCAGCATGGCGGCGTTTACGCCTACCTCGAAGTGGCTGCAGGGGTCGAAGTGGGCTCCATACTTTTTGGTGGTGGGACGAGCGGCAGTGTGGGTAGCGCCTTCGGAATTGCGGATGCGCTTTTATCAAGGATTGGATTTGCTGCACCGCGCCCCCAACGCACCGTAAACCGCAACCTCGAGCAAGCAGTCTGGCAAACAGGTGAAATGGGTTCGAAACCCTTCCAAGAAAGAGAGATGCCGTGAGAGACCAGCTCGAAGCACTCATCATGCAGATGTACCGCAGTAATATTCTTTATTCCGAGGCAGTGCGTGAATTCAAGAAACGGTTCATCCTAACGGTGCTGCAGGAGAACAAGGGCAATCAGTGCCGTGCCGCCCGCCAACTGGGAATGCACCGCAACACTCTTAGCCGGACGATCTCGGAATTGAAGATTGACGTGCGGCAACTGCGCGCCGGAATCAAGCGGCCTCCGCGCAGCGCACGGCCTGCTCCCTACGAGAGACGAGTAGTTCGCTAGGCCTTTGGCAGACAAAAAACAAGGGCAGCGTCTGGCGCTGCCCTTCTTGCAATCTAATCTGCTACATCTACATCCCCTTACTGAGTGGCTTTGTGGTGGACAGGCGGCTTCTTGGGCGCTGCCTTGGTTAGCAAAGCGCCTTTTTCCATGGTCATGACAAATGGGCTCGCGGTAAAGGACACTGGCGTCCCTTCGAAGTCGAGCGTCGATCCCTCCGCTGGCATCAGCTTGGGGGGAATGGTTCCAGTCATGGTGAGCACAATGTCGGCCCGCTTGGCGTCGATGTCGTCCTGGCTGGCCGCAATCTGCAGTTCGGTCGCTCCGGACTTCAGCACCGTAGCTTCCATCTGCAACGCCACCCCCTTGATCACACTCCACACCTTGTCGGCATCCTCCGGACTTCCTGCGGACAGCACCAATTCCCACTCGGCAAAACTAAGCTTCTTCAGGTCAGCTGGAGTCTTGTCTTTTACCAGATCGTGTGCCTGTTCAGCCGGAGTTGGAGGAACATATTGCTTCACGGTAAAACCCGCTGGCGGCAACTGTGTAGTCGCCGTCAGGGTCAGAAGATCGTTCCAGCCTTCGTCAGATCCGTGATACTTCACATATTTGCTGCGTCCGAATTTCGTGATTTGGGCCTTGCCGGCGGGATCCTTGACCAGGTTGGCAGCGCGGGCAATGAAGAACAACCCATTCACATCGTCCTCAGGCGTTGCGGTAAGAGACGCCAGCGCCAGCGGATAGACGTTCTCCGCGTTGTTGGGATCGGCTTCGACGGCCATCCGCAAATCCTTCTCGGCAGTCGCATTGTCCTTCAATTGCAGGGCGGAAAATCCCGCCACGCTCTCCAACAGTTCTGCCAGCTGGCCCTTCTGCTTTTCGAAATCAGCGTCTGAGGTGCCATCCGGCTTGGCCATATTAGGCAGGGCCTGGAGGCCATGCTCGGCGTGGGCTTTGGCGTCCGCCCATTTCTGGGCAGCGCGCTCGTTGTATGCCAGTAGCACTAAGCCCCGAACATTATTGGGATTGGCAGTCAACAGCCGGTTGGCTGTGTCTATCACCTTGGCTTGGTTCCCCGCCTGTTGGTAGGCCCCCATCAACACCTCCAGCGCGTCCTCTTTCATCACGCTGTTGGGATATTGCGCCAGGAAGGCTTCCAGGCCGCTGACTTTGGCACCCGCGTCCTGCTGCTGCACCGCACCGACGTACGCGTTGTATTCTGCAGGGTCTTTGATTTCCTTTTTTTGCGGCTGGGCTTGCGGCGCGGCTTGGGGTGAGGCCGCAGGTTGGGCTGGCGATGGCGCGGCCGTCTGCTGACCTGAGGCTATTCCAGCAAACGTAAGCACAATCGCCACTAGACTCGTCTTCATGTGAAATGGCTCCTTAGGATTTGGGGAAATGCTACTTCGAGAACGCGACGGCTCTTGCCCCAGGCTCTCCAAGCACGGCTTACCCAGGTTGATACAGATCGCTGGTTGTTCACCCAGTCGATACCCGGAAGACCTGGGGCCGCATCGCAACACCGCGGGCCAGGAAAATATTCCGGTGGCCGGATTATAAGTATGTAATCCGACTATGGCAAGCTGTTACACCCCCAAAGCACAATCCTGCCTTGTTAAGATGCAGTGGAAGCCGTACAAGGTGGTTCGATTGGCCCACAAAAAGGGGAGAGCGCCTTTTATGACCAACAATGCTGGATATGGGCTGAACAGCCAGGTTGCGGTGATTACTGGCGGAGGACGAGGGATCGGCGCCGCCATCGGGCTAAAGCTGGCCGGTTTGGGTGCCATGACCGTTCTTTGCGGGCGCAATCGCGCCCCGCTGAATTCGACTGTGGCGGCCATCACCGCAGCGGGCGGAAAAGCTGAGTCAGTGGAGTGCGATGTAACTGATCTGCCGTCGGTTGAGGCATTTGCGGCACACATCAGTCGCAAATTTGGAAGAACCGACATTCTGGTCAACAACGCCGGCATCGGAGGATTTGGCGGTCCGCTGCATCAGATGCCCCCGGAAGCGTGGGATCAAGTGCTGAACACGAATCTACGGGGAGTCTTCTACTGTATTCGCGCCTTTGCCCCGATGATGATCAAGGCTCGGGCCGGGCACATTGTGAACATCTCCTCGCTGGCGGGAAAGAACCCTCTGCCCAATGGTGCGGCTTATGCGGCATCGAAGTGGGGACTCAACGGCTTGAGTTATTCGGTCGCGGAGGAATTGCGTGCGCACAACATACGGGTTTCAGTGGTTTGTCCTGGGTCGGTAAATACCGAACTGAGTCCGCACCAAGGCAAAGACCCAGCAAAGATGCTTCAGCCGGACGATGTTGCGCACGCAGTAGCCATGCTTGTGACTCAGGCGCAGCAATCTTTCATCAGCGAAGTGCTTTTGCGGCCGACGCAGAAGCCATGAGTATGGCCCGCCTACTATGGATGCCCATATCTCACAAGATCATTTCTTGAAGAGGTTCTCGAAGGCCTGGCGGGCATCCATGGGCCGCGCCGCCTTAGGGGTAGATGTTTCCTTTTCAACCCTTACCCGCATCGAGAAAAATGTGCAGTCGTTGCGTTCGTCCTTGCGCGGAATTCTCTCCGTAATGGGCTGGCTGCATTCGAAACGGCTGGAGGTGTCAAAGTACGTGCATTGACGGCAAGAGTGCAGGGCGGCGGCACATTTGGGGCATTGACCGGCAGATTCAATTCCGGCTGCCAGAAGGGTGCCACACTGAGCGCATCGTGAAACCTCGTGAGTGCCCGGCATCTGCACCGGGCGCGGGCCGAAGGTGTCTTTCTTGGCGGGCCGTTCTACACGTTCCGAGGACGCCTGCTTCTCCCGCTTCTCTCCCGAATCTTGATATCCGTGTTGGCGGTACTTCGCCACCGTGAACCTCCTGATGGGCAGACATTGTCTCTCGCGGCAGGCTGGGGCGCAAGTCGCTCGCCACAGATTCGTTCAGTCTCCGAGTAAGTTTTGGCCGGTCCACCCGAGACCGCATTGAATTGTAATTCCCTATGCTGGGTGCTACCATCCGAACAGGTTGAAAGAGTTTGGAGGTCATTATGGCAGACAGCGATAGCAATAGCTTTCTTTGGTTTCTGGCAGGGCTGGGATTTGGCGCGATCGCGGGAATTCTGTATGCCCCGCGCGCTGGTAACGAGACTCGCGAAGTCTTGCGCGCCAAAGCAGAAGACGGCCGTGATTTTGTGCGTGATCGAAGCCGCCAGGCCCGCGAGCAAGCGGCCGGATGGGCTGAACGTGGCCGCGAAGTGTTGAATCAGCAGAAGGAGCAATTCCGCTCTGCGTATGAGGCCGGCAGGCAGGCCTATCAGGAAACGGCGCATCCGGAAAGCGGAGACCTTCCGAATCAGTAGACGGTTCTCCGCAGTGTGAGTAGATCGCCTGCAGCGGGGGAACTTATGGATAACTTGACTATCTTCATTGCCGTGACTTCGGCGGCGGTAGTGATCCAGGCGGGAATTCTTGTCGCCATGTATCTGGCTGTGCGCCAAACCACTGCGCGCACCGAAGCTCTGGCCAACGAAGTTCGGAGCAAGGTTCTGCCGACCGTGGAATTAGCGCAGTCAATGCTGGCGGACCTGCGGCCGAAGGTCGAGAGCATCGTCAACAATTTCAATGAGTCGAGCGTGATGGCACGGCACCAGATGGAGCGTCTCGATGCCACCATGAGTGATTTACTGGATCGCGCTCGCCTGCAAGTGATTCGTGCCGACGAACTGGTAGGCAAGGCTCTGGATCGAGTAGAGGAGACCGGCGAGTTAGTCCACAAAACCGTGGTATCTCCGGTGCGTCAGGTTTCGGGCGTACTCCAAGGCCTTACCGCTGGATTGGAGTTCTTCTTTTCAGGAAGGCGCAAATCGCGGAATGGCGTAGAAGACGAAATGTTTATCTAACTTGGTAGAGACTGTCAGCAACGGCAGCGCTGAAGCGCTGCCGTTCTTATTTGCGGTGTTAGATGATCCAGCCGCCGCCCACCACAATTTCACCGTCATAAAACACGGCAGCCTGGCCAGGGGTGATCGCCCGCTGCGGTTCGTCAAAGGTCACTAGCAGTTCGTCAGCGCCTGACTTCTCCAGCGTAGCCGGTGCGGCTTCGTGGCGATGGCGAATCTTGGCCGTCACGCGCATGGGCTGGTGCAGATCGTCAACGGAAATCAAATTCGTTCGGTGCGTTCGTAGAGTGGGCGAATAGAGTTCATCCTGCCCGCCGACCACTACCTGGTGCGTGTCTCCGTTGATTTGAATGACGTAGAGCGGCGAACCCGTCGCCACCCCCAGGCCCTTGCGCTGGCCTACCGTGAAATTATGGATACCGCCGTGCTCACCCACCACTTCCCCGCTGGCCGTCACTAGTTGGCCGGAGGTATCCGGTAATGTCTCACCCTGGTCGGCCAGGTAGGCATCGAGAAACTTCTTGTAGTCACCGCCGGGGACAAAACAGATTTCTTGCGAATCTGGCTTCTCCGCTAGAGCCAATCCGTGATCTCGCGCCAACTCGCGTACCGCTGGCTTGGTCATTTCTCCTAGCGGAAAGATAGTCCGGCTAAGCTGCTCCTGGGTCAAGCCGAAAAGAAAGTAGGTCTGGTCCTTGGAAGTGTCGGTGGCGCGCTTCAGCAGCCAGCGTCCGCGGCGCTCATCGTATGCCGTACGGGCATAGTGGCCAGTGGCTAGAGCATCCGCGCCAATTTGCTGCGCAACAATTAATAGCTGGTCAAACTTCAAATGATTATTGCAAAGACTGCAAGGAATCGGCGTGCGCCCCGAAAGATATTCCTCGACAAAAGGCCGGACTACGTCGCGTTCGAAACGATCCTCATGATTGACCACGTAATACGGAATTCCCAGCGTTTCCGCAACTCGGCGAGCATCGTAAACATCGTCGAGTGAACAGCAGCGGCCCTGAACGGATTCCGGCATTCCTGGATGACCGGACAACCGCCGCTGATTCCACAACTGCATGGTCAACCCGATGACCTGGTGACCCTCAGCGCGCAGCATGGCCGCAACGGTGGAGGAATCAACCCCCCCAGACATGGCAACGGCGATGGTTTGAGAAGGCAGCATTCAGGGGAAGGTTCAGCTCCGGCACGCCCGATACTAAAGAACTACCAAAGGCGTGGCTCGCAGCATTGTGTTCGTTATTATACGCAGTTAACAACGAAACATGCGCACTGACCGGCCCACGGTTCGGCCTTACGTACAACAGGATGTTCCGTCCTGCGGCGGTTTCCCTCTGACCGCCTCTCGTACACGGACTCGTTCGTGCTTATACGCGCACCTTGGCCACGTGCAGTAGAGGTTACTTCGCTCTCGGGTCCGGCACGTGAAGTCACCCCGTGGGGACATAATTCCTGTCAAGAAATGTCTGCAATGGGGACACCGCAGACGAATAGGCCCCCTCTTTCGAGCCCGCTCCATGATTTCTGCCAGGCGCCCGCGCGCCTTTTTGTCAGTCATGCACCCTCTGGTAAACAGGAGACAACTCGCGCAATCTCGCGACGGTCTCAGGCACCAGGCCAAGGGCGAATCCCACTTCCTCTGGGGTGTTTTGCTTGCCCAGGCTGAAGCGGAGGCTGGCACGGGCCTGCTCAGGAGGCAGTCCCATCGCGGTTAGCACGTGCGAAGGCTCAATCGCTCCGGACGAGCATGCTGCGCCGGTCGAGACCGCCAGCCCCTTGAGATCTAGCGCAATCACTAACGCTTCGCCTTCGATGTAGTCGAAATGGATATTCGTGGTGTTGGGTACACGCGGTGCACCCTGTCCATTGACGCCTATGGCCTCCACTTCATCCAGAATCTTTTCTTGCAAATGGTCCCGCAGGGCTGCCATACGCGTCAGATCACCGTGATCTAACGACTCTTTCGCAATCTCGGCGGCCTTACCCAAACCAACGATTCCTGGAACGTTTTCCGTGCCCGCGCGGCGCGAACGCTCATGGCTTCCGCCGTACAACATAGGCTGCAAAATCGTTCCCTTGCGGACATAGAGGGCGCCGACACCCTGCGGCGCGTGCATCTTGTGGCCGGAAATCGAGAGCAGGTCACATCCAATGCGTTGCACGTCGATTGAAACCTTCCCTGCCGCCTGAACTCCGTCGGTATGGAAATACACGTCAGCTTCGGCAGCGATTCTCCCGATCTCTTCGACCGGCTGTAGGACTCCAGTCTCGTTGTTAGCCATCATGATCGAAATCAGCTTGGTGTTGGAACGCAGCGCGCGACGGACGTCATCGGGATCGACCAACCCACGGCCGTCGACGGGAACATAGGTCACTTCGCATCCAGCTTCATCGAGGTGCTTGCACGAATTCAGAACGGCGTGATGCTCAATGGTCGAACTGACGACGTGATCGCCTTCGCGGACCATCCCAAAAATGGCGAGGTTGTCGCCCTCGGTGCCGCCGCTGGTGAACACGATCTCGGCGGCCCGGCATCCGAGCAGCATCGCAACCGACTCCCGTGCACGCTCCACCGCCGCCCGCGTTTCCTGTCCATGATGGTGGATAGAAGACGCATTGCCGAAATGCTCGACGAAGTAATGCCGCATGGCCTCAAACACTTCCGGCAGGATCGGGGTAGTAGCGTTGTTGTCGAGGTAGACGCGGTGCATCAAGGCTATTTTACGCCTTGTGCCATGTCTTCCTACTTCTTCGGCGCCTTGGCCGCTTCCGCCTCGTCTTTCAGATAATTGGCGCTGAGCGTACCTTTCTTCTTCGCCAAATCGATCAGTGTGGGGTAGAACTGCACGAAAGTGTTATCCACCGCAGCATGCTGCGAATGGCATGAATAGCAGGCCGCCGTCGTGGGAACCATTTTGGCAGTATCGGAATCGTCGAAACCGAAGAATGCCCATTTGCCCGGAAAACGTGCCTCATCCTTTACGTGGACTTCATGACCCATCGTTTCTGTGGTTTGAAAGTGTCCACTCTTATTGATGGACGCATTGCTTCCCGCCGTCCGGACTTCCAGCACCAGCATGGTCTTATCGGGCCAGGTGCCGGTTTCCTGAAACGCCCGGTAGGCATCGGGGTTTACGAAGACGTTGTCGAACATGGAGTGGTCCATTGCCATGGCGTTTGGTGAGTAGCTCATATCCACGCCCGAGGTCAAGTAGATCCACTCCCGGTATTTGGACGGGAACATCAGACGGCCATCCGCCGTATAGGTGGGTGTCTGCGCCACGGAACCCTTGTCGGAAGCCGGAGCGGTGGAGGGAGCTGTCCCGTACTGTTGCAGAAGAAAGAAGCAAACCAGCGTCAAAATACGCATGAAACACACCTCGCAGGACTAACGAATTGTTAAAGATGCAGTCTAAAGGTCTTATAAAGAGCTGTCTTGAAGAAATACAACTTTGGAAGTCGAGGCTCGAATGGCTGAAGCAAACGCGCCCGTAATGCAAGGCGGCAGTTTCTATGGCGCTGTCAAACAGCGGACCGAACGGTGCGACGCCATCTTCACCGATCTGCGGCATTCCTCCGCCCGCAAGCTCCCCGAACACGCTCATGAGTTGCCCTTTTTTGCTTTATTGCTGGGAGGCGATTACCTCGAGCGCTACGGCCGCGAGTATAAGCAGTTTGGCCCGTTCACCCTGGCCTATCGCCCGGCCGGGGTTCCGCATCAGGATGAAATCGGGCCGCGCGGCGTGCGTTTCTTCGAGATCGAGATTCGGCCCAGCTGGCGACGGCGGATACAAGAATGCTCCGGCAGCCTCGACACTGCCCAGGACGAGTGCGCCGGGGGCGGGATGTTATGGCTGGCAGTGAAGTTGTTTCGCGCGACCCATGCGCCACAGGAAGACGGCGATTTGCTCATTGAAGGTTTGCTGGCCGAGCTGGTCGGCGCCGTGGCGCACATGCCCCGTGAAGCTACCAAGGATGCACCGCAGTGGCTCGGCCGTGTAGTGGACAAGTTGGAGGCCGAATACTGCGAACGCCTCACGTTGGAAGACCTGGCGCAGGAAGCAGGAGTTCATCCCGTGCATCTTTCCAGAGTCTTCAGGAGATGTGCGGGCGAGGGCATTGGTGAATACGTTCACCGCTTACGAATCCGGGCGGCTTGCGAAAAGATGCTGGTGCCGCGGACGTCGCTGGTCGAAATCAGTCTGGCCACAGGCTTCGCCGACCAGAGCCACTTCACCCGCTCATTCCGCCGAATCACTGGCATGAGTCCGGGAGCGTTTCGAGAGGTAGTCACGCCAAAAGTGGAATATTCATTGGCAGTGGATTAGGCGCTCCAGGCCCCTGGAACATTTGGGAACGCCGACTTATCTTCGTTCCAGGGGGACGTAATGCTGCGGATAGGCGGGGCCGATGTAGTCGGCGCGCGGGCGGATCAACCGGTTGTCATCCAGTTGCTCGATTACGTGTGCAGTCCAACCGCTAATGCGTGAGACTGCAAAGACCGGAGTAAAGAGGTCCACGCCGATGCCAAGAATGTGATAGGTCGAAGCCGAATAAAAGTCCACGTTGGCGTTGAGTTTCTTTTCCGCTTTGATGAACTTCTCAATCTTTTCCGACATCTCAAACCACTTACTCTGCCCGCTCGACTTGCCCAGATCCTGGGACATTTTCCGGAGGTGAGTAGCTCGCGGATCTTCGGTGTGGTAAACACGATGGCCGAAGCCGGGGACTTTCTGCTTCTGCGCAAACATCCCCTTAATGTGCGCGACCGGATCGGCGCCGGATCGGTCAATTGCTTCGAGGATGTGGAACACGGCTTCATTGGCGCCTCCGTGCAGCGGGCCTTTGAGGCAGCCGACGGCCGAGGTGGTAGCGGAATGCATGTCGGAAAGCGTGGCTGCCGTCACCCGGGCAGCGAATGTGGAAGCATTGAGTTCGTGGTCGGCATGCAGTATCAGGGCGATGTCGAGAGCACGTTCCGCAGTCGGTGACGGTTTAACGCCATTTAGCTGAAGAAGAAAATTGCCGGAGTGTGAAAGCGACTTGTCGGGTTCGACCACCGGTTGCCCTTTGCGGATACGGTCATAGGAGGCGACGATCATGGCAATTTGCGATGTCAGGCGGATGGCCTTGTTCACATTTGCATCGTGATCGTTTTTCTTGTCATCGGGATCGTAAAAACTTAGAGCCGAAACCGCCGTCCGCAGCACATCCATGGGCAGCGCGGTCTTAGGCGCGGTACGCAGCAAGTTAACGATGGCGGGATCGAGCTTACGCTCCTGTGCCAGACGGTCGCGTAGCCCCTTCAACTCATCACGCAACGGCAACTTGCCGAACCACAACAGGTAGCAAGTTTCTTCGAAGGTGGAATTGTCGGCAAGCTCATGAATATCAATGCCGCGGTAAGCAAGGACGCCTTGTTCACCGTCGATGTAACAAATGCTCGAAGTGGTGGCAACCACTCCTTCTAGACCTTTCGGGGCGTGCGCGGCGGATATGCTGGACATGGCGTCTGGCTCAAACCTTCTTAATTTTTCGATGGTCGAGGCGCGAAGGGGAAAACGCACCGCAACTAACTTTTATACGCCAAAATTGCGGAAGTTTCCAACCGTCCGGGCGCTCAATAGTGCTAGTCCAAGTGCGGGCAACTCCCGTTCTGGACGTGCCCCCACTAGTTTTCTTTATCGGCAAGAACTGGTTTGGGGAGCGTTCCACAGAGTTACTGAAGGTACACGGCCATGCCCGGCAGGGCTGCGTCCATGGACTTCCCGGTTACAATCGGAGAATGCGCATGCGCTGGCTGCTTCTTATCGCGGTGATGTGGTGTCCAATGGCTTTGGCTACTGACACTCCGCAGTTCCTCGTCTCGGGGCCTTGTGCAACTGCGACAGTCGCTTGCGGCCCCTCGAAAGCTGATCGCAAGCAAGCCCGCGCCGCTTTTTCCCGGGCGCTGCAGCTGGAAAAGGATAAACACCTCGATCAAGCCTACAAAGAGTTCGACACGGCGGCTCGCCTGGTCCCAAACAATGTCAGCTACGTGACAGCCCTGGCCATCACAAGGGAACAACTGGTCTTCAACCACGTGCAGCAGGGCGACGCCGACCTCAACAATGGACGCGAGGTTGAGGCGCAGGCGGAGTTTCGCGGCGCCTTAAGCCTCGATCCCGACAACCAATTTGCGCAGCAACGTTTGCAGGAATCCTTCAAAAGCTGGGCGCCACCCACAACCCCCATATTGCGAGCCTCCGCGGACGGCGGCCAATTGCAAGCTGTGCCCAGTCCCGACCGGCATGCCTTCCATTTTCGCGGTGACTCAAAAGCTCTTTTGACCGAAGTCGCGCAGGCTTTTGGCGTAAGCGCGGAATTCGATGACTCGGTCGCGTCTCGACGGGTTCATTTCGATCTTGATGAATCGGACTTTCCAACCGCGATGCGTGCCGCATGTGATGTGACCGGGACTTTCTGGATTTCGCTTTCCGACAAGCAGATTCTCCTGGCTCGCGAATCGCCAGACAATCATCGGCTTTATGACCGCATGGGCTTGCGCACTTTTTATCTGAGCTCGGCCGCCACTTCGCAGGATGTGAACGGAATTCTGGGTTTATTGCGTACGGTGTTCGAGGTCCGGTTCGTGCAGCAACATCCGCAAAGCGGCTCTCTGGTCGTGCGCGCTCCCATGCCGGTGCTCGACGCCGCCGGCAAGGTGCTCGCGGACTTCGGCGAAGCCCGCCCACAGGTGATATTGGACATTGAGGTCTATGACATCGATCACCAGTTCGCGCGAAACATCGGCATGCATCTTCCCGACAACTTCAACCTGTTTAACATTCCAGCTGCGGCGTTGCTGGCGGCGAGCGGACAAAACATCCAGAGCCTGATTAACCAGTTGATCGCGAGCGGTGGCATCAATCAGGCCAATCAGACCGCCATTTCTGGGCTGCTGGCGCAACTGCAGGGACAGGGACAAAGCGGAATCTTCAGCCAGCCTTTAGCAACCTTCGGTGGCGGTCTCACATTCAGTGGCTTGAGTCTCGATATGCTGTCGGCACAGTTGTCCCGCAACGAAAGTTGGGCGAAGCTTCTGGACCATGCCACCCTGCGCGCGTCGCAGGGCAATGACGTCACCTTCCGCCTGGGCCAGCGATACCCCGTCGTAAATGCCAGTTTCTCGCCGATCGTCAATACTGCGGCAATTTCGCAAGTGCTGCAAAACGGAAGCTTTCAGGCGCCGGTTCCCTCGATCAGCTACGAAGACCTGGGGCTGGACATAAAGGCCAAGCCGGTAGTCTCCGGCGGGGTCCATATAGGGCTGGACTTGGAGTTGAAGCTGCGAGCCCTGGCGGGAACCAGTGTGAACGGAGTACCCGTGATCGCCAACCGTGAATACAAGGGCAGCATCAACCTGGAAGATGGGGAGCCAGCAGTGGTGGCCTCGTCGGTGACCCGCAGCGAGCAGGACAGCATGATGGGACTCCCCGGACTGGGTTCAATCCCCGTGCTGAACAAGATTGGAACAATGAACAATAAGACCACGGAAGACGATGAGATTCTATTGGTGATCACACCGCATGTGATGAACCTGGGCACAAACCAGAATGTGGAGTTGTGGCTGCCAAGATAACGGTTACTTCGCATTGCTAGCGGCGAAATCCACCAGTTTCTGCAACACGTCGTAAGGGAGCCCTCCTGCACTGAGTTTTCTGCCATTGATGAAGATGGTGGGAGTGCTGTTCACATCCAGCGATTCGCCCAAATCCAGCGAGCGCTGCACGCGGGTGGTAGTTTCAGGGTTAACGACACAGGTCGCCACGTCACTTCCCTTCACTCCGGCGGCCTCCGCAAAACCTGTAAGCTTCTCGTCCACATTCGCAGCGGTGATGTCCGACTGCGCGCCGTAAATGCTCTGAATGAATTTCCAGAAGCCCTCCGGGGAAGACCGCCCTACGCAATCGGCGTAGCTGGCGGCTTTCAGTGCCCAGTCGTGCATGGTCAGGGGATAGTTCTGGAACACAACGCGAGCGTTTTTATCCTCGGCGGCAAGCCGATCGAGGGTGGGCTGGGCATCCCTGCAATGGGGGCACTGTAAATCGCTGAACTCCACCACCGTGACCGTGGCGTCAGCCGCGCCATGTGAAGGTCCATTGATTCCCTTCTTCAGTCGGTCGCGCACGGCATCGAAGGGATGGGGGCCGAATGGCAGAATCTCCCCGATAATGACGTGGGTGCCGTCCGGAGTAACGTAGAACTTCTGTGCCTGCGATCCTTGCGGACTGCTGACCGTGACATTTACCTCGGCCAGCCCTTCGGCTGCCGCTGGCTTTATGCTGCCAACTCTCCAGCTGATTGCAGAGTCATAACCCAGAGTTTGCTGCATGAAGGCGTTCACCACCTCTTCCGAAGGCAGGCTGGAAGCAGCACCCGGCTTGGTGGGCGCTGTAGTTTTAGGCGCAGACTTTTCCTGGGCTCCTGCGAGCGCCGCCAGCAATAAGACAGAGCAAACCCTCAAATGACGATACATGAGTTCCTTTCTAGACATCTGCTTTTGCGGCGATCGGGAAACGGCGTCCGTAGCCAAAAGCCTTAGCGGAAATTTTCAATCCTGGAGCGGCCTGTTGCCGCTTATACTCTGCCCGCTCTACCATGCGGATCACACGCCGGACTAGAGTAACATCGAAGCCTCGCGCCGCGGCAATCTGCTCTGCGGTGCGAGAGTCCTCCACGAAGTCTTCCAGGATCGCGTCCAGCACCTCGTAGGGAGGCAGCGTATCGCTGTCTTTTTGATCGGGCCGCAATTCGGCCGAAGGCGGCTTCTCCAGGCTGGCTTGCGGAATCACCTGGCGGCGGGAATTCACATAGTGGCTCAATCGGTACACCATGGTCTTGGGCACGTCAGAGATCACGGCCAACCCGCCGACCATGTCGCCATAAAGAGTGCAATAACCTACGCCCAGCTCGCTCTTATTTCCCGTGCTGAGCACGATGGCGCAGAACTTATTGGAGAGCGCCATTAACAGCGTTCCGCGGGCACGTGATTGAATGTTTTCTTCGGTCGCGTCTGGTGTCAAACCTCGAAACACCGGCTCTAGCGTCTGGCTGTAGCTGGAGTAAGCATCGTTGATGGAAAGCAGCTCAAAGCGGATGCCGAGATTGTGGGCCAATTCTCGGGCATCGTCGATCGAGCCCTGGGATGAATAAGGCCCCGGCATACCCACCCCGATCACGTTTTCGGCGCCGACCGCGTCGGCGGCAATGACCGCTGTAAGCGCGGAGTCGATGCCACCGCTGAGGCCGACGATTACTCTCTTGAAGCCACATTTGCTCACATAATCCCGCGTGCCCAGTACCAGAGCAGCATAGACGCTAGCTTCCTCACCTTCGATTTGCGGATGCACTTCGCCGGTGAGGCTGTCCGAATCAAAGTAGACCAGGTCTTCCTCGAACGATTTGCCTTGCGCGATGACTTCGCCTACGCGGTTCAGCACCAGGCTGGAGCCGTCGAACACCAGGCTGTCATTGCCGCCCACCTGATTGACCATGGCCACAGGAACATTCTGCGTGCGGGCAATCGAGGCCAGCATCTCGCGGCGGAATTCGCGCTTCCCCAGCCAAAAGGGTGAGGCAGAAATATTCAGCACGAAGCTTCCTCCCGACTTGACCAGGGCTTCGACAGGATCGAAGGTGTAGAGGCGCTTGTTCCAGAAGTGCTTATCATTCCAGGCATCTTCGCAGATGGTCAACGCCATCTGTTTGCCGCAAAAAGGAAAAAGATGCTGGCGAGTGGCCGGGGCAAAGTTGCGCATTTCGTCGAAGACATCGTAGGTAGGCAACAGCATCTTTGACTGCAGAAACGCTATTTTGCCGTCCTGAAGCAGCGCCGCGGAATTCATGACCGACTTGCCGGTTTCAGCATGAGCGGGAGTTACGACTCCGCAGATGACCGCGATTCCGCGAGTTTCGGCGGCGATGTGTTCAAGGGTTTCACTGTTGTGCGCGACGAATGAAGGCCGTTCCACCAAGTCGCGCGGAGGGTAGCCGCATACGGAAAGTTCAGGAAAAAGAATCAGTCCAGCGCCGGCTGATTTGGCACGATGGGAAAAATCGATGATCTTCCCGCCGTTCCCTTTGAAGTCCCCGACCGTGGGATTGATCTGTCCCAGCGCAATCTTCACACTTCCAGTGTAACGGCGAGCGCGAGCGCCGCCAAGTCACCGAGTCAAGTCCGCTTCCGCAATCTCGGAAGGAGCAAAGTCGGGCTGCTTGGGACCCGGGTCGCTGGGCGGTGGTCCCGTTGGAGCGGGAGGCAGAGGCTGGGTTGACGTCCTCGTCGATGGAACTGGAAGGTCTTCTCCCGGACGACGCAAGCTGGGAGCATGTGCAGGCTGGGCGTTTGGCGAAGCCGCGGCCACACTCGGTTGATTAAGCTCGACTTCTTTCTCTGCACGGACGATTTTCTCGCCCGTCACCTTCATGGTTTCAACTCGCGTCACTTCATCGCCCACGAAGCGCACAAAATCCACGTCCTGCGGCGGCTCGCCGTAGATCCAATCTTCGTATTCCGCTTCTCCTGCTTTTTCGCGAATCTTCTTGGGAGCGCGACCCTTGGAGTAAATCACCATCTCACGATTCATCCCCACCAGCACCTGATGGTTCTTGATGGCCTCTTTGACCTTAGGAGGGACAGTTTCCAGATAAGCTTCCACTGCCGATTTCGAATCAAAATCGAAAACTGGTCGAAGCAACTTTTTAAGCTGCGGCGCGTCCATCTCGGGAATGTAGTGTTCGAAAACCAAGTCAACGTAGGAACCGCGTGGGTTGGCGTTCGCTTCGGTTGGGGCCGCGGTTCCGCCAGGGCCATCGATTTCGATACGCTCGTACCACTTCTGCTTCTTGACCGGACCGCCATTGATTTCGAAATGAATACTGTTGTCCTTCATCGAAATACTGGTGATCCTCGCCTGGTCGCCGGGTTTCACCGACGGTCCCCAGGTGACGATAAGCCTCTGCAGGTCAATGCCGCTGGGAGAGATATTGCCGTTCTTGAGCGTCAAGCCTTTCTTGCCCATCGGAAATTGAGTGCGGATGTAGACCAGCTCAGCTTCAAATGCATGGATCAACTCCATACGGGTGCGTGGGGTCATGTGCGGCGGGGGAGAAGATTGTTGGCTGGCAGGTTTCTGATCGGACGCGCTTGCACTGGCGACGCTCAGCAACAGGAATGTAAGAAAGACAACCACAACATGGCGTGACTTCATGGATCACCCCAACAGGCTCTGGGCCGATTATAGCGCCGATCGCGGCTTTTTGAAGGGCCAGAAACCCGGACGGAAGCCCACTAGCTTGAAAATAGCTGCATCGCGCCTATCCAGCCTCTGAAACGGTCAGGCCGTCTCTCGCCACCTGCAGCGGCAGCACTTGACCGCCATTTTCAACGATCGCGCTGGCAACCCTGCTGGTGGCTCCTTCCTCGACCAGAAAGATGACACAACCTCCACCGCCAGCGCCGCAAACCTTCGCCGCGCGCCCCCCGTGTTTTCCGGCTACGGTAATCAGCTTGTCAATCAGAGGCGTGGTGATGCCCGGAGCATTGGTGCGGCGCAGCTTCCATTCTTCGCGCAACAAGCGGGAGACTTCGCCCCAGTTCCGGCTACGCAAAGCTTGATGCATAGAGCGGGCGATTTCCTTGATCTTCTCAAAGTTGCGAAACACTCGACGGTCGCCGTCGATGTGCGCCTTGAAGACTTCCCAGTTGTTGATGCCAGACTGCCGCGGCACTCCAGTGTAGGCGAGCACAAACCGCGATTCGATTTCTTCGGGAGCGACTGGGACAACCTCGCGGTGGATTCCATCGGCGTCGAGGTGAATGGCACTGACGCCCCCGTAGAGTGCCGGATAATAGTCCTGGCAGCCGGTGGGCACCTCGATGATCTGGGCCTCGACGTTTTGTGCGATGACACGCATCTGTTCGAGCGTCAGATTGCGGCCGGTAAATCGAGCTAAGGCCGCCGTGGTAGCGATCATCAAAGCCGACGAACCGGAGATTCCCGCCCCTGCGGGAGATTCGGAGTTGGTCTCGAGTAGCAGTCCCCCTTCTGGAGCAAAAAACTGCAAAAGACGCGCGGCCAATGGCAGACGAAAGCGGCGCGCTGCACGCAAGTCATCGAAGCTGGCGAACAATTCGTCTTTACGGGTGTCGAGCGAGCGCAGATGAATGCGCTTCCCTTTCAACGGCGTGATCTGGCAGCTGGTTTGAATGTTGAGAGCGAAGTTAAGCGTAAGCGCCCCGGGATGGAACAAGTAGAGCGGCCATAGATCGATGGTTCCTCCGGCCAGATCGGCACGGCATGGGGCATGGGCAACAATCGTGGGTATACTGACGACGGCTGGTCCTGGCATGCAGTGTTTGTACCATGAAACCCGCACCCAGGATGCCGTCGACGCTGAGGAAAGATTCAGGGGAACGCTTGCCGCGTTCCCCTTTTTCCCTACGCTTTCGAGGCAGCCGCCAGCTTCTGCGCTTTGCTGCGAATGAACGCATAGGGCAGCGCCGGAAGCGAATTGAATTCGGCAGCCTGGGAAATGTAATCATGCGCCTTTGCCGCGTCCCCTTTGGCTTGATACGCCAGGCCCAGACGAAGAAGGTTGCGCGGGTCCTGATCGTTGGCTTGTTGCAGCTCCGTGATAGCCTGGTCGTAGTCCTTTTGAGCTAAGGCAGTTCTGCCCGCCAGTTCGTGGACGAGTTTCAGTTGAATCGCATTGTTCGAAGCCTCAGCAGCTTTACGAAATTCCTCGGCTTCGTTCTTTGCAGTCGTGAAGTCCTTTTTCTCGATTGCTATGGCCGCCAGATTGAAGTGGTGAAGGCGTGCCGAATTATCCTTGACTGCTGGCGAGAGGTTCGAAGTCTGGATCGTCTCGAAAGAATGATCGAAATGCTGCTTGGCAGGGGCATATTGTTGCGCCGCGAGAGCGATGTTGCCCTTGGCCTGAAGGTCGGCGGCCATGGACGCAACGTCGTTCTTCTTCTCCGCCACGCCGTACTCCTTGTCCATCACTTGCTGCGCCTTATCGAATTTTCCGCTGTCCGAGGCCAACACCGCCATGCCGAAGTATGCTGTGCGCAGTTCGCCGTCATTGCGCGCATGTCCCGCCATGGTCTGTAGCTCAGCCTCGGCTTCGGTTGCCTTACCCAGATACATCAAATCAGCCGCAACCCCAAAGCGTGACGGATTGAAATTGTCATCCAGCGAGAGCGCCTTACGGTACTGCACCACCGATTCTTCGAACTTACCCATCTTGAGCAGCAATTCGGCGTAGGAATCGTAGGGGTTGGGATCGTTGGGGATCAAGTCGATGTATTTCTTGAAGGCCTGTTCGGCATTCGCGTAGTCGCCAGCCTGGCGGTAGGCGTAGCCGAGTTGGTTATAAGCGGTCGAATAGTTTGGAGCCAGTTCCGTCGCCCGCTTGTTGTATTCGATCGCCGGAGCATAGTCCTGCTGTCCAAAGTAGTAAGCGCCCAGGTTGAATTGCGCCCGCTCATCGTTGGGGTAAGCAGCTGCCAGCTTCTCGCAATATTCCTTCTGCTTGGTTACGTCTCCAATAGCGCCGGCTTGGCTGGACAAAATTAGCAGCCGCTCCCCTTCCGAGGTCTTGTCCGCCAAACTCACTGCTTTGTTCATATGCTCGAAGAATTCCTTTGTGGTCGGAGCGGAGTTTGCCAAAGCCAGTTCTGCCGAGGCAAATTCAGGGTCGAGCGTGACGGCTTTTTCGAAATGCTGGAGTGAATCCTGGACCAGCAGGCGATCGGCAAGGTCGCGTCCTTGCACGAATTCGTTCTTCGCTTCTTCTGATTTTGTGGTGATGGGAATCTTGGAATTGTTCGATGAAGCCGCGACCGAAGTCTGTGTCTGGTTGCAAGCGAGGCTGGCCCCCATGCCGAGCACAACCATTACCATCGATGCAAAACGAGTGTTTTGGCGCATGAAATTGCTCCCTTCGACTGTGAGATCGGCTGCTGAAAATCGAATCAGTTCGATCTTCAGCGATTGCTGTCTGCCGTAGCTAGACGGAACATCGCTGGATTTGGATAGCAGAAGAACCGCCTGGAAGTGGAAAGTAAGAATTCACATAACAGATAACAGGCGAGACCAGCACTCAGGTCTTGTCTTGTATGGATGAAGGTGGCTATCGCGAACTAGCTGATATTCAGAGCGCGCTTGATGGTACCGCGTTCTTTTTGAATTTTCTCTTGCAGTAAAGTGATGGCGTAAATCAGTTGCTCGGGACGCGGCGGGCAACCCGGCACATACACATCAACCGGGATCACCTGGTTTACGCTTTGCACCAAGGCATAGTTATTGAAAACGCCACCTGAGGTCGCGCAAGCGCCCATGGAGATCACCCATTTGGGTTCGGGCATCTGCTCCCACAATTGACGAATCACGGGAGCCATTTTGTTCGAGACACGGCCGGCAATGATGATCAAGTCGGATTGTCGTGGCGATGGGCGAAAAACTTCGGCGCCGAAGCGGGCAATGTCGAAACGTGAAGCACCCATGGACATCATTTCGATGGCGCAACAGGCCAGACCAAACGTCATCGGCCAAATGGAATTCTTGCGCATCCAGTTGACCGCGTTGTCCATGGTGGTGAGAACGACGCCCTCCGGCGTATGGTTGCCGTAGGTGAGCTCTTTGACTACCCTTTTACCGTGTTCAACGGTTACATAGGGGCCGAAGTCGAGGTTTTCGCCACTCATGATTCTGTCTATTATAGTCTTCGGATCGCAGCACGTCTAAATTCCTCGTCAGAACGTGCTTGACAATCGGAATCCTTCCGCTAAGCTGGCACCTGATTTCCGCGATACCGGCTCCTTAATTCACATCTTCAGCAAGGCTACGGAACCCGGGGATATTCAATTGTTGAAGCGGTGAGAAAGCATGTTCCGGCGCGGTTTGGAGGCGCACCATGCGGATCAAGCTGCCCAACACAAACGCAAACCTTGAGGGTCCAGGGAACCGGCTTTATGCCGAACCGCGCCCCAGCCCCGATGAAACGTCATTTCAACAAGACAACGTCAGCGCGCAGTACTACAACTCCGCCTATTACAAGGCCCACAAGAATCAAGTGCAGCCGATTCCACCGGCTCGCGACGGTGTGCCTGCATACCTGAACCTGCAAGACTTCATTCCATCCGAGGTTGGGACTGCGATCACCGCCGCCGGCAAAATCACGTTTCATGCGGTTGGGGACACCGGTGCCGCCAAGGTGAGCGCCACGCAGAGCGCCCCGACTGCGATTGCTCACGAGGCGGGTGTTGCCGATGCCATGGCGGCTGATGTCCAATCCGGCGGCTTGGCTGGTCCTGCGTTTTTTTTCAATCTCGGGGATGTGGTTTACAACTTCGGTGAAGCTCAGTATTACTACGATCAATTCTATGAGCCTTTCCGTGACTACGACCGTCCAATCTTCGCGATTCCGGGAAATCACGATGGGATGGTTTTTGGCGCTACTTCCGCCACCGCCCAAGTTCCCACGTTGGAGGCCTACCTGCGAAACTTTTGTGCGGACGCTCCCGGGCCCTCGCCGGATTCTGGCGGTTTGATTCGCACGGTGATGACCGAGCCCGGGGTTTATTTCACTCTCGACGCACCGTTCGTATCGATTATCGGGCTCTACAGCAATGTCCTGGACTCCGGGGCGGGCGTGATTTCGTCTCAGGGAGGGCACTTTCCGACCTTGAACGGAGATGTGCAACTCAATTTCCTGAAGGCAGAATTGCGTCGGCTCAAACCGGACCGTCAGGCAGGAAAGCGCGCTATTATTCTCGCCGTTCATCATCCACCCGCTTCTGTCGATGCCAAGCACGGGGGATCCAGTGGCATCGAGAACGACCTGGATAGCTGTTGCCAAGCGGCAGGTTTGTGGCCCGACGTTGTGTTGTCCGGCCATGCCCACCTGTATCAACGGTTCACGCGGGTGGTGAACGGGAAACACATTCCCTATATCGTCTCTGGCTCCGGAGGCTTCGCCGCAACCATGCCGCAAGGATCCGTGCCCAAAGCGCCATTCACCGTCGGGGACACCACCCTGGAAGTTGACCCCATTGTGGAGTTCGGCTACCTGACGATTTCAACGGATGCTAATACGCTTTCGGTAAACTTCAAGACTGCCACTCAGGGAACAGTGACAGTGCGCGATTCGGTGAACATCGATCTGACGCAAGGAAAGATCGTCTCAGGAACGCATGTTCCCGGCGGGGGCGGCACGAAACCAAAGCCGTCCGGCGCAAAAACCAGAACAACGGCGGGAGCCATCAAGCAAAAGAAAAAGAAGTAGCGGATCAGGGATTCAGCACGATCTTGCCGAACATCTGGCTGGATTCCATGTATTCGTGAGCGGTGCGTGTGTCTTTGAGCGGAAATGTCCGGTCGATGACAGGTTTCAGACGTCCGGCAAAGATGTGGCCGAGCACGTCATACAGGTCACCCATCGTCCCCATGTAAGAACCTAGGAATGAAAGCTGCCTCGCGAACAGAAACCGCAGATCGAACTTGGCGTCGAAGCCGGTGGTTGCGCCGCAGGTCACGATGGTGCCTCCAGCCTTGAGCGACTTCATGCTCTCTTCCCAGGTGGCAGTGCCCACGTGTTCGACTACGATGTCGACGCCGGCTTTGTTAGTGATCTTTCGGACCTCTTCCGATATCTTCTGCTGGTAATGATTAATCCCGTAATCGGCGCCGAGCGAGCGCGCCTTCTCCAGCTTAGTTTCGTCTCCGGCAGTGGTTATCACCTGGGCATGAAACAGCTTGGCAATTTGGATGGCGGCGATGCCCACACCCGATCCTCCACCCAGCACCAGCACAGTCTGCCCCTGACGAATTCCCGCCCTTCGCACCAGCATGTGCCACGCGGTCAGAAATACTAAAGGGACGCTGGCAGCCTGGTTGAAATCCAGGCTCTCTGGAATCGGGATCACATTCACTGTCGGCACCGCGATCAGCTCGCAGTTGCCGCCATCCACCGCGTTGCCGAGCACTGCAAACTCCCGGCATTGGTTCTGCAATCCTGCCGCACACTTCCCGCAGTGACTGCAGAAAAGCATGGGAGCGAGTAGCACGCGCTGACCGACCTTAAAGCCGCTTACATACTCGCCGACCTCCACGATCTCTCCGGCAATATCACTGCCAAGAATGTGTGGCAGTTTCACGCCGGGCAGTCCCTTGCGGACCCAGATGTCCAGATGATTCAATGAGCAAGCGCACACGCGAACCAGCACCTGATCTTTGCGCGGCTTTGGGTCGGGGACATCTTCGTAGCGAAGAACTCCCGGGCCGCCGAATTCGTGGAGACGAACGGCTTTCATGCAGGGCACTCTCCTAACCCAAAACTATCACAAGGCTCGGAAGTTACCGCGCAGGCTTCCCTTTTGAAGATTGACTTCCCCTGTTTACCGAAGAATAATCAAGCTGTGGACATCTACGAGGAGATCGTCAAGCTGCGGCAGGAAGGCCGGCGGGGTGCGGTGGCGACCATCGTCAATGTGCGCGGCTCCATCCCCTCGTTTGAGACGGCCAAGATGCTGGTACGCGACGACGGCTCGATCGCAGGCACCATTGGCGGCGGCTGCGTCGAAGCTGAGGTCTGGCAGGCGGCCCGCGAAGTCATGGAATGCGAGAAGCCGCGCACCCTGACCTTTAACCTGAACGAAAATCCAAAGTACGATACCGGCCTGGTCTGCGGGGGAACTCTGGATATCTTTATTGAGCCCGTGCTACCTCCAGCTTTACTTTATGTTTTTGGCGCAGGTCACGTTTCAGTAAACCTTTATAGAGTTGCCCGTGGGGCTGGTTTTGATGTCACCGTGGTGGACGACCGAGCTACCTACGCCAGCCGCGAGCGTTTCCCGGACGCCAAAGAAGTGATTGCGGAAGACTTCGAACAGGCGATGGCGAAGATCACACCCCAGGAATCGTCGTACATCGTCATCGTGACGCGAGGCCATCGCGATGACATGCGAGTGCTGCGCTGGGCAGTGCAAACCAGGGCGCGCTATATCGGAATGATCGGCTCCAAACGCAAGACCATCACCATCTTTCGCGAACTGACCAAAGAAGGACTCCCCGCGCATTTGTTCGAGCGCGTGCATGCGCCCGTTGGTCTGGACATTGGAGCCATCACTCCGGAAGAGATCGCCGTAGCCATTACCGCTGAGCTGATTGCCGTGCGGCGGCGTTCGGAACGCGCTCTGCCCCACATGAGCTGGTTCAAGACGCATGTCCAAAATTCTGCCGACGAAGCTGCGGAATCCGGCCAGGCCGTCTTCGAAGAACCCGGCAAAAAGCTTTAAACCGCCGAGCACCCCGAGCGCCAGAGAAATGCGCGCACAGAGAAATGCGGGTCTTTTCTCGGCGATCTCTGCGTCTTTGGCCTATTGCTCCACAAACACGAATGCTTCACCAGAGCCAGGCACACATCTCGGCTTGCACGGTTGCGATGTCGGAGCATCATTTGCCCCAATGATCGCTGTCTTACCGCTAATGGCAACAGACTCTCCAAAGTTGTCGAAGCCATTGGTGAACTGGATGGCGAGCGTCAGATTTGGTTTAGAAGTACTCTGCCAGCCCCCATTCGGTTTCACAAAAACATACGCGGAGCCCTGATGGACCGGATTAGTGAAAGGCGCTCCCACGACAGCCGCCTCTAGACTAAGCGCCACTGAAGTTCCAAAAAAGACCCCTCCCGGAGCCAATAGTTTCGCTGTTTCGGTCATATTCGACCATCCGTTGACGGGCTCAACAAACAAATATGCCGCGCCGTTGCCCTCGCTCGGCGCTCCAATGATTGCCGTATCGCCATTCATCGCCACGGAAGAACCGAAACTTCCAATTGCATGGTCCGAAGCAGAGAGTTCGGCGGTCTCAGTCGTATTCTCCCAACCGTTGGGCGGCTCAACAAATACATAGGCACTTCCCACGGATAGATCATGACCGCCTGCTCCGACGAGCACCGTATCGCCACTCACAGAAACTGTGTATCCAAATTCGTCTCCGTTCATGCCATCGGAGGAGGTCAGTTCGGTGGTTTGCGTCATGTTTACCCATCCGGATAGAGGTTGGACGAAAACATAAGCGCTTCCTGGCCGTCCATTATTCCCTGGCCCCGGAGCCCCCACCACGACGGTGTTTCCACTAACGCTAATACCAGTCCCAAAATCGAAGAAAGCCCCGCCATCAGAAGCCAGTAAGCGAGCCGTCTCCGTCATGTTCTTCCAGCCTTTACTTGGTTTGACAAACACATAAGCTTCGCCCTGCGCCTGATTACCATTAACAGCTGCGGTGCGCGCACCGACAGCTATCGTATTACCGTCAATTGCGACCCAATCTCCGAACTCGTTGCCCTCTGCTCCATCTGACGCTGTCAATTTGGCCGTCTGAGTCATGTTTTTCCAACCGCCGGCAGGCTTCACGAAAACATAAGCCTCGCCGACAGAGCTATCTATGGTTCCTACAACAACAGTGTTTCCATCGATGGCAACGGAATAACCGAAATTGTTGTCGTTCTCACTGTCTGAGGCTGTAAGCATGAAGTTCTGCACCCCTGGCAACTCACGCGCCAGAACCGCGGATATATCCCGTTGGTCTTCCAGCGGCAGGTCTGACAGCTTGATTGGAGACTTCTTATCCCCCGCCAATGCCAGCGTACTGAAAAAAACGGTGCAGACCAAAGTGATGCCAAGGTGTGCCATTCGCAGTTTGGACACGTAGAACCTCCGGGAACCAAGGACTTCGCCGGGCGCGGGGGAGAGAACGCGCAAAACGGCCAGCGGAAGGTTATCACAAGCTACATCTCACACTGGCTTTCTTTCTGCTATCTTCACTGCATGGTGAGCGCATCCAGCTTATGCGGAGTAATCCTCGCCGCCGGCGCCTCCACCCGCATGGGCACGGACAAGGCCCTTCTACCCTGGCCGCCAACCTCACCGGGAGAACTACCTTCCGGCACAACGTTTCTGTCTTCGGCCATCATGTCTCTGCTCCCTTTCAACGACCTCGTGCTCGTGGTTGCAGGCAACAATGAGGCCAATCTAGCTCCCGTCACGTATTCCAACGGCGCGTCTCTCGTCAGAAATCCGGCCCCCGACAACGGGCAGTTCAGTTCCCTCCAGGTGGGTTTGCAAGAGGTCCTGAATCGCGGCCGCGATGCCGCCATGGTCACTCTCGTGGATCGGCCGCCTGCCAGTGCCGGCACCTTGCAGGCTCTCTGCGCGGCGTTTATGTCACGCCCGGAAGGGATCTGGGCCGTAATTCCAGAATTCGGGGGCAAACATGGACATCCTTTTCTGATCGCGCGAGAGATGATGGAAGTTTTCCTGAGAGCGATCCCGACCTCTACCGCTCGTGAGATCGAGCACCAGAATCAGCAACACATTTCCTATGTCCCAGTTGATGACCCCGCTGTTACGCTGAATGTGGACACGCCGCAGGACTACTCGGCCCTGTCCCCTACACCTCGTGCTTGAGATAACTCCTTGTCCCTAGCCATATCGTCAAAAGCTGCTGCCTTCATCGAAACCGTTGTTCGCCTCGAACCGCGTCTTGCCGTTTTCGACTGTGACGGCACGCTGTGGGCGGGCGACGCCGGTGAGGGTTTCTTCGATTGGGAGTTGAAACACGGTGTGGTGTCGGACGAAGTGGTACGCTGGGCGCGGCCACGCTATGCCGACTATCGCGTGGGCAAAGTCATCGAAGACGATATGTGCGGAGAAATGGTAACCATGCATCGCGGCCTGACCGAAGACCAAGTCCAGCGGGCGGCCACTCAATACTTCGAGGAGAATTTCATCTCCCAGATATTTCCGGAAATGCGCCAAACGGTAAGGCGACTTCAAGACTCCGGCTGTGACGTGTGGGCCGTGTCTTCGACCAACGAATGGGTGATTCGCGCAGGCATGAAATATTGTGGGATCGCGGAAAATCGAATTCTGGCGGCCGCAGTGGAGATCGAGAATGGCATTGTTACCGATCGTCTGGTGCGGGTGCCGACCGGCGCAGGTAAGCCTGCGGCTATTCGTGACGTGATTCGAAAAGGACCGGACGCGGCGTTCGGCAATTCCCGATGGGACACGGAGATGCTCGCAATGGCGCGCCGTGCATTCGCAGTGAATCCGAATGCTGATTTGGAGAAAACCGCCGGCGAGCGCGGGTGGACTGTCTATTGGCCAGACGGAATCTAACTTCACCACGGATTTTCACGGATCGGTAGAATAATCCCTGGTTAGCTTTTGATTTGGCCAAGCGCCTTCGCCAGAGTGTCCATCGCCAGGTGACTGGCATGACTGGAAGCTTCAGGCAAGCCCCCCAGGGCATCTACTAATTCTTCTCGCTTCAAAGCCTGCGCCTCCCCAACCGTTCTTCCCTGCACCAACGCAGTCAACGCCGAGCCGCAGGCAATTGCAGGAACACAACCTTTGGCAAGAAATCGAATTTCCGCAATGCGACCGTCGTCAATTCTCAAGGTCAGCTTTAGGACGTCTCCACAAGCGGGGTTTTCAACCTGCGCAGTCGCGTCGGGATTGGCCACTTCTCCGGAGTTGCGCGGATTCTGAAAGTGGTCGAGGACGTGGGCGGAATACATCGCGAGAATTGTAGCAAGCGAACGTAGAAAGCTACGTCTCTACACGATAAGATGACCTTACCGTGCCGCTCGATCACACTCCCCAGCGAATCGTTTCCCTCCAGCCCAGCGCGACCGTGATCCTGGCAGCTATTGGCAAACTGGATCGCCTCGTGGCCTGCACGAAGTACTGCGCCGATGTGTGTCACGAAGTCAGGGAGCGAAGGCTCACCATTGTGCACGATTCCTGGACCGCCGATACGACCCAGATTACCTCCGCACACCCAGACCTGGTGATCGCCGCGGTTCCCTATCAAGAGAAGGCAGTGACGGAGATTCTAAAAGCTGGCGCTCGCTTTCTCGGTCTAGCTCCGAAAACTCTTGCCGATATCTTCGCCGATATCGCAGCCATCGCAGGAGTCGTGGGAGCGTCGGATCGTGGCGAAGAAGTAATCGCGGAGATACAGCGTGAGATCGAAGCCGTCAGCCGGCAGACAGCCACGAAACGGCGCCCTCGAGTCTTCTGTGAGGAATGGGGCAAACCGCTGATTGCGTCTCAGCCATGGGTAGCAGAGTTGGTGCACGCAGCTGGCGGCACGTTTGTGGGAACACCGGGCGCGCAGACATCGGCGGTAGCCATTCTGCGCGAAGATCCCGATGTACTTGTGGCCGCATGGTGCGGGGCAGGCGATCGGGTGCCGCTGGAAAAGATTCTTCGCGACCGCGGTTGGACCGGGATGCGGGCAGCACAGCAAGGACGCGTGTACTGCATCACTGACGAATTCCTAAACACGCCGGCGCCCACGCTGGTCCGCGGCCTGCACGCTCTGGCGGCGGCCATTCATCCTGAGAGTTTTCCGCACGTTTCAGGCCTGAAATGTATTACCAACGTACCTGTGCACAGCCACTAGCGGCTGCGATAATATTTCCCCTATGCCAACCAGCGCCAAAGCTAAGGATGTGCAAGCGGAGATGACGCAATTGGCCTTGCACACCACCTCCGCGCAAGACCTCATGGCCCGGATGGTCGAGCTGCTGCACGATCGCATGTTGAAATACAACTGGGTCGGTTTCTATATGCTGGAAGCAGGCCGGCCACCCATGCTTGTGCTTGGCTCCTTTCAAGGGGCAATGACTCCGCATACACGCATCCCCTTGCATCAGGGAATCTGCGGCGCTGCCGCCTCGACCGGCAAGACCGTCGTGGTCGACGATGTTAGCCTTGATCCTCGTTATCTGGCTTGCTCGCTGGAGACCAAGTCAGAGATCGTAGTTCCGGTGTTTTCCCACGGCAAAGTGGTGGGAGAACTCGATATTGACAGCCATTTTCCCGCAGCCTTCAAAGACGAAGACCGCACCCTGGTGGAATTTTGTGCCAGCCTGGTAGGCGCAAGCCTGGAAAAGTCTTCCAAATAACAACCGGACAACACCAGCACCTGCTGTCCCCACTATGGCGCCTCCATGAAACAAGTTGTGGCAGCGGTGATCATCAAGGACGACAAGATACTGGTGTGCCAACGCACCCGCCACCAAACCATGCCGCTCAAATGGGAGTTCCCCGGTGGAAAGATCGAAACTGGCGAACAACCTCGCGACGCGTTGCGACGCGAACTGGATGAAGAATTAGGCATCGACGCCACCATCGGCGATGAAGTCATGCGCATTCGTCACGAGTACAGAACCGGGAACTCGGTGGAGCTGCGCTTCTACATTGTGCGGGAATACGCGAGAACCATTGAGAACCGGATTTTTCGTGACATCCGATGGGCAATGCGTTCTGAGCTGCCCGGTTTCGATTTTCTGGAAGCTGATCTGAAACTGGTGAAAGATCTGGCCGAAGGCAAAATCGTCTAACCGAGGGCGAGGAATCCGGCTAGTCGGACGGCTGCGGATTGCCGCGGCGCGTCAGCTTCGGGCGGTCATCGCCGGTGGGATCGCCGGCGGCTCCGCTGTCGTCGGCAACTGGAGTCTGGGCGGCACGGCGCAACGTGGGACGATTTCCTGGCCTGCCATCGTTGGTATGCCGGTTCTGAAGCTCAGACAGCCGCGCCCTCACATCCGCGAACTCTGACGTATCCACAATGTATTCAGGTTGCGGCGGCAGCAGAGTATTGATTTCCTGCTGGGTCTTTTGAATTCGATCCGGGGTCTGGGGATGAGTGTTAAAAGCCTTGGCGATGGTCCCGGGCTTGCCCTTCTCCAGTGCCCTCACTTTTTCAAAGAATGTTGTCAGCGCCTGCGGATCGTAGCCTGCCTTGTACATATATTCGATCCCCAGAAAATCAGCCTCAGCCTCGAAGTTGCGGCTGAACTGCAGGAAGCCCATGGGCACTGCGAGTCCCATCAGATTCCTCGCCGCAAACCCGATCCCTCCTCCCACGAAAATCAGGGGGATGGATGCCAGGTTCAGCAGTTGACCGCGAGTGTTCTCTCGCGCCACATGACAGGCCGCGACGTGAGCAATTTCGTGTGACATAACCCCCGCGAGCTCGGCTTCATTGTCGGCCGCCAGAATCAAACCCGAGTCCACATAAAAAAACCCGCCGGGCAGAGCAAAGGCATTGATGTCGTCTGTGTCGATGACCTTGATGGTGAATGGAACCTGCGCGTCGGAATGCCGGACCAGGTTTTGACCAATCCGGTTCACATACTCGGTGATGACCGGATCCGTGATCATCTTGGCAGCGGTCTCGGTCTGTTGGGCATACGACCTGCCCATCGCGATCTGCTTTTCCAGGCTGTACCAATTCCCCATGCCACGATCACAACCGATTTTGCGGTTGCCGATGGCGTCAATGTCCCGGATGCTGCCGTCGTGGTAAGCCTTGACTGGCGGACTATCAGCACCCGGCAAGGACAAGGCGGATGCATTTTGCGCGAAGCACGAGGCAGTGAGCAGCAGAGAGGAAACGAGGAGGATTGGGAGACTGCGCATACACTACCCAAAATCAGACTCATTATAGACAGAAGCGCCATCGGACGAAAGAGTTATCCGCTGCTATTCCCGCTTTTTTGAGCCTTCGAGGAGAACAAAGTCCCTAGCGTGCCGCTTCTCGAATCGCCTAACCACCCGATCGCAAGGTCCAGCAGTAAGCCAGAGTAAGGACGGTCATCACCACCGTGGTGGTCCAAGCGATAATGTTGTAAATCCGCGAATTAACGTACTCACCCATCAGGTCTTTCTTATTGACCAGCAGGAGCATGAAAATCAGCACCGGTGGGATAGCGACGCCATTGATCACCTGGGAAAGAATAGATATTTTCACTAACGGCAGGTTCGGATACAGGACGCTGCCTGCGCCAGCCACAATCAGAATGGTGTATAGCCAGTAAAAGACCGGCGCTTCACTGAAGTTCTTGCCCACCCCGGATTCGAATCCCAACCCTTCACAAACCGTATAGGCAGTGGAAAGGGGCAGAATGGAAGCTGCAAACAGCGATGCGTTAAACAATCCCATGGCAAACAGGATGTAGGCATACTGGCCCGCCAGGGGGCGCAGCGCCTGGGCGGCGTCTTTGGCGTCTGAAATGTTGTGGTAACCGTGGACATACAGAGTGGCCGCGCAGGCCACGATGATGAACCAGGCCACAATGTCAGTGAAGACGCAACCGGCGATCACGTCAATCTGAGAAGCTTTGTACTGCCGCTTGGTGACGCCTTTCTCCACGATGGAAGATTGCAGGTAGAACTGCATCCAGGGAGCGATCGTTGTTCCTACAACGCCGATCGCCATATACAAATAGCCAGGTCGCATGAAGTCTGCGGTAGGCGGCGGCTTCACCGTCATCACTAGCGCGTCAATCCACGCCGGCTTGGCAAAAAACCCGGCAATGATGTAAGTCACGTAAAAGAACGATGCCACCAGAAACACTTTTTCCACACTTTTATATTGGCCCTTGACCACAATCAACCACACGATGACCGCGCAAATCGGGACCGTAATGTACTTGGACAAGCCAAAAAGTTCGAGGCTGCCCGCAATCCCTGCAAACTCGCCGACCACATTGCCGAAGTTGATGATCAGAATTCCGATCATCATGAAGAAAGTGATACGAAACCCGAATTCCTCGCGGATGAGATCGCTAAGCCCCTTGCCGGTGACCGCGCCCATGCGGGCGGAAATTTCCTGTACCACGATCAAAGCCAAAGTGATGGGAATCAGGGTCCACAACAACAAATGCCCAAACTGTGCGCCGGCAGCCGAGTAGGTGTAGATGCCGTTGGCATCATTGTCGACATTGGCGGTAATGAAGCCAGGTCCGACAACGGCGAAGAACAGCAGGAACCGGGCTTTCCAGCTTTTCAGAAATTTCATGTGCACAATTCAGAAACATGGATCCGTTACGGCTGAAACGATTTACCAGAATAAACGGAGCGCGGGGATCTGAACAGGAAAAGATGGAAAATTTGTGATGTCGTGGGAACTCGCGTCTACAGCCTCGCCCGCAACATGCTGATAATGTCGTCCGACGTGATGACACCCGTCAGCTTGTTGTGGTCATCCACCACCGGCAGCGTCATCAGGTTGTATTTGTCGAAGAGCTCAGCGACCACTTTCTCTCCCGCCCCGGCATGGCAGGAGATCAACGGTTCCTGGGTCAGCGAGAGAAGCGGCGTGTTAGGCGTAGCCAGTACCAGCTTCGCCAGTGGGACTGCTCCGGCCAGCGTCTCGTGAGAATCCACCAAATAGATCGTGCTGACGGTCTCAATACCACCATCGAAGTGGCGCAGGGCCTCGACCGCATCGTGCGCAGTTGCAGTCACGTTCAGCGCCAGATACTGCGTGTTCATCCGGCCTGCAGCCGAATTTTCCTTGAACTCGAGCAGCCCCGATACTTCGTCGCGCTCTTCCGGGGCCATCTCCAGCAGAATTTCTGAGGTACGCTCTTCTGAGAGATCTGCCAGCAAGTCGGCAGCGGCGTCGGGGTCCATCTCCTCCACAATCTCCGCCGCGCGCTCCGAATCGAGCGACTCAACGATGGACTTCTGTACCTTGGGATCGACTTCCTCCAAGGCTTCTGCTGCCACAGTATCGTCGAGAGTCTCAAACACAGCTTCGCGTTCGTCGGGAGCCAGGTCTTCTACAATGTCGGCAATATCGGCGGGATGCAGCCGGGCCAAGCGGTCGTGGGAGATCTTCAGTTTCACCCGCCGCGCAGGATCAGTTTCAATCACATCCACAAATTCCCACGGGATGATGCGTTCAGGAATCTGGCGCAGCAGCGCCCGCAGCGGTCCCCACGGCACCACGCCCTTGAGCAACCGTCGCACCGCACCGCGAGCCCCCACGTCAACAGCTGCCACTTTCAGCGTGGGATGGCTATTGCTGGTCTCCTGATGCAGGTCCACGTCGTTAACGCGAACCACCTTGCGGCCGTGAACATCTATGATCTGCTGATCAAGCAGGTCGCGGGAAAGTAGTAGCAGGCCTTCGGGTTCATCGGCCGCGGTCCATGTGGAAGCCGAGGTCGCAGTGCGGAGCCCTCCGTTGATGGAGGTCACCGCGCTGAAGGGCAGGACGCGGTCGCCGGCCTTGGTGCGAACCACCAGAATCGCGATACGCGCCGGGTCTTCCTGGGGGGAAACCGCAAGTTCGCGCACCCGTCCGCAGCGCCCGCCCGGGTCAAATACCGGAGAGCCAAGCAGTTCGCTGAGAGTGACCGTGGACATGGCTCCGAGCATACTCAAGTCGGCGTGCGGAATCCAGCAAGATGCGAGTCAAACCGAACCACACAGTCAGGACCTCCGGGTGGCCGTTGATTGCTGCGGTGGTGTCTAGTGGTTTTGGGTCTTCCGCATGACCGCGTTGACATTTGCACGGGGGAAAGGCGAAACTAGCGACTTCGTCCTACGGGGTGTTCCCGACTGCGGCAGCCGCGCGTCACTGTGGCGCCAGCCTGGCGGGTAGCCTGAGTCTTCATAAACTTTAGCCATGACCGACCAACGGGTCTCTTACACACTGGATTCGACGCTGGAAACCGTCGACAGTGCCGAAACCACCGCGACTCGGATTGCGGTCGAAGCCGGTTTCGGCGAGGATGAGGTCATGCAGATTTCCATGGCGGTACGCGAGGCCGCGGTCAATGCTGTACTCCATGGCAACGCTTATGATCCGGGAAAGAAAGTAAAGCTGGAATTTGAGACCACCGGCCGGGACCTGGTCATCACCATTCGGGATCAGGGAAAGGGCCTCGATCCAGCCAAGATTCCCGATCCTTTGGCTCCCGAGAACCTGATGAAGACCTCAGGCCGGGGAATTTTTCTTATACGTTCGTTCATGGATGAAGTGCAAATTCATCCTTCGCAAACGGGCACCGAAATCAAACTAGTTAAACACGTTCCCGGATCGTCCGGGGGCGCCAAGGAGGCTTCCCAATGAGCTTGAAAACCAGTACGCGTCAGGTGGATGGAGTAACGATTGTGGATTGCAGTGGCCGTATCACGCTCGGTGAAGGCAGCGTCATTCTGCGCGACGCAGTTCGCGACCTGCTTGCCAAGAATCAAAAGAAAATTCTGCTCAACTTGGGCGAGGTCACCTACATTGACAGCTCGGGCATTGGCGAATTGGTCAGCGCCTTCACCACCGTCCGCAATCAGGGCGGCGAACTTAAGCTGCTGAACCTAACCAAGAAGGTGCACGATCTTCTGCAGATCACCAAGCTGTACACCGTCTTCGATGTCAAAGAAGAAGAGACATCTGCAATCAAAGCTTTCAAATAGACTCCATCGGTCGGCGATAAGGGCCCTCGACGTCGCGAGCGGCCCTTGTGCGCCTTTTCCTTTTCGGGACTAAACCTCGCGGTTTTTTCGACTTCCCTTCCCTGAAATAGGTCATGCTCCTCCTACAATGATGGAATGCGCGCTGCGTTGCGACACTTGGCCTTCGCATCGATGTTTTCCGCACTGGCGGTGGCAGACTGCATTCCCTTTACCCAGGCCCGTGATCACGTCGGCGAGACTCAGTGCATCACCGGCAAGGTCTTAGGATTTAAACATGGTAGCCGTGGAGTGACGTTCTTTGACTTCTGCGAAGACTTCCGTGTCTGTCCCTTCACCGTCGTGGTTTTCCCCGGACATCTGAAAGACATCGGCGATGTGCGGGAACTAACGGGCAAGGTCGTTGAAATTCACGGCCCCGTCAAGACCTACGACGGACGCGCGGAAATAGTGTTGGACCAGCTTCGCCAATTGGGTGGAGACGCGGCAAAAATTCCTCGTCTGCCTAAGAATTACGACGTTGAGAAGGCAGGCCACTACAGCGCCGGATCTATGAGCCACCCCAAACCACCACGAACGACAACCAAGAAGAAGCAAACCCCGACCGTGCCGGCAGAACTTCCCGAAGACGATCAGTAAACCGGCAGCGTCTTACACCATTCCCTTCCGCAATTCCTCAAGCGGATAAAACGTCCCCCGCCACACCACGCCACCGCGGCCCAATGTCAGAAACATCGACCGAAGCGTGATGTAAACGAAGAGCGCTGAGCTTACCGGATGCAGCAGGAAGTAATAGGCCGGAATGTCCGACATGCGGGACATTCCCACATAGATTCCAAACATGGAGGCCAGCGCCACGGCGTACGGAACACGAACCCAACCGTGCGCCAGCGCGACTCCGGCGAACGGCAACAAATTCAGAAAGACCAGCCCAAACGCCGAACCGAGCGTCCGCCACCATTGAAAGGACAAGACGGCAAACATGTTTTTGGTGAGATTTTCCACTACGCCCATCGCACCCTTGGCCCAGCGAATCGAGAGCAGTCCACGGCCGAAAACGTTGCGTTGCGCATAGCCGCCGGTCTTGACCACTTTTCCCAGTTTCATGTCGTCGAGCACTTCGAATCGCAGTGCTTCGTAAGTGCCGACAGCTTCGTAAACCTCGCGGCGAATCAAGTTGAACGCACCCACCCCCATGAAATCTTTGGTCTTAGGATCGGCCACTCTCCAAGGCCGATGTCCGAACAAAAACAAGGTCTGAAAGAACGCAATCATCATCCTTTCGCCCGGCCCGTGCATGACGAAATCTGGGAACAGTACCACATGGTCGGCGCGTTCGGCTACAGCATAAGCCAGTGTTCGAGTCAGCGTGTCCGTACGGAAGAACACGTCGGCGTCAGTAAACAAGAGCCATTCGCCGGTCGCTCGCTTGGCGCCAGTCCACATGGCATGGGCTTTGCCCAGCCAATTCGGCGGCAGGTCGGAAATATGAATCACCCGCAACCGCTCGCCTACGTGAGAATTCGTCGCCACTCGATCCATAGCTTGGCCGGTGCCGTCTGTGGAGCGGTCGTTGATCCCAATCACTTCATAATTGTCATAATCCAGTTCCAGTAACTGGGTCAGCGTCTGCTCAATGTGTTCTTCTTCGTTTCGGGCGGGGACAATAATACTGACACGCGGGCTGCCCGTCGCAGGCTTGCGATTCCACGCGGGAAGCGTGACATCCGTAATCTTGGGGACACCCAACGCAGCTTCCAGTAAGCGCGAGAACCAGACCAGGGCCAGAATGCAGCCAGCAATCCAATGGAAATAACTCATCCCGCGTGGGCCTTCGGCATGTTTCCATTCTGCGCCACGGCGGGAGCAAATCGCATCCCGTAGAACAGTACGATGGAAGAAATCGCCATGGCGATGACCGGCAGAATGAACGCCGCTTGCAGCGATCGGCGGTCGGCGACGAATCCCATCAGGGTTGGAGAAGGCACATCGCCCAGCAGATGAAAGATGAAAATATTAACCGCAATCGCAGTTGCCCGTATATGCGATCCCACTGCATTGACCAGTGCGGTATTGAGCGGAGAAGTATTGATCAGCAGCAGAAATGCCGCCACCGCAATGGCCGGGATCATGATCGGCCCCTGAAAAAACAGCGCCACAATCATTACCGGTACACCCAACCCCATGCTCACCGCCGACACAAAATAATACGAACCCTTCATGCGCGGCAGCAGGCGGTCGCCCAACCAACCTCCAATCAAAGAGGCGAGGATTCCGTCCACCACGACGATTGCGCCAAATATCAGATTGGCAGACTCCAGTGTGTAACCGCGCGTGCGGGAAAGAAACGTTGGCATCCACACCTGGATCCCGCCCAGCGAAAACGTCCCCGCGGCCATCCCTAGCGTGACCGCCCAGAACGCACGGTTGCGGATCAACCCCATGAGCGTTCCCCGCTCCGGCGTCTCTTTCAGCGTGTCGAATTGTCCTCGCGGAGGCTCGGGGACGAACAACATTCCGAGCGCTAACAGGAACCCGGGAAAGGCCGCGATATAGAACGGGAACCGCCATCCCATACTCGGCCCCAATTTGCCACCCAGCAGATAGCCCGCGGCAGTCCCGACCGGAATCGCCAGATAAAAGATGCCGAAGATGCGGCCTCGCATTCGCTCAGGAAAAAGATCTGCAACGAACGTCGGTGCGATAGTAACGAAGGTCGCTTCGCCCACTCCTACAAGCGTATGCCGCACCAGCAATTCCCAGTAGGTATGCGTAACCGCGGTCAGCAAGGTCAGCGCACTCCAGAAGATCGCGCCCACCACGATGATCATCTTGCGCGAATAGCGGTCAGCCAATGGCCCGGTGAACGGCGCCGCAATCATGTAGAAGCCGAGAAAAGCACTGGTGAGATAACCGACTTGTGTGTTGCTGAGATGGAACTCGGTTTGCACCAGCGGCTGCACCGCAAACAGCACCGAGCGATCGATGTAGTTCAGCAGGTTCAGCGTGGTGAGCAAGCCCAGCGCTGTCCAGGGATAGAGTTTCGTCGAGGTCACTTGGCGGTGAATATAGCACGCCGCAGCCTTCTAGCCACGCAGTCGCAGCAGCATCGCCGTGGCTTTGCGGAACCAGGGCCGCTCACGGCGGCGCTGGTAGGCAGGCATGGCTGGCTTCTTATCCAGGATCCGCTGAGCCCACTCACGAGCTTCGCCATTGCGTTGCTGCCCAGCCAGGAAGCTGGCGTAGTTGTAGTAGGTCTCTGACGCCGTAGATATCTTTGTAACTTCGCGGAAGAGAGCATCGGCCTTCTCAGCCTGGCCGGTGTTGGCGTAGGCATGCGCTAGCATTGCGGCGGCGAGATGAAAGTCGTAAGTGGAATCCTGCGCCACCACACGCTCCAGATCGGGGATGGCAGCCGCGAAATCACCCATCCTTATTTCGGCGATGCCGCGGCGGTAGAACGGATCGGGTGAATCGGTGCGGGCGGAAATAGCCTTGTCATAGCACTGGCGGGCGCGGGCGTAGTTCTCTTCTCCAAGATATAAATCCCCCAACTCTTCGTAATTGCCGGCCGAAGGATTGTCGATTATCGCTGCCTCAAGTTCGCGAATGCGCTTGCGGCGGGGAAAAACCTTGAACGACTGGCTCAGCAGGCCAGCATCGGGAATGACTTCGGCTGCGATGTAAATCAGCGCCCCAAGTCCCCCGAAGAAAATGATGATCCATAGCCAATAGCCGTCCGGGCGGCGACGGATAAAGTGCACAATCGCAATGGCCTGGAGGATGATTCCCCAAGGAAAAAATAAGAAGATCAACGATCCCATGGTTTGATCGGACTATAGCATGGGAGACCGCGCTCCGCCCGATGGGGCGGGCAATGTTTCCTTTGCGACCTTCGCGAATTTCTTTGCGTCCTTTGCGGTTAAAGCTTGACCGCCAAGCACGCGAAGGTTTCACCATGACCGCAAAGAAGACTCGAGCAGTGGGTAGTGTCTTAAACACTGTTAAGACACCACCGAGCAGTGCTTACACCCGGCGCAGGAAATCTGCCGATGTTAGAATCGACTGTGGTGAACCCTTCCATCCGCTTGCTGGCCGCCGACATTGACGGCACCCTGCTCAATCCCCAGTTGCAAATTTCCGAGGCTGACATGGCCGCCCTACGCCGGGCGCAAGAAGAGGGGGTCGAGATCGTTCTAGTGACAGGGCGGCGGCACAAGTTTGCCCTGCCCATTGCCCAGCAGTTGGGTTTTGATCTCTGGATAATCAGCTCAAACGGGGCGGTTACACGGTCGCTCGCGGGCGAAACTTTCCATCGTGATCTGCTCCCCGCGGAGGCTTGCCGCAGGCTTTGCGAGGAAATGCGCGAATATCGCGGGAATACGGTGCTGACCTTCGACATCGAAGATAAAGGTGCAATCGTGTTGGAACACATGCGAGATTTGAACGCCAGCATTCAGCGCTGGTTGGAGAAGAATCTGGAATACATCGAGTTCGTGATTCCGATTGAGGATTCTTTGACCCAGGATCCCGTGCAGGCCATGTTCTGCGGCCCCATCGCGCGCATGCATCAGGTGTTAGAGGGACTGGCGGCGAGCCAAGTGGAAAAGCAGTTTACGGTTTTGCGTACGGAGTATCCAGTACGCGATCTCTCCATTGTCGACGTACTCAATCGGGGATGCACCAAGGGGCAAGCGCTGGAGCGTTGGGCCAATTTCCGCGGCATCCCCCGCGAACAGGTCATGGCCATTGGTGACAACTATAACGATATTGAGATGCTTGCTTACGCTGGATCGCCCTTTATCATGGGGAATGCATCCAAAGAACTGCGGGCCAAGGGCTGGGCGGTAACCATGTCGAACGCGGAGAACGGAGTCGCAGTGGCGATTGAAAAGGTTCTGGGAGCAGCGCGGGTACAAGTTTAGTATGCGTATCATCACAAAACTCGTATGTGGACTCGGCTTCCTGGCTGTGTCGGTCTGCGGATTCGCCACCGATGTTGCCATCCTGCGCAACGGCTTCTCCATCCGGCATGAGAAGCGAGAAGTCATCGGCGAGGTTACGCGACTTTACCTGAACAATGATGGAAGCGGGTACGTAGACGTTCGCAACGAAGAAGTCGACCATTTCGAACAAGAACTGACAACCACACCCGCAACCACCGCCTTGCAGTTGCCGGATGTCGTCGGCTCGGCCAGCCATCGCTATCATCTTGATCCCGATCTCGTGAACAGTGTCATCCGCGCGGAAAGCGGATTCAACCCGAAAGCGGTGTCGCGCAAAGGCGCGGTCGGCCTGATGCAACTGGAACCGCAAACCGCAGCGCAGCTAGGCGTGGCCGATCCATTCGATCCGGAAACAAACGTCGACGGCGGCACGCGCTATTTGCGCGAGTTGCTGGTACGTTACAACTTTGATTTGATCAAGGCGCTGGCAGCATATAACGCCGGCCCGCAGCGGGTGGAGCAGTACCACGGAGTGCCCCCTTATTACGAGACCCAGGCCTACGTGGCCAGAGTAGTTCGCGACTTCAATCGCAAGAAGCTGGCGGAACGCAAAGCGGCCGCGCTCAAGAATGCAAGTGCGCGCAAGGCGCAGCTTGCTAAGCCCACTCCGCTGTCTCAGTAGTTGCTGGCCTTCCTGATTGCCTGCGGGAACTGCGTTGACCCATCTTCCCGGTTCAGTTACCTTCAACAAAGCCGGGCGTAGCGCAGTAGTAGTTTTCTCCATCTCATCCATGAACAAATCGCGTGCCCTGATTTACGGAGTCGTCCTGGCCGTACTCGCCGGACTGGTCTATCTACAGTTCCAGCACTGGCGTACATTCGATTGGGGCAAGTTCATCGAGCACACGCGCGATGTCAGCTGGCGCCACGTCATCCACGGAGTGCTGTTTACTTATTTCGCCTATGTGCTCCGCGCTTACCGCTGGAAGGTTTTCCTCCAGCCAGTGCGCAAAGACACCTCGACACTGGGGCTGGTTTCGCCGACAGTTGTAGGGTTCACGGGCCTGGCTTTGCTAGGCCGTCCGGGAGAACTGATTCGACCCTACTTAATTGCACGGCGGCTGAATCTGAGTTTTTCATCGCAATTGGCAGTCTGGATGGTGGAACGCATTTTCGACGTGGGCGCTTTCACCGTACTGATACTAGGCGGAATATTTCTTCCTACCAAGCTGCGTGCCTTTGCCGAGGCGCGTCCGGTTTATGACCACTGGCTTCATGTTTCGGGATACATGCTGTCCGCGCTGGTGGCCGGGCTGGTTTGTGTCACCCTGCTGATCAGCTATCGTGGCCCGAGCGTGGCTGATTGGGTGGAGATTCGCTTTGCGCATCTGGCAAAGGGCTTAGGCAAGCGAATCGCACTGCGCATTCGCGAATTTGCCTGCGGCCTGAATACGATTCACGGCGCTTTCGCCCTGCTGCAAATCTCGGTAGTTTCGGTGCTGATGTGGTGGATGATCGCCATCAGCTACAAAGAAGTCACTCACGCCTACGGCGCGCCCATGCAGTTCATGAGTGTCACCAAAGTATTGTTGCTGATGGGTTCCAGCATGGTGGGATCGATGCTGCAACTGCCGGGAGTAGGCGGCGGAGCGCAGCTTGCGACGATTGAAGTCTTGGATAAGGTGTTCGACGTGCCGCGCGAGTTGGCGGTAAGTTGCGGGATTCTGCTGTGGCTGGTGAGTTTTGTGGCTATTGTGCCGATTGGGCTATTGTTCGCTCATCACGAGCGGTTGTCGTTAAGGAAGGTGGCCGAGGAGAGCGAGAAGGCGGAAGCGGCAGAAGTTTCGACCAATAAAACGTCCTAAACCGCAGAGGGCGCAGCGACGGATCGTGGCTAGTTTTGCTTTGCTGATTCTCCTCGAGGGTTACTTCCCCGATGCAGGCCCGGATTACTGACCACTTTTGGAGTATTGCAGAGTTGATGATCCCTGCCTAGAATGAGCAGTTCCAATGTCGTCTCTCATTTTTTGCACCGACGAAAATCAAGCGCTGGTGGCGACTGATACCTTGGCCACATCACCAGACGGACGGCCCTTCAGTTTCACCACTAAGGCATTTATCGTGCCGCATCTCAAGCTTGTGATTGCCGGAACGGGCGCGGGGGGATTCCTTGGCAGATGGTTCATCCGCATCAATGACGGAATGCTTATCAAAGGCATCGATAGCCTGGATTACCACGCGCCCCGGAGTCTTGGTTTGATGTGGATGGGGTATAAAGAGCAGTTCTCCGTCGAAGAAATAACGGCGACTGTTTATCATTTTGGCATCTCCGAAACGACGGGATTGATCCACACATTCGCATACAGATCTACTAACGATTTCAGGTCAGAACCGATTGCATACGGCATTGGCAGGAAGCCAGAATGTAGGGTGCCTGGGGATCCCCAACTTCCACGGGACATCAGGAAAATGATGGATGACCAAAGGGCGATCCAAGCATCTCAACCGAAAGAGAAGAGAGTTTATGTCGGTGGCGAAATCTTGGTCCACCATCTCTCTAAGGATAGCTGCGTCGTCTACACGTTGGATAGATTTGAAGATTATGAAAGCGACGAAACAGCGATTTACGAGAACTTCCACGCCTCAAAAGAGCAAAATACCTAGCAACACAGAATTAGCCAGCACCCAGAGGCGACAAGATCCTGTCTAGCGTCAAACCTCCCTGCTACAATCACTAGTTCAGCGATCAGCCCCATGAAGTGTCCTTTCTGCGGATTTGCGAATGACAAAGTGGTGGATTCGCGCGAGAGCAAAGAGGCGGATTCCATCCGCCGCCGCCGCGAGTGCCTGAAGTGCGAGAAGCGCTTCACCACCTACGAACGCATCGACGAAATTCCTTACATGGTGGTCAAAAAGGACGGGCGGCGGGAGAAATTCGATCGCCAGAAAGTCTTGAACGGTTTGTTGCACGCGTGCGAGAAGCGGCCCGTACCCATCAGCAAGCTGGAACAGATCGTCAACGAAGCTGAGAGTTTTGTCATCGAGTCAGCGGAACGCGAGCGCAAGACCAGCGAACTGGGCGAACTGATCATGAGCCGCCTGCGCCGCTATGACAAAGTTGCATACGTGCGCTTTGCATCTGTGTATCTGGACTTTAAAGATGTGCAGGAATTCATGACTGAGTTGAAAGACTTGCTCAAAACCAAAGATGCGGCAGAGGTTCGCAGCAAACCCGTGGTCAAGAATTGATAGGGGATTTTCGTCGCATTGATGCTCGGCCGCAATTCTGCCGATAGATAGTTTTACAAAGCCCCATGGCCCACAAAATTACGCTCATTCCCGGTGATGGTATTGGCCCCGAAGTGACCCGGGCAACCGTCCGCATTCTCGAAGCCACCGGCGTGAAGTTTGAATGGGAGGCTTTCGCCGCCGGAGCTGAAGCTTTCGAGAAATATCACGAATATATTCCCAAGGAACTGAGCGAGTCGCTTGAGCGCACCCGCGTTGGGCTGAAGGGGCCGGTGACCACACCCATTGGCGGCGGATTTGCCAGCATTAACGTCACCCTGCGCAAGCAGTTTGAGCTATACGCCAACTTTCGTCCCATCCACAATCTGCCGCACATTCCTACCCGCTACCCGAACGTAGACCTCATTATTGTGCGCGAGAACACCGAGAGCCTGTATTCCGGCATTGAGCACGAAGTGGTGCCAGGGGTGGTGGAGAGCATTAAGATCATCACTGAAAAAGCCTCCACACGGATTGCGAAGTTCGCCTTTGAATATGCTCGCAAGAATCAGCGCAAGAAGATTCACGCCATCCACAAAGCCAACATCATGAAGCTTTCGGACGGCCTATTCCTGCGCTGCTGCCGCGATATCGCCAAGGGTTTTCCTGAGATCACCTATGCCGAGCACATTGTGGACAACACCTGCATGCAGTTGGTGATGAATCCCTATCAGTACGACGTACTGGTCATGGAAAACCTTTACGGTGACATTATTTCCGATCTGTGTGCGGCGTTTATCGGCGGCCTGGGCCTGGTACCAAGCGCAAACATCGGCGATCATTGCTCGGTCTTCGAAGCTGTGCACGGCTCGGCACCGGATATTGCCGGCAAGAACATCGCCAATCCCACCGCGCTCATTCGCTGTTCCCTGCTCATGCTCCGTCATCTTGGCGAATTCGAGGCGGCGATGAAGATCCGCAACGCGTTGGAAAAGGTCTATCGCGATCGCGACAAGCTCACCAAAGACGTCGGCGGCAAAGCCGGCACCTCGGAGTTCGCCGATTCCATCATTGCAGCCATGGAAACCGGAGTGGCACAGCCCGCAAGTTAACTTCCGCGTTGACGAAGTCTTCCATGATTGAGTAACATCCTCTGTTCTTTTGTTCTTACATATTCTTATATAGTTGTTGAGGATTTGAGGGGGATGGCGCACTCATCAAGGCGGACAGGTGTGGTTCTCTTCCAGCTTGGCGGGCCTGACTCGCTGGAGGCCATCGAGCCATTTCTTTTTAATCTGTTTTGCGACCCCGATATTATTGACTTCCCTTTCGCCCGCATCGGCCGCAAACCCCTGGCCAAACTGATTTCGAGTACCCGTTCGCGCAAAGTCCAGCACCACTACGCCGCCATTGGAGGCGCTTCGCCCATTCGGCGCTTTACCGAACAGCAGGCACGAGCTTTGCAGTTGCAGTTGCAACAGTCGGGAATGAACGCGCGTTGCTTTGTGGCCATGCGCTACTGGCATCCCTTTACCGCCGAGGCAATTGCCCAGGTCCGAGCAGCGCAATGCGACGAAGTCGTGCTCCTGCCCATGTATCCGCAATATTCCAGTACCACGACCGGCAGCAGCTTGAACGAGTGGCGGCGGCAGTTCCAGGATTCGCTTCCTGTGTACTGTGTTGATCCGTTCTATCGCCATCCTCTTTATCTGGACGCGCTGGCTGAGAAGATTGAAGAGACATTGACGCGTTTTCCCGATCCGCGCCACGTGGAACTCGTATTCAGCGCCCACAGCGTACCCATGTCGGTGATCGAGAAGGGCGACCCTTACCAGCGGCAGATTGAAGAAACCGTGGATCTCGTGATGCAGCGGGGCGGATGGATCAACCGGCATCGGCTTTGCTACCAGAGTAAAGTGGGCGCCAGCAAGTGGTTGCAGCCTTCCCTGCATAAGACAATACGCACGCTGGCTACGGAAAAAGTCAGTGAAGTTTGCATTGTTCCAATTGCGTTTGTCTCTGACCATGTAGAAACCCTGGGCGAAATTGACCACGAAGCCCGCAAGGAAGCGTCTGCGCTCGGGATCACACAATTTGAAATGACACCCGGATTGAATAATTCTCCGACGTTCATTTCGGCGCTGGCGGATTTAGTGGAAACGGCGATTGGTGTAAATTTAAATCAGCGGGAACCGGGCGAGTTGGTTGCTGCGGATTGAGATTTATTAGGCTTCTGAACTTTAAATAAAGTTTTCGGCAATCTTATTGCCACTGTGAAAGGTAAGACGGATGGCAGACGAATCCGCCAAAGGCATTCTCGGGCACCTTCCGCCGTTGCCGCGGCCGGCGCTCAACAATTCGGTGATTGGCATGGAGCAGGCTTACCGTCAACGCAAAGGCCTGCAACTGCTTTCGGACGCGGATATTGAGGCCCTGAAAGCGGGTCAGCCGATGGCGTGGGAAGCCGGTGGGGCTGCGCCTGCTGCGCCTGCGGCTCCCGCCGCACCAGTTGCCGCTGCGCCTCCCGCTCCACCAGCGGTGCCAGTGGCTGCCGCCTCCGGGAATATAAGCCCAGAGGTTGCGGCCTGGGTCGCGAAAGGAAACAAATGGAGCAAGTCCACCATCGCCGCTGAACAAGCGCGACGCGAGCGCAAGGGGTTACCGGCACTCAATGATTTCGAAATCGCCGCGTTGTTGGGCGAGGCACCCGCCACAGCTCCAGTTGCTGCCGCTCCAGTAGTTGCAGCCGCGGCTGCCGCTCCGCCAGTCGCAGCTTCCGCCAACATCAGCGCGGAAGTCGCAGGCTGGGTTGCCCAAGGAAAGAAATGGAGCAAGTCGACGATCGCCGCGGAACAGGCTCGTCGCGGACGTAAAGGGTTAGCTGCGCTCAATGATTCCGAAGTTGCTGCGTTGTTAGGCGAGCCTGCTGTAGCGGCTCCAGCGGCAGCCGCACCTGTAGCGGCGGCAGTGGCCCCGAGAGCTGCAGCGCCTGCGATGGCCTCATCCGCGGCGGCTTCGGTGGCACGCAGCGGCGCATCCACAAGTTATGTAGGAACGCCGGCGGTCGGAACCTCGAAAGCTGCGGCTGCCGGAGGTGTGGCGGCGATTGGACCCGAGGATAACGAAATCAATCGCGCACGTCGGCGCCTGGTGTGGGCAACCGTCGCGGCATTTCTAACGGCTTGGTTGCTGGCCTTCTTCCGATTTTTCCTGCCGCGCACTTTGTTTGAACCCGCAACCAGCTTCAAGATCGGATATCCCGAAGAATACGGGCTAGGCGTTGACACCAAGTTTCAGCAGAAGTACCGCATCTGGGTAGATCGCACGCCCGACCGCATTTTTGTGATCTATGCACGCTGCACTCACCTGGGCTGCACGCCGGACTGGAAGCCTAGCGAGAACAAATTCAAGTGTCCTTGCCATGGCAGCGGGTATGACAGCGAAGGCGTGAATTTCGAAGGCCCGGCACCGCGTCCCATGGACCGGGCGCACATTGAGACCGCTCCCGACGGGCAGATTTTGGTGGATGTCTCGCGGCTGTACCAGTGGCCGAAGGGACAGCCCAGCCAATTTAATGATGATGGATCGTTTCTACGGGCGTAGATAAAACTAATAACCACAGAGTACAAGGTTCACCAAGGAAACCGAAGATGGCGGAAGAGAACAGCAACGGAAAGAACGGCAACCGGGTCGGACTGCTACAACGGGTCAAGGCCGGCGTCCAAGAGGACGTTCAGTCGCTTAAGACCGACATGCCGGCTAAGGCGAAAGAACAAGTTGAAGGCCTGAAAGATCCCACCAAGACTCAGGTCTTTACTTCGATCTTCCGGCATAAACACGATGACACGCCACGCAACCGGGCGCTGGGCGTGCTATCCAACGTTTTCCTTCATCTGCATCCGGCGAAGATCAACCGTGACGCGGTGCGTTACAGCTATACCTGGGGAATGGGCGGGATCACGTTTTACCTCTTCATCGTGCTGACTTTCACCGGCGTGCTGTTGATGTTCTATTACCATCCCACAAAAGTTCAGGCCTTCCGCGACGTGTTGTATCTGGAGCACGATGTTCCCTTCGGCAAGCTGCTGCGCAACATGCATCGCTGGGCCGCGCACTTGATGGTGATTGCAGTGTGGCTGCACATGTTTCGGGTGTTCCTCACCGGCTCATACAAAAAGCCGCGCGAGTTCAACTGGAACATCGGAGTGCTTCTGCTGGTGTTCACGCTTCTGCTGTCGTTCACCGGATATTTGTTGCCCGACGATCAACTAGGATTCTGGGCCGTCACCGTGGGCACGAATATGGCGCGCGCCACGCCGCTGCTCGGCCACGAAGGCCCCTTCGGCAAGATAATGGGCATGACTCCGTATAACGACGTGCGCTTCGGACTGCTCGGCGGCTCCATCGTCGATGCGAACGCGTTGTTGCGGTCTTATATATGGCATTGCATCGGGATTCCGATTGTAGCGTCGGTTCTCATGATCGTTCACTTTTGGCGGGTGCGGAAAGATGGCGGCATTTCGGGACCGGCAGCGGTGATGCTGACGGCCGAGGGAGACAAGCCGCGGCGGCAAGTGTAGTCAAGACTGCGGTGGAGAGACATTATGGATTGGAAACAACTTTGGGAGATCTGCTCCGCGCCTGACAATGTGCCCATTGTCGGCATGATTCCATTGCTGATCTTCTACTGCTACCTGGCATGGACGCAGGCCAAGGCCAATGATGATCTCATCGGAGAACTGGAAACCAATCCAGCGCTAGCCAAGACCCATCATCGCAAGAGCTGGCCGTTTCGCCCGGGATGGCAGAAAGAAGTCCACGTCTGGCCCTTTCTGCTGCGTATTGAGTTTCTGGCCACCATGATCGTCACCATCATTCTGATGGTCTGGTCCATCACGCTTTATGCGCCACTCGAAGAGCCGGCAAATCCGAACCTCACCATGAATCCGGCGAAAGCGCCATGGTACTTTCTGGGCTTACAGGAAATGTTGGTGTATTTCGATCCCTGGATTGCCGGCGTGGTGATGCCGACGTTGATCATCATCGGCCTCATGATCATTCCTTACATCGACACCAATCCATTGGGCAGTGGTTACTACACCTGGAAGCAGCGCAAGTTTGCCATTGGTACGTTCCTGTTCGGTTTCATCATTCTGTGGGTTTCGATGATCATCATCGGAACGTTTATCCGTGGCCCCGGCTGGCAGTGGTTTTGGCCGGGACAAACCTGGGACCACAACCGTTTGATTTATGAGGTGAACCGCGACTTGCCCGACTTATTCGGGATCGCGTCCAACGCGGGCAAGGCGATCTTTGGTGCTGTAATTGTCGGTGCCTATTACTTGCTCGGCGGGTTTGCGGTGCACGCTTTCTTTCGGCGCTACAATCCGAAAGATTACAAGCGCATGAGCCTGCTGCAATATTCGCTGATGCAGTTCTTTCTGCTCACCATGGTGGCGCTGCCACTGAAGATGTTGCTGCGCTTGGGATTCAACATTAAGTACGTGTGGATTACGCCGTGGTTCAACGTGTAGAACCGTCGTTAGTCATTGGTCGTCGGTCGTTGGCAAAGTCCAACGCTCACGACCAGCGACGAACGCCTAACGACTGTCGGGGAGAATGCATTGCCTGAACAACCGATCCCGGAGCAAGATCCGGTAGTCACCAAGTCGTACGCGCTGCATTATGTGCTGGCCATGGTGATCCTGATGGCGACGCTGTTCTGGGCGCTATGGGATGAAGGTTATGGGCAGCGGCCGTGGAAGGCCTTCCAGAACGAATGGAAGGAACGCTACACTGCGTTCCTCGACAAGACGCGCCCGAAGTCCGAGAGCGAAGTGAAGAATGTTCAGAACTCTCCCGAATATCAGCAGTTGAATCAGGTCTATCAGCAGGCGGATACAGCTGCCAAGCCCCGTAAGGAAGAACTCCAGAAACAAATTACCAATCTCAGCGCCCAGATTCTGGCGGTGCAGAATGTGTTCACCGACCGGCGCGCCTACGTCAACGCTCTCACCTACAAGATGGAAACGGATACCAGCGCTTCCAGTAAGGCGAGCAAGCGGAAAGAGATCCAGGAATACAAAGAGACGGTCGCGGCGGTCGAATTCCCCGACGGCCATAAAGAGAAATTCAACTACACCCAGCTCGAAGAGAAATACAACGAACTGAAAGACGAACGTACCAAGCTGAACGCGGAGCTCGGCGATGTGCTGAAGCCGGTGACCGCAGCCAGTACTGCGATGTCGGCCTACATCAACGAACACATGGTCGACCTTACGCCCGGTCAACTCGAAGGGCTGATCAAGAAGACCAAAGAGTGGGACCCGAAGATCGTGCAGATCAACGTGGCCGATGCCAATATCGTGGACCGCTGCGAGTCCTGCCACATGGGCATTCGCGAACCGCTGAAGCTCACCGCAGCGTCCATGTCGGCGAAGGGTGCGAAGAAGCCTGATGAGTACGCAAACGCTTTCGTGAGCCATCCCGAGCCCGAACTGCTGAAGATCCACGATCCCGATAAGTTTGGCTGTTCGCCCTGCCACCAGGGCAACGGACGCGCCACCACCAGCGAGGAGAAGGCGCACGGAAACTACGAACATTGGCTGTGGCCGATGTATCCGAAGGAAAACGCCGAGGCCGGCTGCCAGACCTGCCACGCAGCGGACATGGTACTGGTCAGCGGCGACGTAGGTTGGACCATCAGCGAAGGCAAGGATCTGTTCCGGCAAAAAGGCTGCATGGGCTGCCATCGCTACGAAGGCTACGACAAAGAGCCCGAGGACCTGAACAACGTCAGCCAGCAAATCAAGCAACTGGAACAGCAAAAGAAGGACAATTTCAAGCAGGCCGCCGATCTGATGAAGCAGGCCGACACTGCTGCGAGCAATGAGGAAGCCAATCAACTGAACGACAAAGCGGTCGCCCTCAAAGTTTCGAACAGCAAGATGGATGGCCGCATCCAGCAGTTAGATTTTCAAGCGCACAGCCTGTTGCAGGATACCAAGAAGGTCGGGCCAAACCTGAAAGATGTGCGGCTCAAGTTGAACAAGAACTGGATTCCGGTGTGGCTGAAGAAGCCGACCGATTTCCGTCCCACTACCAAGATGCCGAACTTCCGCTTGACCGACCATCAGATTCAGGCAATTTCGGCGTTCATCTGGCAATCGGGTTTTACCGACGCTTTGCCCCAGCAGAAGCCCGGCAACGCAGAGCACGGAAAAGAATTGTTTGAGACTCGCGGGTGCATGGCTTGCCACTCCATTGGCGAAGGCGACCAGATGCAGGGTGGAACCTTCGCCGCCAACCTGAGCCGCGAAGGCGAGAAAGCCAATTACGATTACCTGGTCCGTTGGATTCACAACGCCCGCCAACGCACGCGTCCGTATTGCCCGCTGGAGAAAAAAGACATTGGACCGGAGGATTACGCCAAGAAGGGCCTTCCCTATCAGTGGGACTTGGAACATAGCCAATGCCCCAACGACGGTCACGAACTTCAAGTCCAAAACATGACCGTGATGCCCAGCCTGCGGCTACCGCTCGCCGACACCCAAGACATCGCTAGCTTCCTGATGACGCAAAAACATCAGGAGCCTTCAGCCTATGCCGACGCCTCATTCATGGACGACCCCAAGCTGAAAGAAGAAGGTAAGCGATGGGTTCGTAACTTCGGTTGCGCCGGCTGTCACGAGATTTCGGGATTCGAAGACGAAGGCCGCATCGGAACCGAGCTCACCTTCGAAGGCAGCAAGCCCATTGAACGGCTCGATTTCGCGCTGTTCACCGAGGCAGCTCAACGCGGCACCATGGAGCCGATAACCGATCCAGAAGATTTGCAGCGCCTGCCGGACGGACCGGCAAAGGGCCCGTGGTATGACCACAAAGGGTTCTTCGAGCACAAACTCGCGGAGCCAAACGTCTACGACAAAGGCAAGACAAAAGCGGAGATGGAATTGCTCCGTATGCCGAACCTGCACTTGAATCGCGAGCAGGTTCGCGCCCTGACCACGTTCCTGCTGGGGAGCGAAGAGAATTCTCTGCCGCCAAACTACCAGTACAAGCCGGGCGATGTGCGCCGCGACATCCAGGACGGTTGGTGGGTGGTCAAGAAATACAATTGCATGGGCTGTCATCAATTCATTCCCGGACAGAAAACCGTGCTTATGGGACTGCCGCAGTACCGGGAAAATCCCGAGCAGCTACCACCGAAGCTTTTGACCGAGGGCGCGCGTGTCGATCCCGAATGGCTGCGCCGTTTCCTGGCGAACCCATCATTGAGCGAGACCGACACCGACCGTAACGGAGTGCGTCCATATCTGAAAGTGCGGATGCCGACGTTCTCCTTCTCAGCCAACGAACAGCGCAAGCTGGTGCGTTTCTTCCAGGCGCTTTCGCAGCAAGCGATGCCCTATGTTCCTGAACCGTTGCCGACGCTCACCGCCAAGGAAACGGACATGGCGCGCAGCCTGTTCTCTAGCACCGCTGCGCCTTGCTTGAAGTGCCACGCCACCGGCGATCCGCAGCATGACAAGATCGCCACGGCGCCAAACTTCCTGCTGGCCAAGGAACGCCTGAAGCCGGACTGGGCGGAGCGCTGGGTGCTGGATCCCCAGGCCATCAGTCCGGGAACGTCGATGCCCTCAGGGCTATTCCGGCGCGAACATGGCCAATGGGTATTTGCCGGGCCGGTGCCGCCGTCCTTCCAGGGCTACGACAAAGACCATTCCAAGCTGCTGGTGGATTACATTTTCCAACTCACGCCGGAAGAGCAACGGCGGGTAGCTGCGTCCATGGGACGGCCGCATGCCCTCAACCAGCCACCGGCCATCCGGAGGCAGACCACGACGGCAGCAAGCGGTGGTTCGCGATAGAATGGTGGGTTCGTAACGCCGCCCCTTCGGCAAGCTCAGGGCAGGCTTGGCGGCTGAAGTGTTGGCGTCCCGCCTGCACTTCTTGAGACGAGAAATTTGAATTTAGATTCACAAACGCTTTCAATACTCCACGAAAGGTCGACATCATGAATAAGAAGACATGGATTTCACTAATCAGCCTGCTCTGCCTGGGTTTCGGGCTCCTGGCAGGCTGTAGCAAGAAAGAAGAAGCACAACCCGCGGCTGCGCCGGAAATGGCTGCACCTGCGGCAGCGGCAGCTACGCCGATTGATCCTGCTACGGTAGCCAGCGTAAGCGGCACTGTGAAGCTGGATGGCGCGGCTCCCAAGGCGGCCAAAATCGACATGAGCCAGGACGCTGCCTGCAAGGGCGCAAACTCGGCCGAAACCATCGTCGCCGATGGCGGCAATCTGGCCAATGTGTTCGTGTACGTCAAAGACGGTCTTGGAACTCGGACGTTCGATGTTCCCACCACCGCCGTGACCATCGATCAGCAAGGCTGCAAATATCATCCTCATGTGTTGGGTGTGATGACCGGTCAGAACATTGACATCAAGAACGACGACCAAACCACGCACAACATTCACCCCACACCGCAATCCAACCGCGAGTGGAACGAATCGCAGCCGCCGAATGCCGCACCGATCGAGAAGAACTTCGCGCGCGAAGAAATCATGCTGCCCGTGAAGTGCAATCAGCACCCGTGGATGCGGATGTACATCAATGTAGTGAAAAACCCGTTCTACGCTGTGACCGGTCCGGACGGGAAATATACGATCACGGGCCTGCCGCCGGGAACCTACACGATTGCCTTCGTGCAGGAAAAACTGGGCGAACAGACCCAGCAAGTCACCCTGGCCGCGAAAGACAGCAAGACGGCGGACCAGACGTTCAAGCAGCAGTAGGCGTCCAGAAGGTTGGCTGTTCTCACGAACCACGTGGGGGCAGCCGCCCTCGGCTGTCCACGCCAAGGAGTCACTCTGCAATCCCTGCCCACACCGTACAACCGCGCCCACCACCGCTTTGCGGTCTTCACTGCGGGCGTAACTTTCTGCCTTCTCATTGCCGGCGCGCTGGTTACCAGCAACGATGCCGGCCTCTCCGTGCCGGACTGGCCGACTTCCTTCGGTTCGATTTACAAGATTCCACACATGGTAGGCGGCGTGCGTTTTGAGCACACCCATCGCATGATCGCTGAATTCGTCGGGTTGCTTACCATCATTCTCGCGATCTGGACGTGGCGCGTGGACAAGCGTCGCTGGATCAAAGCTCTGGCAGTTGGCGCGCTGGGAACCGTGGTTGCCCAAGGTGTATTGGGCGGCTTGACCGTGTTATTTTATCTTCCTCCGGCAATTTCTTCGGCGCACGCGGCGTTGGCACAAACATTCTTTTGCATTGCCGTTGCCATCGCAGTGTTCACCGGACGCCGCTGGGTAGAAGAGGTTCCAGAAGTCGAACTCGATTCGCGGCGGCCCAGTCTGATTACTCTATCCCTGCTCTCGATTTTCGTGCTCTACGTTCAGCTCATTCTCGGTGCAATGTTTCGCCATCACGGCATGAGTTGGTGGCCGCACGTGGTGAATGCACTAGTGGTCGCGTTAGTGCTCACCTGGACGGCGGTGCGAGCGCTTGCCCTGTACGCGAAGATTGAAGCAGTGCGGCAGCCGGCAATCGCGCTACTCGCATTGCTGATCACCCAGCTTTGCCTGGGCTTCGTGGCCTTCCTGACGCGAGTAGCATGGGGCCGTGATGCGGTTCAGCCCGAATTACCCATGGTGATCTCAACCGTAGCGCACGTTGCAGTCGGCGCTCTGCTGCTCGCAACCGCTGTGGTGTTGGCCATTCAAGTATGGCGGCACGTGCCGGTATCGTTCGCCCAGCGAGTGCCGGAAGGCGGGCGGAGAATAGTAGCAGCGTAGGCGTTGCCGAGAAAAGCTGTACGGTAGAATGTTCTGTGGCGTCCACAACTTCCACCATCTCCCGCGAGCCGGTCCGTCCAGTCACAGGCCCCGCGGCCATTTCCGTTGACAACCTTGTCCATCGCTATGGAGAACGTACCGCCCTGGATGGCGTCTCCTTCGATGTGCCATCAGCTGAGTTATTCGGACTCCTCGGCCCCAACGGCAGCGGCAAGACTACGCTCTTCCGAATTCTTTCTACTTTGATGATTCCGACCGGCGGCCGGACAACCATCCTCGGATTCGACGTTGCCCGCGATGCCAACGCGGTTCGCCGCCATATCGGCGTAGTCTTCCAGTCACAGAGTATCGATGTGAAGCTGACAGCGGCGGAAAACCTGTGGCATCAGGGACATCTTTACGGCCTGCGCGGTGCCGCGCTCAAGGCACGCATCCATGAGATGCTGGAGCGTGTGGGATTAGCCGACCGTGCCCACGAAAAAGCTGAGACATTCTCCGGTGGCATGCAGCGCCGCCTGGAACTGGCCAAAGGCCTCCTCCATCACCCGAGCGTTTTGCTGCTCGATGAACCAACCACCGGCCTTGATCCCGGTGCCCGGCGCGATCTCTGGCAGTATTTGGCTATCCTGCGAGATCAGGAAAAAGTCACAGTCCTCGTGACGACCCATCTGATGGAAGAAGCCGAGCGCTGCGGCCGGATTGCGATCTTGAACGAAGGAAAAGTAGTAGCGTTGGGCACGCCCAACGAATTGAAGCAGGAGATTGGCGGCGATGTAATTGTGCTCGAAGCCCGCGATCCCGAGTCCCTGGCGCAACGTGTGCAACAACGGTTTCATCTCGAAGCACAAGTGCTTCAAGGTAAAGTTCGGCTGGAGCGCGAACAGGGCCATCGTTTCCTGACCGACGTTGTGGAAGCATTTCCGGGTGAGATTGACGCCGTCTCGGTCAGCAAGCCGACGCTCGAAGACGTGTTTATTCGCCGCACCGGGCACAGGTTCTGGACTGAGGGTAGTGAGGATACTAAGCACTAGGTTTTTCTTCGCGTCCTTCGCGTAATCTTTGCGACCTTTGCGGTAAAAGCTTTAACGCAAAGAGCGCAAAGGAGCCGCAAGGAACGCAAAGCAAACCGAGGAGATGCGAATCCGATGATGCTGCTGCTTTCAATCGTGTTGGGAATCGTTCCGCTGTTGGGGATTGCCTGGACCGTGATGAATGGCACCGTGACCACAGTGGACGGCCTATTCCTCAGCCTGATCCTGCTGAGTTTGTCTGGCATTCTGTTCTTGAACACTTACATCGAGCTTCGTAAGCGATTCGTTAAAGCCGCCGCGCCCCCGACGCAGGAGCGCAAGTAGCATGGCCACACCCGCCGCAGCCATGCCAGCTCCAATCTCGACAGGCATAATCCTGCCCGCTTTCACGCTGTGGTGGCGGGAAATCGTTCGCTTCTACCGCCAGCGCAGCCGCGTGGTGGGAGTCATCGCCTCACCGCTGATCTTCTGGATAGTAATCGGCTCCGGCTTCGGAACGTCATTTCGCTCTGGCAACGCCGCCGGACAGCAGCATTATCTGGATTATTTCTATCCCGGCGCGCTGATCATGATCGTCCTGTTCACTTCGATTTTTACCATGATGTCGGTCATCGAAGATCGCAAGGAAGGATTTTTGCTTTCGGTGATGGTGGCACCGGTTCCACGCTCGGCGATTGTGCTCGGCAAAGTGTTGGGAGGGACAACGCTGTCGGCCATCCAGGGATTGATCTTTCTAGCCTTCGCGCCGCTTGTCGGCGTGCGCATGGGAATCACTGACTTCTTGCTCGTAACGTTGGTAGTATTTACGGTTTCCTTTGCACTTACTGCATTAGGATTCGCTATCGCCTGGCGAATGGATTCGTCACAGGCCTTTCATGCCATCATCAACCTGTTTCTTATTCCGTTGTGGTTGCTTTCGGGAGCAATGTTTCCGCTGTCGGGTGCGTCAGGATGGCTGGCATTAGTGATGCGGGCGAATCCGCTGACCTATGGCGTCGAAGCGCTGCGCGGGCTGCTTTTTCCCGCGAGCCCCACGCTGACTTCCCTGCCCGTCTCCATGACGGCGCTCGGCCTGTTCGCGGCCGCCATGTTTGGATTGTCTTTCTTTATGGTTAACCGCCGCACCACGAGGCCGGCCGCATGATACCTGAGCAATACGCCTACTTCCCTGGGCTGATCGCGAGTCTGAACGGGGCGAGTGCAGTTCTGTTGCTGATTGGCCGCAGCTTGATTATGCGCGGCAAAGTCGCCGCCCATCGCGCTTGCATGATCGTCGCAGTGGTTTCCTCCGGATTGTTTCTGGCATGCTACTTGTATTTCCATTATCACGTTGGTGATATCCGTTTTCTCGGCAACCATTTTTGGCATGTGGTTTACCTGATTGTCCTCATCCCCCATGTCACCCTCGCAATCGTGATTGTGCCCATGGTGGTTATCACTCTATCCCGCGGACTGCGAGGAAAATACGATAAGCACCGCGCCATCGCGCGCTGGACGTGGCCACTATGGATGTATGTCAGCGTGACCGGCGTGCTCGTCTACTTCATGCTTTACCAATGGTTCCCGCACAGCTAGGTTGCGGGCCTTCCCCGTCAGCAGCGGGCATTTGATTGTGTCGATCGTAAGATTAAAAATCGATGTTTCCGGCACGGTAGGTGACGAAGCCTGGCGTGGAATCCAGCAGTTCGACCAGATCCAGAGCGCCCAGTTCGGACCGAAGTTTGGATCAAGTGGCCCATTCAAGAATCCCGCGAACGCTCCCCATGCCAAGGGAGAATGGATCGGCGCCGAAATCCGGCTGCAAACGCCGCTCCTGGCCCAGTATGCGATCTCGCATTATCTCGAACAAGACCGTGTGCTGGACGCCGACGTGGTGGAGTAAAACCTCCGCTCTGCTATATTTTCAGTGGCCCTCATGTCAGCTTCTCCCAACTCCGAAATCCATCTTGCCCTGAACGACCAGACTCCTGCACCCAAGCCTCGCCCCCGCATGTCCACGCGTAACCGGTTGCTTTTTTTTGCCACTGGATGGCTGATCGTCCTCATGCCATTCTTGTTCTGGTGGAATACCTGGTTTGGACGGCAGCTCTCGAGCAAGCAAATCGCCGAATATCTCCAGGACGAAAAGCATCCTCGCCACATTCAGCATGCGCTGGTGCAACTGGGCGAACGCATGAGCCACGGCGATGTCACTGTCAAGCAGTGGTATCCCGAAGCTGTCCGCCTAGCCAACCATCCCGTCGAAGAAGTCCGCAACACCGATGCCTGGGTGATGGGCCAGGATACTTCCGGCGCAGGATTTCACGAAGCTTTGCTCAAGATGCTCGGCGACTCGTCGCTGACCGTGCGCGGAAATGCAGCTCTGTCGTTGGTGCGCTTCGGCGATGCCAGCGGACGTCCGCAGATCATCGAACTACTCCAGCCGGCGGAAGTCGACGCTCCCCAGGCTGGAACGGTGATCGACACCAGCACCGTGGGCACACCGATTCATCAGGGTGGGATGATTGCCAAATTGAAGGCCAGCGGGCAGACGGTCGAGGTTCGCTCACCGATCAGCGGAAGGCTGCGCGAACTATCCACTCCAACCGGACAGACAGTGAAAGTTGGCGACAAGGTCGCCACCATCGATCCCAGCACCGAGCAAGTCTGGGAGGCTTTGCGCGCGCTCTACCTGATTGGCCTACCGGAGGACATTGCGGCAATCCGGCCCTATGATCGGGATCTGCCTGACATCCCGGACCGGGTGCGGCAGCAGGCGCAAGCGACCGAAGAAGCGATACGCCAGCGAGCAGCGAAATAGTTAACTCGCAACTCTGCGGGTAATCTCATTCGACCGTACGTTTCCCATGAAGTGCGATTGCAGCCGTTGAGCGCACAACTCACCGCACACGTGCAGCGTCCCTTCGCGCTTGGCAATGTCTTCATCCCATGGCGCCAGGTACAGGACTGGACGGTTAAACTCACCGAAAGATGTCCACATCAGCCACCAGCGGTCATTCATCTGCCGTATCTGTCCGCAGTTGGGTCCGGCACAGCGTTCAAGGGATTCCATGTCTACTCCGCGTTCCGGCCCAGGGTTCGCCGGTTCGGTCAACCATTCTAGCCGAAATCTTCACTTGTAGATCAGATACTTCTGTCTCATCTGTTGAAATTTTTCCAGGCGTTCCTGCCAGTCGGCCGCAATGCGTCGCGGATCCTCCCCCGCCACAATAGCGTCGTACACCGGCTGGTTGACCACCAGCTCCATCATCCGATCCATATGGTATTGCTCGGGATAGAGTTTATGCAGTGCCGAAGCCAGTTCGATCCCCAATTCCGGGGCATCAAAGCCATTGCGGTCACTGAGTAGGATGTTCACACCTTCACATTTCTGCCCCGAATAATTGCTGGCGTTGGGAGTAAAGCTGACCGGCACGAACCTTACTCCAGAAAGGTTACGCGCATTCAGATATTGCGCCAATTCCCGGGCCTTGATCCACGGCGCGCCCAGTAGCTCGAAAGGCGTTTCCGTACCACGCCCGACAGAAACATTCGTTCCCTCGACCAGCGCCACGCCCGGATACAGCGCTGCTTCGGTCAAGCTGCGCAGGTTTGGCGAAGGATTAACCCAGGCCAGCCCGGTGGAATCGTACCAGTCACCGCGCATCCACCCTTCCATGGGAATAACCGTCAGGCGCGCATTGATGCCGCGTTCGCTGTTGAACAGCTTCGCCAGTTCGCCCATGGTCATCCCATGACGAACGGGAAGCATAAAGTAGTTGGTGAAACTCTCGTGTCCGGAATCAGACACCGGCCCCTGCACAAACGACCCGGTAATCGGATTCGGCCGGTCGAGAACTATGACCTCGATGCCCGCTTTGGCCGCAGCTTCGAGGAAATATCCAACCGTGGTTTCGTAAGTATAGAAACGGACGCCTGCATCCTGAATATCGACGACGACAACGTCGAGGTTCTTCAGAATCTCGGCCGCAGGCCGCCGAGCGGCATCCGTCGCGCCGTACACGGCATAGACCGGAACGCCCGTGGCCACATCTTTCGAATTTGCGATGTCGGTGGTATCGAGCGTTCCCGTCACTCCATGCTCAGGACTGAAAATCGCATCCAGCGAAACCCCCGGTGCCTGCGCCAGAACGTCAATGGTGCGGCGTCCCTGGGAATCCACTCCCGTCTGGTTGGTCAGCAACCCGATTCTTTTCTTTCCTTGTGCTCCCCGTAGCTGCTCGAAACCATGCGCCTCGAGCACGTCGATGCCTGCCCGGACCGATCCGTTCCGCACCGCCATGCGCCTGGCCGCGGTTTGCGGCTCGTTGTATCCGGTCAAGCTTTTCCATCGCAACTCGTCTTTCTCTGTAACGCTCAGTGCCAACTCCGCCGCCACTGCTGTCGCAATCTTCGACCGCAACGCCACCGCGCTTCCCTTCCCGCGCGGATGCACCGCATTCGTCAGCAGGATGATGAAAGTCTGGGTGGTGGGATCGATCCACATTGACGTCCCCGTAAACCCGGTATGCCCGAAGCTTCCTACCGGCAGCAGGTCGCCGCGATTGCTGGAGAAGGGAGAATCGATGTCCCAGCCAAATCCGCGCAACACTGTCGCCGTTGGCGGCTGTTGCGGGGTCGTCATTTTCTCGATCATCGGCGGCGAAAGCACCGGGCCGCCAGTGAGCAGAAACTGGGCAAACTTCGAAAGATCGTCCGCGCTCGAGAACACCCCCGCGTGGCCAGCCGCGCCGCCCATCCGGCGCGCAGTCGGATCGTGAACGATTCCCCGCAGCATATGGTTCTGTTCGTCAAACTGGGTGGGAGCGATCTTCATCAGCCAAGACGGTGGCGGTAGAAATCGTGTCTGTGCCATCCCGAGCGGTGTGAAGATATGTTGCCGGCAATACTGGTCCAGCGGCATTCCAGAAACCCGCTCGACCAGCGCCCCCAGCACAATGAAATTGACATCGCTGTACAGAAATCGCGAGCCCGGCGGATCCATAGGCTTTTCCGCGTAGGCCATTTGCAGCGCCGTGTCCCGCCCCTGCCATGGCTGCGCCAAATCAAGATCTTCGGCCAATCCGGAGAAGTGCGTAAGCAGTTGCCGAATGGTGACATCTTCTTTGCTATTCTGAGCAAACTCGGGAAGATATTTTGCCACCGGTTCATTGACGCGGATGTCGCCCTTCTCCACCAGTTGCATCACCGCGACTGTGGTCGCCACCACTTTGGTAAGTGACGCGATGTCAAACACCGTGTCCACGGTCATGGCTTCGCGGCGAGGCTCAAGCGAGCGATTGCCAAAAGCTTTGCGATATATCACCTGTCCATCGTGCCAAACCAAAAGCACTGCGCCCGGGACCTGGGCGTCCTGGATGGCATCTTCAACAATGGCATCGAGTGAACTCAGCCGCGGAGCGGGACTGGCAACTTTTCTTGGCCGCACCCCCGCCGCGGAATGCGGAATCAGCGCGAGCGCCAGCGCTCCGAGAACTGGCCAGCGGAGCAGCGAATTGGTTCTGATCAGATGGATACTTCGACTCTACACAACCCCACTGCGCTTGCTCAACAAACTCAAGTAAGGGGTACCGTTTGTGCCAAAGGGCGGGTCCGCCGGCTTGGAGTGCAAACTATTTCATCTTCGTCATCAGTCTTGACTTTGCGACAGGTTCGAGCGAGAATTCTCGCGCTCGACGGCGGCTCCACTTGCCGTGCTGGTTCGGCCATTTATCGAGCGACCCCGGGGACAATTTCGGACGTTGGAACTGAGGAGGATCTCCGTGAAAAATCTTCAACTGTCTCTTAGGCGGCTCGCCTTTGTCACTGCCGTACTTGCTATCGCCATCGTCGCCTCACTATCAGCCCATGCCCAGACCCTGACCGTGCTCTATTCCTTCACTGGGGCCGCCGATGGCGGTTATCCCGAGAGCGGGTTGACTCTCGACAGTGCCGGCAATGTATACGGCACTACGGAGTATGGGGGCTCGGGCAATTTCAACTGTTCCGGTTGCGGAGTCGTATTCAAGGTAAGCGGAGATGGCACCGAAACCGTTCTGCATAGCTTCACCGGCAAGTTGGACGGTGCTATCCCCCTCTTCGGCACCCTGTTCCGCGACCCGGCGGGCAATCTCTACGGCACTACGTCCACTGGCGGCGCCAACGGGGGTGGGACCGTTTTCCGCCTAGGCCTGAACGGAAAGCAAGTCTCAATTGCCTTTCCCAACGGAACTGGCGCTGGATTCTCAGCCGCGGGATTGACACCGGATGGCGCTGGTAACGCCTACGGCACCACCCAATATCGTGGAACCGGATGCGCGCCCTTCGGCTGCGGCACCGTATACAAGGTAAGTCACTCTGGGAAGATAACCATCGTTTACAGTTTCCAGGGCGGAACTGACGGAGCCAACCCCATCGCCGACTTGGTCCGGGACAGCGCAGGGAATCTGTACGGCACCACTCTCGATGGTGGCGCCGGCAGCGCGGGAACCGTATTCAAGATCGATTCCACCGGCAAAGAGAGCGTCCTCTACGCCTTTATGGGTGGCACCGACGGCGGCCTGCCTCACTCCGGTTTGCTTCGGGACAGTGCCGGAAATCTTTACGGCACAACCTCAAGCGGCGGCGTCAACTTTGGAGGCACGATATTCAAGATCGATTCCGCTGGCAACCATACCATCCTTTATAACTTCTGCTCCCAAAGTTGCTTGGACGGGCAAACTCCCATGGGCAACTTAGCCCGGGACAGCGCCGGCAACATTTATGGTGCGACGCAGAGCGGCGGTAATGCCTACGCCGGAGTCGTATTTGAGCTCGGCACCAATGGCGTGGAAACGGTTCTTTACAATTTTTGTAATGTGGGCAATTGCTCCGATGGGGATGAGCCATTATCCGGTGTCACCCGCGACAGCCAGGGCAATTTGTACGGTACGACTTTCTATGGTGGGTCGATCGGCTACGGAGTTGTTTTCAAACTCACGCCTTAATTGATCCCGTGCCGACGACTCGCAAGATTGAAACCGGAGAAAATCGCGAAGGAGTTTCTATGCAAAGCCTAGGATCGCACGCAAACAGGTTGATGTCCGCCGCTCTTGCCATCGCCCTGGTTCTCACCTTCGCCTTGTCGTCGCTTTCCGCGCAGGCTCAGACTTTCACCGTGCTTTACTCCTTCACCGGAGGTTTCGACGGAGCCAACCCCTACGCGCCGCCGATTCTCGATAGCGCCGGGAATCTTTACGGCACGACGAGCGCTGGTGGTTCCAGTCTGTGGTGCGCTATCGGCTGTGGCACCGTCTTCACCATTAACTCCGCCGGTGACGAGAGTGTTTTGTATAGTTTTGCGGGCGACCTGGATGGCGAAACCCCACTTTACGGTCCAATCCTACGCGACGCTGCAGGCAATCTCTATGGAACCACCGCTAACGGCGGCCGCAACGGCGGTGGTACAGTTTTCAAGCTAAACCCCGCCAACCACGAAGTCATAGTCTCCCTTTCCGGCGTCACCGGACCTGAGGCCCCAACTGGAGGGCTGGCGGCAGATGCTTCCGGCAACGGTTATGGCACAACCAACGATGGTGGCACCGGTTGCGCCCCCTACGGATGCGGGACGGTGTTTAAGATTGATCGCGCGGGACAGGTGACCGTATTACACAGCTTTCAAGGCGGAGCAACCGACGGGCTGAACCCCTTCGCCGGCGTGATTCGAGACAGTGCCGGCAACCTCTATGGAACTACCTTCATCGGTGGTCCTAACAATGCGGGCACTGTCTTCAAAGTGGACTCCACAGGCAAGGAAACCATCTTGCACGCTTTTGACGATTCCGACGGCAGAGAACTCTTCGGCGGTCTGGTCCGTGACAATGCCGGCAACCTCTACGGCACTACTGAAAGCGGCGGTCCCACCAGCGCCGGGGAAGTGTTTAAGTTGGATTCGTCAGGCAATCTGACTGTCCTCTACAGTTTTTGCTCGCAGTCAGGTTGTGCGGACGGATTCGCTCCCTTCGGGACATTGATACGTGACGGCTCCGGCAATCTTTATGGCACCACCCTCGCCGGCGGCGACACTTTCAACGGCACCGTGTATAAGCTCGACACATCCGGCACGCTGACAGTTCTCCACAGCTTCAACGGAACCACTGATGGAGCGCAAGTTTTGTCGGGCCTGACATTTGATAAGGCCGGCAATCTCTACGGTACGGCTTCTTTCGGCGGTGCTTACGGCTTCGGCACCGTTTACAAGATCACGCCCTAATCGAACCTTTACCGGGGAACACTTATCGTGCACCCACACCGTAACTTTACCGCCCTCCTGATCTTTGCTATAACCCGAACATCGGACACCCGAACACTTTGGCGAATCCCTTTCCACTACGCATTGCCGGCGGATCGTCCGCCCAGTTCCTGATTCCTGCATACGAATTGCAGGACACGGTCTTCGCATCGGCTTTCGCCACGCTTCAAAAAGCCATCGCAGAACGGGTTTTTCCTGCTGCCTCAGTCGCCATCACCCATAAGGGCAAGCTGGTGGCCAAAAAAGCATTCGGTCATTTCACCTACGATCCGAACGCTCCAGAAACCACGCCCGACAGCATCTTCGATCTCTCATCCATCACCAAAATTGTCGCCACCACCAGCGTGGCCATGATTCTCTACGAACTCGGCCTGCTCGATCTGGACATGCCTGTAGTCGCGATGGTGCCGGAGTTCGCCGCCGACAATCCCCGCAACCCGGAAGTCACCATTCGTATGTTGCTGGCACATTCCTCCGGTCTACCCGCGTACGAAAAACTGTTTCTCGAAGCCGAGAACCGGGACGAACTGCTGGCCGCAGCCTTCGCCACTCAACTCACCGCCGATCCCGGCACCCGCACCGAATACAGCGACATCGGTTTCATTATCCTCGGGATCGCCCTCGAACGCCTTGCCGAAGAGCCCCTCGACAGTTTCTGCCGCCGCGAAGTCTTCGGCCCTCTAGGCATGCTGCACACCGCGTTTCGCCCGCTTGCAGCCTGGCACGATTCAATTCCGCCCACCGTCGACGACCGCACCTTCCGCCATCGCATCATCCAAGGCGAAGTGCATGACGAAAATGCCAGCGTCATGGGTGGCGTCGCGGCTCACGCCGGATTGTTTGCTACTGCTAGCGACCTGGCAATCTTTGCCAATGCCATGCTCGAGGGTGGACGACCCATCCTTCGCCCCGAAACTTTGGCCGTATTCACCCGCCGCGAATCTTCTCCGCCGGATACTTCCCGCGCCCTGGGCTGGGACACGCCCTCTTCACCTTCGCAATCTGGAAAACATTTCTCTGCGCGTTCTTTCGGACATCTCGGCTACACCGGAACCTCGTTGTGGATCGACCCCGATCGCCACCTCTCGGTGACCTTGCTCACCAATCGCACCTGGCCCGATTGCGCCAATCAAGCCATCAAACAGCTCCGCCCCAGGTTCCACAATGCCGTAGTCGAGGCGCTGCGTTGAAGCGCAAATCCCGCGCCTCAGCCTCATTGAGCCGACTCTCGACCGAACAGCTCAATCCTGCATCCAGAAATCTCGATCTGAAGAACTCTCTCGAAATCGCCCGAGTCATCAATACTGAAGACGCTAAGGTCTCCGCCGCCGTCAAGCGCGCTCTGCCGCAGATTGCCCGTGCCATCGATCTGATCTCATCCGCTCTCAAGCGTGGTGGACTTCTCATTTATGTGGGCGCTGGCACCAGTGGCCGCATCGCCGCCCTCGACGCCGCCGAGTGTCCACCAACCTTCAACACCAATCCCAAAACTGTGCAATTCGTTATCGCCGGAGGACCAAAAGCGCTGGGATCAGCCGTCGAAGGCAACGAAGATTCCCGTAAGCTAGGTGAGCGCGAAATCGCCAAAAAGAAACCTGGCAAGAATGACGTAGTCGTGGGCATCGCCGCTAGCGGACGCACTCCGTTCACCGTTTCCGCAGTCGAGTATGCGCGACGGCGTGGCGCGAAAACCATCGCCGTCACTTGCAATCGCGAGTCGCCGCTTGCCAAAGCTGCTCACCTCGCCATCGTGACCGAAGTTGGCCCCGAAGTCATCGCGGGATCGAGTCGCATGAAGGCCGGCACCGCACAGAAAATGGTGCTCAACATGCTCTCCACCGGCGCCATGACCCGGCTCGGCTACGTTTATGGCAACTTGATGGTGAACGTCCATCTGAAGAATGAAAAACTGGTGGAACGCGGGATCACGATTCTGCAAACTGCCACTGGCGTTGATCGCACCGTGGCCGAAAATATGCTGCGCACCGCCGGCAGTGTCCCCGCAGCTTTAGTCATGTTCCACGCCGATGTCAGCCGCCCCGACGCTGCCCGCGCCTTGCGTGCCGCGAAAGGCAATGTTCGCGCTGCCATCGCAACCGCCCGCAGTTTGTAGACGAGGAAGACGGTGCCCTTCCGATTACCCCACGCTCGCCTCTATAACCGCTAAAATAGGCAAACGCCACAGATTGGAATCGTCATGGGCCTGGCGCCAGTACAAGTTGAAGTAGAGAGCCATCTCGCTATGGACAAATTTGTAATTCGCGGCGGCAACCCGCTGCTGGGAACAATTCAGGTCAGCGGAGCCAAGAACGCGGCCCTGCCCGCGATGGCCGCAGCCCTGCTCACCGATGAGCCGGTGATCCTCGAAAGCATTCCGCAGGTGCGCGACATCGAAACTACGCGCAAACTGCTCGCCGCCATGGGCGCCGAAGTCGAACTTGGTTACGGACGCGCTCAGCACCGCACCACTATCAGCTGCCGCAATCTCGCCTCGCCCGAAGCCTCCTACGAACTGGTTAAGACCATGCGGGCCTCGACGCTGGTGCTCGGGCCGCTAGTGGCGCGTTGCGGGACCGCCCGCGTTTCCCTGCCCGGCGGCTGCGCTATCGGCGCGCGTCCCATCGACCTCCACATCAAAGGACTCGAACGTCTCGGCGCCACCATTCGTCAGGACCACGGTTATGTCGAAGCCAGCGCCAAGCGGCTCAAGGGCGCGGAAATCGTTTTCGACAAGATCACCGTCACTGGCACCGAAGACCTGCTCATGGCCGCGACCCTCGCCGACGGCGAAACTGTGATGAAGAATTGTGCTCGCGAGCCTGAAGTCGCCGACCTCGCCGACCTGCTCAACAAAATGGGAGCCCAGATCGAGGGCGCAGGCACATCCACCATCCGCATCAAGGGCGTCGCTAAACTTCACGGCGCCAAGCATCGCATCATTCCCGACCGCATCGAAGCCGCCACATTCATCATCGCCGGCGCGCTCACCGGCGGAGACCTCAACGTCGCCGGCTGCGAACCCGCTCATCTCGCATCTCTCCTGCAAACCCTCGCAGCCGCCGGCGTCAAGACCAAGCCCGGCAAGCAATCCGTCCGCGTCATGGGCGACAACCCGCTCCAATCCGCCGACATCGTAACCGAAGAATATCCCGGCTTCCCCACCGACGTGCAGGCGCAATACATGGCACTCGCCACTCAGGCCGAAGGCACTTCTGTCATCACCGAAAATATCTTCGAGAACCGTTTCATGCACGCTCAGGAATTGCTGCGCATGGGAGCCAACATCAAGATCGAAGGCAGCCGCGCCATCGTTCGCGGCAAATCTCCCTTAAGTGGCGCCGCCGTGCTCGCCTCGGACTTGCGCGCCTCCGCGTCCCTGGTGCTCGCCGCGCTCGTCGCCGAAGGCGAGACCATCATCGACCGCGTCTACCACATCGACCGCGGCTACGAAAACATCGAAGAGAAGCTACGCGGCGTAGGTGCCCAAATCCGCCGCATCGGCGAAATCCTTCCCAAGCGCTGAGTTGACTTTCAGATCCGCGTCAATCTACGCAAATCCGCGGCGGGGGGTTTGCTCGTGTGGGGCGGACACTCCTGTCGGGACGCCGTTGGGGTTGAAGTCGCTTGTGGGTCGTCCTACCCCTCCACCCCTCGCTCTAGTGGAATCACGGGGTTGGAGAGAAATTCCTTCCAAATCTTTCCCGAGAAAAGGGTTAGAGGCATAATCTTGGGAACAAACGAGTTAACGTGTGGGTAGACATATTTGATAACGAGATATACGTACGTTGTCTCGTATAGCCACGAGCGATGTCAAGGAAATACGTAAAAATGTTGGGCGCGGAGTTCGGAAATGGGAATGGCGCGCGCGACCTTCTCTGTGGCTCAGTGTCTCCGTGGTGAATGGTTTCAACCCCAGCCGATCCGCCAGAATCGGGCTTGCACGAAAGTATCCACTCGGATACACTAAGAAAGCGTGAACACCTTTGTCCGGTCGTCCGATTTCGATGCCTGGCTATCCAATCTGGCCGACCAGAAAGCCAAGGCCAGAATCCTGGCACGCCTGCGCAGTGCGACCTTCGGAAACTTCGGCGATTGCGAATCCGTCGGTGAAGGCGTTTCCGAAATGCGTATCCATGTCGGCGGAGGATATCGGGTCTATTACACGCGAACCGGCTCTACCGTTTATGTTTTGCTGATTGGCGGCGGGAAGGCAGCGCAGGCGAAAGACATTCAGAAAGCAAAAACCATGGCTCGTGAACTCAAGAGGGCGAAATAATGAAAAAGAAAACCACCTACAAAGCATTCGATCCAGCGGCGTATCTCGATAACGACGCGGTCATTGCCGAATATCTTTCGGCGGCTGCGGAAGACCCCAACCCCGACGTATTCGTCGCCGCGCTCGGCGACGTGGCTAAAGCCCGCGGCATGGCGCAGATCGCCAAAGAAGCAGGCCTTGGCCGGGAGAGCCTCTACAAAGCCCTGAGCGCCGGCGCGCACCCACGCTTCGAAACCATCAACTCCGTCCTGCACGCCCTGGGCGTGAAGTTCGTCGTGGTCGCCGAACCCGGCAGTTAGCGCCCTGTGGGGCGGACGCCCCCGTCCGCCGCCATTGACCTTCTCCGTGACTCTGTGTCTCTGTGGTGAATGGTTTTAGACGACTACGTCGAGATCACACTCACACTACGCGGCTCGGTACTCGAACCATTTGCCCGAGAGATATCATCCCAACCCGCGCGGGTGAAGTGGCGCAGGCAGCACTCACACATTCGCAAAGAATGCGAACGTATGGGGCTCTCGGCAATCACCAAAATGATTAGGTGAAAGTCCCTCCGTCCACTGGTTTCTTTGGCGTTACCTGACCGTTATAATCGCGGCGCGTATCGTGAAGTGAAGGAGACATGGACTATGAGCAATCTCGCAAAACCCCGGCAGGAGCTCATTACTGCAGCCAGGCAAGAATGGCCCAGAATGCTTCTACAGGTGATCCTAAGCAGCATCGCGTTTACGCTGGCCCTCGTCATAAATTCTGCGATTCAGCGGCACGCGGAAGACGATACATTTTCGACGATGATGAATTCTGTTTATATCGAACTCTGGCTTAATCGGTCGGCGCTTCAGGAAATCAAGAATGCCGACAACGACAGGATAATAGTCGAAGGCCTTCAATCGCGGACGACCGCAAGCTGTCTCTCAAACCCTATGTTTGTTAGGCATCTTACCAAGGAGCAGTACATGTATTTGAGCGGCTTCGTCGGTGGGGCTGAGACGATGAATAGCTATCGGGCACTCGCGGAGAAATACATTCTGTCGGATCGTCCGGACAAAGAAGAACGACTGAGATACCTACGCCAAGAATGGAATCGGGGTATCGGAATAATGGAAAATGGAATGAACGAGCTTTTGAAGGGACAATCACCGCCGCGCTAGAGGAGGCCAATCAGCGAACAACTGGAAACGTCCTTTGTCCCGGGGTTCTACGTTATGCTCTTGACGAAGGAGAGACTATGAACCGATCAACGATGGCAATCTGCGCTCTGACATTCCTGCTAGGCGTAATGGTTGGAGGCTTCCTGCCCATGCGCGGCGTCATGGCACAAGAGAAACCACTGGAGCAGGACTGGATCATCCAACAATCGAAGGAACGCGCAACCTTCGACGCCTACATTTTCAACACGCACACGGGCGAAGCTTTCATGGTAAGAGAGGCCTCAAAGACCCACGTGACCCTAAAGCCCTAGACGGTGGGGTGCCCCGCTCCTTGCCGTGGTTGCAAGGGGCGGCCGCCGCATCGATCGCCTCGGGTTAAGGGCGGGCAGGACCCCCTAACAAAAATTCGCTCGTATAGCACGAAAGTGGCTGGACAACCCTCCCGCTTTTCGCGTATAGGTTGTGCGTCGTTATTCCCCCGAGTATTTGGTCTAGCTGTTTTCCCTGGGACAATCTGAAGAAGGGTCAAGCGGACGCTAGGTGCGCCCACTGACCCAGAAAGAGGCAACAATGAGGAAGCTGATATTCTTTGTCGCTTTGTTTGCCGTTACCATACTCGGTACTCCGTTGTTCTCACAGAACTGCACATCGCAAGCAATCGGAAATACGACTTTCACAAACTGCAGCGATGGAAGCAGTTCGACGAGCCAACGCATAGGCACCACCACTTTTCACAATTTCAGCGACGGAACTTCTGGTACAAGCCAGCAAATTGGCAACACTACATTCCACAATTTCAGCACGGGCGTATCCGGCACTAGCCAACGAGTCGGTACGACGACATTCCACAATTATTCCAACGGGGTCAGTGGCACCAGTCAGCGGGTGGGCACCACGACCTTTCACAATTTCAGCAATGGCAGGACTGCAACAAGCCAGAGAATCGGCAGCACCACTTTCTATAACGGTCACTGACAATTTTGGAGTCGCTCGCGCGGATGCCCTGCTCCTTGCGCTTTTGCAAGGGGCGGGCGCTGCGTCAAGCTTCACGGGGTAAAGAGGCGGGCCACCCGCAGGCTAACCCACGATAAGTCGAGACAACTATGGCGACCACGATTGAGACACCGAGCTATTGCCAATACTCCTCAGGGCCTTGTGACCAATCGTTCGAAGGCATCGCGCCAACAGATGTCTATTTTTTCTATTCCAGCAAACCTGAAATCATAGCGAGCACGATCGAGGACGGCGCTAGGCTATTGAGTCTCAAGGAACCGCACTTGAAGGTCAAAACCTGGCTGAATATGTCCATTCATGGACAACTAATTTTTTGCCAGATATGCAAGGCGCAGAGATTTACAAAGGTTGCGGTCATCGATGTGACTACGATGAACTTCAACCTAATGTTCGAGATTGGCTACGCACTCGGGCTTGGCATCCCGGTAATTCCTATCAGAGACACGACCTGCACACTAGACTCGAAGGAGTTCGAATCCCTCGGCCTGATTGATACGTTGGGTTATCTCGATTTCCAAAACTCAAAGGAATTGGCAGCAAAGCTCCCAGCCGCGATCAAGAAGGCGTCCATTCCAATTACCGCTTCGTTCTCGACTAATCGCGGCCAGCCCTGCTACCTAGTCCGGAGCCCAATCGTAACGAACGGGCTGGTGAAGATTTTGTCGGTTGTAAAGAAGTCCGGTCTACGATTCCGTTCTTACGACCCGAAGGAGCAGCCCCGGCTTTCTCTGCAGGACGCGTTTCATCAGGTTAAGACGTCGATTGGCGTATGCGTCTACCTCCTGTCGGCGTTTCGCATGGGCTCGACCGTTCACAATGCGCGCGGGGCGTTTGTCGCCGGCCTTGCCATGGCTTCTGGTGCGTATGTCTTCGTCCTCCAGGAAGGGCTCGAGCAAACAGCCATCGATTACCGTGACGTCGTTCAGTACTACGTCGATGGCGCCCAAATTCAAAACCTGATTACCCCATTCATCAAGCAAATATACGATGCCATTCAGAGCACACAGTTCGTACCGATTACACTGCCCCTCCGTGCCCTAGAAACCCTGGATTTTGGCGACGTGGCGGCTGAGAACGAAATTAATGCTCTAAGATCCTATTTTTTGCCCACCGCTCAATATAACGATGCAAAACGGGGACACGCTCGTTTGGTCGTCGGGCGTAAGGGCGCTGGGAAAACGGCTATCTTCTACGGAGTCAGGAACGCATTCTGGTCAAGCCAGAGGCATGTCGTTCTAGATTTGAAGCCGGAGGGGCATCAATTTCTGACACTGCGAGAGCAGTTACTGAATTACCTCGCCCTTGGACTGCAAGAACACGTTTTGACTGCGTTCTGGAACTACATCCTATTGGTCGAGCTCGCATCGAAGATTATTGACACCGACGCAAGGTTCCTCCATAGGGACCCTAACCGACTTCATCTCTATGACAAGCTTGCGGAAATTACGGGCACCGATCCAGAGGCGGAGCAGGGCGATTTTTCCGAGAGGTTGCTCACGCTTGTCGATCGAATGCTTGAACGAAAGCAAGAAATCGCATCCATCAAAAGTCCGGCCGAGATCGCCCGATTGATTTACGAAAAAGATATACACGAACTCCAAGATACTCTTACGAAGTATATCGTTTACAAGGATGGCATCTGGATTCTCATCGACAATTTGGATAAGAGCTGGCCTGTTAACGGCGCGACCAATGAAGACATCCTCATAATTCGCAGTCTTATGGAAGCTACGCGAAAGCTACAGAGGCAATTATCGCGAAATGAGATTGAATGTCGAGCGATCGTATTCATACGCAACGATGTCTACGAGCATTTACTCGGTGAGACACCCGACAAAGGCAAAGACACTGCGGTTGTTCTCGACTGGACAGACGAGGAGGCGTTCAAGCTACTCGTCCATCGCCGAATGATGGCAAGTACGAAAATCGAGCGTCCTTTTGACGACATGTGGTCTTTGAGTCTTATATTAAAGGCGAGCACTCGTTCTCTTACATCCTGGGCAGAACTATGATGCGGCCTCGCGATCTCATCGGTTTCTTGCGACAGTGCGTTAGCGTCGTCGTGAACCGGGGAAATAGCAAGGTTCTTGAAGCCGACATTCTCCAGGCAGAAAAGCAATATTCGGAAGATCAACTGCAGGCGCTATTTGATGAACTTCGCGACATAAACAGTCAATTCGCCGAACTACCGTACGCCTTCATTGGATCAGTCGTGACGATGACTCAGCGCATCCTTGAGGACAAGATTCGTGAGTTCAACGTCCCGCCGGGCGAGGTCCAAAACGCCATAGAGATCCTGCTCTGGTTCGGCTTTTTCGGCATCGTGGATTCGGAAGGCGAAGAAAAGTATGCGCACATGTACCAATACGGGGTTAAACGAATGCTTCGCGAAGCCAACGAACAAACATCGTTTGTAATCCATCCAGCCTTTAGGTCCGTTTTGGCCTGCGATCTAGGCTAATCATCGAGTTCCCCCACCCCGCCTTTACACCCTCCCTCTCAACCTGTTAACATTTACCACGTTACAAACAATCGAATAAAAATAGACAGGAGTGCACCAGGGTAGTGTTAGCCAGAGAGCAAAAGAAATCCCTCATTGACCACTACGGCACGCATCCCACCGACACGGGTAGCCCCGAAGTCCAAATCGCGCTGATAAGCGAGCGCATCGGTCAACTGACGGAACACTTCAAAGCGCACCAGAAAGACCACGGTTCGCGCCGCGGTCTTCTCATGCTGGTCAGCAAGCGGCGTCGCCTGCTCGACTATCTGAAGACCTACGATTCCGGCCGCTATAAGAACGTCGTCCAGAAACTCGGTCTCCGCAAGTAGTTACGCGGAATACCGGGTTCCCCATGCTTTCGCGAACGTCGCGAAACCACGGGATCAGGCTAGGCGGAATTGCTCTGTCGTCATGGGACGGCATTGGTCCTGAGAAGCCCGTTGCGGATTGGTCCACAGCGCCTTCTCGTCATCACTGGCTTCATTTCAATCAAAGTGCATACTCCCATCGGCACCGGCGTGCCCTCCTGCCCAGAAGGAATTACTCATGAAACAAGATGTTTCTGTTGATCTCTCCGGTGGTAAACAACTTTCATTTGAAACTGGAAAATGGGCCAAACAAGCCCACGGATCGGTAGTCGTTCGCATCGGCGACACCGTTGTTCTCGCCACCGCCACCGCTAACCCCGACCCGCGTGAAGGCATCGACTTTTTCCCGCTCACCGTCGACTACCGCGAGTACACCTACGCCGGCGGACGCTTTCCCGGCGGCTTCATCAAGCGCGAAGGCCGACCCAGCGAGCGCGAAATCCTGACCAGCCGCCAGATCGATCGTCCCATCCGGCCGCTTTTCCCCGATGGCTTCCGCTGCGAAACTCAGGTGATCGCATTCGTTCTCTCCGCTGACAACGAAAACGACCCCGACGTAGCCGGCATCAACGGCGCATCGGCAGCATTGACCATTTCCGACATTCCTTTCAATGGCCCGATTGGCGCAGTGCGCGTAGGCTTGTTGAACGGAGCCTTCGTAATCAATCCGACCTACGCCGAGATGCGCGAAAGCCTGCTGAACATCATGGTAGTAGGCACCGCGGACGGCATCGTGATGATCGAATCCGGCGCCAAAGAAGTAAAGGAAGAGACAGTAGTAGACGCCATCGAATTCGGTCACACCGAAATCAAAAAGATCTGCGCCGCCATCAACGATCTAAAGAAGAAGGCCGGCAAAGAAAAGCGGGCGGTAACGCCACCCGAGTTCGATCAGAAGTACTACGACGCCATGAAGAAGAAAGTCGGAGCCGACCTGACCGACCGTCTGGATACGCAAAAACACCCCAAAGCCGAAAGCTACAACCTGGTCCGTGAACTAAAGAAAGAACTGCAAAAAGCCATTCCGGAAGATGACGAGGAAGCCCAGGCCAAATTCAAACAATATTTCGAAACCCTGCGCGAGCGAATCTTCCGCGAAGCCGTGATCAACCAAAAGCGCCGCCCCGACGGCCGCGCGTTCGACCAAATCCGCGAAATTTCAATCGAAGTAGGCGTCCTACCAAGAACCCACGGCAGCGCCATCTTCACCCGAGGCGAAACCCAAGCCCTGGTAACCACAACGTTAGGAACCAGCGACGACAAACAACGCCTAGAAACCTTCGAAGGCGAAGCCAAAAAACGCTTCCTCCTTCATTATAATTTTCCGCCGTTCTCGGTTGGGGAGGTTTCGTTTTTGCGGGGGGCGGGGCGGCGTGAGATTGGACATGGAGCGCTCGCAGAGCGCTCCATGTCGTTTGTTCTGCCATCGGAAGAGAGCTGGCCTTACACCATGCGGGTGGTTTCGGACATTTTGGAGTCTAACGGATCATCTTCGATGGCATCGGTTTGCGGGGCTTCGCTTTCGTTGATGGATGCTGGCGTTCCGTTGAAGGCACCTGTCGCCGGCGTGGCCATGGGGTTGGTTAAAGAAGGCGATGACTACGCCATTCTTACCGATATCGCTGGAGCGGAAGATCACTATGGCGATATGGACTTCAAGGTGGCTGGCACGAAAGATGGCATTACCGCCTTGCAGATGGACATCAAGGTCGGTGGAATTACGGCGCAGATTATGCGTGAGGCTTTGGCCCAGGCACAGCGCGGGCGCTTGTACATCCTCGACAAAATGACGGAGGCTATTACTGCTCCGCGCGACAAGGTTTCGGCGTACGCGCCACGTATTTACACCTTGCAGATTCCTGTCGATAAGATTCGCGATGTGATTGGGCCGGGCGGCAAGATGATTCGTTCGATCATCGAGCAGACCGGAGTGAAGATCGACGTGGAGGATTCGGGCAAGGTGAATGTTGCCTCGAACGACGAAGCGTCGGCGAACAAGGCGTTGCAGATCATTCGCGATCTGACGGCATCGGCCGAGGTGGGCAAGACCTATCTCGGAAAGGTGACGCGGCTGGCGGATTTCGGAGCCTTTGTCGAGATCATTCCTGGGACCGACGGATTGCTGCACATCAGCGAAGTTGCCGAGCATCGTATTAAGGATGTTCGCGACGAGTTGAAGGAGGGCGATCAGGTTCTGGTAAAGGTTTTGGCGGTCGAGGGCAATCGTATTCGCTTGTCGCGCAAAGCTATTCTGAAAGAGCAGCGCGCGAAGATGGGTGGAGGCGAAGGTGGAGTTGAAGGCGACGGCGGAGGCGAAGGCGCGGTAGAAGCTGTCGCCGAAAGCCACGGTGAAGTTCGCGCACCGGCATTAACGATCGAGGGTGGCGGCGATTTCCCCGATGATGAACCGAACTTCAATCGCGATTCTCCAGTAGGCGCGGGAGACCGGGGTCCATCGGATCGTCCTCCATCGGATCGAGGCGATCGTCCGGATCGCGGACGGGGTGGGCGTCCGGGCGGTGGTGGACGGCGGCGTCCTGGAGGCGGTGGTGGACGCGGCGGTCGCGGCGGCGGACACGGAGGACATGGTGGTCACGGCGGTGGTGGCGGAAGGCACTAAAGCGAACTGCCGCTGATTACGCAGATTTACTCAGATTAAAGCCACGACGCGAGTCGTGGCTTTTCTCTTTTGACGACAAGACGAGCTATGTCCCTCGTTTGTCCGGATCTGTCTCGAGCCCCGACGGCGCCTAGGTTAGCGCCCTGAAACCAAGGGCATTGCCGCGCCAGATCTCAGAACAGGGGTGCGAATCTGGGCCACGAATCAGGAACGGCTACCTGCGCCATCCATGCCGGGCTGTAGGGCAACTGTCTCTATTTCCTGCGTAGGTTTGGTGCTATGCTTCTTGCCGCTCTGGAGGCGGATATGAAGAACACGTTTCTGTGCGCTGCGGTGGTGATTCTGAGTTGCGCCTTTGTGCCAGCTCAGCAGTATCAGGTTCTTTACAATTTTCCATCAGGTTACGAGCCTCTCGGCGGCCTCGTCTTCGACAGTGCCGGAAACCTCTACGGAACCACCAGTGGAGGCGGCGTCGGCGGGTGTTACGCCGGAAGCACTTGCGGCACGGTGTTTGAGTTGTCCCCTAGTGCCAGCGGCGCCTGGACCCTGAGTGCCATTTATGAGTTCTGCGCGAATGACCCCAGTTGCCCCGATGGCAATTTCCCCCTCGGCGGCCTTGCCATCGACTCGCTCGGCAATCTCTATGGGACAACACAATATGGAGGAAAGTCCACCTGCTACCTCGATGGCTGCGGAGTCGCGTTCGAGCTATCACCGCCATCGGCGCCGGGAGGAGCCTGGACCTATACCAACCTCCATACGTTTTGTACCGCCGCCGACTGTGCCGACGGAGCCTTCCCCCGCTGGGGTACTTTGACTCTCGATAGACTAGGGAACCTATACGGCACTACAGAAGCTGGCGGTAGCGGTACGGGTCATGGCCAGAATGGTGACAACGGTGTTGTCTTCGAATTATCTCCAGGGGTTGGCGGTTGGTCCGAGACCGTACTTTATAACTTTTGCTCCTACGGGCAGCAGGGTCTCTGTTCGGATGGGAATGCACCGCAATCTGGCGTGACATTTGACCAGTCAGGAAACTTGTACGGGACTACGATGTGGGGAGGGCTGTATTCCAAAAAGAATAGCGAAGAAGGCAACGGCCTCATCTTCAAACTGTCACCTGGGTCCAACGGATGGACGGAGACAGTAGTCTACGCATTCCCCGCTTCGGGCACTTATGGCAGCAACCCAACGGCTCCTGTTAGTTTCGATCTCTCGGGGAACTTATATACTACGTTCTCAGGCTACTATGGCGAAGGTATAGCCGGGGTAGGCCGGATTTCTCGCGGAGGTCAGCGAAATGAAATCCTCCTCAGTGCCATCACCCCCAGTGGCGTTCTGATTGACGACAAGCGCAACGTTTTGTACGGTTACAATTTTAATACCGTATATGAGATCGATAAGTCGGGACATATTACCTTCCTTCCTTACGGCGGCTTTGAAGCCTATGGAAATTTCGTCGAGGATGATTCCGGAAACCTCTACGGCGTCTCGTCGCAAGGTGGTGCCTACGGTGGTGGGGTGGTGTATGAGATCACTCCGTGAGCAACTCAACTATAACGATGTGCTGAAGCCCTGCCGACCACAGAATGAAGCGCTATAATGTCAGCGGTCGGCGGGTGGCCCGGGTTCGCCGAGGAAGTACAACTCAGGCTAGCGCGTCCCGCGTGCCTGACTTTCTGATTGGTGCCCCAGGTTCGCGCCTGTATTCTCAATTATCTTCTCACGATCTTTGGTTTTGGGGCGCTAACCTGGGGCCACTGTACAGCCATAGCAGATCCGGAGTAGCTTCGACTTATGCCCAGCGGTCTGCGGCGTTTTCAACAATCCGGGTAATCTCATTTCATAACTTTCAGTTGTTACCGTCGCCAGCCCTATTTCACAACGCCTGAGTTATTCGACTTGTTTGTCCTTCGCTTGGAGAGCATGCGCTGTCGCTTTGAGATGAATGTTTACGGATATGTGGTCATGCCCGAGCACGTTCACTTACTCTTGAGCGAACCACCCCGAGCTAAACTGGCCGAGGCCATTCACTTCTTGAAATTGTCCTTTTCCAAACGAGCCGGAACCATACTCGAAAAGCCGGGGACGTTCTGGCAGAAACGTTACTATGATCGCAATGTGAGGGACCACCACGAGTTCGCCATCAAGCTCCGGTATCTGCATCGCAATCCGGTAAGACGCGGTTTGGTCAGGTTGCCGGGGGAGTGGAAGTGGAGCAGTTATCGCCACTACGCGCTGCGCGAAACCGGGCCGGTGGAGATCGAATCGCAATGGACAGCGAGCGACCGTGAGTCGCAGGCGGGACAGATAGGGCGGATATTCCTCCGCCCAGGTTAGCGCCCCGAAAACGTGGGCGTTGGCGTTGGAGAGTTAGCACTTGGGGCGCGAACCTGGGGCACCGGCACCGGCCCACCTGCCGATGGTAGCCGCAGAAAGTGACAAGGTGGCTTTGCCGGGATTGTTGATAGCGCTTCAGTCCCCATGGCATGGCCAGATTACGCCCGAGAACTGCCCCACTCAAGCCAAAACGCGGCTTGAGTGGGCCACCCGGCCCTAGCCCCTCTGGTGCATTCACCAGACAAGTCTGCTACGATGACGGTTCGATGAGGTGGCCATGCCGCAATACGTAATCGAGCGGGAAATCCCGGGTGCGAGCAATTTATCGGATGCGGAACTGCAGGCAATCGCCAAAAAATCGGTGGGCGTGCTTAAGGATATGGGGGCGGAAATCAAGTGGCTCCATAGCTACGTCGCGGGCGATAAATTCTATTGTGTATACGTGGCGCCGGACGAGGAAACCGTCCGCGAACACGCCCGCCGCGGAGGTTTTCCGGCGAATCGGGTTTCAGCCGTGCGTCGCCTGCTCGATCCTAGCTCGGCAGGTTGATTTCAACAGGTGGATTAAGCAGAGTTTCTAGTTCCCAGACCAGGCCCCCCGTCAGAGGTCAGAGCCTCTTGCACCGCCTGTTCGACCGGCATCGCCCAGCCTTCCATCCACGCCGCCAGACCTGCGGCATTGCCAAGTGCTCGACGCGCAAATTCCAAGGCCCTTTCCAATCTTGGTTGTTCGGTCAGCGTGAGCGGCGCGCCCAATCGTTGGCGAAGCGCAGCAGCGGCCCCTGCCAGGTGCAATGATTGCTGGGCGTTCGATTGCGCCGCAGCACTTACGGCAAGACATTCGAGCGCCCTCGCGATACCGCGTTTATGACCGAGTTCCTGGAACATCTGGATGCTTTCACCGTAAAGACGACGCGCCTCTGCGTCGTTCCCGAGATCGCAGCTTAGACCTGCCAGGTCGGAGAGGGCGCTGGCAATTCCCCAGCCGTCCCGCAGCTCGCGGAAGGCTGCCAGACTCTGTTCGCAAAATGAGCGTGCGGCGACGAAGTCGGCTTTGTCCCGTGCGACGTCGCCCTGGTAGTTCAGTGTCCAGGCGACACCGGCGCCATCTCCGGCCTTGCGGAACATGGTGAGGCACTCGTCGTAAAGCGAAGATGCACGCGCATATTCGCCCTGCAACTTGGTCACGTTGGCGAGGTTGCTGAGGGCACGAGCGATGTCGGCCGAATCGCCCATGTTCCTCCACAACCCGACACATCGCTCGAAGAGCAAGGATGCGACGGGAAGTTCACCGCGATCGCGGGCGTTGACGGCCAACGCGTTCAGGGCGACGGCGACGCCGCGGTTATCTTTGAGCTCGAGACAGGTATCGAGGCTCTCTTCGAACAGTTGTTGGGCAGAGGCGTAATCGCCCTGCTCACCCGCCAGGACTGCGGCAGCGAACGACAAGCGGGCACGCAGTTTCGGACGCGCCGCGGTTCCTTCCAGGGCGAGCAGCCTGGCGATCGAGTCACGTCCCTCGGTGAGATGTTCCCGCGTTTCCCAGAAACGAAAAAGGGCGGCGCCGAGGCGGAGGCCCCACTCGGCATCGCCAGTTTTGATTAGGTAATCGAGCGCCAAGCGGAAGTTGTCGTGCTCAATCTCAAATCGGTCGAGCCATTCGGGATGAGCGACCACGTCTTCGGCACCTTCTTCGGCAAGCACGAGGTAATACGCGGCATGGGCGCGGCGTGCCGCGGATTCATCATTGCTCTTGACGAGGCATTCGAGTGCATACTCGCGGATGGTGGAGAGCATGAGGAATCGCGTTTCCGTATCGACTCGTTCCACCTGCTGCACTAAGCTCTTGTCCACCATGGAAGCCATGCCGTCGAGTACGTCGAGGCCCAGATCGCCCTGGGTATCGCAGACGGCTTCAACGCCTTCCAGGGTGCATCCGCCGGTAAACACGGAAAGCCTCCGGAAGAGAGTTTGTTCAGCGGCATTGAGCAAGCCGTAACTCCAGTCCACGGTGCTGCGCAGAGTTTGTTGCCGGGTGGGCAGGTCACGGGCACCACCGGTCAACAGGTTCAGCCGGCTTTCGAGGCGGGCCAACATGGCGGACGGCGGAAGCAGCTTGATGCGCGCCGCCGCCAGTTCGATGGCCAGAGGCAGGCCGTCAAGGCGAGCGCAGATGGCCGCGACCGCGGGTGCGTTTTCCCGCGTGAGGGCGAATTCGCGCTTTACCGCCTGCGCGCGTTCCACAAAAAGCGCAACCGCTGGAAGGCGCGCGAGCACTTCCAGGGGCGGAATTGATTTGAGATCAGGCAGCGCAAGAGGTGGCACAGGGAATTCATGTTCGCCATAGACGTGAAGTGGCGATTGGCTGGTGACCGCGACCTTGAGCTTCGGGCTGGTGGTGAGCAGCTGAGTTATCACCGGCGCGGCGGAGACCAGGTGCTCGAAGTTGTCGAGCAAGAGAAGCATCGGTCGATCCAGACCGCTCACGTACTCTTTCAAGCTTTCCTGCGGCGACTGATTCGCGGTTTCGCGTACTCCCAAGGCTTGCCCAATCGTGGAAGGTATTAAACCCGGATCGCTCACTGCCGATAGAGGGACGAAGCAAACACCTCCCGGAAACTCGGCGGAGGTTTCGGCCGCTACCTGCAGGGCGAGTCGAGTCTTGCCGATGCCGCCCGGACCGGTTAGGGTCACGAGTTGCACGTCCGCGCGGCTCAAGAGCTGACGGAGCGCAGCCGCTTCATGTTCGCGTCCTATGAATGCGGTGCGTTGCACCGGCAGGTTGTTGGCAGGAGACTGCAAAGAGTGCGAGGGCGCTTCGGCTAGACGGTCGCGCACTGCGGTGAGGTCGCGAGCCAAATCATGTGTGGAGGCGTAGCGCTTCCTGGGGTCCTTGGCCAGGCAGCGTTCTACGATCCAAAGGAAGGGAGGGGGCGCTTGCAGCATTCTGGAACCGAGACGCTCCGGCTCATCGCGAAGGATCGCGGCCGTGGTCTCCGCATAAGTCTTTTTCCGGAATGCAGGAGATCCGGTAACCATCTCGTAGAGCACCGACCCGAAAGAAAACTGGTCCGAACGAAAATCGACCTCGTCGCCTGTCGATTGCTCCGGAGACATGTAGCCGACCGTGCCCATCACCGTTCTTTCCTTGGTGATGGAGGTCGAAGCATCCGAATCGGGGGTAGCTTTGACCCGCAGTAGTTTCGCCAGGCCGAAATCCAGAATCTTGACGGTAGCATCGCCAGAGATCATCAGATTCTCCGGCTTCAAATCGCGATGAACGATTCCAATCGCATGCGCTTTGGCGAGAGCGTCGGCAATCTGCGCCGCGATGGCGACAGCTTTGCGGAATGGAATGGGGCCAGAGACCAACAATTCCCGCAATGTCTCTCCAGTCACCAGTTCCATGGCAATGTAGCGGGTTCCGTTCACCTGACCAAGTTCGTAGATGGTGACGATGTTGGGATGATTGAGCGCGCATGCGGAGCGGGCTTCCTGCTCGAAGCGTGATAAAGCTTCCGGTTGGGAACACCACTCGGGCGAAAGAGTCTTGATGGCGACTTCGCGTTCGAGGCGAATATCCTTGGCGCGATAAACCTCACCCATGCCACCGGCGCCCAATCGCTGGAGAATCTCGTAGCTGCCGAAGCGCGTACCGGGCGACAAGGTGGACGGCACTGATGATGGAGTTTCCGGAGGGTTCAATGGACCTCGCTGTCGCAACTATCACCCTGCCAGAGATGACCGCGGTCGCTGCGCAATTTTCCTGGAATTTTGACTCGCCGCCACGACCACCGGCGGAGCAGCACTTTGAATGCGATTATAATACCCCAGATCTCAGGAGACGATTCATGGATGTTCGATCGTTGCAACGCCCGTTGAAAGACCGGTACCGGCAAGACCCGACGAGTTCCCGAATCACGCTGACCGCGCGGGGCAGTCAGACCGACGCGCCCATCGCCTGCTCGGTCGACTTGGGGCGGGCAATCTACAATGCGCAAGCGCACCAAGGCGTTGGCGGAGCGGGCACTGGAGCCTGCTCCGGAGACCTGCTTTTGGGCGCGCTGGCCGCCTGCGCTCAGATTACTTGCCAAATGGTGGCCGCCGCGATGGGAATACCTACCGAGGGTATTGATGTCACGGTCGAGGGCGATCTTGACCTGCAAGGGACGCTGGGAATATCGAAAGAGGCCCCGGTCGGATTTCAGGGCATCCGGGTCATTTTCGACGTCCGCGCACCGCGGGCAACGGAGGAGCAGCTAGGTGCGTTGCGGGCGAAAACGGAACAGTATTGCGTCGTCATGCAAACCTTGCAGAGTCCGCCGAAGGTTGAGCACAGATGGGCGCAGCACGTTCCCTAGTTTTTGTAGCCGGGTGCCGCTGATTGCGCAGATTAGTTGATAGAAGCCATGACGTGAATCGTGGCTTTTTTTCTTTGGTGCGCGATACCCGATCAGTGGACAAACTTCGCGCGCAGCGTCCAACGAACCGAAGGCGATGTCGCACACAGTCGCAAAAGTTAATTCTGTTCTTAGGGCGAATACTGTAGCATGGGTACAGAACTTCCGGAGCGGTGTCGCGCCAACCCCTGGACAGAAATCGGAATCTGTCGTCAAAGGTCACCCAAAGGGGATCCTATGTCAGTGCGATGTGAAGAGTGCAAGTACGAGAACCTTCCGCAACATAGTTTTTGCGGAATGTGCGGAGCCAAGCTTCCCTCCCGGCGGCGGGTGGAACGGGAGCGCGAGGAAGCGCAAGCATTCAGCCGGCCTTCGCTGCTCGGCCTGGCACAGGATGATCCTACGGAAGCGGAGCGGGTTGAATACCTTCTGGAGGACTCCGGCGGAGAACATCGACGAGGGCTAGCAGCTCTCTTAGTATTGCTGGCGGTGATTGCAGGTGTGGGCTGGCACTGGCGGGGAGAGATGCGGGCCTGGATTGCGAAGGCGGGGAAAAACCCTAACGTTGCGCAGGCAGAGTCAAACCCAGTTCCGGCCGCGCCAGTTCCTCCCGCAGCGGCACCGGCCTCGAATCCGCCGGTTGTGCAACCAGCGCTGACCAACGATGGTGCTGCGCAGAATGAAACAACGGTGCCCCCGACTGCCGGGCCTTCGGATCAAGTGGCAACGCAGCCGAGTCAGGCCGTGACCGAGGCAACGAAGCAGGAACCGGAGCCGCAGGAGGAACAAGCTCCAGTCGCGAAGAAGCCGGCACTGAAACCCGCGGCGACCAAAGTCGAGTACAAGACGCCGGCAAAGAATGTGTCCGCGGATGCTCTCGAAGTGCAAGGCGAAGATTATCTGTATGGGCATGGGGTCCCGGCGGATTGCGGGCGCGCGGGCAAGAGTCTGCTGGCGGCAGCGGCGCAATCGAGCGCCAAGGCGCAGAGTGTGCTGGGTACGATGTATGCGACCGGGCATTGCGTGACGCGTGATGTGCCGCTGGCGTATCGCTGGTTCGCCAAGGCGTCGCACCAGGATCCGGGGAATGTGCGGGTTCAGCAGGACTTGGTTGTTCTATGGCAGCAGATGACTCCGGAAGAGCGGGAAGTGGCGATGAAGACTGGGCCGTAGGAAAAGAATCCATGAACCACGAAGGGCACGAAGATTCACAAAGGTTTTAGCCTCGGATGTGGGAGACTTACCTATGCCTAAACGGAATCTTCGGATTGTGAAGCGGGTCAGGAACGTTCCTGTGATTGGACTCTGCGAGCAGTGTAATACGCAGTTCTTTGGCGACCCCGCCAGGGGTAACGCGCAGTCTGCTATCCAAGAGCAGTTCAATGCGCATAAGTGCGAGAAGAAGGTCGCAGAGCAGCCGGCGCGGGCTTGATTAGAGATCCCACTTCTGGCAACGAACGCGAAAATGGGGCATTCCCTTGACCCGAATCCCGCCCTCCCTGGCTTGAAAAAACCTTAACCACAGAGTACACAGAGGCTTACAGAGAAAACCCTGTTGAGCTTTGTCGATCTGCCCAGACTCTTCGCTTCGTTCAGGGCAGGCTTTGGGCGTCTGGGCCTGCGTGGTTCGTGGGCACGTCCACGGTACAATATCCCGCAATCCAGCATGGGGATGGCCAACGTACATCAAAGGAGAAGAGAAGATTGTCCCCCGCCGAAGCTAGAACAGGTATGAACGACGCGGCACTGGTGTCGGCGATACGCGCTGGCAACGAGGCCGCTATGGCGGAGCTCTATGATCGCTATTCCGCGGTCGTATACTCGGTCTCGTTGCGGGTTTTGGGGGATACGGGCGCGGCCGAGGATGTACTCCAGGAAGTATTTTTGCAGTTGTGGCGGAACCCGGATTTGTTCGATTCGAGCCGGGGGAATCTGGCGCCATGGCTGGCGGTGATCGCGCGGAACCGGGCGATTGATGGGTTGCGCAAGCGGCGTCCGGAGAGCGATGTGGAGGATGTGTTGTTGTCGGTTGAGCCGGATATGGCCGGCGAAGCGGACCGGGCGATGGCCATGACCAAGGTGCGCACGTTATTGGGCGGAATGCCGTCGGCTCAAAGAAGCGCGCTGGAGATGGCGTACTTTGAAGGACTTTCGCATTCCGAGATTTCGGCTAAGACGGGGGAACCGTTGGGAACGGTGAAGACCCGCATTCGGGCTGGGTTGCTGACTTTGCGTAAGGCGTTTCAGACATGAGTGCACACGAACAATTCGCGGAGAACCTGGCGCTGCTAGCGATGGGATCGCTCGAAGGCGAAGAGCGGCGGGCGCTTGAGACGCATTTGCAGGAGTGTGCCGCGTGCCGACGTGAATTGGAATCTCTGCGTGGCGATATGGCGCTGTTGTCACTTTCGACTACGGGACCGAAACCTCCGGGAAGGTCGCGGGAGCGGTTGATGGCGGCGGTCGGCCGGGAGCCTCGGCGCGCAGTTGCTCCGAAACGATCTCGATCATGGTGGATGCTGACGCCGTCGTTAGTGGCGGCTGGGCTGGTGCTGGTGGCTATGTTTCTAGGAAGACAGAATTCTACATTGCGGGAGCAGATTGCTGGAATGCAGTCTGAGGCGGCCAGGGATCAGGTGGAACTGCGGCGGGCGCATGAGATTGTCTCGACGCTGACCGCAAGCGACGCCATGCGCGTGACACTGGTGGCGGCAAAGACTCCGCCACAGCCGCAAGGGAAGGCGATCTATGTGCGCGACCATTCCGACCTCATCTTTATTGCCAGCAATATGCCCGCGGCTCCGGTGAAGAAGGCGTATGAGCTGTGGCTGATCCCGACCAGTGGCGCACCGATCCCGGCTGGTGTCTTCAAGCCGGATGCGCACGGCAGCGCGACGGTGGTGAATCCTCCGCTGCCGGCGGGAGTCGAGGCTAAGGCTTTTGCCATCACTATTGAGCCGGAGTCTGGGTCAGCGACTCCTACTATGCCGATTGTGATGTTGGGGGCGGGCGAGTAGGGACTGTCCCTGAGGATCTCCTGGCAAGTCTTTTTACAAGAAATTGACAACGCCGTGCCGTCCTTCCGCGTCTTAACTACGTACAAGTAATAGCGAGAACTAAATCCCAGTGCGGGAGGCCGAACATGTACGGAGACTATCTGGTGCTGTGCGGGATGGTGTGGTCACAGTTCGGCAAAGAAGATGCGGGGTTGGAGTTGGTGAGGGCGCTGTCATCGCCGGATGGAGACGTACGGGTTCTGGCGCGGATTCTGCTGGAACAGAGCCAGGGAGGGTCGAAGGCGTTGATCGGGGAGGCGTTGGCGCGAGAGGAGATATCGGCGAGCACGGCCAGCTTGTGTGCTTTCGGGCGGGAGCAGCAGTCGGAAGTGAGCATGTTTGGCGGTGAGGGTTGGGATTTTGTGGCTGCGGCGTGAGGGAACGCCACCTAATTGACCCCGTGACCGGTGATGAGTTAAGAGACGCGGGCGGGGGCGCCCGCGCTACACTTCGTCCTGTTCTTTCAACTTAGAAATCACGCTGAAATCTTCTAAGGTGGTGGTATCACCCTTCACTTCCCCGCTAGTCGCGAGTTCGCGCAATAGCCTGCGCATGATTTTTCCGCTGCGAGTTTTGGGCAGCATGTCGCTGAAGCGAATGTCATCGGGCCTTGCGAGTGCGCCGATTTCTTTTGTCACCCAGCGCCGCAGTTCTTCTTTCAGCTCTGCCGTGGGTTGACGGCCTTGTTGGAGGGTCACAAAGGCGGAGATCGCCTGACCTTTCAGATCGTCGGGCCGGCCGACCACGGCGGCTTCGGCCACGGCTTCGTGGGCCACCAGCGCGGATTCTACCTCCATAGTGCTCAAGCGGTGGCCGGAGACGTTGATGACGTCATCGACGCGGCCCATGATCCAGAAATAACCGTCTTTGTCGCGGCGAGCGCCGTCGCCGGTGAAGTAACAAGGAGGAATTTGCGACCAGTATTGCTGTACGTAGCGGTCGGGATCTCCATAAATGGTGCGCGCCATTCCGGGCCAAGGCTGTTTGAGAATTAGGTAGCCTCCGGAACCATCCGGCACGGGCTTACCATCCATGGAGACGACTTCGGCCACGACGCCGGGAAGCGGACGGGTGGCGGAGCCGGGCTTGGTGGCGACGGCTCCGGGTATGGGGCTGATCATGATGTTGCCGGTTTCGGTCTGCCACCAAGTGTCAACGATGGGGCAATTATTATGGCCGATGACATCGCGATACCACATCCAGGCCTCGGGATTGATGGGCTCACCTACGGTACCGAGTAATCGCAAGCTGTCGAGTCGATGCTTGCGCGGCCACTGCTCTCCCCACTTGATAAAGGTGCGAATGGCGGTGGGCGCGGTGTAGAGAATGTTGACCTGATGGCGGTCGATGATGCTCCAGAAGCGGTCGGGCTCGGGATGGTTAGGCGCACCTTCGTACATCAGGCTGGTGGCGCCGTTCTGGAGGATGCCGTAAACGATGTAGCTGTGTCCGGTGACCCAGCCGATGTCGGCGGTACACCAGTAGGTGTCTTCTTCTTTGAGATCGAAAACCCATTTGGAGGTGAGATAAGTACCTACGGAATATCCGCCGGTGGTGTGGACGAGGCCCTTGGGTTTGCCGGTGGTGCCCGAGGTGTAAAGGATATAAAGAGGATGTTCGGAGTCGAGCGGCTCGGCTGGGCATTGGTCAGAGACGGCGGCCATGAGTTCGTGCCACCAGTGGTCGCGGCCGGGCTGCATGTGGATCTTGGACCCGGTGCGCTGGTAAACAACCACGCTCTTCACGGAGGGACACGACTTCAAGGCTTCTTCGACAGCGGGGAAAAGTTTGACTTCGGCACCGCGACGGTAGGCCCCGTCTTGAGTGATGACGGCTATGGCTTGCGAGTCGTGGATGCGGTCGACCAGGGCGTTGGAGGAGAATCCGCCGAAGACAATGGTGTGGGTTGCGCCGATGCGGGCGCAGGCGAGCATTGCGATAGGCAGTTCCGGGGTCATGCCCATGTAGATAGCGACGCGGTCGCCTTTCTTGATGCCCAGCGACTTGAGTACATTGGCGAACTTTTGGACTTCGCGATGGAGTTGCTGGTAAGTGAGCGTGCGGACTTCGCCAGGTTCGCTTTCCCAGATAATGGCGGCTTTGTTTTTGCGATGTGATTTTACGTGGCGGTCGAGGCAGTTGTAGGAAAGATTGAGCTGGCCGCCGACGAACCACTTGGCCCAGGGGTGGTTCCACTCGAGGACTTTGTCCCATTTCTTGAACCAGTGCAGTTCTTCGGCGATGCGGCCCCAGAATTTGTCAGGATGGTCGACGGACTCGCGATAGATGCGGTCGTATTCTTCCGCTGACTTGATGTGAGCGTGTTGGCGGAAGTGCTCGGGACATTCGAATTTGCGCTGCTCTTGCAGGACGGAATCGATGTTAGTGGTGAGGTCCGCGGCCATGTAGGTCTCCGGTGTGAGCGTGTCAGGGAGATTCTAATAGGAAGCGGGGAGTTCGGGTAGGAGTGGAAGCGAATAAGCGCGCGTGTTTCCTAATCCGTAGCGAGCTCCATTACCGAAGTTGTGCGCTGGATCTGTGTTGATGCTGTTTCAGGCGACGGACGAGGCTGACGGTCAAGCGAAGATTGTTCTGGGACTGAGTTGTGCCGGCCGCGTCGTAGAAAGTGGTCCGCAGATAGTCTCCATTGATGCGCAGAGCTAACTGCTCCGAAACAGAGTGCTCGAATCCTGCTCCAACCGCGTAAGAGGGCCGTAGCAACCATCCGTGAAAGTAAGAGGTATCGTTGATTGGCACTGCACCATCCACCAGACTCATACCTCCCAGCGCGCGGAGGAACACGCGGGTATTTCCGCGCTGAATAAGCGAAAACACCGGGCCAGTGTGAAGACTCAGCAGATATCCCTGGTGCGGGGTACTGAGGACGCCGGATGTACGGAGGTAGCTGGAGTCGAGGGCTGCCCCCCAGCGCTGGCTTACAGAGACATTGCCACTAAAATCCAACCCGTTGAGGGTGGTACGCCCGGCGGAGGCGATTGGCATGCTGAGGTAGCTATAGCCGACGCTTACATCGTAAGCCGGACCAGCGACTGCGGGTGATGGTCCCGATACCAGCCGACTTTGTGCCAGGGCGGACGCTGCCATCACGAACACGAACAAATAGTGCTTGCCTATAATCCTCATCGTGTTTCTCATTACGTCCTTTCCGATCGGCAGCGCGGGGTTAGGGAACGGCTTTGGGGGTTACAGCAGCCGCAGGGGAAGCAATATTGAACGTTTATCCGACAAGGTCAGGGATTCACCGAGCCCTGAGCGACGAGTTTCTTGTCAGCCTGGCTATAGCTTAAAAAGGGGAAAAATGGAGTAACCTCAAACGGCATTTTTTCCCTAGAGGATACAAGCGCAACCGGGCTCGCATTCATCATGGTTAATTGATTGCTCCACGGGTCCAACTTGATACGGCTTCCGATAGGAAGAGCGGCAACCTGATCGATGCGCTGCTTCTCCAAGGTGGGCGCGGAGTTGAAAAGTGCAGCCATCCGGGTGGTGTTAGCACTCGTCATTCTGCCGCCCAGCCGCGGGCTGATCAAATTTGTGAGCACGGGCGAATGAGCCTGTAAGGTTTTGAGGAACAGCCCGGCATTGCCGAGTTTGTCTTTGTATGGGGAGTTGCCCAGCAACTCCATCGCTTTGGTGTCGGCGGCTTCCTCGTCCGCAGCGCTCCGTTCGAAATGGAGATGTTGGAAGGCATCGGCATCGGCAAAAAAGAAGCGGTCGTTGAAGGCAAGCCGGGTATCGACGTGATGACCTAAGGCAATATGAGCAAGCTCGTGAGCCAGAATCATGGCCAAAGACGATTCATCCGGCAGTACATCCAGAAGACCGCGGCTGACAACAATGGTGTGCCCGATGGTAAAAGACTCCAGAGGCAGCGTCAGCAGCACGCGGCAGCGCACATCGGGTTCGATTTGCAGCTTGTTGGTGATAATGAGGTTGTTGACCACGGTCTGTAGGATCTTGTCTACATCGCCGGGAGGCGCGAGCACGCCGATCTTCTGAAGATGATCTACAGCGTTGTCTTCCGCCATCCGTTCCCACATACGCTGGGCTTCGACCGGGGCATTATCTTTGGCGACGGGATGATCATCCACCGCACTGTCAATCTTGATCTGCGTGAACTCTTCCTCGTGATTCAGTTGTTCCGGGTCGTAGGCCCATAGACGGGTCTGCGCCTTAAGGTACAAATCGTGGTATAGGGCGCTCTTGCGTTGTGTGCCTGATTCCTCGACATAGATGTAGGAAGGCAGCCACACGTCGGATTGCAGATTAAAACGCCAGCTATCGAAGTGCAGATAGTAGGTGTAGTCGGAATGGCCGGAATAGGTGCCGTTGAAGCGAACAATATTGAAGTCGCGGTCTTCTACCCAGATGCGTCCGGTAAACAACCCCTTCGGCGCTTTTTCGCGGGGCTGTACGTCGATTACGACGCAGCGGGCTTCGCCAAGAAACTCGCGACGCACGAAAGTGAAATGGTAGTTCGTCTTCTGGAAGTCTGCATCGAGCAACACCATCTGCGCGAACCCTTGCGGCAAGAACCTGTACGACAGGGCGGCGGAGAAGGGATTCAAGGCGTGGTGTAGGAATCCTTTGTGGCGCTTCTGGAACACGGAATCGCGGGGACCATCATTCAGGTCAATGCGTCCCAGGAAGTACTGATCATTCACCGGCTCGACGTTGTGGTCGCTGTCTTCGTGGAGATTCTGTATGTAGGTTTCGGCCAGAGGGTGCAGGCGTTTCACGGTGGTGACAAATGTGCGTTCGCGTTCCACCACGCGATCGACGGTTTGGTCGAAGGAGAGTGTGGCTGGCACCTTGTTTTCGGCCGCAACAGCTGCGATCGAGGATACAAGCAGTAAGAAAAAGACTGTTCTGAAACCGCGCATAGCTCTCCTTAAGAAATAAGCTCGAAAATGATGTGGACCAGGGCCGTCGAATCAACCGGCTGGCCTTCACGCAATGCTGGCGTGAACTTGATTTGTTCGGCAGCCTTCACGGCCTGTTCGTCGAGTCCATAACCAAGGCCTTGTAACACTCGCACCACGTGTACTCGCCCGTCGGATTTGAACAGGACTTCCAGGCGAACTTCTCCGTTGATCTTCTGTTTCCTTCCCTCATCGGTGTAATTGGGTTTAGGCTTGAACGTGATTTCGACCGGAGCATTGGCTCCATTGCTGGGCTGGTGCGATTGTGCTTTGAGACGGCTACCAGCGCCGTTGAGTGGATCGATCGCTCCGTTGCCGAATCCTGAACTCATCACCACGTTGGGATTTGTCGTGCCGGTTCCGTGGCCGCTGCCTGATCCATTGCCATTGACGTCGCCAAAGGCTCCCGGCTGCATGGCAGCGGCTAGCTTGGCGACCGGCGCGGTGACCGGACTGTCGTGGGAAAAGGTGCCGACTGCAACGATCTGAGAGGTTGGCGCAGCCGGCATTACGGGCATCTTGTTGTCCAGCTTCGGCGCAGGCGCCATCGGTTCAGGCTCCGATGGCTTGTGTTCGCGCACCGTTTTTACCTGTGGGGTGACAACGAGAGTCGCCAGAGTATTGCTCTCTATGACCGGTTTGCTTTCGAGTACCGGCTTGTTTTCCAGGCGCGGCTTAGGGTGCACCACCACGGGCGGGATCGCCGGCTGAGTCTCCTGGATCACGAGGGGTTTATAAGTCACGAGTTTCGTCACCCGATAGCTCTCAGGTGCGACCAGCTCTTGATGAACTCGTACGGTCACAAAGAGGAGGGATAGCAGCAAGAGTGCCTGCACGCTCCAGCCAGTCAGGAAGGATTTCCAGCGCGGCCGCGGCGATGGCAATAATGTAAACAGGAGTGCCTCCGATTGAGCTTTCCCCATTCGGGTGTTTGTGGCGCAATCACGATGCCACTGGCAATGGTGGATACTTCGCAAGCAACAGTTCTATTTGTCGTGGGACTCGAGAGTCGGAATACGAACTAAAAGAAGCATTTAGCTCATGTGCGAGCGGTCAGAGAAGGTGGGCTCTAAGAAGACTCACTGGCACGATGGTAACCGCATAGAGTCTTTCAGGTAATGCAGGGTAATCAGAAATTAGAGCCATGCTGAAAGACTTGTTCACAGGGAAAAACATTTCCTACAGGATGGTTCGGGCAAAATGGGTTCTTTTACAATGAGGCGATTTCACCGATTCTTCCCCGCAAACCGATTCGCGAGGCGAACCGGTTGCGGAGCTTCTGATGACAATTTGGGTATCACGACGCGGTGGCGTTAGTCCGCCGTGGCTTTCCGCCCAGTCTCATCCCAGATGCGCACGCCGTGGGTTTCTTTCAGCAGCAGACTTCCTACGACGAAGGTTATACCCGCAACGATCATCGGGTAATAGAGTCCGGCGTAGATGTTGCCGGTGGCAGCGACCGACGAGAGGCCGATCAAGGGCAGCAACCCGCCAAAGACGCCGTTGCCTATGTGATACGGCAGCGAGAGCGAAGTGTAGCGAATCTTTGCTGGGAAAGCCTCGATCAGGTAGGCGGCGATGGGGCCGTAAACCAAACACACGTAGAGAACCTGAATAAAGATAAGCAGGACCAACATGGTGGTATCCGGATTGGGCGCTTCCTTGACTGGGACCAATGCGCCGGTAGTATCGGTGGTCATCGCAGTGAGGCCGATGGCTCCCGTCACTTTATTGCGGGTAGACTTTACCGTGACCACGTTGTTGCCAGCGGCGCGCTCCATGGCCTTGTAGATCGGGATGTAGGTCAAGACGCCGAGCAGGCAACCTGCCATCATGAGCTTCTTGCGTCCGATTCGGTCGGAAAGAGCGCCGACCACTGTGAAGAACGGCATGCCGAGCAGCAGAGCGACGGCGACCACGATGTTGGCAGTCTTGACGTTCACTTTCAGGATGGTCTGCATGTAGAACAGGGCGTAAAACTGGCCGGTGTACCAGACGACGCCCTGTCCGGCGGTGGCTCCGAAAAGAGAAATCAGAACCAGTTTGAGATTCGTCCATTTAGTGAAGGCATCCTTGAGCGGCCGGGTCGAGGTCATGCCCGCGCTCTTGAGTTGGGCGAAGATGGGCGACTCTTTCATCTTCAAACGGATGTAGAGCGAGATCATCACCAGGATGATGGAGATGAGGAAAGGAATACGCCAGCCGTAAGCGGCAAAGTCTTCCTTCGACATCGAGTTTTGAGTAATGAGAATGACGATCAACGAGACGAAGAGACCGAGCGTAGCCGTGATCTGGATGAAGCTGGTGTAGAAACCGCGCTTGTTGTCGGGGACGTGTTCGCCCACGTAGACGGCGGCGCCGCCATATTCTCCACCCAGTGCGAGTCCCTGAAGGACGCGAATCAAAAGCAACACAATAGGTGCGAACCAGCCAGCGGTTGCGAAGGAAGGCAGCAAGCCAATGGCGAATGTGGAGAAGCCCATTATCGATAGAGTCACAAGAAAGGCGTATTTGCGCCCGACCAAGTCGCCGATGCGCCCAAAGAACAGTGCGCCAAAAGGGCGCACCAGGAAGCCGACCGCGAAAGTCGCGAGGTAAGCGATATAAGCGAAGGTGTCGTTGCCCGGAGGATAAAATTTGGGTCCCAGGATGGCGGCCAGACTGCCGAAAATGTAAAAGTCGTACCACTCGATCATGGTGCCGACAGAAGAGGCCATGATCACGCGCCAGATGCTGTACTCCGGGTTACCCGCGCCAGTCACTGACACAGCTTTCGTCATAGGTTTCTCCATTGACTAACAATATTTGTCACGACGACGGGTTAAGAGTTTGTGGTGGCTTGCTGCGCAGCAGATCGTCGAGGTCGCCGATCTTTTCGTCCAGGGCGTTGAGTTTGCGGGCCAGTCCCTGAATGTCAGAAGCGGCTCGGCGGTTGACGTCGAAGTCGAGTTCGCTGCGCAGGCGATCTTTGGTGTCCTGACGGTTCTGGCTCATCATGATGACCGGGGCCTGAATGGCGGCGAGCATGGAGAGGAAAAGGTTAAGCAGGATGAAGGGATAGGGATCCCAGGAGGCCTGGCCCATCACCGAGCTGATGATGCTGTACACGACCAGAGCTGACAGAAAGATGATGATGAAGGTCCATGAACCCCCAAAACCGGCGACCCGGTCGGCGATCCGTTCCCCATATGTGGCTTCCTGCTCGATGATCTGGTTAGGATTGCGGGCGGCGCGCACTTGCACCAGGCGCTGGGCGGCGTGGAACTGGCGGCCCAGCACGGAAAGCATGTCCATTCCAGCATGCGGCTTGCGTTGCAGCAGGATCATGATGTCATTGCGATCGACCTCCACGCAGGTGGACTCTTCGATGGCCACGGCATTGGTCTGGTGGGGAGATTGTTCCAGCATGGAAGCGAAGCCGAAGAATTCGCCATCGCCGGGTTCATCGACGATGACCTCCTGCTGGTCTTCGTCGACCGTGGTCAGCCGGACTTTGCCGGAGACCATTACGTAGGCGCGGCCGCCGGGATCGCCGATCTTATAAATGCGTTGGCGGGGGCAGAACTTCTTGAGTTCCACCTGGCTGGACAAAACGGCGATTTCATCCTGGTCGAGCAGTGCAAACAACGGAACATGCTTTAGGATTTCCGGATCGGAAGCCATCAGTCACCTCTTGGGATCAAGTGTCAAATCGAATCAGCGAAGTCGTTTTATGAGCAAATTCCGAAAATGCATTCTTCCGAAGTTCCGTATCGAAAAAATGAACTCCGGGAGCGTTGCAGTCAGCGGACATTTGGCGATTCATTACTCCGTCGTCGTTGTACCATACTTTGGCGGCGGCGCATTTCCGCGAACCTGCTCAATGAACAACGGAACCTCTTTAAGCACCAGATCAGTTCGGTTCAACTGAATGAAATGGCCGCTGCCTTTCGCAATAATTCTGCGGCTGCGCGTCGATAGCTTCTTTAAATCTTCCTGCATCTGGTCCCACGCAGAACTCAATTCCGCCGTCAGCTTTGGCGATAGATTGGCGTCGTGTTCTGTCGAATGGGAATCCTGCGAGAAAATGAGAATTGGCAAGTCGCCGTAGGGTCCGGTGTGAATGGTTTCACGCCCGTCCTGTAGGAATGACAGGACCTCACGTAGATCGGTCATGACGGGCGCGCTCCACTCATCCTCGGTTTGCAAGCTGCCCACACCCCAGCCGGGCTTGCTGCTTGGGTGCGAAAACATTCCCATCATCCGCAGAACGCCCAAGTTTACCGCAACCGCGTACAGGGCAAACTCGGACCAGGGCGTGCTGGACATTGCCGCCCGCAGTTCTGGAGAACCACGTTCCTGTTGCAGGGGAGTGGAGCCGTCCACAAAAACGATGCCCTTCACATTTTCGGGATAACGCGTAACGTAGGCACGCATGTGTATTCCGGCAATGGAGTGGCCCATGAGGACGATGGGGCCGGTGATTCCAGCCTGCTGCAACAATCCGTGCAACTGCTCAACAATGTGATCGGAGTCGCGCGCGCCTGGTTGTGACTCGCTCCAGCCGGTGCCAGCCCGGTCATACGAACAGACACGCGTGGTCTTTGACAGTTCAGGCTGCACTGTACCCCACACCAGAGAATCAAACCCCAGACCCGATTCGAGAACGATGGCGGGCGAGCCTTGTCCCATGCACCAGAGGTGCATCTTGTAGGCGTTGACGACATAAATCTGGCCCGGCGCAGGATGGTGCGCCAAGAATACGTCATGCGCAGCTACATTGAACGTGGTACTGGCGGCAGCCGCCAGAGCCACCAGCGTAACCAGCGAAAGAAGCACGCGTTCCGTCACCCGACGGAACCTGGTAATTGGCAACCGGGGGAGCCGGCACAGGCGGCGGACAGCAAAGAAAGAAACGAGCAAGGCAATTGCGACGATAAAGCATGGAATAGGCAAAGGAGCAGGCAGCATTTGTGCAGTCTCTGTTTGTACGCAAGAAACCGCACAATTGTACACTTCACTCCCTCACGTGAAATTTAACGGCAGGAACTTCGCAAACTCTAAATCAGCGAGAGTCGGTTGCATGATAGGCGAGTTCCGGAATGTATTCCTCCGGAGTTCCCTTCTCCAGCAGATAGACTCCCGGACCTTGCTGGCCGCGGACGGTGCGGGAGAACTCGGCGACGAAAAATCCGGATTGCAGAGCTTCGGTGAAAGCCCAGCGAGTTTCAAGGCGCCATTCGCGGGCCAGCGCGGGATCTTTGTGCTCGACCGATCCGATGTCGCTGGGAATCTCAATAGCAATTCTTTGGCGCAGCAGGGCGGCAGACAAATCGGTTCTCGTGGGCTTACCGTGGGCGTTGAACTGGATGAGCGGTTGCAGGGTGCGGAGCGCGTCCAGCATTTCAGCACGATGATCTTTCCCTTGCAGGCGAGTCAGCACACGGCGGCTGGTAAGAGGCCATTTCACCCACAAACGGTCGGTACTGTTGCGGTGCAATGTGCTGGAAGTTTCAGGACCGTAGAAATCGATTTTATAGCTCTGGGAAATCACACCCAGCTTGGCGAAATTAAGGTGTGCATTCTTGCTTTGTAACGGATCGAAGGTCCACGTCACTTCGGTGATACGAGAGCCATTGATGCGCATAGCGAGAACGCGCTCTCGCTGCGCGAGTTTGAGATTGAAGCCGAGATCGGAATTACGGTAGGGGGCACGGACGGCCAGCATGTGGGAGTGCAGGTTGGGCCGACCATCTTCGACGCCGAGAAAACCAAAGGCGAAGCCGACCAGCGTGCCACCCTCAAAGGCACCGAGCCAGAGGTTTCCGGCCTCCTGGGTGGCGACGGCGAGAGTGAGGGGAGTGGTATCCAGATCAGAGAGCTCCCACACTTCCCTTTCCACCGATTCGACTTGTTGGAGGTCGTCGAAGCCTTTGAGATCACGAATGACGATGGCTGCTTTGGATTGTGGCTGGGCCATAGAACAAACCGCGAGCCACTATAACTGAAGGCAGCCCAAGGTAAAAGTTTGTAAAGGTTTCGGGCAAAGGGTCGCTAAGGAATAATATTGATTCTGTGGGAGTTCTGGGTTTCGCATGGGGACATCTGGCAGCGTAAAATCAAGGAGTCGCAGGCGGTCTTTTAACGTCTAAAGCATAGCGATGACAGATCCTAGTCAAGTTGTTGGTTCATCATATCTTCTTTTTATACGAGGCAACATGGGGCGAGAGGCAGTTAAGCAAGAACCGGGCGGGAGGAGCAGCAGGCATAGCGGGTTTCTGTATTTCCCGCAAGCTGGGGCAGTGATTCTTCTTCTTTTTTGCCTGGGGTGGTTAGGATGTGGCGGCGACCCGAAGCCGAGTTCGGCGCGCGCGAACACGACCCAGGCAGTGCCGGTGTCAGTGTCTACGGTTGAACGGCACGACATGCCGTACTACCTCACGGGGCTGGGATCAGTTTCGGCGTTTTACACGGTGAACATCAAGAGCCGGGTGGATGGCGAACTGGTAACGGTAAACTTCAAGGAAGGACAATTCGTAAATAAAGGTGATCTGCTGGCGGTAATTGATCCTCGGCCTTACCAAGTGGTGCTGGACCAGGCGCAGGCCGCGATATTCCGCGATCAAGCGCTGTTGCGCGACGCCAAGCTGAATCTTGATCGCTTCAAGAATCTGCTGCATGTGTCAGGCGCGATGTCGCAGCAGCAGGTGGATACACAGGCCTCGCTGGTGGACCAACTGGACGGCACGGTTCGCAACGATCAGGCGACGATAGAAAATGCCAAGCTGAATCTGGTGTATTGCCACATCACTTCGCCGATTAGCGGGCGAGTGGGGTTGAGGCTGGTGGATCCGGGAAACATGGTCCACGCAACCGACACCAATGCCCTGTTGGTGATCACTCAACTTCAGCCCATCGCGGTGTTGTTCACTCTGCCCGAGGACAGCCTGCCCACGGTGTCACAACACATGGCGAAAGGGACTCTGGAGGTAGATGCTTACAGCCGGGACGACCAGATGAAATTGGACACGGGCAAGCTGGAAACCATTGACAACCAGATTGACCAGACCACCGGCACCGGAAGGCTGAAAGCGGTGTTTGACAACAAGGGGAACGCACTTTGGCCGAACCAATTTGTGAATATCCGCCTGCTGCTCGAAGTCAGGAAAGACAGCACGGTGATTCCGGCAGCGGCAATCCAACGAGGGCCGCAGGGGACATACGTGTTCGTAGCCAAGGCAGACAACACGGCAGACATTCGTCCGGTTACGGTGGCGTTCACGCAAGATAACCTGGCAAACATCGCAAGCGGATTATCGCCTTCTGAAGTGGTGGTAACGGACGGACAAGATAAGCTACAGGCCGGCAGCAGGATTGAAGTGCGGCAATCAAAACCGTCCGGCACTCCGCCGCCGCAGCAGCCAACTCCCAGCGCGACTCCCTCCGGGAAGCAAGGTACGGGAACTCCGACGTCATGAATCCGTCACGGATTTTTATTGTCCGGCCGGTGGCCACAGCGTTGCTCATGGTGGCCATCATGCTGGTGGGATGGGTGGCGTACCGGCAACTTCCGGTTTCCGCCCTGCCGGAAGTCGATTATCCAACCATTCAGGTGGTGACGTTTTATCCGGGAGCGAATCCGGATGTAATGGCGTCGTCGGTGACCGCGCCGCTGGAGCGGCAATTCGGCCAGGTACCCGGCCTGAGCCAGATGACTTCGACAAGCTCATTTGGCAGCTCGGTCATCACCCTGCAATTTGGACTCGATCAAAGCATTGATGTGGAAGAGCAACAGGTGCAGGCTGCGATCAACGCGGCCACGACCTACCTGCCGACGGACCTGCCCAATCCTCCGATCTACAGCAAGGTGAATCCGGCGGATTCGCCGATCATGACACTGGCGCTGACTGCGAAGAGCTTGCCACTGTCGAAGGTCGAGGATCTCGCGGATACGGCGATGGCGCAGAAGATTTCTCAGGTCACGGGCGTGGGATTGGTCTCGCTCAGCGGCGGGCAGAAACCGGCGGTACGAATCCAAGCAAATCCCACGGCTCTGGCCTCTTATGGGCTAAGTCTGGAAGATGTGCGGACGGCTTTGGCCAACGCGAATGTGGATCAGGCCAAGGGCACGCTGAATGGGCCGCGGCAGTCGTTCACCATTGGCGCGAACGATCAGTTGTTATCCGGTAATGAATACGCTCCTATCGTGGTCGCATACCGGAACGGCTCTCCCGTGCGTTTGTCAGATATTGCGACGATCACGGACGGGATTGAAAACGTGATGCAAGCCGCATGGATGAATCTTGATCCCGCGGTGATCATGAATATTCAGCGCCAGCCGGGCGCAAACATCATCAGTGTGGTGGACCGCATCAAGAAGCTGCTGCCGCAGTTGCAGGCGGGCCTGCCCGCGGCGGTGAATGTGACCATTCTCACCGACCGGACGGAGACCATCCGGGCATCGGTGAAAGATGTGCAGTTCGAGCTGATGCTCACCGTCGCGCTGGTGGTAATGGTCATCTTCCTGTTCTTGCGAAATCTTTGGGCGACGTCGATTCCGGCGGTCACAGTGCCGCTTTCCATTGTGGGCACGTTCGGTGTGATGTATCTGTTGGGGTACAGCCTAAACAATCTGACGCTCATGGCGCTGACCATCTCCACCGGATTTGTGGTGGACGATGCCATCGTGATGATCGAAAACATCGACCGCTATCTTGACGAAGGCGATTCCCCGCTGGATGCGGCGTTGAAGGGTGCGGGACAAATCGGGTTCACGATTGTTTCGCTGACGGTCTCGCTGATTGCAGTGCTGATTCCACTGCTGTTCATGGGAGATATCGTCGGTCGGCTTTTCAGGGAGTTCGCAGTAACTCTGGCAGTGACCATTCTGGTTTCAGCAGCAGTGTCGTTGAGCCTGACGCCGATGATGTGCGCGAAGTTGCTCAAAGCGAAGGACCCGGCTAACCAAACTTGGTTCTACAAATCCACCGAGAAGTTCTACGAAGATGTCATCGCCTTCTACGGCCGGACGCTCAAGGTAGTACTCAGGCATCAGCCTATAACGTTGCTAGTCACGCTCGGGACGTTGGCGCTGACATTGTTCCTTTATGTGATCGTCCCCAAAGGATTTTTCCCGGTGCAGGATACGGGCGTGATTCTTGGAATTTCAGATGCGCCGCAGAGTGTGTCATTCCAGTCGTTGGCCGATCATCAGCAGGCGCTGGCGCGGGTGATCCTGCAAGACCCCGACGTTCAAAGCCTGTCATCGTTCATCGGTGTGGATGGCACAAACCTTACGCCCAACAGCGGACGTATTCAGATCAATCTAAAACCGCGCGAGGACCGCAAGGCGTCGGCAACGGAGATTATCCGGCGACTGCAACCTAAGGTAGACCAAGTTGAGGGGATTGAGCTGTTCATGCAACCGGTGCAGGACTTGACGGTGGAAGACCGGGTGAGTCGAACGCAATTCCAGTACACCATAGAGGACGCGGACGCGAAAGAGTTAAACACTCTATCGGCAAAATTGGTGGCCAAGCTGCGCACGCTGCCAGAGTTGCAGGATGTAGCCAGCGACCAGCAAAACGGAGGTTTACAGGCGGATTTGACCATCGACCGCGATACCGCCTCGCGGTTGGGCATTCTGCCGGCGCAGATTGATAACACGCTTTACGACGCGTTTGGGCAACGGCAGGTTTCAACCATCTTCACGCAATTGAATCAGTACCACGTGATTTTGGAGGTTGCCCCGCAATTTCAGCAGAATCCGGGATCGTTCAAAGATCTGTATGTGAAGTCGGCCACGGGGCCACAAGTGCCGCTTTCCACATTCACCCAGCTCAACACCTCGAACGCATCGTTGGCGGTGAATCATCAGGGACAGTTTCCGGTGGTGACGTTGTCGTTCAACCTGGCGCCGGGAAAATCACTGGGTGACGCCACTAAAGCGATTGACAAGGCGGAACAGGAAATTGGAATGCCGGCCAGCGCGCATACCGCGTTCCAAGGCACGGCAGCGGCGTTTCAAAACTCGTTGTCCACGGAACCGTGGCTGATTGTGGCGGCGATTGTGACCGTGTACATCGTGCTGGGCGTGTTGTATGAAAGCTACATTCATCCCATTACGATTCTGTCGACTCTGCCTTCTGCGGGCGTGGGAGCGATTTTGGCTTTGCTGGTGACGGGGAACGATTTGGGAGTGGTGTCGATCATTGGAATTATTCTGCTGATCGGAATCGTGAAGAAGAACGCGATCATGATGATTGACTTCGCGCTGGAGGCGGAACGCGTGGAACACAAACCACCGGAAGAAGCCATATTCCAGGCTTGTCTGCTACGCTTCCGACCGATCATGATGACGACGATGGCGGCGCTGTTGGGTGGATTGCCGCTGGCGCTGGGCACAGGCACGGGATCGGAACTGCGGCATCCGTTGGGCATCACGATTGTGGGCGGGCTGCTGGTCAGTCAGGCGCTCACCCTGTATACGACTCCGGTGGTTTATTTGTGGTTTGACCGGCTGGCGAGGAAGTTCGAACGGTTGGGGATTGGCAATCGTATTGAGGAACCGGCGACGGGAGACTAGGTCATGAATGTATCTGCTCCCTTTATTAAGCGTCCCATCGGAACGTCGCTACTGACGCTGGCACTATTAATGTCAGGAGCGCTGGCCTTCAGCTTTCTTCCGGTGGCACCGCTTCCTCAGGTTGAGTTTCCGGTGATCCAGGTGTCGGCCAGCTTGCCGGGAGCGAGCCCGGAAACCATGGCGTCAGCAGTAGCAACACCGCTGGAGCGGCAATTCGGACGCATTGCCGGCGTCAACCAGATGACGTCGGTCAGCCAGTTGGGCGCGACCGGCATCGTGTTGCAATTCGATCTCACTCGCAACATTGATGCCGCGGCACGCGATGTGCAAGCCGCCATCAACGCGGCGCGCAGTCAGTTGCCTTCTTATCTTCCCGGCAATCCCTCTTACCGGAAGGTGAATCCTGCAGATGCGCCGATTCTGATTGTTTCCATGACCTCTGACAGCGTCACGCTGCCGGATATCTATGATCAGGCTAATTCGATCCTTTCGCAGAAGTTGGCGCAGGTAGGCGGCGTAGGGCAGGTGTACGTGGCGGGTGGAGCCAATCCGGCAGTGAGAGCGGAGCTGGATCCGAACCTACTGAACAAGTTCGGCATTGGTTTGGATGCAGTGCGAGTGGCGTTGGGCAACGCGAATGCGAACCGGCCCAAGGGCGAGGTCGGTAATGCGGCAAATTCGTGGCCAATCTCGGACAATGACCAGATGCTGCACGCCGACCAGTATCGACCGCTGGTGGTGGCGTACAACCCGCAAAATGGAGCGGCGGTGCGGCTGGGAGATGTGGGCACGGTATGGGACTCGGTGGAAGATGCGCACATTTATGGGCTGTCCGACGGGAAGCCGGCGGTTCTACTCATCATCTTTCGCCAGCCCGGGGCCAACATCATTGAGACGGTGGACAATGTGCTCGGATTGTTGCCCCAGCTGGAGGCGGCGATCTCGCCTGCCATCAAGCTGACCGTCGTCTCTGACCGCACGACCACGGTGCGGGCATCATTGCGAGATATTGAGATTACACTCGTGATCTCAGTGGTACTGGTCATTCTGGTGGTTTTCGTTTTTCTGCGTACGGTGCGGGCAACCATCATTCCCAGTATCGCGGTGCCGCTCTCGCTGATTGGGACGTTCGGGGTGATGTATCTGCTGCACTTTAGCTTGAACAACCTGTCGCTGATGGCGCTGGCTATTTCCACCGGCTTTGTGGTGGATGATGCCATCGTGGTACTGGAGAACATTACCCGCTATCTGGAACAGGGGATGAAACCGGTGCAGGCGGCGTTCCGCGGAGCCCGCGAAATCGGCTTTACCGTGCTCTCGATGAGCATCTCGCTGGTGGCAGTGTTCATTCCGATTTTGATGATGGGAGGAATTGTCGGCCGGCTATTCAGGGAATTTGCGGTGACGTTAAGCGCGGCGATTGTGGTTTCGTTGATCGTTTCGCTGACGACAACTCCTTCCATGTGCGCGCAGTTGCTCAAGACGGTGAACGAGGAAAAACACGGGCACGCTTACCAGGCCAGCCAGAAGGTGTTTGACGGAATCCTAAAGATGTACGGGGTCGGCCTAGGTTGGGTGTTGCGCCATCAATTCGCGGTGCTGATGCTCACGATTGCAACCGCTTGTTTGAGCGTCTACATGTATGTTGACGTGCCCAAGGGTTTTTTCCCGCAGCAGGATACAGGGCGCATTCAGGGATCGATCCAGGCGTCGCAGGACATTTCCTTTGATGCTATGAGCCAGAAGATGCGCCGCTACGTGCGGATTGCGATGGCGGATCCCAACGTGGAACACATGATTGGGTTTTGTGGCGGAACCACAGCGATGAATCAGGGGCGGATGTTTATCAGCCTGAAGACAAAGCGCAAGCTGACTGCCGACCAGGTGATCAACGAACTAAGCAAGAAATTCGCCGAGGTGCCGGGAGCGACGCTCTACATGTACGCCCAGCAAGACCTTCAAATTGGTGGACGTCTCAGCCAGGCGCAATATCAATACACATTGCAGGGCGAGGATTTGAATGAGCTGAACACGTGGGCGCCGCAGTTGCTGCAAAAAATGCGGGCAATCAAGCTCCTTATGCAGGTGAACACCGACCAGCAGGACAAGGGACTGGCAGCGAACCTGGTCATCGACCGGGATACGGCGTCGCGACTGGGAGTATCTGCGGCGGACGTCGATGGAATCCTGTATGACGCATTCGGCCAGCGTCAGGTCTCCACCATGTATGAGCCGCTGAACCAGTACCACGTGGTGATGGAAGTTGCGCCGCAATTTCAGCAGGCCCCGGAGACGCTGGAAAACACTTGGGTGCACACCTCGAGCGGGACTACGGTTCCGCTTGCTGCTTTCACGCACTACGGCCCGGCGAACACTTCGTTAGGCGTCAACCACCAGGGACAATGGCCCGCGGTGACCATTTCGTTCAACCTTGCTCCGGGTGTCTCCTTGGGACAGGCGACGACGGCGATTGAAAATGCGAAGAGGTCAATCAGTTTTCCCGCGACCATTCAGGGAAGTTTTCAGGGAACGGCAGCGGCGTTCAAGGATTCGCTGGAGAGCGAACCCGTCCTTATTCTGACGGCGCTGCTCACCGTCTATATTGTTCTGGGGATTCTGTACGAAAGCTACATTCACCCCATCACCATTCTTTCCACGATTCCTTCGGCCGGTGTGGGGGCACTCCTAGCGCTGAAGGTGACGCACAACGAGCTGAACGTCATCGGATTGATCGGCATCATTCTGCTGATTGGCATCGTGAAGAAGAATGCCATCATGATGATCGATTTCGCTCTGGAGGCAGAGCGGAACGAAGGCAAATCGCCGCTGGATGCAATTCATGAAGCATGCCTGCTGCGTTTTCGTCCGATCATGATGACTACGATGGCGGCGCTGCTGGGCGGGCTGCCGTTGGCGTTGGGGATGGGGATCGGCTCGGAATTGAGGCGGCCGTTGGGCATTACCATTGTCGGCGGATTGATTGTTAGCCAGGCGCTAACTTTGTTTACTACTCCCGTTGTATATCTCTATATGGACAAGTTGCGGCTGCGTTCAAGTCGCAAAGCTGGCCTGCCAGGGCCGGTTTCACCGGCTACAAGTCACGCGGACTAGTTTTTGTTTTCGCCCGTCTTTTGTGATAGGAGAATAAGATGGGCTGACTCGCTCTAGGCCTGTTCATCGCCAAATTTACGTGATCAATCGAGCCTAAGACCCTCTTCAGCGTAATCTCCCGCCTTATCCTAATCGTCTTCAGACCATTGCTTATAAAGCAGATAGCCGATGGCAGTGGATGCGAGAAAGAAAAAGCTTGCATTTGTTTTAGTGTTGTAGTTAACTACAACACTAGGAGATGACCACTATGAAATCACGCATTGCACTTTCACTATTCGTTTTGATCGCCGCCACCGCTTTCGCAGCAGACGTCGCTGCCACAACCACCCAGTCGGACGTACAGAAGTCCTTCACAACTTTGAAAAGCCTAGCCGGAGAGTGGGAAGGCACCGCCACCGTCCCGGACGCGCCGGAGATGTCAGGCACCAAAATGCACATCTCGCTGCGCGTTACCTCGAGGGGGAACGCGCTCGTGCATGAAATGCAGGAAGCAGGAACCCCATTGGATGCGACCAAGTACGACCATCCGCTCACGATGCTTTACGTGGACGGAGACCAACTCACGCTGATTCACTACTGCGACGCGGGGAACCGGCCGCGCATGACCGGCAAGATGTCGCCCGACGGCAAGACCATCGAGTTTGAATTCAAAGACATCAGCGGGAGCATGGATTACCACATGCACCATTCCGTATTCACTATCATAGACGCCAACCATCACACCGAGGATTGGACGTTCATGATGAAAGACAAGCCCATCCACGCCCACATGGACCTGACGCGGAAGAATTGACCGCCGTTTTGCGTGAGGATTATTGGGAGCCAATGATGGACCGTGAGTGGAACGACAGTCAGCCGATTTACCGCCAGCTTCGCGACCGCGTCGTCGCCATGATACTCGACGGCGTGCTCAAAGAAGGCGATCCCCTGCCGTCGGTGCGGGTGGTCGCGGCGGAATACCGGGTCAATCCGCTCACGGTTCTGAAGGGTTATCAGCAACTGGTCGACGAGCAACTGGTCGAGAGTAAGCGAGGTCGCGGCATGTTCATCAATGCGGGCGCGCGCAATCTGCTGTTGCAGGGCGAACGCCAGAAGTTTCTCGCGGAGGAATGGCCCAGAGTGCACGAGACCATTCAGCGGCTCGGCCTGAAAGCGGAAGAACTGCTCAACGGTACCGCAACCCATCGGTCGCCGAATCCAAAGGAGGAACCGAAGTCATGAAAGTCATAGAAGCACGCGGACTCCGCAAAGCCTTCGGCACAACTGTCGCGCTGGACGGCGTCGATTTGGGTGTCGAAGAAGGCCGCATTCTCGGACTCGTCGGTCCCAACGGTGCAGGCAAGACCACCGCGCTCGACGCGATTCTTGGCCTCACGCAGTATCAGGGAGAACTGAAGGTGCTCGGGCGTGACCCCTGGGAGGAGCGCGATGAGCTCATGCGCGATGTCTGCTTCATTTCCGATGTCGCTGTCCTGCCGCGCTGGATGCAGGTCTCGCAGGCGCTCGACTACGTGGCCGGCGTGCACCCGCGATTCGATCGCGCCAAAGCGGAAGGTTTTCTCGCCAAAACCGACATCAAGCGAAGCAGCAAGATCAGGGAATTGTCGAAGGGCATGGTGACCCAGTTACACCTCGCGCTGGTCATGGCCATTGACGCGAGGTTGCTGGTGCTGGATGAGCCGACGATCGGCCTCGACATCCTCTATCGCAAGCAATTCTACGATTCACTGCTGAACGACTACTTCGATCGCAACCGCACCATCGTGGTGACAACGCATCAGGTGGAAGACGTTCAGCACGTCCTCACTGATCTCATGTTCATCAACCGCGGCCGCATCGTACTCACTTGCACGATGGAAGAATTCGAGTCGCGCTATCTGGAAGTGACCGTGCGTCCCGAGCATATCGCCGCGGCCCGCGCGCTTAAGCCGATTCACGAGCGCCAGATGCTCGGTCGCAGCCTCCTGCTATTTGATCATGGCGATCGCCAGCAACTCGCCGCACTCGGCGACGTGCGCACACCCAGCATTGCCGACTTGTTCGTCGCCCTCATGGGCAATCAAGCCGGCCAGGCCCAAGGAGCAGCAAGATGAATACTCAATCGAACGGCGTGCCGGAGTCCCTCGAGTCGCACGCCGTCACGCCTGCTGTCTTTACGGCGACCCAGCCATTCTATTGGTCGGTGCGCCGCGAAATTTGGGAGAACCATTCCATCTATGTCGCGCCCCTGGGCATCGCCGCCGTCTATCTGCTCGGCTTCGCGGTCAGCGTGATTTGGCTGCCGCACAACATGCGTGAAGTTTGGATGCCGCACACCATGCGCGAAATGGCCGCCGCTCACAAAGTGACAGATAGCCTGATCGGGCTCGCGATGCCGTACGCCCATGCTGCCATGCTGGTCGGGCTGGTCGCGTTCCTGGTCGGGATTTTCTATTCGCTTGACGCGCTGCACAGCGAACGTCGCGATCGCAGCATCCTATTCTGGAAGTCGCTGCCGGTTTCCGATCTGACCACCGTGCTCTCGAAGGCGGCTATCCCGCTCGTGGTTCTGCCACTCATAGTATTCGCGCTCTCCGTTATCCTGCAACAGATTATGCGGCTGCTCAGCTTGTCGGTCCTAGTGATGAACGGTGGGAGCGCGGCGACGCTGTGGGCTCGGCTGCCACTCTCCGAGATGGAATTGGTGACGCTCTATGGTACGGCCGTGATTGTGCTCTGGCATGCGCCCATCTATTGCTGGTTTATGTTGGTCTCAGGCTGGGCGCGGCGCGCGGTGTTTCTCTGGGCCGTGGTGCCATTGCTTGCGATCGCCGCCATAGAGAACATCGCCTTCCATACTTCGTTTCTGGGATCGATGCTGCTGGGCCGCTTGGTTGGATTCTCCGAGGCCGCTTTCGACCTCAAGGACAAGAATGGCGTCCCCATCGATTCGCATTTTATTCCGATGACACAACTCGCTCCCGGAAGGTTCCTGAGCAGCCCGAGCCTGTGGCTCGGGCTGCTAGTTGCCGCGGCCTTGCTCGCGGCAGCGGTCCGCCTACGCCGTTATCGGGAGCCGCTCTGATTCGGCTAGAAGGAGTAGAAAATGCAATCGCCACTATTAGCTCTGCACATCACTGCCGGCACTTTGGGAATGCTGTCTGGATTTGTGGCAGCGTTTCTCCGCAAAGGTTCTCGCCGCCATGGCCTCGCAGGAAACGTATTTGTCGTATCCATGCTGACCCTCTCTGCCACCGGAGTGTACCTGGCGATCATGAAATCTCAACCCGGCAACATTCTGGGAGGCACTCTAACCTTCTATTTGGTGGCAACCGCATGGATGGCCGCCAGGCGCAGGGACGGCGAAACCAGCATGTTTGATTGGGCTGCGCTTCTGGTTGTGCTGGGGGTCGCAGCCTGCGAACTGACTTTTGGTTTGGAGGCGGCGTTTAGCCGGACAGGGCTGAAGTACGACTATCCCCCTGGGCCTTACTTTTTCATGGGCTCGATCGCCGTGCTTGCCGTCACAGGAGACGTTCGCATGCTCGTCCGCGGCGGCGTTTCTGGCACCCAACGTATCGCGCGGCATCTTTGGCGCATGTGCTTTGCGCTGTTCATCGCCGCCGCGTCCATATTCCTGGCACGGCAACACCTATTCCCTGATCTATTGCGCAGGACCGGCGTACTTGTCTTCCTAAGTGTCCTACCGCTGTTGCTGATGATTTTCTGGCTAATCCGAGTTCGGTTCAAGAATGCTTTCAAGGAGAAATCGATGGCTCGCATGACCCTTGATCCAGCAACTCGTTAGGGAGAAACGAACATGAGCACCGCCGTAATGACTAACCGATTAGAGCTGAGCTCCGTAGCCGACACTGCCTTGACAGCAGCCGCGCGGTTTTGGTTTGCGGTGACCGTTGTCGGCCAATTGGTCTTCGCGTTTACGGTAGCGTCGTTCTATGCTCTTACGGCGCTGCGAGGGGACTACCACCAGTGGAATTTCACGAACGGTTATGTCCCCGGCTTTTCCATGGGCAATACCGCTGTGGTCATGCATGTTGCTTCGGCCGCGTTCATCATGCTCGCCGGGGCGGTTCAGTTGGTCCCGCAAATCCGCAACCGCTTTCCAGTCTTTCACCGCTGGAATGGGCGTATCTACCTGCTGACTGCCGTTACCCTGAGCGTGGCCGGCCTTTACATGACCTGGATACGGGGAAGCGTTGGTGATCTTTCCGTACACCTGGGTTCTACTCTGAACGCCGTCCTGATCTGGCTTTGCGGCGGCATGGCGCTGCGCTATGCGCTGGCCCGCGATTTCAAGACTCATCGCCGCTGGGCGCTTCGCTTTTTCCTGGTGGTGAGCGCATCGTGGTTCTTCCGAATCGGTTTTTTCTTGTCGTTGCTTATCAATAAAGGCCCCTTCGGTTTCGACCCGAGTACGTTTCGCGGCCCGTTCCTCACTTTCATGTCTTTCGCCGAATTCCTAATCCCCCTTGCCGTGCTCGAAATCTATCTGCGGGCGCAGGACCGCCCAGGCGCGCTACGGCGCATGGCTACGGCGAGCATGCTCTTTGTAGTGACCCTGGTGATGGCGGCCGGTCTTTTTGCGGTCGCCATGGCTCAATGGGTACCTCAGGTCAAAGCCGCATACGACCCGCGCAAATCGATCGCCGAAACTCTCTCGGCAACCATCGCCTCCAGCGGCATGGACGCGGCCGCGAAGCAATACCATGACCTCAAAGCCGCCGGATCCCCCACCTACAACTTCGATGAAGACGAACTCAACAATCTCGGATACGTGTTCATTCGGACAAAAAAGTTCAAGGAAGCCATCCGCATTTTCCAGCTCAACGTCGAAGCTTATCCGCAGTCCGGCAATGTCTATGACAGCCTCGGCGAGGCTTACCTTGACGATGGCAACAAACCGCTGGCCATCGCCAACTATCGAAGATCGCTTGAGCTAAACCCAAGGAATCGCGGTGCCGTCGAAGTGCTTCGGAGACTCAACCTCAAGTGATTGGTGCTGGGTGCTCTATGTTTCGCGGTTTTCGAAACGTGGAATCCACAGTCGCAATGCAGATCGCAGGAGGACGCAATGCTTCGAGAACGAGCGCTGAAGGTTGTGTTAGTGGTAGTGGGATTGCTCTTTACGGCAGGGATTTATCCCATAGCGATGATCTTATGGAAACGGGACGTGTCCGCATACGACGACGCGATGATAGCCAGTCTCTATGTCACGCTCGGGATTCTCCTGTTGATAGCGGTGCGGAACCCATCGGCGCATCGCAGCCTGATCGCCTTCACCGCATGGTCGAGCGTCGCTCACGGCGCGGTTATGGCGATCATGGCATTCCGGACTGCGAGCGAGCGCGACCTTCTTTGGGGCGTGGCTGCCCTCGCGGTCATCGGTACAACGCTAATAGTGCTCGCGCCGGCTAAGGTTAGGCTGGCTGCGTCGTGATCGGGGTAGGTTGATCGATGCTAAAGACGAAAGTTCAGAACCTGCTCAATGAGCGATATGGCGATTTGTCGACAGTTATCTGCCATGGGGCCGTATATTTACTGCTCAAATCTCTGGTGCGTAAATTGGAGGCAAAGCCCCTGCTCCGCAAGCAGTGGGACTTCGGGCCGATGGTGCTGATGAATATGCCGGGCGCATAGACATCGAGGCGAACCGCAAAAGTCTATTTCTTAGAGTGTGCAGAGTTGACCACTGTTGGGAACGGTTATCCGGTAATGTTTCTTGGTCTCGAAACTCGAAACATATTCAGCGGTTAGCGTTGGAAGGCCCGACCTGCGGACCACGACGATGAGGAGAATACGTGAGCAAATTGAACTGGTATACGAGAGCATGCGCTCTCTTTGTAGTGTTGGCAACGATGGTGGTTACCCTGCCTGCACAGACCTTCAAAACGCTGGACAGCTTTGACAACACAGACGGTGAATATCCCTGGGCGACGCTCGTACAGGGCCGCGACGGAAATTTCTACGGAACAACCCAGAATGGCGGAAACACTGCCTGTTCCTCCGGCTGTGGCACACTCTTTAAAATCACTCCGAATGGCAAGCTGACCACGTTCAGCTTCGACGGGGCAAACGGCTCCCAGCCCTTCGCGGGGTTGGTCCAAGCCGCCAACGGGGACTTTTACGGTGTGACACTCACTGGCGGGACTGACAATGCGGGTACGGTCTTCAAGATTACTTTAAGCGGCAAGCTGACCACGCTGTTCAACTTCAACGGGACGGACGGTAACGGGCCTACAGGGACGCTGATTCAGGCCAGCGATGGAAATTTCTATGGAACAACCCAGGGCGGCGGTCCCGTCAATCAGGGGACGGTCTTTAAGATAACCCCAAGCGGCGCGCTGACCACGTTGTACACCTTCACCGGCGGCGCGGATGGCGTCGCCCCTGTAGCGGGACTGATCCAGGCTACAGATGGGAACCTCTACGGAACGACATGGGGAGACGCGTACCAAAACCTGAACGTCGGTACGGTCTTCAAGATTACTTTGGGCGGCAAGCTGACCACGGTGCACTCCTTCCAAACCACCGACGGCGCAAACCCCCAGGGTGGGCTGGTTCAGGGCACCGATGGAAACCTCTACGGTGCAACCGAGGAGGGCGGAACCTACAATTACGGTACGGTCTTCAAAATGACCCTAGGCAGCACGCTCACCACGTTGCACTCCTTCAGTGGCGGCACCGATGGAGACACGCCCGTATGCACGCTGATCCAGGCTACCGATGGGAATTTCTACGGAACCGCGGCCTACGATGGGTTGTACCCCAACTTTGGCACCGTCTTCGCAATCACCCCAAGCGGCACGCTGACGACGCTGCACAACTTTGACAGCACGGACGGCTCCTATCCCTACGCGGGGCTGGTTCAGTCCACCAGTGGGGGATTTTACGGAGCAACCTTCGCTGGCGGATCCAGCAGTGCGTGCCCGTTTGGCTGTGGCACGGTTTTCAGCCTGGACATGGGCCTCGACCCATTCGTGGCCTTCGTGCATGACTCGGGCAAAGTCGGACAGACCGGGGGCATTCTTGGCCAAGGATTCACCGGAACGACCGGGGTTTCGTTCAATGGAACTCCGGCGGCCTTCACGGTTGTGTCTGACACGTTCATAAAAGCTACGGTTCCGGCGGGAGCGACTACGGGTTACGTCACCGTGACTACGCCCAGCGGGCCGTTGACCAGCAACGTGCCGTTCCACGTGATCAGGTAGAGTCTTGCATCTCGATTCGCCCGGCCCCAACGCCATTATCAACTTGTCGTTAAGAGGCGATTACACACTCATTGACTGCCGGGGCTTTCGGACAGATATTCTTAAGCCAAACTGGCGTGAATGCCAAGAGCTTCGGCGGCCTTGCGGAGTCGCTTATCTTTTGTCCACAGAAGCGTAGGCGGATTGATAAAGACAGAGGCTACCAGGTGTGCGTCGGTCAGACCGATGCCCAGGCTATATAAACGTCGAGCCTCGATGGTTAGCCGCACTTCGCTCAGCTGCGCCACTCGCACCTGCGGCAAGAGATCCAACAGCGCAAGCGTCTTGGTGCGTTCTTGCATTGATCCGAGAGCAAGCTCCGCGATGATGAAGGGATGGATCACGATGCGTCTCTGGTTCAGATGCTTACGCATTTCCGTGTTTCCCGTACGGAGATGGTCGATCCAAATCGAGGTATCGGCGAGAATCAATTCAGCCGCACCTCAGTTTTTCTCCCGGCGGCGCGGAATATTCTTCAATTCGGGCATTGTGCCTCCCAGGGATGCTAATCTGCGGGCACTCTCACGTTCGATGAGCGCCTTGAGAGCTTCTCGAATCAACGCGGTTTTCTCCACCACCCCGGTAAACTCCTGGGCGGTGCGTACCAGATCGTCATCCAATGCAACTGTTGTTCTCATAGAAATTCCAGGCACCTATTATAGCATCATATGATGCCGTTTTTCGTGCCTTCCCGCCATCGGTCGGACGAGCCAACGTCCTCAGCAACTTAGGCGGGCCTACAATATCCGCACCCGTCGTTCGTCTACACAGTAGATGGACCTGGCGCTGAGAAACCGGTGGCTGATGAGCCAGCAAGACCAAAGCATCTCGGAGGCGATTGCCCGCGACGAGCCCCGCCTGCGCAACTTTATTCGCCGACGGGTGCCCGACCCGCGCGACGCTGAGGATATTCTCCAGGACGTCTTCTACGAGCTGGTGGAGGCGAATCGGCTGCTGATGCCGATTGAGCACGTTACCGGTTGGCTGTTTCGCGTGGCGCGCAATCGCATTATCGATCTCTTTCGCAAGAAGCGGCCGGAGAGCTTTAGCGATGCCACCGACGAAGATGGAGAAGTGCTGCGGATCGAAGATCTTCTGCCATCGCCCGATGCCGGCCCGGAAGCGCTTTACTTCCGGAACCTGCTGCTGGATGAGCTGGAACTTGCGGTTGACGAGCTGCCGGAAGAGCAGCGCGAAGTGTTTGTGGCGCACGAGTTCGAAGGACGCAGCTTTAAACAGATGGCCGCCGAAACCGGCGTAAGCGTGAATACGCTGCTCTCGCGCAAACGCTATGCGGTGCTGCACCTGCGCGAACGATTGCAAAACATTTACGACGAATTTATGAAAGCGTGAGGGAGTGAATATGAGTAGATTACAGAAGATGATTTTCATTGTTCCGGCGGCGATTCTGGGAATGGTGATATTTGTCGCGGTCGGCGGCAAAGTAGTGATGGATCTGTGGAATTGGCTGTTGCCGCCGCTGTTCGGGTGGCACGCGATCACCTTCTGGCAAGCTCTGGGGATTCTGGTGCTATGCCGCGTGCTGTTCGGCGGACACGGATGGCGCGGTCATGGACGCTCCAACTTCCGTCGCCGCATGAAAGAGCGCTACGGGCACATGACTCCCGAGGAGCGTGAACAATTCCGGCAACGCATGCGCGAACGCTGCGGCTTCGGCCCATCGACGGTCGAGAGCAAGGGACAGTGAGGGGCTTCCGGTCAATTCGATTTCCGAAGGTGCCAAGTCCCCGTCCCTGTCTCTGCAAAGAACGCAGAGACAAGGACGGGGCACCCACTGTTCGTTCGTGGACACTTTCGCGTTGAAACCGGACACACTTCGATTCCAGCACACCAACGAACCCCCGCAAACCGCCTGTTATCATGAAATTACATTCGCAACACTTTGGCTCAGGAATTGCCATTCTCCTATGTAGCCCGTTGCTACCCAGAGGCCGAAGATGAACAACCTGCTCCAGGACCTGCGATTCGCCTTTCGTCAGATACACCATTCTCCCGGATTTGCGGTCACTGCCGTTTTGACACTGGCGTTGGCCATCGGCGCAAACGCCGTGGTGTTCGCGATATTGAATTCGTTGATCCTGCGCCCGCTGGATGTGCCTCAGGCCCAGACCCTCTACGGAATCCAGCGCGGGAAGGATAAGGACCCTACGGAGTCGTATCCCGACTACCTCGATCTGCGTGATCGCAACCGCAGCTTCGAGGATTTGGTCGCGTATAGCGTTGCGTCCGTGGGCTTCGATACCGGCAACAATCCAACCGGCGCATGGACCATGGAGGTGACCGGGAACTATTTCGACGCCTTGCACATTCAGCCGTATCTTAGCCGTTTCTTTCACGCGGCCGATGAGCATGGCCCCAATAGCGCTCCCTACATCGTGCTCACTTACGCGTATTGGCACGCCCATTTTCAGGACGCGCATTTTCAAGACGACCGTGGCGTGGTGGGTCGAGTGGTGCAGTTGAATAAACAACCTTATACGATCCTTGGAGTTGCGCCGCCTGAATTTCGCGGGACGCTTTCGTTTGTCTTCCCCGATTTCTGGGTACCGATCGCCAGGGAGGGTTCGGATTGGCTGAACGCGCGCGGCAACCGCGGCCTTCTGATGACGATGGGACATCTGAAGCCGGGAGTCACTCCGGCGCAGGCGGCTTCCGATTTGAACTCCGTCGGCACCTACCTGGAAAAAACCTATCCCAAGGACGATGGCAAGATGACCTTCTCCTTGATGCGTCCCGGGCTGGCTGGCGACTGGCTGGGCGGTCCGGTGAAGGAATTCCTTACGGGACTGATGTTGCTGGCAGGATTAATACTGCTGGCTGCCTGCGCCAACCTGGGCAGCCTGTTTGCCGCACGCGCTTCCGACCGTTCCCGGGAAATTGCGCTGCGACTCGCGCTCGGGTCGCGCCCTATGCGTATTCTGCGGCAACTCTTTACCGAGGCGGTACTGATTTCGCTGATCGGAGGCGCTGTCGGTCTTTGGGGCAGCGTTGTATTGTTGCGCGGGTTGACGGTGTGGCAGCCACTTCCGACTGCTCCCATTTCTGTGCCCGTGCACCCGGACGCAAATGTTTATGCAGTCGCTTTGCTGTTGAGTTTAGCCAGTGGGTTCCTCTTTGGCGCGGTGCCGGTAAGGCAGGTGCTTCGCACCGATCCATATCAGGTCATTAAGTCGGGATCAACCGCGACGGCGGGAAAGCGGATCACCGTCCGCGACCTGTTGCTGGTGGCGCAAATTGCCATCTGCGCGGTGCTGGTAACTGCTTCGCTGGTCGCGGTGCGCGGGCTGATGCGCTCGCTGCACAGCAATTTCGGTTTTGAACCGCGGAATGCAATGCTGCTGGAAACCGACCTGCGCATGGCAGGTTACACCGGCGACAACGTGCCCATCATGCAAAAGCGCATGATCGATGCCTTGGCGGCGATTCCCGGCGTACAGTCGGTGGGAACCGTGGATCGGCTGCCGGTCTATTACGGCGCGAACGACTCGAATGTTTTTACCGACCAAACTTCGGATCTAAGGCCATCGAACGCCGCTGCCGATGCCATGATGTACAAAATATCTCCGGGCTATTTCGATGCTGCCCAGACAACTTTACTTTCAGGCAGGATTTTCACCTGGCATGACGATAAGAACTCGCCCCGCGTCGCCGTGATCAATCGTGAGTTTGCGCGCAAACTCTTCGGCTCCGCAGCCAACGCGGTCGGCACTTATTTCAAGATGCGGGATGGAACGCGCACCCAGGTAGTAGGCATTGTAGAAGACGGAAAATATGCCAGCCTCACCGAAGATCCGCAGCCGGCAATGTTCCTTCCAGCCCTGCAATTGCCGCCGGACTCGATGAGTCTGGTGGTGCGTTCAGAGCGCGATCCGCAGCAACTGACGGCAGCCATCAAGAGTATCGTGCAGGGCCTGGATGGAGGGCTGCCCTTTACCATCCGCAGCTGGAACCAGGAACTGGAGAGCGCTTTGTTTCCTTCGCGCATGGCGACGCTGTCACTGGGTGTTCTGGGAGTGATGGGCGCTGTGCTGTCGATCACTGGCATCTTTGGAATGGCTGCGTACTCGGTGAGTAAGCGGATGAAGGAATTGGGAATTCGTATGGCCCTCGGCGCGCAGCCTACGGAAGTGTTACAGGCAGCGTTGGGACGAGCCTTCAAATTGCTGGCGATTGGTTCAGCGGCAGGATTAATCCTGGGAATTCTGGCGAGCCGAGTGCTGGCTTCCATTGTATATCAGGCAACTCCGCGTGACCCGCTGGTATTGGCTGGCGTCGTCCTGGCTATGTCATTGTTAGGGCTACTGGCCGCGTGGATTCCGGCACAGCGCGCACTGTCGGTTGATCCCATGATATTGCTGCGCGAGGAGTGAATCAGGCCCTTGGATATCATGATCGTGGGTGGATTGATTGAGAGCCAGGCGCTGATGGCGTCCCGCCTGTCTGTGCTACATCTTGGCGCTGGCGTAGGAATTGATTTCGCAGTTCAGGCTGATTTCTTCAAACAGTGGTGTCGTCCATTCCATGTTTTCCTCCTTGTAAACTCACTTCAGCCGGATGCCGCCGACCACTTCTTGCATGTCTACGCCGTTGCTGCTGTCCATCCAGGCGGCGACAAAATCCGGACCGTCCCAGGTATTGCCAGCGTAGTCGCCCATCCACCGGCTATCGGCGGAGCCGTTGTTGTTGGGATTAGAAAACTTCTGAGTGAGCTGCACATTTGGCTGAAAACTCTGCCCGCCATCCGTGGAAATGGCAGCAAATGCTTGATAATCGATGTTCGCCGGATCGTTCCGACGGTCGAGCCAGCTCACCCCCACCAGCCCCGTGCTGCTCACCGAAAGCCAGGGGAAGAATTGGTCATGGGTGTACTGGGCCGATGCGACCGGCACGGGCTTCGACCAGGTGTTGCCGCCGTCGGTCGAGTGGATGACTCCGACTCGCATGTAGGTTCCGGTCCAGGAGTATGCGGCTACATACAAAGTCCCAGCAAAGGGCCCATCGCTGTTATCCACTCCGATCGCCGGGTAGTTGTAGACGCGGATGTCGTCCGTATTGGGAAGGAGGCCCGAACCACAGTGACATGGGCTGTTGTCGACCGTCACGACAGTCATCAAAGTCGGAAAGGACCAGGTGTTACCGCCGTCAACGGATTTAGAAAATAACACGTATGCGGTGCCATTGCCACAACCGGCCGACGGCCCGCTGCCAGAACAGTACTGCCAGTCCAAGTATACCGTTCCATCCCTACCTACGGCCATGGAGGTGAAATCATCCGATGCAGGATAGGTTTGCGCGGGTGCCACCTTCACGGCTTTCCAACTGGCTCCGCCGTCGCTCGAGTGAGAAACAACAACTTGATTCTTGTTTTGGTCTGGCTCGTTGAGAACCACCGCCGACACATACAAACTATTAACGTAAGGGCTCGAAAGGTTTGTGTCGACCGCAAGCGAACCATATAGGGGCAGTTCATAACGGCTCGGACTGCCGAGAGCTATCTCCGGTGCACTCCAGTTGGCCCCGTCGGTCGACTTCTGGAAGGCAATTAGCCCGTAGCCGAGCCCCTCGCTGTCCCCATATCCGTCGGCGATGTACGCTGTCCCGTTCAGGTCGTAGCCAACCATCGGCTCACCGCCGGGCCAATACACCAACTCCTGGGTGGTGATCGCCGGCATGCAGGTGCGGGACCAAGTCGAGCCCCCATCGCTAGAGATGTGGAAACCAGAGATACCTGGCTGCGGGCAGTTGAAGTCCACGCTCCCCAACAGCAGGTGCTGGGGGTTTATGGGGTCTGCGGCAATCGGCGTATCCGTAACCTCAGCGCCTCCTTCCGAGGCCTGAGTTGGCGGCAGCACACACGGTGCAGGCGAGCAAGAGAGCGAGCCGGGGGCTCCGGAGTCGAGGGCTGGGCTGCTCGTTTGACCTGCTGCGATAGCAGTTGCCAAGGCGAGAACAGCCGCAATTCCGATCACGCGATAGACTGCCTTCACGTCATCTCCTTCGAAACCGCGCGGGCGAGGACGCCCGCGCCTACATCGACCCGCTTCACTTCAGCCGAATGCCGCCGACGACCTCTTGCATGTCGACGCCGTTGCTACTGTCCATCCAGGCGGCGACAAAATAATTGGGACCGTCCCAGGTGTTGCCGGTGTAATCGCCCATCCATTCGTTGTTGGGATACCCGTTCACGTTGGGATTTGAGAAGGCCGTTGTCAATTGCACATTCTCTCCGAAGCTCTTTCCGCCATCCGACGAAATAGCCGCAAACGCCTGATAGTTGATGTTGGCAGGATCGTTACGGCGATCGAGCCAGCTTACGCCTACAAGCCCGGTGCTACTCACCGAAAGCCACGGAAAGAACTGGTCGTGGGTGTACTGGGCGGGTGCGACCGGCACCGGCTTCGACCAGGTATTGCCACCATCGGTCGAGCGGACGACCTGTACTCGCATGTAAGAACCGGTCCAGTTGTACATCGAGACGTAAACGTTCCCTGCATTCGGTCCGTCGCTGTTGTCCACGCCAATCGCGGGATAGTTATAAACTGCGATGTTGTCATTAGTATTGGGCAGATCGCCCGCATAACAGTGACACGCTCCGGGCGCTATCGTAACCGCCGTGATCAACGCCGGGCGCGACCATGAAACGCCCCCATCCGTCGACTTAGAGAACACCATATAACCCGTGCCGTCCGTGCACCCCGCAGAAGGGCCAGCGTCGGCGCAATGCTGCCACGCCACATACACCGTCCCGTCCTTGCCCACCGCCAAGCTAGTGAACCCCTCGTTTGCAGGATAGGTCTGGATGGGTTCCGCCTTCGAGCGGCCCCAGGTCTTGCCGCCGTCGGCGGAATGCGCCACCATCACTTGATTTTCCGACTGTACGCCGGGAGGGCCGATCATCACCGCCGACACGTAAAGATTGTTCAGAAAAGGACTGCTCGGATTGGTATCGATCGCGAACCCTGGTTCGTCGGCAAAGCTCGCGGGAAAAGAGAGCGCCACCTTGGGCTTGCTCCAGTGCACTCCATCGTTGCTTTTTTGGAAGCCTACGAACCCGTACACACCTTCTTCGTTGTCGATGTAGGTCGAAACGATGTACGCGTCGCCGTTGCGGTCGTAGCCTACTAATGGCTCGCCGCTAGGGTCGTACACATAATCCTCTGTGATGATGGCGGGCATACAGGTGACGCTCCAGGTCGATCCGCCGTCGGCGGATAAATGGAATCCTGAACTTTCGTTTCCGGGACAGTTAAAGTCATTGCTCCCTACCAGCAGTTGCTTCGGGTTCAGCGGGTTGGCTGTAATGGGAGGGGTATTGACCAAGGCTCCGCCCTCGGAAGCATGCGTCGGGGGTAAGACACACGGTGCAGGCGAGCAAGAGAGCGAGCCGGGGGTTCCCGAGTAGAGGGCTGGGCCGCTCGTTTGACCTGCCGCGAAGGCGGCCGCCGAAGCGAGAACAGCCGCAATTCCGATCACGCGATAGACTGCCTTCACGTCATCTCCTTCGAAACCGCGCGGGCGAGGACGCCCGCGCCTACATCGACCCGCTTCACTTCAGCCGAATGCCGCCGACGACCTCTTGCATGTCGACGCCGTTGCTACTGTCCATCCAGGCGGCGACAAAATAATTGGGACCGTCCCAGGTGTTGCCGGTGTAATCGCCCATCCATTCGTTGTTGGGATACCCGTTCACGTTGGGATTTGAGAAGGCCGTTGTCAATTGCACATTCTCTCCGAAGCTCTTTCCGCCATCCGACGAAATAGCCGCAAACGCCTGATAGTTGATGTTGGCAGGATCGTTACGGCGATCGAGCCAGCTTACGCCTACAAGCCCGGTGCTACTCACCGAAAGCCACGGAAAGAACTGGTCGTGGGTGTACTGGGCGGGTGCGACCGGCACCGGTTTAGACCAGGTATTGCCGCCATCGGTCGAGCGAATGACTTGCACCCGCAAGTACGTTCCGGTCCAGTTGTACATGACGACGTAAAGGTTTCCAGCGTATGGCCCGTTGCTGTCGTCCACGCCAATCGCGGGATAGTTATCCGCACCGACTTTGGTGTTAGGGATGCCCTCGTGATTGAGCACGACCTGGGTCATCAATCTCGGCTTCGACCAAGTGTTGCCGCCGTCGTTTGACTCGGAAAACACCATGAATGCGTCATCGTCATCGCAGAAGTAAGGGCCTGACTTGCAGTACATCCACGTTAAGTACACGGCCCCATCCCTGCCGACTGTCATGCTGGTGTAGCTATCGACATCTGGGGACGTTTGCACCGGCGCCACGGCTGCCTTTTTCCAGGTTTTGCCCCCGTCGTTGGAGTGGGAAACCACAACCCGGTTTTCAGATTGAACCCCAGCCGGGCCGATCACCACTGCCGAGACGTAGAGGCTGTTTAAATACGGGCTATCCACATTCGTATCCACCGCCAGCCCCGGATAAACCGCGAAGGAGTCCTCCACGCCGAGTGCGACCCTCGGGTTGCTCCAGTGCACCCCATCGTCGCTTTTTTGGAGGGCTATGAACCCGGTAAGGCCGTATCTTTCCTCGATGTAGCTAGAAACGATATAAGCAACTCCGTTACCGTCGTAGCCCACTTGCGGCTCGCCACTGGGTTCATAAAACGTCTCCTCGGTTACAATGTCTGCCATACAAGTGACGCTCCACGTAGATCCTCCGTCGGCAGACAAATGAAACCCCGAACTCGTGTCTCCCGGACAGTTAAAGTCATTGCTGCCAACCAGCAGCTGCTTCGGGATTAGCGGGTTGGCTGCGATTGGGGAGGTGTTGACCAAGGCTCCGCCCTCGGAGGCCTCGGTTGGCGGTAGCACGCACGGCGCGGGCGCACAGGCTACCGCTCCGTAATTAAAGGGGCTAGGCGCGGAGGGCGGCAGGCTTGGCCCTTGAGAGGGCAACGCGATTTTCATTGCAGTCCTTCGCGCCGGAGATTCCTGTGGGGACGGATGTTCCGATTGCGCATGGGCGCGGCCAGTAGACAAGTAGCCCGTTGAAATCAGTAACAACATAGTAATCGAAACGCGCTGGGCAACGCTCATGATTCACCTCCTAATTGCAGCCACTACAAAGTCCGAACACATCCACTTCACCCAGGGTGCCCACGTAGACCCTGCCCTTAAAGACGGTTGGAGCTTGGAACCCAGTTGCACCGCCAATATTCGAAGCATGCGAACTATTGTAGAGCTCGGTAAGGCTGGTCCCACTATTGGTGGCGTTGTACACGTGCAGCACGGCTGGGCCGAAGTTGCCGTTACAGTCCGGGTTCGGCTGGCCAGGCGGGTTGTGCAGGTTGCTGGCTTCAATCGCCCATACGATCCCCGTTGTCCCACTCGCCCCATTTGAGGATGTAGAGGGTGTAGTTCCATTCAAACAGAACAACGTCCCGGTTGACGCAGTCGGAGTGACTGAGATGGGCGTAGAGGAGGGGGCAAGCTGGTACATGTTCAACGGGAGAGGAGCGCTGCCTGGACCGTGTTTTACCTGCGCGGAGTAGTAAATCGCCCGCGAAGTGGTGCCACCGCTCGTCCATTCCCAGTAAGCGGGGCCACTCAGATAATGCTGCTCAGTCCCCAGCGGAACTGGCGTCTGAGCCCACTGTACGGCTCTATCAGGCCCCCCCGCCACGAACTGCCCAAGGTTATCCCGATCCAGTAACCACAGCTTGGATTCTTTGTCGGCATGCAGAAGGATATTAGGATGGTTAGGGACAAAGGAATCGGGAAACAGCAGCACTCCGCTGGAGCCATAGTCCTCGTCGTTGATGCAGAGGCCTGAGCCGCTCATTCCCGAGTAAATGAGAGCGTCGCCGGGGGTGAAGAAGTCGGAGATCGTCAAGTCGGGATTCAGTCGCAGCATGCTGTCGCCATAGTCGGTGCCGCCGGTGTTTTGGTCAAATGTGCCGTTGCCCGTGGACACATAGAGGTAGTTGTTGTTGCTGTTGTTTTCGTTGATAACCGCTGCCAGGCCCGCCCCGCCTTGCCATATTCCTCCGCCGGTTCCGTTCGGTGTGCTAATGAAGGTGTTCGACAGGGAAAATCCGGACTGCGTGCTGTACGTATAGCCCATAATCCAACCGTTTTCGGTCTCGCTGTCCGCCGGTGCGAACGCTACATAGACCGTACCGTTTAGCAGCAGCAAGCCAGCCCGTTGAAAGTGGTCGGCAGCATCGAATACCACAGTACTGCCACCGGCCGAGGTTGCGCATTTCGTAGATGGGGCAAATCCGGCCGCGCTGGCGGCTATCGGCTGGGGGCTGTAGGGTTCTTCGTTGCCGGTCTTGATGTCGATGGCGTGAATGTAGTATTCGACCGGTTCGGGAAGCGGCGGCTGGTTCACCAATGTAACCACGTAGAGAATTCCTGCGGTGCTATCAATGACCGGAGTACCGGTCACGCCGATTTCGGGAAGCGGCATACCGTTGGCGCCACACGGAGGCGGAGGAGTCATCGAATTGCAATTAAGATAAGATCCGCCAGCGACCGTAGCGAGGTTTGTGCTCCAGTACTCGGTGGACGAGGTAGCGTCGAAAGCGTATAATATGTCCTGCTCAGTCGCGACGTAGACGACATCACATGGATATCCATGCTGGCAATTGGTGACGGCCACTCTGGATACCGCAATGGCTGAGCGTACACCTCCCCGGAGACCGTGTACTGGAAGACCTTGCCGAAACTACCGAAAACTGCATTGCTTGGCGTGAGAACGGTTTCGCTGGGTTGCCAACCGGTTCTGCCAATGTCATTGTGCCACGTGGTTACGTCTTGCGCGGCGGAGCTGGAAACAAGCAACGCCAGAAATCCGGCCAGGAAAACCACAGAGAGCAAAGGGACGAAGCAGAACATCCTGGGCGACTCCACAGCGTAGCGATTCGAACGAGGCCCCGCACTACGGCAGCAAACATTATCCCACAAATCCTTGCCTGTCAATGAAGAAATGGCTGTTTTCACGTGTTTTGCCCTCCCTGGGTAATGTTGATTGCGACCCGCCTGCGACTAGACGAGCCAACGCGAACAAATACCCATACACCAACTCATAAGAGGGGGATGAAGAAAATTGATTTTGTTACGAAATCCGGACAAACCCGTGAGGGTCGGAGCAGCTTTCCCATTCCTGCACCCTCACCCAAAACTTTCTTCGTATTTCCTTGACATCGCTTCGTGCCATGCAAGACGATTTAAGGGTATATCTCTGAAGCAACTAATGACTTCTAGACGCTCTAACTCGTTTGTTTCTGATATTTTACCGTTAACCCTTTTCCCGGGAAAGATTTGGCGGGAATTTCCCGCTACCATGATGATTCCATAAGATCGAGGGGTGGGGGGTAGATCGCATGTGCACAACGCGGCAGAACCCAGGTTAGCGTTTCTTGGCCGCAACCACCCGCGGCATCTGCTCTGGAGCTTTGTCAGGAGGAAAGTTCACACTTAGATATTCGATAAAGCTGTCACGGTCGGCGGGATCCACCACCGCGCCCCACTTAATCATCTTATCGACTTCCTTAGTCCACGCAGCTTTACTAAGTCGCTGCTGGCTGATGATGCGCGACTCGTGACACTCCGTGCATGCGGTGGTGACTTTAGCTTGCGCCGGTCCGGCAGGCAGTTCGGGAGACTGCGCACGCAGCAAAGGCAAGCTGCACAACGCCAGCAGAGAAATAGCGAACATGGCGACTCGCAGGCTACGCTTCCACATGAATTTTCACCCGATCAAAAGCGTTGTAAAGATATCCGCTGGGATTCCACTCGGCAATCTCCGGCTGGGTGCGGCCCTGGCTGTCCGTAGCCCGCGACAGGATGGTGTAGTCGCCCGCCTTGGGAGCTTTCCAATTGTGACTCCACAAGCGCCACGCGTACTTAGCGTGGTCGCGGCCGAGTTGCGCCGCTTGCCAGGTCGCGCCCGCATCGGTAGAGATTTCCACTTTCACAATGTCCGCTTCCCCGGCCCAGGCAGCGCCATGAATGTGAATCGACCGCGATTGCGAAGTTGACTCATCCACGGGTCCAGCAATAACCGACTTAACATTGAGTGCGGTCAGAGGATGAGTGTCGTCTAAGTTTAGCGGATCGCCCGGCTTCAGTCGATGGTTAGGCATTCGGTATCCCGGCTTCATGAAGTTACCGTCGAACTCTTTGTCAAGCACTTTGATCTCACTCAGCCACTTACAGGACGCCGCGCCAATCCAGCCGGGGACAAGGGCGCGCGCAGGGAAACCGTGATGCCTGGTCAGCGGCTCACCGTTCATGCGCATGGCAACGAGAGTGTCTTCGTCGCTGGCTTTCTCAATCGGGATGCTTCGGATAAACGGCGGCACTTTGCCGGGCACTTCATCCAAACCATGAAACATAACGTGCTTTCCGGAGGCTTTCACACCGGCTCGTTGCAGAATGTCGTGCAAACGTGGGCCGCTGAAGCGCGCCGTACCGACGGCTCCCTTCTGCCATTGCACGCCGGGAACCTGGGGACGTTGAAACGCCCGTCCGTTGCCCGCACATTCCAGAGTGTTAGTCACCGTGTGCGGCTCCATCCTGACCAAATCGGCGAAGTTCAAAGTCAACGGTCTCTCGATCTCGCCTGAGACTTTCAGTTCCCAGGTTTCTGCGTCGAGGGTGCTGGGCTCGTGCATGTGATTGCGCACGAAGAAATGCGGCGCCGGGGTAATCCATGAATCGAAGAATTCGGGAGGCATTTCCAGGTCGAGGAAGCGAGCCGAGCGCACGATCAGGCCATCTTCGCCCGGTATGACAACCGGAGCATTCTCCGCGGCCCAATCGAGCAAGGGATGAATAGCGCCCGCCGCCGCGACCACTCCCGAGACTCCTTTAAGAAAACTTCGCCGCGAAACCATGTTCCCATCCCTCTTGGTCACTACCTATCTTAAACAGAAATCAGACAAAACCGGCCACGGATTTGACGAATCTTTCGATCCGCGACAATCCGTGGCCAAGATTTGCCCTCGTGTTAGAACGCGTAGATCAAGTCGAACTGAAACCGGTTCAAATACGGTTCCTGCTGACCTGCCTTTGTGATGGTGGGAACGCTGGTGTCCCAGTTATTGAACAGCGCAACGTTGTTTTCCAGATACGTGTTCAGAGCACGACCACGCCACCACGTGAAGCCGGCAGTCGTATTGGCGCGCAATTTCCATAACGCGTAGATACGGTTCTGCAGGATGTTCGTGGGGGCACGTTGGTCGCTCTCAACAAACGAAGCGATGGCGGCATCCTGCTCTTCGCGGGACCAGGCGTAACCAAATTGAACGTCGTTCTTGTTCTTGGTCTGGCCCAGACTGAAATCAAACCCGTACTCCTTGTTCTGGCTGCCGAGGTTGGTGAGAACGACGCCCTTGGTGTTAAGCGGATGCGACGCGGCATCGGGGTTGTCCAGAAACTCGACCAGCAGGTTGATCGGTAAGCGCGTAATTCCATCCTGAATCTGGTTGTTCAGGATGAAGTCCACGTAGTTGAATTGCGAGTAAAAATGCACCACTCCATTGGAATCAGTGAAAGTGGCGTTGGTCATGCCATTGGGAGCGAATACGCACGGTGCGAAGCTGGGAAGGCCGTTCCCCTTGGCGCAACCCTGACCCTCGCCCGGGACCGGAATTCCAGTTATCGGTTTGGTAGCGCCCGCCGGCAGGTACCCGGTGCTGGTGGCTCCGGTGACGAACGCACTTTCACTCAGCAGTGCGTCTGGACGATTCCACTTCAAGCTCAGAAGGGAGGGAGTGGCGGTCCAGGGTCCGACCTGAAGTTTTGCCGAAACCTGAGCGCCTAACGCATAGGAGTCTTGCGACGCAACTCCAGATTTCCCGCTGACTTCGTTGTATAGGAGCTCAATGGCTTGCGCCGTGACATTCTGCACCGGTCCAGAGAAATTAAACGAGACTTTTTCGTCGAATCCCTCTGGATTCAGATCGGGATCGAAGGTCACCGAAGTCCGTTGCCAGGGATAAGCGAACTTGCCACCGGTAAGAGAAAGCCATTGATGGGCCACTGGGTTGTAGGTGATGTATCCACGGTCCAGCCCGATGGTCTTGCGATCAAAGGCGCCGCTCAGGGTCTCGTTGGTGGTTGTGGGATTACCGAGAGATCCTGTAGCGATGGCAATTCCGCCGATGAAGTCTTCATTCAACTGGCCATCAATTCCGAAGCGGACGCGAATACGCGCCTGGTTGAGGTCGGGAACACCCTTCTGGAAGTAGTCTTCACCCCTGATGCGGACGTCGCCACTGAAGCGGAAGCGCCCCAGCGCGGCTTGCAGCGCGCTGATTTGTCTGCCTTCTTCCTGCGTCTGCGTGCTGACTGCGGCAAGAGCAGTGGTTGCTTCGACGGCCTTGGAAGAAGCCTGTTGAGCTACTTTCTGGGCGTCGGCCGCCGACTGCTGCGCCTGGGTCGCCGCGCCCTGAGCTTGATCCACACTGCTCTGGGCCTTCTGGGCACTGGCATTGGCCTGTTGTGTGGCATCGAGTAATTGCTGTACCTGGGATCTTAACTGCTCGAGTTGCCGGTTTTGCTGCTCGGTCTGGCGTTGTTGCGCAGCCAGAGCATCGCGGAGCGCTTGAACTTCCTTCGCGGTGACGGTTGTTGGCTTGGTGGTTGTTTTCGCGCTGGCCTTGGGGGAGTCTGTCTGCGCTGAGGCAGTCACCGCCAAGACTAGTACGATGAAAGAAACTAGCGATTTCATTGTCATTTTCTCCTGGATAGAAACTTACGGGTCGGCGCGGGGCATTCGCCGAAACCGAAAACCTATACGTTACGTACACTTCCTTTTTTCGAGATCTTCATACCCTCGTGCAGCATGTCATTAACCCTTATTTTGTTAATAGAGATTACAGTCATGCCAAAAATCAAAACCAGTTGGTATCCGGTTATTCCTTGTCAGCAGCTTTGCAATTCTTGGAGATGGTGCGGATGTCCGTCTGGATGTTGGCCACGCGCAACGGAACGCCATCAACACCGTGTATGGTATCGCTGGGATTACTGCCGGCCTTGTCGGGATTCACGCCGGTCTTGATGGTCCCAGGGAGGATTGTCCCTTTCACCTCAACCTGATGGCGTAAATAGCTGTCGAGTTTGTTGCCTACGCCTTTTAGCACATAGACCGAGCCACTATTATTTTCAATGACGATGTAGTTTCCCCGCTGACCCCGGAGGCAACCGCGAACGGTTGCAACATTCGACGCCGGTGCTGGACTGTTGCCACCGGACGTATCCGGCGCAGCTGGCGATTGCTGTGCGAATGCGCCCATCACTAACCACGCAAACCCTAACACTACAATGAACATGCGATTCATACTTTGTCCTCTTTCGGAATGGTTATTTGAATTTCGCTTTCTTAAGGGCTGGCGCCGGCATTCGCCGGAACCGAGAACCCGTACGTCTTCAACAAATTCACAATCTCGGGAGACTTCACAAAAACCAGAAACGCGCCGGCCGTTTCTTTCTGTTGCGATGACTTCAGGATTACGGCTGCTTGTTCTATCGGGGGATAGTCTTCGGCCGGGATTTCCGCATACCTCCCTTTATCCTTCAGCGCTGGCGCCAGCGCCAAAGACAAAGCGACGATGCCGATGTCCGCACTGCCGGAAACGACAAAGGTCGCGGTTTGAGAGATGTTCTCTCCCAACACAAACTTGCCGGCGACCTGGTCGTACAGTTTTTCGTGCCGCAGGGCAGCAACCGCCGCCCGGCCGTAAGGCGCGTGTTCGGGATTGGCAATGGCGATTTTCTTGATAGCGGGATCCCGCAGCACTTGCAGGCCGATCTTAAGATCAACTGGCGATTGCTGCGGCGCCCACAGAACGATCTTGCCGGTGGCGTATTCGTACAAGGTTCCCGGCTCGGCGAGGCCCGCGGCGTCCAGCTTCTTGGCGTAGTCGAGGTCGGCCGAGAAGAACAAGTCGAACGGTGCTCCGTTTTGAATCTGGGCAAAGAAGTTTCCGGACGATCCGAAGATCAGTTTGACTTGCTTTCCGGAACTTTTCTCAAAGCGGGCAGCAACATCCTGAAACGCGAACTGGAGATCGGACGCGGCGGCAACGGTGATGGTTTGCGCGCAGCCGAGCGAAACACTGGCGACTAAGAACAGCACAACATTCACACACAGATTGCGAATTTTCACGGAGCACTCCTTTTTGAGGATGGTTGGGAATTCCATCCAAGGCTTGCGGCAAAGAGAACCAGCCTGGGGAAGGCTGCAACAGGGACCGTGAAGCGGCCGGCGACTGCGCGAAGGCAGACCCACCGTGCTTCCCTGTTCACTCTGCTTCGAGAACCTTGGTTTATCCCATCCGGGAAGTACCCGTCAAGCGCTCGGCGGAGCAAGCGGGGCCTCCGCCCCGACCACGCCAGATCCGTCTTATATTCGGCATTCATAATTTACATTAAGTCTATGGACTAAATAATAGTTTGGACGCTGCCCCAGCCCCGCGAACGAAAATGCCTTGCCGGAGAACCCAAGCGAAAGCGGGGAGTGTGCGCGCTGCTAAGTTGCCGGAGCCAACCCCCATTTGTGCTGCAACCGGCGTTCAATGGTCTTGAACACCAGGCCATCGACCAGATATCCAATGGCGACAATCAGAATCATCACCGCAATCACCTGGCTCATGTCATTCAGATCGCGCCCCATCATGAGCAGCTGTCCCAACCCCAAGCTTACGAAAATCATTTCGCCCGAGATCAATGAGCGCCAGGCAAATGCCCACCCCTGCTTCAATCCAGAAAGGATGTAAGGCAGACTCGCTGGCAGCAGCACATACCAGAACAGCTTGAGCCCCCGCGCCCCGAGATTGCGACCGGCCATGCCGTAGATTTTCGGCATCTGCTGGCGTCCGGTTTCCATAGCGATGGTGACTGAGAGTAGTGAACCCATAACTACCACGAACAGGATCGCTTTCTCCGTCAGCCCAAACCAGAGCACGGCCAGCGGCAGCCAGCAAATACTGGGCAGACTCTGCAAACTGACCAGCAGACCGCCCATGGTTTCTTCCAGGAATTTGTTGCTGGCGACGCCCAGGCCCAGCACCATTCCTAGCACCACCGAAAGGCTGTATCCGATTAACATTCGCTTCATGCTGACCGCAATCGCGATCCAGAAACTGTGGTCGGCGAAGCCGGCCCACAGTGAGTCCATCACGCCCCGCGGAGTTGGGAAGACGTACGGTGGCCAGATCTTCAGTTTGGCCAGGACAATCCACACCCCGACCAGCACCGAATAGAAGATGGCGTGTTTAGCGAACCGCTTCATGACCGTACTGCTCCTCCAGGGACTTGTTAATCTCTTCGCGAAGCTCGTTCAGAATCTCGCGCGCACTCTTGGCCACGGTGACGTCTTCGAGCTGTCGTGGCCGCGGCAAGTCGATCATGAACTCACGCTTGATCCGACCGGGACGGAAGGTGAACAATGCCACACGATCTCCTAACCGCACCGCTTCGCGCACGTTGTGGGTCACAAAAATAATGGTGCGCCCGGTTTCCGACCAGATGCGCTCCAACTCGTCGTGCAGCAGGTCACGGGTTTGCGCGTCGAGCGCTGCGAAGGGTTCGTCCATCAAAAGCACATCGGGCTCCGAGGCCAGCGCCCTAGCCAAGGCCACCCGTTGCCGCATTCCTCCCGACAATTGGTGAGTGTAGCTGTCCTTAAACTGTGCCAGGTGAACCAACCGCAGGTAGTAATCGGTTTTCTCATTGCGCTCGGTTTTGGAGATGCCTTTCATCTTCATGCCAAACTCGACGTTTTGCCCGACAGTAAGCCAAGGAAAAAGACCGAGCTCCTGGAAAATGAGAATGCGATCGGTTCCTGTCCCTTCGACCTGTTTGTCGTCTATCAGGACCTTGCCGGAAGTGGCCGGCTGCAAGCCCGCGATTAGGTGCAGGAGAGTAGATTTGCCGCAACCCGATGGACCGACAATGCAGAGGAACTCACCAGCCTTGACTTTGAGGTTGATATCGTCCAGAGCCAGTAACTGCGAGCCGTCATTCGTCTTGTAACTGAGCGAGATTCCATCCAGCGATACTTTGGGAGATCCATTGCCACGCAAATGGCGAAGCGGGACCACCAGGGTCGCGGTGCTCGGCCGGAGGCGCGTTACGGGTGCAGGGCGAATCGGGCAGCGATGATCGCTGGTTAACGGAGATTGGTGCGCAGCATTAGGTGTCATTGAATCGCCTGCTTCCCTTTTTCCTGCAAAACCTGGTTCAATGGGCCAAGCTCGTACAAACTGGAGAGATCTGGCAGCTGTTTACCGAGAAATCCAGCTTCATAAGCTGACTTCGCTGAGGTCAGCAGTGAACTGCGCAGTGGGTCATACGTAACTGTCAACCGTCCAAACGCTTCGTCCAGCACGGCGGGGGCAAGTGCCTTGCCGGTTTCTTTCTGAATCTGCTGGTTGAGAGTATTCTTGGCTTCTGCCAAATGGCCATTGATCCAGTCGGTGAGCTCAACGTGAGCCGCAAGCCACTGCTTAACCACCTCGGGATGCTCCCGCAGAAACTTGGGGCTCACAATAAGATTGGTGACTACGAACTGCCGCTGCGGCCACAAGTCGCGCTCATCCAGGAACAGATGGGCGTTGCCCTCATGAATCAAGCGCGTAGCCCACGGTTCCGGCGCCCACGAAGCGTCCAGTTGCTTTTGCAGGAACATGGTGAGCTGGTCGGGATTGGCGAGCGGGATCACCTGCACGTCTCCACCTTTGTCGGTCGGCTTCATGCCATGCGCCTTTAGCCATGCGCGTAACGCCACATCCTGAGTGTTCCCCAGTTGTGGCGATCCGACTCTCTTGCCATGAAAGTCTTCCGGCTTGTTGATTCCCGAATCGTTGCGTACCACCAAGGCTGCCCCACCGCTGGCGGCGCCTGCTATTACGCGTAGCGCTTCACCGTTTGAGCGCAAGTAACCGCTGATGGTGGGATTTGGTCCCACGTAGGTCATATCAATGGCGCCCGAGAACAGCGCCTCAATTGCTGATGGACCGGCGTTGAAACTCGTCCACTCGATCTTTACGCCCGGCCCAAGCGCTCTTTGAAACGATCCATTCGCTTTACCTACCATGGCTTGAGCATGGGTGATGTTGGGAAATGCACCCACTCGAATCACAGCCTGTGCAAACCCAGGGACTGCAATACAGATAAGCAGCAACCACAAGGGGGACTTCCTATTCATTTCGGCTCCGGCCCGGGTTACCGTGGACCACCATCGGCAAAACGCCGGCTTCGTCTTTTTTCTTACGGCCTTTCTTCGCACTTGGTGACTTCGGGCCCACAATGTCGGCTAGCGTGGTGTTTTCCAGAATCTTCGCGGCGGCATCGCGAACGTCCAGGAATATCTGGTACAGCTTGCGGTGTTCGGCATCGCGATCGATAAGAGTGCGTAACTGCTCGGCATCTCCGAACGGGGCGAGCGGGCCGTCAATCAACCGGATAATCTCACTGAGGTGAATCTCACCCGGCGCGCGCCGCAACTGGTACCCACCCTTGGCGCCGCGTGCACTCTCTACGATGCGGGCATTCTTCAGTTCCAGCAGAATCAGTTCCAGAAACTTTTCCGGCAACGCTTCTTCGTAGGCAATATCGCGGATGCGAATTGCACCCTGGTTATAGTGGCGGGCCAGCATCATCATGGCCTGCAGTGCGTACAGTCCTTTTTGAGAAATCTTCATGGCTTGGCAGTATGCCATAAAACTCTATGGCTTTAATAGAGTTTATTGACTTTCATTGGGTTAGCAAGCTCACAGCCAATTTAACCGCGAGAGGAAGCACCGTAACTACTTATTAATAAATGGTTTGGGAGTAGCCGAGAGAAATGTCGCTGTTGTACAACTGCATTCCTTTGCACAAGAGCGACACAGGAAGGTGCAGAAAGGCCACAATTTACGTGAAACGCTACACCACGCGAAGCACTTGCACGGTGATGTTGTCCGGCCCTCCGCGCTCCCGCGCCAGGTTGACCAAAGCGCGGCAGGCGGTGACAGGCGGGTTCTGCAGCACGGCTCGCTGTAGCTCCAGATCGGTGACCTGGCCCCAGAGTCCGTCCGTACACAACACGATGATGTCTCCTGTTTTCAGTGCGACGGGCATCTCCGGGGCTTCGACGACGATCTCCGCTCCCGCACCCAGCGCGGCGGTAAGAATGTTCCGTTGGGGATGCGCTTCGGCCTCTTCGGGAGTGAGAACTCCGCTCTCCACCAAACGGCCCACATAAGAATGATCGTGGGTCAGGCGCGTGACTTCATCCTTATTGATCCGGTACAAACGGCTGTCGCCGACATGGGCATAATAAAGACCGCTGGCGACGACCACGGCCGCCGTGGCGGTCGTGCCCATTCCCCGCAACTGTGGATGAGCCGCAGCATAGCTTTGAATACGCTTGTGGGCTTCGTGAAAGCCAGCAGTCAGTAGAACTTGCGGATCGGTTCCGGCGGTCTCGGCGTAAGTGTCCTGAATGACTTCTACCGCTATGCGGCTGGCTTCCTGACCGCCTTCGTGGCCGCCCATGCCGTCGGCCACCACCGCCAGCCTGCCCTTCTGGGCGAATTCCGCTTCACTAGCCGGCTCCCAATAGGAAAAGCTGTCCTCATTGTTCTCGCGCTGGCAACCTAGATCGCTCAGGCTGGCCACTTCAATACCCGGTCGAATCGGCATGAAACTTCGGATTATACCTTGTGGACGGGAATTGTTGCCGTCATGTCGACGGATCCGCAGGCGAAGCGGCGGCGCTCAAGCACCCTAATGCCCATAAACTCCGAAGGAGAGATAGGAGCACTGCTGGTCGTTCAGACCTCCCACCTCACATGCGGGCTCCCATTTGTATCCGAAGTAGTCGGAATTGATGTAAAGCCTCAGGCTCGGTTCAAACTGAGTGTTGATGCCATTGGTCTGCTGCGTCGTATTGTCAACGAAAAACTGTATGTTAGCGCAGTTCTCGTTGTTGGAGTCGGTGCACTGCGAGGAAAGATTCAGGTAGTACCCACCTCCGTTGCGCACAGGTATCGGCGAGGTGAACATCACCGAAGTCGCGTACTCCACATAGCCAAACGGCATTCGGCCCGTGGGAACTGCGGTCTGCGGCCCGCTGCCGTGCACCAAGTCAACTCCGCCGTTTCCCGGGGTGATGTCTCTACGAATATCATACGTCGCCGTAGGCGGATCGAAAATGGTTCCGGTTTGTATATTCGCGACTTGGTTGAACAGGAGCCCGGTGATTATTAAGCTGATGCCGTTGGGGGCGCCTACGCAGCCATAGGTGGTGGTATCCGGCACCATCAGGGTGTTGCCGTTGGGAAAGGCATATGCATTGGGATCGTTCGGAGTGATGTCGCCGCCGTAGAAGATCAGACGGGGGGCAGATGGGTTGCTCACGCTGGTATTTCCGTGGAAATCTGGGCCACCGTTCCCGCCCAAATGAGTGACTGGGGCTTTGAAATCTTGCGCTAAGACCATAGTGGCAAGCAGGGTGACCAGGGTTGTTGCGAAGAAAAAGCTCTTCGATGTCATTTTGGACTCCAGGAACGGTCGTTTACTGGCCCCGCCAGCGGAACAAACTATACCCCTAAAAATGCTGGCCCGCCCAATAAATTCTGCTGTTTTCGCGAGTTTTTGGGGCCATTCTTACCAAATAGTACGAACTACACGCGACCGGCGGATCTCGCGGTCCGCAGTGAGCAAAGGCAGGCCTTCAACCAAGGCGGTGGCTCCAATAATGCGGTCCGCCGGATCTTTGGGGTAAGTCGCTGGAAGTCCGAGGACGCGCACGCATGCGCCACCACTGATGGGCAGAACAACGAACCGCTCTTCAACTTCGCGCAAGAAAGACTCGAGACTGACTTCGAGGTGGAGGCGTCCCTTTTTCGAGAGTGTTGTCAGCTCCAACAAAGTAATGTCGGAGATGGCTAGCCCATCCCCGTCCTGACGCGCACGGTTGATGGCAGTTCTCGCGTTCTTTGAAAGGCGAGCTTGGTCAAAGGCCAACCAAACGACAACATGCGTGTCCACCAGAATCATTTGAGTTCGCCCCACTCTTCGTCCGACAGAACCGGGGAAACGATATCGCCCGCAATGGAACCTTTACCTGCCATGAAGTTGTAGATGTCGTCCGTGTTCTTGTCGGCAGGGACGAGCTTCGCCACCGGCTTACCATGTTTCGTAATGACCACGGTTTCGCGCTTCGCCTGAACTTCATCCATGACGGCCAGGCAATGCACTTTAAAAGAACCTGCTGCCATTTTCTTCATATAACTCCTCGATCATAGTCATTGTACCATAGTCATATTTGTTCGTCGCCGCCAGATGACATTTGTCACTGTCCGCGGATGATGATCTCCACTGGTGCCGCAACCCGCAATCTCCGAAGATGAGCTTGCCCGGTTGATCCTGAACCGCCGGGCAGGAATGAGGTAGCCAGAATGCTTGCCACCATGCCCGAAATCCAAGAACTTCGCGACGTGCGGTCTCATTCTTCGCGAACCGTAGTCGCACAACTGCGGCAAGTCAACAAAACGTTCGGAGTAGTGCACGCGCTGCGCAACCTGGATTTCTCCGTGCGCGCCGGCGAACTACTGGCGCTGCTCGGACCGAATGGCGCCGGCAAGACTACGGCAGTCAAACTCTTTCTGGGGCTGATGCGGCCCACCGCAGGAACAGTCAACGTTTTCGGCGGAAATCCCATCCATGCTGAAGTCCGCACCCGGATTGGGGCCATGTTGCAGGTCGCCAAGGTACCGGAAACATTGAAAGTGCGGGAACACATCGATCTGTTCTCTTCTTATTATCCTCGCCCGCTGCCGCAGGCGGAAACTGTGGCCATCGCAGGATTGCAGGAGATCAAAGACCGTCCTTTCGGCGAACTTTCCGGCGGACAGAAGCAGCGTGTGTTATTTGCCCTGGCCCTGTGCGGCGATCCCGATATTTTGTTTCTCGACGAACCCACCGTCGGCTTGGACGTCGAAGCCCGGCGACTCCTTTGGGAACAGATTCGCAAACTGGTGGAACGCGGCAAGACCATCCTGCTGACCACGCATTATCTGGAAGAAGCGGACGCGCTGGCCGACCGCGTGGCTGTGATCAACCGCGGCGAAATCATCGCGGAAGGTACACCGTCCGAGATCAAGGCCAAGACTTGCGGACGCCGCATCCGTTGCGTAAGCAGTCTGGACATCGAGACGTTGCAGAGCTTCCCCGGCGTAGCAGAAGTAAAGAGGGACCGCGACGCTTACGAGATCCGTGTGGCCGAAGCCGAGCCGGTGCTGCGCGAGTTGTTACAACGCGACTCCACCATACACGGCATCGAGGTAGTTGGCGGCGGTCTCGAAGAAGCTTTCCTCGCCCTCACTCAAAACGGCAATTCCCAACCACAGACTTCAGGGAGGCAATGAAATGGCAACCGTTGCGACCACTATCAACTCGCCCACTCTGGCGCGGCCCTTTGGCCAGACTCTGACCATTTACGCCAAAGAGATCAAATTCGAATTTCTAACCCGCCTGCGCTTGCGGGCCTTTTCGCTTTCGACCATCGGCTTCCCGGTAATGTTCTACGTATTGTTCGGCCTGGTGCTAAACGGAAAAGAAGCCGCGGTAAACGGCACGCACTTTGCCACTTACCTGATTGCAACCTTCGGCACCTTTGGAGTAATGGGAGCGTCATTGTTTGGCACGGCCGCGGGATTGGCATCAGAGCGCGGCCTGGGATGGCTGCAAGTGAAGCGCGCCAGCCCCATGCCGCCATTCGCCTACTTTGCTGCCAAAGTAGTCATGAGCATGATCTTCAGCGCCGCCGTTGTGCTATCGCTATTTGCGTTGGGAGTCACTCTCGGCGGAGTTCACCTCACTGCAATGCAAGCCATGAAACTGCTGGGCATTCTGGTCCTGGGCTCGCTTCCCTTCTGCGCCATGGGATTGGCCATAGGATACTTCGCCGGTCCCACCTCGGCGGCGCCGATCATCCAGCTGTTTTATCTTCCGCTGTCGGTCTGTTCGGGACTCTGGGTTCCGCTGATGCTTCTCCCCAAGGTGCTGCAAGAATTAGCTCATTTTCTACCTCCATATCATCTGGCACAACTCGCGCTGGGAGTGGTGGGCGGGGGGCAGCCGGAATCGGCCGGGAGCCATTGGGTAGTCCTGATCGTATTCACTCTCATCTGCCTGGGCGTGGCCCGGATCGGGTTCCAGCGCGACGAAGGCAAGACTTACGGCTAGGAATTACAAAAAAGGAGTCTCCATGCGTACAAGAACCTGCAACTCGGCAATCTGGATTCTGGTTGGGCTCGCGATTCTGCTGCTCGTGTTTCGAGGCAGCATAAGCCTGTTGGCAGTGGTGGTTCCCGCATCCTTAATATTGGCGGGCGCCATAATGTGGGCGGGGAACCGCCATACCAACCTGACGCGCGACCACGAAAAGCGGTAGCCTAGAGCTGAAAATGAAAATTGTCACCAAGAACCTGGAGCACGGCTGGGCCTTTTACATGCCCCTGGCGTACTTCGGTTTCTTTTATCTACAGCCAATTTTCGAACATGCGAGCCGGAAGCAGTGGCTGCTTACCGTGCTCGGCACCGTCATCTTCCTGGCGCTTTACCTGGGCATCCTTTGGACAGATCGAAAGTCCTGGCAACTGGCTGGTTTGGGCACTCTGGTCGCAGTGGGCATGCTCTACGCCCCCTTTAATGGCGGGGCATCCTGCTACTTCATCTTCGCCGCCGCCCTGCTTCCTTATGTTGTAGAAACTGAGGCCGCCGTTCTGGGGCTGATCGGCACGATTGTGGCCCTTGCCGGGCTTGAGACATGGCTCCTGCACTTGTCAGGCTGGTTTTTATTTTATGCGGCTGGTCTATCCGTCGTAGTCGGGGCCACAAACATTTATTTTGCCCAGCGCACCCGTATGTACCATCGCCTCTCGGCCGCCAACGAAGAAATTGAGCACCTGGCCAAAGTCGCTGAGCGGGAACGGATCGCCCGTGATTTACACGACGTGCTTGGTCATACGCTTTCAATCATCATCCTGAAATCGGAACTGGCTGGAAAACTTATCGATCGCGATCCCGAGCGGGCCAAGGCCGAGATCGCCGACGTGGAAAAGACGTCCCGCGAGGCGCTGGCTGAAGTGCGAACCACCATTCGCGGCTATCGCGGCTACAGTTTGGACGCCGAACTCAAACAAGCCCAGGCCACTCTGGAAACCGCCGGCGTAAAGGTTAATTCTGAGTCGGCCGAGGTTGCTCTCACGCCCGTCCAAGAAAGCGTAGTTGCGCTGGTGGTGCGCGAGGCCGTCACCAATGTTGTGCGCCACGCCGGTGCGCGCAACTGCCTGCTGCGCCTGATGCCGGTCAACGGAAGCTGCCGTTTCGAAATACAGGATGACGGCCGTGGCGGTGGCGCGGTGGAAGGCAACGGCTTGCGCGGCATGCGCGAACGTATTGAAGCCCTGGGCGGCACTTTGCAACGGGAGACTAACTCCGGGACCCGGCTCACCATTGAGTTTCCGATCACTCCCACGCCAAGGAAAGAGACCTGTTGACCCTAGCCTCCAAGAACGGGCGCAAGACGATTCGTGTAGTCATTGCGGAGGATCAGGGCATGGTTCTAGGAGCGCTTGCCGCGCTGCTCGAGATTGAAGGCGATATCGGCGTGGTGGCTCGAGCGCGCAACGGCAAAGAAGCTCTGCGCGCCGTGCTGGAACACAAACCAGACGTCTTCATCACCGATATTGAAATGCCGGAGATGACTGGTCTCGACGTGGCAGCGGAATTGAAACGGCGGCACACTGGCACTCGAGTCATTATTCTCACCACATTTGCTCGTGCCGGCTACCTGCGTCGCGCGCTCGAAGCCGGAGCTTCAGGATATTTATTGAAAGACATGCGGGCGGAAGAACTCGCCGAAGCGGTGCGCCGCGTACAGCAGGGCTTACGCGTCATTGACCCGGAACTGGCCACCGAGGCCTGGGCCGAGCCTGATCCCCTCACCGACCGCGAGCGCCAGGTACTGCGCCTGGCCGGGGACGGCAAAGGTAGCGGCGATATCGCCGCCGATCTGAACCTTTCCGAAGGCACGGTGCGCAACTATCTCTCCGAAGCCATCAGTAAACTAGGCGCCGGCAATCGCGTAGAAGCCGCGCGCATCGCTCGAACCAAGGGCTGGCTGTAGATATTTTGCTTGTCTCCGCGAACTCCGCAACCGTTCTCTGCGATCCCCGCGTTTAAGATTCTGAGTTTGCCACCGGGCCGCGAACTAAGGCGTATTCCCTACAGTAAATGCTCCCTTGTTTTCTGGCTGTTCGGCGATATAATTTCGGCCTAAACGGAGTGGTTCAATGAAGACCAGAAAGACAATCCCCTTACGTCCCCAACTCGACAATGAACTCGGCACCTACGTCGCAGCCGCTCGCGCAACCGCAAACGCCAACCATGATCTGGCCGCCGCCGCCGCTATCTGTGCCATCGGACTAGGAAGTATGGCCATTGCGCCCATCGCCAATGCTGAAATCGTCTACACGCCCGCAAACCGGACCGTGGGCAACATCCCCAACGGTGCCTCATTTTTGCCGATCGACCTTAATAATGATGGCATTGTTGATCTCAGCATCTCGGCATACAACTTCGTTTCTTTCAGCTCAGGCGACCATGTATTCCATGATCTGGAAGCGCTCGCAAAGCCAGGCAACCTGATCCTTGCGACCACTCACCGCCTTATAGCCGCGGATGTGCCCGGACAGATTATCGGTTCCGTAACCGCGCGAGCGCGTTTTGAAGAAGATGGAGTGATGGCCACTTCTCGTTTTAACGGTGGGACGGGCAACACCTTCAGCTCAAGCAAGGGACTTTGGCTCCATGCGAAAAATCGTTTTCTTGGCGTCAAGTTCTTGATCAATGGAGAAACCCACTACGGTTGGGCTCGTCTGAATGCGACTGCCGGATTCGCTACATTGACCGGATACGCCTATGAAACCATCCCAGATAAACCGATCCCCGCAGGCGCGTTTGAGACGGCGCCTCCTGAATCAGGCGCAAACTCAAGCGGAGATCCGGGGAAAGATGCGGGAAAGAATTTGAGCTTCGTGCCCGCCTCTCTTGGCGTATTAGCGCGGGGTGCAGAGGGATTGGCGAAAGCGCGAACTCAATAACGGGGGAACCTTAAACCTGGTGAGCGCGGCAGGACTCGAACCTGCGACCCATGCCTTAAAAGGGCATTGCTCTACCAACTGAGCTACGCGCCCACACCCTTCCAATCTACACTAACCTCGCGCATCCTTCACCTGTTGCGGCGGGCTTGCCCAGATCTCCTCCGCGCTGCTGTACGATCAGGCTTGCGCGGCAGTGCGGTGCCAAGCGAAGCTGCACTTTGGGGTTTCATGGACTTCCTGTTGCTGCGGAACCTACCGCGTCACCGTCCAATTCACATTGATCGCATTCGGAGTCACCGTCCCCGCCGTCAGATTGCAATACTGGGGAAATGCGGGGGAAATGCGGGGACAGACGGAACTGACCCCAATTCTTGAGCCCGATCTGGAGATCTTAGCCGAAGGGCGGGCGAGAAAAAAATATGGCGGCGTCGGGCCGCAATCCGAATCCTCCCTGCTGTTTTTCCGGGATGGCTCGACTGATGGGGTCAGTCCCGTCTGTCCCCACATTTCCACAGATAAGAAGGCTGCCATCACAGCCGCCTTCATCGCACGTTTTGGGATTGGATTTGTCATCGGCGCGGCCCGCTTGCCGTGGCCCGGATGGGCAGTCGGACTATGCTTCGGTCTGCTCCTGAGCGTCCCCGATGCCCTCATCACAAAAGCCTACGGGCCGATGATCGGCATGGGCGCTATCGGCGGCACCATCATCGGAATCGTCGTTGGGCGGTTTGGGCGCTAATTTCAAAGTAGCCCACTGCCCTGCGTCCGGCCTATTTGACGCCCGCCTCTGCCGGGGTAAGATACCTCCGCGAGACAGCCGAATGGGCCCACACATCGGCGTAGGCCCATCAGAAGAATTAACTACGCTTAGGTTGCCGGACGCGCGAATCTCTACACTCAATTACGTTGGCGGCGCCGTGCAAACTCCGGTTACTAGGCCTTGAAAATCGAACAACCCGTTTGGGGGTTCGTTCGTAGTATCACCCCACCAATTAACGAACATTAAGTCCTGTAGGTGATACGTAAACCCATTTACGGTGTACGGGTAGTAGTACTGAGGCGTGGAGAAAACATCGGCGACCTCTAAAAACCCGGGGCAATCGCCCTGTTGAGGAACCATATTGTTATTGAAGGGATCGTCCAACCACTCGGCAACCTCGTGTGAGAGTGCGGCCACATCCTCCGCATAGCAAGGGTAAGCAGAAAAACAGTCCGTGTAATCGTTCCAGCTCGCTTCGATCAATGTCTGCGAAAGAGGCGGAGCCGATCCGAAAGTGTCGTGATACCCGGCAGAAGTACCATAGGTCGCAATACGATAGGTTAGAAAGATCGGTAGCACGTCTGGCGTGAAGCCGAGCTCCGAAACCAGCAGCCGAAGCTGGCCCATAAACCAACCCCGGTCGACCTGCCCAACGCACCCCCCCCAGCTGTAAGGCCCACTGTCGATCTTTAAAACCTGAAACTGCTCTAAGGGACTACTAGGTGGTGTAGTCAGAGCCTGCTCAGCTACCAATGGCTGCTGCACGTCTAGAATGACATGGTAGTTTGGATTGTCGTCAACACCATACCCCCAGAAGTTGGCACGTTGAAAGGCATCCGCATACTGCGTGGTACCGACATTAACACCGCCTACGTTGTATTGAGTGGTTGAATCGAAGATCGGCGATGCCAGAACATTCTGTATCACCGTTTTTCCATTTGGTTGGGCAGCAGTCGCCGGATCAAAAATGCTCTGTGTGCAAGGCGACACCTCTTCGCCCGCCAGGAACGTAATCTTGAGCGGGATTATGTAAACCTTAATGGGGGTAGGGCTGTTTGTTTGTGGGTTCGCTCCCACCATAGTAAAACTGTAGTTCGTGCTACCAACTGTGAACGAACCCGTCCAAGTCGGCAATCCCTGGGCAGATGCGCACAGGGGACTTAGAATGAACAAGAACGCAGGTAGGACAGCCAGCAAGATCGAACTTTTACGCATAATCCGTTCTCCTGCGACCGACATTGTTCCGAGTGGACCAACATTATCAGTCAAGGGGAAACGGGCTGTCAATGCGGTCTTAAAATCGTTGAAACCATCAGGCAATTACACTCATTGACCCATTTTGCCCCATCACTGACCCGTGGAGCTTAGGCCGAAATTTCGACCGGAGCCGGGGTGCTTCGCAGGGGGCACTGAATAGACACTGTCCATCTTGACTGGAAACGCGGCTAAAGGGCCGCGTGCGCCCGCCAGAATGCGCTGTGCCGCGCAGCCGTAGCGCCGACAGCAAATTGAAAGCCAAACACCTTCCCGCTTGCCTCGTATCAGCTCTCGCATCTTCTGGAACGCGATACTTAGCTGATTCAAAGACATCGTCAGCAGAGTCTAGAAAGCTATCAGATGATAAAACTCCTCGCGGCGGAACACTGTAGACGGGAGCTAACGGCAATTCAGCGGCAAGGACATGCTCAAAGTTTTGGATGCTTTGGTTGATGCCAGCGAGTATGAGACTCACGCCGAGATTAGAAGGCGAGTCTTTGTCGATAACTTCGGCGAAAGTATCTACCCTCGGATTATGTTCTGAGAGGCATCAATGGAGGCCTTAAGGTTTATTCCCACGTTGCCTGCCTGAATGAGTAATGCTCGTACCCTCGTTGAACGTACGGCCATTTCGACGGGAGGGGAGGAAGAGGCCAACGCTTCCAGCCGACGCATGGCCGCCCCGAGTGAGTAAAAAAAATAGCAATTAAGTCGATCCATGACAGTGTCCACCAATTCTCTTTGGAGTAGCCAATTGAAGCGACGGAAACCGCCGACAGCAATCACCGCCGGGCAGATCACAACTCAGGGGTGGGCTCTAGCGTCTGCCCGGCTTGCGCGGTCGGCGTTTGTGCTTAGCGTACGCGCCTTTCAAATTCTTTTTCTTGGCCTTCTTTGCGGGTTTCGTTTCTGCTCTTGGCGCGTACACTGCTTCTCTAAAATTGTGTTCGCCTAACTCCGCTTCGGTGAAATACCCTCGGCGTGCCAGCTCGTCCGGGACTTCCAGCGAGTGAAGTTCGTTATTTGTGAAGGCAAAGTCAGCATTGCAAATCGGATTGTTGCAGTTCTTACTCCGTGGGGCCTGGGTATCGAGTGGTGGGATTATTACCTTGACTGAGCAGCTAGGACATTCAAAAACGCTTACTCTTGCCATTTTCACTCCCTTCCGATCTTTAGCGCACAATTCAGCGCACAATGAGTGCCGACTACCAGCCCCTAACCCCGATAATCATGATGGAATCCGCTCGGAAGTGATTGATCCGCCGTAGGTGCGTGTCAGAGCAGCCTATTAAAAGGGCATTGCTCTACCAACTGAGCTACGCGCCCACACTCTTCCAATCTACACTAACCTCGCACATCCTTCACCTGTCGCGGCGGGCACGACGATGCGATCCGCGAGATCAACACCGGAAACATTCAGACTCTCTTTCGAGCGGCCCATGAAGACATCCGTGCAGTACCAAATTGTACAATGCCGCTCCGCAGGTCGCGATTGAAGGCCCGGTCCGCTAATGACAGAATAGGGCTCTACGAATTCAGAGGTGTCCTATGTCTGGTTTCAGAACGACAAGCTCGCTCCTGACTTTACTACTGCTCTGCTGCATCGCGCCCTACAGTCATGCACAGCTGGTCACCGTGGACGTTCCCGGCGCCACGGAAACCGACTGCACTGACATCAATAAGAGCGGCATCGTGGTCGGATACTATGTCGACTCCGGCGCAGCGAACCACGGCTTTGCCCTGATTAACAAATCCTTCCGCACCTTCGATGTAACCGGCGCCCAAGCTACTTTCTTATATGGGATCAACGACCTGGACCAAGCGGTGGGGTGGTACACCGACAGCAAGTTCATTACTCATGGATTTCTGTACATAGCAGGCAAGGTGACGACGCTCGATCCTCCCGGCTCTGCGCTCACCAACGCCTGGAGCATCAATAATTCAGGAACCATCGTGGGCACGTTTGTGGATGGCAGTGGGCTGCACCATGGGTTCACCTATTCGCACGGCACTTACACCACCTACAACGCCCCGAACGCAATTCTCACCGCCATCACTGGGATCAACACTTCCGGTCAAACCGTCGGATTCTACGATAATTCCGACGGCAACCAGCTTGGTTTCGCCCTGTTCAGCGGAAAGTTTTATTCGCTCGAGTACCCCGGAGCGGCAGACACCCTGGCCACCCGAGTCAATGACGGCGCCGAAATTGTGGGCTACTACGGCGCCGAGGGACTGGGCCCGTTCAGTGGTTACATGGAGAGTGCGGGCGTCTTTACTACCGTCAATTTCTCGGACGCCTCTGACACCCGCGTGCTCGGTCTCAACAAAGCTGGGATCGTAGTCGGACGTTATACCGACTTCGCCGGCGTGGTGCACGGCTTCATGGGCACTCCCTAGGCAGACTCCGAAGACGGCAGTCTCGCGTTATCCTCCAGAACATGACTTCACTAGAGAAAGTACGATTTCACCGCATCTGACCATCCCATCCCCCTAATTTGACCAACCCCGCGAGATGCCCTGTCTGGCAAGGAATTCGGGCATAACAGCCCTTGACAGCGGCCCAACCCGTGACTAGGATGGGTCGCCAAACATCCCAGGAGGCTTTCCAATGCCAAAGAACAAGATCGGATTGCTTGCCAGTTTTCTAACCATTGCCGTTGCTCTCACTTTGAGTGCCCTGCCAGCCCGGGCGGCATTACACACGGTTGATGTTCCCAACGCAACTGAGACCGACTGCAATGACATCAACACCGCCAATACCGTCGTCGGGTTCTTCATCGACTCCAGCGGCGTTACCCACGGTTTCGTTTTGGTCGGCAAGAAACTCACCACCGTAGATGTTCCGGGTTCGACAGCCACGTTGCTGTATGGTCTGAATAACCATAACGAGGCGGTTGGCTGGTATACCGACAGCTCGGGCATCACCCACGGCATGAAGGTCAATGCCAAGCTGAACGTAACCACCATCGATCCTCCAGGAGCGGCTACCACCAACGCCTGGAGCATCAACGACGCAGGTGAAGTCGTTGGCGCTTATATCGACTCCGGCGGCGTCTACCACGGCTTCACTCTCGTCGGAACCACCTATACCACCTTCGACGCTCCCAACGGATCGATTCTCACCGAATTCACCGGCATCAACAATCAGGACTACAAGGTGGGGATTTTTGACGACTCCACAGGTGTCGAGCATGGGTTCGCCCTCGCAGGCGAGCATTTCGTTCAGATTGACGATCCCAACGCCGACGGTGTGGTCACTGCAACCGACCGAGCGAACGACAACGATGAATACGTTGGACTCTGGGGCACCAATGTTGATGGTCCCTTCAGCGGGTACCATGCAAAGAACAACGTTTTCACCACCATAACCTTCCCGGGAGCATTCGAGACCCGGACTCGTGGTATCAACAATGCCGGCATCGTAGTAGGCCGGTATACCGACCAGAATGGCTTAATCCACGGCTATGCTGGAACTCCGTAATTGATTCTTTCGATTGGAGGAGCGGAGAATCCGCTCCTCCAGTTTGATATTCCCTTCTAGAGACTAGCAACCGGCCAATAAAATCCGCGCAGGAAATCTACCACTGGCCAAGGTGCCGTCGGCTCCATGAGGTGGACTGATGTTTTGGCCCGCCGATGATGATTACCTGGGCATCGACCGTCAGGTTCCCTATCGTCACCTTGTACTTACACCGTGCGAAGTGCGAAACCGGGAGTTCATCCGCAATGGGAGCAGGAGTCGATTGGTCAAAATGAATAACTCCGCGAAAAGGCGTGCAGTCATCAAAATCAACCGTATAATTAGGTTTGTCCGGGGGAGTCGGCGTGTCGGTCCGCTTCCAAGAGACCTTGGTGTCTGAATACAAAGCGACGTCCGAAGGCGAAACTGTTACGCTGCTGCCCGACACCTCTAGACCCACCCAACACTCGTCATAATTAATCTTACCCCTGATGCACTGGTTGACTTCTCCCCAGGCGCCAGTCGCGAGAAGAGATACGCTTGCTGCCGTCAGCAATCCACCCAAGGCAACTCTCAGGCTCCGATACATGATCGTGCTCTTTATCATCTTTCTATCTCCTTTTGAGCGAAGCCTAAGGACATCCCTGCCAGAACTTGGTGGAGCTAGTCGGGATCGAACCGACGGCCTCATCGTTGCGAACGATGCGCTCTCCCAGCTGAGCTATAGCCCCACATTGTCCAGCCAACAAATCAGTTCAGGCAATTTTACCAGTCTCCGCAGCCGCAGACCAGACGCCCCTTGGAACTGCATTGCGGAGTCTCCTTGCCTTTTCGCTCTGGGCGATGTACAAACATCCGGTTCATGCAGAAGTACCTGTGCCTCTTCGTGCTGATCATAACGACTGCGGTCTCCGCGGCCGCACAAGCGTCTCCCAAACTTGCCGACCTCAAGCCCGACTACTCCAAGGAAGCCTTTGTCGACGAGGAAGATACCACCAAAGTTGTATTTGAAAATGACGGCACCGGCACCCGCGAAATCACCTTCCGCCTGCGCGTTCAATCGGACGCTGGAGTGCAGCGCTATAGCGTCCTCTCGCTTCCCTACCAGGAGGCGACGGAAACTGTAGAAATCATCTACGTCCGTGTCCGAAAACCCGATGGCACCGTGATCGTTACTCCGGCGGACAATATTCTCGACATGCCCTCGGACATCACTCGCCAAGCGCCTTTCTATAGCGATCAGCACGAGAAGCATGTGGCGGTGAAAGGTTTGAGCGCCGGCGATGTGCTGGAGACTCAAACTCGCTGGCACGTGACCAAGCCACTGATTCCGGGCCAATTTTGGATCGCCTTCAACATTTCCCACGACTTCATCATTCTGCACCAGGAATTCCAGATCAGTGTGCCTCGTGACCGCGCGGTCAAATGGAAAAGTCCGGCATTCAAGCCCGTGATTACCGAAGAAGCCGGCCGCCGTATCTTCACTTGGACGATGTCGCAGCTCGAACACCACTCCACCGATGAAGACAAGAAAGATCAGGAAGAGAAGGCCTATCAGGCTTCGCGCGGCAAACTGCCGCCGCTAGATATTCAGCTTTCCTCGTTTCAAAGCTGGGAGGAGATTGGCGCGTGGTACAGCAACCTGCAACAGGAGCGGGTCAAGCCCAGCCCTGAGATTCGCGCCAAGGCCGCCGAGCTAACCAAGAACGCCACGGACGATAACGCCAGGCTCCATGCCATCTACAACTACGTCAGCACCCAGTTCCGCTACATTGGCGTAGGCTTCGGAATCGGCCGGTATCAGCCTCATTCCGCGGCCGACGTGCTGGCCAATCAGTACGGAGATTGCAAAGACAAGCACACGCTGCTGGCTTCCCTGCTCGATGCCGTGGGCATAAAAGCCTACCCTGCCCTGATCAACAGTTCTCGCGAGCTTGATCCCGACGTCCCGTCTCCCGTGCAGTTTGACCATGTGATCACTGCAGTGCCGCAAGGGAAAGACTTCCTATGGCTCGACAGTACGGCGGAAGTGGCGCCGTTCGGATATCTGTTTAGCGTCTTGCTCAACAAGCAAGCCCTGGTCATGCCGACCGGTCAGTCCGCTCGGCTTGTAACCACTCCGGCGGACTTGCCATTCAAATCGCTGAGAACCTTCAATATCGACGCCAAGCTGGACGACACAGGCACTCTGGAGGGTAAAGTCGAACAATCCATCCAGGGCCAGGACGTCGACGTCCTGCTTCGGAAGGCATTCCGCAGTACCCCCGCTCAGCAATGGAAAGACCTGGTGCAACAGTTTTCCTACAACACCGGTTTTGCCGGTGACGTGAGCGAAGTAGTTGCCAGCCAGCCAGAAAAGACCGATGAGCCCTGGCACGTGAGCTACAACTACAAACGCAAAGAGTATCCTGACTGGGCTAAGCATCATCTCAGCCCTCCGCTTCCGCCCATCGCATTGCCCACCTACAGGGCCGACGACACCAAACCCACGGTCCCGGTCTGGTTGGGAGCAGCCAGCGAAACCGACCTTCGTTCGCAGGTCGAGCTGCCCAAAGGCTATACGCCTGTGCTTCCCAGTACGGTAAATCTGAAGGAGGACTTCGCCGAATATCACTCAACCTACAGCATCAAAGACGGCAAACTCGTCACGGAACGCCGCTTGATCACCAAGCTCCCCGAAATACCTGTCAGCGAATACGAGCGTTACAAGAAGTTCAACAAGGCGGTCGAAGATGACCACAATGCGTACGTGGAGACGTCAAGAGGTGGGACAAACTCTCAGCCTATGGGGTTGGCCGCCGCTATGGCCAAAATTCGTGCTTTGCCCAATAGTGCCAATCCGGCAGCTATGACGGCAGAGAACGATGCGAGGGAGGCCGCGCAACGCGGCGACCTGCAAAGCGCTCTTGCTGGCTTCAAACACGCGGTCGAACTAGATCCCAAGTTCACCCGCGACAGGTTGATGCTCGGGACTTTGCAAATGAACTCACACACTGCGGATGCGGCATTGGAAACTCTTCGCCGGGCCGTTGATTCAGATCCAACGCAGGTTTTATCTCTTAGAATCCTGGGTTATGCCTTGGCTAGTCTGAAGAAGTACGACGAGGCTGTCACAAACTTGCAGCGAATTATTAAGATTGCTCCAGACGACGTTGAAGCATCGGAGAACCTCGGTGCTGTCCTGGTGGAATTGAAACGCTACCCAGAGGCGGCGGCTGCCTATGAATCGGCCGTAGCACTCGACGCTCAGAACCCTCGTCTGTACGTGGCAATGGGTCGAGCCTACCTTCACGCCGGCGACGAAACCAAAGCACTGGCGGCATATAAGAAGACATTTGAGTTGAGTTCTGAACCAGTTATGTTCAACGATATCGGTTATGAACTCGCCGATGCCAATAAACAGTTGCCTTTGGCACTTCAATATGCGGAAAAGGCCGTACACGAGGAGGAAGAGGCATCAGCAAAGGTAACGCTCACTGATTTAAAATTAGACGATTTGCAATACACGACCAGCCTTGGCGCCTACTGGGACACATTGGGTTGGGTCTATTTCCGCATGGGAAATTATGAGAAGGCCGAGAAGTATCTCGACGCTGGCTGGACGCTGTTACAAGGACAAGACGAAGCTGAGCATTTGGCCGAAGTGCATAAGCAGCAGCACAAAAACTCCCATCCAGGTCCGGACCCGAACCTTCTGCGTACAACAAAACTTCCCCGGCTGGTGCCAGGGACCGCAAATGCCGAACTCTTTGTGATCCTAATCCGCGATCCGAAGAGTTCGAATGCCAAGGCTGAGGATGTTAAGTTCATAAGTGGGTCAGAAGAATTGCGACCCGCAGCCAAAACTCTAAGCACCGCCAATTTCAAATTCCCCTTTCCCGATGATGGTCCATCACGCATTGTCCGGCGGGGCATCTTGAGCTGCTATCCGGTTACTGGTTGCAGCTTTGTCCTGTACAACCTCAGCGACGTGCATTCTGTGAATTAGTTCCGAGCGTATAGCATCTCCGCGCTTCCCCTCGTACCCCAGTTCGCGCTATATTCACAAGCCGGTTCTTTTCGGAGGCATTCATGGCTACGCTACCTAAGACTGAAGGCAAAGTCCGCTGTTTTGGCGAGAACATTGAAAGCGATCTCGCTTCACGATTCCTGCGCGTAGTCGAAGTCGCAGCCATTGCTTCCGCGCACACCATGGGCCAGGGCGAACGCAAGTTATCTGACCAGGTAGCTACCGAAGCCATGCGCAAGGTCATGGACTCGATTCCCATGCGCGGCACCATCGTCATCGGCGAAGGCGAGCGCGACGAAGCTCCCATGCTCTATATCGGCGAAAAAGTGGGCGCGGCATTTCCCAACGGCATCGAGGTCCCGGAAGTCGACATCGCCGTCGACCCACTCGAAGGCACCAACCTGTGCGCGACCGGAGCGCCGGGAGCAATCACGGTCCTGGCGGCGTCGGAACGTGGCGGCCTGCTCAACGCTCCCGACTGCTACATGGACAAAATCGTAGTCGGTCCTTCCTGCAAGAACGCCGTGGAACTCGATGCTCCCGTGGGCGACAATCTGAAGAACATTGCCAAGCGGCTGGGCCGGGACGTGGAAGACTTGGTGATCATCGTACTCGACCGTCCCCGCCACGAAAAGCTGATTGCTGACATCCGCGCAGCTGGCGCGCGCATTCGCCTCATCGGCGATGGTGATCTCTCTGCCGGCATCGCCGCAGCCGTCATCGGTACGGGCGTGCACGCGGTCATGGGTTCTGGTGGAGCGCCGGAAGGCGTGATTACTGCGGCCGCGATCCGTTGCCTGAACGGTTACATGCAAGGGCGGCTGGTCATCGACAAGCCCGAGCTCGAAGAACGCATCGCGAAGATGGGTATCAAAGACAAGAAACGTATCTACGAAGCCGAAGACCTGGCTCCCGGCCAGCAACTCATCTTTGCCGCCACCGGCGTAACCGACGGCGCCCTCATGCGCGGCGTCCGCTTCTTCGGCGAGGGCACGCGAACCTCCTCCGTCATCTTGACCCTGCGGACCGGCAAAGTGCGTTTCATTGACAGCATCCATTTGGAGAAAGGGCCGGATGTGAAGGTCAGGTTCGCGTAGGAGAAATCGTAGGCGTAGGCTTAATCTTACGTCCTATATCTTTCATAGAAACGGATTTTCAATTTTCAACCCTTCAATCTTCCATCCATGTTGCAAGTCCTCGGTATAAAGCGTTTCGCATTGACTCTCCAAAGCCGCTGCCACGATGAGAGAATCGTACCAGCGTATGCGGTGTTTTCCAGTGATCCGCAACGCCTCAACGTATAGAGCGGGCGAAGAGTGGACTGCGAGCAATGGACGGAATACCGTGATCAGATATTGCTCCGCCTCGGCCACACTCATCGGCTCCTGGAAGCGGCGAAGGGCAACATTGAAGAACTCCTGCACCACCTGATAGCTTACGATTCCCTGCCCGGTGGCTGCGGCGTGTCGAACAAGCTGCGCGGCTTTCTTGGCTTTCGCGGGTGCGTTGGCATCGAAAGTATAGGCAAAGATATTTGTATCAAGAAAGAATCTACCGCTCATTCATCTCGTCCCTGTTATAAGGACCAGCCGAACGCACATGCTTGAGACGGCGCATCAGCGCATCCACGGCTGCACCTCCGCCTGCTCGTGCCGCGTACTGTTCCAGCCACTCACGAAAAGCCGCGTTTAGCGTCATGTGGCGGGAACGGGCCACCAGACGAGCCTGCTCAATCAGATCTTCGTCGGCGCTTAAAGTAATATTCTTCATACTAAAATAGTGTACACTATTATCGTGTAATAACAAACAATCTTAACATGTCGATCTCCGCCTGCTGCTTAATCCGGCGATTCGCGAAGCGCCACCGATTGTTCCGCCGAGGCGCTGGTACGGCCCTGCTCAGACTCGGAGAAAAGATTTCTGCAACGGAAGCTGGAAGAATGCCTACCATCTTGATCTGATCCGAATCGCCCGTCGTCAGCGGCTCTTGCCTCGAGTACGGGCTTGATTTTAGTCGCGAACGGACTATAATTTCCGCGAGCGCCGTAGTGAGGCGAGGTCCGCGAGTATCGTCCGAATCCTTCCGCAAGCCCTAGGAGGGCCCATGAAAAAGATCCCTTTTGCGTTTACGCTAGTTGCCGCTTTCAGCTTATCTGCCGTAGCCCAGGATGTTAAGGCCCCGACGCTGACCCTCAACGGGAATCGAAATGCCGCAGCTTGCAGTACACAGAGCGTCCGCCCACCTGTGGTTCCCAGCTTGTGCAAGCCTTGCGCCTTCTACGGAGGTGACCCCGACGGAAATGACCCTAATACCACGGCGTTGGCCAATGGCAACACGCTCTCGGTACCAAACACCACTACTTACGGAGCGGTCAAGATCCCGGCAACAACACGAGGAATGATCACTGGCATCCTGTTCATATCGGTTGCGGAAAGTTCCGGCGACTTCGATCCCGATATCGCTACCTATGACATTCGCACTGGCGTGTCGCAGGGAAACGGCGGAACCAGCGTGGCCAGCGGCAGCGGAGCCATGTCGTATTCGTTATACGGCCAATGCCCGATAGTCGCTTACCAAACCGCTGTAACCTTGACCTCTCCCTTGACGGTTACTCCAGGGACGACCTACTGGGTCAATCTATCCCCGCAGTGCACCGACTCGGGCAATCCCAACTGCGACACTCAGTTTTTTGTGTATAACACCACGCAGGAGGCGAATGGTCTGCACCCCGGAGTCCAGCCGCCCGAACAGATGTTCTTCAATTCTGCGTTCATAGGTTACAACTGGGCAAACTGGTGTTCTATTTTACAGAATGATCAAGCCTGCGCGCGGCTCTCGTTCGGCCTGATGGGCCGCAAGTAGGGCCTACTAAGCTCTACCTATTTAAACTCCTGCATCACCTCGGCCGGCACTTTCGGTGCTGCGGGAAAATCCACCGATACACCCTGCAACAACGCCACGGTGTTTTCTGACCGCTTGGTTCCGTCATGCACCGCGATGGTATGCGGTTTGCCCGGCTCGTAGCCCTCCCATAGCGAAACTCCTGCATAGGCACCGTCTTTGCGCAGGACGTAATACGTCATGTCTACGAAGCGGAGCTTATTCATGTCGTTGTTGTAATTGCGGACGATGCGCTTCAATGTGTCCATACCTGCCTCTTGCGGCGACATTCCTCTACGCATGTTCTCAATAATGGTGTGCGCTCCCGCGACCTTGATGTTCTCTTCTCCACTGCCGGTCGCGCCCGCCGATCCCACATCCTGATCGGTGTAGCACCCCGCGCCGATGATCGGCGAATCGCCCACGCGTCCCGGCAGCTTGTAGGCAAGACCGCTGGTGGTGGTGCAACCGGAAATCTCGCCTTTGCTGTTCAGAGCTGAACAATGAATCGTGCCGGTAGGAGGAAACAGAACTTTGCGAACAGCTTCCTGCCGTAATTCGGGCGCGATGCCAAGATCGGCAGCATGTTCTTCCAGCCGGCGAAACCGTTCCTGCCACAACTCAGATTGCGGCTTCGCGTCAGGCGCCTGCCAATGTGGATCCGCGAGCCCTGGCCCCCACCAGTCTTGCATCGAGTGGTATTCCTTCCAGAGCAGCCAGATTTTGCGCGAGTGGTCGGTCAGCAGGTTCTCTCGGGGAAAGCCCATGGCCACGGCGAATCGTTCCGCGCCCTCGCCCACCAACATCACATGGCCAGTGTCGGTCATCACTGCTTTCGATACCAAGGACACATTCTTAATATTCCTCACGCCTCCAACCGAACCGGCACGCCGGGTTGGTCCATGCATGCAACAAGCATCGAGTTCGACTACGCCTTCTTCGTTGGGTATGCCGCCCAGACCAACGCTGGTATCATTCGGATCATCCTCCGGGCCCTTAACAACCTTGAGCGCCGCATCAAGCGTATCTCCCCCAGCCGCGAGGAACGCGTAAGCATCGTCAAGATAAGCTAAGCCGTTGTGGGCGGATATCATGATGGGACGTTTGGCGGAGGAAACAGCCTCATTCTTCTTCGATTCTTGCCCGTCGCTTTTGAGATCGAGCAGCCCCAGTGACAGTGAACCTGCAACCGCAGTGCCCAGAAAGTCGCGGCGTGAAATCGTCATCTTGCCTCCGGAGTGTTTAGTGAAGCGTGCGCCAGAATATCACGCTGGGATGTTTGACACGATTTCTTGCCAAAGCTGCGGTCAGACAAGAACGCTCTTTGGAAAACGGCAGTGTCTCATGCTTGCATGCACCGGCTCAGGTTCCAGTAGCCCGCAGCAGCGTTCTGCTGTTCGCTTTGTCCCATCGCCCGGCTAACGGCGCCGAGTGGCGCAGATGTTCACGGGCGGTTGCAATGGAAGTACGCACATCTTCTGGGTTGCGGTCTGTGATGGTAGCGATCTCCTCTACCGAAAACCCCTCCACGGCATGTAAGACGAACGACTCGCGATCAAGACGCTGGGCTCCGTCGAGCGCCAGCTGTACCAAGGCAATCATTTCATCTGAAGAGGCAATGTCTTCCGGTGTAGCGGCGCGCCGATCCGCAATAATGTCTTCTCCGGTCAAGGTTTCGTCGGGCTGATGAAACTGCAACTCAGCTTCGTCGCTGGCACGTACGTTCCTCTTGCGCGCTGAGTCTTCCAGATGAATGGAAACCGCGCTCTCCGGGCTGCGGCGGCAAAGATCTTCTATGGCTCCCAGCGCCAACCGGTATAACCACGGCTCCAGAGCCACGCGGTCCGGCTTGTCGGCTCCGTCACCCAGCGCCCGTGCGATGGCCTCATCAATGACTTCCTCTTTAGTGACCCAGTCCGCCGAGGTTTCTTCGCTGGTTTCACGGAAATACAATTCCCGCTCTACAAAGCGCTCCAGCCGGATCAGATTCGCGTTGACGAAGGAACGAATGTCATCCCCGGAAATGGTGGGCACGTGCATAGCGGCAACCGTATCTTCAAACCGAACTTCGGACGCTGAATGGAAATCGGCGATCCGGCGGCGTGCCCATTTGTGCGAGTTGCGCAGCAGATCCTTATGCTTGCCGAGCTGGTGCAGCAAGTCATCCGTCGCAGCTTTCAAAGCACCGGCGGCTGAGTGCGCCGATTTCTGCACTGCCATCTGGCCCGATGGTAAACGCAGGTTCAATGAAACTGTGGTTCCCTCTCGCGGCGAACTTTGCTCAATGGATCCCTTGAGGTGTACCAACTCCGGCCGGAAGACCTGGAGCCGCTTACGCAGTTTTTCGATCAGGTGGTTGATTTCTTTTTCGACATCCGGAGTGCGGTGATCTCTATAACTGAAGTGAACATTCATCCCAGGCCTCGGATCACGGGAGCAGATCCCGCGAAGGTTTCCGGTTCCTTACAAGCCGATTCTACACCTGCGGAATAGAGACAAACGAGGATTTGATCAAACACCAGTCCGGCAGACTGTAGAAACGGGTCAGAGGAATGGGCGGTGCCATCTTCGGCAAGCGTACCATCTCCTTCCATAGTGTTTGCATTTTGTTACCCGTCATGCGTAATATGTTTGCCAACTGCGGAGGCGCGATGCCGCGGATTTCTCAGAACTGCGCGTGGCGACTGGTCTGCGTGCTGCTGGCGGTCAATTCAGCTAGTTGTTCCAAGTGCCAAGCCCAATCCAACTCCAAGCCTCCCACAGTAGCCACCATGAAGGTCTATGTCGCCAGTCCGTTGGGCTTTGCCGAGAGCACTAGATCCTTTATGAACGATGAGCTGATCCCCGCAATCAAAGCCACCGGCGCGAACTCCATTAACCCTTGGGACGCAGACAACGAGACCACGGCGAAAATTGATGAGGCAAAAAAGCTGAATGACCTGGACAAGAGAAGAGTCGCCTGGAAAGGAGTAGTTGAGCGGTTGGGCAAAGCTAATGCCAAGTCGATCGAGATGGCTGATGGAGTAGTAGCGGTACTGGACGGGGTTGATATTGACAGTGGCACGGCGGCCGAAATAGGTTACGCGACCGCCTTGGGGAAATGGGTGATTGGCTATCGAGGTGATTTCCGGCGTACCGGCGAAGACGTAGCTGCGGAAGTCAACCTGCAAGTCGAATATTTCATTGGGAAGAACGGGGGGCGAGTCGTGCACAATCTTACCGATCTAAAGGAGGTCTTGGGGGAAAAACTCAAAACACGGAGGTAGGCATGGAATTTTCAGGTATCGGGACCTTGGGAATCTATCTCATCCTGGCGTTTGTTCTGCCAGGTTTCTGTTACACGTTGGTGTTCGCCTTGTGCTTCCCCGGTGGAATCGAGTGGCTGACCGATTGGCTCAAGGAGCAGGACATTGATGTTTCTCTTCCAACCATTGGCATCGTGGGCGGTCTGCTGCTGTCGTCGGTTTGTTTTTGGCTCGAAATACTCGTAGTTCGTGACCGCTTCGAACGTTGTTTTCCCAACCTGTGTGTACATCGACTTGCCTGGATCGAGGCCGCCGGAAAGAGTTCTATTTATGCGCAACTGCTAGCAGGTGATGCCTTCATGCATTTCAACATCGCCGTAGGTGTTCTTCTGATCTTTCTCGTCTATCTCGTGGTGAGCGGGTGGGGGTGGTTGAAGGCAAGCAGAGGCGGCGATACGGAGGGTCAAAAGAACACACCGCGCTGCCTGGTTATATGCGCCTCCCTGCTTCTTGTGATTTTCGCTAACCTGAAAGTTTCCAGTTTCGTGTCCTGGAGGGCAAAGGACGCCATCGATGGAGCCGTGCGCGTGAGCGGGATTACCGATCCGTGCCTGGCATGCTCGAGTCACGGCATTAGTCCCGAGTGCCTGCCGAGTGCAAAGGAACCGCCCGGAAACTGATCAGTCCGGGCGCTACCTACACTACCACCGTGACCGACGTTTCCGTCCGCGTCACCGGCCGATACAACGTATCCCGCTCCACCGGTTCCCGTCCGGCTTCACGGATAAGCCGCATCAATTCCTCACGACGCATACCCTGAGGGGTGGTCGCGCCGGCGTCGTGGTAGATCTTCTCTTCGATCACGGTTCCGTCGATGTCATCCGCGCCAAAGCGCAACGCAATCTGCGCGATCTTCGCCGTCATCATTTGCCAGTAGGCTTTGATGTGGGGAAAGTTGTCCAGCACCAGGCGGCTGACCGCAATCTGCTTGATATCGGTCATGCCGGTAGTTTTCGGCAAGTGCTGCAACGGCGTATTGTCGGGATGGAACGCCAGCGGAATGAAAGTTTGGAACCCGGCAGTCTGATCCTGTAGCGCACGCAGTTTCAGCAAATGATCTACCCGATCTTCGTCATTTTCCACGTGTCCATACAGCATGGTCGCGTTCGACTTCAGCCCCATCTGGTGCGCAAGCTTCGCCGTTTCCAGCCATTGATTGCCGTCGATTTTGTGATCGCAAATGATGTGTCGTACCCGGTCGGCAAAGATCTCTGCACCGCCGCCGGGGAGCGAGTCCACGCCAGCGTTCTTTAACTGTTCGAGAGTTTCTCCGATCGATAGTTTGGCGCGCTTGGCAAGATAAGCTACTTCCACCATGGTGAAAGCTTTCAGATGGACCTCTGGAAAGCGCTGCTTCAGGCCGGAAATCAGATCAAGGAAATACTGAAACGGAAGATCGGGATGCAATCCGCCAACAATGTGAAACTCCGTGACCGCCTCGCTATATCCGGAAGCCGCGGTTTCAAATGCTTCATCTAGCGCCATCGTGTAAGCGCCGGGAGTGTCTTTCTTTTTCCCGAAAGCACAGAGCCGGCAGGCAGCCACGCAAACATTGGTGGGATTGAGATGGCGGTTGACGTTGAAATAAGTCCTGTCGCCGTGCATGCGCTCGCGCACCGAATTTGCCATCCAGCCTACGGCGAGGATATCGCCGGTGCGGTAAAGAGCGAGAGCATCGTCGTCGCTTAAACGCTCGCGGGCAAGGATCTTCTCGTAAATCGGCCAAAGGCGCGCGTCGTCAGTCTGGAAAGGATGGAGCTTATGCATCGATCTTCATGATACCGCAGGTGACCGTCTAAGTCATGAGATCCGGTTCAACGGATGATTCGTAATGGTGCGGGGAACAAGACCTGAACCCGAGCCGCCTTGCGGGCGTGAACAAACGACGCAAAGGTGGCCACCGGCCGGGGAACCAGATGGCATAAATTTTTGGGCTACTTGCCAAGCCGGAGTATCATCAAACTAGAAGTGGGGCGGCGTGAAGGAGTGGTTATGAAAAAATCCGAGCTATTGCGAGTTCTTTGTGTTCTGGTTACATCGGTCGTTCTGATCTGCATACCTGAGTCGTCTTTCGCAGCGGGCGGACACGGCGGCGGAGGTGGCCATGGCGGCGGGGGCGGTGGATTTCATGGCGGTGGCGGTGGTGGCGGCTTCCACGGCGGCGGAGGTGGATTCCATGGCGGCGGCTTCGGCGGAGCTCGCGGAGGTTGGGGTGGTGGCGGTTGGGGCGGCGGCTGGCGTGGTGGGTGGGGCGGTGGCTGGCGCGGAGGCTGGGGTGGCGGCTGGCGCGGAGGCTGGGGTTATCCAGGCTGGGGACGCGGCTGGGGTTGGGGTTATCCCGGTTGGGGTTATCCCGGTTGGGGTTGGGGAGTTGGCGTCGGCGTTGGTTGGGGTTGGGGTTCCTATTGGGGAGGCTACCCGTATGGATATGGGTATGGATATCCCTATTATCCCTACTATCCGTACTACCCAAACTATGGGCCGAACGGTTATGCGCCAGCGTACCCGGATCGCTATAACAACGGTACCGGCCGAGATCCGCGTGACAACTCGCAACGGCAAAATTTGAACTATCCCGCACCGGAGAGATCGCCTGGCGTAAACGACAGAACCTCGACGGTGAAGTACGCTAGCCGCAAGACGGCCACAGAAGCCGACTCTGCAAATTACTGGTTGACGAACTACCAGCAACATACGGTTCCGCGTCAACAGGTGCGAAACGTAATTCAAGCTTTTCGTGCCATGCCGCCAGAGGCTCGACGGCGGCAGGTAGAATCTGGACGATACCGCAATTTTTCGCCAGAGGAACAGCAATTGCTGAGCCGGGCAGCGCAGATGTCGCCGCGTGGAGAACCACAAAAGAACGTGGATGAGACGAAGCCGGCGGCGCTAACGCTGGCGTCGCAAAAGGTTCAGTGATTTAAGCGCAAGAGGAATGCACGAACAGAAAGGCCGCTCGGTCTCGCGCGGCCTTTTTTTGTTGCTGGTTTGCCGGATGTCGCAACCTGGTGCCGGGAATAGGACTCGAACCCTGCTGAATACTAAGACCAGCCCATTCCCTTTTTGAACTCCCTATCCAGTTGGCTTTACAGACGCTTGCCTTGGCCCATCTGGTGCTATGCTTACTAGCGCTCTGGAGGCAGTTATGAAGAAGGCGTGTTCGTACATCGTCGTGATGATTCTAGGCTGCGGGTTCGCGGTTGCACAGCACTATCAGGTGCTATACAACTTCGGCACCAACGGCGGGAATAATGACGGCCTGGTCCCGTACGGCGGGCTCGTATTCGACGCCGCTGGGAACATGTACGGGACTACCGTTTTCGGGGGCGAGACCTACGCGGTCCACGACCCTGCATGTCCTAGTGGCTGTGGCACGGTGTTTGAGCTGTCACCTGTTGCTGGTGGTGGTTGGAGCGAAAAAGTACTCCATTCTTTCGATGGCCAAGACGGACAGCAACCGGCCAGCGCGCTGATTATTGACACTCAAGGGAACCTCTATGGAACAACCACGGGTAGCGATTCATATTCCTGCGTAGCGCCAGCCTGCGGCACTGTCTTCGAATTGAGTTCGTCTGGCGGGACATGGACGGAGACAATTCTCTACGCCTTCGCTGACCCAATGGATGGCGCCGATCCAAGCAGCGCGTTGGTATCCGACAGCGCAGGAAATCTTTACGGAGTTACGTTTCACGGCGGAGCTAACGACGGTGGCTTTGCCTTCGAACTAAGTCCACCGTCGCTCCCGGGAGGAAGCTGGACGTACACAGTTGTGTACGCCTTCTGCCAAGTCGGTGGTATGCAGTGCCTGGATGGACGCAACCCTGCCGGGCTCACATTTGACGGTCATGGAAACCTGTTCGGCACAACAGAGATTGGAGGACTGGGCCACTACGGCGTGGTCTACGAATTGTCGCCCACCTCTGGTGGGACTTGGGCGGAAACTGTCCTTCACAACTTTAATCGCAATCTCGGTATGCCGGTAGCGGGAGTTACGCTCGACCATGCTGGCAATCTGTACGGAACGCTGGAGTCCGGTGGTTTGAGCGGTCCGGGCTGCGCCGTTGAGGGGCGGACTTCCCTCTGCGGCGGAGCATTTCGAATGACACCAAAGAATGGCGGGGGCTGGTACGAAGCGTCATTTCTGTTCAATGGAAGTGATGGAGGCAATCCTTACAGCGGGTTGGTCGTGGATGGTTCTTCCGTGTATGGAACAACCAATGGGGGGGGCAACGGTCTGGGCGTAGTCTTCCGGTTCACTGGCAAGCATGAGACGGTCCTCTACACGTTTTGTACTCAAGGTTGTACGGATGGGGACCAACCCGGAGCCGTCATCGTAAATGCGGGAGCGCTCTACGGAGTGACAGAATATGGCGGGGCCTACGATCGAGGCGTGGTTTTCGAGATCACACCGTGAGTGCTCCCCGCAATTCTAAGAGCACTACCAATTGTAGAATCAACGGAATTCGGGCCATGGCTGCGCACGTTACTGATGATCCCGCACAACTTGCTTTGAAACGCTTTAATCAGGCTGGTGCCGGGAACAGGACTTGAACCTGCACGCCTTTTGGGCACTGGATCCTAAGTCCAGCGCGTCTGCCAATTCCGCCATCCCGGCACTACTTGATAATCACATCATAACAAGAGCCTAGTCGGCAGCAGCCGCATAACTTCTGAACCCGCGATTTGAGCCGGGTCATTTAAATAAAGAGTGCTTCCCAGCTCCATCTTCCGTGCCGCATCTGCGAGCGAGGTCACGATCACTCAACGATATTGTAGCGCTCAAAAACTGAGCGCGTCTTGTCGCCGAAGATCTTCATCGCTACTCCATCGTCTACACCGTTGCGAACCATGATTGCGAAAGATTGACGCAGGCTATTCGGATTGCTTCTCGAGCGGAAGGTTCGTAAAGCGTTGCTGCTTCTTTTCTAGCAGCTCGTTAATCTCTTTGATGAGACCATAGAGCTTCGCCGGATTTTCTTCAGCGGCAGCAAGCTCGGCAAGTTGGAACCAGCGTTCCTTGTTCTCCTGCATGTCCAGCCCCACATGCAATGAAACACTGGTAGCACAAAAATGTCGCTGCGAAAAGCGGGGAGGGCAAGGGCATGTCGGGCCGGGCCCGCTATTCTTTACCTACAGGCTTTCAATTACTTCACCTACAGCTTTTTCCCAACTGCCTGATATCACGGCCAGTTTTGTTGTGCGAAATCCCGTTCTTTACGGCAACGAAAATGCTAGCTGTACTTGTTTGGCCGTTTCGGGGCGGAGGTGACTCATGGCGCAAGATGGCACGCGGCAATACAAGGCTTGGGTAGAACTCGCTGGAAGGGCTTCCAAAGAAACTGACCCCGAAAAGCTCATGCGGATTATTGAGGCACTCTGCCGCGCTCTCGACGAACGGGAAGCAATTCCGGCTGGTGGCTCGCGGGCCAAGCCAGCCCGCTCCTCGGCTGATTCGTGACTTGCATCAGCGCGGCCGTTAAGCTGCTGGCGTCCCGCGTCTTTCGCGTCTATCGGGCGGTGGTTGCACGGCGGCTTGCGGCTTCCCCTCTAGTAGTTCGTTTAGTTCGTGGATGAGAGCCGCAAACCTGACCTGTTCTTTCTCGGCTTCGATTTCCGCAACCAATTCCATCATTCGCTGCTGTTGGTCACCATTAACGGGCCTGACTCTTTCTCCGTCGTTCGGAGTTTGGGCCATTCCCTTCGCCAAGAAAAGCTGCAGCCTCGCAAGTCTGCGCAATTGTTCAGAATGTTGATGCAAAGCCGACCGGAGTTCCGCGAGAACCTCTGCAAAGTTGGTAGTGTTCGCTGCTATAGCCAGAGCGCAGAGTTCGCGGATGCGGCCTTCAAGACGAAGAGATGGCACGAATCTAAGATTCCAACATCGCAAGGCAAGAATTCAATACCGCGTTTCTGGTAGGCCAACCGGGGATTGACCTAGCACTACAGACCATAGTAGGATGCAAACCGCGCTGGGCTGCCCTTCCCCGAGCATTCGGGTTTGCACGGTTACCAGACGTGGCACGCCCGGCTTCCCAGCGCATACTCTTTTTATCGCGGAAAGGACCGCTCAGGTGACCCGGCAGGAAGAGCGCATACGGGAGTTGGTTGAATTAATTGCCCTCGCAAACGGTTCCAACGAGGTGCTTGCGCTTGCCGGTGAGTTAAAGGTGTTGGTGGACGCTAGAAAGAAAAGACTCAGAAGCAATCCACCTGCTGCCCAACGAAAGGCCATGCTAAACAGTGGCGGGAACGCGTCCAGTCGTTTTCGTCGGCGTCTAGGTGAACTCTCATAAAATCGAATGTCGGAAAATCTGCAGCAACAACTACTCCAACGCCGAATACGTGAGGCCCTGTTCCGTTTTCGTAACAAGACGTTGTCGGTGGTTCGTGCATGGGAGAGGACAGGCTTAGAATGACGTCACGAGGGAATCTTGAGCGTGTCATCTCCACGAATCCAGTTCACCAATCACAAGGGGAAGCAAATTCTTGTAGTTGACTTTTCACACTGTACGGCTACCGAGGTGGCGGAGGTTGCCCGCGCTGTTCCCGAAGTTGTGACCGCTCAGCCGCGCGCTTCAGTTCTGATACTCTCCGATTATACTGGGGCGTCGCTTGACCAAGAGGCCCTGCGAGTATTGAAGGAAAGCGCGGTCTTCGACAAACCCTACGTCAAGAAATCGGCATGGATAGGAACGGAGAATTTCCCGCAGGTCTTTGCCGACGACATGAAAACTTTCTCCCGCCGTGAGTTCCCAGCGTTCAAGACCCGGCAGGACGCTTTGGAATGGCTGGCAGCAGAGTGAGGTCGGGTGTCGCGCCTGCCAGAATCGCCTCATGCAGAACCTGTGCCCGCTCCCGCAGCGGAGCCAACTCTTCCGTCATCAATTCCGCACGCAGTTTCTCTTTGAGGGTTTCGCGTTCAGCGCTAGGAATCGCTAATGCTGTCTTGCGCATGCCTTCCGGCCAGCGCACCAGATTGCGCTGCCTGATGCGTTCGAACACCGCTGCTTCATTTTCTTTCGTGTGCTCGAAAACATCGAAGCTGGTCCCAAACTTATCGTTGATTCGCCGGGTCACCTCGCCAAAGTCCGTGATCATGTTCTGAAAGCTGACCGCAACAATTCTGTCGAGATAGGGCAGCACCCTTTTGTGGAAGCGGTTCCAGGCAATCAGTGGCGGCCGCGCCGGAACTTGATGCCGCACCATATGCGACAGTGCCGCCTCCAGCGGCGGCTTGACCAGCAACAATGTCGGGATTCCCATCCTCGCGGCGTTAATCACCTGCGCAGCAGCGTGGGTGTGATGCACCGTTTTCACCGGACGGGTCTGCGCCGATAGAAACGCAAAATTAGCAAAGGTCGTGCCCGAGCGGCCAAAGCCTTCAATCACCAGATCGGTCTCCCGCGTGACGAACAAGTCATCCAAGTGACCGTACTTGGCCTGTCCAATCGACATGAACACCGGATACGCACTGGCCCAGTAAATCAGGCGATACTTGACCTCCCGGCGTTTTGCGCGCAAGTCCATACGTCTGTTCCTCAACGTGTTCATCGAGACTGCTCCTTCTTTGCTTTCCGCTTCGCGGTAACTCATGTGCAGGCCTCGCAAACCGCAGAAGCACTCGGCACAGCACTCGCCGAGGGTCCAGCCACTAAATTGGCGTGAACGCCCCAGACTCCCTCCCTTTTCTCCACCACCATCAGCGTCCCGGTCGGCGGCCCGCCGCGCACCGGTACTCGATCCCGGTCTCCGTGTTCGACGATGGTTTTTGTGGCCAGAAGGTTCCGCACGTGAGTGATCACCACCACATCTTTCGTTAAAGGCTCGGCGAAGTTCATCAGCTGTTTCAACCGTGCCGAGTAACGCCCGTAAAACTGATAGAACGATTCCCCACTCGGCGCTGGCAGATCGGGATGTTGATTGAGCTGATTGAGAAACGGCAGCAGGTCACGTACCCGCTGTCCACAAAACACGCCCAGGTTCCAGGGACGTAGATCCTTGGTCGCAATCACCGGCGATTTAATGCTCCGTCGAATGGTCTCTGCCGTCTGCCGCGCTCGCCGCAAGTCCGACGAGTAAATGATTTCGATTGGGTATTCCACCAGTCGCTCAGCGATCACCTCGGCTTCTTTCAACCCTCCTTCGTCCAACGGCACATCCAGCCAGCCTCGCAGCCTTTCATCATTTCCGGGAAGATTCAGAGGCGTATGGCCATGCCGCACCAAGATCAACTTTCCCATGCTGGGCTCCTGTCAAAGCAATTCAATGCCGATTCACCGCACCCACCACCGCGCTCTGTTCAGGATCTGGGGATCGCAGGCACACGCCAAACCGCATCAAAAGGGGGATTGGGCTCCGGGCACAGTGAGGGTCTTAATACTCTATAATGTCAATCGACATACTTTGTAACACGACTGTAACAATAGCGAGGCTGCCCAACCCTGTCAAGTGGAAAATAGTCCCAGTGCGCCAAGTGTGCCCGGCCTTGTCTCTTCGCTCTTTGGAGAGACAGGGCGGGGATTTTCCCGCTACACTGTGAGCATGAACGCTCCCAACCAACCCAATATCAAGTTGACGAATGCCCCCGATTACCGCGAGAACTACGCCAACAGCGTTCAGGTGCGGGTGAACGTCTGGGACTTCTTTCTGGTGTTTGGCACCATGCAACAGCAGACCGAGAGCCAGGTCGAGGTGAAGAACATTCAGGGCATATATTTGAGCCCACAACAGGCCAAGGCCCTGATGGCGATTCTCCAGCAGAACGTGGCCGGCTATGAGAGCGCCTTCGGCGAGATCAAGCTCGATCCCCGCATGGCCACCGCCGGGCCAATTCATTAATCACGACCGTTGATCGCCAACCCCGATTCGCGCCGCTGTCCAACTCCGTTACTCTTCGCGCTGTTCTTTCTCGCGCTATTCGCGCTGCATGCACCCCTGCTGGGCCTTCCCTATTTCTGGGACGAAGCCGGATACTACATACCCGCCGCCCACGACCTGCTGCTCTCGGGGTCGGTGATCCCGACTTCCGCGCCGTCGAATGCTCACCCTCCGCTGGTCATGGCCTATCTCGCGCTCGCATGGAAGCTTCTGGGATTCACTCCTATCGTAACTCGTACCGCCATGCTGCTGATCGCAGCCTTCGCGCTGCTCGGAGTGTTTCGTCTGGCACAACGAGTCGCCAATACTGAAGTTGCGATCGCTTCCGTCGTCTGCACCTCGCTCTATCCGGTTTTCTTCACCCAGAGTGCGTTGGCTCATCTCGACATGGCTGCCGCCGCACTTACCTTCTGGGGCCTGCTCGCCTATGTGGAAGACCGCAAGCCGGCAATCGCCATCTGGTTTTCCCTCGCAATCCTCGCCAAAGAAACCGCGATCCTCGCCCCACTTGCCCTCTTCGCTTGGGAGGTGGCCGAAACAAACTTTTGGCACTTGGGTTTAGCCGCGGAGCGGCGTCAGAATAAAGCCCACGGCGTAAGCCGTGGGTGGGATCCGGAGAAAGATCAAGCCCCGGAGGGGCGAAAGAGCCTCAGTCGGGCCAGCACTAACACGCGAGGGAAATACGCTGCCCTACTCCTCCCACTCATCCCGCTCGCTCTCTGGTACACCTACCACTACCACCGCACCGGATTCCTCTTCGGCAACCCCGAATTCTTTCGCTACAACGTGCAGGCGACGCTGCACCCACTTCGCATCGCGCTCGCCTTCGGCATGCGCCTTTGGCAACTCCTCGCCTACCTGAATCTCTACCTGCTCACTCTGGCCACCGCACTAGCCATGCTCCGCAAGCCGCTCGACGATCGTCACCGCATCCCTCTCCACGTGCAGTTTGCTTTTCTTTCCATCATTCTCGCCTATGCCATCGCCATGGCCGTAATAGGCGGTGCTGTGCTGGCGCGCTACATGTTGCCGGTCATCCCTCTCGTCATCATCATTGGTGTTTCCACGCTGCGCCGCCGCGTGCGCATATGGCGAGGCGTGGTAGCCGTAGTCGCTTTGGCCTTTGTCGCGGCATTGTTCTTCAACCCTCCCTACGGACTTTCCCTCGAAGACAACCTCGCCTACCGCGACTACATTCAACTGCACCAAAACGCCGAGAACTTTGTCGAAGCCCGTTACCCCATGGCGCGAGTGCTCACCGCCTGGCCCGCCAGCGACGAACTTACTCGCCCGTATCTCGGCTACGTCACTCGCCCAATGCAAGTGGTTCGCATCGAAGATTTCACCGCCGAGCAGCTCTTCGGAGCAGCTGACCTGCGCTCGAAATTCGACCTCGCTCTCGTCTTCTCCACCAAGTACGAACCGCCTCATCCTCTATTCGAACGCTGGGCAACCTGGCAACGTTGGAAAACTGAGTTCTTCGGCTACCATCGCGACGTTCCGCCCACCGCCGCCGCGCAGATCCTGGGAGGCCAGCTGGTTTACGAAGATCGTCGCCCCGGCCAGTGGGTGGCCGTCATCGAAATAGCGCAAATAGACGAGGCACGCGCAGACGCAAAAATGCCCGGAATCCTTGCGAATTCCGGGCACCATGGTCTGTCAATTAGACAGCGGTAACGTTTTCAGCTTGCCAGCCCTTGGGACCCTTGGTCACGTCGAACTGCACGGCTTGGCCCTCTTGCAGGCTGCGGAAGCCGCCTGCCTGAATCGCGGAGAAATGCACGAAAACGTCTTCGCCATTTTGACGGCTGATGAAGCCATAGCCCTTGGCGTCGTTAAACCACTTTACTGTTCCTGTTTCTGCCATTAGTGTTTCCTTTTTCTTGTTTCTGAATTGTGCTTAGAAGAGTCTCAGCTATTGGAAGAGGTGACGCTGGTTGGCGGTACCGACTTTCAGTTGCGTGTGAATCAAACTTAGCGCAACTACAGTATACACACTAAACTCCGAAATGCCTAACAAATCGTGCAAAGCCTTATTTCACAATGTCCGGCATCAGTCCTTGCCCCAACTTACCGACTACCAGAACCCGCCTCTTAGGCAATTCTTCTTCCGAGATTTCTCCCGCGAATTTCAGGTCGAGCCCCAGACGAGCACACTCCCAACGTGCCGCATCATTGAAAAAGTAAACCACATCTCCTCCAAATCGATTCTTCAAGCGGCGGCGTTCATCAAGATCGAACGGGCTGGCCGAATACACTTTCAAGTCGCTCCCATCGCGCAGGGCATCGCTTAGCTCGCGTTGAAATGCAAGCCCGCCCTGCCTCACTTGTGCCATGGTGAGAGCCACTACGTGATATGACATAAGCTGGATCCAGAATCGAGCAAGTTTATTTCGGGGCGGCCGTTTTGAACACCACGCCACCTTTCATCACGAAAACGACGCTTTCCATGGCCCGGATATCGGTCAGTGGGTCGCCTGTCACCGCAACCACATCCGCATATTTTCCAGTCTCCAATGTGCCAACCTGGTCCGCCATGCCGAGCAACTCCGAGGCTCGCACCGTAGCCGCCTGGATCGCCTCGATCGGCTGCATCCCGCCACGTACCAGCGCCCCAAACTCTTTGGAGACGAAATCAGGATCATCATCCACGCCATAGGCAATCTTCAAATGATGCTTCAAGGCGAGGGCAAACGCAGCCTGCTGATAGCCCAGGACCTTCTTCCCTTTTTCAAGGGTCACGGCGTCAGCCCCCAGCGAGGTTCCAACTTCCACACCATGCTGAAACGTAAAAAGCGTAGGCACCAGCCAGGTGCCTTTCGACTGCATGAGCGCCGCACCCTCTTCATCGAGCATGGTGCCGTGCTCAATCGAATCAACACCCGCGCGCACCGCCGCCTTAATGCCGTCCGTACCCTCGGCATGCGCCATGACCTTCTTACGGGCGCGGTGTGCAATTTCCACCGCCCTGGCCATCTGCGCCTCGCTAAGTTCCTGCACGTTGAAGTCGCTCGTCGGATCCATGACGCCTCCCGTGGCCATCAGCTTGATCCAGTCGGCGCCATACTTGATGTCACGACGCACGGCATCGCCCATCTCGTCTACATTGTCGGCCAGGTTGGGCCGCCGTGGCAGCGCCTGGTCAGGAGCCAGCGGATCAGCATCACCATGACCGCCTGTAACAGAAATAAAGTTGCCCGCGGAAACAATTCGCGGTCCCTGTACCAGTCCCTGGTTGATGCTGTCGCGCAGCGCAATTTGCCCATAACCAAGGTCGGACTCGCCGGCATCGCGCAAGGCGGTGAATCCGTGCGCCAGCCAGATCTCCAGGTTATGCAAGCCCCAAAGCGTCTTTTGCGCGGAAGACATCCGCAAATCACCGGTTGAAGATTGATCTTTGGGATTACCCAGGATGTGATTGTGGCAATCGATCAGGCCGGGTAACAACGTCGCATTTCCCAGGTCGATTACCGTGGCGCCGTGGCCAAACTCACTTGTAATACTGGCCGCAGGCCCGACCTGGCGAATGCGCTCTCCGTCCACTAATATCGCCTGGTCGGACAGTACGTTGCCGTCGCGTACATTGAGCAGATGCGCCGCGCGGATGATCGTCATCTGCTTGCCCGCAGCCGGATTCGCTAGCGCAGTCTGCGCCGTCGTAGCCACCGCGAACAGGACCACCAAAACACAGAACACTGCACCCGCCTGCAATCTTCCCACGTTAAGCCCTCCAAATAAGTGTTCGCACTGAATGACGCATGTTGAAGGATTGTAGCGTGCCACGCATCCCTTTCCGCGTGTTCTCTACAAAAAGTAATCTACTTTGACTTCCCCGCCCCACCGCCCTACCATACGGCTCAGTTCTGCACTCAATGATCGGCCAAACCATCTCGCACTACCGCATCCTCGAGAAAATCGGCGGAGGCGGCATGGGCGTCGTCTACAAAGCCGAGGACACGCGCCTCCATCGATTCGTCGCTCTCAAGTTCCTCCCCGACGACGTGGCCCGCGACCCTCACGCGCTCGCCCGATTTCAGCGCGAGGCCCAGGCCGCGTCGGCGCTCAATCACCCCAACATCTGCACTATTTACGACATCGGAGAGCAGGACGGCCACGCTTTCATCGCCATGGAATTTCTGGAAGGGATGACCCTAAAGCACCGCATCGCCGGCCGCCCGCTGGAAATCGAAATGCTGTTGTCTCTCGGAATCGAGATCGCCGATGCGCTCGACGCCGCCCACGCCAAGAACATCGTCCATCGCGACATCAAGCCCGGCAACATCTTCATAACTAGCCGTGGAACCGCCAAAGTTCTGGATTTCGGTCTGGCCAAAGTCTCAGGCAAGCCCGGCTCCAGCACCGACGCCACCGCCGCTACCATCGACTCGCAGGATCATCTCACCAGTCCCGGCTCCGCTCTCGGCACCGTCGCCTATATGTCTCCCGAGCAAATCCGCGCCAAGGAACTCGACGCCCGCACTGACCTCTACTCCTTCGGCGCAGTGCTGTACGAGATGGCCACCGGCGCTCTTCCCTTCCCCGGCGAAAGCACGGGGATAATCTTCGAGGCCATTTTGACTCGTGTGCCAGCCCCGATGCTGCGCCTCAATCCCGGCCTCCCGCCCAAGCTCGAAGACATCATCCATAAATGTCTGGAGAAAGATCGTAACCTCCGCTACCAGCACGCTTCAGAAATCCGCACCGACTTACAACGCCTGAGGCGAGACACGGAATCAGGAGTTGGCTCAGCATCGCATCCACCGGCCAGCAGTTCGGCGATCGCTGCCATCACCCGACCAAACAAAACCGGGCTCCTTGCGGGCGCGCTGATCGCTCTGGCCGTACTGTTAGTAGCGGGATTTGGCCTCTACTCGCTTCTGACCGGCTCCGGACCTCTGCCCTTCCGCGATTTCACTGTGACTCAGATCACAAATACGGGCAGGGCTGGACTCACCGCTCTCTCACCGGATGGAAAGTACCTTGTCAGCACTCAAAGCGACAATGGCATGCCAAGCCTCTGGCTGCGCAATATCGAGACTGGTAGCGATACTCAGATCATGGCCCCGGGGTCTTCCGATTACGCGTCGCTGTCATTTTCGCTTGACGCGAACTATATCTATTTCCGCCGCCTGTCCAATGAGGGCACCTGGGATTTGTACCGCTTGCCGGTCTTGGGCGGCACTCCACAGCTTCTGGGAAGAGATATCGACTCCGATGTGTTTTTCCCGCCCGACGGACGCCAGATTGCCTACGTTCGCGCCAACGATCCCGAACTCGGAAAGTTTCGCCTGCAACTGGCAAACCCCGATGGCAGTAACGAATCCATCCTCGCGATTGTCGACATCGGTAAAGTTGGCAACGAGGATTTTCCTCGGCACGGCGCCTGGTCGCCCGATGGAAAGCGAATCCTTCTCACCTTTGGCACATACACCGATAAACCCAACACCATTTCAGCCTTCGACCTGGCCAGAAAAGCCAACGCCGCTTGGGCCAGCATTCCCGGTAGCTTCTTCCACGATATCCGGTGGTTGCCGAAGGGGCAAAGCGCCGCTACCCTCTACTCTCAAAAGGGCGCAAACTTCCGCCGCCACCAAATCGGGGTCATCTCTGGAGGCAAGCTGCATCCGGTGACCCGCGACGCAAATACCTATTTGACCTTGACCTTGTCCGCCGACGGCAAGACCGCCGCCACGGTGCAGGTTAAGACCACCTACGCCCTGCAGCTCGTTTCCTCGCGCGACGCCGAGCAGACCCGTACCATTGCCGGCGATGCCAGCTTCTTTTCCTGGTCTGCAGATGGAGAAATTATCGCGTCGGATGGGACTCGCGTAGGGCGAATCGGAGACGACGGCACAAGAAGAGCAAACCTAGCCAGTGACCCAACCGCTGCCGTGCTCGGCATCGCCGCTTGCCCCCACGACCACGTATTAATCAATTGGGGGTTCCGCGGCGGCAGCGACGCCACCACCATCTGGCGAATCGATGCCGACGGCTCCAACCCAAAACAACTCGACAACGGCGCCCACGATGGCTCCCCTGCCTGCTCGCCCGAGGGCAACTGGGTCTATTACATGGACAGCCTTCTCACTGTCATGCGCGTGCCCATGGAAGGCGGGCGGCCGGAAGCTGTCCGTGGAAGCAAACTCCCCGACGTCTACCAATACCTCGGCGGTATCGGCGTTTCTCCAGATGGTCAGCAATTGGCGCTTATCGCCTATGTAAGCGTAGGCCACGGCACCGGCCGCTCAGAAAAGAAAATCGCCCTTATTGATTTGAACTCACCTTCCACCTCTCACTTTCTGACACCGCATCCCCGAATTACCGTCGGCTCACTCGACTCCGGCGGCGTGCTTTTCACGCTGGACGACAAGTCCGTCGTTTACATCGTTCGTGAGCAGGGCATCGACAATCTTTGGCAGCAGCCGCTCGATGGCTCCGCCGGACATCAGCTCACCAACTACACTTCCGACCACATCAGCGAATTCGGCTGGTCGCCCGACGGCAAGCGCCTCGCAGTCAATCGCCGCGCCGAATCCTCCGACGTAGTCTTACTTCGCGATACCTCGCAGTGAACTCCCCCTAGCCACCGCGGCTTTCCTCTGTGTTCCCCTGTGCCCTCTGTGGTGAAAATGACTTCCCGTTGAGCCCCGAACCCGCGATCAGCTCTACTTCGCCATCACATGGCACGAGTGTGTCTTTATCACCAGCCACACTTCCCGTCCGGGCTGCAACTCCAATACATCGCGCGCCGCCAGCGTCAGGTGCACCGTCATCTCTACGCCACAATCCACTCGCGCTACCACAATCATGTCGCGTTCCTCGAGCAAGAGCACTCGGCCCGGCAGCACGTTCCGCGCGCTCAGCCCTTGCGGATGAACTGTCGCCAGCAGGATGTCTCCCGCTCGAACCCCCACCCGTACCTGCGACGAACCTGACTTCACTCGCACCAGCGGCGTCTCTAGTTCAACTTTGCTGCCAGCAAGTCTGCACCTCATCGTTCCTCGATATTCAAGTACCGCCACCACCGCCGCGTCGAAAACGTTCTCGAACCCCGCCAACTGTGCCACCGACTCCTGTCGAGGCGCTGTCATGACTTCATGCGGCGTCCCTTGCGCGATAATCTTCCCCTCCTCCAGCACCACCACTCGCTCGCCCAGTGCAAACACCTCTTCCCGGCTGTGCGTCACATAAACAATAGGAATGCCATGCGCCCGGTTCCACTCCCGCAAATCGTCGATCATCTTCGCCTTGGTCACTGCATCCAGCGCCGCCAGCGGCTCATCCAGCAACAGCACACACGGATCAATCACCAGCGCCCGTGCCAGTGCCACTCGCTGCCGCTCCCCGCCAGAAATCTCCCGCGGCTTTCTTTTTCGCAGGTGTGCAATGCGAAATGATTCCAGGATTTCGTCGGTCCGCGTTGTTCGCTCTTTCCCGCTCAACCCATAGCCGATATTCTCTTCCGCGCTCAAATGCGGAAACAGCGCCAAGTCCTGAAACACGTAACCAACTCCGCGCCGCTGCACTGCAAGATTTAAGCCCTGCTCGCAATCGAAAAACACACGATTCCCAACCGCAATCCTCCCCGCGTCTGGACTCGCCAGCCCGGCAACACAATCCAGCAACGTCGTCTTCCCTGCCCCCGAGGCTCCAAACAAAATCGTGATACCAGGCGCGCAAATGCACTCCGCCTCCAGTAGAAAATCACGCTCCGTATCGGCAAATCGCTTCGTAGCCAGAATCTCAAGCATTGAGTGGTTTTCTCTGTGTCTCCGTGTCTCTGTGGTGAAAAGCCTTACTTCCACCAAACCCAAACCCGCCGATTCACCCCATACACCAAACACATCGCCACAAACGAAATCCCTAGCAAGACCAGCGCAGTCTGATTCGCCGACGCATAATCCAACGCCTGCACCCGGTCATAAATGTCGATCGAGACCGTCCGGGTCACTCCCGGAATATTTCCGCCTACCATAAGCACCACGCCGAATTCGCCCATGGTGTGTGCCAAACTCAGCACCACGCCCGTGACCAGCCCCGGCACCGACAATGGCAACACCACTCGCAGGAATGTTCGCAACCTCGAAGCTCCCAAGGTCGCCGACGCTGCCAGCAACCGCGAATCCACCGACGCAAACCCCGCAGCAAACGGCTGCACTGCAAACGGCAAGCTATAAACAATCGATCCAATCACCAGCCCGGTGAAAGTAAATGCCAGCGTGTGCCCGGTCAGCGCCTGCCACCAGCGTCCCAAAGGACTACGTGACCCGAGCGCCACCAACACATAAAATCCCAGCACCGTCGGAGGCAGCACAATGGGCAGCGCCACCACTGCCTCGACCAGAAACTTCCATCGCCAGCGGGAATACGTCATCCAGTACGCAATCGGCAATCCAACGACCGTCAAAATCGCCGCCACCACCACCGCCAGCCGGATTGTCAGCCAAAACGCTTGCCAGTCCATCCTTATTCTTGTCACCTCAATGTGCGCAGCCAGTATAGACAAACCACGTCCCGTTCTGGGCCAGCTTCCCGCCGCAATGTTCACCCATCACAACCTCCACGTTCGACCCTCCGCCATACTGCGCCAAGAGGCACAGTCATGGAACTTCAAGAAGCCATCACCACCATCCGCGCCCTCGCCGACGGACTGAACCCCACCACCCGCGAAGCTCTCGCCGCAACCGACGCCTGCCGCCAGCCGCAATCCGTCAAAGCCTTGAACCGCGCCTTGGGAGCGCTGCTCGCCCAGCAAGATCGCGAGAAAAGAAATCCAGCCAACGGTGGCAGGGCGTGGTCACGCGTCGAAGATCAACAAGTCTGCGCCGAAGTAGGACAAGGTCAGGACATCAATGACATCGCCAAGGCTCACAATCGCACCGTTCCCGCGATTGCCGCCCGCCTGGTGAAGCTGGGAAAGATTGCTCCCACCAAGTCGGATAACTCCGGTCCCTTGTTCCCCGAAAAGGTCGCCTAGTGAAATGTCGCCGCACGCCGTTCCGTCAATGGAATTCAATCGCGCCGCACTGCGCCCTTGTTCTGGCGCTCGCCCTGCCGGCCTTCCCTCAGACTCCGGAATCTCACCCTGAAGCCCACCGCACCCAGCGCGAGCAATGGTTTCTTCGGGGACGCACCCTCCCCGGTCAACCCACTGCGGAACTTCTCCGCCGTGCCCACGCGCAAAAACTCGCCCTCCGCGGTGCGCAAGCGTCGAACTCAGGAAGCCCCGCCCCGCAAAACTCCTCCGGCTGGACTTCCCTCGGCCCTTCCCCCTTGGCCTCCGACGCCAGCGGCGTCGGCCAGCAGAATTACAACTGGGTCTCCGGACGCGCCACCGCCGTCGCCATCGATCCCGCCGACCCAACCGCCAACACTGTCTACCTCGGCGGCGCCTACGGAGGCGTCTGGAAATCCACCAACGCAACCAGCCAATCTCCCGGGAACGTGACCTGGAGTCCGCTCATCGACAACCAAGCCACTCTCGCCGTCGGTGCCATCGCAATTCAACCCGGCGGCACTGGCGTGTTTTTGGTCGGCACTGGTGAGGCCAACAGCTCCGCCGATTCCTACTACGGTCTCGGCATCCTGCGCTCCGCTGATGCTGGCACAACCTGGACTTTGATCCCAGCTGACACGACTGGCACGCGCTCCTTTGCCGGCATGGCTTTCAGCAAAATCGCCTTCAACACTGCGAGTCCCAATGTAGCTGTGGCTGCAACCGCGGGCGCATCCGAAGGAATCATCGAAGGCCTCGCCAATCCGGTAACCGCGAATCTCGGTCTCTACAACTCGTCGGATGGCGGCCAAACCTGGACCTATGCCACCATAAACGACGGTAATGTCACCATCGATCCCGGCTCCGCTACTGCCGTCGTCTACGACTCTGTGGCCGGATTGTTCTTCGCCGCGCTCCGCTATCACGGTTTCTATTCCTCGCCCGACGGCCTCAATTGGACGCGCCTCGCCACCCAGCCCGGTTCCGGACTCAACACCAGCGCTTGCCCGACCAATCCTCACTCAACCTCGTGCCCCATCTATCGCGGAGAACTCGCCGTCGTTCCAGGTCGCAACGAAATGTACGTTTGGTACGTCGACGCCAACAATACCGATCAGGGTATATGGACGACCTCAAGCGGCGGCAACTCTTGGATCGCGCTCAACGAATCCGGGATCACGAACTGTGGCGACACTACTGGCTGCGGTGCCCAGGACGGCGCCTACAATCTGGAACTTGCCGCAGTCCCCGACGGCGGAGCCACCGACCTCTACGCCGGCGCCGTCAACCTCTATAAGTGCCAGATCACCAGCTTCGCCCCCACCTGCGCAGGCACTGGCCAAAATACGTTTCTCAATCTCACCCACTCCTACGGTTGCAGTGGGATCGCTCTGGTCCATCCCGCACAACACGCGCTGGCATTTCAACTGACCAATGGCAATACGCAAGACGTAATGTACTTCGCCAACGATGGCGGCTTATACCGTGCACTCGACGGCTATACCGGACTCATCACCGGAACCTGCGGCGGCAGCAATCAGTTCGATAGCCTCAACCAAACTCTTGGCTCAATGGCCCAACTCGTCTCTTTTTCGCAGTCGCCCACCGACTTCAACACCGTTCTCGCCGGTGCCGGGGCCAACGGATCTCCCGCCACCCAATCCGCGCTCTCAAGCACCCCATGGCTCAACGTGAACTCCGGCGACGGCGGCAATTCCCAGATCAATCCCGCCGATCCCACCGAGTGGTTCGTCTCCAACCCTCCCGACGTCACCTCGGGAACCAACATTTTCCGCTGTGAGGCCGGCATCAACTGCCTCACTCAGGATTTCCAGAACGACCAGGTCGTCAGCAGCGCAACCGTCGGCGGCGACACCGGACCGTACTATCCCGAATTCATTCTCGATCCCCAAAACTCCGGCGAGCTCATCGTCGGCACCTGCCGTATGTGGCGCGGATTGAGCAACGGCACCGGATTCGATCTCCTCAGCAACAACTTCGAAACCGGTGGCTCCGGCATTTGCACCGGAGCCGAAACCAATCTCGTCCGCTCCGCAGCCGCTGGCGGCCCACTCGATGCCAACGGTTTCTCCAATATTATGTATGCTGGCACCGATGGCTTCGGTCCACTCATCCCGACCATCCCTCCGGGCGGCCACATCTGGGTCAGTACCAATGCAGCCGGCGGGACCAACACTTGGGCTGACCAAACCGGCGCCATCAATCCCGATTCATTCCCCATCTCCGGCATCGCCATCGATACTTCTGACCCTACTGGCCTCACCGCCTACGTCAGCATCATGGGCTTTCACGTTTCCCATGTGTGGCAGACAACCAATGGCGGCGTCTCCTGGCTCGACTTCACCGCCAATCTCCCCGACGCGCCCGCCAATGCCGTATTGGTCGATCCCGCAACCAACTCCATGCCGGGAAAGGTGTACGTCGGAACCGATGTCGGCGTTTTTTCCAGCCCCACTGCCGGTGCCAACTGGACAGAAGTCGGCCCTGCACCCAACAGCGGTAATCCAGGATTTCTGCCCAACGTCGCCGTCACCGCCCTGAACATGTCAAACAACGGACCCAGCAAGTTGCTGCGGGCTTCCACCTACGGACGCGGTCTCTGGCAATTTCCCATCACTCCGACTTTCGTACCCTCGGTGACGAATACGCCGCAGACTGTCTTCCCCAACCAGTTGCCGGCGCAATTCCCCGGCACAGTCCTCTTTTACGGATATACCAACTCCGTCAACTTGAGCTGTCAGCAGCCGCTGCCGCCGAACACAACCTGCTCAGTCCAACCCACCAGCGTGACCACGTCGTTTCCTTCATTCAATATCACCGCAAGCGGACCCGTCGGCACCAGCGCATTCGCTGTCAAAGGAGTGGGTACCGATTCGAATCACCTCACCGCCACTGCTCCCTTCACTCTGAACGTGGTTGACTTCGCCTTGAGTGCACTCGTTCCCAACCAAATCACCGTGCCGCCGGATGATACTTCGGCTGCCATCAAATTCCAGGTCACCGCCTCCGGTCCATTCAATCAAACCGTGACCTTGGCCTGTACCGGCTTACCTTCCGGCGCCGCTTGCGTCTTTCAGCCCGCGAATGTGGTGAATCCCACTTCGACCAAGCCAGCGGACATCATCCTCAACATCACAACCGCCGCCAACACCACTCCCGGCACATTCCCCATCACCATCAGCGGCTCGGTGACGAACGGTCCGACCAAAACACAGAATCTCTCCTTGACCGTGACCTCCGACTACTCACTGGCAATCATCAATCCCTCGCTCACCGCGCTCGAAACCACCACCGCAGTGTTCAATGGCACGCTGACTTCCTTGAATGGCTACAACAGTCCGGTGAATCTGAGCTGTGGACCCGATGCCCCTCCCACCTGTACCGCCGCTCCAGCCACCATCACTCCTACCTCCAGCGGCGCGCCATTTACCGTCACTGTAAGCAGCCCCCAGTGCGGTCCATACGATTTCAGCATCCTGGCGAAAGGCACCGATTCTCTCACCACTTCGCACTCTGCTCCCGTAACCTTCGTCTCTACCAGCCTGGTACTTCCGAGCTTCACACTGGCCGTCAACAACTCTTCACTCACCGCAGGCGTCGGCTCGCAAGCCACATTCAACGGCAATCTCTTTGCCACCGCCTGTTACGGATATCCCGTACAACTGAGTTGCGGCTCGGGATCACCTCCGTCGTGTGCAGCTTCTCCCAAAGTCCTCATTCCCACAATCACAGGGGCGCCATTCTCCGTCACCGTAAGCAGCACCACGGCCCAGACCTATAATTTCGATATCGTCGGCCAGGGCACCGACCCGGCCTCTACTTTTAGCGTCGAATTGGTCTCGTTCACTGCCGGTTCTGGCTCCGGCCCCGACTCCTTCTTCACCTTTATCGACAACTCCGGGGCCGAGTCCATCGCAGCCGGCCAATTGGCAACCTTTAATCTTGTGGTTGCTCCAGTCGGCGGCAAGCTTCGGGATGCCGTAACTCTTACGGTTTCCGGCTGTCCGAACGGTAGTACCTGCACCCTTACGCCGACACAGGTCGGCGCTGGGAAATCCACCACCACCGTAGCCCTGCAGATTCAAACCAGTGTTGCCGTCGCCGGCATCCGCACGCAACCGGGTTTCGCGAGAGTGCTGCCACTTTATGCGTTCTGGCTGTCATTCCCTGGCCTGATGTTTACGTTCTCTATCTCTGTTGGATGGCCGCGCCGTTCCCGCGTTGGATTTTTCTTTTCTCTCGCTGCGCTGTTCATCCTGCTCTGCTGCACACTCTCCTGCGGCGGCGGACTGCAAGGCTCGTCCATCGCCGATCCCCAACCCGGAACTACTCCCAGCACCTATCTCGTGACCGCCATCGCCACCATGAACTCCGCTCCCGGTTCGCCCACGCAAACCGTGGTCGTCGTTCTCACCGTAAACTAGCTACTCTCACTCCGCGGTTTTCTCTGCGCATTCTGCGGCCGTTCTCCACGATCTCTGCGTTTTAAGCTTTGAACTTGCCAGAACCCCTAACCTTTTTCCTCTCGACATCCCCCACCAAATCGACGACGATGATCCGAATGTCCGATCAGCGCGACATCATCGTCATCGGTGGCGGCATCGTCGGCCTCTCCACTGCGATCCATCTCACCCGCGGTTTCCCCAAACTTCGCCTGCTGTTGATCGAGAAAGAAGCCCGCGTCGCCACTCATCAGAGCGGACACAACAGCGGCGTCATTCACTCCGGGATTTACTACAAACCCGGATCGCTAAAAGCCAAGCTGTGTGTTGAAGGCGCGGCTGCCATGGTGGCTTTCTGCCGCGAACACAGTCTTCCCTACAAGATCACCGGCAAAGTTATTGCCGCCGTTAACGACTCCGAAGTTCCCCGCCTGCAAACTCTCATGCAGCGCGGCCAAGCCAACGGAATCCCCGGCCTGAGAATGTTGCAGCCTGAAGAACTGCGCGAGATCGAGCCTCACTGTAGCGGAGTCGCATGGCTGCTAGTCCCCGGCACCGGCATCACCGACTACCGCCGTGTCTGTGAAAAATATGCTGAGATCATCGCCACACAAGGCGGCGAAATACGAACTGCAACCGAAGTCACAGGCATCGTCCGCGACTCGAATGAATGCATCATCAAAACCACTCAGGGAGAATTCCGCGCCCGTTACCTGATCAACTGTGCCGGCCTGCACAGCGACCGCATCAGCCGCATGGCGAATCAGACCCCTGCCGTTCAGATCGTTCCCTTTCGAGGTGAATATTACGACCTGGTTCCTGAAAAAGAACACCTCGTTCGCACCCTGATCTATCCCGTGCCCGATCCCCAATTTCCTTTTCTGGGCGTACATTTCACCCAACGCATCTCCGGCGGTGTGGACGCGGGTCCCAACGCCGTGCTGGCGCTTAAGCGCGAAGGCTATCGCCGAACCGATTTCAATCTGCGAGACGCCGCAGCAACCTTTTCTTATCCAGGATTCTGGCGCATGGCGGCGAAACACTGGCAGAACGGAGCTGCGGAGGTTTACCGTTCGCTAAACAAGTCCGCATTCGTGCGTTCCATGCAAACTCTTGTACCCGAAATTCAGGAGTCCGACGTCGTCGCCGATGGATCAGGCGTCCGCGCTCAAGCCCTTCGCCCCGACGGAGCCCTGGTCGACGACTTCCATTTTGTCAGTGCGCAAAACGTCATCCATGTCTTGAACGTACCCTCCCCAGCCGCCACCGCTTCCCTTCCCATCGGCCGCGAAATCGCCCGCCTGGCCCAGAAAGACTTTGCATTAGACTCCCGTTAAGTATTACAAATGGAATAATTTTTGGGCTTTCCCTCCACTTCCACCACCCCCAAACCCTTGTCTGGCAGGCCTTTTGGATGATCTTCTAAGACGAGGCAACACTCTTGTTTCCAACGAGTTGGTGATTCTTGTCGCTTTTCAGTAAACCTTTTTCCACAACCCAAGCATTGTCCCTGTAGCACGAAAGTGCTATTTACAGCTTCAGGCTGTGAGAATAAAGTCCTTACACGATAGTCGCTAGCAGTAGCGGCTGTAGGGGGTGGGCGTTCTCCTCCCATGCAGTTCTGGCCCGTCCGGCTGTTCAGCAGCGTTTCCTTTGCTTTAAAACAAAGTCCTGGGGAGAGACCATTGGCGCACGCAATTGCTTTACCTGAAGTTTCCGACATTATCCGAGTATTGGCCGCTGACAGCACCAGAATGAACAGTCAGCTCTTGACCACAGCCCTGGAGCGCGATAAGCGTTTTCAGGTTTTGGATTCCCCTGCCGACGTGGGCACCGTAATCGCAGCTGTGGCAAAAGAAAAGCCGGCTGTGATGATAATCAGCGCTGAAATCGACGGCAATCCTCGCCGCGGATTTGAAGTCGCCCGCGAAGTTCATTCTCTCCATTCCGAAACCCGTATCGTCATGCTGCTCGACAGCAGCGAGCGCAGCCAGGTGGTCGAAGCGTTCCGGGCCGGCGCGCGCGGAGTTTTTTGCCGCAGTGAATCCTTGAAGTCGCTGGCCAAATGCATTTTCTGCGTCAGCCAGGGCCAGATCTGGGCCAACAGTAAAGAATTGAAATACCTGTTGGAAGCTCTGGGTGAAGCTCTCCCACTGCGCGTCATCGACGCTCGCGGAACCGAGTTGCTTTCCCGCCGTGAACAGGAAGTAGTCCGCTGCGTCGCTGAAGGTTTATCCAACCGCGAAATTGCACAACGCCTGGGCTTGACCGAGCACACCGTAAAGAACTATCTCTTCCGCATCTTCGACAAACTTGGCGTTTCCAAGCGGGTTGAGGTCGTGCTCTACGCCTACAGTTTGAGCAGCAGTTCGGATGCGATGCGCTCTTCGAGTGCGGGTAAGCCAAAAACCACCCCCTCGGCGTCGGCTCCTCATGTGGCGTCCAGTTCGAGAATGTCTTCCGCCCTACTGTCGGGTACCGGCTCGACCAACTAACCGTCTCTTAGTGGCAAACCGGCGCAAAACTAAACCCACGGCGCAAGCCGTGGGTTTTTTTCATGTCGCTGCAATTGTCTGCGCCAGCCTCGTGCTTGCGCACAATTCGCGATGGCGCGACTTCAATCGTGCCGCATAGTGAATGAGTCGCCTTCAGCCGCTGAGCCCTACTTCTCCTCATCCACTCGGAAACGTGGACTGCGTTCCACCCCGCTCAGTGACTGATCCAGCGAGCGTTGCCAATTCTTCAACTTCAACGCCACTTCCTGCATGTAGGCCGCAGCTTCCGCCGGACTCAAAATCTCCTCCCGCTCCCGCTTCGAGGCCGCCGGTCCGGAAATCGGATGCGTGGGTAACACTTCTGGCTCAGGCACGGGCTCTGGTTCCGGCTCCGGTGCTGGGGCTACGCGAGCCCGCCCTTTCGTAGTCGTCAGCCTGGAAATGTCGAGATCCGAGATGACCTCTTTGACAATGTCCATGTCCACGATCTTCTTTTGCAGCCCATACGCCAGCGAGAGCGCATTAAAACAAAAGTTGTTCACGTTCCGTGGAATGCCTTCGGTGAAGTCGGAGAGCGCTTCGTAGGCATCCGGAGTGAACAGCGGCTCGCCCTCGTATCCCGCAATCTTCAGCCGGTGCTCAATGTAACTTTTGATCTCCCATGCCGGCAAAGGCTCCAGGCCGTGCATAATCGAAACTCGCTGTCGTAGTTGCGCCAGGCCGGGACTGGCCAGCTTGTCCGCCAATTCCGGCTGACCCGCCAGAATGATGTGCATCAACTTGGCCCTCGGGGTCTCGAAGTCCGACAGCAGCCGCACCGTTTCCAGCACCGACGCATCCAGGTTCTGGGCTTCATCAATCACCACAATCAGGCGGTTCCCCGCCCGCGCTTCCTGTAACAGACGCCGGTTGAATTCCTCATGCAGCCGCACAAAATCCTGCGATTCGCCTTCGTAGCCCAACTCCGCCAACAAGTAGCGCATAAACTCGCGCGAGTTGCATTGCGTCTGAAACAGAAACGCAGTGCGTGCCGTACTGCGAAACTTCTCCAACAGATGAAACAGGATGGTCGTCTTGCCCATCCCCGGTTTGGCGATCAGGCCCAGAAACCCACGATTGGCTTCAATGCCGTAGTAAAGCGAAGAAAACGCTTCCCGGTGGGCAGCGCTCAAATAGAGGAATCGCGGATCCGGGGTGACTCCGAATGGCTGTTCCCGTAATCCGAAATAATTCAAATACATTCCCCGCTCCTCCGTCGCCTACAGGAGATCCGGTCAGGGATCTCCCCGCTTACACTTTGCCTCTCGCACAGGCATTTGGCCAGTGGATAAAAGTCACAGAGTCTAGCATCTAATGCACAAGCTGGGCTCCATGAATCCTTGGCCTGTTATTGATTCTACGGAATTTATTTGCCCGCGCCAACTTGACCTTCGAAAACGCCAAAGCACCCGGAGCCACAGGACTCCTTGTCATCGGCCGCGTTCCGCCGTAGAATTCTTATCAGTTTGTGACCCTGCCCCCGGGCCCACCTAGACTAAGACTTTGATCCCTGTTCCCAATCCCGACCCGAGAATCAGAGTGCTGGTAGCCGACAGTGGCGCCATGAGCTGCCACCTCTTGGCTGACGCCTTGGAACGCAGCGAGCACTTTCATGCCATCGCCGCCTCCACCCCCAAGAAGGTTCTCCAACTGCTCGAAAAGGAACGTTTTGAGGTCATTTTAGTCGGGGTTGGGATCTCCGAAGACCCAGCCGAGAGCATGCAGTTTCTTCGCCAATTACAGAGCACTCATCCCGAAGCCGGGATCGTGGTCTTGCTCGATGCCCTTGATCGCAGTCTGGTAGTGGAAGCGTTTCGTTCCGGCGCACGCGGCATCTTCACCCGCTCCGATACTTTCGAAGCCTTGTGCAAATGCATCCGTTGCGTGAATGAGGACCAAATTTGGGTCAGTTCAATCGGACTCCACTACGTGCTCGAAGCGCTTGTCGAGCGTGGCCCCGTCGTGTCTCGTCTCCCGGGATCGCGTCCTCTGAGCAAGCGCGAGGAGCAAATCACCGTTCTGGTCGCCGAAGGCTACAGTAATCGCGAGATCTCTGAGCGGCTCTCGCTCAGCGAACATACCATCAAGAATTATCTCTTCCGCGTTTTTGAGAAACTCGGAGTCACCACCCGCGTCGGACTCACCCTTTACACACTCAAACAGGCCCAGGCCCCACGCCCCAAAATGCAGTCCCTAAAACGTCCGCCTCTGGCCGAGTCCCGTGTCTTGCTAAAGAACTCGAATTTACCCAGCTAACTCCGGGCACTCCGGAAAAGACCCGTCTTCCCTTCTCGATTTTTCTTCGTAGTAAAAGCCGTGAGGTTTTCTCCGTGCCTCCGTGTCTCCGTGGTGAATATCTTCCTCACGGCAGCCGAAACACTACCGTGACCCGCGTCTGAAAATCTTCGCTCTGCCCATTGCGCACCAGAGGTTTGAACCGCCATTGCCGCACTGCTGCTGATGCCGCCGCTGCCAGATCCGGATCGCCGCGAATTGCCGTGAATTTCTCTACTATGCCATCCCTACCCACCGTCGCATCCAGCACCACCGCGCCTTGAACCCGCCGCTCCCTCGCCGACGGCGGATATTCCGGTTCTACCCGCTGCGTCACCACTCCCACCGACACTTCCGGCGGGATCCGCACCGGCCCTACCGCTTGCACCTTACTGGTTTCGACAGCCGGCTGCACTGCCGCCGCTGGCGGCGAATCTGGCTGCTGCGCATCTCGCGCGGGCGGCGTCGTGGGGAAAACCTTTTTTCCGTCCTGAAAGACCACCAACTCGCCGACCGATCCCCCACCGGATACTTCCGTGGTCATCGCCGGTTTAGCTGCGGGATTTGCTGCCGCATTGGCTCTGCCGGTGTCGTCCTTATTCAGCGACGCCACATCGCTCTGCCGCAAGCTGTTGGCTCTCGTCGCCTGCCGGCTACCGCGGCCCACCATCCACCCCAGAGTCAACGCCAGCACTACCACTGCCACCATCAGAGCGCCCGTCCAGAAATCCGCAGTCTCCTGCGCTTCTCCACCTTCTACCGGGCCAGCTTCAACCAGATCGGCTTTAACCAGACCGGCTTTAACCAGATTAGGTTCTGCCCCGATTTTCCCCTTGCCATCAGCAACCTCGATGGCTCGTCCCGCCTCGGCATTGGCCGACGCCTTTCGCGCCAACTCAACGTTTTCCACAATGCTTCGGGAAAGCATTTGCAGAGTCCGCACCTCGCGCTCGCCAAACGCCCTCGCCTGACCTGAAAAAATCTCCAACACCCCCAGCCGTTCACCTGCTTTCAGCACTGGAACCACCAACATGGATCGTACGCCCAGCCGGCGGCACAATTCCGCATCGACTCGCGGATCGCTTTCGCTGTCATCGCAACGCTGCCAGTTTCCCGTCTGCACACAAGCCGCCGACAAACCGGTATCGCCGCTTAGCCGCACTCCCAGGCCCGGCGCGCCGTCTCCCGTCGTGGCCCGGCAAACCATTTCCCCATCGCGCGCCAGCGCGATCGCCGCTGCATGAGCATGAGTCGACTCCCGCGTCACTTCCACAATCTCATTGAGTACCAGATCAAGCGCCAGGTCAGCCGATGCCTCTCCTCCGCCGTGTGCGCTGAGAACGCTTTGCCATTGCGCCAATTGCGAAAACACTTCCGGCTCCGCCCGCCCGTCACTGTCCGCCGCGCTTGACGCACTTCTCGATCGGTGAGGATCGGAAGACTCGGGCCGGAAAATCGGGCTGTGGGCCATGGCGCGCCACCAATTAAGGACAAAACCGAATGACCGGAGTCTCCCGCGAAACCCTGCCCTTGTCAACCGGAAAAGACCGGCCCATCCAGGGCATGTGGTAGAACTCCCATTTTGGGCTTTCTCCGTGGTCTCCGCGGATTTCCTCTCCAAACTCTACCGATCTGGTCACTCTCCCGAGCCAGCCCGCTCATCTCCACCACCGTTTCGGGTAAACTCAAGAACGCATGAATTCACCACGCGCCCTGGTCACTGGAGGTGCCGGCTTCCTCGGATCTCATCTCTGTGATGCACTCCTTGCAGAAGGTTACTCGGTCATCGTCGTCGACAATCTGCTCACCGGACGCACCTCCAATCTCGATCACCTGCGCAACGATTCCCGCTTCGAGTTCCGCCAACTCGATATCAACCTTCCCTTCGACTGCGGAAAGATCGATTACGTTTTTCACTTCGCTTGCCCCGCCAGTCCCGTCGATTACATGAAACATGGAATCGAAACTCTCAAAGTCGGATCCCTCGGCACCTTGCACGCTCTCGAACTAGCCCACAAATACGGAGCCAGGTATCTGACCTCCTCGACCTCCGAATGCTATGGCGATCCACTCGAAAACCCGCAAAAGGAAACGTACTGGGGAAACGTGAATCCTATCGGCCCGCGCTCGGTCTACGATGAAGCCAAGCGCTTCAGCGAAGCTCTCACCATGGCTTACCACCGCTATCACCAGCTGGATACTCGGATCGTACGCATCTTCAATACCTACGGCCCGCGCATGCAGCTCAACGATGGCCGCGTTGTCCCCAACTTCATGAAGCAAGCGCTCCGCGGTGAGGACCTCACCGTTTACGGCAACGGCAGCCAGACCCGCAGCTTCTGCTACGTCAGCGATGAAGTCGACGGCTTCATCCGTCTATCCAAATCGAACGAGCATTCGCCCGTCAACATTGGCAATCCCACCGAGTTCACCATCCTGGAATGTGCCAAACGCGTACTGGCTGTGACCGGCTCCAGGAGCGCCATCCGCTACGAACCACTACCCCAGGACGACCCCAAACAGCGCTGTCCCGACATCACCAAAGCCCGGACCCTGCTGGGATGGGAGCCCAAAATCGACCTCGAAACCGGCCTGCGCATGTCACTCGAATACTTCCGACAAGCCTCGTTCCAACTCACGTAGGAGTCTCAACGAACCTAAGGAACTATGTAAAACGGCGCATTGCTGGTCAGCATGCCGCTGGGCGTAGTCACGGTGAGGTAGCCGGTAGTCGCGCCCGGTGGGATGGTTGCTAGAATGAGCGACGCAGAGCGTACGCTGAATTGGGCTGGGATACCATTCAAAGTGACACTGCTGGCTTCAGTTAGCTGAGTGCCGAGAACTCCGATCTCCGCTCCCACCTTCGCCGCAGCGGGGAGTGTTTCTACGAACTGAGCTAACCCCATGGAGAGGCCGAACAGCGTGCCGTCTTGATTGGCCCCGCCCCCGGTCGTCGTCCCATAAAAGTTTCCATTAGTAGCCTGGAGCAGACTCGCTTCGGGGAGGGCACCGTCGAAGCCATCGAAGCTATACAAGGTCGTCAGCGTGCCTTCGGCCGTGATTGCGAAAACAGTTCCCCACCCATTGACCCCGTTGGAACGGGTGGTACCGTAGAAATTTCCGTCAGTGGCTTGGATCACACCCTCCGGAATCGCTCCGTCGGCGCAGTAAGGCTGAATGGAGCAAAAAGTATGAAGCGTGGTCAGTTCCCCTCCGGGCGTGATTTCGAAGATGGTGCCTACATCATTGACCCCATCATTCATCGTCGAGCCATAAAAATTACCGTCGATACCTTGTACCAGTGAGTTTGGGACGGAGCCGTCGGGACACCTAACTTGTCCACAAAAACTGTACAGAGTCGTCAGCGTACCTGCTGGCGTAATCTTGAATACTGTGCCACTGTCCCCCGGCTTGACCTTTCCATAGGCCCCGCCGTCATAGGTTGTCCCGTAGAAGTTACCGTCCGTGGCCTGTATCAGCGTCGTGGGGTCGGCACCGTCAGAGCCGTGGAATCTGTGGAGGGTGGTCAGTTTGCCCATAGTGGTGATTTTGAACACCGTGCCATAGCTAGTGCTGTAGCTAGTGTCGGTGGACGCCCCGCCTAACTCCGTCGTTCCGTAGAAGTCTCCGTTGGCAGCTTGGATAAGGCCGCCAAGAGGCTCTGCGCCGTCGCTGCAATTGGGCTGGGCGCAAAATGTATAAAGTGTCTTGAATTCTCCCGCCGGAGTAATCTTGAACACCGTTCCACAACCATTGATGGTGTTCTCTCGGCAGGAGCTACCAGGACCGCCGCCAAATGTTGTCCCGTAGAAGTTTCCGTCGATGGCTTGCGTCAAGCCTGAAGGGTTAGCGCCATCGGGGCAATTAGGAAATGTATTATTGCAGAAAACATAGAGGGTAATCAGCTTTCCGTCCGGCGTAAATTTATACACAGTGCCACAACCAGTACCGTTGCAGTGTAGATATCCCCCGAGATATGTGGTTCCGTAGAGGCTGCCGTCGGCCCCCTGCACCAGCGCACCTTCGGCTTGCCAGCCGTCAGTACCGTTGAAATTAGCCAGAGTGGTTAGGTTCTGTCCTGACGCGGCGGCGGCAGAGATTAGAATCACGGCGTAGATTCTTTTCCAATAACTGGATTTCGTCATGGGACTCCTTCGTGGCTCAATTCAAAAATCGAGGTGTACTAATGCGGGGAACCGAGCCCAGATCGGGGTTGCCAACATCTAGTGCGCAAATTATGCACTCAGTGGGATCGCAGGTCAACGAGAGGAGATGACCTGGAACGGTACGTTGCTGGTTAACGTGCCACTAGGAGTGTTCACGATCACATACCCGGTAGTCGCGCCTGCGGGCACTGTCGCCCGTATCAGAGTGTCGGAAACTACGGTAAAGCTTGCCGGTGTGCCGTTCAGCGAGACACTGGTGGTTCCTGTGAATCCCTGCCCGAGAATGCCAAAGTCCTGTCCTACCTTGGCTGCGCCACGCACGAAGGCAACGAACGGACCAAGACCCATGTCGAGGCTGAACAGCGTGCCGTCTGTGTAGGTACCTCCTCCGGTCGTCGTCCCATAAAAACTCCCATTAGTACGCTGGAGCAGTCCGGCTCCTGGAAAGGCACCATCAAAACCATCGAAGCTGTAGAGCGTGGTCAGCACGCCTTCCGCTGTGATGTCGAAAACGGTACCAAAGCCATTGGCTCCATTTGAACCGGTAGTGCCATAGATGTTTCCATCTGTAGCCTGAGTAACACCCACGGGAATGGCTCCGTCGGCGCAGTTGGGTTGAACGGCGCAAAAGCTGTAAAGCGTAGTCAGCTTGCCTTGTGGCGTGATCTCGAACACCGTGCCCGCTTCATGGGTTCCGCCAGAGCCCGTCACACCGTAGAAGTTTCCGTTGGTGCCTTGCACCAGCGAGTCAGGGCCGTTGCCGTAGGGCACTGGGTTTGGGCACAAAAGCTGTAGAGCGTCGTCAACTTACCGCTGGGCGTAATTTTGAAGACAGTGCCACCCCACCCGTGCAAGCGACTGCCGTAGGCTCCACCTTGGTCAGTCGTCCCATAGAAGTTTCCATCTGTGCCCTGCACCAGCGAGCCAGGGCCGGAGCCGTCCGAGTAATCAAAGCTGTGAAGAGTAGTCAGCGTGCCTTGGTCGGTGATTTCAAACACTGTGCCATAGCTGAACTGAGCATTGGTGGACGCGCCACCCAACGTTGTTGTTCCGTAGAACTCCCCGTTTGCGGCTTGGATCAGTCCCCCTGTCGGATAGGTCCCGTCGATGCAGTTAGGCTGGGAACAAAAGTTGTAAATAGTCGCGAGCTTGCCCGCTGGCGTAATCCTGAAGACCGTTCCACAACCATGTGTGGTGCTTTCGTTCCGACATACGTTGTCGGCACTCCCCACGCCGGTGCCGCCCAGGAACGTCGTGCCGTAGAAATTCCCATCTGTGGCTTGCGTCGGCCCCGCAGGGTTAGCGCCATCGGGGCAATTAGGAAATGTATTATTGCAGAAAACATAGAGGGTAATCAGCTTTCCGTCCGGCGTAAACTTATACACAGTGCCACAACCAGTACCGTTGCATGGTAGATATCCACCGAGATAAGTTATTCCGTAGAGACTATCGTTGATCCCCTGCACCAGCACGCTAACAGCATCGTAGCCATCAGCCCCGTTGAAACTAGCCAGAGTGACCACGTTCTGTCCTGACGCTGTCGCGGCAGAGATTAGAATCACGGCGTAGATTCTTTTCCAATAATTGGATTTCGTCATGGGACTCCTTCGTGGCTCAAAAATCGAGGTGTACTAATGCGGGGAACCGAGCCCAGCCCGGTGTTTGCCAACATCTAGTGGACGAATTATGCGCTCAGCGGGGTTGCAGGTCAACGAGAAGATCCCGAACGACCGTTCTCGTAGTGCCTAACAGGAGGGCGAAAATCTCGGTACAACTTCGAACAAACAAAGCAGGAAAGATCGGGCCGTTCTGCTCCCCACCCTCAGCACCCTCCCTGCCGTACTCCGCCCTCGCATTACCTCCGTCATTAGAAGCCACCACCTACCCCTTCCTGGCTCTGCCATACAAACCCGTTTCTAACCTCCCTCCCCCCACTGAAAGGCCATGTTTCTGAACAGACTTGCTTTCTTCCGCGTGCCAAAGTGACCGGAGTTACACCCTCAAATTACCTTACTTAAGGTCAATGCCTTTTCTGCTCCTTCGATACCTTGGCGCTCCTCTGCCCTCTACTTACGATGGAATTCACTGGGTTAGCCAGCAGGTCCGTTTATGGACCTGTGCTCCTCCGCGCAAACACTTTGCGGCTGGCTCAACTCACCAAAGCTCGATGGGGAAGAAGGATCACATGTTGCAACGCAGAATGCGCGGATTCTCGCTACTGGAGATGATGGCAGTCATCGCCATCGGTCTCGTCATCAGCGCCATGGCATTGGTCACCCTTCAGCCCACGCTGAAATATACCCGCGAGACCAACGCTTACAACATCACCTTGATGGCCATGCGCCAGGCCCGCGATACCGCGGTTGCCCAACGCCAGGTCTACGTCGTGACCTTCACTCACAACACCATCCCCCCGGACCAGATCACCATCACTCAAGGCGCAAACGGTAACGTCATCAGCAACTTTACGATCCCCATCGACGTCTCGTTTCAGGCACTGCTCGGGCTTCCCGGAGCCGGCAGCGCCCCGGACAATTTTGGCGGTGGCGCCGTAGCCATCGATTTTGATCAAGGCGTCGCCGGCGGAGCCAAGAACGCAGTCTATTTCTATCCCGATGGCACTGCCGAGGACGTTAACGGCAATCTCAACAACGGCGTCATCTACATCGCGCGCACCAGCGATCTTTTCAGTTCGCACGCCATCACTCTGTGGGGAGCCACCGGGCGTCTCCGCGGCTGGCGTCTCTACACCAACGCTGGTGTGAAGTACTGGAGGCAAATGTGAAGCCATCTCGGCGGCAAAAGGGATTCAGCCTGATTGAAGTCATGATCTCCATGGTGATCATGACCGTCGGCTTGGTCGCGCTCCTCGGAGTCTTCGGCCTGGCCATGGCCTCCACCCAAACCTCGCAGCAGAACGCCATCTCCAAGCAGTTGGCCAATGAGGCCCTGGAGGGAGTCCTCACCGAGCGTGAAACCGCGAATGTCAGTTGGGCTGCCATCGCCAATACCGGCTCCGGCGGGGTCTTCCTTTCCGGATTCCAGCCCATCGATCTTCCCGGAGCCGACGGCATCACTGGCACCGCCGACGATGCCGCAGCTGGTCCGCAGATCCTGACCATGCCCGGCCCCGACGGAATCTTTGGCACTGCCGATGATGTGCAGCTCCCCTTGACCAACTATCAGCGTCAGATCCAGATCACGCCGGCCACCGATCAATTCGGCAATCCGATCCCCACGCTGAATATCGTCACCGTCACCGTTCAATACACCAATCCCCAACTCAAGATCCCCCAGAACTATGTGCTCACAACTTATGTTTCGCAATATCGCTAGAAGAGGAGTTATGGGACACCCATTCAAATATCGCGCGCGCGGCTTCACCTTCATCGAAATGATGGTCTCTATGACTTTGGGCATCCTCATCGTGGGCGCGGCGGTAAAACTGTTTAGCCAGGGTGTGGACGCCACTTGGGTCGTCTCTCAGCGTGCGGAAATGCAGCAGGACCTACGCGCCGTTGAAAATATGTTGGTCAAAGACATCAGTCTGGCAGGTGCCGGCATCGCCGGCGGCCAGGGCATCGCGCTGCCCAACGGTACTGGGTTGATCCCCATCTATGGGTGCGACCAAACCGGGCTCGCCTCCGGCTGCCCGCCCAACGGCGGTGTCAAATATCCTTGCGCTTCCATCGTCGGGCCCTGCATCCCCACTTTATACGGGCTCACTCCGGGCTTTGCCCTGGGCATCACACCTCCCGGCAGCCCCACGATCAGCGATGAGATCACCGTCGCCTACAGTGACACTATTTTTGCCCTGAATTGCTACACCGTCACCTTCACCGCGCCCGGCAACGTAGTCACCTTCACGGCTCCTGCCAATCCGCCACCGTCGAGCTGCATTTTGCCTCCCGGTCTGGTGTTCCCTCAGAACGTGAACGATGCTGCTGTAGGTCTTCTACCCGGCGATCTGGTCTACTTTCAAAATACTGCGCTAGGGCCTGCCATCGGTGAAGTAACCAACGTGGTCGGCGCCTCCCCCAACTATGTCGTCACCTTTGCCAATGGGGACCCGCTACAGATGAATCAAGCCGGCGCCGCCAATGACCTCACTCAGATTTCCGGCTTTGCCGCCGGCGGAAAAGCTAGTTCAGCCGGCACCGTCGCCAACCGCATCTTCGTCATCACTTATTACCTGCAGCTGAATCCTGATCCCACGGGTGTTACTGCGGGGACAACCGTCTTGATGCGCCAGGTCAACGGCCGCACCGCGGTTCCGGCTGCGGAAAACATCATCAACACTCAATTTACTTATGACACTTATGCCGCCGATGGCACCTTGCTAAATCAGTTGCCCGATGGCGGCGAGTCCCTCGGCGTCTCGCTCAATCTGATCCGCAAGATTAACATCGCGCATTTGACCATTCGCAGCCAGCTCGATGGCGCCCGCAGCGCGCTCTATGCGACCAATGGATATCAAGGCTATGACGTGCAGACTTCCATCAGTGCGCGCAACCTGAGTTACCAGAACCGCTACACCTTTACCAAAGGCCCCTAGACACAAACGCCGGTACCCGCACAGGGCCGGCTGTCAGTTGTTCGGAACCGGTACGACGTTGGAGAAACAATATGGAGACTTACAACATGGAAAGCACGAGACTTAGGTCAAAGGGATTCACGCTGATTGCAACTCTGCTGCTGTTGCTGCTCTTGTCGGGCATCGCCATCGGTATGCTTATGATGGTCAGCACCGAAGGCAAAGTGGGCACTCAGGACGTGCAAAACAACTCGACCTTCCATGCCGCCGAAGGTGCCATCGAAAAGATGACTTCGGATCTCGCCAACACCTTTCAAAATATCGAGTCTCCGACCGTCAGCGAGATCGAAGGTCTTAGTTCGTTGCAGCCAGCCAACACCCTCGCCCTCAGCTATCCTGTCTACAGTTTGACTCCCGCCATTGATCCCAAAACTGGAGGTCCTCTGACTTCGAATGGCCAGATCGCCTCCGGCCCTTATCAGGGTCTCTCGGCAGTGCTTCTCCCCGTGACCCTCCAGGCTACCGCGCAGGGCCCGCTGGGCGACGAGGTCAACATGTCCCGCACCATCCAGGTCGCGTTGATCCCGGTCTTTCAGTTCGGTATCTACTCCGACAGTGACCTTTCCTTCTTCGCTGGAGCCAATCTGGATTTCAACGGTCGTGTGCACACCAATGGCGATTTATATCTGGCTGCCGGCACCGGCGCCACCGTCACCTTTCACGACAAAATGACCGCCTACGGAAACGTGATCCGTTGGGAACTGCCTAACTCCATACTCGATAGCGCGGCTCCTGGCCACCTCGGCAACGTCAACATCCCCACCATAGCCAAGGGTTGTGATGGCGCTCAGCCTGGCTGCCGCAACATGGCTCCCACCGAAGACAGCGTCACCCCCAACGCCGCTCCTAACACCTGGACTACCGGCGGGCAGAACGGAGCTTGGCTGGGAATTTCCACCGGCACTTACAACTCCTGGATCATCGACGGAAACCAGGGCTTGGCCGGAGGCACTGGCGCCAAGCAACTTTCGCTTCCTTTCGTAAGTGGCGCCAGCGGCAATCCCAACGGTCCTCAGCCCTATGAAATTGTGCGCAAGCCGCCCGCCGGAGAATCGCCTACCTCCCTGCTCGGCGCTTCCCGCCTCTACAACGAGGCTTCCATTCGCGTAATGCTGGTGGACGATCCCGCGGAACTTCCCGGCGGCGCCGCCGACGTGAACAACATTCGCTTGTCCAACTACAAAGATCCAGATAACGGTGTCGATTTGAGTCACGGCGTCATCGCCAGTGTCCCGGGAGGCCTCCCCGGACTGGTCAGCGGCGGCAAGCGGACCACCTACTTCGCCACCGCCAGCAGCGGTGTCGCCGACCCCACACTCTGGACGAATGCATCCACCACTGTTCTATCCGCGTGGCTGACCGGCCCGCTTTACCCGCCCCCGGTGAACACCATTCACGATCCCTCGGGCCTGAACGAAGCACCCTACATGGTGCTTGATAATAAGAACTGGAATGCGGTCAAGCAGGCGCCGGGGTATGCCAACTTAGACTTGTGCAATCCTTCCGTTGTCACGATCGTTCCTCCCGGCACTCCTCCAGTTTGCGATCCCGGCGGCACCGCCCCGTATCCGGTCGGCGAGTACCCTTATTATTCGCTGACTCCGTATAGCGCTCCACCGCTCACTATGCCCTATCCCACGGTGCCCGCCAACGTCAGCACCTGGAACTTGATCGACGGCTACCTGCGCGTCGAATATCGCGATGCTGGCGGCGCTTACCATCCCGTAACTCAGGAATGGCTGAATTTAGGTTTCGCGCGCTGGACCTTGCCTCCCACCGCGATTGGAGCTAACCCCGTCAACCCCAATGCAATTCTGCTCCTACAGGAACCGGCGGACCGCAACCACGACGGCGCTATTGATGCCGTCGGTGCGCCCCCTTACAGCACCTCCGCGTGTACCAAGATGAAGTCCGGGAAGTGTGTCCAGACCACCTACACTCCGTATCCTGGCAAGCCCCCCGAGGTTACAACCGACGCCTCCACCAACAGTCCCTGGTATGGCGACAGCAGCCAGGTCGCAGGATCGCAGAGCTCCAGCCAGTACAACTGGTTTCCCATCAACTTCTACGACGCCCGCGAAGGCGAAGGTCGTGACGTGGTTTGGGGTAACGACAGTTGCGCTCCCGTCGGCATCATGAATGCCGTCGAACTCGACGTGGGCAACCTGAAACAATGGCTGGCTGGTAACACTGGCGTCAGCGGCAAGTCAGTGGACTACGTCGCCCAAAACGGCTACGTCCTTTACTTTTCCGATCGCCGCGGAATGATGCCTAACCCCAACGGAACTTTCGTCGACCCAAAGAACACCAAGACCGGAGACTCTGGCTTTGAAGATGTCATCAACTTAGGCAGCGGCGCCAATGGCAATCCCGACGGTATATTGGAACCGATTGAGCCCGGCAAAACCCAGTCGCCCGAAGACACCAACAATAATCTCGTGCTGGATAACTTCGGTTCCCAAAACCTCGGCCTCGGCATGGGCTACGTCCCGCTCCAATCGACCACAGCAGGCACCGCCTATACCGCCACCCAGCAAGTGAATAACCTGATCAACGTCGTGCCCACCACGCCCAATTTCTATCTCACCACCGGCCGCATGCCCAGTTGCTGGGTCGCGCAGAGCAATTGGGCCAGCGGCGCTCGTCACGTTCTGAAACTCGTTGACGGCACTCTCGGCAACCTGCCCGTCCGCCCCGATCTCGCCTTCCCGCTCAGCGGAGGCTTCACCGTGGGTTCAGAGAATCCCGTTTACATCTACGGCGACTACAATTCCAACTCCGGCGATCCCATCTGGAAGGGCGGCGCTGACGTCGCGCATTCCGCGGCGGGAATCGTGGCGGATGCGGTCTCCGCTCTTTCCAACAACTGGTCCGACTACGCCAGCTTGAACGCACCCAGCAATGCCGCCGGTCGCCCAGCCACCACCACGTATTACCGCACCGCCGTTGCCATGGGCAAGAACATCAATTTCTCAGTCGCGGGAATTGCCTGGGCCGTCGGTGACTTCGGCACCGATGGTGGCGTGCACAACTTCCTCCGCCTGCTCGAAAACTGGGGCGGTCAAACTCTCAACTACAACGGCTCCATGGTCAGCATGTACTACTCCACCTATGCCACCGGTACCGATAAAGACGGCGGCGAGACCTACAGTCCTCCGGCTCGAAACTACACCTTCGATGCCGACTTCACCACGCCGGACCAACTGCCGCCGGGCACCCCCATGTTCCGCGACATCGATAACCTCAGTTATCGCCAGAGCTTCTCGCCCTGCGCCAATGTGGTCAACGGAGTCTGCACCAACTAAATTCCACCTTGGCTCCGAAACTCGCCCGGATTCCTGCATCCCAGGATTCCGGGCTTTTGTTTCCTTAGATCCTCTTCGCGATCTTTGCGAACCCTTTGCGCCCTTAGCGGTTAAAAGCTTTACAATCATTCCTCACTAAGCTCTCACTCCACGGAGGACGTCTTGCCCAAAATCACCGCACTCTTCTGGGATGTCGGTGGCGTGCTGCTCTCGAACGCCTGGGACCACACTCAGCGCAAACAGACACTCGATCATTTCGGCCTCGATGAATCTGAATTCGACGATCGCCACGACATGGTCGTCTCTTCTTTCGAACGCGGCAAAATCGGCCTCCAGGAATATCTCGAACGCACTGTTTTCTACCGTCCTCGCTCCTTCACTCTCGACGACTTCAAGAACTACATGCTGCCTCTGTCTCAACCCAATCCGCCGGTCCTCGAACTGGCCCATTCTTTGGCCAACTCCGGACGCTATCTCATGTCCACCATCAACAACGAATCCACCGACCTGAATCTCTATCGCATTAAGACTTTCGGTCTACAGAAGATCTTCAGCCTGTTCGTGAGTTCCTGCTTCGTCGGATTTCGCAAACCCGAGAAGCCCATCTACCGCCTCGCCCTGGAAATCACCCAGCGTCCGCCCGAAGAATGCTGCTTCATTGATGACCGTGCCATAAACCTCGAGAGCGCCGCCCGCCTGGGCATGCACGCCATCCAAATGCAAAATGCAGACCAACTCCGTCACGACCTGCAAGCCCTCGGCGTCACCTTTTGACCCTGCACGCACCATCACGAAAAGGGTGGGATTCCACGATCCCCCGCGCCCTGTCATCCTGAGCGAAGTTGTCATCCGCAACGCGGATGACAACGCAGTCGAAGAGCCTGCCCTGAGCGGAGCCGAAGGGACCCCCACTACGCCGACCTCGCATTTAGAGCCTCAAGGCGTTCTCCCGAGAACGCCTCAGCCCGTGTGGGGCGGACACTCCTGTCCGCCGCCATTGCATTTGTATTGTGCACGGCACCACCACGAAAATCTCAAGCCACCAGCAAGACCTTCCCAATACCACCCTCTTCCGCTGCGGCTTGAGCTTCGGCGGCCTTGCTGAGTGGCAGCTTTCGGCTGATCGGGATCACCAGTTTGCCATCTCGGACCGCTTCGGCCATGAACTGAAGAGTTTTCGTATCGGGTTTCACGAACACCGGTACCACCTTTACAGATGTGAACTTCGCGGCATTTTGCGGTGCCCCGAGAACCGACGCAAACACTCCTCCCGGTTTCACTTTGGCGATCAGCTTTTCGGCGGTCTTGCCGTTTACCGTATCGGCAACCGCATCGAGCAGCGGAAGACTCGCAATCGCGTTGTCGTCGTCGGTTGCGACCACCTGATCTGCGCCGATGCTCTTCGCTTCGTCCACCTGCCTCTTCAAAACCCCTGCAATCACGGTCGCTCCGAGTTGCTTCGCTGTGAATACCGCCGAACGCCCGACATTTCCTCCAGCACCTGCGACCAGCACAACCTGGCCTGCTTTGATTCCTATAGCAACCGCTAGTTGGTTGCCAGTCGTCGTCACCAGCGGCAGCGCCGCCGCCTGGATCAAATCCAGGCCCTTGGGAACTTTCGCCAGAATCGCGGCTTTCACCACGCAGAGTTCGGCGTATGTGTCCGCCGCCATTGCGAACACCTGGTCTCCGCCCGAAAAGCCTTCCACTCCGGGCCCAACCTTGACGACAGTCCCCGCAATATCGACTCCCATCAATCCCGGAAACTTGATGGGATAGAAATCTTTCGTCAACCCTGCACGTCGTTTGTAGTCGATCGGATTCACGCTCGTGGCCGCGACCCGCACCAGTACTTCGCCCGGACCCGCCACCGGATCGGGATACTCCTCGAACTTGAGCACTTCAGGACCGCCATATTGGTGGACAACAACTGCTTTCATATTCCATCTCCTTTCTACGTCGGATCAACCAGCACTAATGGTACCGTGGGATTCCACGATTCCCCGTGTTTTGTCATCCTGAGCGAAGTTGTCGTCCGCAATATGGCAATATGGGGACGGGCAATATGGGGACAGGGCAATATGGGGCAATATGGGGACAGACGGGACGTTCCCTAATATTCCTACAGCGCCCCAAAACAAATCGGGCCGCCTCGCGGCGGCCCTGATCCATCTTGACTAAATGCCAAGTGCTAAATGCTAAGTGCTGGACTCCAACTGCCGACTTAATCTCCTAATACTGGCTCCCCCACTTCCGGCTTCGGCGCCGACGGCTTCATCAACGCACCCAACGGAATAAATCCATTCTCGGTGACTGCCGGCTTCTCTTTCAACACCACTTCCCGATACAGCGCCGCCATGCGGGCATCGTAGGCTGCATCGTTTTTCTTCGGACCGCGCGCCTCAGCCTGTTTCGCATCCCGCGCCCGCAGCTTTTCTTCCCGCGAGTTCTTGGCGATGCCCAGCTTGTCCAGATCATGCTGCTCTTCCATCGTAACAATGCCTTCGCGCAGCACCAGATTGTGGTCTTCCGCTTCCATCTTTACGTTCTTGCCGCCGGCAAAGATCTCATGCCGTCCATGCTCCTCATACCACTTGGTAAGCGTGGCCGTCATGTGCATCTTCTCGATAATGTTGCGCCAGCCCACGCCCGTGTTGTAAGCACAGAAGGAAATTTCGCCTTCCTGCGTGGCGTAAGGAATAATGCACTGCTCCGTCCGCCGGAAGTCGTAATTAAACAGATCCTGGAACCACATCCCTGCAATGAACAAAAAGTTCCAGCGATCCTGACGCCGCTTCATCACATCGTCGATGCTGCGGTCCGGCCCCACTTTGCCGTAGTTCTTCCCGGTAGCGTTGTAGTTCTTGTCAAACTTCCGCAAAAGATCAATCAGCTTGAAGTGAGTAGGCGACTGGAACGGATCATAGTTCTTCATCAAACACAGCGCCATTCCCACCACGCTAAGAAACTTTCCGCGCGCCGCATCGTTGACCTTGGCAATGTCCTTCGCCAGTTGATCGCCATGCAAAAACGCAGTAACCGGAACCGCTTCCTTAGTCTCTTTATCAATCATCACAGCCATCCCAGTCCCACAATTCGGGTGGCAGCCACATGACAATTGGCCCCAGTCGTTTTTGGCGTCGTTGGCGTGCATTACGTCGGCCCAGTCGGAGAAGGTTCCCATGAAGCTGATGGGGAACCAGTCGCGAGAAGGCTTGCCAAGACCAGTCTGATTCTGCACGTCATGGGCGAGATGCGACAACGTATAGCGTTGCGCCTCGCGGCGTTCGTCGGTCACGGCTTCGTCGCGGCCAGTGAATGACACTGGCTGGAACGACAAGAAGCCGATCTTCTTTGGATTATCCAGCGCGAACTGGATGATTCTTCCTACCTGTTCGTTGTTAATGCCATTCACGATCGTCACCACCGGCACGATTTCGCAGCCAGCGCGGTGCAGATTGTCGATGGCCTTCAACTTCACGTCGAACAAATTGCCTACTTTGCGGTGAGCATTGGCGGCGTTGCCGATGCCGTCGAATTGGAGATAGGCATAACGCATTCCGGCTTCGACTGCCTGCTGCGCGAATTCAAAACTCTTGGCAAATTCAATTCCGTTGGTGGCGGCCTGCACGCTGTTGTATCCAACTTTGCGGGCGTAGCGAACGGCGTCCAAGAAGTATGGTGACAGAGTTGGCTCACCGCCGGAGAACTGCACGCTCATCTGACGCCGCGGCTTAATGGTGATGGCGTTGTCGAGCATCTGCTTGATTTCTTCCCAGGTCAGTTCATGCACGAAGCCGACCTGATTGGCGTCCATGAAGCAGGGATCGCACATCATGTTGCAACGGTTGGTCAGGTCGATGGTCAGCACCGAGCCGCGACCGTACTTCACCGTTGAAGAGCCGTGATGGTGCAGCTTTTCGTCGTTGTGGGCCTTGATGTCACGGCCGGGAAACACGTCTTCGAGATGCTTCGAGAACTCGGTATCAATCGACATCACATCTTCGAAGGTGCCGTGCTTGGGGCACTGCTTCACCATCAGAATCTTGCCATCGCGCTCGATGATGGTGGCTTTTATCTCGCCGACTTTCTCGTTCATCAGCACTTCGACTGGCAGCTTGCCGTCGAGAATCTGCTGGCGAATTTCAGGCACGCACTTGGGACAAAGCGAATCGGTCGAACGCGGCCAACCGAGTGGCGGCTTCGACTTCTCGTAGGACTTGAGCAGCGGCTTATCAGACCATTTGGGCGTGGGAGAAGGATTCGGTTTGATGCGATTGAGCCGGTCGAACACCGCAAATGCGCCGGTGGCGGCCACGGTCATTACTTTCTCCGCATACTTGATTGGTTTGTGCATTTCTCTCGCTTTCCACTGCTTGGGAGTTGCGGCGGTAAAGCCGACCCCTGGGTTGACTCCTACCTGCATTCACCCGGAGACGTAGCCAGCTACGTCCCTACCAAAAATCTGTTTATCTTGACCTTCACCCCGGAAAGCTCCAGATGGAGTTTTCCCGCAGGTTCGTTGTCACTATCCTATTGAGGGACTAGGCCTAAGGCACGCATATCCCAACGAACGGGGAAAAATAGGGGTTTAATGGGGTGATTGGGCAGTGAATGGTTGGTAAAGTATTGAAAAGACTAGGGGAGTGGCATTCAGCCGTCAGCATTTAGCATTCAGCCAAAGCTCAAAGCCCCCGCCACGAACGCCTCGGATTCAGGCGTGGGCGCTTCCCATGTCTCGCAAAGGAGGCGAGACACGGGGCTCCGTCGGTGGACGTTTCGCCTTGAGTGTTGTGGAATCCCACCCCTTCGCAAAGAGCGCGAAGGGATGGGGACGCAGCAATTCGACGTCATCGAGAGAATGCCTCTCTGGGTTCGTCGCGCTACACGCTGGTATGGGGTCCTTCGGCTGCGTTATCGTCCGCGTTGCGGACGACAACTTCGCTCAGGATGACAGGTGGGGTGGAGTCGTGGAATCCCATGTCTAGCAAAGGCGCGCGAGACATGGGGCACCCGTCGGTGGTTTAGGGATTCGCATTTTACGGCCCAACGGTTGCGAGTAGGGGAATCCCACCCATGGTAGAGTTTGAACCCTGCGGCAGGATAGTGCTGCCGTGATCTCTTGTTGGGGGCAACTATGCGAGCATCTGTGTTTTATCGAATCGCTGCTGTCCTTCTCCTGCTTCTTGACGCCGGACACACCTCTGGTTTTCCCTGGTCCGATCCGGCATGGGGAGTGGATCTAGGCCCCATGCGGTCCAGTCACTTTTATGTTTTGGGGTTTAGCCGGACCTATTGGGATTTTTATGTTGGGTTCGGACTCATTGTCAGCGTGTTGCTTCTACTCGCGGTGGTATTGGCGTGGCAGCTCGGCGGCCTTCCGCCTGAGTCTTTGGCGAAGATGCGCGGAACGGCGTGGACGTTCGCCCTTTGCTTTGCCGCGATCACGGTTCTGGACTGGAAATACTTTTTTATTATTCCCATCGTTTTCTCAATCCTGATTACATTGACTTTGACAGCGGCGGCATGGCTTTCAACGAAGCAGGCTTCCATGGCTCGGTTGCGACAGTAAGGTGAGAGATGGGAACTGCCCGACTGAGGCCAAAACCGGGCTTGAGTTGGCTACCCGCCGGCAGCTATATTAATGGAGCGCCGCAGCGTCCATCTGCCTGCTTGAAAGTTATCGGCTAGCGTCGATGTCTCTCGTACACCTCCAATCGTTGGTTCTCGCTGAAGGTTCCGACAACCTCTACAACATCCTGATCGCGCTGGTTTGCGGTTTTACCTCCTTGAACATTCTCAACCTGCTGACCCGGCCAGCGCAGCCGGTCCGCGGCCTCACTTTCGGCGAGATGCTGGCAGTCACCGGAGCGGTGCTGTCTCTACTTCTTCTGGGAGCGGAGATGCTCCACATCTACCACGTTTTTCCCATCAAATTGCAGCCCTGAAGGATTGTGGCCGAGCGGAGCAAAACATCACCTTATAGCTCGCAAAGGCGGCGAGACATGGGGTCCGGCACGCATATCCTATACGAACGGTGGAAAATCGGGGTTCAATGGTGGGTTGGGCAGCGAATGGGACCTAAAGTATTGAAAAGATTAGGGGAATAAGCATTCAGTATTCAGCCAGAAGTCGCGTTCCCTGCTTGACCATCACACCCTTTTCGGATAGAGTTTCGCCCACTGTAAGGTTCGGGTCGCTCCGGAAAGGCAGGATCACGTCCTGCCGCATCACCCGGAGACATCATCACAAAGAAAAGAGGGCTTATGAAACACAGCTTAAAGTTTGGGGTTGTTCTGTTTATCACGCTTCTACTTGGCGGCGTGTTCCTGGCGCTGCCAGCCAAATCAAGCCGGCCCGTACGGGCGAATGCAGTAGCCGGTGTTCCGACTGGTGGGCCACCGACGTTGATATTCAATCGTACGCTGAAGAGTACCAGCTTTAATCGCATTGACTGCTGCCAAACTGCAGTGGCGGGGTTTACCAACATCGATACGCCGCTGACCTTCACTTGCCCGAGTCCCGGTACTTGCACTCTTTCCGCCGAGATGTACGCTCAGGCCGGTGGCAATAGCGCGACCGCAAATCGGTGGGCGCTGATCGCCTTGATAGATGGCAGTTTCATCGGCGTGGGTCCTTTTGCCGGGGAGCTGCTGACAGACGGTGACTATTCCATCACATCGTGGACTGACGTCGCGAGTGGTGTCACGCCGGGCAAACATACCATCCAATCCCAGATTTACACGGATGATGGAGCCACCCTGGGCTACGCCGGCATTACTTACCGGCTCTATAAGCCGTAACGCTGTCCTTTGTTCGATTTCAAGGCGGGCTGTTCGCCCGCCTTTGTTGTTTGGGCTCATTGTTTGATCGGCGAATGATCGTGGCCCGGGTTCCGCGGGCCGATCTTGCGAGCTTAGCTGGAAAACACTTCGTTGCGCGTTCAAAAGCAGAATCAACGGCGGCGGACAAGAGTGTCCGCCCCACACTTGTTGGGCCATTCGAGATGTTTTTGTCATAAGTTCGTCGCGCATCCGAAGATTTGTGCCGGATTGGGACTCGGGGCGCGAATTTCCCGTTTTGGCGTGGTCTCTAAGATTTCTTGTCAAGCCCCATTGACAGTCGATTTCCTTGCAGGGCGCTGATTCTAATCCGACAATAAATCTGGAAATCGTGTCTCACTTGCGGCTTCAATTTGCTACGCTGGATATATAGGGAGTCAACGCGAGGCGCGGCCCACAAAGCCGCGCTTTTTTGTTTGCGGTGAGAATTGGAGCTGGAGAAATGGAAACGAGTTGGCAAGTGGGCGGTGAAGATGGGGTGCGGCGTCCGAATACGAAGCGCACGGGAGAATTCTCTGAAGCGGCATTTCTGATGAAGGCCTCTGCGGAGGGATTCGCGGTGACCAAGCCGTGGGGCGACAGCGAGCGCTATGACTTTATTGTGGATTCGGGGCGGCGGCTGTGGCGGGTGCAACTGAAATGCACGGCAACGTTGCGGGCGCGAGGGTATGACGTGCAGTCGATCTACTCGGTGTATGGCCGAGGCAAAGTGGGTTATACGGCGGAGGAGATTGATGTTTTGGTGGCACACATCATTCCGAAGAGCGCGTGGTACGTGCTGCCGATCGAGGTGTTTGCGCCAGCGCGGAGTTTGAGGTTTTATCCAGACATCGAGTGCAGGCGGGCGAAGTGGGAAGGTTACCGGGAGGCTTGGGGGTTGATGAGGAAGTAGTGGGGTGACACGACATTCAATAGGTGGTCGACGTCCGGCGTTGGACTGCGGTTACGACCACCTCGCGACGCTCGGCGACGATTTCAAAAAATATGCGCCAGTTGCCCACGCGGCGGCGCAAGCCTGGGAGCCCATGCAATTTGCGGACATCGCCACGGAAGGGATCCTGCTGCATTTCGTCCAGTACAGTCAGGATGCGTTTCCGGTCAGAGGCCGGCACTCGGTCAAGAGACTTTCTTGCGGGTGCGGCGAGGAGAACGGTCCATTCCATTCGCGTAGTCTCCCAGCGTCACATAATCTCCACGTTTGTAGGCAGCCATGCCGCGACGGTAGGCTCGGGCCTCAGCGGCGGTCGGCCGTTCGCTCGGCAGCACACGGACAGTGAAATACACACGCAACGCCTCGCGGACGAGTTCCGAGCGGGTACGATGCTCCGTCTTCATGACCTTCTCGATCTGTTTGGCCATGGCAGGAGGGAGCGAAACAGTGAAAGTGTTGGTCTCTCGCATGTTGTTACTTTGTCATACTTAGTGTTATGGGTCAAGGATTGGTGTGTAGCTCCCATGTCTCGCGGGAAATGACTATTGGACACCGCACAACCATCGCTCAATGAGTTGATATGAGGCCGAATCTGGCTCACGAAGTGGCGTGATCGTGGCTGTCATGTTAGAGGCTCCCAACTGCGTGCGTTCGTGACCAAATCACCGTAGTACCGCACGTCCTCGACTCTCCTGAAGTGCCTAAACCAAACGCCGAGTTCTGGTGCCGATGAACGAATGTAGTTGTACTGTCCTGCCACCTTTGCCAGGGCGAATGGGAAGTGATGAGTGAAGAGTAAAACCCAATCGCCTATCTCCATTTCATGTGCAAAGGCCCAGTAGTTGCGCTGATTGTCAGGAAGTGCACTCTGAGGTACCGTGAGAAGATCGGGAACATCGGTTGAGAAATCCAACCCGATGTAACCTGCCGACAGACTCTCTACCGTGTGCCGAATTGCTCCCTCGGATTCGCTTGGATGCAGTTGCATTCGCCAGTATGCCGTAACTCCTCCTTATGTCCATCGTCTGAGCTGATTTTCACGAACCCTTCTTAGTTTCTTGAAGGACCTCTGCCGATTAACACGATTGGCGCGCGTATCCTTCCGGTAGATGTGTCTGAACAGCCCCTCCAGTTCTGCAACCTCAGTCTCAGAGATGTTGTCCCACACCTCAAACACAGAAAAATGGGTCCACAGCTTACCCTTTCTCTTGCTCCTAGCGTGCGACCGGAGTCGGCCTTTCACGCCCACGCCGAGTCCTCGCGCCATGCCGATGTAGATTACGTCATATTTATTCAGTTTGGGTCTCAGCTCGAGAAGCGCGTAGATGCCTCGTGTCCCAGCAGGAATGTTCTTTATTTCGGTTCGAGGTTGAAATTCTGCAAAGCGCCTTATGTACCTCAGTTCGCTGACTGGCATTAGTCTCTCGCCCTCACTTCTGTTCGGGATCCAATACCGCATTCACATTCACTTGACCGCTCGAAACTGCAATTTTCCGTTCCCAGGGTTTGAAGCCGGACTTCTTTATAGATATCTGGTGCTGGCCTGCGGCTACTCCGACGGTGGAGGGAGTGTTGCCGACGAAGCTGCCGTCGATTTCTATGTCGGCGGCATCGGGGGTGGAGGTGATTTGCAGTTGGGCTTGCGCTGCCGGAGAGTTTTGCTCGGGCTGGACTGGTGAGGCACCCGTCGCCACGTGGTCTGTGGTGGAGGCGGCTACGGATTGCAACGCTGGCAGCGGAGTAGCAGCAGCAGCGCGGATTTCCTTTCCGTGGGCGGCCCAGTCGGCGGTGATGGCTTCGCAGGCATCTTGCACGGAGCCTCCAAGCGAGAGCGTGGACTTGCTGACGATGGAGTCTCCGCTGACACGGTTGAAGACAGCCACTTTATTTTTGTGGCGCAGAGCGCCTTTGCCGCCCTCGTGATCGAGAAGAACGATGTAGTCGGCCTTGGTCTGAATGTTGTTGATGACGACTTGAGGGCAACGTTGTCCGAAAGTCTTGATGATTTCAGCGGTCTGGGGACGCGCGCCTCCGGCGACGGACGATCCGTAAGCACCGTTCGCGCCCCCACCGCTTCCAGCGATCGACCACGATTGACTGTCGGTGATGAAGACGCGGGCAGCGTTCTGATCAGCGGTCTGGGCCATCAGCGGGACGGCGCAGACAAAAACCGCCAGCAGGCATTTCATAGACACTCCTTAATCCAAATTTTCCTGGGGGAGACTACGGGAGCCCGACTGCTGAAGCGATACAAAAGTACTCTGGGGCGGGGTGGGAGTCAAGGGGAACAATCGGCGGTGGAAGTTTCTCCTGAGAGTTGTGGAATCCCACGTTAGCGAAGGGATGGGGACGGCCGCAATTCGACATCGTTGAGAGAATGCCTCTCTGGGTTTGTCGCGCTACACATTTGTATGGGCTCCTTCGACTGCGTTATCGTCCGCGTTGCGGACGACAACTTCGCTCAGGATGACAAGTGGGGCGAGAGTTGTGGAATCCCACCGCTTCGACTGCGCTCAGGGCAGGCTCTTTCGCAAAGTGCGCGAAGGGATGGGGCACCCGTCGGTAGTTTAGGGGGGCAATCAGGATGACGAGATTTACTTAGCGGTCGCGGACAACTGTCCTACAGCAATCATGTGCCCTGCATTTTGCGCGTAGATGGTTCCGTCGGCGCCCATCGAGACCGGTGTATATCCCGCATCGAGGGACCTCTTGAGAAACAACTTCTGAGCCCCTGTCCCGCCTTGGGGAATTACGTATAGGTATCCGTCTTCGTTGCTGGCGTATACCAAACCATTGACATCAACCACCGCGTCATTCACACACCATTCGTAACCGTCGGGATGATTCCTGCCGACGGTCGGATCCTGAAATTGCCATTCGATATTCAGATTCGAATCAAGCTGCGTGACGTAATAAGGTCCGGGCGGAGCCTTGGGGCACCAGGTGGGATTGTTGCAGTAGGAGCCGCTGTCGTAGTGGTTGTCCTTGAGAATGACAGAATAAGTGTTGCCATGCGGATAGATGGTAGGCGTGCTATCCCACCCGAAATCATAGTTCCCCAGAAGCTGCCCTTGCGGGCTGAATTGCAGCAGGTGTCCGCGGCCGTAGTTGTAAGCGCCATTGGTGCCGAGCAGAATGCTGCCATCGGGAGCGACCACCGGAGAGGCGGATTCCTGGTCATTCACGATGCCGCCACCCAGTCCGTTCTGAGTGGGATCGACGCCAGTGACGCCGTAGATGCTGCAACCGCCGGGCTGCCCGTTTGGCGGCAACAAAATGTTACAGCCGTCGTCGAGTAAGTCTTGCAGTGAGGCAGACCACTGCAAACTCAAGTCCGAGGAGTTGACAGCCAGTAAGTATGCGCTTCTGGGCCAGAAGTGTCCGCGACTCACGGTGTAGACCGTGGCACCGTCCGCGGAGATGGCTGGAGCCAGGTTGAGTGCACTGCGCTGCGAGCCGCAGCTGATATCCGGCGGCATGGCGTTCTGGCTGGGAGGCCAGGGCAACGGCTGGCCAGCGAAAGTTCCCAAACACTTTTGCGGCGCGTTTGGCAGCAAGGATTTGTAGGTCACGGTTGTCGCACTATCGTCGGGAGCCACTTTCACCAACCAGGCGTTTACTACGTCGCTTTCCCATGGCCACGCGAGGTCAACTTGCATGACGTTGTAATAAACGTTTCCGGAATTATCGACACTCAAGCCGCCCGCGACGAACTTGCTCGGATCCACGGCGCCGAACGGACTGATGTGGGAGACGACGGTTCCATCGCTCTGATGCAGCTTGTAGAGCGCGCCTCCGGCACCCGGCACATATACGTATGAAGCGGACAACAGCGGCTGAAAGAGCGGCTCCCATCCTTGCAGCGTGGCCTTAGCCGGAGAAGATCCTGAGTTGGGCGGAGGCACCCAGTCGGTCGCAAAATTCCAGACCTGCACCAACTGGTGGTTCTGCCACTGCAAAGCGCTCTCGTTCCAGATTTCGGTATTCCAAGCGTCCGGACCGCAGGGGAACGGCTGACCTGATCCCGGCGGCTGACAGGAGACGTAGGTTCCTGTCTTAGATTCCATAAAGATGTTTGCGCCGTTTACCAGGGGCGCCTGGTAGTGCGTGAGCAAGGCGCCTGACTCAGCGATCTCCTGAGCGACGAAGGGATCGACGACTAGATCTGCCAGTTTGGCTCTGGGCGCCTGGCCTGGCACCGGCAGAAACCCGGTATGTTGCGGGTTTTGACCCCACTGCGGCCATGCCGGAGAGTTCTGCGCCATGGTGGCAACAGCGGCGCTCCCAACCACCACGAGGATAAGAGCCCATTTCCCAGTTGCAGGCAAAGCCCGGAGCTGCTTATTAAGGGACACTCTACCTTATCTCCCAAGCGCACGCATCGCGTACTTATACTCCAGAACAGCGCTAGGGGCAAGGCTTTTGAACGTATTGGTCTCGATTCGCGGCGAGGCATGGGACCTGATGCGCGAGCCCGGCCCGCGCGAAAATGAGTCGCATCTTAAGGGGCCTAGTAACGGTAATCCGAAAGCCTTATGATTCCGAGATTCACGCGGGGGACGAGCCATGTGTTTTTCAGCGGCAGCCAACTTTGTAGGTAGCGGGGTTCTGGGGACGATCGGTGCGGTCACGTTGACCAGAGTGCGGCACCGGCGCGAACTTCTGTTTGCGGCGCTGCCGATGCTGTTCGCCATTCATCAGTTCATCGAAGGATTTGTCTGGCTCGGACTGGACGGCATTCTTTCGCCTGGGGTGACGCGCGCCATGGGTGCGGCGTTCATGCTGTATGCGCAGGGGCTTCTGCCATTGTTGCTACCCCTTAGCGTGTGGCTGTTCGAACCGAATTCCAAAACGCGCAGGCGAATGGTGCCGTTTCTGGTGATCGGTGGCGGGACGACGCTTTATATATTGTGGGCGCTAACGGCGTATTCGTTTCGCGTATACGTCGAGGGGAACAGCCTGGTGTATGTTAATCCCGCGACCAACCATACGACGGTTGCCATACTGTATGTGATCGCCACCTGCGGTTCGCTGTTTTTCTCGAAGGTGAATGACATGGTGATTTTCGGCGCAGCGAACCTGATCATTCTGCTGGCGGTGATGGCGGTCAAGCGCTATGCGTTTACTTCACTCTGGTGTGCGTATGCGGCGGTGGCGAGTGTGATCATTCTGGCGTACTTCTGGAAGAGCATCAAACTGCGGCCGTTCAAGTATGCGTAGCGTTTTGTCAAAATGATTGGCGTTCACGAAGAATTAGTAGTGAAAAAAATCCCACCCTGCCGCAAGACGCGCGATCAGGGTGGGGCGAAATCGAGAACGCCTACAAATCACTTCCCTGCATAGGTACGCGGAGTGCCGACACCGGCGCACAGATCCCATCCGGTCGTGCAACGGGAATCGCCGGTGGTGATGTCATAGTAGCCGTGCTTATATGCCAGTCCCTTGCCATAGAGTGCATAGAGCGCGGTATGGGCTTCATAGCTCGTTTTAGCTCGCATGCCAGCCGCATTCACGATGCCGGCAAAAGTCGGTGAAGACCAACTAGTGCCACCGACTGAACCCCAGCCTTGAAGATAGATGGCTGCGCAGCAGAAATCGGAAGCGACGTCGGGGTATCCGCGAAAGTTGCCTACGATATTGGAGATGATGTTCTGGTAGGTGGGCCTGGGTTCATAGGGACTAATGTCGCCGCCACCGCCGCCGGTGTAGTACTGCTCGTTTTGGAAGTTGCCATTGTTGTCGCGATTGAAATAGGTACCACCGACCGAGATCACGTTGGGAGACGCGGTGGGGTAGGAAGAGACCCCGATACCGGAATCTCCGCTGGAAACGAAGTAGGTGACGCCGGGAGCGGTGAACAACTTGTCATACTGGAGTTCCTGGGGAAACTCTGGATCCCCCCAGCTCATGCTGACCACGCCACCGCCATTTTGTGCCACCAACTTACCGGCAACTGCGACGGCTTGCCAAGTGGGGTCGGTATTGCACTGTGGAGCCGTGCACAGCACGGACTCGACCAGGTAAAGCTTGGCATTCGGAGCCATGGCATGGGCCCACTCGATGTCGAGGGATTCTTCGACTTCCCAATCGGAATAGACGGGAGGCTTGGTACCGTCGGCGTAGACCACCTCGAAGTCGCCGTCGGGAATCCCGAATTGTGCGTCGAAGGCATGTAAGTCGGAGGCAGCGGTAGGATAGTCGCCTGCGTCAACGATGGCGATGGCGCCGACTCCTCCAGTCGGGACATTGGTGCTGGTGGTAATCGGGCATCCCGTAGGGCCGGAGACCAGTTGGTACACGCAAGCCACCGAGCCGGGGGTTTCAGCGCCGAACGGAGGCTGAGGAGTAAATTCTCTGGATCCGACAATGAAGTAGTTGGTGTTGATGTGGCCGGTACGGGGAATGCTGGATTCCGGGAAAATGATGGTGTGTCCGTGGAAAGTTCCAGTTTGCTGCTCTTGAGCAGAGCCTGATGAGAGGTACGTACCTAATGACACGATAACTCCAACGATCACGAATATCGCGATAGAACGCTTCATGCTTGGATCTCCCTTATGGCCGACGGGTGCCCCGACTGGCGCGAATCATTGTACATCGAGTAATGGAAGTTGCATGGAGCCTTACTTCCCATAAAGTGGGGATTGTGCCGACGGCTAGAAGCGCCGGCAGACGGCGTGATCAAAGCGGGGGAGAACTGCCCCACTCAAGCCAAAACCGGCTTGAGTGGGCCACCGACTGAGCACCCGCACTCGCAGGAATTGTGCGAATCACTTTCCTGCATAGGTCCGAGGGGAACCGATACCGGCGCAAATGTCCCACCCGGTCTTGCAATTGGGATCGCCGGTGGTGATGTCATAGAACTCGCCTTGGTAGGCGGAGCCATTGGCGTATTCCCCGTAGGCGAGAGTGAGCGCCTGCTTGGTTGATTTAGCGCGATGTCCCGCGGCATTCACAATTCCGGCAAAGGTGGGGGTGGCCCAACTGGTGCCACCGACTTCGCTCCAGCCCTGAAGGTAGATCGCGGCGCAGCAGAAATCGGAAGCGACGTCGGGGTATCCGCGGAAGTTGCCAACGATATTGGAAATGATGTTCTGGTAGATAGGACGAGGCTCGTAGGGACTGATGGTGCCACCGCCACCGCCGGTGTAGTACTGCTCGTTGAGGAAGTTGCCATTGTCATCGCGGTTGAAATAGGTGCCGCCCACTGCGACAACGCGGGGAGAGGCGGCGGGATAAAACGGAACGTTTAATCCCCAATCGCCGCTGGCGGCAAAGTACACGACTCCGGGCGCGCTGAAGTATTTTTCATTGACCAATTCATGGGGCCACTCCGGGATGCCCCAGCTCATGCTGACTACGCCGCCGCCATTTTGTGCAACCAACCTGCCGGCGACTGCGACGGCCTGCCAGGTCGGGTCGGTGTTCACTTCTACCGATTCGACGAGGTAAAGCTTGGCATTCGGGGCCATGGCGTGCGCCCATTCGATATCGAGCGCTTCTTCGGTCAACCAATCGGAATAAACCGGGGGCTGGGTGCCATCGGCGTAGACGACCTGGAAGTCGGCGTCGGGTAGGCCGAACTGGGCCGAGAAAGCGTGCAGGTCGGATGCCGCACTGGGATAATCGCCGGCATCAACGATGGCGATGGCTCCGATTCCGCCCGTGGGGACATTGGTGCTGGTGGCGATGGGGCAGCCGGTGGGGCCGGAGACCAACTGGTAGACGCAGGCCACCGAGCCAGGAGTTTCAGCATCAGACGGCGGCTGGGGAGTGAATTCTCGTGATCCGACAATGAAGTAGTTGGTATTGATGCGTCCCGCGTGCGGAATGCTGGATTCCGGGAAAATGATTTTGCGTCCGTGGAAAGTTCCGGTCTGCTGCTCTGGAACAGAACTGGATGAAAGGTATGCACCCAACGCGACGACTACACCGACGATTACGAATACGGCGAAAGAACGCTTCATGCTGAATCTCCCCTTTATGCCACGGGTGGCCCGACTGGCGCGAATCATTGTACATCGAGTATTGAAAAGGGCGATGGAGTCTTGCTTCTCACAAACAGCGACCGGTTTCTCCAGCCACTAGGCTGCCGGTTTAGTCGACAATATAAGGATGCTGATCTCGGAGCGCCTTACATTCCCGGTATCTTGTAAGATCATTTCAGCCGGATTCCGCCGACGAAGTCTTGCATGTACTGGCTGTTGCTGTTATCCATCCAGGCGGCAACAAAGTAGTTGGGACCGTCCCAGGTGTCGCCGGTGTAGTCGCCTATCCAGTCCACGCCTCCCTTGTTCGGATCGGAGAAGTTCGGGGTGAGTTCGACTCCGGGCTGGAAACTGCGTCCACCATCCGCGGAGACGGTAGCAAAAGCCTGGTAGTTGGTATTGTTTGGATCATTGCGGCGATCCAGCCAACTCACGCCGACCAGTCCAGTTGGGCTCACGGAAAGCCAAGGAAAGAATTGATCGTGGGTAAACCCCGGGGCGACGGGCACTGGCTTCGACCATGTATTTCCACCGTCAGTCGAGCGTACGACCTGCACCTGCATGAATGTGCCCGTCCAGTTGTACATCACCACGTAAAGGTTCCCTGAGTGTGGGCCGGTGCTGTTGTCCACGCCGATGGCAGGCGTGTTCTCGTCACGGATATTCTGCGTGTTAGGGAGGGGATAGACGAGCGTCACAGGGGCGATCACGTTCGGCTTTGACCAGGTGTTCCCTCCATCGCTTGATTTGGAAAACACCATGTAGACGGGGCCGTTGTCACATGCATTATCGGTGTTGCAAAACTGCCAGGCTAGGTAGACCGTGCCATCCTTACCGACCGTCATCGCCGTATAGTCATAAGTGTCGAAAGTTACTCTCGGTGGAACAACGTTAACCTGTTCCCATGTTGCTCCACCATCGTTGGAATGCGCCACCAACATTTGTATTGTGTAAGGAGGCACCAAAGAGTCCATCACACATGACACATATACCGAGTTTGCAAACGGACTCGACACGCTCGTGTCCGCCGCCATCCAGCAGTCATACGGGACATGATTCCGCCGAGCCAGGGCTGGCGCAGGCGTGCTCCAGGTGATGCCGTCACTGGATTTCTCAAACCCCTCGAAGCCGAACGATGTTTCGCCACTGTCGTCCAAATAAAAACCGCCAATGTAGGCCACACCGTTGCGGTCGTAGGCAAGGATGGGACTGAAGTCCGGGATATATTCGGCGTTCCCGTGGAACAGCGGCACCATGCAGACCAAGTTACTCCAGTTCGATCCTCCGTCGCTGGTCAGAAAAAAACCTAAAACCCCGTCCTGTCTTGGACAGTTGGAATCGTTGCCGCCTACGATCAAGTGCTCTGGATTCGAGGGATCGGCGACGACTGGCGCGTCGGCGACAATGTCTGGCCCGAAGGACAGCTGCGTGGGCGGTATTACACATGGCGCGGGCGAGCAGGACAACAGGTCAGAACCGCCCGCGTCCATGGCTGGGCTCCCCGCTTGGCCAGCGGCGAAAGCAGCCAACATGAGCAAAGCCAGGGCTCCGATCAGACGACCAACAAGTCTCCTGGGCCACCCTCCTCGACCTACGCAAACTACCAACGAGGGGACGAAGCGGGCGACGTTCATTTAGGAGCCTCGAACGAAGTGAAATTTACTGCGAGATCCCCAGGGGTGAACAGCGGGAAAATGCTACCCCACGAGCGGGAGCGGGTCAACAGGAAAGATTGTAAATTGCAGATGCTCAGCGGTGCTTCCTGCACGGGCGAGGACGCCCGCGCCTACGTTGCCGAAAGTCAAAGGCAGCGGACAAGAGTGTCCGCCCCACACGTGATAACAGGAGGCGAAGCAGAAGCGTTTATACTGCCTTCAACTGGTGCCAATACAAACTATTCTCGTGACGGGTGGAGCGGGGTTTATTGGGTCGAACTTCGTGCTGCAATGGCTGAAGCACGAGGCTTCCGCCGTGGTAAATCTCGACAAGCTGACGTATGCCGGGAATCCGGGAAACCTGGAGACAGTGGCTGCGCATCCCCGCTACCGGTTTGTGCATGGGGACATCTGCGACCGCAAGCTGGTGAGCGGTTTGCTGGGGCGAGAGCGTCCGCGCGCCATCGTGCACTTTGCAGCCGAGAGTCATGTCGACCGGTCGATCCATGGGCCGGACGATTTTGTGCGCACCAATGTGAACGGTACCTTTTCTTTGCTCGAGGAAGCGCGGGCATATTGGACGGAACTAGGCGAGGAAGAGCGCGCGGGGTTTCGCTTTCTGCATATTTCAACCGATGAAGTATATGGGTCGCTGGGGCCGAAGGATCCGGCGTTCTCGGAAATCACTGTGTACGCTCCGAATAGTCCGTATGCGGCGTCGAAGGCGGCGTCCGATCATCTGGTGCGGGCGTATCAACACACCTACGGATTGCCCACGTTGACCACGAATTGCTCGAACAATTATGGACCGCATCAGTTTCCTGAAAAGCTGATTCCGCTGGTGATTTTGCATGCCATGCAGGGGAAGCCGATTCCGGTGTATGGCGATGGCCAGAATGTCCGCGATTGGTTGTATGTGGAAGACCACTGCGACGCGATCCGAACGGTGCTCGAGCGGGGACGCGTCGGGGAAACTTACAACATCGGCGGGCGGAACGAGTTGAAGAATATGGATGTGGTGCGAACGATTTGCGGGATTCTGGATGAGTTGAGGCCAAAAGATCCAGTCGTCCCACACAGCAAGTTGATTTCGATGGTGACCGACCGGCCGGGGCATGATCGCAGATATGCCATGGACGCGAGGAAGATTGAGCACGAATTAGGCTGGCGGCCGCGGGAAACTTTTGAAACCGGAATTCGCAAAACGGTGGAGTGGTATTTGGCTCACGAGGCTTGGATTGCGCAGGTGACTAGCGGGAGTTATCGACAGTGGATGGAGAAGCAGTATTCAATGTGAGGAGGGCAGCATTCAGCATTTAGTGGGCGGCGGTTGACGATCAAAAGCGACCGCTAAGATCGCAAGGAAAGTTGCGCAAAGGACGCGAAGAAAAGCAGGCATGGCGAAAGATCAATCCAAGGCGGGGTATAAGGGGATCATTCTGGCGGGCGGCTCGGGGACGCGGTTGTATCCCGTGACTCATGCGGTGTGCAAGAGTCTGCTGCCGATCTACGACAAGCCCATGATCTATTACCCGCTATCGACTTTGATGCTGGCGGGGATACGGGACGTGCTGATCATCTCGACGCCGGAGGACTTGCCGCGGTTCCGGCAGTTCATGGGCGATGGATCGCGGCTGGGGATGAATTTTCAATATGCAGTGCAGCCGCGGCCTGAGGGCATCGCGCAGGCGTTTCTGGTGGGAAAAGAATTCATCGGAGAGTCGTGCTGCGCGCTGGTGTTGGGCGACAACATTTTTTATGGCCATGATCTGGTCAAAGGTTTGGCGCAGGCTTGCGAGAAGACCACGGGCGCGCGGGTGTTTGCCTATCCGGTGCAGGATCCGGAGAGATATGGCGTGGTGGAGTTTGATGCCAAGGGCCGGGCGGTGAGCCTGGAGGAAAAACCGAAAGCGCCGAAGTCGCGCTACGCGGTTACGGGAATATATTTCTACGACAATCAGGTGGTGGAGATCGCAAAGGGGTTGAAACCCTCGGCGCGCGGGGAACTGGAAATCACCGATATAAATAAGGAGTACCTGAAGCGCGGGCAATTGGAAGTGTCGGTCATGGGCCGAGGCATGGCCTGGCTCGACACCGGAACCCATCAGGCAATGCTCGAGGCATCTTTATTTATTCAGACCATTGAAACTCGGCAGGGATTGATGGTGGCTTGCCCGGAGGAGATCGCGTACCGCCAAGGCTACATTACGGCGGAGCAATTGGAGACGATGGCTTCGGCTATGAAGAACAGCAGCTACGGTGGTTACTTGTTGCAGTTGCTGCGGGAGAGAGTGTTTTAGGTTGCAGCAAAAGCTTTACCACAGGGGGCACAGAGGTCACGGATTTGCGTTGGATAACCAAGAGCCGCCTTATATCTGTCTATTGAAGGTGCAAGAGTTTTCACCCCCCCGGCCTCCTCGGCTGTCGAATACCGATTTAACTATCCTGTATTCAATGATATCCGTCACACTCCCCTGGCACCCGGCTTGCGTCCTTGAACCATGTGAGGAAGCCTGGAATGGGGTTTTGGGGGCGATGGATGGTAGTGCTGGCGGTTTGCGTGCCCGCTTGCTTGGCCTCGGTAAACCCGCCGCGGCCTAGCCTTGCTCGGCAATGGGATACGGAGAGGACAGTCTGGCCCGCGTCGTTTCATCACACAGCGCAGCGAGCCATAACTCGCTGCGAAAGTGCGCGTCCGGCGGAAGCGTTGGCAACTCCAGATCCACTGCTCGACGGGATTGATGTTAGAAGCAAAGTCGCGGTGAGTTTCATTATCGGCACCGACGGACGAGTGCATTCTCCTGTAGTGATCGAAAGCGGCGGATCAGACGAGGATTCGAGTGTGCTGGAAGCCGTGCGCGGATGGCGCTATCGACCGGCAACCTGCAACCGGGTTCCCGCCGAAACCGAGAGCAAAGTAGAGTTTTCCAGCCATTAAAGGCAGTTTTCAATTAAAATGAGCGAAATCTATTTAGAGCAGCGGGTTTCGACGTGGGTCAGGAAAAACCATCTTTGCAGCCGAAGAGCGTGCCTCCGGGCGCGCGCAGCCAGAAGTCCGCGCAGATTCCTTCTTTGCAGGAATTGATTGACCGCATGAAGTCAGATATGGTTCAACCAAAATCCGACGAGGGAAACATCTCCGAAGCGCTTGAGGCGGTGCAGCGCATGGTGCTGCAGATGGAGAGCGACGACGGTGTAGGCGCCGTCGCCGAAGCCCAGGAGCGAGTGGGTTGCCGCTCTTGCGGTGGTCCGAATCCGCCAGGCAACCGTTTCTGCGCCCGCTGCGGAGTGCCATTGCAGGATGCGCCACCGGGCGAAGCTCCGGCTGGCGCCATCAATCTACTGAAGCCGGGCGAAGCCGGCGCGGCAGGACAGCATTTCTATCATCATCATTATCACCATCATTTTTTCGCGCCTTCCGAAGGACAAACTGGGGTTACCGCCAGCCCGGTAAGCGGCCCAGCAGCTACGCGGGAACTGACACGCGGGCGCACACCTGCAGCTACGGGATTGAGCCGGGCGGAAGCAGCAGTACGGAAGTTGTCGCAGGACTGGGCACAGGCTTGCAATACCAAACATCTTGACGATCTGATGGAACTCTACACCGCGGACGCGATGGTGGTGCGTCCGAATGTGCCGCCCATACGCACCGCCGCCGCCATCCGCGAATATTTTGTGACCGCGCTCGAAGCCGGCTTGGGCGACGTGGAAATGGATCCTCTGCGAGTGGAGTTGTTGGGAGAATTTGCCTACGAAGTAGGCCGTTGCACCATGCTGGTTCCGGCCGCCTTGGGCAAGCGTCGAGAAGAACGCGGGAAATACGTCATCCTAAGCGCGCGCCAGGCAGGCGAGTGGAAAGTGATTGTCGACTCCTGGTCCACCGACTTGAGCCTGCTAACCGGCGCTGAAGCCAAATCGCAAGCACCCGGGATCGCAATCCCCAGACCAACCACAAAGACCGCCTAGCTCACTCGTCATCGATTCAACCAGAGCAAGCGATTCGCTAACGAGCCGGCGGCTGTTTATGGCAGTTGGAAACTCTGAATTTCTGCTCGTACGCAAACCCGGACGATGGTCGTCGGAAGTCACGGTTTCACTTCGCGAGAGAAATGTTCCTTGATGCTCTCGCCGAAATCGTGCACTTTGTCGGTAAGAGCTTCGCGGGTTTTGTCTCCGCTGGCTGGCGCGAACAGAAGTCCGGCACCCAGCCCGAGGCCAATTCCTGCCGCAAAGCTGAGCGCGTAGCGGGCAGTGTGGTCCTGTCGACCGCGCATCAGGCGCGTGGCCCGGTCGGTGAAATCGTTAGCCCGGTCCCTGACGCGGTTTCGGACGGGTGCGGTAGCATCGTCAGCTTGATCGAGAAAGTAAACTCCGGTTCGAAGCAGCGATTTGAGTAGTTTGTTCATGTAGCACCTCACTAAGAATGAGTGACGGGTAAACTATGCAAGAGGACGTGGGCGTGGTCTATCCCTTGAATCCTGTACAAGCGGGGGAAAGTTCCCACTGTTCGATCGGGCAGTTGTGGCCGTCGAAATTCTTATACGGCTGACATCGGAAACTCTCCTGAAAGCATCTTAAGGAGTTCGTTCGCTGCCACAATGGCGGTTCTGTAAAGTGTTCCCGTAGCACATTGAGGCCGAGCCCGTTTTAGACGTTTAACTCTAGTCTGAGAGGAGCTGTCATGACCGATAAACCGAGCACAACTTTACCCGGAACCGTCGAAAAGATCATCAAGTCTCCATATCCCAGCGAACCGGAGAAGGCGCAGATCGCAATCGAAGGGGCTGATCACCTGTACAAGGAAATTCGCATTGAGAACACGCTGAGGGATGAAAACGGCAATAAGGTACGCCTGAAGCAGGGGGCTGAGGTAGAGGTCACAGTCGAAGCAGATAAAGAGGCTACCATGCCCGCGAAATAGAAAAGGCCGCGCAGTAGCGGCCATTCGGAGGCAATGCGACGACCGATCTTCAGGCTGCGCTCTTCCGTCCGGTTACTAAATTGATCACGAGAATTACCAGGGCCAGCACCAGCAGAAGGTGAATAAATCCGCCCAGCGTGTAAGAGCTGACCAAACCCAACACCCACAGAACCAGAAGTATTACAAATATTGTCCAAAGCATATCCGATGACTCCTTTCGCGAAACCTCTCGCTACGTCCTGACGACAGTACCGCTCCACATTCTTCCCGCACATACCGTACATGCTGTACATGCAGATCAGATTTTGCGTATGCAAGTTTCCTGTCACTCGTTTCTTGCTTCTAAAGACGCGAAGTAATTAGTAAGGAGACGAAATGCGCAAGGACGAGCTGATGAAATCCGATCTGCTGAGTGAATGCGTACTGCTGGGTAGTAGCCTGGTCGCGGTCGTAGCCTTCCTAACGGTACTGGCCGCGACTCTTCGATAGGACTTCAGCGATAAGACGCGGGCAGGATCAAACCGATTGCCTACGGCCTTCTCTACAGACAATCTGCGATTGAACTACCGTTCACGCTGGATTGGCCAGTGTTGTCATCAGGACTATGTTTCAAGAGATGAAAGAGTTATCGGTCAAATCCGAACCACGCAAGGGAAGGGTAATTCACAAATGAATCTTAAACGAAGTATGAGGACTTTGATCTTTGGATCGTGGCTGTTGGGCTCGTTGTTGGGGAGTGGAACTCTGCTCATCGCCCAGCAGCCGGCCAACCAGGATGCTCCTGCTCCGGCGGACAACACACAGACCAATCAGCGAGATCGGAACTCGAACGAAGCCACCGCGGACCAGCAAAAGGACAATCGTTCCGACCGTGACATCACCCGGCAAATTCGCCAGGCGATTATGAACGACAAGTCTCTATCCACCTATGCACACAACGTGAAGATCATCACGCAAGACGGCCAGGTGACATTGAAGGGGCCGGTGCGGTCGGAGGATGAGAAGAAGGCGATTGAGGCAAAAGCGACCGAAATCGCCGGCGAAAGCAAAGTATCGAACGAGCTGGACGTCAAGGCCAAGAACTAAGTTTCATAAACCGATTGTCAGCCAAGGAGAGATCATAATGTCAGGCAAGAACACAGCAGTTTTCGGCATTTATCCGAGCTATGCGAACGTCGAAAGCGGCGTCGATGGCTTGAAGGCAGCAGGCTTCAGCAACCGGGACATCTCCGTTCTTTTTCCGGAGAGCGCAGGCTCCAAGGACTTCGCGCATGAGAAAGGCACAAAGGCGCCCGAGGGAGCCACGGCCGGAGCAGGAACCGGATTGGTCATCGGTGGAACTATGGGATGGCTGTTGGGTATCGGCGCTCTTGCTATTCCTGGACTGGGACCGTTTATCGCCGCGGGCCCGATTATGGCTGCTCTCGCGGGAGCAGGCGTGGGGGGCGCGGTTGGTGGCATTACTGGCGCTCTGGTGGGAATGGGGATCCCGGAGTATGAGGCCAAACGTTACGAGGGCCGGGTGAAGAATGGCGGCATTCTGTTATCAGTCCATTCTGACGATTCCGACGAAACCAAGCGAGCCAAACAGATCCTGGAAGCCACTGGCGCTCAGGATATTTCATCGACCAGCGAGACCAGTTCCGATGTCAAGGTTGACAAGGATCTTCGCCGCGCAAGTTAGTTTGGGAAGGAAGCAATTGTAAACCGTGGCGCCGGGTCGCGAGAGTTGCCCGGTCACCACCCCAACTAATAATAAATAATAAAGGAGAATCCCAATGAACTCGGACCAAATGAAGGGTAAGTGGAAACAGCTGAAGGGCTCGGTAAAAGAGCGATGGGGCAAGCTGACGGACGATGATCTCGACATCATCGACGGCAAGCATGATCAATTGATCGGGAAGGTCCAGGAAAGATACGGAATCGCCCGTGAGGCGGCTCAAAAGCAGGTGGAGGAGTGGAACGCCGTGCTTGCTCACGAAGACGATGTCGATAATGAAAGACGCAAGGCCCGCGAAGCCGATATGGAGATGGACAAAAAGCGTAAAGCCAGCTAAGCATCTGCCAACCTGCGAACAGAAAGGGAGCCTTGCGGCTCCCTTTATTTCTTGTCTCGGCGGGTCTGCTGTTAAACGACGGCGGAGCCCGGTTGATCAGTCACATGGGGAGGTAATTGCACCTGAATAATGTTGTTCTTAATCGCATACACGACGATGTCGCGTATGGAGTGGAAACCGAGTTTGCGCATGATATTGCTGCGATGAGTCTCCGCGGTCTTGGTGCTTAGGTTGAGCGCGGAAGCTACTTCCTTCGAGCTCTTGCCCTCGGCGAGAAGCTGCACCACTTCGCGCTCACGCGGTGTCAATTGCGGCACCTTGGGAGAGTCCCCTCTGGTTCCGTTGTGGCCTTTGTCGAGAAAGCCTGCCAGCACCATGTCGTTCACTCGAGGAGTGAAAAACATCCGGTTGCGTTGCAGCGCTTCGACGGCCGATACCAGATCGCGGGCTGCGTCCGATTTCAGAACAAAGCCGCGAGCTCCGGCATCCAGGGCCTCACGTATCACCTCGTCCGAATCGGTGATGGTCAGAACAATCACTTTCTGGCCGGGATTGTGTTGCGTTAATTGCCGCGTGGCCGCCAAACCGTTGAGATTGGGCATACCCACATCCAAAATCACCACATCGGGTTTCAATTGCCTGGACATTTCGACGGCTTCTCGCCCGTCTTTGGCTTCGCCGCAGATCTCCCAACCCTCATGGGTTTGGAGAAGCGTAGACAACCCCCGACGTACAACTTCGTGATCGTCCGCGATCAAGATACGCAGCTTCATAACTTACCTCCCTGGGATAATGTCGAACCGCTAATTCACCCAACCCAATATTCGTGGCGGTCAGTAGGTACTGCCAGACTCCCCATTTTTCAGGGAAGTAAACGGCTTGTGCTGGCTTACCGCTTCTACCGCCGCCGACAGGTCCCTGGCTACATTGGACTTGACCACATAGCCTCTCGCCCCGGCACTCCTCGCTTCGTGCATCATTTGCGCGGAATCATGTTGCGTGACGATCAGGACTTCAGATTCCGGCAAATTTTTACGGATCTGACGGCACGCTTCCAACCCATCCATTCTTGGCATACTGACGTCGAGAATGATGACATCCGGTTTTAGGCTGTTGGCCTTGTCCACGGCTTCAATTCCGTCTTCCGCTTCATCGATGACCTCCCATTCGGGGTGGCCGTCAAGTAACGTCTTTAGCCCGTGCCTCACCACCGGATGATCGTCGACTACCAAAATGCGAACTGTCATAACGCTAGCTCTGGGAGAGGGCTGAAGACGGACGATTCGCCTTATTCCAATCCTTACCTCCGTCGTGCAATGTCGCCTGATATCACTTTGCGTGATCGGTGGGAATCGGAATCGCGACCCGCACCAATGTCCCGCTGCCATTCGACTCGATCTTTAGTTTTCCACCGAGTTCCCGCACTCGCTCGCCGATACCGGCGAGTCCTACACCCACGCCTTCACCGGTGGCTCGAAAACGAGTCAGCAATTCTGGTGGCATCCCGCGTCCGTTGTCCTTCACTTCCAAGATCACTTGTTCTGCGTCTCCCCTGACCAAGATGTTGGCGGCTGAAGCGCCAGAATGGCGATGCACGTTAGTCAAAGCCTCCTGCAACACTCGAAACAGCGCCAGTTCAAACGCATCGGGTAATCGACCGAGATCTTTGGGCGCGTCCAGGGTCACTTGCAGTCCGCTGCGCTGGCCGAAACCCTCCACGTACCAGCGGGCGGCGGAAGCAAACCCCGCGGCATCCATGGTCGGCGGATGAAGCAGATACGACAGGGTGCGCACTTCGTTCATACACTGCTGCATCAACTCCTCCGCTTGCGACCACAATTCCTCGCGGTCCGGAGATTGACGAAGCATGTGTACGTTAAGCTTCAGCCCGACCAAGTATTGTCCCAGGCTGTCATGCAGTTCACGGGCAATGCGGCGACGTTCCGTGTCCTGCAAGCTCAGCAAACGCGAGGAGAGCCGTCTCAGTGCAGATGTGCGCTGCTCTACCTGAGATTCCAATTCGGCCTTGGAATGGCGCAGCATCTCTTCAACCTGCTTGCGCTCTGCCATCTCGTTTTCCAACGCCTGCGCTTTTTGCTGCAAGTGGGAGATGGAGCGAAGCCGTTGTTCTTCGTTGATCAACGCGGTGTAGCTCTCCACCGGAATTACGTGAGAGTGTTCTTCGCAGATCTTCAGAAATGAGTCGCTGTGATATTCGCGGTCGAAGCCACTCATGGGGTAGGCGCAACGGAGGGACAAAGAATAGTTCCGTGCCAGCTCATTCCAAAGTTCTTCGAGGCGAACCGCAGCCTCAGCATTTCCCTCCGCCCACAGCAAAGCGACCATCTCACCAAATGCGGAGATACGGGAATCCATTCCTTCGGCTGCCAGCGCAGCCTGCGTTAGTTCGCTACCAACGACCTCAGTAAACAGTGCAGCGTCGGGCCACCCGTCACGCATGAACTTCGCCAAGGTTTCGGCCGCGTCGATGGCGACGTACCGGCCCTCTTTGGCTGCCCGAGCCGCATCCAGCCCCCTCGCTTGCAAACGCTGTGCAAGCCCATCCCGATGGGCTTTGGTTGCGATAACGATAGCCGCATCGCCCGCCCCCAGCGCGGTACCGATGAAACGACTCAACTCATCAAGCAGGAATGTATCTTCGCCATAGAATTGCACGGTGTGCGCTTGATGGCTGATGTCGCCTGAAGCGGCAATCAGAGGTAGCACATCGTTCCCGCGCGAAATACTGTTGGTGCTCATTTAGTTAGTTTCCTGGGGTAACTTCCGTTGCTGCCTTCTGATTCGACTGTAGTCTACTTCCGCATCCTGCCGCAGCGAATACAGGGAATCCTGTAGTGACGTATGTAGGAGACCAGCAATAGAGTCGCTGGTTCCCAACCCGCAAGCCAGCGCCTAAGCGAAGGAAACAAAGGCGCGACCTGACGAGCCGGCTACTTCGGAGCTTTCCAAATGTAGAAGTTCTCCTCGTCCGACAAAGTTTCGATTTCCAGGCCTCGTGATATGGAGGCGCGATGAACCGCCGATCGCAGGTTCGCGAGCGTGGTTCCGTCGACCTCGGCCAGCGGAATCTTGATGGCCGAACCAGCAGGAAGGGTTTCCAGGTCCTGAAAAATCCCACCCACCAAATCGTGATGTTTCCCGCGCCGGCTGCGGCGAATATCGGCCAAAACGACGCGGTCGTAGTTCAAAGGGAGCTTCTGACCCTTAGCATTTGTTTCTTTAGCCACCTCTTTAGCCATACGCACCTCATACGTTGGTAATGTTACGAAGACGTTATATTATTCTTTTATCGCATTGTCAACTACTTTTATCATTGCTCTACGGATACGTTTGCAGTACGTTATGCATGAAAGGCGGATCGCAGGAAACACGATTTGCGATCTGCTTCTTCGAAGTTCTTTAGTTTTTCTCTAATTTTTGCGCTTTGGTTAATTCTTGCGGCTTTCTTTCGTCAATTCGTCTGCAATATTCCCACCCTTTTTTAGTGGGAGGGGTACTCTGAATGGGAGAGCAGGAAGGTGGTCCAATGACGACGAGCTATCCATGGCAGAAGCTATACCGGGCAGCGCTGCTTGAAGTTCGTCCCGAGGAACTGCGGCCGCGGATTGATGCGGCGGAAGTGGCGATCCAGCAACGCATAGTGGAGCTACGGCAAAGCGATTCCAGTTGCGAGGTAGAACGCCACGCGCTGGCCGATGCATTGGGCGCGTTGCGAATCCTGGTGAAGACGGAATGTACCCCACGCGTACCATCGTTGGTTTTGGTCCAACAAAGTGAGCCGGGATCATGAGCCACTCCTCATCTTTTTGTTGTTGCAAAACAAAAAACTACAGGAATTGCCACAACTTGCTAATGTCTTCGCGGGTTAGAAGAGATATGATGGCGGATAGATTGGACAGCGAGTGGCAGGAACTCCGCCAACACGCGAGCATCGAAAGAGATACGGAGAAGTTGTTGCGGCTTACAGCTGAGTTCGGCAAGCGCAAAGCGGACGTCTGCGGCCCACGCGCCGGCAATTAATCCAAGTCATGTCTCCCCGCAAGAAAGCTCACGTAGCGTTCGTGGCCGCAGTGATGCTGCTATTCCTCGCCGGCTTGGCTGGCTACCTCACCATCGCCCGTTTCCTTGAAAGCGAGAAATGGGTCATCCATACGCACGAGGTCCGGGACGCGCTGGCCGAGGTTGATTGGGCAATGCTGAAGGCGGCACGCGCCCGAGGCGGCTATGCGATCTCGGGGAGTGACGACCTCCTGGCGCAGTTCGAAGCCACCCTACCGGAGATTTCCGGCAAACTTCGGCATTTGCGAGATCTGACTCAGGACAATCCAAAGCAACAGGAATTGTGCTCGCGTCTGGAGGATATAACCGCCCGCAGAGTCGCTCTGCTACGGGAATCGATGGAGATGAAAAACGAGACGCCGGGAAGCGAGCAGCGGTTGCAGGCCGAGTTTGCACGCGAGAATCTGCCTCTGGCGAATGAAATGAGTTCCGTCATCCAGCAGATGCGGGAAGAAGAAGAGCGGCTGCTGGGGATGCGGAAAGCGGCAACGCACCGGCTGTTTGTTCTGAGCGTCATTACTTTGTCGGTCGCATTTGTACTGGCGTTCATCCTGTTTTCGGTCCAATACCGGTTCTTATCCTCGGAATTGACGGCGCGCGAGCAAGCGGAACGGGTCGCACGGGAGAGCGAAGACTCATTGCGCCGACTCACTGGCCGTCTGCTGAAGCTGCAAGACGCGGAGCGCCGAAAATTCTCTCGCGAGCTTCACGACAGTCTGGGCCAGTTTCTGGCGGGTGTAAAGATGACGCTCGAGATGTTCATCACCCGTCGCGAAGAAACTCTGCTGGCGGAAGCGTCCGGACTTCTGAATCAAGCCATAGCCGAGACGCGCACCATCTCCCATTTACTGCATCCGCCGCTGCTGGACGAAGCGGGATTCTCTTCCGCGGCCAAGTGGTATGTGGAAGGCTTTTCACAACGCAGCGGGATTGAAATCAAAGTTGATCTGCCCGAGGATGCGGGGCGCTTGCCCAAGCCGGTGGCGCTCGGGCTCTTCCGAGTTTTGCAGGAGAGCCTGACCAACATCCACCGCCATTCCGGAAGTGCGAAAGCTGAAGTCTCTCTTACGGTTTGGCCCAGCCAGGTGATTCTTAAGGTCAGAGATTACGGAAAAGGGATCGCGCCGGAGTTGTTGAAAAGTTTCCGGACCAAGGGAACGAAGTCCGGAGTGGGACTGGCGGGGATGAGGGAGCGTATGCGCGAACTTGGCGGCCAGCTTAACATCGAATCCTGCGCGCCGGGGACCTTAATTTTTGTGACCATGCCGATCTCGGACTCAACCACCCTGGATGCCACAGCTGCCGACTGACGCTCAATTAGGAAAATAGGTTTCTTCTCGTAACAGCGCTCCCACTGCGTCCACCACACAACCGATATCAGCCTTGGCGCATGTGCCGCGGACACCGACCTTGCGAGCCTCATCTGAGAGCTGCTTGGAGAGGTACAGCGTTACCATCAGGATCGGGGTTTCGGGTGAGAGTTTGGCAATGATCCGAGCAGCATCGAGGCCATTCATCTCGGGCATCTGAAAATCCAGGACGACCACATCCGGGTGAATTTGCTGGAATCTGTCTATGGCTTCCTGGCCGTTGCGGGCTTCGTCGCAGACGTGCCAATCATGGTGTTGTTCCAGCACGTCGCGAAGATAGCGTCGTACTGAGGGATTATCGTCCACTACCATAATACGAGTCACTTTTTACACCCTTCCCAGGGGCCTATTGTGCACGCCTCTTATAAGGAAGGTACGCGCCGCACCGAGGTCGCACAATACATCGAATGCCCGATGTTCCAACCTAGTGCGCACTCCTGCGCAGCACTTGCGAGATTCCCCTTATTTCCCTGGAGCATTGCCCAAATTACACAGTCAACCCTTGCGCCTGCTCCATTAAATCAATGACTTGGCATTCTGGCATGGAAGTTGCTTTATGCAATCAGGTATTCACGCCAACAGGAGAGCTATACAAATGGCTGAAACCAACAATTACGGACGAGAGAGCAGTGTGAAAGACTGGCGCGAATTGTGCGCCGCCGCGGCCGTAGAGCCGGACTCAGAGAAATTGGTCGCGCTTGTGGATCAGATTCTGCACGCGTTTGACGAGCATGACCAAGCGGTCACGCTCCCCACCCACAGCAAGCGATATTGTAGCCAACTGTAAGCTGTACCACTATCCCAACCAGCGTGGCGCAAACAGCCAGATCTTGAGTTGGGTTGTTTCCCGACTCTCGATCTGGAATGTTTGCCGTTTCGTGGAAGGCTGTTGCTATACACGTCCGAGGACAACCAGTACGAGCAAAATGACAACGATCATGCCCAAGCCGCCGCTTGGATAGTAGCCCCAACCGGTACTGTAGGGCCATGTGGGTAATGCGCCGATGAGCAGCAGAACCAGAATGATCAGAAGAATAGTTGACATGAGATTCGCTCCGTAGACTAGAGTCACCTGGCGCGCGAAGCCGGTGCTGATTTACCTTCCCGGGCCACTCGCTCGCGTCCGCCCCGGTTTGTCACAAGATGCAAACTACAGGACGAGTTTGCGGCTGAACATAGGGACGAGGCTGTAGCTGCGCGCCTTCCGCTCTGTACTTCGTTTCAAGACGGAATAGTGTTCGTGCCCGGAAATGAAAAACAGCCAAGCCACCCAGCTTGGCTGTCCTCGGTTCAAGTCGATGTGCTATTTCGTTCCGTTATTTGCAGCCTGGTCTTTCGCCTGAGTGGCGTATTTCTTGACGGCTGCGAGGAAGGCGCCGCTTCCCTGGGGAGCGGGCACATGGCCCCGTAGAATGGTTGCAAACGGTACCATCTTTCCGAACAGGATTGTGGTAGCGTCCTTGTCCTGGGATATGGCAGCGCCGGACAAATCAATCCCGGCAAAAAGACCCCGGGTGCGTGAGTAGGTCAGCACTTCGGCGCGCATCTTCACATCAGTGTCGGCAGTGGTATCGCGTCCAACTGGACCAGCCGCGGCGGAAGCGCCGGCGCCAAGTTTAAAGTGGCTGGAAAGCAAGTGTTGCATTCCCTGATCGTTGGTAACGACCATCACCAGATCCACTGCCTGGCCGCCGAGCTGTAGTCCCCAGCTGCCGCCGGTGATGGTGATGGGAGCAGGAGCGCTCCATCCCTTCTCGGTCCTGCAGGTTGCAACTCCCTTTCCATGGTTGCCGCCGAAGCCAACCGCGATTTTGAGCATGGACGGAATCACGGCAATGCACTTTGCATTGTTCATGATGCCATCGGGAATCGCTTTGTCGGGAGTCGCCATGATTTCGTTCAAAACATTAGCGGCGGTATCGATTCGCTTGGCGATGTCAGTTTGATCCTTGTCGTCGTCGTCAGCCCAACTCAGGCCGGCGAAGAGTAAAGCCACGGTGCTAAGCACCAGAAGGTACTTCGTTGCTGCTGTAATCTTCGAATTCATTGGATGCCTTTTTCTGTGCCCAATCTGAGCACCACAGGATTTTATGTCTTCGTTCCGTACCAAATTAGCCCGTGCACTCGGGTGCTTCCATCCCGTCCAGACATTAGATAGTCCAGAAACATGCCTGAGCTGCTTACGCATTGGGTTGCGCGAACGGCAGTACGTTGTTGACACACGGTACCGGCGGCATCGGCATACGCCATTTTTCCACCATGGGCAGTGACGGCACCGACTTAGCGCGCGAGCTGCCGGGACGCCCGTTGCGACGGGTTTCAGCGCGGGTTTCCGGCGGACACGCCAGGAAGTCGCGTATCTTCAGCTTGGCCTTATGAAGCTGTGACTTTGAATTGCCCACCGAACAGCCGAGCAACTCGGCGATTTCCTGGTGCTCGTAACCTTCGACTTCATGCAGCAGAAATATCGTCCGATATCCTTCAGGAAGCTCGCTGATGGCGCGAGTCAATGCCACTCGCGTTATAGAGCCGACCAGACGATCATCTTTGGTGCCATATTCACGGCGGACCTGCTTGGCATTGTCATTCTTAGTGGTGTAGGGCTCATCCAGTGAAACTTGCACCAGTGACTTTTTCCGGAAATGCATTAACACTGTGTTCACCGTGATGCGGTAGAGCCAGGTGGAGAGCTCTGAGTCTCCCCGGAAGCTTGAGAGCTTGCGGAACACCTGCAAGAACGCATCCTGAGCCAGGTCCTCCGCCTCTGCGGGGTTGTTGGTCATTCGCAAACACAGGGAATAGATCCGCGACTTATGGGCATGGAACAGAGAAGAGAACGCATCCGAGTCACCTTGTTGGGCGCGCCTGATCACATCGGGACTCAGAGGAAGAGTGGCTGTACTGTTTGTGTTGCTGTTCACTTGCGTCTCCTTTCGAAATAGCGTGCATCATGTGTTTGCTGACCAATGGCCGTCGCATCCACAGTCGGGAGGTTAGAGGCGCAAGCGAAAAGGGTCTATCCAGTACGCGCCGTAGGGCTCTGGATAAGTTGCTGTACGCTTTCGAGCTTTATCTTTTGCGATGGTAACGACATCTTTTCCGTCTACAGCGAATTTCTTACACGAATTACAGAGTTCGCGGGATGTTGTACGAGGCGGCATCGCACCTATGCTTGCGCGCATGAAATGGTCCCCAACGTGCCTACCTACCGAGCAGGGGTCGGCAGAAACTGGCTCCTGCTCCTCGCCTTTCAGCAGGTAGGAGGGTATCGCCACGTGTCCACTCCGCGGACTTCGTGCAACCGCAGACCTCTGGAGGATAAAAATGAAAATTGAATCTTTGCGCGATCTGTATGTGGAACAACTCCAAGGTCTCTATGATGCTGAACTCCAACAGATCAAGGCACTGCCGAAGATGGCGAAGGCGGCCTCGTCGGAAGATTTGCGAGTTGCATTTGACGATCATCTAACAAAGACCATGGAACATGCTCACCGCATTGAGATCATCTTCGAGCAGATGGGCGGGAAGGCACGGGAGCGGAAGTGTGTGGCGATGGAATGCCTAGTGAAAGAAGGGGGCGCGGTCATTGATGAAAACATGGAGGGCGCACTCAAGGATGCAGCCCTCATCGCCGCTGTACAACAGGTGGAGCATTACGAAATTGCTGGATATGGATGCGTGCGTGCCCACGCGACAGTATTGGGCGAGGATGTTGCCGCGGTTTTTCTCGCTCAAACCCTCGAAGAAGAGGAGGAAGCTGACAGGAGGTTAAATGGTATCGCGGAGCGTCTGCACCCCGATATCCCGAGGGGACGAGACCAATCCGAAGGCCGAACGGTGAGTCGAAAATCAATGTCGGCGGCTTGAGTGACCTCTGCTACCGCTTACCAATTCAGTTCATCGGTGATTGACTGTATTGCGCCAACACACCACCTCTTTTTTAATGGGCGTCGAAAGGGCAGGCAATCATGGCTGACTCCAAGGATCATTTGAAAAGTGTGGTTGAGCAATCACTCGCCATTCTGAACCAGAGCAAAAACGAAGCAAGAACCGAGACTTCCCGCCGGCGTTCGTTGCCGGTTTACGTTGACGCGGCCAACCTTCAGAAGGTCGCGGTGGTCAGCGCGTCGAATGCATTGGCATCTCTCTGGAAAATCTCAGCGCACGGCCGCGCCGATAGGCCACCCAGGAAAGCGTTTCTGCAACTAAAGCTTACGAACGGCGCATAAATCTGTAATGTGCGCCGTGATCATCAGCATAATAATTAGGAGTGAGTCATGACAAACGAAACCGGAAAGAATTACGACAGCCAATCGAAAAACGACACTGCGGACTATAAGAAGAATCCGTCGCAGGAGAGCGGACAGCACCTGCCGAAACAGCAGGATCCCTCGAAGAAGAACCCTTCGCAGGTGGATGATTCGCGGCCGCGCAGTGGTCAAGAGTCTGACCAGCCCGAAAAACGGCGCGCCTAGATTTGCATGCAGGTTGTACTAACGGTCCCCGGCGAACCTGCCGGGGATTTTTATTTGTGTGCGCACGCATCGGAAAACGCCGAACCTATACAGGGGCAGGACTTCGGGCGTACAGGATTTTCCGTAGCGGACTACGTAGCCCAAGGGATGGGCAGCGCGACGGGTCGCAAATAAGGTAAAGAGAACCCGGTCTGGTAGGACTATTTCGGAGGCGATGTGGAATGACGTTGCTGAGAGCTATTGTCGCAGTACTTCTGATTCTTTGGTTGCTGGGTTTTGTACTCCACATAGCCGGAAGCTTGATTCACTTGCTTGTGGTAATGGCATTGGTGATTTTTGTAATCGACCTGTTCGGTGGGCGGCGCCGCGCCGCCTGAAAATAACCTGGAGGAAAAAATGAGTGTTGAGACTTTAAACAAATGTGCACATCCCGCATGCGGATGCGCCACCACGAAAGATAGCAATTACTGCAGCCAGTCGTGTAAAGAGGCCGGAGATCTCACCGAAATCAAGTGTCAGTGCGGACATTCCGGTTGCAAGGGTTGAGCGATTCCAGAAAGATTGAATTTGTTGATTTGAACCCCGGTAACACCGCCTTTCAATCCACGCAACCCGCAGCAGCAAAGCAGCACCGGGCAAGCGAAGGATGATCGCGCAAGAGGAAAGACAATGCGTATTATTCCCTCTGTTCGTTCTCTATTGTTTGCAGTTGTAGTACTTTCACTTGGAGTGCTCACTCTGCCGACGCCAGCGTCAGCACAGATCGGCATATCGGTCAGCATTGGTCCGCCAGTTCTGCCGGTGTACGAACAACCGCCCTGCCCTGGCGATGGCTATCTCTGGACCCCCGGATACTGGGCCTATGCGGATGACTACTACTGGGTGCCGGGAACATGGGTACTGGCGCCGGAAGTTGGCTTCCTCTGGACACCACCGTGGTGGGGTTGGGGCGGTGGCGGATTTCTCTTCCATGCAGGCTACTGGGGACCGCACATCGGCTTCTATGGCGGGATCTCCTACGGATTTGGTTACTTCGGCGTTGGCTTTGAAGGTGGACGTTGGGACAATGGTCACTTCTTCTACAACCGTTCGGTCACGAACGTGAACGTAACCAATATTCACAACGTTTACAACACCACGGTTGTTCACAACACCACGGTGAGCCGAGTCAGCTACAACGGCGGCAACGGTGGTATCACTGCACGTGCTACGCCTGAAGAAGAAAGGGCCGCGAGCGAAAGACACGTTGCGCCTGTAGCCGCGCAGACTCAACACGAAGAAGCTGCCCGCAATGATCCTCAGCAAAGGGCGTCGGTAAACCATGGCAGACCGGAAGTTGCGGCCACCGCGAGACCTGGAGAGTTCAAAGGCGCGGGCGCCGTACCGGCGAGAGAGGCAGGAGCGGCCGAAGGCAATCGCGGCGAAGCTGAACAACGTGGGAACGAGGCTCGCCCGGAGAACAATGCTCCCCGTCCGACTCCGAACGACGCAAAAGATCTGCAACCACACGAACGCCCTGCCCCCGCCAACACTGGGAACGCAAAGTTGGACAAGAAGTATCAACAGCAACAAGACAAATTGGCCGCACAGCAAGAAAAAGAACACCAAAAACTCGCAGTCCAGCAGGAAAAGGAACATCTTAACGCGGCCAAACAAAATGCAAATGAAGCCCGAAAACAGCAGATGGAACAACAACACCAGCAACAAACGCAGCAGATGGAAGAAAGGCACACCCAGCAGCAACAGCAGTTGCAGGAGAGACAGCAACCGCGCTCTGGCGGCGGCAAGCCGAAATAGCAAGGCTCCGATGCCCGGCGATAACGCAACTCCAGCTCGCATGGTTGGAGTTGCGTGCCGGCCCGATGAGGTAGGCAATATTTCGCACTAATTGGGATTGCCTGAGCGGACTGAAGCACAGGTTGGGAGCACCTACCGCGAAGCTTGGAATCCGTTCCGCAACTCGAATTCCATGACACAATGGATCACGGTGCCGGACTGCCCGCGAGCGTCTGCATCGGCGTCACCGACTTCAACTGGTCGAGCGCGGTCAGCACTCCTTGCCAGCGCGCTGGATCTTTTTTCGTGTCGATCGGCACGGAGAGGTCCGAGTAAAACTGCAACAGGTTGTCGCGCAGCTCGGGAGATATCTGATTGAACTTCCGCTTGGATAGCTGATCCAGCAACTGCGCATAGGTGTCGTCGGCCAGCGAGTATTCCGCTGCCGCAGTCACACCGCCGTCATCGAGATCGCGGTTGGGCAACACCAACGTGTCTGCGCTCACCTGTTGGAGAAAAACCCGGTATTGATCGACCGTAGTGTTGATGCTCTTGATATACAGGTCTTCGGTTTGCGGAGTCGGATTATTAAACTCCAGCTTTCTGAAGGGACCAATCTTCGGAATAAATCGCAGCAGTGTCGATAAAATGCGCGTACCGACACCAGGCTTCACATAGTCCTTCCCCCAATCCTTTTCGTAATCCGAGCGCGAAAGACGATACAAGAACTTCCGTTTCGCGAAGTCTGGAGTTTCTTGCATCAGCTCTTTCTTGTGGACTTGCAAGGCGACTTGCGTCATTTGCGGGATCAGCCGGCTGACCGCCCAACGATACGAACCCACCGCCAGATCCTCGTGGGTGAGCACGTCTTTCAATTCCACTCCATACACCACGGGAAACACCCGCTCCAGCAGTGGCTTGGAGACTTGAAATCCAATGAAATCGTGGTACTGCTGCGAGGCATAACGGTTCTTTGCCACTTGCACGGTATCGAATCCAAACTCGGTTTTCAGATGGGCGGTCTTATCCTGGGCATAGCGAACCGACTTGCCAAACTTCGCGCGCAACTTCGGATACTCGATGGCGACCGATTGATTGACCGCAGGATGCCCCGCGATGTCCGACGCATAATGCGACAGCGCCCCCAGCGCGAAGGCATACTCATCAACATCCTGGCTCTCGATTAACAACTCGTGAACAAAATCCCCGCTACGAACGTAGTGAACAAGGTTGCTAAACTCCTTCGACCCAAACGGATAATATCCCAGGTCCTGGATTACGGCGCCGCCGTAGGCATAGGCATGGGCTTCGCGGAGTTGGTCAGGGGTAAGTCCGGGGAAGCGCTTAAGCAGTAGGGGCTGGATGTCGTCGGTCCAGAGAAGATCGACGATTTCTTCGTGGGTCAGTACGGAGTACGCGGAGAGACTACCGCCGCATAGCAAAAGGGTGAGAAGAAGCGCTGCCGCACGAACGGAAAACAGACGCCAAGTTTTGGCACTGGCGCCTGGTAATGTCGCCGCGCGGGGCATGGTTCAAATCCGGCCGAGGACGAGGAGAATGACAACGATAAGGAGGACGAGTCCGAGACCTCCGGTTGGGGCATAGCCCCAGTCGCGGCTATGCGACCAGCGCGGTAGCGCGCCGAAGAGGGCCAGAACCAAGAGCACGATCAATATAGTTCCAAGCATGTATTGCTCCTTTTCTCATGCAGCGAGACGGCGATGAAAGTCACGACCCAAAGGCAGAACTTTGATGCTGTCTTATTCCGGTGCGGTTGTTCCTGGCCTCTAAGTTGGCATCGGAGGGTGTTATAGGGAGGGCCAGCTTTAGTTATAGGTGTTTGAGTGGTTTCTGGATGGTCAAAACTGCTCATGTGAAGAAAGAAAATGGCGCGAGCCCTAGTGGGCCCGCGCCGGTGAAATTGACATTTTCGTTACAGCCAATTCCTACTTGCGGGGGTGTTCTTCTTCGGCCGGGGCTTCTTTCGCCGCCGGATGAGGTGCAGGTTGCGCATGAGCTACGGTCGCCGGGCGGGGAGCAGGCTGGGCGTGAGCTGCCGTCTCCGGACGGGGAGCAGGCTTAGCGTGAGCCGCAGTTGTCGGGCGAGCGGCCGGCTGGACATGAGCTGCCGACGGCTTGGACTCAGTGGCCGGACGGGGTACGTTTGAGCGCGCAGCTGGAGTGCCGTGCGCTGTCTCAGGGCGAGGGGCCGGCTTCGCGCGGGCTGTAGGCTCTTTCGGCGCAGGAGCAGCCTTCGGCTTTGCGGCCTTATTCTCATTCACACGAGCTGCAGCGGCTTTGTTTTCGGTTGCTTTGCTCTCAGCTTCTTTATTCTCAGCAGCTTTATTTTCGCTGGCCTTGTTTTCGGCTTCCTTATTCTCAGCAGCTTTGTTTTCGGTCGCTTTGTTCTCGACTGCCTTATTCTCCGCTGCTTTATTTTCGGTGGCCTTGTTCTCAGCTTCCTTATTCTCAGCAGCTTTGTTTTCGGTTGCCTTGTTTTCGGCTTCCTTATTCTCGGCAGCTTTGTTTTCGGTCGCCTTGTTCTCAGCTTCCTTATTCTCGGCAGCTTTATTCTCGGCTCCAGCTTCTTTGGCTTCGACCACACCCTTGCCGGTGAACTCTCCCGGTTTAGAGGTTGCGGCGATGGCCGGCTTTCCATGGTTCACGGAGGCCAAGAGTTCGTGGTTGGAACTGGCAGCCTTTACGTGCTCGGTTTGGGCTGCGGTTGGCGGAGTGTGGCGCTCTTTTGCCGCGGTTTCTTCTTCAGGGGTCGGACGGGATTCAATCCCGCCGGTGCCACCGTTGTAGCTGACGTGGTTGTTTGTGGTGTTGTTGATGACAGTCTGGTTATATACATTGGTGATGTGCGTCTCGCCAATGTTATTCACTGAACGGTTGTAGCTGAAGGCTCCATTGTTCCAACGTCCACCTTCATAGCCGACACCCCCGTAACCGAAGCCGTAATTGACGCCGCCGTAGAAGCCGACACTCGCACCCCAGTAGCCGCCATTCCAAGCGAAGGCGCTACCACCCCAACCCCAATAGCCGGGGGTCCAGAGCAAGCCAACTGCGGGAGGCTGTGCCCAGGTGCCCGGCACCCAGAAGTAGCCTTCGCCGCCGTAACCCCAGTAGCCGGGGGTCCATAAAAAGCCGGCTGCCGGAACCACGGGTTGCTCGTACACAGGCAGCCCGGGTGGAGCGAGCTGGACAGATACGGCGAACTGGGCGAACGAGATGGCCGGTATGGCCAGGATCAGAAGTGTTAGAAACAGGAAACGTAGATTACGCATGTTGAATCACCTTGCCCGATCATCCTTCGATTGCCCGGTTATACTTTGCGGCTGCGGGCTGCGCGGATTGAAAGGCGGCGCGTCCTATACCAGGATTCCACTGCTAGGATTTCATGGATAGATTGCCAAGTCTGAGCACAATGGCTCACTTTGGGGGAAATGGCCGGATTGGGAATCGTCAATCCTGGACATTGTTCTCATTCGCAAAGAACCACGAATGAGTGGGGTACCGGCAAGAAAGAAAATGGCGCGAGCCCTGGTGGCTCGCGCCGGGAATTAGTTCGTTTGCTTACGCCTCGACGGATTGTCGCAACGGGTTGCCGTCAATTCACTATTGGTGCGGATGTTCCTCCGCTGGGTTTTCTTTCTTTGGCTGCGGTGTAGCCTGCGGACGAGCAGCAGTCGGCTTGGGAGTGTTCGGCGGACGAGTTTCAGTTTTAGGAGCGGCTGCCTGGGGTCGAGGAGCTGGCTGCCCATGAGCGTCAGGCGGCTTAGGCGCTGTCATCTCCTTATTAGACGCGGCGGGCGGACGAGGGGCAGGCTGCGCATGATCCGTCGGCTCTTTAGGAGCGGCCATCGGCTTTGCTGGCGCAGCCTTATCCGCCATAGGTTTGCTCTCAGCAGGCTTGTTCTCTGCAGCTTTGTTCTCTGCAGCTTTGTTTTCGACAGCAGCCGCCTTCGCCGCAACCACACCCTTGCCGGTAAACTCTCCCGGCTTCGAGGTTGCGGCGATGGCTGGCTTGCCGTGGTTCTCTGACGCCAGTAATGCATGGTTCGTGCTGGCGGCCTTTACGTGCTCGGTCTGCATTTGTGTGGGCGGCGTGTGTTGCTCGTGTGCTGCCGCTTCTTCCTCCTGGGTGGGACGAGTGCTGACTCCTCCAGTACCGCCGTTGTAGCTCACATTATTGACTGTGGTGTTGTTGACGACGGTCTTGGTATAGACGTTGGTAATGGTGGTATTGCTGACGTTGGTCACCGAGCGGTTGTAGGTGAAGGCTCCGTTGTTCCAATATCCGCCTTCATAGCCGACACCACCATAACCGAAGCCGTAGTTAACCCCACCGTAGAAGCCGATATGCGGTCCCCAGTAACCGGCATTCCATCCGAAAGCGCCGCCGCTCCAACCCCAGTAGCCGGGCGTCCATAGCAAGCCAACAGCGGGAGGTTGCACCCAGGTGCCGGGCACCCAGAAGTATCCTGCGGGGCCATAGGCCCAGTAGCCTGGGGTCCACAAATAACCGGGAGCCGGCACCGCGGGCTGCACATAGACAGGCAATCCAGGAGGAGCGATTTGAACCGACACGACGAACTGCGCGTGGGAAATGGCCGGTATGGCCAGCACTAGAAGTGATAGAAGTAGCAAGCGGAGGTTACGCATACGTGAGTCTCCTTGCCATGTCATCCTTCGATTGCCCGTTTGTACATTACTGCTGCGGGCTGCGCGGATTGAGAGGCGACGCATCCTGTAACTTAGGAGTCTACTATCAGGATTCCATGGATCGATTGTCAAGTTCTGTAAGGTTAGGGCAGCGTGAAGGATGACCTCATCGCTCGGCTTCTCTTCCGTCACCTTGGAATGGCCTCCGGCAGCGATGACTGGAAACTGCATCGGCGGGGTGAGCGAAAATGGGTGCCAACTTGCGCCGAAGAACACAGATGGGAGCGTCCCCACCCAGTCGCAAACTGCGCGACGAGGGTGGGGTGCTGGCAATCAGACGTGCGGTGCGGTTAAAGCGTGAAGCTGAGCGCAAGGTTAACGCCCGGATAGACCGGGTTGCACAGGTAGTACACGCCGCCGATGTCAACTACAAAGACGTCCTGGGTGTAGAGCCAGTTGGATGGCCATACGCCGACGAATCCGAAAGAATAACCGCCGTATTGGAAGCGGTGGTTTCTGTAATCAGCCTGGCTGACTCGGAAGGTGTGTTCGCGTCCGAAGTTCGCGCGGAATTTGTCATCGGGAATGCGGCCGTGCTGCGACTGCTCACCAGCCTTAGCCTGCTGTTCGTGCTGCTGCGTGGTTTTTTCTTCCTGCTTGGTGTTCTTTTCTTGTTCCGCAGTCTTCTCTTCTGGCTTTGTGGGTTTGGCTTCCTGCGACTTTTTCTCTTCCGCTCTGGCGGGCTTGTCTTTCTGTTCCTGCTGGTCTTTCTGCTCTTCGTGTTGCTCCTGGGCATAGAGCGGAGCGGCAGCGGTTGCGAGCAGCAAAGATAGAGCCGCGGTGCTGATGATTCCTGCTAGTTTCATGAGTGTTGCCTCCATTTTCGAATGATTGAGTGCGTTTGCTTTACTGCAAGGTTCCGGTGGTCGATTGCGGGGTCGTCATCCCTTGCCGATGCGGATATTGCTGACGTTGTGAAATAACCCAAATACGTTCAGCAGCCACAAAACGACGGCAATGACTACGACGCCATTCAGAATTGACTTGATGGTTCCCTGCATTGGTATGAAGCGATTGACCAACCACAGCAGAACACCCACCACGATAAGAACTTCCAGGAGTTGAATTAAAGGCATGATGCTTGACCTTTCTTGGTCGCGGGCTAACCCCCCCATCCGTCTGGAGGTGTTGCCCTAATTTTGATGTTCGGAGCTTTAGGGTCGCGAATCGTGTTCGCCGGAGATAACGCGGCAGGCACGCGGATGATGGAGCATCAAGCATGACAGGTGCGGACGATGGTGTCTGAGCAAGATAGCTCACAAGTGAGGATCCGCGGCTGATCTGGGGGATAGATAAGGATCACGCCATAGCCGCCGAGGGAGGGTCTTTCGTCTCCCTGGAAAAACTTGCGGTTCTCGGTTTTCAATTCTTCGTTCTCAGTTTTTGGATGTCGAATTCGCCTCCACAATCGAAGCAGACGCGGTAGGTGCGGTGCTTGATGGTGAACACACGACTGCGGTGACGGTGCCGGCAGCCAAAAATAAGTTGGAAGATCCAAAGCAGCGGGTTCACCGGTTCGGATCTCGCCGGCGCTCGCAACTTCCATTTGTATCCAGCCAGGTTAGTAGAGAACGAACGCTGGCCCGGGCCAGGGCGATGGAACAATCCGCCGCCCCGTAGTAAAGATTGATGGTGTCGCCGTCGGGCTCCATGGTATATCCGCAGGGGAAGACCACATCGTCAACGTCACCATGGCGCTCGTACTCCGCCTCGGGCCCGAAGATCCACGAATCGCCGCGCAGCAGGCAGTGTGCCGGATTCTCAAGATCGAAAAGGGCCAAGCCCAGACGATATAGACAGCCCGAAGGGGTGTGCCGTACTCCGTGGTAAAACACCAGCCAGCCACGGGCAGTCTCAATGGGAGGCGGTGACAAACCGATCTTGTTGGCGTCCCACCAGGCGCCACGGCGGGCTTCGAGCATGAGCCGGTGGCGGCCCCAATAACGCAGGTCGGGCGAGTAGGAAATCCACATGTGCGACCCCAGCGTGGTCATGGGCCGGTGAATCAGCGCCCAGCAGCCGTCAATTCGGCGTGGCAGTAGCGCGGAGTCTTTGTCGTCGGGCGGCATAATGACGCCGTAACGCTCGAAGGTGCGGAAGTCTTTGGTCAGTGCCAGAGAAACTCCGGGGCCGCCGCGTGAATACGAAGTATAGGTGACGACGTATTGCTGTAGCTCAGGCACGAAGGTGATGCGCGGGTCCTCGATGCCCCAGATTTCCTCGGGATACTCGTGAGGGCTAGGTACCAACGTGGGCTCGCGATCAATCTCCCAGCCATCGACCCCGTTGTTGGAACGGGCGGCGCACAGGTGCGACAAGCCGCGGCGATCCTCCACGCGGCAAAGCAACAGAGTTGTGCCATCCGCAAGTCGTGTGGCTCCGGCATTGAAGACGCTGTTAATGGAATATGGCCAATCCTTGGCGGTGAGGATGGGGTTGGCTGGGTCACGAAGAAGCAGCGACTCGTAGCTGGTGCTCGAAGGCTTGATGAGTGTGGTTTGGTTCATAGTCAAGACGGGATCTCCATCTGCTGAGGTTCCTCGAGCGAGCGCATTTCCAGGAGTGCCATCAAGAACGACAGAGTTGATTCCGCGCCCTGGTTTTGATTGGCGCGCTCGGGATGCAGACCGTCGCGGCAGCCACCGGTAACGGAATCGTAGAGCGGGAGTTGCAGATCGTTGTCGCCAAGGAACCAGTTGAAAGCCCACCAGGCTTCGCTGCGCCAGCGGTGGTCACCGGTAACGCGGTAGGCTTCGAGACAAGCGGAGACCGCGCCGGCGGCTTCAATCGGCTGTTGATCGAAGCGGGCCTTTTCCCCGCCCTTGCGATAGAAACCTTGGGATCCGATGGGCACGAAGTGGCCGTTGGTCTCGCAGCGTTGCATGGTCACAAGCCAATCCAGTGCATCGAGACTGGCGGAGATCATACGGTCATCGCAGCAGGCTGAGCCCGCCAGAAGCAGGGCTTGGGGCAATCTGGCGTTTGCGTAGGCGAGAATGTCTTCAAACCAATTCCAGTCCGGGCTGCGGACCGACTCATACATTACGAGCAAACGTTGCGCGAGCGCGGATCTTACTCGCTGGGCATCGCGATCTCCGGGATACGAGGCGAGGTATTCGTGAATTCCGAGCAGAGTGTAGGCCCAGGCTCGAGGACTGCTGAATTCCACGGCTGCCGGGAGTGAATACTCGAACAAACGGCCGGCGGCGCCACGCAATCCCGGATCTTCGGACCGGCTCAACACTGTTCCCAGCGCCCACAATGCGCGGCCATGGCAGTCTTCACTGGCGTGAGCAGAGCCGTTGGCTTCGATCCATTGGCGATTGTAGCCAAGAAAGTTTCTGAATCGACCGGTCGCCGGATTAAAAGCATGCTCCAGGAACGCTAAGTAGCGGGAAGATGAATCCGAGGTAGTCAGGGCCGGACTGGCCGCGCCGGTTCTTACAAGTTGCTCCAATAAGATTGCGAAAATCAGGGCGCGCGCGTTGTCGTCCGTGGTGTATCCCTCGTTGCGGTTGGGGATCGTGAAGATGGAGTGCTGCAGCATTCCGGTGTCGTCGGTTAAGCGATGCAGATGATTCAGGTTCAAGTCCGGCAACCGGTCGAGCAATTTCCTGGTAGCGCGGGAAGAGAACTGCACTTGTGGGTTCTCCATGCGATCACTGCGCACCCTGGCGAAACTCTCCATGTAACCCTGGGCTACGCGTTTCCAGACCATCTCGCGCGCGAACACATAGGCGCGCTTGCGCATGGCATGGCGAATCGCCGGTGTATCCAGGAGTTCGATGGTCTTGTTCGCGATGGCAGTGGGGTCCTGAAAAGGCACAAGCGCACCCCGGCGGTCGTCTAATAATTCGATGGCGTGCCAGTAAGGAGTCGAGATGATCGCCTTGCCAGCGCCGAGAGCGTAGGCTAGGGTTCCCGAAACCACCTGCGCCTCATGGCGATAAGGCGTGATGTAAATGTCGGCGGCCCCGATGAACTGAACCATCTCCTCGGGGTTGACGAAGCGGTTATGGAAAATCACTTGCGACTCGACTCCCACTTCCCTGGCCAAAGCTTGCAAATATTCGCGATAGCGATCGCCTTCGCGGCGGAGAACATGAGGGTGGGTTGCGCCGGCGACGATGTAGGCAACATTAGTGTGTTTAGCCAAAATCTGGGGCAGGGCTTGAATGACATTTTCGATTCCCTTGTTCGGGGAGAGCAGGCCGAAGGTGAGCAGTACGGCTTTGCCTTCCACGCCAAAGCGGTCCTTGTAGAAATTGGGATCCAGAAACGGCAGATCGGGAACGCCGTGAGGAACCATGTCAATCTTGCTGCCCGGCACTTGGAAGATTTCCTGCAAAAACTGCGATGAAAGCTGACTCATGACAATGAGGCGGTCGGAAAGCTCCGCGATTTCTGTCATGACCATGCGTTGGTCGGGACTAGGCTCGCGCAGAACGGTATGTAGCGTGGTCACCACGGGCATTTTCAGGGCCCGTAGCAGATGCAAGATATGGCTTCCTGCCGCACCACCAAAGATTCCATATTCGTGCTGCAGACAGACCATGTCGATATTGTTGAAGTTCAGGAATTCAGCGGCGTCTTCATACGAAGAGACATCGTTCTGGGCAAGCGACCAGCGGACGCGCGCGGGATAGTCATATCCCTGCTCGGTGTCGTTCACTGGTAGCGCCAACAATCGAGCGGTGCCGTACTCGGCGGAGATGGCGGTGCACAAGTCGGTGGTAAAGGTGGCAATGCCGCATTGGCGGGGAAGATAGTTTCCGATCACCGCGATTCGGCTGGGCAGGGATGGCTTCGATTGCGTTCGCGGGCGCGCCGCCGAAAACGCGGTCCGAACCAGCGGACTCGCGCCCACAACTTCGAGTACGCGCTTGGGAAAGGCTGTGATGGGTAATGACATTGATCCTTAAATATGTGAGAACAGATATGGAAAGGGGCTACTGGTCAGTGTTACCGAAAACGTGGTTTCGGACTGGTCAGAATTGACCAGTAATTCCTGACCCGGTTCTATGAGTGCTCGATGGAAGCGGGCTTGGGGCGTTTAGTTTCGCGGATCTGCTCCGCGGTGAAGCCGCTTCCGCAAGTGCTGCAACGCCAATAGTTGGCGGAGCCGCCGGGCTGATTCTCCGGACGCCGGGCTTGCACCAACTCGCTGCCGCAATCAGGACATTGTCGTTTTGTCATAGTGTCAGTTTAATGGCTTTTCGGGGGAAGTGAATGAATCTCTTCCGCGGTGAGTCGAGAGGCATCGCAGTAGCCGTAGCCTTTTAAACAAGCGGTGTAGTTACGTTTGCGCTCGGCGTCGGCCAACAGCGTGGTTTCGGAGGGGGTCAGTTTTGTGTAGTCACAGGTTTCCTGACCGTCTCTGCATGCGGCGAGGTTACGCTTGTGATCCGAGTTGCCGATTTGCGCCGTTTCCGCGGGAGTGAGTTTGGAGTGGTCGCACTGGTCCCAGCCATTCTCACAGTTCTGGGCGTTACGCTGGTGTTCCGCGGCGGTCACTTCTTTGGTTTCCGAGGGGGTGAGCTTGGAGTGATCGCATAGCCCGGCACCATTCTTGCAGTCGGAGACGTTGAGGTCGCGTCTGGCGGCGTTCACCGCTCCGGCTTCTGACGGACTGAGTTGGGCGTGGTCGCAATCACCGATCCCTTCCTTGCAGTCGGTGAGGTTGCGCTGGTGCTTGGCGAGGGATGAATCACGGGCCTCGGATGGAGTCAGCTTGGATGGGTCGCAGGATCCCATGCCGCTGGTGCAGGCGGCAACATCACGCTGATGATCGGCGACCGCTAGTGCCGTCGCTTCCCGGGGAGTAAGGGTCGAACGATCACAGGGATCGAAGCCGTTACGGCAGTTCGAAAGGTTGGTGGTGCGGCGGGCGAGAGCCAGGTCGGCCAATTGCGCAGGGTTCAGCTTCGAGCGATCGCAGGTGTCACGGCCAGCCTTGCAGGCATCAAGGTTCTGCGTGTCCAGGTTGGGTTCAGCGGATTGTGCGAATAGAAGGATTGGACATAGAGCGATGCACGCGGTTAAGCAACAGCTTTGTAGAGTGGTCTTCATGTTTATCTCCGTGTTGCGTGTGCTCTTTCGCCGCTCCGCGGTTGACTTCCCTGCCCCGTGTTGACCGGAACCGGGGCCCGGTTCCGGTCAGGCAGGACTAGACTGACGACACTAATTCGTACCTTTCGCTTCGGCGATGTGGGCTTGTTGGCGTGCCTCTGACACAGCTTTCATGAACGCCTCGGCGCTCGGAGGCGTTGCCACTCTGCCCGAAAGAATGTTGCGGAAGCGCTTGTTCTTGCCGTAAATTGCGATTGTCGAGTCGTTGTCCTGCTCGATGACTGCGCCTTCCAGAGTCAAGCCAGCGAACACACCCTTGGAACGTGAGTAGGTCAGCATTTCGGTGTTCATCTTCCAGTCGGTTCCGGCGGAAGCATGACGGCCAACCGGGCCGGCCGCTACCGATCCTTCACCGGTGAGGGCGAACTTGCTGGACAGCAGATGCTGGAAACCCTGCTCATTCATAACTAACAGGACCAAGTCAACGCCTTCGACTCCAATTTGTAATCCCCAGCTGCCGCCGCCGATCGAAACAAATGCCGGCGCACTCCAGCCTGTAGCAGTACGGCAACTGGCGACGCCACGTCCGTGCTTGCCACCAAAAATGAAGCCAGCTTTAACCAAATCTGGTACCACGAGGATGCATTTGGCATCGTTCAGCACTTCTTCCGGAATGCCTTTGTCGGGGGCCGACATGATGGCGTGGAGTACGTCCACGGACTTGTCCATGCGATCAACCGTATTTTCCTGATCCGAACCGGCCCATGCATAGGTTCCGAACAGACCCATCAAGCTCGCCGTTAGCAGTAATGACAACAGTGACATTATCTTTTTCATGAATTGTTCCTTTAGGAGTGCGGAGCTAAGAGGAGAGAACTTCAGATGGGCTGACTTAGCTCAGGGGATCTGAAAGAGAGACCGGATGCTCGTCCCTGGAATCATGATCGCTCATGCCGGAAAGAATAGCTGGTCTGAATTGCTCACTTTGGTTAGGACGCGCTCACCAGGGGCTAAAGCCCGTGTTTTAACCAACCGTGACGGTATGACTAAATAGTAGTGTCTTGCCGTTCGCGCAGCACATGGGCGGTTCGGAGTGAGCAATCCTGCACAGAATGGTCGGGGGTTGGTGTGTCATTGTGAGGACGGCGAATTTCGGGCCATGGAGTTCCTGGTGTTTTCTATTCTTTTTTGGGTTCGTAGGCAGTTGGGGTCGGTGCGGGATTCAGCGAGGAAGCTCTTTGCCACAGAGACATACCCCGGGCAGTTCCCCTCACAAAGAATGTGTCCGTTCTGCGGGTTGATTACTGCGCGATCCAAGGCATCTTGTTTGGAATGCGGGAAGTCGTTACAAGAGGTTCATCCGTAAGCACCAGGTGAGCAAAAGGAGATAAACATGCTTTGGACAATATTTGTTGTGCTTCTAATTCTGTGGCTTCTGGGTTTTAGTCTGCACGTGGCCGGTGGTTTGATTCACTTGCTGCTGGTGGTAGCGTTGGTGGTTCTAGTGATCAACCTGGTGAGCGGCCGCCGGGTGGCATAAAACCGCGCGTCCTTATTTATGTTGAGTAAGCAGGCGCAGACCACGGCTGGTGATTGCTTTCAGGATTCGCAGCGCCGCCTCGCCTGAGCTCTCAGGGCGGGCATGCTTGGCCGCAGCCAGATCGCGGTCGAGATGCGTTTTGGCGGAAGGATGCCCGGTGCTGGCGGTACACTTCCCTTTCGGCTTCGCTCCGCACATTGGACAACGCACGGAGAGTATCTGCTTTAACGTAAGTTTCTCGGATTTCACAACAATAGTATTGAACATGGTTGGGCTGGAAAGATGGTCAATCTTGCTCGGAGGAGTTCGACTGGTTCCGAAAGGGGAATCCACCGGCGGCGAGACTATTTTGTGGGTTCCAGAGAAACCACCTGAGTGATCGGAATCGTCAGGGTAGGTTCGTCTGGACTCTTAGCGGTCCCTAATCGCAGGGTTGCCGTGCCTTGAGCTTCTTTCAAGAACACATAAAACCCGTCACGCCCGATGATCTTTACGTGATCTCCGGCCTTCATGGGGAATCTCCAGTCTCAGCGCGCTCTTGGGGAAGATGCAAGGTTTTCTAAGTGCGCCACGGCCCGCCAAGTTTGGCCGGCACCCAGGGCCGCACATGCAATGAAGCTGCGTGCTGATTAATGGCGGCTGCTGCCTGGGTGCGGCGGTTGCCACCAGTGTTGTCGAAATCGAGGGTAGTGACGCTATGTTCGCAGAAGGTGCAGGTGAAGGTGGTGCCGCCATTCACCGGTTTCGTGGTGTAATATCTCACATCTTCATTGTAGTCCTTCTTGCGGATGGGGACTCGGGCAATAGGTGCGCAACCTTGGAGTGGAAAATCTGTGGCGCGGGCCGGGAGGCACTGCATTGCCAGGCGCACGGCTAGAATTGAACGCTTCCATTGCGGATACTGCGCCACACTTTTCGCGAAAACGGTAAGTGTTTGTCATCGCTAGCCAATTGAATGAGGACGGCTTGCCGACGTTCCACACCGTCCCAGAACTTGCGGACAGGAAGACGAGAAGGTGATGGTGTTTCAGCCCTTAGCTTTACTTGATAACCGCGGGTGGGCTTGCCATTCAGAACTGAGTAGACGGTTTCCAGCAGGGAATGAACCACGTCGGATTTGGCCACGAATGCATCTACGGACTTCAATGCCTCCACGGGCAGTTCCTCATATTCCGCGAGCATGACGATGGGAAGTTGTGGCTTCAGTCGTTTGATTTCTGCGGCCACGACTCCCCCATCCAAGAGTCCCAAATGGTAGTCGAGTACGATGGCGTCCACGGGTTGGGACATGAAGAGCCTCAACCCCTCATGCCCGTTGGTTGCGGTCAGCACTTCGTATCCGTGTTCCTGCAACAGATTCAGCTGAGCCGGGTCGCGGTGAATACACAGGAGAGTGTTGTTGGTCGCCATATCGGCTCAGAATATAGGCTGGGTTAAACCTGATCTGCTCACAATTGCTCACCATCGCGGGTCGGAACACGGCTTCGCTGGGCGGCTCAAGACAGCGATAGGCCGCGTTACTTCTCACGCGCTGAGTCGAGTTCTTTCGGCAACTTTGGCGAGAACGTCGTCGCAGATTCGGGCGAGCACAGGCACCAAGCGGGTGGGGGCTTGGTCCTTAGGGACGAAAGCATCGACCACATCCAATACGTGGCTTGGTATTTGCTCCTCGCTGGAAACCATGACGATCGGCGTATTTGGCTTAAGGCGCTTTATTTCCAACGCGACCTCATGTCCATTGATCTCTGGCATATGGTAGTCGACGATCACGGCAGCGACTCCGTTGTCTGCGGCAATTTGTAATCCTTGCCGGGCGGAGGAGGCAGTGAGCACCGCGTATCCACGCCTTTCGAGCAGTGCTTTTTGGTATTCCAGCACGCCGTCATTGTCGTCGATGCAAAGGATGGTCTTGGGTGTCGGGGGATTGGACATAACAGTACCTCTCACCAAATAATCGCCTATTGTGCCCGACCGTGTCTGGTCAAAGTTGCACACTTCACAGCCATGGTGCAGATGCGGCGTGACCTAGCTACTCAGTTCTGGTGGGCGCGCACCACGAACCGCCGGGGCGCCGGACCCACCAAATAAAATGGGTAACACGTCACCAACGTCAATGCGGATTCGGTGGAGGGGGCCAATACACTGAGGTCGTCGGGATCGACGACCTTGACCCAGTCCACTTCATAGCGAAGAATCGTTGTCGCCGTCTGAAGCTGAATTTCGTCTTTGGGACGGATGTCTTTCAAGTCACGAAAGAAAGTGTCACGGTGCCCGGCGATGGCGCTGTTGCCGGCTTCACCTGGGAGCGGGGTGCCTTCGATGTGTCCGGCGCCCAGCCGCAAGATGCGCGAGCTTGTCCCTTGTAAGACGGCAACCGTCAGACCCAATCGCGGGATGTCCAAGAGACCCAGAACATCGCCTTTCTTGACGGGCGGTTTGAACTCCGGCAGACACCCATCTCTTCCACAAGACGCAAGCCGAGGGACATCCGCAGTTACTTTGTGCTGTTGGATCTGGGTTTCGAGCGACTGTTCCGCAGACGCCTGGTACAGTCTGGCCTCAAGCAGGGTGCAGCCTACATAGGTGAGCGCGAGAATTCCAATCAGGAGGCAGAGGCGTCGGCTCCAACGAACGAAGCCGTGGGTTTTCGCCGGGAGAAGCAGCGTGAGTCTCATGGCTGATTCCCCTTTGTCGTCGGCGATGGAGTTGCCGGCGGTGCGAAGTAACCGGTTCGGGTGCGAACCGACAAACGCCCGCGCCCTTGCCCGCTTGCCTTCACTTGTATGGCGCGATAGGTACCATCGCGCTTTCGGTTGGTAGGCACGTAAGCCAGGGTGTACTGATTGCGAATATCGTGGGCGATGCGTTCGCAGACCGGAGCAAGATCCTTCAATGCTTCCGGCAGGAAGGCCTCGCCGCCGGTGTCTTTCGCAAGCTCCTTGAGCACATGCGGGTTTCGGTCTTCGTCTTGTTCGTCAAAGATACCGATGGTGTAGATGATCGCGTCAGACTGGCGGGCCATGGCCATGATCTGTGCCAGAGTGTGCTTGCTAGCATTGTCTCCGCCGTCGCTGATTATGATCAGCACTTTCTTGTCGCGATTGCCCTTCTTCAGGTGGTCAAGAGCGGTCGCCACGGCGTCGTAGAGTGCGGTTTGACCATCAGCGTCGATTCTGGAAAGAGCAACTTCCAACTGCGTTACCTGGTCGGTGAACGGAATTGCGCCGGGAAGGCCAAACGAGACCCTTTCGTTGAAATTAACCACAAACATCTGGTCCTGCGAGTTGCTGGAGCGGGCAAAAGCCAAAGCGGCGGCAATAACGTCATGGCGCTTCGGTCTCATGCTGCCGCTATTGTCGATGACCAGGCCGACGGTCACCGGTATGTCGGCATGGCTGAAATGTTTGACTGGTTGAAGTATTCCATCTTCATAGATCTGGAAATTGTCTTTGTCGAGCCCGGAAACCAGGGCGCCTTTGTGGTCGAGCGCGGTTGCCTGCAACACCACCATGTCTACGTTTACGCCGATGGTGTAGTCGTCAGGCAGGTGATTTTGCGTCGAGGGAGATTGGGTAAGAGCGGGTGGCGCGAGCAAGGCAAACACGAGCAGACATCGGAGCGTGAAGGCCAACGTCTGCTGGTTTGGGAGCTTGGTCATTTCGGTTGCCTTCCGCGGTTTGTGCCGTGAGTTTCGGATGCAGTCCAATCCTCGGGAGTGGCAAACGGAGGCGGCATTTGTGTGCAGCCTCCGTTGCCATGCGGCCTCCAGGTCACACTTAGGTTCGCTTTGCGGTGATCGAAAGAGCAAAGCCGGCACCCAGCGCCAGCATTCCGATCAGGCCAATAAGAGGTAATGAGCTCGCGGTTTTCGGCAGTGGCTCGAGAGCAGCGACCACCGGCGGTGGTTCAACCACTTCCGTTAGTTCGACTGGTTCTCCCGAAGGAGCAACGGCTTCGACCGGCGCGGTTTGCAGAGTTTCGACCGGTGCGGCCGCCATCTCGACCGGAGTCTCCAGAACGGGTTCATTTATTTCTTTGGCCAGTTCGATGGCCCTGGGCTTGGCATATACAAATTCCTCGCCCCATACGCGTCCGGGGGAGAACCAGGCCCTGAGGGCTTCCGGCTGTCCGGCAGGCCGCTCGCTAAATGTGATTACCGTTTTGTGCGTCGCCTTTAAACGTAAATTGGGGAGCGCCATGACGGTGGTGAGGACTTTGCTTTTGTCCTGGCTGTAGATGCGAACAATGTGACGGTTGCCCTGGTTCCACATAATCTCGAAGATATAGGTACCGGCCGGCAAGACTTGAGGATAGGTGCCCGGAACTTCGACGGGCCCGCTGAAGGTGACTACGGTTTCCCGGTTCAATTCATCGGCGGAAGCGGTCGGCGCGACGAACGCGCAGAGCGCAACCAGGCAGAATAAAGCGGCTAGAGTCTTAAACAATTTCATGTTTTTCTCCTGTATTTTTCTCCGACTAGGTCGCACGGCGGTGGTGGTGCTGCAAGAACTCTTTATGTTGTCGGTGTCACAAGAGATCTACAGCCGGAAGATCCGGCGGTGTATCGGCCGTCGAGAATGGCTCGATGTTCAGTATCCAGTTCTGAGTCTGGGATTACTGGTCAATATTGATCTTTCGCGTGTTTTGCCGGCGGTCGGGGACATAGAGCAATTATGAACAGATGTAAGGATCGAGGGTGAGTAGGCTGGATAGGTGAAACTTGCAGTCTGCTCGGCAATGGTACTCGCGTTCCTGGGAATGCCTTCCCAGTTGAAGGCCAATGTGGCCGTTCTGCTGGAGGAACCCTATGGTTATGACGGTGCGTTTGGGGGCGTTGGTCATGCGGCGGTTTATCTAAATCGGGTCTGCGCGGCTTCACCAACCTCCTTGCGACGTTGCAGTGAGGGAGAGTATGGCGTGGTGATCAGCCGCTACGACCGCATTGGCGGCCATGATTGGCTTGCCATTCCGCTCATCCCCTATCTTTACGCCGTCACCCAGCCGCAAGATATCCCGGCGTATGCTGACGACAAAATCGTCGGCCTGCTTAGAGATCAGTACCGGCACGATCATCTGCAGGAGTTGGCGCCTGACAATCCCTTGGGGCAGGCATCGGTTGGGAATTGGGTGCAACTCGTCGGGTCGGCGTACAACCGTACCAGTTTCACCTACGAACTCGAAACCACGCTGGAGCAGGATGACGCATTAATAGGCTGGCTCAACGGCAGCCGGAACCGTCCTTTATATAGAGTTGTGACGCGCAATTGCGCAGATTTTGTACGGGATATCGTGAATTTCTATTACCCGAAAGCGGTGTCGCGAGGTATCGTCGCCGATTTCGGCGTTACCACGCCGAAGCGGGTTGCCAGGTCAATCAGCAAGTACAGCCGGCGGCATTCAGATCTGGAATTCACGAGTCGGGTGATTCCGCAAGTCCCAGGGACGATTCGACGCAGCAAGCCGGTCCGCGGCATGGCGGAATCGGTCTTCAAAGCCAAGAAATATTGGCTTGCACTGGCGTTCTTTCAACCGTATATCGCGGGGGGATTCGCGGCTGCCTACCTGGCGGATGGACGTTTCAAGACCGACAGAAAGGCGATGATCTTCAATCTGGAAGCGGTCACGTCGCCGTTGGCGGGCGACCGACCCCCTGCCCCAAACGGGGACCTGGCTGAATTGCCACGGGTTTTTGGCGCGCCAATCGCCGTGAAGCCAGTTGAGAAGTGAAGTAACATTTCTGTGAAGACTTAATTCACGTAACCACCGAACCCATAAGGAGAGCCCAATGTCCAAGACCTGGGAGCATTATCACCATGCCGGCCGTCATCACGAGAAGGCAGCCTACCATTACCATGAAGCGGCAAAATACTATCAAGCCGAAGATCTCGAAAAAGCTGCGCACCACGCCTACCTCGCGCACGGACACCATCAACAGGCCATGTATCACGATGCCGAGGCTGCGAAGCAACATGCCGAACACAGCGACACACCGGCGACACCCGCTTCCGAGCAAGAAACTGAGACGAAGAGCGCCGCCTAGGGAAACTCCCGACTTGGTTTACCGACGTGTACGGGTGCCCGCATAGGCCAGTGCGATCCCGCCGGCAATCAGCACCACGCTGACGACCGGCGATACCCGCTCACTGTGACTGGTATGCACGCCGATGTTGGTGTCCCCGATTTTGATACCCTCGGTCTCGCTGCGGGGAATGGGCACGACCAAAGATGCGACGCCGAGCAAGATCAAGATCAGGCCTGCAAAGAGCAGCATTTTCATAAGCGCTCCTTGGGAGTCATGCGTCACACGCAGGCGGAGGGACCCATGTACCGTGCAATTGCGCGATCGCGGGCAACAACTGGCTGGCCAAATGGTCCTTGGCGATGAAAACGTCGACCAACTTCAAGGCTTGCTCGGGAACATCCACGGTTGCGGAGAGCATGATGATGGGCGCCCGTGGATTCAGCCGCCTCATTTGAACAGCGACCTCTTGCCCGTTCATTTCCGGCATGAAGTAGTCAACAATCACAACGTCAACCGGGTATGCGGACGCCAGTTCCAATCCTTTGCCGCCGCTGGCAGCGGTCAGAACGGTATAGCCGAAACTCTCTAGGAACAATTTCTCACATTCCAGCACGTCCTCGTCATCGTCAATGCAGAGCAGGACTCCGCTTTGGATTTCGGGATAAACCGATAGGGACATGGTTCACCTTCAATCATCATTTTCAACACTTGGGCTTGGGAGTCTGGTCAAAATTGCACAATCCACGACCGCACGGTCTGGCGACAATCGATGTTTCTTTTTGAACCTGTGCAGTTTTGAACAGTCATGGAGTAGCGTGAGCGGCAATTGTGTTATTGCAGATTCTGTACCTGCAAAACTAAGCCGCCACGCAACTGTCCCCTGGGAAAGTGGCGGCTCGTTTGGGCGGGCGTGGGTTAGTGTCGCCATGTCGACGTTCGGACCCTGAAGCCCGCCTATTAATCCCGTCTGTTCTATTTCGTGGTTTCTTCCTGCCGAAGAAAAAGGTTGACCGGTTACTGCGCGGGGGGACGGTTTTTGCTCCGGGCGCTCTTGGATGCCGGACGATCGGAGCAAACATGCGACGTAAACTCCCGGTCGCGCTGCAACTCGAAATTCCCCATCATTTCATCAAAAGATTTGCCCGCGGGCGTGCTCGAAGAGTTGAAGACCCACGCACATTCGGAGCAACCGAAACCCCGAAAACGTTGCCGTTCGATCCATATCAACTTCCGAGTCATTGCGCCCCTCATCGCCGCGCCCGCGAGTGTACGCGCGAGGGAGTTTACATGCGCCAATTTGGATGGTCTGTCGGGCATCCTACATAAGGTGGGAAATTTCTGGTACCTTGCGCGCCTCGGATTTCGGTGGCTGGTTTGAAGTCGCAGGAACCGCTTTGAAGTTTGATTAAGGTTGCGAGCGGTCTGTATTGCTCAGTATCGGCGGTGTATACAGCCTAGTGTTGATGAGTCTTCGGGAGGGCTTCACCATGCCCCTTCCGAATCCTACCCCCATGGAAAACAAAGGTCTCCAAGTCGTGCAGTCTGGCGAACGCACGAATACTGAAGGAAAGCCAGTCAGCAACTTAATCCTTCTATCGATCTCCGACGGCGACTACAGTGCATTGCGTCCAGGTCTCGAATACGTCAGCTTGCCAAACCATTTAATCCTTCACGAAGGGGGCGGAAAGCTGGAATTTGCATATTTCCCGAATCAAGGTTTGATCTCGCTTGTGGTCGTTATGAAAGATGGAAAGACGGCGGAAGCCGGCATCGTTGGCAATGAGGGCTTTACTGGAACGCCGGCGGCGGTTGGCCTAAGCCGGAGCCCTCTGCAAGCGGTGGTACAAATCACGGGGGACGGGTTTCGGGTAGAGGTCTCAGCTTTACAAACCACTTTGGGATCCTCTCCAGAACTGCAATTGATGTTGAGCCGTTATGCCGTGGTTCAGGGAATGCAGGTCGCACAAACCGCCGCCTGTAACCGGCTGCACGATGTTGAACAGCGTCTTGCGCGGTGGTTGCTGATGGCTCAGGACAGAGTGGATTTGGAGTCGCTGCCCATTACTCATGATTTTCTCGCAACCATGCTCGGGACAGACCGGCCTAGCGTGAGTGTGGCCGCAAGTGTTTTGCAAAAGAAGAAGCTCATTGAATACACCCGTGGCGCGGTGAGGATCGTGAACCGCAAAAGTCTTGAAGAGTCCGCCTGTGAGTGCTACGGGATTACCCAACAGTACAACGGCGAGCTGGGCTTGAAATAAGCCAGCTTATACCGATCGCCCGACGCAACAGGAGCCAAAGCGATCAGATCCCTGCTCGATTCAAACAAGTTTCTCACTCTCATGGCGACTCCTATTGCCCTGCCTTCATCTTCGCTTCTTTGGCGCCGTGGCCCCCAAAGTTCACTGCTGTATTGGGAAATGGTCCATATTGAACAGACCGGGGACAATGCATTTGATAGAGTCTGCCAAGTGAACAAGTCAACTTACTCAGGCAAGAAACGGAATGGAAGGGAACAAAACATGAAAGCACTCCCGATTTCTTTGGTGATTCTGATGTTGTTAGCAACGGGCGCCCTTGCCCAAACCGATATCAGTCTTGGAGTAGCTGACCAGGCAGCCGTGATGGCCGGCTCTGGCATAACCAATGTTAGTGCGCTGACTAACATAACCGGCGATGTGGGCAGTTTTCCGACATGCACTGTAACTGGACTCACGCAATCTCAAGTGGAGGGTCTCTTGTTTCTCATTTGCAGCCCCAGTGGGCCCCAGGCGCAGACGGATCTAACGGCGGCATATAACGAAGCAGCGGGCGCGCCGTGTGGCACCGATCTTACCGGCAAGGATCTGGGCGGAATGATGCTCGGACCTGGAGTCTACTGTTTTTCGTCTTCCGCCGGACTGACTGGCACTCTGACTTTAGACGCTCGGGGGAATCCCGATTCGCAGTGGATTTTCCAGATCGGCAGTAGTCTGACGACTGCCACCAATTCTGACGTGGTCATGACCTTGGGGCAATCGCAACCGCCCTGGAGTAGAGGTCGGAGAGGATGCAATGTGTACTGGCAGATCGGTTCCTCAGCTACGATTGGGACCGGCAGCACTTTCGTCGGAAAGATGCTGGCGCTTACGAGTATCACGCTGAACGGTGGCGTGCTTCGCGGCAAGGCTCTGGCCAGCAATGGTGCGGTCACGATGTCAGCCCAGGAGACGGTTGACGGTCCGCCTTGCGGCAAACCCCCTGTCGCGGACTGAGGAAGGACTTTCCATAAGAGCCAGGGGGTGACGGATGCCCTTACTCATGGTTTTCTCGCAACCATGCTCGGGACAGACCGGCCTAGCGTGAGTGTGGCCGCAAGTGTTTTGCAAAAGAAGAAGCTCATTGAATACACCCGTGGCGTGGTGAGGATCGTGAACCGCAAAAGTCTTGAAGAGTCCGCCTGTGAGTGCTACGGGATTACCCAACAGTACAACGGCGAGTTGGGCTTGAAATAAGTAAGGCAGGTGAAGACTCGTTCTGTTATGCCGGGCGATCCGCCAGTCGAACGTGCCGGGTCACGCTAATCGTGGAGAACGACATTGAGCAGCGAACTGTGGACTTGCAGGCCGCCGTTGTAATGGATGAAACCCAACTTCCTGAACCGGTTCATGAAAAAGCTGACTCGCGAACGGGTGGTGCCGATCATCTCGGCCAGTGTCTCTTGGCTGATCTTCGGGACCACGGTCTCGGGCACACCTTCCTTGCCGAAGCGTGCGAGCATAAGAAGGACACGGGCCAATCTCCTCTCGCTGGAATTAAATAGCTGGTCGACCAAGTCCTCTTCGTAACGGATATTGCGCGCCAGCAAATACTCCACGAACATGTCGGAAAAAGTATGTTCGCGATGCAGGGCATCGATCATTGCCTTCTTGCTGATGGATAGGACGTCGCAATCCTCCATCGCTACTGCGGATCCCATGCGCTGAACCTGACCGGCCAGCGCGCCTTCGCCAAAAAAAGTCCCCTGGTTTAATATGCCGATGGTCGCTTCCTTGCCGGCCCTGGATACGACGGTGAGACGCACTTTGCCCTTCTGGAGGTAGAACACAGCGTCAGCCGCATCGCCTTGGGTGAATACGGTTTGCTTTTTCGAAACAGCGACACTCTTCCTGCCCTCGCCAATGGTTGCGAGGAAAGTGCGGGGATTAAACTCGCGTTTTCTTTTGGCCACGGCCACAGGAGTTAAGGGCTGGGTGCCCCCTCGAGGGAGCCCGGAACGATCCGCGTCCAGTCGGCAACTCCCTAAGCTTCTTCAGCCACCCATACCACGGACATAATAGTGTGGTTCCAGTCATACGGGTGAACTCTTATGAAGTCTTTGTGGAATGCACGCAGTACATCTATTTGAAAATAGGAATATTAGCGCACGCCTGCGCTAAGGCACTGGCAGCATCGTTAGGCATCGTATAGATTTTCAGTTGCAGGATACGATTCTTTGCAATAGGATTTCTTGCGCACGGGTACGGAGACCCGAAGAAAGGAGGCCGAGGCATGGGACGTAACGGAGACAGCAGCCACTATGCGTCGGTGAATCGGTCCGATGTTCCGCAGGGCCGTAAAGGAAAACATCGGAAGGCAGTGCCGGACATTCTGGCGGACCTTTCCAAGCTGGATGACCAGAGGGCAGTCAAGATTCCGTTAAGCAGTCTGAACGGAGAGAAGATGCAGAATCTCAGGTCAGCCCTGAATCGTGTAACGAGAGAGAGAAAAATTCCCGTGGTGACATCGAGCGACAAGAAATACCTGTACGTTTGGCGCGCCGACATGCCTAAGATTGTCGGAGCAACCGAGTAGAAGACACGTCACGGCCCGTGGCGAAATGATTTCACAAGGCTCTCAGTCGTGGAGAACGATGTTGAGCAGTGAGCTATGGACCTGTAAGCCGCCTTCTATGCCTCCGGCGTAGTGAATGAAGCCCAACTTCCGGAAGCGGTTCATGAAAAAACTGACGCGTGAACGCGTGGTGCCAACCATTTCCGCCAGAGTCTCCTGGCTGATTTTCGGAACCACGGTTTCCGGTATACCTTCCTTGCCGAAATGAGCCAGCATAAGCAGGACGCGGGCGAGTCTTTTCTCACTGGAATTGAACAACTGATCGACCAGGTCCTCTTCGTAGCGAATATTGCGGCCCAGCAAGTATGCGACGAACATATCGGAAAAGGCGTGTTCGCGATGAAGGGCTTCCATCATCGCCTTTTTCTCGATGCGCAGCAGCTGGCAATCCGTCATGGCAGCGGCAGATCCCATGCGGAGAGCCTGCCCGGCCAGCGAGCCTTCCCCAAAAAAATTCCCCTGGCTCAAGATGCCAATAGTGGCTTCCTTGCCCACCTTGGACACGACGCTGAGCTTGACTTTACCTTTCTGGATGTAGAAAACAGCATCGGCGGCATCGCCCTGGGTGAAGATGCCCTGTTTCCCGGAAACGAACAGGCTTTTCCTGCCGTCGCCAATGGTGGCGAGAAAGGTGACCGGATTGAACCCGCCGTTCTTCTTGGATGCTGCAACAGAACCCATATCAGCCTCTATTGTAGCCTTAAGCGTATTCTCGATTCATCAGTTACTTTTCCGACGCGGCCAGGCGCCGATCTCGATGAGGATCGGTCCTCGGCTGTCCGGTCGCGAGCTCACACTTCTCTCCCACCTTGGCGCCACAAGTAGGACACCGCACCGCGAGTGCTAGTTTTTCGGTGACTTTCATAGCTCCATAATGCATGTTTATGTGGCCGCAAGATGGTCAATTTTGACCAGTGCGCCCAACATGCTATGGTGCGGGGGCGATGGAGTTGGTTCCGGGCATTGAGCACGAAATCGCGCGGGGTTAGAATTGATAAGCGTTCGCGGGCATGGGAATCGCGGATACGAAATTGAGCATCTAATCGTGAAATGAAAGAGCCGGAGAAGTCAATTTTCGACCAGCAGTACCGGGTGGTGGCGGTTGAGGGTGACCGTTTGCTGGTGCGCGGACTTGTGAGCGGCGAAGTGCTGACTATCGTCAACCCCGAACCTGAGACTCCGCTTACTGCGGAAGAGTATCCGCCGGGAAAACTGATCGTTTTGAGCGATCCCTCTACCGCGCCGGAGAATTAACCTCCGCCGCGCAAGCCCTTCCCGGTCCCAAGTGCTATGCTGTTCCGCTATATGGGCAGCGTGCCCCTTCTCATCAAATTCTTCGCGCTAACCTTCAGCGCACTTCTGCCGCTGATTAACCCTCTGGGATCTGCATTGGTGCTTCTCGGCATCGTAGGACACGCCCCGGCGGCTGTTTTCCGCGACCTGGCGCGCAAGATTGCGATCAGAACCATCCTCTTCCTGCTGGTGATCGAACTGGTGGGAACCGGGCTGCTCGAGTTCTTCGGGATTTCCCTTCCCGTGGTCCAGGTTGCCGGAGGACTGGTGCTGGCCAGCATGGGCTGGAGCCTGCTGAATCAACCGGAGACCACGCCCGATCCTGGGCGAACCGTGCCCAAGGTGGATGGCTTCGAAGCGGTGGCCGAGAAGATTTTCTATCCGCTTACATTTCCGGTAACCGTCGGCCCGGGCTGTATTGTCGTCATGTTGACACTGACCGCACACGCTTCGGTGAAGCATACAGTGCTTCAGGATGTCATGGCTCACCTGGGAATTTCGCTGGCGGCGGTAGTTTTGAGCCTCACGGTTTGGGTGAGCTACGCTTACGCCCCGAAGATCACCAAACGAATTTCGCCGCAGACGGTGCACGGCATCCTGCGCATTATTGCCTTCGTGCTGCTCTGCATCGGAGTTCAGATCACGTGGAACGGCGTGGAAGCCCTGCTGAAGACAGTGCTGAAGGGATAGCAGTTGGCACCTGCCATCATCCCGGACGAACGAGGGAGTCCGCCGTGCGCCTCTGAGAAGATAAACTTTTACGGTTTAGGTTCGGGCCTGGCCAGGACCGGGACGGCCATCCCACCAGATCTTCGGATCAGTCGGAGGATTCAGCATCTTGGACAGCTCCAGCTTGATTTCTCGCAAACGATTCGTCCGCAGCTCAAGCGCCGACTGATCGACGGAAGTGTGATCGGTCTTTTCCGAGCACTGAATATTCAGGTTGCGCAAATCGGTGATTTCCTGGCGAAGGCTGGTGAGATGCTCTGTAAGGCACGGCATGTCTTCATCATACTCTGATTGTGAAGCAGCGCCGACATTTGTTTGGCCTCGGAATAGGGCTTCCTGAGCGGTAATCAGAGGTAATCAACCTGCCTGCCCAATCAGCAGGACATAGCCGTCGGGATCCTCCACGCGCGTCTCTCCCTTGAGCATGTGCTGGGGATAGCCGATGGGCGCGGCTTTCACCCCGTGCGCCATCAAGTGATCACGCAAAGCCACCAGATCCTTACAATAAAGATAAAAGAGCACCGCCTGTTGGCTGGGAACGACAGGATCCGAGGCCAGCGAAAACATGAGTTCAGCACCTTCGCACTTCACGTACGCCCATACCAATTGTCCCTTGGGATTGTGAAAAGTGTCACGCAACTCAAGGCCGAGCAGAGCGTAGAAATCGATGGAGCGTTGCACGTCGGCAACAAAGGCCATGGGGACAAGGCCGGTGGCTTTGGCGTTCATGCCGGAGATTGTAATAGACGGCATCCGCGCAGCTCTTCATAAATACTTATGGTCCGATGAGGGCCATTTTCTGGGTTAGCTCGTCTAAGCAATCCAGCCGCATCTGAGCTGTCTTGTCGGCGGATTTCCTAAGTCGCTTTCCTGAGGAGGAGTGAACATGAAGAAACTGTTATTGTCAGCCTGCTTGATGGCGTGCCTGGGTGCTGGAGCAATCGGCGCACGCGCACAGAACTCAGACGCCACCGCCGACCACACGGCCCCCAGCTATGACATGAAAGGCCAGTCGCTGGCCGACTTGCAGGTAGTGCAGAAGAAGTTTGTCGATCTTGCCAACGCTCTGCCCGCCGGTAAATTTATTTGGCGCCCTTCGGCAGACTCGCGCTCGTTTGCGGAAGTCTTTTTGCACGTGGCCGGCGAGCGCTACCAGATTCTGGCGCTCATGGGAACTGAGCCTCCCGCTGGATTCGATGGCAAGACCTATGAGAAGTCCACGACCGACAAAGAACGGATTGTCGAGGAACTGAATAAGTCGTGGGAGTTTACCCAGAAGGCGATCAACGGCATGGCCAACGCTGATTTCGCCAGGGCGATCCCAAAGCTCGGTCCGCAAGCAAATGCCGGCGACGTGATTTACATCCTGGTCGCTGATGCGCACGAACACCTGGGCCAGGTGGTGGCTTACGCGCGAGTGAATGGCATCGTTCCACCGTGGACTGTCGAGCAGCTAAAGAAAGCAGCAGAAAAGAAGGCTGAGAAGAAGTAGGGGAAGAACGGCACTTGGCAGTTAGCATTCAGCATTCAGCCATGCCTTTGTGCGTTTTGTGCGCAGAGGTGGGCCTATGTTTCTGTCCCAAAATGGGGCTTGACTTCGGCTGCACGCACTCCTCTAGAAGAAAGTTTCCGGACAAATTGTGTTGTGACCCTCACCGCGCTGCACGGTTGTCCCTACTTTTTACAAGAAAGAGTGTCTGATGTCAGCTTCCTCTTCCCTTCCCTGCTTCACTAATTACAACGTTGGAGACATCTTCGCCGAGGCTGGCGAACTCAGCGGAGAAGATTTGATGCGCAGCCGCACTCCCAAGGCTTTGGGTGATTGGCGGAGTTGGCGTTCTGTTTCAAGGCTTCCAGCTTGGGTTTCGGGGTGTCGAAGCCTCTGGGGGACAATCAGCCTTTTGATTTCATTCTGAATGCCGGACATCGTTTGTGGAAGGTGCAGGTGAAGTCCACCTACCACATCGACAAGACGTGTTATTTCAATACTGTGCGGGCGGCGGTGGGCGGACGACGGCAGATTTATTCGGCGGAGAACATTGATGTGCTGGCGGGATGGGTGATGCCTTTGGATGTTTGGTACATCATCCCGGTGCAGGCATTTGCGCCGCGTAAGGGAGTGGAAGTGTATCCGCACCGGCCTGGGTCGACCGGACAGTACGAGACTTTTCGCGAAGCTTGGTGTCAGCTGGCATGCTCGGGGGAGCCTCGGACAACCGAATATTGATCGAGCGCTGCCCCGCGAGTGAAGGCATTCAGCCCGGTTCGCGCTCGAATACGTCCTGTCCTTTGAAGGAAGTGCTGGCTCGATTGCAGGCGCGGGCTCCGGGCAGGAAACCGCGGGCTCCGGGCAGGAAACCACGGTGAGGGCAGCCGCGCACGCGGGGTCATCCGGGCACGTTTTTCAGGCTATACTGCTTCGAAAAAGGTGAGCTGCCAGCTCCCTCAGCGATGCACTCTGCATCTGAGGGACGCGGCGCCTACTATTTCGAATAGCCGCGGAGCTTTGCATGGAGTTTTGGAACTGCGTCAGTGGACTTGCGAGCACTCTCGCCGCATGGATGAAATCAGAAGTGTTCTGGACCGCCCTGACAGCCATAGGAAGCGTCAGTGCGCTGTTCCTCATCTACACGCAGATTAGAGACGCTCGACTCATCTCTGCCTATAACTTCCTTCGCCAAGAAGATGACAGATTTAATTCCAAGGCGATGAAGAGTACACGAACTCAACTCGCAATGATGCTGCTCCAAACTCCGGAGTACTACAGCCACATGGTAATTCCAGCGTCCGAAGTCCTTGATTTCTACGAAAACCTGGGATTAATGGTGGCCAAGAAGCTAGCCCCGATTGATTTCTTGTGGACGACTCAGTGCTACACCATACTTCGCCATCACGCCGTCCTTGCCAGCTACGTCGATTGGTTGAGGGCCCGCAGTGGAGACGCAACCCTCTACGACGGTGCCGAATTTCTGTATCAGAAGATGCTGGAATTCGACGAGAAAAAGACCAAGACGAAAACTAGAGCGGACTTGAAACGTACAGAGGAACTACGCAGCTTCCTTCGGTGGGAACTCAACCTGAAGATTCGCCCGTTTTCCGCCATCGATATCGACCGAATCATGGAAATCGAGCAACTTTCGTTTACGGTCGACGCCTACCCAAAGGAACGATTCGAAGAGCTCTACGAAAAATATTCGGACGGCTTCTACGTGGCCGAGATCCAAGAGTCACTGGTGGGCTACATTGCGGGAGTTACTGCGGGGGTTCACGGGAAGGTCGACTCCATGGCGGTCGCCCCGAACTACAGGCGTCTCGGTATCGGCGCGATGATGCTGGAATTCATCATGAGGCGGTTTACGATACGCGGGCTGTGCGACTGCGATCTCGAGGTTCGGAAGACCAACACCGAAGCGATCAGGCTCTACCAGAAAATGGGATTCGTAGTCTCTGGCGAGATCAAGAGCTTCTACGTCGACGGGGCTGACGCGACTGTGATGAAGCGGAAGCTTAAAAAGTAAGGTGGATAAACTTGCGGGCGGATAAACTCGGCGACAGACGGGACGTTCCCTCGTTTTTCGTCAACCAAATACGTCAGCCTTCTCCGGATTCCCGTTAGCATGGCCGAGCATCTATAGCTTCAGTTACGGAATAATCGTGGAACGTCCCGTCTGTCCCTGGATTATTCGACCGCAAAGCCCCGGCTGAATCCAGGTATGGACTCCGTTCCCATTTATTTCCAGAACCGAAATTGGTGGGCCAGCAATGTTCGGTTTGGCAACGTCTTGGCAATCTCGGCATAGTCCATTACGTACCACACGTTCTTATGCTCTTTGAGGTAAACGTCGATGTCTTCTCTGACCCCCGCGAACATTGCGAAAGTAGGATCGGGAGGCACGTCGTGTTGGTCGAGCGAGTTAGACTTTAGAGTTCCCGCAGCGTCTACCGTGAATGAGCGGGAGCTTACTTCCACGAGACCGAAGGCATTTAAGCCAGCGAACATCACGTCGATATAGCCCTTGTTTGGGTTGGCCACTTCCTCCCTAAACAATGCCGGATTCCGGGTACGAATGTACTGAGCGGTCTTGTCAACCGGTGTTCTTGCAATCCTCAAGAACTCGTCGGCCTTTGCTTCGATACCACCAGGGTGGCCACATGCAGTTTTGGCCAATTCCAACAGGTGGAAGTTAGTTTCTTTCAGATAGTAGGTGCCAGCCGCTACAAAAACGCAATCCTGCGTTTCAATGATTTTGCACTCCTGCCTTGAACCGTTGGTACCGCTGATCAGACTATCGGCACCGATCACAATCCTGTGGTGTTTGTGGTCAATCAAGGTAACAACACTGGTCGCAAATGCTGTTTGGAGAAGGGAGAGGAAGGCGATCAGAATTGAAAGCGAAGCCCTCACTTTTTCGAGATTGACCTTGCGGGGCACAGGGAAATTCTACCAAAACTGTATGGCGAACGTATAGCGAAAGTGCTAGAGTGTTTCCGCAATGCAAAGCGCCCTCATCCTGGAATACAGACGCATGGGCTACAACGGGCAAGTCTTCATTCACCAAGGACACCATGCAGAACTGGTTTATTACGGGCCAACCGAAACTGCACACGGCATCTATTCGAGTCTCAAAAGATTCGCCGCTGACCGCAAGCATGGAACCGGAGACTGGTACAAGCAGACCACCAGCAACGGACTGCGCTGGTTGGAAAAGACGTGACGGGGGAATATGGGGACGGACGGGACGTTCACTAGTTTCTCTTTAGGCTCAGTGGCGTGAAGAAACCGGGGTACCTCCCGTCTGTCCCCAGGGTTTCCTGACACTCAAAGCTCCCGGGCCGGAATCAATGAGTGTAATCGCGATTTTTCAACGGTTTGTCGGATGGCCGCTGGCCGTATACTGTCGGGAGAAATGGCAGTCGACCTGCATACTTGCATTTGACATGTACGCCGACTGATTCATTGGAACGGAGACACAATGAAAAACAAGGCACCTACAGGTCAGTCAATTCTGAAGATGACAGAGAACCTGACCAAGCGGTGCCACATGCCTCGGCAGCCACCCCTTCTGCACGCACGCAACCGAGCCCTCTGCAGGTTATTCGTCCTGCTGATTTTCATCGCTGGATGTGGTTGTGGAGGCGGTAGCGGCGGGTTTAACGCCAGCAATATCACGGTGACCGTTGCTCCCGCAACCGCCATGGTCGCTGAAAACGCCCAAGTGACATTGCAAGCTTCGGTTAATGATTTCTGCGCCGGGTGCATTCCATTCATAGACCTTTGGAGTGTCGCCGAGAACAACGGCACTCCTTGCGAATGGGGCGGGGTGAACGACCCGCCGGCGGGACCATGCCCTGGCGGCACGATTCTGGAAGACCCCCCAGCGGGCAATACTTTGAAGGTGACGTACTACGCTCCCAGCACTCCGGGTACGTTCCACGTTACAGCTGAGTTCGACGATCTTGGTGTGGTTAGGAACGGAACATCAGTCATCACGGTTAGTCCGTGAGTTCGATTGCACGTGCGTCTTCCTGCGACATGTTTTGTGGGGAGGACATTCTCAGTCTTGCTCGATAACTGTCGTAATCAGGCGACGGAAGTATGCACTTTACGCAAGTCGCTTAATTATCAGCTTCCGCACAATTCGGAATGCGTGGTGGGCGAGAAACCAGGAAATCAGTAGTCTTACGAGATCGCCGAAAAGCATCCCCGCAAAATACCCCGAGTGTTGCACGAGTACGACTTGGCGTGTGAATGCAATCCTGAGCACGTTGACAACTGCCGGGCGTGCCAGCATGAATGCTAATAGCGACTCAGCCAGAGCCAACAATCCCCACATGAGTTTCTTCACGTCGTCATGCCGCATCTACTTCGGCCAGCCTTCTGCTGGTTTCTTCACGGCGGTCGAACCGCACATGGTAGTGGGTAGTCATCCGCCTTTCATGAACGCGTCTAAATAAGCTGTTTGGCTATTCCCAGGGCTCGATCGCCTGCCAAATTAACTTTGATGTGCAATCGGCGCGTCAGGTAGATTCATGCGGTGCCTCCTGCTGTAGCTAGTTCAGGAGCGATTCCCAGTTGGCTGGAACCCTTCCCGCCGGTCCAGGTACGGGCTGACTTGCGGGATGCGCGTGCGGCGGAAGCAATTCCACACCTTTGACCGTCCCTTGCTTCTCGTAATCGAAGAACCAGTCTTCACCCGGCTCAAAGCTGGCAATGATCGGATGCCCTGTTGCCGCCGCATGCTTTGATGCATGCTGGCTCGGAGAACTGTCACAGCATCCGATGTGCCCACACTGCGCACACCGGCGGAGATGAAACCACCAACCGGTCGGTGATGCCAGGCATTCCACACATCCGTCGCCACTTGGTTTCGAAGCGGGATTAAGCCCGCGGTGATCTTTCTTCATCCGATTCTCCCTTGTAAATATTTGGCAGAGAACGAGCGCAGTGTCCGCCCGAGCTGCACTTAGTTTGAGCGGAAGGGAGATTTTCCAACCCACAAATTGCGGCTAAGGTTGGAACCCGTCCGCCATCCACTTGGCGAATAGTTCAATCCGAGATTGCGGCCAAGACCCTTCTCCTCTTGGTGGTGGGGGCGGCATTACGGCGCCGCCGATTCCACGAATGCGATCGTAGATGGCGGCAGCGTGCTTTTTGACATCATCGTAACTTCCCAGGTTGAACGCCTTGCTCATGCCTTGAATGTCCCGCTCGGTAAAGAGCGGGCGAATGTCCATTTGAAAGCTCGTAGTTTTCGTCATTGCGCCTCTCAGATATTGTGATTATACGGAAACACGCGTCGCTATTTCTTCCTTACAATCGGGCTGTCTTCCGTACTGACCCGCTTGTCCCACCCGTGGAAACGCGAGAAGTCACCCGCATTCCATCTCTCGCGGAGTCCGGGAGTACTCAGATCCCAGTCTGGGCGGATTTCGCTCGTCACGGCGCGCAAGTCGTGCCAAAGATCGATAATCGATGGACGTCCCCAGAACCAGTAGCCGTTATAAATGCTGTAGATCACAAGGCCCGGCTTGAGCACGAGCGTATGCGGGATCATCGGATTGTGCTCGGGATCGGTGTATTCCTGGATGTCGAGATCCTTCTGAATGGTTCGCTCAGGATCCGAAAGGAATGTCCACACGGCTCCGACTGATGCACGGAATTCCTGCAGCGTATGGTGGTCGTCAGTGGCAATCGTGGCGATCCGCGTGTACGCCACTGCGATCTTCGGGTAGAACGCGGCGAGTTCCAAATGCTGCTGATGCTCCTTTGGGCAATAGTGGCCGCGTGCAAGCGTAAGAATCAGCGGATCCTCGCCCTGTAGCTCGCTGAGCTTGCGCAGGTTGCCCGTGTGATCGGGCAGTTCGTAGTTGGGGAAAATGCCTCCGGGCACAATATCAGAACGCATGATTGGACTCCTCCGGTTTCTCTCAAATATCTTCTCTTAAAGATCCAGCGTGACACCCGCGTTTGGATGGGAACAAGAGCAGCTGCCATCCGAGGTTCATTCATCCGGATGCCGAGGTAGCGGCCGATCAGCTCCGTAACTTGCCGGCGAGCCAGTAATCGACACTAACCTTTCCCGGACCGGAGCAGATCAGCCAGACGAAGAAGAGCACGTACAGGACTTCCGGAAGGTAGAGGAAATCGTCGATCCAATTAAGAGGCGAAAGTCCTTTAGGCATGGCGGAAAGCTTGGTGGTCAGGATGGCAACAAGCATATCGACTAATAAAGCCACGCAGGCCAGGCTCGAAAGAAGCCCCACGGTCAGCAAGGATCCGCCAACGAACTCGACACCCGACACGAAATACGTCGTCAGGTGAGGAAACGGGACTTTGGCGTTAACGAGCGTTTCGTACATAGTTTGCCTGCTGCCGGCGACGAACAATTTGTTTGCCCCGGAGAAGGCGAAGAACAGCCCGAGCGAAACGCGTACCAGCAGGATGGCATATTGTTCCAAATCACTGCTGCCCAGCAGCGCAAACTGGGCCAACCGTTTCCAATCCATATTATGTCTCCATCCGTTCGACCCATTGAGCGCGCCATGCGGGAGCCACGAATGGATCCGCAAAGTACTGCGTTTCCCGTGCAACCTTGTCGCCCCTGAACTCCATGATGCTCACGGTGTAGGACGGCTTGCCATCATAGGTCAGGATGAATTCGGTGACCCAAAGATCACCGCCGCCAATGATTCGCCGGATAGCAAACCGCTTTTTGCTCGGCTGACTAGCGCGTTGGTTCTGTATGTTGCTTCGACCGCGGGTTCGCTCGCCTGACTGCGGGTATTCCAGCACCGCGTCCTCGTGATAGATGCGGTGCTCGGTTTCAAAATCGTTGGCATCGGACGCCGCCCAATGCTGATTGAGTGCGGCTCGGATCTCTTGATCTCGGACTCTAGGATGCTGCTCCTTCTTTGGTTGATCGTTCATCTTGAGCCTTCAATTTGACAAGAAGTTAAGTGCTTTAGCGGAAGCGGAGCGTACGACTCGTCAAGTCGCGCTGTTTATTCGATCACCCCAGAGTCTACACCGCGTCGAAGCGTCTACCTCTTTTTGGGGGTGCCACACTCATTCGAGTTCTTTGCGACCTGAGCGGAGGAGTCCGTGGAATCCCACCCTTTCGCAAAGAACGCGAAGGGATGGGGCACCCTTTAGTTGGTGTGGTGCCGATATCCTAACCAACATCAACACCAACGGCGGCGGACAAGAGTGTCCGCCCCACACGGGTATGAGTTGTTGAGGAACAAGAGGCGGCCCATCGCCCGCTCTTGCTAACTTTCAGCGGCTTTGTGCATCCAACCGGATGTTTTCCCAACACTAAATTGTTCGAGGAGCTGCTTCGTGAAGACACGCCTAGTGAAAGTGTTTTTGTTATGGCTTTTGTTGAGCGCGCCCATGTTGTTTGCCCAGGAGATCGGGGAGGGGCTGTGGGGAGGATACGAGGGAGAGTGGGAGCACGTTTCCAGCCAGTTGGTTGCACTGGCTGAGGCAACGCCGGCGGCCAACTTCGCGTGGCGTCCTGCGCCAGGAGTGCGTTCCACCAGCGAAGTTTACATGCACCTGGTGATGGCGAATTACTATATGCTCGACCTCGCGGGCCAGAAGGCGCCTGCGGGCGTCAATCGAGATATGGGCAAAAAGATCACATCCAAAGCGGAAGTGATCGAGTGGCTCAAGCGTTCGCTGGATGCCGTGAAGAAGGCACATTCGGCCGTCACACCCGACGACCTGGCGCGTAAAGTCAACGCCAGCGGCGCGGACACGACGGTTGGGAATGTGTACCTCCGTATGATCGTTCATAACAACGAGCACATGGGCCAACTGGTCGCGTACGCTCGCATGACTGGGGTGGTGCCGCCCTGGTCGAAGTAAGACGGGAGATCAGGCAGGAACTGTGCTGGCTCGCGACCTACTCCGATGGTTCTGTGTACACGGCATGGACACCGTCAAAGTTGACGAAGAAACAGGCCACAGTGAGTTCCGGGAAATTCGCTTTCACCAGTTCCGCGGCGCGCTGTAACTCCTGGTGGTGATGCTGCGCTTCCCTGTTCTGGTCTCCGTCGAAAGCGGCGAGGCCGCCGTAGGTGGCGCAGTCGGAGTGGCTCATCAGGAACATTCGCTGGGTGCGGTGCAGGCGGATGGACATGCGCACTTGTTCGAGGATGAAGTCGCGCTCGAAGTCATTGCGCGGCGAAGCCAGAGTTCTCGCCCCGCCGGCTACCACGATCATGTCGGGCCGTGCGATGCCCTGGCGCTGGAGAAACTCTTGAGTGGCGAGACGGATGCGCTGATCGAAACAGCAGAGTACGGCAGCGTCGGCTTGGTATTGTTCTGGCGGAGAATCGAAGTGGAAGATTTTTTCCATAAAGAAGTTCAGCACTCGGCATTCAGCACTCAGCTCAATCGCAGATTCCTCGCGGGCTAAAGCCCGCGAGGAATGACAATTGGGAGTGACGATTATGGCACGGCGGAGGCCGAGCCCTCCCGTTAGCGCACGGGCGAGGACGCCCGCGCCTACATTTACTGCTTCTTGATCATATCCAGATCGCGGATGATGCGTTCGGGGGCGGTGTGTCCGAGAAAGACTTCGCCTTGGGGCGTCTTGATATGGACTACCTTGTTACACCAGACGTAGGCGCGGGTGTCGCCGATGCCGCGGATGCCATAGCCGCGCAGAATGTTCCAGGGTTCGATGGCGTAGCTGGTGATTTGGGACGTGGGGATGGAGCGCAAGCGATAGCCCAGAGTGCGAATTTCGACGCCGGTGGAACCGAAGTAGTAGCGAAATCCGCTACCGGCAAATATTGCGATCATGAGGAAGAGCAGGCAAAGCAGCGCCAGACCGAGACGGATGCTTCCTAGATGAGTAGTTGAAAGGACCCACAACTCGACGAACAGCGGCAAGAGAAACACCATCGCAAGCAGTGGCGAGGCATGAGTTTCCTGCGCCAACCAGGTTTGGGTGGCCAGAGGGCGGCCGCGTCGTGTGCCTAGCACGACTGCGATCAGAATAACGATGGCGAGTGGAGTCAGGAACAGAATCATCCCAAGTTGGACGGGGGTTCCGTGGAGGTTGTACTCGATGACGGCATGGTTTCCGAACGAGACGATGCCGAGCACAAAATAAAACAAGGCCAGCAGGGCCCAAGAGGCCGCGTCCGGCGTCTTTATCGAGTAACGGACCAAGAGTACCCCGGTAAAAATGACGAGCAGGAACGCTGTGATGCCGAGCCCGAACCATAGGGAAGCTTCGCGGGACATCCAACCGTTGGGCTGGCTGTTGGCGTTGAAGTGGGTGGCCATGCGCAGCGGGAGCTGGTCCCAGACTTGCCAGTAACGCAAGGCGACTAGTGGCAAAGTCAGCCAGGTGAGCCAGGTCAGGATTTGGAAGGCACGGCGGTCCATGAGTTGGGCCACTCCTTAAGGTCTTTATTTATGAGATCAGATTTCGGGCGCGGCTTCAACAGTACGGGTGGATCAAACACCGGGAGCGGAGAGGACTTCGTAGTGCTGGACTTGAGGACCGCGCTCGATCAGGAACTTGTCGTCTTCGGGATAGAAGACTGCTTTTTCGTAGTCGGCGCCGGCGAAGGCTTTGATGGCGTCCATTGAGTCCCAGAGCGAGATCAGAGTGAACTCACATTTGCCGCCGGCGACGCGGCGTAGAGTCCAGACACCGCGATTGCCGGGGATGGCGGCGTATTCTTTCAGGCCGGTTTCTTGCAGATAGGCAAAGTAAGTGTCTTTATCGGATTCGCGGGTAGTGCCTCGCCAGATGCGCGCGATCATGGTTGGTCTCCTCTGCGAAATTGGATGAACTCGGTTCATGAATGATTCTTCTTGCAGGTTAACCTCAGGGGCTCAAGCCCTACGTTGTTAGATTCTAGGCGGCACGGCTGAAGCCGGGCCCTCCCGCGATTTCCCTGCCGCGACTTTCCTCCCTCGATTTTCCTACGATTGTAATGAGTTACAACCCGGCTTCGATGCGGGAGCGCGGATCTAGATAGTCACGGAGGGCGTCGCCGATGAAGTTGAATGAGAGCACGGCTAGCATTACGGCAGCGGCGGGAAATAGGACAAGATGAGGTGCGTCAAACAGGTGGGCGCGGCCGTCATTCAGCATGGTTCCCCAACTGGCGGTGGGTGGAGGGACGCCGAGACCGAGAAAGCTCATGGTGGCTTCAGCGAGGATGGCTCCGGCCATGCCGATGGCGGCTTGCACGACGACGGGCTGAATGATGTTGGGGAGAATATGGCGAGCGATGATGCGGAGATCGCTGGCTCCGAGGGCGCGGGCGGCTTCGACGTATTCTTTCTCGCGGGCAGCCAAGACCTGGGCACGGACGAGGCGGGCGTATCCGACCCAGCCACCGAGCGAGAGTGCCAGCACAAGATTGAAGATGCCGGGACCGCGGAAGGCTACGAAAGCAATGGCGAGAAGGATGCCGGGGAACGAGAGAAAGGCGTTCATCACGACGATGTTGATGAAACGGTCGAGGCGTCCGCCGTAGTATCCGGCGAGGGACCCGATTACCAGGCCGAGGCTGAGCGATGCGGCGACTACGGAACTGCCTACCAGCATGGAAATGCGGGAACCGTGGATGAGGCGAGAGAGGATGTCGCGGCCGAGCTCGTCGGTGCCACACCAGTGGGTGGGGGATGGCGGCGAGAGGCGAGCGGGAAGGTCGATGTGGGCGGGATCTTGGGGAGCGATCCAGGGGGCGAAGATGGCTAGGATGATGAAGATTGCGACTAGGACGGCGCCGGTGGTCGCTAGAGCGTTGTGGCGGGCGGCGCGGGGGAGCGAGATGGCGGCGGTGGACATGATCAAAACCTTAACCGCAAAGTGCGCAAAGAAGTGATTTCGCAAAGGACGCAAAGAGAGTCGAAAGTCAAAACCTTGAACGCAGAGTACGCAGAGAAGTGCGTGCAGAGGACGCCGAGAGAATCGACCTTTTCTTTCCGCCTTAGCCAAAAAAGGTACTGGTCGGAACCCGTCGCACTATGGCGTCCGTGGAATCCCACCCCTTCGACTGCACTCATGGCAGGCTCTTGCGCAACGTGCAGGCAAGGATGGGGCACCCGTCGGCTTTTTTTTCGTGGCGACAACAATCGCACTTTGGTAGCGACGGTCATTGCCTAATCCTCGGATTGACGACGGTGTACAGCAAGTCGGTCATGAGGTTGACGGCTACGTAGGTCAGACCGATGGCGAGGATGCAGCCTTGCACTAAATAATAATCGCGGTTGCCGATGGCTTGGATAGTTAGGCGGCCGATCCCGGGCCAGGAAAAGATTGTCTCGGTGACGATGGCTCCGGCTAGTAGTGCGCCGAATTGAAGGCCGAGGACGGTGATCACCGGAATCATGGCGTTTCTTAGGGCGTGGCGATAAACCACCGCGCGTTCGGACAGGCCTTTGGCGCGAGCGGTGCGGATGTAGTCCTGGCCTAGTTCTTCGAGCATGGAGGTGCGCACCATGCGGGTGAGAATTGCAGCTAAGGCTCCGCCCATGGTGATGGCTGGAAGAATCAGGTGAGCGAAGGATCCGGAGCCGGAGACGGGCAGCCATCCTAGCTTGATGGAGAACAGCAGAATAAGGATGGGACCGAGGGCGAAGTTCGGGAATGATAGTCCGAACAGGCTGACGACGCTTAGCAGGCGGTCGTCCCAATGATTGCGGCGGCGGGCGGAGCGCACCCCTGCGGGAATCGAGAGCAGCATGGCCACTAGTAAAGCGGCCAAGGTCAATTGCAGGGTGTAGGGATATCTTTGCGCGATGAGCTTGGTTACACCCTGATTGAAACGGAATGAGGGGCCGAGGTCGCCGTGAAGGACTCCTCTCCAGTAATGGAGGTACTGCTGGCCGAGCGGGACGTCGAGTCCGTAGAGATGGCGGGCGGCCTCGACATCGGCTGCGGGTGCGCCTTCGCCGAGCATTTGCAGGATGGGATCGCCGGGAACGAGGTGGATCAAGAGGAAGACGAGCGAGACCACGAGCCAGACGACCGGCAAAGTGTAGAGCGCGCGGAGGGCTAGGTAGCGAAGCATTTAATCAGTCGTTGGTCGTTCGTCTTGGTGACGATCCCTTGGGGGCTGTATTCGTGTCCTAGTCTCCTGCCTGCACTATCGGTGCGGGCAGTTTTTCAATCTTTACTTTGGCGATGCGATGGCCTTCCATTTCTTCGACGGAGAAGCGATGGCCCTCGTAATCGAAAGCGTCGCCGACTCTGGGAATTTTCTGCAAGCGGGCGAGCACAAAACCGGCCAGAGTTTCGAATCCGGCGTCGCGCGGCAGGACCAGTTCGTATTGCGACTCGAGATCACGAATGCCCGCCGAGGCTTCCACTAGCAGTTTGAGGTCCTCGGCAAGGACGGAGGATTCGGGCGGCGCCATGTCGAACTCGTCCTCGATTTCGCCAACCAGCTGTTCCAGAATATCTTCGACGGTGATGACGCCAGCGGTGGAACCGAATTCGTCAACCACGACCGCCAGATGACGCTTGCGGTCTTTGAATTCCTCGAGCAACTCGGTGAGGACCTTGGTTTCAGGGACGACGAGGACGTCGCGCATGATCTGGCTCACCTTCATGTTGGAGATTCGCACCGAGATGGGCTGGGCGGGATTGGCGGTAAGCCGCAGGCGGCTCCAGCGCATGAGGTCTTTGGCGTAGAGCACACCGATGATGTGTTCGGGGCCACTCTGGCGGTCATAGATGGGGACGCGGGAATGCTGTTCTTCGACAACTCGAGACAAGGCCTCGTCCAAAGTGAGATCGCCGGGCAAGGAAAAAATGTCGGGACGTGGAACCATGACTTCACGGACGGTAATGCTCTCAAGCTCGAGCGCACGATGGATCATTTCTTCCTGGGAGGGCGGAATCTGGCCGAACTGGCGGCTGGCGGTGACGATGAGTTTGAGCTCGTCAGGCGAATGAACTGGGCCCTGGCGGATTTTGCGGGATCCGAAGACGCGAAGAACGTAGCCGGCCACCTTACTCATGGAATAGATAAACGGACGAGTGAGGGTGAGGAATACTTCCATGGGGGCAGCGACTGCAAGAGCGACCTGCTCGCCACGTTCTAAGGCCAGGGACTTGGGGACCAGTTCGCCGAGGATCACGTGGAGGCAGGTGATCAGGCTGAAGGCGACGACCAGGGCGATGCCGTGGGCATAAACCGCGGCATGGGGAACCTCTTTTATAAAACGAATGTTCTCGACGATGCGGGCAACCATGGGTTCACCGATCCAGCCGAGGGTCAGGCTGACGATGGTGATGCCGAGTTGAACGCCGTTGACGACTTCGTCGAGGTTGCGGTGCAGCTTTTGGACAATGCGGGCACCGACGCGGCGGGATTCGATGAGTTGTTGGATGCGGGTCTCGCGAACGCTGACCAGGGCGAATTCGGCGGCGGCGAAGAACGCATTGGCTGCGACCAGCAGCAGGATAAGAAACACCTGCAGCAGCACGTAGGCAAGCATAGATTGGGTAATTCTAACATTCCAAAGGAGGTAATGCATTTTTATGGGAAACGATTGGCTGTAGAATGGAGATATGCGATGGGAAGTGGGTCATCTCTGAATCTGTCCTATTTGCGTCCTGGAGTCGAGGTCAGAATTTCTGCTTCCATTTCTAGTATTGAGCGGTCTAACGGGGTGAGCAGGTTACCAGACACTGGCACGGTGTCATCCAACAATCTTTCCGGATAAATAGGGGAACAAAACCGGGGCTGGGCCCGTAATAACCAGTAGTGAGCGCTAGAGAGCGCCAGGAGGCGGATGTGAACGGCAATGGTCACAACAAGAAGAAGCGCCGCAAACGAATCATCATTATCAGCAGCGTGGTAGGGGTGGTGCTGTTGTTTGTGGGCGGACTGGCGGCGTTTAGCCGGGGCGGCACCAAGATTGATCCCTCCAAGCTGGCGAAGGTAGAGAAGGGCGATCTGGCGAAGAGCGTGGTGGCAACGGGCAAGGTGACTCCCATCCTGAAGGTCGAAGTGAAATCGAAAGCCAGCGGTATTGTGAAAAACCTTTTGGTGGATTATGGGGACACGGTGAAAAAAGGCCAGTTGCTGGCACAGCTCGACAAGGTGGAAATTGAGGCGCAGGTGGACCAGTCGCGGGCGGCGCTGCAAGCGGCCGAGGCCAATCTCTCCAGCTCGCAGGCAGATTACGAACGGGCGAAAGTGGATGCCGAAGGGCCAGATGTGCCGTTGCTGAAGCGGCAGTACGACCGCAACATTGAGATGGCGAAAGACGGCGTGGTTTCGGCGCAGGCGCTGGATGATGCCGACCGAAACTACAAGATGGCGCTGAATAAGCAGAACGTGTCCAAGGCGCAAGTAACGGTGCTGAAGGCGAAGATCGCTCAGGCGCAAGCGGAGGTGGCGCAGGATCAGGCGAATCTGAAACAACTGGAAGAGCAACTCAGCTACACCGACATCATTTCCCCGCTGGATGGAGTGGTGCTTTCACGTGATGTGCAAATGGGGGATGCGGTCAGTTCGATCCTGGTGTTGGGGTCGGGCGCGACGCTGGTTATGACGCTCGGGGATACCAGCGAAGTTTACGTCAAGGGAAAAGTGGATGAAAGCGATATTGGCAAGGTGTATCTGGGGCAGCCGGCGCGAATCAAAGTGGAGTCGTTTAAGGACAAGACCTTCTACGGCAAGGTAACCAAGATTTCGCCGATGGGAGTGGAGAAGGACAACGTGACCACGTTTGAGGTGCGCGTGTCCATCAACAACCCGGGCGGCGAGTTGAAGGCGGAGATGACGGCGAACGCGGAGATCATTCTGGAAGAGCATAAGAATGTACTGCAGATTCCGGAAGGCGCGATCCTGTATGACAAGGACAAGAAAGCTTCGGTCGAGATACCTGATGCAAAGGCGAAGGATGGAAAGAAGAAGCTCGCTGTCAATATCGGCATCTCCAACGGGGCCAAGACTGAGCTGCTCAGCGGTTTGAAGGAAGGCGATCAGGTAGTGTTGCAGTAAGCGGCTTATGATCCAGGCTGGATAGAGCGAAGGCACGGATGGGAATCCGTGCCTTTGGTTTTTAGGGGCGGTCCCGCGAGAGTCAAAAGCTTTACCACGGAGAGCACAGGGGACACCGAGGAAGGTCTTCACCACAGAGAGCACAGAGGGACACAGAAGGACACGCGGAGATTTGCTACTCACAATCGAGCGTCTGGTGCGTCTATTGCAGCGGTGACACTCAGGAGGATGGATATGAAAAAAGCTCTTCGTTTGGGCACATTGATGGTCAGTGTGGCGGCGATGGCCGGGGCGGCAAGCGCTTCGGTTCAAGGGTCCTTTGAACGCACTTATCAGGTCAGCGGAGCGGTGGATTTGCAGGTGCTGACGCGGTCGGGGGACGTCACGGTGCGTAGTGGACCGGCGGGCTCGGTGACGGTGCGCGGCAAGATTCACGTGGGCGACCGCTGGTTCAGCGGAGGGCGACAGTCTGAGGTGAGCGACATCGAGAAGAACCCTCCCATCCAGCAGAGCGGGAACAGCATTCACATTGATTACGTGAATGCCCACGACATTTCGGTGGATTACGAGATCACGGCGCCCGCAGATACCACGGTGACTACGCACAGCGGTTCCGGGGACCAGCGAATGGTGGGGTTGCGCAGCAATTTGAAGCTGGAGAGCGGTTCGGGAGACATGCGGCTGGAGGACATAATTGGGGACATCCAGTCGCATACCGGTTCAGGGAATGTGGAGGCAAGAGAGATTTCCGGGCCGTTTATGGCGGAGGCTGGAAGCGGTGACATCCGTGCGGATGAGAAGGGCAAAGGAGATGTGCGGGTACACACCGGCTCAGGCAACGTTGAGTTGCGCGGGGTGAACGGAATGCTGGACGCGCATTCGGGAAGCGGCGACATGACGATCCAGGGGGTGAACAGCGGGAGATGGGAAATTCGAACCAGCTCCGGCAACGTGGATCTGGAACTGCCGTCAGGAGCAAACTTTGATCTGGATGCGACGGCAGGATCGGGAAGCGTGACCGTGGATCGTCCGGTGACGATGACGATTCAGGGCGATCTGCGGCGGGCGCAACATGAGATTCGCGGCAAGGTTTCAGGCGGTGGTCCGGAACTGCTGGTGCATACCGGGTCGGGGGATGTGAGGATCCATTGAGGGGCGAGAGGCTACGATGAAAACGAAAATGACTGTTGCTTGTAAATTGATCGCCAGCGTTGCGGCTCTAGTGGTCTGTCTGCAAGCGCTGCCGGCGGCGGCATCGGCGGAGGGGTCGTTTCAGCGGACGCTGACGGTGACTGGCCCGGCCAACGTTGACCTTAGCACGGGCTCGGGAAGCGTCCACGTACGAACCGGTGGTTCCGGCCAGGTGGAGATCAGCGCCCACATCAAAGTTACAAATTGGCTTGGAGGCGACGGCGAGCGGAAGGTGCAGGAAATTGAGAAGAATCCTCCGATTCAGCAAAGCGGCAACGACATCCGCATTGGACACAGCGACGACTCGGAGTTGTTCCACAATGTTTCGATCAGTTACGAGCTGGTGGTACCGGCGGAAACCCAATTGCGTTCGCACACCGGCTCGGGAAGTCAGACGATCGAGGGGCTGCAACGCGAGGTTGAGATCGAGACAGGATCGGGCGGGCTGAAGATTTCCGACATGGGCAACACGGTGCGGGCGGAGACTGGATCAGGCGACGTCGAGATCAGGGGGGTAAAGGGGAATGTGCGTGTCAAAACTGGGAGCGGGTCAATCCGTGCTGACGATATTGGCGGCGGGTTTGACGGACAGACCGGCAGCGGGCATATTGTGCTTGAACAGACGGCTCCTGGTGCGGTACGGGCGGAGACCGGCTCCGGCGGCATGGAATTGCGGGGAGTGAAGGGCTCGCTGGAGGCTACGGCGGGCAGCGGGACGATTACCGCAGAAGGTGATCCGGCGGGAGCGTGGATGGTGCATAGTGGCTCGGGCGGTATCCATTTAAAGCTGGGGTCGGGAGCAGCGTTTGATCTGGATGCGCACACCAGTTCGGGATCGATTTCGGTGAGCCAACCCGTCACGGTGCAGGGTACGATGGGGAAAAGGGAGCTGCGCGGCAAGGTGAATGGCGGCGGCGTTCAGGTAGAAGTGGAAACGGGATCAGGGAATATTGAGATTCAGTGAGGCGTCGTGGGTCGTTCGTCGTGGGTCCTACGGATTAGAGGGTAGCGATTCGCCTCTGCACCAACAGAAAGTACATCGCCACCAGAATCAGTAACACTCCGTTCACTCCCAACACAAGGGGCGCGGTAAACATGGGAACGAGCCATCCCGAGAGGAGGTTACCCATTGGCATGCCACCGCGGAACGCACAGTTGTAGACGCTCATCACCCGGCCACGCATTTGGTTGGGAGTGATCAACTGCACCAGCGAAGTCACCGTGGCAAATACAGCCATCATGGAAGCGCCCACCATCACCAACATGAAATAACTCAGGGGCAACGACTTCGAAAAAGAAAACACGGAAATCCCCGCCCCCAGGCACATGAGTACGAGCAGGGCGAACTTTCCTTTATTGCGCATGTTGCCCAGACTCGCCATCAGCAAAGAGCCGCAGATGGAACCGATCCCCATGAATGAAAGCAGGTTGCCATAGGTCTCCGGGCCGCGATGAAAGATATCCTTTACGAACACGGGAATGTACGTCCGCATGGGCGTACTCAGAGCAGTCATGCAGAACGCAAGGACAGTAAGCGCTTCCATGGAGTTCTGGCTGCGAACGAACTTGATGCCCTGCTTTAAGCTGGTGAACATCGACTCGGTGGTGGGCACCGGGAGGAACCGGGTTGAGATGATGGTAAGCGAGATGATGGGCGCCAGGAAGGAAACTGCATTCAAGCCAAAGCACCATTTCTCACCTAGCTTGGCCAAGGCCTGACCGGCGAGCGCCGGGCCAATGGTCACTGCCATGTTGAACTGAATCGAATTCAAGGCGATGGCGTTGGGCATATCTTCGCGATCGACCAGGGTGGGAATCAGCGCCGAGTAGGCGGGCCCGCCAAAGGCCTGGGCGAGGCCGGAGACGAAGGAAAGACAGAGGATGTGCCACACGTGCACCAGACCGGTTGCAACCAGGATGGTCAAAATGGCGGCGCTGGCCATCTGCATGTATTGAGAGACCAGCAAGATTTTCCTGCGCTCGATGCGGTCGGCCACGACACCGCCGATCAGGGAGAAGAGGAAGATCGGAATGCCGCCGAGGAATTGGTCCAGGGCGAGCAGGAACGGGGAGTGGGTAAGACGGTAGATGAGCCATCCCTGGGCCACGATTTGCATCCAGGTACCGATGCTGGAAGTGCAGGCGCCAAACCACATCAGGCGGAAATCACGATAATGAAAAGCTTTGAATATCCTGCGAAGTGTTGAAGTCTTCATTTCTGGGCGCGAGGCGTGTTTAACCTATCTTCTATCTTCGCACGGCGAGGCGTCCGCTGCCTGGTTTGCGGAGCACCCATTACCTAGGTGCCTTGACTCTGGCTATCCCAGGCGTTACTTTCGCCACACGGGGAGAGTTCTGTCTCCCGTTGCGAGGCAAGCTTGGCGAACCGTCCGATCGTTACCCTGACCAGCGACTTCGGAATCAACGACCACTTTGTGGGCACCATGAAAGGCGTGATCCTGAATATTGCGCCGCAGGCGCAGATTGTGGACATCTGCCATTCGGTGCAGGCGTTTGACGTGCTCGATGGAGCGCTGGCCATCGCGCAATCGTATGCTTACTTCCCTTTGGGGACGATTCACGTAGTAGTGGTGGATCCAGGGGTGGGCACGGCGCGGCGTCCGATACTGGTATCGAACGAAAAGCACTTTTTCGTTGCCCCGGACAACGGAGTGCTGTCCCTGGTGTATGCGCGCGAGGAACGGATTCGGGTGCGGCACATTACCGGCGAGCATTATTTCATGCAGCCGGTGAGCACGACGTTTCATGCGCGCGATATTTTTGCGCCGGTGGCAGGCTGGCTGGCCAAAGGGGTGGACTCGGGAAAGTTTGGCGACGAGATAAAAGATTACGCGCGCTTCAACGCGCCCAAACCCAAAGCCGCGGATGGGCGGACGCTGCGCGGAGTGGTGTTGAAAGTCGATCGTTTTGGAAACCTGGTGACCAACTTCACGCCGCAGGATGTGCCCATGCTGTTTCAGGCGGCGCCTCCGGCGTTCAAGATGGTGGTTGGCAAGACCGAGATCACGGAGATTCGCAACAACTACGCCGAGGGCATGCCGAACGAGGTGTTCGGCATTCTAGGAAGCATGGGGTATCTGGAGATTGCCGCCAACCGGGCGGCAGCGGCACAGTTGATTGGGTCAGGCAAGGGCAGCGAAGTCAGTATTGTGATTGAAGGCGCGGCAGCTGCGGCACGGTAGGGATGCCGGCCAAACACGCGTCGCAATGAACGCGGCGCATCGCATGGCGCGCCCAGATCCCATTCGACTCCCCCTCGTTGATACTCGAAGTTCGCTCAGGGCAGGCTCTTCGCTTCGCAAAGAGGGCTCGCTCAGGATGACAAACGCGCTTTGGGATGGGCGTAGCGGTCCATTTCTCCGGTCCACTTCAGAAAGCGCCAAAGTTGTTTGCGCTCCCGCCAGGTAAATTCCCAGAATTCCAGCAGGCCGATCTGGTGCATCTTCACGCCGGTATAGGTTTCGATTCTCCACAAAAGGTAGGGGCTGCGCCAGGGAGTGAGGTGGTGTCCGCGGGTGGCGTTCCACAGGAAGCGAAGCATGTAGCGCATGGGGACATCATAGCAAGTCCAAATCATTCACCACAGAGACACGGAGACACAGAAAACCCACCGGGGGAAAATCAAGACCATTCACCGCCGAGGACGCCGAACCTCGGGGCATTTACCACAGGGGACACAGAGGTACACGGGAAAACCTGCAGCTGGGTGCGCGAATCGGCTGGGTGCCTTAGAATCTGGATGGCATGGCTGAAGACAATTCCCATCGAAAAGCTGAAGACCATTACTATGCGGCGCTTGATCTGGTGGCGGATGGGCAGCCGGAGCGGGCGCTGGCGGAGTATGAGAAATGCCTGGCCGCGGACCCGGCATTTGCCGAGGCGCTGCACGGAATGGCTCGGGTGCTCGGGGATTTGAACCGGTTAGATGATGCGATTGCGGTAGCCAAGCGGCTGGCGGAACTGGATCCCGACGACGTACTGGCGCATACCAGTTTGTCGGTACTGTATCAGAAGAAAGGGATGATCCCGGAGGCGGAAGCGGAAGGCAATAGGGCGAGGGTTTTGGGATGGAAGCAGCAGTTGAAGAAAGGCTCTTAGCTATTGGCTATTGGCTTTTAGCTAAGAGCCAAGAGCTACGCTTTATAGTTCATACTTCTTCATCAGGTGGCGGAAGGAGCGGTAGGAAATTTTCAGCAGGTCGGCGGCGCGGGTCTGGACGCCATTCGATTGCGTCAGCGCCGATTTCAGCAACGAGACTTCGATGTCGGCTACGTATTTTTCCATGTCCATGCCGTCGGGCAGCACGGACCCGCTTGCGATTGTTCCGTGGACGCCGACTCCGGCGGCGGCAGCGCGGGCTTTGGCCCTTTCCACAGGAAGCTCGGCATGCAGTTCTTCTCCGGCTTCGAGGGCGACGGCACGCTCAATGGTGTTCTCGAGCTGGCGGACGTTGCCCGGCCATTCATAGGCGGACAGGGCCTCGAGTGAGGCGCGGTCCACACGCACGATGCTCTTCCCTGCTGCGGGCGCGTACTTTTTCAGGAAATGGTTGACCAGGAGCGGAATATCTTCGCGGCGCTCGCGCAGCGGAGGAACGGAAATCGGAATCACATTCAGGCGGTAGTAGAGATCTTCGCGGAAGGTGTTTTCGGCGACCAGTTTGTCGAGATCACGATTGGTCGCGGCGATGACGCGCACGTCGATGGGGATCTCGCTGGTGCCGCCTACGGGACGCACGACGCGCTCTTGTAACACGCGCAGCAGCTTGACCTGCATGGTCATGGAAGTTTCGCTGATTTCGTCGAGGAAGATGGTGCCCTGGTCAGCGACTTCGAACAAGCCCCGTTTGTTCTGATTGGCTCCGGTGAAAGCGCCTTTCACGTATCCGAATAGTTCGCTTTCGAGCAGGGTCTCAGGGAAAGCGCCGCAGTTGATAGAAACGAAGGGCTCGGCGGCGCGAGGCGAGCAGACGTGCACGGCGCGGGCGACGAGTTCTTTGCCGGTACCGCTTTCGCCATAGACCAGGACGGTGCTCTGGGTGGAGGCGACGGTACGGATGGTCTGCTTGAGCTTCTCCATGGTGGCGCTGACGCCGACGATGTTATCGAGCGAGTTGCGGGTGTTGGCGTCGCGTTTGAAGGCAAAATTCTGGCGGCTGAGCGCCATCTTTTCGAGAGCGCGGTTGATGGCCAGCTTGATTTCATCGACCAAGCCGGGAGATTTGCGAATGTAGTCGGTGGCCCCGCCGGCTTTTACGGCTTCGACAGCGGCTTCATAGTCGTCGACCGCGGTAATCAGGATGACAGCGGAGTCGGGTGAAACCTGATGGGCGTGGCGGAGAACTTCGATGCCGTCGGTGCGCGGCATCTTGATGTCGGTAATGACGACGTCGTAGAGTGCGCCATCGAGTTTTCTTTTGGCTACATCGCCCGAGTTTACGGTCTCAACTTTGTGGCCGTCGCGGCGCAGGGCGATCTCGAGCATTTCGCAGATGGAGCGCTCGTCATCGCAAACCAGAATGTTACCCACGCGCACCTCCTGCTACAGCAGCGATCGTGGCAGGTTCGAGAAGAGCGGAATGAGTAGCGGGTTTTGGTTGCAGTGATGAGGCTGCATCCGTAAGACGGCGTAATTTAAGGACAAAGACGCTGCCCTGGCCGACTTTGGAGCGCGCCCATACTTTGCCTTCATGGGCCTGAACGATCTGATAAACGATGGCGAGGCCGAGGCCGGTGCCGCCTTCGAACTGGGACTGGAAAGGCTCGAAGATTTTTTCGATCAATTGCGGGCTCATGCCCGGGCCAGTATCGGCGAAGTTGACCTGCCAGTCGTCTCCAGAGGATTCGACAGAAACGGCAAGCGTGCCGTTCTCACGCATGGCGCGAACGGCATTCTCGCAGAAATTCCAGAATACCTGCTTGATTTTGTCGCCGTCGGCGAGCGTCCAGGCTTCGGTCAGCTGGAACTTTTTCTCGATTCGAATCGCGCTGTTCTGCGCGGAGAGACGATGTTCGAGCAGGGTAAGCGTGTCTTCGAGCAGTGGAAGCAAGTCAACTTTCTTGAATTGATATTGCTTGCCACGGGAGTATCCGAGGAAATCGGTGATGATGTGGTTCAGGCGTTCGGACTCGCGAGTCACGATCTGGAGAAGCTGACGGTGTTCATCGCTCAGGTCGGGAATGCCGGACAAAAGACTGACCGAGCCGGCGATAGAGGTCAGAGGATTGCGAATTTCATGGGCAATAGCGGCGGCGAGGCGGCCCACGGCGGCCAGACGGTCCTGCATGCGGACTTCGCGTTCCAAGCGGCGGACTTCGGTGAGATCGTCAAAGGTGTAGACGAATCCCAGCGTGCCTTTTTCCGGGATGGAGAGGGTTGAGACCTGGACACGGAAAGTCTTGCGGTAGCCGTTGGGAGCGACGAGGCGGACTTCGGTGTGCGCCCGCTCGGATCCGACCTGAGGAAGCGGATCGAGGAAAAGCCGATTGACGGGCTCGCCCAACAGGCTGTCCTCGGGGCACTCTAATAGTTTTTGGGCGGCGGTGTTGGCCAGGGTGATATGGCCATCGAGGCCGGTGGTGATCAGTCCTCCAGTGATGGACTGAATGATGTTTTCGTGCAAGGCTTGCAGGTCTTCGAGCGCGCCACTGGTGTGCTTGAGCTTAACGTCAACCTGGCGAAGCTTGGTGGCCAGTTGTCCGGCGAGATAGGCGACCGCCAGGTAGCCGAACAAGTTCACCAGAATAATGGCTTGCAGGGATTTCAGTTCAGGATGGGTTGTGGAGTAGGAAGGAACGATTCCGAAATAGGTCAGTTCAAGGACAGTTCCATAGAGAATGAAAGCCAGCGCTGCGGTGAGAAAGGCCCAGGTACGAGGCAAGAGGATGGAGGCTACGATGATGACCAGGGGATAAAGGAAATTGAACGAACTGTCGATGCCGCCGGTAGCGTAAATCACCAGGCTGACGAGGGCCAGGTCGGTGATCACCTGAAGCAGCGATTGGACACGGTATTCCTGCCAGAAGGAAAGCAGTAAGAGGTGGAAAATCGCAATGGCGTACCACAGCAACATCACGGTGACGAACAGGCGCAGCGAGAATCCACTGGGAGTGAGTTGAGCGATGGCGAGTTCAATGCCCAGCAGACAAGTCAGGACCAGGACACGGACCTTGACCAGCCACGCCAGCCATTGCCGCTGATCGAATATGGAATGCATTTCCGTCCCTATCGCCGGGAGAGGCCGGTGGCGGGAGGAGCTTTCTATTCCCCCCGCTGCGGCTTCGAATCGCTTTTCGTACTTATCCCGCCAGTTTGGCGATCATCGAGAACAACGGCATGTACAGTGAAATCACGATGCCGCCGATCATGATGCCGAGCAGACCGATGATGATGGGTTCCAGCATGGCCAGCATGTCTTTGGTGGCGGAATCGACTTCGTCTTCGTAGAAGTCGGCAATCTTTTGCAGCATGGAGTCCATGGCGCCGGTGGCTTCGCCCACGCCGATCATCTGTGTGACCATGTTGGGAAACACACCGCATTCGCGCAAGGGGTCGACGATGGTGCGACCTTCTTCGATCGCCTTGCGCACCTTCATGAGTGCGGCTTCGAGCACCTTGTTGCCGGAGGTGCGGGCGGTGATGCTCAGGCCTTCAAGGATGGGCACGCCCGAGGTGATTAGAGTACCGAGGGTACGAGTGAAGCGGGCCACGGCAATTTTACGCAGCAGCAGGCCGAGCACGGGCAGCTTGAGCAAGCACCAATCCATGTAGTACGCGACGCGCTCGTGCTTGCGCATCTCTTTGACTCCGAAAAACAGACCGCCGATGCCCAGGATGAAGAACCACCAGAACTGGCCGACAAAGCCAGAGAGGCCGATCACGATGCGGGTGGGCAGGGGCAGGGCCACGCCCAAACCGACGAACAAGTTGGCGAAGATCGGGACCACCCACTTGAGGAGGGCGCCGACGATGAGGAAGGCCAGCGAGACCACCGAAACCGGGTAGATGAGGGCGGATTTTACCGCGGCGCGCAGCTTGACGGCTTTTTCGACGTAGAGAGCCAAGCGCTGCAAGATGACGTCGAGAATACCGCCGGTTTCACCGGCCTCGATCATGTTGGTGGTCAGTTCATCGAAGACCTTGGGGAACTGGCGCATGGCATTGGCCAGGGTCGCGCCACCTTCCACGGTGGTGCGCACTCCGTTCAGCGTCTTCTGAAACGCCTGGTTCTCCTGGTTGGCGCCCAGAATCTCCAGACATTGCACCAGCGGCAGGCCGGCATCGATCATGACGGAGAACTGGCGGAAGAAGATGGCAATCTCCTTCACCTTGATACGGCCGGAGCCGAAGGTCGGCATGGCAAACTCTTTGCCTTTTTCGCGGATGGCGCCGGTGGTAATTCGCTCCTTCCGCAACTGTGTGGCCAGGGCCTGCTTGTTGGGGGCGACTCGCTCTCCGGTAACTTTTTCTCCGGTTTCGTTCTTTCCCGAAAATGTAAAAACTGGCATGTTAACCTCGCTTGGCTACGTTAAGTTTTGTGTCCGGGAACGCGGATGGTTTGGTGCTCCGGGTTCCCTGCTTGCTGACTGCTTTTCTCTCGTTTCCAATCTTTCGATCTTTCCCTTATCGCTTGGCGGGCGCCGCCCCTTTTGCCATAGCGGGGGCGGATTGATTACGGTTCAACAGAGTTGCGCCGCGATTGATCATTTCGGTTAATTCGTCCTGGTTGCTGGAACGACTCATGGCCATCTCCAGAGTGATTTGCTTCTGGAAATAGGCAGTGGCCAGGGCCTGGTTGAAAGTCTGCATTCCGAACTTGTCCTGCCCGGATTGCATGGAGGAATAAATCTGGTGGATCTTGTCTTCACGGATGAGGTTGCGGACCGCTGCATTCGGCACCAGGATTTCCATGCACATGGCACGGCCTTTGCCGTCAGATTTGGGCAGTAAGGTTTGGCACATGATGCCTTCCAGCACCAGCGACAACTGGGCCCGAATCTGGGATTGCTGGTGGGATGGAAACACGTCAATGATTCGGTTGATGGTGGAAGACGCGGAATTGGTGTGCAGCGTACCGAAAGTCAAGTGTCCGGTTTCGGCGATACGCAAAGCGGATTCGATGGTTTCGAGATCGCGCATTTCGCCAATCAGGACGACGTCCGGGTCTTCACGAAGGGCGGCGCGCAGCGCGTCAGCGAAGCTCTTGGTGTCGGCGTGCAGCTCGCGCTGATTGACCACGCAATTCTTGTTCATGTGCACAAATTCGATGGGGTCTTCGATGGTCAAGATGTGGTCGTGACGCTCGGTATTAATCTTGTCGATCATGGCCGCGAGGGTGGTGGATTTTCCTGACCCGGTTGGCCCCGTTACCAGTACCAGACCACGTGGCTTGTCGCACATCTTGCTCACCACGGCCGGCAATCCCAGTTGGTTGAAGGACTTGATCTCAAAGGGGATGAGACGGAAGACGGCGGACGTGGCGCCGCGCTGATTGAAGACGTTGGCGCGAAAGCGGGCCAGACCTTTCAAACCGAAAGAAAAATCGAGTTCGAGATTCTCTTCGAAACGGTGCTTTTGTGAGTCGGTCATGACGCTGTAGGCAAGCTGCTTGGTTTCCGAAGGTGTCATCTGCGGAAGATCCAGAGGGACGAGGTGTCCATGGACACGGATTTGCGGCGGCGAATTGGTAGTGAGGTGAAGATCGCTACCGCTCATTTCCAGCATTCTTTTCAACAAATCGCTTAACGAGAGCGCCATTTTGTTTCCCTTCGTGGTACAGAATCTAGTGAATCGTCTCGCGGGCCACTTCTTCGAGTGTGGTCATGCCGGCGGCGACCTTAATCAGGCCGCTGCGGCGAAGTGTGATCATGCCGCGCTCGATTGCCTTCTTTTTGAGTTCGACCGCGGAAGCGCCGACTAGAACCAGTTCCCTGATCTCGTCGTCCACTTCCATGACTTCGTATAAGCCGCAACGGCCCTTGTATCCAGTGCTGTTGCACACGGCGCAGCCTTTGCCTTTCATGATCTTGACGGTATCCACTTCCTGGGGTGTGTAGCCTTCTTCGAGGAGGGTGTGGCGCGGCACTTCCACCGGCGCAGCACATTCCTTGCAAATGCGGCGCACCAGGCGCTGCGCACAGATCAGGTGAACGGAAGTGGCCACCAGAAATGGCTCAATGCCCATATTCATGAGACGGGTGATGGTTTCGGGAGCACCGTTGGTATGCAGCGTGGAGAGCACCAAGTGTCCAGTGAGGGCGGCTTTGATGGCGATTTCGGCGGTTTCAAAGTCTCGAATTTCGCCGACCAGGATGATGTTGGGATCCTGACGGAGAAAGGCGCGCAATGAGGCCGCGAAGTTCAGGCCGATCTGTTCCTTCATCTGCACCTGATTCACACCAGCCAACTGGAATTCGACTGGGTCTTCGGCGGTCATGATGTTGGTATCTGGCTTGTTGAGGGTGGAGATGGAAGAGTAAAGGGTATTGGTTTTGCCCGATCCAGTGGGTCCGGTGACCAGCACCATACCGTAGGGTTTGAGAATGGCTTTCTCGAATTTGACCAGCGATTCCGGCTCGAAGCCGAGCTTGGTCATGTCGAGACGCAGGTTTTCTTTGTCAAGCAGGCGGAGCACAATTTTTTCGCCCCACAACGTGGGCAAAGTGCTGACGCGGAAATCGAGCTGCTTTTTGCGTCCGCCAATATTCATCTTCAGCATGATGCGGCCGTCCTGCGGCAGACGCTTTTCGCTAATATCGAGTTTCGCCATGATCTTCATGCGGGAGGTGATGGCGTCCTTCAACTTCAAAGGCGGAGTCATAATGCTTTGCAAGACGCCGTCAATACGGAAGCGTACGCGCAGCTCTTTTTCGTAGGGCTCGATGTGGATGTCGCTGGCCCCGCGCTTGACTGCATCGGTGAGGATGAGGTTGACCAGCTTAACGATAGGAGCTTCATCGGCGGCTTTTTCGAGGTCCGCCAGACCTAATTCTTCCTGGTCGGCTTGCAGTTCGACGTCGGCTTCGTCCATATCCGTCATCGACTGCATGACTTGTTCGAGGTCTTCTTCTTTGGTGGTGCCGTAGGCTTTGTCGATTCCCTCAAGAATCGAGCTTTCCGAGGCGACGACCGGTTCAATGTTGAACCCGGTCATGAACTTGATATCGTCCATGGCGAAGACGTTGGTGGGATCGACCATGGCGATGGTGAGGGAAGCGCCGACGCGGCTCAGGGGCAGAATTTGATAGCGTTTGGCGGTCTCGTAAGGAATTAGCTTGACGACCGAGGGATCAATTTCGAAATAGGAAAGATTAATTGCGGGAACGCCGTACTGACGGGAAAGGAAGTTAGTGACATCCTCGTCGCTGAGGAAGCCGAGCTTGACCAAGGCAGCACCCAGACGGGTGTTGCTATCTTTTTGGATCTTGACCGCTTGCTCCAACTGCTCTGGGGAAATGATCTTCTCTTTGACGAGCAGATCACCCAGCCGTTGAGACATACTTCGATCTCCTATCCGAGCGACAGAGATGCCAGCGTCTTGACGTGGCCCACGCGAAACACGGCAGCTAATGAGCGGAAAACCACTGAGTGGTTCGCGTTGACATAAATTGTCAACGGGGAGGCGTTACTGCGCGAGTAACTTTGGTACCTGTACCGCATGGCATAGGAGGGTTGGTCGTTTGTGGTGCTCGAAACGCCCGCCAAACAGGGGTTTATAAGGATTGACGGGGTTCGAGGGCATGAACTTCGGTAAGGTCAAGGATTGGGCTGTGCGCGTTTCAGCCGGTTCGAGGCCGGAAGATTTGGGAGCGCGCGGATGCACGGCGGTTGAGCTTCGCTCCGCCGCACCTTCGACTTCGCTCATGGCAGGGTAGCGAGAACGCCGGCGTCTAAATTAAAGATCAAGCGGGGCCCGGCTTATAATGTGGGTCTCAGGGTCGTGACTTCGTCGAATCCAATGCGTCTGGATAAGAAGCCTCCCAGCCGGAAGAAGATCATCATTCCGGTGGCTGCGGGCTTCATTCTGCTGGTCGGAATCCTGTTCGCCCTGACTTCGCTCGACCTACCAGTAAGACCCAACAGCAACCAGCAACTGTTGTTCTTCGCTTTCCTCTCGACATTGATTTTTGTTCTGTTTCTGACGCTGACGTTTGTACTGGTCCGTAACATCCTGAAGTTGTTCGCCGAAAGACGGCTGGGTGTTCTGGGATCGAAGTTCCGCACGCGGTTGGTAGTGGGCAGCCTATTGCTTTCGTTTCTGCCAGTCATCGGGATGTTCTTTTTTGCCTATGTGTTGATGAACCGCTCGATCGACAAGTGGTTTTCGACGCCGGTGGAGGAAGTGCGGCAGGACACGGCGACTATGGCGTCGCTGCTTTCGCAATATGCGGCGCAGAACGCGCGCGCAGAAGCGGTGTCCATTGCCGCAGAGCCCGAGGTGCGGCGCGCATTGGCTGCGGGTAACTTTGAGGCAGTAGCGGAAGAATTGCGGCGTCACGAATCGACCTTGCAGGGCGGATTTGCCGTGCTCATGGATCAAGGAGAGGCGAAAACCAGTTTCGGTGAGCCTGCGGATTGGGGAGCGCTCAAAGGCAAGCTGCCTCCGGGATTTCTTCAGTCGAACTCGCCGGTACCTTTCGCTTGGGAGAACACGGAATATATTCTGGGCAGCGCCGCGGTGGGCGACCACGATGTGATTCTAGTAGCCATGCCTTTGCCCAAGCAGTTTTCGGAAACGGTGCGGCAGATCGATGCCAGCCAGCAGCGCTATCTGGAATTGGCGCTCGGACGCAGGTTGGTACGGCGCACGTATATGGAAGTCCTGCTTTTGCTGACGGTGGTGGTATTGTTTGCCACAACCTGGCTGGCACTGTTTCTCTCCAAACTGGTGACGCGTCCGGTGGTGGCGCTGGCCGAGGCCATGCAAGAGATTTCCCGGGGGCGGTTGGATTATCGGGTTGAAGTAGCTGCGGCGGACGAAATTGGAGACTTGGTGCAGTCTTTCAACCGGATGGCTGGGGAACTGGAATCCAGCCGGCGGCAGATTGAAGCGTCCAGCCGTGAGTTGAGCGGAGCGAACGTTGCGCTAGAACAACGTCGCCGCCACATGGAAACCATTCTGGAGAATATTCCGAATGGAGTGCTTTCGCTGAACACCGCCTACGAAGTTACACACGTGAACCATGCGTTGCTCCGGCTATTTCATCCCAGTGGCACAGAGGCCGGGATCCCGGAAGTGCTGATTGGGGCACCATTGCGAGACGTCTTTAGTGAGCCGGTTTTGGAAAGTCTGGAGCCGCTGCTGCGCCGGGCGGACCGGATGGGCACGACCACGACGCAAATGGAAATGGACGTTCATCATGCCACGCTCAACGTCGCCGTCACTGTGGCGGCACTCAAACACGGGGACCGGGGACTGGGATACGTGCTGGTATTCGAGGATTTGTCGGACCTGCTGAAAGCGCAGAAGCAGGCGGCCTGGCGGGAAGTGGCTCGAAGAGTGGCGCATGAGATCAAGAACCCTCTGACCCCGATCGCACTTTCGGCGGAACGTATTCGACGTCATCTTGGGAAGGGGATGCCACCGGACGCGGCGTCGCTCGAGGTGATCCATAGTTGTGCCGATACGATTGCGGGGGCGGTGGAGACAGTGCGCACACTGGTGGACGAGTTTGCAACGTTGGCGCGTTTTCCCACGGCGCAGCCGCGACCGGCCAACATCAATTCCGTTGTGGAGAGCGCCTTGGCCATGTTTAACGGACGGCTGGACAGTGTTCGAATCCGCACTTCGCTGGCGACCGATTTGCCGGAAGTGATGGCGGACGCGGATGCGATCAAGCGAGCACTGGCCAATCTAGTGGACAATGCAGCGGAAGCCATGCAGGACGTGATTTTTCGTGAAATTCATATCTCGACGATGCTGGTGGCCAGCCGCGACGCGGTCGAGATCACGGTAGCCGACACGGGCCATGGGGTCACGCAGGAATTGAAGGAACGATTATTTCTGCCCTATTTCTCCACCAAGAAACGTGGGACGGGATTGGGATTGGCGATTGTGAGCAGGATTATTGAAGATCATCACGGATCGATTCGAGTCGAGGAGAATCGACCGATGGGGACCAAGTTTGTGATTGAATTGCCGGTGGTAAGCGAAGTGGTAAGCCCTCCTGTGATTAGCCAACATGCATAACATCCTGATTGTGGACGATGAGGCCAGCATCCGGCGGTCGCTGAAAGGCGTGCTGGAAGACGAAGGCTATGCCGCCCTACAGGCGGAGAGCGGAGAGTCTTGCCTGGAAACTCTGCGCAAGCAGGCTTTCGACGTCGTGCTGCTGGATGTGTGGCTGCCGGGCATCGACGGGCTCGAAACTCTGGGGAAGATCCGCGAATTGGACAATGCGCCGGAAGTGATCATGATCTCAGGACATGGGACGATCGAGACCGCGGTCCGCGCCACAAAACTGGGGGCTTACGATTTTCTAGAAAAGCCGCTTTCGATTGACAAGACTCTCATTCTGATCAAGCACGCGATCGACGCCAAGCGCATGCGGGCGGAAAATCGCGATCTCAAGAAGCAACTAGTTCCCAAGAGTGTAATTGTGGGCGAGAGCGTCCCCATGAAAGCGCTGCGTCAACAGATTCAGCTCATGGCACCCACCAACGGACGGGTGCTGATCTATGGCGAGTCGGGGACGGGGAAAGAATTGGTGGCGCACGCAATTCACGCGCAAAGCCTGCGCAAGGATGCGATGTTTGTGGAGGTAAATTGTGCGGCGATACCAGAAGATCTCATCGAAAGCGAGCTCTTTGGACACCGGAAAGGATCGTTTTCCGGCGCCACCGTCGACAAGGAAGGCACGTTTCAGAAGGCCCACGGAGGAACGCTGTTTCTCGATGAAATTGGGGACATGAGCCTGAAAACGCAATCCAAAGTTCTACGGACGCTTGAGGAGCAACGGTTTGTTCCCGTGGGAAGTGATGAGGCGATTACCGTGGATGCGCGCGTGATCGCTTCGACCAACAAGGACTTAGAGGAAGAAATCGCGCGGGGAAACTTTCGTGAGGATTTGTTTTACCGCCTCAACGTGATTCCCTTCTCGGTGCCTCCGTTGCGCGAACGGAAGGAAGATGTGCCACTGCTGGCGCGGCATTTTTTGAAGGAGTTCTCAGCTACGTATGGACGGCGCTCGCGAGAGATCACAGAAGACTGCATTGAAATCCTGATGCGATATTCCTGGCCTGGCAATGTGCGGGAATTGCGCAACGTCATTGAACGGATTGTGATTATGAATCCGACGACGTTGCGGTTTGAACGAAAACATCTGCCCCCACTAGTGCATCGAGACGGCGGCGTCCGGGCGTCGGGGACCGAGTTTTCGACTCTGCATCAAGCGCGGGCAGCTTATGAACGGGATTACATCCTGAAGAAACTTGACGAGAACCATGGCAATGTCAGCCGCACGGCGGAAGTGCTCGGCCTCGAGCGCAGCCATCTTTACCGCAAGATGAAGACGCTGGGGATTGCAGCGAAGGAGTAGCGTCGCCATCGTAGTAGGGCTTTTGCGAGGTCACCCTGGACTACGCGATAAGCGGCAGCGTCGCCGCCATCGAGAACTAGCTGCGCCAGGTTTATAATGGCGGCGCGATGCCCCTTGCCAGTGGCACACAACTTGGCCCGTATGAGATTCAGTCGCCGCTCGGTGCTGGCGGCATGGGCGAAGTCTATCGTGCCAGGGACACTCGTCTGGATCGAACCGTCGCCATTAAAGTTCTTGCTTCCCACCTATCTTCCTTGCCTGAATTGAAACAACGCATGGAACGCGAGGCCCGGGCAATCTCTTCCTTGAACCATCCGAATATCTGCCACCTCTACGACATCGGCTCACAGGAGGGCACGGATTATTTGGTAATGGAGTTTCTGGAGGGAGAAACTCTGGCGGAGCGACTTCGTAGGGGAGCGATGCCATTCATAGAGACTCTGGCGGTTGGATCGACGATCGCGGAGGCGCTTGCGGTTGCACACCGGCAAGGGATTGTGCACCGCGATCTAAAACCGGGAAACATCATGCTGACCAAGTCCGGCGCGAAGCTGATGGATTTTGGGTTGGCAAAGGCAACCCCGGCGGGGTTTGACGGCGCCTCCAAGGCGCCGGTTTTGTCAACGGCCATGACCATGAGCGAGGCCAGTCCCCTTTCTCCGTTGACGACGGCAGGTTCGCTCATCGGCACGATCCAATATATGTCGCCTGAACAAATTGAGGGCAAAGAAGCGGATGCAAGATCGGACCTGTTCGCGCTTGGCGGGATTCTCTATGAGATGGCCACGGGTGGAAGGCCATTCGAAGGCAAGAGCCAGATCAGCATAGCCAGCGCGATTCTCGAAAAAGAACCGGCGCCCATTACATCCGTCCAACCAGCAACCCCGCAAGCTTTCGAACACCTCGTCAATACCTGCCTGGCGAAAAACCCCGACGACCGCTTTCAGACGGCGCACGACGTAAGGCTGCAGTTGAAGTGGATCGCACAGAGCGGTGCAAGCGGCGTCAAGCCTGCCAGGAAAGAACGATCAAAACGGGGAGAGTTGGGCTGGATTGCAGCAGGCGGCCTCGCGCTTCTGCTGATGGCGCTTGCGATCTGGTGGCGCGCCTCGAAGCCAGACGAACGGACGGCATTCTTTGCTGCTCCGCTTCCCTTCTCGGCCCGAGACCTCGCGGTATCTCCCAATGGGCATACGGTTGCAGTGGTTGGCCGAGAGTCGGAAAGGAGAAACCTGCTGTGGATCTATGAGCCGGGATCGCAGGAAGCAACCAGCATAGCAAATACCGAAGGAGCTAATTTTCCCTTCTGGTCTGCGGATGGGCGGTCGCTTGGATTCTTTGCCGATGGCAGGCTCAAGAGGGTTGATATCACGGGTGGGCCGGTGCAGACGCTTTCCGAAGCGCCGAACGGCCGTGGCGGCACTTGGAACAAGGACGGCGTCATCCTGTTCACCCCGAGCGGGCAGTTGGGAACAGGGTTGTACCGAATCGCGGCTTCTGGCGGCACGCCTACGCAAATTACTTTTCCGGACCGGGAGCGTGGAGAAGACAGCCATCGCTGGCCCTTATTCCTGCCCGACGGGATCCACTACCTCTATCTGGCGATGGACCTGTCTGGGCGGAAGATCCTGTCAGAAATCTTCCTGGGCTCGTTGAATTCAAACGAGAAGCGTCTGATGACTCAGGCGATTGCGAACGTAGCCTTTGCCCAGCCGGGCTATCTGCTGTTTTACCGGAACCAAACTCTGTTCGCCCAACGTTTTGACACGAAGAAATTTGTGCTGAGCGGTGAACCGACCCCCATTCTTACCGACCTTCAGTATTTGACGCGCATCGCGAGAGCGGTGTTCGCGAGCTCTGATAGCGGCCTGCTGGTGGCACAGAAGGGCGGCGATACCGGGGTTTCCCAAATGCTGTGGTTTGACCGCAAGGGACAGCAGGTGGGGGTGGCGTCGAAACCCGGCGTGTATGGGAACCTGTCGCTTGCGCCCAACGGCAAGTTCGTGGCGGCGGATGCGATGGACCCTGGCAGCCAGAACACCGATGTCTGGACTTACGATCTTACGGCCGAGAGTGCGAAGCGGCTTACCTTCGATCCCGCAATCGACTCGTCGCCGGTTTGGAGTCCCGATTCCAGCCGAATCGTATTTTGCTCGGACCGCGCTCAGAGGTTTAATTTATATTTAAAGGATGCCACCGGGGCACAAGACGAAAAAGTGATCCCGCAAGAGGGGCTGGACAGATATCCGACGGACTGGTCGCACGACGGCAAGTATGTGCTCTATGAGCGCGGCAATGACCTGTGGTTTGTGTCTCTTTCCGATCTTCACAACACTTTGTTCCTCAAGGGGCTGTCCACTCCGAGAGCGGGCCGTTTCTCGCCGGACGGAAAATGGGTGGCGTACGCCTCCAACGAAAGCGGAAGGTGGGAGGTCTATGTGACCTCGTTCCCTGAGGCGCATGGCAAGTGGCAGGTATCGAACGCGGGAGGCGAACAGCCAAAGTGGCGGAGCGACGGGAAAGAGTTTTATTATCTCGCTCCGGATGGCAAGATTATGGCCGCTCCAGTCACTACCGGCGCCAAATTCGATGCCGGAACTCCGGTTGCGCTCTTCCAGGCGAACCCCCGCGAGCTGGTCGCAACTTCAGAGCAGTCTTCCTATGACGTGAGCAAAGACGGACAGAAATTCCTGATTAACACACAACTGAAAACCGCCATGACCCCCCTGTCGGTCGTCACGAACTGGGGTGCGAAGTTGGGCAAATGATTACTGTTTGGGATCCGGCTTGAGGCGTTTGATCATGCGGATTTCGGTGCCGTTCTTCTGAAATTTCACTTCGTCCATAAGTTGATTGATCAGGAAAATGCCGCGGCCGTGGTCGGAATAAATGTTCTCTCCAACTACGGGGCTGGGAATGGCGGCGGGGTCGAAACCCTTGCCGGGGTCACGGACCACGATCAGCAGGTCACCATGCTGATCGCAGGCAACATCGCATTCGATGTTCTTGGACGGGTCGGATTTGGCGCCATGCACAATGGCATTGGCTAAGGCTTCGGTCAGCGCCAACTCGATGGCGTCTTCCGCCCCAGAGGCGCAATCAATCTTGCGGAGGACTTCCATAATCCCGTGTACGACATGATCGACGGCCTTCTGATCGGCGGCCAACTTCACGTTCAACTTCAAGATTAGTTTGTCGAGATCAAAATCGTGACCGTGATCGTCCAAGTGTATCCGTCCCTTTCCGCGAAGGCTTTCTTATCTCGGCCCGTTCATCGCGAGCCCGCAAGGTGCTCTAGCTGACGCCGCCAGTCGAGATCCTCGACGAAGGCATGCGACTCACGCCAGTCAGGGCGTACTTTCACGAATAATTCAAGGTAGACGCGTGTGCCCACCATTTTTTCAATCTGGAGACGCGCCGTGGTACCGATGCTCTTCAGCATCTGTCCCTGCTTGCCGACCAGAATTCGTTTCTGGCCGTCGCGCTCACAATAGATAACGGCAGCGATGCGGGTGAGCCTGGCTCCCTCTTCGAACCGCTCGACGACCACGGTGGTTGCGTGGGGCACTTCTTCATTGGTGGCAAACAGAACCTGCTCACGAATTAGTTCAGCCACCATGAAGCGCACCGGCTGGTCGGTAATCTGATCCTCCGGGAAGTAGGGCACTCCCTTGGGGAGGGACGTCACCACATGGTCCAACAGAACGTCTAATCCTACCTTCTTGCGGGCGGAGAGGGGAATGATTTGTTTGAAATCATAAAGCCCGCGGTATTGCTCGATCATGGGCAGCAGTTTGTCCTTGCGAGCCACGAGATCAATCTTATTCAGCAAGAGAAAAACCGGGGTGCCCGACTTGCGGGCTATGTCGAGCACGAATTGATCGTTCTCGGCAAATTTTCTGGTGACATCCACGATCAGCAGGAGGAGATTGCAGCCCTCAATGGCGCCTCGTACTTCTGTCATCATCTTGCGTCCAAGTGAACTGTCAGGCTGGTGAACGCCCGGAGTATCGAGGAGGACAATCTGGCCGGCGGGCCTTCCCTTCTGCTTGGGAACTTGCACGATTCCGAGGATACGGTTGCGGGTGGTCTGTGGTTTGGGACTGACAATGGCCAGCTTCTGGCCCACTAGCGCATTGAGCAAGGTGGATTTGCCGGCGTTGGGCCGGCCCAGAATGCACACGAATCCAGAATGAAAGGCCATGGGTGTTTAGGCGGGCAGCGGGCAGCCCACTACAAGAACTATATCAGCCTCATCTGCTTTGGCTCGACTGCGGAGATCCGGACACGCTTGACGCGGCGTTCGGTGGACTCCAGGACTTCAAAGCGTAGTCCGTCCTCTTCCACGATCTCGCCTTTCTGCGGGATGCGTCCGGCCAACTCGCTCACCAGGCCGGCGACGGTCGCGGATTCTTTACCTTCGGGGCGCATGCCGAAAAGTTCGCCCAGGCGATCGACATCCATGTTGCCTGCGACTACATAGGAGTGATCACTTTCGCGAATGAGTTCGGCTTTTTCATGCTCATCGCGAATCTCACCCACAATTTCTTCCACGAGATCTTCGATGGTGACGAGGCCAGCGACTCCGCCGTATTCGTCCACCACAATAGCCATGCGGATGTTGTTTTTCTGCATCTCGCGCAGGAGGTCGCTGCCCCGCTTGCTTTCAGGGACGAAGTAGACATCCTTGCGCATCAGGGTGTCCACGGTACGGGCACGGGCTTCGGTGTCGGGGACTTGTAGCACATCCTGGGCGTAAACAACGCCCTTAATGTTGTGAATGGTGCCTTCGAAGACGGGGACGCGAGAGTAGGGTTTTTCGCGTAACAATTCGACGAACTGCTCAACGGTTGTGTTGGTGGAGACGGCGACTATGTCGGGCCGCGGCTTCATGGCTTCGCGAACAGTTTTTTCGCCAAACTCGACGACAGATTGGATGAGGTCGCGATTGCTTTCATCCAAAATACCTTCTTCCCGGCCAGCTTCGATCAGCGCGTCGACGGCTTCGGCCTGGGTTTCAGGCTGTTCCTCAGAGTGCTCTTTGGTAAGAGCAGTCACGGACCGCAAGAAGCCCAGGACCAGAGTAGCGGGCAGGGCGAGATAGATGACAACTCGCAACACCAATACCCAGTGGGCCAGCCATTGGCCTTTGGTGCGCATGAAAAAGACAAAGGGCAGGAAGCGGTTGAAGATGATAACGATGAGAATCAGGCCGAGGGTAGCCTGAAGAATTTCCTCGATCCTCCAAGTGCCTTCGCGAAATACCGCGAAGCCGAGCAGCAGGGCAATGGCGGCGGTAGTGAGTTGCGCAAGGACGGCAACCGATAAGGCTGCCCGTTCGCGGCTGAATTTCAGTCGTGGCTCGACGCTCTGCTCGAAAGCATCAATGTTGTCCTGAAATTCGCGGGAAAGGAATTTGCCTATCTCAGAGTAGAGGCGGTCGACGTAAGAGACGAGGGTGAGGAGGCCGCACAGAAGCAGAAGCGCGATGGCAATGGCAAAGTTCATCGTGATGGCTGTATGGCGGCGTTTCTTTCTGTAAGACCCAAAACCAACCCTAGACTGCGTCGCAAGCTGCGCTCTTTTCTTGCCATCTGACCATGGTCGTGTTCGTGGTCAAAGCCGGCCAGGTGCAGCAGGCCATGCAAACATAGAATCTTGATCTCATCGGCAGCGGCGTGGCCGAGGCGCTTGGCGTTCTGTTTCGCAATGTCCACGGAGATGGCGATGTCACCCGCGAAACCGTTGTACGGACTGTCCCCTGCGGGAAACGATAACACGTCGGTGGGTTGATTCTTGCCCCGGAAGCGGCGGTTCAGGGCGCGCAAGTCCCGGCTGCCGGCAAGCAATACGTCCACCGAGCCGCGCAATCCAGCGCTGCGCTGAGCGCGCGCTACAAAACGGCTAAGCCCTGTGGCGCTCAATCCAGCTACAGGTTTTCGGATGACGACCATCCAACCTCTCTGCAAAAGCAAACAGGAGGGCGGCCGCACGGGCACCCTCCTGCCTGATTCCAACTCTTTATTCTCTAGTGTCGATCTCTTCTGCTGTTTGGTTCGGGGACACGATGTTCTCCTGAGCGGCGCGATTGCCGCCACCATTCGATCTCCTCGGGTCTGGATCCAGCAACAACAACTGCTCCGCGACCCGAGTTTTGTGCTCGTCGTAGGCACGGATAATCCGTTGCACCAAGTGGTGGCGCACGACGTCGCTGTCATCGAAGTAGGCGAAGTTCAGGCCCTCGACATTTTTCAGGACGTCGATGACTTCGAGCAAGCCGCTGCGCCGGGCATTGGGCAAGTCGATCTGCGTGATGTCACCGGTAATGACGGCTTTGGAGTTGAAGCCGAGGCGAGTGACGAACATCTTCATCTGCTCGGAAGTGGTATTTTGTGCCTCGTCGAGAATGACGAAGGAATCATTGAGGGTGCGTCCGCGCATGAACGCGATGGGAGCAATTTCGATTACGTTCTTCTCCAGATAGCGATCGACTTTCTCGGGCTCGAGTAGGTCGTAGAGCGCATCGTAGAGCGGGCGGAGATAGGGATCGATTTTGTCCTGCAAAGTCCCGGGTAGAAAGCCCAGGCGTTCGCCAGCTTCGACGGCGGGGCGGGCGAGGATGATGCGGTTCACGCGTTTCGAAAGCAGCGCGGAGATGGCCATGGCGACCGCGAGATAAGTCTTGCCGGTGCCTGCCGGACCGATGCCGAAGACCATGTCATGTTTTTCGATGGCTTCGAGGTAGCGGCGCTGGTTGACGCTCTTGGGTTGGACAGTGCGGCGTCCGGTGGCGCGTTGGCGGCCGGCCTCGGCCAAACCTCGCAGCGTGGCTTTGGGATCACCCATAAGCACGCGCAGCATGCTGTTGAGATCGCCGTTATTGAAGACGTGTCCGGAACGGCGGAGATGTTCGTAATCGGCGAAGACTTGCTGGGCGCGTTCGACGGCGCTGGTGGCGCCGTGGAGTTCGATCGCATTCGAGCGCAGGTCGATGGTGATGTGCAGGCCGTCTTCGAGGACGTGCAGATTTTCGTCCCTGGTGCCGAACAGGGTTTGAATGTTAGGAGTGATCTCGATACTTTTCTTCATTCAGTTTTGGCGTCGGCCTCCGCGCGCCGGTTGCAGGTGCTCGACGGGTGAGTTAGATGCGGGCAGAGCGGTGTTTGCAGCCCAAAAAGTCTTCTTCGGTGTGGAGGTGAAACCCGCCGGAATGCTCGCTCGCGAGGTGCAGCAACTGCCATTAGGGATAGGGTATCTCGGGGATGGAGGTGAGTCAATGGTGAGTTATAGGGCGAATAATAAAGGGTTTGACGGCCTAGTGGTAGGGGAGGATAATTCGTGTTTTCAGCCGTTCGCAGCGTACTCCCCCTTCGGTTCGGCTGGGCAGGGTTTCTGTCTTTCTCGCGTGAGTGGGCCGCGATAAGCGAACTTCGCGTCACGGAGGATTTCTCATGAGAAGGTTTAGCGTGTGGAAAATGACTTGTGGTGTCCTTGTAGTTTGTGCCGTCACGGCGACCGTTGCGTACGCCCAGGGCTTTACCAGTCTGGCAAGCTTTGACGGGACGGACGGTGAGAAGCCCACCTATTCGTCCCTGGTCCAAGGCCTCAATGGAAGCGCTTACGGAACCGCATACTCCGGTGGAGCTGGCTTTGGAACCGTGTTTAGGATCACGTCGGGGGGCGAATTGACGACAGGGCACACCTTCGATGGTGCCGACGGCAGTACCCCCGACACGGCGCTGCTGTTGGCCAGCGACGGGGACTTTTACGGAACAACTGTTTTCGGCGGCGCACACGGCTATGGGACGGTTTTCAAGATGACTCGGTGGGGTACGCTGACGACATTGCACAGCTTTGACGGGGCTGACGGTAGCGAACCTGTCTACGCGTTGATCCAAGCCGCCGATGGGGATTTTTACGGTACGACCTTCTCTGGCGGGACCTCAGGCAACGGCACGATCTTCAGGATCACGCCAACAGGGTCGTTGACCACCCTGCATAGTTTTGACGGTAATGACGGCTCGGGACCCTTGGCGGGGTTAGTTCAAGATGCGTATGGAAACTATTACGGGACAACGTACATTGGTGGGGTCCAGGGCGATGGCACGGTTTTCGAATTCACGTCGGGGCACACGCTGACGACGCTACACAGTTTCGACGGTACCGACGGCGCGAATCCTTACGCGGGGCTGATCCAAGCTGGGGACGGAAACTTCTATGGGACGACGTACAGTGGAGGGGCGAATCAGTCCGCTGGCACGGTGTTCAGAATTACTCCTACCGGCACACTAACGACCCTCTACAATTTCTGCGCGCAAACTAACTGCGTGGATGGCAGCACCCCTGTCGCAGGGCTGATCCAGGCTACCGACGGGAATTTCTATGGGACAACTATCGGAGGCGGGGACAGTGGGGACGGCACGATCTTCACCATGACTTCAGCGGGCGCGCTGACGACATTGCACAGCTTCGAAGCGACTGACGGCGCCCAACCTTACGGCGGGTTGCTTCAAGGTACGAACGGAGACTTTTACGGGACTACTATGGCAGGAGGCACCGCCGGGGACGGAACGGTCTTCGATCTGTCTGTGGGCCTTGGCCAGTTCGTGAGTCTGGGTCGCTATTCTGGGAAGGTCGGGCAGACAGGTTTCATTCTCGGTCAGGGCTTCTACGGTGCCATGGGCGTCTCGTTCAACGGAACTCCGGCAAGCTTCACGGTCGAGTCCGGGACATATATAAGGGTTGTCGTGCCAACTGGGGCAACGAGCGGCTATGTGACGGTAGACGCCTTGGGTGGGACGCTAACGAGTAACAAACCGTTTCAGGTCCTGCCCTAGTTGCGCCGGAGCGGCACGGCCAAGGCTGTGTCCTCACGGAACCGTCTCGCCGGACGAGGGAAAATGCACATGTCCTTCGTCGGGATCCTTTTGCGAGGGATCCACTTCCTCGAGGATGACAGGAGTTGTGGTGCGGGCGGTGAGTGCAAAAGCTTCAGAGTTTGACCGGGCGGGAGCTAGTCCCGTAGAATAAACAGGTTGGAATCGGCCTGCCGATTTAGACTCAACGACATTCAGGCGAAGGTAAACAAGCTTCCATGGCTAATCATTTTTCGGCGCTGAAACGCGCCCGTCAGACTGAGAAACGAACCGCCCGCAACCGGGCCAACACGTCGCGTTTGCGCTCTGCCCTGCGGCAGTTGCGCGAGGCGCTTACCAAGGGCGACAAGACGGCGGCGGAGAAGGTGTTCCGGCAGACGGTTTCTGCGCTGGATAAAGCGGTGCAGAAGGGCGTGATCCACAACAATACTGCGTCACGGTATAAGTCGCGGTTGAGCGCGAGATTGCATGCGGTGAAGTAAGCTCTTGGCTTTTGGCCATTAGCTCTTGGCCCTTCGGAGACCTCTTAACCGCTCTTTCGCCCCTTCGGGGCTTGATCCCATTTTGCAATTCTACCCAGGGCTTACGCCCTGGGCTGCATTCTCACGCCGCTTCGCGGTTAAGGACCTTCCGCTTTTGGCTAAGAGCTAAAGGCTAATAGCCAAGAGCCTTTTCACACTTGCAGTTCTTCCTGCGACCAGCCAGGCACCTCGGGCCTCAGTTCGGCGGTCAAGTCGAGCACCAATTTTTCGAGGACCATGCGCTTGCTGGGAGGATTCGAGCGCAGGGCTAGGTCTGTCTTTGCGACGAGGCGGATGGCGCGGGTCAGTTCCCTCTTTGACTTGTAGCGGCGGGCTTGGCGGATGATGTCATCGGCGGCGAAAGGGGGCACGCGGAATCCCTGCCACAGAGCTGCCCACAGCATGCGTTGGTCGCGGACGTTGCGCTCGAGGATCACCAGCATTTGGCGGAAAGTCTTGGCCAGCATGTAGAGATGGCCGATGGCGGCTTCGTCGCCGTCGCCGGTGGTGAGGATGGCGTCGAGCATTTCTAGGGCGCGGACGCGGTCTTTGGCGGAGATGGCGTCGGTGAGTTCGTATAACGACCGCTGCTTGGCGGCCAGCACCATGGTTTCGACATCGCCCAGGGTGATGTGTTTCTTCTGGCCCACGTAGAGCATCAACTTTTCGATTTCGTTGGAGACCATCATCATGTCGCCGCCGAGGGCGTCGACTAGTTCGCGGGAGGCGTCGGCGTCGATCTTTACGCTCTGCGTGAGGCAATATTCGCCGATCCAGCGGACGGCTTCGCTTTCTTCCACACGTGACAACTCGACGATGGTGCAGAAGCTGCCCATGGATTCTCGAATGCGCTCGTAGCGGTCTTTGTCGGTCATTTCCATGCGGCGGGCGTCGGCAGGAATACTGATGTGGTCGGCGACGAAGATTAGGACGGCGTCGGGGTTGGGATCCTTGCAGTAGGCTTCGATGGCGGCAAGTTTCTCTTCGTTCGATCCGCGACCGAAAAGATTCTTTACACCACGAACGAAGAAAACCTGAAACGGCGCCATCAGCGAGGGCGTGCGGGCGCGGTCAAGGACTTCGGCAAGGTCGGTGTCAGCGAGATCGAATTCGAACAGGCTGAAGTCACGCAGATCAGCAGGGACCAGATGCTCAAGAATGGCTTCGCGGCAACGCTTGCGGAAAAAGACTTCGTCTCCCACAAACATATATGCCGGTCGTAGCTTGTGGGCCTGCACTTCGGATACAAAGCGGTCGGCCTGGGCGAAGGCGCGCATCAGAACCCCTCTAGAATATTGGAAACCAGGGTCTGCGCAAAGTCACGAGAAAGGCGCTGGTAGGCGGGAGTGTCTTCCTCGAAGAAACTGTTGGGGTCGCTCGATATTTCGTACTGCTCTCGGAACAAATACGCGGGATTTTGGTAGAGGACTTTGCCCTCTTTGTCTTTCAAGGTCACACTCATGGAGATGACCACCAGCATGCTGGCGGCGCGTCCAGTCTTCGAATCGTAAATCATGGGCGTGGTGGAGGTGGCGAGTACGGTGCCCTTCAGCGTGGCGTCTGCATCGGCGTCCACTTGATTGATGATGTGGTAGTGAGTGCGGGTGATCATCTCGCGGACGACGGCGGCAGTCAGCATCTGTTCGATGCGGTAGGTGTGGGTCTGATTGATGAATGCGGGGATCGCGATGGTGCGAACATTCTCAGGAATGGTGGTGGCCTTGCCGGCGGTGTGGTAGCCACAGTTGAGTACCAACAGACAGAGGAGACAAATGAAAGCGCAGCGTAGTGCGGTACTCATTGAATCTTGCCCCGCGGACGGGCAGCAGCCATGCTTTCGGCACATTCGACGGCGGTCGAAGCCGCGATGCGCAGATTGTCGGATGCGGCCCATAACCAGAAACTCTTAGGCTGACTGGAATCGGGGAGAACCGAGAGTTGAATATCGGATTGTCCGGCTGCATTGACGTTGCTGGGAGCGTCGTCAGCACCGAGTGTAAGGTTGACGTGCTCTCCGGCTAAAGATTGAGAAATGCTGTGAATATCGACGGGTTGGTCGATTTCCACGTTGATGGCGAATGTATGTCCGTGGAAGATAGGTGCCTGCAACAGCAGCAAAGAGAGAGCGGGAGCGGACCCTCCGGCGATCTTGGCGTAATGTTTACGAACGCGGGTCTCGATGATCGCGAGCGCCGGTGCAGCTTGCTCGCCGTAACGGGCCAACATATTAAAGGCGACCTGGGCATCGAAGACGCTCTTGGGCAATTGCTGAAACGAGAGGAGATTCACGGTTTGCTGGTGGAGCTCATCCATGCCTTTTTGACCGTGTTCGGATGCAGGCTCAAAGACGGTGGCGGAAGCTCGAACTACCTTGGCGGTCTTTTGTACACGCAGCATCAGCAGAGCCAGCACAACGGAAGCCGGGTGCGCGGTCACGACCGGACCGGGTTGCAATTCTGGAACCAGGGGCTGAGCTAGCAGACGCTCGATCCAGGGGGAACGAACAGCGGTTCCGGCTTCGTCTTCGAGGGCGTAGGTCAAATCGACGATATCGGAGCCGGCATCGCGGGCAAGCTTCCAGTTCTTGCGGGCAGAGTCGGGATCGGCGGTGAAGAAAGTGAAGTCGATATTGCGGAATTCGTCGGCGCGGACTTTCTGGATGAAGGTGACCTCGTCACCCAAGGTCTCGAGTTTGCCCAGGGATTCGTCGTCGTCCAGGAGCTTTATGTCGAGCGAGGGAAAGTTGCGGTCGTTTAAGACCTCGGTAAGTTCCTTACCCTGGAGCGATCCAGCGCCGACGATGGCAACGCGGTAGAAACTGCCTCCACGGGCAGGATCGGCGTGGGAGACGGCGGGCGATTTCAAGTTCGAACTCATGAGGGCTGCGATGCTTCCTTATAAGTAGGCGGCGGCGGATTGCCGCGGCGGCGGAAAAGCCACTGCAAACGCCAGATTACGCCGGAAGCCATGTAAGTAAGCGCAACAATGAACAGCAATTGCCGGGAGAAAAACCAGATGCCGGCGAACAACAGCGCAAACAGGATGATCAGGCGAAAGGGCTGGCGAGAGCGAAAATCGATGTCTTTGAAGCTATAAAAACGCCAAGTGCTGACCATCAGGTATGCAGTGGCGACGGTGACGAGCATCCAGGTGATGCAACTCCATAGCGAAGCGATGGGGTCACCACCGGAAAAATGTACTACGGCGGCGATGACGCCAGCTCCCGCTGGAATGGGCATGCCAACAAAATATTTCTTGCCGGGACGGCCGGGATTCGAAGGCTGCGGGTTTGAGGTGATGTTGAAACGAGCCAAGCGGCTGGCACCGGCCATCAAGAACAAAAAGCTGGCGATGGCACCCAGTTGAGCCATCTTGCCGGTAAGCTCGGAGGATCCCAGGAAGACGGGCAACTGGCGGAAACCCCACATCCAGGCGAGCATGGCGGGAGCGACACCGAAGGTGATTACATCGGCGAGGGAGTCCAGCTCCTTACCAAAATCGCTGCTGGTCTTGGTCATACGCGCGATGCGGCCGTCGAGGCCATCGAACAGTACAGCAAACCCGATGGCGATCGCCGCATTGTCAAAATGCGAAAAGTCCTGGGTTGCGTGAGTGACCTGCAAGATGGCGTAGTAGCCGGCAGCAATGTTCGCCGTGGTAAAGAGCGACGGCAGAATATACATGCCTTTGCGCAGGCGTCCGGTGGCGCGGTCTTGTCCGCGGTCATCGCTTCGACGCCGGGGCAGGTCAGGAAGTTCGGAGGCCATCAGTTTGCTCCTTGGCGAGCGCGTTCGGCGCCCGCCGTCACGAGCTGACTCTTGGCGGTCAAGTAGGCGAGCACGCTTGATCCGCCCTTTACCCGGTCTCCAACTTTAACCTGAATGCCGGCCGAGGTTGGGAACAGAACATCCACGCGGGAACCGAACTTGATAAGGCCGATGCGCTGGCCGCGCTGGACGTGATCGCCCAGGTTAAAGTTGAAGACGATCCTGCGGGCCAGCAGACCGGCAATCTGTTTGAAGATCACGGTTTGGCCTTCACCTTCCACCGTCACCAGGTTTTGTTCATTCTGGTTGGCGGAGGCAGGATTCATGGCATTGAGGAACTTGCCTTTCTGATAGCTGACGCGACGGATGACCCCGGCGATGGGAGAGCGGTTCACATGCACGTCAAACACATTCAAGAAAATGCTGATATGGAGATAGGAAACTCCCTCGAAGGTGGTCCTGCAAATGTTGGTTACTTTGCCGTCGGCGGGCGAGACGAGCAGGCCGGGCTCGGCCGGAATGACACGTTCGGGATCGCGGAAAAACCAAAGAAAAAATGCCGCCAGCAAGACCGCAGGCAAAGCCCACGGCGGAGCAGCAAGCCACCCCACAAGCACGGCAGCGGCGAGGAGCGGAAGCGCGTAATAGTAGGCGTCGCGAACCATTCTGGGAGATACCGAGATTATAGTTCAGGATGACAAGTGGGTGGGATTTTCAGGTTCAGCGGAAAAAAAGAGGCGCTTACGCGCGCCCGGTTACGAAAAGGCATTCCCCTCGGCGGCTTGAGACCGCGGCGGTAGCCTGAAGACTTATTTAAGCGACCTGGTTTTGTCCCACTTGCTGGAACTGCCGCTCAATGTTTTGCATTTGATCCTTGAGGCGGAGCTTCAGCTTTTTCAAGCGCACTTCTTCCAGCTTTTCGTCGTCCGTTAGAAAGCGTTTTTGGGTGAGTGAATCGAGACGTTGTTCGTATTGCGTGTGCTCTAGCACCAATTGACGGAACTCTTCGTGATTGTTCAAGAGTTGGTCTCTAGAATTTAACATCCAGCAGACCTCCTAACCGGGTTGTCAAGTTAGAACTTACCATAAGGACGCAAGCCGCTTCAATTCAAAATCTCATAGGCGGATGTTGAGCGATATCAGTGAGTTGCACGGATGTTCAGATGTTGCACCATAAGCGGTGCGTCAGGAAAAGTCCACATGATAGATAATGGCGGCCTCTTCGGGATGATGATAATAGTTGGCGCGGCGGCCGCTCTCGCGGAAGGCCAATTTCTCATACAGGCAGCGCGCGGCTGAGTTGGATTCACGAACTTCGAGGAAGACGGCAGTCGCACCACGGGATTGAGCGGTGTTGAGAAACTCGCCGAGGAGCCGGGTTCCGAGGCCACGACGACGGGCGGGATCAGCGATGGCAATGTTTTCGAGCTCCCACTCTGAACCGACACCGCGAGCCATCAGGAAGCCTTGAATGGCATCTTCGTCTTCGATCACCAGGGCAATCCGGGAGATTTGGCTGGGAGAGAAGACAGCTTGATACTGCTCGGCTGACCAGTGGGCGGCGGTGACGTGGTGCTTCTCCAGCGTCATTAGAGTAGGAACGTCGTCGAGAGTGGCGGGACGGAGCTTCACTTTTTTCTAGCAGCTTTTGCCAAAGATCTGGTCGGATCGGCGGAGGTAGTTGGCGTCCAGCGCTTCGGGCGAGACGGTTTGGCCCGACTGAATCTTTTTCCAGCCTAAACGTGCGATGGCGTCGCTGCGTGGCCGGGAAACTTCTTCGACTCTGAAGCCAGCGGCGCGCGCGAGGTCGGCGATGGACTTGTCGGGAGTTAGTATCAAAAGGCCTCGGGCGGAAGTGAGGAATTCCTGCTGCATGAGTAGGGATTCAGAGCCGTCTTGCTGGCGGACGTAAACTTCTGTGCGGCCTGCGTCCATGGCCACGATTGCAGGCTCTGGTTTGGAGGCGGCGATGGCCTCCAGCAACGAGACCGTCGCGATCGGCTTGTTGAGGACTTCGGCCAGAGCTTTTATTGCCGCGAGACCGACGCGCAATCCGGTGAAGGAGCCGGGGCCGGAAGTTGCCGCGAAAGCGTCGATGTCATTTTTCGTGAAGGCGTGCTGGTTTAGCAAAGTCGCGATTTGTGGAACTAGTTGCGCGGAGAATGCTCCCCCGTCGAGGGAAGCGAGACCGAGAATGCAGCAATCGTCGACGTGGCAGCGGGCAAGAGCGATGCTGCCGTCTTTCCCTGACGTGTCGATGGCGAGAAGGAGCATGGACGGTAGAGAATGAAAATCGGGCTGTGGCTCGCGACTTTCCTCAGTGGCTAAAGCCGGTCTTTCTTGCATCTCAACGGCACGACAGAAGTCATGCCTCCCAAAATCACTAGTGTTCTTCGACTAATTCCAAGAGCACCCCACCGGCGCTGGAAGGATGCACGAACACGTAGCGATGCCCGCCAGCTCCGATCTTAATGTCTTCCGAAACCAGGCGGACGCCGTCTTTCTTTAGCCGTGCGACGGCGGCGGTCAAGTCGGGGACGCGGAGCGAGACGTGGTGCAGACCTTCGCCGCGCTTAGCGATGAACTTGGCGATTACGGAGTTCTCGGAGGTCGGCTCGAGGAGTTCCAGGCGAGCTTCGCCTACCGGAACCATCACGATGCGCACCTGCTCGGCTTCGACGAGTTCCTCGGGAGAAACGGTCATCCCCAATTTCTGGTAAATGGCCTTGGCTGCGTCCAGCGATTTTACCGCAATGCCAAGATGGTCGATGGTGAACATGGTTATGTACTCTTTTCCATCTTGCCGACGATTTCTTCTACCAGCGTGTAGGGATCGCGTTTGTGCTCGGCAACTTCGGCGGCATAGCGAGCCACGCTGCCATCTACAAATTGGCTGCGGGCTTTCTCGAGCAGCGCATCGCGGAGCATTTCTACCAACCGTTCCTGCCAGTTTTCCACCCGGCGTTGCAGCGTCAGGTTGGCTTCCTCGAGATAGGTTTGGTAATCGGCGATTGCAGTCACTAATTCAGGGACACCGGTGCCGTCAGTTGCTACCGTTTTTACGATAGTCGGCGTCCAACGATCGCTGCGAATGGCGAGCGATTGCAGGGCGCGGATTTCTCGCTCCACGCGGTCGGCGCCTTCGCGGTCACTTTTGTTGATCACGAAGATGTCGGCAATCTCCATGATGCCGGCTTTGATGCTTTGCACGTCGTCACCCATGCCAGGAACGAGAATAACGATGGTGACATCGGCGACGCGCACGATGTCCACTTCATCCTGGCCGACGCCTACGGTCTCGATCATGACCAGGTCGCGGCCGGAAGCGTCGAGCACGGTGGCAACGTCGGCCGTGGCACGCGCTAGTCCGCCCAAAGCGCCGCGCGTGGCCATGCTACGGATGTAGATGCCGGGGTCGGAGAAGTGGTCCTGCATGCGGATACGGTCGCCGAGAATCGCGCCGCCGGTGTAAGGGCTGGTGGGATCGACGGCAATGATGCCGACGGTTTGATTCAGTTTGCGATATTGCTTGGCCAACTGATCGACCAGCGTGCTTTTGCCCGCGCCGGGAGCGCCGGTGAGTCCGAGAATGCGAGCATGGCCGGTTTGCGGAAACGCGGCTTTGAGCAGATTGGCCCAGCCGGGAGCGCGATTCTCTACTGTGGTGATGGCACGGGTGAGGGTCAGGGGATCGCCGTTGCGAAGGCGATCGAGCCAAGATTGGAAATCGAGGGTCAAGGAATCAGTGTAAAGCAGAGGCGGCAGGAAACTGAAACTCCGCGGACAGGCTTAAGCCTGCAGGGGTACGCCGCCAGAGCCGATCTTCAGGAAACGCCGTGCAAGCCGCCCGAGAAGTGGATATTCCGCCCACTCTCCACGCCCTGCCTTTATTCCGTACACGATTGCGACCACCAGCATTGCGACCCACATACCCATAAAACCTAGCCACGCCAGCGGGAAGAAGACGAAAAATGCCGGCGGCGGCGCATTGTTCCCATTAGTGGGATGAGCCATAGATGTGAAGGCGCTCATGAAGAAGAGAACCATGAGGGCTCCGCACACGATCATGTACGTAATTTGCAGGAGCAATGCCTGCAGCGCATGGAAGGAAACGAACTTCGATTCCCGCTTGATCAGAAAGATGATCAACGGCGCGATCCACCAGCCAACTAACTGGAGAACTTGGGCCAAAAGCGCCATAGTGCGTTCGTCTTGTGTGGGTTCCGCAGCGACGGTCAGCATCTCGTCCGACATATGCAGCAGCAAGCTATCACAAATGGCGGAAGTTAGAAATCAGAAACTAGTCTTTCAACAACTGTCTTGCGATGACCAGGCGCTGCACTTCGCTGGTGCCTTCACCGATGGTGCACAGTTTCACATCCCGATAGAACTTTTCCGCTGGGTAATCTTTGATGAAACCGTAGCCGCCGTGAATCTGAACGCTCTCGTTGGCGCAGCGGACTGCGACTTCGCTGGTGAATAGCTTGGCCATCGATGATTCCTGCGTACTCTTCATTCCTGCATCTTTCATCGATGCGGCGCGGAAGGTGAGCAGTTTGGCGGCTTCGATTTCGGTGGCCATGTCGGCGAGCTTCCACTGAATGCCCTGAAATTCGCTGATGGCTTTGCCGAATTGCTTGCGCTGTTTGGAATACTTGAGGGCACATTCGTAAGCGCCTTCGGCCATGCCGAGGGCAAGAGCAGCGATGGAAATGCGACCACCGTCGAGCACGCGCATGGCGTCGATGAATCCCGCGCCTTCTTTGCCGAGAAGGTTTCCAGCAGGAATTACGCAGTCTTCGAAAATGAGTTCGGAGGTGTCACTGGCGCGCAGACCCAACTTGTTCTCTTTCTTGCCAGGCCGGAAACCCTTGGCGTCTTTTTCCACAATGAAGGCAGAGAGGCCGTGCGTGTTTGCAGTGCGGTCAGTGACAGCAATCACGACCAGCACATCGGCATAGCGGCCATTGGTGATGAAAGTCTTGGTGCCGTTCAGCACCCAGTCGTTGCCTTTACGGACGGCGGTCATGCGGGCGCTGCCGGCGTCGGAACCGGAAGAAGGCTCGGTAAGCCCCCAAGCGCCGATGTACTCGCCGGTCGCTAGCTTGGTGACGTATTTCTTCTTTTGCTCTTCGGTGCCCGCGAGATAAATATGGTTCGAGCACAGCGAAGTGTGGGCGGCCACGATGATGCCGACGGAACCATCCACGCGAGAGAGTTCTTCGATGGTAGTTACATATTCGACGTAGCCCATGCCGGGGCCACCATATTCGGCGGGGAAAATCGTGCCCAGCAAGCCGAGCTTGCCCAATTCTTTGATGGTGGCCAGGGGGAATTCGCCGGCTTCGTCCCATTCCATGACGTGAGGAAGGATTTCGCGCTCGGCAAATTCGCGGACGCTCTTCTTGAGGTGCAGTTGTTCGTCGTTCAGTTGAAAATCCAAGACATTCCTCTGGGCGGCGGTTGCCACGTCATACTTCCCATCGGCAAAGCGGAAGGAAGGACAACTCTTTGATTTAAACATGATGGAAGAAAGCGGAAAAGTTACTCTGGGCGCAGACCATGCAGGATGCTGGGAGCAGCATGTTTACTGGTTATTTTAGCGATTTAACTGAGACGGCCAACCGACCGATTGGTCGTGAGAAAAAACAGTCCTGATGGATTTCGGTTCATCGGGACGATGGACCGAGAGCGGGACGCCCTCGTGCCGGCGCGACGCCGGCGCTATTTGGCCACACCGAGGAAGCGCTCGAAGACTTCGTTCGAGAGCAGGCGACCACGGGCCGTCAGGCGGATCACATTTCCCTCTCGCTCGAGCAAGGCGGCGTGAACCAGTTCGTCGATGACGGAAGCGAGATCTAGGACTTTGCTAGCTCCGAAGTGGTTGGCGACCTGGTCAAAATCAAGTCCGCGATTCAGGCGCAGACCGAGGAAGAAAGTTTCTTCGAGGGCGGCTTGGTGATCAATTCTCGTGGGGCTAAGCGAGGCTCCCGCGACATACGATTCCAACGTGTCGGGGCTAGAGAAGCGGACGGCATCGGATTGGTTTGGAGTCGTCAGCATAGAGTGGGCGTCGACGCCGAAGCCGAGGTAGGGCTGGCGGGTCCAATATTTGAGGTTGTGGCGCGATTCGGAACCCGGGCGAGCAAAATTGGAAATTTCATACTGCTGGATTCCGGCGGCGTTGAGGCGGTCGCAGGCAGTCTCATACATGTTCGCGGTCAAATCTTCGTCGGGGACGAAGTGGGCGTGGTATTTCGTGCCTCCGGCGATCAGTTCCCTGCCCAAGCGCGAGTCGTCGTCGACTTCCAGCATGTAGATGCTAACGTGGGCGGCCTGCGTCGCGATTACTTGTTCGAGGGAGAAGTCCCAGCTTTGAGCCGTCTGGTGGGGCAGGCCAGCTATGAGATCAAGATTCAAGTCGGTGATTCCGGCGTCCCGCAGGCGTGTAATATCGTCGAGAACGGTGGATCGGTTGTGCAGACGGCCCACTGAAGAGGCCTCCTGGTCCACGAAGGATTGCACACCCAGGCTCACCCGGTTGACTCGTTGACGGCGAAAGAGTTCGATCACGAGTGCGGTCAGTGTTCCAGGAGCACACTCGACGGTGATCTCGGCATCGGGTGCGACGTCGAAATTTTGCCGAATCGTGACAAATAAACGCTCCAATTGGCTAATATCAAGGATGGTCGGAGTTCCGCCACCGAAGTAGATGGAGTCGACAGTTCGCTCCATCAGGCCGCCCATCTGTTCGGTGGTAGTCGGGGCCTGGGCCAGGTCCTTACAGATGCGGTCAACGTAGCGCTGAAAGACAGCTTTGGAAAAAACGTCCGAAGCGAAGTTGCAATAGGTACACTTGGTACGACAGAACGGGACGGAGATGTAGAGACCGAGCGGCATTGGGATGATTATCCCATGGGCAAAGCTTTTAACCGCGAAGGTCGCTAAGGATTCGCGAAGGACGCAAAGGAACAACCAGAAACATGTTGCCACGTGTGGTCGTTACCGGAATCGGCGTGGTCAGTCCCAACGGGATTGGCAAGGAGGCTTTCTGCCGCGCCATTCTGGCGGGAAAATCGGGAGTGAAGCGGATATCGCGGTTTGATCCCTCGGAGTTGCCGGTACACGTGGCCGGAGAGATTCCTGAGTTCGATGAACTGGCATGGGTGGATGCGCGCGAGCGCAAGCATGTTTCCCGCGTGGTTCCACTGGCGGTTGCAGCGTCGGCGGAAGCGATTCAGGATGCCGGACTCGATCCTGCTGCCATGAGCATGGACGAGAAGCGCGAGATTGGCGTGATACTGGGCACGGGCGGCGGCGCGCAGGAATTCTCTGAAGAGCAATACCGGCTGTGGCACAGTGGGCATATCAAGCAGGTCAGCTTGTTCTGCATTCCCAGCGGCACCATGGGCACGATTCCGAGCGAAGTGAGCATGCGTTTTGGCTTTCGCGGATACAGTCACGTGGTGACTGCGGGATGCACCTCTTCGACCGACGCGATTGGCTACGCTTATCAACATATTCAGGCTGGGGTGCAGCCGCTGTTTCTGGTGGGCGGCGTGGATTCGGCGATTACGCCGGGAATTATCAAGGGCTACACCATGCTGCGGGCGCTGACCCAGTCATGGAACAGCGAGCCGGAACGGGCGTCCCGGCCGTTTTCCGCTGACCGGGATGGGTTCGTGATCGCGGAAGGTTCGTGGATGTTCATTCTGGAAGAGTACGAGCATGCGCGAGCGCGAGAGGCACGCATGTATGCCGAGCTCATCGGCTATGGATCGACTTGCGAGGCGTTTCACCGCGTGCGCATGAGCGAGTCGCCAGAGGAACCAGCGAGGGCGCTGACTTTGGCGCTGGAAGAGGCGCGCATCGCGCCACCGGACGTACAGTATGTGAACCTGCATGGGACCTCTACTGAAATGAACGATCGAGTCGAAACCCGGGCGCTGAAGCTTGCCTTAGGCAAACATGCTGGTCAAATTCCCATGTCTGGGTTGAAGTCGCAGATTGGACATGCCCAAGGCGCGTGCGGATCGGCCAGCATGGCAGCGACCTTGATCGCCATGGAGCATAGTAAGGTTCCGCCCACGATCAATTTGGATGTCCACGATCCGGACTGTGATCTGGACTACGTCCCTGATGTGGGGCGGGCGGCGCAGATCGAGCACGCGATTTGCAACTGCGTGGGTTTCGGGTCGAAGAACTCGGCGCTTGTGTTACGCAAGGTAGCATGATTTAATGTGCCGCATGAAATTAGTAAGTTGCGTTTTTTGGCTTACCCTTCTGCTGTTCCCCGCGGTCGCGGGGTCTCAAGTAGTGGTGGATCGCACTTATGTGATCCGAGCCGAGACTACGACGGTCGAACCCTATACCGGAATGACCCACACTTGCATATTGGTTCAGCCGGATGGCCACTATCGACGGGAGCGGACGTTTCAGGGAATGAGCGGCGGGACGCCCTATGTCGATATCTATGTGGACAAGTTGCCGGATGACAGCTTCAAGCGATTGCAGGCAATTCTCGATGGTGAGAGTTTCCAGAAAATCAACACTCCTCTGTCGCGAGGAGGGATCATCCAGAACATGGATACGTTCATTGTCACTATTCCGCGCGAGCGTAGCGTGCAGAACATGGATTTTATGACCGTGAGTGAGCGCAAACCCTACGAGAAAGACCTGAAACCTTTGATGGCGTGGATGAAGGAAGTGGAAAAGCGAAAGGTTCCCGCTCTTAAGGAAAAAACTTCGGATAATTGCGCTGCACCTGTGGTCCATTTTCGAACCAGCTTGCCACCGCTTGAGCTGGAGGAGAAACCCAAGCCACAGCTGTGAGTGCGGGTTTAGCGATCCAGACGTGCCTTTCCAGCCTTGGTGTGCTATTTTTCGGTCGTGCGCATAGCGCTGATGCTTTCGGTACTGGGTTGGCTAAGCTGCCTCGCCCTGGCACAAGGGAGCTCCGCGTCTGCTGCCAATCAATACCCTTACCTGTTACGGATATCGCGCGTAATCCCACACCTTGAGAGCTGTGTCCTGGTTCGCCGCGACGGTGGTTACCACCTGGAACGCGATCACGATGAATCGAGCGATGTCTACGAGGGAGAGCTATCGGCTGAGGAATTGTCGAGGCTCCAACATTGGCTCGATGATGAGCAGTTACGGGCGTTGACTCGCGACCAGATCGTGACGCCACTGGCGAGCCAGGCGGAAGATGAAGTCCAGATCAATATATTTCGCGGTGATCAATGGCAGGACCTGCTTTTCCTTTCAAGTGAGAGCCGTACACCAATTCATGCCCTAGCGCGGCTTGTGGAATGGTTCAACGGCCTGCACAATTCGCCGCACCGCACGATCTCGGAAGATGTGGGCAGAAACAACTGCATGACGCCGGGGAAGATCGCGTTTAGCACGCGTCCATCGACGAGGTCCGCACCAGCGCAAAGCACAGAGGCAAGGCCGGGAGGGCAGAATCCTGATGCACCTCAGCAGAACAACGCAAAGGCTCCGGGCGGAGCGGTGCAACTGCTGGCGCCCGATGCCTACCTCTTACGCTGGCTACATGAAAGCTTCGATCGAAGCGGCGTCGACAGCACATGCGCGATTGTGTATGCCAGCGGACTCTTTCACGTGGAACACTCTTCGCAGGCGTTCGGAGGCAAAGTCCGGGCGAAGATTTATCAGTCAACGATCGACGGATCGCAAAAGCAGGAGTTACAGGGGATTCTCACGGACGCGAATCTGAGGGCGGTTGACAAAGGGAACCTCCCGGATGAGTTTTTTGAGAAGCTGCAACCGGGGCATACGTCGATGGACATCAGGTTTCTTCTCAGCGAGGCAACTTTCGTGTGGATCCCGCGCGAGAAAGCCGTGCAGAACCTGGCATTTGCAAGCGATCTACGGGTACAAAGTGCGTTGGGAAACCACTACTACACCAGCGATAAGAACGCGAAGTACATTCGGCCTCTGGAGAAATGGGTGAGGAGCGAACTGCGGACCGACAAGACTTCCCTTGTCGAGGGCGCTACTGCGAGTTTCTGTGAACCCAAATAGACCAAAGTTGTGCTCGACCCGTATCTGGTGAAAGCTTTGGGGCATATTGAACATGAACAAACATTGGCGTGGCCGAATCGCAATTCTTGCCGCAGTACTGGGAACCGTGACGTGGATCAATTCGAATGCCGCAGACAAGAAATACACCGCGCTCACGAACGCCGAAGCCCAGAAAATGCTGGATCAGATCCAAGTGGATATCAAGGAGAACTACTACGACCCGACCATGCATGGTGTGGACTTGGACAAGCGATTCGCCGACGCGCGACAAAAGATCGCCGCGGCGGAATCCCAGGACCAGGCGCTGCTGGACATTGCTGCCGTCACTCAAGCGCTGAAGGATTCGCATACTCATTTTAGGCCGCCCTTTCGTCCCTATGGGGTTGACTATGGATGGCTGATGCAGCCCGTCGGCGATTCCAGTTGCTACGTAACAGCGGTTCGCCCAGAGAGTGATGCGGCGACCAAAGGAATGAAAGCTGGGGATCAAGTCGTGTCTATCAATGGAATCTCGGTGGTGCGAGAGGACATTAACTACATTGAATACTCTTATCGGGTGTTTCCTCAATCTGGGTTTCACCTAGTTCTGCGCTCGCCGGATGGTGCTGACCGACCAATAGTGGCGATGGCAAAGGTAATACCAGGCCAGAACATGATTCGGCGTGCCGACTTCTTCAATTGGGCAGAACACCACCGAAATGAAGGACACGATGATCGTTCCAAGTACCACGAGGTGAACCCACAGGTTGTGTTTTGGAAATGGCCCGATTTCTTGGTTTATCCGGGTGATGTGGATGGGTTTCTAAATAAGGTCCGTTCTTACGACACCCTGGTTCTCGATTTGCGAGGTAATCCGGGTGGCATCGTCGATTCGCTGGAGAATTTCATCGGCGGGTTCTTTGATCATGATGTGAAGATCGACGACCGCAAGGGTCGAAAGGAACTAAAGCCAGAAATCGCGAAGACGCGGGGCCGCAAGGTGTTCGGCGGTAAGCTGATTGTGCTGGTGGATAGTAAGTCTATGTCGGCGGCGGAAATCTTTGCACGTGTGATTCAGCTGGAAAAACGCGGGACGGTTCTGGGGGATCGAACAGCAGGCGCCGTGATGGAATCCAAAGCGTTTACTCACGCAGTCGAACTCGACCGGACCAACGTAACTCAATACGGCGCGATGGTTACGGTCGCGGACTTGATCATGGCTGACGGCAAGACGCTCGAAAACGTCGGTGTAATGCCAGATGAGCGCATCCTGCCGACACCTGCCGACATGGCTGCGGGGCGCGATCCGGTACTGGCTCGTGCCGCAGAACTGGCTGGTGTGAAGATGACATCGGAGGAAGCCGGAAAAATATTTCCATTCGTTTGGCCTAAAGAACGCATGCCGGAAATTGACTAGTCCAAACGACAGTGCGCCCACGTGAGCGGTTCATGGGCCGAAAAGCTTTTCCATCCAGCCAGCCTCTTTCCCCATCTACTTAAGGTATCTTTTTAGTAGACCGCATGGCCCAAGAAGAAGAGGTATTAGGTAAAGCGTATGACAGCCGGCTGATGAAGCGGTTGCTGGTGTATTTGCGTCCCTACAAGTGGCAGGTGGGGATTGCGCTGGGCTCGATCGTGCTTAAGGCTGGGGCCGATGTGCTTGGCCCGTATCTCACCAAAGTGGCGATTGACAAGTATCTGGTGAAGGTTCCCGGATCGCGATCGCCGTTCGATTCCTTTCTCAGCAACCAACCCCTGGTCGGCATTGCCCAGGTGGCCGGGCTTTATGTTGCGGCACTGGTGGTCAGCTTTCTGCTCGAATTCCTGCAAACCTACTTCATGCAATGGACCGGGCAGATGGCCATGTTCGATTTACGCAAAGAGATCTTTCGCCTCTTGCAGCGCATGCATATTGGTTTCTACGACAAGAACCCGGTGGGCCGGCTAGTGACCCGCGTGACCACGGACGTGGACGCGTTGAACGAAATGTTCACCTCCGGAGTGGTGTCGATTTTTGAGGACATCTTTGTGCTGGCCGGAATTGTCGGCATCATGCTGAAGATGAATTGGAAATTAGCGCTGATCACGTTTGCGGTGCTGCCGCTGATCGGGTATGCGACCACGATATTTCGCGACAAAGTGCGCGACTCTTACCGGCGCATTCGCGTAGCCATCGCCCGCATAAATTCTTACTTGCAAGAACATGTGAGCGGCATGGTGGTGCTGCAACTGTTCAACCGCGAAGAGCGTGCGTTCGATAAGTTTTCTGAGGTCAATTCTCTCCACATGGACGCGTTCAAAGACGCGATCATGGCGCATGCGGTCTATTACCCGGTGGTGGAAATTCTGTCGTCGGCGGCCATCGCGGGCGTGATCTGGTTTGGCGGGAATGATGTGCTGCGGGGGGTCGCAACCCTGGGCGTGCTGGTGGCTTTCATGCAGTATGCGCAGCGGTTTTTCAGGCCGATCCAGGATTTGAGCGAGAAATATAACATCTTGCAATCCGCCATGGCAGCTTGCGAACGAATCTTCAAGATGCTGGATACGCCGGTTGAGATTACGTCGCCGGCGATAACAAAGACACCGGATGGCCCGGGGCGGATCGAGTTTGATCATGTGTGGTTTGCGTATCGCATGATGCCAGCGGAGACCGCCGAGACCCGCTCTGCGCGGAAGGGCGAGACACCGGTTCCCGCACCGGCGTTGCCTGGAGAGCCAGACTGGGTACTGCGCGATGTGAGCTTTGTTATTGAGCCTGGCGAGACGGTCGCCATTGTGGGGCACACCGGCGCGGGCAAAACTACGATCATCTCGTTGCTAATGCGATTTTATGACGTGCAGAAGGGCGCGATCAGGATCGACGGCGTGGACGTGAAAGAGATGGATTTGGGCGATTTGCGGCGGCGCTTTGGCGTGGTCTTACAAGACCCGTTTCTGTTTACGGGGACAGTAGGCGGAAATATCCGGTTGGGTACGGAGTGGATTCAAGATGAGGATGTGGAGAAAGCGGCAGAAGACGTGAACCTTGCCGACTTCATTCGTACGCTGCCCGGAGGGTTCAAGGAAGAAGTACGGGAGCGGGGCAGCACACTCTCCACCGGGCAGAAGCAACTAATTTCGTTTGCGCGGGCGCTGGCGCATAATCCGAAAATTCTGGTGCTGGATGAAGCGACCTCCAGCGTGGACACGGAAACTGAGTTCCGCGTGCGGGACGCCCTGAACCGAATGGTCGAAGGACGAACCTCGGTGATTATTGCTCATCGGCTTTCGACCATACAGCGCGCGGACAAGATCATCGTGATGCACAAGGGGCAGGTGCGGGAGATGGGGAGCCATCAGGAGTTGCTGGCGCATCGCGGGATTTATTACAAGCTGTATCAGCTCCAATATAAGGACCAGGAGATCGCGGCAGGGCCGGTAGTTACGGCCGGAGCAGATGATTAGTTCGATGTTTCCTTTATTAGCCTACTGTAACGGTACCAACCAGCCGACTTTGGTAACTCTGAAGGGCGGATTTGCCACGCTAGAATTTGCCTGTGGGCAAGCGTGATCAGCAGGCATTCCAGGAAGTAAATCAGAACAGTCCGGAAGCGATCCCGGTGCAGATGCGCCAGATCGAAGGCCGGGAGTGGTGGCTTTGGGGATTCGCGGTGGCGGTAACCCTGGCGCTGACTCTGGGCATTGTCTCGTTCACTTTTCCCTGGTTTCATCTGGAGACGGAAGCCAGCTATTGGTTTGACTTGCGCGAGTGGGTGCGCGGGTTGGCCGGGCTGGTGCTGCTGTTCGACGTTTACACGGTGTATCAGCATTTTCAACTGCAGAGCATTCGCCGGCAACTGGCGGAGCGCGACCAGCTTTTTCAACTCATCAGCGAGAATGCGGCGGACATGATTGCGCTGGTGGACAGCGAAGGCCGCCGGCTTTACAACAGTCCCGCGTATGAGAAGGTGCTGGGTTATTCGCCCGACGACCTGAAAAATACTTCTTCGTTTGACCAGATTCATCCCGATGACCGCCCGCGAGTGTTGCAGGCGGCGGAGAAAGCGCGCTCCAGCGGCCAGGGCGAGCGTGTGGAATACCGCATTCTGCATAAGGATGGGTCGTGGCGCACTCTGGAATCGACTGCCAGTGCCATCCGCAACGCCAAGGGAAAGACGGAAAAACTGGTGATTGTGAACCGCGACATCACCGAGCGCAAGCGCGCGGAAGAATTGCTGGTGCACAATGCGTTCCATGATGGGCTGACCAACCTGCCCAATCGCGCGCTCTTTCTGGATCGATTGCAACATGCGCTGACACTTTCGAAGAAACACTCGAACTACATGTTTGCGGTGCTGTTGATCGATGTCGATGAATTCAAGGTCATCAATGACAGCCTGGGGCACACGGCCGGGGATGAACTGTTGATCCAGATTAGCCGGCGCCTGACAGAATCGGTACGGCGGGCGGATACGGTTTCACGACCGCGGGTCACGGCTGTCGTGGAGAAATCGGGCCTTGAAGGCACGCTGGCCCGACTGGGCGGCGATGAATTCACCATTCTGCTGGATGACATTCGAGATCCGATTGAAGCAGTGCGAGTTTCTGAGCGGGTGCAAACGGAACTAGCCGTGCCGTTTGTACTGAACGGGCAGGAAGTGGTGATCTCGGCGAGCATTGGGATCGCATCCAGCGCCACTCCGCACACACAGGCAGAGGATCTGATTCGCGATGCGGACATCGCTATGTACCGCGCCAAGCGGACGGGCAAGGCGCGGTGCGAAGTTTTCGATACCGCCATGCACGCGAATGCGGTGAAGCGGTTGCGGCTGGAGACGGACTTGCGGAAGGCACTGGATCAGGGAGAGTTTCGGGTTTACTACCAGCCGATCGTCTCCTTGCAGACCGGCAGGATCGCAGGATTCGAAGCACTGAGCCGCTGGCAGCGTGCGGAGGGCGTGGTTCCGCCGATGGATTTCATTCCGGTGGCCGAGGAGACAGGCCTGATTATTCCCATGAACCGGCAACTGCGGCTGGAAGCCTGCCGGCAAGTGATGGCGTGGCAGAACCAGTTTCCAGAGAGTCCGCCGCTGACCATGAGCGTGAACGTGACCGCCAAGGAGTTCGCACAACCTGACTTGGCCAGCGAAATCGGGAAGACGATTGAGCAGACGGGTATTGCTCCCGGTTGTTTGCGGCTGGAGATTGTGGAAACCATTGCCATGGGTGATGCGGAAAAATCTGGCAAGGTACTTTCGCAACTGAAAGGCCTGGGTGTGCGGTTGAGTATCGATGATTTTGGCACCGGGTATTCGTCACTGAGCCGTCTGCGCCGCATTCCGGTGGACACGCTGAAAATCGACCGGGTCTTCATCATGAATATGGACAGCGATCCGGAGAACCGCGAAATCGTGCGGGTGATCATTACGCTTGCCCACAACCTCGGACTGAAAGTGGTGGCCGAAGGAGCAGAGACCGAAGCTCATGTGAAGCAGTTGCAGCAACTGAATTGCGAGCAGGCGCAAGGTTATTTCTTCTCCCGTCCAGCCGACGAAAAGGCCATGACGCAGTTGCTCGCGGCCAGTCCAGGTGTGCGGAGCGCCGCAGCCAGCGGCTAGGCCCTCGAACCACCGTCTACTTCTTCGCTCCCTAATCGACATCTAAAAGCCCCCTTCTCGCCTGCCTGCGGTTTTTCTCCTTGCCTATTATTATTAACTATGGTTAACTACATCAAGTAATCTCTGGTTAATAGATTCCGCAGAGAGAGAGAGAGAGAGAGAGAGAGACACTTCCGCTTTAGGCAGCATCAGGGGGATTGATGGCACGGGCGGGTCGTTTTGCTCTTCTGGTGTTGACTGTGGCATGCCTCCTTCCTGCGAGAGCGCTAGGACAAGGCGAAACCACCAGCGCCATCGTTGGCGAAGTAAGGGACGCGACCAAAGCAGTGGTGCTGGGCGCCACTGTGACCATCACGAATCACGGAACCACTCTGAAGCGTACTGCCCAGACCGATGACGCAGGCCGGTTCAACTTCCCCCAATTAAGGCCGGGCACTTACGCGGTCAAAGTGGAGGCGGAAGGTTTCGAGTCTCAGCAAAATGAAAACGTCGCTGCGGGTCTGGGCCAGAAGCAGACAGTGGATTTCACGCTTAGGGTGGCCCATTCAAATGAGACGGTTGAGGTAAACAGCCAGGCCCCACTCATCAACCCGGAAAATGCAGATACCTCCACCACTCTGAACACGACGGCGCTGGAAGACCTTCCGAATCCCGGCGGCGACCTGACCTACCCGCTACAATTCTCGCCCGGCGCGCTCATCAACACGGCGGGGAGTGGCAATGATTTTGTGGGCAGCGCGAATGGGTATGGCAATGTGGAATTCAATGGGCTGCCTGCCCTCTCAAACGGCTATATCGTGGACGGGCTGGAAAGCAACGACCCGCTCACTAATCTCAACAGCGGCCTCTCGACCAATCTGGTGCTGGGATTGAATTCGATTTCAGAAGTAACGGTGAATACGCTTTCTTATTCAGTGGATCAAGGGCGATATGGGGCGTCCCAAGTCAACTACGTCACCAAGTCTGGCACCAATCAGTTTCACGGAAATCTTTACGAACTATGGAATGGGGCGCTGCTGAATGCGGCGGACTACTTTACGAATGCGACACCGGGGAACCACAAGCCGGGATCGACGGTGAATCACTTTGGCGGCAGTTTGGGCGGTCCGATTGTGCACGACAAGCTGTTCTTTTTCTTCGACAGCGAGTGGGTCCGGATCGCACTGCCCATCGTCACGGCGACGACCGTTCCCAGTGCGGCGTTCCAACAATATGTGTTGCAGCAACTTCCTCTGGGCGGCACGGATGCGGTGACTGGATCCAGCTATGCGGCGTCACCGCTGCAAGTCCCGTTTTATCAGAAGGTGTTTTCGCTGTATCGAAATACCAGCGGCACATCACTCGCGGTGCTGGGGTGTCCTTTCAACACGGACGGTACGCCTGCATCTGGCAAACCGCCGAATGGGAATGGATGCGCGAACCGGCAAAGCATTTCGCACTCCAGCGACGACCACGAACAGGTTCAGACGGTTCGAATCGATCACAACATCAACGAGAACAACACCACCTGGTTTCGTTTTCAGGCAGACACCGGACTCCAGGCCGCCTACACAGATCCCATCAACCCGTTGTTCAACGCCGTTTCTCCGCAGCCACTTTACTCGTTTGCGGCAGGATACACCCATGTGTTTTCACAGAATCTGGTGAACTACTTCAATCCGGCATTTTCCTGGTACGAAAGTTTGTTTGCGCCAGGAAACTTTCAGAAGACACTCTCGGCGTTTCCGATTGCGCTGCAGGGCAGCGGAGCTGACGCGCCGTTCAGTACTATCGGCGGACTCGACAATACCTGGGTGCAAGGCCGTCGGGCGTCTCGATTTTTCATTAACGACAACCTGGCCTGGAGCCACGGCGCTCACGAACTCAGGTTTGGGACGAACACCCGAATCTTCCGCCTCAACGATTACGATTTCGGTGAGGGCACAGTGCCAACGGTGAGTTACACGACGTTGCCGCAGTTCATCTATGGCGTGGCGTCGACCACGACCAAGACTTTTCCACTGACTGCGAACGAGCCCTTCAACTTTCTCAATCTAGATTTCTATGCGCAGGACACCTGGAAAGTCACGCGGACCCTGACGTGGACATTCGGCCTGCGCGATACCTACAACTCGAATCCGCTAAATCCGCACGACCAGGTCGCCCGTCTGCGCGGTTCATTTGATTCGATCTCGCATGATGTCAGCCAGCCACTAAATGCGGCGATTCAGACTCATCTCGGCAATCTGTTCTCCTCCTCACCAATCGCAATTCTGCAACCCAGGACGGCGATTGCCTGGCAGTTCGAACCGCATTCCGTTCTCCGGGCTGGTTACGGAATTTTTAGCGACATTTTGCCGGGCAGCATTGCCGACCTGATTGGCACAAATCCACCCTACGTTCAGACTTTTCGTGGAGGCCTGCTTGGCACCGTAGGCGGCACCGCCATTGCGCCCGGAGTGCCCAATAGCGCAGTCGATGCAACCGTGGCGGCAAATCAGAGATTTAGTTCCGGATTTCCGAGTGGCCAGCTTTCATGCGCATCCCCACAAGCAAATCCTGCAACTTGTCTTCCGCCGGTCGCGATCACAGCCGTGCCCGATGGCGAGCTACACGCGCCGTACTTCATGGAGTGGAGTCTAGGAATTGAACATCAATTCGGAACGACGGCGAGTGTGCAAGCGCAATACGTTGGCACGCGGGCGGTGAACCAGCCCTATCTAACGCAAGTGAACGGTTACCAAACGGTGTGTCAGGGCTGCTTTGCGCCATTTCCCTACATGCAGCCGACCGATCCGAGATTTAGCTCGGTGACACAGTTCTCCACTGGCGAGAACAGCCACTACAACGGTCTACAGCTCACAGCAAAGAAGCGTTTGGGACACGGTCTGCAGGGGCAGGTCAACTATACCTGGAGCCGCTGCATGGATACGGTCTCGAACGGGGGATTTCTTCAATTCTCGGCGGGCGGGATTCTTTCGCCGCTGCCGGGAGAACTGGCCCGCGATTACGGCCCTTGCGACTATGACATCCGGGACAATCTCAACGGGCAGTATGTGTATCAGTTGCCGATCAAAGTTCGGAATCAAGAGTTAGCGCATGTGTTAAATGGCTGGCAGGTTTCTGGAACCATGTTTTGGCATAGCGGGGTCCCGTTCTCGGTTTTGAGCACTCCATATTCAGCAAACGGAAACGGCATTGTGCAGGGCAGCGGACCACAGTTCGCAAGCGTGGTTCCCGGCGTCCCCCTGTATGAGCATCATCCGATCGCCGGCGTAACCCAGCCAGGTACGATCCAGTGGCTGAATCCGAATGCTTTTGTATCGGCGGTTGATCCGAGCACGGGACAGTGCCTCGGCGGCGACAACCCACAGCATTGCCAATTCGGAGACCTCGGCCGCAATGCCCTACGCGGTCCTGATTTCGTCTGGAATGACTTCTATCTCACGAAATGGTTCCCGATCGCCGAACGGATGAAGCTCAGAGTCGAAGCCCAGTTCTTCAATGTCTTCAACCATCCGAATTTTGGTTTGCCGAGCATGGTGCTGGCCGGGATTCCGGGAAAGCCATCGACACAGACTGGTTTTGGCGCGCTCACATACACGACCTCTCCGCCGACCGGCTTGCTGGGCGTGGGTTTGGGCGGGGACAGCAGTCCACGAATGATCGCGTTTCAGGCGCGGCTGGAGTTCTGAGGAACAGCAGTGCGTTCGCGGTGCGCGCGCAACCCTTACAATGTTGCGTGCGTATTCTGATCTCGGCGGGCGAAGCTTCGGGCGAAATGTATGGCGCCCAACTGATGGGAGCGTTGCTCCGCCGCCAGCCTTCTTTGCAGTTCTTTGGTGTGGGTGGAGACCGCATGCGGGCTACGGGATGCTACACAGTGGTCGATGCGAGGGACCTGGCGGTTGTCGGCATCACCGAAATTCTCAGTCATCTGCCTAAGATTTATGGGCTGTTTCGCAAACTGATCGCTGCGGCGGATGCGCATCCGCCTGATCTTGCCGTCGTGATTGACTCCCCGGCTTTCAATTGGAGAGTCGCGCGACAAATGCACAAGCGCGGTATTCCAGTCGTGTATTATGTGTGTCCGCAATTCTGGGCATGGCGGCAGGGACGCGTGCGTTTGCTGCGCAAGTACATTGACAAGGCGCTGGTGATTTTTCCCTTTGAAGAGAAGTTCTACCGTGATCGCGGTGTGGATACGACTTTTGTAGGCCATCCGCTGGCAGATATTGCCCGGCCGCAGATTTCGCGCAGAGACTATGCAGCCCAGCACGCGCTGGACCTGGCCAAGGCATGGATCACGCTGATGCCGGGAAGCCGAATGAAAGAAGTGCGCATGAATCTGCCAACGATTTTGGAATCGGCAGCGAAGTTAGGGCCGGGAAACGAATTCTTGCTGCCGGTGGCGCCGACGCTGGATCGGACGTGGTTGGAGAGTCTGATCGGCAAGTACCCGCCGGTCCATCTGGTGCCGGAAGCCTTGCCAGCCCTGGCTCACTCGCGCGCGGGGATCATTGCCAGCGGTACGGCGACGGTAGAGGCAGCGCTGATGGGAACGCCGTTCGTGATGGTCTACCGCGTCAGTCCACTGACGTATCTTCTCGGGCGCTCACGAGTAAAGGTCCCACACTTTGCCATGGTGAACTTGATCGCGGGAAAAGAAGTGGTGCCGGAACTGGTGCAGCAGGATTTTACCGCTGAAAAGGTCATGGCAGAGATTGTCAAAATATTGTCAGACGGACCCGCACGCGAGAGCATGATCGCAGGACTGGGTAAGGTACGAACTGCTCTACGAGGCACGCTGGACGGGCCGCCAGCAGCGGAGCAGGCAGCGGATGCGATCATGGCGATTTTTGGCACGGAAAGGTTCGCCGGGACATCAAGTTAAGCAGTGGGGGCGCTTAAGTGGGGATTTACCCCGGAGAATTCCCAGAGGTTCTATGCGCGATTTGCGGGGAACCCATAACTTTCGTCCAGCAAGCCGCAGCCGTCAGAAATGCAGACGGAAAGCAGTTCCATTGGGGGTGCTGGTTTAAAGCAAAGAAACCCGCACCCGAACCTGAATAATTTGGGCCATTGGATTAGCCCCTGCCCCTTGTGGCGACAGCATCTTTTGGGCCACAATTCACATCATAGTTAAAGGTTTCTGGAGACTCTTCCTAAATGCCCTGTTCAGGTCGGCGTCAGCGTCGCACCCTTAGCATAGGATTCGCTTTTCTCCTCTTATTTTGCTGCTCGCCTTCCTGGGCAGCGGAAAAAACTCGGCTGCGAGTGGACGATTATCAGATCGACGCAGAACTCATCCCGCACACCCATAAGCTTACGGCACGAGCCAAGGTGAAGTTTACAGCGCTTGAGACTCTGAACATCGCCACCTTCGAATTGCACAATGCGTTGCGGGTTACAAGAGTCACTGATGATGCCGGGAAACCGGTTTCCGCCGAACGCGGCGTTCAGGACTCCAGCATACGCGTGCAGCTTTCCCGAACCATGAACAAGGACGAATCCAGCAGCTTGACGTTTGAGTACGACGGCACGCTCGACTCCGCGGATGAGAGCCCGGTGCAAGGGTTGAAAGTGGCGTCGATCAACGATGACACCAGCTACCTGCTTTATGCTGGACGCTGGTTTCCGGTCAGTGGTTATGGCATCAATCGATTTACGGCGACGATGAACATTACGGTTCCCGCTCACATGGTGGTGATTGGCAGTGGGAAGGAAAGCGAAGGGACTCCGCTTCCCGCCAAGAAGGGCGCAGTCGCTGAGTTGCCAACCAAGACTTTCAGCTTCACCTGGGATAAACCAAGTTTTCCCGGAACCATCATCGCAGGAACGTTTCAGGAGTTTAAGAGCGACGAGGCTGGAGTCGACTTGCATGTTTTTTTCAAGCCGGTCCATCAGAACCTGGGGGCGCAGTACGCTTCGACCGCAATCAAAGAATTCACTTACTTCGTGACGTTGTATGGCGTGCCGCCTTCGAACCGGCTCAGGGTGGTGGAGATTCCCGACGATACGCTACCGGCCGCTTGGGGACCGGAAATTGCCGCCATTGCCAGCCGTGCGGTCACCGAGAAGATCAATTACCGACTGCTGGCGAATACCATCGCGCACCAGTGGTGGGGAGTGTCGGTGAGTCCCGCATCGCTGGATGATTGGTGGTTGTCGGATGGCTTTGCCCGCTATTCGGAGGCGCGTTACATCGAGAACGCCGCCGGAACTGCAGGTTTGGAAGAAGCAGTCAAGGACATGTCGGTGGGCGCGTTGGCCTATGACACGGTGCCGCTGGCCACTGTCGGCAAGCTGGACATGTTCTCACCCGAGTTTCAGTCGCTGGTGACGGACAAAGGCGCGATGATTTTGCATATGCTGCGCTGGGTAGAAGGAGATCAGAAGTATGACCTCACCATGCGCACCTTTGCGACGAAGTATGCGGGCAAGTCTGCGTCGCTGGACGATTTCCGTACTATTGCCGAACAATATTATGGCGACAAACTGACTTGGTTCTTTTCCCAGTGGCTTGATTCTACCGGTGCACCAGAGTTCAAGACGAAGTTCACGGTGTACCGTCTGGGGAATAACAAGGGCTTCCGCGTGGTAGGCGAGATTGCGCAGGACCTTGATCTATTCCGTATGCCCGTGGACTTGAAGATCGATACTGACGGCAAGACCGAAAACAAGCGGATTGAGGTAGTGGGGACCAATTCGCCGTTCACCATTGAGACCTTCGGCAAGCCACGGCGGATTTCGATTGATCCCGGGAACAACGTTCTGAAGAATTCAAGCGACGTGAAGCTGCGGGCGTCCATTCAGCGCGGACAGGCCTATGTGCAACAAGGAGACCTGGCAGCGGCGCTCTCGGAGTACAACAAGGCGCTGAGCGTAAGTAAGAACAGTTCGCTGGCCCATTATCGGATCGCCGAGATTTTCTTCCAGCAGAAAAACTACCAGGCATCGGCCAACGCCTATCGCGATTCGCTCAACGGCGACGGCGAGCCGCGCTGGACTGAGGTTTGGAGCCATATTCAGTTGGGCAAGATTTTTGACGTCACCGGACAGCGGGAACGCGCAGTGGGCGAATACCGTCAAGCACTCCAGACCAACGACAACACTCAGGGCGCATTGGACGAAGCGCGAAAGTACTTGCAGAAAGGGTTTGAGCCGGAGAAGAAACAAAGCGGCTTGTAGCTTCCAGCTAAAACGCCCAGCGCAGCAATGAAGCTCCCACGGTAAATCCCGCTCCCACAGCAGCCAGAAGGACCATGTCACCTTTCTTTAGTTTGCCTTCCTCGCGCGCCGTCTGCATGGCAAGAGGTAGCGTGGCCGAGGTGGTGTTGCCGAAGCGGTCGATGTTGATGATGACTCGATCCGCCGGCATGCCCAGGCGATCCGCGGTGGCAGTTATGATGCGGCGATTGGCCTGGTGGGGGATAAATACGTCGATGTCCTTGCCGGTGAGGCCGTTTCGTTCCAGGAGTCTCTCACAGACTTCGGCCATCTTGCGCACTGCGAACTTGAACACCGCCGCACCGTCCTGATGGACGTAATGCATGCGGTGAGCGACCGTCTCGTGGGTGGCGGGGTTCAAGCTGCCACCTGCGGGCATGAACAGTGAGCAACCGCCGGAGCCATCGACTTCGTGCAGGAAGTCGATGAGGCCGAGAGAGTCGTCGGTTGCCGGTTCCACTAAGACGGCGCCAGCGCCGTCGCCAAAAATTACACAAGTGGCACGATCGGTATAGTCGATGATGGAAGACATGATATCCACGCCGATGATCAGAACTTTCTTGTGATCTCCAGAGACTACAAATCTCGATCCCACTTGCAGCGCGTAGAGGAAAGACGAACACGCCGCATTCATATCAAACCCCCACACGCCTTTGGCGCCCAGTTTGTCCTGCACCAGGCAGGCGGTGCACGGAAACAGCATGTCGGGCGTGACGGTCGCGACAATGATGGCATCCAGATCGGAAGGATCAACACCAGTCTGGGCAAGAACACTTTTCGCGGCCTCTAGGCCGAGGTCACTGCTGGCGACACCTTTGTCCGCCAAGTGACGCTCGCGGATGCCGGTGCGATCCAGAATCCATTGGTCAGTGGTGTCGACCATCTTCTCCAGGTCGGCGTTGGTAAGCACGCGGGGCGGAACGTAGGTTCCCAGAGCGCTGATCTTGGCGCGCAAAAGTTGACTCACTCGCAGGATTCTCCAGTTGGAATGTAAACTCGCTATTGTGCAGCACGCGCGGCAGCCGTGTCCAATGGGATGAGGAGCGACTGAGAGTTTCTTGACGACGAGTCGCGCTCAGAGAGAGAAAAAGATCAGGCACCGGCGACCCGCTGCACACGCAAGAGCCCGTTACCGTTGCTTCCTTCCGGACCTGGCGGGGTTGGCGGGAAGACGTCGCGCGGGACCGATGCCTGACAAATGATTCTAACATTCAGCCGTCGGCTGTCAGCTTTCAGCTCGTCCCTAAACCTAGGTACTCTTCCCTTCTGCGCTGAAATCGCCAACAATAGGAAAGCTCATGGTCACAGCTGACAACTCGCAACCACTGCATCTGGCGATCGATCGCTACTTTGAGATTGCGCTCTATTTGCTGGTGCTGACGGGGTTTGCAACGCTGGCGTCGACCGGCGGCCTGGATCTGCCGACGATGGTATTGGCCGGCGGGGCGATTCTGTTTCGCGGATATTGTGTGGCAACACGGCGTGTGCTGCTGATCCCTGAGGCCTGGACCACGATCCTGACCCTGGTGTACGTCGCTTTTTATCTCGCGGATTATCTTGTGATCTCGCGGGCGTTTGTCAACTCGGCGGTACATCTCGTTCTTTTCGTCCTGGTAGTGCGGTTGTTCTCGGCGCGACGCGACCGGGACCACTACTTTCTTGCCGTGATTGCTTTTCTGATGGTGCTGGCGGCGGCAGTGCTGACAGTCGACTCGACGTTCTTGCTGGCGCTCTGCGGATTCATGCTGACGGCAGTGGTGACATTCATCCTGATGGAGATGCGGCGCGCTTCGGCAAGCGCGGCGTTTCAGTCGGCGACGGAGGACCCCGGCGCTTCGCGGCGGATGGGAGTTTCACTAGCCAGAGTGACGCCGGGTCTGGTGGTGCTGATCGCGCTGGGCGCGGCGGTCATCTTCTTTGTTTTGCCGCGGGTTTCGACCGGCTATTTGAGCGCATATACGCCCACCGGCGAGATTGCTACCGGGTTCAGCGATCGCGTGCAACTTGGCCGGATCGGCGAGATTCAGCAATCCGGCGCGCTGGTGATGCACATTCAGATCGACGGCGATTCGCATGGAGCTTTCGAGCTGAAGTGGCGTGGAGTGGCGCTGAGCCTGTTCGATGGCACCACTTGGTCGAATTCTTATGAGCATCATTTGGTGCCGCGGTCGCCGGGTGGACAGTTTCTGCTGTTGTCGTCCGGTGAAAAGCGACCTGGTGCTCACTTTATTCATTACCGGGTGCTGATGGAGCCGATTGCCAACAATGTTTTCTTTTTGGCGCCGGAAGCGCTTAGCCTCGGCGGCAATTATCGGTTGGTGACGCGGGATGATGCGGGGGCGGTTTTCGATAGCGACTTTGACCGTCCGGTGAGCACCTACGATGCGGAGTCTGACGTGGTTCAGCCCGCGGCAGCATCGTTGCGTGGGGCTGGACAGGAATATCCGCCCGCGGTGCTGCTGAACTATCTGCAACTGCCACGACTGGATCCGCGAATCGCGCCGCTGGCCGAGCAGATCACGGCTTCTGAAAGTAACAATTATGACAAAGCCGTGGCCATGGAACGCTATTTGAGGACGCACTTTGGATACACGTTGCAGCTGGGACGCTCGGCGCATCGCGATCCTTTGGCGTACTTCTTGTTCGAACGCAAGCAGGGGCACTGCGAATATTTCGCTTCTGCCATGGCGGTGATGCTGCGCACTTTGAAGATTTCTTCACGAGTTGTGAACGGATTCCGCACCGGCGAGTTCAATGACGTTACGTCGCAATACCTGGTGCGCGCTAGCAACGCGCATTCGTGGGTGGAAGCGTATTTCCCGGGATACGGTTGGGTGAGCTTTGACCCCACGCCAGCCGCACCGGCAGAAATAAGAACCGGTTGGAACCGCTGGGCGCTCTATGCCGATGCGATGGCGTCATTCTGGCGGGAGTGGGTGGTCAGCTATGACGTCAGCCATCAGTACATCTTGGGACATCGCGCAGCGCAAGGTGGCGCGGAATGGATTCGCCGAGCGCGGTGGTGGGGACGGCTGCAATACGACACATGGCTGGAAGCTGCGCGCCGGACGGGAAATGCAGTGTCCGATGCGCCGTGGCGCTGGGCTGGAATGGCTCTGGGAGTGGCCGCCCTGCTGGTTCTGGGCGCATATTCAGCGCGACTGTGGCGGGCGATTCGCAGACGTCGAGTGGCGGCACGGCCGGAGCGATCTCCGCGTGTCGCAGCGACGATCTGGTATGAACGCGTGTTACGCATGCTGGCGAAGCGTGGCTGGCAGAAGCTGCCGGCGCAGACTCCGTCGGAATTCGTGGCTGGGTTGAAAGATGACAGAGTACGTGGGCCGCTCGCACAATTTGCCGAGCACTATGAGCGGGCGCGCTTCGGCGATTCGGCGGTGGATGCGGCGAGGCTGCCGGAGGACTATGAGGAAGTTATTGAGGCTAGCAAGCGTTGATGTAGGCCGTTAGACCCTATCTGCTTGCGTTCGCACTCATGTATGCTGGCGGCGTTTGATCTGGCTGAAGACTCCTGATTGCTCTGGAGGTAGTTATGAAGACGCTACTTCTGTGCGTGGTGTTAGTGATTCTGGATTGCGGGCTCGCGATGGGGCAGCAGTACAACGTGTTGTACGACTTTCAGGGCGCGCCAGTTGGTGACGGCGCACTTCCTTTCGGCAATCTTGTTTTCGATAAACTCGGCAATCTCTATGGCACCACCGAAGTCGGTGGCGTCAACGGCGGTTGTTACGGCGGCGGCTGCGGCGTTGTTTTTGAGCTCTCGCCGAACTCGGACGGAAGTTGGAGCGAAACGGTCATTCATGTCTTTTGTGCAAGCGGGCCTCCTTGCGACGGAGCATCTCTCGGGTACGGTTTGGGCGGTTTGACTATTGACGCGGTAGGTAATTTGTATGGCATCGAGCCGTTCGGCGGCAACTATCCACCGGCCTGCACAGACACTTCAGGGTGCGGAGCTGCCTACGAACTGTCCCCGCCCTCGTCTAAGGGTGGAACCTGGACCTATACGACGCTTTACGACTTCTGCTCGGTCCTAGTGGATGGATCCTGTGAGGACGGGCTGATTCCTATAAGCACTCTGACATTCGACGCGTCGGGGAACCTGTATGGAACCACTTCTGGAGGTGGCAGCGAAAACGGAGGAACCGTCTTCGAGCTCTCGCCAGGAGTAGGAGGGTGGACTGAAACGGTCCTGTACAATTTCTGTTCCGGCGGATTGCCAGTTTGTCCAGATGGTGCAGAACCAGAAGCGGGTGTGATTTTCGATAAGTCAGGCAATATTTACGGGAGCACTTCTCGTGGCGGAAACTCAGACTCGTCGGGCACTGGCGGAACAATTTTCAAGCTTTCTCCGGGTGATGGCGGGTGGATAGAAAGCGTGGTGTACGCCTTTCAACCGCCGCCGAAGAACTCGGATTATAACGCGATAGGCCCATTGAGCATTGATCCAGCCGGCGATCTCTACGTAACGTTCAATCTAAACATCGACAGTTACCACTTGGAAAGATTCCAAGGAGGCGTCGCTGACTGGAATCACCGAGGGAGGGTTGAGAAGTTTCTTTTTGTAAAGAATGACGAGTATCCCGTTGACGGTGTCATAGCCGACACAAGCCGTCGTCTGTTATATGGCGTAACTGGTTATCCTGGCTTTGGCATTGGCAATATCTATCAGGTCGACGAGTCTAAGCAGGAAACTGTGCTTTACAATTTTTGTTCCCAGCCGTCGTGTACCGATGGTTATTTGCCAAATGGTGGATTATTGGAAGACAAGTCAGGAAATCTTTATGGCACAACATCGATTGGAGGTCAATTTAATGACGGCGTAGTATTTGAGCTGACGCCCTAACGAATCCTGAGGTCTAGCACGCTGCTGCTGCGTCCGCCTTCCCGTGACAGTCGTGTCCTAGTACGCTAGGACAATACCTGGTGACAAGAGTTCCCATTAGTTAGCCAACCCCGCGCCTACAAGCTGCTAAAATAGCTAGATTGATGCCGCCTCCGAACCCCACAGTAGAGACTGACAACGAAGCCGAAGTCGTTGGAATAGAAAAAGCGGCCCCTCGGCCGCCTAAAGTCGGCTTTGTCAGTCTGGGATGCCCAAAAAACCTGGTGGATAGCGAAGTCATGATGGGCATGCTGGCGCAGGCCGGAGCGCAGTTAATTGTGCGCGCCGAGGACGCGGACGTCATAGTGGTAAATACCTGCTCGTTCATTGAGAGTGCGCAGCAGGAATCGGTGAATGCGATTCTGGAAATGGCGCGGCACAAGAACGATGGCCGGGCGCGCAAGCTGATCGTTGCCGGTTGCCTGGTGGAGCGCTTTCGTGGCGACATTCGAAAGAACATTCCTGAAGTTGATGCGGTCGTCGGCACCGGGGAGTTGGAAAACATTCTCGCAGCCGCGGGGATCGCACCTCAGCCGGTTTCGAATTCTCCCTTCAAGATTCTGACTTCGCGCCCCGAAGGCGACGCGCGGGCCGCGCAGGGCCGGTTCTCACGCGAGTCATGGGACGGCGCGATTGCTGACCTGCCCAATTATCTATACGACGAAGCCACGCCCCGTGTGCTGGCTACGCCCAAGTACACCGCTTACGTGAAGATTGCCGAAGGCTGCGATCATCCGTGCAGCTTCTGCATTATTCCGCAGCTGCGAGGGAAGTTTCGCTCGCGGCGGTTTGAATCGGTGGTCGCGGAAGTTGAACGGCTGGCCCGTGGCGGAGTACGAGAGGTCACGCTGATCGGCCAGGACACCACCTGCTACGGAGAAGATTTCGGCCTGAAAGACGGTCTGGCGTTGCTGCTGGAGAAACTCGCCGGCATCGAAGAGTTGCGCTGGGTGCGGTTTCTGTATGCGTATCCCAACAAGATCACGGGCCGCTTGCTCGAGACCATTGCCAGTCACGACAAGATTTGCTCGTACATGGATGTGCCTCTGCAACATGCATCGGCAACGGTCTTAAAGCGCATGAAAAGGGGCGGTGGAGCCGATATTTTTCTGCGATCGATTGAGAAGATGCGCCGCGCGATTCCTGGCGTGACTTTGAGAACATCCTTCATTGTTGGGTTCCCTGGGGAAACTGAAAAAGAGTTTGAAGAGTTGTGCGAGTTTGTGCGCGAGGCAAAGTTCGACTGGATGGGAGCGTTCGGTTATTCGGATCAGGAAGGTGCAGGCGCTTTCGGGATCGAGGACAAGCTGCCGGGACGTGAGATTGAGCGGCGGCGGAAACATCTGATGCAGATTCAAAAACGCATCAGCAAGAAGAACAAGAAAGCTTTGGTTGGCAAGGAATTCGATTTGCTGCTCGGAGGCATGTCCGAGGAAAGCGATCTATTGCTCGAAGGCCGCACGGCGATGCACGCCCCGGAGATTGACGGAAAAGTATTTGTGAATGACATACGCGAAGGACTTGAACCCAAAGAAGGCGAATTCTACCGCTGCCAGATCACCGAGGCGCACGACTATGATCTGGTAGCGAAGATTGTGTAGCGTCTATGGCTCGCACGCTCAAGCTGAGTTGTCCTACCTGCAAGAAGCCAGTGACCAGTAAAGATCCAGACTTCCCTTTCTGCGGCGAGCGCTGCCGTCTGATTGATCTGGGTAAGTGGGCGAGTGGAAAGTATGTGATTTCATCGCCGGTGACGGATGCGGATGATGAGATCGATGCGGAGTCCGATGAGAAGCCGTGAGCGGTGGGTCGACGGCGAGGCCACGGTGTGACCGATCCGCTTCGCGTACGGGCACCGCGCTGGGACACGCTGGTGGCGACTTTTTTTGGCGTGGGGCTGCTTCGGCCTGGGCCGGGAACGTGGGGTTCGGCAGCGACCGTGGTCTTGTGGTGGCTGGTGAGCCGCGGGATCGCCCCGGGATGGCAGCCTTTAGCTGCGATAGTGCTGGCTACGCTGGCGGTGGTGGTGGGGATTCCAGCGTCAACTCAAGTCTGCCGCGCCACCGGGCTAAAAGATCCACAGTTCGTGGTGATTGACGAAGTCGCGGGCCAGCTTATTACGCTGATTGCGGCACCCGTCGCATGGAAATCCCTATTGCTGGGATTTATACTTTTCCGAGGCTTTGATATTGTAAAACCTCCCCCGGTGCGTCAACTTGAGCATCTTCCCGAAGGTTTTGGCATCGTAATAGATGATGTAGGCGCGGGGCTTTACGCGTTGGCAGTAATGCAAGTGGTGCTGCACTTCGGTCTTTTGCCGAGGTAGACGGCGCAGGGGATTTGGGCGTCCATGGGAATTTCTGATCGGTTGCTGGGAAAAAAGAGCGTAAACGGAAAGCCGCATATTCAGGCGGTGCAGCCGAGCGCTGCCCTGGCGGGCGGCGAAGTGCGGATCAGCGGGAGCGACCTGTCTCCGCATGATTTGCGGCGTCCGCGGGTACGATTCGGCGAAGTCGAAGGCGCGGTGGTTATCAGCTCCGACGATTTTGTGGTGGCGAAAGTGCCGCAGGGCGCATCCTCAGGGCCCATCGTGGTTTCCACCAACGGTCACTCCAGCAATTCCCATCAGATAAAAGTGGCAGTGACAATTGCCGAGGGACTGCATCCGGTGACCAATCCCGCGCTCGACGCCGAGGGCAACATCTACGTGAGTTTTTCTGGAAGCCGCGGGCAGAAAGTGAAAGTGGCGCTGTTCAAGATCGATACCAACTATAACGTCAAGCCCTTTGTGGCGGACTTGATGAACGCTACGTCGATTGCTTTCGACAAGTTCGGACAGATGTATGTTTCGTCGCGATACGACGGAACAGTGTACCGGATTGCGCCTAACGGGACGATGTCTTCTTACGCAGAGGGCATGGGAGTGGCGACCGGCATTGCCTTTGACCGCACGGGCAACCTCTATGTGGGAGACCGTAGCGGAACGATTTTCAAGATCGCCCCGGATCGGCAGACTTTTGTGTTTGCCACGCTTGAGCCCAGCGTTTCCGCTTATCACCTGGCGTTTAGTCCACGAGGTGATTTGTTCGTTACCGGTCCCACAACCTCGAGCTTCGACTGCGTGTACCGGATTGATGGACAAGGCAACGTTACTAATTTCTTCCGGGGACTGGGACGGCCGCAGGGGTTGGCTTTTGACATCGAAGGCAATCTGTACGTGGCAGCATCGCTCTCCGGCAAACGCGGGATCGTCAAGATTACCCCAGATGGTCAGGCGTCGATCGAGGTTGCGGGTGCCGGATTGGTAGGTCTCGCATTTGCTCCCGGCCGCTCGGTGGTGCTCACGACGACAGACGCGGCGCATCATTTGGCTTGGAACATTCAGGGATTGCCGTTGGTGGAGTAAAAAAGCAATCAGCAATCAGCCGTCAGCTCTCAGCCAACCCATTGCTCTCCGCCGAGTTTCTTCGCATTCGCTAGTCCGACCCGGTTTTCATTTACACTTTTGTGAGATGAATGCTGAGATCATCGCCATCGGCTCGGAGCTGTTGACACCTTACCGCCAGGACACGAACTCGCTTTACCTCACCGAAAAACTCAATCAGATGGGCGTGGAGGTGTGTTTCAAGACGATTGTGGGAGACACCCTGGAGAACCTAATGCAGGCGGCGACCGTGGCGTTCTCGAGAGCCGACCTGATTATCTTCATGGGTGGACTGGGGCCAACCGAAGACGACCTGACGCGAGAGGCTGTGGCAGCGGCGTTGGGATTGCCGCTGCGACGTGATCCGGAGATTGTGACCTGGCTCGAGGAACGCTTCGTAGCGCATGGCTGGAAAATGGCTGCCAATAATTTGAAGCAGGCGGACGTCATCGCCGGGGCGACCGTACTGCCCAACGCTAATGGCTCGGCTCCGGGACTGTGGATCAGCGGCAAGTTTGATGGACAGGCGAAGATCATGATGCTCTTGCCCGGCCCTCCGAATGAATTGAAGGCGCTGTTTGAGGAGCAATGTGTCGCGCGATTGCGGGCGAAGCTGCCGGAACAATTTATTGTCACGCGAGAACTGAAAATCACGGGCATGGGCGAGTCGCAATGCGATGCGCGAGTGGCGCCGATCTATAAGGCTTTCACTGACGTGCAGACGACTATTCTGGCCGGGGCCGGAGAGATCCAGTTGCACCTGAAGACCCGCGCGATCAAGCTCGATACGGCGCAGAAACGCGTGGACGAATTGGTGGAACTACTGGAAGAAGAGCTTGGCGATTTCGTATTCTCCGACAATGGCGACTCAATGGAGCAGATTGTCGGATACTACTTGCAAATGCGCAACGCCACCCTGGCAGTGGCGGAATCATGTACTGGCGGGCTGATCGGCGAACGGATCACTTCGGTGAGCGGAAGTTCACGCTACTTCCTTGGCGGCGCGATTGTGTACTCCGATGAGATGAAGACGGAGATGGCGGGAGTGCCGGCGAGGCTGATCGACAAAGAAGGCGCTGTAAGTTCGAAAGTAGCTACGGCATTGGCAGAAGGAATTCGCGCACGCTGCGGCTCGACGCTAGGTATTGGAGTCACGGGCGTTGCTGGGCCAAACGGTGGAACTGCGGACAAACCGGTGGGACTGGTGTTTCATGCTCTGGCGAGTGAGGGTGGGACGGAAGTGATAGAACGCAAGTTTCCCGGCGACCGCAAGCGCATTCGTTGGTTTGCCAGCCAGCAGGCGTTGGACATGGTCCGAAGGAAATTGAAATGAGAAGTTTTTTGGCAATCGGCATTTAGCACTTAGCATTTTGGTGACTCCGCTAAGTGCTGGATGCCGAGTGCCAAATGCGACTCTTCATTGCTCTCGACATTGACGATGACATACGCGCACGCATTCAGCGATTCGTGGAAGGCGTGTCAGGATTTGCTGAGGAGGCGCGGTGGGTGCGTCCGGAGTCGATGCACGTGACGTTAAAATTCATCGGCGAACAGCCGGCGGACGCGGTAGATGAGATCAAGCGCGTGATCTCGGCGGTGAAGGGAGAATCGTTCGAGATCTGCTTTCGCGATTTCGGATTCTTTCCTACTGCAAAATCGGCGCGGGTGTTTTGGGTGGGAATTGAAGCCGGACCGCAACTGGCCAGCCTGGCTACTGCGATTGATCGCGCAACGTCGTCGTTGGGAATTCCGACGGAAAATCATGTTTATAGCCCGCATTTGACACTGGCGCGTGGCGGGCGCTCGGGCGCGCCTGGGCGGCAGAAAGAAGATCGCGCGAATAGAGGCTTTCAGAAGCTGCGTGAGAAACTGACAGCGATGCCAACCCCCGAGTTTGGTACCATGACGGCCCGCGAGTTTTTTCTTTATCAGAGTCAGCTAATGCGCGGAGGCGCGCGGTACACAAAGATCGACCGGGTCGGACTGAGTTAAGGCCGCGTATGAAATCAGTGCTCATCACCGCCGCCATAAGTTATCTGCTAGGGTCCATTCCCTTCGGATACCTGTTGGTGCGCATCTTTCGCGGGCAGGATGTCCGCCAGATGGGCAGCGGTAACATTGGAGCTACCAACGTATCCCGCACTTCGCCGGTTCTAGGGCTACTGACACTCCTGCTCGACGGGCTAAAAGGACTGACGGCGGTGGTGATTACGCGCGCCTTGTTCCCCGGCCAGCCATTCCTTCTAGGCACGGCGGCTATCCTGGCCATTGTCGGCCACATGTTTCCGGTGTGGTTAAAATTTCGGGGTGGCAAAGGCGTGGCGACGGGGCTCGGAAGTTTTGCGCTACTGGTGCCCAAGATCGTCCTCGTTATGGTTGTCATCTTCATTGCCATCTTCCTGATTTTTCGCTATGTGTCGCTGGCTTCGATCCTCACAGTTGGGTTGTTTCCACTGCTCGTCTGGGTATTGAAACCTGATCAACGCTTGCCTCTGACAGGCTTTGCTGCCGTGTCTTCCCTGCTGATCATCGGCAAGCATCACGAGAATATTCGTCGCCTGGTCGCACACACCGAGCCCAGCTTCCAGTGGAGGAAGGGATGAGTGAAATCGCGATTATCGGTGCGGGAGCCTGGGGCACTGGACTTGCCATTGCTCTAGGACGCAAGGGAACGCACCGGGTGCGGCTGTGGGCACATGAGAAAGAAGTTCGCGATTCCATCAACCAGGATCACAGCAATGATCTTTTTCTACCAGGGCACAAACTTCCGGATTCGGTGACTGCTACCGGCCACTATCAGGAAGCGATGCGCGGGGCGGAGATTGTGGTGAGTGTAATGCCGTCGCATCACTGCCGGAGAGTGTTTGAAGAGATGTGGGTCTACCTGACTCCGGAGATGCTGATTGTCAGTGCAACCAAGGGTCTGGAAAATGGGACTCACCTACGCATGTCGGAGGTGATCACTCAGGTGATCAAGTCGGCGCAGGGATTGACTCCACGGGTTGGCGCACTCAGTGGACCATCGTTTGCGAAGGAGGTAGCGCGAGGAGATCCGACAGCCGTCGCTATCGCGTCACCGGACGACGATCTGGCGGAAATAATCCAGCGCGAGTTCAGCGATCCGCTGTTTCGGGTCTATACCAACACCGACGTGATTGGTGTGGAACTCGGAGGCGCATTGAAGAACACCATCGCGATAGCGGCCGGTGTTTGCGACGGGCTGGGACTGGGCCATAACTCGATTGCGGCGCTCATCACCCGTGGCCTGGCGGAAATGACACGCCTGGTTGTAGCTTGCGGCGGGCGTTCAGAAACCATGGCGGGACTGGCGGGACTGGGTGATCTGGTCCTGACTTGCACCGGGGGATTGTCGCGCAATCGCAGCGTCGGTGTGGAACTCGGCCGGGGCGGCAAATTACCTGACATCATCGCTGCCATGCATGGCATGGTGGCTGAAGGTGTTTTCACCACACACGCCGCGGTCGAGTTGGCGCGTGTCCATAAGGTGGAGATGCCAATTACCGCTCAAATGGACACTATTCTGCATCATGGGAAGTCGCCGCGAGAAGCTATTCACGAGCTGATGACAAGAAGTGGGAAGCGGGAAACCGCGTAGATTGCGGTGTTTGCGGTGGTTCTGAGTGGCTTTTTCATGCCAAATCGCCCGAAATACATGTTCTTCCAAGGTACTTTCGTAACGGTGGGCAGCGTAAGTTCCCAAGTAAACTTGTAGAAGAACCCCCAAGACTTTTGCCGTGCGCCCCGCACGGCGCGTAGGGTCACTTTGTCGCTAAAGCTGCCTACACCATCGCGCCTGCCCATTCTTTACGTCATTCTAGGTGTCCTTGTACTGGTCAGTGTGGTGCCGATGTATTTTTACTCGGCGCAGGTGGAATCGATTAATCGCGACCGGCTGATCACCAATGAACGGCTACTACAGAACGCGGTGACCCGTTCCTTGGCGGATGATATTTCGCAACATCAGGAATCGCTGCGCATGATGCTGGCGAATTTGTCGTCGGCGCTGCAGGTGGCGAGCGGCGGAGACTTTACGTCAGAGCACGTGGAAGCGCCCGAGTTGCGAGCGCTGCTGGAGAATTTCGTGTCGTCTTCTGACGATCTGGCTTATGCCACATTGTTGAACTCTGAGGGCAAAGGAATTTCGGCGGGCCGGATCGCCGCGGACGCATTCTTGCAACGAGAGTTGGAACGTGGCTACGCGGCTGCGCGCGAAGGCAGAATTTACAACGGCCAGGCACTGGCTGTGGGGAATGGAAAGTCGTCGCGCACGGTAGTGCTGGTCAGCGCGCCGGTCATGCTAGGTGGGCGTTTCGTGGGAATGATTGGGTCCGTGGTCGACCTGCAGTTCTTGATTCGACGTTTGCAGGAAGTCAGCCGTGGCGGCCTTATCCCATACGTGGTGGACAGCGAAGGACGGCTGGTCGCAGGTGCCGGCCCCGAATACGCCACCGGCCAGGACATGAGAGACCTTGAGATCGTACGCAGCTTCGTGGAACTCGGCAGCAAGGCCCAAATGGTGGCCGCGACCCGTGAGTTCAACATTACCCGCGGCAAAACCACGATTGCCATGTTGGGCACATGCAGCCCAGTGACCAACCTTGATTGGGCTGTCGTGGTGCAGAAACCGCGGGCGGAGGCCTACCGCGGCGTGTACGAAATGCAGCGCACAGGAAGAATTCTTGCAATCATGGCGATTGCCCTGAGCATCGCCATCAGCGTTTTTGCGGCGCGTCGCATCACCAGTCCATTGGAAGTGTTGACTCTTTCCAGTCGCGCGATTGCCCGCGGGGACTTCTCGCAACGGGTGAATCTGAACAGCCGTACGGAAATCGGCGAACTGGCACACACCTTCAACATAATGTCCCAGGAGTTGGAACATTTTGTGCACGACCTGAAGCGCGCGGCCACGGAGAACCGCGAGTTGTTCATGGGATCCATTCAGATGCTGGCAGGCGCAGTCGACGAAAAGGACCCTTACACCCGCGGCCATTCTGACCGCGTAACGCGCTACTCGGTGCTGATCGCACGGGAGATGGGGATTTATGAGGACTACATCGAGACGGTGCGAATCTCCGCTCAACTGCATGATGTGGGCAAGATCGGCATCGAAGACCGCATTCTGAAAAAGCCGGGAGCGCTTACGCCGGAAGAATTCGACATCATGAAGACACATACCACCAAGGGAGCAAACATCCTGCGGCCGGTGGCGCAATTGAAGGACATGATTCCCGGCATTGAACTGCACCACGAGTCGCTGGATGGACGTGGCTACCCTCACGGCATGAAGGGCGATGACATTCCCCTGCTGCCGCGAATTATCGCCGTAGCTGACACCTTTGATGCGCTGACCACCAATCGTCCCTACCAGCACGCGCACACTCCTGAGGAAGCGCTACGCATTATTCACTCGCTCTCCGGCAAACGCCTTGACCCGACGGCGGTGGCGGCTTTGACGGCGATTTACGAACGCGGCGAAATTCAGGTGCAACGTCCGGCGCCACTGGCGGCCGCGGCAACCGCCGCCGCCGCAATCATCGCGACGCCCGCAACGGCCCCGGAACCGGTTGCGCCCGAGCTTTCGCCTGATCCTGCAAGCGCGGTGCAAGCCAGCCGCGTGTGATTCTTCGTTAAGTTTCGCGCATTTCAAGTCTGATTCGAACCCTGCGGCTATAATTAGAGATTGCGCCGGTCACGGCCATCCAATCCATGATTCAGACCCTTTTTGGCAGCCTCGACGAACAGCAGAAACCCAGCTTCCTGGAACGAATGAAAGAGGCGGTAACGCGTACGCGCGAGAGCCTCAGCGAACGCATCGAAGAAGCGGTTTCCTTTAGTAAGGAAATTGATCGTCACACGCTGGATGAACTGGAAGCCACCCTGATCAGTGCCGATCTGGGGAGTACGACCACGCGTGAAGTGCTGGAAAAGCTGCGGGAAAAAGCCGACCGCAAGCAGATCAAGAATGTGGACGAGTTAAAGCGTCTGTTGAAGGAAGAGTTGTTAACCATTCTGAATGCGGCGAATACGCGGCCGGTGGAAAAAGTCGAAGGTACGCCAGAAGTGATCCTGGTGGTAGGGGTCAATGGCACGGGCAAGACTACGACCATCGGCAAGCTGGCGCAGGTTTTTCGTTCGCAGGGCAAGACGGTTCTCATGTGTGCGGCCGATACATTTCGTGCTGCTGCCATCGAGCAACTGGAAATCTGGGGTGAGCGTACGGGGACGGAAGTGATTCGGACCAAAGCCGGAGGCGATCCCGCGGCGGTGCTATATGACGCACTACAGGCGGCGACGGCTCGGCATACGGATTTTGTGATTGTGGACACCGCTGGACGGCTGCACAACAAGTCGAACTTGATGGCTGAGCTTGAGAAGATGCGGCGAACGGCGCAGCGGATTATCCCCGGAGCACCGCACGAGACGCTGCTGGTGATGGACGCGACCACGGGACAGAATGGCTTGCAGCAGGCCCGGCAGTTCACCGATTCGGCGGGCGTGACGGGGATTGTGCTGACCAAATTAGATGGGACGGCAAAAGGTGGAGTGGTGGTGGCGATCTGCCGTGAACTGGGCCTGCCGGTGCGCTATGTGGGCGTAGGTGAAAAGGCTGGGGATCTGTTGCCATTCAATTCCAAGGATTTTGTGGATTCGCTCTTCGCTTAATTCTTTTCACCACGGAGACACGGAGTCACGGAGAAAACCAAATCATCAATCCACGTGACCACTTCCCGTGAAATCGACGAGCAATTCCTCCGGCGCACGCTTGCACTGGCGCGTGAAGGTATTGGCCTCACTTCACCCAATCCGAATGTGGGAGCCGTATTAGTCGACGCCGACGGGACGGTCGTTGGCAGCGGCAGCCATACCTATGCAGGCATCAAACACGCCGAGATTCTGGCGATTGAGCAGGCCGGCCAACGGGCGAAGGGAGCGACGCTCTACATCAATCTGGAGCCTTGTTCGCACCAGGGACGAACGTCACCGTGCTCCGACGCTGTGATTGCCGCCGGCATTACGCGAGTCGTGGCGTGCATGTCCGACCCCAACCCGCTGGTAAGCGGACGCGGCTTTGAACGACTGCGGCAAGCTGGTGTCGCGGTAACTGTCGGCATTTTGGAAGAAGAAGCCAAGCAACTGAACGAAGCTTTTACCAGATACATCCGCAAACACGTTCCGCTGGTGACGCTGAAAGCGGCGATGACTTTGGATGGCAAGATTGCGCCTCCGCCGGGCGAATCACGCAACCCGACGGCCTTGGGCGCCGGCAGCAGCGGCAGTGGGTACATCACCAGCGAAGTAGCGCGGGCGCATGTCCAGGAACTTCGCCACCAGCACGATGCCATCTTAGTAGGCGTGGGTACGGTGATCGCTGACGATCCCCTGCTCACCGACCGCAGCGGGCGACCGCGACGCCGGCCGCTGTTGCGGGTAATTCTCGATTCACGTTTGCGTTTGCCGCTAGAGTCACGAGTAGTGAAGACTACGCAAGATGACCTGCTGGTGCTGTGTTCGTTTGCCGAAGAGAAGAAACGAAAGCAGCTTCAGGAGCGTGGAGTGTGGGTCGAGCAGATTCCGCAGCCGATGGTGGACGGGCATCCCAACTTGACTGCAGTGGTGAAACATCTGGGCGAGCGGGAGATAACAAGCCTGATGATCGAAGGCGGCTCGATGGTGAATTGGGCGGCCTTGTCGTCGGGAATTGTCGACAAGGTTTTCTTTTACTATGCTCCGAAGATTCTGGGTGGAACGGGAGCGGTGCCGTTTTCCGCCGGTGCGGGATTCGGGCATCTAGGCGAGGCGGCGCAGGTCAAGTCAATCCGGTTACATCGTTTCGGCGAGGATTTCGCGGTGGAGGGGTATTTGAAAGATCCGTATGGTGACTGAAGTATTCAGCATTCAGCTAAACCTTGACTGACTGAATGCTGAATGCTGAATGCTAGGATAGTCCCCATGTTCACTGGCATCATCGAAGAAGTCGGACGGGTGGTCCGAGTCGCCCAGGGTCGCGGAACGCACGGGCTCACGGTGTCGTGCGATCGGCTCGCGAAAGAACTCAGAAAGGGCGACAGCATTGCGGTGAACGGCGTTTGCCTGACCGCGGTTGAGATCAGGCCAGAGACGGTGGGTTTCGATCTGGCCGAGGAGACCTGGAGGCGGACTTCGTTTTCCCGCATCAAAGAAGGCGCTTTGGTCAATCTCGAGCTACCGATGCGGGCCGGCGGACGCTTCGGCGGACATATTGTCCAGGGCCACGTAGACGGCACCGGCAAGTTTCTAGGGCTAGAACAAATTGAGAATGCGGACGATTACTGGCTGCGTATCGAGATTCCTCCGGAGCTGACGCGCTACATCATTTCTAAAGGATCACTCTCCATTGAGGGCATCAGCCTAACGGTGGCCAAGATCGAGGGAACGCAGGTCACGGCAGCGATCATCCCGCACACCATCGCAGCGACTAATCTGAAATCACTTAGGCCCGGGGATGCGGTAAACCTCGAAGTCGACATGATCGCAAAATACGTCGAGAAGATGATGGGTGAAAGAGCAGGCAGCACGATTACCTTGGAAAGGTTGGTTAAAGAGGGTTTCTAAAGCCAATCCACCGCTAATCGCCGAATGGCTGGCGCGCAATCTAACTCCCACCCAACTGAAATTGCTCGAACTTGTGCAATGCGGCTTCCACCTGCTGCCGATGGGCTCGGGATGATCCTCGCCCAATCCAGTGCCAGCGCTGTACCAGAAGTTTTTGCCGCGACCGATCGGTTTTGAGGTCGAGGGCGGCAACCATCCGATCGCCGATTAGAACTGGGCAAACGAAATAGCCAAATACCCGCTTGTGCTTGGGAACGTAAGCTTCGAAGTGATACTCGTAATCGAAGAAGAGCCGGAGTCGCTTGCGCTGGATGATCAGCGGGTCGAAGGGGGACAGGATATGAACCTGTTCCTGCGTTGGATCGGGAATGGCATCGAGCGTATCCGGATGGACCCAGTGCAGCCAATGACCCGCTCCTTCTAGTTCGACAGGTATCAGCTCCTTTCGACGGAGTCGCGACTCCAGCAGACGCCTCATCGCTGGTTTGCGTGGAGCGTCCAGATGACAGATCGATTCCACACTCACGATTCCCTGCGATTGCAGCGCGCGATCAAGCAGGTAGTTCAAAGTTTCCCTCTCGGTGGCTGCTCGTGGCAGACGATCCCAACCGAAATGTCGACTCATGAGCTCATAAGTCTTTAGCATTCCAGCCCGCTGACTGATCGTCACCAAACCCTTGTAGAAGGCCAGCTCTAGAACGCGCTTGGAAGGTTTGCGACTGGCCCACGCGTAGTCTTTCTCCACCGGCTCGTCCTCAATGTCGCGGATGGTGAGCGCGCCGTGCCTGCGAATGCGCGCCACCACTCTGCGCAGGTCAGCATTTGAAACCGTCCCGAACCAGCCGTTGCGACGCTGCCAATCCTGGTGCGCCTGGCGCATATCGCGCACATAAAACCGCAGACTCTCTGTCGGTACGTACGATAGGGCGTGCGTCCAATACTCGAAAACCGTCTTGTCGATGCTCTGCGCCTGATGCAGATGCTCGCGCCGATACGTAGGGATGCGCGTGTAGAGGATGTGGTGATGGCTGCGCTCGATGACGTAGATGGTGTCAATCTGCAAGTAGCCCAGGTGCGCCACCGCCGCCGGCGTGGCCTTCGCGCCGGAGCCGAAAGGTTCGGTGGTGTCCAGGCGCTGGGCATGCAGCCAGATGCGGCGGGCCTGGGCGGAGGTGAGTTGGACGAGCGGATTCTTCAATGGGGTCTCTGGTGACTAAATCTAGACCCCGGTTTTTGGTCCCCGGTTTGTCACGCGGGTTCCAGGGTCAGTTCGTCCAGTGCAAGGAATTCCTGAATAATCGGCTCCTCGCATTTTTCCATTTCTGCGTAAGTTCCAAAGAATAGCGCTTTGGCCTCATGCAGGAAGACGATTCGATCCGCCAGTTTTTTCGCCAGGCGCATGTCATGGGTGACCACCACGCTGGTGAGATGCAATTGCGCCTTGAGCCTTTTGATCAAGTCCCCCAGCAATTGGGCCATGAGCGGATCGACCATGGTAGTCGGCTCGTCGAAGAGAACGCAGTCGGGCCGCGCCGCCAAAGCGCGCGCAATGGCCACGGATCGCTTCATGCCGGTTGAGAGATCGGAAGGCAGCAGGTCACGCATTTCCTTGACCCCCACCATGTCCAGTAAGCCGTCGACCACCTGAAAGATTTGCTGTTCGCTGAGTTCGCGGTGCTCGCGCAGGGGAAAAGCAACGTTTTCGCCGACGGTGAGTGAGTCGAAGAGGGCGCCGTTCTGGAACACCATGGTGACCTTCTTGCGAATTTCGTCCATTTGCGCGTCGGTGTAATCGGTTACGTCCTGATAGGCGACGATAAGCCGGCCGGAATCCGGCTTAAGGAATCCCATGATGTTATGGAGTGATACTGACTTGCCGACGCCGCTGCGCCCCAGGATGCAGACCGTCTCTCCGGGCATGACGCTGAAGCTGACCTTATCCAGGATGCGCTTGCTGCCGAAAGACTTCGAGACCTCTTTAAACTCGATATAGGGGCCGAGTTGTTGTTCGCTTTCACCCATGCTGAAATCGATGATAACCGAATGAGGCCTAGCGGGCTAGGTGACCGGACTGGATCTGCGTTGCTCTTCTTGCCACTCCTCCGGAGTATTCAAGTTTCGAAACATGGCGATGGAGAAGCCAGCGCGCGTGACCTCATCCTGCTCGACGATTCGGGTTTTGACGGTCCTGAACAGCGAATCGATCTTATTCTTCCCCGCCTGGAGCGACCGCTCCGCGGCTTGCGCGAATTCCCGTCGATAGACCGCGCACAGAGGCTGCGAGACTCCATCCGCGCGAGGCACGGTAACGATTGCGTCCGTATCTTGATCTTGTGCCACGCCGATCATGAACTGCAAGAATCGAGGTTCAATGAGTGGCAAATCGACGGCCAGCATCAGGTTCAAGTCTGTCCTAGTGCTCGAAAGCGCCGCGTGGATTCCAGCCAAGGGACCGCGATCGGGATACACGTCTGCGATCGCGGCGCCAAAGGGGGCGAACTTCTTTGGATCTCCCACAATGTGGACATGCGGGGTCACCGCAGCCAGTAATTTCAGAGCATGTGAAAGAAGTGTGCCATCCGCCCACGGGAGAAAGGCCTTGTCGCGGCCCATGCGAGTGCTCTTGCCGCCAGCCAGCACGAACGCAGTCAGATCGCTCATTGCCGATTCAAAACCCGAGACATCGTAGTCCGAGAGGTTGCGTAGGTCAAACGAGATTAAGCGTTTACAGTGAATCTGCTACCGCTTCGCACGGGTAGAAGGACATGGCGGGTAGTCTCGGACGCCGCCATTTTCTTACGAGCGCCGCAACAGCGAGGTTAGGATAGAGCAATCATTTCAAATGAGGCCCTAAGAACTTGGCGACGTCAGTAACGTAATCGTGCAGGGAAATCCAAATATCAGAAAGGGGTCTATCGCTCCATTCCAAATGTAGAGCAGCTTCCGGCACAACACTCATCCCTAGTTGATGAATGGACTTTGTGCTTTCACGATGCCAAAACTCCATATCGTGTTCAACACGTTCGTTCCGAAATCCCGCAACCTCTGTGTTGAGCCTGCGGGCCATTTCTTGCAGTTCCTGCGGTAGCTTTTTCATTATTTCCACGGATTCAACCAAGCTGGCGTGACTTTTAATTTTTTCACCCTTTGGAATGGAAGTCTCACACACCTTCTTGAAGAAAAAATTCAAAGTCAGAGCCACATTGGTCAGCAGTCGATTGGCACACCAAAAGTAGGACTCTGTATCCACAACCACCTGTTCCAGAAGAAGGTGGTGCGCATTCCATTCGGCAAAGGGTACTGTCACCGGCCCGCTTAAATACTTTTCACGAAATCCTTGGACGCTCTTTCGTTCCGCGTCGTAGCGTCGCCAGATGATGGCGAGAGACCCAAGCGCATGACTGCAAGCCTGTATTCGATCAAAAATCGGCTTGTGTTTGGAAAACGCTTCCTTCCCTAGCCAGCAATAAATCCAGTACTCGGTAACGATGTGTTGCGGCCCTTTTTCCTTAACCCATTCGACCCTTCCGCCTGCTTTCTGTACCACGGCTTGTTCTGGAGGTATGTACATCTCTCAAGTATATGGCCGCCTTCGCGTCCTAAGTGCTACACTTCCGCGCATGAACCGCCTCTTGTTCTGCGCCGCTTTTCTTGTTTTTCTCTACGTGCCCCTCAGCCGTGCGGAAACTGTGGAGGAAATGCTCTCAGCGTGCCGCCCAATCGCCGAAGCTCCGGTTTCTGAAGGCCAAGTCAAACTTCCTTCGACACAAGAAGCTGGTGTTTGTTGGGGAGCCTTTGGAATGGTCCAGCGGATGACGGTTCTGATAAGCAGGGAAACCAAGTTGCGCCTCTTCGGTGCCTGTACTCCCGCAACCAGCACCCGGACTCAATTGATAGCGATTTTCGTCAATTACGCAAAACGCAACCCACAACGATACTCTGAGGAGTTCGCGGACGTTGTGTTTGATGCTCTTGCAGAGGCGTTCCCTTGTCCAGACGGCAGCCCCCCAAAGAAGTAAAAGAAGGCCAAAGGAGTTCCCATGCACTGCTTCCTCGCCAACCTGCCGAACTGGATTCAATCCCTCGCAGCCGTCGGCCTAGTCTTTCTCACTTTTTGGACGCTGAAGGTTTTGCGCGGATACGCGACGGACACTGCGACCATAGCGAAGAGCGGCATTGAACAGATTGAGAAGATGGACAGGCCATTTGTGGCGCTACTCCAAAAACCAGCGGAGCACTTGTTACACGGCGGGGGTTGGGCCATCGAGAATCTTGGCAAGGGGGCAGCAATCAATATTCGGCACACGGTGCTCACGGGCGAAGCGGGATTGTGGGTGGAAACCGTCAGTCCGCTTGCTGTGGGTGCATTCAGTTGGCTGCCTGCCTTCAACATCGAAGTGATGCGGAATTTCGTTTTCACCATCGAATGCGATTCGCTGACCGGCAAGAGGTATAGGACGGTGATTGACTGGCCTGACGGCGCTATGCGAACCCACTTTGAACCAATGGAACCCTGATTTCAGAGAAAAAGCTGCTCTCTTCCGGGCGTGGCGGCATCCAATTCAGACTCCCAAAAAAGAGAAATACTGGCACCTAAGCGAAAAATGCTCAAGCGAAAGAACCAACGCTAGTTCAATAACTTATGTTCATTAGGGCAAGCTCGCAGAACACGCTGCACGGAAGTAACCTACCCAAAATCAGCGGGCCGTAAGATGATGAGTTTTCCGGCGTCCATCCGGAAAGACGAACATGGCTCAGAAGTTACTGGATGTTCTCATGTTAGGGCGTTGCTCCCATGAATTCTCCTGGCCGCGGCGGAGGAATGACGGGGATTTCTATCAGGTTTGCCTGGTGTGTGCCGCGGAGTATAAGTACGACTGGAAGACGATGCGGCGCACCGAACGCGTGGAGCGCACCGCGCCAGAAGACTCTGCCGAGTCTACCCACACCCGCCGCCGCAGTTCCCACGTTCGCAAACCCACATGGGTGCCGCGCGCGCGCCGGCTCAAGCTGGATGCACCCGTCCGCTACCGGGTAAAGAACCTGGGAAGCTGGCATGAAGGCATTATTCAGAACCTGAGTCAGTCCGGTGTACTGCTGCAAGGTCCGCAGCGCTTCCCTGATAACACGCTGGTAGAGATGGTGTTCGAGATGCCGGAAGAAATCTCCGGCCAGAAAAACAGCACCGTCCTATGCCAGGGGCGAATCATCCGCACCAAAGAAGTGAAAGAGAAAGAGACGCAAGAGACAAAGGACAACGCGGAGAACACTTGCCTGGCGGCCAGCATCCTCGACTACAGATTCGTTCATCCCCGTAGCGCGCCTACTGAAGGAAAATCTTCCGAGTCACACGAATAAAATCATTAACAGCACTCATGCGTGATGGGCCGACAAGATTACTTGATCGGGCGATGGGGTGCTTGAGCCTCGAGCGTCCGCAACCGTTCCATGGATTGCTTCGCCGCTTCGGAATCAGGGTGAGTCTGCAGCACCGCTTCATATTGCGCAACCGCATCCGGAAGGCGTCCGGGAAGTTTCGCCAGGGCATCTCCCAAATTCAGTTGAGTATCGGGATCGTCGGGTTGAATGTGCAGCGCCGCCTGATATTCGGCAATCGCGTCCGTAAGCCGGCCTGGCGCTTGTGCCAGAGCGGAGGCCAGTAGTGCATGAGTCTGAGCGTCGTTCGGTTGCAGGCGCGTCGCGGTTTGGAATTCGGCGATCGCCTCCGCAAGCCGATCGGGCATTTGCATCAAGGCAATTCCCAGGTTGCTATGAGCCGGCGCGTAGTCGGGTTGCAGCCGCAATGCGGTTTGGTATTCGGTGATCGCGTCGGGAAGCCGGCCCGGCATTTGCGAGAAAGCGTTGCCCAGGTTCATGTGCGCCTTCGCATAATCAGATTGCAAGCGTAACGCAGCCTGGAACTCGGCGGCCGCATCGTTCAGTCGCCCCGGCGTTTGCGCCAGGGCCATTCCCAGGTTGTTGTGGGCCAGCACGAAGCCGGGCTGAGTCTGCAATGCAGCCTGGAATTCCGCAGTGGCATCCGCCAATCGTCCCGGCACTTGCATCAGCAGACCGCCCAAACTGTCGTGAGCAAGGGCATAGTCAGGGTTCAGCCTGATCGCGGCCTGATATTCTTCTATCGCCTCAGGCCGGCGGCCCGGGTCTTGCGCCAGGACACCCGCCAGATTATTATGAGTCAACCAGCTATCCGGATTACGATCCAGAGTCGCCCGGTAGAGAGTTTCGCTATCGCTGTATAAGCTGCTCTGTTGCCACGTCAATACGCACAGAACCGCAAGCAACAAGACCCCAATCGCATTGCTGGCTTTGCCTACGATCCGCGGAATGCCTCGCATGATCAGGTACACCCCAGGAACGATGATCCCCAGGCTGGCCAAGTATTGAAAGTGGTCGGCCACGTAAGAAAACTTGAAGGGATAAACGTGCAAGAACCCAAGCACTGGGAACAGGGTTCCTCCGAAGATGAGAAAGCCGGCCAACGGGCCGCGCCGGGCGAGCCCATCCGGACGCCGGGCGAGGATCAACAATCCAGCCGCCAACGCCACGACGCCTAGCGGATAGAGATACTGCCACCGGACAGTGGGATCCGGCTGCCAATGTGGGTAGGAGAATATTAGATCCGAGGGCCACACCATCTTGCCCGCATAGAAGCAAACGATGCGACCCGCCAGCAGGATGTGTTGGACCAATGTCAACTGATAAGTCGCACCTTCAGCGCCGATGAACGTTCGCTCCACCCAAGCTGTGAACAGGCCGGCGGTTGCGCCCAGCCCGAACCATGGCAGTAGCGGCCACACGTCACGCCGCCAGTCGATGCGCCCCCGCTGCCACCAAAAGACCACCAGCAGTGCCGCGGGAAGCGTGGCCGTTACCGTCTTACTGAGCAGGGCCAACAGGAACAGTCCGAGCGCCCACAGATAGTGCGATCTTCGTCGACTGCGATCAAAATGCAGGTACATCAGAGCCGCCGCGAAATAGAACACTCCGGAAAGCGTGCTCTTCTGCTCCGAAATCCATGCCACCGCTTCCACGAACACGGGGTGCAGAGCAAAAATGCAACCCGCCAGCCAGGCGCCAGGCAGCTTGAGACGCCGGACGATCAGCACGACTAAACAGGCGGACAGGGCATGCTGGATGAGGTTGGCCAGATGGTAGCCCAGCACGGCGTCTCCCCATAAACGATGCTCGATCCAGAAAGCGCTGTGCAGCAGCGGATAGTACTGCTGAGTGGCGCCCATCTGGAACCAGATTCGCCACAGGCCATGAAGGGATTGAAGCGCGGGGGCAGTGACGTGAGCGTCGTCGTCCCAAATGAAGCCGCCGCGGAGCGCAGGCCAGTAAGCCAGGAAGGCCGCAAGAAAGATAGCTGCGAAAGTTGCTAAGTCTTGAAGAATCGCTCCCTGCGACACTGGCTGCGGGGTGGTTCGATCTCGATTCCGACTCGATCCCGAGTGACGCTTGGGGGTTCTCGTAGCAATTTGTGAAGGCGTTGGCCTTCCTGTCTGGCCCAACGGGAATCTCCTAGGGGTGTGGAAAACCTCCGTAATTATAACCTTGTCTCACCCGGCGGATACCCGAATGCACCCAGCCTTAGAGCTCCCGGGATCAGTGCTTTGACCTATCTAAGCTCTGAGTGCTATCAAGCCGGCTTAAGCCCAACCCTTTGGTTCAGTTGACCTTCTGTACACCGCCTTTCGTACCCTGCTTCCTGGCGTGGAAATCCCCGTATAATCAAGCAAAACCAGCGGAAATCTGCGTTCTAGACAAAGGAAACCTTGGATCCGGCGTTGGCATTGGCGATGTTTGCTTTGGGGCTGGCTTTTGGCAGCTTCCTGAATGTGTGTATCTATCGTCTGCCCCGGGGAAGGTCAGTGGTCACTCCAGGCTCGGCTTGCCCGCAATGCAAAGATCCCATTCGGTTTTATGACAATGTTCCGATCCTTAGCTGGCTGGTTTTGAGAGGCCGCTGCCGGAATTGCCGGAACTGGATCTCGCCACGCTATCTGGTGGTCGAGTTGCTCACTGGGCTGCTCTTTCTTGCCTGCTATCAGCATTTTGGGCACGCGCTGGCTACCGTAAAGTACTGCACTTTAGGGTTTCTGTTGCTGGGGTTGATTTTCACCGATGCCGAAACCCAGCTTCTGCCGGACAAGCTAACACTGACCGGGCTGATTCTGGGATTGCTGTTTAGCCTGACAGTTCCAGTGAACGACCTGGTTTCACAACTGCTGCCGGGAATGATTTCCTTGCCGGCTTTCAGCACCTCATGGCGATGGCTGTCGCTGCTGGATGCGGTGACGGGAGCGGTGGTTGGAGCGTCGTTCATTTACGGGGCAGGAGCCATCTATCTGCGGGCACGCGGAGTGGAAGGCATGGGCTTCGGCGATGTGAAGTTGATGGCGATGGTGGGGGCATTTCTCGGAGTGCGACTGACCATCTTTACCATCTTTGCGGGATCGATTGCGGGATCGTTGTTCGGATTGTGGACGCTGACGGCAGTCTGGTTTAAGCGCACCCACCGGCGGATGACACGGAACCATGAATCGGGCAGTGAGGCGCGGCGGCGGGCCTGGGGATCGGCCAACATCGCCATGCGACGCTTTCCCATGCCGTTCGGAGTTTTCCTGGGCGGCGTAGCCATGATCGCACTCTTTTTCGGCAACCAGTTTATGCGCTGGTATTGGAGGTTGCTATGAGAGTGTTGAGCAATCCCATGGTGTTGAGGATGGCTTACGCTGTGTTCGCCTCAGGTTTCGTGTGCCTGCTGGGAGTCGCACTGGGACGCCGCTTGCGCCGCATGTTTACGGAAACCGGGTCGCTCGGGGATGCGCGACCGGAGCCGGAACAGTTCCCGATGCACGCCTACAATGCGGTGATCCAGCAACTGAAGCAGCAGAAGCACGAGTTGGCAACCGCTCAACAAGCGGAACGGCGGCGAGCCAAGACATCAGAAAATATCAGCGCGGCAGTGCTTTCGCGGCTTCCCAGCGGAGTCATGTTTTTCGCCGCGAACGGCTTGGTGCGCCAGGCGAATACGGCGGCCCGGCAGATTCTGGGATTCGCATCGCTGGCGGGAATGAGCGCCGGAGAGATTTTTCGCGACGCAACTCTGGCTCCGGCGGAGGGCTTGCCATCTACGCTCACAGAAGCGATTCAGGCCGCCTTGCACGGCGAGGTACTGGCCCGAGGGTTGCAAGCTTACTACCTCACGCCCGCGGGTGAACACCGCATCCTCGATATCACCATGACTCCAGTGTTTGCGGCGGCAGGCGACACGTTAGGAGCGGCTTGCCTGATTAACGACAAAACCGAAATGGCGGAGATTCAGCAAGCACAGGAACTGCGCGGAGAAGTGTCCGCCGAGATGGCGCTGGCCTTGCGCACCTCGGTCGCGACCATTTCAGGATACGCGCGGCAACTGGCGACCAGGCGTGACCCCGAGCAGACGCAGCGCCTGGCGGAAGACATCATTTTGGAAGCGGCGCAATTGGACCACACCATTGGCGGATTTCTGGCAGGTCCGAGATCCACGAGCAATGCTGCAAGAGCTTAGTTTTTGATTAACGCCGATTCTTCTTTGCAGAAGCCGGAAGACGGCAATAAGGATGGAGCAACTATGAAACGTGCATTCTTTGTTGTGCTGGCTGGAATTCTAATGACGGGACGGATGACGTCAGTCGCGAGCGCCCAGGTCGCAAGCGCTACTCAGGAGCCCTCGCTGGGCAGCTATGCCCGTGCGGTAAAGAAGGACAAGAAGCCGCAACCGACGCCTGCCAAGAAGTGGGATAACGATAACCTTCCTATGAACGACAAGATCAGCGTGGTGGGCAATGGTGCTACCGCTTCTGTCGATGAATCCGCCGCGCCGCTGAGCGCATCGCCAACTGCGGCCAGTCCGACCGACAAAATGGCAGTGCAGCCCGGCCAGTCGCAGGAACAACGGCAAGTGGTCTACGACCAGTGGCAGCAAAAAATAAACAATCAGCAATCCGAGGTTGACCTGTTGCAGCGCGAACTGGACGTGGATCAGAAGGAGTATCGTATACGCGCGGCCGCATTTTACGCCGACGCCGGTGACCGCCTGCGCAATCAGGCAACATGGGACAAGGAAGACACAGACTACAAGCAGAAGATTGCAGATAAGCAGAAAGCTCTGGATGAGGCTAAACAAAAAGTGACGGACTTGCAGGAAGACGCCCGTAAGTCGGGTGTTCCGTCGTCGTCACGCGAGGTCGCCCAGCCTGACGCTCAGCAGTAAACGCTGTTTCCCTTAAAGCCTCCGGCGCGAGCCGGAGGCTTTTTCCATGGGTGCGCTCAACCCAACCCACGTTGGCTCTGACTGAGCCCACCGCGGAAGCGATCAGAAGGCGAAACGAATACCGACTGTCGGAGCAAGGTTGTTGTTGCTGAAATAGGGGACGCCCGGCTTATGGGGAATGGCTATGGCCAAACCACCGTCCACCCAGGAATACGCAATCCCGGCAAAGCCGTCGAAACGTTTGGTGAAGTGATGGTCCGCATAGAAGGACCCCTCGTTTAGATTGCCCGCGCAGGAACTACGGAAACCGGCTGAGGGCGAGCAAGCCGGAGGAAGACGAAAGTCGTTCTGCCGCTGTTGATACCAGGACAAAGTGAAGTCGGTTTTGCTGCGGTAGGTGTACTTCGCGCCCGTCCACCAGATCTGCAACAACTTTTGAGTATCAAGATTGTTGTCTTCGACCCCGCTCAAGATATAACCGCCCTGGTCCGAGGCGCCAACGCCCAACGGGTTGTGCGGGTTATTCTGCCAGATGTATTCGTAGCCGGCAAAAAACTTGAACGGTTCCCACACATACTTGGCGGCGATCATAGCGGCGCGGTTGTCGGTCACGATGCCATAGACGGTGTTGTTCGTGTCGATCAGATTGACCCCGCCGGTGATAGGGTTTGCATTGATGCTGTTGGTGGTCGACTGGTAGGGCGCCGTCGGACTCTGAGCCCCCAGCAAGGGGTTCAATACGCTGATCGCCTGGTTGTACTGTTGAAAGACGAAGTCGGCGGAGAACTTGCCGTACTCCCCGCCGAGATCGAATCCGTAGGCGTTGTTGTGCGCCTCTTCCGGAGTACAGGTGGTGGCAGTCCAGGCTGCGGAGGCCGAGTAGCAGCCGGCAGAGCCATTGGTGAATTTATACATCGCGCCGAAATGGACCGGGCCATAGGTGAGGCGATACTTCAGTGCGTCGTCCCAACGGGTGTCCTCGGTGTCGCCGCCGCCGGCCATGGTGCCGTTATACCCGATGTACGAAAAGGCATAGCCGCCGCCGGCCGGATCGTAAAGGAGCATCGCATCGGTGCCGAGGGCTCGCTGACGGCCGAAGGTCAGCGTGCCGAAATGTGCGGACGATATACCGCCATAGTATTCGTCATTGAAGGGTTGGCCCGCGCGAGCGCCGTCGATGGCGTACGAATAGCTCTTCCTGGGAAGGCCGTTGTTCACGGTCTGCGTGGCCGACGCGTTGGCGAGCAGGCCGGAATTCGGGTTGATGCCAGTTGAAGCATTGAACACAACCGACCAGCCAGGCCGAAACTCTTCCTTGCCCCGGATCCCCACACCCGTCTGCTGCAGGTTGTTCGGTGCGACGAGGAATCGATGTTGATAGCCGTTTCGGTTCACCAGAGATTCCCCTTCATAGTTATAGCCGTTTACGGGCAAACCGTGGCTGACCCAGCCGACGCCGATGTCATACGCACCGTACAGCGTGATGCCGTGCCAGGTCAGCGTGCAATCGGTGGTGGCGAACTCGTGGCCGCTCGCGCAGACGTCGGGAGTGGTCCGCTGCATCGTAATGTCGACCGTGGCGTCCTGGCCAACCGCCAAACTGATTCCCGTGCGCGTTTCATCGGCGAACCCTTGTTTTGCCGCCCGAATGTCGATGCGCCCCGGAGGCAGGCCGGTCGCCTGATAGTGCCCTCCGCCGTCGGTTGTGATCGTCCGCGTTTCGCCTGCGTCGGCGTTCTTGATTGTCACTGCGACACCGCGAACAGCTGCGCCGGTTTGGTCCGTCACCACGCCGGAAAGGCTCGCTCCCCTATCTGAGCGAGAGCTTGCGGTTGTCGAGGAGTCTCCGGTTTGGGCGTCGGGAGTAACCAGGGCTGCATCGCTGTCATGGGCAAAGCTCAATGTTGATAGAGAGAAAGTCACGGTTGCTAGGAATAAAGCAGTCTTGCGCATTTCGCCTCCAGAATTATGAGAACCGGAAGTGTACATAAGAGACGGTTATACTGTCAAAATATGTGCGTTTAAATGCTATTACAACAGCTCTACGCGGCAGAATGAAGCATGTTGACCGTTTCCTGCGATGGCTGTAGGATTTCGATCAAATGGGAAGGAATGTAAAATCCGGACGGAAGGCTGGAGAGTTACTGAAGCTTCGCGACGCGGCTTTGCAGCTCGGGATCAGCTTTCCTACCATCAAACAGTGGATCTACAAGAAGAAGATTCGCAGCATTCGGACTGCGGGAGGGCATCATCGCATTCCCCAGAGCGAACTGGACCGACTGCTTTTCAGAACGCGGGGCAGAAACGAAGAGGAACGCAGGCAGATCATCCGCCGGGTCAGCGGACGGAATCAACTGGTGGGGAGAATCGATGCAGTCCGGATTAGCGGCTTGATGGCGGAAATAAAGATTTCGATTGGTGGCCAACAGATCACGTCGATTATCACGGCAACCTCCGCGCGTGAAATGCAGCTCAAGCCAGGGCAGACTGCGGCAGCCCTCATCAAGGCGACCGAAGTAATGATCCTGCGGGTCTGACAGCGGAAAAACAAATCAGTTCCCTGCCAGGCTATTTCCCCAAATACTTTCCAACTACAGCTGCGCAGGCTTCGACAAATTCCTGTTCCGGTTTTGTAAAGGTACCGGCAAAATAACTCTCGACATCGAGCTCTGCCGCGAGCTTGTTCTTCACGAAGATGGGGACCACGATTTCACACTTCACCATGGACGATCCCGAAAGATACCGCGGATCGGTGGATACATCGTGCACAACCACGATCTGCCCGCTGCTGGCCGCGGCGCCACAGAGTCCCGTGCTGAGGGGAATGCGGGAGTTGGGAGTGAAGCTACCGACAAAGGGTCCGACTAGCAGGAAGCCGGGGTCTGTCGGGTCAAGGAGATAAAAACCTACCCAGTTATAGCGCGTCATCTTTTCGTGCAGACGCTGGGCCATATACTCCATCATCGACTGGACCGTGGGAGCGGCCAGAGCAAAGTCCTGGAATTCCCGCAGAAGTTCTTCATGCACAAGCATCGTGTGTCGGCCCTCGCGCTTTAAGGGGCTTTATCGGCAGTCAAGGCTGGCTTCCGGCCCCACACCAGTTTACCGGGAGAATGGGGCTTCCCAGAAGTAAGTACGGCGATTCTGGGGTGTGCAGCCTATCTTGTCCGCCTAGAGCCTTTCTTTTTTCCCACCGCCGGCGCCGGGCAGTCCGGGCCGCTTCTCTTTGTTGACGCATCGATGGGTGATACGTTGTGAGGCGAACTGATTCGCATGAGAAGATGGTCAGGTATATGTTGCAAAGATTTTTATCCGTTGCCGACGCAGAACGGGCATTACGCGTCTTTGGGAAGCTCGCTTGGCACGACATCGGAAACTGGGCGCTAACTGGTGGCCTCGCAGTCGAGATTCATCTTCTACGCCTCGGACGCCAGCCGTCGATCCGTATTCTGAATGACCTGGACTTCATCGCAGGTTCATTCGATTGCATTCCCGAAACTCTGGCTGCTGAATTCGTATTCCGGCACATTCATTCGCTGGATCCACTGGGCAACACAATGTTGCAGTTCGTCGACGCCGATGACGCTATGCGTATAGATGTTTTTCGGGCATATGGCGCGACAATGAGTAGAGCGTTCCACTTGGATCTTCCGTCCGGTGCGATCCGCGTCATCTCTCTCGAAGATCTAGTGGCGAGAACAGCGAGGCTGATACTTGACCTTGCTGAAGGTGTCCCCGTTCCGTCCAAGCATGCGAGTGATTTCCTGCGCTTGACAGAACTGGTGGACCCATCGCAAGTTGAAATAGCTTGGCAGGATCATCGGAAGCCGAAACACCCTGCAAGCTTTGCCGAGAGCAACCGCTTGCTCCAACATCTCATCCTGACCCGCGCGCAACTGCTTATCACGCCCCACTACTCGCACGACACAAAGGAACTGTGTCCCCGTTGTGAGCCTACTGCTGCCTTTCGCTTGGCCGACCCGAACCTGATCGTCGCCTTGTTGGGATATTGCTAGCCGACTTTCCAAACTTCCCCATCTCAGTAGAACAAGGCAACTACCCAGTACACGCCGCTGGGATAGGTTTTCGTGCGTGCTGAACAGACTGCCACCGAGACCTCGTGGATGTCCGGACGTCCTGGCAAATTGGATGCAGGCAAAACCGCTGGGTCCGTCTGAGTATAGGTAATGACATTGTATTTGTGGCTTAGATTGGTAGTGGTACCGGTTTGCAGGCTGTCCGCCTGGGCCATGCCACATGCCACGTCGTGCAACCAGTCAAGCTTGACGTGCTGCAAGGGCTGAAGCCTGGATTTCGCGCGGTTAATGTCGATAGTTTTAGCAACCAGATCCTCCGCAGCTTCCGTCGAATAATCACGTCCTGCGTGCGCGAAGTCCTCTACTACCCATAGCTGCCCTTTGTCCCACACCGCTGCAAAACCGGCGTAGTTGAAATGCCCATCCAGAATATTTGCGCGGTGCGGAGGCGAATGCATCAGGTGCAGGTGTGCGCTTTCTACTGTCACATCCATCGCAACGTTCTCGCCCTCGGCGTCCATGCGCAGGCTGCTGGCGGAAGTCAGCCGCGCAGGCAATGACGCTTCGTTTCTCAGTTGGTGCGAGAGTTCATGGGCCGTGGCCATGGCCAGTGCATGCGCCTGGGCTGCGTGGGCGAGGCCAGCGTCCCATTGGAGAGGCTGAAGTTGAGCCGCTGCGCGTTCCTGATTCACCAGTTCCAATAACTGCTTTTCTGGGCTGGCAGCTACGGACTGCGCTGGGAATAGACAAGCCAGCGCGAGCACCATAGCGACCATCACCAGGTTTTTCAGCGGCATACCCAACTCTACCTGTTTTGGACGGTCGCACGTATGCAGAAGATGCCTTAGGGTTTACAGCCTGCAGCCGCTGCCCTCGCACGACCGCAACTTTTCTATGGCTTTGCGGTTTATACTGTCAGGCACTTCAGAATGAGTTGCCTGAAGGTCTTTCAGATCCGGTTTGATCGGGTATCTGAAAAAGGGGGTAGGAAAATGCGCTACTTGCGATATCTCACTTTACTCAGTGTTCTTATGTTGCCGTCAGCTTTTGCCCATGCCGGGGTTGCGGTAGGGGTCGGAGTAGGGGTTGGCCCAGGATACGTCGGAGTCGCGCCTGCCTGTGCATACGGCTACTATGGTTACTATCCTTACGCTTGCGCGCCGTACGGATACTACGGTCCCAGCTGGTTCGCGGGCGGTGTATTCATCGGAGCCGGCCCCTGGTATCACGGCTTCTACGGACGCGGTTGGTATGGTCGCGGCTGGTACGGCGGCGGATGGTACGGTCGCGCCGGATACGGCTATCGTGGTGGTTACGGCTATCGCGGTGGCTACGGCGGCGGTTATGCTTACCGCGGCGGGGTTGCCCGCGCTTCGATGGGTGGTGGCGGTTTCCGAGGCGGCGTTGGCGGAGGCGGGTTCCACGGCGGCGGTGGACGTCGGTAAATTGATCCATTCGCTCCGCAAGAAACGAAACGGCTGGCAGACTCTGCCAGCCGTTTTTATTGCAGCCGAGAATGAATTGACTCACTGCTCTAGCTCATTGCTCGCAGCCTCAGAATTTGTTTCATGTGATGTTGTGCGTGTACCAGGTGAAACTTTCGCCATTGGCGGGCGGTGAGTGGCCCGAGCACGGGATGATCGAGGATGCGAGTTGAGCGGCCGAAGCGGGTTTCGCATAGGGTGATGAGATCGTCCATGGCGGCAAGTTTTTCTTCGGTCGCCTTCACCACTTCTTCGGCCGGCATGCCGCATGGGATCGTGCGCTCTGGGGCTTTCCGACCTTCGGGAAAATAGCCGAGGCTGGTCACAATCAGAATTGCTACTCGCTCCTTGAAGGTTACAGCACGGGCGAGTGGACGGCCTTCTTTTAGGCAGCGCTCGAATCCTTTCACGCTTCCCGCGTAGGTAAGGTATAGATGTTCCAGAATCTGTGCAGTGCACCACTTGCCCGCGGGATGGCGCATGAGATCCGCTGTGTCCATGCCATGCGTCGCGGAAGTGATGGCGCCGTGTAGCCTATTCAAGTACGAGTCCATGGCGAATCCGATGCTCCCATCTAGTAGAATGACAAGCAACGTACGCGGTCGCAAATTTTATGTTGGCGGGAAAGGTGCTATGAAGAGGTATCTCATCGCAGTGGCGGCGCTATTGCTAATGGCGGGTTGTTCTTCGGAGCCGGCCACTCCGGCAGAAAAACCGCAGCCCAAGCCCACCGAGTTTGACACTGGCCGCGTGGCTTTCCAGAGGCTCTATGTCGCCGCTCATGGCTGGGCGCGCGATGCCCAGGGCTACCGGCTGGAATCACAGCTCACGACGGACTCCAAAGGCAAAGATGGCAAGTCTGATGTGTGGCGGGGTTCGTTCGCGTCCGCTGCATCGCGAGGCGTGAAATCCTACATCTGGTCAGGCACGGATTCTCAAGACGCACCCTCCCGTGGGGTTTCTTCGGGCGCGGAGGACAACTACAGTCCTACCAACTCGTCCACTCAGATCTTCGATATTGGCTTCTTTAAAGTAGATTCCGATAAAGCCTTGGAGACCGCCCAGAAACACGGTGGCGATAAAGTACTGGAAAAAAATCCTGATACCCCGGTTATGTACGTGTTGGATTGGAGCCGAGCCACCAACGAACTCATCTGGCACGTGATCTACGGAGCGAGCCGCGACGATGCCAAGCTGCGGGTGGCAGTCAACGCCACTTCTGGGGACTTCATCCGGGTAGAAAAATAGCTATTTCGGTGTGGTCTTCGCAGAGGTTTGTTTTTCCGCGGAGCCCAGCTTTTCCAATGCCTTCCTTGCGTCTTTCGCCAACGGTCCTTGCGGCAGAATCCTCAGATATTCCTTGAAGTGAGTGATGGCTTCGTCGGGCTGGTCCAGCTTCTCATAACACAGCGCCATGTGGTAGTTGGCGAGCGCGTCGTTTTCCTTAAAGGCCAGCGCGTCTTGATAGCGGGCCAGCGCGGCCTTGTAATTTTTGCGTTTGTAGTAATAGTCACCCACTTCGTTATCTTTCGAAGCCCGGTAGGGATTGAAGGGGTGGAGTTCGTTCACGTCAGAGGACTCCTCACCCGGCTGTGAGGGAAATCCGCTCTTGGGGTGGCTTTTATCGTCATCCTTGGGCGGGCTGAGATCGATACGGGTGTCACGGCTTGAACTTTCTCCAGGCGGGGTCTTGGGTTCCTCAGTGTCAGAACGCGGAGGGGCGTCATTGGTGGGAGGAGCTTGCTGAGCAAAAGCCCATCCCGAGAGGCAAAGGAACGTCAGCACGATCAGACTCCGCATAAGAAGATTTTAGCGCGTTGTGAGCCTGAACCAAAACATCTACCACCCGATGGCACCGAGGATCACAGACAAACTAAAAACCCAGGCCATTCCATTTGGGGGAGGGACTGGAATGGCCTGGTTTGGCGAAGTCCTCCGTGGAGGAGGACTAAACCCTACTTAAATTTATTGTCCGGGCGGCGTGGCCTTACTGGTGGTAGCGTCTGCCGGAGCCGCACCTTCGCCGGTGTTGGTCATCAATCGCACGTCAACTCGGCGGTTCTTCGCTCTGCCTTCGCGGGTCGCATTCGAGTCTACGGGCTTATCTTTGCCCAAGCCAATCAGGTAAATCTTGTAGGCAGGAACGTTATGTTGCGATGCCAGATATTGAATGACGGCATCGGCGCGGCGCTGGCTAAGAGCGTAATTGTATTCGGCGTCACCGGTAGAATCGGTAGCTCCTTCCACGGTGATGATGTAACCCTTGGTATTGGGGACGTTGACGGCAAGCTGATCAAGCGCGTCGGTGGCATCTTTGGTCAGGCTGTCCTTGTCGAAGCCGAATTGTACCGAGGCCTGGTTAACCATGCGGTAGTTGTCCAAATTGGCGACAGTGTTCTGCAGTGTGTCGACGCGGTTCGAAGCGCTGCTGGCCAGCGTCTGGGCCTGATCGGCCTGCTGTCCGGCGGCCTGTGCCTTGCGGTTCACTTCGTCGGTCTGAGCCTGCACCTGCTGAATTCCGGCTTGTGACCGCGAATCGACGTCTTTAATGTCGCGCGAGTTCTTGGCGGTCATGTCGTCGAGTTCGTTGGTCTTGTTGATGAGCGGCGTGGTTTCCTGCCGCACATAGTTCTTGCTGGCGCACCCTACAAAGGCGAGCAAACTTAGCGCCAGCAGAGCGGTTAGTGAAGTTCGATTCATCTTGGAAGCTCCTTTTGACCCGGCCAGTACCTGGCTAAACTTCTACTTAAGCACGAGCACTGCCAACCTGTTGGTATACAGCCGTGCCCGTTAACATATTGATGCTAAGGACGATATTCTGCGTTGGCTGACCTGGATTGCTTCCCTCAGAGTAGTACAAAGCGGTGTGGATTGGGGAAATTTTATACGGTCGAACCGGGCGCAAGCCGATGGCAAGAGACGGCCCCATTGATCGAATAAAATGGATTTGATCCTTCCACATGGACCTCAGTTCCAAAATCCGCAGCCTGCCTACCTCTGCTGGCGTGTATCTCTACAAGAATGCCGAAGGTAAGGTCATCTACATCGGCAAGGCCAAGAACTTGCGGAGCCGCGTGGCTTCGTACTTTCACGACGGGCGCAGCGCCGACGCCAAGACTGGAACGCTGGTGCGCGAAGCGGTCGATGTTGACTACATCGTGGTCGCCAACAACAAAGAGGCTCTGGCGCTCGAAAACCACCTCATTAAACAGAAGCAGCCGCGCTTCAACATTCTGTTGCGTGATGACAAGACTTATCCGTATGTGCAGTTAACGCTGGGGGAGCGATTTCCTCGGGTTTATGTGACGCGGCGTCTGCGAAAAGATGGCAGCAGCTATTACGGGCCGTACTTTCCAGCGAACCTGGCATATCGCATCGTGGATTTGATACATCGCCATTTTCTAGTGCCTTCATGCAAAGTTGATTTGACACATTTTCATCCCCGGCCCTGCCTGCAGTACTACATCAAGCGCTGTCTGGGGCCGTGCGTGGAGGACCTGACGACTCCCGAAACTTATTTGGAGGCAGTGCGGGACGTGAAGCTGTTCTTAGAGGGGCGGGCGACAGACCTATCGCGATCGCTGCGGGAACGCATGGCAGAGGCAGCGGAGGCAGAAGAATATGAGCGAGCCGCGAAGTATCGGGATTTGATTTCTACGGTGGAGCAACTGCAGGAGAAGCAACGGATTGCAGCCGTGGAAGGCGATGATGCGGATGTTTTCGGTTATCACTACGAAAACGACATGCTGGCAGTGAATCTGTTTCACGTGCGCGGCGGGAAGGTGCTAGATCGCAGAGAGTTTTTCTGGGAGGACTTGCCAGAGTTGGAGACACCCAAACCGACGGACGGAGGTGCAACTCGCTACGTCTCAGCAGCAGAGGTTACAGGCGACGGCGTTGCCAGCAACGTTTCCACAGAGGCGGGGTTCCATCCCGGTGAATTCTTTTCGGCACTCCTCACTCAGCTTTACATCGGGCAGCCGTACGTGCCGCGCAATATTTATGTTCCGGTGGATTTTGAGGATCGTGAAGCGCTGGAGGATCTGCTGTCCGAACAGCTGGCAGCTGGGGGTGGGCGCGCTACGCGGGTTCACATCGAAGTCCCGCAGCGGGGCGACAAGCGCGCGCTCATCGATCTGGCGGGCAACAACGCGAAGCAATCGTACGATCAGCGGTTTCGCGTCATGAAGCCGAACCAGAAACAGATTCAAGAGGCCTTGCAGGATGCGCTCGGCTTGCCCGAGCTGCCAAAGCGCATCGAGTGTTTCGACATTTCGCATATTCAGGGTGCAGAGACAGTGGCCTCGATGGTGGTCTGGGAAGACGGGCGGATGAAGAAGGGCGACTATCGCAAGTTCATCATTCGCAGCGTGGAGGGTGTGGATGATTTCGCGTCCATGCGAGAAGTTGTGACGCGCCGCTACCAGCGTTTGCAAGAAGAGAAGAAGACTTTCCCCAGTCTGGTGTTGATCGACGGAGGACTGGGGCAATTGCACGCGGCGGCTGAAGCACTGGCATCGCTCGAGATCATCAACCAGCCGCTGGCCGCAATTGCCAAGCGGGAAGAAATAATCTACGTCTTTGGCCAGGAAAACGAGCCGGTGGTGCTGGATCATCACTCGCCGGTCCTACACCTGGTACAACTCATACGCGACGAAGCCCATCGTTTCGCGGTCACGTTTCATCGTAAGCGACGGCAGATGCGCGACCGGTCGACCGAGTTGATGGAGATTCCTGGTGTTGGGGCCCGTACGACTCGCCGTCTATTGGAACATTTCGGCAGCATACAGGCTGTGAAACAAGCCGACGCGGCGGCGCTATCAGCGGTGGTCACACGAGCGCAGGCCGAGGAGATCCTCAGTCACTTTCATAAGTAAGCAGTGCTCCCGAACAGAAAGCGATCCTTTGGCAGCCTCGACTCGGTAACTACGTGGCTGAAAGCGCGTCGGACGATGTCTTCGTTGGCGCCGCCCAAGACGAAGCTTGCATGCGACATATAGGCGAAGCAATGAACTCCGCTAGCTCGAAGTTCTTCTAGCTTATTCTTTAGAGCAGCAGGTTCCTTTGCCCGGGCAAGGCTTTGGTCGAAGACCATGGTGAGTGCTTTGGGGCGTTGTGCAACTATACGGATCAGCTCACGTCCGAAGAGATATTTCTCCGTCTTCTTAGGCCCGAGGGCCTGCATTCTTAGCCCTGTGTCCGGGTCCAAGAACAGATTCCCCACCCCCGAGACGCATGAAAGATAAACCTCACGGTTCGTGTCTGGCCCCAGCACCTCGTTGCAGATCATCTCGGCACCCAGGAAGCGCTCGAATGCTTCCATTTGGTGACTTGTCGCTGACTCAGTTAGCATCGGGTGCACGGACCAGTCTCCGAATGGCCCGAGCCAGCGAATCAGCGATTGTTTAACTATGTCGTATGAGTCTCCGAAGTATCGCATGTGCATCTGTCAACCTCCACGGCCTCGCCACGGCAATCTTATCCCGGACGTACGCAATCGCGAACCCGAACTGACCTCACTTCCCTGCTACACTAGCGATCACTCCCATGACTCGAACACTCCAGATTTTGTCGATTCTTAGCGGCGCGCTGCTGTCGCCGCTCGTGTCTGGGCAGAACACGAGCAGTCTTAGTCTCGCCACACCTCAAGAAACACATCTGCGCAACGTGCGGCAACTTACATTCGGCGGACAGAACGCCGAGGCGTACTTTTCTTCTGACGGCAAACAGCTCATCTTTCAGTCTTCGCACGGCGATGTGAAATGCGATCAGATCTTTACCATGAACATCGACGGCTCGGAGATGCGTATGGTGTCGACCGGCAAGGGCCGCACCACATGCAGCTATTTCTATCCCGACGGCAAGAAGATTCTGTACGCATCTACGCATCTTGCCTCCGCCGAATGCCCGCCACGCCCCGACTTTTCGAAGGGATATGTTTGGGCAGTTTATGCCGGCTACGACATTTTCACGGCGAACCCCGATGGATCCGATCTCAAGCGACTCACGAACACCCCGGGATACGACGCTGAAGCTACGATCTCCGAAGATGGGAAGAAGATTGTTTTCACTTCCATGCGCAACGGCGATCTCGACGTCTACTCAATGGATGCCAACGGCAAGCATGTAAAGCAACTCACGCATGAACTGGGTTATGACGGCGGCCCGGTCTTTTCGCCCGACCGCAAGTGGATCGTTTACCGAGCCAATCACCCGAGTTCAGAGAAAGAGATTACCGAATACAAAGAGCTACTGAAGCAGAATCAGATTCGCCCGACATTTCTTGAGCTGTGGATCATGAAAGCAGACGGCAGCGGAAAACGTCAGATCACCAACCTGGGCGCCGCTAGTTTCGGTCCGGCGTTCTTCCCTGGTGGCCGACGGATCATTTTCTCCTCGAATCAAGGATCTACCGGGGGCATGGGCAATTTCGAGCTCTATGCCATCAACGCAGACGGGACAAATCTGGAACGCATTACCTACAGTGACGGATTCGACGGATTCCCCATGTTCAGCCTCGATGGCAAGAAGCTGGTGTGGGCGTCCAATCGCAATGCCAAGGCACCACACGAAACTAATATCTTCATTGCCGACTGGGTTCCGTAGAGTTCCCCGCTCTGTGGAAGTCTGCGCCGCCAGTGAAGTATTGAAATGGCAGTCTAGGGCTGAATGTTCTGCGTCAAGCAGGCCTTAACGTTCTCTGGAAGATTGGAATTCTGGAGGATTTCTCTCACTAGATCGTTGGGAAGTGACTTCGCAAACTCGATAGCATGCTCCAGCGTTGTGTGCTCATTTCGAAGTAAGGCAATCCGGATTTCGCGCCGCAGCGACCACTTAGAGTGAAAGCAAACTGTTTGCACCAAACCCGAAGAAGCCTCGTGCTGCAGAAGGACCTTAATCACAAGGGGTTCAGTAAGCCTTGGATTCTCCAATGCTGTAATGATGATGCGCGGGTCAGTATCTGCTAGAAGTGCGCTCGCGACTCGTCCCGAAGCTCGACGAGCAAGAGAAAGTTTTTCTCCCGCCGAGATAGTTTCCAGCCGATGAATGAGCGCTTCTTCCGCCGCCATTTTGAGGTCGCCCGCCACAACCGGGGTTAGTGCCATCTGCATGAGATCAAACGTGAACAACTTCCGTAGCAGCGTCAGAGAGACGCAACGAGGGGTTTTCAGGTGCCTGATAATCGCCAGCTTTACCTTGCGGCTTTTAGTGGCGGCATTGTTTTTGCTGAGTTTTTCGATTAAGTCTGGCGGTAGATCGGCTCGTTGCAATAGAGCCAGGGCCGAATCTTCATTATTCGGGGACTGGCTTGGGGCCACGAGAACAGGATCGACAGGGGCTAGGGCAGTGTCGTCCTGGGGCGCGGGTGCAACCGGCGAAGCATTCATGGTCTTGGAGTCTTCCGTCATAGACGCCCTGGCGGAGAAACTGGCTAGGCTTTGGCCCCGATGGCCGCTCTGCGTGCTAGTTCCAGTGCCCCTCTTACCGGGTCAACCAAATTGACATTGACCATGGCATTGGGACATTCCAACCGCAACCTATTGTAGAAAACCTGACGGATCAGCGCCGAGTTACGGAAGACACCTCCCGACATGGCTACGGGTGCATGATCAGTGTCCGCGAACAAGCGGGAGATCACGATTCTTGCCAGAGTCGCCAACTCTACTCCCGCCTGCGCCAAAATATCGTGGGCGCTGGGATCGCCGGCATCAGCGGCGGCGAGCGCTGCAGGAAACAAGCCGGCAAAATCGGGTGGCGGAGAAGCGTTCGACACCACGATCATTTGCTCACGCGTGATCACGCCCCATGTCTTCATGATGTTTTCCAGCAACCCACCGCTCTTGCCTTCATCGCAAACGCGCATAGCGGCCGAGACCGCGGAGCGGCCGATCCAGTGCCCCGAACCCTCGTCAGAAATTGCGAATCCCCAACCGCCAGCGCGCACCGTCTGGCCGGCCGCGTTGCGTCCATAAGCGATAGAGCCAGTACCGGCAATAACGACTACACCCAGGCCGCCGTCCGATGCCGCCTCCATAGCGATGACCATGTCTCCCACCACTTCAATTTCTCCGGAAACCAATTCGGAGAGAATGCGGCGGATGATTTCCGTGATCTCAGGCCGCGCGCCTCCGGCTACCCCGATGCAGGTTCGCTTGATTTGCTTCGGAGTAACCTTGGCCGCGGCGCAGGCTTGGTGAATAGCGGAGGCAATGGATTTTCTGGCTTGGGCCTCACCCACGCGAAGAACATTGCTTCCCTCACCACTGCCGCTGCCTAGCAGCGAAGTTTCGTCGCCGATTGCGCACGAGGTCTGGCTGCCGCCACCGTCAATTCCCAGGAAAATACTCATCAGCGTAGTTCTATCACGTCGAATTATCCCGCGGCGATGCACGTTAGTACCTCGGCAGGTTGCGTTTCTCTCAGCTTACGATTTAGATACCTGCGCGCAATCGAGCGAGACGGGGTTGGCAATAGCCCGTTAGGCTGGAAACGCACGGCATCTCTATGGGTCTCGACAAGCTGGGCCTCGATCGGTTGGATCTCGCGATCATTGGGCTTTATCTCGCCGGCATCACCTTGTTCGGACTGCGATTTCGCAAGCGACAGCGAACCTTGCGTGACTATTTCCTGGCGGACCGGAACATTCCCTGGTGGGCCATTGCGTTGTCCATTGTGGCGGCGGAGACCAGCACCCTCACCATCATCAGCATTCCGGGCCTGGCCTACGATACCAACCTGGCATTTTTGCAGGTGGTTCTGGGGTATCTCGCAGGACGGCTGATCATCAGTTTTGTTCTGTTGCCGCATTACTTCCGCGGCGATCTTTACACCGCTTACGAATTGATAGAACGCCGCTTCGGGCGGAAGCTGCGATCTCTGACGGCAGGACTGTTCTTGATAACGCGCGCAGCGGCGGAGGGTGTACGTGTTTATGCGGTTTCCATTGTGGTGGCGATTGCCATTGGCACTGGTGAAGTTGCGTCGATCGCGATTATCACAGCCCTTACCTTGATCTACACCTTTGAAGGCGGCCTGGCGGCAGTAATCTGGACCGATGTGGTGCAGACAATAATTTACGTGAGCGGCACTCTGGTGGGTCTGTTCACAATCATTCATTTGGTTCCCGGAGGCTGGCCAGCAATTCACAGTGTGGCTGAATCCGCGGGAAAGTTGCGGGTGTTCGATTTCACGCCAGATTTCTGGCGGCCGTATTCGTTCTGGGCGGGATTGATCGGTGGGGCTTTCCTGACCACCGCAAGCCACGGCACCGACCAACTGATTGTGCAGCGCCTCTTGGCAGCACGCAACCAGAAACAGTCCGTGGCTGCGCTGCTGTCGAGCGGAGTCGCGGTGTTGGTTCAATTTGCTTTGTTCCTGATGGTTGGAGTAATGCTCTTCGTCTATTACCGTGTGCCCTCCGCGAGCTTTGGTAAACCGGACAGAATTTTCCCGACCTTCATTGTCAGCCGGATGCCGCATGGCATTTCTGGTTTGTTAATCGCGGCCATTTTGGCGGCTGCAATGTCGAACCTCAGTGCAGCGCTGAATGCTTTGGCGTCAACTTCCGTGATCGATTTTTACCTCCAACAAAGACCGCAGGCGGACGAACGACGGCGAATGATGCTCTCGCGATTCGTAACCGTGTTTTGGGCATTGGTGCTGTTCGGGCTGGCGGTATTGTCGTTGCACCGAGTGGGACGAGTGGTGGAGGTGGGTTTGCAGATTGCGTCAATCGCCTATGGGGCTCTGCTTGGTGTATTTCTGCTTGGCGTACTTACACGGCGCGCCAATAAGAGCGGTGCGATGGCAGGCATGCTGTGCGGCTTCGTAACGGAACTGTATCTGGTGAGAACACGGGTTCCGTGGACGTGGTATGTAATGATCGGAACGGCGGTGACGTTTGGCGTGGGATACGTCGTGAGCTGGATTCAAGTCGAGAAGCATCCTGCAAAAAGCACGTAACGCTGAGCACGCATAGAATCTGTCGTCGCGTATACTTCAACTCCAACATGGCAAGTCAAGCCGCACCCCGTCCCGGTCTGCTCCGCGATCTTGGCCTTAGCCAAGCTTGCGCGGTGGTGGTGGGAACCATTATTGGCAGCGGGATATTTCTTGTTCCGGCCGAGATGATGCAAGCCGTCGGCTCGGCGAAGCTGGTATATCTCGCGTGGCTGGTAGGTGGCGTGCTTTCGTTTTTCGGGGCGCTCACGTACGCCGAACTGGGAGCCATGAAGCCGCAGGCCGGCGGCGAGTACGTGTACGTTCGTGACGCTTATGGGCCGCTGCCGGGCTTTCTCTACGCCTGGACCTGGTTTCTAATCGCCAAACCAGCTTCGATTGCCACAGTCACGACTGGGATTGTCCGCATCCTGGAGACATTTTCCGTCTTTGCGTTTTTCTCTAATCATTGCCTGACATGGCCGTTTGCGGTGACCTACGGACAGCTTTTTGCCATTGCCGCCACGGTTCTTATTTCCTTTCTCAATTACACCGGCATTAAGAAGGCAGGCGAGTTCCAACTCGTCTTCACACTGCTTAAGGTCGCCATCATCGTTGGGATTGTGTTCGTGGGCTTTAGCTACTCGTCGGGCAGCTGGAACCATTTTGCAGCAGCGTATTCCGGGGCCAGAGGCGGCATTGCAGGTTTCATGGCCGCGTTGGTGGCGGCGCTCTGGGCGTATGACGGCTGGAATGATCTAAATATGGTTTCGGAGGAGATTCGCCAGCCGGAACGTAACATTCCGCTTGCGCTGATCGTGGGAGTGGCCACAGTTGGAGCGCTCTACATGCTGGTGAATGCGGCAGTGCAGTTTGTTCTGCCGGCTGAGGCGATCGCTGCTTCGCCGCGTCCGGCTTCGGACGCCATCGGTTTGATCTGGGGACCGGTAGGGGCTGGTGTGGTTGCGGCCGCCATGGCCATTTCCATGCTGGTGACGCTCAACGGAACCATCATGAGCGGCGCCCGAGTGCCGTTTGCCATGGCCCGCGACCGTTATTTCTTCTCGGCGCTGGCGCAGGTGCATCCACGATTTCATACGCCAACCGTCGCCATCGTGGTACAAGCCGGACTGTCAATTGCGCTCTTGCTTCTGGGAGGAAGTTTCCGGCAGTTCTTCTCACTGGCGATTTTCGCGGAATGGTTGTTTTATATGATCGCCGGAAGTACGGTGTTTGTTTTTCGCCGCCGCGAGCCGAACGCCCCCCGCCCCTATCGCGTCTGGGGATATCCAGTGGTTCCAATGCTGTTCGTGCTGGCCTCGGCTCTGCTGCTTTATTACACCTTCACTGACAACCTGCGGAATTCTGCTCTGGGCTGCATAGTAATTTTAGCGGGGATCCCCGTCTTCTATGCTTTTGCGCGGCGTCGAGCGAAGTGACGTGATCGCGGCAGTCTACGGGGTGCAATGAAAGATCCGCGCTGGCAGGATGTTCCAAGGTTGAAAGCCCTGGCGCACAGATCCGAAGTGCGATTGCAGATATGGCAGCACAGTGCGAGTGAACTGATAGATGAGCAGGGCCCCTCGCGAATTGAGTGCTCGTCTGGACTCCTCCAGTATCTCTTGCCGAACGTTCTCGGGCATGTTGGTGTAAGGGAGCCCGGAGACAATGCAATCAGCCGGTCCCAGACCAAGGTCTTCGAGGACCTCCCGAACCTTGCACGCGGAAGCATGAACTACCTGCAATCGGGGATCTGACGTTTGATCTCGCAGGAAACTAACGAACTCACGATTCAGTTCGATGGCCACCAGCCTAGCGTCAGGGCGCATTCGCTTTAAGATTTCCTGGGTCATGGTACCGACGCCTGGCCCGAATTCCACGATCAGCCGGGCGGTTTCCCAATCGACCCGTGAGAGAACGTCGTCGACCAGGAAGTGAGAGCTAGGAATCATCGACCCCAGCATGGCGGGAAATCTGAGAAAATTGCGCGCGAATAGAAACAACCGCGCCCAAACCAGTGTTCCCGACCTGCTAGACTGCCAGGCCCCTGTCTGCGGAATGCCCTGCTCTGAAGTCGCCACGGCCTCTCCTGGAAATGCCCCAACTGTATGAAGCTTCAATTATTAAGGGCATGGGTAAAAAGCAGAAGGGTACTTTCGTCACAAATGGTTTCGGTACTTACCCTGCAGGCACCTTGCGCTTGCGGCTAAAGCCAACGAAAATCACAGAATTAAGTTGTTTTGTGCAATTCGTTCGATCCATGAGGATTACCAACCTGCGCCCCTGGCTCTTCACCGCGTTGAAACTGCTGTGGGGAATCTACCTCCTTCTCACCTCGATCTATTGCCTGCTCGCGTTTCTTCCCTACACGTATTTTGCGCTTATCAAGGCGCCCCCTTATGACTGGATGCCCTGGTTTGCTCATCATCAAGCAGCGCTTTACTTCTTCGCATTAACTGGGGTGGCAATCGCGGAATGGCAAGGGGAAAAAGGGCCAAAGTTCGCAATGATCTTCGGTGGATTGACTGTGGCTGGTTGTGGCCTTGCCGCGCGACCGTTTCTACCCACACTACAGGACAGTTCGCCTGCCTATGCCTGGAGCCTGATTGCGCTGGTTCCCTTGGTCCTGTTAGCGGCGGCGGATGTCGGTCGGTATTGGCCAGCGGCGGTGGACGACAATGCCGAGTACGAGAATCGAGGCATGCTTAGCTATACGCGTGGCGTGCTGATCGCGGTTTCGGTCGCGATCCTTTATGCGATTGGCGTCGAAGCGCACCACTATTCTGACCAGAAATCATTCGACTTCCGGCAAAGCTTTAGTTTTGGCAAGATCGAGATCCTAGCTTGGAGCCTAATCTCCCACCTTCTGGTTGCGGTTGTTTTGGTGTCAGCTCTGAATTTGATTTCTATCGCCAGCACCCGCATGCGCCGTCCAAGAAGTTTTCGTTTGATGGCGATCGGGATTTTGGCGGCTGCAGCTTTGTGGTTCGTATTGGCCCGTTTTCTGAATGGAGCGCTCAGCTTCCAGGGCTGGGCCGCCCAGCTTTACGCCGCCACAATGGCCGCAACCGTGACGCTACTGGTCGCCTCCCTCATTATGCCGATTCGCGGCGCGCCGCTGGAACGCCTCGCATCGGACTCCGGAAGAAGCCATCGTGCTGTTGTGCTCGTCATTGCGTTACTGGCTCTGTCGTCGCTTGCCGTGGCATTGCCGACGCTCATTGGCGGAGGCGACTGGAATGGTGTGCTGCAGCACTCCTTCACCCTATTCTTCTGGATCACCTTCAGCGCATGTGTCTTCAGCTTGTGGCCGCGCCGGAAAACCTATGCTGCCACCACCATCCTCGGCGTGCTGCTGCTGTCCGGATTCGCCTACAAAGCCCTGCAAGAGACTGCCATTTTCTGGGCTAAGCCTCTGGGTTCCACGGACGACGAAGTTTCTCTATCGATGGAAACTTACGCCGCTCAGGACTTCAGCTTTCAGTTTGCGCATCACGTGCTGGGGAATGCCCGCTACCAGACTTGCGGGAACCTATGCCGAATCCTGCGCGAATACACCAACATTCGCGATGCCGAGGCGATAACAGACGTCAAGCTGGTTAACCCGCTAGTCCCCACGGCAGGAGACAAGCCGAACATTTTCATCTTCGTGATTGACTCGGTTCGTCCTGACTATATTGGCGCCTACAACCAGCGCGTCGATTTCACACCTAATCTCGATGCGTTCGCGCACGACAACATCGCGGTGCACAATGTCTACACCCAGTACGCAGGAACAACGCTTTCCGAGCCGGCGATCTGGTCAGGCACCATGCTTCTGCACGCCCATTACATGCAGCCTTTTTCTCGGGTAAACGGCCTGGAGAAACTGGCTCGCGCCGATGGCTACCAGATTGTGTTGAGCTTCGATACCGTGCTGAGCCAGATTCTCTCCCCTGATGATGACCTCATCAAGCTCGACACGGACAAACCTCTCTGGAACCGGGTTGAAGTCTGCTCCACCATCCAGCAAACCGAAGTTGCTCTGGACACTCGCGTGGACAAGAAACGGCCAGTGCTGTTTTACACCCAAGCGATGAACGTGCATCAGTTCGCGGTTAATAATCTGCCGGGAATGAATTCGGAGAATTGGCGGATCCGCCCAGGTTTCAACAACCGCATCGCATACGAATTGCATCAGGTGGATGACTGTCTGGGCGGATTCTTCGCGTATCTCAAGGCTCGCGGCCTTTACGACAACAGCATCATCGTTGTCACCTCAGACCATGGGGACGCGACCGGCGAACTCGGGCGATTCAGTCACTCAACTTCAATTTATCCGGAAATTATGCGGGTTCCGCTCCTCATGCACTTACCGTCCGCGCTTCGGCGCTCGGTGATATTCGATGAGACCCACCTTTCAGCACTGACAGACATCACGCCTTCGCTCTATTACTTGCTGGGCCATCGACCGATTATTGCGAATCCTTTGTTTGGGCATCCGTTGTTCGTAGAGACGCAAGCGGAATTGGAACACTACCAGCGCAATCAACTCTTTCTAGCCTCGGATGAACGTGCAGTGTACGGGCTGCTTACCGACAACGGCAGATTCTTGTACACCACCTACGATTCTCCGGCACAGAGCTTCCTGTTCGATCTTGAACACGACCCCAACGCTCAGCACAACTTGCTCACCGACTCCCTGCAGAAGGCTTATGGACAGCAGGTGATCGAGAACCTTCAAATGGTGGGCGACTTCTACGGCTATCGGCCAGGCATGAGTTCGCTGCTCGCATCTTCGCACTGACGGAAGGCGGCGCCGTTGCTGACGGCTACTACGGACACTTACGCACGCTTCTTCTTACCGGGTAGACCGACGGGATTCTCATGAGTGCGCTCGCGAAAAGTGCCGCCGAGGCCGGTAGCCAGGGAAACACTCGATTCCCCGAATTTATCCCGAAGGTGATCAGCGGCCGACAATGCCTGCTGCCAGCGCTTGCGGCGGCCATCTTCAAGCAAGTTGCCCTGGCCGTTGGGGTTCTCAAAGGAAGCCGCGTGCACTCCCAGCAGGCGCACCGGCGCGCCTTTGCGCCAGTTCTTGCGGAATAAGGACCTGATGTGCTCGAAGATCTCCGTGTCGAGCTGTGTGGGAGCTGACAGACTATGTGCCCGGGTGATGGTGGTGAAATCTTTGTAGCGCAGCTTGAGCTGGATGGTGCGAGCGTGCAATTGCTGTTCCCGCAATCGCCGGCCAACCATTTCCGAGAGCCGCATCAATGTTGATTCCAGTTGATCGACATCCGCCGTGTCTTGGTTGTAGGTATGTTCGTGGCTGATGGATTTGGCAGCGATATCGGCGCCCACCTGGTTGACAAACCAGCCGCCAGCGTCTTCTCCGCGCGACTTCCCTGCGAGCGCGAGTCCCCACTTGCCAAAGTGTTCTTCGAGAAATGCATCGTCGAAGCGCGAAAGATCGCCGACCCGTTGGATCCCCAGCTTCAGCAGATTCTGCTCGGTGACTTTGCCCACACCGGGTATGTCACGTACATCGAGCGGCGCCAGGAATCTGGCTTCCTGGCCGGGAATCACCCACAGGATGCCGTGCGGCTTGGCCTTTGCCGATGCGACCTTGGCGATCAGGCGCGAGGCCCCGATGCCGATCGAGCAATTGAGCTGGGTTTCTGATTTGATCTTCTGGTGAAGACGATGCGCGGCAGACAACGCCGGCCCATGCAGACGCTCGGTACCTGTCATGTCGAGGTAGGCTTCGTCGATGGAGGCCATCTCGACCAGCGGAGAGAACGTGGTGAGCACGCCATGGACTTTCTCGGAATATTCCAGGTAGCGATGGCGATGGCCGTCAACGAAAATGGCGTGAGGACAAAGTTTGGCGGCGGTGCGTAGCGGCATGGCGGAATGGACGCCGAACTTGCGGGCCTCGTAGGAGGCAGCGGCTACGACTCCGCGCTCGTCGCGCTGACCTCCGACGACTACAGCTTTGCCTTTGAGCGCGGGATCGAACAGCTCTTCCACGGACACGAAGAAGGCGTCCATGTCGACGTGAAAGATGGTTTTGACTTGATCCGACAAGGCAGTGGTAACGCTGGAGCGATTGTAAGACAGAGTCGAGGCGAAAGACAGAAAAGAGTGAAACGCGGAGATCGCTGGAGAAAACCGCGAACCGTCGTCTCTATACCGTGGCTACTGCCGTGGCGTTGTGAGTGGCGCGCAACTGCCGCACACGTTCGTAAATGCGTCCGTACTCTTTGGCCGAGTTATTCCAGGAGAAGTCTTTGTCCATGCCGTTGCGCATGAGCGTCTGCCAGGAAGTTTGATCGCGGAATGCTTTCAAGGCATCTTTGATGGTCAGCAACAAAGCTTCGCCGTTGTAATCACTGAACTTGAAGCCGGTGCCGCGACCGGTGCGGGCATCCCAGGGTTCGATGGTGTCGTCCAAACCGCCGGTGGCGCGGACAATGGGCACGGTGCCGTATTTGAGGCTGTAAATCTGGTTCAAACCGCAAGGCTCATACTTCGAGGGCATGAGGAACATATCGCTGCCAGCTTCGATCTTGTGGGCAATGGCGTTGTCGTAGGCGATCTTGATGGCGATCTTCTGCGGAAACTGCTTTTGCAGCCGGGCGAACATTTCTTCGTATTGCTTGTCGCCATTGCCGAGAGCGATGACAATCATCTCCTCGCGTGCCAGGCGATCCATGATCTGGGCAATCAGGTCGAAACCCTTTTGTGCCGCAAAGCGCGATACGATGCCGATGACGGGAAGCTTAAGATCGGGGTTGGTGATGCCAAAGGCTGCGAGCAAATCCTGTTTGCATTTTGCCTTACCGGATAAATCCTGCGGTGAGTAGCGAGCCGCTGTGAACTTGTCGGCCTGCGGGCTCCACTCGTCGTAGTCCACGCCATTCAGGATTCCGGTCACGGTGGAAGCGCGGTCGCGTAGCACACCTTCCAGGCCAAAGCCGAATTCTGTGGTCTGAATTTCCTGGCTGTATTTGCGGCTCACAGTGGTGATGAAGTCGGAAAAGACCAGCGCGCCTTTCAGAAAATTGACATTGCCGAAGAACTCCATTTTCGACATGGTGAGCAAGTCCCAGGGCAAAGTCAGCAGCGGCAGGGTGTCCGGCGGGAACAGGCCTTGATATCCCATGTTGTGAATGGTGAACACCGTGCCCACTTCCCGGAATGCAGGGTCTTCGGCATATTGCGTCTTGAGCAGGACGGGAATCAAAGCGGATTGCCAGTCGTGACAATGGAAGACCTGCGGGACGCCTAGAATCTTCGAAGCTTCGAGCACCGCACGGGAGAACAAAGCGAAGCGCTCGGCGTTGTCGGGATAGTCGCCCGACGAGGTGCCGTACAGAGCATCGCGATCAAAAAACTGGGGGTATTCAACAAAATAGTGGTCCACACCGGACTTGCTGCCCGCGGCAACCACCGAGCAGAAGCGATAGTGATCATCGAAGGGCACGGTGATGCTGCGCACCACAGTGCGAGCATCCGTAAGCTTGGTCTGGCGGTAGCGCGGAATGTAAACGCTAACCTGATGTCCAGCAGCGGCCAAAGCGCGAGGCAAGGCGCCGACCACATCGGCCAACCCGCCAGTTTTCGAGAACGGAACACATTCCGAGGCCGCAAAAGCAATATGCATGAACGCTACCCTCCCAGGTCAGACCGCCAACGCTCCGCGCAAGCTATGATAAGAAAAGCGAGCGCACCGCTCATGCGGAAACACTGCGGGTGAATCTCTAGTCTAATCGTGCGAAAGAAAGAGGGTCAATGTGCCGAAAGTATCAGCCGCGCGTCCCAGCGGTGGAAAACCCAAGCTAGGCCAGCATTTCTTGACCGACCCGATGGCGCCAGGGCGCATCGCCGACGCCTTAGGAGACATCAGCCGGAGCACTGTCTTCGAGATCGGCCCTGGCCGCGGAGCCCTCACTTCCCTGCTGGCAAAGCGTGCCCGCCGACTCATTGCCATAGAGACCGACCGCGTACTGGCGGCGCAGTTGCGAATGAAGTTCTCCCTCTACGGGAATGTCGAGATCATCGAGGGCGACGTCCTAGGGGTTGATTTCGACTCTATTTTCGGGCCTAAGCCGGGGAGCACCCGCCCAGGGATCAGCCAGCAACCAGAACGCGTGCGGGTGGTGGGCAATCTTCCCTTCTTCATTACTTCGGACATCCTGCTACGGCTCTTTGCTTTTCGCAGATACTTCGAGAGCAGTGTGCTGATGGTGCAGCGTGAAGTCGCCGACCGCCTGGCCGCGCAGCCAGGAAGCAGCGAGTATGGGTTGCTCTCCGCTACCACACAGCTTTACACCACAGTCGAAAAGCTGTTTACTCTGCCTCCAACCGCGTTTACGCCGCCGCCGAAAGTTTACTCCACGGTGGTGCGGCTCACGGTCACGCCACGATTGGAAGGGTTGCAAGTTCCGGAAACTGCGTTTATCGAGTTCCTCAAACTGTCGTTTGGGCAGAAGCGCAAAACTCTTTGGAACAATCTGAAGTCACAATACGATGCCAAGAAGTTGCGGGCAGCGATGGAGGAAGCTGGGGTGAAATCCGATGCCCGCAGCGAGGCACTTTCGCTGGAGAAGACTGCGGCACTATTTCGAGCATTGTCGGAGAAGAAGAACTGAACCTCGGAGTGCACAGAGGAACACGGAGGAAACTTCTGGCGGTTTGACGCTCGGGATTACAATCCCTAGCAAGCCACGTGAATGTGCCTATCCGTCATCCCGCAGTTGCCGGACGCTTTTATCCGGTGAACCGAGAAACTCTTCTCAGCGAGGTCGAGGCATTTCTATCTGTTGATAGTGTGCCTAAGCCCGCTCTAGGATGTGTAGCCCCGCACGCTGGATACATCTACTCGGGCGCGGTCGCGGGGGCGGTTTACACCGCTATCGATGTGCCCCGGCGCTGTCTGGTGCTTTGCCCCAACCACACTGGCAAAGGGCGTCCGCTCGCGATCATGAGTACAGGCGCATGGGAGACACCTCTCGGTCCAATCCCCATAGATACTCCACTGGCTACCGCCCTAGTACAACGGTTTCCCCTACTCAGTGAAGACGCCCAAGCTCACCGTAGCGAACATGCGATCGAAGTGCAGTTGCCGTTTCTGCAACGAAGCAACCCCCAGATCACTTTCGTGCCTATTGCGCTGGGCACCGGCCAGTTTGAAATCCTGGAGCAACTCGGGAACGCGGTTGCGGATGTCCTAACTCAGCAAGTCGAGCCAATACTTATAGTTGCCTCCAGTGATATGAACCACTACGAGAACGACCGCATCACTCGGGAAAAAGACCACAAGGCCATCGAGCAAATGCTGGCGATGAATGCTCGCGGACTGTTCGATACGGTCACGCGCGAACACATTAGTATGTGCGGCTTTGGTCCCACGGTGGTGATGCTAACGGCGGCCAAGAGGCTAGGAGCCAAGTCAGCGGAACTGTTAAGGTACGCAACTTCCGGCGATGTGTCCGGGGACCGCGAAAGGGTTGTCGGGTATGCAGGCATGGTGGTGCGGTGACGCTCGGTTGGAAAGACCGCCATCCCTCGCAGCGTCCGCTACTCTCCAGTGGATTTCGCCGGGTTCACCTGCTGATAACCAGCGTGGTAGCCAGCGATGAACCAGTCCCGATTCGCTTCCGAACTCCAGCGGCCTACGCTGAGGTGGCGGGATCTACCAGACTGGGCGTCGAACTTGCCCAGATGCAGGCCATCGCGAAAGGCCGCGTTACCGGCCTGGCTCACGGCGGCATTTTCAGAGAAGGCTGAGCTTGTAAGCAAACTTCTTGACGTTAGAGCAGCCACCGCAACGCTCACTGCCACAACAAATAGAAACAGTCTTTTCATAATGACCTCGGAATTGCGCTTTCTGGATTAGAGGCTTTCAGCGGACAAGATAAGTCACGGGGCTGTAAAGTCTGTGTAAACTTTGCTACTCGAACTTGTCAGTAAAATGTCTCTTGGGTGGCCCTGAGATATGTGGGCCTCTGCTATCCTTCTTCACGAACCACAGTCACTATTCGCAGGAGGCATCATGAGAGACACGTGGCTGAGTCTGTGTGTGCTTTCGATCCTTGCGCCCGCAATTGCTATCAACGCGCAGGTAAACCCCTACAAAGATGGAACTCCCGGCGTCACCGGCTACCGCTCGGAGGTGCTGGCCGAAGTCATGATTCAGGAAAATAAATTTGAGCGGCTGGCGGATGCTATTCCGGCCGAGAAGTACACGTGGCGTCCTGCTCCCGATGTGCGCTCCGTTGCTGAAGTGTTTCTGCACGTTTCGGCCGCCAACTACAACCTGTACAAGCTGGTAGGCACGCCGCCGCCGGAAGCAATCGACATCAAGAATCTGGAGAAGTCGACTACCGATAAGGTGAAGGTCATCGCCACTTTGAAGGATTCCTATGCCCACGCCCGTAAGGCGATCACTGCCATGCCGGATTCCGACCTGGAAAAGAGTTTTGACTGGTTTGGAGGGAAGAATACCGAGCGCGGCGTGCTGATCTTCATTGTCCGGCATGGGGCAGAGCACCTCGGCCAATTGATCGCTTACGCTCGCATGATCGGTGTAGTGCCACCGTGGACTGGAGATTTCAACAAGCCGCAGAAAACGGAAGCTCCAGCCAAACCGAAACAGTAAATGTGCGCCGCGTGGCTGTCAGCTAGTGGTGCGCGCCGCCAGAGTGTTCGCCGCTGGAATGGCTAACGGCGGCGGCCTGCCCAACACCGGCGCGGCCTCCTCCAATGCCCGCTCTCGGGCCTTCGTATCCGCTATTCAACCAGGCCGACAAGCCTGTAGGGCTAGTGTGCAGAGTTGTAGTGGCGAATCCCTTTTGCTGAGCGGTATGCGATAGGTCACGCAGGTTCATAACGCTTCCGCGCGGGATTCCCAACCCGGCGGAATTGTTGGGGATCTGCACATGATTAACCGACTTCCCTCGTTGAGTCGTGAGGGGACCATGGTTTACGGCCTGCAAGCGTAGGCCCGGCATTGTGGGAGCTTGCGGACGGATGAAGCCTACCGGAGCGTTTGCGACCATTGGCAAGGTGTTGTAACCCATCCACGAACCACCCGGCTGCCACACCCACCCGTAGCCGGGAAGGAAATTCCAGGAACCGTAGTGATACGGCGTCCACCCCCAAGGGTAGCCAGATACCCAGCCGTAACCAAATCCAGGATTGAAGGCCCACGCGCCGTCCATAAATGGATCCCAGCCCGCGCCTGCGAAATAGGGTTGCCAAACATTTCCGTAACCGGGTGCATTGAAGAAGCTGCCGTAATAGTTAAGATCGCTGGTGCCATACGGATAGGGGGAATAGCTCGCGTAGGACTTGCTGCTGTATTCCTGTTGGTATTGGGTCTGTTGCTTATCCCAAGAATCGTAGGGTTCGTCCTCGATCTCCGCGGCAAGTTGGTGGCTGTTATCGATCAGGTTAAAGGTTGCCGTCTTACCTTTACCAACTTCCACAGTCCCGGGCTGCGCGGCGATCTGCACTGCTCCTTTGAATACGGCGACGTCGGCGTCGGTGTCCCCCATTTCGATACGGAGATGAGCAGTCTGAGTGACGGCGACAGTTTCGTTCGCAAAAGTGAGTGTGAACTCGCTGTCCTTAGCGCCGAGAAAGTTGACGTACGCAATGCCTTCCTGAAGATGAAATGTCGAAACCTTCGTGCCTGAGTCGCGCAGGGAAAGCTGAGGAATTTCCAGGACAGTATTGGGGGTAAGGCGCAGGCTGCTTCCGTCTTCCAACTCCAAGGCCGCTCGACCGTCTTTCCCAGTCTGGATTTTCATGCCCTGGGTGATGGGCAAATTAAGGAAGGCTTTCTCATAGCCTTGTCCGGTATTGCGGTCGATACGAACATCGCCCTGCGCGTCGCCCAGCCGAACTATGCGGGCTTGGGAATCAGCGAAGGTCAAAGCCGCCGAAAGACAGCCTACGGCGATCACGAACAGCACTCTAGAAACCAGTTTGAGCCAAGCCACGAGACACCCCCCCGACGGAGGAACTTCTTAACGTGATTAGAACACAGCTTTAAGCCCCGGGTTGTCAAAAGATTGCATGGCTGGGGCTTGCCTAGGGGGCGGAGGCGGCTTACTTGCTGTTCGTCCCGGCGTGCTGCAAAAGGCGCATGGCACGTGCCCGGACGGGGTTGATGACCGAGGGGTCGTCCGCAATCTTTTGCAGCACAGGGACAGTGGCTGCCAGGTCTAGCCCGACATCGCGCAGCGTCGTCGTATCTTCCATGCGCTTCATTTCTTCGTCCAGCCCCAGCTTTTGGTAGCGGTATTCGTAATCCAGCCGACGTCCGAACTCCACTGCGGAAGACAGGTTTTGAAAAAGTGTCGTGAGCTCCTGTACCGCGGGAATCAAGGAGTAGTTGTAATTTGCCATGTTGCTCTGGTCGGCGTCGTGGTAGACAAGGGTCTTGTCGCCGGTAGACGCAATGTTCTTCTTCTTGGAATCGATGGTGCCCTGGAAATAGCGAGCGGTTTTCGCCAGGTCGAAAATGCGCGTTGTGGTTGCTGCTGTGAGGGTGAAGACGGTCCCAGCCGCCGCTTCCCCGCCGGACGGCGCGTCTGAGTCGGAGTCCTGGGCGGTGTTTAGCTTGCCATCGGAGGTGTACGAAGCGTGGCCGGTCGAGGTCACGGTCAAGCTATAGTGCGCTGGGTTGGATCCAGGGAAATCGCAGCTAAAAGAGACTGTAGCGGCGGATTGCTGAGCTTGCCCCACGCCGGATAGGAACGCCGCAATGCATGCGAAGCCGAATAAGAGCGAGACGCGCTGAAACAAAGACATACTCAAGGATTATGTCAAAAAAAGGCCGCGGGGGTTCATCACATCGCGGCGCGTTGGCTGCGCATGGTTGCCGCAGTGTGGAGATGACAAATGGCGATGGCCAAGGCATCGGCCGCGTCCGGAGGTTCGGGAAGCTCGGGCAGCTTGAGCAGTTGTTGCACCATGTGCTGCACCTGATGCTTCTCCGCCCGTCCATAGCCGACCACGGCAGACTTGACGCTGAGGGGAGCATATTCGGCCACCGTGAGGCCGGCCGATGATGCCGCCAGCATAGCCACACCGCGCACTTGTCCGAGTTTGAAAGCGGACTTTACATTCACCGCATAAAAAACATCCTCGATGGCGACTTCATCGGGATGATGGTCGGAGATGATGAGGCTAAGGCGGGTGAAGATGGTAGCCAATTTTGCAGGAAGCGGCTCGCGGGCGGGTAGTTTGATGGCCCCGCAAGTGAGGCATAGCAGATCGCCGGAAAGGCTGAGCTCGATCACACCGTATCCGGTGTATTGGGTTCCGCAGTCGATGCCGAGCACGCGCATAGCGAGCAGTTTAACGCTTCCCGGGTTCAGCAGCTAGCTGTTAAGTAAGGTGCCGCCGAGTGGCGTTCCTAAGATGAGACTCTCTTTAGCAGCAACGTGGTCGGCGTGCCTTGACTGCAACCTGTTCCTGACAAAACTCCGCGTAAGCTTCGGGAGAAGAAACCATCCCATGCTGGCGCAGGAATCGTATGTAAGCAGATTCGTCAAAGATCTCCCGTAGGCAGGAGACAATCAGTGCGGCGGTTTGGATCAGCCAAGCCTTGGGGTTCATCCTTGCTCCTCGGCGAATCTGGTCATCACAAACGGCACTTCGTTGACTTTCGCCTGCTTGCTCCCTGAGATCACGCAAATCCACAGCCATCCCGACTCCAGCAGGATCAGCGTAACCAGCGAAACCAGGACTCCTGTGACCGCGGCATCCAGGCGGTCATTGAAGATCAGACGTGAGACCTCGTGACTCGGAACTCCGGCGGCTAACTGGCGCGCGTGGGCGAGGAACCCAATGCGCGGGTTGGGATCAAACATCTTGTGCCACGATGCGGTAAAAGTTACGGCAACCAGCCAAGCCAGGGGCGCGAGCGTGACCGGCGCAAAGCGGGCCTTATGGGTTTTCACGACAATCGTGGTCGCTACGCACAAAGCCACAGTTGCCAGCAGTTGATTACAGATGCCGAACAGCGGCCACAGGGAATTGATTCCGCCCAACGGGTCTTTGACTCCTTGCCAGAGAAAATATCCCCAGGCTCCCACGATCAGCGCGCTGGTCCCGAGAATCGAGGGATACCAACTAGTGCGGCCCAGCGGCTTCCACAGGTGACCGAGCGCATCCTGCACCATAAAGCGGCCCACGCGAGTTCCGGCATCGAGCACCGTGAGGATAAACAGAGCTTCAAACATAATGGCGAAGTGATACCAGATCGCCATCACCGCCTGGCCACCGAGGCTGTTGGAGAAAATCTGGGCCATGCCGACCGCGAATGCGGGAGCGCCGCCGGTACGATTGAAAAGCGTCTGCTCACCGACAGCTTGAGCCAGCGCATGCATGCCCTCCGCGGTAACCGGAAATCCCCAGCTGCTAATTGTGGCCGCGGCAGCATCGGCACTCTTGCCCACAATCCCGGCCGGACTGTTGATGGCGAAATACGTTCCCGGCTGCAAAACGCAAGCCGCAATGGTCGCCATAATGGCCACCATCGACTCTGCCATCATCGCTCCATAGCCCACCATACGAGTCTCTGTCTCGCGGCGAATGAGTTTGGGCGAGGTGCCACTTGAGATCAGCGAATGGAATCCGCTAATCGCTCCGCAAGCGATGGTGATGAAGGCAAACGGAAACACTTTACCGGAGAAGACCGGACCGGTACCATCCACAAACCGTGTTAACGGCGGCATGTGGAGGGTAGGGTGCCAGACAATAATTCCGATGGCCAGTAATCCGATCGTTCCAAGCTTGACGAAGGTGCTCAGGTAATCTCGTGGCGCCAACAGCAGCCATACCGGCAAGGCTGAAGCGGCATATCCGTAGATGATGATCAAGACAGCAAGCGTGGGAGCCGTGAACGTGAACCACGGGGCGACGGTTGCGTTCTGCGAGATCCACTGGCCAGCGAGAATTGCCAGGATCACTAGACCAAAGCCAAGTACGGAACTCTCCAGCACTTTACCCGGACGCAGACGGCGAACGTAGAACCCCATCAGCACCGCGATGGGGATCGTCATGGCAATGGTGAACACACCCCACGGACTCGACTTGAGCGCGTTCACGACGATTAATGCACCCGCGCCGAGCAGAATGACGATGATGCTCAACACGGCGATATAGGCGACAAATCCACCCACCCGTCCTATTTCTTCGCGCGCCATCTCGGTCAGCGATTTTCCATCGCGGCGAACCGAGAACAGCAGGATGACGAAATCCTGCACACAGCCGCCGAAGACAGCGCCGGCGAGGATCCAAAGCGTTCCGGGAAGATAACCGAATTGCGCTGCCAGCACCGGACCGATCAGCGGGCCAGGGCCAGCGATGGCGGCGAAGTGGTGGCCGAAGACGACCCATTTGTTGGTGGGAACAAAGTCGCGCCCATTGTCCAGGCGCTCGGCGGGAGTGGCGCGCAAAGAGTCCAAGGCCAACACCTTGGCCGAAATGAACTTGCTGTAGAAGCGATAGCCTAGAGCGTATGTGCAAGCCGCCGCCAGCACCAGCCACATGGCGCTAATTTGCTCGCCGCGATGCAGTGCGATGGTAGCCACCGCCAGCGTGCCTAGAGCAGCAACTGTCAGCCACACGAAGATTCGCAGTAATTTCGCCATTCTGTACGGTGGATGATTTTAATGTAATCTTGGCTGTTCTGCCTCCCGTTATGGTATCGAGAGCCCATCCCGCGGAGATTGTTCCGGCGCGCCAGCGGGAGACTTACTAACCATGCCGCGAGTCTACCTGTGGCTGGCGATGTGGGGAGTCACTTTCGTCGAGCTGGTTTTGGTCTTGGCGGTATTTGCTCTGGTATTTCTACGATCAGGGTCGAGACCGGCGTCACCAGCGTTTCAGTCTGCCGAGCGCTGGTTCAGCAGGCTTGCGCGCAGAAAGGCGCTTTCAGTTGTAGCAGTTGGCCTGGCGACGCTGGTCCTACGCGTTGCACTGATCCCAGTGCTTGGCATTCCTGAGCCTTCGGTGCACGACGAGTTCAGCTACCTGCTCGCCGCCGACACCTTCGCTCACGGACGAATCACCAATCCAACCCACCCCATGTGGATCCACTTTGAAAGCTTCCACATCATTCAGCAGCCAACTTATATGTCGAAGTATCCGCCGGCGGAAGGCTTTGTGCTCGCCGTGGGCGAACTCCTGGGGCACCCGTGGATCGGTCAATTGCTGGTCACTGCACTCATGTGTTCCGCTCTGTGTTGGATGCTGCAAGGCTGGGTGCCACCAACCTGGGCTCTGCTCGGCGGCTGTCTCGCGGTTTTGCGGCTGGGAATTCTCAGCTACTGGATGAACGGGTACTGGTGCGCATCGGTGGTTGCCTTTGGAGGCGCACTGGTGCTCGGGGCTTTGCCCCGCGTCCAGCATCACTTGCGCATACGAGACGCATTGCTAATGGCGGTGGGATTGGTCGTACTTGCGACCAGCCGTCCCTACGAGGGACTGGTCTTCTGTGTTCCGTTTGCGATTGCCTTGTTGGTATGGCTGGTCGGGCCGCGGCACCCTCCGTTGATAACATCCTTTACGCGTGTGGTGGCGCCGATCGTTCTGACGCTGGGTTTGGCCGCAGCCGCGACCGGTTACTACAACTATCGTGTGACGGGCAGTCCGTTTCTGATGCCCTATCAGGTGTATGAGGCCACCTATGGATATGGGCCGTCATTCCTTTGGCAGAAGCCCGCGTCCGAACCCACCTACCATCACGAAGTGATGCACAGGTTTTACGAGGCCGATTTCGGCCAGTATGAGGACAAACGTACCCTTGCAGGATTTCTCGACTTCAAAGTAAAGAGCATCAGTATGGCTTGGATGTTTTTCTTTGGCACCGCCTTAAGCATTGGGCTTTTGAGTCTGCCATGGCTCATCCATGACCGCCGGATGCGTTTCCCCCTGATCTTGGGTGCGGTATTTTTGTTGGGTCTGGCGGGTGAAACCTGGTACTTGCCCCACTACCTTGCGCCTGCCACGGGCCTGGCCTACCTCATTGCAGTGCAGGGTATGCGTCACTTAAGGTGGTGGCGTTGGTACGGACGGCCTGTGGGCGCTCAGTTGGTGCGCGGCGTTCCGCTGATCTGTGCTGCGCTGGTGCTGGTCCGGATTACAGGTATTGTGTCGCATGCACCCATTGAGCCGCCGTGGCCACGCGGTGATCTGACGCGGGCCGAGATTCTTCATTCTCTGCAAAGCTCTCTCGAAGAACATTTGATTCTGGTGCACTATGACCGCAGCCACGTGCCGGATCGCGAGTGGGTTTATAACGACGCCGGCATCGATCAGGCCAAGGTGGTATGGGCACGCGACATGGGCGAGCGGGGCAATCAGGAGTTGTTGCAATACTTCCGGAACCGAAAGGTCTGGAGGGTGGATCCGGACGAATTGCCAACTCGGCTCGATCCTGTGTCGCCCCCTTCGTCAGGGCAGGATTCAGGGCGTAGTGGGAAGTGATGATCCTTGCTGAAGGGCAGCACGCTGCCAAAGCGCAGCAAAATGCATATCTGCACCGAAAATATAATCTGTTGGCCAGGGATATAAATGCAAGTCTCTAAGTTCGGTCGTGACTTGCACGTTCAGCGCCTGTCGCAATGCCACCCACTCTCCTGCAGCGAGATAGTTGTACGAGAGAGACACGCCGTGGCGCGCGTTGCCTACATAGTCCATGAATCGCAGGCGCACGGCGGCACCAGTTCCATGTAGCACATGATCCTTCACGACCAGGAAGCGGCGGGAAACTCGCAAGGCCTCTTGCAACAGACACAGCGGGTCCCGAGTGTGATGCAAAACGTCAATCAGCATGACTCCATCGAAGCTGAGCGCGGGATACGGAAGATTGGTTCCATCGAACAACCTGACCGGCAGCCAGGTCTTCTTTCGCACATGGACATCCACGCCCTCGATTTGAAGATCAGTACGCTTCTCGAGCAGCAGTTGCGCAAGTCTTCCGTCGCCGCAGCCGACATCGAGCAAACTGCAATCTGGAGGAATCAGCGAGGATAGAATTTCGCTGAGACGGCGAATCCGCCTGCCATGCACATAGGCCTCGTGAACTCGCTCGAACACATTCATTTGCGCGCGATGCCCAGAATACTGAGAAAGAAACTGGAAAGAACGATCTCCACGCCCACGGTGACGGAGACGATGACAGCCGCCACCAAACGCACCAACACCACCGGGTTCATGGGTCCGAAGCCGGCCCGGTTCCACAGGTAAAAGGAATACACCGCAATGCAGACTCCGGCCGTCAACAGCAGACCACCCGCCAGCAGTCCTTTTTCGAGATTGAATACGCGGAAAGCGCGTGTCAGGCGCGGATCCTCGGGGAGAAGGCCTTCGGTGATTCCGAACACCTTGGTGAAGAATGCGAAGATTACTGCCTGAGAGCCGGTGAGGATGGCGACCACCGCATACAAGAGTGTGTGAATATCCAGGACGCTATGCCCCACCTTCCTGGGGCCGGGCAACAGCCACGCGGCGGTCGCGATGCCAACCAGAAGAAGACTGAGGCCGGGATACAAGAACAGCCACCGCGGGCTGTAGAGCAACAAGAAACGCAGGCCTCGGAAACCATCATGCCAGGTCCGCAGATGTGATCTTCCCGGGCGTCCGTCGGGAGAGAGCGTTGTCGGGACCTCGCAGACCGGCATGTTGAAGAGGGTTGCCTTGACCACCATTTCACTGGCAAACTCCATTCCGGTTGTGCGCAGGGTCATGTTCTCGTACGCCGCCTTGGTAAAGCCGCGCAACCCACAATAAAAATCGTGGCAATTGGCCCGGAAAAAGAGACGCCCGATTGCCGTCAAGAAGGGATTTCCAAAATATCGATGCAGAGGAGGCATGGCGCCGGGTCGTATGCCACCCTGGAAACGGTTACCCATGACCAAAGCGTAACCGGAGCGGAGTTTATCCAAAAAGAGCGGGATATGGGAAAAGTCATAACTGCCGTCGGCGTCGCCCATCACAATGTATTTGCCCCGTGCCGCGGCGATACCGCCCATCAGCGCACTCCCGTAACCCCGGCTCTCGACCAACACCACCGAAGCGCCAAAAGCCTGTGCGATGTCGCGGGAATTGTCGTTGCTGCCATTGTCGGCCACAATGATCTCGCCGGAAATGTTGTTGGCCAGAAGGGTCTTGCGGACCTGTTCGATGCAAACGCCGATGGTGGCGGCTTCGTCCAGACAGGGGAGAACAACGGAAAGCTCGGGCGTCTCCAGCGGCCCCGGGCCGCTAGGCCCAGATGTTATCGGCGACGTGGACGACATAACCTCTTTTCGAGTTCCCAGTGACATTTCTCGGTGCTTCGCACAAATGGCGGTGCTACGCGCCAGTTATATCATGGAGATCGCTGGTCGGCCGGGACCCGGTTGTGCGTAAGCGTCCGAGCACTTGGACAGCGGTGACGCTGGCGTACACCGCCAACAGCAGTATCACCGGTTCAACCGGATGCCGATACCAGCCGCCGTTGTGGGTGAGGTAGTAGACGAAGGGAAATATAGCCATCACGATAGCGTAAGGCGCGGCGATTAGGCCTTTCCGCCGCAGCGCTGTGAACATGCCACACCATGCCAGGACACTTAATAATATCCATACGGAGCCATCGGGCGCGGTCCAGAACCTGTAGAAACGCTGGGCTGACAGGCGTAGGAACGACCCCGGATGCTGACGAATAAACTCCGTCGCGACCTGACCCTTGGTGTCCATGAAACGCAACTCTCCCAAGCGGCTGTACTCCGCGACCATGCGTTGGAAGTCATCGCCATTCAAGCGCGCCTCGCCCTCGTGATTACCGATCCACAACTCGAGTCCGAAATTGTCTCGAACCGGCATCAGGCGGTGGAAGACTTCATAGTTACGAATCGTCCAGGGCAATAAGACAAGGACAAAAACTCCGACCGATGCCAGTAGAAGCCTGCCGCATGATCGCCCGCGCTGCCGGCAACTGATCCACAACCAGATCCAGAAGAATAGAAACACCGAGAGAAGCGTGGTGTTGGTAAGAGCCGTCACTGCCGCCAGAAAACCAAACAACAGCCACAGCGCTGCGCTAGGCACTTTCAGTTTGGGCAACATGAGTAGGGCAAGCAACAGCAATAAGGTGGACAAGCTGCTCTCCCAAAGGCGCACCGCGACTGCGGCTTCGTACATCCAACAGGCCCACACCCAAGCCGCAAGAACACCAACCAGCGAACCGAAATCGCGTTTCCCCAGTCGCAGAATCATTACCGCCGTCAGGCTAGATAAGACCGCGTTAAGACCAACCGCAATCCAAAGAGAGCGATAGCTGTAGGCTCCTGCCAGCTTGAAGATTCCCGCGACCAGAAACGGATAGATCGGCGGCTGTTGCGCGGTGGCGGCCAGCGGCGTGTTCGGCCAAGGCGAGCTATAACCATACCCGGAGACTAGAGCCCAGGCAATGCGTGACGGTTCGTTGTAGCGATAAAAATATTTCCAGGCCTTTTGCGGAAGAAACTGCGATAGCACCCAAACTCTGATGGTCAGAGCGACCAGAAAAACTACCCGTGGGGATTCTGCGATTCGCAAGACAGTGCGGCGCACGGTTGGCATCGGTGCATCGCATTGTAGCAGCGGCTCGACCCGGCTTCAGGACATGTAGTTGGCAAACAGGAAGCTCAGAGCTTCTGGAAACCGTTTGCCCCATTCCCTCTCGTTGTGCGCGGCGTCGACGTCGATCCTTACCCTGAGCCGCTCGTCCCCGAGTCCGGCGTGTTGCATGATTCGCTGGAGTTCACGGACATCTTCGACTACCTGCCGATCTTTGTCTTCACGTCCGGCTTCACGGGTTCCGACGCCGACGACAATCTTCTCGGGCCACTGCCGGAAGTAGTGGCTGTACTTCAATATTCGCCGGTTGGAAATGAACAGAGACGGACTCTCCAGCAGCAGGCGGCTGAAGGTACCAGGGCGGTCCATCGCCGTGTACAGCGAAATCAGAGCCCCGAGCGACGAGCCTCCCAGCCCGGTGTTTTCCGGCCCGCGCGCGATCCGGTAGCGCTCATCGACGAACGGCATGACTTCATTCATCAGGAATTCTGGATAGCGTTTTCCCTGGGGACGTAGGACTGGCGGACTAAACGACCGGTAGGGCAGAAATTCCTTGATGCGGTCAACCCCAGTGTTGTCAATTCCGACGATGATGAGCGGCGAAACCCTACCTTCTCGAATCAATCGGTTGGCGGTCTCGTCGACCTGCCACTCCACACCCGCAAATGCGGTCGCGGGGTCGAATAGGTTCTGCCCATCGTTGAGGTAAAAGACCGGGTAGCGCCGCGTCGCGTTCTCCGGCGAATCATAGTCGGGCGGCAGCCAAACCCGCAGCATGCGCTGGTTACGATAAATGCGGCTGGTGAATTCGTGCAAGCGAAGGTCGCCCACAACGGACGAAGCGCCCAGAGGCGCGGGCCGTTCAGTTTTTTCTGTGAGTCGCTCTGGGAACATGTGGGGTCAAGAACGGCGCATTGCGCTTGCAACTAGAAATGATGAAAGCCCGGTGATCAGAGTAATCACAGTAAGCGACGAAAGGCACAAGATGCACCACGTGGCCAGCACGAAAGCTTCAATGTAAGTGAGATACAGGGCAAAGCTCAATCCTGCCACGGAAGCAATTAGCAATACGGCTGGCGCTTCGGACTTCGCACGATACACGGTCGACAGCGCCAGCAGACCGGCATATCCCAAAATGCCGATGAGGGCATCGGGGACGCCAAGAATCGTCGAATAAATGCTGCGGTTCACAATGTCACAGTTGAAACTCTGGCCAAAATCACAATAGGTGGTCTGGGAGGTCCCGTAGTGGTGGTGCAGCGAAACTGACGAGACCACGATTCCGGCCAATGCCAGCGTCGCAATGGCCATAAAAACTCGCCGCACGGCATTGGTCAATACAGCTCCGCTCATGGCAGAGGACATCCGGTTGCCTCGCCTAGAAACTCCAGCGGATGAGCGCCTTCGACCCTGGCACCGTCGGCGAAAGTCCAGGTGGGGAAATGCTTAACGCCTGCATCAACGCAGACCTGTGCCTCCGCCTGCGAACCTTTGATTCCGCATTCCACGTACGGGGCATACTGAAAAGAGGAACCGAACATTTCCTTCTGGTCGGCACAGTGCGGGCACCAATAGGCGCCGTACATCTTGGCGCCCTTAGTGCCAAGGCATTGGGCAAAAGCGTCCATGCGAGTGTTTTGCTTATGCCGCAGGAGAAGGTAAAGCCCGACGCAGACGGCTACGATGGCCACAACAACGACAATTTTGAGCACTAGCGGTTGGGCCTGTGCATCACGGTTCCGATCCTGCTTACGTTGCTTTCGCTTCTCTGACATGGCAACAGTTTTTATACCACGACATTCAGGGCCGATGGCAGTACATCCAGGATCCGACAATGGATGCTCATTACTTCTCCGTCCACCATCACATCCACCGGCGCGTCGAGCTCGAAGTCGATGCGCTTTGCTGCATACCGCTCGGCCAGCGGATGATTAATGTGGCTGCCGTCATAAAGGGTCGGCAGTTTGCGGACCAGTTCGATTCTGCCGATCGGCCCCCAGCGCACATATTCAATCAGTCCATCGTTCACTTCCGCCTTGGGAGCGATCATCATAGTGCCGCCGGTGAACTTACTGTTGTTGAAGGTCAAAAACAGGCACGGACGGCGGTCGAGTTCTCCCTGCTGATCGACGCGCAGCGGAAAAGGACGGCGGCGCAAGCGGCTCAGTGAAATGAAAATGGACGCCTGGTAACCGAGTTCGCCCCATGCGCTAAAGCGGTGAGCGCGTAGCGTGGCAACGTCAGCCGCAAAACCTACGCTCAGCAGATTGATGTAATGGATGACGCCGTTCGTATGCTGCATGCGGAGAACGTCACAAGGCTGAGAGCGCCCGGCCAGCAGGGCTTCGATGGCGTGCTCCACCCCGCGATCAGTGAAGTCACGCAAAAATGAGTTTCCGGTGCCGAGAGGAAGAAAAGCGAGCGTGGGGCGAAGTGCCGATGCAGCTTGAGGAAAAAGTCCGTTGACGATTTCGTAGGACGTCCCATCGCCGCCGACGGCGATGAAGTGACTGCGCCCTTGGGCGTAGGCATCGCGAGCGATTTGTGTAGCGTGACCCGGACTGCTGGTCTCGGCAATTTCCACGGAAACACCGCCAGTCCGGAGGCGCTCGAGTGCTGGTCCCACCAACTTGCGGCAGCGCCCACCGCCGGCGGCGGGATTCACCACTGCCAGAAACGTCTCAGTCACAGTTCGACCATCGCTGTTGCACGGTCTTGATGTTTGCCAATTTCCTCGGCGAGCAGGTTCCTTTTAATCTTCATCGACGCAGTGCGGGGGAAATCCTCGTTCCAGATCAAGTATCCACCGACGCGCTTGAAATCAGGCAGCTTTCGGTTGCGGGCAACAATATCGGCTTTCAGGGGCTCGTCAAATTCCTGGTTCTGATCCAAACGTAGCACGAGGACCAATGTTTCGCGCCCCAGCTGCTTGTCCGGCCAGATATAGTTGGCGGCGAACACACAGTATTCTTTTGCCGCCAGACCATCAAATACAGTCTCAATATCCTCGGGATAAATGTTCTTGCCGCCCTCGGTGACGATCATGTTCTTCTTGCGCCCGAACAGTTGCAAATGGCCGGTGGCGTCGAAGCGGCCGAGGTCACCGGTCAGAAGCCAGCCATCCACGATGGTTTCGGCGGTCAGTTCAGGATCGTCGAGGTAATAGGCCATTATCGTCTTACTCTGCGCAGCTACTTCTCCGATTCCGTCGGCGTCAGGATTGAGAATCCTCAAATCAACTCCTGGCAGAGGTTTGCCCACCGTGTCGGCACGAAAAGGTTGAAAGTCATTGAGCGTGAGAGATGTCCCAGCCTCGGTGAGGCCGTATCCATTGGCCACGGGGATGCCGAGATCGTAGAAGAATTGCAGGGTCGAAGGTTCCATGAACGCACCGCCAGTGAACATGGCCAACAGTTCCCCGCCAAATCCATCATGCACCTGGGGCAGCAGTTTCCGGCTTCGACGAATGTTGAGACGCTTTCCCGCGAACACGCGATTCAGCCAGATCATCCGGTTCAGCAAGAAGCGTTTCGCAGGCGAAAGCTCCTGGAACTTGGCTTTCAACCCCCGCTCCAGATTCTTCAGCACCATGGGAACCAGGCTGACGTAGGTGATTTTGTACTTCACAAAGGCATCGCGAACGAACTCTGGCCGCAAGGTGCGCAGATGAACCACACACGCTCCGCACACGAACGGCCCAATGAAACCCACCATGAAATCGATGGCATGATTTGTGGGGAGGATGCTCAGGTAACGCACTCCCGGCCAGAACGAATACCAGGCGGTCAGAGATTTGCATTGTTCGAGATAATTCTCGTGGGTGAGCACACATCCCTTGGGCCGTCCGCCGGTGCCCGAAGAATACACGATGCATGCAATGTCGTCTCGTTTGCGCGATAGGAATTCGGGATCGCCTTTACGGCGAAATTCCTCCCAACGAAATGCGCCAGCAAGGTCAGCGCCTAAAGGCGCTTCCGTCACCAATACAGTTTTGAGTTTGTGGCTTGAGAACTCCGGAGCGCGGGTGACAGCCCGCCAAAGATGGTACTCAATCACCAGAACCTTCGCCTGGGAGTGAACCAGCAGTTGCAGATGTTCGGGGGCCGTGAGTTTGTAGTCCAGTGGAACCAGCACCCCGCCGATGTGAAAAATAGCGTACGCGGAAATCAGCCACTTGGACTGATTGGTCATGATGATGGCGGCGCGATCTCCGGCTTGAAAATCGGCATCCTGCAATGCGCGCGCCAATGGCCGGGCGGTTTCCTTGAAATCCGCATAGGTGAGGCGCGTCTTTTCCCGGTTGCGGTCGGACTCAATCAGGCAAATTTCGTTGGGCCAGCGCTCGAGTGCGTCGCGCAAGGCCGCGCCCAGACAACTGTACTGGTCAAGATTGAGCATGAATGATCTATTTCACCACAGACATGCGGGAGGACCGAAGAAAGCTAGTTATCAACTCACCACTCCGCTTATAGCCTTGCTTGAATGCGATCGGCCAAAGTGCGGAAGTCCGAGACTCCTTGCAACTCGTAGTCCGGCAACTCAATGCGGAAATGGTTCTCCAACTTGGTAAGGAGGTCAAGAGCCTGCAGGCTGTCGATGCCCAAGGTCTTGAAAAAATCATCGTCGGGGCCGAGCTTCTGCCGCGGCACCTTGAAGTGGGCTGCGGCGAGAATGAGGATTTCGTCCAGGGTTTTATCAATTGTTGTCATGGGCATCGCATGTCCTCTAGAAAATGTTCACGGTAAATATGGCAGGGCGTCGGTACTCTCCACGAACCTCCGCAGACCGGCATCCACTGCGGGGCGTATAAAAAGCTCGCAGAAAAGATCGATCTCTCGCTTCAATTCGTCGTAGGGAATCGGTTTGATGAATTTCTTTGCCGCCGCCGCTGTCGTTCGGTCGAATTTCTTTAGTTGAGCCGCGGTCGCCCGCGCTGCTCTCAAAGCTTCTCCCTCGCCCACTACCTGGCTTACTAAGCCAATCTGTTGGGCTTTGGTGGCATTAAAGCTTCGGCCGGTCAAGAGAAGATCGCGGACAACCGCATTTCCCAGATCCCGTTTTAGTCGCGGGATACCGCCAAAGCTGGGGATCAGCCCCAGCCGCAACTCTGGAAAGCAGAAACGCGCCATCTTGTCTGCGATGATGAGATCGCAGGTCAAAGCCAGTTCAAACCCTCCGCCAAACGTGACTCCATGCACTGCTGCAATGGTTGTAAGCGGCGAAGCGTCAATCGCATTCATCACGGCGTGAACGCGTTCCACGTGGTGGCGCACTCCCTTTAGGGCATCGGCTCGCGCCATTTCCTTAGAACGTCGATACAACTCCCGGAGGTCGGCCCCGGCACAGAACCCCGGCTTGAGCTCGCTGTAGATAATCAGCGCATGGGCTTCGGCCTTCGCCGATTCCAGTTCCACGATGAATCTCTCCAGCTCTTCAAGCGTGGCGGAACCAATCTCGTTGCAGGGATCGCGGTGCAGCGCCAATTCCATGACGCCATCCTTCAATTCCCACGAAAGTGTGTTGCCTTTGAATTGGTTCATGAAGGCTTGTATTCCGCGCTGTTCGTGCCGTTAGACCGCCTGCTTCACCGCGTACATCTCTTCGATCTCGCTTTTGAGTCGGGCGGCAATCAAATCACGCTTCAACTTTCCGTTCGCAGTGAGCAGACCATTCTCTATGGAAAAAGCTTCGGCGCGAATATGAAACGCTCGAATCTGTTTGTAGTGTGGCATGGCACGATTCACCGCGTCCACCGCAGCCTGCGCCTGCGGGGGTGCCATCGCACCGGTAAATATCACCGAGAGGTAGCCTCGCCCGTTGCCCACCAGCACCGCTTGCTGCGCTTCCGGCAGGTTTTGCAGTAGCTCGTCTTCAATGGGCTCAGGAGCGATGTTGTGGCCGGAGCCAAGGATAATCAAATTCTTCATGCGACCGATGATCTTCCAGTTTCCGTTAGCGTCCGCGTCGCCCTGGTCGCCGGTATGAAACCAGCCATCGCGCAGAGTCCTGGCGGTTTCCTGCGGGCGGTTCCAATATCCGGGAAAAATATTCGGACCGCGTACGACGATCTCGCCATTGTCACCCAGCTTCATTTCGATCCCACGGATGGCCGGGCCTACTCGACCGGGTTCGACATGCTCTGGGTCGTCCATGGTACAGATCGCCGTGGTCTCGGTCAGACCATAGACTTGCAGCACCGGGATGCCGAGCATCATGAAATACTGCTGGGTCTCAACGCTGAGTGGTGCTGAACCGCAGATCAGCGCTTTCAGATTCGAGCCGATCATCTTCTCGCGGATGGTGGGGAACACGATGGATTTGGCGCAGCCCAGCCATATGGAGTCCTTGAAGCTCGACTTGCGTTCCTGTTTGCGCATCCAGGCAGCTTTGGCCTTGCTGTAAATGGTGTGAACGACGCCTCCGGTCTTCCAAAGTTGTTCGTCCACCGCTTTGCGCATTCGCTCGAGCAGTTGGGGAACGTTCAGAAAGTAGTCGGGAGCGGCAGTTCGGACGTCGCTCGCAAGTTTGGTCAAGTCGGTATTGAGTGTGAGCAGGCTGCCGCGCAGGAGGCAGGTCAACAGCATGATCCACGAACCAGCGAAACACAACGGCAGATAGTGGAATACACGATCCTGGCCGGGGCGCTTCTGCATGAGTGCGTCGAGCCGCTCCGAAGTGCAGCCCAGCATGTGCCCGATGTTCCCGGCGGTGAGCACGACCCCCTTGGCTTCGCCCGAAGTGCCGGAGGTGTAAATGATGGTGACGGGATCGGAGGCCTCGATGCGTGGACGGCCGTTATTACAGGGATTCCCAGTCAAAATGTCGTCGAATAAAAACTGTGGCGGCGCATCGGGCCATTCCTTCGCGATGCCATCGCGTAGGGCGGCATCTCCGCAGCAGATCAGCGCGGGAGTGCAGTCCTTCATCATGACAACGAGTTCCGCAGGTGCCTGGCGGGCGTAAAGCGGAACGACGATCAAGCCCTCCGCCATAATAGCGAGGTCGATGGTAACCCAATCGATGCTGTTGTGGCCTAAGAGCGTGACGCGGTCGCCCTTCTTTAATCGTTGGGAGCCCAGGAACACGCGGGCTTTCGCAATTCTCTCTAGCAACTCGCGGCCTGTGATGGCGGGTGCTTGACCCTCTCGTAATTCACGGAGGAAGACGGCATCGTGTAAGGCTTCGAGCCGAGCGAAAATGTTGTCTAGAAACGTCACGGGTGAAAATGCTTGGAACTCTCTCAGCTATAGGCCTCAACCAAACTCTTCAGACCTGCGCTCATGGGCGGGAGGTAGTCTTCCCAACTCCATTCGCCCTTGCGCGTGGGAAACGCCGGGTAGCGCCTCTGGACTTCTTCCTCGAAGTACACGCCCATGCGTGCCATCACTTTCAGATTACGCACTACAGTACGCCCGATGGATTCAGCAATGCGTTCCCCGTCGGTGGCCAGCTTCTCCAAGGCCGCTAGCAACTTGGGCTCAAGGTCGGCGTCGTCCACGTTCATCAGCAAATCCTGGTGGCCGCGCTCGTTCATCAGGTTGCGGATGCGCTCATCCATGGTGATGCCCGCCGATGGGATCAATCCCGGCATTGAGGTCACGATTCCGTGATAGCGCGACGACGCCATCATGTGACATGCGCGCAATACACTCACCAGTTCGTAGATGTTGTACTCCTCGGAAGTCAGCACGGGCACGCCGCCGAGTTGTTCGGAGATGCGGCCCGCGGGACGGGCATCGAGGCGCTCGGTCGCGACCATGACCACGAAAACCTGGCGCTGCCTACGAAATGCTTCGACCGCTTTGGCGATGGCGTTGAGGTAACGCTCGTAAGCACGCGTGGCCTCCGGCCCCGAATTGTGAAAATACGGCCCGCGGTAGTGTTCTTCTTTATAGGCTCCAGTCAGGCTATGGATAGCTAGTTTCGCCACCGACGCTTTCACTGGCCACTCGAAAGGATTAATGGGACACACTGCCAACACCGGCATTTTGCCGTCCCACCCCACGCCCCGCAGAGTTTTCTGTCCGTACTCGGCGGGATGCGGCTCGAAAGTCCATGCGGTATCCGTTCCTAACTCAGTAGGAACACCCAGCTCGCGCAGAACGGTACGTGATTCCTCATTGCGGGTGATGATCAGCGAATTCTTGCAGAAACGCTCACACATCTTACGCACCAGCGGATCCATGTGTCCGGCTTCGGCGCCGTACCCCACCGAAAGCTTATTCTCAGCCGCCGCTATACCCAAAGATCCAATCATCATGGTGGTGAGGGCGTTAGCAAACTTGCTTTTGAACATGGAGCCTTCGCAGGCGACCACTCCGTGGTGCTTGGGAACTTCATGGGCCAGAAAAGGAGGGAAAATGTCCGGCAGACGCACCTGGTTGGTGCCTTCAAAATAACCGCGGGAGCGATCAAAGTTGAAGGTCATCGCGCTGAAGTCCACGTTCTGCGCTCCAAGAATATGCCGGATCTGTCGCAGCATTTCCTCCACGCGCGCGTCCGAACCCATGTTGCGGGTGCCGTTGTAGCCGGCAAATAGCAGCTTGAGTTTCTCGCCCGGCTGCCACGGTTTACCTTTCCCCAACATCCAGGCAGCCTTCGACTTTTCAATCGAGGCGCTCACCCAGGCTTCCAGGATAAAGTCCATCATGCCGCTGTGCCTCCGGCCTGCGTCGGCCACTCCTGGTAACGGTAGGTGAACTTGCCCTCGCGGCTGAATTTGAGCAGAGGAAAACTGTATTGCGAAAAAGGAACCGGCTTACGTCCGAGTTCCCCGGTCACGCGAGTGTTGTCGAACACCGTGTTCCACATTAGATACGGCATGAACACCTTCATCAGTGCCGCCCCATGTGAGATCGGGCCACGGAAATTCGACAAGGTATTGACCGTGGCGGAAAACGGCCGCTCCAGCATTGGCAGGAACACTGGCCCCCGCTTTTGCCGTGCAGCAGCCAGGGCGTTGGTCAATTCGCGAAAAGTTTGCGAGTCTTTGCCGGAGGAAAGATGATAGACATCGTGCTGCGCCTGCGGCTTCTGATGCAGAGTGGCAATAGCGTCGGCGACGAAATCGACGTTCACAATATCGATCTTGTCATCAGGACGAAAAGGCAGCATCGGCAGTCCCGCGAGAAAAACAAATGACCTCACCATGTCGAACTGAGTAGTTTCCGCGCGGCGGCTGTCGCCGAGTACGATGCTGGGCCGGAAAATCGTAATCGGAACCTCGGGGAGCAACTGCCGAATCATGTGCTCGCAGAACTTCTTAGTGCGCGCGTAGGGATCATAATCCGAGCGCTCCCAATCGATCGACTTATCTTCGGTGACGACTTCGTCCTGGCGCTTCCCTGCCACCGCTACCGTGCTTACGTGGCTGAACCGGCGCATGCCGTGATAATGATGAACCCGCATCGCGAGCTGCAACACTTCCAGCGTGCCCCGCAGATTCACGTTCAGGCAGCTCTTTTCCGATTTGCGATTCAGCGACGCCGCGCAGTGAATCACCGAATCGCTGCTGTGGATAAGCCGGTCGTAGTCGTCTCGGCTGAGGCCGAAATGTTCTCCCGTAAGATCGCCACGAAAGATCCTGATCCGAGTTTGCAGATGTTCGTAGAAACGCGGGAAGTCGAGATGCAATTGCAGCGCCTGCCAAAGCCGGAGTTCGGCCTCGTGCGCATCCCTCGCTCGAATCAGCACATTCAGAGATGCGCCGTGTTCCTCAAGTAAGTTTGCAGCGACATGGCCACCAATATAGCCGGTAGAGCCGGTCAGGAATATCGCCACGTTGCCCCATTGGTGCCGGTTTTGACGGTGACTCCGCTCTCCGCCTCGGCAAGTTGGAAGTTGCGAGCAGGACGCGCCTCCAGCGGACGCCCCTCAATCAGAGGATAAGTCCACCGGCGCAGCGCAGGGACATGGATGTTGATCCAGAACTCCCACCAATCGATGGCCGCAGTTCTGTAACCGAAATCAGCCTGCTCTTCAGGTACCAGAGAGTACGCAAGCTTCTCGACGTTTTCGGCTACAAAATCATGCTCGTTCAAAAGTATGAACGGCTCGAAGAGTTGAATCAGTTTTTCGACTTTCTCGAGATTGCGCTGCGTGCGCGCCAGGGGCGTCTTCTTCAGCGGAAACGCCGACATAATGTGCTGGATCGACTTGATGATCGCCTTCTGGGCCGGTGCCGACATGCGCTGATAGCGCTCCTTGGAAACTGGGATGGCGTCAAAACGCAGGCGCAGCCAGTACTCCAAACCTTCCTGCGCCCGGTAGTGTTTGCGATGGGCAAGGGAGGTGAGTTCGATGGACCGCCGCATATCGCACGGATTGGTGACTGAAGCGGCGAGTTGGTAAACCGGGTCGTGGCGACGTTCCATGATCGCCGCCGCAATCAATGTCATCCCGGCGCAAACCGAATCCACTGGAATCAGGTCTAGCCGCTTGCGTTCGTTCGATGGTAGTTGGCGGAAATAGGTTCCCAGCAGGTAAGAAAGCGATGCCGAGGTATTGATGCCTTCATTCCATCCTCGGAACGGTTTTTCGATCGACGTTTCGACGATGGCAGGCCGAACGATCGCAATCGGCAGGCCGGCTCCATACTTGGTCACCAGCGACTCAGCAAGACCCTTGGTCAGAGTGTAAGTATTGGGCCAGCCCAATTCCAATGCACGCTTAGTGCCAGCCTCCGTCAAATGATTGCGGAGCCAACGCACTCGATTCTTGCGAACCTGGTTCTCCAGCGCAGCACCCTGAAGGCCTTTAGCGGCGTGTTCCTTCGACAAAGCCTGTTGCCGGAGTTCTCCCGCGACTTCGCCGCCTTCCGCGCGCTGTTCGACGTCGTGGATCAACTGGTGCAGAGCTCGCCATTCGCGTTCGGCATCGTAGCCGCCGATGGCGGCGGGCACGTAGTTTGGCCGTACTCTTTCTCCCACGCGTCCATCCTGCCCTCCTGCCACATAACAGGTGGAAAGATGCAGTAAGCCGGCATGATCGGACTGGCGCACGAACTCAACCACGTTCACCGCCGCATCGACATTGGTGAGCAGCGCATCCCGCAGATCGGGATTGAAATCCGTGAGCCCGGAACTGTTGATGATTAAGTCCAGCTTCTTGCTCAACCTTTCGCTAACCGCTGGAGACATTCCAAGTCCGGGCTGCGACACATCGCCTTCGACTACTTCAACGCGATCAGCGAGGAAGCGTGACAGCCCGGCTCCATAGCGCTCCCATAAGGGATCGAAGACGGGCGAGTCTTCGACCAACTTTTCGAAGCGGCGCTGGGCGGGATTCGACTTCTGCCGCCGGATCAGCAGATGGATGCGGCCGGTTTCGGGCAGATCCATCAAGGTGTTCACCAGCCAAACTTTGCCGATGAATCCGGTCACTCCAATCAGCATGACGTGTTTTCCAGCGAAGGCCGCGCGAACCGAAAGCGGCCGTGGGTGCCGCGGACCATCGAAGGAGACAATCGGCCGCTGCGGAGCTACCGCTTGGCGGCTGGACGACACTATCGCAGATCGCAGTTCCTCTGTTGTGGACAGTCCCAGATCACGCACCAAGCGCTCCGGACTTCGCTGTCCATCCGGCCCAGTACCGGTGATTCGCGCGAAAGCTCCGCGCGGACGAATCACAGGATCCAACAGCCTCCCGGTGGCCATGCCATCGCGGAACTCCAGACGGTTAGCAACGATCCACTGCACATCCAAATACCGCGCCAGCGGGCGCATCACGTGGTCCAGTCCCTGGCTTACCAAGACGACATTCTGCCGGGAATCCACCAGCGTCCGGAGTTGGCGCACACCCTCCGGCTTGAGTTGCGGCCTCAATTTGTAATGGAAATATTCTTCCCCCAACAGATCAAGGCGGTCGCGGCTGACGCGTCGAAGCACGCTGTGCACTACGCGCGTAGCAAATTCCCGATTGGTCGCGTAAAGAAAAGGGCGCAGCACGGCCATCAGGAAAACCAGCCCGCGACGGGTCCAGCGTTCTGAAAAAGTCTGGAGATTCCAGGTGAAGAACGCAATCGAACGGACGGTGGTCAATTCAAGCAGACTGCCCTCAACCCGCCAATACACGGGGTCATCGTGGCCGGGGCCGCCAGGATTTTCTTGAGACAGTTTCAAAGGCCTTTTTCTTCCCGAGACGCACACTCTAGAGCCAACAAGAGAAACGAAAGTCCTTATTGTAAACAATCGCGGTCAAAGCGCGAAGCTAGTGTCACGGGAAACCGCGAAGTGCCTCGAATACATCGGCTTAGCACCAAGTCGTTTTCGCGAAAGAAGTCCTGAATGGGAGCTACTTCGCGTAATTCCTCTCGATCCCATTTCGTGAATTCGTCACCCTGAATTTCCCGTCGGAGCCGGCTTCGACCTCAATATAGTGCCCGTCCGACTCTTTATCGGTATTGACGATCAAGCTTTCGGGCACGTTGTGTTGCTTGTCCGAATCGATTGCATAGTGCAATTGCCATAGATCAGCCAGGTCTGGCGAGTCATGGATAATCTGCCAGGCATCGGGGCTGCCGCCTTTGTGTGGGCCGTTATTGATCACAGCCACTCGCGGATGCAATGCCCATACCAGCGCTCGGGGATTGTCGGGATGACCTCCGTGATGCGTTGCCAGATACAAATCAACTGTCCCGATCAGGTTGTTGGGACAAACTATGTCCAGTTCTTTTTGCTCGGTCAAGTCGCCCAGATCCAGAAACCTGAACTTGCCGTAGGTAATCAGCACGCCCAGGGAGCGTGAGTTCTCGCTGTTGTCGTCTGGAGGTTGCTTCTCTGACGTACAGTAAATGTTGGCCTCCCCGGCGCCCGGCAAGGGGTCAGTGATGTGATCGCCCGCAGCGGCCACAACCTGCAGAGTGATGCCCTTTAGCGGCACTCCTTGGCCCGGCCTCAAGACCACGCGCGCATTGTGTTTGGTAGCTGCAAGGTAGTCAGCATAATTCTTCTTTGTAGCATCGGAGTCTTCCTGGTTTTCCCCATGGTCCACGAAAGTGCCGACATTGATCTTTTGCAGCAGGCTCGACACGCCGCCGACGTGGTCTTCGTGATAGTGAGTGATGAGCACGTAGTCGATCTGTTTGATCCCCGCAGCTTTGGTTGCCTGCACAATGCGGTCCGCGTCACGCTCGCCGGCAAAACCGGTATCAATGAGTAAGGATTGCTTCTGTGGACTCACAATCAGGGTAGACTGCCCACCCTCCACATCAATGAAGTAGATTCGCAACGGTTGCTCTGACCTGACCAGCACGGCAGGCACGACCAGCAAGCACACACTGAGGGAAAAGATGGGCTGACGTAACCAGCGAATCAAAACCGCCTTCGTGTCTATCGCGCGCGAATGCATATGACCAAGGTAATGGAACGGGCGCTTTCCTGCCTCTTCCAACTATGTACACAACTCTATAATTTTTCTTGTGACTACTCCATCGCGAGGCGCGACCGCGGTTCCGATAGTTTTTGGCGTGATATTCGCGGGCATTGCGCTCGCGGTTGGTGTCGGATTTCTCACTGCCAATCCCGCCAATGTGCATGGAAATCCAATGGCCGCGGTTTGGATGTGCGGAATTTTCATTTTGGCTGGCGGAGGAATCGTCTATGCCGCCATCTATGGCAACCGCAAGCTGAAGGAACAAGCCGCAGCAAGGCAGGCTGCTCCCGATTCGCCATGGCTGTGGCAGAAAGATTGGGCCGCGAGCCGTGCCGAGAGCAAGAACCTTAACTGGGCTACCGGTTTGTGGTTGATAGCAGGAGCCTGGAGTGCCATTTGGCTTGTTCTTACGGTTCTGACTGCGCGCAAGCCCTGGCAAGCTTCCGGCCACTCTGCTCTCTTGGCTTTCGGATTCTGCCTGCCCGGTGTAATTCTTGCCGGCATAGCGCTGCGTGCAACCATTCGCCAGAAACGCTTCGGCAAAACTTACTTTGAATTCGCTTCGCTTCCCTTCTCCCCTGGGAAATCACTTAAGGGAACCATCCACCTGCGCTTCAACACAACCGCGCGACACGGCATCGATCTCACGCTTTCCTGCGTTCGCCAGGTAATTACCGGCTCGGGCAAGAATCAGACTACGAACCGGATCGTCCTCTGGCAGTCGCAAGCGAATGTTGCGGAGCAGTCCCTCACGCCTGGCCCTATGGGAGACGCAGCTATTCCTGTGAGCTTCGTTGTCCCGAGTGACGCCTATGAAACCAATCACGATCAGCCACGCGACCAGGTTCTCTGGCTTTTGCATGCGCAAGCGGACGTTCCCGGAGTCGACTATTCTGACGACTTTGAAGTCCCGGTCTTTAAGCTGACACCGGCCTCCGCTGCCGCGCCTGTTGCCGGCTTCAGCGACTCGCAGCCTGAAGCCGCTCCGGCATTCCAAAGCGACGCCTCCGACGTAGCCGCACCAGACAACCCGAAGGTTGTGGTTTCGACCGGGCCGACCGGTGGCACGGAGTTCTATTTCCCGCCTTTTCGTAACCCCATCCGGGTCCTGGTTCTGCTTCTGGTTACGGCGGGATTCGGCGCACTCGCTTTCGGCTTGCACTCGTTGAAGGCCCCGTCGGTTTTTACCATCATATTTGGCCTGATCGACCTGTTATTGGTCTATGGCGTGGTCCACTCGGCACTGGCTTCATCTCGCATCCAGGTGGGCGAGGGCAAACTGCGATCGAGCCGCGCATTGCTGGGAGTGAGTTCGACACGTGAAATTCCATTTTCTGAGATCGACAAGATCCTCGCCGTGGCAAGCACCCAACAGGGTACAAACCCCAACGCCGCCTCGTATGCGCTGCGCCTGCAAACCAAGAGTGGGAAGAAAATCTCGCTAGCCGACGGCATCGATAACCGGCAGGAAGCGCGCTGGGTCACTGCCCAACTGGAAAAGTTCGTGGGCCTCAAACTGGACACGCATGTCGCAGCTGACGACATTTACGGCGTGTATGGTCCACCGCCGCAGCGAGGGATGACGCCATCCAGCCTACCGATAACGCTGGGGCGTGGCAGAGTGATGGTTGCTGCGGCCCTCAGCAGTATCTTCGTTCTCGCCGGGATGGGGTTTATGGCCTATCACTTCAATTCTGCGATGCACGGCGTTCCCAGGCGGCCGTCGGTTTCAAGATCACAGACTCCAGCAAAGTCTAGAGCACAGCGCGTGACCTACACACCTCTTTCCGATGTGGACGCACAGCGTTTGCGATTATTGCCCGAACAAACGCAAGCGGAAGAGTTGCTGGATCGTGCCATTCAACACGACGACAAAGCCAGAGACCTGTTCGAACAGAACATCACCATCTGGCTCGGGGACATCAAACTTACCGACCGCATGAAGCAACTGGAGTGGCGTTCACGTTTCTCCAACGACCTGCGGGTACGTTACGCCAATGCCGACCTCAACTTGGCAATGAACGGCTGGGAGAAAACGGAACATTCCGCCGACCTGCTGATCACACAAGCCCAGACCGACAAGGCCTCACGCGCCACCGCGGTGTATCAAATGGGAATGATGGCTGGACGGGGCATCAGCTACAGCTTGATTTATCCGGTGCTGGTCGATTACGCGAGGAACGATCCTGATCCGTATGTTCGGCAATGGGCGGTCGAAGGCATGCGCTACCTGGGTACCGACGAAGCGCTCGATCAATTGTTCTATTCCTTCACGCATGATCCCTCAAACACAGTCCGCGACCGGGCTGGCTGCAATATCTCCGACTGCGGCAACTTCATGCGCAAACAACGCATGCGCATGGTGCCAAAACTGATCGCGCTGGCACAAGACCCGCAGACCACGCCACAAATACGCAATTGGACCTTCCTTGCATTGGCGGAAATCACCGACCAACACCTGCCCGCGGATGCTTCTGTGTGGGAGCACTGGAATAACGACCACGGCGTCGACAAGATGACCGAGTTCGAGCAAATGGATTGGTGGCGGGTGCGAGGCGACGAGTAGGCGACGAACTACGGCGCCGGCCTAGATCACAGAAACTTCATCAGCGCGTCGATCGTCTCTTTTGGGCGTTCTTCCATTACCCAATGTCCGGTGTCTTTCAGAACCACTACTGTGACGTCGGTGGCCACCAGTTTCATTTGTTGGCCAAGCACTTCTCCCAGAGATTTTTCGCCGCCAATCGCCAGAACTGGAATCGCCAGCTTCGTCTGAGCAAGCTGTGCGAAGTCTTTGGCGGTTTGCGGCCAAGCGGCAAAGTATTCCCAGCCAGCACGCATACGCCCCGGCTGGGAGTAAGCCGCGACATAGGCTTGACGATCTGCATTAGAGAGTGACCGCGTCCGGTCTGCCGCGAGGTCGTTCCAGAAATACGCAAAATAGATTCGTTCCCGCCCGCTCACCAGTGCTTCCGGCGTAGGACCGTGGAAGCGGAAGTGCCAAACATTCGGATCGTCGTAGACTGCTTCCCACCCGGCCACGCCGGGAAGAAATGCGTCCAACACCGCCAGCTTTTCTGTTTCTGAGGGGAATTGCGCAGCATACGCGTAAGCCACCATCAGTCCGATGTCGTGGCCGACGACTCTCGCCTTCTCGATGCCCAGCGACTTCGCAAGAGCGTGTATGCGGATGGCGGAGGTCTTCATGTCCAAACCATCTTTTGGAATCGCTGAATCGCCGATGCCTGGCAGATCCGGTGCGATCACGGTAAATTTCGCGGCCAAAAGCGGAATGATTGGCCTCCACATACGCGAGGTCTGGGTATACCCATGCAGCAGATCACTGCGGGGCCGTGACCCGCCGTCAGGTAGTGTATTTTGATCCCCTCCACTACAGCGTCGCGTGAAGCAACAGTCCGATTTGCTGCATTGGCACCGAAAGAAAGTGCGACAGAAAAGAAAATAAACGCGGCTAAGCTACGAACGTTGTTCACAAAACGTTTCATCGAAGAAGCTCCTGGGGACAAGCACACAAAGCGGGTTATGAACGTCGATCATGAACAAGCACCCGGCCTTAGCCACCAGAACCGCAAGGCCGGGCGCAACTCGAATTTGACAAGCGAGGACTCAGCCCTCGATTAAGCCGCAGCCAACTTACGCTCCTTGATGAACGCTAGCAAGTCGCCATTAATCTGGTCAGCATTGGTTGCGGGCATCCCGTGCGGGAAACCCGGATACACCTTTAGAGTGGAATTCTTGACAATCTTCGCAGACAGCGGACCCGCCGCAACGATGGGCACGATCTGATCGTCGTCGCCATGCATGATCAGGGTTGGCACGTCGAACTTCTTAAGGTCTTCAGTGAAATCCGTCTCAGAGAAAGCCTTGATGCAGTCGTAGTGGGCCTTCATGCCTCCCAACATCCCCTGTAGCCACCAGTGCTCTCGGATACCCTCAGAAATCTTGGCGCCTGGCCGGTTGTATCCGTAGAACGGGAGCGTGATGTCCCGGTAAAACTGCGCTCGATTTGCCGCAAGCGCGGCTCGCAGACCGTCAAAGACTGAGATAGGCGCGCCGGTGGGATTTTTTTCCGTCTTCAGCATCAATGGTGGTACTGCACTGATCAGTACGGCCATGCCGACACGCTTTGTGCCATGCCTCCCGATGTAACGGGCAACTTCCCCGCCACCGGTGGAGTGGCCTACATGGATTGCGTTCTTGAGATCCAGTTTGTCCGTAAGAACTGCGAGATCGTCGGCGTAGGTGTCCATATCGTTGCCGTCCCACGTTTGGGAGGAACGCCCATGGCCTCGCCGGTCATGGGCGATGACGCGATAACCTCGCTGACCGAAAAAAAGCATCTGTCCGTCCCAGTCGTCCGCGGTGAGTGGCCAGCCGTGACTGAAAACGATCGGCTGCCCCGACCCCCAGTCCTTGTAGAAAATCTCGGTACCGTCTTTGGTCGTGATTGTAGGCATGAAATGTCCTCCTGAGATTTGTCTTGCTGCAATTCGCTGGACAATCTGTAGATGTTTTGATCGAACCGTTCGAACTAGCTAATTACGGAATTTCTTGGCCGCGCCCACGCCGAGACCGATGAAGATCGCCATTACCACCAGCTGCGCGACCAGAAATGGTGGTTCTTTCCCCTCGGGAGCCAGAGCGTGCAATGCCGGCACTTTCAGGAAGCTCTGCACCACCAGCACGAATACATTCAGATACAGGGCGATCATCGCGGTAATCACATAGGTTCGCCGCCAACCGCCGGCTAGGTTTTTGGCATAACGCGCCACCATTGCTATCGCCAGCACCACCAGCGAAATGATTGCGACCTTGTGCGATGGCAGAAGATGATCAAAGGGAAAGCCGAATCCGGTCACACTGGTCAGCACAGTCGTTAGTAGGAAGAGTCCATTCCAACCGTGAAGAAGCTTTCCGTTAAGCATTCCGAACACAACGATCAGCCCCGAACCGATTCCGATCAAGCTGATTACTACATGCACCACGGTGTACGTCTCCAGGCTCATGCCGAGAATCATTGGGAGTGTCCTTTCCGGAATCGGTAATGGTACGACGGCGTGGCCGAAATTTCCACTGCTTGTCAACTCAAACGGATGAGTGCAGCGGGCCGTGGTAATAGTGGCAGCGTTGACGGAGCGCGTTTGGTGCCGGGCAAACGAAATGACAGAGAGCCCACTCAAATATGGTAGATTTTCAGTCCAGATGAAAGGGTAAGGCGTTGGAGTACAAACACATACCGTTGACAGATCAACAAAATGACGAACATTGACAACTGTGTGACAAACCCAGCGTGCTTCTCGCTCATATTCATTTGCGCTCGACCAGCGGCACAACCAAATTTTCCATGGGAGAAAGACCACAATGCAGAAAAGAACTATAGTCTCAGTATCTTGCCTTGTCCTATTTGCAAGTCTGGCCTTCGCAGCATCTGCCCAGAATCAATTCGTCTTCAGTCCAGACGGCAAGTTCGTGCGAGCCACACAAGCGCCGTCCCACATTACGCTTACGCCCAAAGAGGACGCCGGTCTCAACATCATTGCCGGTAACTTCAGCCGGTACCCGAAGGCCACCTACTTCAGCATCTGGGGCAACACCGTGGCTCAGGGCGGATCGAACTTTCCGTTTCAAACGTGGGTCGCCGTGGCTTTTACTCCCACGGCTAACGCGACCATAACTAAGCTTGAGGTATCAGCAGGTAGACAGGGCGGCGGAACTGCCGGGTTCGAGTTAAGTCTATACAACGACGCCGGCGGGATCCCTGGGACGCCGATCAAGACTGCCCACGTTTCGACCCTGCCGAACTACGGAGAATGTTGCGACGTGGCGGTAGCCAACGATCCGGCCGGGATACCCGTCACTGCTGGGACGCAGTACTGGGTGGTCGTGAGCACGACTGCGGAAGACACGGACATTTACGCCTGGGCCTACAACAGCACCGATATGACAGCGCAAGCAGCTGCTTCCTGGTGCCAGGGATCGTCCACCTACTGCGGCAACAACAGCGGCAAATGGGTCCCTTTCCAGTACGTTCAGCTTGGATTCCAGGTGCTCGGACACTAGAACAGCGTGCATCAAAGAAGGTCGTCGACCTCGATTACGACTTTTGCAAATTAAGGACGGCTTCCCACGGCCCGGCGCAACCAAGCCGGGTCGTTCTTTTCAGAGGACAATGACCTCAGTGGTCAAAAAACTCGACGTCCCCGATGGGATTTCAACCCGTATCACTGCCGTAAAGAACAAAACCGGGCGCAGTTGTTACAATCGTGACGCATGGGCTTCCATTCTGGATGCACACCATGCCATCACACACGAGGAAGTTTATGCTGAATCATACAATCGCTTTTGTTACGTCCGGTGTCATTGCACTGTTTGCTTTGTCTACCTTTGCCACGGCATCCGATGCCAAGTTCGGCCCCTCGAACCCGTTTTATGCGCCGAGCACGTTGCCGTTCCAGGCACCTCCTTTCGACAAAATCAAAGATGAGGACTATCAGCCGGCCATCGAAGCAGGCATGGCCGAGGAGCTCGTTGAGATACAGGCGATTGCGGACAACCCGGCCCCACCAACGTTCGAGAATACGCTCGTCGCCATGGAGAAGACCGGGCAACTCTTCCAACGAGCGATGGCCGCCTTCGGGGCGGTCAGCGGGGCGAATACTAACCCCGTGTTGCAGAAAGTACGCACCGAGGAAGCCCCGAAACTAGCAGCTCACTACGATGCCATCTATCTAAACGCGAAATGTTTTGCTCGCGTAGCTGCCGTCTATAAACAGCGTGCATCTCTCAAGCTCGATCCCGAATCATTGCGGCTACTCGGGGTGACCTATGACAGGTTCGTCCGCTCTGGCGCAAACCTCTCGGATGTCGACAAAGCCGAATTGAAAAAAATGAACGAGGAAATCTCGACGCTCTCGGAAGCCTTTTCGACAAAACTTCTCGCTGCTACGAAAGCCGGGGCCTACGCCACCACGGACAGGAGTGCGCTGACCGGCTTGAGCGACGCTCAGATCGCCGCAGCCGCACAAGCCGCGCAGACCCGTAAGCAGGAAGGCTACATTCTCCCCTTGCAGAACACGACGCAGCAGCCAAATCTAGGCTCGCTCAGCGTCCGGGCAACACGCGAAGCCATCTTCCAGAAATCGTGGAACCGCACCGAGCGTGGTGATGCCAACGACACCCGCGACACCATCTCGCGGTTGGCACAGCTGCGCGCCCGACGGGCGCAACTGCTCGGTTATCCGAACCACGCAGCATGGAAGTTGGGAGACCAGATGGCGAAAACTCCAGCCGCAGCCTTGAAGTTCATGGATGCTCTGGTACCCGGCGCCACCGCCAAAGCAACGAGTGAGGGCAAGGATATCCAGGATGTCATCGACGCGCAGAAGGGCGGCTTCACGCTGCAACCCTGGGACTGGGACTTCTACTCCGAACAGGTGCGCAAAGCGAAGTACGATCTGAACGAGGCCGAGGTTAAGCCGTACTTCGAGCTGAATAACGTTCTCGAAAACGGCGTCTTTTACGCGGCCACTCAACTCTACGGAATTACTTTTAAGGAGCGCAAGGACATCCCGGTCTACCATCCGGATATTCGCGTGTTCGAGGTCTCGAACGCGGACGGCAAGCCGTTGGCACTCTTCTATTGCGACTATTTCAAACGCGATAACAAAAACGGTGGCGCATGGATGGATAGCCTGGTGAGCCAGTCAAAGCTCCTGGGAACGTTGCCGGTGGTCTTCAACGTCGCGAATCTGCCGAAGCCCGCGCCCGGCGAGCCTGCCCTCATCAGTTATACCGACGTAACGACCATGTTCCACGAGTTTGGCCATGCCCTGCACGGCATGTTCGCGAATACCGAGTATCCGAGCCTGTCGGGCACATCCACAGCAGCAGACTTTGTGGAGTTCCCCTCACAATTCAACGAGCACTGGGCCCTCTATCCCGCCGTCTTCGACCATTACGCCCGGCACTATAAGACCAACGCATCCATGCCAGCCGAACTGGTAGCCAAGATAAGAAAATCTGTGACCTTCAACCAGGGGTACAAGCTGACCGAACTGGTCGCGGCTGCGGAACTCGATATGCAGTGGCACACGCTTCCGGCCAGCGCGCCTCTGCAGCAGCCGGATGCGTTCGAAAAACAGGCGCTTGAGAAGACACACTTACTTTTGAGCACGGTGCCGCCCCGCTACCGCTCCAGCTATTTCGCCCACATCTGGGGGGGCGGCTACTCTGCTGGCTATTACGCCTATCTATGGGCAGAGATGCTCGATGACGACGCGTACCAGTGGTTTGAAGATAACGGCGGTCTGACACGCGCGAACGGCGATCGGTTCCGGCAGATGGTGCTGTCACGTGGCAACACTGAGGACTTGGGGAAGATGTATGCAGCCTGGCGCGGTAGAGAACCAAGCGTCGAGCCCATGATGAAGGATCGCGGTTTGCAGTAGTCCGCACACTAGAACGTGAAGCCTGTTGCCGCATGCTGCACGCAGTGTTGTCGCTTGGACGCGGGGAGATAACTTGCAATTGCCCAACGGGCATTCATCTAACACCGCCATTCGACAGCTGACTTCCAATCCAGCTGTCCACACGGGCTTCCAGCATGTCGAGCGGCAGGCTTCCTCCACTGAGGATTTCGTCATGGAAGGCCCTGACATCGAAGTGGGGACCAAGCTTCTGCTTGGCACGATTGCGAAGATCGAGAATCTTGAGCTTACCGATCTGGTAGCTGAGGCCCTGAGCCGGCCATGCAATATACCGGTCGATTTCAGCCTGGATCGTCGGCTCGTCTCCGGCGCCGCTTTCACGGAAGTAGGCTATGGCCTGTTCGCGGGTCCAACCTTCGGAGTGAATGCCGGTGTCAACAACCAGGCGGACTGCACGCATCAACTCCAAATTGAGCCGTCCGTAATCTGACGCGGGATCCTGGAAAAACCCGATCTCCTTGCCGAGCGCCTCGGCATAGACCGCCCAGCCTTCGGCGTATGCATTGTTGATGACGTGAAGGCGAAACTCCGGCAGGCCGGTAAGTCGTTGCTGGATGGAGATCTGCATGTGATGACCGGGGATGCCTTCGTGGTAGGCCTGCGTCTCGTCGCTGAGCAGTTTTCGATGCGCATAGTTGGAGGTCGCAACTACGACGCGAGCCGGCCTGGTGCCATCCGGAGTGCCGAAAACGTAATGCGTGGGATTGTTAGGCTGGGAGGCGGGCGCGGCTTCCACAGTCAGCGGGGTTTCCGGGAACACCCCGAAAAGTTCAGGCAAGCGCGGCTGCATTTGGCTAACGTAGTGGCGGAAATCGTCGACGATCTGATCCGGAGATTTCGGTATGTACTTGGGATCGCTACTGAGTACGGCTCGAAAGCTGCGCAGGTCTTTGTATCCTGCTTTGACAGCAATATCGGTGAGCAGTCCATTGATGCGTTCGACCTCTCGAACCCCGAGCGCATGAATCTCCGCTGGAGACATATCCGTCGTCGTTTGCTCGCGAATGGCTTGCTGGTAGCGGCGAGCACCGTCCGGCAAGCTGTTCAGCCCGATGGTGCTGCGGCCATGCGGAGCGTAGTCCTTTGCGATGAACTCAGCGAAGCGGTGATAAGCCGGCAGCACCTCCGAGTTCACTGCCTGCACGATCTCTTCCGTCAAACGCTTCCGGGTTTCTTCGGAAATGGCAGCGGGGAATTTCTTCGTCGGAGCCAGGAACGGATTCTCGGCAATCGTGCCTTCGCATTGATCTGGTATTTGTTCGAGCAGAATCCGGACCGGCATCAATCCATCTTTTTCTCCCTGGCGGAGCGCGTCCATGGTTTGCTCGAAAGCCTGAGGAATCTGGTGAAGACGGGCAATGTAATCTTCGTAATGCTTAATGGTATCAAGCGGTACGGAATTCGGAAGATCGGCAAGTCCGTTGTGGATGCCCTGCATTTGCGAGATGGGCATCTCGTAGATCTTTAACTTGTAATCCGCTATGCGATTATCCAGAACACGAAGCAGGAGATCATGCGACAGACGATCCTGCTCGGGAAAACCCTCGGTAGAAATGGCTTCGAGCTTCGCACGATACGCGCGATCCATAGCGTTTTGCTTCATGTTGGCTGCCGGAGAGTAGTCATCCAGCCTGGCATTATCCCGGTAGTCTCCCCTGGCACTCTCGCTCTCCGGAGAAGCCCGCATGTCATCTTCGAACTGTTCCTTAAACAGCGCGTTTTGACTGACAAGACGCGCTGCTACGGAGTTGGTCGATTGCGATGAAATGTGCGTGTCCGAAAAGCGCGCGTTCTCGCTTTGTGCTACTGCCGGGCCAAATGCGCCTTTTAGGCATAGGCAGACCAGGCTGAAAACCGAAAGCGATTTCGCCACAGTACGAGCCGAAAAGCTGTGATTAGCGATCTTTGACCGGGACAGGAGCATAGATACCTCTCGTTTGACCAGTGTACGACTCCTACATGCGTCGTCGATGCATCGCGCAGGTCAGCGAAGCTCGGACGGCGCTTAAGCGGCTGATGCAGTGAGGATCATTTGAAAGCTGCTCCCCACTGGACTGCAAGTATTTGCACATTGACAAGCCAGCTGCAAAATAGCATGATTTAGTCCGCCGGTAATTGAGGATCGCCCACTTCATTCCCCCTGGGCGTGGACCTATACAATGTTATCGGCGCTTAATCTGTTTGGTGTTCTCTTGTCCTCGGAATCATTTTCGTTCTTGGCGGGTAATTTTCCTGGGCGCGGCATCACGAAACTCAACGCGACGAGCACGAAGCCCTCCACGAAAGTTCCCATGAAAAATTTGGAGGCGCTATGTACGTGAACGTTCCCACTCTCAGACAGGCCGCCTGTCGGCGCAATGAGCGCAAACCAGGCCTGAAGATTCCACGATCGTTTTACGCGATGCTGACGCTTAGCTGCTGGTTGCTGTTTACCGCGTCGTTCAGCAGAGCACAGAACGATATCAATACAGTAGCCGGGCAAGCCCCATATAATGCGACCGCCACGCTGACGGCGATTCCTAACCCCACTGGCATTGCGGAAGACGCGAGCGGCAATATCTACATTGCCTCGCAATACAGCTATTACGTCTATAAAGTGAATCCCACCACCGGCACCCTGGCGCCGATCGCCGGTACAGGAATCTTCGGGGTCGCCGGCGACAATGGCCCGGCCCTGAGCGCCACGCTGTCTTCCGCGGTAGCGGTCGCGGTGGACAAGTCGGGGAATGTGTACATCCTCGATGGGAATCGAATCCGGGTCGTGAACACCCAGCCATCGGCGCCGATCATCGTGCTTGGTGTGACCATTCCAGCGGGGGACATCGCCACCGTCGCGGGGAGCCGGCAAGCTTGCCAGAATCCGACACAAGCTTGGACCAGAGCCTCAGCCACATCAGTAGCCAGCGGTCCGTGTGGGGATGGTGGACCTGCTTCGCTAGCCACCTTCGCTACTCCACAAGCCATCTACATCGACGGCTCGGGCAATCTGTTCATCGCGGATACCATCGACGAGAGGATTCGTTTCATTAATACTGGATCAACCGCAATTAATGTGACCGGCCAACTAGTTCCCCCTGGGGTGATTGCTACCTTGGCCGGAAACGGTTGGATTTGCAACGATCCAAACAACGCCTGTGGCGATGGCGGCTCGGCCATCGCGCTAGGCGAGGCGTCGGGCGTTGGGTCCAAACTGGATCTCCCCCAAGGCGTGGTCACCGACAGTGCGGGGAACTTGTACATCGGAGACACTCGGGACCAGCGAATCCGCTGCGTGGCAAATGTCGCGGGAGGTTGTCCGCAATCAGCCTTCACCAAGACTCAAGTGGGTGAGATCGTTACCTACGCGGGCGCGGGAGCCCCTTTCTGCACCAATCCAACCAACAACAGCTGCAACAACAACAAGAACAACCCCGATAAGCTCAACGCGCTTTTTCACAACCCTTCTGGGGTGTGGGTGGACAGCGCCGGCAACCTCTATGTCGCTGATCAGTGGGACAACCAAATTCGCGAAGTGACGCCGGGCGCCGGTGGTGCCGTCAGCACCGTCTGCGGATATGGCGCCGCGGGTTCCGAAAACGGAAAATGCCCTGCTGGGGTTGAATTCTACGGCCCGCTTGCGGTCATTTTGGACTCCGCCGGCAATTTAACCGTCGCTGATTCGGGCAATAGCCTCATTCGGGAGGGACAGACATCGACTGGTCTCATGGGAACTATCGCGGGAAGCGGACTGGTAGGCGATAATGGCCCGGCCACTTCGGCTAGTCTAGCCAACCCGGTTGACGCAAAGTGGGATCCGACGGGTACCAACTTTTACATCGCCGACAATGGCAACAACAGCATCCGCGAAGTTATGGCCAATGGCATTATCTCCACGGTTGCTGGTACTGGGCATCCCAGTCAGTGGTGCACCGAGCCTCCGCCACTCAATTGCAATGGGGACTATGGGCCCGCGACCGCAGCGACCTTCGACAATCCCAACGGAATCGCTCTGGATGTAAGTGGCAACATTTACATCGCAGACAGTTCGGATTCCGCCGTGCGAGTCATGAATACACAGCCACCCGGCGGCAATGCGATCACTGTAGTCGGGATCACCATTCAACCCGGCGAGATCGCTACCGTCGCCGGCCAAATGGGCGTGGAATGTTTAGGTGAGCCGGCGTGTGGAGATGGAGGGCCGGCTACCTCAGCCAACGTGGATTACCCTATCGCGGTCTCGGTGGATCCGCAGGGCAATATCTACATCTCGGATTACTATTTGAGCAGAATCCGTTGTGTGGTAAACGTTGCCGGAGGTTGCCCCAATGCCGTTAACCCCAACCCGTCGGTTGGCACGATCGTTAGCATAGCGGGAGTCGTTGGTGGCAGAGGCCCAGGCCATAACGGCATTAACGCAGATAAGTCCAAACTACTTTACCCATATGGCCTCAGCACACTGACCGGCGGACTCATTTTTGACGATAGTGGGAATAATGAAGTTCGCTGCGTGGCCCTCGTTTCCAATGGTTGCGGTACTGGCACCCAATTGGAGTTCATCTACGACTACGCCTTGAACGGGAGCACGGGATGCGGCGGGGACGGCGGGCCAGCAATCAGTGCCAGCGAAAACGTTCCCCAGGGGCTCGGCCTCGATCCTTCGGGCAATTTGTATTTCGGCGGCGGCGGCGATTTTGTCGTGCGCCGGGTCGATGCTTCAACTCAAAACATCATGTCGGTGGCGGGTAGTTGTACTGGAAACCCGGAATTCAGTGGCGATGGCGGTCTCTCGACTTCGGCCCAGCTGGATAACCTTGGCCTATCGGTTAGCGGCGCGGAAGAGCTTTTGATTGCAGATGACGGCAACAACCGTATCCGCCAGGTTGACATGGTGCCTGAGGTTGCGCTGTATAAACTCACCCTCAATTTTGGAGACGAGACGGTGGGACAGACCAGTGCTCCGCTGACCGCAACCATGCAAAACTACGGGTTAGCGACTCTCTTCATCACTAGCACGGGCATCGGTGGCAGCGATCAGGGAGACTTCAGCATCGTACCGGGATCCAACACCTGCGTGAATCAGCTTCCGCCGGGTCCGACCTCGGGCAATGGTAAGTCGACCTGTTCTGTGCAGATAACCTTCACACCCACACAGACCGGGACAAGCACCGCGACGTTGACCTTCAATACCAGCGCCGGAGCGGAGAACGTGAAATTGATCGGAATTGGTGACTAATTTGCACTGACCAAAAGACCTAGCGAGGTGGAAGGTTGATAACCTCCCACCTCGCCATCTGTGATCCGGGATGGCCCTGTTAACACGTGGTCGAATAGCGATGACTTGGGGGCTGGGTACGGACGCGCCTGAGCGGGTGCCATCAGGCGCAAGCTGGTATTAGATATTTACCGCTCCAGGGTCGGAGTCGCAATTCCTGCCTTCGTCAGCCCAATCCGCGCTCGGGATTGAGATTTTGGACGGGACTTGGTGCTGCCCGTGCACGTCCGATTCAGCCCAAAGATGTAAAATACTCCCGCGTTTTCGTCCAGCAGCGATTGTGCGCCGAAGTAGACATAGCCGTTCGCGATGGTCGGAACCGAGAACTTGGCGACGGCGCCAATAGCGTCTACCGAACAGCCAGTATTGTCATAGAGTTCCTTCATCGAGGTCGCGTCCAGGGCATATAATCTGCCCGCGTACTGGCTTTTGGCCTCGTTCCCCCCGCTAATCAGCCACAGAATCCCATTAGTGGAGTTAAATGGAACGTTCGTGACCAGGCTCGCGGAAACCTCCGGCGTAGCCCCGTTCTTGGTGGCGATAATAGACCCGTTGGCCCGTGTGCCATCAACGGGAGTGATATTGCAGATTGGCTGCTGTCCGCTCTCATCGTTGTTGCAGATCTGATACTGATTAATTGCCCCCCCCTGCGGAGCTAAGTAAATGAAGTTGTTCCAGTACGCCGGAGTGTTGTGAATTGGCGGATAAGTGTTACCGAACAAGGTCCAGACAGTTTGTAGGTTCTGATTGCTGGCGGCCTGGATCTGCGGCGAACACGATTGATCGCAGCTGTTGGGGTTGTTAGGACATTGACCAACATTAAAACCGCCGGGATTGAGCCGATCCATGGCCCAAAGACCGCCTTCTTTGTCGCCCGAAACCGCCATATAGGGCCAATAGGAACTTATTGGTGTCAGCATCACGCCGCCGGAACCAAAGTCCATATCGCTATACTTCGGGCTTTGGCAGTTACGGTAAAGCTGGTCAGCGGGAGTAAAGTAGGCCGAGGCCGGCACGGTTAGTGATTTCGGATCGAGCTCGACAAAACTGTCGCCCCAGTTGTACTTGCCATCCCAGTCGCCGTTTCCGGTATTGAAGTAGACGTAGTTGGTTCCACTATCGTCTGCGGGACCGTAAGCCAACCCGGCTCCACCTTGCCAAACACCACCACCTCCCACTCCGCCCCGCGTCGTCGTAGCAAAGTACAATGGCGGAGTGCTCAGGTTGGCAACCGAGTACTGGAAAATCGCCCCACTTGGTAACGGCGCGTTGCCGTCCATCATGGAGAATGCAACGTAGAGATAATTGTCGGCCAAAAGCAGTCCTGGCCGCTGAATGTGATGACGCGACCAATAACTGGCACAGGTCAGGCACGGCGGTTGAGGCCAGTAACTGGCACACGTTGTGCACGGGAATACTGGAGGAAATATTCGAACTGGCGCGGTGAGTTCAGCGACCTGATCCAGATTCACCGCATGCAGATAGTGGTACCAGTTGCTGGGCTGGTTGCCATCGGTGGCATCTTGGGTTTCGGTTACTACGTAGAGCATGCCAAGGCTGTTCGGGACCGTTTGGATGACCGGTGTCCCAAGCGCACCCACTGTCGGAGCGAGTGTCTGACAAGATCCAGTGCCCAAGTAGGTGCAGTCCGTGGGGTATTGGCCTGCCGGGTTCAGGGAAAGACTGGTGATGATATTGCAAGTAGTCCCGCCTTGAGTGGTCGGTGTCCCCTGGATCACGTAGAGTGTGTTCATCTGAGTGACCACGTAGACCAGCGACGAATACTGCACCCCATTAAAAGTCACATCCGCCAGCACCAGCGCTTGCGCGTACACCTGCCCATCTAGATCCGCCGAGCAAAGCTGGCCGAAGTTACCGCTTGCGAGATTGGCAGGAGTCAAAACGATTTCGTTTGTGTTCTGCCCCGTTCGCAGGTTGTCGTTATGCCAGGTGGTGACATTCGCTTGAGCTAGAACGAAGACTGTACCATCAGCGTTAGTCCCGCCCGTAGTGGTTGTTCCGTAGAAGTTTCCGCTGCTGGCTTGCACCAGTCCCGCATAGGGAGATGCGCCGTCGGTGCAGTTTGTTTGGGCGCAAAAGCTGTACAGCACGTACAGCGAGCCCGCCCCGGTGGTCGTCTTGATCATCTTGAAGACCGTGCCATCACCACCGGCGCCACCAGAGCTGGTTGTTCCGTAGAAGTTCCCATCAGCGGCTTGAATCAGTCCGGCGTAAGGGTGGCCACCGTCGGTGCAGCCGGTTTGGGCGCAAAAGCTGTAGAGCACGGTTTCCATCCAGGTACCGCCCTGCAGCGATATTTCGTACACCGTGCCTGACTGATTCGCTCCGCCAGTGTACGTCGTTCCGTAGAAGTTCCCGTCAATGGCTTGAATCAGTCCGGCGTAAGGGTGAGCGCCGTCGGTCCCTCCAGCGAAGCTATACAACGTAGTAAAAGTTCCCGCGAGGGTGTTGAAGACAAAAACGGTGCCATCGTTGTTAGTGCCGCCGCCTTCCGTTGTTCCATAGAAGTTCCCATCGGTGCCTTGGACCAGACCCGAGAAAAATTGGGCGCCCTGCGTGTGGTTGAAGGTTTGCAAGGTCGTGAATGTGCCCTGGGGGGTGATGCTGAAGATCGTGCCACAACCTTGGCCGCAGTTACCGCCGCCGCCCGCGTACGTGGTTCCGTAGAAGTTCCCGTTGGCGCCTTGAATGAGTCCTGCACTAGGGCCGGCGCCGTCAAGACAGTTAGCCTGAGTGCAGAAGCTGTAGAGCACGGTCTCCGTCCAAATGCCGCCCTGCAGCGATATTTCGTACACCGTGCCGCACCCCACCGTGCAACTAGCATTAACAACGCCGCCTGCGTAGGTTGTTCCGTAGAAATTGCCGTCGGTGGCTTGAATCAGTCCGGCGTAAGGGTTGGCGCCGTCAGCGCAGCCGATTTGGGAGCAAAAGTTGTAAAGCGTGGTCAGCGTGCCCCCTGGAGTGACTTGAAAGACCGTGCCAGCCTGGTTGGCCCCTCCGTTCGACGTTGTTCCGTAGAAGTTCCCGTCGGCGCCCTGGGTGAGAGATCCATAATCGGGACTGCTGCCGCCGGTCCCGTTGAAATTTACCAGTGTGTTGAAAGTCTGGGCAGGCGAGGCAATCACCGCCGCGGCACAAAACACCAGGACGATGCCTGCTAGCTTCGATAGCCTAAGTCTCCCCACACTGCCCTGGTTCGGGCTTCGCGCCGGTTCGAAAGTGCACCACCTGCAAGTTTGTGGCTTCATCATTTAGGTACCGTCAGTGGTGAGAGATCCGAGAATCGCGCCGAAACAACACCTTTACGCGAAAGACGAACTCCTTCTTTGGCTGCAAACTCGCAGGGGAGTGGCGTAGCGAGCCGAGCCAAATAAGTATCCTCCCACCCTTACCGGCCGGTCAAGCAGCAAAAGGAGCACCCTGACTGTTCCTTCCCACTCTACGCTAAAGGCGTCCGGCAGCCGGCAAATGCGGTGAAATCGCACGCTGTTTAGCACGCGAATGCCACTGAGAACACATAGGCTTACGTGCCTAAGCGTTTCTGCGAGAATTCGTGAGCGCCAGTGTCCCCCCATCCCGCGCTGAAGCCTTACTTTTCTGCTCGTCACGGCGATTTCCGTTGCAGCAGGTTATGAAATGTGTCTGCCGCCCACACGTTAGTCCCATCGAACACCACACCCGTAGTATTTCCGACCGGGTACTGGGCAAAGATGGCTCCGTCGCTGGCCTGCAACTCCGTCAGCGCAAACGCCCCGGTTACCCAAATATGCTTGCCATCATAGGCAAGGCCATATGGCTCCGGCGGCACGGTGAACGTACCCACCACCTTGCCGTCGCTGGCGCGCAGCTTGCTGACCGAGGCCCCTGCCAGGTTAGCCACCCATATGTAAACTCCATCGAAAGTCACGCCGAGGGGATTGGGGCCTATGGCGTAGACACCGACGATCTGCCCATCGCTGGCGCGCACCTTCGAGACTGTGCCGTTTCCAGAGCCAGTAAAGTTTGTCACCCAAACGTTGGCACCATCGAAGGCCGCTGCGATGGCACCGCCGATGCCTCCGGTTGCAAATGTGCCCAAATTCTTCCCGTCGCTAGCCCGCAACTTAGTGACTGTGCCGTTTTCGCCATAAGAGGGTACCCAGATGTTGTCTCCATCGGAGGCCATCCACCAAGGTGATTTCACGCTGAAGGTTCCCAGGATCTTACCATCGCTAGCCCTAAGTTTGGTCACGGTGTTGTCCAAGTGGTTCGACACCCAGATGTTAGTGCCATCGAAAGTCACACCCAGAGGCTTCTGGCCCACTTTGAACGTGCCCAATACCTCACCGTCTCGCGCTCTAATCTTGGTGACGGTCCCCGGAGAATCAGCAAAATTCGCCACCCAGACATTCTCTCCGTCAAAGGCAACACCGTACGGCTGGCTGCCAACTGGGACAGTATCCTTGGGGGCGGCGGGTTGCCGCTTCTGCTGCGGTGCCTTTGATATGGTCGCTGACGTAGTGCCCGTGGCAGCGTTTGCCGGTGCCGGCCGGATAAGATCGTTTTGTGCTTGCTCCGCACTGAAACCAGCCAACGTCAGAACCGAGAGTATGACCGCGACTCCGATCACAAGACGATTCATGGGTTCCATGCTCATAGCATCAGGCGCGAAAAAAAGGAAATGAAAATAATGATCTCCGATGGGAGTGGAGTCGCGGCGGCTCTCGCTCCTGGGCACCGGCGGAGTTAACAAATGTTATCACCGTTCACGCGACAAGCCGCGCGCAGAAGCGATTTAAAATATTGCGAAGGATCGGCCCGAATGCCTTTAAAGTATTGACGTTTGGCGTCCCGACGCGCGGCATTGGCCGAGGGTGTGTCAGTTTTTCGGCGCACGTGCGAGGCGGAGTCTTGCGTCCATATTCACGAAGTCGGCGAGAGAGTCAGCCTTCATCTTTCGCATCACCTGACCTCGGTGTGCCTTCACCGTGACCTCGCTGATGTTGAGCTCGCCACCGACCTGTTTATTCAACAGGCCGGCGGCTACCAAGGCCATGACTTGCCTTTTGCGAGGCGTGAGCGACGCGTAACAGTCCCGGAGCGCCCGTATCTCCGCCTCGCGACCAAGTGCGGCCTGGCGGCGCGCCGCAGGCCGCTACAGATTGATCGGCGGCGGTAAAAACTTCTGCTGACCAGGCCGCTCTCTTCAACTCCGGCCTTGTATGCTACGTCGATCAGGAAATAGTAAAGGAGGCAGGATGAATTTCTTGCTCAGATTCAGGAAAGTGTTGCTGATCTTCGCGCTATGCAGTACCTGGATGGCCAGCGCAGCAAGGGCGCAAGAGGAGAAGGTCACCTATCTATCGCCGGCCGAATCCGGGCAAAAAAGAGGTAGCGCTCCGGGGATGAAGGTGAAGCTGATTAGTACCGGAGAAGGACCGAAGCAGTATGCGGTCATTTTCAGTGCCGGGGATGAAGCCTACTCCGGGCTCTTGGATTTTGCCACAACCTACCACGTGACCAGCGGGCACTTCACTGCTATCGGAGCGCTCAGCAGCGTGATCCTGGGTTGGTTCGATCCGGAAAAGCACTTGTATCGCGAGAACCCGATCCATGAGCAGGTCGAGGTTGCGACGATGACCGGTGACTTCGCTCTCTATCAAGGCAAGCCCGCACTGCACTCGCATATCGTGGTGGGCCGACGCGATGGAACGGCGAGCGGCGGACACGTCATCGAAGCAATCGTATCTCCCACACTCGAGGTATTTGTCACCGTTGATCCGATTCCGCTGCAGAAGAAATACGATCCGTCGTCCCACCTCACGTTGATTGATGCCGGTAGCCAATGATGCTGTTAACCGTAATAACCTGGGCAGCCCCTTCGCAGCTTCGCCAGAGGAGACACCCCAATGCACAGGAAGTTTGAAGAGATTGATCAAAACCGCCGCCACCTGCTCAGCATGGCAGCTCTTAGCCTTGTTGCCGCTAAATTCGGGCTTGTCGGCTCGGCATCAGCACGATCCAAAAGCCCAGGCCAGCCGTCATTGAGCAAGTTTTTTCCGGGCTTCTCTGCTGATAGGGTACAGACTAGCGGGACCGCCATTCATGTTTTGCGAAAGGGGGCCGGTCGACCGTTGCTCCTGCTGCACGGCTACCCCGAAACGCATCTGACGTGGCACAAAGTGGCGCCCGCGCTGGCAGAGCAATTCTCTGTGGTGGTGCCCGATCTCCGGGGCTACGGTGATTCCGGCAAACCTCAGGGCGAAGTACGGCACGAGAACTACTCATTTCGCGCAATGGCTCAAGACCAGGTCGACGTAATGCATTATTACGGTCACGACCGCTTCCTAGTCGCGGCTCATGATCGCGGTGCGCGTGTGGCACATCGGCTGTGTCTCGATCACCCTGAGAAGGTTGAGAAAGTTTGCCTTATGGATATTGCGCCGACACTCACAATGTATCAAGGAACAAACACGGAGTTTGCCACCAAATACATGTGGTGGTTCTTCCTGATTCAGGCCTTTCCACTGCCTGAACACATGATCGGACTCAATCCACAGTTTTACTTACAGGAACTTTTCAAGGGACTGAACAAGACGCCCGGAGCGATTGCGACTGAAGTGATGAACGAATACGTGCGCGCTTTTTCGAGCCCAGACGCAATCCATGCTTCCTGTGAGGATTTCCGAGCTGCCGCCGGTATCGACTTGGAAATGGGCAGGGCCGACGATCAGGAAGGCAGAAAGATCAACTGTCCACTTCACGCGTTGGGGCGCAAAAGGAACAGTCGGCTCCTTGTGGGACGTGCTGGCTACTTGGCGGCAGAAATGCGCCGCGCCGGTAACGGGAAGGTCGCTCGATTGCGGTCATTTTCTGCAAGAAGAGAGACCTCAGGACCTGATGAAGGAAATGCTCCAATTTTTGGGCTGAAGAGAATGCAGCCACAATAAACTTGGATACAGAAAGTAATAGCGCGACTGAACGGGATTCACCGTTAGCTTAGATCTCAGGAAAACAGATTTCGATTTCAAAAAGGAGAACAATAATGACAACAAAAGGAAAAGTCCTGGTACTAGTCTCGAGCGGTCACGGCTTGCCCTTGAAAGATGGCAAGGTTTATGCCGGCGCTGGCTACTACCTCAACGAACTGACGGTTCCGGTTCGCGCCCTGATGAAGGAGGGCTACGAAATCACCTTCGCCAACCCCAAAGGCAACACGCCGCAACTGGATGTCAATTCCGCTATAGCGCAGTTTTTCGGTGGGGACGAGGCTAAGCTTCAGGACTATCTAAAATTCCGCGATAGCCTGACTGGACTCAAAAATCCAACTCGTATCTCGGAGGTCATTGCGTCGGGCCTGGATCAATATGACGCTGTTTTCGTCCCTGGCGGCCATGGCCCGATGATCGATCTTCTCGATGATCCCGACGCTGGCACCGTGATGAGACACTTTCATCAAACATCCAAGCCTACGGCAGTGCTCTGCCATGGCCCGATTTCACTACTCTCGGCTCTTCCGAATTCGAAGGAGGTAGTCGCCGCGCTGGCGGCCGGCGATGCCGCTGCAGCGCGGGCAAAGGCTCAAGGTTGGATCTATGCTGGATATAAGATGACTATCTTTTCGACAGCGGAAGAGCAGCAGCGGGAGCCGCTTGAGATTGGTGGTAAGGTTCTCTTCTACCCGGACTTCGCCTTGCGTACGGCGGGCGGTGACGTAAGTGTGGTCGCTCCATGGGGGAGCTACGTCCTTCAAGATCGCGAGCTGATCTCAGGACAGAACCCGTTCTCTGATGAAGCGCTTCTGAAACTTCTTCTACCGGCGCTCAACGGGATGAAGAAGTGAACCGGTAAAAGGGAGCAAACCAAAACGTTCGGTGCAATGCCTTCATTACAAGGGATGATCATGCCTGCTTCCTGGAACCAGAACCGGCTCACCGCCAAGCTCGGAATCGAGTATCCCATCATTCAAGGTCCGCTTGGCGGATTGTCATCGCAAAGATTGACGGCCGCAGTGTCCAACTTTGGCGGACTCGGATCGTTTGGCGCGCATAGCTTGCCGCCCGACGCTATCAAAGACGTGATCGCAGAGATTCGCTCCCTTACATCGAAACCGTTCGCAATGAACCTGTGGGTATCGATGGAAGACGAAGGTGCTCGAACATCTGATAAAAACGCGTTCAACAGAAGCCTTACGCCTCTTGCTGTCCATATCGCAGCCTTGGGCGCGCCGCGTCCAACGTACAGGCCGTATTCGCCCAAGCGATTTGAAGATCAGGCCCGCGCGCTACTGGACGCGAACGTACCGGTATTCAGCTTCATCTACGGAATTCCGGCAAGAGAAATCTTGGAGGAGTGCCGGGCGAAAGGCATCGTCACCATTGGCGTAGCGACAACGCCCGATGAGGCTGTAGCACTTCAGGAAGCCGGCGTGAATGCAATTGCGGCTTCTGGCTTCGAAGCCGGGGGGCATCGCGGTTCATTTCTCCGGACGGCGGAGGATTCGCTCACCGGCACGCTGTCGCTCGTTCCCCAGGTCGTCGATATCGTCGATGTGCCGGTGATTGCCACGGGGGGAACAGGAGATGCACGAGGTGTAATCGCCGCCCTGGGCTCTCGGCGCCGAGGCCGTCCAAATGGGAACGGTATTTCTGGCGTGCGAGGAGTCCGGCGCCAGCCGCCTTCATCGCGAAACTTTGCGACGACGCAATGCCGGACATACTGCCTTGACAAAAGGGTTCACGGGAAGACTGGCACGGGCAATCCACAACCGCGTGATGGAGGACTTGAACCGAAACGGAACCGAGATTTTGCCATATCCGCTGCAACGAGAACTCGTCAGAAATCTCGCAATCGCAGCAGAGGCTTCCGGCCGGGCAGATCTTGTGCCCATGTGGGCTGGGCAAAGCGCCAATCTTTCGACTTGCACCGACGTATCGGCTTTCTTGAGCTCATTGGTTGAGCAGGTTTCTGAAATCGCGGGGCCCATCATTCAGTGGAGCGCAGCCCAGCGTGAAAAGTAAATTCTTAAATAAGCAAAAGGAATGGAAACGTCAAATATCACCGGAAATCGACGAGGTCCTCGTCCGGCCCACGGCCCACGAGTTCTAACGCGGAGGTAAACTATGCACCCTTTCTACTCGTCCCGTTGGTCCCGATTCTTGCAGATTTCTCGTATGGTACTGGTGTTTTCTATGATGCTCGTAATATTTCAACTGCCGGCCTACGCCCAGGGAAAGGAACGTTCCATGAAAAACCCGACTTTTTATCGCACGCTACAGGTAGATGGACTCTCCATCTTTTACAGAGAGGCCGGCCCGAAAGACGCACCCACGCTTCTCCTGCTGCACGGACTCCCGTCTTCCTCGCGGATGTTCGAGCCCCTGTTCTCTCGGCTTTCCGATCGCTATCACCTAGTCGCGCCCGATTACCCAGGCTTCGGACACAGTGACTGGCCAGACCCGAAAAAATTCGCATACACATTCGATCACATCGCCGAAACCATGAATCACTTCACCGAAGCTCTTGGGCTCTCGCGCTACACGCTTTACATGCAGGATTACGGCGGCCCCGTGGGTTTTCGCATGGCCTTGGCTCACCCGGACCGGATCGAGGCCCTGATCGTGCAGGACGCTGTGGCACACAACGAAGGGTTGGGGGCGAACTGGAAGACGCGGCGAGCTTTTTGGGCGGATCGCGCGGCCAACGAAAGCGCGCTGCGCACCAACCTCCTGTCGTTGCAGACGACGCGGACGCGCCATGTCGGAGGCGATCCCAATGTGGAACGCTATGACCCCGATCTGTGGACGGATGAATTTGCTTTTCTCAATCAGCCCGGCCAGATCGAGATTCAGAGTGATCTCTTCTACGATTACCGCACCAACGTCAAAAACTATCCCAGGTGGCAAGCTTGGATGCGTGAAAAGCAGCCGCGCCTGCTGGTGATTTGGGGCAAGTATGAGTCATCGTTTGCCCCTTCCGAGCCGGAATCCTACCGGCGAGATGTGCCCAATGCTGAAGTCCACATTGTCGATGGTGGGCATTTCGCACTGGATACGGCAGCGGATGAAATTGTGCCGCTTATCGGTCAGTTCATGAGGACGCAAGAATGATTTGGACTATCCACTTTGCGCAGTGCAGGGAGAGGAAATCATGGCAACTGAAATGACAGCCCGCCCACCTTTGCCTCCGTTTACCCGCGAGAGCGCGATTCAGAAGGTGCGTCTCGCTGAAGATGGCTGGAACACCCGCGATCCGGCAAAAGTGGCTCTTGCCTACGCGATCGATTCACGATGGAGGAACCGCTCCGAGTTCATCAACGGGCGAGCGAAATTATTGCTTTCCTCTCTCGCAAGTGGGCCAAAGAACTCGACTACAGGCTCATCAAGGAAATGTGGGCATTCACGGGAAACCGCATTGCCGTGCGCTTCGCGTACGAGTGGCACGATGACTCGGGTCACTGGTATCGCTCCTATGGCAATGAGAACTGGGAGTTCAATGACGACGGGTTCATGGCGTCAAGGTATGCATCAATCAACGACCTCCCCATTTTGGAGGCCGATCGCAAATACCACTGGGCACTCGGGCGACGTCCCGAAGGCCATCCAGGATTGAGTGACCTGGGCCTCTAGTTCTCACACGAGCAGCTGCCTTGTTAATAAGACGTAACCCCGCCACGCTCCAACACCAAGCGCTCGCAGAGCTCCTGCAAAGCCCAAACACACGGTCGCCCACTCAGGCATCCAAAGCTTCCCTGAAAGAATCACGGCGGTCCTACGAACTGATTGCCTTAGGCAGCCTGCGTCTGCGACTTGCCGGCCTTGCCGGCCAGGAAGCTCACCAGTTCGGCGTTGACTTCTTCCGCGTGTGTCCACGGAATGCAGTGTGGACCGTCTTTCACGACCAACACGCGCGCCCCTTTGATGAGCTTGGCGGTGCGCATTCCCGCAGCCGTGATGGGTAGGATGCGGTCGGCGTCGCCGTGCATAACCAGCGTGGGCACATCGATGCGGGCCAGATCCCCGCGGAAGTCCTCGTGCCAGGTTGCGACACACGCCAGGCTCGCGGTAGCTGAAGCGGTGGCCGCCACGTTCCAGCTAGCTTGGACGGCTTGTTCGCTGACGCGCTTACCCAGCAGCAGATCGGTGTTGTAGAAATTCTGGAAGAAGCCGGTGAAGAACACATAGCGGTCGGCAGCCACCGCTTTCTCGATCCCGGCAAATACACTGGCATCCACGCCCTCCGGGTTGTCGGCTGTCTTGAGCAGGTAGGGCGGCACGCCGGAGATAATCACGGCTTTGCTCACGCCCTTGGAGCCATACTTTCCGATGTAGCGTGCCACCTCGCCTCCTCCCATGGAGAAGCCGACCAAGGTGAAATCACGCAACTTAAGCTGTGTGATCAGCTGGTGGAGGTCCTCTGCGAACGTGTCGTAGTTGTAGCCTGCGGTCGGCTGGCTGGACTTGCCGAAGCCTCTGCGGTCGTAGGTAATGACCCTGTAACCCGCTTCCAGGAGAACGGGGACTTGCTTCTCCCAGGAAGCACCGCTCAATGGGTATCCGTGGATCAGAACAACCGGTTGGCCCGAGCTATGGTCTTCGTAGTAGAGCTCGATGTTGCCTGAATTCTCTTTTCCGACTGTAACGTATGGCATTGCTTTTCTCCTTTTCTGTTGCGATGGATAAGTTTGTGATTGGTAGAGTCGTGACCGCGATCGACTAACGGTCGATTCAGTTTTCGATCAGGCTCGCTGTCGCCACCCCATTGACGACCCGGCTCAGCTCGGTCTCCGAGGCAGTCCTTTCTTGGCAGCACTTCATAACACGAGGATGCCACCGCTCCACGCGAGTGCGCAATTGGACGGTGGTATCGGTTCGCCGAAGACGTTGCGACAAATCCTTCGCGCCCACTGATACCAAGGTATCGACCGACACCATCGTCCAATAGATTTGCCTCCTCGCTTCTGGCTTAATCGCAATTGTTTATCGCATCCGAATCAATCGGGAACGCGCAACGTGGTGTTTGGAGCTGGCGCTCTGACAGCGCTAGCGGGCGCAGGATTTCTCCTGCCACAAGATACGCTCAGTCGAATGGGTATGCGTCGAAACATGGACTCTCCAGAGAAGGAGTGGTTTCTAAACAAAGCACTGCGTATCGACGATGACGTTGCAGAGGCACTTTACTCTGTAAATCGCAGGGTGCCCACCTACACCAAATCGCAGATTACCCCGCTCAAGAACAACTACAACGGAGCTACTCCCGATCCCGGCTATATTTCTGGATGGAAATTGACTCTGGACGGGCTCGCTTCTGGCCTGAGCATCTCTCTCGATATTCGGGATCTCCTGACTCGTTTCACGGTGCATGAGCAGATTACGAGGCTGGTTTGCGTTGAAGGCTGGAGTGCGATCGCGTGGTGGGCGGGTCTGAGATTCGATGATCTGCTTCGCGCCTACCCACCAATGTCGCAAGCGAAATTGACGCGTGTGGAGTCTTCGGTCAATCTTGATGCCTCGGGAATCCTGACCCTTACTTTATGTCGCTCGACCTGGCGACGGCCCGCCATCCACAAACGCTGCTCGCCACACACTCTAACGGTCAGCCCCTCACCGTGGATCATGGAGCCCCGCTCCGTCTGTTGGTGCCCGTGAAACTTGGTTTGAAGAATGTGAAGGCTATTACCAAGCTTACGTATGTCGCGGAAGAGCCACGAGACTATTGGGCAAAGCGCGGGTATTCACGCTATGACGGAATCTAATGCCTTTCAACATGAGAGATTGCCCAGTCGGTTCAAGTCTGATGCCGCGGCTCAGCAGGAAGCAGAACGCCTCGGCCCGGGCCGATCGAAGAGGGCCACGTACTCTGGAGGAACTCGGCGATCACCGGCTGGATACGGAATAATCTTGGCGTCCCCGACGGGATTTGAACCCGTGTTACCGCCGTGAAAGGGCGATGTCCTAGGCCAAGCTAGACGACGGGGACGAGGTGAGACTGGATCTTGTGACGGAACAGTTTCGATGGTAGCAGTGCGTCTTCGACACTGTCAAAGCCACTTCACCGTAAAACCATCTACAATAATCGTCGATTCGCACGGGTATGTTGCATCTCGATTCGCGGAGAAATTCGTGGCTGATTCGCTTTATCTCAGTTTGTGGTTTCCGGACTTCGAAGTTGAAGACATGCTGCCGCGTGCTTTGTCGGTGATGCGGCAATTTCCATTTTCCGCCGAGCAGCCAGGGATCAAATATGTGGCGCTCCATCCTGTTTCCTGGGACGAGGCCACCATTTTGGAGCAGTCTTTTCCGCACGGGCTCCAGCCCGAGGCAGCCGTCCTGGTGGCCTCTGAGTTACTTCACGAAGACTACTCCTACGTATTTGAAGCCGCGTGGGACTTGTGGATGCTTGGCGAGGGGCAGGAACACTGGCTGTTGAAGCCATCGCTGGTGAGGTTTGTGGTTCGCGGGCTGGAGTTTGATGAGGGATCCTATCGTGAAGAAGGGCACATCCAAGTCGACTTCGGTCCCGATTCGCCCTTCTTACAGGAACACGTACAACTCACCGAGGAAGCCGAGTTGCAGGTGCGGGCGAATGTTCAAAAGTTGGTTGAGTTTACCAGCAATGTGGAGAAGCGCTCGGGAACAAGCGGACGGTTGCTGTGGTCAGAGTCGGAAGAAAACCTGGCACAGAAACTGATTGCCCGGCTGCAGAAAGTGCAATGAGCATTGGTCACGATACAAACAACTACGCAAAATCAGTGGAAAGTGCCATTCGCTCTTTGCAAAACATTGAGAAGAATGGCGGGGACGACGGGACTCGAACCCGCGGCCTCTGCCGTGACAGCGAAGTCTTCAACCGTAACTAACTGAAAACACGCGGCACGGATGGCGCTACAGAAACGTTTCACTGACCCTCGGAAACAGTTCGTGGACCCTTATTGGACCATAATTTCTGGTGTGCTTTCACACGGCAGAGGCCGGGCGAAACTGACGCTTGATCGGCGCGAATGCGTCGAATTTGGGAATGTCCTGCCAGCGCTTTCCAGAGGCAGACTTCTGAGGAGCAATCTCTTATCATTCTATCTGTTCGAGCGCAGCAGACAGGACCTTCGATGCAAAACGGTTGTCGGTCCGTTCCCGGACGAAATCCGTGAGTGCGATCTTCCGGCGTTTGAACCATCCGTTGGCTACCGAAAGCACGGAGAGGATGTCCGGCTCGGCTGGATGGAAAGGCATTAGTAGCCTTTGCCAGTGATAGGTCTTCGAACGAGCTGTGGAGATTGCAACCTCGTACGCATTCAGGAACGGCAGCAGGTGGTATTCAGCCTCGTGAGGGTCTGCATTCTCTTCCAGTGATGCTGCGAGGGCGAGGTAGCTGGCGATGGGGATTCCCATCATGCCCAGAGGCGTGGTCGAAAGCGCGCTTAGCTCACCTGTCACTCTTCGGAATCGTCCCCGTCGTGCCTGCGGGTCGTCCGCTGGTTGCTCCGCCAAATCCATGACACTCTCGACCAGTAGCGGGTAGGCCATCTGACCAGATTGTTCGGACGGATATCTGCCTTCGCTCGCGATGAACTCGAAAACGCTCCTGTCCGAAAACGCTGAGGCAGAATCGAGATTCCGTGCAAGCGTCCACATCATCGCAGCGTATGGCCGACGCAAGGCTTCGTAGCACTTCGCGCTATTGCCAAACATCTCCGCCGCAAGCCCGGCATCGTCGAGAAGAAGTGCATGAGAAGCAGCCCTTCGAAAAGCAGTCGCGGCGTATGCGATCGGCTCCCAACTGCGTCGCTCCAAATATTGCCCGATGTGCGACAGGTACCCCGTACCTACCCCGCGATAAAACGCAAGGTCTCGAGCTACGATTTCAGTGTCGATTCCGAGTTGTTCAGCGATCTCCTTCACACTCGCCTCTTCTCATGCCAGGGCCGATCGCACGTTACTGTAGATTGCAGGCTCGATAAAGCGCGGGTTCACAAGTGTTCGAGCTGGCAGAGGAATATTCCCGCTCGAAAGTGCAGTCTGCACATCGCTCAGCTTCCACTCCTCGGCTCGTTGAATTTGTGCCATAGGAATTTGTATCTTCGCTGTGATCTCCCCCTCGGGCTGGAAGGGAGAGAAATCCGCGTAGACGTGGAGTTCTCGAAGCTCTTCTGCAAACGCCTGATGTCCAATCGCCTTTCTACCCAATATCCAAACACTGCAGTAGAAAATCCAGCCGTCTGCTTGCCAGAAATCTGTAGCGAAAAGAAGGGCTTGCCACCATGCTGGCTGGAGATGATTCACGTTGTTGAAGGCATCCCGCACCACGCTCCCAGCAGTCGTTGAAATGAACGGCGTGTGCCTCTTGAATTCCTCATCGCCTTCAAGAGGGTCTGGGTCTTCGTATCGATTTTGGTGCCATTGCAGATTCCGATCAGTCAGTCGAATGGGAATCTCAGCCGCCGGAATTAGACCGACTTTCCGCCACCAGTTGCAGAGTATGCCGGATGCGAAGATACGGTTAACGTCGTTCTCGCTAATACCACTGATGCCTTTCAGAACCTCTTGAATGATCATTCTGATTTGTCCACGGCGGAAGTAAGAATAGCAGCATCGATATCCGAGAATACAGCTGGCCGTACGAGACTGCCGCCAGCCGGCGAGTGGTGGGGAGTGTGCAAAAGGGGGACGAAGGTGTTGCGAGACTCGCTGACCAGCACTCGTCCCGGGCGGATTACTCACGAGAGGTCTGCCACTCGGAAGTTATCCAAAAACGGGCTTCGGGGAAATTGCTCCCACGGTTTCCCGATTGCGCCTGCCCCGGTTTCCAGCGCTCCTCGTTCGAGAGTGCTACGAGCTACTTGTTGTCGGCTGGCTTGAGACGGGCCGGCTCTTCGAGGATATCCAGGAGAGCTGTCGCGCAATAGACTCGGTCACGCTTCGCATTGCCCACCCGTTTTAAGATACGCGCATGTTCTAGTCGCTTGATGGCGCGCTGAGCGGTCGTGAACGCGATCGCCAATTTGTCCGCCACGCCCTTTGTAGAAATGAACGGATTTGCCCCCAAGAGTTCGACCACACGCAACGGGTTGTTGCTTGACTCTCCGGACACTTTCTTCTGCCACTCGGCCAGCAGTCCGTTGATGCGCATGGCTCGACTCAAAGCATCCTCAGACATCCGAGCGACTCCCAGGAGGAAATACTCCAACCAATCGTTCCATGCTCCGCGCTCGCTGATCCCGCGCAAACCGTCGTAGTAGTCTCGCCTTGATGCTTCAAAGAACGCCGACAAATAGAGCAGAGGTGTCGGAAGGATTTGGTGCTCGATCAGGAACAAGGTGATGAGTAGGCGTCCGACTCGGCCATTGCCATCGAGGAAAGGGTGAATGGCCTCAAATTGATAGTGAGCGAGTGCAATGGTCATGAGAGGTGGCAGGGTCGATTCGTGCAGGAACTTTTCCCAGGCCGCGAGACACGACTCGACCTCTCCTGGAGGGGGCGGGATGTAGGAAGCAGTTGCGATCGTGCTGCCGGGCTTGCCAATCCAATTCTGAATCTTGCGAAAACGTCCGGGGACTGCTTGGTGCCCCTCAACGCCCGTCATGAGTTTTTCGTGCAACTCGCGGGTAAGCCTGACGCAAAGGGGAAGTTTCTTGAGGCGCGAGATTCCGTGCTCAAGAGCGACTACGTAATTGCCGACTTCCCGAAGATCCTCGGGGCTGCGATCCACGATCGCTCCCGCCTCAGCGGCAAGCAACTCACCCAGGGTGGCCTGTGTGCCTTCAATCTTGCTGGATAGAACGGCTTCACGCTGCACGAAGGGCCGGATCAAAATATGAGGATTGGGAAGCCGACCACCCTCGCCCGCTAATCTTCCGACTAGCCGGTCTGCGTCCGAGAGTGCCCCAATCAGACGCGGTGTCCAGTTCAGGTCAGGAGGCAGGGGCGCTGGCAAAAAGGCCGAATAGCTGCCCTGCGATACTTTCTTGCCGGGAATGTTGATGGCGTTGGGCATATCGGCCCTGTTGGAGTCGAAAATAGCATTCCGCGCTATTTTCACAATCTATGATAATCGAAAATAGCGAGATTAGCTATTCGCACGGTGAAAGCACCAGCAGTGGCCTGCAACGATCCTGGCGCTGCAGGGTTGGCCCATTACCGAGAAAGTGCCCTCAATTCCCCATCAGGAGTCACGGACGATAGAAAGCCGAAGCTCCCTAGATTCCGGTCTTATGAGCCCACGGAATAACGTGCCGACGAGAAGTCATTGGACAGCACCTTTCTCCAGCGCTAATTTGAGCCAAAAGCAGCGGCTCTGAACTGTCACTGCTGGAGGCTCTCATGGCGCATTTGGGTCGTATCAAACTTCCCTCCCCCATTCGGTTGGCGATCGCTTCAACCTCTGGAAAGACAGCATTGATGGTGCTCAGTGTTCTCATCTTGGCCCCACTCGCCGCCAATGCCCAGGGGAGTCCCTTCGACACTGGCTTTAACGCCATCCAAAGTCTTTTCACCGGCACCATTGCGAAGGTTGCAAGTCTGGTTGCAATTGTTATCGGCGGCTACGGCTTCGCGCACGGTGAACCGGGTGCGAAAAAGGCGCTGGCTGGTGTTGCCGCCGGAACGGGTATTGCCGTTCTCGCGGTGAATGTCCTGAGTTGGCTCTGGGGCGTATAGCGCCATTCCCAGCCACCTTCAACCCACGATTAGGTCATGGACTTATGCCAGACAAACCACAGCCGAAGCATCGCACAAATCGAGTCTTCAAGAGCCTCCACAAGCCTCTCACCTACTTGGGTGTGGAACGGACGCTGTTCTACTTCGTATGCGTCGGCGCAGTGGGGGCGTTCAACCTCTTCAATTCCATTCTCGCCGGTATCGCCGTCTTCATAGGAGGCTTTGCCTTCGGCCATTGGGTAACGAACAGCGATCCGGCATTCCTCCGCATCCTGGCAAAGTCCGAACGCTACAAGCTGCGCTATGACGCAGCGAAGCAGCAAGTTCCCCGCGTGGAGGTAGTGTGATGCTGCGCCTCGACAAGGTCATCAAGCCGTGGAAAGAGAGCGCTGCGCTGAACGACTACATCAACCTTTATGGTTTCTGGAACGAGACGGCCTTCCTTACCAAAAGTGGCGATCTAGGCATGGTTCTCAGCGTTCCCGGAGTGGACTACGAAAGTCTGGACCGCTCAGAACAGGAGTACGCAGTAAAGCGGTTGGAGGCAGCGCTCAAAGCCTTTGGCCCAGGCTTCCATGTTTACCAGTTCCTCTTCAAATCGAATCGCCCCGACATACCGTTCGCAAAATATGACAACCCGATTGTGGAAGCAGCGATCGAACAACGGCGGAGGTTCTTTGAAGCGAAGCGGGATCATCTTTATCAGGTTGAGATTTTCTACTGCATCCTGCTTGAAGGGGCCAGATCGAAGACCGGCGTCGGCACGGCTCTAGCTCGCCTGTTACGCGATCCGGAGGGCGCGATTGCCGAACTCAAATCGCAGTTCACCAACGACAGCATGAAGAACTTGTTGCGGACGCATATCGAGCGCGATCTTCAACGACTCGACCAGCACGTGCAGGCATTCGCTCGGCAGCTTACTGATTTCATGCAAGTCGAGGTCTTGAATCGGCAGGGGCAATTCACGTTTTTCCGCCGCTTGCTGAATTATGACGACTGGCGTGTTGCCGGCAAGCCGCAGTCAACACAGTTTCTCGACTATCAGGTCGTCAATTCCGACATCGAAGCAGAACGCGATCATCTGCGGGTAGGCGAGCACATAGTCCGTGTCCTTACGATGAAAGAGGCCATCACCGAAACAAAGCCCCTGGTGCTGGACGCATTGCTGAAGATCCCGGCCAACTTCTACGTCGTCACTGAGTGGACGCCGCTCCCCGCGGACAAAGCCCGCAAAGAAGTGAACAAGCGCCGCCGCCACTTCAATATGTCGAAGACGGGATTCGTCTCGCAGATGGGCAACGACACCACGAAGACGAACCCGCGCGACGTGCTAGTGGACGAGTCCAAGCAGGCCGACATTGAGAATCTTGGCGATTGCCTTCGCGCCCTGGGTGACGGTCAATCGCTTGGCGACTTCTCGCTCACGATTGTGCTGTACGGCCGGTCACGAACAGAACTCGATCAGCTTGTGGCCGAGTTTATTGGCGTCTTCACCAACGCGGACGGCAATCTATTCGCTGAAACCTACAACCAACTAAACGCCTATTTCGCCACCGTGCCAGGCAACTATGCGATGAACCTCCGCCAGCTGTATCTGCTGAACACGAACTACGCCGACCTGTCTTTTCTGTTTACGATCCTTCCCGGCGAGAAGACGAACGAGCATCTCGGCACGGAGTACTGGGCGGTGCTCGAAACAGACAACAGCACGCCTTACTTCCTCAACCTGCATACCCGCGACGTTGCCCATACCCTGATTCTCGGGATGACAGGCAGTGGCAAGTCGTATTTCTGCAATTTTCTGCTGCAGAACGCGCAGAAGTACGACCCGCTGACCTTTATCTTTGATATCGGCGGCGGCTTCCAGTCGCTTACGACAATATTCGAGGGCTCGTACCTCAATGTGGGTCAGGAAGCGCGGGACTTCACCATCAACCCCTTCTCACTGCCTCAAAGCAAAGAGAACCTGCAGTTTCTCTTCAGCTTTTTCCGCGTACTCATTGAGGGCAACGAGCAGCGTTACAGGCTGGACTTCAAGGAAGAACGTCGCCTGTGGGACGCGATCGAGCGCATCTACGTCCTAGAGCCGAACCAGCGCACAGTCTCGAACTTTGGAAACATCATTGGTGAGTTGAAAGAACGCCTCCACCGTTGGACCCGCGGTGGACAGTACGGCTTCCTCTTCGACAACGCCGAGGACACGCTTTCGTTCAAAAGCTTTCAGACGTTCAATTTCCACGGCTGGAATGATGCGCCGGAAGTCTTGGAACCATTGCTGTTTTATGTTTTGCACCGGGCGTCGAATGAAATCACAGACCCGAAGAACCTCGACACCTTCAAGATCTTCCTGCTCGACGAAGCGTGGCTCTTCATCAAGAACGAGACGATTCGCAATTACGTGGTACAGGCACAGAAAACCTGGCGCAAGCACAAAGCGGCGATGATCCTTGCTACGCAATCCATCAAAGAACTTGAGGAGTCGGGGATGCTGGCGATAGTGGCAGAGAGTTGCCCCACAAAGATATTTCTGGCCAACCCGGACATGAACCGGGAAGTTTACCGCGAGGCGTTTCATCTGAACGACACGGAACTGGACCTTATCGACGGCCTTGTTCCACCGGGCCAAATGCTGATTCGCAAAGCGCAGACCTCCAAGAAAGTGCACTTGAACGTCGATTCGGTCTCGCACTGGATGGCGACGAACAATGCTCGCGACAACCTCAAGAAACAGGAATATTTCGACCGCTTCGATATTGCGGATGGCCTTCGCCATCTCGCGGAAGATCATCCGTTCCGGCCGCGCGCGCTGGCTGTATCAACTTCGAACAACAACCGCTAAGGAGAGCTCTATGCGGCATCTGAAATTCGTCGTCAATTGCGCTTTGGTTTTTTCTTCCGTCTGTGCTCTCGCACAAGACTCTGCGCGCACTGTGCAGTATCACTCGCAGGACATCATCCCGATCCGCGCAAAGTTGAAATATGCGACCCTCATCGAACTGCCCACGACTGAGAAGATCATGGAAGCGGCCACGGGTGACAAAGACTTCTGGATCGTGGATGTGGTTGGCAACTTTTGTTTTGTGCATCCGGCAAAACCAGGCATCAGCTCTAACTTGAATCTGATTACAGACAAGGGGAATATCTACAGTTTCACCCTGCAGGACATCTCGGGGTCCACCACCACCACTCCTGACCTCAAGGTGATCGTCGAACCCGCCGACCGCAGCGCGATCGTGGCCGCGAGCGGCCCTCCGAAATTTGTCCCCGCTGCACAATTGGAGCAGTCGCGGCAGCAGCTTGCCACTCTGCAATCGCACGTTGAACAGGCCGTCGATGAATACAAGAGCGCCTATCCGACACGCCTCAAGTTCGACTATGTCTATAAGCCGAACGAAGCGCCTTTCAATATCCAGTCGATCTATCACGACGACAGGTTTACCTACATCAAGACGAATGCGCCTGAGAAGTTCAGCGTCTATGAGATGAAAGACGGCAAGCCTAACCTCGTCACCTACGACCTCCGGGAAGGAACGTACATCATCCCGAAGATCATGGACAGCGGATATGTGGAGCTAGGCAAGAAGCGGATGGAATTCACGCGCAAGGGATCACCCTCATGACCGAAAATGCCTTTACTTCCCACACAGAGCCGCAAGCCGAGCCAACGTTGCGCCGCAACCTGGAACTGCCAAAGGGCGTCTTGCAGAAGAACCTTAAGACGATCGTTTATCTGGGTGCGGCGTTGCTGGTGATTGTGGCGGCGCTCTTCAGCTCGTCCGGCAAGAAGACGCCCGGACAACAGGCCAGTGCGAAAGGGCAACCGCCGCAACCAACGTTGCAGGACAACACCGACAACAACGTGCAGGAGTTGAAGAACCAGCTTCAGGCCGAACGTCAGAAAGAGCAGCAGGCAACAATGGCCGCAGCCGCATTGAGGGATCCGGCGCTTGCGTCTGCGACGCCCCACCAGCGATCCGCAGCCGCGGCCTATGGACCGAACGGCGCTGACATTCCCTGCGTTCCGGGCCAGCCCTGCCCACAAGCGCAGCAGGGCAACACGCAGATGCAACTCACGCCTGCGCAACAGCAGGCACAGTTGATCGCTGCGAAGGAACGCGAGCGGGCTGACAACTCCCGTTTCGCTTCCAATCTTGTGTACTCCCGATCTGCCGATCCGCCGCAGCAACAACAGCAAGGCCAGACGATGCCCGCCCAATATGGCCCTGCCGAACGGCAGACAAACAGCAGTCTCGTCTCCCCACCAGCCGAAGGAAAACAGGAGGACACGCCCGGAGGCTATAAACGCCCACTAGAGGCCAACATCGATTCGGCCGTCGGACAACCCTATCTCGTCTACGAGGGGTCGATTCTTGACACGGTTCTCATGAATCGTCTGGATGGCGATGCCGTAGGACCGGTCAAAGTCCTTGTGTCAAATCCGTTGTATTCGCACGATCATCAACACGTGATTATTCCCGAGGGAACGGTTGTTTTAGGCGAGGCAAAGAAGATTGGAGCGGCGGGCTTCGGCCAACAGCGGCGAATGGCCGTGGTTTTTCACCGCCTGATTATGCCAGACGGCTACTCCGTCGATCTCGACCAGTTTCAGGGCCTCGATCAGATCGGAGAGGAAGGGCTGAAAGACAAGGTCAACAACCACTACCTCCAGATCTTCGGCACATCGATCGCTTTGGGCGTGATTGCTGGAGCAAGCCAGATCACGCAGGGTGGCGGCACCATTACAACGAGCGGTTCCCAGGCATTCACCAACGGGGCTGCGGGCAGTGTTTCGCAGTCTGCCACCACGATCCTTGATCGCTTCATACAGATACCGCCCACCATCACAATTCGAGAGGGCCATCGCGTGAAAGTGTATTTCACGCAGGACTTGCTTCTTCCTGCGTACTCGAACCACACTATTCCGCAGACGTATTGAGGAGGCGATATGCGCAGAATCATCGTTGCCGTTGCATTGCTCTCCACTCTGATCCTCTTCAGTTGCAAGAAGCAGATTGCCTGCGACCCTGCCGATTCAGAGGCGGTGTGCAAAGCATTCCAGCAGTGTCTTCATTCGGATACCTCGGCTGAGGTCTGCCGGATGGGAGAGCAGGACGCTAACAAACTCGAAAAAAACAAGAAGCACTGATTACCCAACAAGGAGGTCTCCCAATGAAACGCACCAGTCTCACCCTCGCCGCAATGTTGTCCATCATCCCCGCCACCATCGCGCACGCGCAGTTCGGGTCGGGGATTGTATTGGATCCCACTCAATCGGCCCACGCCATCACCCAGATCGAGCACGAAGAGCGGTCCATCAGCAACCAGGTGCAACAGATCGAGAACGGCCAACAGATTTTCTCAAACACTGTCAAGATCGCGAGCACGGCACTCCAAACCTACAACCAGGTGAAGCAGCAGTACAACCTCTACCACCAGATGATCCTTGCGCCGCGGATGCTCTATTCACGATTTCTCTCGCCGACTTCGGACCTGCGACTACTGCAACAGATCTCGAACACCTACGGCAACTCGGGAGGCTGGGTCAATTCCGCCAACACTGGAAATGGAGCGTCAGCCGCCTACCAACAAGTGAGCGTTCCTCGCACCAACAGCATGATTCCGGGCTACGGCAGTTTCAGCACCTCCGGGCAGCAACAGATTGCCGCACAGGGCGCCACGGTCGATATCAACGATTCTGTACTGACGAACAATCTCGAAATGCTTGGAACGATCCGGGCCAATCAGACGGCAAGACAGACCGACATCGCCAATCTGGAAGCTGCGACACAAACCCAAGATCCAAGCCAGCAGACCATCATGGCGGAGCTTCAACGCATAAACCAGGCTTTGCTTCTGCAGTTGCGGACTATGCAGGATGCCAACCAGATCAACGCAAATCTTGCGCTTCAACAGATCGTTGCCCAGAAACAACAGCAGGACGCACTAAAGGCGGGATTCCAGGACACTGCGAACTACGCGAGCACCTATCAAACACATGTTGCGCCGGCCTACAACGGTGGCGCACAAGCCTTGACCTATTGATTGTCGATGTACCCGCGAGAGGTGATGTATGGGAGTGCTGAATTGGATCACACAGGGATGTGACGCACTGACCGCCACAGCGTCGCCCACAATCGATGCTTTGGGGGTTCGCATGTGCATCGCTCTCGCGACCATCATGCTCGTCTGGTTTGGGGTGCAAGAATCGCTGGCCTCCACCCACGGAGGCCAGGGTTTCCACATGGGGAAGTTCCTCAGCTTCTTCATGCTGATCACCTTCGCCTATACCTTCGTGCGATTCTACGACAGCAGCATCCCAGGTGTTGGCCAATCCTTCCGCGGCTTTATCAACGGCGGTGCGCAGTACCTTGTCTCGGTCATCGGCAGCGACAGCATCACGAGTATCCAGAACACGCTGAATCAGGCTCAGGCCACGAGCGGTCCCGGCATGGTGAAAGCCCTGATGAATCCCTACTACGCCATCGTGTACGTCATTATTCAAGTCCTGATTGCCACCTTCTCCGCCGCGGTCAGCGCCATCGTCGCATATGGAGCAATCGCCAGCGCAGTCGTTGGCCTCCTCGGTCCCGTATTCATCCCGTTTCTTGTCTTTGACAAGCTGGAGTTTCTGTTCTGGGGATGGCTCCGCGCATTCATTGGGTTCTGCTTCTATAAGGTGCTCGCCGCGGCCGTCCTGAGCATCCTGGCACACCTGCTCGCGCAGTATTACACGGAGTTGGTCAACTTCTCCGATCCCGGCAACATGGTGCAGGAGCTTCCGTTGCTGATCTTGCTGGTACTGGTCAACATCTACATCCTCTTCAAGATTCCTGCCATGACCATGAGCATCTTCTCCGGATCGTCCGGCGGCCACGGCGGCGGAATGGGCGGGATGATCACAGCGGCAATTCTCAGGGCGATCTGAGCAGGAGGCATTCATTCATGAGCAGCAGCACAAAGCCATCCCCCGAAATCACCCGAGCTGCGGAGCGGTATCTGGAACAGTACGGCGATCCGCTGGTCACGAACGCCTATTTGAAAGTGACCGTTCTTGTGCTCGCCGGTGTCTGTATCGCGCTGTCGGCCCTCACCTTCAAGAGTCAGCAAGCGCTCGCCAACATGCACCCAATGATTGTGCGCATTAACGACGTCGGCCACGCCGAAGCGATCGACTATCGGAACTTTCAATACCGCCCCCAAGAAGCGGAGAACAAGTATTACCTCACCCGTTGGGCAGAACTGTACTTTAGCCGCAATCGTTTCACGATCGAACGTGATCAAACGCAGTCGCTCTACTTCCTCAATAGCGACGTTCAACGCGCCGTGATCGACCAGGAACGCAAGGACAACAGCATTCAGAATTACGTCAAAGACAGCAGCTTGCCGTATATCGATGTGGAGATTAAGAACGTCATCCTTGACGACCTGCGACAGTCGCCGTATTCGGCGCGCATCGAGTTCGAGAAGGTGTACACCAACCCCGCGGATCATTCCGAACTCAAGCGGGAGCGATGGACAGCCAGCGTCACCTATGTCTTTCGCGAGAATGTGAAAAACAATGAGCTTGCCGTGAACCCGCTCGGTCTGACCATCGTGCGCTTTCGGGCCGACCAGGCATTCAGCTAGGGATTCATCGACCTGCCCAGAGGCTTATTCATGTCCTTTGATGCTACTAATCCGGCTAGCTTTTCCTACCTGTCCTCCTGTGCGGTAGAGTCAGCGAACAAGAGCCTTTCGACGCGCAACTACGGTGGCGAATTGCGCCCTTCTTACGGCGGACCTTGCCGCTCGAATCGCACTGCAAGTGCTGTGAACTTCCGCAGCCAGTGTGCAGATGAGAACTTCGTTCTGGAGCGTGCCTGCCGTTGTGTATCCCGTCTTTTGCTCGGTCACAGCTTCGGGGCCTTTCCGGCGCCCGGCGGCACTCGGTCTTCTGCTTCGCGTTGCGCGCCCCTTCGGGGTCCCGGTTCCTCCCAAAACAAGTTTGAGAACCATGGCAAAGAACACCTCTCAAACTTCTTCCGGGCCCCTCCCAGAAAGCAGACCTTCGGCACTTGGGAGCCGGGCCCACTCGCTAAGCTCCGCCCAGTGTGACCCGCGCAACAACGGGCGAATTCAACAAACGGAGACACTCTTATGTACCAGAACAAAGTAACGCTCATCGGCTTTCTCGGCAGCAACCCAGAAGTTCGCACCGCCAACAACGGCAGCTTTACCACCCTCTCGCTGGCAACCAAGTCCTCCTACAAGAAGGACGACAAGTACATCTCGCACACCGAATGGCACCGTTGCGTAGTCTTCGGCAAGCTCTCGGAGTTCGCCAAGACACTCACCAAAGGCGCACATATCCAGGTGGAAGGCGAACTGCGCAGCCGGGAATACGAGAGCAAAAAGACGGACACGAAGCAGCGCGTCTGGGAAATTCGGGTCGCTTCGATCCTGAAGCTGGACCGCGCCGAAAAGGCCGCCCCGGAAGATCAGGATCACGATGAAGTGCCCCAGGAGGAAACGGCCGCATAGACCTCTTGCTCTTCATTCACGGAAGCCCGGCTATCGCCTGGGCTTCCATCGCTGTGAGGTACCTACTATGAGCTTTGAATTGATCCTTCCCTTCCTTCGGCCCATTGAGGCGCTGCTGCTCGACGAAGAAGTTAGCGAGATCATGGGCAATCCCGATGCGTCTTGGTCCTGCGAGCGCGAAGGAAGACTGTGCCAGGAACCAACCATTTCCTTCGACGCCGGCGAGCTCCGCACCGGCCTCGAAATCATCGCCAACCAGCTCGGCAAAAGGCTCGACGAGGACAACCCTAGACTCCATGCGCAGCTTCCGGACGGAAGTCGGATTGCGGCGTGGATTCCACCGATCGTGAGTCCCGCCCCGGCGATTGCGATACGGAAATTCACCAGCCGCAATTACACGGTCGATGATCTGATTACTCGCGGCACACTGACGCAGGCGATTGCAGATTTCTTAGCTGAGCAGATTCGCAGCGCCAAGACGCTGCTCATCAGCGGTGGAACCGGGACCGGAAAGACGACGCTTTTGCGAATACTGGCCAACTCAATTCCGGATAATGAACGCATCCTCGTTATCGAAGACACCCCCGAGCTCCAAATCCGGAAGCCGAACACAGTTGCGGCCGGATCTCAGACAGGTACTTTCAAGACCAATGTGTCTTTCGACGACTTATTGAAGGACACGCTTCGCTTCAGACCCGACCGGATCATTCTCGGCGAAGTGCGCGGAATCGAGGCGCGAACGTTGCTCGATTCCTTCAATACTGGTCATGCAGGATCGCTCGCGACAATTCATGCCAATTCGGCAGCGAAAGCCCTCACGCGCTTCGCCAATCTGGTCATGCGTAGCCACGCGCAGACCACCTTCTCTGATACCGAAGCGGAGATCGGAGAAGCCCTTGATTTCGTCGTCCATGTCGAGCGGCAAGATGGCCGCCGCACTGTCCGCGAAGTCCTGGCCCTTCGGGGATACGACCGCGAGGCGAAACGCTTCCTGATCGAGCCCGTATTCGAGGTGCAACATGCGGCCGCCTAGAACACAAAGCGCAAGGACTATTGCCGCCGACTTCCGCACCAGTTGTCGGTAGAAAGATTGCTTGATTTCACTACCTACATAAGGAGAACGAATATGCCACTACTTGAGATCAACCAGAGCCGTCACATCTGCGCTTCTATAGTTCCTTGACGTATTTATCGCCTCCTAGTCCCTTCTCCGGCGCTTCGTGCTCCGCCGGCTCCCGATCCGTGTTCCCGTTGCCCCCTCCGCCATGATCGCCAGCTTCGCCACCGCCGGAACCGTCATCATCGCCTTCTGCAAACAAGGCTATGCGCCCTAAGAGGGAGCTAAATTCCAGTTGGCCGAGGAATCTTAGCCTCCGCGTTTCTGATTCATTTGCGGTTAACATTGGTAAAACCCTAATTTGTGCCCAAAAAATATCCGCAGATTTATACACCAAGAAACTGCGATGTCAACATGTTTTTGTCACATGTTCTGATTTCCGGACAAAACTAGACTTCGATCTCCTGGTCATAAGTCAGTTTTGCTCAGTCGTCTCGACATCGTACTGACGCTCTCGTCTCGTTCCTCCGCAGGAGAGGTTGGTGCAATAGAATTTGATGTTGCAGCTATGCCCAGGGTAGAATCCGCAGGTCGAGAACTTGTTTCGCCGTCATTTTGCCGTGATGCTAGTACTACTTCAGTTCGAACGTCGAGGATAGTGCGCTCAGTTGCCTCTGTTCGAGCGTACCGTTCGATCCCACGATGCGCCCCCCAAGTGGACTATCGAGGTCCTGGGACGTCACCACCAAGATGCGAGTGGAAACCGTGACTTTAGCACTAGCAGAGGCCCCGGTACCAGCATTCGTCGTCTTAAATGTTACGAAATACTTTCCAACTGCGTTTTCAGGCACAAGCTTTTGCGCGCTTGGTGTGATTGATTGAAGCAACTGATCATGATTCAGCGGAATTGCCGAAGAGCTGACAAGTCGCTTTTCCGGATCATTTTGTAATATCGATAACCCTTGAGAAGCAACATACGCGACCAATGATCGATGTACAGCGGACGGCGCCATAGGGACCGCCAATTGGAACTCCTTCGGCGGAATACCCTGTGGGGGACCGGACTTCGCGGTTTCCTTGCTGGTTTGGGTGGAAGCTTGTAGTTCTGCAGCTGTAGCATTCTTCTCCGTCCCCAATCGCGGTCCTACACCTGTGACATATTCTTTTAGACTCGCCGCCAGATCTGATTCTGACTCCTTTCTTGCCCACGCATCTTGATCTGGGCGACCCGACGGACCGCACGGAGCTTGAGCTCCACTTGGGGGACTGCATAGGTTTCGCGTATCACCCCAAGTTCCAATCAAGGCGTCGGAGTCCGCGAGGGCATAGAGGTAATCGCCCATATAATTCGCAACCAGCAGCGGGTCGTAGCCAACTGAAGGTGTAAACGACTGGGCAGAAAATGGTCGGTTGTACCAAGTCTGACCGGCATCGTTTGATCCCGCTTCGTAAACTCGAATCTTCTGGTTCAGAGCATCTTCCCGTCGGCTATAGAACAAGACTCTAATGTGTCCGGTCACGGGTAAGACTGAGATCGACGGCATCCAATTGTCGTTGTTGGTCGTGTCCGCACCGACAGTGACTGCTGGTCCCGAAGAAATGTTGCGTGGCGTCGACCAAGTCGCGCCACCATCAGTCGAGGATGTGAAGAAGATCTCGGAACGCGGCGACGCAGCGCTACCTGGTTGACCTTGAAACGCCACGTACAAATTGTTACGGGTTCCGCTTCCCGGAGATGTTTTGTCCACTGCTAGGTATGGGAAAGAACGTGTGCGAAGGCTCATCCCACCCGAGCCTATGTCACCGACGGTCGAGGTAAAGGTTGCGACGGTGGCAAGATTTCCGAAGGTACTGCCTCCGTTTGTGGACTTAACCAAATTTATTGTCGCGCTAGCCGCCGTCGAGATCGAAGTCAGCGTTGACCATGCAACATAAACCGTCCCATCAGGGCCTACTATTGGAAATGTGCCATGCTGAAAAGAACTCGCCGAGGGCGCTAGAGCGATTGTGGGTCCAAAAACTAACGGCGAGGTGGATGTAGACGCAGCAAGGAGTGCTTGTGGGTTCCCAACCTGGCCCTCGGGAGGAAACTCGGACCATGCGACATATACGCGGCTGCTGAAACGACCGCCAGTTGTGTCTATTGCGAGAAACTCTTTATCTTCGAAGGAACCTGAGCAAGAGCCCGGGCCCGATATCGCAACAGGTTCTCCGAACACTACGGAAGGCGATGTCGAAGTGGACTTGCTTATCCCAATATATGAACAAGGCGAATTCGGAGATATATTCTCCAGAAGTGAGCCATAATAGAGGCTGCCTGCACTGTCAAACGCAAGCGCTGGATCACCTTGAAGAACAAATGTGCCACTCGCTGGTACAAACCCACCGTCAACAAAAGAAAGGCCGCCATTGGTCGAGTAAGCGTATCCGCTCAGGCTGGTAATTGCACCGGCGCCCACCAGTCCGGCCTGTCGGCTAGTGTTATAACCGATAACGATGAGGGATCCGGTCCGCGCAACGGATGTCTCACTCTCTGTTGTGAAGTTTGACAGGTTGGGTGCGTTGCTGTCCTTCGAGTTCACCTGGACATCTTGAGCAAGAGCGGAGCAGCAGCAGCAGCCGTAGGTGACTACGAGTAATATCGGCGACAGTTTGTGAATCAATGAATGTAAGTACACTTGAGCTCCTTTTCTAGGCAGCATCCGCGTGCCACACAGGGACACGTGCTACTGCCAATCGTCCATCGCTCACGGATTGGGAGGATCAAACTTGACATTCTTGGGCGTAAAGTACGACGCCATGAGTGAGCACCCAGACAATGCGCATACTTTAACCTATACTCCGCCGCAGATACTAGCTATTTTTGCTATCATGCAGGCGGTTACGAAACGATTGTTCGTAAGTCGCTAGTGTAGTTAAAATTGCGGCAATCGTCGTGCATCGATACCCATCACGCCTAATGGACTTGCGTGGTGAGCTAACGCACAGGGTATCCGTGGAATGGTCTGAAATTCACACCTTATCGGAGGCTCGCAATGGGTGCAATTCATCGCGTGAAAATCTGCTACATGCTCTTGTGGCCGCTTGCGGTCATATCGTTTTTCACCGCCGCAACTGCCAATGGCCAACAACTTACACCCAGCTCCGCGCGGATCAATTTTGGAAATTTCCAAACGGGAAGCTCCAAGACCCAGACGGAAACTTTGACTAACGGCGCAACTAGCGTAAACATTTCAGCCATCTCGGTCACAGGAACGGCGTTTACCCTGAGCGCGCTACCGTCGATTCCGCTGACGTTGGGCGCTGGCCAGAGCACGACGTTCGTCGTCACCTTTGCGCCGACCGCAGTCGGAACGTTCAGCGAGGCTGTTACGATCACGGCCGGGTCTGCTACGCTTACTATCCCGCTCTCTGGCGCGCTCCAGCAAGGGAAACTGTCAATCAGGTCGCAAAGCATCTCTTTTCCCGGTCTGCAAGTCCGAACGAGTCTTACCCAGACAGCCGCTTTGCTCAATAACGGCGGAACGCCTGTGACGATCAAATCGATAAGCGTGGATAACCCAGTCTTCAGCGTCAGCACCCCGTCATCTGGTCAAACAGTACCGGCTGGTGGGCATGCCGACCTAGGCGTGACGTTCCTACCCACCTCCATCGGTTCTGCGACCGGCACCATTACGGTTACCTCCGACGGTGCGGGCTCGCCATTAACAATCGCTCTATCCGGCACGAGCGACGAAGTCAAATCCCTTCCTCAATGCTCACTCTCCAAGACGAACCATGCGTGCAAAGTGATGATTGATCGTATGAATCCTGTGGCACCTTCAACCGTCCAGATGTATTCGAATCAGACCCTGATTACAATCGTGAAGAACCCAAAATTCTACGAGAGGTACTTTCTGGATTACCAAACCGGACAAGCCACTCTATCGCCGGATGTCGCATCAAGCATCGTCCAGGGGTTGCTTCCGAACCTTGGAAAATTCGGTGGGTTCGCTGTTGTTGGACCTCCGCCTTCGGGCCCGGACCCATGCACGAGTCCCGACATAACACTCACGCCCCAAGCCCTGCATGTTAGCGACGCCGTAGTGCCTTTTCAAAAGTGTCTGGCGCAACTCGCCACAAAAGCAATCGAGATCTACAAAGGGCTTGAACCGGCCATCACGCCCGATTCTCTTACGCCATTTCGTACAGCTGGGGACATCGATACCCAGAAGATCCAGATACAGATACAGGAGTTTGTGTCCTCTGAAGTGATGGTGTCGAGCAGGATTTCGGCGATTTCATCCAATACCATTTTGAAATCGAGTGACCCAGACGGTCCAGCGATCCAACAACTCTCCAACTTGCAGAAGATGGCTGATGCCGTTGCAAGCGACCTCTTGAATTTCAACCAGAGACTCGACGACCTGAAAGATTTTCACAACGGAAGCCAGGACTGCGCAAACCTGATTCATAGCGCCGCGAAAGAACCAACGGATCACGTTCAGTGCGTTTATATCGTTACGCATCCAGATCGCGACCGCGTCTACCAGGGCATGGTGACCAGGACGTTTACATACGCATTGGACACGCTCAATCTCGTCTCCAACTCCCAACAAGCAGCTACCGATCCGACTAAAAAGAAATCGCTCGCCACCATCGCGATCAATTTCGCCGACCGCCCGACCAACTTCCCCGGCTCGCCTTTTACGGCGCTGCGTTGGGAAGCTTCAGCCGGTGTATTCTTTTCGATGTTGCCGAATCGTTCCTTTTCGGTCGCCCCTGACGGCACAATTCAGGATCATTCGCCGCGCCCCACGCCACTTCCGTTTGCCGCAGCCAATTACCGCCTAACGGGTGACCTGCCCGGCCGATGGAAATCAAACATCTATTGGACCGCGGCTATCGGCATAAACCCGAACATCCCGACAGCGGAATATGCGACAGGATTTTCCTTCACATGGCGGGCACTCATGCTCAGCGGCCTCTGTCACTTCGGACACGATATCCACCTGACGGATGGCGTCACGGCCACGACGAATCTCGGAGCAGGGTTTACTGGCTCCGTTCCCACAAAATCGTACTGGACCGAGGCATTCGCTTTTGGCGTGAGCGTGCGAATACCCTCACTCACTGGAAGGTAGTGCAATGAATGCCACAGACTTGTTCGGGTATGACGGCCAAGATTTGTCGAGCGACTACCCCCTACTTGGGAGTCTGAATGACCAGCACTTCGATGGTTTTCGGTATAGCCACGCTGGGCACGCCTGAGTCGGCCCCGGCCTGTGATTGCGCTACGGGCTTCCGGGAGATTACTGCCCGCGAACCGGCTTGTGGGATCGCGACTGCCCGTGCTGGCGAACAAAAGACGAATGTGTTACGCTCCTGCACGTGGTTCTTCGAACGTGCACAGTTGCGGTCAGAGATCTTCGAGACGTTGAGCACTCCGTAGAAGTCACCGCGGAGACACTCTATGAAGCGATCGCCACGGCCCTTGCAGCGCTGCAACAGGACAACTGGGTAGGGGAGATCGGCCAGGGATTCGCCACGGTGACTGTTGTTGTCCAACAGCCACCCGTAAAGCACGAAGTCAAAATGAAGGACTTTGTCTCATGGCTCCGACGCCACGGACGTTCTCCCGCGGAGGTCGTGCTGAAGCAAAAGCTGGAGAAAATATTGGGCAAGGTAAATCACCCGAGGACGTGACCGAAAAGGCTATGCAAAGAATTCAGCGGGAAGCGATCTCCGAGGTTTCACTGACTCGGAGTCCGAGCCGCTTTGTGGGAGTGCTTAGATTGCCCCGCTCGCGCACCACCCGCTTTCACGGAGGTGGGTTGCCTGATGATCGCACCTGGCGCGAAGGGGTCCTTTCCTTCAAGCACCGACGATGCGACGAAACCAACCAGTATCATCCCGCTCAGCAATCCCCACACGAGAACGACCGGCTTCCAGGGAACGAGAATATACATGGCAGAACCTCCTGGGACGAAGAGCGGCTCACGATTACCGATATTATACGGCGAAAAAAACCAGACTTTTCGTGGACATCTGGCCAGAGGTTCTTCGCCCAGGATACCGGAGTTTTTAATCAAGACCTAGTTGCGGTCTCTAAGTTCTTCCTCTGCAAATTTCTCAAGGCGGTCCAACACTTCTGGACGCTCCTTAGACACAAAGAGCCGCCCGGAGCTATGCTGCGCTACGACGGGCGGCTCACTACCCCCTCAGCGTACCCCCATATTGTAAGGCTTTCAGTGCTTTCTTAGGTTTCTGGCGGAGTGCGAGTTGCGCTCCGCCGTTTTCTTGAATTGGAGTCCGGCGCTGAGCCGGCGGGAGCGATTGCTGTCCTATTGCCATCACGCACATTCGTGTTGTCACAACACACAAACGTGCCATTTACTCCTCGCTGTTGTCCAGTGATATCATGCCTCGTTCTTCAAAGGCCGAGTCCCAGGCGATTCTATCGATAAAACTTAAAGCACTTTTCCGGGAGCAAACCATATGAACCTTCACCCGGGCTCCAGCGGGAGAATACTTGCCTTCCGAATCCTGACAGTAGTGCTTGCTGCACTGGGCAGCCTTCCCGTTGGGTCGAGCTCCGCACATGCACAATGCGCTGACCCAAGCGCAACGCGACCTATCTTGTTTGTTCATGGCTTTACTGGGAGTTCAACGGATTGGGGCAACAGTAGCGACTCTGGACTCAGAGGGAGCGTGATCTCTCAGCTTGCCTACACGTCTGGATACTCAAACTCGACCGACTACGATCTCTACTTCGATGGTGCCAATGTCCGTGTTTCTAAGGGCAACGCATCGACAGATCCCATTGCGAGTAGCAATGTGGGGGACCCGGGCTACATTCCATGTGACTCCCGGTTTTTCTCGATCAAATTCTACGGTTGGGCAACACCAGCAGTCGCGTTCGATCCGCTGACGGTGGCGCAGATATCGGTTATCACCAAATCCTATGAACTGTCCCAAGTCCTAAAGGCCATCGCGGGACTTACCTTCGTCAAAGACCTGATCGTGTTAGCCCATAGCATGGGTGCACTAGATACGCGTGCCTACGTTGAGGGCCTGGGATCGACATTCGCACCCTGTACGAACGCCTCATATCCCTGTTATCTACCTGGCTCCTTGAAATATACGAATGAGGTTGGACATATCGTCACCGTTGATGGGGCGAATGCCGGCGCATACCTTGCAACATTTGCACAGTGGATTCTGGGAGCATCGGGCACTCAGATCTTGAATGTTACCGAACTCAAGCCGGACAGCATTTTAGTACAGACCCTCAACTACCACGCGTCTTATGTCGACAATGCCGGGCATCAGGCCTCGGCGCAGCAACTCCCACCCGATCTTGCAATTGACGCGATCGTCAACTACTACAGTTCGTACCCTGTTTACTGCACATTGACATCCTCTTTTTCATGCAGTTGGGATCTTGTCGTCACAGACGACAGTCAGTCGATCGCCGAACCTTTGGCAGAACAGGGGTTTACTGGACTGACTGATTTTCCCAATTATTTTGCAGGAGATGATTCGACGATCGTTAATGACCCTAATTGCGTCCTCAAAGGATTCTCAGTCCTGCATCTTCTGCAGTGCCTTGGTGACTGGCATTCCAGCGCTCAGCAACAGACAGGGAGTCTCCTATATCAGGGTATAAGCCCGTACACAGATGGGCAATTGACCAGTGTAAATGTCGAGACCACGTACAATGGGCAGCCCTACACGGGTTCGATCACTCTAACCTTGACAGGTCCGAATGGGTCCACGTCGATCACGAATCCTGAGACAAAATTATCAGGACCTGCAGTGCCGTCTTTTCCCCAGGTGCCTTCAGTCCCTCCGCCCACTCCTGTGCCCTACACGCTGACCTATGTTTCTGGCGGCCCACCCGGAGCTGGTTCGCCGATGATACTGGGAGCAGACGCTACTGGAAATGTTTGCTCTCCCTGTTATCTTCAGCCCGGCAATTGGGCGCTCACGTTTGCCGTGAGTTTCACGTCCGGGACTACATCCTCTCCAAGCGTCACAACGCAAGCAGCCACAGGGTTGTCTGGGAATGGCGCTACGCTGCTGGGAACTGTAAATCCAAACGGGGCAACCGCCACTGCTTGGTTTGAGTGGGGCCTAAGCACAAGTTTGGGCTACTCCACTTCCGTGCAGAGCGTCGGTTCGGGAACGGCCCTGCTGACTGTCATGTCCGTTCTCGGGGGCTTGGAGTCAAATACCACCTACTATTACCGCCTAGACGCGAGCAACGGCAAGACTACGGTGTACGGAAATGTATTTTCCCTTACAACGTCAGGAACCTTACCCAGTCCTACCCTCATCACGCCAAGCAATTCCAGCACTAACATCTCGACTTCTCCGACATTCAGCTGGTCGTCTGTCGCTGGGGCGTCCTCGTACCGTCTTTTGGTAGCAACCACTGCTGCGGCTCTGCCAACGGATCCAACATCATCCACATGCGGAGTAGGTTGCGTTCTTGACGTGACGCCAAGTGGCACAACGTACACAGTGCCGAGCGGAATTCTTGTGGCTGCAACAACCTACTACTGGGAGGTGCATGCTCGAAGTCCGCTTCAATACGGGAACTGGTCTGCGATTTTCAGCTTTTCTACATCTGCGCCGACTTTGACGAGCGTTGTGATCAATCCATCCACAATCACGAGTGGATCGTCGGCTACCGTGACCGTAACTTTGAATGGGCCGGCACCAGCCAGCGGGGCGCAGGTGAGTCTCGCGAGCACCAACAATTCTGCCTTGCCCGTACCATCCAGCCTCACCATATCGGCTGGCGCTACAACGGCGAGCACTTCGGTACAGGCAGGGACCGTGAGCACCTCGACTACGGTAACGATCACCGGCACCTACAACAATTCAACGGTAAGTGGCGTCGCGACGGTTACGCCGTCCGGTGGATCAGTGTTTCTCAGCTCTTTCACGATCACTCCGTCTACAATCGTTGGCGGGTTCTCACCACAGGGGAATGTATTCCTCACCGGCCCTGCTCCCGTAGGCGGTGCCGCGGTCAGCCTTTCCAGTAACAATCCACAGTTCGTGCAAGTACCACCCTCGCAAACCGTTACGGTCCAGGCGGGATACACGAGCGCGGGGTTCCTGATTACGACCTCATTCACGGGTGGCACTGTGGGAGCAACCGTCACCGCCAATTACAACGGGACGACGTATGGAGCTGGGCTGACGGTAGTGCCGGTTGCCGTCAGTGGGGTGACTTTCTATCCTTCAACGCTCACCGCAGGGGGTGCGGCGTCGTTCACAATTTATTTGACCGGACCCGCACCAGCAGGCGCGAGTGTCTCATTGACGAATTCGAATCCGACGGTGCTGCAAATGCCATCGAGCATAGCCGTGCCCACCGGGGCAACCAGCGTTACCGTTGCAGGAACAACTTCAAGCGTTACTTCTCAGACGGTCGTCAATGTAACCGCGAATTACAACTCCAGTTCTGTAACCGGATCACTGACGATTGTTCCGGCTCCTCTGGTCGCAGTGCAATCGATCAACTTCAGTCCTTCGACAGTTACGGGGGGCACTTCCGCTTCGGGCACGGTCACCCTGACAGCGCTCGCGCCTACCGGAGGTACGGCAGTCCCCCTTACGTCTTCCAGCAATCTGGTGCAAGTGCCTTCTACCGTGCTTGTTCCGGCCGGTGCCTGGTACGCGCCATTTTCGGCGACAACATCGACTGTGAGTTCCGTTACGAACGCGACGGTGACAGCGAGCTACGGCGGAGCGTCCCAGAGTGCTCCGATTACCCTTGTTCCGCCGTTGCCATACCTGGCTTCGTTGAGCGTGAGTCCCACCACGGTCATCAGTGGCTCTTCTGCCACCGGAACGATTACGCTTACCGCTCCGGCGCCACTAGGTGGGATCTGTGTCAATCTCGCGAGCAGCTTCTATCACGTTGCCCCGGTTACGAATGCGGTTTGTGTGCCTGCCGGATCAAACAGCACGACGTTTACAACCACTACTGCTCCGATTGGCTTCATTTCAACGGTGACGTTGAGCGGATCCTACAATGGCACAACACAAGCGGTTTTGATCACTGTAGTGCCGCCTGGCACGCCTGTTGCCCCCAGTTCTTTGGCGCTCGTCCCCTTGGCCGTGACGGGAGGAGCAACCTCGGCTGGCACAGTGCTCTTAACGTATCCCGCAGCCGCAGGCGGAGAAGTACTCACCCTATCGAGTGACAACGTCGCGGTTCAGGTCCCGCCAACAATCAGTGTTCCCCCTGGCAGTAGTAGCGCTGTTTTCGCGGCCACGACTAATTCCGTCTCAATCGTATCGACAGCGACCATCACCGCATCTCTGAATGGCTTCTCGCAAAGCAGCTTGCTCACTGTGAAGCCATCTCTGTCGCCTCCACCCGCCAACCCCGTGCCACTCCTCGCCTCTCCGCTTATGCCGGTGAGTCACACTCCGGGGGGATCCGGATTCACCATGACCCTAAACGGAACGGGATTTGTTCCCGGTGCCCAGGTCATGTGGAAAGGCACGGCACTCGCTACCACATTTGTAAACAGTTCCCAGGTGCAAGCCGCAGTGCCTGCCTCTGATGTTCAGACAAATGGCTCCGCCCAGGTCACTGTGACTAATCCTGGTGGCGCAAGTTTGTCATCAAACGCGCTTTGGGAACACCTGACCTATGCCACTGCCAGCCCTTCTTTCAATACTTCGTCGCTTACCGTTACCGGCCAGCCTTCTGTTGTCCGCGCCGGAGATTTCAATCGCGATGGCAACCTCGATCTCGTCATCGGCAAATCCGACGGTAGCGGACTGTCCGTCTTATTGGGCAACGGCGATGGTACCTTCGGGTCCGAACTCTTGATGCCAGCTATCTCCTCCGCGTCCGTAGCCACCGGTGACTTCAACGGGGACGGGAAGCTGGACATTGTGATTAACAAGACTTTTAGTAGTGGGCTCATTGGTATATTGTTGGGGAACGGCGACGGAACTTTCACCGCGCTGCCCGATATTTCTCTTCCAAATTCCTCCTACTATTCTGGTCCTATAGCCGTGGCGGACATCAACCACGACGGCGCTTTGGATCTTGTTGTCGCTGCTTCCCAAGGTGCATATGTGTTCCTCGGGAATGGCGATGGGACGTTCGGATCGCCTATTGCCGTTGGATCGGTAAACCAGCCGCTCGCAGTTGTCGTGACGGACTTTAACGGCGACGGACTCTTGGATATCACTCTGTCCGACTCCACGAATCAATCCGTCGCGATCCTCCTCGGCAACGGGGATGGTACATTCCAGGCACAAAATGAATATCCGACGAATGGGTACGCCTACAGCATTTCGGTTGACGACTTTAATGGTGACGGACACGCTGATCTCGCTGTGGCCAATGAAGGACCCGCAGGGAGCAATGGCGCCGGGGTTGCGATATTGATGGGTAAAGGTGACGGGACATTCTCTCCCGCGGTGAACGACCTATCGGGGCAGAATCTCTATTTTGTGGCCAGCGACGACATCAACGGTGATGGCAATCTAGACCTCCTCATCGTCCCAAGTCAATTCAGCGATCCGACCAACTTGCTATTGCTGGGCAATGGCGACGGGACGTTCTCTGCCAGCTCAATTGCCATAGGAACCACGCCCAACGCCCAACCGGTAACCATCGCGGATCTCAATGGTGACGGTGCTCCGGACATCCTCATACCGAATTACAGCACTGGTTCAGTCACGCTTTTGCTGCAGTCCGTTGCGCCGGTTTTGCAACTGAGTCCGGCGAGCTTATCTTTCACTGCCACACAAGGCGAAGGAACCCCACCTCCGCTGAGTCTTGCGATCGCCAACACTGGCGGAGGCACTGAAACCTGGTCGGCCACTGCCTCGCAGCCCTGGGTAGTACTCGGGCAAACTTCAGGAACCGCTCCATCCTCGCTGAGTGTGTCGGTGAATCCGGCGGGACTCAATGCAGGAACCTATACAGCCACGATCACCGTCACCTCAACGAGAGCTTCAAATTCGCCGCAAGCCAATACGGTGACGCTGACGGTAAATCCCGCTGCCGTTGTGTTGAGCTCCCTTTCCTTCAGCCCCAATTCGCTGGTCGGCCCCGGTACAACCACCGGCACGGTTACCCTCAGCGGCTTGGCCCCAGCCGGGGGGGCAGTGGTCAGCCTTTCAAGCAACAATGCTGCACTGCAAGTGACACCGACCGTTAGTGTTCCTGCGAATTCCGCCTCTGCGACTTTCACGGCCAATGCCTCCACTGTCTCGGTTCAGACCACTGCAACGGTGACTGCGAGCTACAACGGCGTCTCTACTACCGCTAGCGTAACGGTGAATCCGAGTGCGCCGCTCACTGTTTCGCCCGCGTCGTTGTCCTATGGCAATCAAGGAATTAGCAGCACGAGCGCCGCCAAGAAGGTGACGCTAACTAACAACACCGGTATAGCCGTCACAATATCTTCCTTGGTAATCAGCGGGACGAACTCTGGAGATTTCGTTCAGTCGGCTACTACGTGTGGCAAAACACTGGCACTGAACAAGTCTTGTACAGTCAGCATCACGTTCACTCCCTCAGCGTCAGGCGCAAGATCGGCCACGCTCATCCTCACAGATAGCGCTGTGAACAGTCCGCAAGCGGTTCCCTTGTCCGGCACAGGCGTTTTGCAAGTTACCCTATCCGCGGCGACGTTTGCTTTTGGGAATCAAGTAGATGGCAGTACGAGCGCACCAAAGACCGTGACCCTAACGAACAATACGAGTGCAACCTTGTCCATATCGAGCGTTGGCACGACAGGGATAAATGCTACCGAGTTTACGGTTTCTTCCAATGCGTGCGGGGCGAGCATTGGCGGTCATTCCTCTTGTAAAATCAGCGTCACGTTTGCACCTGTGTCGCCGGGGGCGAAGACTGCCGCGCTGACGATTACCGACAGCGCGAACAACAGCCCGCAATCGGTCAACCTGACAGGTACAGGAATTGTCCCCGTCTCAGTCACTCCGTCGAGCCTGACCTTCCCTGCCCAAACAGTGGGTACCACAAGCACCGCAAAGATAGTGACGATCAAGAATAATCTTTCGACCGCACTAACAATGTCTGGCAACACTTTTACGGGAGCAAACGCTGTTGATTTTGGCCAGTCTGCGACAACTTGCGGAGCGACCTTGGCAGCCGGTGCAAAATGCACCGCCAGCATCACATTTAAACCGACTGCAAAAGGCACTCGCGTGGCAGTGCTGGATGTGGCAGACAGCGCAATCACCAGTCCCCAAACCGTCAGCCTCTCTGGGACAGGGAAGTGAGGTACTCCCCCTGAGAGGCAAATTTGAGGCGAATCGCGCGGCACACTGAGACTGGGTCGCCTCTGGGACCCTAGAACCTCCGTCCAAAGCGGGTTTCAGATGCAAGCGATTCAAATTTTTGCTAGTGTCTGCACGAAACTTTATAGAGCCGACCGGGTTCCAATCTCCTAGCCACTCGTCGTTTCACTTGCATGGCAGGACGAAACTCTAGGTGTCAGCACACTCTTAAACGGGGCTGGGAGCCGTGTTCCCAAACGTCGAGGTCCGCCATCTTCTCGCTGTCGATATCCTCGCTGAGGAACTGAATTTCACGCGAGCTGCTCTCAGACTCAACATAAGCCAATCTGCTTTAAGCCGACAGATTACGGACCTCGAAGAACACTACAGATTTCACCTCTTCACTCGCGACAAGAGACGAGCCGTGGAACTCACCGATGCGGGTCGCGTTTTTGTTAAGGAGGCCCGCTCCGCCCTGCTGCTTATAGAACGGGCCGGACATCTCGCTCATGCGGCCCATGAAGGCGCAGTTAATGTTGTGACGATTGGACTGTCGCCATGTGTCGAACAGGACTGGATTTCAGGCCTGCTGACCATCCGCTTGCCGCTGTACCCCAGAATCCGAATTCGATGGCGTAGTCAGTTTCCAGTCGACTTGGTCCGGAGTGTTCTGGCGGGCGAACTCGACCTGGCGCTGGTGGCAGCACCGCCGGAGGATTCTCAGATCACATCTGTGTTACTTTCTCGTGCGCAACTCTGCGCTCTTCTCCCAGAGGGCCATCCCGCCGCTCACAAGGAATCCTTGGTACTTGAGGATTTAGCGCATGACGCATGGATTCTTTTCTCGAAGCAGGTTCATCCTCTTCTGCGCGATACGATCCTTGAGGCGGCAGAGGGCGAGGAAATAGTGCCCAAGGATGTTCACGATGTCCTTACAGCACAGGAGGCTTTTTATCTGGTAGCACAACGCGTGGGCGTTGCCATCCTGACGAAACCGACAATACTGGATACTAGGGCCAAGAAGGAGGTGATCGTGAAGCCACTCGCCGATACCGCTTTGTGCTTCGAGACGTGCCTGGTCTTGCGAGCACATGAGGAGTCCCGGTTTGTGAACGAGTTCGTGCGCTCCTACCTCCGTAAATATGCCCCCAATCGACTCGGACCGACTCAAATGGAGCTGACACTGCCCGCCTGACTGCGCACTGCGGCCACCCCGATTTATTCTAGGTTGCGCACCGGCTCAAAGGGTTGGCCACCCGCCGGTTGGACTCGACAGCCTCACATCGCAAGCCACCTAACATTCACGGGGAATGTAGCTGCTTCTCCAATTCCGACGGTCTGCGAATTTTTACCTCAGGGAACTGAGACTCGATGCGATTGCGAATCTTGATGATTGAGTCGTAGTCTCGCGTCAGAAACACCTCGCAGTGATTGCACAATGTCTGTGTGATGTGCTCGGCATCCCTTCGCTTGAGTCCCAGAGCTTGAAGGTCAGCCAATATTTTCTCATCCTGAACGTCGGACACCAGAGGACTGGAGACGACACTTCCATAGCGGTCTACCACCACATCGCTACTGCCGTAGTGCCGTTCATCGAGCGGGACTGGCTCTAGAGCCTCGTAGTCTGCCAAAAGATGGCTCAACTGGTCAGCATCTTTCGTCGCTTCCACTTCACGCAGATTGACTCGTGAGCGGAATAGTGTGATCTCCCCAGCCCTGTGCTTAGCCAGCAGCACCGTGAGAGCATCCAACTCAGTCTTCACCTCGGACTGGTCGGCGTGCCTCTTCGTGTTGTGGAACAGCGTATCTGTATCGCAGTACCCGCGCATCATTTCTGCTCGGGCGGGTCAATGCGGTTCCAGAAGTTACCGTGACCTCCCGCTCCGCCTTCGACAAGACTTTCCCAGATTGCCCCACAATCAGGACACCTCCACCCGCCCAAATTCTGAACGCGGGTCTGGGGGTTCGATGAGACAGTGATCATGATCCGATTTTGTCCGATATTTTCTGAAAAACGACCTCGTGTTGCTCCTTGCTCATTTCGCGTGGACCGTGCGGTCCATTTTCCAAGACATCCACGACTTTAATGACTTCCTGATACAACGGCTCGAACTTTGTGCATACCTCGGCAATATCAGCGTATCGAATGCCAGAGATGTTGAAACGATGCACGACTCTATTCCGATAGTCATACATCTCATAAAGTCGCTTGTATAAATCGTCGGAAATCACATTCTCTTTGAGCACAAAGTCGTATATCTCTTTTTCTCGGTACGTCTTTTCGCCTTCATCTTGCCTGATCAATTCTTTGGGAATGCTGTAGGTGTAGTTTGGTGCTTTCTGGGTACGGCTGTAAACCAACGCAAGACGAAGCAGAGCATCGATTGTGGATACGTACAAACAAAGGCCTTCAATCAAGGCCCCTTCCTCGTGTGCTTTCTGTAGAAGAAGCCGGGAGGTCGGAATTGCATGGATCAAATCGTTCAACGGGTCATACTTCATAGATTGCTCCGGAGAAAAGCAAATGTGGTTTGGGCGGGTGGTCCCGAGCTGGCGGTTTTCGAGATGTGGGTCCCGGCCGCTCTCATGTGGCCTCGTTTTGTAGTAGACCGAAGGTTGGGGTGGTAGGCCAGCCCACGTACTCGTAGGTCGTGTGTTGCACGGTGGGGCTCAAGCCGTTATTTGCGAGTCGTTCGTAGAAGGTCATATCGCCACGGGATGGAAGATTGACAAGGTAGGGACCGAACTGCACGGTCCACCCGAAGTGCCATGCTGGCTCAAGTACGCGCAAAACGCGTCGTATCGTTAGGGGAAAGTCTTCTTGTGCGTCAGCAACGAAGGTTAGCATACGTCGCTCATCGCACTCCCGGATCTGTGTTCGCACAATGTCCATCGCGGGATCGAGAACAATCTTGTAACCCTCCATCGCCACCAAGGCGAGATAGCCCGCGCGCAACCAGCTAATGCGCGCGCCAAGTTCCGAGTATCGTTCGTGCTCCACGGTCAGCGAGGCACCAGCGCGCCCGAGCCGCTGAAGTTCTTCGCTCGTTCCAGGTCTATTGAGATGCTTGGGGATCGTGAGCGAGTATGAGCCGTCCTTCGCGTGAAGCTGGCCATTCACAGTGATTCCGCCGATGGTCGCCTTGATGCGATGCGGGCGGTCGGGCCTGCCCGTCATTGCCAGGCGTACGTCCTCTTTGGTCTTCGCATCGGCGTCCAGCTTAGTTCCCGCCGTGTTGTTGCACTCCCTGCAGGTGAGGAGGAGCTCCTGACCGCCGACGCTTTGCGGTGGCACGTGCTCCTTCGAAAGCCGACCATCGTCTAGCGCCTCGACTGTGAACGGCTTTCGGCAAATCGGGCACACGTACGTCGGGGCAGCGTATAAACCCGGACACGCCTGACCGTACGCTTTAGCGCCGAGATCAAACCAATCGCGCTTCTTCTCTTGCACTGACATCTCTAGGTTAATTATCGCAAAGAACAAATTGGCAAGTGGCCCGCATCGATATTGGAGACGATCTGCCATAATGCTTCGATGTGTGGGCGATACCGGCTATCCCGAAGGAAGGAATTGCGCGAACGCTTCGACGCCTACGGCGAGTACGATGACGCTCCGCGGTATAACATTGCCCCCTCACAGCCGGTCATATCGATCCGCCAGGAGCCTTCCAGTCCGCGCCGGAGCTTCTCAACCATGCGGTGGGGGCTTGTTCCTTCTTGGGCGAAGGACCCGACCATCGGCTTTCGGACGATAAATGCAAGATCAGAAACCGTCACGACCATGCCTTCGTTCCGCGAGCCGTTCAAGTCGCAACGGTGCCTGATTCCTGCGGACGGATTCTACGAGTGGGCGAGGAACGGCAAGAGCAAGCAACCCTACTGTTTCGAGGTAGGCGATGGGGATGTTTTCGCATTCGCTGGGCTGTGGGACAGGTGGACTGACCCGCGAGGAGAAGTGGTTGAGAGCTGCACGATTCTGACGACCACCCCAAATGCTCTTTTGGCCGACATCCACGATCGAATGCCTGCAATCCTGCGACCCGACGACTACGATCTCTGGCTCAATCCCACCGCGCAAAATACGGAACGCGCATTGCGGCTGCTCTCGCCGTACACGGGTCCGATGCGTCGGTACCCGGTGAGCACTCGGGTCAACCAGGTACAGAATGACGACGCCGACTGCACCAAACCCGTGGAATTGGAAGTTCCAGCGCAGAGTCAGTTGTTTGGCTAACAAAACGGATGCAGCGACGGTTCCTATTTTCTTGGCACTTGATGAGCTTTTATGCGCACCAGGAATAACGTCTCGCCGAAAAATCATTGGACACGACGATACGAGGGACTCAGATTAGTAAATAGTTGTGAGGCAGTGTACCGATTTGAGCTGACCTCTTAACCGATCCGCCTCGCTGGAGGCATTCAGCACGATGTCCCTTGCAGAACAGTTGCGCTTCAAGAAGAAGGCTTTGACCGTCGAAGAATTGGCCGACCTCTTGGGCGTCGCCGTCCGAACTCTCTACAAAGAAGTGGAGGACGATCACATTCCCTTTTTTCGTGTGCGAACCTCGATCCGCTTCGATCCTCACCAGATTGCGGACTGGCTAGAAGCGAAAATGCCGCGGCATTCGATCAGGAGAGAACGCAATCTCGATGCAAAGGGGAATGTCTAGACTTCTTGGACAAAATCGTCCACAGGATTCTGTTCGAAGCTAATGAATTTGACTCAGGAGTTCATCATGTCCGCTGCCCAGCCAACGAGGTTCGCTCCCTCTCCCAGCCAGTCCCTACCAAGACGTGAATTTGTCTTTGAGCCGCTCTTAGACAGCGATGAAGCAGCAGAGTTGCTCCGCATTCACCCAAAGACGCTGCAGAGGATGGCTCGCAATCGCCAGATTCACGGAATCCAGGTCGGGAAACTATGGCGGTTCCGAGCCTCTGACCTAGAGCTTTGGCTGAGAACGAAGAAGGCCGGCTAAGCCTCGGTCTTCCACAGATATTCACCATCGACCCGCCACTCCAGTTGCGCTAAGCTGAGGCAGCCATCCGTGTCGCCTCACACGAAGGAGGATTGATGAGGCGCACGAGTCATCAGCACGGTAGCCTGAAACTGGCGGATCGCAGGAAAGGAAAGGTTTGGGAGTTCCGATGGAGAGAAGTTCAAATCGACGGTTCGGTCTGTCGAAAAAACATCGTCGTCGGGACTCTAGAGGAGTTTCCAACCGAATCGGCAGCGCAGTCCGCTGTCGATGCAATTCGTCTAACCATCAACCGACAAACCCCGCAACAACTGCTCAAGAACGTGAGCGTCGAGACCCTCGTCAAGCACTACCAGGAGCACGAACTGCCGGACATCTTTTCAAAGCAGAAGCCAGCGACTGGAAGCTCAGACGAGCATCACAAGTCCTACTCCACGCAGTACGCCTACGACATTTACTTGAAAAAGTGGGTTCTTCCACGCTGGCGGTCATACCGTCTTTCCGAGGTGAAAGCGGTCGATGTCGAAGCGTGGTTGAAAACGATGCCGTTGGCACGTGGGAGCCGGGCCAAAATCAGGAATCTGATGAGCGCCTTGTTTTCTCATGCAATTCGATGGGAGTGGACAGAACGAAACCCGATCCAGAGCGTACGTCAAAGTGCGAAGCGTATGAGGACGCCCGATGTCCTGACGCCAGACGAGATCATGGCACTGCTCAAAGAACTGCCAGAACCTCTTCGAACGGCGGCAGAACTGGACGCCTTCACCGGCTTGCGACGTGGAGAACTGATCGGCTTGCAATGGGAGGATGTGGACTTCGAGAACCTCGTAATCCATGTTCGCCGTTCGGTCGTGATGATGGTCCAGGGTGCTCCCAAGACGGAAGCTTCCGCAAAGGATGTACCGCTCGACGCTGCTTTGGCCGAGTCTCTGCTCAAGCTGAGGCTAACTGCTCCGTACAACCGCGAAACAGACTGGCTGTTTGCCTCGCCGACGATGAAAGGCAAGCAACCGCTCTGGCCAGAAACCCTCTGGCGACGATACGGACGACCGGCAGTAAAGGCGGCGAAGATCCAGAAGCGAGTCGGGTTCCACACCTTCCGGCACACGTACACAACTTTGCTCACTCAGAACAACGAGGAAGTGAAGGTGGTACAGGAGCTCCTACGTCATGCGAACAGTCGCATTACGCTGGATCTTTACGCTCAGGCGGGTATGCCGAACAAGAGACTGGCGCAGAGCAAACTTGTTCGCATGGTGCTCAACAAGGGAGAAGCACTGGCCTAACTGGACCAAATTGGACCATGACGCAAATTGCCAATTCCTTGCAAGTGCTTGAAAGAATTGGCGGGGACGACGGGACTCGAACCCGCGGCCTCTGCCGTGACAGGGCAGCGTTCTAACCAACTGAACTACGTCCCCACTTCTAGAATCAGCCACCTAGCAGAACGCCGCATTGGGATCGGCTTTGCGGCATCCGCATGAGAGCACACTGTCTACCGCTCATTGCGGTTCGTTCCAGCGGAACGACCTACAAAACAGCCTTTAGAAATTTCCGCTTGCCGCGTGGCTTGTCACGGAAGTTATCTTATCACAGCGTTTTCGACGCTGAATGAGTGACACTGCTTTCCTCATGGCATACCAATGCAACGTCGGGGAAATAATCGGCGCAACTCCCTAGTGCCCAAGCTCTCGAGCGTAGTGGAGGTGAAGCTCGGCTCTGCTTCTGGGAACGATTCGCGAACTCGGAGGGCCGGGACTCGCTACTTCTGGAGATCCATGCGACCGACAAGCAACGGCACTCTTGCCCGCCAAGTGATCATAAAATCTTCTTCTATTCAATCCTGACCCGGCTAGAACAGTCTCCATTATTTCGTCGACAGCCAGGGCTTTCTCCACACACCCCGCTTTAACCTGGTCTTTAATCCCGACCCCGCGCATACTTTTACCGATCATCGCCCATAGAGACTTTCGTCCCTAGGAGCTTCGGTATCTTGCAGCGGTTTTGCGCTGCGCGATAGTGTAGGCGACACTTGCCGCGCTTCGTTCCACGGGCACTTACTGGAAGGAAATCCTTTTGCAAGAACATGTTAGCGAAGCGGTTGGCAGCGTATGTGCAAGAGTTTGCATGACCCGGTCGGCATCGCCCCTAGCGCCGCGAAATGGGATCCTTTGAATTTCCGGTAGGGCTCCATTTTTCAATGGGTTGTATGATGATCCTGGCATATTCGAGGGACCCGGTTTTGGTGGTGCAAGTGCTCCCTTTGACGGGGTAATCGGGGTTGGTGTTTGGCATTCGTAACCCTCGTGGACATTCAGGGAGTCACGTTCAAAATGTGACTCAGAGGGCGAAGCTATGGCTACCTCATATTTGCGCTCAAGACCTTTGTGGATTCCCAATCTCAGCAACTCCAGGCCGCGGTAAGTACCTTGATTGATCGGGAACCGGAACTCACAAAGACGAATGCGCCGTTGACAGGGTTCCGTTTTCATCATATCGGGCTTGCCTGTCGCGACATTGAGAAAGAGGCGAGAGCGCTCCGGCTTTTGGGCTATGAGCTTGAAGGGCAGCACTTCATGGATCCGCTGCAGAAAATTCATGGCTGTTTTCTGGTCGGACTTGGCCCCCGCATGGAACTGCTGGCACCCGTTGACGAGTCCTCGCCGATTGTGTCGTGGCTGAACAAGGACGCCAAAATGTATCATCAGGCCTACGAGGTTGCGTCCATCGACACCGCGCTGAAAGCTCTGCGGACCCAGCACGCAGTGGTTGTTTCTCGGCCCAAACCCGCCGTCGCGTTCGGTGATCGTAAAGTCGCCTTTCTCCTACTTCCCAACAGTTTGTTGATTGAGTTGATCGAATGTCCAGGGTTGCAGGATGCGACTCAAGGGCCAGCCAGATAGCGTTATGGGCACGCAGCCGTCCACATCCCGAACCGACTTGAACTCGACTCGTTTCGTCACCATCAGCGTGGATGACGGAGATCCCCGGGATTTCCGGACGGCAGAATTGCTCAACAAGTACGGACTGAAGGCCACTTTCTACATTCCCTCGCGGAATCCGGAACGTCCGGTGATGCCGGAAAACCAGATTCGCGAACTCTCCGGTAGCTTTGAAATCGGCGCTCACACCATAAATCACCTCCCCTTGAAATCCATGGCGGAATCCGAGGCATGGCGTGAGATTTCAGAGAGCAAACAGTGGCTGGAAGACACCCTCGGAACGCCGGCCGTATCGTTTTGTTATCCCCGCGGCAAGTTCAACAGCACCACCCCCGCTCTGATCAAGAAAGCCGGCTTTCTAGGCGCGCGCACTTGTCTTTACAACCTGCATACTTTTCCACGAAACCCGTTTTTGTGGGGATGCAGTACCCATGCTTATTCTCACAGTAAGACCATTCAACTGCGGCATGCGGTTTTGGAAGGCAACGTCCTCGGCCTCTTGAATTTTCTAAGTACTTATAAGGGCACTACCGATTGGCAACACCATTTCCAACATGCATTAGATCACGTAGAGCAGCACGGGGGCATTGCTCACCTTTATCTTCACAGCTGGGAGATCGATGAACTGAAGCAATGGGACCGTCTGGAAGAGACTTTCGCAGCCATATCCCAACGCCGCACATTTACAAAAGTGACCAACGGAAATTTGTTTCAACTTTGGAAGGCTGAACATGACCATGCAAGGAATTAAGTCCATGGATACTCTCCACACACCTAAAAATGGCTCCAGCCGTCTTGATCACGTATTAAAAGTGATCTACGAATCGGTCTCGGACCTGAACTTGCAACTGGCCCGTGAACAAAGGATTGAGCCATCTCCCTCGACAGTTCTCTTCGGTGCCGGCGGCCGGCTGGACTCTCTGGGCCTGGCCAATTTCATCGTGATTACCGAGCAGAAACTCGATGATTCGTTTGGATTCCCCATCGATCTCACCGAGAACGATCCCTTCTCTCCAGCCACCGGTCACTTCCGGACCATCCATTCATTGGCGACCTATATCTCGGAATTGATATCAAGCAGACCGGAAGGCGCAGTACGATAACGTGGGATGGACCGTCCTCATAATAATTCCGCTCACGGCCAGAACGAAGCCGTGAACCTGCACCTCATCTCCGATTTCAACCTCGATACTCTCGGACATTGCCTGGCCAACGATGATTCCTTGCCGCAGGTGGCCATCACCTCGGCGCCCTTTGGACAGGTGTTCCCCGCCCTGCTTCAACCCCGTAACGAACCCTCAGATTTTGCCTTGGTTTGGACCTCGCCCGATAAGGTCATTCCTGCGTTCGAACAAGCCCTGCACTACGGCAAAGTCGACGAAGATCGCCTGACCTCTGAACTCAACGAGTTTGTCCATTCTCTGCAGCAGGCACAGAATCATTTTCGCGCCATTTTCGTGGTTTCGTGGACCCTGCCGGCTCACCTTCGCGGGAACGGCCTGTTGAGCATGAGAAAACACGGACCGAGGCGATTGCTGCTTCAGTTGAACCTCATGCTGGCGGAGAAATTGGAAGATAACCCCAGCATCTACCTGCTTGATGCCCAGCGCTGGCTGGATGCGGGCGGAAAGAACTCCTATAGCCCGAAGCTATGGTATCTAACAAAGAATCCGTTCCAGCCCACGGTGCTTTCCGCGGCTGCTCGCGATTTGAAAGCGGCCATTTCCTCGGTGCTGGGAAATTCCCGAAAGTTGCTGGTGGTTGACTTGGACAACACGCTGTGGGGAGGCGTAGTGGGCGATCTTGGGTGGGAGAACCTGAGACTCGGAGGCCACGACTACGTTGGCGAAGCCTTTCTCGATTTCCAGCGCGCCATCAAGACCCTGCGCAATCGAGGCATCCTGCTGGCCATCGCCAGTAAGAACGAAGAAAGCGTCGCCCTCGAGGCTCTCACTAAACATCCCGAGATGCTGCTTCGGCCGGAAGATTTTGCAGCCCGGCGAATCAACTGGAATGACAAGGCAGCCAACATCGCGGAACTGGCTGAGGAACTGAATCTCGGGCTTCAGTCGGTCGTGTTCATCGACGACAGTCCCATCGAGCGCGCCCGGGTTCGGGAAGCGCTACCAGAGGTTTATGTGCCGGAATGGCCGGACGACAAGACTCTATTCGCCAGCACCTTGGGCGAGTTGCACTGTTTCGACTCCGCCTACGCCACGGCCGAGGATTCCTCCCGGCACGCCATGTACGCGACCGAAGCCCAACGCAAGAGTTCCCGTGCCGCCTTCAGCTCCGCCGAAGAGTGGTTGCTGTCATCCCAGACGGTGGTGAAGGTCGAAGAGTTTTGCGATGCGAACCGCGAGCGGGTCGTGCAGTTGCTGAATAAAACCAACCAGATGAATCTATCTACCCGGCGCTTATCCGCCCAGGAATTACAGAACTGGTTGCAACCGGACAACCGGAAATTGTGGGCCTTCCGAGTCAGCGACCGGTTTGGGGATTCAGGCCTGACCGGCATCCTCAGTCTGGAGATTAAGTCGGGAGTCGCACGCATCGTGGATTTTGTACTCAGCTGTCGGGTCATGGGGCGCAATGTCGAACGCGTGATGGTAGCTTGTGCCGCGCAACATACTGCGGCCCAGGGCTTGGAAGAGCTGCGCGCTCAGTACTTACCGACCGCCAAGAACCGGCCTTGTCTCGGGTTCTGGATTTCTTCCGGATTTGCCGAGCAGGACAATCTCTTTACCTGGTCTCTCCGTCAACCTTATCCCTTTCCGCCCGGCGTCGAAGTTCGCGGCTGGACGGCTGCCGGTTCAGGCAATCCCCAGATGCCGGGATCACTTGACCCTCGCGATCCCACGCTTCCCGCGCTCACGCGTTAGCCAGAAGTTGGCGCAAGTATATTTCCCATCGCTGCCGACATGTCGTATTATGTCCTAGCGTTCACGCGTTGCGTTTTCATCCTGGCCTGCCCAAAGAAAGTATTGGCTTCTGTTCTCGTGACCACAAGCAATGGCATCGGCAGCGCAGAATCAACGCCCCAGTTGCGTAAAGCAGCCTTCAGTGATTATCAGCAGATTGCCGCGTTAGGTTCTCACTACGGTCTGGGCAAGGAAACCTACGACGAGTGGGCTCACCTTTGGGCAAACAATCCGGTTCTCCGCCGGGTGCCGGATTGCCCTATGGGCTGGGTTTTCGAGAGGGAAGATCACCAGATCGTTGGCCACCTTGCGAATGTCCCGCTCGCCTACCAACTGGGCAAGCAAAAGCTGATCGCGTGCGCCAGTCGTTCGGTGATGGTGGATCCGCAATACCGCAGTTATTCATTCCAGCTCTTAAGCCAATTCTTCCGTCAGAAGCAAGTTGATCTGTTTCTCGCCACCACGGTCAACGCCCAAGCCACAAAGTTGTACGAAGTGTTTCGCGCTTTGCGGGTTCCCGCCGGAACCTGGGACAATTCGGCGTATTGGATTACCAACTATCCAGGCTTTAGTGCCAGCGTCTTGAAGATGAAGGCCTTGCCTGGGGCCAAAGCCTTGAGTTACCCAACTGGCGCTGGTTTGTGGGCGCGGGATGTGGCGCTGGGGAGGTTCTTCAAGACTCGAGGCAAGAGCGTAGAGCCCGATTTTTGCACGGGCTTTGATGGCCGCTTTGAGGTTTTTTGGCAGGAGTTGTGCGAACGCTATCCTAAGCGCTTGCTTGCCGATCGCTCAAGAGAGGCGCTAGAGTGGCATTTCAAGCCCGCCTTGGCGAAGAATTGGACTTGGATACTTACCCTTAGCAAGGGTTCTCAGCTGACCGCCTACGCGATCTTCCTACGGCAGGATAATCCCGAGCACGGGCTGACCCGTATGCGCATAGTCGACTTTCAAACCCTCCAGGGTCAGAATGAGTTGCTGCGCCCTCTGCTTGCGGGCGCATTAGAGCGCTGCCGGCAAGAACGTATTCATATGCTGGAAGCCTCCGGCTTTTCAGCGGAGAAACAAAGCGTCATTGACAGTCTTTCTCCCTGCGGGCGAAATCTCGATGCCTGGCGTTATTTCTACAAGGCGGCACAACCAGCATTAGCCGAACAGCTCAAAGATCCGGCAGCTTGGGATCCATCCTGCCTCGATGGGGATGCCAGCCTCTAAGCACTGTTCTTCGTTTTCGCGATCTCCAACCGTATGTCACGAATCAAACTCCTGGTAAAGCAATCCCTCTTTCCCCTGCGGCACGTCTTTCCGCGGCAACCTTTTCGGGATAAGCCGATCTCCTCCTGGCCTGGAATTCTGGGAGTGGTTCACGACATTCGTGTGCCGCGCGGTGTGCATCCCCAGCCCGTTTCCTCGCCGGCCGGGTACTCCAACATCAATATTATTCTTGCCCTGGTGGAGAGAGTGGCTTCGGTTCGGGGAGACCTGGCCGAGTGCGGAGTCTTCCGCGGATCGACTCTGGTGCCGACAGCAATCTTCCTGCAACAGAAGAAAATCAACAAGCATGTCTTCGGTTTCGACTCTTTCCAGGGATTCGACGAGTCTGTAGAAAAAGACATCGCGCTCGGCGGAAGCAAAGATGAGCAACGGAAAGTGGGCGGCTTTTCGGAAACCTCTGAAGAGCTGGTAGCCGGCAAGCTGCGTCTTTTTGGGGTAAAGCAAGGCGTGACCCTGGTGCCGGGATACTTCCGCGACTCGCTGACTGCCTGCGCCAGCAACCGCTTTTCATTTGTTCACCTGGATTGCGATACTTACGATTCCTATAAAGAGTGTCTTTCCTTTTTCTATCCTCGATTGAATCGGGGAGGGATCATACTGTTTGACGAATACAATGATCCCGCCTGGCCGGGCTGCAATCTGGCGATCGACGAATACCTGGCGGACAAGCCGGAGAAACCGCAACGCATCGAGCGCGACAATTTCCAGAAGTTCTACATTGAGAAGGTGGGATAGATATCAGCGATTAGATGCCTGCGCACCCTGTAGCCTGACCTTCTCGATTATGATTTTGCAGCCCGGACTAGAGTCCGGGCTTTCTGTTTTTTAGAAAGCAATAGGGCCGTGTCAATAATCGCCGCCCTCGCGGCCACTTCGATGCTGGTTGTTGGTGCGAGAAGTGCCCCAGAGTCTAACCTAGTCATGACCCTATAATTCTGAATGGTGACACTGCATGATGCGAGAAAGGTAGTTTAAAGAGAGGATGCGTAAACACTTTCAGACATGGATCCCGCTGACAAGGAGAGCTAGATTCTTCACCCTGCTCCTCGTCCTCTTCGGCGCTGTTGTCCCCGTACTTGCCCAAGGCGGCCCGCCCTACTACACCAATGATCCCGGCACACCCGGCCATCTCAATTGGGAGATCAATCTCGGGTACATGCCTTTTTACTACAATAATCAGTCCGTCTCCCACACTCCTGACGTTGACATAAACTTCGGCATAGGCGATCGCATCCAGCTCACGTATGAAAATGCTTGGCTGCGCGTGCAAAACCCCTCTGCCGCGCCAGAGTTTGGCCTGGGGCAATCCAATCCCGGTGTTAAATGGCGTTTCTACGACGCCGGGGAATCCGGCCTCTCGGTTTCGATCTTCCCGCAATTTTTTCTTAATAATCCCAATGACGCCGTCCGGCGCGGGATCACTCCCCGCACCGATACTTTCCTACTGCCCTTCGAATTCTCCAAGAAATTTGGCCCCATCGATGTGGACTACGAAATCGGTTATGAGGCTGTCCATAAAGGACCGGACGCCTGGCTCACTGGCCTCGTCGTCGGCCACGAATTCTCTTCCAAGCTCGAACTCGACATGGAGCTTTATTCTCAAGGCAGCTTCCATCCTTCCGCCTACCAGCCCACGATAGACTTTGGCGGACGCTACAAAATCCATCGCCCAGTGATCCTTCTTTTCATGGCCGGACGCAGCCTCGAGCCCACCAGCAGTACTCAGTCGTACTTCATCGGCTATTTCGGAATTCAGCTCCTGCTGCCTTCCAAGTCCTACAAATAAAGCCTCTTGATCTGGTAGGTGGCACAGAGAGAAACCGCCGGTAGAGGATCGTAGATCCATCACTATATCTGCCTGAATGTAGGGCAGCAATTCTGGTGGGCAGTGCAGGACTCGAACCTGCGACCTCCTGCTTGTAAGGCAGGCGCTCTAACCAGCTGAGCTAACCGCCCCTCGCTCCCGGCCATCCCACGCCGTGGGAGCATTGTGAAGGATGAGAAGCGCTTCTGCGGACTGCTTGCAGTATATGTCACGCTGGGAGAGTGGGCAAACTCGAAGCCGTCACCATTCAGCACTCAGCATTCAGCATTCAGCATTCAGCATTCAGCACTCAGCATTCAGTTAACAGCGCACTTTTGAGCCTGCGGCCAAGCCCGTTTGGCTGAATGCTGAGTGCTGACGGCTGAATGCTATCCTGTCCGCGTGCGGCGTTTGATCGTCAATGCGGATGATTTTGGCCTCACTGCGGGAGTGAATCGCGGTATCGTGGAGGCGCATACCGGGGGAATCGTTTCCTCGACAACCCTCATGGCCAACTCCGCCGCGTTCGACGACGCCGTTCAACTCGCGCGATCGACCCCAACACTTTCCGTCGGATGCCACTTGGTTCTGGTCGACGGTTCGCCACTGCTCGGCGCGGACAAAACCCCAAGCTTGATGGATTCCAGCAATCCCGGCCACTTTCGGCAAGACATCAGCAGCTTCGCCCTGCGCACTTTGAGTGGACGTCTCGATGCAGACGAAATTGAAGCCGAAGCCACAGCTCAGATCCGTAAGCTACAATCCGCCGGCATTCCGGTCTCGCACGTCGACACTCACAAGCATACCCACATGTTTCCCCAGGTATTGCGTCCGCTGTTGCGCGCAGCACAGGCATGCGGTGTGCGGGCCATTCGCAACCCATTTGGATGGATGGCGTTTTCGAGGATCGCCAACCGTCCCCAGCTATGGCAGCGCTACGGTCAGGTAAAGCTCCTAAACCTTCTGGCGGGGAAGTTTCGTCGTGCCGTAGCCGACGCTGGAATGATTACGACCGACGGAAGCGTGGGGGTGGTCGCCACCGGCGCGCTCGATGACCGGCTGATCCACTTCATCCTGGAAACTCTTCCCGAGGGTACATGGGAATTTGTGACCCACCCCGGCTACAACGATCGAGACTTGGTCGGCATTCACACTCGCCTGCGCGAATCGCGCGACTTGGAAAGGCAGATTTTATTGAGTCCCGCGGCACACGAATTGCTGCACAGCAAACAAATTCAACTCATTTCCTACCGTGATCTAGCTCGCTCCTGACACTACTTCAGCACGTGGAACGGAACGTTGCTCGTCAGCGTGCCGCTGGGCGTAGTCACGGTGACGTATCCCGTCGCCGCGCCAGCAGGAACCGTAGCGGTGATATACGTATCGGAAACAACCGTAAAGGTCGCAGGAATTCCGTTGAATGCAACGCTGGTGGTTCCGGTGAACCCCTGCCCGAGAATCTGTGCTGTGTGGCCAACCTTGCCTGCGGCCTGAACGAAAGCCACGAATGGGCCGAGGCCTGTATTCAAAGTGAAAACGGTGCCGCAGCCTTGGGAGGAGCAATTGGGTGCGCCGCCGTAAGCGGCGGTGCCGTAAAGGATACCGGTGGTCGCTTGAAGTATTCCGCTCTCGGGAAGGATCCCCTCGGTCCCGTCGGAGCTAAGGCTGTGCAGCGTGACTAACGAGCCACTGGGCATAATCTGGAAGATCGTGCCCTCCCCGAAGGCACCACCGAAAGCGGTCGCTCCATAGAAGTTCCCGTCTGTGGCTTGCATGAGTGGTGCAACAGGATCAGCACCGTCGGGGCAGTAGCGTGCTTGCCCGCAGGGATCAGACGACCCTTGGAAAAAATGGAGCGTCGTCAGTACGCCCAGAGGCGTAATTCTGAATGCTGTTCCGCAGCCGTTATAGCATTGATCAGAACCGCCCCCACCGCCTGATGTAGTCCCATAGAGGTTCCCATCAGACCCTTGAATCAACCCTGCCACAGGAGTTGCACCGTCCGTGTAGTGAAAGTTGTGCAACGTCTCAAAGACACCTGCCATAGTGATTCTGAATATCGTTCCGCAACCCCCATAGCATCCGTCCCCGCCGTCGCCTATAGTTGTGCCGTATAAGCGTCCGTCAACAGCCTGAATCACTCCGCCAACGGGATTGCCTTCGCCGAAAGTGTATAAGGTTGTCAAATGCCCCTGAGGTGTGACCCTGAAAACCGTGCCGTTATTATCTTGGTTACCATTGCGGCTAAACTCCGTGGTTCCATAAAAGTTGCCGTCTGTGGCTTGGATCAATCCGCCGTAGGGACTTTCTCCGTCGATACCGTCGGAAAAGGTGTACAGAGTTGTTAGTTGGCCGCTAGGGGTAACTTTGAAAATGGTCCCACAATCCGCACCCGTGCATGAATGGGAGACGGTACCCAATCCGATTGTCGTACCAAAGAAGTTCCCGTCCACCCCCAGGGTAATTGAGCTGGGATTGCTCCCATCGCTACAGTTCTCTTCAGAGCAAAAATCGTAGATCTCGGTAACCGTGCCATCGGGAGTGATTCGAAAGACCGTTCCGGAACCGTAGGCTCCGCCTGATTCGGTCGTCCCGTATAGATTCCCATCCACTCCTTGCACAAGCCGCACAAGATTGGGCAACGAACCATCTGAGTAGTCGAAGTCTGCTAGAACGGTGAATGTCTGCGCGTGAGCAACCATTGCCGTTGCAGCGCTAAGAAGAAGAACAATCCGGACTTTCTTCCATTTCGTTAGTGGCATCATGAGAATTCCTTCCATTGGCACAGCATTCATGAATCGCGGCCCAACTCACGCGAGAGACGAGAACAAGAAAACCCCTGGGTAAACTGCGGCAAAATCTTAGGCTCCCCCACGAATACCGTCAAGAGACTTTAGACCCCGGTATCCAAATCATGGATTGAACAGGAAATCTAGGCCTCTCGGAGACCTGAAGATTCCGCCCGCCCCCCGCCCGTACACGTCCTTCCGGTATCCGCAGTCACTTACGTTGGTAACCTGCGGAGGTCACCGTGCCCAGTTATCATAAGCAAGACTTTCATACTACTTATCAGGTAGCGGAGCTCATGGATAAAAGACCGGAAAGCCGGATCGAAGCCCAAATCCTTGTTCGAGTTTGGGGCATGGATGCGGACGGCCGTCCCTTCTTTCAGAACGCCAACGCCGGCAAAATCTCGAGCGAAGGCGCGCAAATCTCGGGCATCGCTCATCCTTTAAAGGCCGGGGACATCATTGGCGTTCAGTACGGCGACAAGAAAGCCCGCTTCAAGGTCATCTGGGTCATCGATGCCGGCGTAGCCCGCAAAATTGAAGCCGGCGTGCAAATGCTTCCCAACCAGCGCAGCCCCTGGCAGGACCTGGCCGCATGGGAGAAAAAAGAAGTTATCACCGGCGAGAACAAGCGGCGCTTCGCACGGCATAAGGTCATCTTTCCCATTGAGATCAGTTTCGACGATGGCCGCCGGTCGCAGATGAACACCAACGCCACTGACATTGGCGGACGCGGCTGTTATGTTGAGAGTCTGATCCCGCTTCAGCTGGGCACGAAAGTCAACATCAAGTTCTGGATGGATGAAGAAAAAGTCCAAACCAGCGGCGTCATCCGGGCCAGCGATCCCGGAGTCGGCATGGGCATCGAATTCACTGCGTTAGACAACACCGTTCAAGAGCGATTGCAACAACACCTCGATAAACTGGACGACGGGCTGGGCAACCGCGATGCTGCCAAAGGCGCCACCAACTCCGAAAGTTAACCCTCTCTTTTCCGCCGGGAATTACCCTAAAATCTGAATCCCCTTAAGCTGATTGCCATCGAATCAGAGAGCCACGCCGGCTGGCGTGCAAAGGACCGGCATGAAGATCGGCATCACCTGTTATCCTACCTATGGCGGCAGTGGAGTGGTGGCCACGGAACTCGGTCTGGAACTGGCTCAACGCGGACACGAAATCCACTTCATTTCATATGCGCAGCCCATCCGGCTCACCGAACTGCATCCCAATATTCACTATCACGAAGTGGATGTATCCCGTTATCCGCTATTCGACTTCCCGCCGTACGACCTTGCGCTGGCCACGCGCATGGCGGAAGTTTCCGAACTCTATGCCCTCGACCTACTGCATGTGCATTATGCGATCCCGCACTCGGTAAGCGCTCTGCTGGCCCGGCAAATGCTGGCCGCCAAGCCGCGCGGACAACGCCTGCCATTCGTCACCACGCTGCACGGCACTGACATCACTCTGGTGGGACTCGACCGTTCTTATCTACCCATTACTCGTTTTTCAATCGAAGAGAGCGACGGAGTGACTGCGATCTCGAACTATCTGCGAGAACGCACTTTACGTGAGTTCGATGTCAAGAATCACATCGAAGTGATTTACAACTTTGTGAATTGTGATCTTTACTGTCGCGATGCGGGGGCCGCGGAGCGCCGCCTGGAATATGCGCCGAACGGTGAACGCGTTCTGGTGCATCTGTCGAATTTTCGCCCGGTCAAGCGCGTGACCGACGTGGTGGAGATCTTCGACCGCGTGCGCAAGAAAATGCCGGCCAAGCTGCTAATGATTGGCGACGGCCCCGACCGCTCGCGCGCGGAATGGCTGGCAGTGCAGAAAGGGATTCACGACGACGTTCTGTTTCTGGGTAAGCAGGACACGATCAGCGAAAAACTGGCTGTGGCCGACGTCATTCTTATGCCCAGCGAACTCGAATCATTCGGATTGGCAGCGCTCGAAGCCATGGCCTGCAAGGTGGTGCCAATCGCCACCCGCGGGGGCGGCGTTCCCGAACTGATTGAGCACGGCATCAGCGGTTACCTGGCCGATGTCGGCGACGTCGACACTATGGCCGGCTACGCGATCGAACTACTCAACGACGACAGCCGCTTGCAGCAAATGGCCAAGGCCAGCCGCGCAATGGCGCAATCCAAGTTTTGCTCCTCCAGGATCGTCCCGCAATATGAGGAATTCTACCGTCGCACGCTGGAACGCTCTTCCTGAAGCGCCGCCAGAACGGAGCCTTCGCTCTGCAACACCGGCAGCCGCAGTCGAATGAGCGTTCCCTTGCCTTCATGACTATCAATTGTCATCCGCGCGGTGTCGCCGTAAAGCACTTTCAAACGCTCGGCCACGTTCGCCATTCCAATGCCCGTCCCGCCCAGCCCAGAGGGCTTTTCCAGCAGTTGAGCGGCGCCCATCCCTATCCCGTCATCCTCAACTTCAACAATCAGTTGCGACTCAGTGAGACGGCTGCGCAGGTAGATGCTGCCGCCTTCGATCTTGGGCGCAAGCCCGTGCTTAATGGAATTTTCCACCAGCGGCTGTAACAACATGCTGGGTACCATGGCGTCCAGGGAGGCAGGCTCCAGTTCCTTCACCACCCGCAGCTTGTCGCGGCCGAAACGCACCACTTCAATGTCGAGATAGTTATCGATGAACTCCAACTCTTCGCGCAACGGCACAAAAGCGTCGCCGCTGCCCAGTAACCGCCGCAGAATCGTGGCCAGCTTGATGATCAATTCGCGCGCGGTATCAGGATCGAAGCGCACTAGCGACGAAACCGAGTTCAGCGTGTTGAACAAGAAGTGCGGATTGATCTGGTTTTGCAGTGCTTCCATGCGGGAGCGCAGCAGTAACCGCTCTTGCTCTTCCAGCTTGATCTGTATGCGCACGCTGTTCCAAATCTTGAGCTCGATCCCAATCACCATGATCGACGCCGCGTAAATGAGAGACTCCACCCAATATTCGGGGCTCTCCAGGCTGAAGGTGGAGCGTGGGGAAAAATGTGACATCTCCGTCTGGATAAACCTCAGCCCCACGATGGTCACGAAGAACATGACCTGCCAATCGAACCTGCGCGGAGCCGGAAGATTGCGGCGAATCATGCGATAAATGCTCAGGTCAATGAAGGGAGAGAACGACCAGATATCTTCGCGATCCGGAGCCGCATCCCGCAGTTGTCCGGACACCAACCCACAAACAATGGCGAACGGCAACGTTGCCCATTCGCCATAAATCAAGGCGGGAAGCGCCACTAACGTGCCGCCGAGTACTCCAGTGAGGCGGCCGCCAATCACTCCCAACACGATCGCGGTTTCAAACGATAGATCCCCGGCCAGAAAGCTGCGTGCTATCAGCCGGAAATAAACACCGATCGCCAGTGGCCCCGCAACCCATAGCACCAGATAGATTTTCTGCTTGAGTGAGCGATCTTCCAGGAACAGCAGTCTTTTGAATTCGACCGAGCGAACCAGGATGCTGGCTACGGCGGCGGCGACGCCGAGCTTGATCAGCAGATTAATAAGGATGAGGCGCTGTTCCATACTGGCTGAGGAAAATGTAGCACGAGGCGGGCCGCTACAGGCTTTTCTCTGCGACCTTCGCGGCCGTTCTTTGCGTCCTTTGCGGTTACGGCTTCTGGTTTTCTTCCACCCGCACCGCGATTTGGCTAAGCTCTGCCTCGATTCCGGCAACTTGCGCCGGGCCACCCTGGGCCATATCTTTGCTACCGCCGCCCCGCCCACCTAGCTTGGCAAGAGCTTCTTTCATGAGCCCGCCCATATCAAAGGGCTGTCCCGGGGATTGTGCAAAAACCAGGGAAGGCGAGTCAGTTCCCGCACCCAGCAAGGCAACAACGTTAGCACTCTGGCGGGTGAGTCTCTGTGCCAGAAGCTTGATATACGCCAGATCACGATCCGGAAATACACGAATCACAATCTTACGGCCGCCGCTATCGGTCGTCTCAGCCAGTATGCGGCCCGCATGGAGATCGGCGATCTCTGCCAACGCGTGCTCGGCCGATTTCTTTAGCGCTCTCGATTCACCCTGTAATTTTCGGACCTGCTCTGGCACATCCCACACATGGGTGGAAAGCAGTCCCGCAGACTCAGCCAGCGTGGCGTAATCCCGGCGCGCCGTGCCCACCGCGCGTTTACCGCAGACAAACTCCACTCGCCATCCCTGCCGCACCTTCTCGATCTTCCGCAGCAGAATGCACCCAATCTGCCCCGTACCCGTGACATGGGTACCGCCGCAAGCCGTCAGATCGAAATCCTGAATATCGATGAGCCGCAACTCGTCCCGTTCCGTCGGCGGAAGCTTGCGCAGTCCGAGCTCCTTCGCTTCTGCACTGCTGACGAAGCGAATGCCGACACTGCGGTTTTCAGTCACGACCTCGTTCGCCAGCGCCTCAGCTGTCTCAGCTTGCTTCGCTGTCAGTCCTTTTGTGTCCAGATCGATGGAGCAGAATTCCGCACCCATATGAAACGAAACCGTCGGCATATTGAGCGCCCTCACGAACGCCGCCGATAGAACATGTTGGCCGGAGTGCTGCTGCATATGATCACGCCGGCGATCAGCGTCAATCAGGCCGTGAATGCGACTGCCGCTCTCGATCTGAGTTGGATTCTCCAGGAAATGCAGAATAGTCCCGTCTTCCTGCTCTGCCACTTCGGCGATGCGCAGCTTGCCGTCTGCGTGCCCAGCAGGAACGATCCACCCCGTGTCAAACACCTGTCCACCGCTAGTGGGATAAAACGCAGTACGATCCAGAACGATAGCCGGACGTGACTCAACCGCAGTAACCTCGCGCACCTCCGCATCGAACTCGTACAGGAAAGAATCGTGATAGTAAAGATGCTCAGTCATGGCTAAATGCTGAGTGCTAAGTGCTGTTGCTCAATACGGCCCAATAATCCCGCCGATTTGCCGAGCCGCCGGCTGCGGCTCCTGACGCTTCTTCTGTCCTTCAATTACATCCAGATATTTCAACCCCGAACCGGTATTGAACAGCACAACCGTATCCTCAGCTCCAAAGAATCCAGTGGCATGCAGCTTGCGATACGCCGCCAGCGCCGCCGCTCCCTCCGGAGCCGCAAAGACCCCCTCCACTCGTCCCCAATGTCGCAGCGCATCCATGATTTCGTCATCGCTGACCGCCAACGCGAGACCCCCGCTCTTCTTCAATATGTCGAGAATCAGATAATCGCCATACGCTTTAGGAACCCGTAGCCCCGCTGCCAGCGTCGACGCATTTGCCCAGAATTCTGCGGTGGGCCGGTCTTCGTCCCACGCCTTAACGATCGGAGCGCATCCCGCCGCTTGCACCGCAATCATCTGTGGCCGCTCCGCACCAATCCACCCCAACTGCTCCATCTCATCAAATGCCTTCCACATTCCAATTAACCCGACTCCACCGCCCGTGGGATAAATAATTCCCTGCGGCATCCGCCAACCCAACTGTTCCGCCACCTCGTAACCCATGCTCTTCTTGCCTTCCAGGCGGAACGGCTCTTTCAAGGTCGAAACATCGAACCAGCCTTCTTTCTCTTTTTGCTCGGCAACCATGCGCGCGCAATCGCTGATCAGGCCATCGACCAATGTCACGTGCGCACCATAGCTCTCGCACTCCACGCGATTCGCCAAGGGCACATCTTCTGGCATAAAAAGATAAGCCTCGATCCCTGCCGCCACCGAGTATGCCGCAAGCGCACTGGCCGCGTTTCCGGCCGAAGGCGCTGCCAGCTTCTTCAAACCGTAAGCCTTGGCCATGGTAACCGCAGCCGACATACCTCGCGCCTTGAACGATCCCGTGGGATTCAATCCTTCGTCCTTTATATAGACGGAAGGAAACTCACGGCTGGGAAGCATAGGCGTGAAACCCTCACCCAGCGAGACGGGCTCCGCTTCGGGCAACACTTCTGCGTAGCGCCACATGTTGGGAGAGCGCCCCGCCAGCGAAGCTGCGGGAAAGGTTTTCTTCAACGCCGCAAGATCATAGCGGACGTATAGAACTCCGCCGTCTTTAGGACACACCGTCTGAGGACGATCGGCGCTGAAATGCTCGCCGCACTTCGTGCATTCAAGATAGGCAATGCGGGCCACAAGCGAGTTTAACACTCGGAGAAACGGTGTGTAGCCAGCGTCGCCTCGCGTCTACCTGACTTCAGCCTGCTTTTTCAGAGGAAATTGTTGATCCAGTTCCAGATTCAGCTCCAGCACATTCACCCGCGCTTCGCCCAGAAACCCGAGCTGCCGTCCCTCAGTGTGCTTCATCACGAGCTGCCGCAGGTCATCAGCTTTGACTCCACGCTCCTTGGCGACTCGCTCAACCTGAAACTCCGCCGCTGCTGGTGAAATATGAGGATCGAGCCCAGAGCCGGACATCGTCACTAGATCTACCGGCACAGGACCAGCCGAGCCGACGCTCTCGGTTGCCACCGATGCCTTCACCCGATCGATCAGATTCTTGTTGGTCGGTCCCAGGTTCGACGCTGAGGAATTCGCGGCATCATATCCATTCCCTGCCCCCGAAGGCCGCGAATGAAAATAAGCCGGACCGGTGAACACCTGCCCGATGATTCGCGAACCGACGACCTTCCCATTCTGCACGATCAGTTGGCCATTGGCCTTATCTTTAAAGAGCACCTGCGCCAGGCCAGTAATCACCAGCGGATAGACGATCCCCAGCAGGATCGTAGTCGCAATCGTCATCCACACCGAAATCAGTAGATTCTTCTTCATAGCCTCACGCCATTCCCACCCGGGTAATCAGCATGTCGATCAGCTTGATTCCGACAAACGGCACCAAAATGCCGCCAACCCCATAGATCCACAAATTGCGGCGGAGCAACGCGGCCGCGCCCATCGGCCGATACTTCACCCCGCGCAACGCCAGTGGGATCAGCGCAATAATGATCAGCGCATTGAAGATCACCGCCGACAGCACCGCCGACTGCGGCGTCTTGAGCTGCATGATGTTCAGCGCATTCAGCACCGGAAACGTCCCGGCAAACATCGCTGGAATAATGGCAAAGTATTTGGCAACGTCATTCGCAATCGAAAAGGTGGTCAGCGCTCCACGCGTCATTAGCAACTGCTTCCCAATTTCCACGATCTCAATCAGCTTCGTAGGATTGGAATCGAGATCGACCATGTTCCCCGCTTCTTTCGCCGCCTGCGTACCCGTATTCATGGCAACTCCGACATCCGCCTGCGCTAGCGCCGGCGCGTCGTTAGTGCCATCTCCGGTCATTGCCACCAGTTTCCCTTGTTTCTGTTCGGCGCGAATCAGGTCCATCTTGTCTTTCGGCGCAGCCTCAGCGAGAAAATCATCCACCCCGGCTTCCCGCGCTATGGCTGCCGCAGTGAGCGGATTGTCCCCGGTAATCATCACCGTCTTGATTCCCATGGCGCGCAGCTGGTCAAACCGTTCCTTCATCCCACCTTTCACAATATCTTTCAGATGGATCACGCCCAGAACGCGGCGATTCTCGCTGACTACCAGCGGCGTCCCGCCCGAGCGAGCAATCGTTTCGACCGCGGAATTGACCTCTTTAGGAAGAATGGTGCCGTGCTGAGCGAGGTATTTTGTAATGGCATCGACTGATCCTTTACGAATCTCACGGCCATCCAGATTCACACCCGACATGCGAGTCTGAGCGCTAAACGGGATAAAGGCAGCTTCCTGCGAGGCCAGTTCCCTGCCCCGCAATCCGTAGCGCTCTTTCGCCAGTACAACTATCGACCGCCCCTCGGGAGTTTCATCCGCTAAAGAGGAAAGCTGTGCCGCATCCGCCATCTGCGCTTCGGTGATCCCCGGAGCCGGTACGAACTCCGACGCCTGACGGTTTCCCAAGGTAATGGTCCCAGTCTTATCGAGCAGGAGCGTGTTCACGTCACCCGCCGCTTCAACCGCCCGGCCTGACATTGCCAGCACATTGTGCTGCACCAGCCTGTCCATACCGGCGATGCCGATGGCCGAGAGCAAGCCGCCTATGGTCGTTGGGATCAGACAAACCAACAACGACACCAGCACAAAGACGGTCTGAGGGGAACCTGAGTAAATTGCGAACGGCTGCAAAGTCACTACCGCCAGCAGGAAAATAATGGTCAGCCCTGCCAGCAGGATATTGAGGGCGATTTCGTTGGGGGTCTTCTGTCGCTCCGCGCCTTCCACCAGCGCAATCATGCGATCCATGAAGGTCTCGCCGGCGTTGCAGGTGATCTTGATCTTCAGCCAGTCGGACAACACACGCGTGCCGCCGGTCACCGCCGATCGGTCTCCCCCGGCTTCGCGGATCACCGGCGCCGATTCACCAGTAATGGCGGACTCGTCCACCGACGCGACGCCCTCCAGGATTTCGCCATCGCTCGGAATAAATTCGCCTGCCACAACTTTCACGATGTCGCCGGCGCACAACTTGGAACTGGCCACCTGCTCAACGGTCCCATCCGGGAGCAGGCGATTGGCAATGGTTTCCGCACGGGTCTTGCGCAACGCGTCGGCTTGCGCCTTCCCCCGGCCTTCCGCCATGGCCTCCGCAAAGTTGGCAAACAGGACGGTGAACCACAGCCACAGCGTGATCTGCAAATTAAATCCGAACGCGCCTTGATGCCGCCCCTCACGCAGCAGCAGAAGTGTAGTGGCCACGCTGCCCACTTCCACCACGAACATGACGGGATTCTTCATCATGTTGCGAGGATTCAGCTTCAGGATCGAATCAATCGTCGCGCGTCTCACGATTTTCAGGTCCCAAATCGACTTCGTTTTGGAATGCTTTTCAACCATTTGTGTTCTCAAAAAGTCTTGCCCGCGGTCATCATCAAGTGCTCAAGGATCGGCCCCAGGCTCAACGCGGGGAAAAACGTCAACGCGCCGACAATTAGAATCACTCCCACCAGCAGCACGCTAAACAAGGGCGTCGTCACCGGAAACGTTCCCAGCGACGGCGGAACGTATTTCTTCTTCGCCAGGTTTCCGGAAATGGCCAGCATTGGAAGGATCATGAAGAACCGCCCCACCAACATCGTGATCGCGCCCGAAATGTTGTACCAGGGCGTGTTTCCATTCAACCCGCCGAACGCCGAACCGTTGTTGCCCGCTTGCGACACAAAAGCGTAAAGAACCTGGGTGAATCCATGAGGCCCGGGATTGGTAATGCTCGAAGTGCCAAAACCTTCCACTGACGAGATCGCCGTGAATGTAAGGATCACCAGCGGAAACACCAGCGTCACCAGCATCGCCATCTTCACGTCATAGGCTTCAATCTTCTTGCCCAAATATTCCGGCGTGCGGCCCACCATCAGTCCGGCGATGAACACCGCCAACACGACGTAAATTAGAACGCCGTACAGCCCAGCGCCCACACCTCCGAAAACCACTTCGCTGAGCATGATGTTGACCAGCGGAACCATGCCGCCCAGCGGCGTAAACGAATCGTGAAACCCGTTGACCGCGCCGCAACTCGCATCCGTGGTCACGGTCGCGAACAATGCGGAGTTAGCAATGCCGAAGCGGACTTCCTTGCCTTCCATGTTGCCGCCGGGCTGAGTAGCAGAAACGCGTTGGTCAACTCCTGCCAGCAGAGGGTTGCCCTTAGCTTCCGCCCAGTAAGCGGCCGTCACTCCACAGAAAAACAGGAATGCCATCGCTGCCCACACCGCCCACCCATGCCGCGCCGATCCGGTCATGCGGCCCAGCGTATAAGTCAGGCCTGCGGGAATGGCAAAGATGAAAATCATTTCCAGATAGTTACTGAACGGCGTGGGATTCTCAAAAGGATGAGCGCTATTGGCATTGAAGAACCCGCCGCCATTCGTCCCCAACTCTTTGATTGCTTCCTGCGAAGCGACTGGTCCCTGCGCAATCGTCTGGTCGCTCACGGTATCCATGACTGGCTTGCCATCCGCGCTCACCATCGGCTTGCCGTCAGCGCCGGATTTCTGGACTTGCTGCGATTCAACCAGCTTCACCGTGTCATAGGGACGGAGATTCTGCACCACTCCTTGCGAAACCAGCAACAGAGCGCCAACCACGCACATCGGCAAGAGCACCCAGAGCGTTGCCCGCGTCATATCAACCCAGAAGTTGCCAATGGTCTCTTTTTCACGGCGTGCGATGCCACGAATAAACGCGATGGCTAAGGCAATTCCCACCGCCGCTGACGTGAAGTTGTGATACGCCAGCCCCTCCATCTGAGTCAGGTAACTCATGGCAGCCTCGCCGGAATAATTCTGCCAGTTGGTGTTGGTGGTGAATGATGCGGCGGTATTGAACGCCAGGCCGGGAGCCACCGCGGCAAATCTTTGCGGGTTCCACGGCAGCACCTGCTGCAGACGCAGGATCCCATACAGCAGCAGCATGGAAACGGCGCTGAACAGCAGCGTGCAGAGGGCATACTCCGTCCACGCCATATCGTGGTTCTCATCGACGCCGGTCACGCGATACAGCAACCGCTCGAGCGGACGCAGCACCGAATCCAGAAACGTTCGCTCGCGATTGAACACGCGCGTCATGAACACGCCCAGCGGTTTGGTGACCGCGAGAATGAGCGCGAGAAACAACACAATCTGGAGCCAGCCGTTCGCAGTCATCAGAATTTCTCCGGCCGCAACAGGGCATAAAGCAGGTACACCATCAGTCCCGCGCTCACCAGTAGCATGACAATCGACTCAGCGCTCACAGCACTTCTCCTTAACGAATGCGGTCACAAAACCGCACATAACCTATGGCGATCACAAAAAACGCGATAGTGACTGCAATCCAAAGAACATCCTGCATAGATCAATCTCCTCCACCTCGACGACTCTCAGAACTTAACCAATATCGCCAGATCAAACCGGTTTTCGTCTTTCACCAGGTCCGGGGTAAAGCCTGGGACCACCGAACCCGGAGCACCAGTATTGCCGCCCGGAGGCGTGATCCCACCCGGCCCAGAGAAATACGGCACATTCGCCGCCCGGTGATCGAACTCCCAGCGGAACGTAATGTACTGGCTCGGCATGTAATCGAAAGTCTCGGAAAGATCCCACGCTTTGTACGGATCGCCCGGATTCTCAGTAAAGTAAGGCGTTCCGGAAGTTGCTGTTGCGCCATTGATTGGCGGCAGCAGCACCAAGTACCGGCCAGGATTGTTAATCTTGCCGCCACCCACCGTGAAACCGTACCGGTCCTTGTGAAACCACAAGCGGTTGTAGAGCATGAAGCCCAGGAAGTCCTGCTTCGGCCCCTTGGCGGAATCGCCGGCGCAACTGACGCCGCCGCCATGCTCACATCCCATGTCTCCAGTCAGCGAGAACGCAGCTTTGCTCAGAAAGTTTTCAGGATGGTCGTAATACTTGATCTCGAGACTATCGTCGGTGTGATAGCGCACGCGGCCCGGGGTGTTTAGCGCGTCCTCACCTAACGCATATTGATTCCCCAGCACGGAGAGCCACCCAACTGGACGCCACAAAATCTGTCCGCCGACGCCTAACCGGCCATTGAACCGCCCGTAGGACTGCCATCCGTTGACGAGCCAGGGCTCAATCTTCAAGTGCGCCGTAGGGAAAATTTGTACCCGCATCCCGGTGAAGAACCACGGCGTGTTGGACGAAACGTACGACGGTTGATATGCCCAGTTGTCGAAGTTGTAGTAACTGAAAAGTCCGATGTACGACATGAAGATGCCCGCGTCAACATTGATCCCATGCAGTGCGTTAATGTGATACCCGCCATACGCTTCCGAAATGTATCGGTAGGCATCGGCAAGGTTCCATTGTCCGCGGGCGGGGCTGGCGTCATTACGCGGTGTCGTTTCGGAATACAATCCGAATTGCGTCATGAGGCGCGCCCGAACGTTGTCGTAGTGGAAGTCGCCGCCAACACCGAGCTGTGTCACACCGATTTCGTTCGACCGAAATACTTCGCTCGATCCACCGATGGTGTCATCTTTCGGATGATTCAGGTCATAAATGTAGTCCACGTCCGCCCGAATTTCCGGCGTGAAGAACTTTGAATCGAAGGCCGGCGTCTTGGTGCGGGCGTTGCCGTTCAGCCACGTCCAGTCGGCAAATGCAAATGGCTCCTCTTTGGCCGGTTTATCGAGCGCACCCGTCTGAGGCAGCACAGCTTCGGCTTCCGCCGGAGTGGCGTTCGCAGCTGCTACACTCGGGGACGGCGCCACCGGCGTAGTCGCTTTTGCGGTTTCAACCACCGTGTTCGGCTGCTCCGCCGAGACATGCTGTTTCAGTTGCGCTTCGAGCTCCTCTATACGCTTCTTCATGGCAGCGAGTTCTTGCACGATTTCCTGGTCCGTTTGCGGACTCGCCGTGCTTGCAGACTGGCTGACCGAGCCCGAAGCATCGGTCGCAGCGCTCTTCGCTGCTTGTTGACCGTGTAATGGAAGCGTCAGCAACGCAGCTGCCACAACGATGAGAGCCGCCCGTTTGCCGGTTTCTACCGCGGACTTGCGCACATAGCTTTTAGAATTCATAACTATCAGTTCTCCACGTGGTTTAACTGGATTGAACTTCGCAAAATAGACCTCTATCGCTTTGCGGCGACAGATTCTTCCTTTCTTTCAAAAGTGCGCCCAGGATGCGCAGCATAAAAACTGCTGCGCCGGTGCACAGTATTCCAAATATAGGCTTCATCTAAGCCGCCAAAATAGTTGCTTGGAAGGTGCGAAGTGAAGTTGACAACTTGCGCCGTAAGACTGGGATAAACAGTTCGTAAAGACTTCGTAAAGATCCGCACCTCTAACCGGCAAGGAAAACTAGCAGCCCCAATCCGCCTCGCCAGGCTTGGCGTAGTACTTGCGATCGGCCTGCTCTCCCGCCGACGATGCCGCCAGTTCCAGCAGCGTCAATCGGGCAGCCGCAATCATCAATTTGCGTTCGTTTTGGGGAGCCTGCTCCCAGGAAACATCCGCTTCCTGGCTGGCGTGACCGTGGAAGTCATGAGCGAGAGCTTCGTGGTAGTGATGAAAAAGCTTGGCTAAGTCTTCAGCACATACGTTATTCATCGATGACATAATGATTCCTGGCCTTTCTATTGCCTTAACTCCCCTGATTAAATAGCGAAACCCGTAAGGATTGAATAAAGAGTTCGTAGAATGTCCGTTACGACCTTTCAGGTTGAAAACAGAGGAATTACGGTTCGAAGAAAATCTGGATAGTTGTCACGAATGGTGTTTTGGCTGCCATCGCTGCGCAACCTTCATCAACGCGGCATTCAGCAAGATGCTAACCAACGACGCTGCCAGGATCGCGTTATAAATGTCGTTCCCCACCAGCTTGGCGTCGCGGGCCACCTGCATCAAAACGTAAGAAAACTCGCCAATCTGGGTGAGCCCAACCGCCACTAGCACTGCCGACCAAAGCGGATAGCGAAACAAGCGCACCACCACCAGCCAGATCACAAATTTGCCCAGCACCACCAATCCAAGGATCTCCGCCAGCAGCGAGGGATGAGAAAACAACTCACGCGGATCGATCAGCGCTCCGATAGTCACAAAGAACAGAGCGACAAAGGCGTCGCGCAATGGCAGCACTCGAACCAGAGTCTCATGCGCCTGTTCTGATCCACTGATCACTACGCCTCCGAGGAACGCGCCCAGTGCCAGTGACAGACCCACTGCCTGAGTTAGCGCAGCCGTGGCAAATCCCAAGGCCAAAACCACCAGCAGATAGAGTTCATCGTTTTCCATCCTGGCGACTCGCGTCATCAACGGCGGCACAAACTTGTACGCCAACAGAGCCACGGGCGCGAGAATGAGCAACCCTTTAGCCAGGCCCCAACCTACTCCGAGAAGTTGGCCCTTATCGACGGTCCCCAGGGTCGGCAGCAAAACCGTGAGAGCCACCACGGCAAAGTCCTCAACCAGCGTGATTCCGATCATTACCCGGCCGTGTTCGGTCTGCAGCTCTCCGCGATCGATCAGCAGACGTGACAAAACCATGGTGCTGGCCACCGAAACCGCAGCGCCCACCGCGATCCCCTGTGCCGTGCTCCAACCCAGCATCCATCCCACCCCAGTTCCCAGCAGAAGAGAAAGCAGGATGCCCAGCGGACCGCCGATCAGCGCCACCCATTTCACGCGCAGCAGATCCCGTATGGAGAATTCGATCCCGATGGAATACATCAACAGGATCACGCCAACTTCCGCCACAAGTTCGAGAACGTGAACTTCGGACACCTTGGGGCCGGGGGTAAACGGGCCCACCAGAATTCCTCCAGCAACGTAACCCAGAATGAGCGGCTGGCGCAGCTTGCGCGCCACTAAGCCACCGGCCATGGCCGCTACCAACACATAGGCTAAGTCGCGGTAATAGGTGGAGTCAGCGGTCATCTCGCGTCTTCGATAAAGAGAAACTATTTCCCGGGCTCGAAGCGATACCCAACCCAGGGTTCCGTAATAATATATTGCGGTGAAGAGGCTTCTGGTTCGAGCTTCTTGCGCAATTGCCCCACGAACACCCGCACGTATTCCACTTGCTCGGTGCTCTGCCCACCCCAGATCGCACCCAGCAGTGCGCGATGGGTGACAACCCTGCCCGCATGGCGAGCCAGGTAGACGAGCAGATCAAACTCCTTGGGAGTCAGATGAACTTCGCGGCCGCGCACCACAACTTTGTGGGCGGCGAGATCAATTCTAAAGTCACCGGCCTCGATCAGCGATGCCTGTCCATTCTCAGCCGGAACGCGTCGCAGGGCTGCCCGCACCCGCGCCAGCAATTCCTCAATCCCGAAGGGTTTGGTGACGTAGTCATCGGCGCCCGCGTCCAGTGCTTGCACCTTGGTTCGTTCTTCCCCGCGTACCGAGAGAACGATGATGGGAACCTGGCTCGCAACTCGCAGCCGGCGGCACAGTTCCAGCCCGTCCATATTGGGCATGGAAAGGTCGGTCACCACCAGATCGGGTGTCCAATCCTTCATGATTTCCAGCGCTGTCTCGCCATCATTCGCCACGCGAATGTCATAGCCCTGGCTGGAGAGGCTGGTCCGCAACACCCGCGTGATCTGCGGTTCGTCGTCCACTACGAGAATGCGCCGGCGTTCATTCATCGCGGATCGGAAGGCTCCTGCGTCACAATATGAACATCCACCGGCGGCGCGTCGCGCAAGAACTTGTGGATGGCCGAAAGATACAAATATCGTTTCACTCCCGTAGTCGCGGACCGCCCGAAGACCACCTGAGTAATGTGCTTGGCGCGCACGAAGTCAGCCACCACTTCCGCCACACTCTTCCCTGTCCTTTTTTCTACCTGCGCGCCCACGTTCTCCGCGAATTGGACGTTCGCCGCCAGTGTCTTCTGATTGGCTTCGCTGCCGTCCTGGCCCAAGTCCACATACACCACATAAAGTTCGCCATTCATCGCCTGTGCCATGCGGGCCGCACGGGCAATCAGATACTGGGCGGCTGGATTCGAACTGATGCAAACTGCGATCCGTTCCCGCACCGCAACCGACGCAGTAGCGTCATCCTTCTCGCGATAAGACTCCAGACTGCGGTCCACTTCTTGCGCCACCTGACGCAGCGCCAATTCGCGCAAGGCAATAAGGTTTCCGGGACGAAAGAAATTACCCAGCGCCCGCCCCACCCGGTCCAAGGGATAAATGTCTCCGCGCCGCATGCGATTCTGCAGCGCTTCGGGCGTCAGGTCCGACATCACAACTTCATTCACCCGCTTGAGCACCCAGTCCGGCACAGTTTCGCGCACCGTGATGCCTGTAATGCTCTGCACCGTGGGAGTAATGCTCTCCAGGTGCTGAATATTCATGGTCGTGAGCACGTCGATGCCGGCATCGAGAAGTTCCAGCACGTCCTGGTAACGTTTTGCGTGTTTGCTGCCCTCCACGTTGGTGTGCGCCAGCTCGTCTACCAAAGCCACGCGCGGTTTGCGTGCAAGAATGGCGTCCACATCCATTTCGTCAAAAATCGTACCCTTGTATTCGATCTTCTTTCGCGGAACGCTTTCCAATTGCGTGGCCAGATCCGCCGTCGCCTTGCGTCCGTGGGATTCAATCACCCCGATGACCACATCCTCGCCGCGGCTATGCCGGCGAATGGCTTCGCTCAACATGCTGTATGTCTTCCCCACTCCAGGCGCGTAACCCAGGAACAGTTTGAACACGGCGCCTTGCTTCGCAGGCGACGTCTCTTCCAGCCATTGCTCGGGAGTTTTGGTCATCGCGGATATTGTCGTCGAGCAGAACAAAATTGTCGATGTCAGCTACAATCGGCTGCGTGAAATTGTCCCTGCTAAAGCCCGCCCTTCCCTACGTCGCGTCGGCCGCGACGGTGGTGGTCCTGGTGGCAGTTTACCGGACGGTGCTGCTGGTGAACCCGACAACGGTGGCGCTTTCCTTTCTAGTCGGCATTCTCGTGGTGTCCGCCAACTGGGGCCTGCGACCCGCCGTGTTTATGGCTTTGCTGGCCACTCTGGCCTTCAATTATTATTTTCTTCCCCCCATCGGTACCTTAACCATTTCTGATCCTCAGAACTGGGTCGCTCTAACCGCTTTCCTGATCACCGCCATCATTGCCAGCGAACTCGCCGAACGGGCCCGCCGCGAAGCCCTCCGTGCCAACGAGCGCAGGAAAGAAACCGAACAGCTATACCGGTTCAGCCAGCAATTGCTCACCAGTGACAACGCTGCCGAACTGCTGAACAAGATTCCACGCTTCATCGTCGATGACTTCGAGGTGTCCTCCGCCGCGGTGTCCCTGCCGAACCGGCCCGATGTCTACCGGTCCGATTCCGCCACCGACGTGTTGGATATCCACGACCTTCAAATGGTCTGCATGCGTGGCGAACCGACCATTGATTCTGAGGCTCGTGTAGCTGTCGTGCCCTTGCGGCTGGGCGTAAAGGTGGTGGGCAGTCTGGGAGTGGCCGGCGGCCTACTTTCCCGCGAAACTTTGGAAGCGTTGAGCAGCCTGATTGCCATCGCCGTGGAGCGCGCGGGCGCGATCGAAAAGCTGAGCAAAGCCGAAGCCGCGCGCGAAAGCGAACAACTGCGCTCCGCTCTCCTCGATTCCGTCACTCACGAATTTCGTACTCCCCTCACCGCCATCAAGGCCTCCGTCACTTCCCTGCTCTCAAACCGCGGTTTGGATGAGACTCAGCGTCTTGAACTAACTACCATCATCAACGAAGAGAGCGACCGCCTGAACCGTCTGATCGGTGAGGCGGCAGAAATGAGCCAGTTAGACGCACACCATGTGGAATTGCATCTAGGAGCGCATCAAATCCGGGAGGCTATCGACGACGCTATAGCAAGACTGGCAAGTGCGATCGCCGGACATGTCGTCACCACCATCCTTCCGGACAACCTGCCTCCGGTTCGCATTGACGTGGATCGCACCTCGGAAGTCATCGCCCAACTTCTCGAAAACGCCGCCAAGTATTCCACGCCAGGATCGCCCATTCAGATTGCTACCGAAGTCAAGAATCGCTCGCTCATGGTCAGCATCGCCGACCGGGGCCCGGGAATTGACGACTTCGACCAGTCGCTGATCTTCGAAAAGTTCTACCGCGGCCGCAATCACCGCCTGCAAGTGCAGGGCACGGGCATGGGTCTGGCCATCGCCAAAGCCATCGTCGAGCTTCACGGCGGCGAAATCGGAGTCACCAGCCAACCTGGCCATGGATCGGTGTTCTACTTCACGCTTCCTCTGGCCTAGCCACATTGTCATCCCGAGGCGTCTTCGTTTGGCACTCGAGGGATCTGTGCGAGCCGCCCTTTACGTTGATTTGACCGGGTTTATGAGTGTAAACGCCTGTTTGCAAAAGTTGAGAAGTTTCTATTGCTCCAGCTTCGCGTATTCCGCTTTCGCTTCTTTGAGGATGGGAATATCGGGGTCGGCGTCTTTCCAGAGAACGAGGAAGTCTTTGTAAGCGGCGAGCGCGCGCACGCGGGCGGTATCGGCATCCGCTCCCTGCGAGGCTTTCGACTGCATGGCGTTGGCACGAGCCTTTCCGAGATGCGCCAAAGCTCCCGTCCAGCAGTTCCAGACAAGGCCGTTGTGGTCGAGAATCTTTTGAAACTCCGCGGCAGCTTCCTTGCCCTGCCCTGCCGCCAGGTATGCCTCTCCGCGCACATACGCCGGGTAGAGGCAGGAAGTATTGGCTGTGAACAAAATGCCGCCCAATTCTAATGGTGAAGCAGCTTGCAGTGCATTCAAGGCAGCCGCCGGGTCCTTTCGGTCCAGTGCCACCTGTGCGTGAATCGCCGGCAACCACAGCGACTGTATCTGAGTATTCAGCGGGAACTTTTTGCTCAGATCTTGTGCCATCGATTCGGCTGGCGACGTTTCTTCCGCCAAGGCATAGGCTAGCGAGGCTTCCACCGCCACTGCCTGACTTGTCGGTGCCAGCCTCAAGGCCAACGCCGCGTCCCGGCGGGCTTCCGCTGGGTTGCCGTAAACGGCTTCTCGTTGAGCGGCGATCGCCTGCCAGGTTGCGCCAGTCTCCTTGCTATCGGCCCGGATGGCAGAGTCCACCGCCCGTTTCGTCAGTTCCCTCGCCTTGCCCAAATGGCCGCCGTAGGCTTCGGTGTCGGATGCGAGCGAAAGTCCAAAGTTTTCTTCGGGCCTGCCCGCAAACCACTGTTGTTGCTCCGCCATGGCTGCCGAGTCCGAAGCGAGAAAAGCAAGAGCGTAGAGAAGGACACGGATGTCGATGCCATCGAGCTTACGCGCCTCCGCCTGACGGATGGTCTCGCGTGCGTCGTCGAAACGCTGCAACGCGAGGTCGTTTGTGCCCTTTTGGCCGTAGACAGACGGATCGGTCCCCAGGCGCATGGACTGCCTGGTGCACTCCTCGGCTTTTTCGTACTGACCTTCTTCCACATAATCTATGCCCAAGTTGCCATAGGCTCCGGCAGCTGTGCGTGGGTAGCTTGTAATCTGTGCCTGATGGATCTCGGCGGCTTTATCCAGTTCCCCGGTGACGCTGCGGTAGTAGCTGGAGGCGATCAACAGCCTTTCCGGCTCGCTTGCGTGTTCCTTCATCTGAAATGCCTTGGTGTAATACTCGCTTGCCCGTCCGAGTTCGCCGCGATTCGAATAGCGTTCGCCTACTTCCCTGTAGCAAAAAGCGAAATTCGGATCAAGCTCGAGGGCACGCTGATAGTAGAGGAGACTCGCGGTGGTGTCGCGAGTTCTGGCGGCAATGCTATAGGCCTTCAGAGCCTCCAGTGAGGAAGTGGTGGCTTCTATTAGCGGAATATCGAACTTTTGCACGGTAGCCAGTGATTCGCCCAGTTCGCTCCTCAGCTTGGAACCTGCTTCTCCGAGCGTATGCAGCACCTTCTCCTTAGATGCCACTGTGACTTGCTGCTGCGCCAGCGTGTCTCCATTCTGGCAGTTCACCGCCTTCAACCCCAGAACATATTCACTGCCCAGAGAGCCAATCGATCCGGCAAGATAAGCCTTGCTGCCGGCCCGCTGGCAAACTTCGCGGGCGAGCTCGGGCGTGAGCTTCGTATCAGTCGGACGGGTCATCTGCTGCAAGGTCTTCGCAACCTCGCCGTCGGAGAGCACATTGAGGAAAGGCGATTGCCGCAGAGAAACAGTGAGCGCCGTTTTTAGCGTGTCGTCGAAGACCGCATCGCCGGTGCTGTTGTCAAAATCGGCAAGGACGATCGTATCCTTCTCGGTCAGGCGGTGCGTGCTCTGGCGCGAGCGAAAATAGAACACCCCCACGATTGCAGCAGTAGCGAGGATCACCGCTGCGGGAACCAGCACCCTCCAGATTTTTCTGCTCGCGCCGGGAGCATCGGTGAAATTCATAGCACTCGATGGCGAACTTCGAACAGGCGCAGTAGAAGAACGGGTTGCGGGCGACGGCGGTGGTCCGACCGGAAGGCCGCTTTCCTGTGCCAGCGCCACAGAACCTGAACTCGCAGCTTTGGCTCGTCCCGTCTCGGTATCTCGCCTCAGCCGTTGCAGGTCAGCTCGCATTTCCGCCGCGCCCTGGTAGCGGAAATTGCGGTCTTTCTCCAGAGCTTTGTTGATGATGTCTTCCAGTTTGGGCGGGATGTCACGATTGAAACGAATGGCAGGAGGCGGATCAAAATCGAGGATAGCTTTGAATATGAGTGCAGAGGTTTCGCCGTGGAATGGCAACTGTCCAGTGGCCATCTCGTACAGCACCGCACCAAAGGAAAATAGATCGGAGCGAGCGTCCAGTTCCTTGCCCTTGGCCTGCTCCGGCGACATATAGGCAATCGTTCCTAGCGTCGAGCCGGGACTGGTCAGGTATTGTTCATCCACAGTCTGAGTGTTGGCGCCGGCGGTCTGGCTTGAAGAAGACGACATCGGGGCAACCTTCGCCAACCCGAAATCCAGAATCTTGGCGTGTCCCCGCTTCGTGACGAGGATGTTCGCAGGTTTGACGTCACGATGCACAATGCCTTCGCTGTGGGCCGCGTCCAACGCGTCTGCAATCTCGATAGCGAGCGACAGAATCACATCGATTTCCAGCGGGCGGCCCGAGATCTTGTGCTTCAGAGTTACGCCATCTAAATACTCCATGGCGATGAATACCGGCCCGTGCTGATCGTCAATCTCGTAGATCATGCAGATGTTCGGATGATTCAGTGCGGATGAGGCCTTGGCTTCGCGCTCGAAACGGGAGAGAGCCTGCGGGTCGTTCGCGACATCCTCAGGTAGGAATTTGAGGGCGACAAATCGACCGAGTTTTATATCTTCGGCCTTGTAGACGACCCCCATGCCTCCTCCGCCGAGTTTTTCGAAGATACGGTAATGGGAAATCGTTTGGCCGATCATTTTCAGGCGAATCTTGGCGCGACGCCATAGTATGCGGGAGACTGAGGCCAGTCAATGAAGACTAATGAGTTGATTCATTCCAAGGAAGTCATCTGTTGCAAGAACCTCGAACCTAACCCTCCCCCCGCTTTTCCCCCAGCGGATGTGGCAAACTCTTTCTTCAGGGCGGAATGAACATCCTCGAATTCACGCTGCTGCTGGCGATAGGATCCTTCGTCGCCGGCCTCCTCGGATCGCTCACCGGACTCGGCGGCGGAGTCGTTCTTGTTCCCTTGCTCACCATTTTCTTTAAGGTGGATATCCGCTACGCCATCGGTGCATCCCTGGTTTCTGTGATCGCCACTTCTTCCGGCGCAGCCGCTACCTACGTCAAACAGGGATTCTCCAACATCAGAATCGGCATGTTTCTGGAGATCGCAACCACTCTCGGGGCTCTCGGCGGTGCTTTCCTGGCTGCCTATGTTTCCACCCGTGCCCTGGCCATCATCTTTGGAGTTATGCTCGTTTATTCCGCCTATCTCTCCCGCCGGCCACGCACCCCGGAAGAACGCAATCTTCCGCCCGACAAGTTGGCCACGCGCCTGCGCATGAACGGCAGCTTCCCTTCCGAGGACGGCACTCGCAATTACAACGTGCAGCACGTCCCCGCGGGCTTCGGGCTGATGTTCGGAGCAGGCGCGCTCTCCGGTCTCCTGGGCATCGGCTCAGGAGCAGTCAAAGTTCTGGCCATGGACCAGGCCATGAAGATTCCTTTCAAAGTTTCCACCACCACCAGCAACTTCATGATCGGCGTGACTGCTGCCGCCAGCGCCGGGGTTTACCTCAATCGCGGCTACATCGATCCCGGACTCTCCATGCCGGTCATGCTCGGCGTTCTCGCCGGCTCATTGCTGGGTGTTCACATTCTGATGAAAGCCGAAACCCGGGTTCTGCGCGTGGTTTTCAGCCTGGTGCTGCTCCTGCTCGGAGGTCAAATGATCTATCAAGGTATCGTGGGGACAATCTGATATGGCCTGGATACAAAGCTGGACTGACCGCCAAATCGAAGAAATCGTAGCCGATTTACTGCGCACTGGTGTCACTCTCTCTGCAATCGTCGTCTTTGTGGGCGCATGTTTCTATTTGGCTCGGTACGGCCATGCCCCCGCCGACTACCGCGTGTTTCAAGGTGAGCCTTCCGACCTGAGAAATCTCCGCGGAATCATCCACAGTGCGAGGGAACTCCGCAGCCGCGGCATTATCCAACTGGGACTACTATGTCTGATCGCCACTCCTGTCGCCCGTGTCGCGTTTTCCATCTGGGGCTTCGCCGCCGAACACGACCGCTTGTACATGATCTTCACCGGAATCGTGCTGGTGATTCTGCTCTACAGCCTGTTGGGATCAGGCTCAGCTTTTTAGTTGCGGGCGTGGGAGCGCACGTTTGCAACACTTCTGAAAATGCGGCGACGACGGACAACATGGAGTCTTGCCAAAAAAAGAAAGCGCGGCATCAAGCCGCGCCTTGCCGAGGAAACACACAGCCTCTCTTACTTGCTAAGCTCGATGACCGTGCCGCATCCGGCCCCCGTCGACAAACAGTCGTTCAGGTTTCCACCCTCGCTTGCCGTAAGAAAAAGGTTGCCGGAGCCATCGATGAAAACTCCGTCCGAAGGATAAGCGCCAGTCCGGTTTCCAGACACTGGAAAGCTGTACAAAGTATGCTCGGCCCATCCATTGGCCTTCGGAACCAACTGAAACACGCTGCCCCAAACATTGGCACCACCCTGGTATGTGGTGCCATAAAGGTTGCCGGCGCTGTCGACGGCGATGCTTCCTGATGGCTGGCTGTTTGCTTGAGTGAAGCTGTATAGATGTCCTGGCTTCCATTGACCCGATTCCTGTGTCAGCGAGAACACCGTCCCGCCGTTGAAAGCGCCTCCAACTGTAGTCGTGCCGAAAAGGTTGCCCTTCCCGTCTAAAGTCACGGCTGCCTGCGGACGCCCTCCATCATTAAGGTTGAAGTCGAATGACACCAGCTGCCATTGCCCGGGCGAAGTTTGCTTCAATTCGAAAACCGAGCCGCAACCGTCGGAATTGAAGGTGTTGCAAACGTCGTTGTTGCCGCCCGAGTTAGTCGTTCCATACAGATTTCCCGCCGTATCAAAAACCAGGCCGGCGCGCGGTTCAGCGCCTTCGCCGAAGTTATCGGCGAAGGCATGGAGGATCGTCTCCTGCCATGAGCCATTGCCGGTCGGCGAAAGTTCGTAGATTGTCCCGCACCCCGACTGGAAGCATCCCACATGTGTCACACCACCTCTCGATGTGGTGCCATAAAGATTCCCCGCAGCGTCGAATATGACGTTGCCGAATGGCAACTCACCATCTGTACCGCCTTGAAAACTGTACAAAACGCTTTCTTCCGGCAAGTTGCCAGGTAGTGCTGGCCGGCTGAGTTTAAAGACGACCCCTACTCCCGCCGTGCCTCCAGCCGCTGCCGTTCCGTATCCATTGCCCTCAGCGTCGAATACCAGACTACCCAACGGCTGTCCACCGTCGTCTCCGCCCGTAAATTCATACAGCAACGAATACCGCCAGCCCCCGCCCGAATCTGGGGAAAGCCGGAACACCGTGCCGGATCCATAAGTGCCACCGATCTGTGTCGTCCCATAAAAATTCCCTGCTGCATCCGCTGTGAGGCTGGCAACAGGAAACGCGCCGTCCGCACCGGTAAATTGGTGGAGCACGGTCACGCTACCTTTATCGTTGCTGGCGGCAAAAACTGTCACACTGGCAAGGGCCAGTACGGTCAATGTCAGTAAGCTCTTTCTGCACATGCTCTGTATTTTCCCCGGTTCCTTCGAATTGGGCCAGCAGCGCCGCTTTTAACGGCTCCTCGGCCAGGTGACATTCTACGACGGCTTGCCACCTCCACTTGCCATCCCCTTGCAAAATAATTGTAAAAAAACACTTTGTGAGTAGGTGTGAATAGCCGGAGAACGTCCCATCCACCACAATTCACACAGGGAATGAAGGCCTGCTTTTTAGAGGAAAGAGTGGGCTAGTCTTGCGGTTCTTAGTGGGCCTGTCTGATAAATTCACGAAACCGGGATTGACCCTCTAACGAATTCAGCCACGCCTGTAGCGCAACTCCAGAGTCCTTCTCGACGTACAGAAAACGCAACCCCATCTCAAAAGAGTCGTTCCAAACCACGTCCCCTTTTCCGCGAAATACCTGACGTTGGACGCTGGGCAGCTCGAATTCCACCGCCACCACTCCGTTGAGCCTTACCGGATCAATCAACTTGATCGCTAATCCGCCTTCGCTCACGTTCTTCATCCTCGCCGAAAACGATTGCTTAAGCGGATTCTGGAACTTCACCGGCAAATCAACGTCGTACCGGAAATACCTGCGGTGCTCGCGCTCCATCTTAGGGATGGCCACATCCATCACGCTACGCAACCGGGCCTGCTGAATTGGCTTGCTGAGCACGAAATTTGCTCCCAAATCGAGCGCCGCATCGGCGCTGGTCGAACCGTTTACCACAGCTACAATCAGGCTTTGCTTATTCGCCGGGCTGTTCCGCAGCTGGACAAGCGCTTCCGTGCCTCCCCGCACATCATCACAATCAATCACCAGTCCATCCAAATGCCGTCGCGAGGCAAACTCGATCGCACTCGCCGAATCCTGGCGAACATCGAGCGCGGCCCCATGCGCGACAAAACTGCTATGGACTTCACCCAACAACCCGGGATCGCTGGTCACCAGCAAACACTCGAGGCCCATGGTGCAATTTTAGCGGGTCGCCAACCCCGCCCAAAGTGACCGACGTGCATGGCCCTTTACGAGGCCCGAGAGGCCCACTTTTGCGCGATTTGCGAAGGTGGGAAGACAGAACATTCAGTGCTTCTCATCGTGCGGTGATTTTAAAGTGGCTTGGCTTGCCGAAGCCTTTGATGCCTGCTGCACGATCTCAAACACCACACCTAAGTCGTTCGCGCCGCCCTGATCCGCTGTGCCGTAGAGGTTGCCATCCGCATCCGAGATGACGCTAGCGACCGGGCTAGCTCCGTCCGTACAATTCGGCTGCGAGCAAAAGTTGTAGAGCACAGTATCTTCGGCTGGAGCGGTGATCTTGAAGACCGTTCCCCCATCCGACGTTCCTCCGATTGAGGTCGTCCCGTACAGGGCAGCGTGTTTGGAATCCACGAGTACACCGGCGACAGGCTTGTACCCGTCGGTGATGTTGAAGAAAAACGACCCAATTTTCCCATTCTTCGCAAGTATCCTGAAGACCCCTCCTGTATTGTCCGGTCCGCCGCCCGAGAACGTGCCATAGAGATTGCCCAAAGTGTCGAAACTTACCGCCCCCATTGGATCCCCGCCTCCCCCCTCTTGTGAAGTGAAGGAATGGAGTTCCTTCTCCGTCCATCCGTTAGCGCCGGGCGAAAGCCTGAACACTGTCCCCGCTCCGTTGTTCGATCCTCCTAATTCCGTCGTTCCATAGAGATTGCCCGCCTTGTCGAAGATCACGCCGGCATGAGGCTCTGCGCCATCCGGGCAACGTCCTCCATGTCCGAGTGGGCAAAAGTTGTAGAGAACGGTCTCACTCCATCCGTTCGCGCCATGCGACAACTCAAAGACTGTTCCGACGGCATAAACACCCGTGCCGCCTTGCTCGGTCGTACCGTAAAGGTTGCCCGATGCGTCCAGGGTTAGCTGGCCGAGCGGGAAGGCCCCGTCGAGGCAGTCGCCGCCGTTCACACAAAAGCTGTACAACACCGTTTCGGTCCAGGAACCACCACTTTGTGGCGATAATTCAAAGACCGTTCCGCAGCCGCTTCCGTTAGCCGGACAGTCTGGTCCTCCGCCATTGACGGTTGTACCGTACAAATTGCCTTGGGCGTCAAAGATGAGACCTGCTTGTGGATAGGCTCCGTCTAGGCAATGGTTGTGGCTATATTGCGCACAGAAATTGTAGAGGATGGTGCTCATCCAACTACCGTCTTGGTTGGGCGAAAGCATGAATACAGTCCCGCTCCCGGCGCTCCCGCCGGCATACGTGGTTCCATAAAGGTTTCCGGCCTTGTCGAAGACGAGGTTACTCCTCGGCGATGCTCCGTCACTGGGATAACCAGTAAAGGTCCAGAGAACTTTGTATTGCGATTGGCCCAGCCCGAAGCTGCAACCCAGAAGAACAACCGCCACATACAGAGACGCGCTTCTCATAACTTGCCTCGCAAAAGCTCTGGAATTGTAGACCAACCCAAGGTGCCTGCCTAGAGTCGAGAGACCTACCTGCTTTACTCCCAGGATTCGCCCATCCAACTCCGCCCAAGCGTCCATTTTCTCAAGCCCGGCAATAATGTGGCATCATACTTCGTGGCCTGCTGGGCAACACAATAAGGATGTCAGACTTCTCCCAAATCACGGTCGATCAGGTTCGCAACTACTGGGACCAGCGTCCCTGCAACATACGCCACTCCCCCAAACCCGTCGGCACGCGCGAATACTTCGATGAAGTCGAAGCCCGCAAGTATTTCGTCGAGCCGCACATTCCGCGGTTCGCTGAATTCGACCGCTGGCAAGGCAAGAAAGTCCTCGAAATCGGCTGCGGCATCGGCACCGATACCGTGAACTTTGCCCGGCACGGAGCTACCGTCACCGCCGTGGATTTGTCTCCACAATCTCTCGACCTGGCCCGCCGCCGCACGGAGGTTTTTGGGTTGCAGGAACACGTTCGCTTCTACTCAGGCAGCGCCGAAGAGTTGACTTCATTCGTTCCCGTCGAAACCTACGACCTTATTTATTCCTTCGGCGTCATCCACCACACGCCGCATCCTGGGCGCGTTCTGCAACAGATGCGAAGCTATGCCAAGCCCGGCACTACCATCAAAATCATGGTTTATCACCAACGCTCCTGGAAAGTCTTCGGCATTCTAATGGGCTTCGGCAAAGGACAATTCTGGCGCCTCGAGGAACTCGTTGCCCAGCACTCCGAAGCGCAAACCGGATGCCCCGTCACCTACACTTACACTCGCGATGAAGGCCGCCGGCTGATCGAATCTTCCGGCTTCCACGCCACCAACATTTTCGTCGACCACATCTTCCCCTACCGCATCCCCGAATACGTGAAATATCAATACGTGAAAATCTGGCCCTGGAGTTGGACATCTCCCTCCCTGTCCCGCTGGATGGAGCGCCACTTTGGCTGGCATCTCTGCCTCACCGCGGAGGCAGTTTAATGACGACAAAGATGACCACTAGCCCAAGTGTCTGCGTCGTCGGCCTGGGAAAACTCGGAGCGCCACTGGCTGCCTGCTTCGCCTCCAAAGGATTGACAGTTGTCGGTGTCGATCGCGACCCGCGCAAAGTCGACGCCATCCAGCACAATCAACCGCCCGTAAACGAGCCCGGCCTCGCCGAGTTACTCACGCAAACCCAAGGCCGCCTCACTGCGGTTGCTGATGTTGAGGCAGCGGTCGCGCAGACCGACATCACTTTCATCGTCGTTTCCACTCCCAGCGATCCCTCGGGTGGATTCTCCCTGCGCTACGTCAAACCGGTGTGCGAGGCGATCGGCCACGCTCTCGCCCGGAAGAACGACTACCATCTGGTCTGCCTAACCAGCACCGTCATGCCCGGAACCACCGGCGGCCCGGTGCGGGAGATGCTGCAACAAGCCAGTGGAAAACGAGTCGGCACGGATTTCGGACTCTGCTATAGCCCCGAATTCATCGCCCTCGGCAGCGTCATTCACGACTTCCTGAATCCCGATTTGTTGTTGATCGGTGAATCTGACTCCCGCGCCGGCGACACCCTTCAGTCGCTCTACGCCAAGGTGTGCGAAAACAAGCCCGCGGTCGCGCGAATGTCGTTCGTGAACGCAGAGATTGCCAAGCTCGCCGTCAACACTTACGTCACTACGAAAATCAGCTACGCCAACATGCTGGCCCGAATCTGCGAACGCCTTTCGGGCGCAAACGTCGATGTCATCACTTCGGCGCTCGGCCTCGACACCCGCATCGGCCCCAAATATCTGAAGGGCGCGGTAAGCTACGGCGGTCCTTGCTTCCCTCGCGACAATCTCGCCCTCGCTCAATTGGCCCGCCAGTTGGGAGTTCCAGCCGACCTGGCCCAAACTGTCGACCGCTTCAATCGTTCGCAAATCTCCTGGCTGGCCAACCTGGTTCAGGAGCGAACTCAGAAAACCGCTGGCATCCTCGGACTCACTTACAAAGCCGGTACCGATGTCGTCGAAGAAGCTGCCGGCTTTCTGCTCGCCAAGGAACTCGCGAGCCGGGGTATAAAAGTGCTGGCCTTTGACCCCGCGTACGGCAAGAATTCATCGCCCGTCTCCCACGAAAACATTGGTTTCGCGACCAACGCAATCGAATGTATCGAGCAATCCGACGTAGTCGTCCTCGCCACCGCATGGCCCGAGTTTGATGCAATTTCCCGCGCTCAGTGGACCGACAAAAGCAAGCATGCCACCCGCACCGTCATCGACTGCTGGCGAACTCTAAAATTCCTGCACGACGAGCCCGGCATTCACTACATCGGCCTCGGTCTCGGAGAGAGCCTGGTATGAGTTCGACGCGAGAGTCGCGTAAGGCTCCATTCACACTGTTCTCCACTCCCAAGAAATTCGACGGACACATCGCCGTCATCCAACGCAATGCCATTGCCAGTTGGACCCGCATGAACCCCACTCCAGAAATCATCCTGTTCGGGACCGACCCCGGCACTGCCGAAATCGCCTCTGAATTCGGCTTGCGCCATGTTCCAACGGTGAAATGCAACGAATGGGGCACGCCACTGGTCAGCGACCTCTTCGCACAAGCCCAAGAATTGGCGACTGGCGCCGCGGTCTGCTACGTCAACGCCGACATCATCCTCTTCGACGACTTCGCACAAGCCATCTCCCGCGTGGCCGCATGGAGTGACAATTTCCTGATGGTCGGCCGCCGCACTGACCTCGACATCACAAAGCCCATCGACTTTAATGAGAGCGACTGGGCGACGCAGATCAGAAACCGCGCCCGCCGAGAAGGCAAGCTCCAGATCGCCCGCAGCATAGATTATTTCGCTTTCTCTCGCGGCCTCTATCCTCCCATGCCGCCTCTCGCGATTGGCCGTTTCTGGTGGGATAACTGGCTACTATGGAAGGCCCGATCGCTTCAGGCCAAAGTAGTGGATGCCACAAAAGCCGTGCTGGTCGTACATCAGAACCACGACTACTCCCACACCACCTACGGCCCCAGCAAAGAAGAACTGATGGCCAGCGAAGAATGTATTCGCAACGCCCGCCTCACCTGCGAGCAGAATCCCACAGATTACGATGACGGCTATTTCTGGCGCTACGCCTACACCATCGACGACGCGAATTACCAACTCACGAGCAGAGGACTCGAAAGCAATCCCCGCCATCTCTGGAAACAGTTCAAGCGTTACAGCTCCCGCCCCATCGCCACCGCAAAACTAGCCCAACGCCTCTTCGCCTGATCCCTAGCGAGTCGCCGCACCTCGAACCACCTAGGGCCAGACGCCCTCGCCTGGGCAGTCGAGCGAAGAAGCTCAACAGTTTTCTGACAAACTAGAGGTATATAATTTTCTCGCATGCTCGTGGCCAACCGCCGACTTTCGGTCTCCCGCTTACCGAATCTTCTGCTGGCGGCGTTCTTTTCGCTGAGCATATCTCTATCTGCACAAGAGAAGCCGCACATTATGGTTCGAATTAACGAGCTAAATAATTCGGTCCGTGGCTGCACCGTCATCACCCAGGATGGCCGCCTTCGACGTGAAGTCATCCCAATCGTAGGAGGACGCCGGGAAATGTTCGAGGGATCAGCGTCTGATGCCGACGTTCAACGGATCAAAAAAGACGTGACCCATCCGGATTTCGCAACGGCTGCAAATCGAGTGAACAGACAACCGGGAGCGATGCTGTCCGCACGAGATGGAAGGATCGTGGAAGTAGAAGTCAACCCCGAAAGTGAACGGGAAGTCGTCCTTTTCGTCGATGCGGAGGGAACAAAGCCGACTCCCAGCTATTTGGTCGACCTAGTCTCTTTTGCCAAAGAGGCCAAGGATCGCAAGCTGCCAAAACTCACGGGCAAAGTCGATTCGATGTGCGTGAGCGGCTCCTCTCGCTAGAGTCGGCAATAAAAAAAGGGCAGGCGCAAAGCGCCTGCCCCAATCCACCAGAAAGCTACATCCCATCCGGCGCATGCAACACTCTGAACGTACTCCCACCGGTCGACCACACCAACAGCAGTGCGTCTTGTCCCTTAGGAACGCTTCCCAAAGCCTCGCGCACATCCGCTGCGCTCTGCACGTCTTTGCGATTCACTTGCACAATCACATCTCCGCGCTGCAACCCAGCGTCGTCAGCCGAACTGCCAGGCGTGACTTGATCCACCACCGCGCCATGAACATTGGTCGGTACCTGAATCTGTCCACGCGTATTGTCATCCAGGTCCGACAACCCGATTCCCCAGCGAGGCTTGCCATGGCCTGCATCGCTGACTTCGTTATCGGCCTTATCGCGAGCGCCCATGGCTTCGAGCGTGACCGGCACGGTCACATTCTTGCCATCACGAAAAATCCCCAGCTTGATGGTCGTCCCTGGCCGCTTCTGTCCGACTTCCACTTGCAATTCCCCTGCGTCCGGCATCTTCTTTCCATCCAGTTCGCGGACCACATCTCCGACTTTCACTCCAGCCTTACCCGCCGGCGAATCCGGTTCCACCTGCGTGACCAATGCGCCGTCAGCATCCGTCAAATTGAAGAACTTGGAATTCTCCGGAGTCACGTCGCTAATGCCGATCCCCATATAACCGTGGCTGATTTTGCCATCGCGAATCAGCGTTTCAACCGTCGGCCGAACAATCTGCACCGGAATCGCAAATCCCATCCCGGAGAACGATCCCGTACCAGAAACCAAGAAGGTGTTGATGCCAATCACTTCGCCGCGGGCATCCACCAGGGGTCCGCCCGAGTTCCCCGGATTGATCGCGGCATCCGTCTGAATGAAGTTACCCGGCTTGCGGCGATCACCAGCAAACGGATTAGGACGATTGAGCGCGCTCACAATTCCCCGAGTCACCGTAAAGCGGAAGCCAAAAGGATTCCCGAACGCCAGCACCGTCTGTCCCGGGTGCAGCACAGTCGAATCACCCCAGGGAACGCTGGGCAAATTAGTTCCATCCACTTTGATCACCGCCAAATCCGTCAACGGATCCGCGCCAATCAATTTCGCCACCAGAATCTTCCGGTTGCTCATTGTGACGCGAATATCCACCGCGCCATCAATCACGTGATTGTTGGTGACGATGTATCCATCCGGCGAAATAATCACGCCGCTGCCAATGCCGCGTTCAATCTGCGGCTCCTGCGGCCGCATTTGCCCGCGCGGGCCCTGTGGTCCGAACGGACCAAAAAATCGTTGGATATCATCAGGAATCTCAGACTGCTGGCTATCGCTTCTGCCGCGCGACGTCACCGCAACGTTCACGATCGCCGGGGTCACACGCGCCGCCAAAGTCTCCATGGCGCGGTCAAGTGACAGCAACGGGCTGAGACTGTTGTCGTCGAGCGGAGCTGCCGCCGGCGCAACCGCCGCCCCCGCCGACATCGGCTTGATTAGTTCGTAAGTCGTAACCGACGCCAGCGCCGCCAGTGCCAGCACTGCCACCGCCGCGTGACGTCCAATAGTCTTTCCAACTCTCGCGATCAAGGTATTCATTGTTCCTCTTCTCCTTAGTACAACTAATTATTTAGTTCGTATTGCCAGAACTTTTCCGCGACTCAACTTCGTTCTTTAAGTTGATTTCGCGGGAACTTTCAGCCCGGCAGGAATTTGCTCAGGCTTCAACACCGTGAATTGCCACACGCGGATAGTCCAACTCGCGCCCTCAGGTCCCACTTGCTCCGTCCGCATGACAACGAACAGAGTCTGCGCGGAAGCCTCACCCTGTTTCAAAGATGCTAACGTCGCCTTAGCGATAGGCTGCGCGCTCTGCGGCAGCATCACCCTCGCTTGAATCGGCCTAGCCGTTACTTTTCGCGATGGCTCCGTCCCGTATCTAAAAGATGTCAATACAGCTTTCGGCAAGATTGGCTTGGCAAAACTTGTCGGTAAAGATGTGGGAACAACAACCGAAGCCAAAGGAGTCGGAACCAAAGCCGTCGAAGCCACCACCGGCGCGCTCTCCCGAAACGCCACCAACTCCGGCGCGCGCGCCAATGCCACAACAAAGATCCCCGAAACAGCGGTCACCAGCCCCAACGCCGGCTTCCAAACCCGCGTCGCAGTAGAACTGCTGCCATCCAGTATCTGCGCCACCCGCAGTGTCGTCTGCCGCTTCTTGCTCACTGCCGCCTGCGCTAGCGCCAGACCGCGGCGCATCAAGCTGCGCTCCGCCACTGTCACCAAACACTCGGCATACGCCCGCGGATTCTCCGTTCGCGCCAGCACTACATCATCGCAAGCCATCTCCCGCTCCAGCGAAAGTTGCCGCTCCACCCACCACACCCCTGGATGAAAGAACAGCGCCGCCCGCAACACTTTCTGCGCCAGGTTCGTCCAATCGTCACGCCGTTGCAGATGCGCCAGTTCGTGAATCAAAATCGAATTGAGCTCCGCCGTCGACAGTTCTCGTAACGCCCACGAAGGTAAAACGATCATCGGACGAAAGAATCCAATCGCAGCCGGCACCATCACCTTCTCTGAAATCGCAATCGTCACCTGGCGTCTTGAGTGAAATTCCCCCAGAGTCTTTTGCAAAACAACGTCAAGCATGGCCAGATCGACGACTTCACTTCCTGCCCGCACCTTTTGCAGTTGCCAAAGCCCCAGCCCCACACGCGCGAGTCCGACCAGCGCAATCGCTGCCCACCCGAGGACAGCGTACGTTGCCCACAAACTGGGCACCGTAACCGCCCAAACCGCTCCTTTACTTATGGACGCCCCAACGCTCGCTCTCACCACCGTCAACACCGGCAGCGCCGCAATCGACAACAGCGCCGCCAGCAATACAGCAAATCGCGTACCGGAATTTCGCCGACCCAAATTCTGCCGGCGCATGACCTGTAACAGCACCCCGGCCAACAGAGCGATCACCACACCCTCGGCCACCCCGTTCAGCATTCTTTCGGCGGAAATCCGCGCCAGCTCATGCCAGGCCGTCATCGTGCCTCCCGCGAGTTCTCTGCCAGCAACTTCCGCAAACGCTTCAACTCCGCCGCATCAATGCTCTCATCTTCCAGGATGTTCAACACCAGTTGCTCATGCGAATTCTTGAAGAAGCGATTCACCAGATGGCTGATCTCCGACCGGGTAGCATCCTCGCGCTCAATCAGCGCCATATACACATGCGCCCGGCCATCCTTTATATGCTTCAAATACCCTTTGTTTTCCAACACCCGAATCGTCGTCAGCACGGAGTTGTACGCCAGCGCCGGCCGCTTGGGCAGTGCCTCGAGAACTTGTTGCACGGTCGACTCACCCCTTTGCCAAACCACGTCCATCAGCCGCAGTTCAGCTTCAGTCAGGGTTACGGATTTCCTCGGCGGCAATGCCTTCCTCCCTACCTATTGATTAGACGCGGGCCCGCGCCAAACGTCAACTAATAATTTAGTTGCGAGGACAGGCGCATTTGGTTGCCCGGCGGATTTGCGCGGGATGGCACACTTTTGCGTTATGTCAAAAGTAAGATAATCGGGCCATAGAAAATCGGAAACTGCCTGCTAGTCGTCCGCATCGAGCATGACCTTCCGCCGATAACGGCCACGCCGAAAGTAACCCCGCGTCAAAGTTGATGGGGGAAACTTTCTTGCTACGATGAGGTTCTTTCCTGCAAGGGGGATTTCCATGACCATGCTGAAACCGCTCGGGCTCGCCCTTGTTATGTCGAGTGCACTAATCGGCTGTCCATTACTCGCGCAGACAAGCACCAGTCCTGCGCCTGGGGTTCACCGGGCACGGTATTCCGGCCAGCCCTGCTGGAAGCAAGCTGGCATTTCGCCGTCAGTGGTCCCACAGCTCCGGCAGATTCACCAAACCACCCACAGCGAGGTGATGGCGGTGCGCAGTGACAGCTCGCTCACTTCCCAGCAAATGCGCCAAAAGACCCGGCAACTGCGCCAGCAGGAATACCAACAGTTGGATGCTCTGGTAGGTTCTCAGCAACTCGCAGCATTGCGGAGTTGCCGGGAACAGCGTGCAAGAACTGGAACCGGCAACACCGGCCAGAACCCTCCCCCGCAGCAACCATAATTTGTAATTGTCGTTGGGATCGCTGCGAGATCGTTACCGCAGTAAACCAGGACAGAATAGCGGTCCCTATTCTGCTTCTAGTATGCCTTAGCGATCACGACGCGCCGGTCGACAGTCTCCCCCGTCAAGATGCACTTGCCCGCTCCATCGTACTCATCCAACGACGGGATGTTCCTAACGCTGGCCTTGAATTCTTTGATCTTCGCATCATTCTGCGGACTGTCTTTCAGGTGCACCATGACAAACTTTCCGCCACCCTTCTCGGCGGTCACATCGTTGAGGATCGACTTGACCTCGTCTAAAGAATTGGCCAGCACCGTGTTGTCCTTTAGACGCTGCTTGGCACGAGCGTAGAGGTCCTTCTGTATCGTCCCCAGCAACGCCGCGAACTTTCCCACCACCTCCGCTTGCGGGACCACTTCCTTCGTTCCCGTATCGCGGCGCTTCATCACAATATTGCCGCTTGCCACGTCGCGCGGGCCCAACTCAAATACCACCGGCACTCCGCGACGCTCCCAGTGAAAGAACTTCGCACCCGGTGTCAGCCCATCTCGCGTGTCGATGTGCGCTCCCAGATCTTTTGCCAGCTTCGTGGCCCGCTCCATCACTTGGGCGCGCTCCTCATCCTTGCGGAAGATCGGCACCAGGACGCCCTTTTGCGGTGCGACCTTCGGCGGCAGCACCAGCCCTTTATCGTCCGAGTGCGTCATGATCAGCCCACCGATCAGCCGTGTACTCACGCCCCAGCTGGTTTGCCAGACATAATCTAGCTTGCCTTCGTTGCTCTGGAATTGCACGTCGAACGCCTTGCCGAAATTCTGCCCTAGGTCATGACTCGTGCCCGCTTGCAGCGCCAGGCCGTTCTGCATCATGGCCTCAATCGAGTACGACCGCAGAGCGCCGGCAAACTTCTCCGCCTGCGTTTTGGCCCCTTTGATCACCGGCATCGCCATGACGTCTTCCGCCACTTCGGCATAAACGTCCAGCATGCGTAACGTCTCCTCGACCGCTTCCTCGTGGGATGAGTGCGCAGTATGCCCCTCCTGCCACAAGAACTCTGTCGTCCGCAGGAACATTCTCGTACGCAACTCCCAACGCACCACATTCGCCCACTGATTGATCAGCACCGGCAAATCGCGATAGCTTTTGATCCACTTGGCGAAAAAATGTCCGACGATGGTTTCCGAAGTCGGACGAATGACGTAAGGTTCCTCCAACACTTTTCCGCCGGCAATGGTAACAATCGCCAGCTCGGGCGCGAAACCTTCCACATGCTCGGCCTCTTTCTTGAGAAAACTCTGTGGAATGAGCAGCGGAAGATAAATGTTCTGGTGGCCGGTGGCCTTGAAGCGGTCGTCGAGTGCACGCTGCAGCACCTCCCAAACAGCGTAGCCGTTCGGCTTGATGACCATGCAGCCTTTGACAATCTCTGCCGGTTCGGCCATGTCGCCCTGCAACACCACGTCCTGATACCACGCAGCAAAGTCTTTCTCACGCGGAGTAATTGGGGATTCTGCCATTGTTCTCTTTTCTTACCGGATTTGCCCAGATCACAAACGCACCTCGAACCGGGGAGAAAAAGCTGTACTTGTCACTTTTTACTTTTATGTACTTTCGCTCGAGTACCGGCAGGCGCTTTGCTCTTCAATTTGATCTGATTGTAATCAACGGCGGCACGGACGAGATTCTTCAAAGCACGCTCATTAATCTTATCGTCCTCGAACAAATCGATCGCTCGCCACGCGTTGCCTCCCAGGCCCGCGTTGAAGAGCTTGTCAGGATCCGGGAGGTTCGCCCCATGAGAAAAGGTCAGCTTCACCTTATCTTTGTGGGCGTTGCCGACCGCGATCATTCCGTGACGTGACCACACTGGGCTTCCCATCCACTTCCATTCCTCGATGATCTCCGGGTCGGCCTCAAGGATGCTCTTGCGGACGCTGGCGAATGTTTTGCCACGCCAGTCTGTGAGTTTTGCGATCAGTTCGTCGATTAATGCAGTGGCAGATTCCACCGGAACGGGCTTTTTCATGCACACCTCCAACTCTCGCATTTAATTTAGCTGCGCTTAGCGTAACCTGCAACCTCCACAAGGGTTGGCGGCTTGGGATGTTGTAAATGGGCGGGTGGCCCATTCTAAATTTCGCGTTGTTTGCGAAATTTAGAGTGGGGATGTTGGCCAACCGCCCACGCCTGTGCAAAACGGATACAGTCATTGCTGTATTGACCTCAAGCGCGGCACGTTCTTCCATGAGGCATTGATTCTTCAGGCTCAACCGCCAGGTCAAGGCTGAGTCGATCCTGGAGCGAAACATTCGCTCACCCAACTGTTTCAAACTATTTTTCGTCAGGTAAAATTGTTCCGCAAGTTGCAGTGTCGTCCCAGCATGTGCCGTCGGCGTTGGCATGTTGAGTTCACTCAGGAGCGCACAAACCAAGAAATCCAAAACTACTCAAGAAGGAGGACACCATGACGCAGACCAGTACTATACAACCAGGCAAAAACCAGGCAGCTGACAAGAATGCAATTCGTCCGTTTCCTCATGTGAATGTTCCGGAAGCGGAATTGACCGAATTGCGCAGGCGCATCAACAACACACGGTGGCCGGAACCAGAAACGGTCCCAGATGCAACCCAAGGCGTGCAACTGGCGACGACTCAAGCGCTCGCTCGCTATTGGGCGTCAGAGTACGACTGGCGCAAGATCGAGGCAAAACTCAACGCCCTGCCGCAATTCATCACCGAGATCGATGGACTGGACATTCATTTCATTCACGTCCGTTCCAAACACGAAAATGCGTTGCCACTGATCGTTACCCACGGGTGGCCCGGCTCGATCACCGAACAGTTGAAGATCATCGATCCGCTAACCGATCCCACCGCGCACGGCGGAAATGCATCCGACGCGTTCCATGTTGTGATTCCGTCCATGCCCGGCTACGGTTTTTCCGGCAAGCCCGCCACCACCGGGTGGGACCCCGCCCACATTGCGCGTGCCTGGGTCACATTGATGAAGCGCCTCGGCTACAACAAATTCGTAGCGCAAGGCGGCGATTGGGGTGCAATCGTCACCGAGCTGATGGGCGTGCAGGCGGCTCCGGAGTTGCTGGGCATTCACACCAACATGGCAAACGTGATTCCCCTCGAGATCGACAAGCTGGCATTTTCCGGCGCACCAGCGCCGGCGAATCTCTCCGCCGACGAGAAACTCGCTTACGAGCGCCTCAGCTTCGTGTATGCGAAGGGCATCGCCTATGGTTTCCAGATGGGGTTAAGGCCACAGACGCTTTACGCAATAGCGGATTCACCGGTTGGATTGGCCGCCTATTTTCTCGACCACGATGCGCGCAGCTACGAGATGATCGCGCGTGCCTTTGCCGGAGAAAACGAAGGCCTCACACGAGACGACGTCCTCGACAACATCACGCTCACCTGGTTGACGAATACTGCGCTCTCGGGGGCTCGTCTCTATTGGGAAAACAAGGGTTATTCGTTCTTCGGCGTGAAAGGCGTCGGTATCCCGACCGCCGTGAGCGTCTTTCCCGACGAACTCTATCCTGCCCCGCGAAGTTGGGCGGAACGGGCGTACCCCAAGCTCATTCACTTCAACAAGCTCCCCAAGGGCGGGCACTTTGCGGCCTGGGAACAGCCGAAGCTCTTTTCAGAAGAGCTTCGCGCGGGCTTCAGGTCACTGCGATCGGGTGTCGCGAAGTCGGATGGGGCTCTCGCGCGTGCAAGCTAACTCATGGTAAAGCGCAGGAGAGCTTCCTTGTAGAAGCTCTCCTGTTTGACTCCGGACCACCGGCTACGGCGGGAGGATCACTTGATGGAAAAGCTCGATCGAAGCAGCGGCAAAATTAACCCCAAGGCACCCGCGGCGCTCTCTCGTTTTGCTTTCCTCATTGGCAAATGGCAGTTCCATGCGAAATTTCACTCCGGCAGTGGAGAATCGCAAGAGTTCGAGGGGACTTGGGAGGGCCGCTTCATCCTCGACGGCTATGCCATTGCAGACGAATACCGCATGACTAACTCATCCGGAGAGGTGCTTGTTCTCGGCACGAACTTCCGTGTCTATGACGCTGCCAAACAACTCTGGAACATCAAGTGGCTAAATGCTCTAAATGGCACGTGGGTTGATCTTACATCGCCAGAGTTCGGAGGCGCGCACTTCGATGATCACTCCGTCAGCTACATCTTCAAAGATCCAGCGGCAGCCTGGGCATACACGCGCGCGACCTATACAAACATCTCTCCCGTGAACTTTACATGGCGTGGAGAAAAATCCGACGACAGAAACACGTGGAATGAGTTCATGCTCATTGACTGTCATAGAACCGGAAACTAGATCACTACGCCGATCTCTTCGAAATCAGTCGGCGAACCACATGGCCTTTCCACATCCAAAGCCCCGAAAGGATCAGTACCGGAAGAAAACCATATCTGACACTGGTGGCGTAGTTGTGAGTATCCGAAGGCGAATCATAAATGTAACCGAGTATCGGAATGCCACAGACGATGTGAATCCAGCGAAATATCGACCGTTTGGTGGCTTCTTTCATCATTGATGCATCCCCCTCGATTCACGACTTTTGCGCCGCCTGCGGCGGCCAGTTGGGCGTTTCAACCCCGAACTGCTTGGCGTACTCCGCGTTCAATCGCTGCCAGCCGAACTTGATCGCCTCGGGCCCGACGATGCGGCCGATGGGAGTTCCGCCGAGCATCCGATCCAGAACATCGAAACAAATATGCCATCCGGCAGCGCCCATTGCGATGAAGCGGTGACCGATGTTGGTCCACAGCGTCAGGCGCGTGCCCCCACCGGAGGCTTCGAGTTCCCACCGCATATCGAAGTCACCCCAGTTGTACTCAAGCACTGTGGGAGCGTCGGCTCGCGTCACTTTTGTTTCGGTAACGCGCAGCGCGGGCGCTGCCACCGTGGTGAGCTTCACCGTGGCTCCGGCCGTACCCAGGTTCCCGTCAGCGTCGAAGGGCGCCCACTCCCGCAGCTGCGCCGGGTCGGTTAGCGCCTCCCAGACTTTTTCCGGCGAGTGGCGCAGTTCACGGACGAGAATAAGCGTCCACTTCTCTCCGTCTTTTTGTACCCGCGCTCCGCTTGCCGGACCCGGCGTGTACTCCTCGCGATCAAGCATCTTCTTCTCCCTTAGCGTGACCAGCGTGCCAGTTGGGTGAGCTGAATCAGGTTCCCACAGGTGTCCTTCAGCATCGCAATGGTCGAGCCGGTCACGTCGGTGGGCGGCATGGTGAACTCGGCCCCGCGCGCCTTGATCCGCTCGTACTCGCCCTTGATGTCGTCGGTGAAAAACATGGCCGCGGGTTGGCTCTGTTGAAACATCGCCTGCTGATACGCTTTGGCCGCGGGGTTGTTATTCAGCGCCAGCTGCAGCTCAGTGCCGTCCGGCTCCTCGGGCGATGCCACGGTCAGCCAGCGATATGGGCCCTGACTGAAATCGGTCTTCTTGGCAAAGCCCAGCACCTCCGTATAGAAGCGCAGCGCGGTGTCTTGGTTGTCAACGTATACGCTGGTCACTTTGATTTTCATTTTGTTTCTCCTTAGTCACGTCGCGGTTTGGGCCGCGTCGCCTTCTCCTTAGTCTTCCGTTTCTTTGGTGGTTTCTGATCCATGCGGTCGTGATTCATGCGATCGCGATTCATACGGTCCAGATGGCGTTCGAGGGCATCCACATGAGCCGACCAGAACCGGCGGAACTGAGCCAGCCAGGTATCCATCTCTCGCAGTGGTTCTGGCTTCAGCCGGTAAAGACGGCGCTGCGCGTCCACCGTGGATTCAACGAAACCAGCGTCGCGCAGCACGCGCAGGTGCTTTGACACCGCCGGTTGCGACATACCAAGCTGGCGCTCGATCTCTCCCACCGACTGCGGGGACGAAACCAGCAGGCTCAATATCGCCCGCCGGCTCGGCTCCGCAATGACCTCAAATACAGATTCCACGTTCTTTATATACTCTATTCAGCATATACATGTCAAGGCATATACAACAAAAGCAGGTGGCCTCCCCCAGCCAATAGCACAAATGTGGTATAACTGTTATACTTATGCGGTTCCGTTTCGATGAGCGCAAGAGCGGACGCTTAAGAGCTAATCCGAAAAGAGGCATCGGATCCGAGGAAGTACAAGAGGTCTTTTCCCACCCATACTACCTCGACCAGCGCTCGGATTGGCCGGAACAGTATCGCGCCATCGGCTGGGTGAATGAGCACTTGTACACCGTCATCTTTGAGGTCCGGGAGGACGAAGACGGCGAATATTACCACCTCGTCACGCTCCGGAAAGCCACCAGGCAGGAGCAGCAACTTTATGAAGAGCACTCGTAAGCTACGAAAGCCGGTACCGGTGGAAGCCATCGCGCGGCTTGCCGACCAGGGAAAAGATGTGTCGCGGTTTTTCACCAATACGGGGCAAATGATGGCACCCATTCAACGCGTGAATGTTGACCTGGCGGCGGGCATGTTGGAAGAACTGGATCGCGCCGCCGAAGAGTTGAACATCAGCCGCCAGGCGGTGATCAAGACTCTCATACGGCAAGCGCTCGATCAGCAATATGCGGCACGGGGGAGCCGACACTCGGTGAAGCAGAGGTAAGGCAAGCAACGGTGCATTCACTCTATCTGCTGCAAGGCCTGTCGCACACGTTCGGCATCGTCGCCGACAACTTCAAGCCCAGGCCGCTTCCGTCTGGGTCTTGGAAACACAGAGACAGGGAAACCCGGGCACGCGGGACGTTCCTCTACCCTTTTTCATTTGCCGGATCCTTCCGGCTCGCCTCATTCGCCCGGAACTTCCACTACCTCCGGCCCGTACCATCGGAAGTCGTTCTGAATGAGGATGACGGCATAAAGTCACCGTGCGCGGTGAACCTGCACAATGCAGTGACGGTATCGCAACAGCGCCTGGGGAAACGCGTCGCTCAGCTTAGTCCCGCACGAATGAATGAGGTGTGTGCTGCGCTTCTCTCTCGGTTGCGATGCAAACTAGTGACTGGGAAGCGTTTTCGTCTGTCCCCGGATTTCGGCCGCCCGCGGATACCCTACGGCGTTCCCGTCCCCGCCAACGGCACCAGCTGCGGACTGCCACCACCGTCATCGCTGACGGAAATATCCGCCGTTCGCTTGCCCTGTTGCGAAGGCGTGAAGGTCACTTTAATCCGACAGTACGCGCCTGATGCGAGACCACTGCCACAATTGTTCTGTTGAGCAAAGTCTCCAGGGTCTGATCCCGTGAGGCTGATGCCGGAACCCGTGAAGTTCAATGGCGCATCGCCCTTGTTCTCCAAAGTGACGTATTTGGGAGGACTGGTAGTGTTCACCGGTTGTGTTCCGAAATTCACGCTGGTCGGCGTCAGTTGTACGAACGTCCCCGTACCTGACAGCGGAACGCTCTGCGGACTATCAGGGGCATTGTCGGTAATGGAGATAGAACCGCTCAGCGGGCCTTTGGTTGTCGGCTTGAATGTGACGTTCGCCGTGCAGCTGGCTCCTGGTCCGAGCATCTCTCCGCAATCGGTCTTGATAGCGAATTGACCGGAAACTTTAGCCGACGTGACCTTCAGAATTCCGGCGCCAGTATTTGTGAGGGTAACTTTCTGCGGCGGACTCGTCGTGTAAACCAATTGCGTCGCGAATGTCAGGCTTGTCGGCGAAAACATCACGCCAGGCACAATGCCGACGCCGGTAAGTGAAGCCGACTGCGGACTCCCCGGCGCATTATCCGTGACACTGACAGCCGCGTTGCGCGTACCGGCTGCCTTTGGCGTGAATGTGACGCTAATTTTGCAACTGCTATTCGGAGGCAGTGATGCCGGACAGTTGTTTTTCTGGGAAAAGTCTTGCTCGTTAGCTCCCGTGATTTGGATCGTCGAAATAGTGAGATTGATGTTCCCAGTGTTCTGGAGCATCTCATTCTGGGGCGCGCTGGGGATGTCGAGACTTTGGTTTCCGAAGTTAAGCCCGCTCGGGGACAGAATCGCAATCGCTCCCTGCACCACTTGGGACAGCGGAGACGATGTGCTGGGCGCGAAGGTCGAGTCTCCGTTGTACGTCGCGGTGATCGTGTGCGTGCCCACGGCCAGAGACGAAGACATCAGAGTCGCGATTCCACTGCTGTTGAGGTTGGAGTTGCCAATGTTCGTGCCGCTGTCAAAGAAACTTACGGTTCCCGTCGGGGTTCCCTGGCCTTGCGGTGTCACCGTGGCGGTAAATGTCACGGTTTGCCCGAGGTTCGATGGATTGGGTAAAGAGGTGAGGGCTGTGGTAGTTGCGACCGCGTTGATGAGCACACCCACCGCGCCCCCTGAGTAACATTCGATCCAGTTGCTGGTCGAACACTCGTTTGCCACCACGAGGTCGGGCTTGCCATCACCATTCACGTCCGCCACAGCGACGAACAGAGCAGCCCAACCACCCGTGCCATAGGTTGCCGCCGTTTGGAAAGTTCCGTCGCCATTGCCCAACAGCACGCCCACACCGCCGGTGGAAGCATTGGCGCATCGGTTGGCAGTACACTCGTTTGTCACCACCAAGTCAGGCTTGCCATCCCCGTCCACATCCACCACAGAAACGGAAAACGCGACGTAGCCTCCCGAACTGTATGTCGTAGCCGATTGGAAAGTTCCGTCGCCGTTGCCAAGCAGTATGCCCACTGAGCCATCGTTGTCGCTGTTGCAACACGCGTATATGTTCCCGACAATGATGTCAGGCCTGCTGTCCCCGTTCACGTCCGCCACTGCGATAGATTCAGCGTACAACCCACCTGAGCTATACGTCGTCGCCGAACCGAAAGTGCCGTCACCATTGCCTAAGAGCACACTGACCGTCCCGTCAGGTCCCCCACTTTCACAAGTGTCAGCGGTCGAACAATTGTTTGCTACCAGTGCGTCCGGTTTGCCGTCGCCATTTATGTCGGCCACTGTGACGGAAAAAGCGTCGTATGCGCCGGTGTTGTAGGTCGTCGCAGATTGAAAGGTACCGTCGCCGTTGCCCAGCAGCACACCGACGGAACCCGTGTCACAGTTGCTGTCAGCGCACTCGTTTGCTACCAGGACGTCGGGCTTGCCATCCCCGTTCACGTCCGCCACCGCTAGCGACGACTGCCATGGGCCTTGATCGACTTTGCCGCCCGTACCGTACGTCACCGCTGGCTCGAAAGTACCGTCGCCATTACCCAACAGCACGCTTACGCCCCCGTCGCAGTTTTGGTCTATACACCAGTTGTCAACCAGCAAATCGGGTTTGCCATCTCCGTTGACATCGGCGACTGCAACTGCGAAGGTCCAGCTCGGACCCGCGTCGTAGGTCACCGCTTTTTGGAAGGTGCCATCGCCGTTTCCGAGAAGGACGCCTACGGCACCGGGATCGCCCTGCCCGCAAATGGGTGAACCCTGCGTGACCACTAAGTCGAGTATGCCGTCACCATTCAGATCAGCCGCCGCTAACGAATACGCATAGCACCCGCCTGACAGATAGGTCACAGCGGGATCGAAGCCTAGCCCTGAAGGCAACTTGGAGCGCTCGGGCTCATAAGCATCCGCCAATCCAACCGCAGTTGCCCCTCTCGCGAAAGCCGGCGATTGGGGGATCAGAGAAAAGTCTGGAGGCAGCGGCGGGCGCGTCACCTGAGGTTTTGGCAATCGCTCCGATTGCTTAGCGGATTGGGCCAAAAGTAAGACGCTCGTGAGAGCAAGAAAGAAAGCCGTGAACCGGAGTGATCTCATGCGCCCCTCCCTGGGAAATTGCGCGCCCTTAGAAACGGCCTGTGCTGGAACCGAATGACCGCCCGGGGGAAGCGGCAAATTAAGCGGTCAATTGTCGTCTCGCTAGGTTTAGGTGTCAAGCGGAATAGCGCGGCCACGAGCTGCAATCTCCCGGTAATCTGGGTAAGACGGGACGCTCCCCAGTTTCTGGGGAAACCTGGGGGAAACCTGGGGACGGAAACCTGGGACGGAAACCTGGGGACAGACGGGACGTACCCCAGTTTCTTCACTCGCTGGCTCGCACTAACCACCCGGAACTTCCTCGCCTTCCCCGCCGTACCATACTCAGCGCCACAACACCGCCGCCCTGTGAACTGATATGATTTCCGGGCTGCGTTTATCTTCTCAGTCTCAAGAACAAGAGGTCGTAAGCATGTCCTTTACCTGCAAACGTATAGTGTGGATCTTTGTGTTTTTGGGCACTCTTCCAGCCCTGGCGCAAACTCCCGCCGGGCCGTCCATTCCCACCACAACTTCGGCCATCAACTCTCCTACGCCTATGTCGCAGCGAGTCGTGCATTATGAGATTGACGCCAAGTACAACGCCAAAAACCACACCGTGGACGCCGATGAGACACTCACTTATCACAACCTTACCGGCCAGCCCCAGGACACGTTTCCCTTCCATCTTTATCTAAACGCTTTCCAGCCCACCTCCACCTGGCTGCGCGAAGGCAAACGCGAGGGCACTCGTAACCAGGATTTTGACAAGTGGGATCCCAAAAGCTACGGCTCCAGTGAAATCAAGTCTCTCGAAGTCATCGGCCAGGGCGACCTCACTTCCCAACTGCAATTCATTCAGCCCGATGACAACAACAAAGACGATCACACTGTCGTCCAGGTGCATTTACCCAAACCGATTCCGCCCGATGGCTATGTTCAATTCAAAATCAAGTTCCACGATCAGTTCCCGAAGACTCTCGAACGCACAGGCTGGGACCGCGACTCGATCGTCGCCGGCCAGTGGTTCCCCAAAGTCGGCGTGTGGTGGCACGGCGCATGGAACTGCCATCAGTTTCACGCTTACACCGAATTCTTCGCCGACTTCGGTGTCTACGACGTCAAAGTAACTGTCCCACAAAATGAAGTAGTAGGCGCCAGCGGAATAGAAGTCAGCAACGTAGAAAATCCCGACGGCACCAAGACGGTCACTTACCACGGAGACGACATCCACGACTTCGCCTGGACCGCCAGCCCCCACTACAAAATTGTCGAAGACACTTTCAAAGGCAGCATGGGCCCAGTAAAAGTCCGCGTAATGTTACAGCCCGGACACATGTTCCTAGCCGACCGCCACACCCGAATCGTGCAAGAAACCATGACCCGCTTCGACCACTGGTACGGCCCCTACCCCTACAAAACCCTAACGGTGGTAGACACCGAACCAGGCGCCCAAACCTTTGGGATGGAGTATCCGACTTTTATTACTGGGGGGGCGGGGTGGTTTGATCCGGAGGGTTCGGTGTCGGAGCCCGAAGGAGTCGTCGAACATGAATTTGGGCATCAGTATTGGTATGGGATGGTCGCTACCAACGAATTTGAAGATGCCTGGATGGATGAAGGTATTAATCAATATACCGAAGCTAAAGTTATGGATGATATCTACAGCCCGGCCACTTCTATCTTCAATCATCTTTGGGGGATGGATGTGGGGGAGCGCGAGGGGGATCGAGTTTTCATGTTGTCGGTGGCGGATCTTGATCCTATGACGCGGAAGGGGTGGAAGTTTTTTGATTCGGACTCTTATGGCGGGATCACTTATGGCAAGACTGCTGTGGTTTTGCTCACACTAGAAGGCGTCATTGGCGCGGACACCATGCAGCGGGCTATGCACACTTATTTCATGCGTTACCGCTTTGGCCATCCGCAGGCAGAAGACTTCATGAAAACCATTGAAGAAGTTTCCGGGAAGGACCTGCGCTGGTATTTCAATCAGGCGGTTTATGGGACGGCGGTTCTCGACTTCCGAGTCCACAAAGTCAGTTCGGTGCCGGTCGATTGGTACAAAGACGATCTCAAAGAGAAGAAGGGTGAAACGGTTTATCTGTCGAATGCCTGGATTCAACGCAAGGGAGACTTCGTCATCCCGGTTGACGTGGAGATCAAATTCGATAATGGCGAAAAGGTCCGTGAACATTGGGATGCGCAGGACCGCTGGGTGCGATATCAGTATCAGAAGAAGGCAAAGATCGAGTCGGTGGAGATCGATCCCGACCACAAACTGCAATTCGATCGCAATAATTTCGACAACAGTTATCTGGTAAAGGCGAATCCCGCACCGGCGAGCAAGCTGGTGCATTACTGGGAATTCATCAGCCAGTTTATGACCCAAGTCGTGACCTGGTTCCTGGTCTAGGAGAAATGCATTCATGAATGAGAATAAGAGTCTGCTGTCCTCGGGAGCGGGCATTGCCCGGCGCAACCTGCGCTACATCATCTGGTTCTATCTGCTGAGCATTCTGTTCGCATGGTTTGGAGCTTCGGGTTTTGCCACGCACGCGCATGACATGATGGACCACAGCCTTTATTCCGACGGAGTGCTGCATGGGTTTCACCCGGCGGTGCTGATCGAGATGATGAACCGCCCCGAATTCGGGCCCACCAAGAGCACCACGATGCCGGCGATGTCTTTCGGAATTCTGTTCCTTTTGGTGAGTCTGACGTTTATGCCGGGAGTATTGCTGGGCTACTCTTCGGACCATCGCATTTCGCGCGACGAATTCTTTCGCGCTTGCGGCCATAATCTGTGGCGGTTTGTTCGCCTGTTCGTGATGGCTGCCATATTGGTTGGAGTGACGGTAGGATTGCTGTCCATGGGCTTGGATGCGCTGGCGAAAGCTGCGGACAATACTAATTACGAGAGACTGCCTTTCTTCACCAACGTTGCCGGCTGGGTCATCATTCTTTTGGCCTTGACCAAGATTCGAGTCTGGTTCGATCTGGCCGCAACCGACGTTGTATTAAGCGATCAGTCGGCGGTACGTAAGTCGGTAGCTTTTGGATTCCGCGCCATGCGCAAGAACTGGCTTCGCTTGTTGGGAACCTATGTGGCGATCACGTTGGTCGCAGTGGCTATGTTAATGGTTGGGATTGTGCTTTGGAATATGATTGTCCCGTCGAGCAGCATTATGGGAGCGTTCCTGGTGAGCCAACTGATGATGCTGTTGTTGCTGGCGATGCGTTTCTGGCAGCGGGCAGCGGCAGTGTCGTTTTATGTGAAAGAGATGGCGGAGCCGGTGATGGAAGTGGCGCCGGTGTCAGTGGTTGTTGCGCCGGTGGCTTTGTAAGTTCTGCCGGGGTGGGATTCACTCGCGCCGCAAGAATGCCAGGTTAGCGCCCCCATATTATCGATTACCTTTGGTTCGATTGTGGGTAATGCAGAGCATTTGGCAATTGTCGGCCGAGCTTCCGCCGCCCTTGCTCCAGGCTGCAACGTGGTCGGCGTCCATTTCGTCGAAATCATAGATCCTGCTCTTGTTCGCGTCGTTGCCAACCGCACAGAGCGGGCAGTTGGATTTGCTCTCCACCTCTGCCGCGCTCGTTTGCTTCTCGTAGGCCGCGTGCTTGGTGGCATCGTCGAATACGCGCACTTCAAGAAGCTTCGTATCTTGAAGGCCGCCGAGAATGAATTCGGATATCCCGCGTTTCTTCTTAATGTAGGGATCCGCGTATAGTCGTCTCACCTCGGCAGACACCTTTTCTGGATCGTATGACTGGGAGTGATATTGCTCGTAGAACTTGCCCCATTCCAGACCCTGCATCTCTTTTTTGACATCTTTGAAAACCGTTGAAACCCAGTCGATCACGCTATTGAAGTAGGTCTTCAGCTCATTGATGTTGTTGTCGTTGCGATGAGCACTCATGTAGCCGCCGATATTGTCTTTGCTCACCCAGTCCAGCGCCCGCTCCAGGAAGTCCTGCCGGTTTGCACTGCCCTTGATGTACGCGCTCCATTTCTGGATGTTCGCGTTCTGGCTGTTGCTGAACTCGGCCTTGGCGAGCGTCACGAACCGCCCGGAGTAGATGGCGTTCAAGAGCTCTTGGGCGTTGAGAGGCACGCCTGCGATGTTGATAGTCTCAAACCACTGCTTGATCTCGGTCTCCTTGCCCTCGCACTCGTAGATCAGCAATTTCGAGTCCCGGATTTTGGCTTGTTGGTCGGTGGGCAGGCTGTCGAAATTCTTCGGATTGCCGTTATCCATGATCGCGAATTTGTTTGTAACGAACCTCCCGACACTGGTAATCCGTTGCTGGCCGTCCAGCACTTCGAACTTTTCCTCACCGACTTTGTTGAAGTAGATCAGCCCGAGCGGATACTCCTTGAGCAACGAATGAATGACCGCCTGCTCCTTGCTGCCGCCCTTATCCGCATAGATATAATTCCGCTGGTACTCCGGCTGAATCGTGAGCTTTCCGCCCAACCCGTATAGTCCTTTGCCCTCCAGTTGGTTGTACACAAAACCGTCGCAGATGTTGGCGACGCTGATGTCGGTTCTCAGTTTGGTCTTCACTTTTTCATCCCTCGTGCGCGGCGGGTGCGGCGGCGGATGAAGATACGCTTGTATTGCTGGATATAGTACTCGCCGTCGACGACGTAGTAGGTCTGGTCTGTCGGGGGTCGCTCCAGCTTGATCGCTACGCCGTCGTTGAGCTTGGTCACGTTGCTTTTCTTCCCTGAGTTGTCAACCTGAACTTGTATCTCGTATTTCCTTGTCTGCAAGTGATAGCTCTTTTCGTACCCCAGAATCTCGAACTGGTCTGGGTTGTACTTGTCGAGGAAGGTGACCGGCACACCCATGACGCCGTCGAAGTCGCTGGGAATTTCCTTGTAGGTGCTCACATCGATCGCGTCGTAGTTGTCGTACCGGTCGTAAGCGGCCTTGCCCCTCAGGTTCTTGCTGAACTTCAAGTTCTCAGCCATCGTCATCAGGGGCAACTTCTGGTGGCGGCGGCCATGGTCCAGGTTTGTGAACCACATGATGCTTCCCATGCTGAAATATTTTTTGCCGTTCACGATCTTCTTGCGCGACTCAGTCTTGATGTCGTAGTCCTCCTGCACTTCGAACCACTTCGTTCCTCCGTTGTCAACTCCTAGCCACACCTTGTTGTCCTTGATGAGTGGGAAGACCTCCTTATAAGTGATCGCGTTCTGGTTGCCGATGATCAGGAACTTCTTGCCGTAGTCCACGAGCTGGGCGACGTACTCGCGGAAGAGGGAGAAGGGCGGGTTGGTGACCACGATGTCCGCCTCTTTCAGGAGGGCGATGCACTCGGGGCTGCGGAAATCGCCCCCGGGGTACTTCTCATCTGCCTTCAAGGCCGTCCTGGCGGCCTTGTTCCGCTTGAGGAAAAGCTCAACGTCGATTACGTTCGCAGCGCCGTCGCCGTCTTCGTCTTTCACATGGTCGAGCGTGACGGCGAGCGCTTTGGGCTTCTGGCGCCTGCCGTTTCCCTCGTTGTATTCCGGGAACAAGGTGCCCTGGCCCGCGATGGGGGAGCCGTCGTAGCTGGTTGTGACGAGCTCTTTGAGACCGAGTTTGTTGAAGTTGGCGGCGAAGTACTTGAAAAAGTTGCTCTCGAATGGGTCGTCGCAGTTGCAGTAGACGACCTTGCCTCGGAAGGTGTCGGGGTCGAACTCCAGGTAAGCCTCGATCTCTTTCTGGATGTCGACGTACTGGGTGTAGAACTCGTCCTGCTTGGACGCCTTGGCGGCGGCCAAGCCTCGGTTCAACGTCTTGCCTTCCGTCATCTTGCGGGCGTTTGTTGCCATGGGCTTGACATGAACTTTAACACCCTAAATTATTGGCTGACAATAACATCGGTTGCACCAAGGGCTTAAGCAACCAGCATTGGCCGGCAATGTTCTGGCCGGGCTACACTGGAAGAGGCAGCTTGCCGCGAGTTGCTCCTTCAAAATGATCTCTTTCTCAAACATCAATAAGCAGTATGGCAAGCAGTTGCTCTTCGTGGATGCTGGGTGCCCCACTCATTTGCGTACTTTGCGGATGAGTGGGAGCTGTCACCATCAGACTGTTGAACCATCATATTCACACTTTACTCTTGTGGATAATCTGTCTAAGTGACTAAAGGACTCATTCGTTATTATGGTAGTCAGCATCTGCATTTTATCACTTGTAGTTGCTACCGCCGCCAGCCGCAACTCCATACCGCCGGTCGTCGTGACCTATTCCTGACCATCCTCGAAGAAGCCCGCTGTAAGTATCGCTTCGTGGTTCATGGATACGTCCTTATGCCTGAGCACTTTCATCTGCTCATTACCGAACCGGAAATGGGCGACCCTTCGGTGGTGATGAAAGTTGTGAAGGAACGATTTACGCGCCAACTGAACCAACGCCGCAAAACGCCCTCCGCCCAGCCCCTGCTCGGGGATTTTACTCCCGCGCCGATCTGGCAAAAGCGTTTCTACGATTTCAACCTGTGGAGCGATAAGAAACGAATCGAGAAGTTGCGCTACATGCACCGCAACCCGGTGAAGCGCGGACTGGTGATGGAGCCTGAGCAATGGAAGTGGAGCAGTTTTCGCGCCTACTGGAGCGGCGAGCGCGGCCTCGTGCGGGTGAACTATCAGGAGTGGCCACTGGGGATCAAAGCTTGTCCGGTGGAGAAGTTTGGGGTCAGCAGCACCACACAGCGCCCACTCATTCGCAAAGTACGCGAATGAATGGGGCACCCGGCCTGAGTGGCCATCCGCAACGAGAATCGACACGATAGACCGAACCAGAGAACTACCAGTGGACGAGAACAACTGGTGAACGTCGTCTGTTCCCGGATTACGTTCCATAGTGAGCACTATGAAACAGTTCTCTTGACTCCGCACCTCTAAGCTTGGTGCGGGAGATAAACCATGCCTTTGCCCCAAGAAGTTCACCGCCGACTCCAGGCTCGCGCCGTTACCGATCCCGATCTCGCAAGCCTGCTGGCGATGGTCAAAAAGCCCAATGAGACCGTGGGCGAGCCCCCGCTGGATGAAGTGATCCAGGCCACGGATCAAACAGGTTGAATCGCGTCCGCCTTGGCATCGACAGTCACTTCAACTTTGTCGCCGGGATTTAGATGAACCTGGTGGGCGCACTTGTCGGTAAGAGTATTCTCGATGGTGATAACGTTGCTTTGTTGATCGACACTTTCGACGACGATCTGGGCTGTCTCAGGCGTGTTGGGTATCTCGGATTTCGCAACCATCTCAACCGAGCCGGGAAAAGTGACAGACGCTGTTCGAGTCATGATTTGTCCTCTGCAAATACCCTAGCGCTGACTCACGAGTTGAATCTGAGCAAGACGGCTCACAACCCACTCGTGCAGGGCTTATTAACGCCAACGATCCCACTGTCTTTGAGGATCGTACATGTGAGCGTAATCCGCACAAATGAGCATTTTTGACCAGCCACAACATTTCCGGGACGTTACTGTTAGACCAGCATTAAACACGGCTGTCTCCCAAGGAGAACGGGGGGCGCCTGTGGGGGCTGGCATGGGTTAGCGTCGCCATGTGGTTGCGACATTCGACCCTTACGCTCGCCCCGTTTTATTTGCAGCACGTCGCGTAATCTACTTAGCACCTGCTTGACTGGAGCCGAAGATGGCTACATCGGATGAAATCGTCTTTGCCTGGGCTATCGGGAAAGTCTTCCTGATCGTGACTGTCGCGTTGGGCCTCTTGCTTTATATGGCAGCGGCAGGGACGCGAAGAATGCTGCGCGATAAAAAACAGAGTGGGCGTGCGATTGCGAAATCTTCCTTGCGATGAAAACCGATACGAAACAGCTGCTTGCCATTCGCTGTCCAATCTGCGGGGCTAAGCCGGGTCAGCGTGGTACCCACTCATTCGCGTACCCGGCCGCCTTTGTAAATTCTTCCGCGACGGGATGCAGTCTTTAGATACTGCAGCTGTCTTTCTTGCCGAACGTCAGTAGACCAATGTCGGTTATGCCGAAATAATTGAAGACGCCCTTGCCGATGTTGCCGTCACTGGCATGAGCCGTGAACACTTCGAAGCTACAACACTCACCTGCGCCAGACGTATAGGTGATCGTTACAGTCATGATTCCATCGATGACTGTGAAATAGCCGGGATACGGGCTGTTATTGGGGATCAGCTTGGCCTCGCCGCTGTGCGGAGCGCCATAGCTGCCATCGTCGGTCAGAGATATGCAGTAGGCGCCGTTGGAGCGCTGCGAGCGGGTCACGGTCGCCGGCCAATCGCCGGTGTAGCTCTGCGCCATGGCAGCGCTGGTCATGAAGGCGAAGGCTGCAACCACAAAGGCCATTGCGATGGATCTAGCGTGTCCGGTCATTTTGTCACCTCGGGATGAGAGTCGTAGGTTTCTCCAGCGCCATGAAACATACCTAAGGAAGACTCGGCCAGTTGTCATGAGAATGTAAAACCGCTGTAAAAACTCCGATGGCTTTCCGATTCTCTGGTTGCTCTTGATGGCGCTCAACTCTCTCTCGCTGTTTCCCCTAGTGGCCGGGCCGCGTCTGGCTACCAAATGGACCCGATAGCAATCAAGGCAACGCCGTGGCACTCTTCAGTATGCGTGCTCGACGTCTAGAAGACCGGATTCGGGGATTGTGCGGACGCGTATCATTTGCACCACGGCCACGGTTGGATTCCCTCCTGGAGTTACAAGCCGCACTCCGTGAACACACCGAGCGCCTAAGAGCAAAGACTTTAGAGCGGCTGGCCAGAGGAGAATTCAGAGAACGCCGCCGCGACTTTCTTTTGGACATTTGACCGCTGACGCGGGCCGCGAACTGGCGATTCTAGGTACCTTCCTGTTCCATCCTTTGGATCTTGGGAGCAATCATCCGTATTTTCTCGATGGTAGTCTCCGCGATGCGGCGTTCGTATTCCTCGTGCCGCGTTTCTAAACGTTCCAAAGCCCGCAGACCGGTGAGCGCGTCGCTTAGTGCCTGGCGTTCCGTGGTATGGAGGCCGGGTAGCTCGCACAGCTTTTCTATGCGGGCTGCAATTTCCAGGCGCGCGTCCCCGATCCGTCCGGCCATCTTTGCGTGCTCCAACTCCACCAGTGCGGAACGGTACAGCTCAACCCATCTTTCCTTTTCGTAATCGCCCATCTCAGTTTCCAGGCGTTATGGCCCGGCCTCCTCCTCATCCGCAGATGTTTGATGCCGTCAGGCGGGATCGGGATATACCGGATTTGATGTAGCCGTTGCCACGGTTCGCGAGTCCTGAACGGTGTTCGGCGCGGGCCTTGATGGTATTGTTTTGCCTTATTCTGGGGCTAAGGCGGGACAGATCCCAGCGGCGCGGGCTTGGCAATCGGTTCGCAGGGTGATTCGCGGATTGCAGTCGCCGTCGTGCTGGCAAGCCATCAGGCACCAGGCTTCGCGATAACGCTCAAAGCGGGATTTGCTGCCCTGGTGAGGATAGAACCAGAGGCCGGCGCGTCCGTCGACGGCGGCGATGGGGAGGACGTACCAGGCGTTTTCAGGCACGACATAAGCCACGAGAAAGTCGATGTTGTTTTTGTTGTAAGCGACTTTGTCGCCGCTGGCCTTTACGGTGTAGCGGCGGTGGCGCTTCTCATAAGCGGACTTCACCTGCACCCGCCAGCTTTTGGGGCCGCTGTTCACAATGAAGTCGAAGGGAGCACTGTCTCCCCAGGGCTTGGCGACTTCAAAGCCGAGGCTGATGGTTTTGCTGAGGAATGCGGCTTCGGCGGCTTCACCGCGGCGTTTGGCGGTACGGCGTTTGGGAAAGCTGCGGGATGAATTGAGGTTGAGCGCGACTAAGGGCGTTTTATCTGTGTCTTTTTCCATAGGGCAAAACAAAAGGCGCAGGTCAGGCCTGCGCCTTGCTTCCTCCGATCCGCGTTTGCGGTACAAACAGAAAAGGCGCAGCTTTTGGCTGCGCCCTTATTATTTCTGCTCTAAGTTTAGAATAGCATTTTCGGAAGGTAAGTGAGACACGCGGGGGAAGTTTATATTGTCCACGGGGTGAGAGGGATGGGAGGAATTGCACTGTTATTGGGCCTTGACAAGGTTTTTGGAGGGTGGGGCCGAAACGGGAAAATGCGGTGGGGAGTGCCGATTTGGGACTCTTTCGCTACATTTTCATCTGCCGCATCTTGGCGGACGCAGTCTCGGCCGGATAGTTGAAGAAGAGCTGATTGCCGTCGGGATCATCGACCACCAGGAGCCGGTAGCCCCACGAACCATCCTTGACCGGGACGCCCTTGGCTTCGAGTTCCGTGCGTAGCGCGTCCAACGCGGCGACCTGCATCTGCGGTTCGAGGTTCAGGGAAATGAACATCAGGCCCTTGCCAATCTTCTCCGGCCAGGTGTCGGCGAGGATAAGCACGCAGCCCTGGCGGTCGACTTGCGCGATATGCGCTCGGCCGTCTTCGTCGTAGCGCCAGGGGCTGGTGAAGCCAAGCCGGTTAACGTAAAAGAGGAGCGAGGCCTCAACATCCGCTACGTGCAGGACGGGGCGTGCGAACCAGTCTGTCATCGGCGTCATATCCTCAAATCCTTCATGCCCTCAAATAAAGATGCCTTCTTCTTAGTTTCCGTGGTCTAGGCGATTGCGCAACTCAGGCGGGAGCTGCTTCACGAGTTCCAGAAAGACGGCGTTTGTCCATCCAAAACCGATGATGTTGCCCCGGTACCCTTCTGCAACCTGGATGTTGGAGGAGTCGGTCACGACGTTGTATTTCTCTCGAATATTTCTGTCGCGCTCGAAGTTGGCCAGCACCATGGAAAGAAACTTGTAGGAAATGCGATCGGCCTCGGCGGTGTAGCCGTAACGCCTCAGTCCCTCCACAGCGATCAACTGCATGGGAGCCCAGCCATAGGGATAGTCCCACTGCACGCCAGTGTCTTGCGTACTCATCGCCAGGCCGCCTTCGTGCTCAAAAACGTGGAGGTTCTTAACCACAGCTCGGGCTTGCGCGTCAGTTCCGATTCCTGCCCACAGTGGATAAAACGTGGTTGCGTATTCGTAGGAGGACATTTTCTTCTGCTGAAACTCGTAATCGAAGAACATTCCGCGTTGCGCATTCCAGAGCAGGGTCTGGATGATATGTTTCCTCTTCTCCGCGCGCTGCCGCCATTGCGCCGCTGCGTGTGGATTTCCGAGCAAGGTGGCCATCTTTCCCAGATCGCTCTCAGCCTTGAAAAGCAAGCTGTTGAGGCATACCGGCGCGTAATGGTCGGTGTCGGCGCCGTAAGGTCCGAAACGAAAGGTGATGTCGAACCCCGACTCGCGCATACTCCGATCACCCTTGTAATATTCGGGACTTAAAGAGACATACTTCACCACGCCACACTTCGCGTCGCCTGGGGAAATTCTGCCGTTGCAAAGCCGCAGGTGATATTCAGGATGAGGCAACGATTCAACTGTCGGGGCTTCGACAAGATAGGGACTTGGCTTTCCCTGTTGGACAAAGTACTTCAGGACGTCTTGATAGTAGCCGGCCTCATCGTGCAATCCCTCGGGAACCGGGCCGTCGGCGAAATCGTAGTATCGCGAGAGCCCCGTGGTCACTGCCAAGTGCGGATTGTGGGTCCACATCTGGTAGTCGCGCTCGGCATAGCCATACGCCTTCGCCAGCCAGGCACGATTGTCGCGGCCCTTCGTCTTATCCGCTTCGTACACCGCCATGATCATGGAACCCAAGAACGGGGGCTGAGAACGGCTCAGGTAGTAAGTGCGATTTGCATTGAGCACTGCGCCGTAGTGCTCAAGCTCAAAAAAGAAGTTTTCGACCATGCCGCGGGCCAAGTCGATTTTTCCTGCTTGCAGCAATCCTCGAATGATGAAGTAACTGTCCCAGCCATACATCTCATTGAATCGGCCGCCAGGGACGACGTAGGGATTCTCCAGAAAGAGTAATCCCGGCGGCTCGATTTGCCGCGCTTGTACCTCTCCCGCTCCGTGGATTGCGAACGGGAGATGTTTGACGCGAACTTCGCAGTTTGCCGACGGCGCGATCAGCGACCCTGGAGCCGCCACGTCAGTGGGCAAATACAGCACTGGGGATTCCGCAAGTTTGGTATCGGCAACGCCCTCACAATCGGTGGTGGAACGAGTCAGGGTATTCCATGCTGATGAGATGTATTCAAGGATTGCGTGTAGTCTATGGCCTTCATGGGCCGGGTCAGGGATGTTTTGCGCCTCGCTACACACGCTGCCAGCATATAGGGCGATCAAAAGCGATGTCCATGCCATCCAGTTCCTGTGCTTCGAACCCTGCAAATGTGATACACCCCTGCTTTACTGGTAAAGCTCTAATTTCTTAAGAATGCTAAGCGCCTTTCCGCGGAGCTGCAACCGGGTGAATCCAGGCGCAATATGCGGGAAAAGCTGTAGGAAATGTGTGGACATACGGGACGCACGGTTTATTCATGCCACTGAGAAAAGTTGATAGGTACCCAGGCCAGCCTTGATTTCCGCACCGAGAAAGAGCGGGCGCGATTGCACGATTTGAAGTAGCATACGAGTCGCCGACTCTGGAGGTAAGAATGTCACGGCGCACACTCTGCTATTTCCTGTTTGGCTGCATGGCCTCAATCGCTTCTCTCGCCCAGGTGGTAGCGCCACCGGTGCCACAGCGGCTGGTGGTTCATTCCAATGTTTTGAATGAAGATCGTGTGATCTGGGTGCGGATGCCGGCTGCGGCACAGGGAAAAAAGGAAAGTTACGCCGTGCTCTATATGACGGATGCCGGCACGAACGTCAATGAAATTGGCAGCACCATCGATTTCCTTGCGGACACCAATTTCATGCCACCGCTAATCGTCGTCGCCATCGCCAACACCGACCGCAACCGTGATCTGACGCCAAGCCATGCTGGGGTGAAGCATTCCGATGGCACGGTCGACCCTGTGCCCACCAGCGGCGGCGCCGACAAGTTCCTCGACTTCATCCAGACAGAGCTGGTCCCTGAGATCGAGAAACGTTACTCGACCCATCCCTATCGGATTTTTGCGGGGCACTCACTTGGCGGCTTATTGGCGGTCTACGCGCTGATCAACCGTCCTGAGCTGTTCAACGCCTATATCGCTACGAGCCCCAGTCTCTGGTGGGACGACTTCCGGGTTCTGCACCAGGCCCAGGAGTTTTTCGCGAAGCAAAAGGAATTCAATAAGGTGCTCTTCTTCGCGCTGGGAAACGAGGGTGGGGATATGAGCGAGGGATTTGAGCAGCTGCGGAAGACGCTGAGCGCGAACCGGCCGACAGGTTTTCTTGTAAAGTCGGAGCACTATAACGATGAGATCCACAGCTCGACCGAACTCTTAGGCCACTATGACGGACTTCGCACCATCTTCACAGACTGGCGGATGCCTCTCGATGCGAAGACGGACTTGCCAACCGGTGGCCTCGAGGGTGTCGCGCAACATTACCGCGCACTTTCGGAGCGCTTCGGATTTAGAGTTTCCGCCGAACGGGACATCAACTCACTAGGCTACAACTTATTGGGAAACAAAAAGATTGACGAAGCCTTGGCTGCCTTCAGGCGCAACGTGGAACTCTATCCGCAGTCGGCAAATGTCTATGACAGCCTTGCCGATGGTTTCGAAGCCGCAGGCAAACCTGACTTGGCGGTACAGAACGTCGAGAAGGCCGTCGAAATCGCGACACAGACCGCCGACCCGTTGCTGCCAGCTTTCAGGAAGCATCTGGACCGTCTGGTGGCTGCTGGGAAGTCCGCGCCGGGAAAAGCCAAATAGGAGGTCGGGCCGGTGCCCGCTCAAGCGTGGAATCCCACCCCTTCGACTGCGCTCAGGGTGACATCGAAGTTATGATGCGATTTCCGGGATGGCACACCAATCACACTAGTAAGGAGCCATGAAAGCCGCCGTCTTACACGAACCAGGCAACATCTCGAAACGTCCTCTGCAGATCGGTGACGTTCCTCAGCCCGAAGTTCGGCCGGGTCATGTCTTGCTGCGGGTGCGGGCTTGCGGAGTCTGCCGCACTGATCTGCACATTGTCGAGGGTGAATTGCCGGTTCGCCTGAAGGACGTCATCCCAGGACATCAAATTGTTGGCGATGTGGTGGGCGGCACGACTGCCGAGCTTCCCACCGGCACACGGGTTGGCGTTTCCTGGATTGGCGGCACTGATGGCGAATGCTGGTATTGCCGCCACGACGCGGAGAATCTTTGTGACTCTCCGACCTTCACCGGCTACACGGTGAACGGCGGGTATGCCGAATATGCGCTGGCGCGCGCGGACTTCGTGTTTCCCCTGCCTGCCGCACTCGACGATCTGCACGCCGCCCCGCTGTTGTGCGCCGGGATTATCGGCTTCCGGGCGCTTCGGGTTGCGGGGGTTCAACACGGCGAGAAGGTTGGGCTGTTCGGCTTTGGGGCGTCGGCGCACCTTGCCATTGCTGTGCTCAAAGCGTGGAACTGTGAAGTCTATGTCGCGACGCGCGGCGAGTCTCACCGCCGGCTGGCGGCTTCGTTGGGGGCAACATGGGTTGGCAGCGAGAATGACAAGCCGCCGGTGGCGCTCGATCGCGCCGTCACTTTTGCGCCGAGTGGTGATGTGGTAATTACGGCTTTGGCGAGCCTGCGCAAGGGCGGCGTGGTTTCGATCAATGCCATTCACCTCGACTGCATTCCGCAGTTCGACTACGACAGCTTGCTCTGGGGCGAACGCCAACTGCGCAGCGTGACCAACATGACGCGCGACGATGCCCGCGATTTCCTTCGCGTCGCGGATGAAATTGGTTTGCGTCCCAAAGTGACAGCGTTTCCGCTCGTCCAAGCCAATGAGGCGCTGCTCGCGGTGAAAAATGATGCTATCGACGGGGCCGCAGTGATCGTGCCGTAATCCCACCCCTTCGACTACGCTCAGGACAGGCTCTATCGCAAAGGGCGGCGATAGATGGGGCAGACGGCCCTCGACAAGATGGGCCACATCATCACAAAATTAAAGACGCCCTGGACTCTTTCGAATCCAAGGCGCCTGAACAGCCCTCCCCCGAAAACTGCTCACTTAGGAATGTAAAGCCAAGGGGAAAAATCGTAAATGGCACGAACAGGCGATTTCCTCCACGGACGTGCTACAGGGGTGCAGAACGCGAGAGTAGCGCAAAGAGGGCATGTACTCGGACTGTGCGAATAAGGATGCGAGCCAAACGCGCGATTATTGTGTCGCAAAGAACGCGACACCTCGCGCGGCTCGCCCAGATCCCCATTCGACTTCCCTCGCTAGCTCTCGGCATCGCTCAGGGCAAGCTTTCGCTTCGCTCAGGATGACAAAGTAGAGGATGACAAGCGTGATTCTCTTTCTCCTTGAATTCATTTATGCTTTGCGAAGCCTTCGAGGGAGGAAACTTGATCCGGTCTCGTCTTTTTGTGGTCGCGCTTTTTTCATACAGCTTGCTTTTCGTGTTTGGAAGCCAGAGCCAGGGGCAATCCTACCCGGCGAGTACTTATCAGGACTTGCATTGGCGCATGATTGGCCCGTTTCGCGGCGGGCGAACACGGGCGGTGGCGGGTGTGCCCGGCCAGCCTGGCGTCTTTTATATAGGGCAGGTCAATGGTGGGGTGTGGAAATCGAACGATTACGGCCGCACGTGGAATCCCATCTTTGATTCGCAGCCGACGCAGTCGATTGGCGCGATCGCGGTGGCGCTGTCTGATCCCAACATTATTTATGTGGGCAGCGGCGAGGGCTTGCATCGGCCTGATCTGTCGGTTGGCAATGGGATTTATAAATCGACCGACGCGGGAAAGACGTGGACCCACCTTGCACTGGAGAACGCGCAACAGATTCCAGCGCTAGTCGTCGATCCGCACGATCCCAATCGATTGTTTGCGGCGGTGCTGGGACATCCTTATGGGCCGAGCGCGGAGCGTGGTATTTTCCGTTCGAGCGATGGCGGAGTTAGCTGGCAGAAAGTGCTTTATAAGGATGAGAACACCGGGGGCTCGGACATTGCGATGGACCCGTCGAATCCCAATGTGATTTATGCGGCACTGTGGGAGGTGCGGGAAGGTCCGTGGGAAGACAGAAATCTTTTCAGTGGGTCCGGAGGCGGTTTATTCAAGTCGAGCGACGGCGGCAACACATGGAAGCAATTGACGAATGGTTTGCCGAAAGAGGTGGTGCAAGTCAACATTGCCATTGCGCCCAGTCTGCCCAGCCGAATTTACGTTACGCTGGGCACGACCCAGGTTGGAGGCTACGCATCGGGCGCGGGGATGGGATTCTACCGCTCGGATGACGCTGGCGAAACCTGGTATTCCGCCACCACCGATGGCCGGCCCGCTATGCGCATTGGGGGCGGCGATCTTCCCATCGCGCGGGTGGATCCCAAGAATCCTGATGTGATTTACAGCACGGGCATTGTCACGGTGCGTTCGACTGACGGTGGCAAGACCTGGATGAGTATTCGCGGAGCGCCGGGCGGCGACGATTATCAGAATCTGTGGATTAGTCCGGACGATCCGAATACGATTCTTCTGGTCAGCGACCAGGGCGCGATTATTACTGTGAACGGCGGCGAGAGTTGGGGCTCCTGGTACAACCAGCCCACGGCGCAGATTTATCACGTTTCGACTACGAACACGTTTCCTTATCGGGTGTGCGGAGCGCAGCAGGAGAGCGGTTCAGTGTGCATTTCGAGCCGCGGGAATGATGGTGAGATCACGTTTCGCGATTGGCATCCGGTGGGCGTGATTGAGTATGGCTATGCGGCGCCTGATCCGTTTGATGCAGATGTGATTTATGGCGGCGGACGGACTGAAGTATCGAAGTACCACATTTCCACGGGACAAGTGCAGAACGTCACGCCGATTCCGATTCGCGGCGCTTATCGGGCCAATCGCACGGAGCCAACGATGTTTTCTCCGGTCAATCCGCACATTCTTTACTATGCCGCTAATGTGTTGTTCAAGACTCTGGACGGGGGAAATTCGTGGCAAACGATCAGTCCGGATCTGACAAGGCCGGATCCAGTGACGCCTTCGAGCATTGGTCCGTTGCTGGCGAAGAACCCTGACGCTGCCAAACAACGCGGAGTAATTTATGCACTAGCGCCGTCGTTCCACATGGTGAATACGCTCTGGGCCGGCACGGATGATGGCTTGATCTGGATCACTCGCGATGGCGGAAAGAATTGGAGCAACATCACTCCGCCGGAATTGACGCCGTGGAGCAAGGTCACGCAGATGGAAGCTTCACATTTCGATGAGAATACGGCTTACGCTTCGGTCAGCCGTTTTCGTATTGACGATCTGCATCCTTATATATATCGCACGCATGACGGTGGCAAGAGTTGGCAGCGGATCACCAATGGCCTGCCGGATTCGCCGGTCGATACGGTCCGCGAAGACCCGGTCCGCAAAGGTTTGTTGTTTGCGGGAACTGAAACGTCGGTTTGGGTTTCGTTTGATGACGGCGACCACTGGCAGTCGTTGCAGCTGAATCTGCCGCACACTTCGATGCGTGATCTTTGGATTCATGAGAACGACCTGATCGTCGGGACTCATGGGCGGTCTTTCTGGATCCTGGATGACATCTCGCCGCTGCGGCAGATTACGGATGCTACGGCGAATTCGGACGTGTTGTTCAAACCCGCGCCAGCTTATCGGGTGCGGCGCAGCACAAATCCTGATACGCCGATTCCACCTGATGAGCCTTTGGGAGAGAATCCGCCGGAGGGCGCGATTCTCAATTACTATCTGGCTAAAGCGGCAGCGGGTCCGGTCACGATCGAAGTGTTGGATAGCAAGGGAGGCGTGGTTCGCCGTTATTCGAGCGCGGATCAGCCAGAGCAGACCGAGACCCAGCTTAACCAACAAATAATTCCGTTGTACTGGATTCGTCCGTTTAATGCTGTGTCGGCTGCGGCGGGGATGCATCGATGGGTATGGGACCTGCGCTATGCCAGACCGCTGGCGACTCATTATGACTATCCCATCTCGGCGGTTCCTCATGACACGCCGCGAACTCCGCAGGGGCCGCTTACGCTGCCGGGGGCATATAGCGTCCGGCTGACCGTCGGGGGACAAAGTTATAACGCGCCGCTGATTGTGAAGATGGATCCGCGAGTCAGGACTCCGCTTGCAGGATTGCATCAGCAATTCGACTTACAGGTGCGTCTGGCTTCCCTGTTTACCGATAGCACCAAGGCGGTGGTGGAGGCGAGATCGATCCGCGAGCAGATTAAGGCGATCTTGCCGCAAGCTAGCGGGCCTCTCAAAGACTCGATTCAGGCATTCGCCGACAAGCTCAAACTTGTCATGGATGGTCCCGAGAAGCCTGTGCCCGGATCGAAAGAACCTACGCTCAGCCGAGTTAATGGAGCGGCGGACACTCTTTATACTTTGGTTGACCAGGCGGATGCGGCCCCCACTGCGGTCGAGACGACTGCGGCCACCGAGGCTGAGCAGGATGCGTCGGTTGCGTTGAAGCAATGGGAGGAGATGAAAGCTTCGGATGTGTCGGCGCTCAACGCGCAACTCCGCGATGCTCATTTACCCGAGCTGAAGCTGGAAGTGCATAGCGATCCAGGAATGGGTGAGGGGGATGAGGATTAGGTCGGGCCGGTGAATGTTAGGGCCTTTTCGCCGCGAAAACTGTGATCGGTCACCACAGTCGCCCCTTGCAAAAAACGCAAGGAACGGGGCACCCCCATTTTGAAAGTGGTTAGGCTTCGCACGGCGTTACACTCGCCGCTTGTAAGCAGCGGGCCACCCGACGATAACTTTATCCTGCTACGGAAGATCGGCCACGCCGGTGACTTCGCCGGAATCGTTGATCGCGGTAGCGCCGCTGGTTGGACCGCCCAATGTGCCCAGGTCCTGCATTCCTGTGGGCGCATTCCAGAGAAAAGCATGTGTAATTCCAAGGCCTGGCACGTAGGACCAACCTACAACCTGGCCAACGTTGTTGATACCTGTGGCTATGCTAGCCGACCCACCGGGCAATGTGCCCAAATCCTGCATTCCTCCCGCTTGAGTCCAAAGGAATGCATGCTGATTCCCTGAAGGGGTTACGGCAAGCCCCACTACCTGACCTTCGTTGTTAATGCCAAAAGCCGCGCTGCCCCTGTTTAGCCCGGTTCCACCCAGATCGCCTAAGCTCTTCCCATATCCGTTCTTCCAGACATAGGCGAAGACAAAATGAGCATTTTGATTGCCGCTCAATTGTCCAACGATAACTCCATCATCATTGATGCCATAGGCTGTGGTAGTGCAATTCGGGCAACTCTCATGGCTTAAGGTCATCAGGTCCTGCATTCCTTGTTCTTGTGTCCATAGAAATGCATGAGAGTTTCCGTTGGCTATTTGCGATTCACCGACTATCTGACCCAAGTTGTTAATCGCAAAGGCCACGCTGGTTTGGCCGCCAAGCGTCCCCAAATCCTGTGCCTTGCCTTCGCGTGTCCATAGAAAAGCATGGTACTGACCACTGGCGTTGTGGCTCATACCGACCACTTGCCCGCGATTGTTTATGGCAGTAGGAAGACTATTCGTAAAACTCAATCCGTCGAGGTAGTGCATGCCGATGCCGTCTTTCCAGCCAAAAGATGTGATATCTTGCTGGCCACCATCTGTCTTACTGAGCGAGCCGACAATTGTTCCGGTTTTGTTTATACTGCCTCCAGCGCTGCCCTGCCAGCCCGCTAATACTCCTAAGTCCTGCATCCCTCCGTCTGCCGTCCAGAGAAAAGCATCGGACTGAGAGAACGCAAAAGGAACAAATAATAGTGCAGAAACAATCAGTGAAAGCCGCAATGAACATTTCATAGTTCCTCCAAAATAACGCTACCCATGCTATACCTCTATACCCCAATTATCCCAATGAAATACCGGGAGGAGATGAAAGCTTCGGATGTGTCGGCGCTCAACGCGCAACTCCGCGATGCCCATTTACCCGAGCTGAAGCTGGAAGTGCATAGCGATCCAGGAATGGGTGAGGGGGATGAGGATTAGGCGGCGGCGCCCAGGTTAGCGCCCCGAAAGCGAACATGATTTCGCTGGAGACTTTAGGACAGAGGCGCGAACCTGGGCACCGGGCTAATGAATCTCAAAGACAACACCAATATTATATCGCCCGCCAACCGAAGTTGTTCTAAAGAGCCGCCCAGAGTTGTTGTGAGGCTTCCTGGAGAAGGCACAGAACCATCTACGCAATTTGGGCGAGAGCAAAATTTGTACAAAACGGACTCGTTGGTTCCTTGAATGCGAAATACATTGTTTCCCAAAAAAGTTGTGCCGAAGACAGTGTTGCCATCGACAACTACACCTGCCATCGGATTTGCCCCATTAGATCCATTAAATAGAAATGAAATCTCCTTACCAGTATGTGTGCTAAATCTAAATACTCCCCCGCAATATGAGCCTGAATCAACATCACACGCTCCATTTTTGGTTCCACCGGTGAAGAGAGTACCGTACAGATTCCCATCCGGATCAATGCTTAACCCCGAAAGTGAACCACCGCCACTTTTGGATGAGAATTTGTAAATCACACTCTCTTTCCATTCGCCATTCATCTGGGGTGACAATTCGTAAAGCACTCCCGCATCATCCACAGCGCCTATGTATGTAGTCCCAAACAAATTGCCTGCATTGTCGAGTACCATCCCGCCCGAAGGCTCCGCCCCATCAGAACAATTGTTTTCTTGGCAGAAGCTGTATAACACCGTTTCTGTCCATTCACCTCCCTGCATTAAGGGGGGCGATAGCTCGAATGCGATACCTCTGCTATATACTCCGCAACCTGTAGTGGTGCCGTACAGTGTTCCAGATTCGTCCATTATCAGTGTGGCATACGTAGGCAAGCACCCATCTTGAGTCGCGTTTCCACCAAAGCTGTATAGAACTTGATAGGCCCACCCACCAGCGATGGGTGATAACTCGAACACTGTTCCGCAACCATTTGTGTTGCCGCCGCTGCATGATCCTGTACCCCCCGCCGAGGTTGTGCCGTAAAGATTTCCAGAACTATCCATTAGCAATCCGGACTGCGGAACTGCGCCATCGACACAATTGGGAAGTCCGCTCTGACAAAAATTATAGAGAACTGTCTCGTTCCAGCCGCCTCCTGCCAAAGGGCTAAGTTCGAACAACGTTCCACACCTAGAGGTAAGCGACTGACAATTCGTGCCACCAGCAAAAGTGGTTCCATAAATGTTGCCAGCTTGATCGAAAACGAGCGCGCCATTTGGATTGTAGCCATCGTTGGCTTTACCGTTCGTTCCAAATGCGTATAACACGGATTCTTTGGCCGATTGCCCCCAAACTTGGAAAGGGATACAGAGGCCCATCCATACAAGAAGAACTAACGGCTTAATTTTGAGAACGCTTCGTTTTCGCATCGACCCCACCTTTCCAAGGAATAAAGTGTGGCCGCCGTAACCAGAAAAATCAATGGTAAGATTCTTCAACGTATACTTAACTGAGTTACATTTGTGTCAACTATCAGATAGTTAAGATAACGGTTGCGATCGTTCACGAGTTAACACCTAATACGTGAAACCCATGTTTAGAGTTGCATCAGCCTAATTGTGTCAAAGGGCGATTCCACTTAGATCATTTTTGGCCGATTGTTTGTCCTGAGGGTAGGCGAACAATGTGAGGGACGCCCAAAGCAATATGAAGATTCTCGAGTGTTTCAGCATAGGGTCGATTTACCGCGCAGTCTGCCGATTCGGATCTAACCGCTCCCCTCTTTCTATCCCCTGACATTGACACCTCTGCCCTCCCTCCCTAGACTAGACGCGCTTTCCCTGAATTCCTATCATGACCTTCAGGCAATCCAACTACTGGCTGGATACTGTCACGCTGCCCGCCGCCACTTCCGGCGATTTACCGACGCGAGTTGATGTTGCCATTGTCGGCGCGGGATTCACCGGGCTTTCTGCTGCGCGTACTTTGGCCAAGCGCGGTGCGAAGGTAGCCGTGCTTGAAGCCAATACCATCGGGTGGGGTGCAAGCTCCCGCAACGGCGGCATGGTTTTGACTGGCATGAAGCTCGATGTTGAAACCCTGGCTGCACGCTACGGTATGGAAGCTGCCAAGCGGATGTACGCCGCGTCACTGGCTTCTATCGCGGTTGTGGAACAGATTGTTCGCGAGGAACAGATCGATTGCAGCTTCTCGCGCTGCGGCCATCTGGAAGTTGCCTGCAAGCAGTCACATTTCGATGCCTACGCGCGGTCGGTTGAACTGATCGGTCGTGAGTTTAACCATCAGATTCGCGTGGTTTCGAAGCAGGAGTTGCGATCCGAAATTGGTTCGGACATTTACTTCGGCGGAATGGTTGACGATCTCAGCGCCGGACTCAATCCTGCGCGCTATGTGGCTGGATTGGGCCTCGCCGCACTCGCTGCCGGGGCTGGCGTCTTTGAGGACGCTTGCGTGAAACAAATCGCACGCGGATCACACGACGGGCAATCTGGCTTTCACCTGGATACATCCCGCGGACGCATTTTCGCGAAAGACATTTTCGTCGCCACCAGCGGTTACACTTCGTCGGCCACGCCCGCGCTGAAGAAACGAATTATTCCTATCGGTTCGTTCATCATTGCCACCGAACCTTTGTCCGATGCACTGGCCCACGAGCTTAGTCCACGCAATCGCATGATTTTTGATTCCAAGAACTATCTTTATTACTATCGGCTTACGCCCGACAATCGCATGTTGTTTGGCGGGCGCGCTGCATTCTTTCCGGAGACGGCAAATACCATCCGCCGCAGCGCCGAGTTGCTGCGGCGAGGCATGATCGAAGTCTACCCGCAGTTGCGCGACATCAAGCTGGCATACGCATGGGGAGGCACACTCGATTTCTGTTTCGACACCATGCCGCATGCCGGACAGATGGATGGAATCTACTACGCGGTGGGATATGCGGGGCACGGCGTGGCCATGGCAACTTATCTTGGAGCGAAGATGGCAGAGCAGATCAGCGGCGGGCGGAGCGACAATCCGTACGAAAACATTCCCTTCCCCGGCGCGCCGCTGGGGCTTTACAGCGGCTGGCCCTGGTTCCTGCCATTTGCTGGAGCGTATTACAAAGTTCTTGACTGGATCAGCTGAAATAGAGAACTCCTGACGGCCAGAAGAACGCAGCGCGATCCTGGTGACTTCCAAGCTGTATGATTCTTGAACGGTGTCGCGAAACGGGCACGGATTCGCCCGGCGGGAAGTTCGCACGATGCCGAGATACAAAATCATGCGAAAGCGCGTGTCGTTGCGAAAACCGTTTCTGGCAACCGTGGCGACCCTGCTTGCCGTGATTGCGATCGCTTACGGTTCGCTCTGGATGTACGCTGTGCGTCAGTCGTCACGTCCGGCAGTGGAGCTCGGCTTCAATAGCCAGCACAACCCTCAGTATGACCAGACAACGCACTCGCAGTCAGTCGAGGATGTGGTGCCGGGAAGTCCCGCGGAACGCGCTGGCCTGCGGGTTGGCGACCTCATTATTGGCGTAAATGGGCGGGCGCTCGACACCGACCTCGCTTCCAACGAAGCCTATGTCCATGGCCGGCCAGGCGACCCGGTGGAGTTTACCGTAGAGCGCGCCGGTCAACCCGCGCCGCTTACTCTGCATGGCGTCTTTCGAGCTGCCGCCGCGGCTGGAGAGTCCGACAGCATCGCCCGGTCCTCGGCGCGGCAAATCACGGGATCGTTCCCCGTTCCGTTTCTGCTGGTGGGATTCGCCGTCCTGTTCTTGAGGCTGGAGGAACCGCACGCATGGCTTCTGGCATTGCTGTTCTGCGGGTTTGTCGCCGCCCCCGGTTTTGCCAACCCCTTTACGATCTCTCCTCCACCACTCCGTGCATTTGGTTTTGCTTTTCGCGCAGTGTTTTTGGGGATGCTGAGTCCGCTTTTCTATCTTTTCTTCGCGGTGTTCCCGCTGCGGTCGCCTCTGGATCGGCGCTTGCCGTGGTTGAAGTGGCTGGGACTTTTGTTCGGAGTTTGCGTCGCTCTTCCTGCTCTGCGCACTGGGGATCCTGGCCTTCGAGTAGTGATTGGCCGACTGGTAGGCAGCCGCAATGCCGATCTCATCGACGCCGGCTTGAACTATGACTTACTCGCCCTGGGCATAATTTCTCTGGCGCAGAATTCGTTTATGTCCGCCGTCCCACGGGAGGCGCGCCGCAAATCACGGGTGATTCTATGGGGAACTGTGGCGGGGGTCCTGCCCATTGTTCTCGAACGCATGGCGGAGGATTTCGCCGGATATCAACCTTCTTTCTGGGTCGATACCGTGCTGGTGCTTGTGGTCTCTTTGTATCCCCTTTCGTTCGCTTACGCCGTGGTGAAGCACCGGGTGCTTGAGATCCCGGTCCTACTCAAGCGGAGCGCTCGCTTTCTACTGGTGCAATGGGGAGTTCATATCCTCGGAGTGATAGCGACCACGGCGATAGTTTTGTTCCTGGCGCGCACCTTCTCGAAGCAGATCTCGACGCACCCGGAAATCTCCGTGTTTCCAGTATTTGGCTTTGGTGCGTTCATGCTTTGGCTGGGCATCGCTGGGGGAGAGCGAGTCAACAAACGCCTTGACCGGGCGTTCTTTCGAAACGCGTACGATGTGCGCTTGATTCTCGAGAATCTGGCGGAACAAACACGGACCGCAAGCGACGGACGCCAACTGGCTATGTTGCTCGAACGCCAGGTGAGCCAGGCGCTCCACCCGAAAACCCTGGCCTGTTACCTCGAATCGGGCAATGGCCGGCTGGCCGTGATCTCGGGAGCACTTCCCGCGACACTCGAAACGCTGGCGACAAACTCACCAGTTCTCGTCGAACTAGCGCGACGCGGCAAACCTCGGGAGATATCGCCATCCGATTCCAACGGCGCCGAAGAGTTAAAGACGCTCGCACCCCTGGCGCCGGAATGCCTGGTGCCGATTCTGGGACGCGAGAACAACCTCATTGGCATGCTGGTGCTGGGGCAACGGCTTTCCGAGGAACCCTATTCCGGCGAGGACAAGCGTTTGCTCGCTTCGGTGGCGGCCCAGGCGGGCATTGCTCTAGAGAACATACGTCTTGCCGAGAACATGGCAGAGCGAATCGAAGCAGATCGCCGCATCGGTCAGGAGATGGAAATCGCCCGCCAGGTGCAAGCGAGGCTTTTCCCACAAAAGTTGCCGGCGATGAAGACGCTTGAATACACGGGCTGCTGCATCCAGGCTCGGACAGTGGGCGGAGACTACTACGATTTCCTGGAGCTTCGCCCGGGCCGCTTGGCGCTGGTGCTGGCGGACATCGCGGGCAAAGGGGTGTCGGGGGCCCTGCTGATGGCCAATCTGCAAGCCAACTTGCGCAGTCAATACGCCATCGCGATCGACGACCTGCCGCGACTGCTCACCTCCGTCAACCGCTTGTTCTATGAGAGCACCAACGATGCCAGTTACGCGACTCTGTTTTTTGCGGACTATGACGAGTCAACCCGCAAGCTCCGCTATGCGAATTGCGGGCATCTTCCCCCTGCTTTGCTGCGCGCCGACTCGCAAGATCAGGCTTCGAAGCCGTCGAAGGTGGAATGGCTGGACTCCACATGCACGGTAATGGGGTTGTTTGAGGCCTGGCAGTGCGAGATTGCGGAAGTGCAGCTTGCTCCCGGTGACACGCTGGTACTCTACACCGACGGTGTCACCGAAGCCGCCAACACCGAAGGGGAAGAGTTTGGGGAGACACATTTGCTGGACACTCTTAAGCGTCAGCCTTCCGTTCCTGTGGGTCCACTGCTAGAGGCGGTGGTTGCAGCGGTACAGCAATTCAGCGGCGGAAGCGAACAGCAGGACGACATCACCCTGGTGATTGCTCGGTGCCTCGCATGACAATCTCCGGTCGGTGGTTGTGAAGCAACCGCGATGTCAATGCCAACTGTCCTTCAACGTGACATGAAGTACTCGACCTCGCGCTCGATTTCGGCAATCGCTATCGGCGTCAGCTTCGCCTGCTTCAATTGATCGTTAAGCTGTTTAAGGCTCCCGGTCTTCAATTGGGACCACTCGGAGAGTCTTGCTTTCATCGCCTGATCTGACTGCTCATATACGGTAATCGCCTGTGAAGGCACGGCGCGATCACCGCTTTCCACCACTCCGAGGGCGGCAGAGAGTCCGCTGTTCGCTTCTTTCAGACCGATCGATCCATTTGAGGCATCGCCGTCGATAATTTGCGTCATGTCGGCTTGGACCTGGGTAACTGCGGCTTTGAGCTCGGTTCGCGCTGCGTCCAGCTTCAAGTCGCTCAACTGCTTCTGCACCGACTGCATCTCAGCTAACGCCTGGCGGCTGCGAATGGTTCCCACAAATATCTGCCGACCCAAGTCAAGTTGCTTTGCTAGTTCTTCGGGTGTGGCCGCGGATCGCGGATCCATGGCAACCGTCAGCGGTTGTGTCCAGGTTTTGCCATCGACGGTGAGGCGCACTTGGTAATTTCCCGGCACAGCTCGTGGGCCGTGCGGAGCAAAGAAATCATCCTCGTCTTGTGGTGGCCCGCCGTCACTCCCCGAACTGCCCCATGCCAGATTCCAAACGAAGCGATGCATGCCGGCAGTCTTCTCCAGCCGATCCGGTTTGGGGAACCAGCGTTCGGCAATCGCCATGGGAGGCAGCGTCACGTCCTTGTTCTTCGATGCGAAGCTCCGTACGAGCTTCTGCTGGCCGTCAAACATTTCGAGCTTGACCTGGCTTGCGGCACTCTTCAAGTAATAGTCGATGACCGCGCCGTTCGGCGGATTTTGGGCCGTGGGTTCCTCGGGAGGCAAGGGAGTGCCGGGAAAGGTGTCGTTATCGACGCGCATGGCGGTTCCGGGCTGGTACAGCCACGACGTACCGGCTTTTATTGCTGCGCTGGTCTGCCGTAGAGGAGTGATGTCGTCGAGAATCCAGAAAGAACGACCGTGTGTGGCAATCACCAAGTCGTCTCCGTGGATGACCAGATCATGCACCGCGGTCACGGGAAGATTCAGTTGCAACGATTGCCAGTGATCGCCATCGTCAAACGAGACGTAGACGCCAAATTCAGTCGCGGCATAGAGCAGGCCGCGAACCCGTGGGTCCTCGCGTACTGCTCTCAAGAATGAAGGTTCACTGATGCCGTTGGTGATGGCTTGCCAGGTCGCGCCGTAGTCTCGTGTGCGATACAGATATGGCTGCCTATCATCGAGCCGATGCCTGTCGACCGCCGCGTAAGCCTCTGCGGCATCGAAGTGCGAGGCTTCGATCAAGGAAATTTTGCCCCAGTCGGTCAGGCCTTTCGGGGTTACATCTTTCCACGACTTTCCGCCATCACGCGTTATATGGATCAGTCCGGTATCGCTTCCCGCCCAAATCAAGTCGCCATTCAAGGCTGATGGAGCAATCGTGTAGACCACGCCGTATCCGCGCTCTTTGGCGTTCTCGACTGTCGGCGGACCGTCGGGCTTCTTGTCTCCCTCGCGCCGCGTTGACCCGGTGAGGTCAGGGCTAATGGTTTCCCAGTGCAGGCCGCCGTCGAGTGTCTTCATCACGAACTGCGTGCCCAAGTACAGCGTCTTCTTGTCGAATGGAGAAAACAGCAGGACGGGCGTCCAGGGGTCACGGTACTTGCGATCCACGATTTCACTGCCCCAGTTCTGCACCGGCCAGGGGGTAATGTTCTGGCTGAAGGATGTTCTTAAGTCGAAGCGCGAAACTCCGCCCAGAGTTTCAGTTACATAGAGAATATTGGGATCGTTCGGGTCGATCGCAATGTAGCCGCTCTCACTACCGCTGGCAGGAAACCAGTCTCGCGGCGTGATCTGTCCGGAATCGCCACGGCTCTTAACCCCAACCGCACCGCTGTCTTGCTCATTGCCGTAGACCGCGTAGGGAAAGCGATCATCGGTGATGACGTGATAAAGCTGCGCGGTTGGTTGGTTGTACCACGTGCTCCAGGTCTTGCCATAGTTAATGCTAACGGTGGTTCCCTGGTCGGTCGCCAGAACCATGCGCGACGAATCTTTGGGATCAACCCAAATTTGGTGATAGTCATCGCCGCCGGGCGCGCCGCGTAGGACGGAGATGGTCTTACCTCCATCTTCAGACCGATAGAGCGCAACGTTGGGAATATAAATAATGTCAGGATTCTGAGCGTCGACCGTGATGCTGCCGAAATACCAGGCGCGGCTGGTGATCCGCCGATCGGAATTTGCCAGCACCCAGGAATCGCCACCGTCGTCTGAGCGATAAAGGCCGCCCTTCTTGGCGTCGATCAGCGCGTAGACCCGTTTGCCATCTGCCGAGACACCCACCGCAGTGCGCCCCCAGTCTCCATCCGGGAGGCTGGTTCCGGTCAAACGCATCCAGGTCGCGCCACCGTCGCGAGAACGATACAATCCGCTGCCCGGGCCGCCAATCGGCGGATAGGTGCTCCAAGGCGGACGCCGCGCCCGCCAGACTGTGGCAAAAAGAACATCGGGATTCCCGGTTGCGATGGCCAGATCCGACGCTCCAATGTCGGGGCCTTGATCCAGGACTTTTGTCCAGTTTGCACCGCCATCGGTTGATTTGAAAACACCGCGCTCGGCGTTCGGCGTGTACGCATGCCCAAGTGCGGCAACATAGACAACTCTGGCATCTCGCGGATCGATCATTATGCGGCTGATCTGTTTCGTATCGCGCAGCCCGACGTTGCTCCAGGTTTGGCCGCCGTCGGTCGATTTGTAGATTCCGTCGCCAGAGGACAAATCAGACCGAATGTCCGATTCGCCTGTGCCCGCGTAGATCACCTGTGGATCAGAAGGAGCCACGGCCAGTGCGCCGATCGAAGCCACATGCTGACTATCGAAGATGGGTTTCCACACCACGCCGGCATCGGTGGTTTGCCAGACGCCGCCATCCACCGCGCCGAAGTAGAACGTGGTTGCATTGCCGGGGATACCGGCAACTGCAACGGCGCGTCCTCCGCGAAATGGGCCGATCAATCGCCATTTCAGGGCGCTGAAAAGCTCGGGAGACACGGTTTGGGCTTGTGCCGAAGACAGGCATGCAAGAACAAAGAGAGGAGCGAGAAAATAACGTTTGCGATTCTTCAACGAGCCGTCCTCAGACTAGGTTAGACGTAGTGTATCGGTAACCGGGTTGGCGCGGCGAGTTTTCGTAGATTTTTCTATCGGAAATGCGTGTGACCTTTGTGGCACGATTCCCTATTTCTTTTCCACCTTCATCACATTGTCTTCTGGATTCCGGTCAATCAGCTTATTCAGGGGATCAATGCCAGCCTGTGCAGGTTTCTTATCGACGATGACGGTTAGCTCGGTCTGGTCTTTTTCGATCTTCTGTTTCTGTAGGTAAAGATAATTTCCCTGAGAGTCGAGTACTCCGATGTCAATCCAGTCGTGAATCGGGATGGGATGGTCTTGTCCCTTGGCGTCCGCCCGCACTTTCCGGGCTTCGACCGTCATAGTCACCTGGTACTTGCCGTCGGCTAGCTGGACATAATTTGCCGAGCGCGTCCGATTGTCGTAAAGCGTTACCGTCTCCCAGAGATCCTCGTATAGATATTGATACTCGGGCGGGGTGTATTTCTTCAGGTAGGACACGAGATCCAGCGAAGTCGGATAAGGAGCGCCTTTAAATGCATACGCCTTCACAAACTCGGCCAGGGCCTTGTTTACGTTTTCCTCGCCGATGTAGTCCTGCATGGCGTACATCACCACGGCGCCCTTGCCGTAATGAATGTATCCCTGGTTCTGGTCAACGCGTTCAAGCGGAGGCTCTTCGTTGCGTTCCTGGGAGCGGCCGCGGAGGTAATTCTCCAATTCATAGCGCAGGAACTTTCGCATCGAGCGCGGCCCGTAGCGATGCTGCATCACCATGAGGGCGCTGTATTGAGCCAAGGTTTCGACGATCGAGGTGCCGCCTTCCACATTGGCGCTCATCACCTGATGCGCCCACCATTGGTGTGCTACTTCGTGCGAGGTCACATAGAAAGGAATGTCGATCGCTTCGGGGTCTTTGGGATCCACGTAGGTGATGAAACCGATAGCCTCAGAAAAAGGAATGGTGTTGGGGAACGACTCGGCAAAGGTGTCATAGCGGGGAAATTCGATAATGCGTTCCTGATGGAACTGGAACGGACTGAAGTTCGTGCTGCAATACTCGAGGCTCGACTTCATGCCGTCCATCATGCGGTCGAGATCGAACTCATGGCCTGGTTGATAATAGATTTCAAGATTCACATCGCGCCACTTGTCGCGGCGAACCGCATAGCGCGCAGAGTTCATCGACGCAATGGCCAGAATCGGAGCGTCCATCTTGTAGTAAAAATAGCGGCGCCCGTTAGCGATCCATTCTTTCTGAAGATACCCGGGCATAATGGCGACCTGGTCCGGGTCGGTGCTAATTGTCCCTTCGAAAGTGATCCAGTCGGCCTCGTTCGAAATACCATTGTCATCGCGGGCAGCCACGTCCTCGAGCTTGGGCATACGCTTCAGCGTGTTGATGCCATGCTTGTGGCGAGTACTGTCGTCGGTCAGTTCAACGTCCTGCCAATATCCGATGTAGGGTGCGTAGGCGCTGTTCAGAAAACTGCCATTACTGGCGATGTCGGTGTTCGGGCCTGAATTTACGAACCCAACATTTTCATACTTCATGGAGAAGTCGAACGCTATACGGCCATGCGGGGGCAGTGGTGTCGGGAGCTGGTAAACGTAAAAGCCGAGGCTGTCGTCCTGCACAATCGCGGTCTGTCCGCCGGCAAATTGCAGTTTACTGAGCTGGATGTGCTGCCGTGGCAGAGGAGCCAAATCCATCGGCCAGATTGTTACTGCGACCCGGTCAATGTTGGCTGGAGTTTTGTTCTCCAGCATCATGGTGCCTTGAATCACGGCATTCTTTCCCGGATCAAGATCGACATTCATCTTCACATCGGTGATGCGCGGGTGCGGCAGGTCCTTGTACTGTCGATATTTCTTTTCGTATTGCGCGCGGTCTTCGGCCACTCGCCAGTTGGTGCGATAAGTATTGAGAACGTCGGTGTTGTAAAAAATGTAGCTACCGATGGCGAGAAATAGAACCAGGCAAACGGCCAGTCCGCCAATCGCCAGCCGGGACAAGCGTTGTCCGGCCAGGCGCAGGCGAGTTCGGAAACTTCCTTCTGTACTCCGCAGCCACAGAAGGTTAGTGATGATCGCCAGGCCGACCGCCGCGATTACCCAATAAAGCTGATACCAAAACAGCGGCGCCGCGAATGGTCCGTAGAGGTTGATGTCGGAGTAGATGTAGGGCGGTGTTTGGCCAAACCGGTAAAGGTAGTTCTGCAATCCCAGGTTGGGGACAGCGATGGTCGCGACGAAATAAAGCACCATCACGAAGTGGCCAAGATATTTATTGTTGATAACGGTATGTACCAGCAGGGCCAGCACACAAAGAATGCAGTACTGCACCAGGCGGATGCCAAAAAGATCTCTAAAATAGAGTCCCAGTTGGAAGCGGTAATAATGATGTGTGAGCTGAACGAAAAGCCCCGCCGCCATGGTCACCATCACAATCAGGACCTGGATCAGGAATAGAGTGCAAAGCTTGGAAGTAAAAAGCACCCAGCGTTGGACGGGGAGCGCATCGATAATCTGGCTCACGCCCGCTTCCCGCTCCCGCCAGACCAGTTCGCCGGAATAGAAAGTAATGATGGCGAGGGCGAAGATGAAAAAGCCGCCGGTGGCCAGTTCCAGCATCTGGTAGGTCAGCGGATAAACGTGGGTCGCGAAGGGGTTGTTGATCCCGTTGGCGGTGAAAATCGACAACGAACCTCCCGCCAGCATGAGAACGATAAAGAAAACATTCTTGACGGTTTCAGTGAACTGAATACGCGTTAACGAGAAAAACTGCCGGAACGAGGCTCCGGCGGTGAAAACCGGATGAGAGATGGGCAATGCCCGCGCTGTCACGGGCGCGATTTCTTCGTCACTGGCAAGTGCCTTCGCCTGCTTGCCGCCTCGGGTGGCATACGCAAACGAAAATTTCCAGTAGGTCAGTAGGAGTGCCAACGCTCCGACCCCGAGCCATAGCGCCCGGTTGATCAGCAGAATCCCGGTGAATGGAACCAGTTGGGTGTTGCGCTGAAACGGCGTCCAGTATTGTGTGAGGCGGTCCACGGCATTACTGCCAAACGGATCGGCCAATGCGCCCTGGACATTGACCATCACATTAGTCGAGAGCTGCTGCGCCACGAAGTAGCCGATCAGCAGGATCACACTCCCTGCATACACCGGCAGCATCTTTTTGCCGAGCGCCGCCAGCCCGAAGAAGATGGCGGTGAGCAATACCAGATTCGGCAGGACTAGAATCAGGTACGGCTGAAGGTAAGCGGCAAAGTTTTGCTGGCCTAATCGAGTAGGATCAAGCCAGGGCATAAGCGTGCCGATCCACGCTCCCAAGCCAACCCCGGAAAATATCAAGACTTGAATCGCCAGCGCTCCCAGGAACCGGCCACCCAGATAATCAAACTTGCTGATCGGCAAAGTGAAGAACAAATCCGTGGAACGATTGTCGATGTCCTGATAAGTGGCCTGTCCGGCAATCGCCGCCGTGACCACCACTCCAAAGAACGTTATCGAGATGATGATCGCCTGCAACGCATACGGCGAGTTGACCAGCACTTTGCCGCCGGTGCCGAACTCCACAGTCGCACCGGGGATGGCCCCGCCTGACACCAGCGTGAACAAGTAACTCAGGCCGCAGAAGACCAGAAAATAGATGTACGTTGAAATGCGGCGCAGCCGCTGGCGAACTTCGAACCCGGCAATGGTGAGCACCATGGGTCAGTTCACTCCGGCGGAGGTTGGCGGATTTAAGAATCCGCGAATGGTGGCAAAGTACAAATCTTCGAGATCAGGCACGACCGGCTCGAAACCGGCTCCCGGTTGCTGCTCGTTCAGCACGTGGATGAGCGTTCTGCCCGCAAACAAGCGAACCAAGACCACCCGATATTGCGACTTATGCGCGTCCAGTTCCGATGCAGAAATCGATTTCTTCCACACCCGGCCTTGCAACCTGTTCACCAGCGCCGTCGGCTCGCCGGTCACCAATACCCGGCCCTGATGGATGATGGCCATGCGTCCGCACAAGTCGCTGACGTCGGAAACAATATGCGTCGACAGAATCACGATGATGTTTTCGCCGATCGCGCTCAGCAGATTGTGAAAGCGAATCCGCTCTTCGGGATCGAGGCCGGCGGTAGGTTCGTCCACGATGATTAGCCTCGGATTGCCCAGCAACGCCTGCGCGATACCGAAGCGCTGCTTCATTCCTCCAGAGAAGCTGCCCAACGGCTTGCGGCGATGCTCGTAGAGATTGGTCTGCTGTAAGAGTGCACGCACCACCTCGCGCCGCTCTTTGCCGTTGGCAATGCCCTTGAGCGCAGCAAAATGGCTAAGCAGCACCTCTGCCGAAACCTTCGGATAGAGACCGAATTCCTGCGGCAAGTATCCCAAGACTCTGCGCACCTGGTCTTTTTGTTTCAGGACGTCAATGCCATCCAGCGACACGCTGCCGCCATCGGCCTCCTGAAGCGTCGCCAGGGTCCGCATCAGCGTGGACTTCCCTGCTCCGTTCGGACCCAGCAGTCCGAACATGCCGAGCGGAATGTTCAACGAAACATCTTGCAGAGCTTGCACTCCGTTGGGATAACGCTTCGATAATTTTTCAATTCGTAGTTCCATGTAGACCTCTGACCGGTTGCACTGTTAGGTACGTCTGGGAGAATAATAAGGTTCCAGGGCTATGGATTTGTCGTTTCGAGCGGGGATTCATCCCCAAAAGCATCCGCTTTTCACTTCTTGTATACCGCGCCACCCTTCATCACGAATTTCACCTTCTGCAACACGCTGATGTCCTTCAATGGATCGCCCTGGACCGCGATTACATCCGCGAAGTAACCCGCCTTTAAGACTCCTATCTGTCCATCCCATCCCAGTAGCTTGGCTCCATTGAGCAGATCAGCCTGTAACGCTGCCAGCGGAGTCATCCCGTATTTCACCATCAACACCAGCTCGCGCGCCTGCGTGCCGTGGGGAAATGGCCCCACGTCAGAACCCACGGCCATGGGCACTCCGGCGGCTAGCTGGCGGGGAAACTCCTGCGCATGCAGGTCGAGCATTTGCCGTTCGTTTGCGGCTTGCTCGGGCGAGGCAGCATGATCGGCAAAATACTCGTAGATGGTAAACGTAGGAACGGCGTAGATTTGTTTCTCCCGCATCAGCCGCATGGTCTCATCACTGAGATGGTTGGCGTGATCAATGGAAACAACGCCGGCTTGCGCCGCGTATAGCACTCCTGGCTCTCCGGTGGCATGAACGGCAACATGTTTGCCGACCCGCGCCGCTTCGAGCACCGCTGTCGCCAACTCGGGTTCGGAGTATTGGTAAACCGTGGAATGTTTGCCGTCGCGTAACTTGTCTGGGCCGGTCTCATAAATCTTAATGAAATCGGCGCCCTCCTTGAATTGCTGCCGGATGACAGCGACTAATTCGTCTGCGCCATTCGCATATGTGGCGTTGGAAAGAACGTGCTGCGCCGGATTGAAGTGATTAGCATCCTCGTGACCGCCGAGAATATCGATTGCGTTGCCGCTGATACGCAACCGTGGGCCGGGAATCAGACCGTTATCAATGGCGTTACGGACGGCGGTATCCGCTGAACCCGCGCCTTCGGTGCCCATATCACGTTCCGCCGTGAAGCCTGCCATCAAGTCGTTGCGAGCCGCGAGGATGGCGATGATCGTCCGCTGCGGCACCGACTCTTCGACGGTTTGCAAGTCTTCCGCGCCGGGATGGAGAAACAGATGAACGTGGGCATCGATTAATCCCGGCAATAACGTGGTGTCGCCGAGGTCAATTGTTCCCGCGTCCGCCGGATGTTTTACGGCGGAGCCAGCTTCAAGGATTCGATCGCCCTGTACCAGCACCTCGCCGGGCGAAACGATTTGGCCGCTCTCGATATCAAGCATGTGCGCCGCGTGCAGCACAATGGGGTGACCACCCGGAGCCTGGGCAAATCCAATGGTCAGGGTGAATCCGAGAAACACAACCACGGAAGCAAAAAAGCAAGGTTTTGTGGCCATGACGCGCGATGGTACCACCTGCCGGGGTCAATTTTCACGGAACTTTCTTTTTTGAGTCTCCGTAGCTATCAATGGCGACGGTTTGAGCCGTCATTTGCACGCCCTGCGTGCCCAATATTTATTAAAAGGAGACCAACATGGATGGACAAATGATTGGCTTGGTGGCCGTAATCATGATTTTCGGCATTCCGCTCGGCGGAATGTACACATACTATTCCGTGCGCAAACTGCGCTCACAGGAACGCCTGGCGGCCATTGCCCGCGGTGTCGATGTTCCCATGCAGCAGGAACTTTCCCCCGCTGCCAATTCGCGCCGTTCGGGAATTCTGCTGGTGGCGGGAGCGCTTGGCTATATGCTGACTTTTGCGCTTATCGGACGAATGGAACCCGATGCCTGGGTTGCCGGCACCTTTGGCGTGATTCCCTTTACCATCGGGTTGGGGTTCTTTCTCGACTCCGCCCTGGTCCGCCGCGACGCGCGCCATTCTTAACCTGGCTTCTAATTAGCCCCACCTTTGCAATGATGAAAGACGCAAAGGTGGGCCAGCCTTTTGACAATTCTGTAGGTCGAAGGACTCTTCGCCTGATCTCGCCCCGAAGTGTACAATTTTTCAGTTCGCCCTCCCCCTCAGATTTGCCATCGAACCATGCCGCTCCGCCGACACAAGAGCATCGCTGCTGTGCTCGCTGTTGCTTTCCTATTCGCTTTCTGTCCCATCGCCTTTGCTCAATGCCCTCATGCCGGCAACAATGTTGGCTCGATTCCCTACCCTCCCGGCGGGCCATATCAAGGAGTTTCGTTTCGCGTGTGGGCCCCGCATGCGACTGCGGTCAGCGTGAAAGATCCGATCTCGGGCCGATCCGAGCCGTTGGTCGAGCAACGCAAGACCGGTTACTGGTGCAAAGACATTCCGGGCGTAAGCGTCAACCAGGACTACGACTATATAATTACGACTCCGAATTTTGGCACGGTCACGCGCCGAGACCCGAACGCTCGCGTAGTCACCTCGGCCAATAACGGTTACGCCATCACCTACGATCCCGCCGCATACGTTTGGCAGGACCAGAACTTTACGCCTCCATCGTTCAACAAACTGGTGATCTACGAAATGGACATTGGCCAGTTCAATGCCGGGCCCTTGGGATGGGGAACATTTCAAGCTGCGATCGCCGAACTCGGCCATATCAGCGGGATGGGATTCACTGCCGTCGAACTGCTGCCCGTGACCCAGTTCGATGGCATCGACGGCAATCCCTATGCCCCGACCGATCAGTACGCTATCGACAATGCCGAGTATGGCGGTCCCGACAATCTAAAAGCATTTGTCGACGCATGTCATCAGCAGGGGCTGGCCGTCATTCTGGACGTCGTGCACAATCATTGGGGACCTTTTGGCCTTGCGGACTACGAGTTCGACGGTTGGCATACATCCACTTATCCGGGTGGAATCTATTTCTATGATGATGCGGCGGCAACCGACCGCTACGACTCGCCCTATGGTCCGCGTCCCGACTACTCTTACCCGGTGGTCAAGGATTACATCCTTGGTCAGATCACAATGTGGTTCAACGAATACCATGCAGACGGATTGCGCTGGGATTCGGTCTCGAACATCTACAACGCCTGGGGCGGGGGCGTCGGCAACGACCCTCATACCGGCAAGCCGGGAGTTTCGCTGCCCGATGGAATCAACTTGCTACAAACCGCAAACACTACCTGGCCACAGATGTTCAAGATCGCGGAAGATATCTCATTCAGCAAAGAGCAATCGTCGGACACGCTCCCGGTCGCAAGTGGCGGACTGGGCTTCGACGCGCAGTGGAATGCCACGCTCGCCTACTTCGTGCGCAAGGATTTTCCTTCGAGCCACATTAGCTTGGCTGATGTGGTCTCCGGAATGACTTCGACCTTCAACAACGTTTACTTGCAGAGCATCGCTTATATCGAGTCGCACAATGAACTTACAACTGCCAATTCGCGGCTTTATCAGCTGGTCGATCCGCAGGACCCAACCAGCCGGACCGCTCGCAAGAAGGCGGCACTGGGCGCAGGCATATTGTTCACTTCGCCCGAGGTTCCGATGATTTACCAGGGGGATGAGTTTCTCGATCCCAGTTGGCTGGATAACAAAACCACTTTGAATTGGACAAACGCCGTCACCTGGGCGGGAATCGTGGATCTTTACGACAACTTGGTGAATCTCCGCACCGATGCGGCAGCAACGTCGGCCGGTCTCGTCGATCCTGACCTAAACATCTATCAGCAAGACAAAACCAACGACGTGCTGGTGTACGACCGTTACAATGTATCCGCGCCGGGAGCGGACGATGTCATTGTTGTCGCGAACTTGAGCAGCACGGTTTTCGGCGCCGGCTACCAAATCGGATTGCCCTACGGCGGGACCTGGCAGGTTCTGTTCAACAGCGACAGCACAGTTTATAGCAGCGACTTCGGCAATGTCGGCCCGACGGGGCCGGTGACGGCAGTGAACATTCCGTTTGCCGGCCAGCCCTACAGCGCGATGGTTCCGGTGGGCGATTATTCTCTACTGATTCTTTCGCAAGCACAGCGTTAGGATCGTGGGGAGCATACGGGCGCCGCAACGAACCAGACAACTACAAGAGGTTATGTTGCATCCTCCCTTTGAAGACCTGATTTCCCAGGGGCGCTCAGTTAAACTCTCCGGACCCGCAAGCTACAATTGCGGTGAGTCGAGGGTGCTAAACCCACAGAGTTGAATCGGAGGAAGTGCATGTTCGCGCATCGGACCGTTCCCTGTTGGCTGTCCATCTTTCTCTGTCTCTTACTCGCAATTATTTCGTCACCCCTGCCCGCTCAATCCCCCCAAGAAGCGGAGCAGGTGGCCGGGCTTTCGATCCGTGTCAGCAGCCGGCTGGTGCTGGTTGACGTAGTCGTGACCGATAAGCATGGTCAACCTGTGCTCGGGTTGAAGCCCACCGACTTCACTGTCACTGAGAAAGGCAAGCCGCAGAAGATATCGGTTTTCACTCCTCCGAATCAACCCAGCGCGAACCCTCCCGCCCGCACCTTGGCTCCCGGAGTGTATTCGAATCGTCCCGAGTACCGCGCGCCTGGCGGCCGCCCACCCACCGTCATTCTGCTCGACGCCGCCAATACCCCTCTGGCGGAGCAGACCAATGCACGCACGCAGATGTTGAAGTGGGTGATCGACGAATACCGCCCCGGCGACCGCGTGGCCATCTTCGCGCTGAGCAGCAAATTAGTACTGCTATCCGACTTTACCGACGACCCCCAAGTCCTGCTCAGCGTGCTGCGGCAGTATGTTGCGCAAAAGTCGGCGCTAAACAGTACCCCTTCAACTCCCGACGTAGGCGCAAAGAATACGGGACGCGGCTCCGGTGCCGCATACCAGCTAATGGTTGGTGATTTCGCCCTTGGGCACCAGGCAGAACTCCAGAGGGTTGCTGGACATCGCGCCGATATCACAGCAGCAGCCATGCGCAGCCTGGTGCGTATCCTGGGCGGAATCCCTGGGCGCAAGAACATCGTCTGGCTGACAGCAGGTTTCCCCTTCACCCTCGCGACGCACGCCACCGGGCAGGAAGCCACCGGCTCGAAATGGAGCGGCGACCAACTAGCTGCGATTCAAGACCCCTCGACGCTGCAAGAGGTTCAAGTGAATGCGGCGACCGGAGACGGATTTGAGACTGGTCTTGATGCAGGACGGCAAAGACTCTATGCCGATAAGGTTCGAGACATTGCCGCACAATTCGCCAGTTCGCAAATTGCCATCTATCCCGTCGATGTTACTGGACTCCTCCCCGGTGCAGCACAGGGTTCTTTCGACCGTCAGCAAACCATGAAGGACATCGCAAAAGAGACGGGCGGCCAGGCTTTCGTGAATCAGAACGACCTCCATCGCGGAGTTGAACTCGCTCTTGCTGACCAAGCCGCATCCTACACCGTTGGGTATTATCCTGTAGACAAGAAGTGGGACGGCGGCTACCGAACCATCTCGGTGAAGGTAGATCACGAGGGTGTCGAAGTGCGCCATCGCAGTGGCTACTTCGCGCTTGATCCCGCGAAAGAGAGTGAGAAACTGTTTGCGCAGGACCTTGCGGACGCGATCGAGGACAAAATCTCCGCCACGCAGATTCCTTTTTATGCGAAAGTTTCCACCATCGAAAAGGGGAAAACACGGGTGGATTTCATGGTCGATGGTGATGCTCTCTCGGTGGAGGACTCGGGCAAGGGCAAGCATCTGAACCTGAATTTCGAGGTGGCGATCTTCGCGCCAGACGGCAAACAGATCAGCAATCGGGTCATGAAGGTCGATAAGGTGGTGCCACTTGAGACCTATCAACAGATCATGCAGCAAGGCCTGAGTGTGCACCTTGACGTGGACACGCCTCCCGGACGCAACACGGCTTGGATCGCCGTCCGCGACAACCACAATGGTTACGTCGGCACGCTGCAAGCCTCCATCGGCCAGTAGGCTGTGCCTTCAGGATCGTGGGAAAGCAAATTGACACCGCCACCCGCTGTAAGATGGTACAGATGCCGCTTAGGCCCGCGTGAAAATCATGTTAAGGTGCACATCCAGGTTCCGGTGGCTGTCGGGCGTTCTCTGTCTCTCTCTCGTAGTTGTCTCCTCACCTCTGCCCGCGCAATCCCCCAAAGAGCAGGAGCAGGTGCCCGGACTTTCGATCCGCGTCAGCAGCCGTTTGGTGCTGGTGGACGTGGTGGTGACCGACAAACATGGCCAGCCTGTGCTCGGGTTGCAGCCAGCCGACTTTGTCCTCACGGAGAAGGGCAAACCGCAGAAAATATCCGTCTTCACCGCCCCCGATCAGGCCGCACCGAAACCAGCAGCGCCTGCCCTGGCGCCGGGAGTCTATTCGAACCGTCCCGAGTACCGCGCGCCTGGCGGTCCGCCTACTGTCATCTTGCTGGATGCGGTCAACACGCCTTTGCAGAATCAGACCGAGGCACGAACCCAGATGATGAAATTTGCGGTGGAAAACTTCAAACCGGGCAACGAGGTCGCCGTGCTCGCTCTGACCAATGAACTCCGCATACTTCAGGATTTCACGACCGATCCCTCCGTCCTCCAGCAGGCGTTTCAACGCTATGGCGCCCAAAAACCCGGGCATACCGACGAACCGGCGGAGGAAATGAGGGTCGACGTCACCGGACCAGGAGTCGGAGTAGCCTCTGCCCGCGTAAACTCCAGCCTGGAAGCGTTTCAGAAGGAAGAGCTGACCAACGTAGTCGACCACCGTGTGGAGATCACCCTGGCCGCGCTTCGCGCTCTCAGCCGTATTCTGGGCGGAATTCCCGGCCGTAAGAACGTGATCTGGCTGTCTGCTGGGTTCCCGTTCAGTCTTCTTCCTAACCAGCAGATCCAGGCTCCCATCGAGTCCGAATTCGAAGCCACCCAGGCACGCAACTCGAAGTGTGAGACCTACGGGTGCCCGGACCCGGTCAGCGGCGCCGAGAATTCCATGAACCCTGGTCAGCAAAGGGTCTACACCAACCAGATCCGCAACGTTTCCGCTCAACTGACCAGCGCTCAGATCGCCATCTATCCCGTCGACGTTCGCGGGCTCGAAACCGCTGTGGATTCCAGTTCCTACTCCAGCCAGCAAACCATGAAGGAAATTGCGACCGAAACCGGCGGCGTCGCCTTTGTCAACCGCAACGACATCCATACGGGCGTAGAGCGCGCCATGGCCGACCACGCCGCTTCCTACACGATCGGTTACTATCCCGTGGACAAGAAGTGGGACGGCGGCTACCGAACGATCTCGGTAAAGGTAAATCACGAGGGTGTGGAAGTCCGCCACCGCCGTGGCTACTTCGCGCTCGATCCCGCGAAAGAGAACGAGAAGCTGTTTGCGCAGGACCTTTCGGAGGCGATCGAGGACAAAATCTCCGCTACGCAAATTCCTTTTTATGCCAAGGTGTCCGCCGTCGAGAAAGGAAAAACTCGAGTGGATTTCATGGTGGATGGGGATGCTCTCTCGGTGGAGGACTCAGGCAAGGGCAAGCATCTGAACCTGAATTTCGAGGTGGCGATCTTCGCGCCAGACGGCAAACAGATCGGCAATCGGGTCATGAAGGTCGATAAAGTGTTGGCACTTGAGACCTATCAACAGATCATGCAGCAAGGCTTGAGTGTGCACCTTGACGTGGACACGCCTCCCGGACGCAACACGGCTTGGATCGCCGTCCGCGACAACCACAATGGTTACGTCGGCACACTGCAAGCTGCAGTCGGGCAGTAGGCTGGTGTCTTCCAGTAAGGACTTAGCTGTGAATCTGGAGGGAAATACCAATGGGCTGGCCTTCGAATAACAGGTTGAGGTCGATCGCAGGGGAGTCGGCGAGGGAGCGCATATCGTAGTCGCTTCCGGTAATTACTGTGGGTGGGGAGAGCATGCAACCGTCCCCCAAACCGGGAATCTTGTTTTTAAAGTTGCCCGCCACCAAATTAGCGATCTCGCCCATGGCGTCTGACACTTCGGCGCCGACTTTACTGACATCGACGCCCAGCATCCTGGAAGCTATGAGCCGGGCTGACTTGCCGTCGCAGCGGACGCTCAGCACACCACATAATTTTCCGGCCATTCCGACCATGGAAGTAACGTTTAAGTTGGCCTCTGAAGGAGTCTCTGGCACAGTGAGCTTGCAGCCCAACATGAGTTCGAAGACTTCCCGCGCCGCGACTTCCATCAGCGGCAGCCAGTCTTGGTGGCGACCGTTGTCGGCCGCCATTGGGTAAGCAGATTTCATGATTTGTGTTCTAACACCGGAATGACGTGTTCCCTGACCTGGTCCGGTGTAAACGGTTTGCGAATGTAACCCCTGGCACCGGATGACAGTGCCTGCAAGACATGAGACTCGCTGCCTTCAGTGGTAATCATGACCACGGGCACGCCCTTAGCATTGGCGACTCCAGAGAGCTGTTTGACGAACTCCAGCCCGTCCATAACTGGCATGTTGATGTCGCAGAGAATGAGATCGACGGAGTTATCCTGGAGAACGGCAAGAGCCTCCGCTCCGTTTCCCGCCTCCAGCACCTGCTTCATATCGATGCCTGCCTGGCGCAGGGAACGTTCCACGATCTTCCGCATCACCGAGGAATCATCCACAATGAGGGCTCGTATGCTGTTCATCAGGCAGTACTCATCCTCCGCAAGGCGGAATGCTCAAGAGTCTTCTTTTTATGGCGGCTGATTGGTCTATCGACGAGGAACGGACAGGACTTTAGGCCAGAGGAACACGAATCCGCGAAATCTTCTCTCGATGTCGCGATCTTGAGAAATCCGTAGTCTCTATGGACGACGCGATGATCGTACGTTCGATATACTGCACCTTTGAAACGGTGCGGTGTTTAAGTTATGGCTGAGATGGCTCTATCTCCGGGCGTGAAGCTGGCTTGGCGGGTCGCTGGTGACTTAGCTTTCCAGGAGAAGGACCCATTCATCGAACCGAGGCATCTTTTCTTTGGAATTTTCTCGATTGGGAAGCTGGTCAGCGCGGCGGAAAAGGGGCAGAAGAAGGACGACCTGGTAGTGGGCGTCAAGCCCGAAGCGGAACGTCTGGACGAGCTGGCCGGCCGGCACAGCCTGGATATTGTTTCGACTCGCCGGGCGGTCCGGCGGGCTTCCGCGGCACGCGCACCGCGGAGTTCAGCGGCTTTACCGCGGGGCCAAGCCCTCAGTCGCTCGGACGCCTCGCGCCGCATATTTGAAGAAGCTGCAACGCAAAGTTCTTCGATCCTGGACGTGCCGTCCCTGCTGCGAGCGTTGCTTCAAGCTCATGATGCTGAAATCGAGGAGGCTACCGTGGCGATGCGAGCAGGCTTGGCTGCAATTCTGCGAGAACTGCAACCGGTCGAGTCGCTGACACAACTGGTCTCGATGAGTCTTGACCCTCGACTGACCGACCTGGACACGGCCGTGTCCCAGGAATTCCGTGAGGTAGTGCAGGTCACTGAAGCCGTAGATACCAAAATCGCCATCCAGGCCTACCAGGCTCTTGATCCCATCAAGCGGCTGACTGTGTTGAGCGAACTCACGTGGGAGTTTGGTACTCAAGGACTCTTGGAGCCCATGCTGCAGAAAGCCGTGGAGCAGTTGCTGCGTCTGGTGAGTACGGGAGAGCGCTGTGCGATTCTGGTGAATGATGCCACTGGCAGCGAACTTCTGTTGAAGGCGCATGGGCCCATGGGCACGGTTCCGATGATCAGTATGACGTCTGCAAAACGTGCCATTAGCGAGCAGAAGGGTTTCATTTGGAATCGAGGAAAAGAGCCTGAGTCGAAAAAACAATCGAAGATTGAGTCGGGAATGTATGTGCCCCTGGTGATTAACGGTCAGGCCATCGGCGTGATTTGCATTGATTGCTCATGCGGACAACAAAGTTTTGGGAGAGACGATCTTCTACTCGTCACCTCGCTCGCCCATCAATTGGCTCTGGCCATTGCAAACCAGCAACTCCAGCTGACATTGAAGCAGAACAGCGAAGTTCTGGAACGGCTGTTGACCAACTTTTCACCCAAAGTGCGGACCCGTCTGCTGCAGCGTGCCCAGATGGGCCGATTGCGCCTGGGCGGCGAGCAGTCAGTGGTGTCTGTACTGTGTGCGGACATCCGGGGATTTACCAAATTGACCGCCGGCATGCCCACCGACGACGTAGTTTCCCTTCTGAACGAGTATTTTGCTGCGCTGACGGAGTGCATCTTTCGCCATGACGGCACCATCGACAAGTTCGTGGGCGATGCCATCCTGGCGGTTTTCGGCAGTCCAGAGGCGGATCCCCAACATTGCCGGAAAGCGGTCGTGGCGGGGATGGAAATGCAGGAAGCGGCGCGGGAAGTGAGCAAGCGGCGCAAGGCGAAATCAGAGGTAAGCTGCGAGATCGGGATTGGAATCCATACCGGGCAAGTGCTGCACGGCTTCATCGGATCGCCGGAACGGATGGAATTCACCATCATTGGAGAAGCGGTGAATCGCACTTCCCGCTATTGCGATGGCGCCAAAGGCAGCGAGGTGCTGATCAGCCCTGAAATATACGAGCGCCTGTGGAACGCGGTCGAGGTGCAACAGGTTTCGATCCCCACCAAGCACGAAGGCGATTTCGTCGCCTATCGCGTACAGCGGGTTCGCGATCCCGGTGAGCGTACGATTGTAAGTTCCTGACGTCGTGTCTTAGTTGGTAGGATCACGCGGAAACTTGAGATAGGGCAGGCGCACGTTTCGAATCACGACTTGATCCGACCGGATATTGGTGGGCGCTTGAAAATTGGGGACTCCGCAAGGGCCACCGAACCCGCAGGCGGCATCCACGGCCCCGGCGGTCACGAAGTCATCTTGATCGACACCATCTCCGCTGACCCCCAGACCGCCGACCAGCACACCATTACGATATAGCGGCAGGCTCCCAGGGAAGAAAACGACGCCGCTCATGTTGTTGGTGTTGGGCGCTCCCGGTTCCGATCCCTGAGTACAGGGGTTTGCCGTGTCGTACAGATACAACTGAAAGAAGGGTCCGTCGCCCGAGGCGTCGATTCCCGGCGGAAACAATGGCTGCGCCCCAAAACTCACGGGGCGATTGGTGACGGCGGTTCCCACCGGCACGCCGGGCAAATCCCTCACGCCCGTGGTACTGAACCAGATCACATTCCGGGCTTTGGAGGCCGCCACGTCGGTGCTGAAAATGGTTCCGTCGTGCATTCGGTAGAGGCCGAGAAGCGTGCCGTCGAGGTCGGAGACGGCAATCGTCATCTTCGCCTTGGAGTCAGGTGGCAGACGAATCACAGCTCGGGTTGTGTTTGCGGTGGCTACGGCATTCATGATGATTTCGTTGACATCACTCGCAGACAACATGGTTCCCGGGTTGGGGCCGACCAGATAGGTCTCTGGGGGCAATACGCCTGCCTTCGCGGGGACGCTATAAGAGCCAGCTAGTGTGCCCGCGGATGTGCCCGACGGCTGGGTGGTTTGATTCACAAAGGGCAACGCAACGCCCCCGATAATTACCACTCCTGGCGGTGGAAGTTGAGAGATGCTAGGCAGGAATCCGGAATTCTTCGATCCCGAAAACGCTGCGAATTCGGCAATCTCAGAGGATGTGCTCACCACGCCGACCCCGCCAACTACTCCGCCATTGAATAGCGGCACGCCGCCGGGATTGACCGCGAGCGGGTTGCTATCGTTGGTATCCGCTTTGCCTGTAATGATGCCCAGGCCGGGTTTACTGCCGTCGATCGACCGCGACGGGTTTAGCGCCTGTCCCGGCAGGAAATTAGTGCTCAGGGTACAGCCGCGGTTGGTGTTTTCGATTCCGTACAGATCGGCGTTGGGAGTGCCCGCAACTCCGGGCGGAAAATGAATGCCCGCGATGAATCGCACGGTGCGGGATGAGAGTGGCGCCTGATCGTTACTGAAGAAGGCAGCGGTGCGCGCCAAACCAACTGCCAGTTCGTCGGCTGGGACCATCTGGCCGAAGTTTCCCATCGCTGTGGTTGGCGCTCCGGGTGTTTCGAATACCGCCAAGATATTTCCAGCACGGTCTGCGACCGCGACCACCATGGGAGCGTCAACGGATGTCACCGCATTCTGCACAACGGTCTTTACCTCGGCAATGCTAAGTGGGGTCACTGTCGCGGGGGGATCAGATGAGTTCGATACTGAAGAACCGCTTCCGCCCCCACCGCCGCAGGACAAGCACAGCAGGATGGTCGCCCAAACCACCAGGGAGAGTCCTAAGAGGTAAAGCGGTCTGGTCGTGGTCTTCAAAATCCTGGTCTTCAAAATCGCGGTCTTCAAAATTCGAGCTCGCTTCATGGGAACTCAGGACTTGGCCGCTGCCACCGTCTTCGCGGTGTGGTTGTTATTTAGCCTCCACTTTCGGCCATCGCGGGCGAGCAAGTCATCGGCTTCTTTCGGTCCCCAGGTGCCCGCGGGATAGTTCGGAAATGTGCGTGGACGCAATGCCGTCCACACATCAAGAACCGGAGCGACCACGCTCCAGCCCGCTTCCACCATGTCGGCGCGCTGAAACAGCGTAGCATCGCCGATCATGCAATCGTGCAGCAGTCTCTCGTAACCGGTACTCGGCGCGCTGCCGAAATAATCCGAATAGGCAAAGCTCATGTCCACATTTCCAAGACGCATGATAGGGCCCGGAAGCTTGGCGCCAAAGCTGAGGGAAATGCCTTCCTCGGGTTGAATGTGGAGAACCAGAATGTTCGGCGCAAGACTCTCCACCGGGGTGTCGCGGAACAGGACGAACGGGGCGCGCCGGAACTGGATGGCAATCTCGGTATGCCGTTGCGGCAGCCTTTTTCCAGTTCGCAGGTAAAAGGGAACGCCCGCCCAGCGCCAGTTATCGATATGAAGCTTCATGGCTACGAAGGTCTCGGTCGCTGAGTCGGGAGCTACATTGGGCTCCGAGCGATACCCAGCCATGTGTGTCTCCGCGTCATGGCCATCTCCATATTGCCCACGAATCGCATGGGAGAGGACGTCTTCCGCGCTGAGCGGCTGAATAGCGTGAAGGATTTTCGACTGTTCGTCGCGCACTGCATCCGCCTGAAATGATATGGGAGGTTCCATGGCGGTGAGAGAAATCAATTGCAGGATGTGATTGGGCACCATATCCCGCAAGGTGCCCGATTGATCGTAGTATCCGCCACGCTGTTCGACTCCGACGGTCTCAGCCACCGTAATTTGTACATGATCGATGTAGCGCCGGTTCCAGATCGGCTCAAAAATGCCATTGGCAAAACGAAATGCCAGAATGTTCTGTACGGTTTCCTTCCCCAAGTAGTGATCGATGCGATAAATCTGTTTCTCACGCACAACCTGTAAAAGGTCGCGGTTGAGCTTACGCGCCGAATCCAAATCTCGACCGAAAGGCTTTTCTACGATGATCCGTCGCCATTGCTCGCTGTCGTTGGGAACCAGATTGGCAGCGCCCAACTGCTGCACGATCGGAGCAAAAAACGTGGGCGCAGTCGCCATATAGTAAAAGTAATTTCCCCGGCAGCCGTGGTCTTTGTTCACCTTATCCAGCAGGTCGCGCAGTTGGGCATAAGCCTTCGGGTCGCCGAACTCGCCCGCCATGTAATAAAGCCGGCGGATGAACCACTCGGTCACGTCACTGTTCAAAGTGCCGGTGGTGAACTCTTTGATGTCTTGGCGGAATTTGTCGCGGAACTGGTCGGTGGTCATGGCCTCGCGGGCCAACCCGATCACGGCAAACTCTCGCGACAGCAGGTTGGCTGCGGCAAGGTTGTAGAGCGCGGGCATCAGCTTGCGTCGAGTGAGGTCGCCGCCTGCGCCGAAGATCACCATCACGCAGGGATCCCCCGGTCTGCCAACGTGCTCTGTCGTCACTTCCGCCAGACTCGAAACGCTCATATCCGTTGTCTCATGGGCGGCAGATTCGTACCCAATCCCAATGGGGATCGGAAAGAAGCCACCAGATTTGCGATTCTCGCGTGCCGCCCATTATGCCTCGGCTGGGGACAAAGTCAAGCAACGCTTGCTGCCGCGCTGTGGTTGTGATAGGACTTAGCCCCATCCGGTTACAGTCACAAGAAAGCGATTTTAGTCGGGCGATGACGATGGACATGGAGCGAGCGTCACTGTTGACGAAGTCGTGGCCTTCTCACGCCGTCCTTTTGTGCCTTCTCGCATGGCCTGGCGCAATGCTGGGACAAGGGACGTCCGGCGCTCCTCAAACCCCTTCGGTGCAGCGGATTCCGGGCCACATTTCGGTTGTCACCGCATCTCTGCAAGGCACAGTAACCGACCCGCAAACTAAACTGGCTATCCCCGGCGTCAAGATCAGCGTGCTTCGGGCAGGTACTGTAGTTGGCGAAACACAGACGAACGCCGAAGGCATCTTCCGGTTAATTAACCTGGCGCCGGATACGTATGAGCTTAAGGCTGAGAAAGACGGGTTCGTATCCTTCGATCTGCCGAGTCTACGGATTAAGGGCGCTCAAACCAGGGATCTAACGCTAGAGCCGATCGCAAGCGCCGCCCCGTCGACAAAGGGTCCGTCTGGAATTCCCGGTGCTGTACCCTCGCCTGCGGCGCCTCTATCTCCGCCGGCGGGTCCTTATCCGGGATTACGCACCGCACAAACGTCTGCTTCCCCGGGACCGCTGGGAATTGCTCCCGAGCAAGTGCCACCGGACTCCGCGAACTTCGCCAAGGAACCCGACCGGTGGGATGTTCCCATGCCGCCCTGGGATCGCTATGGCAAAGGCGGTGAGTTTCCCTATACCAAGCCGCATTGGTACGACCCGTTTAATCGCAACCGACTCAAGGGAGACCAACCGGTCTTTGGCCAGACATGGTTCTTTGACTTTACCGGCACCAGCATCACCGGCTTGGATGTGCGCCGCGTGCCGGTGCCTAGCGGCGTATCCGCCGAGCAACCCGATAGCAGTGACTTCTTCGGCCGGGGAGAGCAGGGCGCCGCCTCACAGAGTTTCCGGCTATCTTTCGATCTTTTCGAAGGCGACACCAGTTTTCGGCCCATTGATTTCCGCATTCGCTTTACACCGGAATTCAATCTGAATTTCCTGCAAACCCGGGAGCGTGGACTGGTCAATATTGACGTCCGCGACGGAACCAACCGCTTCGACACCCACGTTGGCCTGCAGGAAGGATTTGTAGAAGCCAAGATCCACGACCTGGGCCCGAATTTTGACTTTGTCTCCATCCGTGCGGGCATTCAACAGTTCGTCAGCGACTTTCGGGGTTTCATTTTCGCCGAGGAGCAGCCCGGTGTGCGCCTCTTCGGAAATCTGCGTTCCAACCGGATCAACTACAACCTCGCTTATTTCTATTTTCTGGAAAAGAACACGAACAGCGGGTTGAATACATTCGATCCGCGTCATCAGCAGGTTTATATCGGGAACGTTTATATCCAGGATTCTTTTTTCAAAGGCTACACCACGGAATTCAGTTTCCATTACAACCGCGACGATCCCACGATCCACTTCGATGACAATGGATTCCTGGTCCGGCCGGCGCCTGTCGGGCTGGTGGTGAACGACGGCATTCTTCAGCACGGCATTCGGGCCTACTACCTGGGCTGGGCCAGTAACGGTCACATCAAGCGGGTGAATGTGAGCCACGCGTTCTATCAGGCTTTGGGCCATGACACACTCAATCCAATCGCGGGAAGACGGGTTGACATCAACGGACGGATGGCGGCTCTTGAGTTGTCAGTCGACAAGGATTGGGTACGCTTGCGATCGTCGTTTTTCTGGGCTTCCGGCGACTCCGCGGACCGTTCTAATGCTCTCGGACTGAGCGGGAGAGGTGGAACCGCGCACGGCTTCGACACCATTGTGGATGAAACCCAGTTTGCCGGAGGCGCTTTCAGTTTCTTCGATCAGCAAGGAATTCGCCTGACCAGCACGGGAATCGCGCTCACCAACCCCGGAAGCCTGCTGGTCAGCCTGCGTAGCAACAAGGAAGAAGGTCAGGCGAATTTCGTGAATCCGGGAGTTTATATATTTAACGTCGGCGCTGATTTCAATGTGACGCCGAAGCTGAAGGCTTTCGTCAACGCGAACTATCTTCAGTTTGACCGGACGGAGCCGCTGCAAATTCTCCTGTTTCAAAATCGCATTCGGCACAGTATCGGCACTGACACCGGATTAGGTATTCAGTATCGGCCGCCACTGACAGAGAATATTGTGATCACAGCAGGAGTATCGGATTTAGTTCCGGGCGCAGGATTTCAAGATATCTACAACAAGCGGGTGTTGATCTCCGGCTTTTCAACTATAAAGCTGACGTTCTGAGCTGAGCTATGCTGCATTTTTCTTGGCGACGACTGGGGCAAGTGCTGACGCTGGTGGCATTCGTTTGCCTAGCCCTGGTTGTGTTCGACCTTCCCGGCAGGACGGCAGCGTCAGAGCAAGCCCCAGAATTATCCTCGCAGACAGGCGCTGAGCAAAGCTCACCCGGACTAGGAGACTCGCTCGAAGAGGCGCAGCAGAGATCGGCTGGTTGCATAACTTGCCACAACCCAATGGACAGTCCGACGATGCACACCAAGGAAACCGTGCGCCTGGGTTGCACCGACTGTCACGGAGGAAATGCCGGAACTGCGCTGCCTCCCGGTGTAGCGCAAGGCTCGCCACAGTATCAGGAGATTACCCGGCAGGCACACCCCAGGCCACGCTTTGCCAGCAATGCCGATAGTTCGGCGAATCCGGTTCGTGCCTACACCAGTTGGTTGAAAGAGGACGCGGAGTACATCAAGTTTGTGAACCCTGGCGACCTGCGGGTGGCCGAGCAAACCTGCGGCCGCTCGGGATGCCACACCGCCGAAGTCCAGCGTGTGCGCACCAGCATGATGACCCACGGCGCCATGCTGTGGAGCGCTGCGCTCTACAACAACGGGGCTGTCCCCTTCAAGAACCCTCATTTCGGTGAGAGTTATGCTCCCGACGGTACTCCTCAAAGGCTGCAAACTTTCCCGCCACCCACGGCGGAGGAAACCCGGGTCAAAGGTGTGCTGCCGTATCTGGAACCGATTCAGCGATGGGAAGTTTCTCAGCCGGGAAATGTTTTGCGAATCTTCGAGCGCGGTGGTGAAAAGAAACCTGAAGTTGGAATTCCAAGCCAAGAAGAAGAACCCGGCAAGCCGGACGTGAAACTCGGCGAGCGCGGCTTCGGGACTTTGCTGCGCACCGACCCCACTGTTCTTGGTTTGCAGAAGACGCGACTGCTCGATCCGTTACTGTCATTTCCAGGAACGAATGATCAGCCCGGCGACTACCGGGCCAGCGGTTGCAGCGCCTGTCATGTGATCTACGCCAACGATCGCTCGGCGGAACATTCGGGACACTATGCTGTCGGCGGCAACCTGGGGCAAACTGCGACGCTCGATCCGACCATTCCGAAGAACGAATCCGGACATCCCCTCAAACACGAATTCACTCGCTCTATCCCGTCGAGCCAGTGCATTGTTTGCCACATCCATCCCGGCACCAACATGGTAGCAACTTATTTTGGCTACACCTGGTGGGATAACGAGGTTGATGGCGACAAGATGTATCCCAAAGAGCAGCGGCATCCCAGCGCGGCAGAGCAGCAGCAGGTCCAGAAACGCGACCCGGAACGGGCTGCCATTCGCGGCAACTGGGCCGACGTAAATTTCCTGGAGAAGACGGGAACGCCGGAATTCAACAGTGAACTCAAGAACACACAGTTCGCCGACTTCCATAGTCATGGCTGGATTTTCCGTGCGGTATACGAACATGATCGCAAAGGGAATCTACTGGATGCCGATGGCAAGCAGGTTTCGTTCACTGATCCCGACAAGTTTACAAAAGCCGTTCATTTGAAAGACATTCACCTGGAAAAAGGCATGCATTGCATCGACTGCCACTTTACCCAGGACAATCACGGCAACGGCAAATTGTATGGAGAGACGCGGAATGCAATTGAAGTCGATTGCGTGGATTGTCACGGCACTATTCAACAACGCGCCACGCTGCGCACATCCGGAATCGCCGCGCCCGCCAACGGAACTGATCTCGCGGGACTTCGCACTCCCTGGGGGACGCGCCGCTTCTATTGGGATGGGGGCAAGCTCTTCCAGCGCTCCATGCTCGAAAAAGACCAGCAGTGGGAAGTGGTGCAAGTGCTCGATTCCATCACTCCGGGCAATTCGCACTACAGCGAGAAGTCGCGGCTTGCGAAGACAATTCAGAAAGATGCCGTCACCTGGGGTGACGCTAAGGGCGATCAGTCGCAGCTAGCTCACCCTAACAGCGAGATGACGTGTTATGCCTGCCACAGTTCATGGGCGCCGACCTGCTATGGCTGCCATCTGCCGATGGTCGCGAATCAAAAGATGCCTATGCTGCACAACGAAGGACTCACCACGCGCAATTGGACCTCGTACGACTTCCAGGTCTTGCGGGATGATGTGTTCAGTCTGGCGATCGACGGCACCGTCACCGGACATCGAGTTGCTCCAGTGCGTTCGGCTTGCGCAGTGCTGGTAAGCTCGCAAAACAACAATCGGGACTGGATCTACTATCAGCAACAAACCGTTTCGGCCGAGGGTTTCAGCGGACAAGCTTTCAGCACCTTCGTCCCGCACACCGTACGTGCAAAAGAAACCAAAGGTTGCACCGACTGCCATGTTTCGGAAGCGGGCGATAACAATGCATGGCTAACCCAATTGCTGCTTCTGGGCACAAACTACATGAATTTCATGGGTCGCTACATCTACGTGGCCACGGGCGCGAAGGGATACGAAGCCGTTGCCGTTACCGAACATGACGAGCCTCCCGCGGTGATTGGCAGCGATCTGCAAAGGCTTGCGTATCCGGATAATTACAAGAAGCACCTAAGCAATCACAGTGAATTGAAGGAAGCCTACGGACACGCAGGCTCGGAAGTGTTGGACGTCCAGGCTCGAGGCGAATATTTGTACGCCGCCATGGGCAGGCGAGGGCTACGCGTCTACGACATTGCCAACATCGATGACAAAGATATTTCTCAGCGCACCATCACGGCACCGGTGTCACCGCTCGGCCAGCGTTTCTACGTTCCCACCAAGTACGCGGCGGCGGTGGCCACCCCCACAACTTTGGCCGTCGATCCCTTGCGCACCCACCGCCCAGAGAATGAAGAACAGTCGATCCACCTGATGTATGGCTTCCTTTACGTGGCGGACAAAGTGGAAGGCCTGGTCGTGATTGGCGATCCCAACCTCAAAAGCCGGAGTCCGGGTGTGGGCACGCTGCTCAATGGCGATCCGAACGACAATTTCCTGAAACGCGCGCTGGCCTTCAATCCTAATGGCGCGCTGAAGGGTGCGCGTCGAATCACTATCGTCGGCACCTACGCTTACATCCTTTGCGATGGCGGTCTGGCCGTGGTTAACCTGAACGATCCACTCAAGCCGGTGCTGGTGGCGCAGATCGGCGCGCCTTATCTGATGGAACCGCACGGCATCGCCGTGCAGTTTCGCTACGCTTTCATTGTCGATCGCGAAGGATTGAAAGTTTTCGACATCACTCACCTCGATCGCCCTTTGCCGGTTGACGGCGCCAGGGTTCAGATCGACGACGCCCGCAACATTTACGTGGCTCGCACTTACGCTTACGTTTCCGCCGGCAAGCAGGGCGTGGCCATCGTGGACATCGAGCGGCCCGAACAGCCTAGGCTCGATCAAGTCTTCAACGCGAATGGCGTCATGAATGACGTGAACGACGTGAAGCTGGGCATGGTGTCATCGGAACTGTTCGCCTATGTGGCTGACGGCAAGAACGGGCTGCGTGTCGTTCAGTTGTTTTCTCCTACAGATAATCCCAACTTCGCGGGGTTCAGCCCGCGTCCGACTCCGAAATTGATTGCCAGCCGCCACACCGCAGGCCCGGCGCTGGCAATTTCAAAAGGTACGGACCGCGATCGCGGTGTCGATGAGAGCGGCAACCAGATAGCGGTGCTCGGCCGCCGCGGGGCGCGTCCGTTCAATCAGCAGGAGCTACAGCGTATGTATCTTCGCAATGGGCAGGTTTATACGGTTAGTGATGACCCTCCGGGGAAGGCGCACTAACGCACGACAGATACTCTCACGCCTTATTGACAACTGCTGACACCGTCGCAGATACTGCAACCTGCGCATGTAGGATGCAACGGCACGACGCCGAAGGGCAATGCCCACCTACGATCTCATCGTGGAGGCCCACATGCACAATCTAGAGAACCTCAAAAAGCAAGCCAAGCTCATATTGCGGTGGCATCGCGATCGCCACTATCCCGTCGCCGCACAAATCCGCGAACATTTGCCTCGTTTCCTAAATATGCCCGACTCCGAGATTCTTGCGGCGAGCTTTAAGCTCAGCGATGCGCAAGAACTGGTCGCAAGACAGCAAGGCTTCGATAGTTGGCAAGCCCTGAAAACCGGGCTTTCGAAAATGCCACTCAAGGTGAAGTCGTCGCCATCCAAAGCAGCGCCATCGAAAGCAACGATTATCGGTGCAGAGCCGCAACTGCTCGTCACTGATATCAAGAGATCATGCGAATTTTTCCGTGAGAAGTTAGGCTTTTCGCTGGTATTCAGTTTCGGCAGACCTCCCTACTATGCGCAGGTGGGTCGCGACGCAGCGCGTCTCAATCTAAGGTGTGTCGAGCGACCAGTAATTGAGTCGACGGTCCGCGATCGGGAGGAACTGCTGTCGGTATCTATGACCGTCGCTACAGCGGACCAGATCAAGCTGCTGTTTCTTGAGTTTCAGTCCGCCGGTGTTGCCTTTCACCAGACACTGAAAAAACAGCCTTGGGGCGCCAAGAATTTCGTCGTCAAGGATCCGGATGGGAATCTGCTGCTGTTTGCTGGCCCCGCAAACTAACAGCGGGACGCGTCCCTACAATCAGCAGGAACTGCAGCGCATGTATATTCGCAATGGGCAGGTGTATGCGGTTAGCGATGAGCCGTCGGGAAAAGCGCATTGAAATCGATTGCTTTAACGCCTGTTAGCGCTTGTAAGGAAAGGTGTACGATTCACAAGACGCGGCAATGGACAAGTGCAATGTTGGGTCTCCTATTCTCAGTTCTTGTAACAATCGGTCTCCTCAGCACAGTGTCTCACTTCGCTATGCGTATCCGCCTGCTGAGGATGGATGCGGCGAGAGACCGGATTGAATGGCTGAGTTTCAGGAGTTCGCCAGAAGTCATGGACACCTATCAGGATCTTTTCCCGAGCAGTGTCCTGCCGCGATTTTGTCGATTCGCTTTCTGGTCTTTCATCTTCTTCGCCACCATCGCACTTTGCGCGATCATCATGAAATCCAGATAGTTTCCGCCGTAGATCACATAGAATCGCCGTTGCACCCATTAACCGCATTTATGATGGAGGTCTTATTGGCTTCAACCGAACACTTCGATCTCATCGTGATCGGCTGCGGCCCTGCCGGAGAAAAGGCGGGCGCGCAAGCTGCTTATTTTGACAAACGCGTCGCGGTCATCGAGGCCGCCGAGTTTGTGGGCGGAAGCTGCATCAATACCGGCACTGTCCCCAGCAAGACGCTGCGTGAATCGGCGCTTTACTTTTCCGGGCTTAAGCAACGCGGCCTTTATGGCATCGATTATTCGCTGAAAGACAATCTCACCATCGGCGATTTCATGCACCATGAGCGAGAGGTGGTTGAAAGGGAGCGCGAGCGCATCCTGAAGAATCTCGCGCTTCATCACATCGAACTCGTGCACGGCCGGGCATCTTTCGAAGACGCTCACACTGTCGCTGTTTCCGGCCCGGATGGCATTCGCCGATTGCGCGGCGATGTGATTCTCATCTCCACCGGCAGCAAGCCGCACCGTCCAGCAGAAATCGCTTTCGACGACGTCCGGGTTTTCGACTCCGACACCTTCTTGCAGATGGACCACATCCCGCAAAGCCTGGCGGTGATCGGCGGTGGCGTGATTGGCTGCGAATACGCGTCGATCTTCGTCGCGCTCGGGGTGCAGGTCACGCTGGTCGATGGCCGCGACCGCCTGCTTCCCTTTCTCGATACGGAAATCTCCGAACGCCTCCGCGTGCGGCTCGACGCGCTGGGAATGCAGTTCTGGTTCAATGAACGGCCAGTAAAGGCGCAAACCGATGCCTCGGGCGTGCAGTTAGCAATGAAAAGCGGCAAGGCGCTGCAAACCGAAGCTGTGCTGTTCGCTGCAGGGCGCCGCGCGGCCGTGGACGGCTTGTCTCTCGAAAAGGCGGGCCTGGCCATCAACGATCGCGGATACATTTCCGTTGACGAACATTACGGCACCGTAGTACCCCACATCTACGCCGCCGGCGACGTCATTGGATTCCCCGCGCTGGCTTCGACGTCAATGGAACAAGGACGCGTCGCCGTCTGCCATGCCTTCGGCTTCAAATACAAGCAGCGTGTCGCCTCGATGCTACCCATGGGGATTTACACCATCCCCGAAATCTCGAGTGCAGGCGAGACCGAAGAATCGTGTAAGGAGAAAAAGATCGATTACTGTGTCGGGCGAGCTCTCTATGCCAACAATGCCCGTGGCCATATCATCGGAGACACCGCAGGAATGCTGAAGCTCATCTTCGCACGCGCTGACAAACGGCTGCTGGGAGTGAGCATCATCGGCGAGAGCGCTACCGAGCTGATTCACATCGGAATGATGGTTCTCGACCACAACCTGACCATCGACGAGTTTATCGAGCAGGTTTTTAACTATCCCACTCTCAGCGAGACGTATAAATACGCCGCCTATGAGGGCTTGGGCAATCTGGCCGGTCATAAGATGCGCGAAGGCTAGCCGGGTGGAATTGCTGATGGAACCGGCCCAGGGCCACGCTCGTATAACAGATCAAGGGGCATTCATGCAGACTTTGAAAATCTCTCTCATAGCGAGCCTGATCGGAACCGCGGCCGGCTTCTGGGCCTGGAAACTTGATTTGACGAAGATGTTCTGGCCCGCGCATCCCCAGCTTGCAGGCTTTTTTCTGACCGTCATTATCGCAATAGCGGTAGAACTGAGCTGGCCTAAGGCCAAATCGAAAGCGTAGCCAACGATACTTGCCGCGCTCTCCTGATGGACCCAACGCCTCGCCTGCCATCGACGGCGTATAATTCTGCGTAGTTAATTTCTGCAAGGTGGATCATTCATGGCTTCGGACAACGGCACTTCTGCGAACGGTAACGGGCACAGCGTTCCTCCGCCTCGAGTTGAATGGATCGCGCAGCGCAAGGCGCAGAACACCGACGGCAACTTTTCCCAGATGCACTACGCACGCAAGGGCGTCATTACGCAGGAGATGGAGTACATCGCAGCGCGCGAAAAGCTCTCCGACGAACTGGTGCGTGACGAGGTCGCCTGCGGGCGGATGATTATTCCCGCCAACATCAACCATCCTGAACTGGAGCCGATGTGCATCGGGGTGGCATCGCTGTGCAAGATCAACTCCAACATTGGCAATTCGGCGGTGACTTCCAACATCGACGAGGAGCTCAAAAAGCTGCACACGTCGGTGCACTATGGCGCCGACACAGTGATGGACTTGTCCACCGGAGGCAACATTCATGAGATTCGCGAAGCCATTCTGCGGCATTCGCCCGTGCCCATTGGCACCGTGCCGATATACGAAGCGATCTCGCGAGTGAAACGGATCGAAGACCTGACCGCAAGCGTGATGCTTGAAGTCATCGAAGAACAGGCGCAGCAGGGCGTGGACTACATGACCATCCATGCCGGCGTGCTGATTCAGTATCTACCCATGGTTTCGAAGCGCATCACTGGCATCGTGAGCCGTGGAGGAGCGATCCTGGCGCAGTGGATGGCGCATCATCATAAGCAGAATTTCCTGTACGAGTGCTTCGATGACATCTGCAAAATCTTCGCCAAGCATGACGTAAGCTTTTCTCTTGGTGACGGTCTGCGTCCCGGCTGCATCGCCGATGCCAGTGACGAAGCACAATTTGCGGAACTGAAAACCCTCGGCGAGTTAACCAAGAAAGCCTGGGCGCATGACGTACAAGTCATGATCGAAGGCCCTGGCCACGTACCGCTCGACAAGATCAAGGAGCAGGTAGATAAAGAAAAGGAACTTTGCTACGAGGCGCCGTTCTACACGCTCGGTCCACTGGTCACCGACATCGCGCCCGGCTACGATCACATTACTTCGGCGATTGGAGCCGCGATGATCGGCTGGCACGGCGCGGCCATGCTCTGCTATGTCACTCCGAAAGAGCATCTGGGCTTGCCCAATGAAAAAGATGTAAAGGACGGCATCATCGCTTATAAGATTGCCGCCCACGCCGCCGACCTGGCGCGGCACCGGCCAGGCGCACAGGACCGCGACAACGCCTTAAGCTTCGCACGCTACAAATTCGATTGGGAGAAGCAGTTCGCGCTTTCGCTCGACCCCGAGACCGCGCGCTCCATGCATGATGAAACCCTGCCCGACGACTACTACAAAGAGGCAGCCTTCTGCTCCATGTGCGGTCCGAAATTCTGCTCCATGAACTACTCCAGCAAAGTGGACGAGTACAACAAGCAAGTTCATGGGCTGGAGAAGAAAGATTATTCGGAGTTGGTGGAGAAACTGGTTAAGCTCGCGTAGGCTCTGCCCCGGGGCGGACCAATGCATCCGCGGCTCGGCCTCCCGGCTCGTATCTCGCTTCAATGAAACTAGCTCTCCTGGATTGCCGACTCCACTCTCGCCTCCAGATCCAGACGGACCTGCATTAAATAAGCCTTTTCCAGTAGGGAGACTTGTGTCTCCTTTGGTCTGGGTACGGGCGGTAAGTGCAGCAGTCGGATTAGGGCTGTAATTCCAGTAAGTCTTTGGATCTCTTCGAACATCGGTGCAGATTACCGCCTTCTGGGGTGGTCAGGCTGTGATGTTCATCACACCATTTTGGACTTGAAGCTGTGGAGGAACGGGCGCGTACGGCTTTTTCCAGGATGGAACATCCGCCGCTACTGAGTGCGGCTTTTTCGTTGACCCGACCATACCGCAGGAATATAATCTGCTCCGCGGATTGAGTAACTGATGTTGTTCAGAACTTAGTCTGCTTGCAGTTTCTCTCCTGTAGTAAGATTTGCGCCCCGGGGCTTCAGATTTTTCATCCGCAGGCGGTTCCCATGAAGGGTTCTGTCGCAAGAATAAAGTCGGTCAACCGCGCGCCGTCCCCGGTTCGCCAAGTTGAGCTATATCCCATTGTCGGCATTGGAGCCTCTGCGGGAGGCCTGGAAGCCTTCACTGAGTTGCTGCGTGGGCTGCCACAGAAGACCGGCATGGCGTTTGTGCTGGTGCAGCATCTCGATCCCAGCCATTCCAGCGATCTGCGAGAAATCCTGGCGCGGATCACCAAGATTCCAGTGCAGCAGGTGACCGACGGCGTCGCCGTCCGGCCCGACAACATTTACGTGATCCCGCCCAATACCAGCATGGCTATGAAGAATGGAGTGTTGCGGCTGGCGGCGCGCGTGCTCACTCGCGGACAGCACATGCCCATCGACCATTTTCTGCGCTCTCTGGCAGAAGATCGCGGTACTCGAGCCATCAGCGTGATTCTCTCGGGGACAGCATCTGACGGAACTGAAGGGTCGCGGGCCATCAAGGCAGCTGGGGGCATCACTTTTGCACAGGAAGAGAAATCGGCCAAGTACTCCAGCATGCCTCATAGCGCGGTCGCGGCGGGCTGCGTGGACTTCATTCTGCCGCCCACCGGAATCTCAAAAGAACTCATCCGCGTAGCACAGCATCCTTATCTGGCGCCGACTTCGGCGGTGAAATCGGACCTGGCGATCTTAGCTGGCAGCCAGATGGAAGTTCTGCTGACCCTGCTCCGTGAAGCCATTGGAGTCGACTTCACACACTACAAGCAGACCACCCTACGGCGCCGCATTGAGCGCCGCATGGTCCTGCACAAACTGGAGAAGCTCAAAGACTACGTCCGCTATGTTCGCAATACTCCGGGGGAAGTCGAGGAGTTATACCAGGACATTCTGATCCATGTGACCGGCTTCTTCCGCGATCCAGACGCCTTCGAGGCGTTGCGCAAGCACGTTTTGCCAACTTTGTTCCGGGACAACACAAAGGGCGGCACCGTGAGGATTTGGGTTCCGGGCTGCTCTACCGGAGAAGAGGCTTATTCGCTGGCGATGGCCATGCTGGAATACCTGTGGCTGGAAACCACGAAGACCGCAAAGCCCGGTCTGGGCACCACTCCATTCCAGATTTTCGCTACCGACATAAGCGACGGCTCTCTCGACCGAGCCCGGGCCGGTCTCTATTCCGAGGCTTTGGTCGCGGGCGTCTCCGCGGAGCGCCTGCGGCGGTTCTTCATGAGAATCGACGGGGGATATCAAATTGTTAAACCAGTACGGGAGATGTGCATTTTTGCCAAGCAGAATGTGGCTAAAGATCCTCCTTTCTCTAATCTCGACTTGGTTAGTTGCCGCAATCTTCTGATTTACCTGGGCCCATTGCTACAGAAACGCGTGGTTCCGACTTTGCACTATGCGCTCAAACCCGGCGGCTTTCTGTTGCTCGGCGGGGCCGAAAGCCTGGGGACATTTTCGGAATACTTCGTGCCGCTGGATAAGAAAAACCGGATTTACCAGAAGAAGAATTCGGCGGTGCGTCTGCCGACTAACTTCAGCTCTCCTGATCCAGGGCTCCGCCGGAGTGCCGAAGCCAGACCCACGCGCGAGGCATCGTCCGCTTCGACGGTTGAAAAAGAACTGGACCGGGTGTTACTCAAGCGCTTTGTGCCCGCCAGCATCGTGGTCAACGAAGAGATGGAAATTGTGCACTTCCGTGGAAAGACAGGCCTTTACCTGGAGCCGGCGGTCGGCCAGCCTACCTTCAGCCTTGTCAAGATGGCGCGCGAGGGCTTGCTGGTAGACCTTCGCGCCGCCTTGACTAAAGCCAGGAAGGGAAATGTCACTGTGCGTAGGACAGGGGTGCGGGTTCGGTCCAACGGGCATACCCGTGAAATAACCTTGGAAGTTAGTCCGCTGCGCAGGCAGAGCACGGGGGACCGTTGCTACGTGATTGTCTTTCAGGAACCGTCTCCTGCTCGCTCCAAAGGCGCTCAGGAAAAACCGAAGGGTTCTAAAACAAAGACTGGCATTTTCCGAGAGAACGGGCACCTGAAGCGCGAACTGGCAGAGACCCAGGAACAGTTTCAAACGCTGATCGAAGAGCATGAGACGGTCAGCGAGGAATTCAAGTCGGCCAACGAAGAAGTGCTTTCCGCCAACGAGGAACTGCAAAGCACCAACGAAGAACTGGAGACTGCCAAGGAAGAACTACAGTCCAGCAATGAAGAACTCACTACTCTCAACGAGGAACTGCAAAGCCGGAATTCAGAATTGACTGCGGTCAATAACGACCTGCTCAATGTGTTGGGCAACGTGACCATCCCGGTGGTGATTGTGGGGCAAGATCTGCACATCCGCCGCTTTACCACTCCCGCACAAAAGCTGCTGAACCTGCTGCCCAGCGATGTGGGACGCCGCTTGAGCGACATACGCCCGAACCTGGAGGTGGAAGACCTGGGGCAAATCGCGGGCGAAAGCATCGAGAATGTCACCACCGTGGAACGCGAAGTACGAGAGACCGGAACCGGGACATGGCACCTGCTCCGCGTGCGTCCGTACAAGACTTGGGACAGCAAGATTGATGGCGCCGTGATCAGTTTCCAGGACATTGACGTCATGAAACGCAGCCTCGACCAGATGCACAAGCATGCGGATGCTCTTATAGAGACTGCCCGCGAAGCGATCCTGATCCTGAACCACAAGCTGCAAGTGATCAGCGCCAACCTGACCTTCTACCGGGATTTCGAAGTCGTGCGCGAAGAAACGCAAAACCGCCCGATCTATGAGTTGGGCAACGGGCAATGGAACATCCCCAAGCTGCGCGAGTTACTGGAAAATATTCTGCCGAACAATGGGCGCGTGGAGGATTTCGAAGTCAGCCACAATTTTCCGCATCTCGGGACACGCAGGATGATGCTCAATGCCCGCCGCATCGAGCCGCAACCAGGGCAGAAGTTGATTTTGCTCTATATCGAGGATGTAACGGAAAAAGGATCCAAGTAGCCCGTCTAGCCCAGCACGTCGCTAATCTCCTCTTTGATCTTGTCAGAGGCGGCGATGCCAATGAACTCTCCCAACGCGCGATAACTTTCGAATTGCAGCTCATCGAACCACTGATCCGCCGTGCTCTGGTGAGGAAAGGTTATGTGTTTGTCGTAATACTGCCAGACGTCATCGGGCAGCCGGTTCTCTTTTTGGCGCATGGTTTCGCTGCCGGACGGAGTCTTTGGCCGTACCGGCATGCTGGCCTTAACATAAATGAACTTCCCGCGGTCCTCGGGCTTCTGGGGATCATAGAAGATATCTCCCACCACAAAGTTGTGTTCGCTTTCACGCCCGTCAGCCGCTGGACGAATCTGCCGGAAATCGATGACGATTTCCGCTCCCAGATCGGTGCGCGCCTTCTCCATCAGGTCGACGAGATTTTGGCATTGGTATTGACCGTCACAGTCCGCATCGCAAGCCACAATCAGCTTGCAATGCCGCCGCAGCAATTCGTACACTGCCAGATTTTCGAAGTGGCCTCCATCGGAGAGATACACGAAGCTCTTCTGCTGGTCGCTTTGCGCGATTAATTCAGAAAACAGATATCCTAGCCCCAGCCGGGGACCGGGCATCGCCCATTTGCACCAGTAGCGCGGATTTCCCATCCACCATCCCAGACGCACATCAAACAGCGTCATAAATAGACCGGTTGCCGCCGACGTGTAATACCCCATATTGGGGCTGGCCGCGGCGCCGGAGATGGCCATGGCTGTGCCCAGTTTGATGCCGCCTTTAAAGTGAATTTGCAACATCGACTTCTTGCTTCGCCCTAGTGCGGTAGGCGCGAAACTCTTTGCCAACGTCTCGCCCGGAGAATTCGTGCGCAGGAACCAAGCCTTGCCCTCCCCTGTGATATTGGTTTCGTACCCGCAGTACTGGGGAGTGAACACGAATGACTTTGCCCGGCGAGTGGCATAGCCCAATTCTGCCCCACTCGTGATGTTCAAAGAAGCATTCAAAAGTGGATATGGCCCGGGATAGTTAACGGCAAAGTCCGCCAGCGGCAGGTCGTCGTACTCATCAAATCCGGTGAAGGGATGCGGATTGCGCGCGGAGTTGGAAGCTCCCAGATAACAGCGTACCAGCCGATTGCGATAAAAATGGTGCAAAGAGAAGTCATTTACGTCCACACGCCACGAAAGCAGCAGGCAGGCTACAAACAACATGACCGCAACCCCGAACAACCATGGAAGCAGTTGGCACCGCGAAGTGTCTCCACCCTTTTGCACTCTCCAGTAAAGGTCGCAGCGAACCGTTGGCTTGGATGCGCTACCGTCCACCACGGCTATCTGCCCGCTGGATGAAGCTGGCGAGTTTCCGCCAAATTGCCACAGCGTCTTAGTGTCGCCAGGGTCGAAGGCTAATCCGGATCCGATGTGTACGGCGGTAGAAAGCAGCAGCAGCAAACCAATCGCAAAAACATAGGGCGCGGCCTTGGCCAGCGCATCCAAAACTTTTGGCGATTTCAGCGCAGCAATAATCTTTCCAGCAATACCGGTGTCGTCCTGCTCCGCTGGCTTGGGCTTTCCCGGCTTGCCGCTGGTGGCGGCACTCTTCGCGGCTTTTATTCCTAAATAATTATGAAGCACCCACAACGCGGCTGGCACCAGGCTCCAACTTTGGAGCTTCACCCATATCCAAAGCATCAGCAGCGGTCCAAAGACGCAAATCGAAGCTACCAGGAGCCACGCCGCGGTCAGGATCATCATGTAACCACCCAGCCGCGCCCACCATTCACGAACCAGGTCTCTTAAGCCGCGCCCCGTAAGCCCCTGGTGAAACGCACCACAAGCCAACATCACCAGCATGACCGCAGCCGGCCCCAGGGCGGTAACCGCCCAGCGCACGCCAGCGCAATTCTGCAAGTGCGCCAGCAGTAAGACGTATTCTCGCATCAGGCAGCCGCTGATCGCCCCCGCCACTGCTGAGGAACATAGGAGCGCAGTAGGGCGGACCTTCTCTTCCCGCTCTTCTCTCTTTTCCCGCTTATTTCCGAACAGCCAATCCCACCCGTGAACAGAGAGCACAACAAAGGCCCACACTAAAAAATAAAAATCAGCTCCTCCTACTGCCCATTGCCATACGGGCATCCGAAACACGATCCATCCCTCTCCTCCCGACCGCAGCTGATGCTCGCCCACCAGAACCAGCCGCCACAGCCCGGAATTTACCAGCACTGAGGCCACCATGAACGGCGCCAGCACCGTCATCCTGACTTCCACTCGCTCGAACCATGATTTGCGCCGTTCTTTGGGAAAAGTCTTTACAACGTTCCGCCCCATAAAAAGCGCGGCAATAAACAGGAAGCCCAATCCAATCTTCAGAATCGTCCACCCTTCGCCTCCGGAGCGGACCAACATCACCAAGATGGCGTCACAGAAGACAAAGAAACTCAGAAACAGCAGACCGAGAATGGTTTGATTGAGAAAGCAGTTGCGTGTCCAAGTGCCGATCATCGCCCAGGTGTCTCCAGAAATCAGACTGGAGTTCGGAGTCAGGTAATTGCTGTACAGGCGTAGCCAGTGCAGGAAGGAACGTTCGTGGCGCAAGCTGGGCTGGTAATTTTCCGGGACCAGCGCTTTCTCGATCTCGCTGAAAGGCTCTCCGGTGCTGTCGTGATAACGCTTGGTTACCGCAGCCAGCCAGCTGCCGATGTAACCACCGCCCGACACCGTCGAGAGATAGTCGAACTTGCCCAGCAGCTTGTTCCGCGCTAAGCCTTGCAGAATTCCGAGATTAAACGTCGCACTGCGAATTCCGCCGCCGGAGAAGGCCAGACCGATGAGGGAGTCCTTTGTTTTCTCTTCGGGCACGCCTCTGGCTCGCCGGGCGAGGTTGATTTGATCGATTTCTTTGCGTAGTACGTCAGCGAACGTGACCGGACAATCGGCAGGTCGGATGTCCAATGGTTGGCTGCAGGGGTCGTCGCTAATCTGGGGCATAGGAAGACCCTTTCACCCCCAAGTGAATTAGCGGGAAAGTTAAACACAACGCCGGCAAAAGTCAATAGCTAATGGCAGCAACCAGCCACGCCATCCCACGCCAGTTGAACCGCGATTGCCAAAATCGAACCGACCATAGAAAACACGAGCGCACTGTGGGTTTCTGTAGACTAGAACCTGCTCATTGGAGCCACTGATTTCAGAAACACCCATGAAAACCGTCGGCATCATCGGAGGCATCGGCCCGGAGTCAACCATTGACTACTATCGCGCTATCCTCGCCGCCTATTCAGAACGACGGACCGACCGCAGTAACCCTTCCATCATCATCAACAGCATCGACCTGGACAGACTCCGCGACATGTTCGAAAGCAATCGACACCAGGCAATTGTCGACTACCTGACGGTTGAACTGCGTCGCCTTGCGGCCGCAGGCGCAGACTTCGGCGTAATCTCCGCCAACACTCCCCACCTCGTCTTCGACGAACTACGCGAACAGTCGCCCATTCCTCTAATCAGCATCGTCGAAGCTGCCTGTGACGCCGCCAAAGTTATGGGGCTAACCAAGCTGGGCCTGTTGGGCACGCGCTTCACTATGCAAGGGCGGTTCTATCCCGATGTGTTCTCGCGAGAGAACATCCAGCTGGTCTCACCCGAGCCCGACGAGCAAGCTTACATTCACGAAAAATACTTTGCAGAGTTGGTAAAGGGAATATTTTTACCCGAGACCCGGCAGAAGTTGCTGGACATCATCCATCGAATGCAAGAACGCAACGGCATCGGAGGAGTAATCCTTGCCGGAACCGAGCTGCCCTTGATTTTGCGAGGCACAACCAAGCCAGGCGTCCCCTTCCTGGACACAACTCAAATTCACGTGCAGGCGATCGTCAAAGAGCTGCTAGCGTAAAGCAAAGCGGAAAGCTTGCCCAGCCTCGATAACCCTCCGCGTCCGCTCAATCACCACACTCGGCAAACCTTCGCCGGCATCATAGGCTGGCCAGTCTTGCAGCCGAAAGCCTTACCGAACTCCGGCATGTTCTCGACCACGCCGTTCACGCGAAACTGGCGGGGCGAATGTGGATCGGTCTGCACCTGCAATCGCAACTGCTCCGGCCGCGTGTCTCCGCACCAGGTCTGCCCATGGCCTAGAAAGAACTGCTGGATCGGCGTATAGCCGTCCTGCTTCTCTTTCAGATCGATGTTCTTTCTCTTAGCATCTTCCATGAACGCCATGAATGCCAGGCGCAACCCGCCATTGTCGGCCGTGTTCTCCCCCAGTGTCAGCTTGCCATTCACCTTCACGTCGTCGATCACAACAAAGCTGCCGTACTCCTTGACCGTGCAATCGGCTTTCTCTTCAAACTTCTTCCCATCCTCGGGCGTCCACCAGTCTGACAAATTGCCGTTGCCATCGAACTGGCGGCCTTGATCGTCGAAACCGTGCGTCAGTTCGTGGCCCACAACGCCACCAATATGGCCATAATTCTCCGCGTCCGAGGCCTTCGGATCGAACAGCGGCGGCTGCAATATTCCTGCCGGAAAGTTGATATCGTTCATGCTGGGGTTGTAGTACGCGTCAACCGTCGGCGGACTCATACCCCATTCCCCACGATCCACGGGCTTGCCAATCTTCGCGATTTGCCTAAGGTTTTCAAACACAATTCCCCGCTGCACATTGCCGAACGCATCGTCACGAACCACCACCAATTTCGAATAGTCCCGCCAGTGGTTTGGATATCCAATCTTGTCGGCGACGGCGTTAAGCTTCGCCTTGGCCCGGACCTTGGTTTCCGCACTCATCCAATCCAGAGTATCGATGTCCCGGTCCATCGCCGATTCGATGTCTTTCACCATCTGCACCGTGGCTTCCTTACTGGAAGCAGCAAATTCCTGCGTTACATAAACCTGTCCGAGAGCTTCTCCCAGCGCGCCATCCGTGCTTTGTACGCAGCGTTTCCAGCGCGCCCGTTGCTCCGGCTGTCCTCTCAATTTGCGGTTGTAGAAATCGAAATGCTCATCGTCGAAAGCCGTCGGCAATACGATGCTCGGCACTCCAACAATCAACTGCCACCGCAGATACGCCTTGATCGTGCTCATGTCGGTCGTATCCAGCAGCGTGCTCAATCCCTTGAAGAACTCAGGATTCGTCACGTTCACCTGAGTCACCCCAGGCGCCCCGCCCTCTGCAAAAAACTTGGGCCAGTCGATATTAGGCGTCAGCTTCTCCAGTTCAGAAACCTGCATCATGTGGTAAACCTTATTAGGATCCCGCTGCGTGGTAATGTCCATGGAGACTTTAGCCAGCGCCGTCTCCAGTTGCATGATGCTCTGGGCATCAGTGGCGGCCACATTCTCGGGCTCCCCCATCAGCTTGAGCATATTCGTAATGTGCTGCACATACTCTTTGCGGGTTTTTTCCGCAGCTTCGCCGGTACGGAAGTAGTAATCGCGCTCCGGCAAGCCAAGGCCGCCTTGGTCGACCAAAGCAATCTGTTTGGTCGCGTCCTTGAAGTCTTGTTGCTCGCCGAACCCCAGAAACGCATTTGCATTGATCAATTGGAAGTGCGCCAGTAGCGCCGTTAACTCGCTCTTGTTCTTGAGCGCGGCAATCCGATCCAATTCCGGCTGAAGCGGTTGCAGACCCTTTTTGTCGATCACGTCCACGTCCAGGCAAGACGCGTAATAATCGCCAATTTTCTGTTCGTTAGGAGTTCGATCCGCGCCACCCGCCGCCGCTTTTTCCAACATGGTGTGCAAGATATATTCGTTGCGCTCTGCGACCATCGCGCCAGTTCCATACCCGGAACGATCGTTGGGAATTGGATAATACTTCGTGAAGTTTCCACAGGCGTATTTGAAGAAATCGACGCACGGATCAGCCCCGGTATCGATGAATCGTTTATCCAGCCCGCTCAAGAGTTCAGGTTTCTTCTCTGAACCACCGCTCGCGGCCTGCGCCATCAAGATCGAACTCACTCCGCAAATCATCACCAGCACGATTGCAGCACCAAAGGTTCCGCGCCTGGTCATAGTTTTCCTTTGAGGATGAAATTGAGAATAACCAACAGATCAGTTAACTGGGCCCACCCAACAATAATACTTCCCAGCCAGACCAGATTTTACTCGTACCGCAAAGCCTCAATCGGATCCAGCCTCGCCGCCTTCACCGCCGGCAACATTCCGCTCACAATCCCCACCAAACTCAAAATCGCCGTGGACCAGACCAAAGTGGTCGAGTTGATAATCAAGTGAATATCGCCCTCGCTGGCGTTTTCTTCAAATGCGCTCCACAGCGTCAGCGATCCCACCGACCACGAAACCAGATAAGCAAATGCCACTCCCAGCAGTCCACCCAGTGCAGTAATCACCAGAGCCTCCGCTAGGAATTGGAACAGTATGTGCCATCTCCGTGCGCCCAGCGCCTTTTCCACGCCGATCTCGCGGGTCCGCTGCGTCACCGCCACCAGCATGATATTCATCAGCCCAACTCCGCCGATACCCAGCGTCAACAAGCCGATAAAACCAAGCAGAACTTTGATGCCGGTAGTGATGACTTCCAGATCCGCCAAATCAGAGAACACATCGAAAACGAAAACCGCCCGCTTGTCCTTGGGATCGAACTCGTGATGAAAAGCCATCGAATTGCGAATGGCCTCAACCACCTTCATGTGATCGCCCTCGTACTCCATCACAATGGAGTTGAGGTAATAAGTGTTCATCAGGTCGTTCATGGCGCTGTACGGCACGTACACATGTTCATTGAGGTTGTCATCGCTGTTGTTGATGACGTGCTTGAGCACCCCTACAACCTGATAAGAAATGCCGTCCACACGAATGTTCTCGCCAATGGCATTCTGCCCAGAGAAGAGCTTCTTCTTTAAATCCGCACCGATGAACGCCACCCGCGTGTGTGTGTAGTCGTCCGCCTCGCTGAATGCGCTGCCCTCGGCAAACTCCATCCGCCGCATCCGTGGATAAACCGCATAGACCCCACTCACGGCGTAGTTCGAGCTTCGCGTTCCATACGCGACAGCACACTGCTTGAAAGCCTCTGGCGAAAGCCGTTTGAGAAAAGGCACTTCTCCCCGGATGAATTCCAAATCGTTGATGGTCAGTTTGACTTCACTGCCCGCCTTGGTCCCGCCCGCTTGCAGCGACGTCCGTCCCGGAAACACGAATACCAGATTAGTTCCAAAGGAGCGAAACGCCGCCATCAATCCATTCTCAAAACCAGACCCGTAAGCCAGCAGTAAAACCACCGTAGCGATGCCCCATGCCATGCCCAGCATAGTGAGCACGCTGCGGCGCTTGTTGAACTGCAACGCAGTGTAAGCTTGCGAGCCTAGATCTCGAATCATGGAGTTACTCCTGCCTCAACGCTTCCACCGGAACCATGTGTGCCGCCTTTCGCGCCGGATACAATCCAGCCGCGATACCTGCAATCGCCAGCGATAGAATCGCCGACACCGCCGACATCGGCACAATCCGCGGCGTGTCAAATCCTTCTGGCGATGGCAATTGTCCCAGCAAAGTCATGAACCCACCTGCCAACAGCAATCCAATCCCGCCGCTAAACATGGTCAGAAACATGCCTTCGACAAAGAACTGCGTCAAAATATTGCGATGAGTCGCCCCTAGCGCCTTTCGCAGACCAATCTCCCGCGTCCGCTCCGTAACCGAGACCAGCATGATATTGATAATCCCAATCGCGCCCAGCCCCAGGGTCACGAAGCCCACCACCCCCAGAAAGTAATCCATGGCATCGAAAATCTTGTCCACTCGTTGCGAGTTCTCAATCGTGTCCCAATCTTCAAACGCGTCTTCCAGCTTGGGATCAAAGTGGTGCCGCCGGGCGATGATCTGATGAACTTCCTCTTTCGATCGCAGGTGCTGGGCTTTATCCAGCGGCCGGTAGTTAATGAACGACACCGCATTCTCGACATTCTCACCCTTCAACGGAAACAGATCGCGCATGGTTTCCAGAGGAACAAAGATGCGGGCGTTGGTGCCGTTGTTGCCGTCCTGTCCGACCTTCGCCAGCACTCCGATCACGTCAAAACGGACTTGGTTCAGCAACAGCGTGGCTCCCACCGCCGGCCGGCCGGGATACACATTCTTCAGCAACTCCCATCCCACTACCGCAACCCGGCGATGCTGCGTGTTGTCTTCGTCGTTCAGCCAGCGGCCAGTGCCGATGGGAATGTTCCGAATCTGGTTATAAACCGGCGCTACGCCAAACACCTGGCCATTGGTCGATCCATAATCGCTCACCGCGCGAATGTCTTCGCGATTGATCACCGGCGAAACCACGCGCAGCGTGTGGGCATCATCCCGTATCGCCAGATAGTCGTCATAGGTGAAATGGTAAGTCTGGCCGGATTGCAGATTGCCCGCCACCGCCGGAATCCGTCCCGGAAAAATAAACATAATGTCCTGGCCAAGGTTGGCCAATTGCTTTTCTTGCCCGCTGCGGAAGCCTTCCCCTAGTCCTACCAGTAGCAGCAACGAACCCACGCCCCAGGCGATCCCAAACATGGTCAGAAACGAACGCAACTTGTGCGCCCACAATGTGGCCAGCGATTGGCGAACGATATCGACCAGTGTTCTCATGGGTCTGGGTGATACAGGCGCGAGCGTCCTCGCTCGTGCTTCCCTGCTGGTATTACGCAATCGCCAGCCGCAAAGTTCCCGCTGTTTATGCGTTTCAAGCACTTAGACGAATATTGTCGGGCAAAGATAGCCATCCCTTGATTTTTACAATTCGCTATCCAGACATTTGTCTTCCCGTCTAAATCGTCGTTTCGTAGCCGAAATCGCGGGTCTCTCAGAAAGACAATTCAGAAGCGGAGGGTTCGTTCCATGTTTAAGAAGTCGGTTCCAGGATTGATCATGGTTTTTGTTCTCGGGTTCGGAGTCCTTTCGTCTCAGGCTCAATCGGCTTTGCTCGATATACCCCGGCAGAGCCAACACGCCGTCATCACTCAACGCGTCGGTATCACGGACATCACCGTCAGCTACCATCGTCCCCTGGTGAACAAGCGCGAAATCTGGGGAAAGCTGGTCCCCTACGGCGAAGTATGGCGGGCTGGCGCCAACGAGAACACCACCATCAAATTCACCGACAACGTGACCATCGACGGCAAGCCTCTGGCCAAGGGCGTCTACGGTCTCCACATGATCCCGAGAGAAAACGAGTGGACCGTCATTTTCTCCAACATTCACACCGCCTGGGGCAGCTTCACATATAAAGAAGCGGACGACGCTCTGCGCGTGACCGTCAAACCGCAGCCCGCGGACTTCCGCGAAGCCCTTACTTACGACTTTGACGACGTGAAGGCGGATTCCACCGTGGCCACGCTGCGCTGGGAAAAGCTTTCGGTACCGTTCACCGTCACCGTCAACGTGCACGACGTTGTCCAGGCCAGCCTGCACAACCAACTTCAGGGGCTCGCCCAATACACCTGGGAAGGCTGGGACGATGCCGCCACCTATCTGCTCGGTGAAAAGTACGACCTGGATGAGGCGCTGAAATATGAGGAAACTTCCATCGGCACCGAACCACGTTTCGATAACTTCCTGACCAAGTCCCAGATTCTGGAGGCAATGGGGAGAAAAAACGACGCAGAAGCCGCGACAAAAGAGGCTCTAGCCCGTGCTACCGCTGGTCAACTTTATGCCTATGGACGCTTGCTGCAATCGCAAAAGAAACAAGATGAGGCCTTCAACTACTTCCGGCAAGCTGCCAAGAAAGACCCCAACGACTGGACGGTTCACGACGGCACCGCCAGAATCTATTCCGCCCAGGGCGACTTCACGAATGCCATCAAAGAAATGAAGATCGCTCTCGCAGGCGCGCCTGACAATCAGAAAATATTCTTCGAGCCGCTCGTCAAAAAGCTCGAAGCCAAACAAGACATCAACAAGAATTAACCCGTGTGGGGCGGACACTCATGTCCGCCGCCTTTGGTTTTGACTTTGCTTTTAACGTTTAATCGAGGCTGCCCCGTCCTTGTCTCTCCCGTTCTTGGAGAGACGGGGCGGGGACGCTCGTCCGATTAGGGCTCGCGCGAGCCCTTTTGAGGCAGTCCAGGCCGATGAGCGAAGTGAACCCTCAATGAGTGAATCGCCTGTTATCAACATCTACCGTTTGAAGTACAGTATCTAGCTGTGGAACTCAAGGCAGTTTGTTGACGGAGCCTGGCGGCGTTGAATCGCCTGTTCGTGGGCAGCAAGGTCCGGGCCGTTTGTCTGCTGGAGGAGAGAAAAATCGAAGAATGCGTGCCTACTTGGGGTACGTGAGGTAGCTACTTCTTGTTGACGTCCTGGATCAGAACCAGGTCGGATGGTGTATCGCCGCGCACCAGCGCCAGACGCTTTCCATCGGACGACCACTGGTAGGAGTAAATCCGCAGCGCCGTGTAATCCGTGATCTGGTGTCCGGCTCCGCCATCCAGCGGTTGCAGCCAGAGATTATCCACGCCCTTGTCGCGGATGGGATAGACGATTCCTTTGCCGTCAGGGCTGAACTGCATGTTGCCATTGTGCCGCGCATCATAGTCGAATGTGCGGGTGATCTCATCCGACGTCAGCGAAATGACTGAAATGTTCGGCTTCTGTGCTTTGAAGTCGTAGGTTCCGAGGACGGCAGTATTCCCATCACGCGCGATTGCAAAACCGGCCTGGACTTCGACCTGCTCCTTAACATTTTTTAAAACTGCCTCAGGTTTGCCGCCGGGAGGAACTTTCATGAAGGAGCGAGAGCCAAAGTCGATATAGAAAACAGTTTTTCCATCGGGAGAGCAGGCTGGGAACTCGTCGTTCTTGCCATCGCTGACCTGGACCAGACCGGTGCCGTCGGAGTTGCTGCGCCAGATGTTTTGGGTCATCGTCTTGGGCACCCCGCGCGTAAACACCACGCTTCCATCACCGCAACCCCGTGGCTGAAGAGCGCCCGCATCGGCTCCAGGAGCCAGTTCGGATTTGACTCCACCGCCGGTATCGATGACGCGTACAGCGCCCGATTGCTCGGTCAGGAGCTTGCCGTCGTTCGTCCAGGAAACAAAGGTGATTGGATCGCCCGAACTTATCTGTTTCAGGTCGGAGTAGTCGGGCTTTTCGCCGGCGCTCACATACAGGTCGCGAATTGACTGGCGCATGACGCTGGCGATGGTCTTGCCATCAACTGAGACACTCACTGCGCCGTAGTCGTTTGCGTCAGCGGTGACAGGGTGCAACGTGCCGTCAGACAAGTTGAGCAGCCCAATCTGATCGCGGCTGAAGCGCGTTTCCATGGTCGCGTACGTCACTGCCAGCGACTTTCCGTCGGGCATCCACGCCACGTTGTCGATCGCTGTGGAAGGAGGAGTCGAAATGCTCTTCTGCTCTCCGGTATTCGGATCGATGGAGACAATTGCCGCTATTCTGCCGCCGTTGCTCAACTGAAAGGCAATTCCGGCAATGGATTTTCCATCTGGCGCCCACGATGTAGACATGATCGGGGCACTCATAGGCCCGCTGGCGATACTCTTTTCGTTGCTGCCATCCGCGTTCGCGATCAGGACATGGAATTTGCCCGGTTCGGGGTCGTTGGCACGCGCAAAAACCAAACGTTGTCCATCGGGAGAAAAACCGGGATTAGTGTCAATGTCTTTGACCAGCAATTGTGGCGTTCCGCCGAGGACCGGAATGCGATAGAGATCGAACTCCTGAGAAGCAGGACCGCTAACGGGCAGAGTATGAGAGTAGTAGATGTGGCTGCCGTCAGGCTCGAATCTCAGTGCGAGATATTGCACGTGCTGCGGTGGATTGATCTGCACATTGCTTTCGCTGGCGAGATGCCGCAGCCACAACGATTCATTGCCCTCGCTGATGAGCACGTAGGCGAGATACTGGCCGTCGGGAGACATGGCGCCGATCTGCGCGTTGTGCGTGCCGCTGACTTTGGCGATCTTTATGCTCTCGAAGGGCTGATGCCGCGTGGCAAAAAAGAGGCTGTACACCCCGAAAGCAGCGGCGGCTAGCAGAAGCACGACAACGGTGACGATGACTCCGACGCCGGTCTTATGCTGGCGGGCCGCGGCCGCCAGAACCGAGCCGCTTGAGGCGTGCTCTAGCGATGCCACAGGTACGCTTGGGCTTGAAGCGGGTGTTGAGCCAGACTCTTGCGCTCGTTCGCGACCGGATTCGGTATCACGTTTCAGGCGCTTCAGATCGCTTCGTAGCTCCGCTGCAGATTGGTAGCGCAGGTCGCGATCCTTTTCCATCAACTTGCTGACAATGTCTTCGAGCTTCGAAGGGAGTGAGGGGTTGAGGCGCAGGGGCGTGACCGGGGTTCGATTCAGGATGCCATCGAAGATGGTAGCGGATGTGTCGCCCTGAAAAGGCAGAACACCGGTCGCCATTTCGTAGAGCACGGTGCCGAAGGAAAAAAGATCCGTACGGGAATCTAGCTCCTTGCCCTTCGCCTGCTCAGGAGACATGTAGGCGACGGTTCCAATTGCGGTGCCCGGGCTGGTCAGATACTCCAACGCGGTGGCTGCGGTTGGTCCGGCGGCAAGGTCTTTTGTCTGTGGCGCGACCTTGGCTAAGCCGAAATCGAGAATTTTCGCGTGGCCGCGCTTGGTGACAAAAATGTTGGCCGACTTAATGTCGCGGTGAACGATGCCTCCTGTGTGCGCGGCATCCAGGGCGTCGGCCACTTCGATCGCGAGCGACAGAAGAGTCTCAGTGTCCATCGGGCGACCAGCGCTGTGATGCTTTAAGGTCGCTCCATCGAGGAACTCCATCACGATGAACGTTTGCCCATCCTGCTCTGCGATTTCGTGAATGGTGCAGATGTTGGGATGATTCAGAGCCGAGGCGGCCTTGGCCTCACGGCGAAACCGGGCTAGGGCCTGGGCGTCTTTGGCGACATCGTCGGGTAGGAACTTCAGGGCGACGAAGCGTTCGAGATTGAGGTCTTCGGCCTTGTAAACCACACCCATTCCGCCACCGCCGAGCTTCTCTACGATGCGATAGTGCGAGATGGTTTGGCCGATCATGGCGCGACAGTCATGGTATGCGTGGATCCTGGGGAAGTCAATGAAAGCGAATGGGTTGATCTCTGAGTGGAAGTCAATTGGTGAAAAATCCCCATAGCACTCATCGACTCCGAGGGGCAATTCTCAATAAGTGTAATCGCCTTGTTTAACAAACAGTTCGGGCAATCGTAAGCGAACCGGACTGCCAAAGCCACTCCTCGACTTGCTTTTCGAGCACGTTCCCCGATATGCAACTCTACCGTTAGATCGCGGGCCGAAGTACGCGCCGCCCGACCCATCAACTATTTCGAATAGTCGATTCCACATTTCTCTGATAGCATGCTGCTGCCGGTTCGGCAGCACTCTTAGGGAGGACCTTCAAATGTCACAACCCCGAACGCAACTTATGCCGTTGCTCTGCTCCATTTTGCTTTCATTTGTGGCTGTAATGCCCGCAGCCGCGGAGAACGTTGCCAGGGGACCTGCCCTCGTTTTGGAGGACCATCATGACAGTTCGCCACGATTGAGCGAGATGATCCGCAGCGGGCCTCGCGTAGCCAACTTCGCTCGCTCCGAAGAGGCTCCCGGTGAGCAAGCGCGTAGAACTGTGCCTGCAAGTAATTTCCCGGATCCGGTTGTGCAAAGCTCGGCAAAGGGCACGCTTTCGACAGTGGCCGGCGTGAATGTTGCGGGCCTTGGTGAAGGAGATTACGGCTTTAACGACATTAGTGCGGCGCCCGACCCGACGGGCGCGGCGGGCAAGACGCAATACGTGCAGGTGGTCAATTCGTCGCTCGCGGTGTTTGACAAGACCGGCAAACTCCTGATGGGCCCGGTTAGCATCAACACGATCTGGCAGAAATTTGGCGGAGCCTGCGAGAAAACCCTGATTGCCGACCCGGTCGCACAGTACGACAAGATCGCAGACCGCTGGGTGATCGTCGGCCAGGCAGAGCGCTTGCCTTCAGGTGAGGCATTTGGTTACGTCTGTGTTGCAGTCTCTCAGACCTCCGATGCCACGGGTGCGTACAACCGATATGCAATGAAGTTTGATGCTATCGATTATCAAAAACTAGGAGTTTGGCCGGATGCGTACTATCTGGGGATGAACGGCCTGTTCAATAGTTCGGCGATCTCGTGTGCGCTTGACCGCGCAGCCATGCTGCGGGGTGACAAGGCATCGGCCGTTTGCTTTACCGTGCAGGGTCTGCACACTTTGCTGCCAGCCGACCTCGACGGACGCACGTTGCCACCAGCGGGCGCTCCTGATTATTTTTTGGGAGGAATCAATTCCGTACCCAATGCCATTCAGCTTTTCAAGTTCCACACGGATTTTAAGAATCCGAAAAACTCGAGTTTCAGCGGACCGGCGGAAATCCCGGTTGCCGCCTATGAGCCCGCCTGTCCGGCAAGCGGTTACTATCGGGCCTGCGTCCCGCAAAAGGGAAACCAGGTCACGCTCGAGACTCTAAGCGATCGGCTGATGTACCGGGCGGCATACCGCAACTTCTCAGACCACGAAGCCATTGTAGTTACCCACTCGGTAGACGTCGCAACCACCGCAAGGACGGGAACGGTGGGCGTGCGCTGGTACGAGTTGCGTGCTGCTGAAGACGGGAACTTCGCGGTATTCCAGCAGGCAACTTACGCGCCAGACACAAACTTCCGTTGGATGGGCAGCTCGGCCATGGATAGTGCGGGTGATATCGCGTTGGGCTATGGAATCTCCAGCAGCACCATGTATCCCTCGATTGGATATACCGGGCGGGTTCCGACTGATCCCTTGGGAACTATGGAAGGCGAGCGGATCATACTGAACGGAAGTAATTCAACGACAGATACGATGTGGGGCGACTATGACAGCATTTCGGTCGATCCCAGCGACGATTGCACGTTTTGGTATACCAACCAATACTACAAGACCGGACAACAAACGAACTGGAGTACGCGTATTGCTTCGTTCAAGTTTGCTGGATGTCGCTAGTGTAAGCAGTACAAGATTGCAAAACTTTTAGCCTGGAGGAATCCTTGAAACATTTTCGCGTGCTCGCCTGCGTGGTCTCTCTCGTTGTACTACTTCAACTCGTAGTCCTGTTAAATGCGCAAACCCTGCCGAAAAGTCCCATCTCGGGCGGTGTGCTGGCGGCCCGCGCGTATCGGGCTGGATTGTTGCATCCGGTGGAAACCAACCATCTCCTTTCGAGCGGCAAGATTCTGACGTGCAGTCCCACTCCTTGTGCACTAGCCAACGTGCAGGCATCCGGGGGCGGAGAGCCGGTAAACGAAGATCCTATTGCTACAAATCTGAAGAACCCCAAACAGCTGCTCACTGGAGGCAACGATTACAATTGCTCGAATATTCAGGGCTATTATTCCAGCGCGGACGGTGGTTCTACCTGGACGCACACCTGTTCCCCCGGCAGCGGTGGTGATGGGGATCCGATCGTCGGATACGACCTGAAGAATGTTGCCTACGCCGGTGGCATCCAAAACTCCAGCGTGGTTCTCTCGTCTTCTACCAATAATGGCCAGACTTGGGGAACGCCGGTCGTCGTAAGCACCCCGCTGCTAGGCTCTCTAGCTGATAAACCATGGCTGGAGATCGACACGAACCCGAAGAGTCCCTTCGTCAATTCCCTGTATGTGTCGATCACGCAGTTCGACGGTGCCAGCGACAGTGAGATCTCGGTCTCCCATTCGAACGATGGAGGCAAAACCTGGACGACAAAAGTAGTGGACACAAAGCAGATCTATCCCACCAGCGTGGATCAGTTCAGTGACCTGGCCGTCGGCGCCGATGGGACGGTCTATGTCAGTTGGCAGCGCTGTGCAGCCAATGGCCCGGCAGGCGATTGCGGTGGAACCGTAGCCAAGATGCTGCTCTCGAAATCCACCGACGGCGGTAATACCTGGAGCGCTCCCGTCACGATTGCCACCCCATCCTTGGTTCCCGATTCCTGCGGCTGCGGATTCTATGGCTCTCTGCCCAATACCGACGAACGTGTCAGCAACATTGCCAGTAATGCAGTGTTTGGCAGCGGTTCCACCGCCAAAGTTTATGTCTCGTTCTACAACTGGAGCGGTTCGCAGATGCAAGTATTTGTGGCCGCTTCGACGGACGGCGGTAATACTTTTGGAAAGCCGGTAAGAGTTACCACCTCGAACAAAGGTGACGAATTCTTTCAATGGATTAATCTGGCAGAGAATGGCGCCATCGGCGTGACCTGGCTAGATCGTCGTAATGATCCTTCTAACCTTGAATACCAGCCCTTTGCTGCCGTTTCCACCAACGGGGGGGCGACTTTCAGGAGCGGTGCACTTTCAAGCACCATGTCCAATCCGCTGAATGATGGCTTTGGCGGTGGCTTCATGGGAGATTACCGATGCCATGTGTTCAATGGGCGTACGATGTTCGCGGCTTGGATGGACATGCGAACCAATATTTCCCAGGACGAGGTCGGCGGAGCTCAATTCTGATCTCCTGATTTGTAGCTGATGATCTGTGGCTGAGCTGCCCCGAATCCCCCGTCGCGAGACCGAGAATGCGCCCCCTACGAGGGCTGGGTGCGTTGCATAGCGGGGATGTATCAAGACCGCATTGCCGTACTCAAGAATCGCTAAACAGCAAGCAGCAAGGCAGCGACTTACCCTGCTATTGCAGCTTCGCATATTCCGTTTTGGCTTGCTTCAAGATGGGAATGTCGGGGTCAGCGTCTTTCCAGAGGGCGAGGAAATCTTTGTAGGCGGCGAGCGCCCGGACGCGGGCGGCATCGGCATCCGCTCCCCCCAAGGTTCTCCATTCTAAGACATTGGCACGAGCCACTCCCAGATGCGCCAAGGCTCCCGTCCAGCAGTTCCATACGATGCCGCTGTGATCGAGGATCTCCTGAAACGCGGAGGCGGCCGCACTTCCCTGTCCGGCTGCCAGGTATGCTTCTCCGCGTACATACACTGGATAGAGGCAGGAAATGTTCACAACGAACGGAATTTGCCCTAACTCAATGCGCGCAGTTGCTTGCAGAGTTTTCAGGGCGAGAATCGTATTCCTTCTATCCACAGCCAACTGAGCCTGAACCGCAGGCAGCCAAAGCGATTGCATCTGGGTGTCCAACGGGAAGCGTTTTTCTAAGTCTTGTGCCAAGGAATTAGCACGTGCCGTATCGCCTGCCATGGCAAATGCAAGTGCGGCCTCGCTCTCGACTCCCTGACTGGTGGGAGCCAGCTTCAAAGCCTCTGCCGCTGCCTGGCGGGCTTCCGCAGGATTGCCGTAAGCCGCTTCTCGCTGGGCTGCGATCGCCTGAAATATCGCTCCGTTTTCCTTGCTGTCAACCCGAATGGCAGAGTCCACGGCCCGCTTGGTCAATTCTCGCGCTTTGCCAAGCTGACCGCCATAGGCCTCGGCATCGGACGCGAGTGCTAATCCCCAGTTCTCATAGTCGGGCTTGCTTGCAAACCACTGTAGCTGTTCCGCCATCGCCGTGGAGTCCGCCCCGAGGAAGGCAAGAGCGTAGAGAGCGTTATGGAGTACCGAATCGTCCCCTTTTTGCGCCTGCAAGTCATGTATGATCTTCCGCGTTTCTTCGAACCGTTGCAGCGCAAGGGTGTAGTTGGCAAGATTCTCATGCAAATCCATTCGATCCGGTGCAAGGCGGAGGGCTTGCCGCATGATCTCCACGGCTTTTTCGTACTGCCCCTGCGCGCCGAACACCAGGCCCAAATTGCCATACGCGGTGGATTCCCTCGGATAGCCCTCAATCTCTTCCCGATAAGTCTGGGCCGCTTTATCCAGTTCTCCAGTTACATTCGAATAGTATTGGGCAGTGATCGCCAGCCTTTCCCGCTCGCTCGCATGCTCCCGCAACTGGAACGCTTTGGTCAGGTACTCGCTGGCACGCCCTAGCTCGCCGAGATTGAAGTAGTCGGTGCCCACTGCCAAGTAGCCCATGGCAAAATTCGGATCAAGTTCGATGGCACGTTGATCATACGGCAGCTCCGCGGCGGCGCCTTTCTCGTTATTCGCCTTTCCGCCCAGGCTGTACGCTTTCAGAGCTTCGAGCGAAGATGTGGTGGCTCGTTCTAGCGGAACATCAAACTTCTGCACCGTAGCCAGCGATTCGCCCAGCTCGCCACGCAGCTTGGAGGCTGCTCGGCCCAGCGCTTCCAGCACTCTCTCCTTGGATGCTGCTGTCACCTGCTCTTCAGCCAGCGTATCTCCGCTCAGGCAATTCACCGCCTTCAGGCCCAGCACATATTCGGCGCCCAGACGACCCACCGATCCAGCAATATAGGCTTTGCTGTCCACCCGCTGGCAAAGCTCGCGCGCCACCTCGGGGGTGAGTTTGGTGTTGACTGGACGGGTCATCTGTTGGAGGGTCTTCGAGACTTCGCCGTCAGAGAGCACATTCAGGAAGGGTGACTGCCGCAGGGAAACTCTTAGCGCCGTCTTCAAGGTGTCGTCAAATACTGCATCGCCCGTGCCGTTATCAAAATCCGCGAGGACGATGGTGTCCTTGTCGGTCAGTGGCTTGTTCAGATGTGAACGATAGTAAAGCCCTAAGGCAATGAGCGCGGCCGCCAGGATAACTGCGGCGAGGTATCTGCCGAGGTTCGCCCGGCTGGGACGCGCCAGAGCGCCCGTCCCCAATCGGTCCGTGGTGATGGCCACTGCCGATGACGCATGGGAATCCGTATCCCGCCTCAGCAGCTGCAAGTCGGCATGGATTTCCGCTGCGTTCTGATAACGCAGGTTGCGGTCTTTTTCCAGAGCCTTCCCGATGATCGTGTCGAATGCAGCGGGTAACGTCGGATTCACACGGCTCGGCATGGCTGGTTTCTCGTTCAGGATGGCATTCATCAGCAAAACGCGGTTTTTGCCAGTGAAAGGCCGTTGACCGGTCGCCGCTTCGTAAAGCACGATCCCCAGTGAGAACAGATCGCTGCGTGCATCAATCTCTTCTCCTCGGACTTGCTCGGGAGACATGTAGGCAGTTGTGCCAGGGATCACCCCTTCCACAGTGAGCGATTCCTCGTCGGACCCAAGTTCCGGTCGATCGCTAGGGATGGCCTTGGCCAATCCAAAGTCCAGAATCTTCACCCGACCGCAACCTGCCATAAAAATGTTTGCGGGTTTGATGTCCCGGTGGATGATCCCCTGCGCGTGGGCCGCTCCTAAAGCGTCCGATGTCTGAATGCCTAGCTCCCAAAGTTCGCCACTAGCGAGCGATCCCTTATGGATGCGCTCCTTCAGGCTCTCCCCTTTCAGCAATTCCATCACAATGACTGGCTGTCCATCGTGTTCTTCGACTTCATAGATTGTGCAGATGCTGGGGTGATTCAAGGAGGAAGCAGCGTGGGCCTCGCGCTCAAAACGCTGCAGGGCTTTTGGGTCATGCGCAAGATTATCAGGAATAAATTTCAGAGCAACGCGACGTTTGAGGCGGACATCTTCTGCTTCGTAGACCACACCCATCGCGCCGGCACCGAGCTTCGCGATCACTCGGTAGTGCGAAATGGTTTGTCCGATCATTGGCGCGAATCTTACTTCTGTGAAACCGGCAAGTCAATGAAAGCTGTGGAGTTGCGTATCTCAAAAGGATTGATGGCGTAACATCGCCATTGCACTCATTAACCGGCCATGAGTGCAACCGCCTGGTTTCGCCAGTCCGCCTGGCCATCCCCATTAGAGTGGGCGTCCGAGGCGGCCTACGAAGCCTTGAACACAGCTTTAGGCGGCGAGCACATGGATTCAAACCAGCGGCTGATATAAACCTGGGCGTGTGCTTCCCCACAGAAATGCCGGGCCGTAGGGCTGTTGGCGGCATTCAGGTCCCACTTCACGACCGCAAGCCTCTGATCCCCGCACTCGATCACAAACCAATGGATCGGATTCTCACTCACAATCCCGCAAATCTCGCATTGAAATTCCTTCAGACTCGACATGTCATCTCCGAAGAGCAATGGCTCGGAACCTAGTATAGCGGCGAGGCACTTCGCCATAAGCTATAATTCCGCACCGTATGCCGCGCTGTACTTTCTGCTCCCACGAGGTAGTTGAAGCCGCGCGCTTCTGCTCCGCCTGCGGGCAGGCAACGAGTTCGGTGTCGGTGATTCCCACCCTGACTTCCGATCATCCTCCAGGCTTCTCTCCCCCTCCTCGCTCATCGAATACCTCGTCGAGTGCGAAGTCTTCCCCTCTGAATCTCTCTCCCGGCGTGGTCCTGGTAGAACGCTACCGCATTCTCGGCATCCTCGGACGCGGCGGCATGGGCATGGTTTACCGCGCCGACGATCTCAAGCTTGGTCAGACGGTCGCGCTGAAGTTCCTACCCGCATCTTTTACCCAGGATGCCAGTCGCGTCGAGCGATTCCACGCCGAAGTCCGCATTGCCCGACAGGTATCGCATCCCAACGTGTGCCGGGTTTACGACATCGGCGAAGTCGACGGCCATTCTTACCTGACCATGGAATATGTGGACGGCGAAGACCTGGCCACGCTCTTGAACCGGATCGGACGTTTGCCTTCGAAGAAGGCACTGGAGATCGCCCACGAACTCTGCGCCGGACTTGCCGCGGCCCATGCGCGGCAAGTAATTCACCGTGACCTGAAACCCGCCAACATCATGATTGACGGTCGAGGACATGCCCGCATAACAGATTTCGGGCTCGCTGTCGGAACCGCGGAATCGACTGAGGGCGAGGTCGCTGGAACTCCAGCCTACATGGCTCCGGAATCGTTCGAGGGCAAACCGGCGACGGTACAGAGCGACTTGTACTCGCTGGGTATGGTTTTGTTTGAGCTCTACACCGGTAACCGTCCTTGGGAAGCCAGCAAAGTTTCGGATTGGCGTGCTAAACACTTCCGTGAACAGCCCACGCCGCCGTCGAAACTGACTCCGGAAATTGACGCTGCAGTCGAGCGGGTGATCCTGCGCTGTCTGGAAAAAGATCCCGCCGCACGACCGCGCTCGGCCATACAAGTGGCAACCGCCCTGCCCGGAGGCAATCCTCTGGCAGCGGCGTTGGCAGCGGGGGAAACGCCTTCGCCTGAAATGGTCGCAGCCGCCGGCGATGAGGGCGGCATCAGCGCCGCCAAGGCGTGGAGTCTGTTGGCAGCGGTTGTGGCTGGCCTGTTGCTGGTCGTTTTCTTGGCGCAACACTCCGCACTGGCGAATCTTGTGCCCATGGACAAGTCTCCCGAAGTGCTCAGCGAAGATGCACGACACCTTGCAGCGGCTCTCGGCTACACGGATCTGCCTGCCGACTCCGCCTATTGGTTTGACACCGATCCTGGCTATTTGCCTTACTCCGGGAAGATTCCGGCTCCCCAGCGTTACCGCAGCCTGGCCGCCGAGTTCCCTTCTCCCGTGCAGTTCTGGTACAGGCAAAGTCCGCAGCCTTTCCAGACGGCCTATCCGTTTGAAGTGAGCAGCGGCAATCCCATGCCCTTCTATTCTGGTGAATGGAGTATCAGCCTGGACTCCGTCGGGCGGCTGATTTACTTCGCCGCCATCGGTCCGCAGGAAGATGCTCTCTTCAACAGTGTGCACCCGCTGGATTGGCAGCCGCTGTTCGCTGCGGCCCATCTGGACCTGCAACAGAGCCGTGCCGGCGAGGAGCAGTGGTTACCCGATGTTCCCGCTGACAAAAACTTTGCGTGGGAAACAAACGCACATGGGAAAACGTTGAAGGTCCAAGGAGCCAGCTATCACAACCGCATCGTCTTCTTCCGGGTGATGACGCCATGGGCGCGCCCGGAGCGGGCTCAGCCCACGCAGGCAAACTTTGCGTCGCGTTTCGGAACCGGCCTCTTCGTCACCACAGTTTTCGTCGCCCTGGCAATCTGTTTCTTCTTTGCCCGAAGAAACCTCAAACAAGGACGCGGCGACCGTCACGGAGCCATCCGTGTAGCCGCCGCTATTTTCATAGTTGCTTTCCTGTCGATGGTCCTAAGCGCACACTACGTGGGGGATGCGTTCTGGATCTTCGCATGGTTCCAGATCTCGTCTGGCCTCGCTCTCAGCAATGCGCTCCAGTTCGCCCTGTTCTACGTCGCATTAGAGCCCTATGTCCGCCGCACCTGGCCGGAGATTCTTATCTCGTGGAGCAGATTGCTCGCTGGCGGGTGGAAAGACCCTCTGGTCGGACGTGATCTCCTGCTGGGCGCTCTGTTCGGGGTTGCTATTGCCGTCGTTAACTACGTGCTTATCGCCCTTCCATTTTGGTTTAAGGTCGCAAGCATCACCGCCGGCGGACCGGGAAGCCAAAGCCTGCGCGAGCCATCGGTGTTTCTGGGGAACATTGCCTCTAACATTCTCGCCCTCATGGACGGCATCGGATCGCTGGCCGCGCTTTTCATAGTCGCGAAACTCACACGCAGCAAAACGGCAGGAATGCTCCTTGTCGCCCTGCTGGTCGTCGGAGTTAGCGTGCGAGGTGAGAACCTCAAGGTTGAACTGGCTATCATCAGCCTAATCGCGATCCTATGGCTCGCCTGCCTGGTGCGAGTGGGACTTCTAGCGATCTGCGTGTGCCGATTTATTATTTTCACACTGGGGGATGGTCTGGTTACATCCGATCTGTCGCGCTGGTACGCCTGGAGGGGACTCACGGAAATCGCAGTGGTCTTCGCGTTGGCGCTTTACGGATTCAAAATCGCCCTGGCTGGAAAACCCATCTTTGGCGGGGCCTTTGAAGATTGAGGTGAACGATTACTTGGCCGCACCCTTCTGCTCCGGATACTCATACACCCCACGCCCAGCCTTCCGCCCCAATCGCCCCGCCTTCACATACTGCACCAAAAGTGGTGCAGGCCGATATTTCTCCCCCAACGACTTGTGCAAGTACTCGAGAATCGACAAACGAGTATCCAACCCCACCAAATCCACTAGCTCAAACGGCCCCATGGGATGGTTCAACCCCAACTTTAAGGCTTTATCGATATCTGCCGCAGAAGCAATCCCTTCCGCCAGCATGTAAAACGCTTCATTGCCGATCATCGCATTGACCCGGCTGGTAATAAACCCCGGCGATTCTTTGATCACCACTACTTCTTTCCCCATCCGCCGCCCGACCTCAGCCGCAGTGGCCACGGTATCATCATCCGTCTCCAACGCCCGCACCACTTCCAGCAACTTCATCTTGTGCACCGGATTAAAGAAGTGCATCCCAATGCATTTCTTCGCCCGATAAGTCACGCTCGCAATTTCGGTCACGCTAAGCGACGAAGTATTGGACGCTAAAATTGTCCCCGGACGGCAAATCTTGTCGAGCAAGGTGAAGATCTCAATCTTCGACTCCATCTCTTCCGGCACCGCTTCAATCACCAGATCAGCTTCGCGCGCCGCTTCCTCCACCCCGCCTGCATACTCCAACCGCCCAAACGCCGCATCTGCGTCCACAGCCGACACTTTCCCCAACTCGACTGCTTTATCAAGGTTGCCGCGGATTTCCGTCTCCGCCTTGCGCAGCGCATTAGGCAGCAAGTCTTCAAGAATCGTGCGATAACCGCCGAGCGCCGCCACGTGCGCAATACCCCGCCCCATGGTCCCCGCGCCAATCACAGCAATGGTGTTCACCTGCGCCACTACTTCGCGCCCTTTTCGAGTTGCGCCACAATGGCATTCAGGTTGGTCCCGGCCGCCCGCAAACTTTCCGCCAAACGCTTCGATTCGTCGGCATCCATGCCAGCAACAAAGGCCTGAATACGCCGCAGCGTAGTCACAATGTCATCCACATAATTAATCAGGCGAATTAATTCTCCAGATGTTCCCATATCAATTTTCACTCCTTTTTGTGCGGGATGGCGGTCAGTTCAGAATAGTGACAAGACCGTCAAGAATGTCTTGGGGCTTCCTCTGTGTACCTCTGTGGTTATCGCTTTTACCGTCGATACTGCGTCGGCTGCGGACCCTTCTCCAGCATCTCGCGGTTCCAGATCGCGCCTTCGCGAGTGTAGCTGGCCAACTCGAAATCCTGCGTCAACTCCAGCGCGTCGGTCGGACAAGCGTCCTCGCACAATCCGCAAAACATGCAGCGGCTCAGGTCGTAAGTGAAAGTCGTCAACTCCTTGCGCCGGGTCTTCTCATTGCGTTCGCTGGTCACCATGATCAGATGTTCCGGACAGGCCAGCGCGCATAGATCGCACGAGATGCACATGGTCTCATTCGTATCCGGATTCACATTCAACCGCGGCGCCCCGCGATACCGTTCCGCCACCTGCGGCCGCTCCAGCGGATATTGCTCGGTATAAATCTCTTTGGGATCCTGATAGCGAAACGTCACGCTCAGTCCCTTGAGCAGGTCGATAAAGAAGACTTTGCGAAGCAGATTAGCCAAGCCCATAACGCAATAAGGATACCATTAGCAAAGGTTGTGTGGGGACAGGCTCGTGTGGGGCGGGCGCCCTCGCCCGCCTGCCCTGAGCGAAGCCGAAGGGCCTGCCGAGCGCAAGCTCAGCAAGTCTTACTTTCCAGATAAAATGCAAAGGCGCAACAAACATGCCCGCCAACAACCAACCACCGCCCAACGACGAACTATGGATGCAAGAAGCTCTCCGCGCCGCCCAGCGTGCCCTCGAAGCCGGTGACGTCCCCGTCGGAGCCGTCGTCGTTCATAACAACCAAATTATCGCCCGCGGATGGAACCGCAACTTAGCCGACGCCGATCCCACTGCCCACGCCGAGATCATCGCGTTACGCGAGGCCGGCAAACACCTCGGTAACCATCGTCTGGGAGACTGTGAGCTGTTTGTTACAATTGAGCCGTGCGCCATGTGTGCCGGCGCGCTGGTGCATGCCCGGCTCAAGCGCCTGATCTATGGGGCGGATGACCCCAAAGCCGGAGCGGTGCACTCGGCGATGCAAGTGCTGAACCATCCTAGCTTGAATCACCAAATGGAGGTGCAGTCAGGCATCCTGGCAGGCCGTAGCGCCGAGTTGCTACAAGAGTTTTTCCGAAGCCGTCGCTAGCGTGGGTTCTTAGCTAAAGGCTAAGTGCCAATGCTAATAGCGGCTTCTGACGCGGAGAGGTGCGTGAGTGGTTGAAACGATCCGCCTCGAAAGCGGACATACCTTAACGGGTATCGTGGGTTCAAATCCCACCCTCTCCGCCAGTTCTTTTGTGCTATCTATCGCCACTAGCCTTGTCTTGACCCATCCGCGTGTTGGTGTACACTGTACATACGTTGTACTTAGCTGTACGTACAAGGGACCCGATCATGCCAACCGCCAGACCACGTACCGAGCGGCTCAATGTTCGACTCAGCAGCCGGGAAGCCAGACTCATTCGTCTCGGCGCCGAACGCCGCGGCGTGAACATCACCAATTTCATTTTAGAGAGCGCCTGCGTCCGAGCCGAACAGGAGATTGCCGACGCCCGCGATTTCCAGATCAGTTCCAAAGACTGGCAGCGTTTTAGCGAGGCTCTCGATCGGCCTGCGCGGGTAAAGCCCAGACTGAAGAAACTCTTTTCCGAATCCACTGTGCTCGACCGGCCCTGATGCCTCCTAACCAATCTGCGCTATCGAACGGGGAGGTCATCTCGGATATACACGACATCAGTCGATTCGATTGCGGAGGACACGAATCCCTCAACGACTGGCTGAAGCGTTTTGCCCTCACCAATCAGAAGAATGAATCAGCCCGCACTTACGTTGTTCATCGCAACCGCCTGGTTGTTGGATATTATTCAATTTCTGCCGGGGCGGTCTCGGCTGACGAAGCACCCAATCGCATCTCAAAGGGTCTTGCGCGACATCCCATTCCGGTCATCCTTATAGCCCGGCTTGCTGTCGATAAAAACGAAAAAGGCACGGGGCTGGGAAAGGCGCTCCTGAAAGACGCACTGCTACGAATCGCACAGGCCGCGGATATCGTCGGTGCCTGTGCCGTCTTGGTCCACGCCATTGACGAACCAGCGAAGCAGTTTTATCTACATTTCGGTTTTGAATCTTCGCCAGTTCACGAATTGCAGCTGATGCTCTTGATGAAAGACCTTCGTAGATCGCTCGAATAGCCCCCTTCAGATCTCAATCTGCTTCTCCTGATGCCAGCTCAAATACCAGCAAGTGCTATACCCAAAATGAGGAAACAACGACCGCACACACGTCTGATCCTGCGGTGCGTCGTACTGATACAGCGTCTTGCCGCTCTTTTCGTGGATCACGTACACCGCTGTTACGCTGACGATGCCGAAGACATCCCGGTGCCGCCAGACGCGATAGCGGATAGAAAGCCAGTCGCCACCGTAAACCGTGGCCGCCAACCCCAATACCACACTCAACACACGTATAGGCAGAGACTTCATGGGATATCGTAATTAAAGTGACATACCATTAGGTTGCACACAAGTTGCAGTCGGGGAGCTGTCCCATGGCAGAGTCAGAGATTGAAGTCCGAACCCTGAACCCGCAAGACGCGCCATCGTTTTGGCAGCTTCGCTTGGAGGCTCTCGAGTGCGAGCCCCGTGCCTTCACCGAATCCGTTGACGAGCATCGCAAAATCACAGTCGATGATGTGGCCAGGCGTTTAAGCGGCACAGTTGCAAACGGCAATTTCGTGATCGGCGCCTTTGCCCAAAATCGTCTCGTAGGCATGGCCGGATTCTTCCAACGCCAGGGTCCGAAGATCCGCCATAGAGGCCTAATCTGGGGAGTCTACGTGCAAAGCGAATGGCGTAAGCACGGCATTGGGCGATTGCTGCTGGCTGAAGTGTTACGCCTCGCTCGGACTATCGCCCGGCTTGAGCAGATCCATCTCGCAGTGGCCACAGATCAGCCCGCCGCCCGGCACTTGTATGCGTCCCTAGGATTCGAAGCCTACGGCCGCGACCTTCACGCCCTCAAACTCGGTGACGGTTACGTGGATGAAGAGTTGATGCTGCTACGGTTGTGATGCCGCGGGAAGCCGCAAAGCGGCGCAAGAGTAAAGCCCACGGCGAAAGCCGTGGGTAAAGTTGCAAACGCTGAGCCGCGGAGCGGCGAAAGAGGCGTGCCGATAAGCTCCGCACATTTGCCCCCATATCTCCTCGACCTCGCCACCCTACACCACAAAATACTTCGCCCCCGGATGATGCACTACTATCGCCGAAGTACTCTGCTCCGGCTCCAGCAAGAACCCTGTCGTCAACCGCACTCCAACATTCTCTTCCGGCTTCAGCAAAGTAAACAACTTCGTCTGATCTTCCAGATTCGGGCACGCCGGATATCCGAACGAGTACCGCGATCCGCGATACTTCTGGTGAAACAGATCCCGAATATGCTGTGAATCCTCGCCTGCAATCCCCAATTCTTCGCGCATCTTCTTATGCAAAAGCTCCGCCAGCGCCTCCGCAGTCTCCACGCTCAGCCCATGTAGATAAAGATATTTTGTGTACTCCCCACCCTCAAACAGCCGCTGCGTTTCCTCCGACGCCCTCGACCCAATCGTTACCAACGACAGCCCAATCACATCCATCTTCCCCGCGCTCTTAGGAGCAAAGAAATCCGAAACACTAAGCCGGCGCCCTTCTCGCTGTCGAGGGAAAGTGAACCTCAAGATTTCCCTCTGTGTCCCGGAGCTTGCCCTGAGCGCAGTCGAAGGGTGGTTATGATTTTCCTCAGGCTCATACACAATCACATCATTGCCATCGCTCTGCGCCGGAAAATATCCATACACCACCTTGGGATCGAACCATCCGTTCGCAATTACTTCTTCACCCAGTTTCTGTTTGATCGGTCGGAACTTCTCCTCCACCAATCGCACATAGTCTTCCTGCGACGCAGTCTTCAACTGCCACTGATTCTTGAACAGCGCCGTATCATTGATGTACTGAAACACCTCGCGCAGGTCCCAATCCTTTTTCACCCTCACGCCCCAGAACGGAGGCACTGGAATATCCGGTGCATCGCTCACCACCGGACTGCGCTCGGCGAACACTGGCCCACTCTCTTCATCCACCGCCACCGCCTTGGCATATTCCTTCACAGTGCGACCCTCTTTCAGCCGGCTTTCGCGGTTGCCGTTAGGCGCAGAGATGTCCTGCATGATATGCAGGCCGGCGAAAGCATCGTCGGCATAGAACACTGCATTCGAGTACTCGCGCCGCAGATCGTCCTCGACATATTTGCGTGTCAGCGCAGCCCCACCGCAGATGACCGGTATTCCCAGGTTCTGCCGCTGCAAGTCCTGGATCACATACTTCATCTCCAGCGTCGACTTCACCAGCAATCCGCTCAAGCCGATGGCATCCGCTTTATGCTCCAGCGCCGACTTGATGATGGTGTCGCCCGGCTGCTTGATGCCCAGGTTCACCACCCGGAATCCGTTGTTGGTGAGAATAATGTCCACCAGGTTCTTGCCAATGTCATGAACATCGCCCTTCACCGTGGCCAGCACAATAGTTCCCTTTTGCGATCCCTCCACCTTCTCCATCTTGGGCTCAAGATAAGCCACTGCCTGCTTCATCACTCCGGCAGAGTCCAGCACCGACGGCAACTGCATCTTGCGCGCTCCAAACAGCTCACCCACTGTCCGCATTCCATCCAGCAAAACCGTGTTGATCAGTTCAAGCGGCGTGTACTCGACCAGAGCATCTTCCAGCAACTGTTCCAGAGTTTTCTTATGCGCCCCATCCCCCACCGATTTTTCGCCGTTGATAATGGCAAACTTCAACTTGTCGTCCACCGAAAGGGTTTCGACGTGCGCTGTGGTCGAGGCCTGCGTCTTGCCCTTGGTTCCGGCGAAGTGCCGCATGTAGGCCTGGAGCGGATCACCATCCGCATAGTCCCGATGAATCAGCTTGCGCGCAAGTTCAACCTCTTCATGAGGGATCTTGTATAACGGGTAGATCTTGGTGTAATTGACAATGGCCATGTCGAGACCATTGTCCACAGCTTCATGCATGAAAACCGAGTTCAGTACCCGTCGCGGATAGGCATCCAGACCAAATGAAATATTGCTGACGCCAAGAATGGTCTTCACATCCGGCAGTTCTTTCTTGATCTGCCGGATCGCATTCAGCGTCTCCATTCCCGCCGTACGATATTCCTCCTGCCCGGTTGAAATCGGCAGCGTCAGCGCATCAAAAATGATGTCCACCGGACGAATCCCGTACTTCTTGGTCGCCAGTTCATAGATGCGCTTGGCGATGGCAGTTTTCTTCTCCGCCGTCAGCGCCATCCCGTCTTCGTCAATGGTCAGCGCAATCACCGCCGCACCATAGCGCTTGGCCATGGGCAGCACTTTCGATGTGCGCTTCTCGCCGTCTTCCAGATTGATGGAATTGATGATCGCCTTGCCCGGAATTCGCTTCAACGCCTCTTCCACCACATCGGCTTCAGTCGAATCCACGAGAATCGGCGCGGGAACGCGAGTCGCAACCTTTTCTAAGATTGACGTGATGTAGCCCTTCTCGTCTTCGCCCACAATGGCGCAGCACAAATCCAGCATGTGCGAACCTTCGTTAACCAGCTTCTTCGCCAACGCCAGAATATCGTCGTACTTCTTCGCCCGCACCATATTGCGGAAATGCTCCACTCGCGTGGTGGTGTTCATCTCCTCGGCCACGATCAGAGGTTTAGGTTCGAGATCGAGCGGAACCGAAGTATAAGCACTAGACGCCGCAGCTGTCGGCTTGATGTCGCGCTTCGCGGGTTCGATGCCCGAGACTGCATCGACGACCGCTTTCAGATGTTCCGGCGTAGTTCCGCAACACCCACCCACGATGCGCACACCATAGTCGCGTACAAAGTGCAGGTGAAATTCCGCCAGTTCCTTGGGCGTGAGCTTGAACACGGCCACGCCACTTTCCGAGATCGGCAACCCAGCGTTTGGCAGCACGGATACATGCTTGGTGGAATTCGCACCCAAGAAACGGACAGCGTCGTTCATCTCCTTCGGTCCGGTCGCGCAATTCAGGCCGATGATGTCGGCGTCATACGGCTCGAGTGCCGTTAGGGCCGCACCAATTTCCGTCCCCAGCAACATTGCCCCAGTTTCTTGCAGAGTAACCTGTACCTGGAGCGGAAGCCGCTTTCCCGACTTCTGCATCGCATCGACTGCGGCGATCGTCGCAATTTTCGCCTGCAGCAGGTCTTGGCAGGTTTCGATCAGCAGAATATCAACGCCCCCTTCGATCAGCGCCAATGCCTGCTCTAGATACGTGTCATACATTCCCTCGAAAGTGATGTGCCCTAGCGAAGGTAGCTTCGTGGTGGGACCCATTGACCCAGCAACGAACCTAGGCCTCTCCTTGGTGGAGAACTGCGCAGCAACTTCTTTTGCCAACTTCGCAGCAGCGATATTGATTTCAGCGACCCGATCGGCAAAGCCGAACTCGGCCAGCACGGCGCCCATTCCGTTAAACGTATCGGTTTCGATGACGTCACATCCAACGCGTAAGAAACTCGCGTGGATGTCCCGGATGATGTCGGGACGAGTGAGCACCAGAATCTCATTGCAGTTTTCCTGGCCCAAATAGTCGTCCAGGCTGGGATTGTGCAAGTGAATGCTCGTGCCCATGGCGCCGTCATAAATGACGACGCGCTCCTTCACGGTCTGTAAGAAATCACCCATTTATCAATCCGTGTAAATCCGTGGCCCAGATGTTCGACTAATGCACAAACGCCGGCCCGCTGTGGGGGCCGGCGCGTCCTTAGATAATCCGTTTTATCGAACTCCCAATTCCCCGCTGGCCACTTCCGCCTGATTGAACACCGAGTTGGCTCCCATATGTGCTGGCTGGGGGGCCAGCATCTGCTCTTTCCGATACACCAACCCGCTGGCGTTAAAGCTGGCAATCTCAAAACCATGCCCGTGCGTAATCGCGTCCGTAGGACAAGCTTCCACACAATACCCACAAAATATACATCGATTGTAATCGATATTATAGACGTGGGCGTAACGTTCGGCGCCGCTTACGCGTTTTTCAGCGGTGTTTTCTGCCGCCTCGATGTAGATGCAATTCGAGGGACAGGAGGCGGCGCACAGGAAACAGGCCACGCATTTTTCGAGGCCATTTTCATCGCGCTGGAGGACGTGCACTCCGCGAAAGCGGTCCTGGAACTTCGCGCCCTTCAACGGCCCCGGCCCGTCGGGATAATTCTCCACCTGGGTGGGTTGGAACATCTCCATGAAGGTGATGCTCATCCCTTTGGCGATGGCCGCGATGTTCTTCAATACCGGCATACCTATCTAGTATACCGAATGCCGCAAGGAAGCGGGCCAAACGCAGGTTTTACCGCGAGATCCCACCCCTTCACAAAAGGCGCGAAAGGATGAGCCAACCGCGCTCTGGATTTCAGGCGATGCCCAGCACTTGATTGAAGAACCCGACCAGGTATTTCCAGATCAGGTAATACGCAATCAATCCAACCGTAAACGCTAACGCAACATATTGATAAGGAATGATCTGCTGGTCAAAACACACAATCCCCCTGCTCCCCGGAGTCAAGAAACCCAGCGCGGATGCCAGCGCTAATCCGCAGGGCGCCAGAAGAAACGGCAAGAGCGCGCCATGAACGCCGATAGGCAAGTGGCGGCGTGGCCGCAACCACAGATAAAACATGTTCCATAGCCCAAACAGGCTGGGTACCAGGGCCATGGGAAATATAATCACTCGCTCAATCGGGACCGGAACATGGAACACAAAACGCACCAGGCAGAATGCGGTAAGCACCAGCAAGAGAACAAGCGTAGGGACGACAATGCCCGCCATGTAAGCCCGCAAATACGGATGAGTATTCATAAGCTCTTCCTTTCTTCACAAGTGATAAAGCAGCATCGGAATCGTGCTGGGAACCCAAATGATCGACAGCACGACCACTGCCGCCAGCGCCCAATCGAACCATGGAACGGTGGCGGACCGCTCCTCCAACCGCCGCAGCATCTGCGGCCACAGATCGCGTTCCAGTTCTTGGTTCACCGGGCGAATGTTTTGCTTTAGCAGTTGGCGAATCTTGTCGTCGTCATTCATGTTGCACTCCCAATATGCTCTCAGGGGCTAAAGCCCTCATCATTGATTGCTATCGGCACGACTGAAGTCGTGCCCTCCCAAAATCATTTATGAAACCCCTGCGAGTTGCTTTCGCAAGAGCCGCACTGCGCGAAACACTCGCAGCTTGACGGTGCCCACCGAAATTCCTAACGCGTCGGCGATCTCCTTATACGGTTCTTCTTCAATCAACGCCAGCGTGGCCGCGACTCGTAGCTTTGCCGGCAACTCGCCAAACGCTTTGCCCACCCGCTCGCGGACATCCTGCCGCACCCCCGGGTCGCCCAAAGCCGAGCTTCGCAAATCTGGCAAATCTTCCGGAAGCTCAACCTCCCGCCGCGCTACCTTCAAATAATCGAGCGCGGTGTTGGTTGCGATCCGCCGTGCCCAGGCCGCGAAGTTGCGCTCCGGATCGAACCGCGCATGCGCCCGATGAATGCGCCAGAAAGTCTCAATGGTCAGATCCTCGGCGGCTCCGTGTTCGCGCACGATCCGGACGATCCAGCGATACACTTCGCCCTGAAACTGGCGGAACAGACTCTCAAAGGCATCGAGATCTCCGCGGGCGAAGCGCTGTAACAGCTTCGAGGGCTGTTCCATTTGTCTTCCTGTATACGCTTACGGGCGGGAGTGGGGAAAGGTTACAGGTATTGGCCGCAGATTCCGCAGATACACGCAGATCTGTAATTCAAAGAGCTTTTATCGCAGAGAGAGCAGAGAAGGGCTGGCGGAGGACGCAGAGAAAGGCTGAACCACAGAGGGCACAGAGGTACACAGGGGATCGTTAGCCCCGGATTCGCAAAAATAAATATGGATTCCTTCCCAATCTGGCACTTTTAGGCGCAAAAACCGTTTCGGGACGAGCCTCTGGCAAACCTTGTCAAGAGGTCGAAACCCTACATTTCCCTTCATCCCGCTCATTTGCAGGGGAATATAAAGTTCGGATTCGTGTCTCACTTCCCTGCTCGATTTGCTATTCTGGATATATAGACAGTTGAGCGAAGCGCGGGCCTCGGTCCCGCGCTTTTTATTGCCTCGAACACAATCCACAACAATTCAGAGGAAGGACCATGCGCCGGCGCGAGCTGGCGCTTCTTTATGGCTAGAGATTCCATCGAATCACAGCGGCAGGATTTCGAGAAGAGGCAAGAGATGGTGCAGGTCAATCGTGGTACCAAGAAACGAGGTGAACTGGCAGAACTGGCTTTCATCTATAAAGCTGCGAGCCTGGGTTTCGGCGTGGCGCGGCCCTATGGAGACAGTGACCGTTTCGACTTCATCGTGCTTTCGGGAGAGCACTTCTGGAGGGTGCAGGTGAAATCGTCGAGTGCGATGCAGTACGGCGGGTACATGGTTAATGCCCAGCGCTGCGCGAATGGACGGTCGATCCCGTATACGGTGGATGAGATTGACTTCCTGGTGGCCCACATCGTGCCGGAAGACGCTTGGTTCGTAATCCCGGTGCAGGCGTTCACGCCGCGGCGGAGCATACGAGTGTATCCGCGGCGAGATGAGCGACAGGGCCGCTACGGGAAAGTACCGGGAGGCGTGGTGTTTGATGGAATGAATTTATCCCGTATCTTACAACTTCGGTGCAGAACGTTAAGAAAGCGTCCCGTTGTGTCTCCGGGTTTATCCTATCGCGAGAGGTTTCGACCATGAACGAATCTTCAAGACATGCCGAGGCGCACATCGACTCGATTGTGAAACAGGAAGAAGAAGCACTGAAACGCAGGTCGATTGCCGAGCGTCTCGCCGATGGGGTGGGCAGTTTCGCAGGCAGCCTTCGGTTCATTGTTATTCACCTGCTGCTTTTGATCGTTTGGCTGCTGGCGAATACCGGCAAGATATTAGTTACGAGGCCGTTCGATCCCTACCCGTTCCCGTTGCTTGGAGTCATTGTTGCGGTAGAGGCGGTCTTTCTGTCGAGCTTCATATTGATGCGACAGAATCGCATGATGCGACGAGGCGATCATCGGGATCACCTCAACCTGCAAGTCGATTTACTCGCGGAAAAGGAAATCACGACAGTATTGCAGATGGTACGTGCGATTTGCGGCCACCTAGGCCTGCACAACATTGCCGCGGATAGAAACGTCCGTGAACTCAGTCAAAACACCTCGATTGAGTCGCTGAGTCAGAGTCTGGAGGATAAGCTGCCGGAGAAATAAGAGACTGACAGCGTGAAATGTCGGGGAACGGTCCCGCCTTCCGGTTTATGTCAGAGCTTCTGTCCCCTCGCCACCTGGCCTAGCAGCAGGAACGTCTTCGGGTAGCTGCCTTCGCCACAAAGCTTGAAGGAGCCAAATTCCTTGTACCACGGCCCGCCTGGGACATCTGGATTTGATTCCATCCAGAACCGCAACTGGTTTAGGTCTTCGAGACTGATGTTGCGGTCGCGCATGCGCTCGACCAGATGGTCACGAACAGCGGCGGGGAGCCGAGACCAGGTCTCGATCTTCATTGCGTTCAGTCCGGAAACTACTCACCAAACACAAAGTGGCCCAACTGGTCGCCCAACTGTTTGACCTGCTCGGGATCGCTGGCCGCGCGGAAGCGTTCGGCCAACTGGAAAAACGCTTTCTCTTTCTGCTGTTGGGCTTCGATTCCCTGCTCGATGAGCTCGACCAGTACGCGGTTATCGCTGAGAGCACGCTGCTTGGCCAAGCTCTCTACTTGTCTGGCAATCTTGGGCGGCAGGGTTACACTTCGTCGAACGTGCTTGGTAGCAGTTCCCTTTACTCGCGAGCGTTTGGCTAGTGGCATGGTGACACCATTATACACCATTGTGGTGCATTAACCGCCTCTACCGCCGAATCCGGCAAAGTACTCACACCACACCATCTTTCACATTTTCAGACGGGGAGGAGAGCTGCGCATAACGGAGTAGCTCGTCCTCCGACTGCCTGAATTCACGAAAACACTTGAGGCCAACATAGGTCACGATGACTGCCAACGTAAAACCAAGCAAAAGTCTGGCCAAGACGCGGATGTCGTAAGTGCAACTGACGAAAAATAGACGGTCAACACGGTTATGCCAGAAAAAGTAGAGATCCAGACAATCGCTGGCAAAAAAACTTAGTGCGAGAATCGGCAGTCCGAGCACCAGTAACCTGGCGACGGCGCGCATTTTAGGGGACGCATGCGAGCCGATGAGTATGAAATGGAACTCAAGTAAGGGAGCTACCAGTGCCCATCCTTGAAGCTTCTCTAGTCTCGTCAGGCAGGCGTTCAGGCGCCTCTGGTTGAAGAGAAGCCAAAACAGCATAGCAATGGCTATCATTAGGATAGCTACAGAAAAATCGGCGCTGGCAACTTTGAGATTTACCAGAGGGACGTCAAATTCCCTGTCTGCCCAATGGGATTCGAGTTCTGACGCCTTCTTATCTAGATCCTGCAGGAGAGCTTTGTCTCCTTCAAGCGTGTCCGTCACCTTGTCTCCCTCACTGTTTTTCTGAATGAGCAGGGCAACCGCTGCTCGACGTCCGTCAATTCGAGCAAGTTCCCATGATCCATACCAGACGAACAGGTAGAAGAATCCAACCCCTATCAGGCCCGACACGAGGAGCAGGATACGTCTTGTGCGTACGACAGCGTCCTTCGTAGCCTCGTATACAACCTCCGCTTCGGATGGCAAGCCTCCACTCTTTTCAGTCATCGTCGTTCACCTATGCAAACTTGCGAATGATGTCCGCGATCCTGGCGGTCTCTTCCGATTCGCGGAGGATATTCAGATCGTCTTGAAAAGATCGGATTGCGTTCGCAACGTTTTCTTCGTAGTCTTCGAAGGCTCGAGCGCTCTGGACGTTCTTCCCAATAGCGTCAAGAATCGCGATGGAGATCGGCAGCGATCCGAAAAGTTGCACATAACTACCGAGACCGTGGGCAGCAAGAGTAGCCAGCATCGTTAATTCTCTGCGAACCAAATAACCGAGGAGCAGCGATAGATTGCTGAGTCGATGTTGCGGTGTATTTGCGGGAGCTATAAGTTTTTCTTCCAAGTGCTCGTACATATCAACATCAGTAGCGATGTGAGTGAGGTATTCGATGTCATACAGCAGGGTGTTAAGCATGAACCTGCCTCGCTTGGTGATCCGCACAACATCTCCGGCACCGTGTTCAGTCCATGCTTGTCTATGGCACCACCTCAAGTCACCATTTACGACATCGACGTGAGATCCAAGCACCTGGCAAAGTTCTTCCTTCCCGGGCTCTGCGAAAATCTCCCCGTCGGGATGGGACTGTATGTACTTAAGAATTAGCAACCGTAAGAAAGGACCGACCGTGTGATTCGAGTTCTCGCTTCCAAAGATATTTCCAACAATACTGATCTGCGGGTCGTATAGCTGGCTGTTCACAAACATCAGTGACTTTACCACGATGGCATAGGGTATAAATCCACGCCAGTCGGACTGTCCGAGAGGTGACATCTTCTTAATGATCTCGTGAGCGCTCAGGAAGTGGGAGTTGTATACTCTCAATGCACATTGAAGAGAATCTCGGATCGATTCGTTGCTCAGTCCTTGCAGCAGATTTGCAACGCGAGTGGATGAGAGCCCGCGCACAAGAACCTCGGTAAATTCCGGGTATTCTTGAAATTTCATTCGGAGAGTCCCCTCCCCAAGAGTCATGGCGGCGAGAGCCTCCTGCTCCGCTTCCAGTGCCTGCTTTATTCTGAGGCGAATCACTTCTGTGACCGACGGAGTCGGAACCCTGGTTTGCACGAGTGTCTCCATCACTTGGGGGTCATGATGCCTAAGATGGGTATCCGTCGAACGCCTGACTGCAATTAGGCCTTTTGCGTGGCAGCCGATACATAGCTGCGCTGCCTGTTTTACAGCCTCTATCTGAATTTGATCCTCTAATGGGTCGAGGTTGTCGAGAACGAGCACAACCCTGCCCGGTCCCACCTCGCGCGCGAGGTATCGCAGAGCCACGAGGACATACGTAACCGGGTCAGCGAGCATCTCTCTAGCAGCCGGTATGACGTCATCAACCGTCTTAGCCAGGAGGCGTAACGATGCAAACGTCTTGTCAAACGAAATTGCATTCTGGAGGAAGGCAGCCTTGTCTAAGTCTTTGACCTCAAGGTAATGCGCAACCATAACGGCAATTTCGTTGTAGAGAGCTTTGATAAAGTTGTGCGGGTCGTGATTTAGCGCTAACTTGTGCTCGTTACCATCGAAATAGATCCAAACGTACCCTTTCCCTATTCCGGATCGTCCGCCGTCATGCCCTTGAGCCGCCTGCAGTTGGAGGTGATTCGCAGCAAAATCTCGTAGAGCAGAACTCTTGCCAACACCGTACTGGCCGATTAACTCGAGAATCCACGGGGCAGAAGGTATTGAAATAAATTCACTGATCTCTTGGGCGAGGGTCTTGCCAGGGCCCACAAACACCGGTACGTACAGAGTTTTCTTGTAGTCTGCCTCCAAGAGGTACCGCGAGAGGATGGGTTGAGCCTGTATCCAGAACTCGTTTTCCGGCAGCTTCCGAAGATCGGCGGTTTTCGGACTGTTCGTTCTACGTCGAAGTGTCGTCATAGAGCGTACTGCCGTGACGCGTAATAAGTTTTCCCTGGGGAGACCGCGGAAACCCAACTGCAGGAGCCAGAAAAACATACTCCGAAGTGCGGATGGACGTCAAGTTAGAAGTTACAGGTCAGAAGGCAGAAGTAAAGTCAAAAGCGAAACGCAGTAGCTATCGCTACCGCTTCTTCCCTGGCCGCGTAGTGGGATTCTACATACTCATCCACCAGCTTGATGAACTCATAGCCGCGCTTTCGCATCCCGGCTGTGGCATTATGCGTCCATGAATCCCACACTCAAGGCAGTTCTGCTGGCAACATTTTGGTTTGTGCTAGGGCATCTCAGTTGCGCGGTTATGCACTACCTGCATCATTCGATGAGATAGTCCATGACCTGCCCAAAAGAAAATGCATAGGTCCTTCGTCGGGAGGCGCTCGCAAGCGAGCACCTCCGCTTCCTCAGGATGACAATGGTTGGGGTGAGGTACATCGGGCAGAAAGCGCTGCGGAGCTTCGCGCCGCAGGACAGCCGAAGGCGGATGTCCCCACGCGCGTTATCTTGCTCCCACTTCTTCTCTCGCCGCGTAGTGGCTCTCCACATACTCATCCACTAGCTTGATGAACTCGGCGACGATGTGGTCGCCTTTTAGAGTTGTAAATAGGCGGCCATCGATATCGACGGGAGCTTTGTGCTCCTCGAAACTGCCGGGCAGAGAGATGCCGAGGCTGGCGTGCTTGGATTCGCCAAACTCCCATGTCTCGCAACGCTGGCGAGACATCGGGCACCCCGGCCGCCAGGGCCTTAGAGTTGAGCACTCTTGCTCAGACTCTCGCCCCGCGGACTGTTAACGTCAAGGAGGATTTCGTTTGAATCGCCGAATAGCCCAAAAGTCGCTGGCCGCGTTTGCAGGACCGAGCCATGGTGAAGCAGAGTGCACCAATCCGGGTCATGTCTTTTATCCTATTGGCGGTTAGCGGGGCCTTATGCCAGAAAAATCTTCCAACTGACCCGCTCCATGGATTAGTGTTTGACGGCTCAGACTTACCCGAAGTCCAGCGCCCAGAAACTGACACGTCGAGATGGCTTCCTGATGCTCCGTCACCGGGACAGTCTTCATGGCAAGGTGAGAGATTTCGCGCCTTCGGTAATGAAACAAGCATGCCTTTGACGCTGGGTGGGTTTGGCGTCAGCCCGGGCATAATCCGCGAGACAGACTCGGGGCGCGTCGCTCCGAGACCCCAGGCCAATTTGACCGCTCATTATCAGGCAGCGTTTATTCAGATTGGTAAGGACCCGTATACACCGTTGTTCAGGCAGGACCTGCGTTATCTCCCATCGACCAGTATCACGTTTATGGGGCGAGCCACTTACGCAGCTTCGCGAATTCTTTTCACGCGTAATGCCTCCGGAAAGGGGAGGCCGAACACTTCGTATTTGCTAGCAGTGCTGGCTTCGGTCGCAAGCGCCCATCCCTCCCACCTGATGTACTGGGCGCGTTCCCCTTCAGAGACATTCAACAATTTCGGTTCGACGATTGGCGGCGATGCGGGGATCAACCTACTCCACGAGTTTGGGCCCGGCATCCGGCTGATGATCAAGGGCGTCACCCCGAAATTCGTGTCCAGAATCGAAGAGGGCGTTACCCACCACTGGACGCGAATAGGCATCGCCTCTGGACGCGAATGGGCATCGCCTCCAGCCCGGTGAGATAGTTTCTTCTACAAGAAGGCTGACGCCACGATCCCTGCACCCGCCCTTTGCAAATGCGGCAAGGAGCGGGGCGCCCCGGTTCAAACCAGACCCCCGGAATAAGCGGCGGGCCACCCGCCGTTGGCCGAGGATCAAGCGACCTGACGCCGCAGCATACAGCGCAATCGCGAAGTGCAAAGACAAAGGACTCGCCCCACCGGAAACGCCGGCGCCGCTGCCCGTACTGCTACCGCACCCTTCTAGCCGGAAAGTCGGGGAACGTCCCGTCTGCCCCGCATTATTCCGCGGCCAGTCACGGCGTCAGCTTGAACACCGTGCCAAAACTCCACATGCCCCCTGTGGATGTTGTGCCGTATAGATTGCCAGCTGCGTCCCGCACCAAACCTGCATAAGGAAAGGCGCCGTCTGAGTTGCCCGTGAAGTTGTACAAAATACTCAGCGTACCGCTGCCATCCAGCCTGAACACGGTGCCATTGTTCGATGTTCCGCCGCTTAGGGTAGTCCCATAGAGGTTGCCCGCATTGTCTGCGACTAGCGCTCCTGTGGGAGTCGATCCATAGGTGACCCGGCAAAGTTGTAAAGGACTGTCTCGTTTCCCTTCCTGTCTAGCTTAAAGATGATGCCGTTGCCGAAAGTCCCGCCGCCACTAGCAGTGCCGTAGAAATAGCCTTTGACCAGGATTAGGCCCGCCTCGCATCGGTCTCCATCGGTTACGCCGCCGCTGAAGATGTGCAATACCCGCTCCCTCCCTGAATTAGCCAATCCGAATACCGTCCCATCATTGTTCGGACCACCGCCGAACGTGCTGCTGTAAAAGTTTCCCGCGGCCTCCGCGGTGTCTCGAACCAATCCACCTGCCGGTAGTGCTCCGTCTTCTGCTCCACCCTCAAAACTATGCAATATAGTGAACTTGTTCAGAGAGTCTACTCGGAATACTGTCCCTAGGTTATCGGCGCCACCAAAAAATGTGGTGCCGTATAAATTGCCGGCAGCATCGCGCACCAACGGAGCCTCCGGGGTTGATCCATCCGATGGACTTCCCACGAAGGTGTGAAGAACTTCCTCGGCACCGGCTGCGTTAAGCTTGAAAACGGTACCTTCAAAACCGGACGTTGTACCGTACAAGTTGCCCGCAGAGTCCAGGACCAACCCTGCTAACGGATTCGCGCCGTCAGTCGGCGGCCCAGCAAAACTGTACAGCACCGACTCTTGACCGCTCGTGTCCAGCTTGAACACTGCTCCCCAGTTGGAAGTGCCTCCCTCATAAGTCGTCCCGTAGAGATTGCCAGCGGAGTCCAACACCAGGCTACTATGAGGCTGGCCGCCGTCAGGTGGAAAGTTAAACGAATAGAGCGCGGTGAACGTCTGCGCGTAGGCCGAATAAGATCCCAGCAAAAGGACAAAGAAAGCGACCTTTGCAATAAGGTGAGGGGTGCGCACGGAAACCTCCTTACTTATCGTCCCGATACGCAGGATACCGCTTACGCAGGACGAAAGCCGTTCAGCAGCGTACACCGGGAACGCCGCAAGGGGCAAGCGAAATGGCAAGCGCGCAATACGCATCAAGGGTGTTGTATCGTCATTGGCGGCTGTCCCGCAGGAGTACCTAGTGGGCGGCTAGTTCTTCTTTTTCTCTGGCCGCGTAATGGCTTTCCACATATTCATCCACCAGCTTGATGAACTCGGCGACGATGTGGTCGCCTTTCAGCGTGGTAAATAGGCGGCCGTCGATATAGACGGGGGCTTTGGGCTCTTCAAAGGTGCCGGGCAGGGAAATGCCGAGGCTGGCGTGCTTGGATTCGCCGGGGCCGTTGACTACGCATCCCATGACCGCGACTTTCATTTCTTCGACGCCCTGGTAGCGTCCCTTCCACTCGGGCATTTGCTCGCGCAGGTAAGTCTGAATCTGCTGCGCCATTTCCTGGAAGAAAGTGCTGGTGGTGCGGCCGCATCCGGGGCAGGCGGTGACTTGCGGAGTGAAGCTGCGAATGCCCATGGATTGCAGAATCTGTTGGGCGACGCGGACCTCTTCAGTGCGGTCGCCGCCGGGCGCGGGTGTGAGCGAGACGCGGATGGTGTCGCCGATGCCTTCCTGCAAGAGCACGCCCAGCGCGGCGCTCGAAGCGACGATGCCTTTGGCACCCATGCCGGCCTCGGTGAGTCCGAGATGCAGCGGATAGTTGCAACGCGCGGCGAGCGAGCGGTAGACGTCGACGAGGTCCTGCACTCCGCTGACTTTTGCGCTGAGGATGATCTGGTCAGGACGGAGACCATACTTCTCGGCGAGTTTGGCGGAGTTGAGCGCGCTGACGACCATGGCTTCCATGGTGACTTCGCGGGCGTCTTTAGGTTCGTCGAGCCGCGAGTTTTCATCCATCATGCGAGTAAGCAGCGCCTGGTCCAGCGATCCCCAGTTGACGCCGATGCGCACCGGCTTCTGATTCTCGGCGGCGACTTCGATCATGGTGGCGAAGTTGGAATCGTCCTTGCGGCCGATGCCGACGTTGCCGGGATTGATGCGGTACTTGGCGAGGGCGCGGGCGCACTCGGGAAACTTCTTGAGCAGGAGGTGTCCGTTGTAATGGAAGTCGCCGACTATGGGGACGGTGATTCCCTGCTTCTCCAGCTGGTCGGCGATGGGGGCTACGGCGGCGGCGGCATCTTCGGTGTTGACGGTTACGCGGACTAGCTCGGAGCCGGCTTTGGCCAGGGCGGCGACTTGTTGGACGGTGGAGGGGATGTCGGCGGTGTCGGTGTTGGTCATGGACTGCACCACGATTGGTGCATCGGAGCCGACACGAACTTGGCCGATGGTGCAGGTTACGGATTTTCTGCGGTGAAGTTGAGCCATGGGAAACTTTATTTTAACACGGAGGAAAGGCTTAACCACAGAGGGCACAGAGTTCACAGAGGGGTATCAAAAGGCTTATCGCAGAGGGCGCTGAGGTTCACGGCGAGATCGCAGAGCGGCAGTCGATCACAACGAGGTCCTTCGCTACGCAAGACTACTCGCGTTGCGAGTCGTCTTGCTGCGCTCAGGATGACAACATGGGTGGAGTTTACGGTAGCCTGCCGGCTAGTCCGGGCAAGGTTTTGGCTAAGTCGTTGTAGATGACCATTACTGCGAACAAGACCAGGAACACGAATGCGGTCTGATAAATGCGTTCTTTGATGCGAAGGCTGATGTCGCGGCGCATCAGGGTCTCGATGAATAGCAGCATGATGACGCCGCCGTCAAGGATGGGGATGGGCAGCAGATTGAAGATGCCGAGGTTGAGGCTGATGGCACCGGTAAGCAGGAGGAGTGGCGTCCAACCTTTTTCGCTGGCGGCGGCGCCGGCGGCGCGGCCGATGCCGATGGGACCTTCGATGGTGCGCATCGACATCTTGCGCTGAACTAGTTTCTGCATCAGCTCGAGAATCAGGAGAGAAGTCTTGCGATTGTCGTCGATGGAGCGACGCAAAGCTGCGCCGAAGGAGAGGCTCCCGACCTTAAGCTGCAAGCTGCCCACACCGATGCGGTAGGCCTTGGTTTGTAAAGTTTGAACGTCAGCCAAGACCGACTGAATGGTGAAAGTCATGGGCTGGCCGTCGCGTGACACCGTCAGCACAATCGGCTTATCTTTTTTCTGTTGGAGATACTCAATCATCCAGCCTAGAGCGGGCACCGGCTGGCCATCGATAGAGACGATCAGGTCGCCAACTTTGACGCCAGCTTTCTCAGCCGGCATGCCAAGCTCGAGCTCGGTGACTTCCATGGCACGTTTCGGATCCCAGCCGGCAAAGCCCATTTGCGAGATGCCATAGGCTTGAGGAGTAAGAGTGAGGTTGAGGATTTGATCTCCGCGCTGAACGGCAACGTTGACCGGCTGGTTGGGATTCATCTCCACCTTGGGCTCGACCTGCTCCCAGGTGGGATTCTCGACGTTCTCGATGCGAGCGATGCGGTCACCGGCTTGAAGTCCCAGCTTGGCGGCAGGCGAATCCTGTTCCACCCAACCGATTACCGCGGGCTGATCCAAATAAGCGGGATATGCGTAGTGCACCATGTAAACGCCAGCCAGCAGTCCTATGGCGAGCATGATGTTCATGAAGGGGCCGGCGATAGCAATGATGAAACGATGCCAGCGGGGATGCGAAAGGAATTCAGCGGGATCCCCGGTGCGTTCATCCATCGGGTTTTCGCCGCTCATCTTGACGTAGCCGCCGAGAGGAAGGGCGCTGATGCGGTAGTCGGTTTCACCGTGTTTGAAACCCAGCAAACGCTTGCCAAAGCCGATGGAAAACACTTCGACCCGTACGCCCAGTAACTTGGCCGCGGCATAGTGGCCAAATTCGTGGATCAGAATCATGAATCCGAGAACCACACCGACGGCTAGGACTGCGGTAAGAAATTCCTGCATAAGACTTGTACGAATCCCCTTAAAGAATGGATGAAGCTTGCCGCTGAAGGGTCGAACCGTTCCGCAAATCGACCTTTGCCTGAGCGCTGCGACGGGCTTCGCCGTCCGCCAACAGCACCTTATTAATAGATTCCAATTTGTGACTTCCAGTTTCAGCCAGAACCATCTTTATTATCTCTGGAATTTCGTCGAAACGGATGTTTCCATCCAAGAACGCCGCCACGGCCACTTCGTCGGCGGCATTGAGTGCAACTGTTTTCGCACCCCCAGCCTCCGCCGCTTCATACGCAAGGGCCAGACAAGGGAATTTTTTCATGTCTGGGGGGGAGAATTCGAGGTGCCGTAAGTCCATGACCGAGAAGCGCATATCCGACTGAATCCGCTCCGGATAGGTCAGCGCATAGAGGATCGGCAGACGCATATCGGTCACTGAGAACTGAGCAAGTATGCTGCCATCCACGAATTCGACCATGGAGTGAATTGTGGATTGGGGATGGACCATCACGCCAACACGGTCGGCGGGCAGGTTGAACAAGCGGCAAGCCTCAATGACTTCGAAGCCCTTATTCATCAAGGTCGCGGAATCGATGGTGATGCGGCGTCCCATTTTCCAGGTGGGATGATTCAGTGCCTGCTCGACGGTAATGGAGGAAAACTTTGCCTGGGGGGTGTTTAAGAAAGGTCCGCCGGAAGCAGTCAGCCAGATGCGCTCGACTTCCTCCATGCGGCCGCCGCGCAGGCACTGATGGACGGCGTTGTGTTCACTATCGATGGGCAGAAGCGGTTTGCCCTGGCGACGGGCTTCGGCGGTGATCAGTTCTCCGGCTGCAACCAGACACTCTTTGTTGGCGAGCCCTACGGTTTTTCCGGCACGCACGGCTTCATAAGTGGCTTCGAGTCCGGCTACGCCCACGATGGCGCTGACTACGAAATCAGCCTCGGGATGGGTTGCCACGCGCACGCTGCCGGACGAGCCGTGAGTGACTTCGACTCCGTCGACTCCTGCTTTCTTTAGGCGGTTGCGTAAGATTTCGGCGTCGGATGCTGCTGCCATCGATACCAGATGAGGCTTCCAGAGGCGGGCTTGCTCGAATGCGGCGTCCACATTTCGCCCGGCAGCCAACGCGATCACTTGAAAGCGGTCGGGATGAGACTCGACGACACTGAGGGTGCTTTGGCCGATGGATCCGGTCGAACCGAGGATGGCAATGCGCTTCATGGGAAGATGGTCGTTGGTCGTTCGTCTTTGGTCGTTGGCCAGTGGTCGCGACAGTGAGGAGGTTGGGATCTTTTCTTTCGCCGCTCCGCGGCTCGTTCATTTACTGTCTACCCACGGCTTACGCCGTGGGCTGTATTCTCACGCCGCTTCGCGGCCAAAAGCCAACGACCGACGACCTGCGACAAACGACGGGCTTGGTGCTACTGCATCACGCGCCAAGCCGCATAGTACCACAGCACTGGAGCGGCAAAGAGGAGGGCATCGATGCGGTCGAGCATGCCTCCGTGCCCGGGTAAAATTGTGCCGGAATCCTTGACGTCGGCGCCGCGTTTGATCAATGACTCCACTAGATCACCCAACTGAGCGGCGATGTTGATTGCGGCCGAGAGCAGCAGAGTCGGCCACAGCGGAGGCTTTTGCAGAGCGAAGAAACCGTCGCGCACCTGGATCAGATGAGCGTTCAGCAGCGCAGTGCTGATGGGTAGAGCGTAGTTGTAGAGCAACATTCCCACTACCAGGCTCGCCAACAACGATGCCAGAGCGCCTTCCCAAGTCTTTTTGGGGCTGATGCGCGGAGACATTAAATGACGGCCCAATGATTTGCCGACGAAATATGCAAAGATGTCGCCTGCCCAAACTAGCAGCAGCAGATATAACAGCAGAAATGCACCTGACCATTGCTCACGCAGTTGCACCAACAGTCCCAGAGGCAAGGCCACATAACAAAAGGCAAACACGGAGACCATCGCGGCCGGAAAAGCGGCACTCAGGTTGAGATGCCGCATGCCGATGGTGAGGAAGACAAAGGGGGCAATGGCGGCGGCGAATCCCAAGGTATAAATAAAGATGGCAGTCGAGAGCAGGGGCTTGGCGTTTCCAGGATTGAGCGCCAGAAACAAAAAGAACGCAGCGACAAAAAGGTAGGTAGGCCAACGGAAAGGCCGGATGCCATAAGCCTCAGCCAGTTTAAGGAATTCTTGTACCGCTAGCAGCGCCACGAGGGCGGCCACCAAGGCGACTACGGAAACAGGCGCCCACAGCACCAGCAGCAGGACTATGGGGATCAGGACCAGCGCGGTGAGGATGCGTTTGAGCAGGTGCAAGAGCCTCAGCTCCGAACCGTCTTCGAATGATGCGCATGGGCGTGGGCGGCGTCTTCCGCCAAACCACCGTAGCGCCGGTCACGCTTCTGATATTCGGCAATGCCTTCCAGCAAATGAACGCCGCGGAATTCGGGCCACAAGGTAGGGGTCACGTAAATTTCCGCGTAAGCAAGTTGCCACAACAAGAAATTACTAAGGCGCATCTCGCCGCTGGTGCGCACCACCAAGTCGGGATCGGGCAAATCCCGGGTATAGAGGTGCCTTGAAACTGCGTCTTCATCAATCTTCAAATGGCTCAAGCCACCGTTGCGGGCGGCGGCGTCGACGAGCGAGGTGAACGCGTCCACCAGTTCGCTGCGGGCACTGTAGTTGAGCGCCAAAGTTAGCGTCATTCCCGTGTTATGGGAGGTAGATCCCCGCGCCCACTGCATTTTCTCCTGCACGGAGTCCGGCAATTCATGTTGCCGTCCTATGTATTCCAATCGAATATTGTTCTTATTCAGCGTAGGGACTTCAGCCTTGAGATAGCGGCAGAGCAGCCCCATCAGGAAATCGACTTCGCTCCGGGGGCGTTTTTTCCAGTTCTCTTCGGAAAAGGCGTAGAGGGTAAGCGCGGGAATGCCTATACGGGCGGCGGTTTCGACAGTGGAACGGACCGCGGTCACACCGGCGCGATGTCCGGCAATGCGCGGCAGATGGCGGCGTTTGGCCCAGCGGCCGTTGCCGTCCATAATGATGGCGATGTGTCTTGGGAGCCGGGCTGGGTCCAAATGCTGATAAATCTCCGCTTCTTTACGGTCGAGCCCGGCGGGAGCTGTTCGTTGCAAAGCTAACCTCTTCCGTTTGTTGACGCTAACACAGGTTGAGGGTGGTTGCAATGACACGGAAGAGACGTGGGCGGCTGTCATAGCCAGGGGGTTACACCGAACACCCCGGTCAATGAGTGAAATGGGGATGTTACGCCAACCAGCCTGCTATCTGATACCCTTGGGGGCCGTAATGAAGAAATCGGCGTTGTTCTGTCCATACTGATTTAAGGTCGGCACAGTGCCGGACATCTCGGTTGATGACGCGGCAATTCATGACAAATTGTTTACATTGCCGTGACAAACGTTGCTCGTCTTGTCTGTAGTATATCTGCGCGGCATCGGGCCTTCGAGTCGCGCACGAGACGACGATTCGAATGACGTCCAGGAGGAGATATGAAAACGAGAGGCGCGAGGCAACATCCGAGCTCGACTTCTAAGCTACACCGGCGAGCAGCCATGACCGCGCTGGCCTTAGCACTCGTGCTTGTCCCGGCGGTCGTCGTTACCGGGTCGGCGCAAGCGCAGACTTTCAAGGTCCATTCGTTTACCGGTGGTGCGGACGGGGGAGACCCGATCGCGGCTTTGATCATGGACGCGGAGGGCAATCTTTACGGCCCGTCCTTCTTCGGTGGCGACCTGACCTACTGCAATGGTTACGGCTGCGGAACGATATTCAAAGTGGATACGACCGGCAAGGAGACTGTGCTCTACAGCTTCACGGGGCCCCCGGGGGATGGGGCATTGCCGGGCGCAGTCGTGCTTCGGGACGCGAAGGGCAACTTCTACGGCACCACCTACGTGGGCGGCAGTGGAGGATGCAATATCGGCATGACCGGCGGCTGCGGGACGGTGTTCAAGCTGGACACGACCGGCAACGAGACGGTGCTTTACAATTTCGCTGGGGGCTCGGACGGGGCAAATCCTACGTCGAGTTTGATCATGGACGCCCAAGGAAACCTGTACGGAACCACTTCCCTGGGCGGCACTTCCGGCTTCGGAACGGTGTTCAAGCTGGACAGTACCGGCAAGGAGACCGTCCTACATACGTTCACCGGATACCCGGAGGACGGGGCAGAACCTCTGGCAGGCTTAGTCCCGGACGCGAAGGGCAACCTTTACGGCACTACCGTATACGGCGGCAACAGCGGTCGCTGTAATAACGGCGGAATCTTCGGTTGCGGAACGGTGTTCAAGGTGGATGAGAACGGCAACGAGACAGTGCTCTACAGCTTCACAGAGGGGACCCTGGACGGCAACTATCCCGAGGCAAGTTTGATCTGGGAGGCCACAGGTAACCTGTACGGCACCACCGAGGCTGGCGGCGAATCCTCCTATGGAACGGTGTTCAAGGTGGATGAGAAGGGCAACGAGACCAAGCTGTTCAGCTTCGATATAGTCGACGGGGCATTTCCGGCGGGAACTTTGGTCTCGGACGCCAAAGGTAACCTTTACGGAACCACCGCCGGTGGTGGCGCTTCCGATACCTACGGAGTGGTGTTCAAGCTGGACAAGAACGGCGAGGAGACCGTGCTGCATAACTTTGAGCTAACGTACGGGGCATACCCGAACGCGGGTTTGGTCCGGGACGCGAAGGGCAAGCTTTTCGGCACCACTTACCTGGGGGGTTCCTCCGACCACGGAACGGTGTTCGAGCTGACGCCTTGAAGCGAACCTTTGCTATACCAACGGATGTTTGACGGCTACAAGGGCGATTCCTCCAATCAGATAGCCGCGACCACAGCGCCAAGCCGAGCCACCGCGACATCGGTCATCGGCCTAGGTCTTACCTTGTGCTCGCGATATAAGGCGAGCTGCTTCCGCAGAAACAGGTTTTCGGCACCTTCCTCTGGCCTTTACTGAAAAGGTAAAATTGGCTTTTGGTTTAGCCCGCCGTGTTGTCGATGTGCGCGACAACTGTTGTACCAGCGTTTACGCTCATTGACTCAATGAGTGATATGGGGATGTTGCGCCGGCGATCCCTGTGAACCCACACCGACTTCCGAGGGCTGGCTTTACTATCGCCAAATCAGCCAACCTGACCGGGCAACCGGCCATTATCTCCAACCATCGAAGTCACCGAACAGACTAACCCTCCAGCAGGAGCAATCCCGATGTTTAAGCCCTTCACAATCCTTTGCCTCGGCGTAGCATTGAGCGCAGCCTCCGCTTCCGCACAAGCTTCGCCTTCTTCACAATCAAATCCGCCCAGCAGCACCCCTGTGGCTTATGTTTATGTGGCCAGCTATCCCGGAAACGGAGCACCGAGCGTTATTGTCGGATATTCAGCAAGCTCGACTGGCGCGCTCACCCCAATCCCGGGGTCGCCCTTCCAGCAGAACGTCGGTTCCATGGCGGTGAACGGAAAATACCTCATGGCTCTGAACAATTCGAGCCCTCCGAATATCGACACATTGCAGATCGGATCGAACGGAGCATTGACCTACGTAACTTCGACGCCGTGCGGCCAGGCGGGTAACGGGTGCGAGGCCGCATTCAACTTGTTCTTTGACCATACCGGGAGCGATCTTTACGCGATGGAGCTCGACGATAATGACAATGACAACACGGAGTCTTACGCCGTGGACAAATCTTCGGGAGCCCTCAACTATCTAGGTGACACCATCACCGGGGCGTTTCCAGGCGATTACACGAGCACATTTTTTATCGGCGATAACGTCTATGCCTATTCGACCGATCAGTCGGGCTGCATGTATCCGGCCATCTACGGATTTCAGCGCGAGAGCAGCGGACTTCTCAACAAAATCAATACTCAATTCAACGTGCCGAAGCCTCCCGCGGGAGTACGCGTCTACTATCCGGACCTACTAGTGGCGGATCCCAACAACAATCTTGCGTTTCTTGAGCAGCCAGCCAATCCGCCCGGCTGTGCCCCTGGGTCTATACAGATCGCCGTTTACACCGCCGATGCGAATGGCAACATCCATACGAACAGCACCTATAAGGATATGCCGGCAACCTTGATCCAAAGCCCGTTTGACATGAAGATGTCGCCTTCGGGAGAACTGCTGGCCGTGGGTGGGCAAGAGGGTCTACAGATCTTCCATTTCAACGGGTCGAATCCCGTCACCCATTACACGGGCTTGCTCGTAAACGAACCGATCGTGCAGATGTTTTGGGACAACAGTGACCATCTCTACGCCATCAGCAGTGCCGGCAAACTCTATGTAGGCACCGTTACTCCGACGAAGGTCGCAATGGCTCCGGGATCGCCATATTCGGTCACGGGTCCGCAGTATGTGATCGTGCAACCATTGACGCAGTGAGGCGGGGGGTTGATAACTTTTGGAAACGAGGAAGAAGTTTCCACTTAGTGCCTCGGGGGAAGCTCCTGATATGAGCTAAGTAAGCGAGATTGCGATATCAGAGACCTTGGGTTCGGTTGACGAAGTCCCAGGAGCTAGCCTCTGGCCTCTTCCGGCACGACCTTGATCTCCAACTTTTCGGTGTAACGCACGATGGTGAGAGAGCTGCTTACGCCTACGCGCGTGTCGGTCAGGAGGCGTTGCAGATCGTCGACGCCTGCGACCGGTTTGCCATCGAGAGCCACAATCACATCGCCTTCGCGCAAACCTGCTCGCTCCGCGGGACCGCCTTCCTCGACTGAAATCACGACCACGCCACTTTCCTGGGGTAGATCATAGAAGCGCACCAGCCGTCGATGCAGCGGCGTGTTCTGGGCTTCGACACCGATCTGGCTGCGGCGGATTCTGCCCTCCTGCAACAGCCGACTGGCTACAAACTTTGCGGTATTGATTCCGATGGCAAAGCACAGTCCCTGGGCGCCCTGAATGGTAGCTGTGTTCACTCCGACAACCTGACCGTCGGAGGTCACGAGTGGACCGCCGGAGTTTCCGGGATTGAGCGAGGCGTCGGTCTGAATGACATCTTCGATTAGGCGACCGGAATAGGAACGCAGAGAACGGCCCAACGCACTAATTACTCCCGCAGTCACGGTGTATTGAAATCCGTACGGATTGCCGATGGCAATTGCCAGTTGGCCCACGCGCAGGCGCCGGGAATCGCCCAAGGGTGCGGCTACCAGACTGGGAGCGTCGATGCGAATTACGGCGAGGTCAGAAGCGGGATCGTCGCCGAGGGTGTGGGCCGGGAAGCTGCGTCCGTCGGGGAGAGATACTTTGATGCGAGTGGAGTCGTGCACTACATGACTGTTGGTGAGAATCAGGCCATCGGGTGCGAACACGAATCCTGAGCCGCCGCCCTGGCGTTCGCGGGGTTCGCCGGAACGGCTGCGTCCGGCCTGGGCGACTTCGATTTTCACCACGGACGGACTGATTCTCTCGGCGGTACTCACTACGGCCTGCGAATAGGCGTCGAGCAATGGGGCGTCGTCCAAGGGATGGGCTTCGCCCGCAGGAAATGTTGTAGACGAACTGGTTCCTAGAACACGAAAGGCAGCACTTTCAGGAGTCATAGCTGGTAGATGAACGCGAATCGGCTCCGGATTCAGGCGCCAGCGGAGCCGCGCTATTCGCATCCAATGCAAAAACCGGCCTCCAGGCGGCTGCGACGTAGAAGGCTTGCGTGGGTAGCGATGTGGTTCTGATGAGGTGGAAAAGCGCGCCGTGCGCGGTAAGATGCAAAACATTTCACACTACATCGTCAGCAAAAACGGGGTACAATGCTCCGCCGGGTTTTGAAACATTGCTGAGCCGCTGGCCTCCCCCAGTCCAGATTCTAGCCAGCATGTAACGTCGCACATTTAACTCTTGAACAGAAAGTTGCCCATGAAAGCAACCGGTCACGCTTCAAATCCGAGAACCCGAGTCTCGCTTTCCCAGACTTCACGGCAAGCTAAAGCTTCCGGGATGGCTCGGGCCGGGCTCTGGCTCCTGCTTGGGATGGTGCTCTCAGCTGGCACGGCACTCCCGCAGAATGTAACTACCACCATCGGGGTGGGAAACTCTCCCGCCGCAATAGCGGTCAACCCTGTAACCAGCACTATCTACGTGGTGAATTCCGCGAGCAACAATGTCAGCGTTATCAATGGCGCAACGAACTCACTCACCGCGACGGTCACCACCGGAACGAATCCGGTTGCGATCGCGGTCAATCCGGCGAGCAACATGGTTTACGTTGCCAACAACGGAAGCAACGATGTCACTGTGATCAACGGGGTGACCAATGTGCCGTCCACGATTACCAACCCGAATGGAATCGCTCCGGTTGCAGTGGCGCTGAATCCCCTTAGCAATCTTATCTATGTGGCTAACAGTGGCAGTAACAACCTGACGGTGATCAATGGCGCCAGCAATACGGTGGTTGCCACGGTAGGCGGGGGGGGTAATCCCAACGCAGTCGTGGTGAATCCGGCGACCAACCTGGTGTATGTGGCCAACCGATCCAGTAACAACGTGACGGTGGTCAACGGAGCGAACAACGGGGTCGTAGCGACAGTTGGGACTGGAACCAACCCGGTCTCGCTGGCCGTGGATACGGCCACCAACATGGTGTATGCCGCGAACAGCGGGAGCAACAATTTGACCGTGATTAACGGGGCCAGCAACACGGTTGCGGCCACGGTAGGCGTGGGGACAAGTCCCACTGCGGTGACCGTCAACCCCGTAACCAACCTCATCTATGTTGCCAACAACGGCAGCAGCAGCGTCAGCGTAGTCAACGGGGCCACAAATACGGTCAGCAACACGGTCACGGCGGGAAATAGTCCCGCAGCGGTAGCTGCCGATCCGACCACAGATCAGATCTATGTCGTCAACACCGCGAGCAACAACGTTACCGTAATTGATGGCGTTTCTAATGCGACCACGACGGTCGCAGACCCCAACGCGATTGCTCCGGTGGCGGTGGCGGTGGATCCCGTAACCAACACGGTTTATACGGCGAACAATGGGAGCGGCAATGTCAGTGTGATCGACGCTGACAGCAACGGGGTTGCGGTCACACTTACCACGGCAACAAACCCCGTGGCCGTCGGGCTCGATGCCGTGACGAATAAGCTGTACGTGGTTAACAGCGGTACCAACACCGTCTCAGTAATCGACGGAGGCACTAACACGGTAGTCGCAACCATCAATACCGGAGCCAACCCGGACGCGATCGCAGTTAATTCCTTCACTAACAAGATTTATGTCGCCAATCACGACGCCAATACGGTGACGGTGATCGATGGCTCCAACAATTCGGTGGTGACCACCGTCAACACAGGAACAAGCCCGGCTGCCGTTGCCGTGAACCCAGTGCTGAACACAATCTATGTGGCCAACAATGGAAGCGGCACTGTAACCGTGATCGATGGGGCCAGCAATACGGTCACGGGGACCATCAACGCCGGGACCGCGCCCGTCGCTTTAGCGGCCGATTCTACAACTGGCCGGGTTTACGTCGCCAACAGTGGGAGTGACAACGTAACCGTGTTCGATTCCGTCGCGTCTTACAGCGTGACTGTCACGGACTTCGCCGCGAGTCATCCCGCCGCCCTTGCGGTGGACTCACTGACTCAGAAGATCTATGTCGCAAACTCGTTCAGCGATAACGTCACGGTGATCGACGGAGTGACTGACCTGGTGGTAGCAACCGTAAACGTGGGTAACAATCCCACCGCCCTGGATCTGAACCTGGCCAGCAACCGGATTTATGTCACAGGCGCGGGAAATGGAACGGTTTCGGTCATCGATGGCAACGCGGAGGCGGTCATCGCCCTGGTGACGGCGGGGACAATTCCTTCGGCTGTGTCCGTCAATCCGACCCTGAACCGAATCTACGTTGCAAACCATGGCAATGGCAGCACTGACCTTGGCAGTGTCACCGTCATCGATGGAGCGAGCAATACTCCGTTCACCGTGACCGACGCCAATGCTAACCAGCCTTACGCATTGGCCGCGAATCCGGTGACGAATGAACTTTATGTGGCCAACAATCTGAGCTCAAACACCAGCGTCATTACTGCTGAGCAGGTGCACCCGAACACGATTGCCACAACCATTTCGCCCTTCACAGGTAATCAGACCTCCGACGAGACTCCGAGCTTCAACTTCAAGGCGTCGAATGGCCTCAGCACCGCGCCTGTGGACGAATTGCTCTTCCAGATGGACACCTGGCAAGGACTCTGGACGCAGGCTAGTCCGGGCACGCAGGGGAACTTCACTGGCAACTCAGCGAGACTGCTGCCCGGCCTCCATACTCTCTACGCATACGCGACTGAAGGCGAAGAAGCGACTTCCACGGTCGCGGGACCGGAGAGTAGTCCTTTAATAGGGAGTGTTGCGACTTACGAATTCCTGGTGGCCACGGAACTGGCAGATCTTGTTCCCCCGAGCCTCAATTTTGGCAACCAGCAAGTAGGGACACAGAGTCCTCCTCAGACCGTGACCCTGGCAAATCCCGGCAGCCTACCGTTGACGTTCAATTATTCGCTCGGAGGCGACTTCCCTGAAGGCCCTGGTGACACTTGCAACTCGCTAGGCGGAAACTTGGCCGCGAATTCTTCCTGCACCATCTTTGTGGTTTTCAAGCCCTCGAGCACGGGAACCGACAATGCGATGCTGACGGTTATCGATGACGCCAACAACATTTCCGAAAGCACTCAAAGTGTGTCGCTGACGGGCACGGGGACCACGACTTCGTACGCTCTCAATGTTGCCGAGGAGGGATCTGGCAGTGGTTCAGTGACGAGCAATCCGACTGGCATCAGCTGCCCGACGACCTGTGCCGCGAATTATTCGTCCGGAACCAGTGTGGTGTTGACCGCCACACCCAATGCAGGTTCGACATTCGCGGGCTGGAGCGGCGCGTGCAGTGGCAGAGGGACATGCACAGTATCGATGAACTCAAATCAAGCGGTGACGGCGACCTTCATGTTGACCGCGTCCACGAGTTGCTCCGGGACGACCGACAACTGGATCGGAGGAGCGTCCGGCAATTGGAGCAATCCCAACAACTGGAGCAACGGGGTCCCGAACAGCAGCAGCGTGAATGTGTGCATCAACGATGGGAATCAGGTTCCATCCCAAGTCACGCTCGATATCTCTGTCAGTGTCGGCGCGCTTTATATCGATAGCGGAAGCAGCCTGACCATCAGCAACAGTGAGCAATTGCTCGCCTTTGGAAATATCTCCAATGCCGGACAGATCTTTGTGAGCGCGGCCGGCAACAACACGTTCTTTACCCTGGGTGCTGGGATAAGTCTGACGGGTGGGGGCTCGGTGACACTGATCAAAGGCGGTAATGGAACGGCTGCCATTGCTACCTCCGGCGGAGCTCAAACTCTGACCAATGTGGACAACATCCTGCAAGGAACGGGCGTCATTGGGTGGAACGGACTGATCGCAGTCAATCAGGCGGGCGGGATCATCAATGCCAATACGCCCAGCACCGGTACGCTACTGGTGAATACGGCGAGCATGACGAACCAAGGTTTGCTGGAAGCCACAGCCGCGGGCACCTTGGGATTGCAGAATAGCTTCAACAACCTGGGGGGAAGAATCCTGGCCACTGGCAGTAACTCAACTGTTCAGTTCATCAGCGGAACGGTTCAGGGAGGAATACTGACCACCGCCAGCAATGGGATCTTAACCAATCCCCCCGGCAACTCCTTCACCTTGGATGGTAGCAGTCAGGGTACCTTGACCATCGCGGGCACGTTTGTGGTAGGTAACAGCTCCACCACTTTTCTGACTGGAACCATCAACAACACAGGTGCCATTCAGGTGAACGCAGGTGGCAACAACACGTTCCTGACCATGTCTGGAGGAGTAAGTCTGACGGGTGGGGGCACGGTGACGCTGATCAAGGGAGGTAACGGAACGGCAGCCATTGCTACCTCTGGAGGAGCTCAAACTCTCACCAATGTGAATAACACCCTGCAAGGGTTCGGCGTCATCGGCTGGAACGGTTTGCTGGTGACCAATCAAGCGGGCGGAATTATCAACGCCAATACGACTAACAACGGTACGCTGTTACTGAATCCCTCCAGCATGACTAACCAAGGCCTGCTGGAAGCAACCGCCGGCGGCACCTTGCAACTGGAGACCACCACGAACAATGCCGGTGGAACAATTTTTGCCACTGGCAGCAATTCAAGCGTGCAGTTCATTAGCGGATCGGTCCAGGGAGGAACACTGTCCAGCGCCAGCAATGGGATATTAACTACGCCTCCGGGCAATGCCTTTACCTTGGATGGAAGCAGTCAGGGTACTTTGACCATGGCGGGCATTTTTGTGGTAGGCAACAGCTCCACCACTTACCTGACTGGAACCATCAACAATACTGGGGCGATTCAAGTGAATGCAGCCGGCAACAACACGTCCTTAACCATGGCTGGAGCGGTCAGTCTGACGGGCGTGGGGACGGTGACGTTGACCAAGGGAGGTAATGGAACTGCAGCCATCTCCAGCTCCGGCGGAGCTCAGACGCTGACCAATGTGAACAATACCCTGCAAGGCGCCGGTGTCATCGGGGATGGCTTGAATGTGATCAATCAGGGCACGATCAACGCGAATCTGCCGGCGCAAGGAATTCTGGAACTTAACCCCGATGCATTAACTAACGAAGGGGTGCTGGAGGCAACTGCCGCAGCCACGCTGCAACTCAACGGCAGCATCTTTAACAATACTGGGGGAAACATCCTGGCCAGCGGCACCGGCTCGAATGTGCAGTTCGCGAACGGAGCGGTGATCCAAAGCGGAACCATCACCACAAGTGGGGGTGGGGTTCTTGGGGTAGCAAATAGCAATAACCTGACACTCGATGGCAATGCTCACGGCCCGTTGACCATCGTCGGCACTTATATGGGATCCAACGGCAGCTCCACGTTCTTGATTGGAACCATCAATAACACGGGCGTGATTCAAGTGGCCGCACAGGGCAATAACACGTTTTTGACCATGACCGGTGGGGTAAGTCTGATTGGGAACGGTGCAGTGTCGCTATCTACAGGCGGGAACGGCACCGCGGCCTTGTCCACTGCGGGCGGAGACCAGTTGCTAACCAACGTGAACAATACGCTGGAGGGGTTCGGTGTCATCGGCTTTAACGGTTTGGAGGTCGTCAATCAGGGGACTATCAATGCCAATGTTTCGGCAAGCACTTTGACGGTGAATCCGAGCGTATTTACGAACCAGGGTCTGTTGGAAGCCACGTCGGGAGGCATTCTGGCTCTGAATGGTTCGACGATCAATAACCGGGCGGGCACGATTCAGGTGAACGGAGCGACTTCCAGTGTGCAGTTTGTGAACAGCGTGACCATCCAGGGCGGAACGCTGGCCGGGGTCAGCGGCGGCGTGTTGACGGTTCCGAACGGCAACTCCATTACCTTGGACGGAAGCGCGCTGGGAGCGTTGACGATCGCGGGCACTTACGCAGTCGGCAACAGCAGCAATACCAATCTGCTGGGGACGATCAACAATACGGGTACGATTCAAGTAAACGCAACCGGGAACAATACGTTTCTGACGATGGTTGGCCCGGTAAGTCTGACTGGCGGCGGCACGGTGACATTGAGCAAGGGAGGTAACGGAACCGCTGCTCTGGAAACAGCGGGCGGGAGTCAGACGTTGACCAATGTGAGCAATACGCTGCAAGGGACGGGCGTCGTCGGGTGGAACGGTTTGGACTTGGTGAATCAAGCGGGCGGGATCATCAATGCGAATATGCCGAGTACCGGCACGCTGTTGGTAAATACGCCCATCACGACGAACCAGGGTCTGCTGGAGGCAACCGCCGGCGGGACTTTGGGACTTCAGAATAGTTTCAACAATCTAGGGGGAAGAATCCTGGCCACTGGCAGTAGCTCAACCGTGCAGTTCATCAGCGGAACGGTTCAAGGAGGAATACTGACCACCGCCAGCAATGGGATCTTGACGAATCCCCCCGGCAACACCTTCACCTTGGACGGCAGCAGTCAGGGTATCTTGACCAACGCGGGCACCTATGTGGTGGGTAACAGCAGCACCACGTTCTTGACCGGAACTATCAATAACACAGGCGTTATTCAGGTAGCGGCGCAGGGGAACAACACGTTCTTGACCATGTCTGGCCTAGTAAGTCTGACCGGAAACGGTGTGGTATCGCTTTCCACCGGCGGAAACGGAACGGCAGCCTTGGCGACTTCTGGCGGCGACCAGTTGCTCACCAATGTTAACAATACACTGCAAGGGTTTGGTGTCATCGGATGGAATGGTTTGCAGGTGACGAATCAGGGAACTATTAATGCCAATGTTTCGGCGAGTACCCTGACGTTGAATCCGGGCGCGTTTACCAACCAGGGCCTGTTGCAGGCCACGTCGGGAGGGATCCTTTCGCTGAGTGCTTCGACGATCTCCAACCATACCGGCACGATCCAGGTGAATGGTGCGACCTCCAGCGTGCAGTTCGTAAACAACGTCACAATTCAGGGTGGAACGGTGGCCGGGGTCAACGGTGGCGTGTTAACGGTTCCGAACGGCAATGCCATAACTTTGGACGGAAGCACGCTGGGAGCGTTGACGATCGCGGGCACTTACGCAGTCGGCAACAGTAGCACCACGAATCTGTTAGGAACGATCAACAATACGGGTGCGATTCAGGTAAACGCGACGGGGAATAATACGTTTCTGACCATGGTTGGCCCAGTAAGCCTGACAGGCAGCGGCACAGTGACGTTAACTAAGGGGGGTAACGGAACGGCAGCGTTGGCGACTTCTGGCGGGAATCAGACGCTGACCAACGTGAGCAACACGCTGCAAGGGACGGGTGTCGTCGGTTGGAACGGTTTAAATGTTGTGAACCAGGGAACGATCGACGCGAACTTGCCGGCTGAGGGGACGTTGGTGATCAACGGCGGATTCACCAACGCGGGACTGCTAGAGGCAACGGTTGGCGGAACACTGGTGCTTAGCAACTCGACGCTCAACAATCGAGGGGGCACGATCAATGTGAATGGGGCGAGCTCTTCGGTGCAATTCATAAACAATGCCACCATCCAGGGTGGGACGCTGGCGACTCCTAATGGTGGGATTTTAACTATCCCGAGCGGCAACGCCATTACTTTGGATGGGAGCAGTCAGGGCACATTGAACATCGCGGGCACCTATGTAATAGCTAACAGCAGTACGACCTTCCTTTTGGGAACGATTAACAACACGGGAGCGATTCAGGTAAATGCGGCGGGCAACAATACATTCCTGAGCGTGCCCGGCGCGGTGAGTTTGACGGGTGCAGGTACGGTGACATTGAGCTCGACCGGTAACGGAACGGCGATGCTCACCGCCTCTAATGGAAATCAAACGCTGACCAACACGGGCAACACATTGCAAGGGACGGGAGTCATCGGGTCGAGTGGATTGACGCTGGTAAATCTGGGGACGATCAATGCCAATGTCGCAAGTTCTCTGGTGTTGAATCCGAATTCGCTGACGAACCAGGGATTGATCGAAGCAACCGGCATCGGAATGTTGCAAGTGAGCACGAGCGTGAGCAATGCCGGGGGAAGCATTATTGCTAATGGCGCCAGTGCAGCGGTGCAATTCGCGAATGGAATCACGATTCAGGGCGGAACGCTGAATGGCATTAACGGTGGGTTCGTCGGAAGCTTTAACGGCAATGTTCTTAATGTGGATGGCACGGCTAACGCGGTTTCAATTGCTGCCGGAGCGACTTACACAGTTGGAAACAACAGCACAACCAACCTCTTTGGAACAATCAACAATAACGGCACGCTGCTGCTGGATTCGACAGGAAGCAACACCACTCTGAATGCGGCCAGCGGCGGGACGACGTTGACCGGGGCTGGATCCGTGATGATGACCAGCGGTCCCAACATGTTCCTGGGGACATCCCTACTGAACGCCGGCAATATTATTTTGGATTCGGCTACTTTCAATGTTGGCGCTTATATGCAGAATGCCGGGCTGTTTCAAGTCGCCGCGACCGCTAGCGCTTCGTCCGTCACCTTTGGCCTGAACGGAGGGACGGCGCAGGTGGATGGCACGCTGGCGGCGTCCCAAGGTGTGAGCGTAACCGGCAGCGGCACTCTATCAGGCAACGGAACCATCATTAGTAATGTGAGCATGGCGGGTGTGACGGAGGCGGGCGACATTCCCAACCCTGGCATATTGACGATAGGCGTCAATGGCGTTGGCAGCTATACGCAAAGCTCGGCGGGAGCGTATGACGTTGTGATCGGGGGCCTCAAGGCGGGAGCTCAGTACTCGCAGCTGAATGTTCCCGGTCCTGTGAGTCTTAGTGGAACGCTGAACGTTAGTCTGATCAATAGTTTTGTTCCGCAGGCCGGCAATCAATTCGTAATCCTGACGGCGGGGTCGATCAGCAATCAGTTTGTGACTACGAACTTGCCGGCGTTGCCTCCCAATTTGAGTTGGATGGTGAACTACACCGCGACGCAGGTAGTGTTGTCAGTGATGGCGTCGAATTCTACCTTCACGCTGACTGTGACCACACTGGGCACGGGCAACGGCTCGGTTACAGATAATTTCCAGCAGATCAATTGCGTCGACACAGCCGGGGTGCAGTCGGGAATTTGTTCGGCTAGTTATGAGTCCGGAACGACAGTCAATTTGACGGCGACGCCCATCCAACCCACTACCTTCGGTGGGTGGGGAGGGGCTTGCAGCGGAACCGAAGGTTGTTCGGTGTTAATGTCTTCGAACCAGTCGGTGACGGCGGCATTTGTGCCGCAACCGGTCACCATGTCGGCGCCATTCACTTGTCCGAATAACGTGTATCCATGCCAGAATGTCACTGCGCCACCGGCGGTATTCAATTGCCCATCCGGGAAGGACCCTTGTCCGGATCCTAATGCGCACTCACTCGCTCTCACGGCTGCGCAGGTGAACACGGCGTTCACCATGACGGTTGCCGCGACTGAAGTTCCCATGACGCAGGCGGATGGTGACTGCCAATTCGGGCAGACCCCGGCCACGGATTTCGATTGCCGGTTCACCAGCTTCTTCCCGTTCGAAACGCTCAGCAACGGCGACATTATTGTGCCGGCGTGCGACGGCTATTCGAACGGAAATTGCGTCTTCTACAGTGTGTTCTTCGGGAGCCGGGGAATCGAGCCTCCCACCAGCGATTACGACGGCCCCATTTCGTGGTCGATTGCCTGGAACAATACTTCGTTCCTGCCCAACCCGAACTTTCCTTATCAGATCAACAATCCCCGGCTATATGACGATCCCGACTACGAAGTTTCTCCCATTACGCCTTATGGAACGAACTGCAATACGCCGATGTTGATCAACGGCAATCCGACGATGCCGCCGATCTATTGCCAGTTCGTTTTCGATATTACGACTTACTTCGATCCGAATCAGCCGCCTGATGCGGGGATTGGTGGGAAGACCAAGCAATTCAACGATGTGGTGGTAGCTTTCCCGCTCACGATCGCGCCGCCGAGCTTAACTGTAACCAAAGTGGCGGACCAGAATATCGTGAACGCAGGCAGTCCGATGGGCTTTACCGTGAGCATGAGCAACAGCGCAGCGCCGGGTACGGGAACGGCGACGAATACGACGCTCAACGATCCGCTGCCAACTGGCACGAATATCAGTTGGTCGATCAATCCGCCATATAGCGGGCCGGGAACGTGCACCATCACCGAGGCGCAGCCGCCGGCGCAGAGATTGTTCTGCTCTTTCGGTAACATCTCTCCTGCCATCAGCGCCAGCGTGCACGTGCTCAGCTTGGATTCGAGCGTCGGCACTTACGTTAACACGGCCACGCTTGCGGCCAGCAATAACGCGCCGCAAATGGCGAGCGCTACCATTCAAGTAGTGAACGGCTCGGGCCCCATCGCAACCGTGAAGCCGTCCAAAATATATTTCTATAATGTTTACCCTGGGGTACCGAATGAGTCGTTGGTCGAGCTAACCAACACCGGGAATGCTCCGATGACCGTCGGCCCGATCCAGATTTCTACTCCCGGCAACGATCTTGTTGACTTCCGGATGCGCACCTTCTGCCCCACGACCTTAGAGGCCGGTAAAACCTGCAAGGTCGTGATCATCTGCCTCCCAGATAAAGACAACGACAGTCCGACAGCCACACTCACGATCAATGACAATGCACCGGGAAGTCCGCAGACGGTGCCGCTCAGTGCAACGGTGATCAATCCGCAGGCAAGTCTTAGCCCTAAGTACCTGAATTTCGGAGTTCAGCAAGTGGGTACGACCAGTCCCCCGCAGACAGTTACTCTGACGAATACGGGAACCACGTCTCTGAATCTGCGGAAGCTGACTATCGGCGGCGACTTTGCATTCGCTTCAGGAACGACGTGCAGCGATGGCAGCACACTGGCCCCGAACCAGCAGTGCGTGATGAACATAACCTTCACTCCCAAAGGGCGGGGCAAGCGGATCGGCGGCGTGGAACTCCAAGACAACGCCCTGTTCAAGAAGCAGGAAGTTCCGCTGTCGGGTATGGGGGACTAGAGCATTACACGAGTGCATCGGAATGGGCCCCCGAATGGGCCCGGCTAGGCAATAGAGGAGAGACCCATGCGTACGAGACCACGAATGGCATATACGTCGGCATTTCTGCTTTTGTTCTATTCTGCTAGCGCCGTACCTCGCACTCAGCCGCAAGAAGCCAAGATTTCACGGAGTAATTCTGTTAAAGGCATTCCAATAAACACGGCCTCCTGGACATTCTTAGCAGAACTCGCGCCTTCACCGAACTACAACGCTTCGTGGTTCGGCCTGTCCTCAGCGGTTAGCGGCGAGGTTGGCGTCATTGGATCGATCGGGGATTCGGATCAAACAGGCGCCGCATATGTATTTGTGAAAACATCGGGAACGTTGACACAAGTACAACAAACCGCGAGATTAACGGCGTCGGATGGACAGCCCGGGGATTCCTTCGGAGCCTCCGTATCGATCAGTGGCAACACTGTTGTCATCGGTGCTCGAGGAAAAGCCTACGTGTTCGTCGAACCACCGACTGGTTGGACCGATATGACGGAGACGGCACAGCTCACGGCGTCGGACGGACAACCGAACGACGCGTTCGGTGGCTCGGTAGGAATTAGCGGCAACACTGTGATTGTCGGAGCCAGTTTTGAGACGGTCGGTTCTAACGCTGAGGAAGGTGCGGCCTACATATTCGTCGAACCAACGGGCGGTTGGGTGAATGCGACGCAAACCGCGGAGCTTACAGCATCGGATGGAGTGGCGTTTGGGGAATTTGGTTTCTCAGTCGGGATTAGCGGGAATACCGCGGCCGTGGCTGCTAACAGTTCTAACCAGGCCGCAGCTAGCGGCGCGGTATATGTTTTCGTGGAGCCATCTGGCGGTTGGGCTGACATGACCCAAACCGCTAAATTGACTGATCGTCATGACATTGGGATCGGCTTCTCCGTGGCTATTAGCGGCAATACAATCGCCACGGGTTCTCCATTTGGTAGCACCGGTAAGGGACCCACCGGCGCCGCTGACGTATACGTTAAACCAGCAAAAGGGTGGAAATCGACCATCAATCCCACAGCCACTCTAGGTGCTTCCGACGGAGACGTCGGCGACGAGTTCGGTTTCTCCGTTGCGACGACCGGAAGCAGCGTCATCGCAGGCGCGCCGTATGCGCACTGTTTTGGAGTTAGCTGCAGACAAGGCGTGGGAGATGGCATCGTGTACACGTTCGCAGAGCCCGCCGGGGGGTGGATCAACATGACACAGACCCAAGAACTCACCCCATCCGACGGGGTGTCACGGGGCTTTTTTGGCGAATCCGTGGCCGCAAGCGGTCCGGCCGTCCTTGTGGGTGCAACGGGGACAAACACTGCTTATGTGTATCGATACACATCAAACTGAGATTTGCGGCTTTTTAAGGTCTTAAAAGGGGGCGGAATCCGAGTTCCCTTACTTTGACGGGCCTCAGATGGTTATCCTTTCCTTTCGGGAGTCGATTATCCCCACCTTTGCACGAAACGCAAAGGTGCGCCACCCGAGAATCGCAAGGTGGACCAACCGGAGCTAAAGATGGGCCGCCCGGGGTAGAATGGCGAGCGACATGGAATGCTCGCATTGCCACGCCGGGAACCCTCCGACTGCACTTCGTTGCGTGCAATGCGATACCCCTCTCGACGCTGGTGAGGTGACGGCAGTTGGCCTGCCTGAGGCGGGAACTGCGGAAATGCCCGCGCCTCGCTCTGGAGATGAAACGGTCGGCGTAGCATCCTCTTTGCCCGGAGATGAAACGGTTGGGATGGCAGCGCCTTCGCCTGGAGATGCGACTGTAGGAGTCGCCGAAGGTTGGTCACAGCCGCCGGTTTCTTCCGCTGTCTCGCGGTCTCCACTCCTGCCTAGAAGTTTCCTGGGAAAGCGCTACGAAATCCTCAGCATGCTCGGTGAAGGCGGCATGGGCGCGGTCTATAAAGCGAAAGACCGCGAACTTGACCGCGTTGTGGCTCTGAAAGTGATACGTCCGGAGTTGGCGGTCCATCCCGAGGTTCTGGCGCGTTTTAAGCAGGAACTGATTCTGGCGCGCAAGGTAACACATCGCAACGTAATCCGGATTTTTGATCTTGGCGAAGTCGACGGCACCAAGTTCATCACCATGGATTTCGTTGACGGTCAGGATCTGAAGGGCCTGGTCAAGTCCAAAGGGAAGTTGCCGTTTGAAGCGACGGTTGAAATTGTGAGACAAGTCTGCCTTGCGCTGGAAGCTGCGCACGCGGAAGGCGTAGTTCATCGCGATCTCAAGCCGCAAAACATCATGGTGGACCAGCAGAGCCGGGTCTATGTGATGGATTTCGGGATTGCGCGGTCGGTCGAACCGGGGGGAATGACGCAGACCGGCATGCTGGTGGGCACTCCGGAATATATGTCCCCCGAGCAGGTGCGGGGCGAGCACGTGGGTCCGCAATCCGACATTTTCGCGTTGGGCCTCATTTTCTACGAATTGCTTACCGACAAGATGCCGTTCGAGGCGGATACGGCACAAGCGTCCATGTTCAAACGGACCAAGCAGCCGGCCCGGCCAGCGATTCAGGTCGATCCGAATGTTCCTGCGTTTTTGAGCGAGGTGGCGCGGAAATGTCTGGAGATCGATCCCAAGCGGCGGTATCAATCGACGCGAGAGATTGCGGATGACTTGGAAACGTGGAGCCAGGGCAACAGCAAGGTTCCGTGGACGACGACGGTAACCGGGTTTTTGCCACCGTCGTTCTCATGGAAGAAACACGGAGTCGTAGCCGCGGTGGCTTTGATACTTGTTGTGCTGGGAGGAATTGGATTACGGCAGCGACTTCGTTCGCGGCCCCAAACCCAGGCGGTTGGCCCGGTCGTATCCCTGGCAATTCTGCCTTTCCGCAATTCGTCAGGCGACCCAAGCCTGGACTGGCTGGGAGATAGTTTGGCGCAGATGCTGAGCACGGATGTGGGACAGTCGGCGTCGCTGCGAGTAGTTTCTCCGGAACGGATCAGCCAGACGGTTCGCGACTTGCGAATCTTGCCGTCGGCGTTGTTTGATCCTTCCACGATCAAACGGTTGGCCGACTTCAGCAACGCTGACACTGTGGTCTGGGGGCAATATACAAAGTCCGGGGACCAGATCCGCATCGAGACTACAGTGCAGGATTTGAAACGCACACGCACTGCGAATCTCACCGAGTCAGGTAGTGAAAAAGATGTGCTGGCGGCCGTCGATCGACTGGCAGGCAAGATTCGCGACAACCTGGCGCTTTCCAGCAGCATTATTAAGGAGCTACAAGGGCAATCCTTCAAGCCATCGACCAATTCCCTTCCCGCGCTGCATGACTACGATCAAGGGGTTCAACTGGCGCGGCAGGGAAACTTCCTCGATGCCCAGAAACAGTTTGAATCGGCCATCAAGGAAGATGCGAATTTTGCTCTTGCCTACTCGGAGTTGGCTAACACTTATGCTCAGTTGGGTCAAGAAGACGACTCGGAACGGACTTCGCAAAAGGCAGTCGGGTTGAGCGACAAACTTCCTGCGGCCGAGAAATACCTGATTCTCGCGAAACATAACACCATTCTGAAAAACTATCCGCAGGCGATTGACGCCTACGAGAACCTGGGGAAGGCGTCCCCTGAGAATGCTGACTTGCACTTCGCCCTGGCTGACCTGTACGAAAAGTCGAGCGAGTTTGACAAGGCGAAAGATGAATACTCGAAGGTGCTGACGATCGATCCCAAGCGAGTCGATGGACTGCTGGCGATGGGCCGAGTCCAGATTAAGAGTGGCAACGACCAAAGCGGACTGGAATATTTGACCCGCGCTCAGGGTATGGCCGTCGAGTTTGGCAACGACGAGGAGAAGGCTCAGATCCTTCAGGCCATGGGGATCGCTTACTCCGATCTGACCAAGTGGGAGGACGCTCTACGCAGCTTCCGGGATTCGCTGGTGATAAAGCAGCGCCTGGGTTTGAAGAAAGGGGTTGCCGACAGCCTTGAATCCATCGCCCAGACAGAGGAGCCTCTCGGAAAACCGGACCAGGCCCTGAAGGACTACAGCGACGCCCTGGACTCGTACCGTGAGATGGGAGATAAAGCGGACGCAGCAAGGGTGCTAAACGATCTGGCTGACTTTTACAACAATCGCAGCCAGTACGATAAAGCGCTGGGGCTGTACAAAGAGTCGCTGCAAATCCAGGTTGACCTGGGCAATGTGACCGATCAAGGCCTCGTCCTCAATAGTATTGGCAACACATATTTGTCGATGGCGCATTACGAAGACGCACGCACCTACTTCGAGCAGGCACTTGCGATCCGCGAGAAACTTAAAGTGCCGGGCGACATTGCGGATACCGTCCACAACCTGGCGGAGACTGCGAACAAACTGGGACAATACGATCAGGCTCTGAAACAGTACTTGCGGGCTCTGGATCTGCGGCGAAGCGTGGGCGACAATCGCAGCGCAGCGATCGAGTCCGCCAGCATGAGTACGCTATTCGGCTACCAGGGACGTTATGGGGCGGCGCTCAGTTCCGCGGAAGATGCGCTCAAGACATTCCGCGAAACCAAGGAGAACGGCTTCTGGCTGGCGGAGATTCTCGGCGATTATGGCAACGCTCTGGCCCAGATGGGACGCGGCGAAGACGCGCAAAAGAGCCTGGATGAGGGGTTGACGGTCGCGCGCGGGCTTAAGAACCAGACCCAGGTGGGAGCGCTGTTGGGCTACGAAGGCGACAACTTCTTTTATCGTGCGGATTATAAATCGGCCGCGCCCTTATATGACCAGGCTTCCCAGGCGGCGTCGCAAACCACGGATGCGCGGCTTACATTGCTGGTGAAAATTAACCTCGCGAAATTGGCTGTCCAACAAGGACACGCCAGCGCTGCCGCGGCCCAGTTGCGCACCCTTTCCGGGCGAGCGGATAGCATTGGTTTGAAATACCTGTCCATTCAATGTTCTGTGCTGTTGGGAGAGGCGCTGACCAATCAGAAGCAATATGCAGTGGCCCAGCACGAACTGGAAGGCGCGGTTACGCGCAGCGAGAAACTGGGGCTACGCGCGCTTCTCGCACAAAGCCATTATGTGCTGGCGCAGGCGCTCGAACAGTCGGGCCATGCAGCTGAGGCTTCGCCTCATTACGCTCAAGCGCGGCAAATTGCAGAAAGTATTCACGAAGAGGCGAAAGCCGACGGCATTGTGAACCGCAGTGACCTGGCTCCCATCTTCACTCACAAAACGTAGGAGTGCACGGGATGACTAGACTCTTACCACAGTGAGATCGGGGAAAGCGGTGCTGTAGAGATGATCGTCGAGCGTGAGCAGCGAGTGGCCACCTTCCAGAGCGTGGGCTCCGATGAGAAAATCGGCCAGAATGCGGCGTGGGCCGGCGTCGTGCTGTTTTCTCCGACGGGCTGCGTATCCTTGGAAAGCTCGCCCTGCAGTTCGCCAAACGGGTTTATCAAAAACCCAGTCAATGCGGATGCCGGTTTCACTGAAGAACGAATCCAAGAATGATTCGCTACGGCCAGGTGCAGCCATCAACTCAGCGAAAACCGCGGCGGTTGTAACAAGAGTACCGCGGCCCAGCGCAGCGTCCAATGCGGATTGTGCTCCGGAGCTAAGACCCGGGTCCCGATCCCAGAGGGCAACAATCACATTGGTGTCAATGGCTGTAGTCATCGCCCACGCAGGTCTCGAACCCAACGAATAATTTCTTTGCTGCCGGAGGCAATCCCTGGGTTCCCAATTCCCTTAAACTTCGCGAACGGGCTCTTGGTCCTGATGGGGCGCACTCGTATCCCTTTTTCATCGGTTTCAAATAACAACCTATCGCCCGGACGAACGCCCAGAACGCGACGAACCTCGCGCGGTACCGTAATCTGTCCCTTGCTGGTGATTTTCGCCTGCTTCTCCAATGTATTGCCTCCAGATTCCTTACTTTAGCATAAAAATCCTTACTTCGACACTCGTGAACCATTTTGGCTATGGGAGAGGCGGCGCTGTTGCGACGGGGGCGATGCCTTTGGCTTCAAGGATGGCCCAGTGCCATTCTTGATCGGCGGCGAGGGGCGCACCGAGCTTTTCGTGAAAGACGTTGCTACCCAGAGATGGGACGGGGCCTTTCAAGTGAAACAGTAGCGTCAGTTCAGACGGCTTCTTCCCGGAAGCCTCAGGATCCTCGGCTACGGCTGGCATCAGCCGGGCGCTGCCAAGATAAACTCCTTCGTCCACGGGGTGGCGTACCAGGGTGAGGCCGACCGTCACTTCGGTCAATTTCCAGGCGCTGCCGTTGTACATTGAGACTTCGAGGCTGTCACCTTCGACGGTGGCCGGGCCTTCGAGTTTTGCCAACTCGATTGCGGGCAAGTCTTCCGCCACGAAGGGTGGAGCAAGTGCGGCCGTGTCGGCATTGAAGGACATGCTGCAAGTTCCGTCGGGCGACGAGAGGGCGAACTCTCGACTGCGCGAAGTGGTTGAGGCTTGTGGCTTGATGCTCATGCGATGGCTCTCGACCTCATCCATCACCTTGGACAGATTGTCATTGTCGATGGTCAACGGGGCCGCAACCGGCGCCTTGCTGCGGCGCACGAAACGGGCCAGATCGCCGAGAGAAACACCGTCATCGGATTGGGCAAACATGGAAAGCGGGCATGACAGTGCGATTAGGACCAACGCCATGCGCCAATGAAGGGTACGATTCACGGAGATTTACGGAGCTTCCCCTAAAATTGTAGGTCAGAACGGGGGGAAGAACGGCGCAGGACGGGCTTACCTAGGTCGTACGACTTTAGTGAGTAAGAGTCTCGAAGGCGCGTTTGAACCACGCTTGGCGCACTACTCTGCGAGTTCGGACGTTTTTTAGCTATTTCAGAAGCTGGGGTGCAGTGCCAACCTCCAGGACCACATAAGGAATGAAGTCGCGGTGAGATCGATCGCCGGTTCGGTGGTGCTGAAAGACTGTACGTTGTCTTTGTACACCGCTTTTTGTGATGCATTAAATGCGCCATCGTTTCCATTGAATTTCTTGAATGTGTCTCCTCCTTTTGCAGGACACAAAATCATGCCATCGACCACGCCTGACGAAGCATAACTCGCTGGACCCTCGGCGGCCGCGCCCCACAGTACCGGCGTACCTCCCGAAGTCCCATCCAGCGCTCCTGCCAGATTTGCCACTTGGTGCTGGATGCAATTGGGAAAGGTGCTGCCGTCGCCGACGATAAACGACGAGCCCCAGGCGTTCGTGCCGAGGATATTGGCCAGCCATCTCTGCGAGTAGGTGTTGTAGATCTGGGACTGAGTGAGGTAATAGGCCTCGCTGGCCATTACCGAAAGACCGGCGCCGTGCGAAGTCGTATCGCCAAAATTCCACTGGTACCCGAAGCCCCATGAATCGGCGCCAGCTTGAGTGATTGCATCGCCGACTTGCAGGAGCAGTTGCTTGCGAATGCCGGCTTGAGAAACCGCCAAGCCGCTCGGGTTTCCCGCCATTTCGAGCGCACGATAAAGTTCGAAATGCGCCAGGCCGCTTACGTCGTACAGGTTTAGCGTGTCGGTGTTTCCCGTGTCGTAGATATTCTTGATGTAGTTGCTGGCAAACTGTGCTGCCTGCTGCAGGTAGTACATGGGATTGGCGTGTGGCAGTCCGGGAGGCAGGTTTTTGTGGTCTGCATCAGATTGCAGCGCGAAGTATAGTTCGGTTGCGCCAAGTTCCATGTCATCTTCCCAAACGTTCTCGGGATAGCCGTCGAAGGGAGCAATGGTCAGCAGACAGTTGTCGCAGCTTCCAGAACCCACTGTGGGCGCGGGATCCAGATAGGAAGTGTTTGCCAGAGCAAAAATGTCCTCGGCGACCTTGAGGCAACGATTGGCCAGAGACCGATCACTTGTGCGGTTGAGCTGGTAGCACAGAGCGAAATCCGCCGCCAAGCGGCCCGCGAGGTTCGGGCTGATTGGCGAAGCTGCGGGCGCTGCGAGGTACACCGGACGATAGCAGATAAAGAAAGTGGTGTATGGGTCGCAAGGCTCGGGATCTCCGGGTTGCTGGTAATTGTCCGCCGCCTGGGGAAGTGTCCAGATGTCGTACTCGGTGATCAGGCAGTAGGGCGTGTTGTACGTTCCTCCGCAGTTACCGGTGGACGAACTGGGATCGCCCTCGCCGTAGTAGTCCCAATCTTGAGTGTTGTCGACTTGGTAGTACAAGGTCTGGGTTTTGTCGTTCCACATCTTCATTAACCACTCGACCCCAAACCTGGCTTCGTCTGTGAAGTTGGATGACAACGGCGCGCCCTGTCCACTGTTGCCGGCATAAGAGACCGAGCCTGGCGGTCCGGGAGGGTTAATTGGCGCGTACGCACCCATCTGGTTGGGAAAGTCGCGAACCCCGATCTCCATCAGCGCTGTTGTATAGCTGCTGGTTTCGACGTATTTCTCGTAGTCGCCAGCGTCCCACCATCCGCCGGATGCGTCGATATTCGGCAGCTTTGCAGAAACTAGAGGTGGAGTTGGGGGGACGTTATCGATAAAGTCGTTGCTGTCGAGTGGGGGCGTGTCATAAACGTGCGCGTTCTTGTCTTTCAGGTGTCCGGGCGCTGTGCGCAACGCGTTAGGAATAAAGTCGGCTCCGTCGCGTTCTGTTTCATAGAAAAACAAAGTGTTCAGGAGCAGTCCCGAATACAGGGTATCTCGAGCGTCTACCGCAAAAAGCGGCGAAGTTGCGTCCTCGGGGCCGGACACTGAAATCATATAAAGGTCACTTCCAGGAACGTTGAAGTCGATGGCATACACGTTGTAAGTCACCGTCTTGCTATGGCTCCAGGTGCCAAGCAAAGCGCCGACATGACCGGAATAGGCCGTACCCCCCTCCGAGTTGACAACTTTGAAGGTCGCGCCATTCTCTGTCGCTTTCGACATTAGGTAGGCACGAAACGGCGCCTCGCCAGCCTCGTAGCCAACTTGATTGACGCGCACGTAGGCGGACTCCGCCCGCGCGAAAAGGGCAAAGGTAAGGAGCATGAGCAAGATGCCAGCAACTCGAAAGCGGATGGTAGAGTGGGAGTCGCAGCGCAGCATGGCTTCCTCCGGCTGGGGAGAGATGGCCTGTATTAAATGCATTTAATACAGGCATAAATATTGCGCCCTTTTGTTTTTGGCTGTCAAGGGAAGAATGGCCGACGGCCGATCGACAGACCGCCCAGGCGGTCATAACAATCAGATGTTGACCCGCCGTGGCAGACGGCAGTAAGATTCGCACTCGGAAAAGTGCCGGTCTTGCGCCTCCCCCCAAATGCGCAGGCAGTCGACGGCAACAGGTTCACTTAAACGCCGCCTATGCGGAATCCACAATCTACGTTCGCGGTTGATGTGGCCGAATTTGCCGCAACCCTGCTGGCACAGCAGGAGGCCGCTCCACGTGCACAGGCAATTGCAAACAAGGTCTCCGATTTACTGCCGGACACAGCCGTCGTGGTCTATGTGATTGCGGACCAGGAAATTCCGAACTGGACAGCCAAGGCCACCGCCGGTGAGATTACGGTTCCTGAGACGGTGGAGTTTGACGCTGGCACTCTGGGCGCTGTAGCTGAGAAACGCGAACTTCTGGTGTTTGAGGGAAGTGATCTGCCTCGAGAGGATTACGCCCATCTCGACATTCGCCGGCAATTCGTCGCCCTCGCCTGTGTTCCCCTGCTGGTGAATGAAACTCTGGTGGGCGCCATCGAGCTGTTTCACTGCGAACAGTCCTTCCCGAAGGCCATGCTGGCGGCGCTGAACGAGATCGCCGAACTAGCCGCGCCGGCGCTCGCGGCCGCGCTCTTCTATGAGAGCGAGCGCAATACCAATCTGCACTCCATCAGCCGCGTCACCCAGATGTATGACCTGGAAAAGGTCTTCAACTCGACGCTGGAGATGCACGAACTGCTGGGCACCATCGCCGGAAAGTTCCAGGAAGTTATGAATGTGCAGGGCGTCAATTTGTGGATGGTTGATCAGGACGCCCTCGAATTAGTGGCCTGTGCCGGAATCGACCCCACGGTCGAAGTCGGCATGCTACAGAAGGCTGGCGAAGGCATTGCCGGAGATCTCTCCGACAGCGGCGAACCGGTGTTGATTGATGATCCCGAGGACGAGCGCCTGCGAAAACGAAACGAGGGGATCGAAGATGGGGCTGTGTTTTCCATAGTAGCGGCGGCGCTCATGGAAAAGGAAGCGCTCGTCGGCGTGGTGGAAGCGGTAAACCGGCTGGATGGGATTCCCTTCGATGAAGATGACGAGTTCCTGCTAGCCAACATTTGCGAAACTGCCAGCAATGCTCTGCACAATGCCAGCTTGCTGCAAGCGGAACGCAAGGTGGAGATTCTGGAGGCTCTGGTCAAGGTCAGCAGTGAGATTACTTCGACCCTGGATCTAGACCGGGTTCTGGACGCCGTGGTGAACGGGCCCGCCAGCGTGATTCCGTATGACCGGGCCGCCATCGCACTGGAGCAGCGAGGCCGGTTGCAACTGAAAGCGATATCGGGAGTGGCGAAGATCAATCCCGAGGAGCCCAATACATCGCGTCTACAGCAGTTGCTGGAATGGGCTTCGTCTTCCAAGCAATCCATATTTGTGGTGCAGCACGGAGAAGAGGTCGAGGACGAACGTCCCGAGACACGCGCTAAGTTCGAGAAATATTTCGCCGACAGCGGGATGCGCGCCTTTCATGCTTTACCGTTGACGGACGATGACGGCACGGTGGGTATCCTTTCGTTTGAGAGCGCGGATCCGGATTTCCTAAGTACTGCCCACCTGGAAATGATCAAGGTGCTGGCCGGGCAGGCGACGGTGGCGTTGCGCAATGCGTCGCTTTATCGCGAAGTGCCTTTTATTGATCTGCTCGAACCCATCCTGGCAAGAAAGCGCAAGTTTCTGGCCATGGAGAAAGGGCGGCGAGCAGTGGTGGTGGTTGGAGCAGCCCTCGCCCTGCTCTTTCTTGCAGTCTTCCCGTTGCCGCTGCGTGTAGACGGGCCGGCGGTGGTGGGGCCGGCACACAGCGCACAGGTGCAACCGGAAGTCGCAGGCGTGGTGCAGACGGTGAATGTGCGAGAAGGCGATACCGTCAAACAAGGTACCGTGCTGGCTCGTCTCGCCGACTGGCAATATCGCGCCGAACTGGCTGCGGCGCAAGCCAAGTACGAAACTGCCGTATCGCAAATGAACCGCGCACTGGCAGCCAACGACGGGACCGAGGCTGGAATCGAGCGAGTACAGACCGACTATTGGACCGCCGAAGTTGCCCGCGCCCGCCAACGCCTGGAAAAGACAATATTGCGTTCACCCATTGATGGCCAGGTTGCCACTCCTCACGTCGAGGACTCAGTGGGAAAGGACTTGAAACCCGGCGATACTTTTGCGGAAGTCGTAGACACCACGCGGGCCACTGTGGATGTAGCCATTGATGAGCACGATGTTTCCCTTCTCCGGGCGGGCGAAGAGGCTTCCGTGAAGCTCGACGGATTTCCCACGCGCACGTTTCGTGGTGAGCTGACGGTGGTAAGTCCCAAGGGAGAGTTACAAGGCGACGACCGCGTCTTCTTTGCGCGAGTCAGTGTACCCAATAACGATGGCCTGATCCGCACTGGAATGCAAGGCCGCAGTAAGATCTTCACCGCATGGAGGCCGGCTGGAGAAGTCTTCTTCCGGCGGTTGGGCATGTGGCTGTGGTCGAAGATTTGGTCGTGGTTTGGCTGGTGAACCGAGGTGAAGCGATGAAACGATACATCGTGATCGGACTGACAATTCTCGTACTAGGTTTCAGTGGATGCACCGGCTCAAAAGAAGTGGTCGCGGCCGCGGCCCCGGCGCAGCCTGCGGAGCAGCCAGTCAGCGTCCAAAAGGAGAGCGTTTTCATCGCATCCGGCCCGGTGGTGGTCGAAAACCAGGTAGATGTCAGTGCATTGCGAGAGGGGCCGGTGGTAAGCATCCTTGCCCAGCCCGGCACTCAAGTACGGCAGGGACAGCTTCTGGCAAAACTCGATGATCGCCAGATTTCCGCCGATGTGGAGGGTGCGGCCGCCCGCGTGCGGTCGATCGCGGCCAACCTGAAGAATTGGCAAGCCGAGACCAAGGTCTTGCAATCCGACCGGGCGCGGGCTGAGAAGTTGTATGACGCGCAGGTGATTCCGAAAGAAGAGTTGGAACATGTGCAATACAAAGAAGAAGCGGATGAATACGAAGTGCAGCGCGAAGCCGAAAGCCTGAACAATGCCAAGGCCACCCAGAAGTCACTCGAACTGGAGCTTGACAAGACGAACATCGTCGCTCCGTTCGACGGAATCGTGGCGCGCCGTTATGTTCGAGTTGGCCAAAAGGTTTCTCCCGGCGACCGGCTCTTCTGGGTCACCGCGATGGGACCCTTGCAGGTGAAATTCACCTTGCCGGAGCGATTGCTTGGAGACATCAAGCGGGGACAAATTGTTTCCGTAGCCTCTGCAGATATCTCACCCGCGACACCTCATGACGCCAAAGTAATCGATGTCAGCCCGGTAGTCGATCCATCGAGCGGTACCATTGAAGTTTTGGCCCAGATTGAAGGAACTGCCTCTGACTTGCGACCCGGGATGCTGGCCAGCATCCGCATCAACCTGCCGCAATGAACATTGTTCAAGCATTGGACGCCGCGCTTCCTGATCTCCCCGAGCGGGTGGTCCGGCGGGACAAACCCAAACTTGACTCTCGCGTCATCACCGCGGAACACATCGAACACGACCGGCCGATTGTGATTGCCAAAGTGCCGGGAAGCGAAGTGGTTCTGCGCTTTTCTCCCGAACAATGGAAGTTGATTCAACTGTTCGATGGAAATCGGACGTATGAGGAGATTTCGGAGCTTTCGGTCGAAGCCACCGGCGTGCTGTTCGACGAAGAAGGGGTCCGCGAAATGGCCAGCTTCCTCGCCGACAACACCGACTTTATCTATAAAAGTCCGCTGGAAAAGAACATCCTTCTGAAGCAGGAACTCCGCGGCCAGCGGCGGAAGACACGCAAACGCTTTCAGATTCCCGACTTCACCGATATTACGGTCAAGGAATGGCCGAATGCGGACCTTTATATCTCCCGCATCTATCCCAAGCTGAAGTTCATATTCACTCCGTGGTTCGTCCTGCTCACATTGTTCTCGTTTGTGGTCATGCTTTGGATGTGGGCCGATAAATTCGGTGAAATCTGGAATGATAGTTTCCAGTTCTACAACTTCACTTCGAAGTCAGGAACCGACCTGTTGGAATTCTGGGTCTTGTTCGCATTGATGGCGTTCGCCCACGAGACCGCGCATGGGTTGACCTGCAAGCACTTCGGCGGCGACGTGGAGAAGATGGGATTCACACTGATGTATTTCGCGCCCAGCTTCTTTTGCGATGCTTCGCAAGTCTGGATCTACGGCGGCAAGTGGGAGCGGATTGCGACCGCGATCGCGGGCATCTGGGTGGATTTGATTATCTGCGTGATTGCTACCGTGATCTGGTGGGGCACGGCCACTGGGATGGTCGTCCACGACATTGCCTACAAGGTCATGATGGTGACTGGCATCGGCGTTTCCCTGCTGAATCTCAACCCACTGATCAAGTTGGATGGATACCTGATCTTTTGCGAGCTGATTCACGAGCCGGATCTGAAGGAAAAAACTACCGCCTACCTATCCGGGTTCGTCCGCAAAAATATTTTCCATTTGCCGATTGAAGTGGAATACGTTCCGCGGCGGCGACGTCCGTTCTACATCATCTATGCAATTCTTTCTGGCATGTACGGATATCTGCTGCTGTCATTTCTGATGGTGCTCTCGTTTCATATTTTGCAGGCTTATACGCCGGAATGGGCTTTCGTGCCTGCAATTGCCATTGGGTACTGGGTTTTCAAATCTAGGATCAAGATGTTGGTGAAATTCATGAAAATCGTTTATCTGGACAAGAAAGAACGCGTCAAGGCATGGCTGACGCCGCGACGCATCGCTGTACTCGCAGGCGTCACGATTCTAGTCTTGTTGCTCCCCGTCTGGCCCGATTTTGTGGCTGGACGCTTTGTGCTGGAGCCGGTTCACAAAGCATGGGTCCATGCCGAGATTGCCGGACGTGTGACGCGAGTGCTCGCCCGCGAAGGGCAAGCTGTGGCTGCCGGCCAGCCTCTAGTTGAACTCAGCAATTTGCAACTGGCATCAGCCGCAGCAGGCGCGAATGCTGACTTGCGCGTGGCCTCGGACCAGGCCAACCTTGCGCTGTTGCACTATGACGATTTCGGTCCGGCGGAGTTCAAACGCCAGGAAATGGCGGAGCGGAACCGGACACTGGCCGATCAAGTAGCTCTGCTCCGTGTTACCAGTCCAATCTCGGGGGTGGTGGTCACCCCACGCCTGGATGATTTGCTTGGAGCCTATCTCAAATCTGGCGCGGGCATTGCGGAGGTAGCTGATTCTTCCATCTTGACCGCTCGCATCTACATCCCTGAATTCGAAATGCGCGACGTTCGCCTGGGTTCCAAGGTAAGACTACAGACGGAGTCGTACGCCATGCCGCTCACAGCAAATCTGTCAGTAGTGGCGCCTGCCTCTACCCTGGTGGAGCCGGGACTTATACCCAAGGACCAACTGAAGGGCATTACGCCGCCCCGTTTTTACGTGGGATCGGCTCTGTTGACGAACCCCGGAGAACTAAGGGAAGGAATGACTGGTATGGCCAAGATCTTTGTGACTCACCGCAGCATCGCGGGATTCGCCTGGAACTTCGTCGAGGACCTGGTCGACCGCAGGATCTGGTAGCTTAGGCAACAAAAGCAAAAGGACCGCATCCCCATGCGGTCCCCTTGCTGTTTCGTACCCCCACATTCAACTAGATCTTCACGCGGGTCGCAGCTACGCGGGTCGCGGCTACACGAGTCGCGGCTACACGAGTCGCGGCTACACGGGTCGCAGCTACACGGGTCGCAGCTACACGGGTCGCAGCTACACGGGTCGCAGCTACGCGGGTCGCGGCTACGCGGGTCGCGGCTACGCGGGTCGCAGCTACACGAGTTGCGGCTACGCGGGTCGCAGAGACCTTCATTGCCGATACGCGAGCGTGAGCTACTTTGGTTATGCCAGGATTCTGGCTAACTTGCGGCATTGTGGAAACGGCCTTCTTGGTTGTGCTCTTGCTGATCAAGGATTTCTTTTGGATCGCCATTTTGTCTCTCCAAGTCTTAGATTTGATTTCTCGCCAACCCTACCGCACGTTGTTGTAAGTAGCACGGGGGATGCCAAAATGGCCGGGCTTGATCGAGGCTCGTATGCTCATGCAAAATCAATGAGTTAGATAATTTCCACAGCTGCAGGCCCCGCAGTAAATGTTCGATTGGTTAATAATTAACCTTAGATTGGTTGATTATTAACCGAAGCATCTATAGATTCCGTTTACGACAGAGGTATTTCATGCGCTGCGGGTCAATACGAAGTAAAGCGGCAGCGGCGGACTTCTTTCCCCCGGCGCGGTTGAGCGCAGCCGTCAGGTAAGCCAGTTCGAGGCGTCCCATTTCGGTGTCGAAATCGACTCCCTCTTCAGGAATCAGGATCGCCTCCTGGCTGGCATTGCTGGCCATGAGCAACTGCTGAGGGAGATGACTGAGGCCGATCAGAGAACTGTCGTTCATCAGCACCAGCCGCTGAATCACATTCTCCAATTCACGAACATTCCCGGGCCAGTGGTAGTCTTCCATGACCCCAAGAACTTCGGGATCCACTTGTTTCACGGGTTTTGCGTTAGCCTTGCAATAGATGCGGAGGAAGTGGCCGACCAGTAAAGGGATGTCACCCTGCCGTTCACGCAAAGCGGGCAAGGCGATCGGTACAACGTTGATGCGGTAATACAGGTCTTCGCGGAAACGGCCGGCGCGGACCAACTCCTCCAGATCTTCGTTGGTTGCGGCGATCAGGCGGAAGTCGATTTTCTTAGCGGTCTTGCCTCCGATGCGAGTCACCGCGCGATCCTCCAAAACGCGCAGCAACTTGGACTGCAAGGCCAGCCCCAGAGTGGCAATCTCATCTAGAAATAGAGTGCCGGTGTGCGCCAGTTCGATGTGCCCCTGGCGAGCTTCCTTGGCATCCGTGAAAGCACCCTTTTCGTGGCCAAACAGCTCAGTCTCAATGAGATTCTCAGGCAGCGCAGCGCAGTTAATGCTGATGAAAGGTTTCTCGACGCGAGGTCCGATGGTGACGATGGCACGTGCCACCAGTTCCTTGCCGGTGCCGCTCTCACCGCGAATCAAGACCGTGCTGTTGCTGTCGGCGACTCGGGTAATGGCGTCATAAACCCGGCGCATGGCCTCACTGGAGCCAATCAACTCGCCAAAAGATTCTCTCTCAGCTTCCTGCTCCTGGCGGTTACGATAATCGATTTCCGCGGCTCGCTTCTCCAATTCGCGCCCCAGGACGATGTTGATCTCCTCAAAGTTAATGGGGGCCACAAAATATTGATCGACGGTGGCGTCGATGGCCTTGTGCCGCAGCTTACGGCTGTCTGAGCGGGTGAGCGCCACCAGCACCAGATCGGGACCCAACGAACGCAATTCCGCCAACGCAGTGATTCCCTGTTCACTGTTGGACCCGACGGTATCAATATCCAGCAGTATGGCATCGGGCAACTGCTTCTTTATCCAGGCCAGCAGTTCATCCCAGGTACGAAGCATGTGCAGGTCATAGTCGGGCGCGAGATAGGTCTCCGCCTCAGGCCCGACCAGTTCGTCACCAGTGACGATGATCATGCTGTACCGGGAAGCAAGATTGCGGGCGGTCTGGTTGCGCATGGCGACTCCTAGAGCGAAGTGATTATGACAAATTTTCGGCTGCTTAGGGTGAATTTTTAACCCGAGGTGGGTTGGTTAGACCTCCCGAAAGCGGTTCGCCGCGCTCAAGGCTCGGCTCTCCCGTGGATTTCCGGCAAGAAAGCGGATAAATGCTTGAAAAACCCACCCGATTCCCGTAACTTTAGACGCGCTCGAAACGTCCCGCTTCACCGCTTCCGCTGTGATCGGGGTGGTTGTCGGGTGAAGAAAGAAGGAGAACCGTTTTGGACATCAATGTCCGTAAGCGTTCCGAAGTACAGTTGATCCAGCTTCGCGGACCGTTAAGGATGGGGCCCGCGGTGGATGGATTGCGCCAGGCCATGGAAGAGGTGATAGGCCATGGCGACTATCGCATTGCCATCAATCTGGCCGAAGTAGCGATGATTGATTCCAGCGGCATCGGTCTGCTGGTGCGGTTTCTAGCCTCTACCAAAAAACAGGGTGGGAACATCAAACTGGTCCAGCCTTCGAAGTTTGCCATACAAACGCTGAAACTGGTGGGAGTTCTCAATCTGTTCGAAATCTTCGAGGATGACGACGCAGCGGTGGCATCCTTTTCTTAAGTTGTTATTTTGGGATGTTTCAATTCCACACGGAGATGAGCCCTCATGGCCGATGAACCTGGCACCGGCGGGAGTAGTGGCTTCAGCGAGCTACTCAATCTGAGCTTGCCTGCGAATTCGGAATCGATTGCGACCATCACCGATGCCATCTCCGGGGTTCTTGAGCGGCTGGAGATTCCCGAACAAAAGAGGTTTGAGATCGACCTGGCGGTGCAGGAAGCCCTGGCCAATGCCGTGGTACACGGCTGCGATGGAGACCCCTCGAAAACCATTACTTGCAAGTTGAACGGCGATTCCCGCGGCCATGTGGTGATTTCAGTTACCGATCCCGGTCCCGGCTTCCGGCCTGAAGTGATACCTGATCCCAAACGCGCCGAGGGTCTGTACGGCGACCACGGCCGCGGAGTTTACCTGATCCGTCAACTCATGGATGAAGTTCAGTTTGAGCGTGGCGGCGCCGAAATCAAGATGTGGAAATATTGAAGAACGATATTTGAGAAGAACAGGGCATGCTGGAAAAATCTGCGCGCAACGGGCCAGCATGCCCTTCAGGAGCAAATCTACAACAAGCCAGAGGAACGGAAACGCGCCACCGGATCCACCGCCAGTATTGCGTCGCGTCTAAATATCCAGCGAGCCACCGCAAACCCCAATGCCGCATAGCACAGATGAACGATTCTCAAATGTCACCCCCGAAGATGCCATCGCGCCTTGGGGATAGGCTGGATACGAGTTCAAGGTAGCAAGCCCACACCGGTGGTACAAGCCCCGAACGGGCCATGGTCGTAGCACAAAAGTTTAGGGGGAAACACTTTGGTACTGCGGAAGTAACCAGGCGGGGTTGGCTGCGGCCTACTTCTTCCCACCCTTTTCTAGCAGGGTGTGGGCGGCTTTCAATTCTTTGCGCTGGGCAGCGTCGACTTTGGGGTAGGCCAGCTTGAGATCTTCCAGCGTATCCACGATTACGGCAGCCACCACCGCGCGGGTGAACCATTTATTGTCTGCGGGCACCACATACCACGGGGCATGGCCGGTGGCGGTGTGGCGGATTGTCTCTTCGAAGGCGTTAATGTAGTCCTGCCAGTAGCCGCGCTCGCGAATATCGGCGGCGGAGAATTTCCAGTTCTTGGCAGGGTTGTCCAGGCGTTCCTCGAAGCGCCGTTTTTGCTCCTTCTTCGAAAGGTTCAAGAAGAACTTGCGCACCACGGTTCCGTTTCGCGCCAAGTAGCGTTCGAGGGAGTTGATGTCCTCAAAGCGATGCTTCCAGAAATCCGAGGTAACGAGCGACGGCAGCAGTCTTTCGCTCTTCAGTACCTCGGGATGCACTCGTACGATCAGCGTCTCTTCGTAGTACGACCGGTTGAAGATTCCGATATGGCCGCGCGCCGGCAGATGCTGCGTTGTACGCCACAGAAAATCGTGGTCGAGTTCCTCAGAACTGGGGGTCTTGAAGGAATAGACCTGGCAGCCCTGGGGATTCACCCCGGTCATGACGTGCTTGATAGCTCCGTCTTTGCCAGCGGCGTCCATGCCTTGAAAGATCAACAGCAGTGCGGATCGATCCTGAGCGTAGAGCTTGTCCTGAAGCTCGGTCATGGAGACGATGCCGCGCTCAAGAACCTCTGCAGCTTCTTCTTTGGAACCTAGCGGTCCGGTGTCGCTGGGGTCGAAATCCTTTAGGCGAAACTTCTTGCCATTGTCCACGCGATAGGGTTTCGCCAGCTTATTGGCCCAGCTCATACGCATTCCCCGGACATCGTGGGCTGGAATCCCGCCGGGTGTAGAACCAGCGCCGTCACTGTTGTCATTTCATTTCAATAATAACCGAGTCAACCGTGAGTGTGGGCTGGCGTCACACGATTGGACATGTCCCTATTCCCTGTCTTCCCCACTGTACCGCTCCCGGACCGCGCGCGATTCCGGCCTTCGGAAAAACGGCTTCCGCCAGTTCCTGATGCGTCCTTTTGCCATCTGTCCCTGCGACCCACTGTGAGCCAGACTGATGTTTCACGGTGGCGATATCGGACGTTCAGGTAGATCACTGCAAGTCTTCTGCGTATTTATGAGCTCACACATCAAGGCGAGAATCCGCGTCTCGTGCTGGGAAGCGATCGCGGTGTTCCTTGCGCTTACGATACTGGCGGGATGTCAAGGACTGAGCGCTGGGGGCAAATCGCAAACTCCTGCGCCGCAGCAGAACGATTCTCCCGGGAGCCTGGGGGTTAGTCCCCTCACCCTGGATTCCGGCAGTGTGCCCATGGGCAGCAACAAGACTCTGACCGTCACCGCGACGAATAATGGCACCGCTGACATCACGGTCTCGAGTGTTACGTTTTCAGCGCCGCAGTTCACTCTCAGTAAGCCAACGATTCCGGTAAGCATCGCCGCCGGTCAGAGTGCGACCTTGAGCGTGGTTTTTGCTCCTACCGGCGCGGGAAGCGTTGCCGGGTCGATGACCATCACCAGTAACGCGTCGAACAGTTCAATGGTGGTAGCCTTGCAGGGCGCCGGCGTGGGATCCGGCCAGCTCAGCGAAAGTCCAGCCACCCTCAACTTCGGCAGCCTGACACTTGGCAACAATCAGACTCTCGCCGAGACGCTAACCAACGTGGGCAATTCCAGCGTCACCATTTCTCAGGCCACCGTAACCGAAGCAGGATTCACCCTGAGCGGCTGGTCGCTGCCCTTGACGTTGGCGGTCGGGCAGAGCACGAATTTCAATGTGGTGTTTGCGCCTCAGGCCAGCGGGACGGTCAATGGCAGCGTCACGGTTGTGAGTGATGCCATCAATTCCCCGCTGAGCCTAGCGATCTCGGGCACCGGCCTGGCGCCAGGCTCGCTCGCGGCGAATCCCCCAAGCATCAGTTTTTCGAATGTGCAAGTGGGCAACAACCAGAGTGTTTCGGAGACTCTGACGAATTCCAGTGGTTCCAGCGTGACCATCACGCAAGCCACGCCCACTGGTTCAGGCTTCAGCGTAAGCGGTCTCAATCTGCCAGTAACTCTAGCGGCCGGTCAAGGCGCGACCTTCAACGTGGTATTCACACCGCAGTCGGCGGGAAATGTCAATGGCAACCTCACGGTCCTGAGCAACGCCTCCAATCCGACCCTCGTAGTCCCTCTATCGGGTTCAGCGGTCGAGCCTGGGACGTTGACGCCGAACCCGTCGAGCATCAGCTTTGGCAGCGTGCAGGTGGGGAATAACAAATCGTTAACGGAGACCGTCACCAACACCGGCGGCTCGGATGTAACCATTTCTCGAGCCAAGGCCACCGGGACCGGTTTCAGTATCAATGGAATCAGCCCGCCGCTTACGCTCACGGTGGGACAGAGCGTCACCTTTAATGTCGTGTTCACTCCGCTATCGGTGGGCAGTGACAGCGGGAATGTAGCCATTACCTCGGACGCATCGAATCCCACGCTGAATATTTCCTTGTCCGGCACCGGCACACCGTCGGGACAGTTGGCGGTGAATCCCACCAGCTTAAGCTTCGGCAACGTAGTAGTGGGAAATAGCGCCCAGCAGACGGCGCAACTAGTGGCTTCAGGCACAACCGTTATCGTCTCTTCGGTCAATATCAGCAATGCCGACTTTACGGTGAGCGGGCTGTCATTCCCGGTGACCATCCCGGCTGGTCAGGGCGTGCAATTTACGGTGACGTTCAAGCCGCAATCCACGGGCGCAACCTCGGGCACGGTCTCATTCACCAGCAATGCCTCCAACTCGCCGGCAGTGCTTAGCGTAAGCGGTACCGGCACGCAGCCGGTGCAGCATAGCGTCGCGCTTTCCTGGACGGCCAGCAGTTCTCCCAACATCGACGGCTATAACATCTACCGGAGCGGCACTTCAGGAGGGCCGTATTCCAAGCTGAATTCTTCTCTGAATCTTGGAACCACCTACACGGACAACACGGTCGTCGATGGTTCGACGTACTACTACGTGACCACTGCCGTCAATTCCGGTTCCCAAGAGAGCACCTATTCCAACCAGGCCCAAGCCGTAATTCCGTAGAGACCAATATCCATCACGCCGGATACCACCACTAGCTCGCGGCCCGATCTCCTAACGTGGAAACGGTGCTGCGGAAAACAGGAAAACCCACGCACCTGCTACGGCCACCTGGCCTCCCAATCGAGGTCCAAACTCCGAAAAGGGATTGGGGCTGGCGAACGAATGCAAGGATGTACTTCAGAGACCTTCCCACTCATTCCCTGACCTAGCAAACTGGACGCGATGCCCCTCCCCCAATTTGTCTATCGCTCCGTCTTTTTTCATACCCTGCTGGTGGCAACCCTGCTCGGCATCGGAGTACCGGGCGCATACGCGAACCGTTCGGAGTTGGTCTGCAATCCGCGGAGCCTGGCGTTTGGCAAGGTTGTGACCGGCCAGTCCCTGACTTTGCCGGTCACCCTGTCGAATACTGGATCTTCTTCGGTCACGTTGTACGATGCCAGCCTGAGTGGTTCTGCATTCACGCTCAACAATTTTGCCGGACCGCTTGTCCTCGCCCCAGGTCAGACGGTTGAGTTCAGCGTGAGCTTTTCGCCCAACGTGGTAGGAAACGCCAGCAGCACGGTAAGCGTCAGCAGCAGCGTTGGCACCCTCCACTTTTATATGGACGGGAAAGGTGTGGCCAGCTGGGCATTGATGGCCAGTCCAGCGAGCCTGGCGTTTGGCAGTGTCGCGGTGGGTGGCACGTCTACCCTGCCGCTGACCATCAGCAACCTGGGCTCCACTAGCCAAGCTGTGTCCATCGAGAAGGTAGGGAGCAGCGGGTATTCGATTTCTGGAATTACAGTACCTTTGATTTTGGCGGCGGGACAGAGTTTTACTTTCAATGTGACATTCGCTCCATCATCGGTGGGGGCTGCCAACGGCAGCATCCTCGCAACCAGCCCTTTGAGCCCGACTCTCACCATTCCCTTGTCCGGCTCAGGCACACCGTCGGTGGGTCTGTTGACGGTCACACCGGCGTCGATCAATTTCGGCAACATAGCGATTGGACAAAGCGCCGCTCAGAATGGTCAATTGACCGCCGCCAATTCCAGCGTGACCGTGTCCAGTGCAAGCATGAGCAATCCGGCGTTTCAGTTGATTGGCTTGTCATTGCCGATAACGCTCGCGGCGGGCCAGTCCGTCAGTTATACGGTTGGCTTCACCCCGCAGAGCAGCGGAGCGGAATCGGGAACTTTGTCGTTTATCAGTGACGCGAGCAACTCACCCGCGGTGGAGTCGCTGGCGGGTACGGGAATTATCGCGCATTATTCAGTGAATCTTTCGTGGGATCCAGGGTCGCCAATAGTTATGGGATACAACGTGTATCGCGGTAGCCAGTCGGGTGGACCCTACTCCAAAATCAATTCAGCGTTAGACCCGAGCAACACCTACACCGATACCACGGTCGTGCCGGGACAAACTTATTACTATGCCACCACTGCCGTGAACACCGCCGGTCAGGAGAGCACCTACTCGAATCTGGTGCAAGCGGTGATTCCGTAATCCATCAGGGATACACAATCCTGATCCTGACCCGGTTCGAAGGCCGGCTCTCGATTCCGCTACTGTTCACCGCCGTAGTTTCGTAATAATAAATCTCGCCGCTGTCGACTGAATCGTCGACATAGCTGGTGTCCAGGACAAGACCGCTGTTGAGCTTGATGTACATGCTCCCGCGGCGGGTTCGACGGTACACGTTGTAACCAATCACATCCCCTCCGGCCGCACTGCTTGGGATACTCGGATCCCACGACAACGTGACCCGGTGATGCTGTCGGGCCGAAGTGCGGTCTATTTGCGAAATCAGGAAAGGCGAATCGGCAAGGCTGCCGGCTCGCGGTGCAGACCCGATTGATCCCTCGATGCTCTTTCCAGCGCCGTTATTCGTAAGATAGCTATTGCGCAGCGAACTTGCTGGGATATTGCTGACATCTCCGCGGACCCGGAAGCAAATGCCCGAAACCATTACCAGGAACGCCACCGCCACGAACTTTCTTGTCATTCATCTGCCTCGGGGAATTAGGCAACATAGGGCACAACCAACTCTTCAAAACCAGCCACTGGAGCCTGTTTCAGCTGGCTTGGTTTTTGGACTGGCAATTCTATACCGACTGGCGGGCCTTTTGGAGCGTCTATCGAGGAATTTCTTGCCGGCGGCGCGTTGTAGTCGGGATGGTCATTCCTACTGCCAATAAGTGCAATCTGTTGCACACCGCAAAATCCGCGTAGTAACCAGTTACCCTCCCCAAAGTAATCAAACTAAGTCGTTTACCCTGGCACAGACGGGCCATGCGCGCTGGCGGAGAAGATGCGATAGTACATGTACGCCTGGACAATACAGGCCCACACTAAAGATTATGAAGACTTCAATGTTTAGCGGGGCATTCAAGTTCGCGGCCGTTACACTGCTGTTTCTTCTGGTGGGTACGTACGCGGCCATGTCACAGGAAGTCTCCATGGCGCTGCTGCAACCTGGGCCAATGGAGCCTTCGCCGGCGCCCATAGCCAAGGCTCTGCCTTCCAACCCAGTGCGGCTGGCTCCAGAGCAACATAAGTTTTGGGATGCGGAGAATACCGCCTTGTTCTCCACGGTGGCGGCATTCAGCGCCGCCGACTTCGTCGTCACGCGTGACAACCTGAGCCATGGCGGGCGGGAACTGAATCCCTTGACGCGGCCTTTCGCTGGCAGCACCGCTGCTCTCGCGGCGAATTTCGCCGGCGAAACTGCGGGCGTGATCGGCGTCAGCTATCTCTTCCACAAGACCGGCCATCACAAGCTGGAACGTCTCACTCCGATCGTCAACTTCGGAATGTCGGTCTTCGCGGTAAGCTACGGCCTCGCCCACCGGTAGGCGTTGAACAACGGCAGAGGGAAGCTGAATCACTTCTCCGTAAACACAAATGCCTCACCCGGACCAGCCTCGCACAAGTCATGGTTACATGGCAGTGAGGTTGGAGCCCTGAATGCCCCAACGATGCCGGTCTCGCCACTAATGGCCACGCTGCCTCCAAAGTAGTCGTATTGGTAAGTAAATGGGATTGATAAGCTCAGTGCAAACCTTGAGCTGTTCTGCCATCCACCGGCTGGCTTCACAAAGGCATAAGCTGCCCCTGCATCCAAGTGTGTGCAATCAGCTCCCGCCAAGATTACGCCGCCACTGATCGAAACAGAACTGCCGAGGCATGCGAGTTTGGTGTTGCGGATGGTTAATTCAGCAGTCTGCGTCGTGTCGATCCAGCCGCCGACCGGTTCCACGAACACATAAACTGCACCCGCTTCCTCATAGCCATGGCCCGGAGACCCAACCGCAACCGTATCGCCTGCTATTGAGACCGACCTAGCAAAGTCGTCCTCTCCTCCGCCATCGGATGGTGTCAGTTGCGCAGTCTCCGTCGTATTCGCCCAGCCCGTACTGGGCTCGACATAGACATAGGCAATCCCGGGACTGTCGCCGACTAGGAGGCCTCCTCCGACAATTACAGTATTGGGGCTGACAGAAACCGCGTACCCGAAATAGTCGTAGGGTGCGCCGTTCGAGGCGGTCAACTCCGCGGTTTGTGTCATATTCGTCCAGCCACCCTCTGGCTCAACGAATACATAAGCCTTTCCAGGCCCTGGGTTCTGATCTGTCTGGGATGGGGCTCCGGCGACAATAGTATTCCCGCTGAGGGCGGTGACGATACCGAAGTAAGCGGCGAAAACGCCGTCGGAGGCAGTCAACTTAGCAGTCTGAGTCATGTTAGTCCAGCCATTTGTGGGCATGACAAAAACATAAGCCGCACCCTGCTGTTGGTTGCCGTTGATCGTGGCTTGTGGCGAGCCGACCAGTACGGTGTTGCCGCTTATCGCAACGCCGTAGCCAAAATAGTCGTTGCTTTGCCCATCCGATGCGGTGAGTTCAGCGGTCTGCGTCATGTTCGTCCATCCGCTCGCTGGTTTGACAAAGACGTAAGCGGCACCCTGAAACTGATTGCCATTGACGGTGGTTGAAGGTGCCCCGACCACCACCGTGTTACCGTCAATCGCCACGGAAAGCCCGAAAACGTCCCCAATGGCACCATTCGAAGCCGTAAGAGTAAAGTTCTGGATTCCCGCCGATTTGCGCGCCAACGCTGCGGATATAGCTCGCTGTGCTTCCGGAGGCAGATCGGATAACTTGGTGGGCGACTTCTGATCCGCCGCCAATGCCAGCGTGCATAGAATGACGGTGCAGGCGAAAACTGGGCAAAGACGAACGCGCGATTTGGACATTACAACCTCCGAAAAGATTACAGAGCAACGCAGCCTGAATCACTTCGCCGTGAACACGAATGCCTCGCCCGGGCCTGGCGCGCACTGGCCACCTTTGCAGGGTTGTGAAGTAGGGGCATAGGGGGCCCCTACGACGCCAGTCGTGCCACTAATTGCTAGAGAACTTCCAAACATGTCGTCTTTATTAGGGAAGGAAATCCCCAACTGGAGATTGTATTGTGAAGTATTCTGCCACCCACTACCCGGCTTGAGATATACAAAGGCTCGACCAGTGAGCCCCTGAATATCAACCTCCCCCACTAAGATCACATTTCCGCTAATCGAAACCCCTGCACCGAAAGCTTCTCCACCTCCTGCATAGGTCAATTCGGCGGTCTGTGTCATGTCATTCCAACCAGCAACTGGTTTAACGAAGACGTAGGCAGCGCCCAATGAACCCACCACTGCAGTCTTATTACTGAGGGAAACTGACCTTCCTAAAACATTGCCGACAATTCCATTCGATGCAGTGAGCTTGGCAGTCTCGGTTGCGTTCGCCCAACCTGACGGCGGTTCAACGAAGACGTATGCGGCTCCAGGTCCTTCGTTGCAACTACATCCTTGTTCCGGTGCCCCGACAATAAGCGTATTGCCGCTGATAGAGACGGATAAGCCGAATTCGTCGTAATCTGCACTATCGGAAGCAGTCAACTCTGCTGTCTGTGTCATATCTTTCCACCCGCCTTGTGGCTGCACAAAGACATATGCCACTCCCGTTGCAGGATTGTCGCCATTCGATAAAGGGGCTCCAACCACTACGGTATCACCGCTGATTGCGGTTGCAGAACCGAAGAAACTATAGGAAGCTCCATCGCCCGCAGTCAGCTTGGCGGTCTGAGTCATGTTGATCCAACCACCTGCTGGCTTGACAAAAACGTAAGCAGCGCCCTGGTCTAGATTTCCATTGATTGCTGCCTCGCTTGCACCCACAACCACGGTGTTGCCGTTGACGGCGACATTCTGTCCGAAGCTATCTAATGGCTGCTCATCGGAGGAAGTCAACTTTGCGGTCTGAGTCAGGTTTCGCCACCCGTTTGCCGGTTTGACGAATACATAAACGGCTCCCTTTTCCTGGTTGCCGCTAACAGCTGCTCCTACGACCACCGTGTTACCGTCGATCGCTGCCGAAACGCCGAAACTATCTCCGTTCGCTCCATCCGAAGCCGTAAGGGTAAAGTGCGGAACTCCCGGCAACTCACGCGCCAGCGCTGCGGATATAGCTTGCTCCGCTTCAGGTGGCAGATCGGATAGCTTGGTTGGCGGCTTCTGATCCGCCGCCAATGCCAGGGTGCATAGAAGAACGCAGCAGGCGAAAACGGCGCCAAGATGAACGACTCGAAATTGTGACAATTGGACCTCCAGAATCTGAGGACATCAAGCGCAGGGGGAGTAGCGCGCCATTTAAGTGCGGCCATACTACAACGCCAAACGCCATCGATACAAGCCGCTTTCCAAACTCACCCGGTTAGAATCAAGCTGCCAGGGGAATCAGGGTCGATATTCGATTGCAGGGATTGGGGAAACAAGTTTATGATGGCGTCACTCCCAGTGAATCCAGAGAAGTCTTATGTCCCGGATACGTATTGGCCATTGCCGTCTCAAGTGGCTCGCTGGAAGGGTCTATCCTCGTCCGCCTAAGTTACCAAAGTGTGGTCCCGCACAGGACACCGGACATGAATTCCCGGACTCTGGACGGTCCAGAAGTGAACCTCCGATAATTGTGGTCATGGGAAAGCAGTGGCAATCCTGGCCAGGCCGTTGCTATGTCCTGCTGGCAGTTGTTGCCTGCGTGGTGATGGCAGGATGCGCCGGTGTGTCTTCGGGTCAAAAGTCGGGAAGTTCAGGATCGAATCCAGATCCTCCGCCCGCCGGACCCGGCCTGCTCTCGGTTGCCCCTACCACTATGAGTTTCGGGACGGTGGCGGTGGGTAGCAACGCCAATCTGACCGGCACGCTGACCGCTGGCAGCTCCGATATTAATGTCACCTCCGCCGCGTGGACCGGGCAAGGTTACAGCGTCAGCGGAATCACGTTTCCAGCTACAGTGGCGGCCGGAAAAAGCATCAACTATATCGTCACCTTCACGCCGCAGGTTGCGGGCGACAGCGCCGGCAGCATTTCCTTTCTCAGTGACGGATCGGATTCTCCACTGAGTGAGACTCTCGATGGCAGTGGTGGCCAGGCCGGAGTGCATACGGTAGCGCTCGCTTGGGATGCCAGCACGTCTTCAGTGATCGGGTATAACGTTTATCGCGGGACCAATTCCGGCGGTCCCTATCAACGGCTCACCTCGTCCCCGCAGCCGGAAACTAGCTACACCGACGGCGCGGTCTTGACCGGTACCACCTATTATTACGTGGCTACGGCGGTGGACTCGAACAACCTTGAGAGCGTCTACTCGAATCAGACGCAAGCCGTAATTCCCTAATGTTGCGAGGATTGCAGCGGCGGCATAGAGGCAAAGCCTGAGACCGTCTTTCGCTGTTCTCCCTTCCGCAGTATCCAAATCAGCAGAACTATGACCACCAGAGCTATGAGGAGAAATACGACTCCACCATGGTGGTGAAGTCTGCCGGTAAGGAAGCCGGGATCGACTTTGGTTCCGAGCATTGCGATGGTAAAGATGCGCAGGCCATTCTTGGCCACCGACAACGGAATCGCCACTGCCACCACCAATAGCTTTCGCCAGAAAGAGCGCAATTCCAGTTGAGCGAGCACCATGCTGGTGAGCACCAGCATCAGGCTGGAACGAATGCTGCTGCATTCCTTCGCGACCTCGAGGGTCAAGCCGGGGATAGTCAGAAAAAAACCGTCCTGGGACACGGGGACACCCACCGCACTAAACAGAACCTGCGCCGCGAAAGCCGACCATTGCTGCAAGAAGGTGATGATATGGGCCAGCACGAACTCTGGAACCGGTACCAGCCACAACAAGAAGCCCAGTGGAAATAGGAGGGTTCGCGCGAGGCTGTTTCCAAAGCACAAAACACAGGCTCCGGCCGACCAGATTACCAGGGCTAGCATGTCCAATGAGAGTCGCGTATCAGAGGGGAATCCGGGCCCCCATTTCGCCGATGCGGCGACGATTGCGGCTACCCAGCAAATCGCAGATCCCCATCGCAATCCTGGCGCCGATGGGGATTTGAACACTTGCCGGTCGAGAAAGATCAGCGCTGCGATAATGGGCAGAACGAGGAGGATCTGGGTGTATTCTTCGCGATTCACGGCCAAAGAAAAAGTGGCAGCCAGCGCCGGCCACTCCGCCAACACGGCGACACCGCACAATAAAGCGAAACTCAACGGAGACGGCAACCTGGTCATCGCGGCGGCATCACTACTTTGACTTCGTTGGACGGACCACTCTCCACTCCTTTGGCGTTCACGCCGCGGGTCACATAGAAGTAGGTATTTCCGGCCTCGGCGTCCGGATCGGTGTAGGTGGTGCCCACACACACGGCAGAGTTGATGCGCTTCGCATTGCGATCGTGCGACTTCGTGCTGCGATATATGTTGTAGCCAACCACAGCGTCACGCGCAGACTTGCTGGCCGGCACACTGGCAGCCCATGAAAGTTTGACGGTATGTTTATTCACCACAACAGCGGGACGATCGGCGGCCGGACTGGGGTTGGAGCCGTGTCCATTGTCGGGAACTGAAGCCGCCTGGCTGAGGGCGCGAGATGCAGGGGCAAATCCCAGAACCACAAACTGCAGAACTACGATCAGCCATGCACTTCGCAGTTTGATCCGTCTGAACATGCCACGCACCCAGGGTCCCTAAACTTGGCTGACAAAAGAATCATAGACGATTATCTGTCGAGTACCAGCGGGCTATGATCGTCGAGAATCCGAACCGTTAAGGTCGGGATGATCACCAAAGAACCACAGTCCCTATATCCAATTCACGCTGGCATGCGTAATGGTGCCCAAGCGATTTGCGGCTTTGGACCCACGATCCCGAGGTGACTTCCCTGCTACGTCGAACGCTTCCGGGCGCTGGACCGCACTCCAAGACATAGAAAAGCCGGGCCTCAAGCGAGGCCCGGCTCCTCTCAACGAACAGCTAGTGCTTGCCAATTACGTTGCCCGACAGCGGGACTTGTTGCGGACTGTTGGGAGCGTTGTCGGCGATATCCAACGTCGCGGTACGCTCGCCTGAATCGTCGGCGTAGAAGAAGACGGTGATCAGGCAACTCTTGCCAGCCGGCAGCGATTTGCCGCAGAAGCTGAAGAAGGTAAAGTCATCCTGATCGGAATTGCCGGGACTCACATAGATGTTGCTGATCTGGAGCGTGGCAGTGCCCACATTCTTTACCACCAAGTTCTGCCAGACCAGACCACCGAACCGCACGTTTCCGAAGTTGATGCTGGTGGGAGAGAGGCTCACTTGTGCGCCTCCTGTTACCGTCAAGGTGAAGTTCTGCCCTGACGAACCAGCGGTGTTCATGGCGGTGAAACTGATGTTGAACGTGCCGCTGGTTGCCGGCTTGCCACTGAGCGTGCCCGTGCCATTGCCGTTGTCGTGGAAGCCGACGCCACTCGGCAGAGTCCCCGACTCACTCAATCTGGGAGCCGGAAATCCGGTCGTCGTAACGGTAAAGCTTCCTTGCACCCCTACTTGGAAGGTGGTGTTATTGGCGCTGGTGATGGCAGGCGTTTGAAGCACGGTCAACGTGAAGGTCTGCATCGCGTTGCCGAGGCTGTTGCTGGCAATTAAAGTGAAGTTGTAAACGCCGCCGGTGTTAGCCGCGGGCGTACCTCCGAGCGTCGCAGTCCCATCCCCATGGTTCACGAGCGTCACTCCGTTTGGCAGCGCGCCGCTCTCGGTGATCGTTGCCGCCGGGAAACCGGTTGTGGTTACGATGAATGAGCCCAGTGTTCCAACCTGGAATGTCGCATTGTTAGTGCTGGTAAACGCCGGCGCCTGACCAACCGTGAAGTTTGAGGTCAGGGTGCTGGTGTCCTGCACGCTGTCGGTTGCCGTTACCACCAAAGATCCAGGGCCGGTCTGGTTGAACACCACCACCTGGCCGTTGGTGACCGAGTTGCCGTTGAGCAATCCGGTACAGCTGGCGATGGTCACAAGCGGCGCGTTGGGGTCAGTAGCGCAAGAGAAGCCAATGGTGACGTTCTGCCCGACAGGAACCGTGGACCCGTTGGCCGGAGAGGTAATCGTTTCGGTAGGAAGCGCGGTACAGTTTTGGGCGACGATAAAATCAGAAAAGCCCTTGCTGCCTGAGTGCGTTCCCGGATCATTACGAGTCTGTGTGAAGTTCTCAATGATGTTCTGCCAGTTGTTGGTACCAATCGGAGCTTTCAGAACGCAGGCACCGACGATGGTCTGGTTGGTATTGAAGTTGTTGAATAAATCGTAGTTGAGGCCCGTACAATCGCTGCCTTGAGTTTGCGAACAATTCACTTCAAACAGTTCGCAAAGACCACCGGTTCCCTCATAGATCACGCACTGAGCGTTGCTGAAGGGAGTACCTGCGAGGCGCGTGCTGCTGAAAGTCTGCTGATTGATTGGGGTCCCAGTGACAGCCACGCTATCGCCACTGTTTGCGTTCTGGTACTGAAGCTTGTGATTGTAGCTGCCATAGATGTAATTGGTGTCAGTCGTCTGAGGGGAAGAGACCAAAGGCAGAGTGATCGTAGTGGGGGCGTTCCCGGGTGAGAAGGTCCAGCTCAGAATGTCGTTGTTCTCGGTAGAACCGCCCGTGGCGCCCGAGAAGCCTACCCAAGCGCTCCCATTGTTCAAGTTGATCTGAGTTGAAAGATCGACGCTGATCACCAGCAGAGGGGTGCCTAGGTTATCGACAAAAATACTCAAAGTGCCAGGATCGTACTGGAGAACTGCCGTGTGTACGTTGCCATCGGCCAGAGTAATACCCCCAAGATCGGAGACGATGCCCAGGTTCGCAGGGTTCCCATCGGGGCAGATAGCAGTATGGTCCTGAGTGTTTGGATCCGTCCCGCAGCTCTGTACCGCAATGTGGTTGGCGTTGGGGTCCCAGGAGTTTTGGAAAGTATCGAACTCTACCACCAGGCTGTTGGGGATCGCGACACCGACATCCCCGGGATCAGGCACGCCGTACCCTATCGCGCCGCCGGAACCGCCGAGCGCGGCAGTTCCAAATCCGTCTCCCGCGGAATTCTGAATTACGAATGCAATACCATCGGCTGGGCCAGTTCCGTTCGCAGGATTATGTGAGAGCTGAAATTGAAAAACGCTGGTGAACCCGGCAGACACCGACTGCTGCTGGGTCTGGAACCACCCGGTACCGGCAAGGTGATCCGTACCATCGGGGGTAAGCCGCAGGACTTCCTGGGTTCCATTGTTTGCCTGCGCCGCCGACCCGTTCAGGGCCAGGCTGCTGACGTTGCTGAAATCGTTGAAGGAGATCTGGGCGAACAAAGGTGTCGTGCCCACTGCGAGTAGAACCAAAACAATTCGCAGCCACGCGTTCAGCCGCCGAAAATGGGTGGTCATGGAGCCTCCTGGGGTCGTTCTCGATCGGATACCGCACTGGCGCTGGCAGAACTGGGGCTGCTGCCGCCCCGGGGGAGAGGGTGACGAATGGTACTTCGACCTAGGGGCAATAGTCAATCGAAACCACATATTTTCCGGTCTACTTATGGCTAGGGTAGAAAGTCTTCTATAAAAGCAGGTCCGCCATAGAGCCGGTCGGCGGCTTCGGCCTAAGAACGGGCAAAACTACTGTCGCGCTTCTGCGCCGCATGCAGCCAGGCTGGCTAGGGATGGCCTTCGAGTCGATGACCGCCTAAAGCAATCTTGGACGATCAGGGTTACCGTGAAGTTTGCTTTTTCCGGGTGCGCTTGCGTTGCCAAGCCCTTCGCGCTTCGCTAAATCTTTTAGGGTAACGAAAATCTTTCGCATAACATACTTCGCGCGCTTCAGCAGTGAACGATCTTTGGGCTCTTGATGCCGCGCGTGGCATTACGCGTATCCACTACCAGCTGGGACTCGCCCACGATGCGGGCGAAATCGTAGTCGGAATGGTCAGTCACGATTAACACACAATCGTACTGCGCAAGATGGTCGAGCGGCGTGCACTTCATTTGCAGGTCGTATTTGCGGCCTTTGCCCACAGTCGGGAAGTACGGGTCGTTGTAGCTGACCTGCGCGCCTTCCTTCTGCAGCAATT